>Ga0210040_10000011_pt1 | contig 1059522 bp, 963 predicted proteins | sample CryGeyCG12114_NA_FD_185462 | JGI IMG/M metagenome (GOLD analysis project Ga0210040, IMG submission 185462) | Groundwater microbial communities from aquifer - Crystal Geyser CG19_WC_8/21/14_NA (SPAdes) (version 2) | ecosystem: Environmental > Aquatic > Deep subsurface > Groundwater | place... | reverse complement strand
CTCCCCGATCTAAACCGAGGGACTTGCTGTCCGTTCAATGTTGGCGACCAATGCGACAGCGCCAGTAAAAACCGTCAACGCCGCGTCGGTGAGAAGGCATATATGGAAACCATAAACGCCGGTCAACGACTTTTTGCATTTTTGTTTCGTTTGCGTGTCACGGCCCTCGGAAAGCGCCGAACCTGCATGCCGCTATGTGGGTCGCTCCTCCGCGGTAGCAACTTCAATGACGCCCGCCGCTTGCGGATTTCCGCATGTCCGTTCCCGGGACTTCCGCGACAGCCTCCATGGGCATGCGGCCTCCCTGAACCTCGGCACGGCGCGCCTCCTTTGGCGCTCCGAAGGGCTGTAGAGCCGTCGTGCTGCGTGACAGCATAATCGGCTATGTCGGCCACCTAAACCCAGCCGGCATGGTCGTCCGAATCGGATCAGCCGTGGCGAGCACTCTGCGACCGCGAGTCGCGCCGCCCGCACCCGATGTCATCGAGTCCGGCTGCCAGCGCATGAGCGTTCCCGTCGCGATCACGAACCGCAAAACACCCGCCCGTCGATGCTCGTGCACAGGCCAGTGGCCCGTCCCTGACGAGAACGCGCTCTTTGCTCGCCCTGCCGAAGTTGCGCCGGCTCAATCAAGCCGCCCCCCCTTTCTTCGCGCGAAGTTCTGTTCGATAGTGCGGCGGGCCGCTTGGCCGACAATCCTCGCGCAACAGCCGGCCGGGGCTGACCACCCGCCGGCTTGCCCTGCGGCGCACGAAGGCCCACCTAGCCAGCATGGCAAAAGCGGCAAACAATCGGCAGGACATCACCGATCCCGCCGGCTGGGGCACCATCCGGCGCTTCCTGCCTTACCTCTGGCCCAAGGCCCGTACCGATCTCAGGCGGCGGATCGCCATTGCGGCGGTATTCGTGGTTCTCGCCAAGGCCATCGTCCTGGCCCTTCCCTTCGCCTATGCACGCGCGGTCGACGTCATGGCGGCCGAAGGCGACCCTGCCCTGTGGGTGGCGCTCGGCCTCGTCATCGCCTACGCGACAGGGCGCTTCGCCACGGTCGGCTTCGACAACATTCGCAATATCGTGTTCGAGCGCGTGGGGCAGGATGCCGTCCGTCACCTGACCGAGGATGTGTTCGGCCGGCTCCACCGGCTCTCGCTTCGCTTCCACCTCTCCCGGCGAACCGGCGAAGTCACCAAGGTGATCGAGCGCGGGACCAAGTCGATCAATTCGATGATCTACTTCCTCCTGTTCAACATCCTGCCCACGATCGTCGAACTGCTGGTTGTCGCCGTAATCTTCTACACCCTGTTCGGTTGGGAGCTGGTGGCGGCCACCGCGGTCACGGTCGTCGGCTACATCTGGATGACCCGGGTCATTACGGAGTGGCGCACCAAATTGCGCGCCCAGATGAACAGCCTCGATGGACTCGCGCTGTCCCGCGCCGTCGACTCGCTCCTCAATTACGAGACCGTGAAATATTTCAGTGCGGAGAGCCGCGAGCGCGAACGCTACGGCTCCGCCGCCCGCGCCTACGCGGAAGCCGCCACCAAGAGCGAGAACTCGCTTGGCCTGCTCAACATCGCCCAAGCGCTGATCATGAACCTGATGATGGGCGGCGCCATGGCCTTCACCGTGTGGGGCTGGAGCCAGGGACGGCTGACCCCTGGCGATCTGGTGCTGGTGAACACCTATCTCATGCAGCTCTTCCGCCCGCTTGATATGCTCGGCTGGGTCTACCGCACCATCCGCCAGGGCCTGATCGACATGGCCGAAATGTTCCGCCTTATCGACACCTCGGTCGAGGTGAAGGACAAGCCCGGTGCGCCGGCACTGATCGTGCACCGTCCGTCGGTGGTGTTCGAGGATGTGGTGTTCGGCTACGATCCCGATCGCACCATCCTGAAGGGCCTCAGCTTCGAAGTCCCCGCCGGCGCGCATGTGGCGCTGGTCGGCCCGTCAGGGGCCGGCAAATCCACCATCGCCCGGCTGCTGTTCCGCTTCTATGACCCCTGGTCGGGCCGGATCCTCATCGACGGGCAGGACATAGCCGAAGTCACCCAGGCCAGCTTGCGGCGCGAGATCGGCATCGTGCCGCAGGATTCGGTGCTGTTCAACGAGACGATCGGCTACAATATCGCCTATGGCCGCGAAGGCGCCACGCCAGAGGACGTGCGGCGTGCGGCGCGAGACGCAGCGATCCTGCCGTTCATCGAAAGTCTGCCGCACGGTTTCGACACCGAGGTCGGCGAGCGCGGCCTCAAGCTCTCGGGTGGCGAGAAGCAGCGCGTGGCCATCGCCCGCACTCTGCTGAAGGATCCGCCAATCATCCTGCTCGACGAGGCCACCAGTGCGCTCGACAGCCGCACCGAGGAGGAGATCCTCACGACCTTGCGCCGAGTGGCCCGCGGTCGCACAAGTCTGGCGATCGCCCATCGCCTCTCGACCATCGCCGACGCCGATTTGATCCAGGTCATAGATGAGGGCCATATTGTGGAGTACGGCACGCATGCGCATTTGTTGCGCAAGGACGGGCTTTATGCCGATATGTGGCTCCGCCAGCTGGCCGATCAGAGCGAGCTCGAGGAGGCGGCAGAATAGCGTGCAAAAGGGTGCTTGGATGAACCGCGCTTTACCTCTCGTGCTGGCTACGCTGCTCCTCGCCGCCTGTGGATCGGAGCGGGAGGAAGCGCCCCAGCAGCAGCTTACCTTCCACGAGATCATGAAGAACGAGATCGACGTGCGCGCCGATGATGTCTGGGCGATCGGCAATGCCGCCCTCGACGAGAACGCTGGCCTCGATCCATCGAAGATGTCGGACGCCGATTGGGCGAGCCTGGCCGAACACTCGGTTGCGCTCCAGCAGGCGGCGCTGCAATTGGCCGCGCTCGATCCTGTCGTCGTCGTCAGGGACGGGGTGAAGATCGCCGATGAGGGCGTGCCCTATGGCGACAGCGCGGCGGACGTGCAGGCGAACATCGACAAGGATACGCAGGGCATGCGCGACATGGCCAACACGCTGGCGTCACACATGGACGATCTCGCCGTCGCGGCCCGCGCCCATGATTCAGCTACGGCCGGACCGCTGATCAATCAGCTCGATAGCGTCTGCGAATCCTGCCATTTGGAGTATTGGTATCCCTCGCAGAAGGAAGCGGTCGAGGCCGTGCAGAACTCCGGCGTGATCGATCCGACGACGGAGGCGGCGCCCGGCACTTGACCGCACAGGTCGGTCCGTTCGGACCGGCCGCAAAAGCTTGCCTGCACGTTGGTGGAAGGGAAACCGGCTATGAAAATCTCGACCTTTGCCCTGATCGGGGCCGCGGTCCTCGCAGGCAGCGCCGCTTTGGCCCAGCCGGACGAGACTGCGGACGTGCTCTATGTGCGCGAAGCGATGCAGGCGCACGTGAACCCGGCGATCGTGGAAATCTGGGATGTCGGCAACAACGCCATGAACGAGGAAGGCGGCATCGACCCGGCGCTGATGGACGAGGCCAGGTGGTCCGCCCTCGCCAACGCCGCCGGCAAGCTTGAGCAGGCCGGCCGCAAGATGGCCGCGGCGCAGACCCTGCGCGCCGCGCGCGAAGACAATTGGGCTACCGACGAGTTCGAGGTGTCGATGGACCAGGTCCAGGCTGCGCTCAACGCCGATCCCGAAAGCTTCCGCCGCTTGGCCGCCGATTTCGCCGAGCACAATGCCACGCTCAAGGCCGCCGCCGAGACGCAGGATGCGGCAGCCGCGGGCACGCTCGTCGCACAGATGGACGCCGAATGTGCCACCTGCCACGCGCAATACTGGTACGCCGAGTAGGGCGAACTCCCGTCACTTGCGTCGGATGCCCTGAACCGGTCGCGCGAGGGCGCGCTCCGCTGAACGACGCAGAGTGTTGAGTGCAGAAGACCCGGCCAGACACGCCAGCCAGCGAGTCGGGTCAAAGACCCATCAGCATTGCGAGGTGAGCCAAAGACGGACTCAGAGTTGCCGCCCCGCCAGCGGTGCCATGCACAAAAACGCCACGCACCGGGGACGGGCCGATACCGCCCTAGAGGATGTACTTCGAAAGGTCCGTGTCGCTCGCCAGTTCGGCCAGCTTGCCGCGCACATAGGCAGCGTCCACCGTCACCGTCTCGCCCCCGCGCTCCTCGGCATCGAAGCTCAGCTCCTCAAACAGCTTCTCCATCACGGTCTGCAAGCGGCGGGCGCCGATGTTCTCGACCCCCTCGTTCACCTGCGCGGCGATTCGCGCCACTTCCGCGATCGCGTCGCCCGTCATCTCCACGGTCACGTCCTCGGTGCCGATCAGGGCCTTGTACTGCTGGACCAGATTGGCGCGCGTGTCGGTGAGAATGGCAACGAAGTCCTCCTCTGTCAGCGCCCGCAGTTCCACGCGGATCGGCAGCCGGCCCTGCAATTCGGGCAGCATGTCCGACGGCTTGGCGACATGGAACGCGCCCGAAGCGATGAACAGCACATGGTCGGTCTTCATCGGCCCGTATTTGGTGGCGACCGTGGTCCCCTCGATCAGCGGCAGCAGGTCGCGCTGCACGCCTTCGCGGCTCACCGATCCGCCGCGCACGTCCGAAACGGCGATCTTGTCGATCTCGTCGAGGAACACGATCCCATTGCTCTCGGCATTCTCGAGCGCCACGCGCGCCACGTCGTCCTGGTCCATGCGCCGCTCGGATTCTTCATCCACCAGCTTGTCCCAGGCGTCGGGCACCTTGAGCTTGCGCCGTTTGGTGGCCGTCCGGCCCAGCGCCTTGCTCATCATGTCCGACAGGTTGATCATGCCGACATTGCCGCCCATGCCCGGCAATTCCATGGGCATGCTGGGCGCTTCGTCGAGCTCGATCTCGACCTCGGTGTCGTTCATCGCGTTCTCGACAACACGCTGGCGGAAGGCCTCGCGCGTCGCCTCGCTGGCGCTCTCGCCCACCAGCGCGTTGAGCAGCCGGTCCATGGCCGCCTTGCTCGCCGCATCACGCACCGCGTCGCGGCGCCGCTCCTTCTCGAGGCGAACCGCATCTTCCGCCAGATCGCGGGCGATCTGCTCCACGTCGCGCCCGACATAGCCGACTTCGGTAAACTTGGTCGCCTCCACCTTGATGAAGGGCGCATCGGCCAGCTTGGCAAGCCTGCGGCTGATCTCGGTCTTGCCGCAGCCCGTGGGCCCGATCATCAGGATGTTCTTGGGCGTCACCTCGTAGCGCAGCTCGGGCGCGAGCCTTTGCCTACGCCAGCGGTTGCGCAGCGCCACGGCAACCGCGCGCTTGGCCTCCTTCTGGCCGATAATGTGCTCGTCCAACGCGGCGACGATCGCCTTCGGGGTCAATGCTTCAGTCATTTCGCTTCCGGGAAAGTTCAGATGGTCTCGACCGTCACGCGGCCATTGGTGAAGACGCAGACCTCGGCCGCCACTTCCATGGCGCGGCGCGCGATCTTCTCGGGGTCGTCCTCGTAATCGGAAAGCGCGCGCGCCGCTGCGAGCGCGAAATTGCCGCCCGAGCCGATCGCCGCGATCCCGCCTTCGGGCTCGAGCACGTCGCCATTGCCGGTCAGCACCAGCATCACCTCCGCATCGGCGACGATCATCAGCGCTTCGAGATTGCGCAGGTATTTGTCGGTGCGCCAATCCTTGGCGAGCTCCACCGCGGCGCGCAGCAGCTGGCCGCTATATTGCTCAAGCTTGCGCTCGAGCCGCTCGAACAGGGTGAATGCGTCCGCCGTCGCCCCGGCGAAGCCGGCGATGACCTCGCCTCGCTTCCCGCCATTGTCGGAGCCGTTGCCGCTGCCGTTGCCGTCGCCCTTGCCGCCAATCCGGCGCACCTTGCGCGCATTGGGCTTCATCACCGTATTGCCCATGGAAACCTGGCCATCGCCGGCAATAACCGTCCTGCCGTTCCGCTTGACGCCGATAATGGTAGTCCCGTGCCACTGGGTTAAGCCGTGGCTGGCTGATTGTCCGTCCATGTCGCGCGATATGGGGGACCGGGCACAGCCCTTCAACAGCCTCGAACGGGCGAAGCGGCGCGCTACTGCGTTACGCCGGGTGCACCCACCGTGCCGATATTGCCGAACAGGTCCTGCAGGAACCCGCGCTCGCGGCCCAAAGTCGGCGTCGCATTTCCGTCAGGGCTGATCCGCGCCACCTGCTCCACGCCGGTCCGCTCGGCTGAGACCACGTTGCCTGCATTATCGAAGCGGACGGCCAGAACCGTGTGCTCGGAGATGCGCGGCGTCGTGAAAGGTGCCTGTGCAGTGGTGCTCGAAATATAGTACCATACCGGATCGCCGAACTCGCTGACATAGGTCGGCTGGCCCAGCACGCCGCGAACCGAGGCCTGGTTGTCGATCCCCGGCTGCACGCTCTGCACCAGGGTCTCGTCAATTATGTAGCCGCGATGGTTGACGATCGAGTTGCACGCCCCCAGCGCCAGCGCTGCCGGCAAGATCGCCAAAATCGCACGTGCCTTGATCATGCCTGCAATCCGCACCCGCAATGTCAAACCGTTGAACCTTCCAGATCGGCGGCCTGCGCCGGCCATTGCCCGAGACCCTGCCGCCCTTATATGTGGGGGAGCGAAAGCCTTAGGGGCCGCCGCCGCGGCGCGCAACAGATGCGTGCGACGCAGCGGAGCGCCCGTTCGTCGCCTGATCGCACACCATTGAACCGCCGCTTAACGGAAGATAGCCCGCCTGCAATGTCGTTCCTCAGCTCCCTTTTCGGCCTTGGCACCGATCCGCGTGAAGACTTACGGCCGCTCTGGCACAGCATCGTCGCTATCAGCCGCGAGCCGCACTGGTACGCCAAATCGGGCGTGGCGGATAATATCGCGGGACGGTTCGACATGATCGCGGCGGTGCTCGCACTGGTGCTGGTGCGAATGGAACACGATCCGCGCCTCGTTGCCGTGACTCACCACCTGACCGAACTCTTCGTGGATGACATGGACGGTCAGCTGCGGGAGATCGGGGTCGGCGACCTGGCCGTTGGCAAGCACATGGGCAAACTGGTTGGCGTCCTGGGCGGGCGGCTGGGTGCGATGCGCGATCTGCATAAGCAGGACGACGAAACGCTGGCCCAGGCGATTGACCGGAATGTGACGATGGTCGACGGCGCGGATCCCGCTTTGCTCGCCGCTTCGCTGCGCGACCTCGCCCGACAGCTGGAGCACACCTCGGCCGACGATCTTCTCGCAGGACGGATCGCCCGATGAGCGCCAGCGAGTTCTCGCGCATGATCGACCTGCGCGCGATCGGGCCGCAGGCCGTAACGCTCGAGGCAAGCGCCGAGGAAGCCATCGCGCTCGCGCGGCGCTTCGACCTCGTTGCGATCCGATCCTTGCGCGCCGAACTCTCGCTCGCCGTTGATGGCCCCGTTGTCGAGGCGACCGGCACTCTGAAGGGAGCGATTGTCCAGTCCTGCGCCGTCTCTGGCGAGGACCTGCCCGTCAGGATCGACGAGAAGCTCGCCATGCGCTTCGTGCCGGAGCAGGCGGTGGACGAAGAGGAGCTTGAGCTCAGCGAGGGGGAACTCGACGAGATCGGTTATGCCGGCACCAGCATCGATCTCGGCGAGGCGATTGCGCAGAGCCTGGCATTGGCGATCGACCCTTACGCAACCGGCCCCGAGGCCGAGCGGGCCCGGCAAAAGGCCGGCCTGTCCACGCCCGAGGCAAGCGGGCCATTCGCGGCGCTGGCCGCGCTCAAGAAGGACTGAGCGCAGCGCACATTCAGCCCCGGAACGGCTTGAAGGACAGCTTCTTCACAGGGACATCGAACAAGGGATATCAAACACGGGGGCATCGAACACCGGGGCATCGAAAAAGACGGCCGGCTTGTAAGCCATCGGCAGATGACGGATCGCATTCGTCGGCTTCCAGCCTTGATGGTCCGGCGCGACATCGCGACCAGATCGACCATTCACCTTGGCTGAGCGCGCGCGTCGCCCAACTCGCCACGCCCGTTCCCTCACGCCACCCCGGGCGCTGCCCCACGAACTGGCGTAGCCGCCCCGTCCGACCCTTTCCCAGCACCTTGCCGGTTGTTTTTTACGGCCGCCCGCAAAGCGCTCTTTCCTACTCCGGTCGGGCCGCCCAGACTGCGCTTGGTTCTTCCAAACGTCGTTTCACCCGAAACTCCGAACAAACGAGTGTCGCCCGGAAGCCGGACGAGCTTACCGAGCGCAACTCCTTGCAATTGCAGGCTTAATCTCGAGAAGACCGAACTTGACACACTGTCAAGTTTGTCAACCGGCCGGGGCGCTCAGAACGGGATGTCGTCGTCCAGATCGTCCGCGAAATCGGAGCCGCCGCCACCGGACGATGCGCCGCCCTTGCTGCCTTTGCCCCAGTCCGAACCGCCGCCGGAAGACGATCGATCCCCCTGATCCCAATCGCCTCGAGATCCGCCGCCGCCGCCGCCGCCGCTCGACCCACCACCACCACCGCCACCGCCACCGCCACCGCCGCCGCCGCCAGCGCCGTCAAGCATGGTCAGAGTGCCCGAAAAGCCGCGCAGCACGATCTCGGTCGTGTAGCGGTCCTGTCCGCTCTGGTCCTGCCATTTGCGGGTCTGCAGCTGGCCCTCGACATAGACCTTGGAGCCCTTGCGCAGGAACCGCTCGGCAACGCTGACCAGACCTTCGGAGAAGATCGCCACCGTATGCCATTCGGTCCGCTCCTGGCGCTGGCCCTCGCGGTCCTTCCAGTTCTCGGTCGTGGCGATGCGCAGATTGCACACCTTGCCTCCGTTCTGGAAGCTGCGCACCTCGGGGTCGGCGCCCAGATTTCCGATCAGCATGACTTTGTTGAGGCTGCCGGCCATGAAACTTCCTCTCGATTAACGAGGCCGGCTGTCGATGCCGGCGAATGATTCTGTCGGCGGGGATGTAGGGCGGCGCGGGCCCGTCGGGCAACCAGCGGCGCGTCGGCTATCCACCGTGCCGCGCTACAATCCGGCTGCTACGGCCAGCCAGTAAGTCAGCCCGGCGAACACATAGGCGAGGCCAAACAGGTAGGCGAGCATGAAGGCCGGCCACTTCCACCCATTGGTCTCGCGCCGGGCGACGGCGATGGTCGAGAGGCATTGCGGCGCGAAGACGAACCAGGCCAGGAAGGCAAGCGCGGTCGGCAGCGTCCAGCGCGCCTGCAATTGCGGGATGAGCCCTTCGGCTTGCGCCTCCTCGTCCTCGGCATCCACCGCATAGGTCGTGGCCAGCGCGGAGACCGCCACTTCGCGCGCGGCCATTGCGGGGATCAGCGCCAGGCTGATCTCGCGATTGAAGCCGATCGGCTCCATCACGACGTTGAGCCCGTCGGCAATCGTGCCCGCGAAGCTCGCATCCACCTGGCTTTCGCCCGGCTCGGCACGCGGGAAGCTCAGCAGCAGCCAGAGGACGATCGTGGCGGTGAAGATGATCGTGCCCGCCCGGCGCAGGAACACCCAGGCGCGCTGCCACAGGCCAATGGCAAGGTCACGCAGCGGCGGCCATTGATAGCGGGGCAGCTCCATGATGAAGCCCGAAGCCGCACCTTTGGTGGCCGAGCGGCGCAGGATCAGCGCCACCGCCATCGCACCGAAAATACCCGCTATGTAGAGCGCAAACAGCACCAGACCCTGCAATCCGACGCCCGGCCCAACCGTGGTCGCCGGGATGAAGGCGGCGATGATCACCGCATAGACCGGCAATCGCGCCGAGCAGGTCATCAACGGCGCGACAAGGATTGTGGTCAGCCGGTCCTTCGGATCGGCGATGGCGCGCGTGGCCATGATCCCGGGAATGGCGCAGGCAAAGCTCGACAACAGCGGGATGAAGCTGCGCCCCGACAGGCCCACGCCCGCCATCATCCGGTCCATGATGAACGCCGCACGCGCCATGTATCCCGATTGCTCCATCGCCAGGATGAAGGCGAACAGGATTACAATCTGCGGCAGGAACACAACCACCGAACCCACGCCCGTCAACACGCCCTGGGTGACGAAATCGCGTACAAAGCCGGCTGGCAGCACGGAATTGGCCAATTCGATGAGCATGCCGATGCCAGCGTCAATCGCATCGGCGAAGGGGGTTGCCCAGGCGAACACCGCCTGGAACATCACGAACAGCAGGCCCAGCAGGATCGGCGGGCCCAGCCACGGATGCAACAGCACCTGATCCAGTCGCGTGTGGAGGCGATGTTCGTCGCTCTCCGCCACAATGGCGCCCTGCGCAATGGCGCGCGCCGCAGCACGCCGCTTGGGCAGCGACAGGTTCTCAGCGACGAGCCGGGCACCCGCGTCCTGCTTCTCGGCCGCTGCCATCGCCTCGGCCAGCGCATCGAGCCCGCGCTTGCGCACGGCGACCGTCGAGACCACCGGAACGCCGAGGCTGGCGCTCAGCGCTTCGGGATTGATCGTCAGGCCGTCGCGCTCGGCAAGATCGACCATGTTGAGCGCCACGACGGTGGGCTTGCCGAGCGCCACCAATTCCTGCGCGAAGACAAGGTGCTGCTCCAGATTCGCGGCATCGAGCACGATGACCAGAATGTCCGGCGTCGCCTCGCCGGGAAACTGGCCCAGCACCACCCTGCGCGTCACTTCTTCGTCAGGGCTCGCGGCGTCGAGCGCGTAGGAGCCGGGCAGGTCGACCAGCTCCACCGGTTCGCCGCTCGGCAGGAACATGCGCCCCGATTTGCGCTCCACGGTCACGCCTGGATAATTGGCGATCTTTTGCCGCGCGCCAGTCAGCGCGTTGAACAACGCGCTCTTGCCCGAATTGGGATTGCCGACCAACGCGGCCTTGCGGGTGCGGGTCATATCACCTCGACTGTCATTGCCCTGGCATGAGCCCGCCGCAGCGCAATCGTGCTGCGGCCCAGCTTGAGCGCGATCGGATCGCGTCCGGCGAATATCCCCCGATGTGCGATGGCGACCCTTGCGCCTTCATCAAGCCCCAAGGCCTGCAGGCGCTTGGCCTCGTCTGGCGCAACAAGCGTCCAGTCCACCGCGACGATCTCGGCACGGCGACGCAGCGGCAGGGTATCGAGGGTAAATCGGTCCGTCACGCAATTGCCGGTGCCAGATGCCGGCCCTAATTGCAACTGCTTCGCAATAATCTCAGACGTTTACCGATCAGCGGCTCGGATAACGCAACCGGCCGAGAAAACGCGCAAAGTCGAACCCCTCGCGGCCGGCGAACAGCTGCGCCTTGGTCTTCTCGAAGCGCATCACGCCCTCGATCCGCCGGTCCAGGAACGCGCGGGTCTCGGCCTTGCGCTCCGATTCGTCGGACACGAACACGGCCAGGCTTGCGCCGTAGATAGAGGCCAGGATCGCGCGCTTGCTGTAATGGTTGTAATCGGTCGCCGTATCGCCGGCGAGGCGCCACATCGCATCGGCGCTGCTCCAGCCCAGGCGCAGCGAGCGCGCGAGGTTCTGCGGCATGGCCTGGATCGCCAGCGCGCGGGAGAGCGCCTCCTCGAGCCCACGCCCCGCTTCCAGCCGGAACCACACAAGCGCGCGGATCCGCTCCCGAATCGGCAGGCCGGCCAACCGGCCGTCGGCGAACTCGGCGCGCATCGCCGCATCGGTGGCGTGGATCCAGCCGGCGATCATGTCCATCGCCCCGTCAGGAAAGGCGAGCCTCGCCACAGCCGGCTTCACTCCGGCCCCAATGGCCGCCTGCACCAGCGCTTCGTCGGTCCAGCCGTCGAACACCGCGCTGGCGGCGATTGACGGCGCGAGCGCCAGGCGCAGTTCGTCAAGCGTGGCATCGGCGAGATCGGGTGTTTGCGGTTCCATGGTTCGGTTGCCCCGCGGTCAGATCTTGGGACCGTATGTTTCGCCCGATCCGGCGCGATCGCCAGGCGGTTCAGCGTAACGGTCGATCATATCGGCGAGCCCGCTGCCCGCCAATTCGGCATAAGCGCGTGCAGAACGGCCCGAATTGTCTTTGCGATCAGGATCGGCCCCGGCCTCGAGCAGGAGGCGCAACAGACCGGTGTCGCGCCGGTGGACCGCAGAGATCAGCGGCGTCTCGCCAGCCTCATTAGCCACGTCCACCATGGCGCCCGCCGCGATCAGCGCCTCGACGCCCTCGTTGAAGCCCAGCCGGGTGGCGAGCATCAGCGGCGCTACGCCGTGCCGATCGCGGATATTGGGGTTGGCTCCGCGCCCAGCCAGGAATCTGATCCAGCTCGCGTCGCGGCGCTGGGTCACGATGTGCATGGCGCTCTCACCCGAGGTCAGATCGCGGGAATTCACGACGGTCGATCCGGGCTCCTCGATCATCTCGGTCACGGCCGCGCCGTCCTTGTCCTTGACCGCCTTGAGGAACTTGTACCCGTCGGAATAGAGCTGCGCGCCCGCCGGCAGCGCCCCCAGCAGCACCGTCAATCCCAGCACCGCGCCGATCAACCTAGAGATGCCTCTTACGCCCAATTCGCCGGACTCCTTGAATATCTGCTCGGGATAGCACACCTGCTTCGCGCCATCCGCCCTTGCCGCCAGCCCGTTAGCAGAGCATGAACCGCCCTGTCATGCCCATTGCACCTCGACGCCAGATCGTCGCCCGCCTCGCCGGCGCCCTGTTCGCCTGCGGACTGCTTTCCTCCTGCGGCGACAATTCCGCCACTTCCACAGAGCGGCCCCCGCTCGAAGGAGCTGCCATTGGCGGTGAGTTCGAGCTTGTCGACAGCATGGGCCAGACCGTGCGGGCCGGCGATTTCGACGGCGAATACCTCATGGTCTATTTCGGCTATGCCTATTGCCCGGACGTATGCCCGTTCGACCTGCAGCGCATGATGCAAGGCTATCGCCAGTTCGCCGAGGAGCACCCGGACCTGGGGACCAAGGTGCAGCCTATCTTCATCACCGTGGACCCGGAGCGCGACACGCCCGAGGTGGTGGGCGAGTTCACCGCCAATTTCGGCGACAACCTCGTCGGCCTGACCGGCACGCCCGAGCAGATCGCCGAGGCTGCGCGCACCTTTTCGGTCTATTACGCCAAGAATGAAGAGAGTGCGGGCGCAGGCTATCTCATGGACCACAGCCGCGCCGCCTTTCTCATGGGCCCCAAGGGAGAGCCGATCGCCCTCCTCCCCGTCGAGGCGAGCGGGCCCGAAGTCGCTGCGGAGCTGGGTAAATGGGTGAGCTGAGGAATCGCTTCTGGGACTTGCCGCTGGAGGCCTTGTCCCGTCCCGAATGGGAGGCCTTGTGCGATGGCTGCGGGCGCTGCTGCCTGCACAAGCTGGAGGACGAGGATACAGGCGAGATCGTCGAAACGAACGTCGCTTGTCGCCTGCTCGACACCGGTACCGGGCGCTGCAGCGATTATCGCCACCGGCGGGCCTTCGTGCCCGATTGCATGCGGTTGACCCTGCGGCTGGTGCGGGAAGTGCCCTGGCTGCCGGAGACCTGCGCCTATCGCAGGCGCGCGGAAGAGCGGGCATTGCCTTCCTGGCACCACCTGCTGACCGGTAGCCGGGAGGCGATGATGCGCGCCGGAGCCTGCGCCGCCGGACGGTGCATCAGCGAGACCGTGGCTGGGCCGCTCGAGCACCACATCACCGAGTGGGATAATGCCGAGCAGAAGCGTTCTGCCCGCCTCGGCGATCAGGAACCGCTCGAGTGATAGACTGGCTGCGCGCCGATCGCCAGGCGCCCAGCGTGGTGGTCGGCGGGCGCGAATTGCCCATCGCCATCCGGCGGCACGCGCGCGCCCGGCGCTTGACCATGCGGCTTGCCCCTGATGGCAGCCAGGTACGCATCACACTTCCGCAATGGGGCAGAACGGTCGACGCGCTGGTCTTCGCCAAGGCGCGAGCCGACTGGATCGAGGCGCAGCTGCACGCACTACCCCAGCCGACGCCCGTGACGCCCGGCGGCCTGGTGCTTTATCGCGGTCGCACATTGCCCATTTCGTGGGACCGTAGCCGCCCGCGTCTCCCGCAGCTTGTCGGCGAGAAGCTCTCCTGCGGTGGGCCCGAGACGGCGCTCGCCGCGCGCATCCGTTGCTGGCTGGAAGACGAGGCGTTGCGCCTGCTGTCGCACGATCTTGGCTTCTATTGCGGGCGCGCGGGAGAGGAGTTGCCCGCACTCAGGCTATCGCGCGCGCAGCGGCGCTGGGGCAGTTGCTCGAGCGGCGGCAGGGGGCCCGCCCGCGTGATCCGCATCAATTGGCGACTGGTGATGGCACCCGATTTCGTGCGCCGCTCGGTGGTCGCGCACGAAGTTGCGCACCTTACGCATTTCGACCATTCTCCGGCATTCCACGCTTTGCTCGGCACGCTGTTCGAGCACGATCTAGGCGAGGCGGATCGCTGGCTGCGTGAGCATGGCCGGCGCCTTTACGCCGCTTTTGGCTGAGCGGAATGGATGAGGCCGGGCCGGGCGCGCTGACCGGGGCTGGCGCGCCTGCGCTGCAGTCCCTATCTTCGCGGCCATGAACCCGCTCCGCCGCTTTTCCCCCAAGCCCGCGATCACCGATTTCGCCAATGAGTGGCGCAAGCCCAACCCTTATCGCTGGTACATTCTGGGCGTGGCGGTGGCCGCCACTTTTGCGATCCTTGCCGTGTTCCTGCCTGACAGCCAGCGTGCCGCACCCGCGCGGCCCCAGGTGACTTACATCACCACCTGGTCGCCCGACCGGACCCGCGAGGAGATTATCGCCTCCAATCTTGCGAACCAGGCACGTAAGGACGAGCGCGCGGCCGAGCGGGCGCGCCGCGAGGAAGCGCGCCGCGAGGCCTATCGCGCGATCGGCCGGGCCACTTTCATCGACGTCGACGCCATGGAAGCCGAGATCGAGCGCGAGAGTACTGCTGGCGGGACAGCCGGCGTGCCCGCCGGGGAAACTCCGGACCCGGAGCGTCCCGCTACAAGTGCCCAATAGCGAAGACACCCGCTGGCTCGCCGCTGCCGCGAACCTTTCCGAACGCGCGCGGCCGCTCAGCCGCCCCAACCCGGCGGTCGGCGCGGTCATCGTGCGGGATGGAATTGTGATCGGCCGCGGCTGGACCCAGCCGGGCGGCCGACCGCATGCCGAGGCGGTCGCGATCGGTCAGGCCGGACAAGCTGCACGCGGCGCCACGCTCTATGTGTCGCTCGAGCCCTGCTTCCACCAGTCCAGCCGCGGCCCGGCCTGCGCCGATCTGGTGGCAGGGGCCGAACTTGCGCGCGTTGTCATCGGTATCGAGGATCCGGACGAGCGGACCGCCGGACGGGGCTTGGCCCACTTACGGGCACAGGGGCTGGAGGTCACCCTCGCCAACGACCCTGCCTGCGCCGCCGCCCTGCGCGGCTTTTGCCTGCAGCGCGAAGAGAACCGCCCCGAAGTCACGCTCAAGCTCGCCATGTCGCTTGATGGCTGCATCGCCATGGCCTCTGGTGAGAGCAAGTGGATCACCGGGGCAGCCGCGCGCGCGCACGCCCATCGCGAACGCGCCCGCGCCGACGCCATTCTCGTGGGCGGAGGCACGCTACGCGCCGACCTCCCCCGGCTCGACGTGCGCCTCCCGGGCCTCGAGAAGCGCAGCCCGGAACGGATCGTGTTGACTGGCGGGCAGGCGCCGGCTGGCTGGCTGGCCATTTCCTCGCCGCAGGGGATCTTCGATCTGCCGGGCATCCAGCACCTGATGATCGAGGGTGGCAGTGAAACGGCATCCGCTTTCCTGGCAAGCGGCCTGGTGGATCGCCTGCTCGTCTATCGTGCGCCCATCCTCATCGGGGGCGGCCGGAATGCCATTGGCGAAATCGGCAACAAGGACTTGGCCCAGGTCTTTGCAAAGGGCGGCTGGCGGCTGCACGACCGGCGGGAGCTTGGCAGGGACACGCTCGAAGTCTACCATCCGGCCAACGTCGAAAGGGATTGAATGTTCACCGGCATCGTCACCGCGATCGGCACGATCGAGAGCGTCGAGCAGCGCGGCGATCTGCATGTGCGGATCGCCTGCCCGTTCGAGGCGCACGCAATCGCGATCGGCGCCTCGATCGCCTGCTCGGGCATCTGCCTCACCGTGGTGGAGCGCGGCGAGCAGCCCGGCGGGGCCTGGTTCGCGGTCGATGTCTCTGACGAGACCGTCTCACGCACCGCGGCGGACATGTGGACACAAGGCCGCCGCATCAACCTCGAGCCCTCGCTCAAGCTCGGCGATGAAATGGGCGGCCATATCGTTGCCGGCCATGTCGATGCGGTCGGCCAAATCGCCGACTGGCGCCCCGAAGGCGGCTCGATGCGGATCACGATAGAGGCACCACGGGAACTCGCGCCGTTCATCGCAACCAAGGGTTCGATCACCGTGGATGGCGTGTCGCTGACGGTGAATACGGTGTCCGACCGGCCCGACGGCACGGTCCATTTCGGCCTCAACATCATTCCGCATTCGGCCGAAGTCACGACCTTGGGCGAACTGCGTCAGGGCGCCCAGGTCAATCTCGAGATCGACACGGTCGCCCGCTACCTGCAGCGGATGGAAAGCTTGAAAGCCTAATTCGCCAGCGGGCCCGCCGCGAAATCAGCGCGGTCGATTTCGAAGACAAGGTAAACGACGGGACCGCTCGCCAATGGCGCTGTGACCGTGCGCGGGTCAGCCCCCGCCGATCTTCTCCAGAGCCCTGCGGGAGCGGTTATTGCCCTCGCCAGCGAAGAACCAGGCTCGCGACCTGGCTGCGAGCGCATGCGCCACCATCAGCCGCCTCATCTCCCGATTGACGCCGCCCCCCCCACAAGCGCCGCACGAGAAAGGTGGAGCCGATGATTGCGGCGTTTGGATCGAGATCCAGCACCTGGAATCGCGGCGAGCCCACGAGCGCTCCGCTAGTCCACTCCACGAATGCCAGTGCGCCGGCTTCAGCCAGGCCCGCTTCGAACCACCGGCAGCACTGGGGCTCGCGCCAACGGTTCTGGTCGAAATGCTGCGCCCAGATCAGCGGATCGCTGGCCGCAGTGAGGAAGGCCGGCCGATCATCCGCGACGAGCGGCCGAAGAACCAGCCGCGCGCTTTAAAGCACCGGCTGGCGATCCATGTCAGCCGCTCACATGCTCCAGCGCGGCGACGAAGCGGTCGATATTGCCGGTCGTCAGCCCTGCGACGTTGATCCGGCCCGAGCCTGCCATGTAGACGCCGTGGTCGGCCCGCAACGCGGCGATCTGCTCGCGCGAGAGCGGCAGCATGGCAAACATGCCGTGCTGCCTGCCGAGCGGTGCCAGGTCGACCGCGCCCGCCTGCCCTGCCGCGGCCAGCTTCTGGCGCACAGCTTGAATACGCTCGCGCATCGAGCCAAGCTCCTCCAGCCATGATCGGGTGAGCGCATCGTCGCACAAGACCAGTCGCACCGCCGCAGCGCCGTGATCGGGCGGCATCGACCAAGTGGCGCGCGCGATAGAGTGCCCGTTGGAGATGATCCGCTCCGCGTGAGCCGGGTCCTCTCCCATCACGTAGAGCGCGCCCACGCGATCACGATAGAGCCCGAAATTCTTGTCGCAGCTGAACGCCACGAGCGCCTCGGGCACGGCCGACAGCACCTTGCGCATGCCGTAGGCGTCCTCATCCATGCCCTCGCCCAGGCCCTGGTAGGCAAGGTCGATAGTCGGCAACACGCCGCGCTGGGATAGGACCTGCGCGATCCGGTCCCACTGATCGGGCGTGTAGTCGATGCCGGTCGGATTATGGCAGCAGCCATGCAGCAGGACGGCATCGCCGGGCCCCGCTTCGCCGAGCGTGCCCATCAGCGCATCCATGTCGGCGGTCCCGTCCGCGGTCGCGTGCGTGAAGCCGACGACCTCCAGCCCCACGTCGGACACGATGGGCGCATGGTTGGGCCAGCTCGGCGTACCCATGAGCACCCGCTTCACGCCCGCCCGCGCCGCCAGCGCGGCGGCGAGCCGCACGGCGCCGGTTCCGCCCGGAGTCTGCATGCCTTCGATCCGCCCGCCCCGCGTGGGATCAGCGCCGAACACATGAGGCATCAACGCATGGACGAAGCCCATGTCTCCCTCCGGGCCGAGATACCCCTTGGAGGCCTGCTCCTCCACCAAGCGCCGCTCGGCAGCCTTGATGCTCTCGAAGACGGGAGTTTCCCCCTCGGCGGTGCGGTAGACCCCCACGCCGAGGTCGATCTTGTCGACCCGTTCGTCCGCTTCGAAAAGCTTGATCAGCGCAAGCAGCGCGTCGGGCGGTTGTTGGTCGAGTCTGTCGAGCATGGCCGCGGCTCATGCCGGGGCACGCTGCGCTCCGCAAGCCGGCATCGAGGCTTTTCGCCGCCTCTGTTCGGCTATTTTCGAGACCTCAGAAGGGCAGCCAGCGCTGCTTCTTCGAAAACCGCATGTATCCGGCATTCACTCCCAGGCGGAGCCCCGCGCCCACTCGGATGGGGATGAGCACAACATTGCCCTTGCGCAGGTAGCTCGCGGTGAACCCACCAACGAGGTAGGCCTGCCCCTCGCCCGCCGGGTAGCGCTCGTACAGTTCCTCGGTATCGTAGAGATTGTAGACCAGCACGAAGGTGTTGCCGGCATTGGCCCCGGCATCCAGGCCGATCGAGGGGCCCGTCCAGTAAACGGGCTTTTGCCCCTCCACCTTGTGAAACAGCGTGCCCGAGCCGTAACGCACGCCCAGCACCAGCGCGCCGCCGCCCTCGCGGCCGACAATGTATCCGTTGGGCTCGCCTTGCTTGCTCAGCACATCCTCGATCACCCGCGCGAGGCCTTCCGCACCTTGGCCAAACAGTCCTTCGGCCGCGCCGATCAGGTCGTCCTCGGCATAGGTGGTCGACGGGTCCGCTGCTGCGGCACGCGCAGCTTGCGATGGCGCGTTGTCGAAGGACGCCCCGCCCTGTGTGCTCGAAGGGCGTTCGGAGACTGGCGGGTCGTAGCGCTGCGCGCCAGGAACTTGCGCGGATGGCATGTCAGGTTCGGAAATCGGAGCGGGCGCAGTGCTGCCGGCTTGTCCTTCGGCGAGATCTGCATCGATCGCAGCGTCGGGATCCACCGCCTGGATCTCTTGTGCAAGCGCTGGGACGCCCGTGACGGGCACCAGTGCGAGCGACAATGCCAGCCCCGCGCGCTTTCCCACTCTGGCCAGGCGACCGAGCATGTGTTTCAAACCCCCCTGCGGAAATCCGTTCATCCCGCACCTGAATGCACACGCCGTTAAGCGGCAATGAATGCGCGGCAGGATGAGTCGCTTTTGCGGCAACCTGAGTCCCCTTGGCGGTGTGTTGGACAGGGCGTGCATGCCTCCCCCGAAGACCAGCCTTGCCGCGCCGGAAGCACGTCGTTATAGCGCGCCCTTCGCTGCGGCGATCCGGAGACGTGGGTGAGTGGCTGAAACCAGTTCCCTGCTAAGGAACCATACTCCCAACGGGGTATCGAGGGTTCGAATCCCTCCGTCTCCGCCACTCGCGCTTTCGGAGCGCCCCATGGCCCGCATATAATGGCGTCTTACCTTAGATTGCCGCGGATCCTGACCCAATAGCTGCCTATGCCGATCCACCCCTCGCCAGAAGCAGGTCGGGGTAGATTGGTGTATCGAAGACAGCGGGAGGCGCCGGATCCTGGCCGAGAAGGCCGTGCCTCGGCTGGAGCCAAGGACAAGGCATACAAGATCTCGGATCGCCGCGGGCTCTATCTTCAGGTCACACCGAAGAATCGCAAAGGCTGGCGCTACAAATACCGGCACGAGCGCAGTGAGCAGCGGCTGAAAGCCGGCTTATGCTGCTGACGTCAGCACCAGCCTCCTGCGCGACACTGCCACTCTCAGAATACGGGACTTTCCTCGCGCTACTATTTGCGAATGCTCTACGAATATCTCGACGATGGATATCTGGTCGACACGATCTCGAGGACGAAGCTTTGCTGGTCGAACGAAGTCCCCCGAAGCGCCTGACCCAAACCAGCGAGCCGGCGCACAGTTCTTGGCTCGTGTCAGACCTGCAAGCCCACGTAATTTTCAGCGATGCTCGTCTGCGCGGCACGGCTTTCAGCGATGTAATCCAGTTCCGCCAGCTGCATTGCGCGCTCGAATGGACCGTCTTCGGGAAAACGGTGCATGAGGCGGGTGAGCGCCCAGCTGAACCGCTCTGATTTCCACACGCGGGCCAGCGCCTTGTCCGAATACGCGCCGATCGCATCGGCATCGTCGCGCCTGAAGAAGGCGGTCAGCGCCTCTGCAGCATAATGTACGTCGCTGGCGGCTAGGTTCAGCCCCTTGGCTCCGGTTGGCGGCACGATATGCGCCGCATCGCCGCAGAGCAGGAGGCGACCATGCCGCATCGGCGCAAAAACGTATGATCGCAACGGCGCAATGGTCTTCTCGATGGAAGGGCCGCGCGTCATGCGGGCTGCAGCCTCCGGACCGAGGCGGACCGCCAGCTCTTCCCAGATGCGCTCGTCGGGCCAGTCTTCGACTTTTTCGGTCAGCGGCACGTCGACATAGTAGCGGCTGCGGGTGCTCGCCCGCATTGAGGCGAGCGCGAAGCCCCGCTCGTGATTGGCATAGATCAGTTCATGGTTGCAGGGGGGAACATCGGCCAGGATGCCGAGCCAGCCGAACGGATAGACCCGCTCATATTCTTTGCCGATGCTGGCGGGAACGGCCTTGCGGCTGGGCCCGTGAAATCCGTCGCAACCGACGATGAAACGGCACTCGACGCGGTGTTCATTGCCGTCCTTCTGGTAAGTCACATACGGCGCGTCGCTGTCCACATCGTGCAGCGCGACGTCTCCGGCCTCGTAGACCACTTCGAGCCCGCGATCGTCGCGCGCATCCATCAGATCACGCGTCAGCTCGGTCTGGCCATAGATTGTCACCTGCTTGCCGGTGAGTTCTTCGATCGCGATGCGGATCAGCCTCTCGCCATCCGCAAGGTTGAACCCGCCATGCGGCAACCCCTCGGCCTTCAGCCGGGCGGACAGACCGAGCCGCTCGATCAAGCCCACGGTCACCTCTTCGAGAACCCCTGCCCTTATGCGGCTGAGCACATAAGCCGGCGTCTGCCGCTCCACGAGCAGGCATTCTATCCCCTCCATCCGCAGAAGGTGGCCGAGCAACAATCCCGCCGGCCCGGCGCCGATAATGCAAACCTGGGTCTTCATACCGCTTCCCCTCCGCCGACAGCCTATCCAGCGCGTTGCGTTTAAGGATGAACGCGCCAGAACGATTGACGTGTTGCGGATCCGCACGCCCGCTTCGGACAGCGTCGGGGCCCGTTGCTCCGGTCTCGCGGAAGTACCCGTTCAGGTCCATGCCGCCCAACTTGGCAGCGCCTTCACCAATTGACACCGGAACGCCAATGCCGTCGCGATATTCAAGCTGCGTCAGCAGCACGCCCATCCTGTGGCTATGCATTGGATTCATGCAAGTGCAATTGTTCGGGCGAATGACGTAACCCCATGCGGTGCGGCCTACGGATCCACAGGCAGCACTTCCGTTCGACGTCGCCCGCTTGAGCATCCGGGGGCTCCTTGCGGTGCGGGGGCCGGGCATCGCGCCCCTGGATCTGGAAAGATCGGTCCGAAGTTCGAGGTACCGCCGCGGAGCCACGCCGGTAGCGGCTGTGCTCACGCCTGCTCAGATTGGGGAGCGGCCCAGGCCTGACCTGATCCACCCCGCCGGTGAAGAACTCGCCGGAGGGGGCAAGATTACGGAGCGCTCGCGCCCGCCGGCGACGAGGGCTCCAGCGCATAGCCGCCCTCGATCCAGCGGAGGCGCCAGATACGCCGGCCGCCATATTCCGCGATCAGTCGCCGGTCTCCTTCGGCATCCATGCTGCGCGCAAAGATGACAGGCTCGTCATCGATATTCGGTCCGTTCCACACGACTTCGCCGTGGATGGGGCTTTCCCGGGTGTTTTCCACCAGGACGAGATCGCGTCCGGGTGCCGCGTTGAGGCGTTCGAGCACTTCATTACGCGGGCTCGTCTGCGCGATTGCGCAGCAGGAAAGGTGCCAGGAATTGCTCGGCAGTGCGGGCCATCCGCTCGTCAGATGGGCAAGCAGCAGCAGCAGCGGTGCTCCCGCAGCAAGGTATGACCCTCGCGACAGGACGTACCCCGCCGGTCGGTCCGTCAACGGCCCGCGCCCCAGGACGACGAGGCCGCGCATGATCAGGATCATGACAATCGGGAACACCGGCGCGGCGTAGTGCGGCAGATCCCATGTCGTCAGCAGATGCGCAGCGACCAATACCGCCAATGTTCCCACCACGGGCAGGTCGCGCCGGGAGGCGTACAAGCCCGCGACGAATGGCAGCGTCATCGCTGGCCCGATATAGAATGCCCACAGGAACAGAAGCTTGAGGAGGCTGACCCCGAGCAAGCCGACCAGGGACGATCGTGCCGTACGGTAAGGCTCCGCCTCGGCGGCGTAGAAGCTGGCGAAATGGGCCGGCGTGCGGAGCGCGCGAGGATCGCGCTCGATAGGAGCAGCCATGAGGAAGGCCGGCGCCTCGGCATAGAAGGCGCGGTTCACCTCGTATGGCGCGAGCAGCGGATCTCCGGTCGTGGCCGAATTATAGGCGAGCGTCGCGCCCGCGCCGATCGCCACGCAGGCGAGCAGCGGTATTCCACCACGCAGCGCGGCCTGGCGCAGCAGCACCGATTCGGACTTGAAAAGCCGAGGCAGCACGAAAATGCCGAGCGCCGCGCACAGGACCGCGCCTTCATAAGGGCGAGTCGTCATCAGGATCAGCGCGCCGAGCCCCAGCAGCAGCCCATAGCTCCAGCGCGGCCGCCTGAGGATACGCCCCAGGCTGCCCACCACCAGCACGGCGCCAAGGGCAGTGAACGCCCCGCCCCAGTAGGAATTGATCCAGTAGCTGCCAGCGCCAAGGCGCAGCACGACGAGCAGACCTCCGACAAGCGCGGCGCGCGGGCCAAGATAGCCGCGCAGCATCCATACCGTCGCCATGGCGAGCAGCACGAAAACGAGCCAGACGCCCAGCCACGGCTCGCCCGCAATCAGCAGGCCCGGAACAAGCGGCAGGCCCCTGCCCACGAAGTACACCGACGCATAGGCCGGGAAGAGGTTGACATGGAAGGTCTGCAAGTACTCCCACAATGCGGGCGTGGGGTTGGCCAGACGGCCTTCGAGGAAGGTCCGGGCCTGCAGGAGCAGGCTGTGCTCGTCATGGATCAGCGGGACCGGCGCTCCGAGCCACGGCAACAGGGCGGCCCTGAGCGCGATTGCGGCAAATGCGACCAAAACCAGTTGCTTGCCCAATCCTGTCGGGAGGATGGCAAGCCGCGTTTCGGCCGCTGCAAGCATGCGGGCTGCCTGGCGAGGCACGGCCGCGACGACCAGCAGCAGGGCTAGTACGACAGCGAATTCGAAGAGAAGCGTGGGGTATAGCAGGGCTGACAAGCCAGAAACTCCCGGGGATGCGAAGCGTCGCGAGCGGGCCTATCGCTGCGATTTGCCGATCGCTCAATTGTATTTGCAGGAGCAATGTTAGTTTTTGGTTACGCGGCATGTTCGGCCGCCGGACGCTTCGAAGTACGGCTGCCACCTGTGCGCGCCGGCCTCAAGCTCATCAGGTTCGTTTACTCGGCGAAGATCAGCTTCCTATGCTCCAAAATGGAACAGAGGCGGTCGGCTGATTTTGATTCGGCCAATAACCCTAGCGTAAGATACTTGGAGGAGATAACGGCCGCAATCGATTCACAGGCGAGCTAGCACTACATGGCAGGTACAGTGCAAACCGGATGGGAACAGCCCCGGTCGGAACCTGCCGCTCTGCGCCCCCGGCAGGTCTGGTTGCCCTATGTTCATGCCCTTATCGGCTGCCTGATCCTCAGCTGGTTCGTCGTCTACAATGGCTGGCCAGTCTTTTACGAGGACACATCGGGTTACCTGACGCGCCCCGGCAGGGTACTCGGCAGTTTGGGGCTTGCGACCGAATGGAACCCGCTTGCGCCGGGTCTGGTCGGCGATCCGACCGGCGTGCCCGAGGCCACTTCCGGCAATTTTCGTTCCGCAAAGGACAACCCGGTGTGGATGGGAGGGCGTTCCGTCTATTACGGCACGCTCATGGTGCTCATCTCCGCTTTGGCCACCACCTATGCAATTGCCTTGGTGCAAGCCTACCTGACCGCCCTTGCAATCGCTATTCCATGGTTCCGACTGGGAGGAAAGCCGGTCTCATACTTGGCGCTTTTGGCGCTGCTCTCGCTGGTGACGGGCGTCGCCGTGGTTGCCTCGGCGCTCATCCCGGATATCTTCTTCGCCGTCGCCGTGCTCGCATGCGCGACACTGCTCGTCCTGTGGCGCGAACTCACCTTGCTCGACCGCTGGGTGCTGACGCTGCTGCTGTGTTTCTCGGCTCTTTCGCACCAGTCAATCCTGGCCCTGCTGCTGCTGATCTCCGCCGCGAGCGGGCTTGCCATGCTGGTCCGCGCCGGGCGCGCGGCCTACCTGCGCTTCACACCAATATGGTTCGCCAGCGTCGTGGGTGTCTGTGGGTTACTCGCTTTCGCGCTGCTGGCGCAGATAGTCAGCGGACGACCGCCGCTCAACCTGCCGCACCTGGCGGCGAGAACCGCGACCACAGCCGCCGGCAAGGCCGTGCTCGAGGAGCGATGCCCCGAGATCAAGCTCGCCGTCTGCGATTACAGGAGCCAGATCGCCCGCGGAGACTGGATCACCTTCATGTTCTCCAAAGATACCACGACCGGTGTGTTCGGCCCAGCGCCGCTGAGCACCAAGTACAGATTGTCGCAAGAGCAGTTCTCGCTCGTGCTCCTGGTGGCCAAGGAGCGGCCCCTGGCCTTTGCACAAGCCGAGGCGCAGGATATGATTCGCGAACTCGCGAGCTTCACCCTGATCGATTTCGATGTCTCGAAGAAGCGCGGCCTTGTGGCGATCGTTTCGCCTGACATGCTGGCCCGCATCCAGGCGACCCGAAGTTTTCGCGACGGCGGACGCGTGCTCTCCGCCTTGTCGGACCTCACATATGTGAGCACGGTGGTAGGACTGGTCTGCATCCTTGTTTACTTTGCCTTCAAACAGGATCGCTTAGTTCTGACCCAATCTGAGATCTTCGCATTTCTTTTGCTAGTAGGTGTCTTGATCAACGCGCTGATCTGTGGGGCTTTGGCTGGTGTCTATGACCGTTTCCAGGCGCGTGTTATCTGGCTTGTCCCATTAGCGGCCGCATTCATAATTTTGAACAATACTCGGCGTTATGGGAGTAAAGACCAGGCGCACACGGGTGACGAACATTCCGGGGGTTTATCATGAAAAGTATAGCTGCAGGCCGATCGCCAAGCATCGGCGACTATTTGAAGCTGGCGCGCTTCGACCATGCAACCAAGCATGTCTTCATCCTGCCCGGCATCCTGCTCGCGCTGGTCCTGCGCGGGGCGCAAAACTCGAACCTGCTCTACCATATCATCCTGGGATTCATCTGCGCGGTCACGATCGCGTCGGCCAATTACGTGATCAACGAATGGCTCGACCGCGACTTCGACAAGCATCACCCGACCAAGTCGGCCCGCGTGTCAGTCAATGTGCCGCTCAACCCGACGCTCGTTTACGCGCTCTGGATCTGCTTCCTGGTTGTGGGACTGCTCGCCGCTTTCCTGTCGAGTTGGCTGATGTTTGGTGTTGCGGTGGTGTTCGGGCTGCAAGGCGTTGTCTACAACGTGCGGCCGATCCGCTCCAAGGAGCGCGCATTTCTCGACGTGATCTCCGAATCGATCAACAATCCGCTGCGGATGTTGATCGGTTGGGCGATGATCGATGCCTATACGCTGCCCCCCTCTTCGGTAGTGCTCGCCTACTGGCTGGGCGGCTCGTTCCTGATGGCCGCCAAGCGCTACTCCGAGTACCGCGAGATAGTCGGGTCGCACGGCCTCGAACTGCTCGTGCGCTACCGTAAGTCGTTCGCCGGCTACAGCGAGACCAGCCTGTTCACCTCCACCTTCCTCTACGCGCTGCTGTGCGTCGGCCTGTTCGCGGTGTTCCTCACCAAGTACCGCATCGAGTATATCCTCTCGATGCCATTTCTGTGCGTGCTGTTCGCCGTCTACATGGCACTGTCGACGGCGAAGGGCTCGGTGGCGCAAGCGCCTGAGAAGATCTTCTCCTCCAAGCTGCTGATGCTGGCGACCGTTGCCTTCGGGCTTTCGGTTGTGGTGCTCACCTTCGTCGACCTGCCGATCGTGGATAAGCTGTCAGAACAGCGCTACGTCTCTCTGACGAACGACTGATGCCTGCGACCACACTGGCGGCCATCGACTGGGCCAGCACCAAGCTGGTCGTGTTCGATCTCGACGGGACGCTGTACGAGCAGCGTCCCGTTCGCCTCGGCATGGCGAGCGATCTGGTGCTCCACAGCCTCAAGACCCGCTCGCTGCGCGACTTCAAGCTCGTGAGCGCCTATCGCAAGCTGCGCGAGGAGCTTGCCGAGGGCGGCGCGGCGGACTTCATGGACGAACTTCACGCCACGCTAGGGGCGCGCCACAAGCTCACTCCGGATGAAGTCGCCGCTTTGGCCGAGGAATGGCTCGAGCGTCGCCCTCTCAAGCGCCTGCTTGGTGCGCGCATTGCGGGGGCCGACCTGCTGTTCGCGGCGTTGCGCCGGAGCGGTCGGCGCGTGGGCGTCTGGTCCGACTATCCGGTGGCCGAAAAGCTCGCCAGCCTTGGCCTCGAAGCGGATTATGTCTGCGCCGCAACCGATCCCGACATCCGCCGTCTCAAGCCTGATCCCAAGGGGCTGCTGACCATGCTCGACCGCGCCGGCGTGGCCCCGCACGAGGCGCTGATGATCGGCGACCGGACCGAGCGCGACGGCGAAGCGGCGAGCCGTGCAGGCGTTCCGTTCCTGCTGCGCACGCGCAAGCGTGTGGATGGGCACCATTGCGCAGCGGATTATCGCGATCCGCTGTTTGGTACCCTCCTCGCATGCTGAGCCAGAAGCGCTTCATCGGCTACGGTATGACGGGCGGCATGGCCGCAATCATCGACCTTGGCCTGTTCCTGGTGTTCGTGGGCTTGGACATGGCAGTGCCGCTGGCGGCAACGGCCAGCTTCCTCGTTGCCGCTATCTTCAACTTCACCAGTTCCTCGCTGCTCGTGTTCAAGACGCCGGTAACCGGCAAGCGCTTCCTGCGCTTCTTGTCGGTCGCCTCCATTGGCCTCGCCATCAATGTCGGCGTGACCTGGCTCGTTTACGAAGCGCTGGACCATCCGGCCGCATCCAAGGCGATCGGGATCGGCATCGCTTTTGTATTCAACTACATTGCGCACAGCTTGCTGGTCTTTCGCCCGGCGGCCGGCGAGGAGCCGCGTTAGGAAAGCGCCGGAGCCGGTCCTCAACTGGCAGGCCAAGGGCAAGCGGCCCGGATCCCCGAGCGGCTTGCCCGTAGCCCCGTGCGACCGTGCAGCGGTCCAGATCCGCTGCCGCTCACCGCGAGTAGGGGAGCTTAGCTGCATGCAGGGGCATCGTAATTGCCGGCGCGCCTCGTCAAATGAAGTGAAGCAGGCAGGTGACGCATGCTCCTGCGCCGGTCCCCGGCAGCAAGACGCGCCCATGGCTGCCGGGCACTCGGCGCAGTTCTCCGCCTGCAATTCACCGCCGGTGGGTTCGCCCAACTGACATCTGCGCTGTCTTGCTCGGACAGTACCACGACGGTACAGATAATGAGCGTACGTAATCGATAGACGTGCTTCTTTCCCGGCGCGCTCGGGCCCGATGGCGGAGCGCCTGCCCCGCCCGGTGCCGGATCGGCGGATCGGCGGATCCGGCAGGCAGGAGGCGGATGGTGCAGATGATCAGGATCCTGTGCGTTCATGGGCTCGGTGACCAGCGGCAGAGCGGCTGGGAGGCCGACTGGCGCGCCGCCATCGAACGCGCGGTGGGTGCTGATGCCGGCGTGGCACTGGAATTCCGTTTCGTCACTTACAGCCCGATCTTCGAGGAAACGAAGATTAGCTTCGGCGAAACGCTCGGCGCGCTATGGAAGCTGACCCGCAGCGGCATCGGCGCGCTGCATCGCAAGAGCCGCGGCCCCTTGAGCAAGATATCGGACCGCCTGCGCTGGACTGCCGGCTATGTCGTCGCCTGGCTGGAGGATGAGGGGTTTCAGGCGCAAACGCGCAAGCTGCTGCTCGACGAAATCCGTGATTACGCGCCGGACGTAATCCTCGCCCATTCACTGGGCTCGCTCATCACTTACGCCGCCTTCGCGCATGCCGATGCCGCCGAAGCGAAGGTGGCCGGCGCGCTCGGTAACGCGCATTACGTCACGCTTGGCTCGCAGATCGGCAATCCATTCGTGCTCGGCAATCTTTCCCACGGACGCGTGCCGCGGCTGCCGGTGCGCCATTGGCACCACCTCTTCAACGAGCATGATGACGTGTTCACCGCGCAGTTGCGCGTACAAGGGGTCGACAATTTCAGCCAGCTGCTGACCCCCTTCGATCATCCGGGCAGCGGGGACCATGACGCGGCGGGCTATCTCGCGCACGACGTAACCCGCGCCTCCTTGTGGTCGCCGCTGATCGACAGCGTGGTCGACCGGGCGCGCAATGCCGAGATGCGCAAGCTGGCTGGCCCGGCCCTCTGGAACCGCGCAATGGCACCCGCCGAGCGCGCTCCCCGGCGCCGTGCGCTGCTCATCGGCATCGACCAGTACCCGGACGAGGCCGAGTGTCTGTTCGGCTGCGTGAACGATGTGTACTCGATGAGCGCCGCGCTCCAGGATTGCGGCTTCGAGCCGGGGGAGATCCGCATCTGCCTCAATGACCGGGCGACCGCCGAAGGCATCCTGTCGCGATTCGAGTGGCTGGTCGATGATGCGCGTGCGGGTGACGAGCTGGTCTTTTACTATTCGGGCCACGGCGCACGGGTGCCGGAATACGGGCTTTACGAAGAGCCGGACCGGCTGACCGAGACGCTCGTGCCCTACGATTTCGACTGGACGCCGGAGCGCAGCGTGTCGGACGAGCAGATTTACGCGCTCTACGCGCAACTCCCTTATGAAACGCAGCTGCTGATGGTGTTCGATTGCTGTCATTCGGGCAGCATGCACCGGCAGAGCGCATCACGTGCGCGAGGGATATCGCCGCCCGATGACATCCGTCACCGCGCGCTCAAGTGGAGCAGCCAGGAGCAGATGTGGGTCGAGCGCGACTTTGCCGATCTTAACGAGGGCTTTTCCCGCCGCGAGAGTGCCAAGCGCGACTTTTTCGGCAAGAACCACTCCACGGTCCGCCTCGGCCGCGCGGCGACGCTCAGGGTGAGTGACGAGCGCAGCTACGCAAACGCCAAGGCAAAGAGTGTAGACCCTGTTGGCCCTTTCCTGCCGCTGATCATCGAAGCCTGTGCAGAGGAGCAGCTGTCCTACGAGTATCGCCACGGCGCGACCAGTTATGGCGCCTTCACCTTCTGCTTCACTTCGATCCTGCGGCAGGAGAAGACCTTGACTTTCAAGCAGCTGGTGGCGCTGGCAACCGAGCGGCTGGCGCGGCTGGGCTACGATCAGAAGCCGCAGATCATGGGGCCTCAGATCTACATGGACGCCAAAATCCCATTTCAGACCGGTCGCAGCGTGCACGAACCGGCGCGCGGGTTGCCCGGCTCTGCCACACCGCGCACGTCGGGCTGAGATCGAGCTTACTGCCGACAGGACGCCAGCCGGCCGATTGCGGGAAAGACGTGGCGCTTTTCTGAGGGCGCTCGGCGCCGATGCGCAGGCCCATCGGCCGTTTTGCGTGTTCCCTTACGTGGCTGCGGACCGCCGGCTGGCGCACCAGGTGCGCAAGCATCGCCTGCTCTGCCCTGCTGTCCACGCTGAGGAGGCGGCCGGGCGCGACGCTGGAGGGTCTCGCGACGCCGTCCCTCAGCAGATACACCGTCCTAGCAGAAGAACTGTTTTGATCCGGAACAGTTCAGGCGGGAACCGACCGCGGGCCATCGGTCTTTACTGGAACAAACAGGGTACACAAACCCGGGGAGATGGACATGGCCGACTCGATCATCCGCAACGAATATGGCGAAGTGGTCTACATGGGCCAGCCGCTCGCCTCGGTCTCGGCGGCCGCCCCGGGCTTACTGGAATCGGCCGAAACCGCGCAGCAGGTCGCCAACAATTTCGTGCGCGAGAATTTGCCGCAGCTGAACCTCGGCGATGTCAGGCTCGATAGCGATCTCGCCGCGCGGGGCCTCGAGGCCGACCAGACCACGCCGGTGGTGACCTTCATCGAGGAGAAGGACATCGCGGGCGCCAAAGTGGTCGTCTATAAGCAGAAGGCGGTGGGGATCGACGTGTTCGAGGCGCGGCTGGGCGTGCAGATCGATGGGCGAACGATGAACGTCGCCTCGCTGCAATCCTCCGCGCACGGCCAGATCGGCATTGAAAACCCCGAGGCGAAGGGACCGGCAGATGGCAGGCCGGTGAGCGCGGCCAGGATCAGCGACCTGCTCGGCTTCGAGCTGCCGCGGCTCGCCGATGGCACAAGCCCGCGCCAGGTCGTCTACCGCTACGAGCTTGAAGCACGCGAGGAGCCCGTCGAACACGAGAATTTGGGCTGCCTGACACCGGGCGGCGTGGATGTGCCCCGCCTCCCACCGCTGACGCTCCGGACGCTTGCCAGAGGCAAGCACTATATCTGCGATGAGATCCTGTTCTCCGCTTCGCGCAATCGGGACGAGGAGCCGGTCAACTGGCGCATGCTAGTGGAGCCGGTTAGCGGCGACGTGCTCTATTTGCGCGCGCTGGTGGGCTGCGCCACCGGCCTCGTCTTCGCCAGGGATCCACAGACGCTCGGCGGGGATACCGCCACCGGCGCGTCGAGCAATGCGGTGCTCAACGCCTTTCGCTCCTCGCACACGCTGGCGGGGCTTATCGCGGGAACCCCGCAAGCGTTGGCGGGCGAATTCGTGGCGCTGGCGGAGACCTCGGCGCCCGTCATCGCGGCGCCCATTGTTCCCGGGCCCGCCAGTGCCTTCAACTATGACGTGCGCACTGACGAATTCTCGGCCGTCAACGCCTATTACCATTGCGACCGGCTGTTTCGCACCATGCAGGATTTCGGCTTCGACGTGCCGAGCTATTTCGACGGCACGAGCTTTCCGGTCCCGGTCGACCATCGCGCGCTGGGTAATGCCGTCAATGCGCAGGCGCCCGGCACGCCCGCCGGCACCGGCCTGATGGAGCTGCGCTTCGCCCTGTTGCAAGCCGGCGAACCGGTCGGCATTGCCACCTCCAACCGCGTGGTCTGGCATGAATTCGGCCATGGATTGCTGTGGGACCATGTGGGCAGTGCCAATTTCGGCTTCGCTCACTCGGCGGGCGACGCGCTGGCGGCAATCCTCAACGATCCCGGCACGCTCGAGGCCGACCGCTTCGACACCTTCCCCTGGATTCAGCAGGCGACCGATCTCGGCCGCCGGCATGACCGGGAGGTGAGCGCGGGATGGGCCTGGTTCGGCCCACAATACAACACGCAGTACCGGGGCGAGCAGATCCTCGCGACGACCATGTTCCGTTTCTATCGCGCGATCGGCGGCGACGCGGAGTATGCAGGCGGGCTGCCGACCCAACTCCGCGCTTCGGAGGCGAGCGCATATCTCATCTTCAAGGCAATCGGCCTGCTCACCTCGACCACGACCTTTCCCGAGGTTTTTGTCCAGGCACTGCAGACCGCAGATCTCACGACGCCCAGCTTCAAGGGCGTGCCGGGGGGTGGCTTGCACAAGGTGCTGCGCTGGGCGTTCGAGAAGCAGGGCCTGTTCCAGCCGGGTGCCGCGCCGGGACAGGGCAACGCCGTCAGCAGCGAAGGCCTGCCGCCCGATGTCGACGTCTATATCGATGACGGCAGGAACGGCGAATACCAGTATCAGGCCAATCACTGGTCGTGCCATGACATGTGGGTGCGCCGCTCAGCCGACGGCGGCACTGCGCACCAGGAGCCTGCGGTCGGCCAGCCCAACTTCCTGTATGTCCGCGTCAAGAACCGCGGAACGCAGACCGCCGCGGACGTCCATGTCGATGCCTATCATTGCCTACCCGGCACCGGACTCGCCTTTCCCGATGACTGGGCGCCCATGTCCACGCCCAGCCTGCCCGCACCCGGTCCGATCCCGCCGGGCGGGGATGTCGTCGTGGGGCCCTTCACCTTCACGCCCACCGAGGTGCGGCACGAATGCTTGCTGGCGATCGCCTCGGCCGCGGGCGACCCAGGCAATGACACCATCATCACCGGTACCATGCCCGAGCACCGCCTGGTGCCGTTCGACAACAATATCGGACAGCGCAACGTCCACCCGGTGTTGCCCACCCTCAAAGACATCCTGCGCCGCTTCCGCAAGCATGTGCTGTGGATAGGCAATCCTTTCCGCGAGGCGAAAATGGTCGAGATCAAGCTGGAGCTGCCGGTGTTCATGGGTGAGCGCGGGTGGAAGTTCCAGGTGCATTCCGAAGGCGGCGCCCGGTTCGAGCTGGGTGCGCGCGAGCGACGCAAGATCGAGCTGGGAATCGAGCCTGGCGAGGAGCTAACGCCCGAGCTCGTGCGCGAGGCGATTGCCGCAGGCGCGGGCGAGATCAAGCTGACAACATCGCTCGATGGGGAGCTGTCGGGCGGGATGAGCTATCCGCTGAGCTTCGAGGCGGACGAGGACGAGCAGCCCGAGCCGCGGGTCGAGGAGCCCGCCCGCCCACTGGTGATTGAACGGCCGACGATCAGCCAGCTTGTTGCCATCCTGCAGGGCCGCGACCTGCGGCGGGTCACCATCGAGTTCGAGGAGGATGGCGTAGGCTGAAGGCTGGGCGGAGGACCCGCGGCCGCGATTCGCCACCTGCTTTTTCCGAGCGCCGGACCGGCCTCCCTGCGGATCCGTCGGATGGGCAACCCGCCAGCGGCGCCCTCCTTTTCTGGCCTGCCTGTCAACCGCCGCCGACGCTCACGCTTGATGATCTCAGGCGCCGGTCAGTGCCAGGCATTGCGTGGCGGGTCATCGGCGGCTGCGCCGCTGATTTTACCGCATGCGTGACACAAAGGGGTCACGGCAGCGTCCTGCGAAATCTCCGCGGTGGGAGCAATTCTCATGGAGACGGGCACCCTCCATATCTCCCCCCAAGGGCCAGCACGGATAGACTATGGCCTGCACCGATATCCTCGATCGCCCGAGACGCTGCCCGATGATGTCGGCACTGGCGCCCGCATTCTGGAGCCAGGCGCGCTGCTCATTGCGTTCGGGCTTATCCGCCTGAACACGCCGACTGCATGCCGTCATAGCCCGGTCACATCCGGGCGGCAGGACTCGGCGCGCCAGTGGACGGGACGCGCGCGATGAACCGGGTCAGCATCTTCACCACGGACCGGACGGCCGCCCGCTTCGACCAGTTCGTGCATGGCGACACCGTGTTCAGCTTCGGCCAGCTTGCGTCCGAAGGACCGCAGCGCTTGGTCGAAGGCGCCGCCTGGGCATTTGTCGACTGGGTGATGGAGGACCTCTCCGGACTGGAAATGTGCCGCCGCCTGCGTGCCGATGCGCGACTACGCGAGGCCCATGTGACCATGGTGCTCGAGCGCGACGATAGCGAAGACCGTCGCCGCGCCCTGAATGCCGGCGCGGACGATTACGCGATCGGCCCGCTAAGCCGGCAGGCGATGCTGGACCGGGTGCTGGCGCTGCATTCCGGCGAGCATCTGCGGCTCGCTCACCAGTCGATCGACATTGGCGAGCTCAGTATCAACATCGCGGGCGAGCAGGTGCGCTGGAAGGGTCAGCTCATCGCGCTGAGGCCGAACGAATTCCGCGTGCTGCGCTTCATGGCGGAAAACCCCAACCGCGTGCTCACCCGGCAGGAACTGGTGGATGCGCTGGGCAAGGCCGGCAACCCTGAATATCTGCGCACGGTCGACGTATGGATCAAGCGCCTGCGCGCAGGGCTGCGCGGCGCGGGAGGTCACGGCCTGCTGCGCACGGTGCATGGCAAGGGCTACGTGCTCGACCTGCCCTGATCTGATAACCAACAGGTAGGCGCCCGTCAGCCGCTCGCTCGTACCGCGCCAGATCTGGGTCGATCCGGCCCCTCCCACGTGGAAGGGGCCAGACTCCCCGCGTCAGAAGGTTATCGAGAGCGAGGCGCCGATCTCCGCGCCGACATCATACGTGTTGTTCTCGATCCTGAGGCCGTTGGCGTTGACCTGGTATTCACTGTGGCCATTGGCAAAGATGTTGCGCGCCTCGAACTTGGCCTCTGCCTCGGTGCCGAACAGGTCGAGGCCTTGCCGGAACACGATATCGACGCCGATGCCCGGCTCCTCGATCACGTCGGGCAGCTGATTCGAGCCGCGCAGCGACACGCGATCGCTGGCATAGGAGAACAGCACGGTGAATTGCTGTAAGGTCTCCACGTCCTCGAAGCCCAGCTGCAGGTTGACCAGGTGATCCGACTGGCCGACCAGCGGCGCACCGTCGCTGAAATAGGTGAGCGCCGGCGCGGTGATCACGTTCTCACCCTGAGTGACAATGACCGTGTCGGCGTCGCTCACGCTGAGGTCGGACTGGGTATAGGTGTAATTGCCCACCAGGATGACCTGCTTGGTCTCGAACCAGCCACCCAGATCATAGAGGTCGTGCGCATAGCTCAGCTCCAGCTCGCCGCCATACAGCGTCGCGCTGGGCGCATTGGCGTAGCTGATGAATCGGTCACCCGTGACGAGGCCCACATAGACTTCGATCGGGTCCTCGATTTTCTTGTAGAAACCCGCGAGCGATATCCGGCTCTGACCGCCGAGATAGTACTCTGCGCGACCCTCGAAATTGAGCAGCTCGCTGTCGGTAAGGAACGGGTTGCCGCTGTACTGGCGGTTGGTCTCCGGGTCGAAGTAGCGCTGGCGGACCAGCTCACGGAATTGCGGCCGGGCGATGGTGCGCGATCCGGCGGCGCGCAGCTGGAGGTTCTCGATCGGCTCCCAGGTAAGCGTCACGCCAGGCAGCCAGTAATCGTTGCTCTTGCTGATGGCGGTGGCTTGATTGAGCGCGCCAACCGGTGTGGTCGATTGCTGGGCATCCTCATAGCGTACGCCGCCCTGGATGGTCAGCGTGTCGGTCGGCACCCATTGCGCCTGCGCGTAGCCGGCATGAACGGTCAGCTCCGCCTCGAACGCCGGGTCCGCCTCGTTCTGGTCGATGAGGCCGACATTGAACATGTTATAGGTGGCGCCATTGAGGATGAGATCGGGTGATCTGAGGCCGACAATACTCAGGACCTGGCTCAGGCTGTTGAGGCCGTTTGGCGGAAAGCCGGAGCCTTGCGTGTCCGGATCAGTTACGTAGAAGTCGGGATCTACGTCGACATCGAACTGGAAGCCGCGCCGCTCCGAATAACGGTCAGTATCCGTGTAGGCGTAGCCCACAGTAGCGCTGAGTTGCGGCGACACATCGTAGCTGAGGTCGGCGCCGCCATACCACAATTCCTCGTACAGGTCCGCGAAGACCACCTCCACGCCGGTCTCCTGCAACGCCTGCTGGCCGCTGCGGCTGAGATCGATGCGGTAGTACTCGCCCAGGAAGTCGGTTGGATCGTTGGTGCGCGCATAGGTGTGCGTCAGGTTGTAAGGCGCCTCGCGATCGGTTCGTGCAAAGCCGCCGCGCAGATCGAGGCTCAGCGGACCGAATTCGAACTCGCCTACGGCTTGGGTGTCGATCAGCTGCCGCTCGTACCAGGCGGTGTTCTGACTCAAGATGTCGGCACCGGGAAACTCGCGGAAATCGCTGATTTGCGTGAGGCTGGCCTGCTTGATCGTGTCGCGGATAAAGAGGTTGGTGAAGCGGATCGTGTGCTCACCGAATTCCAGGCCGACGGCAACCATCGCGTTGAACAGCATGCTGTTGTCAGTGACGAACTGGTTCTCGTCCCGCGCGAGGGTGGTGTCGTTGGGGCCGGCGTTCTGGCGGGCAATGTCGCGATTGCGGAATTCGTTGCTGAGGCTGGCCGTGGCGATCACGCCCAACCGGCCGTCATCGCCCACGTCAATCGCGGTGCCCCCGGTGATCCCGCCTGCAAAGTTCGGCCTGAGGTCGCCGATGATCTGCAATTGGCCAAAGCGCGGCGGCGTAAGCGTGCGGCCGATGGCCTCGACTTGCGAGAAATCCTGCCCGCCATTGGCGTCGGTGGTGATGAGGTCTTGGACCGTTAGCCCCTCGTTGATCGAGGCATCGAGGAAGTTTTGCAGCGCTGGCTGGATGTCGCGCACGCCATTGTCGAACCCGGTCCAGTCGGATTCGCCACCATAGTAGGCATAGCCGTTTTGAAATGTGGTCTGCGTGTCTCCGCTCAGACCGCCGCTGATGGTGAGGAAGCTCTCCTCCGGCACCGCACGGGTGGTGAGATTGATGACGCCGCCGCCGAACTCACCGGGGAAATTGGGCGAGTAGGTCTTCTGGACGAGGCTGGAAGCGATGACGTTGGTGGGGAAGATGTCGAGCGGCACCACACGGCTGAGTGGCTCGGGGCTCGGCAATGGCAATCCATTGAGCAGCGCGAGCGAATAGCGGTCGCCCAGGCCACGGACATAGACGAGGCCGTTACCCACCACCGAAAGGCCGGTGACCCGGCCGAGCGCGCCGGCAATGTCGCCCTCGCCGGTGCGGGCGATCTGCTCGCTCGAAAGGACGCTGATGACCTGCGAGGAATTGCGCTGCGGATCGCGGGTGCGGCGCCCGGTCACGACGATGGTGCTGCCGCCGGAAACGGAGATCTCGGGCTCGGCCGCTTCCGCATCCGCAGGGGCGTTGTCGACGCCTTCGACCTCTTCCAGCAGCGCGTCACTGGCACCGGCCGGCGCATCTGCGGGAGGGGGCACGCCCGCTCCGGCACTGGGCGCGCCGGTCGATCCGACATTTGCCCCGCCGGCAGGTCCAGCCGCGCCAGGGCCCGCGCCGCTATCTTGCGCGTAAGCGATGCCGGGCACGGTGAGCGCGGTGCTGAGCAACAGCAGTGCAGCCAGCTGCTTCCCAGTGGTCATGGTACAAGACCCCTTAATTCAAAGGCCCGAACACGCGTTCGGACGAAACCTGGATGACAAAAGGGGGAGGGCTCGCCGACGAGCACCTCCCCCATCATTGTTCTGCTCAGTTGTAGACCGGCAGGGCGGTGCAGGAGCTCGCGCCATTGAAATTGGCGCTGGCCGAGTTGCAGGTCCAGCCTTGGTACCATGTCGCCGCCGCATCTGCCGCGCCGACGAAGGTGGGCGCGGTGAAGAAGGTGGACAGCGCGGTCGGATTATAGACCGTCGCTGCAGCCTCGGTGGCGCCATTGACGAACAGATTGGTCAGCGTGGGGGTGTAGCCAAGCTGATTGTTCGTCCCGGCATTGGCATAGGTCTCGACGGCCGATCCGGCAGCCGCGGTGCAGCCAAGCAGGACCGAGTTGAACATCGGCGGGCCGAGCTCCTCCGCACGCGATCCCGGTGCGGCGTTGTCCTCTTCGTCAATGCGCAGGCAGGCGCCGCCGCTCTTCACGATCACGCCGTTCGACATGTTGAGGTCGGCCTGGCCGCGCGCACGGATGGCCGTGGGCCCGGAACCTTGCGCAATGAAGGTGAAGTTGGTGAACTGCGCATTCGTGCGCGGCAGGGCGGTGAAGTCGAAGTCGGCGTCCGGCGAGTCAAGCTCGAGGGCGTTGTCGCCAGCCCCGGTGCGCTGGATGGCCAGCGCGTACTGGATGTCCGCCTTGGCGCCAGTATCGATATCGAACGAATCGTCTTCCGAGCCAACCACGATAAAGTGGCTCATCTTGGGCGATCCACCAAACAGCTCCACACCGTCATCCGAGCTGTTGAACGACTGGACATAGTTGATCCGGGTGCCGGTGCCGACGCCGCCGGTGGTCAGCGATTGCAGCTCGCTACCGGCTGCAAGGGTGAAGCCCGAATAGCGGATCTGCACATATGTGAGCGAGCCCGAGCTGTCTGCCGCGTTCGGACCGCCGAAGCTCGGCGGGTTAAGCGCGCCTTCGAGCTCCTGCTGGCAGGCGACCTTGTCCGCACTGGGCACGCCCGACGAGCAATCGGACACCGGCGCCCGACCAAGCAGCACCACGCCGCCCCACTGCGCCGAGGAGGTATCGTTGCTGAGGCCCAGCACGTTGTCACGGCTGGTGAACACGATCGGCCGCTCGGCGGTGCCGTCGGCGACAAGCTTGCTGCCGCGCTGGACCACGAGGTAGGAACGCCCGGTGGCGCCGTAGATGGTGACACCCGGCTGGATGGTCAGCGTGACCGGCGCGCCGGTGATCTGGTCAGTCGCGTCAGGCAGCGGACCGTCATCGCTGCCGACATCGACCCTGCCGGGCAGTGAGTAGAGCACGCCTTGTACGTAGGGGATCGTCGCATTCTCGGCGAAGGTCGTGGGCAAGCCGCAAACGCGCCAGCTACCGGTGGGCCCGGTGATCGTACCGTTGTCGAGCAGCGGATCGCTGCCGATCGTCGGGCAGCCCGAAGCCGGGGTGACGCCAGTGGCGGGCGGCGTGGGAGTCGGGTCCGGCGTGCTGCTGCCTCCACCGGTGCTGTTGTCGATATCGCCGATATTGATGTCGCCGTTTGAGCCCGGCGAGCCGAGATCCTCAGGACCGCAGGCGGCAAGCGCCAGGATGCTGCAGCCCAGGACGAGCGAGCGAGAAAGGTGTGTCACGGTGTACGGTCCCCTCAAAAACCGAGAATCAGGATATGCGAAAAATGGTGTCGCGATTCACGCGCTAGGACCGTGACGTGACAGTTTGTTTGCAGATTGGTCATTTACCGCGGGGCCGGCCGCCGCCCACCGCCTCCGAACTGGAGTCTGCAGCAGGGCGGAAGCCATCGATCTCCACAGATACTGCGGTTTTATGACAATGTTACAGTTTTATTGCGTTCTCATCTTGGTCGGCGCATCATGCCCGCCTGACAAAATGGGAGAACGAAAATGATGACCATTATCGCCGCAAGCGCGCTAGTCCTGTTGCAAGCCGGAACGGTCTCTTCCGTGGCCGCCCCCACCGAAATGAACGAGGTCGCGTTCGAAGCCATCGCCAATGGGCGCACGAACGATGCGATCGACCAGATCAAGCAACTCCTCGCCGAGCAGCCAGAGGATCCCGCGCTGCTGATCAACCTTGCCGCCGCCCACCTCCAGCGCGGGGAGCACGAATACGCGGCGCAGGCGTACCAACGGGCGGTCGAAAGCAATCAACGCTATCGGCTCGAACTCGCCGATGGCAGCTGGATGGATTCCCGGATGGCCGCGAGGCGTGGCCTCGAGGCGCTGCAGCATCATCGCGCGCTCGCCATGCGCTGAGCCACTCCGGCTCTCATGAGCGGACGCGCAGACGAGCGCAGATGCCTTTCGTCTATGCGTCCGCCCGGTCCGTCCCGCTCGGGCGCCCCGGCACTTGCATCACACTGTCACGGCAATGTCATCTGATGTAAGCACTAGGGTCTGCCTGGAGGGTCGATGATTCTGAGTGCCGGAACGAATGCCGCGGGCAGGATCATCCTTGCCCTCGCGCTGGTCGCGATTGCTGCGGTTCCGGCCCGTGCCGACGTGCTTGAGATCGATCCCGATGGCGCCCACTGGATTGCGGGGCCGATCGCCGAGCTTCCGCTCGGCGTCGCCGCCATCCCGCAGAGTGCCGCGTCCAGCCTGCTTGCCGAGATCCCGCAAGAGGCTTGGCTTGTGCCCGAGCTGGCAGTAGCCGATCTCGGGACCCATTCACGCCAGGTGCCGGCGAGTTATGCCGGCAAGGTGGGCGAGCTCGCCGCCCGCTACGACCTTAGCCCCGCTTTGATAGAGGCGCTGGTGTGGCAGGAAAGCCGCTGGCGCGACAATGCCCGTTCCCCCGCCGGCGCGCGCGGCCTGGCACAGCTGATGCCGGGTACGGCGCGCTATCTGGGCGTCGACCCCGATGACCCGCAGTCCAACCTCGAAGGCGGCGCGCGCTATTTGCGCGAGCAGCTCGACCGGTTCGACGGTGACCTCGAGAAGGCGCTGGCCGCCTACAATGCAGGCCCGGGCCGCGTGGTCCGTTCGGGCGGCATCCCGCGCATCCGCGAGACACAGGTCTATGTCGCCTCGATCATGGGCCGCCTGTCCGCGCACTCACGATCCGACAATCCCCGGAGTTCCAATTGATCATGCGTCCGCTTACCCGTTCCGTGCCGCGCCTCGCTCTCCTCGCAGCGCTTGTGTTCCCCACCAGTGCCTATGCGCAGGATCCGTCCGGTTCCGGCCCGATCGTCTCGGCGCTGGCCTGGATGCAGAACACATTGCTCGGCAGCGTCGCCACGGCCGTCGCCGTCATGGCGGTCGCCGCGGTCGGCTTCATGATGCTCACCGGCCGGATGAACTGGCGCTTCGGCGCAACCGTCATCATCGGCTGCTTCATCCTGTTCGGCGCGGCTTCGATCGTGGGCGGCATCCAGTCCGCCGCGGCGGCCGGGTAGGCCGCAGCGCCGTGCAACTCGTCCGCCACCCGGTCCACCGCGCGCTCACCCGCCCGCAGATGTTCGCCGGCGTGACTTACAATTTCTTCGTCATTAATGCCGCGGTCACCACCGAGCTGTTTCTTATAACGGGCAGCTTCCTGGCGCTGCCGGCGGCGCTGGCGATCCACGGGGCAGGCTACTTCGCCTGCTTGCGCGAGCCGCGCGTATTCGATCTGTGGCTTACGAAGGTCAGCAAGTGCCCGCGCGTGCGGAACTACAAGCGCTGGGGCTGCAACAGCTACACGGCCTGAAGCCGCTTCCGATGCGCCGGCAGGTGCCGGCCTTGCGCCGGGAAACGGCCTGTCAGGTTGCGAAACGAATGTCGCACTGCGACAAGTCGCCATTATTGTGAGGGCCGCCGGACCATGCGGCAGGGAGCAACCGCGATGAAGACCAAGTGGCTCGGAGCCGCCGCATGGAGCGCAAAGGAAGCGCATGCCGGCGATCGCCTGCCCTATGCGCGGCTCGTCGATGCCAACCTGCTGCTGCTGCGGGACGGTTCGCTGATGGGCGCGCTGCAGGTGCCCGGCCTCCTGTTCGAGACCGAAGACACCGATGCGCTGAACGCCCATGCGGCCACGCGCGAGGTGATGCTGCGCTCCAATCTCGACGCGCGCTTCGTCATGTACCACCACGTCATCCGCCGGCGGGTGAGCGTGGAACTCGCCGCCAGCTTCGACGACCCGCTCGCCGCGCATATCGACGCGCGCTGGCGCGAGAAGCTGTCCAGCGGCTCGCTGTTCGTCAACGACCAGTTCGTGACCCTCGTACGGCGGCCCGCGCGCGGCAAAGCCGGCCTTGCCGAACGTGCCGGCAAGCTGTTCAGGAAGCGCGGCGAGATCGAGGCCGATCCCAAGGATGCGCGCTCGCTACGTGCGGCGCTGCAGGCGCTCGCCGCATCGCTCGGCGATTACGGCGCGCAGCCGCTCGGCGATTATGCCGGCCCCAGCGGCGCCATTAATAACGAGCTGCTCGAACTGCTCTCGGCGCTCTACAATGGCGAGATGCGGCCCGTGCGCACGCCCGAGGAGGCAACCGACATCGGCCGCATGCTGCCTTATCGCCGCGCCAGCTTCGGGCTCGACGCGATGGAGCTGCAAGGCGCCGGCGCGCCCACCTTCGCCACGATCCTCAGCCTCAAGGACTATCCCGAAGCCACCAGCCCCGGCCTGCTCGATGCCATGTTGCGGCTGCCTTACGAGATGGTGGTCACCGAGAGCTTCGCCCCGCAGGAGCGGCAGACCGCGCGCGAGCGGGTCGACCTGGCGCTGCGCCGCTTGCGTTCGGCTGACGAAGAGGCACAGGCCGAGCGGGCCGACATGCTCGCCGCGCGCGACAATCTCGGCTCGGGCTCGGTCGCGTTCGGCGATCATCACCTGACCGTCCTCGTGCGCGAGCGCGACCTGCTCCGGCTCGACGATGCCACGGCCTCGATCGCCGCCGCGCTTGCCGACACCGGCGCCATCGCCGTGCGGGAAGACACCAATCTCGAGCCCGCCTTCTGGGGCCAGTTCCCCGGCAATGAGAGCTTCCTCGTGCGCCGCGCGCTCATCTCCAGCGCCAACATGGCGAGCTTCGGCAGCCTGCATGGCTTCGCGCTGGGACAAGCAGAAAACAACCATTGGGGCGATGCCGTCACGCTGCTGGAGACAACCAGCGCCACGCCGTTCTTCTTCAACTTCCACCACGGCGACCTGGGCAATTTCTCGGTCATCGGCCCCTCGGGCTCGGGCAAGACGGTGGTGATGAACTTCCTCGCCGCGCAGGCGCAGAAGTTTTCACCCCGCACCATCCTGTTCGACAAGGATCGCGGGGCCGAGCTATTCATCCGCGGGATCGGCGGGACCTACGACCGGATCAGGGCGGGCGAACCGACCGGCTTCAACCCGCTGGCGCTGCCCGACAGCGCCACAAACCGCGCTTTCCTGCGCGACTTCATCGCCGTACTGCTGAAAGCCGATGGGCCGGAGGAATTCGGTACCATCGCCTCGGCTGTCGACGCAGCCTATTCGAACGATGCATCGCTGCGGCGGCTGCGCTATTTCCGCGAGCTCGTCTCGGGCGTGCGCCGGCCACAGGCGGGCGATTTGGCCGACCGGCTCGCGCCGTGGATCGAGCACGGCGAGCATGCCTGGCTGTTCGACAATGCCGCTGACCGGCTCGACCTCACCAATCGCGTCATGGGCTTCGACATGACCGCGCTCCTGGAAAATCCCAAGCTGCGCACTGCGACGATGATGTACCTGTTCCACCGCATCGAAGAGCGGCTGGACGGCAAACCCACCATGATCCTCATCGATGAGGGCTGGAAGGCGCTCGACGACGAGGTGTTCGCCGCGCGCATCCGCGATTGGCTCAAGACGCTGCGGAAACGCAACGCGCTGGTCGGCTTCGCCACGCAAAGCGCGCGCGATGCGCTCGACAGCCGCATCTCGACCGCATTGGTCGAGCAGACCGCGACGATGATTTTCATGCCCAACGCCCGCGCGCGGCCAGAGGATTATTGCGAGGGCTTCGGTCTTACCGAGCACGAATTGTCGCTGATCCGCTCGCTGCCCGCGCATAGCCGCGCGTTCCTCGTCCGCCAGCCCGATGCGAGCGTGGTCGTCCGGCTCGACCTTTCGGGCGCGCCCGAAGTGGTGACCCTGCTTTCGGGCCGTGAAAGCGCGGTGCGCCGGCTCGATCTGCTGCGCGAGGCGGTCGGCGACAATCCTGCCGACTGGTACCCGGCGCTCACCGGCCGCCCCTGGCCCGGCGGACGCACTCCCCTCGGCGCAGTCGCAGGCCCAGGCGCAGACCTAGGCGCAGGCCCAGGCGCCGATGTCGAGAACGAGGAAGATGCCTTCCCCACCTGGGAGGCCGCCGAATGACCACGGCAGCGTGCCAGGAGGCGATGGGCAATGTCGGCAGCGGCGTCGGCGCGGCATTGCGCGCGGTCGATTGCGCCGCCGCGGAGATGGCGCAATCCGCCTTTGGCCGGCTGTTCGGCACGGGCGGTTCGCTGACCGGTGCACTCACCATCCTGCTCACCCTGTTCATCGCATTCTTCGCGTTCGGCCTGATCACCGGGCGCACGCGGATCGGCCTGTCCTCGCTGACGCCGCGCATGGTCACGCTGGTGCTGGTGGTCACCTTCGCCACGTCGTGGCTCGCCTTCCAGGCGGTGTTCTACAATTTGGCGGTCGGCGCGCCCGACGAGATCGGCCGCGTGCTCATGGGCTCTGACGGCCCCGCGACCAACGTCTTCGCCGACAAGATCGACATCGTCTTCGCCGCGCTGATCGAGGCCTCGGGCGGCGAGGCGATGGGCGAAGCGACCTCGGTGTTCTCGCCGCCCGGCCTGATGTGGCTTGGCGGCACGCTGCTGCTGCTGGGCACGGTGGGCGTGCTCGCCACCTGCAAGATCGCCCTTGCCGTGCTGATGGCGCTGGGGCCGGTGTTCATCGTCATGGCGCTGTTCGATGGCACGCGCGGGCTGTTCGTGGGCTGGCTCAAGGGCATCGTCCTGCTCGCCGTCGCGCCGCTCTTCGCGGTGCTCGGCGGCTCGCTGATGCTCGAGCTGGCAGTGCCGGTGATCGCGGCGATCGGCCAGGTGCCGGGCCGCATCGACCCGCGCGCGGCCATGGCCTTCTTCATGGTCGGCGCGGTGCACATGGCGCTGATGATCATGGTCATAAAGGTCGCCGGCACCATGGTGGGCGGATGGACGGTGTTCGGCCTCGCGCGGCCGGCCCGAAGCGACGAAGGCGGCGCTTCGGCGGCCTCGGCCCGCGCTGCCCTTGTCGCTGCCGCGCCCCTGCAAGCCGCCAGCCGCGAAGCCGCCCTCGCTGCCTCGCCCGCGCCTTCGCGGCAAATCCGCGTGGCAGGCGCCGCGCCGGTCGCCGCAAACGATACGGGCGTAGGGTCCTCCACGCACGCCCGCACCACCAGGATCGTCATGGGCGCGCAATCTGCCGCGCCCGAAGCCGGCCAAGCCAGGACCCAGGTCTCGCGCGCACGCGGCATCGGCAGCCGTTTCCGCGCCGCTCCCCCTCGATCCACGGAGAAAAAGTGATGTCCCGCGCCGTTCTTCAGCCCGCCCTCCGGGCCGCGCTGGTCTGCGCCACCGCCCTTGCCGCCCCCGCTTTCACCGCGCCGGCCCATGCCGATCCGCGACTGGTCGACCGGCTCTACGATGCTTCGCAAGTCGTGCGCGTGGAGGGGCGGGCCAACGTGCAGACGACGATCCAGTTCGGCGATAACGAGCGGATCGAGAACGTCGCCATCGGCGATTCGAGCAAATGGCAGGTCACGCCCAACAAGCGCGCCGACCTGCTGTTCGTGAAGCCGCTTGCCGACCGCGCCTCGACCAACATGACGGTGGTGACCGACAAGCGCACCTACCTGTTCGACCTTGTCGCCAGCCCAGCGCACCGCAACCCGCTCTACGTGCTCGCCTTCGATTACCCCCCGGAGCCCGAGGACGATCTGGAAGTGCAGCAGGCGAATGCCGACGGCGCTCTAACCGGGCCCGTACCGGTCGAGGTGGCGGCGGCGGCCGACCCCTATGCCGTGCTCGACCCGGCCGCGCTCAACTTCGCATGGGGAAACGAGGGCAGCCGCGCGCTGTTGCCCGAACGCATCTTCGACGATGGGGCTGCCACCTTCCTCGCCTGGCCGCTCGATACGCCGCTACCCGCCATCCTGGTGCGCAACGAGGAGGGCACCGAGGGTCCGATTAACTTCGCCGTGCGCGGCGACGTGATCGTGGTGGATGGCGTGCCGCGCGAAATCATCCTGCGCTCGGGCGACGAGATTGCTACACTGGTGAATGAGGGCCCGGTGCGTCCGGCGCGGTCGAACCGGTCGGCGCTGGCGCAGGCCCAGGGGCCCGCGGCCCCGACGAATGCGGAGATCGAGTAAATGAAGCTAGCCATGCGCCTGCCCCAGAATGGCAAGGCAGGGTCCGTCAACGATGCCGATCCGCGTGAGACCGTTTCGGCCGAGGTGATCGACCTCGCCAGCCGTACCGCTTACCCGGCGGTGGCCAACCGCAAGGGCCGGTCAGATGCGCTGGGCCTTGCCGCAGGCGTCGGCTTCGTCGCGCTGCTCGGCGCAGCGACCCTGTGGGGCCTGAACGCCTCGCGCATGGACGATGCGGAGGACGCACCCCTGGCCATACCGGCCCCGCCGGCCGAACAGGCCTCCTTCGTGCCACCCCCGCCGCTCGAAGAAATTCCCAGCGCCAATGCGGTGCCCGGCATGGCGTTCGATCCGGCGCCGTCTCCGGCCTTTGCCCCGCCACCCGTTCTCGAAGCTGCCCCGAGCAGCAATCCCTACGCCTCACCCACGCTGGTCTATGACGGCGCGCCCGCGGGCGCCACTGCTCCGCTCGTCCCACCGGCGGCAGGAACGCCGGGAGCCGAGGGTGCCGCGCCCGGCAGCGGCTCGGCCGGTGACTTTGCCGCGCGCGTAGGCGGTGTGGGCGGCGGCCCTGCGGTGGCACGCACCGACATCAATCCCACGACCACCGTAACGCAGGGCACGATGATCCCCGCCGTGCTCGAGACCGCGATCAACACCGACGTGCCGGGCTATGTGCGCGCGGTGGTCAGCCAGGACGTACGCAGCTTCGATGGCAGCCGCATCCTCGTGCCCCGCTCCAGCCGGCTCGTGGGCCAGTACCAATCGGGCCTGCAGGCCGGGCAGAAGCGCGCCTATGTCATCTGGACGCGGCTGATCCGCCCTGATGGCGTCTCGGTGGCGCTGGCCTCGCCGGCCACGAGTTTCGACGGCACGGCGGGCCTGGAGGGCGAGGTCGACAGCCATTTCTTCCAGCGCTTCGGCTCGGCCATGCTGCTTTCGGTAATCGGCGGTCTGACCACGGTGGCAAGCAGCGGCTCTTCGGTGATCCTGGGCGGTGGGCAGAACGCGGCCTCTACAGCGATCCAGCAAGACGGCCAGCGCCCGCCGACCGTGCGCGTACGCATGGGCGCGCCCGTGCGGGTCTACACCGCGCGCGACCTCGATTTCAGCGAGGCGCCCCGCGTGATGCCGGGCGGCCGCTGAGCTGGCTGACGCCGAGGACGAACGCAGCATGAGCGCCGAGATCCACCATCTGTCCCGCGACGCGGGCGGCTCCGGCAATACGCCGATCGAGACGGCGGCGGACCTGCCGGCGGCCAGCGGCAGCGTCTATCTCGACGCCTACCTCGCCCCGTTCCGCGCCTGGCTCGAGCGTGACACGGTCACCGAGATCCTCGTCAACCAGCCGGGCGAGATGTGGATCGAGGACGCCGCGCATCCAGGCATGCAGCGCATCGCCGCGCCCGAGATCGATGACAAGCTCGTCCGTCGCCTGGCCGAGCAGGTCGCGCGGGTGAGCCACCAAGGCATCAACCGCGAGCATCCGCTGCTCGGCGCGGTACTGCCCGATGGCGCACGCGTGCAGTTCTGCGGGCCGCCCGCCACACGCAAGCACTGGGCCATGGCCATCCGCCGCCATCGCCGGCTCGACCTGCCGCTCGACGCCTACGATTCCGGGCCGCTGCGCCTGCATGACGAAAGCGAGCTGCCCGATCCCGTCGCGCAGCCGATCGCCTTCCTGCGCGCCGCCATCGCCGCGCGCAAGACGATCCTCATCTCGGGCGGCACCTCGACCGGCAAGACCACCTTCCTCAACGCCATGCTGGGCGAGATCCCGCAACACGAGCGCGTCGTATTGGTAGAGGATACGCCCGAACTGCGCCTCTCCGGCGCCAATGGCGTGGGGCTGGTGGCAGTCAAGGGCGAGCTGGGCGAGGCCAAGGTCACCGCCAACGAGCTGCTCCAGGCCGCCTTGCGCCTGCGCCCCGACCGCATCGTGCTGGGCGAATTGCGCGGTGCCGAGAGCGTTTCCTTCCTGCGCGCCATCAACACCGGGCACCCGGGCAGTTTTTCCACCATCCACGCCAATTCGCTGCGCGGCGCGCTCGAGCAATTGTCGCTAATGGTGATGCAGACCGGCATCGGCCTCACCCGTACCGATACGATCGATTACGCAGCCAGCGTGATCGACGTCTTCGTCCAGCTCGATCGGAGCGAAGGCAAGCGCGGGATCCGCACTATCGCGCTCGCCAAAGATCTCGTCTGAGCTTTGGCAGGCATGGAGCGCCAACGCCGCCTTGAACCCTTCGGGCAAACGGGTATCAGCCGCGGACGATGAACACCGCGCCCGAAATTGTCGATCCCGATCGTCTGTCGGATGAAGAGCGCTACTTCAACCGGGAGCTTTCCTGGCTGACCTTCAACGAGCGCGTGCTGGCGGAGGCGTGCAACACAGCCTACCCGCTGCTCGAGCGCCTGCGCTTCCTGTCGATCTCGGGCAGCAATCTCGACGAATTCATGATGATTCGCGTCGCCGGCCTGGCGGGCCAGGTGAGGAGCGGGGTCAGCAAGACCTCGATTGACGGAAAGACCGCGACTCAACAACTCGCCGCGATCAATTCCATGGTCCGCCGGCTTGAGCGCACCCAGCAGGATACCCTCGCCGATCTGCGCCCCTTGCTGGCGGCGCAAGGCATCCACATCAAAGGCGAGGACCGGATCGACGAGGCCGCCGAGGCATGGCTGCGGCAATATTTCCTCGATCACATCATGCCGGTCATCACCCCGCAGGCGATCGACCCGGCGCACCCCTTTCCGTTCGTCTCCAATGGAGGGATCGGCGCGCTGTTCAACATTGTGCGCAAGGCCAACGGCAACCGGCTCGTCGAGATGGTGCTGATCCCGCCCATGCTCCCGCGCTTCATCCGCATTCCGGGTGAGGAGGCGATCTACGTGGCGGTGGAGCGGCTCGTGTGCCGTTATGCCGAACTGCTTTTCCCCGGCTTCACGATCGAGGGCGACGGCGTGTTCCGCGTGCTGCGCGACAGCGACATCGAGGTGGAGGAGGAGGCCGAAGACCTGGTGCGTTACTTCCGCTCCGCCATCCAGCGGCGCCGACGCGGCCAGGTCATCATGCTCGAGATCGACGAAAGCTTCGATCCCGCGGCAGAGGAAATGCTGCGCGACAAGCTCGAGCTCGAGCAGGCCTTCGTCACCAATACCGAAGGCATGATCGGCATTGCAGGCCTCGACAAGGTGGTGAGCGAGGACCGCCCCGACCTGAAGTTCACCCCGTACTCGCCGCGCTACCCCGAGCGCGTGCTCGAGCATGATGGCGATTGCTTCGCCGCCATTCGCGAGAAGGACATCATCATCCACCATCCTTACGAAAGCTTCGAGGTGGTGGTCGATTTCCTGCGTCAGGCGGCTGCCGATCCGTGCGTGGTCTCGATCAAGCAGGCGCTCTATCGCGCCGGCCAGCAATCTCCGGTGATCGCTGCGCTCATCGAAGCGGCCGAGGCGGGCAAGTCGGTGACCGCGGTGGTGGAGCTCAAGGCCCGCTTCGACGAGGAGCAGAACCTCAAATGGGCGGGCGAGCTCGAGCGGGCAGGCGTGCAGGTGATCTACGGCTTCATTGACTGGAAGACGCACGCCAAGATCAGCATGGTCGTGCGCCAGGAAGACGGCGGCTACCGCACATATTGTCATTTCGGCACCGGCAATTATCACCCGGTTACCACCAAGATATACACAGACTTGTCCTACTTCACCGCCGACCCGGCGCTTGGGCGCGACGCAGGGCGGCTGTTCAACTTCATCACCGGCTATGTCGAGCCGCCCGAAACCGAAGCCATCGCCATCTCCCCGCTCAATCTGCGCGAGCGGCTCTATGCCGACATCGACGTCGAGATTGCCAATGCCGAGGCCGGGAAGCCGGCGGCCATCTGGGCCAAGCTCAACGCGGTGACCGAAAAGGGCATGATCGACCGTCTCTACAAGGCGAGCCAGGCTGGCGTGCAGATCGTACTGGTGGTGCGCGGCATCTGCTGCTTGCGGCCCGGGGTGCCCGGCCTGTCCGACAACATCTCGGTCAAGTCGATCATCGGCCGGTTTCTCGAGCACAGCCGCATCTGGGCGTTCGGTAACGGCGCATCACTGCCCTCCGACAAGGCCAAGGTGTACATCTCCTCGGCCGATGCGATGAGCCGCAACCTCAACCGCCGGGTGGAGACGCTGGTCCCGGTGCTGAACTCCACGGTGCACGATCAGGTGCTCGAGCAGGTGCTGCTCGCCAATCTGCTCGACACCGAGCAGAGCTGGCTGCTCGACGGCGAGACCGGCGAGTACGAGCGGGTCGAGGATGAGGGAGGCGATGAGGAGGCGGGTGAGGGTTTCAACTGCCACGGATATTTCATGACCAACCCTTCCCTTTCCGGGCGCGGCGATGCGCTCAAGGAAAGCCGCGTGCCCAAGCTCACCCTGCGCAAGGGCGCGGCGTGACCGGCGAGATCAGCACTGGCCGCAAATCGGCCAGGAACGCCCGCCGCACCGGCTTCGAGGAACCGCAACCCGATCGCGCGGTGATCGACATCGGATCCAACACGGTGCGCATGGTGGTGTATTCGGGATCTCCGCGCGCCCCAGACATCTGGTTGAACGAGAAGGTCACCGCGCGGCTTGGTCGCGAGCTCGCCACCAGCGGGCGGATGCCCGACAGGGCCATCGAGCTCGCGCTATCGGGCCTCGCTCGCTTTGCCGTGATACTCGAGGACATCGGCGTCACCGAGGTACAGACCGTGGCCACAGCGGCGGTACGCGACGCGACGAACGGAGGGGCCTTCCTCGACAGCGTGCGCGCACTCGGGCTGACGCCGCGCCTGCTCTCGGGCGAGGAGGAAGCGCGCATCTCGGCGATGGGGGTGATCGGCGCCTTTCCGGGCGCGCGTGGCGTGGTGGCGGATCTGGGTGGCGGCAGCCTCGAACTGGTGGGGATTGATGAGGGTGCCCGCCACCATGGCGTGAGCCTGCCTCTCGGCACACTCCGATTGGCCGCTTTGCGCGCCCCGGGCGACGAAGCGTTTCGCGATGCGGTAAAGGCCGAGGTGCGCAAGGCCGATTGGGCCGGGGCGCATGGGGGCCCGCTTTACATGGTTGGCGGCACCTGGCGCGCGCTGGCGGCGTTCGCGATGCACAAGGCAGCCTATCCGCTGAGCGACCCGCATGGCCTGACATTGTTGGCAGCCGATGCCGACAAAATCGCCAAGAAGCTGATCCGCATGGCACCCGAAGAGCTCTGCACGATCAGCGGCATTCCGTCCTCGCGCGCCGCCGGCCTGCCCGATGCGGCGGCCATGCTGCGGGTGATTCTGGCGGAATTCAAACCGGAAGCGCTGGTCTTCTCCTCCTGGGGACTGCGCGAAGGGTTGCTGTTCGAGCGATTGCCGTTGGAATTGTGCGAGCAGGATCCGCTGCTCGCCGGCATCAACGCCTTCGCCGCGCCGCGCGGGGCCTCGCCGTCGGTCGCGGCGATGATTGCCGCCTGGACCGCCGATGCGGCCGCCGGCAATGGCAGGGGGACCGAACGGCTGCGGCTTGCCGCCACCACGCTGGCGCTCGCCGCCGCACGGATCGAGCCTAACATGCGCCTGCGACATTCGAGCGACTGGGCGCTCGACAAACGCTGGGTGGCGATCGACCATTCCGGCCGGGCAATGCTCGCCGCCGCCTTGCGCGCTTCCTGCGGCAAACCCGAGCTGACGCCCGACCTGCTGTCGCTTGCCAGTCAAGATGCTCTGCGCGAAGCCGCCGCATGGGGCCTGGCCATTCGCCTGTGCCGCCGCATCGGTGCCAATTCGCGCATCTCGCTGCTGACCTCCTCGCTCACTCGCCGGGGCAACCGGCTCGAATTGTGGCTCGACGAAAGCCGTGCGCAGCTCGCCACCGATCCGGTCCGCAGCGACCTTGCGAGCCTCGCCAACTGGATCGGGCTGGAGCACGATATCCGGATCGCGGAGCTCGGGGCCGCACACCGCGCCTGACCCGCAAGCAGGGCGATTTTCATCACGCTGCACCGTCCCCGCCCGCCCCTTCCGTCAGAACGGATCGTCGACCTGTTCGTGAAAGGGCCGCGTCTCTGCCGGCGGCGGCGTATGTTTCGGGCGTAGCGAGATCGTCCGCTCGGCCTTCCAGGGCACCTGGTCGGCCTGCGTCCAGGCGTTGACGTGGAGGCGCAGGAACTTCCAGCGCCCGTCCTCCTTCACCAGCCGATCGTCCCGCGTGCCGATGCCGAACACGAAATTGGTGTGATAATCGGTGTTGAACTGGATGATCTGGAAGAAGCAGCGCACTCGCGCGCCTTCGGGCCGCGGCTCCATGATGAACTGGTTCATCAAATGCTGGCGCCCGTACCACCAGTGCTGCCGATCATGCCAGAGCTTGCGCAGATTGGCGCGGATCGCCTCGTGGCCCTGGACCTTGCCCTGCCACAGATGATCGAACTCGGCATTGCGGGCGAAGGTCGAGATGGCGAGCTCCTCGTCCGCCGTGTCGATGCCCCAGGCATAGCGGGCGAACAGCTCCTCGATCTCCGCCCGGTCGGCGGCTGGCATCATCTCGGGCACGCCATCGGGCCAGCAGGCTTCGCTCATCCTCTCGTCTCTCCCATCAAATGCGCTCTTGCCAAGCGCGGTCTTTGGCCTTTCAATCGGGCGAAAAATGGGAGAGTGCAATGCCGGAAGTCTACCACCCCTATGCCAGCTTCGGGTTGCAGGAGCGCATGCCGATGCGCTTCGAGGCCGATGTGTTTGAATGCGCGGTGGAAGGCTCCATTCCGCCCGAGCTGGAAGGCGCCTATTACCGCACTGGCGGCGATCGGCTGTTTCCGAGCCTGGAAAGCGACATCATCCTCAACGGGGACGGCCTGTTCTCGATGTTCCGCTTCGAGGACGGGCATGTCAGCTTCCGCAGCCGCTATGTGGAGACCGAGCGGCTGAAGGCCGAGCGCGGGGCGCGGCGGCGGCTCTACGGGCATTACCGCAACAAATATTCCGACGATCCGAGCGTCTCCAACCTGCCCGACCGGGACAATACCGGCAACACCTATGCCTTTGCGCATCACGGCGAATTGTTCGCGCTGCGCGAGGATTCGCGGCCCTACCGGCTCGATCCTGAAACGCTCGAGACGCTGGGCGTGGGCGAGTTCGGCGCGCTGCAATCCTCGGCGCTCACCGCGCATCCCAAGATCGACCCCAGGACCGGCGAGTGGTGGAGCTACGGCGTGTTCGCGCGCGGCGAGCCGACCACCGATGCCTCGCTCCATGTGTTCGATGCCGGCGGCCGGCTGATCCGCGAGGAATGGTTCCACACGCCCTATCCCGGCCTCAGCCACGACTGGGGGGTGACGCGCGAGCACCTCGTCTTCCCCATCATGCCGCTCACCGCCGATGACAAGCGGCTGCGTAAGGGCGGCGCCTATTACGAATACGACCCCGATCTGCCGAGCAAATGGGGCATCATGCCGCGCAATGGCTCGGTGCGGGAGATGCGCTGGTTCGACATTCCCGGCATTGTGATGGGTCACGTGATGAACGCCTACACCGAGGGAAGCCGCGTGGTGATCGATACGCCGATCTCGCCCGGTAATTGCTTCTGCTTCTTCAAGGACAAGCACGGCAATCTGCCCAGCCCGCCCGAGACGCTGACGCAGATGACCCGCATCATCTTCGACCTTTCCAAGCCCGATGGCGAGGCCGTGTCACTGCACCCGGTCCAGGGCGCGCTGGGCGACATGCCCAAGATCGACGACCGCTTCGCGATGGAGAAATACCGCATTGGCTATTTCTCCCTGCGCGACTTCCCGCAAATGGGCCTGGGCCAGATCGACTGGGAAACGGGCGAGATGAAGGTCCACGAGCTGGTGGGCGCCGCGGCGCAGGAGCCGCTGTTCGTGCCGCGTGCGCCCGATAGCGCCGAGGGAGACGGATTCATCCTTACCGTCGTCGACCGCTTCGCCGAGAACCGGGCCGACCTGCTGATCCTCGACGGCAACGATGTGTCCAGGCCCCCGATCGCCACGGTGAAACTGCCTTTCGCGATGCCGATGGCGTTCCATGGCTGCTGGATGCCGGCCTGACCGGGAGGCCGCTCGATATCGCGATCGCTTGACAAAGTTGACACTGTGTCAAGCGGGGCTCTGTAGAGGTAAGTGCTTGGGATGGCTTGAGAACGCGTCACTTAGGCGAGGGTGACACTTTTCCGATCGAATTGAAGCCGGGCCGACGATTGCAAAGAGCGCGCAGGCATTCTGTCGCCAGGCGGGCGAGTAGGAAAGCGGCGGATGGTAGCTGCCGTACACTTGGTGCCGTTCCAAAAGATGCTGGTCACTTTCCGATACCTTCCGTACGTTAACGTTGCGTCCGCAGGGCCGGCTTTGGACTTTGCTGCTGTTTATGACTCGACAGTCGGCCTTGCGCTTCCGCCCGGTTTCGGCTATGAAAACGTCAAGGATTGGGCTTTCCCGGTCGACGTCAGGGCTTCGGGTTGCCGGGGCCCTTTCGTTTATCCGCTTAGGGAAATACCTTAAAGTCTCGAATTCGCTGGGCGACAACATCGAACGCCCGGTTTGGCTGATCGGGCCGGATCGCTCGTAATGCCAGTGGTCGGGCGATCAAATCGCTGAGCTGATGTCCAGCCAGATTGGCCGCCTTCGGAACGAACACAGGCTCCAGCGGCGTCCGCGTGAAATCGACGGTGCGCCAACCCCACCGCTTATCATTGGCCGCGACCCGCCGGAATTCTAGCTCGAGTTGCCGATCCTCTTCTCGTCCTCTTGCTTCGAACAGCACATGCGTGAGGCGGCCACGCTGGCCATCCGCGACAAGCCGATTGCTCAGTTTCTCCATGCAGAATTGCATGGCAATCTCATAAGGGTTCCACGGGTTCGTATAGCGTGCCTTGTGCTTGAGCTTGTCGATTACAGCGGAATAGGCATGAAAGGGGACCTCGGCCATGATCGCGCTTACGTCGTCCATGAAAGCTTCCCGAAGGGCAGCATTTTGCCGAAGGAAAGCGAACGGCGGCTCCTGTTTGCGGATCTCCCGTTCGAGCAAAATTGCCGCATCATGGCCAAAATACTTGAACTTTAGGCGTCGAAAAACCGGTTCGACCGCATTGGCATAGGCAGACTTCTCGAACACACAGAAGACTAGCGCGAACACAGGGAACTGCGGATCAATCGAGGCTAATCCGTGGTCGCCGCTCTCATCGGCAAAGACAATATAGTCGCTGAACTCTGGCATGTCGATTTCGTGAAAAGACTTACGGCAGAATGCAATGCACGAGTGTGACGCTCATTTTGCTGCGACCGTTGCCGCACCCGCACGAACGCCATTAGCGGCAGCAATGCTCAGGAACATCCCGAAAACAGTTGGGCCGCTCACCTCCACAGTTGGCCCCTAAGCCACCCGCCCAACAAAGCCCGCAATCAATTGCTCGACCTCGCGCTCGTCGCTGCCGATGCTGAGCGCGGGGCTGAGATGGTTGTGGCCGGCGAGGTAGTGCATGGCGGGGTACTTGCCCTTGGCGCGGCCCCATTCGCCGACCAATTGCGCGGCCTGGCGCTGGAAATCGGCTGGATCGAATTCGGAGACGGTGAACAGTAGCGGGATGTGCGCGTTGAGCAGGCCGGCGAAGGGCGAGGCGGGGCCCCAGGCGGCGCGGTCCGCACCGTAATAGGCTTCGGCGAACTGGTTGGGCTCGGCCGTGATGGTGTCGTAAATGCCGGAAAGCATCACCGCGCCGGCAATGCCGCCGCCCTCGGTGGCGTGGAACGCCCTGTGCGCCACGTAGCCCGCCACGTGCGAGGCGCCGGCCGACTGGCCGCACAGGACGATCCTGTCCGGATCGCCGCCATGGGTGTCGATGTTCCGGCGCAGCCATTCGATGGCGCCGCTCACATCCTCCAGCCCCGAGGGGAAGCGGTCGGCGGGCGCGAGGCGGTAAGTCATCGTCACGCCGACCATGCCTGCGCGCGCGGCGAAGGCACCGATATTGGAATAGAAGGGCGAGCCTTGGGTGTGCTTGTCCCCCATCACGAAGCCGCCGCCATGCAGGTAGACGAGGACCGGCGCGCTGGTCGTGCCGCTGCTGGCGAAGATGTCGAGCCGGTGCCGGTCGTTGGGACCGTAGAAGAGGTCGCGCGTCACGCTGATATCGGGGCCGATGCCGGTATTCATGGCGGCGAAGAGCTGGTTGGTGCCGCCCAGCATTTCGGGCGTGAGCTCGGTGCCGAGGCTTTCGAGGCGGGCACGGATTTCGGGCGTCATCGGGCATCCTCCATGAGCAATATCGGTTTGATGGCCTTGCCCGAATGCGCGTCCGCAAAGGCCCGGCCGATCTCGGCGAAGGGATAGAAGCTGAGCATCTGGTCGAAGGGGAAGCGGCCCTGGCGCCAGCAATCGATGAGCCTGGGGATGAACAGGCGGGGCGCCGCATCGCCGCCGAGGATGCCGCGCAGCTGCCGGCCGCCTGCCAGCATGGCGAACATTTGCGGCTTCCATTCGCCCAGCGGCGCGGCGACCAGGCCGGCGGTGCCGTTCATCGCCAGCGCATCGAGGCCGAGCGAATGGACCGCGGGCGCGTTCGTGGTGTTGAAGGTGAAGTCGAGCCCGCGGCCGGTGATGCCGCGCAATTTGCCGAGCAGGCCTTCCTCGTCGCCCGGCAGGCAATCGGTGGCGCCGAACTGGCGCGCGAGTTCGAGCCGTTCGAGGCTGAGATCCACCGCCACGATGCGGCGCGCGCCGACCAGCCGCGCCGCCATGATGGCGCTGAGGCCCACGCCGCCCGTGCCCAGCACTGCGATCGTGTCGCCGAAGCCGACCTTCAGCGCCTCGATCACCCCGCCCGCGCCGGTCACCACCCCGCAGCCGAGGGGCCCCAGCTTTTCGAGCGGCAGGTCCTTGTCCATCTTCACCGCGGTTCGCGCGGGCACGATGGAATGGGTGGCGAAGCTCGACTGGCCGAAGAAGTGCGAGTGGATGGGCGCGGCCCCGTCCTCACCTGGGCGGGAGAGCGCGGTGGAGCCGTCCAGCCGCTTGCCGCCAAAGCACAGCGGCATGGCAAGGTCGCAATAGGTCGGCCGGTTGGCGAGGCAGGACGGGCATTGGCCGCAGGAGCTGCCCGAGAGGATGACGTGGTCGCCCAGGGCAAAGTCGGTGACGCCTTCGCCCAGCTCCTCGACGATGCCTGCGCCTTCATGGCCGAGCACGATGGGGTGCGGCGCATGGCGGCCCGGATGCTCGTGCAGGTCGGTGTGGCAGATGCCGGTGGCGACGAGGCGGATGCGCATCTCGCCGGCGCGCGGGGCTTCCTGCTCGAGCTCGACCAGTTCCGGAGCCTCGGCGCCGTTTGCGCTGAGCGCGGCGGTGATCTTCATGCGCTCGGCCTTTTCTGTTCGCGTCCCGGCTCCGGGCCCAGGTGATGATCGTTCTGGATGTCGGCCACCGGTCCGCGCTGGGTCATCAGGCTCTTGCGGCGCAGGAAGCGCTTGATGCTTTCCGGCCCGATCCGCGCGCCGCCCAGCCCTGAGGCGCCGAAACTGTCCGAGCCGAAGGTCCTGAGCTTGGCGAAGGTGAGGAAAGTGTCCTGCAGGAAGATGCCGCCCGCATTGACGCGCCGGCCGATCGCCATCGCCTCCTCCTCGCCGCCGGCGATGACGCTGGCGGTGAGGCCGAACTGGGTGTCATTGGCGAGCGCGATCGCCTCCTCGGTGTCGCTGTAGGCCATGATTGGGATGGTGGGGCCGAACGTCTCTTCCTGCATGATGAGCATGTTATGGGTGACGCCGGTGAGCACGGTGGGACGCATGTAGAGCCCGCCGCCGATTGCCTCGATTGTGCCACCGGTCAGCACCTGCGCGCCCTTCGCCCGCGCATCCTCAATGTGGCGCATCACGATCTCAGCCTGCGGGGCGAAGGTGAAGGGGCCGATATGGCCTGCGCGCGGGTTCTCGGCATTGAGGCGGACGGCCTGTGCCTTGCTGACGAGCTTCTCGACGAAGGCATCGTGCACGCGTCGGTGTACATAAACGCGCTCGACCGAATAGCAGACCTGGCCCGTGGCATAGACCGCGCCGCGCAGCACGGCTGTCGCCGCGCGCTCGAGATCGGCGGTCTCGGTGACGATGGCCGGGTCCTTGCCGCCCAGTTCGAGGAAGCAGGGGATCAGCCGCTCGGCGCAGGCGATCGCCACCTTGCGGCCCGTGGGTACGGAGCCGGTGAAGCAGATCGCGTCCGCCTCGCCGATCACCGCCTGGCCGATATCGCCCGCGCCGGCCACGTAATCGAACACGGCGGCGAGTTCGGGAACCTCGCGGACCGTCTGGAACAGCGCCTCGATCACGCGCGGGGTAATCTCGGAGGGCTTGAGCAGCACCGCGCTGCCGGCAAACAGCGCCGGCACTGCATCGAGCAGCGCCAGCATGAGCGGCGCGTTCCACGGGGAGATCACGCCGACCAGCGGATAGGCGACGAGCTGCGATTCGAGCTCCACCGATGGCATGGTGAGCGACTGGCCCTTCCAGGCGAGGTCGGCAAAGGCGCGTGGCGCATCCTCCAGCCAGCCGCCGACATTGGCCATGGTGATGAAGCCTTGCAGGTAGGAGGTGTGGCAGCCGCCCGTATCGACGGCATCAGCCTCCCCGATCTCGCCGGCGCGCGCCTTCACCGCCTGCAACCAGCGCGCCATCACGCCGCAGCGCGCTGACACCGGCAGCGCGCCCCATCCTCGCTGGTTGTCGCGCAGGCGGGCGGCCTTGTCGGCCACGTCCTGCCGGGATGCGAGGCTCAGCCGGTAATCGGCCTGGCCGGTGCGCGGATTGCGCACGTCGAGCGTCTCTTGCCTTGCCGGCGCGCTTGTCGCCATCGCTCCTCTCCCTTTTTGCGTCGGGCCCGCGCTTTGCGCGTGGCCGGGCTGCCTTGATGCAGCAATACGAGGCTAGCGCGCCTCGACGCAAGTGGGAGCAAGGGCGGATGCATCACTGCACCACCTTTGCGCGCGCAGCCGGCTCAGAAGCCGTAGCGCATGCCGATCCAGAAGGTCTGCGGCACGCCCAGATCCTGCGTGCCGCCATCATTGCGGGTCACGATCCTCTCGTCGAACAGGTTTTCCACCCGGGCCACGGCCGAGAGATCGCGCCAGAGCGGATATTGCGCGAACAGGTCGAGCGTGGTCGCCGCGGGCAGCACGTCGGTCTCCTGGTCGCTCTCGTACTGCTCGCCCACATGGCGCAGGGTGGCGGCGAGCAGAGTTCCGTCCATCGGGCGCCAGGCGATCGTGCCGCTGGCGGCGACTTCCGGCGTCTGCGAGGGGCGGTTGCCGCTCAGCGGCGCGGCGAAGCCGGAGCCGCGCGTCTCGGCATCGGTATAGACGAACGTGCCGTCGAAGCTGAGCTGACCCCTTGTGACCGAGGCAGCGAATTCGAGGCCCTGCGCGTCGATCGCATCGAGGTTGCGCCGCTGCCGAAGGTTCTCCTCCAGCGTGACATTGGCGATCGCGTCTTCGACCTTGTTGTCAAAGGCGGTCAGCGACAATTCGACGCCGGCCATGGGCAGCCACTCCAAGCCCGCCTCGAAGCCCTCGAGCCGCTCGGGCGCGAGGTTCTCGTTGGCGCTGGTCACCACCGGGAACACCACGAACGGGCGGTACAGTTCGTTGAGCGTCGGCAGGCGGAAGCCGCTATAGGCGGCGGCGCGCAGGTGCAGTTCGTCGGTGGCGCGAAACAGGGCGCCGGCGCGGTAAGTGACTTCCCAATCGGCGCGCGTTGCGTAAGTGTCGTCGCGGATCACAGCGCCGGTCGCGTCGATCGCGCGGTAATAGCCGTCGGTGATGCGATAGCGATCGGCGCGGACGCCGCCGGTCAGAACCAGCCGCTCGCCGATGGACCAATCATCTTCCAGGAACAGGCCGAAATCGGTGTTCACCCCGCCGGCGAAGCGCTGCTCGGTGCGGTTGCCCGAGAAGGCGCTGTAGGCATCCTCCAGCAGATCGCCTTCCGAGCGCCGGAAATCGGCACCCAGGCGCAGCACGTGATCCGGGCCCACGGGCGGGCGGATTTCGATCTTGCCGCCCTGCCCCGTCGAAGGCGTGTCCTTCTGGTCGAGCACGGGGGTGAACTGGCTGGAGGAGATCACGACATTGGTGAAGTTGCGCCATTGCGCATAGGCCAGCGCATCGACCTGCCAGGGCCCGCGGCTGACGAGGCGGAAGGAAACGTCCTGCCCCTTGCTGGAATTGTCGGCACCCTCGAAGCGCAGGACGCGTTCATCCTCGAAAGCAAGCCCGCGCAGCTGCAGTTCGACATCCTCGCCGACGCGCTGGACCAGCCGGCCGCTGGCCGACCAGGCGTCGAAACTGGCGCGGGCGGTGGCGGGAACGCGCTGGTCCTCGGGCGTGGTGTAGAAGCCCTGGCCGCGATCCCAGCGCCCGCTCACCACCGCGAAGCCATCGCCGATCTCGGGCGCCAGCGTGCCCGATAGCTCGGTCTCGCCGCGCTGGTTGATCAGCGCCTGCCCGCTGGCGAGGCCGAGCGTCGCGGCATCGGCGCTGTCGAGCTCGATCGTGCCTGCCAGCGCGCCGGCGCCGAACGGGCCCGATCCGCCGCCGCGCGTCACCGAGATGGCACCCAGCCGCTCGGGCGCGATCGCGCTCAGGGGAATGTAGCCGAAGAACGGGTCGGCCACGGGCACGCCGTCGAGCAGCACCAGAGCGCGGCTGGTGGCATTGCCGCCGAGCGCCCGCAGCGTGACGCCCTGCGCGCTGGGATTGGAGGAGCGACTGTCCGAGCGGCGGAATTGCTGGAAGCCGGCCACCGAGCTGAGCACGTCCTCGATCCGCCCCGAGCCGCTGGAGACGATCTGCTCGCGCGTGAGCTCGATCGTGGCATAGGCAGGCTCGGCCGGCGTATCGGGCAGGCCTTCGCCGAGTACGACGATGATGTCGCCCTCCACCGGCGGCGGGGCATTGTCCTGCGCAAATCCGGGCGAGGCAATCGCCGCCAGCGCGGCGGAGGCGAACAGCAGAATCTTCATGTAAGGATTGTCCATTGACTTTGTCCGGAGCGCCCTAGCGGGCGAAGCTTGCCCCGTCACCCCCGCTTTGGCACATCGGGCAGGACGGAGGAATCATGCGCACTCTTATGCTCACCGCAGCCCTGTTCGGCGCAGCCATGGCCCCGGTTCCTGCCGGCGCGCAGGAGGAGACCGAATTGTCCTACCAGGCACCCGCACTTCCCACCGACCATGCCGCGCTGATCGCCAGCGACGATCTGCGCCTGGAGGCGAACAAGCGGCTGGTCTACGACATGTATCGCATCGTGCTGCAGGCCGGGCTGGCCGACCGGGCCGGCGAGTTCATCGCGGAAGGATACATCCAGCACAATCCCAATGCCGGGCAGGGCCTGTCAGGCGTGCAGGATTACATCCGTGCCACCCGGCCCGAGCGCGGAATCAAGGACCGGCTGGACCTGCCGCTGATCCACCTGATGGCCGAGGGCGATTACGTCACCACCGCCTTCGTCCGCCCGGAGAAGGACAGCCAGGGGCGCACCTATTATTCGACTTGGTTCGATCTTTATCGGATCGAGGACGGCAAGATCGCCGAGCATTGGGACCCCATGCTCAAGAGCGACGCGCCGATCGACCCCAATGAGAAGCGGATAGATTAAGGCGCATCCGCTCCGGCGGAGGATCCGGCGTGCTGCGCTGAATGGTCCGCACGTCGCAGCAGGAGCGATGTTGGCGGAGGATGTCGGCCCCGTGCCGACCACCCCCCGCCAACGCCGTTGGCTTGGTGAAGCTGCTGGCTCAGCCTGCGGCCGGCAGCTTGCTCGCTTCCAGCTTCGCGCGCGCGACCCAGGTGCCGTGGACCTGGCTGCGCATTGCGAGGCCGGTCTTCACCTTGGCTACGGGACCCTTCTCCACCTGGTCCGCGGCGACGATCCACAGCTCGGTGGCGTAATCATGCGGCGCGCCCTGTCCGGGAGGGCCGTTGGGCACGTCGACCACGCTCAGCAGCCAGCCGCCATGGCCCGGCTCGTTGGAAGGCACGTGCGCGGGCTCGCTGATGGCGGCGCCCGGCGGCACTTCCAGCATGGTGAGGCGGCCATTGCCCGGCTCGATCCGCAGCAGCGCGTTGAAATTGGCGCCGACCGGTCCGCCCAGCATTGGCGGGCCCTTGGCCTGCGGGTTCATCGAGAGATACCAGGCGCGGTTGTACATGCGCCCCTGGTCGGCATCGGCCAGACGCGGCAGGTCGCCGGACGGGCCGAGCTCGCGCGTCTCGATTGCGGGATCGTCCTTCGACATGTCGATCGTCCAGCGGGTGAGCGCGCCCTGGATCTCCCGCTGCTCGCGATTGATGCCGCCCGCCTCGCGCATGAAGGAGAAGGCGTTGGTCTCCGTCATGCACAGGTCGATATGGACCAGGTTGCCATCGTCATAGGCATTCACCTCGTGAAAGGCCGAGACGCCCACCGGCCCTTCGATCCACTTCATCTCGCTGACATCGCCATAGCGCGGCATGATGCCGACATAGCTCGGCTTGTCCTGATGGTGCGCCCAGTGCGCGCCACCTTCCTTCAGCCGCTCGAGGTCGGTGAGCGTGGGGAAGATCGGGAAGATGGCGTATTTCTCGGTGATCACGAAATCGTGGATGGTCGAGGGATAGGGCTGCTCGAACCATTGCTCGGAGGTGAGGTTACCCTCCGCATCGGCGATGCAATAAGCGACATCGGGCGTGGCCAGACCGCCGGCCTCGTAGCCGAAGAAGAACAGCTCGCCCGTCTGCGCATCGACCCGCGGATGGGCAGTGAATGTCTCGGAGCGGAGCGCGCCGTAATAATCCCACTTGCCCGCGGTCGCGAGCGTGTGCGGGTTGATCTCGTGGCCGAGCCCGTCTTCCTTGGTCATGAACAGCCGGCCCGCGTGCCAGACCGGCGTGGTGTTGGCGACGGTGCGGTCTACACCTGCCACGCTCTCATGATCGGTGAACGGGTTGCGGTAGCGGCCGAACAAAGCGCGGCGCGCCTCTTTCTCGGCCTTGTAGCGATCAGTCTCGACATATTTGATGGCGTAATCGACCGCGCCGTTCTCGAACAGGAAGCGGCTGATCATGCCATCGGCATTGAGCGCGATGTCGTCCTCGTAGATGGGCGCATGGGCATTGTCGGGCACGGCGCGGAAGAAGGCGCCGTCGATCTCCGCGGGGATCTCACCCTCGACCTCGAGATTGCGCATCGACAGCTCGATACGGCGCGGCGTGTTGGTGCCGGTGAAGTGAATGCTTTGCGGAAACGCGCCCATTTTCAATGTATCCTCTCGCTTGAGTCGGTTGGGTTTAGACCGTAACGCCTGTTAGTGTCCGAACAAAGGTCGCCATGTCGCCCGGTGCTCGATGGCCGGTGCCCGATGACAATGAGATGCGGTGGCGATATGCGATAGCAATAGGGGCCGCGGCGGGCGCGGCATTGATCGGGCGCAAAGCCCGAGGGGATAAGCGGTTTGGCGGCACGAAAGGCAGACATCGGGGCCAGCGAGCCCGATCTCGCGGATGGCGCGACCGGCCTCATGCACCGGCTGCTCAAGCTGACCAACCGGTTGATGGCGCCCTTCACCACGCATCTCGCGACGCGCCACCGGATCAGCCTCAACGAATTCCGCATGTTGATGACCCTGGGCCGATATGGCGACCGGGCGAGCCATGAACTGGCCGAGCAGACCGGCATCAACGCGATGAGCGTGAGCCGGGCAGTCGCGGCGCTCGAACGCAACGATCGCATCCGGGTGACGGTCGACCCGGAGAACCGCCGCCGCAAGCGGCTGAGCCTGACCGACAAGGGCCACGCGCTCTATGCCGTCATGCAGCCCGAGAGCGACCGGGTGGCGCATTATCTGCTCAGCCGCCTCTCGGATCGCGATCTCGTCGCGCTCGACCGGATCGTCGGCACTTTGATCGAGACGCTCGAGGAAACCGACGAGGAGGGCCGCTCGCTGTTCATCGAGCGCACGCGGCCGGACAGCAGCCCGGAAACCAGTACGGAGAGACCCGAATGACCGAGGACGAACGCCGCGCGATCGAGGCCGATTGCACGCGGCTCATCCACCGATATGTCAATTACAACGACGCGCAGGACTGGGAGGCGGTGGCCGCGCTCTATACCGAGGATGCGCGTTTCGCCCGGCCGAGCAAGCCCGGCGAATTCGTCGAAGGCCGTGCGGCGATCCTGGCGAGCTTCACCGCGCGCCCGCCACGGGCCCAGCGCCACGTCATCGCCAATGTGGTGGTCGACGTGGAGAGCGCCGACAGCGCGCGCGCCTTCAGCGTGATCGTGTTGTATATGGGCGACAAGCCCGAGGATGGCGGGCTGCCGGTGCAGGATGCCAAATCCCCGCTGATCGGCACCTTCACCGATCGCATCGTGCGCACGGGCGAAGGCTGGCGCTTCGCCGAGCGGGTGGGCGGGCTCGACTTCAGGCCATAGACGGCACTGCATTCTCGCGCCGCTTGACCGCCAATGCCAGCGGAACGCACAGCGCCGCCAGCGCGCACAGGCCCGCTGGGACGAAGGCCGCGAAGAAGAAGGTCTGCGGGCTGGCATCGGCATTGAGGATGGCCTGCCCCACCAGCGGACCGGCGAAGGCGCCGAGCCGCGCGACCATGATGCCAAGGCCGATGGCCGATGACAGCAGCCGGGCCGGGAAGAGGTAGACGCACAAGGCCGGCAGCACCATGCCGCCGGCCGAAGCGCCGCCCACACCGACCATCAGCAATTGCGTCCAATAGCCCTGTTCGGGCGCGGTCAGGCTGACGGCGAGGAAGCAGGCCGCCATGGCGCCGAACATCAGCAGCAACGTCTGGGCCGGGCGCCACCGGTCGAGACCGAGACTGGCGACCACGCCGATGGCCAGTCCGGCGAGCTGCACCACGCCGGCAATGCGCGCCGCATCGTCGAGCGAATAGCCGGCCTGCGGCAGCACGGTGGGGATCCAGCTGTTGAGCAGATAGAGGTTCATGGCGTTGAGCGAGAGCATCGCCGCGAACACCGCGAAGGGCAGCCACCACGGCGGCAGGAATACGCCGAGCTGGGGGAACTGGGTGGCAAGCCTGCGAAACCGGCCGGGCGATTCCTGCGCCTGCACGCCGTCGCCTCGCGCCAGTTCCTCATGCGCTTCTCCGGTCCGCGGCGCTCCGCCTTCGAGCACCCAATACAGCACTGCCGCCAACACCACGGCGAAGCTGCCGGGCACGACGAACAAGCCCTGCCAGCCGCCAAGCGCGATCACTTCGGGAGCCATGAGGCCCGCGATCGCCAGGCCGAGCGGGATGCCGGCGGAGACCAGCGCCATGATCGTGGCGCGCAGCTTGTCGGGCGCGAGCTCGGCGGACAGCGCGCTGACATTGGGCAGCGCGGCCCCGAGCGCGAGGCCGGTGAGCGCACGCCAGGCGAGAAATCCCGCAGTACTGGCTGCGGTGACGGTCGCGAGCGTGAACAGCCCGGTCGCCAGGCAGCCGGACACGATCAGCGCGCGGCGGCCGAAGCGGTCGCCGAACGGCGCGAGCACGGCGCCGCCGATGCCGATGCCGACCAGCAGCGCCGTGAACACCAGGCCGAAGGAGGTCGGCGCGATCCCCAGCGCCCCTTCGAGCCGCGGCACGGCGAGCGCCATCGCATTGAGGTCGTACCCCTCCATCACGAACACGCCGCCGAGCATGACCAGCGCAACGCTGCGCCGTGCGGGCGCAATCGCCCCCGTCACGCGGCTGCATCCCGGGAGCCGGCTGGGCCCGCAGCACCGGGCCCGTCCCATGGGCTGGGCATGTGGTAAGGCACGGTGATGAAATCCGCCTCGATCTGCTCGATCGCCCCGGCCCTGATCTTGAAAGCCTCGGCCAGGTAATAGGAATGCGGCCGGCGCACCGGGCTGGAGGCCGGCGTGCCGTCGGTCAGCGTGTATTCGCCCACGATGCCGCGATGGTCGATGAAGCCGTAAGCGAGCACCAGCCCACGCTCCTCATCCACCAGCGGGAAGCGGCGCGCGCGCAGCCGGTCGTCATAGCGGTACCAGCCGAGGCGGAACTGCTCCTCGCAGGAAAGGCGCGCGATCGGCAGCGGGAAATCGGCGTTTTTGGTGGTCTGCACGCCATTTTCCACGCGATTGCAGGAAGGGTGGAAGCGCGTGCGAATCGTCCCGTCATTGCGCTCGATCGTCTCGAAATAGCCGTTGGCGAGGGCGAGCAGTTCGTCGCGCGAGGCGCGCTCGCTTTGCGGCACAAGCGCCTCCATGGCCGGCTTGCGCGTGAAGCTTTGCGGGCGGAAGGGGAAGCCTTCATCGGCATTGCGGGCCACTACCGTTTCCACTTCCGCAATGCGGCCATCGCGCAAGGCCAGCCTGATGCAGCAGGGCGAAAGCGCGTTGGTCTCTTCAACCGCGGTGAACAGCGCGACCTGGCCGCGCTCGGGATCGGCAAAGCGCAGATCGTACGGATCGCGCGCGGTGATCGTGTTCCACAGCCCGTCGCCGGGTTCGAGCGCGACATTGTTCTCGGTGTTGAACGGATTGTCCGCCCAATCCAGCCCGGCGGGATCACGTGCCTCGAGTGCCGCGAGATAGCGATCGAGCACGGCATAGAGCGCATCGCGATTGGCCAGAACTCTCTCCCTTGCTTGACTTGCCAGACTGCTAGCGGAAAAGTAACGGTCGTTAAAGTCGTCGCGTCCGGTCGGCACCGGATCGCGGCAGGGAGAGAGCATGGATCCGGCAGGCAAGGTTGCAATCGTCACGGGCGGCAATTCGGGACTCGGCGAAGCGACGGTGCTGGCGCTGCTCAAGGCAGGCGCCGAGGTCGTCTCCCTCGATGTGAGCGGCAATGCGTCCGACGGCGCGGGTTTCGTCGCCTGCGACATATCCGACCCGGCAGCGGTGAGCGCAGCGGCAGCACAGATCACCGGCCCCGTGCATATCCTCGTGAATTGCGCCGGCATCGGCGGCATGGGCCCCGTTGCCACGGAAGAGGGCCCGGGCGACATGGCCGCTTTCGGCCGGGTGATTGACGTCAATCTGATGGGCGCGGTCCATTGCACCGCCGCCTTCGCCCACCGCATGATCGGTAACGCGCCCGAGGGCGAGGATGGCGAGCGCGGGACCATCGTCAACGCCTGCTCGATCGCCAGCTTCGAGGGGCAGGAGGGGATGGGCGCCTACACCGCCTCCAAGGCCGCGCTCGCCGCGCTTACGCTGGTCTGGGCGCGCGACCTGTCGCGCCATGCGATCCGCGTCAACGCCATTGCGCCCGGCTTCATGGAGACGCCGATGGTGGCCGGCCTGCCGCCCGAATTCGTGACCGAGCTGCTGCAAGGGGCCGAATTCCCCCGGCGCGCCGGCCGCGCGGAGGAATTCGCGCGAGTCGCCGATTTCATCATTCGCACGCCGCTGCTTAATGGCGAGGTCATCCGCCTCGATGCAGCGACAAGGCCGCCCGCGCGCACGCAATGGTCCGCGGGCTGAGTATATAATTCGAGCAAGGGCATTCCATTGGCCGACATCCCCCTCCCCCCCGATCTCACCGCGCAGAAGCTGACCGAGGCGTTCCGCGCCTTCGAGACAGCCTTGGGCGCCGACAAGGTGTTTTTCGAGGATCTCGATCGCCACACCTACCAGGACAAGTTCTCGATCGACCCCGCGCGCCACCTGCCCGCGGGCGGCATCGCGCCCACCAGCGTGGAGGAGATCCAGGCGGCGCTGAAGGTCGCCAACCAGTACCGCGTGCCGCTCTGGCCGATCAGCCGCGGCAAGAATTTGGGCTATGGCGGCACCGCGCCGGCGCTCTCGGGCACGGTGGTCATGGATCTTTCGCGCATGCGCAAGATCGAGTTCGACGAGCAGATGGGCACCGTCATCGTCGAGCCGGGCGTGAGCTTTTACGACCTGTACGATTACATCAAGGCCAACAACCTGCCTTACTGGCTCTCGGTGCCGGCCAATAGCTGGGGCTCGGTCATGGGGAACGCGCTCGATCGCGGGCTCGGCTACACGCCCTATGGCGAGAATACGAAGAACATTTGCGGCCTGGAAGTGGTGCTGCCGGGCGGTGACCTGGTGCGCACCGGCATGGGCGCCTTTTCCGGCGCGCGCACCTGGACCACCTACCCGTTCGGCTTCGGCCCGGCCTGGGACCAGGTGTTCTGCCAGTCGAATTTCGGCGTGGTCACCAAGATGGGCATGTGGCTGATGCCCGAGCCCGAAAGCCTGATGGGTCTCGACGTCGAGTTCGACAGACCGGAAGACCTCAAGGTCATGATCGACACGATCGCGCCCTTGCGCCGCGAGCGGGTGCTCACGCAGAGCCCCTCGATAGGCAATTGGCTGCGCGCCGCCGCCGTGCTCACCCGCCGCGGCGACTGGACCGATGAGCCCGGTGCTTTGTCCGATGCGGTGATCGACGCGGTCCGCAAGCGCTTCGATATCGGCTGGTGGGGCGTTTCGCTGCGCCTCTATGGCCGCGAGGACATGAACAAGGCCGCTTTCAAGGTGCTGGAGCGCGAGATGGGCGCGATCTCGCCGATGAAGATGACGCCGACGAACTGGCGCCGGGGTGACCCCGTCGAGTTCTCGACCTGGACCGGCACGCCCGTCACCTTCGCCATGCAGAACGTCAATTGGTATGGCGGGCGCGGCGGGCATATCGGCTTCTCGCCCGTGATCCCGCAGGATGGGGATGCGGCGCTCGCCCAGTTCCGCCGCACCTATGACCGTTACCGCGAATACGGCATGGACTACCAGGGCAGCTTCGCCTTCGGCGAGCGGCACATGCTCAACGTCAACGCCATGATCTTCGACAAGGACGATGCGCAGATGATGGGGCGGATCGACCCGTTCTTCCGTGCGCTCGTGGCCGATGCCAAGGCCGAGGGCTATGGCGAGTACCGCACCCATCTCGACTACATGGACCTCGTCGCCGAAACCTATGATTTCAACGATGGCGCGCTGTGGCGCTTGAACGAGACGGTGAAGAACGCGCTCGATCCCAACGGCATCCTGGCGCCGGGCAAGAGCGGCATCTGGGGCAGCGCAAGGCGGCCCGGCACTGCAGGGGAGGCACAGGCATGAAGCGGACCAAGGCAGCGCTGGCCGCGGCTGCGGCCATGCTCGTAGCGGCGGCCGGCGCCGCGTTCGCCCAGGCGGGGCAGGACGTGGATGACGAGACCGTGGCCGCGCAGGAGGAAGTGGCGGAACAGCCGCAGGGCCGCCCGCCCGCGCCTGCGCCCATAACCCTGTCCGATCGGCCCGGGGTCAGCGGCGGCGAGGCGCTTTACGTCGACAAATGCATCATGTGCCACGGCGAGAACGGCATGGGCACCGGGCTGCTCGGCCGCGATCGCGAGGTGGCGCTGCTCGAGGCGCGCGACAATCTGCCCGCGCAATTCGTGATCGTCGCCGCACGGCAGGGCATCGGCAACATGCCCTCGATCCCGCGTGGCGAAGTGAGCGACGCCGAACTGCAGGCTATCGCCGATTACCTGGCCGCCGGCCCGCATTTGGAGCCGCAACAATGAAGACCACGCGCCGCGGCCTGATGGCGGGCGCGCTCGCCGTGCCCACCTTGGCGGGCCTGGCGAGCTGGCGCTGGCAGCACGGCGAAGACTCGGTGCTGCTGCATGACGCCACGCTGGCGGCCGGCCGCCGCTTCGCCGAAGCCGGCCGCGCGGCGGGCGGGCGGATGCTGGCGCTGGGGCGCGATCCGATCCGACTGGCGCAGGAAGTGTCGCGCGAGCGCCCGGCTTTGATCGCTGGCCTCAGCTCCTATGCCGATGCGCTATTGTTCGAGGAAGCGGCGGCGGAACAGGGCTTCGTCCGCGTCGCGTCGATCAATGGCCACCCGGCGCGCTGCCTTTCCGCCGATTGCCACAGCGGATGGAATTCGCTTGCGCGGCTGGTGGAGAGCGCCGGGCCGGCCTGGGTCGAGGCGCTGGCCACCTACGCTGCGAAGCCGGGCCGTGGGGTCGAGGCGCTCTCACCTGCTATTGCACCCAGGCATAGCGATCGCGGGCAGGTCTTCGGCTGGGTGATGACGCGCCGGGCCTGATTTCAGCGCGCCCGGCGCTTCGCGCTACTGTCGCGCGCCTTTACCCACGGATTGTCAGCAGCTGGTCGCGCAATAGCGATCGCGCTCCACTTGCACGGTCGCGTGGCAAATCGCGAAATCGTGCCGCAAACCCTCGGCCAGATCGGCCAGGAACCCGTCGCCCGGATGGCCGGCGGGCATCACCAGATGCGCGGTCAGCGCGGTCTCGGTGGTGCTCATTGGCCAGATGTGCAGGTCATGCACCGCATTCACGCCGGGCAGGTTTTCCAGATGGCCGCGCACCGCCTTTTCGTCGATCCCCTCGGGCACGGCGAGCAGGCCCATCTTCACGCTGTCCTTCAGCAGGCCCCATGTTCCCCAGCCTATCACCAGGACGATCACCAGACTTGTCACCGGATCTATCCACAGCCTGCCGGTCAGCAGGATGAGGGCGCCGGCCACCACCACGCCCGCGGAGACCAGCGCATCGGCGGCCATGTGAAGGAAGGCGCCGCGTATGTTGATGTCCGCCTTGCGGCCCGAGACGAACAGCAGCGCGGTGGCGGTGTTGATCACGATGCCGATGCCGGCGACCGCGATCATCGTCCATCCCTCCACCTCTGCCGGGTTGAACAGCCGGTGCATGGTCTCGAACAGGATGGCGCCGATCGCCACCATGAGCAGGCCGGCATTGGCGAGCGCGGCGAGGATGGTGGAACTCTTGAGGCCGTATGTGAAGCGTGAGGAAGGCGGCTTCTTCGCCGCCACGCTCGCGCCCCAGGCGATCAGCAGCGACAGGACGTCTGACAGATTGTGCCCGGCATCCGCCACCAGAGCCATCGAGCCCGAGAGAAAGCCGAACACCGCCTCCACCAGCACGAAGGCGGAGTTGAGCGCCACCCCGATGGCGAAGGCACGCCCGTGATCGACCGGGATGTGAGCATGCGAGTGCCCGTGCGAGTGGCCGTGCGCGTGGTTATGGCCATGCGAATGGCCGTGGCTGTGGGAGTGCGCTGTGCCCATGGCCTTACGCGTAGACGCATTGGTCCAACCCGTCACGGCGTACCACGCCGATCCGCGCTGCTATGGTGTTGCCGTAGCGGCGGATGAACCCCGAAGGGCTCAGTACCGCGCGAGTCTTGGGCGAAGGCAGCGCCGCGGCCATGCGCGCAGCTTCCGATGCCGAGAGCTGCTCGGCCGAGTGGCGGAAGTAGCGCTGCGATCCGGCCTCGGCTCCGTAAGTGCCGATCCCCGTCTCCGCGACGTTGAGGTAGACCTCCATGATCCGCCGCTTGGTCCACAAATTCTCGATCAGGAAGGTGAACCACGCCTCCAGCCCCTTTCGCATCCAGCCGCCACCTTGCCACAGGAACACGTTCTTCGCGGTCTGCTGGCTGATGGTGGAGCCGCCGCGCTGCCGCTCGCCACGCAGCCGCTCGTCGAGCGCCTGCTCGATCGCCTCGCGGTCAAAACCGTGATGCGTGCAGAACTTGGAATCCTCCGCCGCAATGGCCGCGCTCACCAGATTGCGGTCGATGCGCGTAAGCGGTGTCCAGTCCTTGGTGATGCCGTTTTCGTCCATCAGCATGGTCGCGGTGACCGGCACCGGGACGAAGCGATACACGATAGCCAGCGCGAGGCTGATGAGGACCAGCCCGGCGGCCAGCTTGGCGAGAATGCGGAACAATGCCCAGACCATGGCCGCGTTGTAGCCACTGCAAGCCCGGGCGCGCAATCGCCGCCCGAACTGGCGCTGTTGGCAATGGTATGATGTGAGCACGCCCGCTTCGCGGCGCGCGATCAGGGGCGCTGACGGCGGCCATCAAACGCGAAGGGCCAGGCGACATGCGCCCGGCCCTCACGATCGACTTGGCTGTTGCGATCAGGCAGCCGGCAGCAGCCGATCCCCGGCGATCCGCTGCATGGCCTTCTGCAGCTTCTCGAAGGCGCGCACCTCGATCTGGCGAATGCGCTCGCGGCTGACGTCGTAGACCTGGCTGAGCTCCTCGAGCGTGCGCGGGTTCTCGGTCAGGCGCCGCTCCGTGAGAATATGCTTCTCACGGTCGTTGAGGCTGTCCATCGCTTCCACCAGCATGTCGTGGCGGTATGAGGCCTCCTCGGCATTGGCGACCTCCACGTCCTGCAGCGGCCGATCGTCGGTCAGCCAATCCTGCCACTGGCCCGCGCCTTCCTCATCGCCGCGCAGGCTGACGTTGAGCGACGCGTCGCCCCCCATCATCATGCGGCGGTTCATGTTGACCACCTCCTGCTCGGGCACGCCGAGATCGGTCGCGATCTTGGTCACGTCATCGGGGTGGAGGTCCGAATCCTCGAACGCCTCGAGCTGCTTCTTCATCCGGCGAAGGTTGAAGAACAGCTTCTTCTGCGCCGCCGTGGTGCCCATCTTGACCAGGCTCCACGAGCGCAGGATGAATTCCTGAATGCTCGCCTTGATCCACCACATGGCGTAGGTCGCCAGGCGGAAGCCACGATCGGGGTCGAACTTCTTGACGCCCTGCATCAGGCCGACATTGCCTTCGGAGATGAGGTCGCTCACCGGCAGGCCGTAGCCGCGATAGCCCATGGCGATCTTGGCCACGAGCCGCAGATGGCTCGTCACCAGCTGCGCGGCGGCATCCGGGTCCTCGTGCTCCTGGTACCGCTTGGCGAGCATGTATTCCTGCTCGGGCTTCAGCACCGGAAATTTCTTGATCTCGGACAGATAGCGGTTGAGGCTTTGCTCGCCGCCAAGTGCCGGAACGGTGGGTCTTGTAATCTCGCTCACTTGCTTCCCAAACCTTTCTTGCGTCAGCCGCGGTCTGCAGGCCCCAATGGGCACCCTCCCAGGTTGCGGCCACTCTTGCTGATCCCCACTTATAACAAATTATGCGTCGCAACGGGGTGCAATTCATCGATTTGAATGACCGGTTTCGTCGATCAGTTCCCGCATATCGCCGGGCAATTCGCTGGCGAAGCGCACAGGCGTGCCCATAACGGGATGAACGAAGCCCAGGACCGCCGCATGCAGTGCCTGACGGCAGAAGCCGAGACGGGTAAGGACCGGCCTGACCTTGGAATTCGCTTTTCCGTAAAGGGGATCCCCTAATAGCGAATGTCCAATTGATGCCATATGAACCCGCACCTGGTGCGTCCTGCCGGTTTCCAGCCGGCATTCGGCCAAGGCGCAGCCGTCCAGCCATTCAATTACCTTATACCGCGTAACCGCGTGTTTCCCGCGTGAGGAATTCTTGGGCAGGACCGCCATTTTCTTTCGATTCGCATCGGAACGACCGATCCGTTCGTCTATCCGGGCCGATGGCGGCGCGGGATGGCCGTTGACCACCGCGAGATAGACCCGCTCGATCGAGTGGTCGGCGAATTGTCGCGCCAATCCCTCATGCGCGACGTCGCTCTTGGCCACCACCAGCAGGCCTGACGTGTCCTTGTCGATCCGGTGGACGATTCCCGGCCGCGCCACCCCGCCAATGCCGGAAAGCTGCCCGCGGCAATGGTGCAGCAGCGCGTTGACCAGCGTTCCGTCCGGGTTCCCGGCCGCAGGGTGGACGACCATTCCCGCCGGCTTGTCGATGACGATGAGATGTGCGTCCTCATACACCACCTCGAGCGGGATATCCTGTGGACGAGCCTGTGGATCTTCTGGGGGTGGCATGTGGATGGAATAGCGCGCACCGGCTTGGATGACGGCGGCGGGGCCGGTTTGCGCCTTGTCGTTGATGAGAACCTTGCCGGCGAGGATCAGCGCCTTGGCCCGTTCGCGTGACAGGCCGCTCGCCTCGGCCAGCGCCCGATCGAGGCGGCCGGGCGTCGCCAGCGTGCCGGTGAGGCTTCGTTCCCCCTCCATCCGCGGCAAGATGGTGCTTGTCCCTCGCCGCACAAGGAAGGCGCCGGCCGTTACGGCGTGCGCGCCAGTGCCGCGTTTGCGCTTCCGCCACGCTCGCAATGCGCTATTCGGCTTAGTGATGGCTGCGATCGAGGTTTCGCCGGCGGTGCTCACCGCATTGCGCCACGCGGCGGCCGAATCTGCGCCGGCCGAATGTTGCGGCATCCTGCTGGGGGAGGGAAATACGATTCGTGCCGCCCTGCCCGCGCGCAACATCCACTCCACGCCCGCGACGCATTTCGAGATCGACCCGCAGGCGCTTGTCGATGCGCACCGCGAGGCGCGCGCCGGCGGGCCGCAGGCGGTGGGCTATTACCACTCGCATCCCAGCGGGAGCGCGGAGCCCTCCGCCACCGACCAGGCGATGGCGCATGGGGACGGCAAGGTATGGGCGATCATCGGGCGAGACGCCGTCACCTTCTGGCGCGACGAACCGGGCGGTTTCGCGCCGCTCTGGCAGCACTGAGGCCTTCCCTAGCACCGCCTGCGCAGCTAAGGGGGGCGGCTTCAGCCAGCGCCCACGCGCCATGGCCGGAAGGCAGGCCCGGAAGCGCGGCACGGGCAGGCGGCAAAGACAAGTCACGTCCCGTTTCATGCACCAATTGCGGAATTCAGCACCCTCGATGACCTCCTCTACCGATCTCGCCGCTTTCCTGTGCTCGCGTCTGTGCCACGATCTGTTGAACCCCGTCGGCGCCATCACCAGCGGGCTCGAACTGCTCGAGGACGAGACTGACCCTGAGATGCGGCGCAGCTCGTTCGAGCTGCTCGAGAAGAGCGCCCGCACGAGCTCGGTCAAGCTGCAATTCTTCCGTTTCGCCTATGGCTCGCCCGGCGGTGTCGGCGATGCCGTGCCTTGCGCGGAGGCGCGCCGGCTGCTCGAGGCGCTGCTGGAGGATCACGGGCGGATCGAACTGCAATGGGCGGTAGAGGCGGACGAGCTGAGTGTTCCGGCCATTAAAATCCTGCTCAATTTCGCCGCGATCGGGACAAAGGCGCTGGTGCGGGGCGGATTGCTCGCTGTGGGCGCCGAGACGCGCGACGGCGCGACCGAGATCGTGATGCGCGCCGCCGGGGAGCGCATCGCGTTCGACCCCGCGGTCGGCCAGGCGCTCGACGGGGCGCTCGAGGAGACGGAGCTCTCCGCGCACAATGCGCATGCCTTCCTCATCCGCAACCTGGCCGATGAGCTGGGCGGCAACCTCCAACACGCCGTCTCGCCCGATACGCTGCTGCTCGGCGCGCTGCTGCCCGCACGCCGGACAAACGGGTGAGCACGAAGGCCGGCAGCCCTTCAGGGCATTGCCCCTCGTGCCGGGGACGGGCGCAGGGATGACCGGTGCGGGCATGACCGGCGAGCCGGAAGATGACGGCCTGGTCCATCGCGAGGAACCCTCGCCCAATTGGGACGAGCGCGCCCTACCCGTCACCATGATCGTACTGCATTATACCGAGATGCCCGAGCTCGGCTCGGCATTAAAGAAGATGTGCGATCCGGAAAGCCGCGTCAGCGCCCATTACTTCATCAGCGAGGACGGCGAGGTGGTCCGCCTGGTGGATGAAGGCAAGCGCGCCTGGCATGCGGGCGTCAGCTACTGGCGCGGGCTGCGCGACGTGAACTCGGCCTCGATCGGCATCGAGCTCGACCATCCGGGCCACCTGCATGGCTACCGGCCCTTCGCCGAGGCGCAGTTCGAGGCGCTGGTGCCGCTGCTCCACCGCATCGTTGCCGCGCACGACATTCCGCGCGCCAATGTCGTAGGCCATTCGGACGTCGCGCCCACGCGCAAGATCGATCCGGGCGAACTGTTCCCCTGGCATCGCCTCGCCGATTATAAGCTGTGTCTGCCGCGCCCCGAAAAGCTCACCCTGGGCGATCCGTTCGATAATGACGGCGCCTTCTACCTCGCGCTGGAACGGTTCGGCTACGACATCACCGACGGGCACAAGGCGGTCGAGGCGTTCCAGCGCCGCTGGCGGCCCGAACGGATCGATGGTGAGATCGACGGCGAAGTGCGCGCGATCCTGTTCCAGCTCCTCGTCGACCGGGATCGCGGAAAGGCGAGGTAGCCACGCCGGGCGGGGACCGGAACGTGCAGCTCCTGCACGAGAGCAGCTGGCCACCACGTACTGACACTCACCGCCGCCTCTCTTGCCCTACCGCTCATGATGCTCGTTCGCCCCACTGTTCCCTGCCGAGCGGCTGCTGAACGGGGGTGGGCAAATCGCGAGACATGGGTCGCGGCGGCGTGACCCCTTCGCATAGGTCATAAGTCGCACTGGTCGCGCCCACGCACCGGGAACAGCGGCGGCCGCGCGACTCACGGCACATCGAGCGCGCTGGCTATCCGACTGCTCGCCTGGTGCGAGACCGTGACGAGCCGCGCCCTCAAGGGCCGCAAGGGCTTGCCAGCGCGGGCGGAGCGGCTATCTGCCGCGTGCCGGGGGGCCGGGCAACCGCGTTGGGCGCGCTTTTCGCGTGCCTGCCGAGGAAAGTCCGGGCTCCACGAAACGAGGGTGGCGGGTAACGCCCGCCGGGCCCGGTCATTCTGGCCGGGTTTAGGGAAAGTGCCACAGAGAGTATACCGCCGATGGCCCGCGCTGTTCTTCAGCGATTGGCACAGGCAAGGGTGAAAGGGTGCGGCAAGAGCGCACCGGGGGCCCGGCAACGGGTCCCGCATGGCAAACCCCACCCGGAGCAAGGCCGAATAGGGGCGGCGCGCCCCGGATCACTCCGGGGCAGGCGTGTTTCCCGCCAGTCGCCCGGGTTGGCTGCTGGAGCGCCGGAGCAATCCGGCGCCTAGATGAATGGTTGCCCCCGCGGTACCGGTCCTTCACGGGATACCGTCCGCGGGACAGAACCCGGCTTACAAGGCCTCCCGGCACCTTGTCCGCCGACCTTCATGTGCTCGCCCGCCGTCAATGACGCGGGTTCGCTCGAGACACTTGCTGGGCCGTAGCTCGACCAGACTTCGCCCGCGAACGGGCCGGTCGCACTGCCTCTTTTGCCGCCGCTACCGGCCGAGCACCTTGGGCCGCGCCACGATCGTGCCATCCGCCTGCTGCATCGTCTCCAAATAGCGCCGCTGCCTGTCCTCGACCACCAGCGCAGTCAGTCGCCCGCTGGCATAGGCGCCGGTGTCGATGCCGATCCGGTTGCCCCGGTCCTGCACCTGCTCGTTGATCGTGTGGCCATGCACCACCACCCTCTCGAAAGCCTCGCCATGCGAGAGGAACGGCTCGCGGATCCAGCGCACCGTCTCGCGCGGCTGCTCCCCCAGCGGCAGCGCGGGATTGATGCCCGCATGCACGAACAGGTAATCGCCGATCTCGATCATGTCCTCGAACTCGGCGACGAAGCGGCGGGTTTCGGGCGGCACCACCTCTTCCATGAGCACCTGCACCTCTTCCAGCGAAGCCCTGCGGAACGCTTCGGGATCGATCCCGAAGCTGAACAGGGTCTCGCGCCCGCCATGGCGCAGGAAGTGGCGCAGCACGTCCTCCCGCTCGAAGCTTTCGAGGAACATCTCCTCGTGGTTGCCGGCCAGGATGCGCACATTGCGCTGCGCCTGCCAGGCGCGCGCGCGTTCGATAACCCCGGCGCTGTCGGGCCCGCGATCGACCAGGTCGCCGAGCAGGATCACCGTGGTCTCGGCCGGTCCCGCGACCCGGTCGTCTTCCTCGATCGCCTCGATCAGCTTCTCGAACAGGTCGAGCCGCCCGTGAATGTCACCCAACGCATAGACCCGCTGGCCAGCGGGGATCGCGGCGCCGTGCGGCTCTTCCTGGGCGTCTGAGAACAGATTTTTGATACGCGCGAACATGGTTCTTCCAGCCTGATACCGAGAAAGTTGCTAATTTGCGCCTAGCGCGAGGTCCCGTTGCGCAAATATCCTGTTTGCCGGCTGAACGTGATGCGCAAAATCTACACTAGCATCCCGACAGGTGATCCTTGCGCAATAATCCTTGTGCCGAAATCGCGGTGCGGGCAGTTTCCTTGCGCTGTCGCGGTTAACCGGCCCGATCATGAACGAGGCAGGGGCCGCGGCGCGCAGGTGGGGCGAGCATCAGTTCTAGAGCAATCAAAGGAATTGCCCAATGCTTACGTCCATTCGCGCCCTTGTGGCTGCAACCTTTCTGGCTGGCTGCGGCATTCTCGCCACTCCGGCAATGGCGCAGGATCCGACCGACCCGCCTGGCGAAGTAACCGTGTCCGGCAGCGTCGCGCTGGTATCCGATTATCGATTCCGCGGCGTCTCCCAGACCGACGAGGACATGGCCATCCAAGGCGGAGTCACGGTCAGCCATGAAGCGGGTCCCTATGCCGGCGCTTGGGCCTCCAACCTGGCTGGCTGGGGCACGTTCGGCGGCGCCAACATGGAGCTCGATCTCTATGCCGGCTACGCGGTCCCGCTCGGCGCTGCGACGCTGGACGTGGGCGTGACCTGGTACATGTATCCGGGCGGCGCCGACGACACCGATTTCGCCGAGCCTTACGCCAAGCTGTCCTCCACCCTGGGCCCGGTCCAGGGGCTCGTCGGCGTGGCCTACGCGCCCAAGCAGCAGGCGCTCGGCAATTATTCGGCCACGCCGCAGAGCAACGGGCAGAAGGAGGACAACCTCTATATCTGGACCGACATCAACAGCGGCGTTCCCAACACGCCGCTGACGATGAAGGGGCATCTCGGCTATTCCAACGGCAATCCGGGCCTGGGCCCGAACGGCACCAGCATCGCTCCGACCGGCGAATATTTCGACTGGCTGCTCGGCGCCGACATCGCGGCGGGCCCGCTGACGCTGGGCGTGGCCTATGTGGACACGAACATTTCGCGGTCGGAATCGGCCTATCTGCTGCCCAACTTCGCCAGCACGAAGGACGGCAAATCGATCGCCGATGGCCAGGTCGTGTTCTCGGTCTCAGCCGGGTTCTGAACGCGCGCGGGCGGCGGCTGCGCGAAGCGGGCGGGATTATCTGTTCGGCTTCGGCGCTGCCGCTGCCCACCGGGCGCGTGGGGAGCGGCAGTACTCCACCGATGCTGCGAGAAAGCGGTGGCGAACGATACCAGCGCAGGGTTAAGGGGGCAGAAGACCGCCGGCATCCGGCCGCGGCCGCCAACGCCGGAGCCGAGCTTGCCCATGACCAAATTCCTCCACACCATGATCCGCGTTTCCGATCCGGAAGCGACCGCCGCCTTCTTCAAGCTGCTCGGGCTGGAAGAGGTACGCCGCAAGGAGAGCGAGGCCGGCCGCTTCACGCTGATCTTCCTCGCAGCGCCAGGGCAGGAGGGCGTCGCCGAAGTGGAGCTCACGTATAATTGGCCGCCCGAGGACGGCAGCGCAGCCGAGGATTATGCTGGCGGGCGCAATTTCGGCCATCTCGCTTACGAGGTCGACGACATCTACGCCGCCTGCGCGACGTTCCAGCAAGCCGGCGTGACGATCAACCGCCCGCCGCGCGACGGGCGCATGGCCTTCGTGCGGACGCCTGACGGGATCTCGATCGAGCTGCTGCAAAAGGACAATGCGCTCGAGCCTGCCGAGCCCTGGGCCAGCATGGAGAATACCGGCAGCTGGTAAGCCCCTGCGCGGCCATCCCGAGCGCTCACTCTCGCCGCAGCCGCGCCTTCCAGCGCGGTAAAGGCGTCCACGAGACGAGCTAACGCTTGCCAAGCGCCTCGCCGCGCGCCACCTCAGCGGCATGGCAAACATGGCCAATCCCTCTTCACGCCTCCCGCAGGTGGTCATCATCGGTCGGCCCAATGTCGGCAAGTCGACCCTGTTCAACCGGCTCGTCGGCAGGAAGCTGGCGCTGGTCGACGACCAGCCCGGCGTCACGCGCGATCGCCGCTTCGGCGAGGCGGGGCTGCTCGGCCTCACTTTCGAGCTGGTCGACACCGCCGGCTGGGAGGATGACGACCCCGCCAGCCTGCCCGGCCGCATGCGCGCGCAGACCGAAGTGTCGCTCAAGGGTGCCGACGTCGCTTTGTTCGTGATCGACGCACGCGCCGGGCTCACCCCGCTCGACGAGGAGATCGGCCGCTGGTTGCGCCAGCAGAAGGTGCCGGTCGTGCTGGCCGCCAACAAGGCGGAAGGCACTGCGGGCAATGGCGGCATCATGGAGAGCTATGCGCTGGGCCTGGGCGAACCCGTGGGGATCAGCGCCGAGCACGGCGAAGGCGTGGCCGACCTGTACAACGCGCTCATCCCGCTGATCGGCGACAAAATCGATGAGCAGGCCTTGAGCGCCGAGACGGCGCGCGTAGCGGCCGCCGAAGCGGGAGAGGAAGAAGAACCCGACCCCGCCGCTCCGCTCAGCCTCGCCATCGTCGGGCGGCCCAATGCCGGCAAGTCCACGCTCATCAACCGCCTGCTGGGCGAGGACCGCATGCTGACCGGACCCGAAGCCGGCATCACCCGCGATGCGATCTCGGTCGACTGGCAGTGGACGGACCCGGCCAGCGGCGAGGCGCGCACCGTCAAGCTCGTCGATACGGCCGGCATGCGCAAGCGGGCCAAGGTGACCGAGAAGCTGGAGCGGCTCTCCGTCGCCGATGCCCGCCGCGCGATCGACTTCGCCGAGATCGTGGTGCTGCTGCTCGACGCCACGCGCGGGCTCGAGGTGCAGGACCTCAAGATCGCCAGCGCCGTCATCGACGAGGGACGGGCGCTGATGGTGGCGATCAACAAATGGGACATCGCCGAGGAGCCGAGCGCGCTGTTCAACGGCATCCGTACCGCCCTCGATGAAGGACTCGCGCAGCTCAAGGGCGTGCCGCTGCTGGCCGTGTCGGGGATGACCGGCAAGGGGCTCGACACCATGATCGCCGCCGCGTTCGAGCTGCGCGAAGCGTGGAGCCGGCGCGTGCCCACCGCCGCGCTCAACCGCTGGTTCGAGCAGGCGCTCGAAACCAATCCGCCGCCCGCGCCCGGCGGCAGGCGCATCAAGCTCAGGTATATCACTCAGGCCGGCATCCGTCCGCCGCGTTTCGTGGTGTTCGGCACGCGACTCGATGACCTGCCCACAAGCTATGAGCGCTATCTGGTGAACGGCATCCGCCGCGATCTGGGCTTCGGCGCGGTGCCCGTCCGCCTCAATCTTCGCAGCCCCAAGAACCCGTTCGCCTGACCGCCGCCTGCGGCAAGCTCCCGATATTGATACAGGTTTGTCAGGAAACCTTCAGGCGTGCGCTGGCATTCTTTGCTTGCGTACGAACGGGAGTGCCTTGGTGATGCAGCGCTATCGATTGTTGATCAACGGCGATAGCGAGACCGGCCGGGCGCCGCTCAGCCTGGAGACGCCGAGCGTTCCGGTGGCGCTGTTGGTAGCGGATATCAACATGAGCGGAGGCACGGCCGAAATCTGGGACGGTGAGCGCCGCATCGCGCGCATGCGCAAGCGGTTGGGGGCGCGCCAGGGCTTCTGGGAAGTGACCTAGCGCACCGTCCTGCCGCGACACACGCCCGCGGCGGAGTCAGCCAACCTCCTTCTTCGCCTCACCCGCAGGTGCGCTGTTCAGCTGCACGTAGTTTTGCAGGCCCATCCGCGCGATCATGTCGAACTGCCGCTCGAGGAAGTCGACATGCTCCTCCTCGTTTTCGAGTATGCGCTCGAAGACTTCGCGGCTGATATAGTCCCGCACGGTCTCACAATAGGCGATCGCGTCGCGCAGCAGCGGGATAGCCTCGAGCTCAAGCGCTAGGTCGGCGCGCAGGATCTCCTCGACCGTCTCGCCCACCTTGAGCTTGTGGAGCGCCTGGAAGTTGGGCAGCCCCTCCAGATACAGCACCCGATCCGCGAGGATGTCGGCGTGCTTCATCTCGTCGATCGATTCGTGCCGCTCGTACTGGGCCAGCTTGTGCACGCCCCAATTGTCGAGCACGCGATAGTGCAGCCAATATTGGTTGATCGCAGTCAGCTCGTTGGTGAGCGCCTGATTGAGGAAGTCGATGACCTTGTCGTCGCCCTTCATGAGCCTGTCTCCTGGATGCCTGGCCCTTTGCATGAGCGCCCGGCCCCGCGCTTGGCAAGCGCAGCGGGCGCCTGAAGGCGCAAAAAGGGCGGGAAACAGCGGCTTATGCTATTGCGAGTCGCTTGTCCGGCGGGAGCCGGACGGTTCACGTCAGCCAAGCGAGATCAGGCCGCGAGCGGCTCTCGTACGGCGAGCACGCGTTCTTCGAACAGGAGCTCTTCGGCCTCTTCCAGGCAATGGCCGCAATTGGGCCGCTTGCCGAGGGCGGCATAGACCATCTCGGCATCGCCGCTGGTGCGCTGGGCAGCGCGGCGGAATTCGCATTCGCGGATTGCATTGCACACGCAGACATACATCGGCGGACACACTCCCTCTCTTGCCCGACTCTGTTAATGCGAATTGCTTGCAGTAGCAAGGGGAGTTTCGCGCCGCCGGAATGGGAACAGCCTGCCATAGGTCAAGCAGCGCCACAGCCATTCCAGCGGGCCGTAGCGGAAGCGTGCCAGCCACGGCTGCGACCAAGCCAGCATCACCGCCCAGCCAAGCGCCACCACCAACAGCAGATCGGCGCGGTGCATGGTCCCGTAAAGCCCGCCGGCCCAGCCCTGGAACACCAGCGCCATCAGCAGCGAGGTGCAGATATAATTGCTGAACGCCATCCGCCCCGCGGCAATCAGCCTCGCGCCAAGCCAGGTCGCCGTGGCGTGGGGCGCCCACAAGGTCAGCAGCGCCGCCAACCCCAGCACCATGGGTAATCTCGGCAGCGCGGTAGCGCCGTTCGCGATGAACGAGGTAAGCTGCGGCGGGAAGCCGAGCCTCATTGTCCACAGCCCAAGCGCCAGCGTCGCCGCGGCGCCGGAGACCACCCCCGCCCAGGCCCAGCGCCGCATCTTTGTGCGTTCCATGCCGCCCGAAAAGAAGCCGGAGCGGTAGAGCGCCATGCCGAGCAGCAGCAGCGGGATGGTGTCGATGAAGGCCAGGTAGACGTAGGCGGTGAGCAGGCTGCTCTGCTCGGCGAACCGATAGGCGACGATCTGGGCCGGACTGCCCCCCATCATCACCGCCCGCTGCGCTTCGGCCCCGGCGAGCTGCGCCTGCCAGCCGGCCTGCACCTGCGCCCAATCGCCCGGCGCCGCCTCGCGCAAAGCAGGCATGATCTCGAGCGCGGCTGTCGTCGAAAGGGCCAGCGCCTGCAGGCCGGTCAACAGCAGGTACCAGGCGATTGCCAGCCAGAACAGCTTGCGAGGGCTCCAGTCCACGAAGCTCAACGCCACCAGGCCCGAGACCGCATAGAGGAACAGGATGTCGCCGGTGAACAGAAGGTAGAAATGTGCCAGGCCAAAGCCCGCCAGCAGCAGGAGGCGGCGCAGCTGCAGCCCGGCCGAGCCTCCCCGCGCCCGTGCCCGATCCACGAACAAAGCCAGCCCGGCGCCGAACAGCAGCGAGAACAGGCCGCGGAACTTGCCATCCACCGCCACCAGCTGCACCAGCCAGATCCAGCGATCGGCCGTATCGCCGCCGCCCGGCAGCGCGCCGGGCCAGCCATACGCGAGTGAGGGATGCGCAAAGGCGGTGATATTGGCGAACAGGATGCCCAGCACCGCCACGCCGCGGATAAAGTCCAGCGAGACCAGCCGCTCTCTGCCGGCGATCGGTTGCCCGCCATCCGCCTCGCTCTGGTCCGGCGTTGCACCCGGCAGGTCCGGCTCGGTCATCTTTGTCCCATATTGCGCACCAGGCTAGTCGCGCGCGCACGCCGCCACAAGGCCGGCAAGCATTGGAAACGGGGCGAGCGGCTGCTTAACCGTCGACGCGCACCCCGCCCTTCCACAGACCGGTGACCCGCCCTTGCACAGGCTGGCGATCGAACGGCGTGTTGCCCGCCGCAGCCTCCATCTTGCGCGAATCGACCAGCCAGGGCCGCTCGGGATCGACCAGCGCGAAATCGGCCTCGAGACCCGGCGCCAGCTCGCCCGCCGGCACACCGAGCAGAAGTGCCGGATTGCGGGCGATGAGATCGAAGGCGCGCTCCATCCCGATCACCCCATCGCGCACCAGCGTCAGCACCATGGCGAGCAGCGTCTCGGCACCGGCCATGCCGGGCGCGGCATCGGCGAAGGGCAGGCGCTTGTCCTCCGGCCCGCGCGGATCGTGGCCCGAGGCGACGACGTCGATCGTACCATCGCCGATTGCCGCGATGACCGCATGCCGGTCGGCTTCGCTGCGCAGCGGCGGCGACAGGCGGGCAAAGGTGCGGAACTCCGCCATTGCCAGGTCGGAGAGCATGAAATGCGCCGGCGTCACGCCCGCCGTCACCGCGACCCCCCGTTGCTTGGCCGCGCGCACCAGGTCGAGCGCGGCGGCGGTGGTGACCTGGCGCAGGTGCAGCCGCGCGCCGGCAAGCTCGGCCAGCGCGATGTCGCGCGCCACGGCGAGCGCCTCCGCTTCGGCCGGCGCGCTCGGCAGGCCGAGCCGTGTCGCCATCTCGCCCGCACTCGCCACCGCACTGCCCGCGAGCCCTGCATCCTCGGCATGGCTGACCACCACCATGTCGAGCATGGCCGCATATTCGAGCAGGCGCAGCATGAGGCCGCTATCCGCGATCCAGCGCCGGCCGGTGGCGACACCCCGCGCGCCCGCATCGCGCATCAGCGCGATCTCGGCGAGCCTGGTGCCCTCGAGCCTCGGTGTCGCGCCCGCCAGCGGATGGACCCAGAAATCGGGCTTGCCGGAGAGCGCCACGAAGCGCACCCGCGCCGGGTGGTCGAGCGGCGGCCCCTGGTCGGGCATCAGCGCCGCACGGGTGATGCCGCCGAAATGGAACGCCGGCTTGTCGATCGCGAACACGCCCAGATCGACGAGTCCGGGCACCACCAGCTTGCCACCCGCATCGACGATGTCATCGCCATCCTCGGGCGCCAGCTCGCCCACCGCGGCGATGCGTCCGCCAATGCAGCGCAGCACGCCCGGCCGCACGCCGCCGGGCGTCACCAGGAGACCGCCGGTGATTGTGAGCGCGCGCGCCTGCTTCATACCCATTCACCATCGGCCCAGCCGGGCACGCGCCGGGCCTTGCGGGTCAGCACGTCGAGGCAGGCCATGCGGATGGCCACGCCCATCTCCACCTGATCGGTGATGATGGAGTGCTCCGACAGGTCGGCCACGTTGCTGTCGATCTCCACCCCGCGGTTCATCGGCCCGGGATGCATGATGACCAAGTCCTTCGCCGCGCGCGCCACTCGCTCGAGCGTGAAGCCGTAGAGGTGCCGGTATTCGCGCGGACTAGGCACGAACTGCCCTTCCATCCGCTCGTTCTGTAGCCGCAGCATCATCACCACGTCGGCCCCGTCCACTGCGGCGTCGAAATTATGGAACGGCTCCACCCCCATCGCGGCGACCCCGCGCGGCATCAGCGCCGGCGGCGCGCAGGCGCGGATGCGCGCGCCCAGCGCCTGCAGGCACAGGATGTTGGAACGCGCGACCCGGCTGTGCAGGATATCCCCGCAGATCGTCACGGTGACGCCGTTGAAGCTGCCGCCCTCCGGCATCGTCCCGCGCGCGGCCAGCGCATGGCGCAGCGCCAGCGCGTCGAGCAGGGCCTGGGTCGGATGCTCGTGGCTGCCGTCGCCCGCATTGAGCACCGGGCAATCCACCTTGCCGGCGATGAGCTGCACCGCCCCGCTCGAGGAATGGCGGATCACGATGGCATCGGCGCGCATGGCGTTGAGCGTCATCGCGGTGTCGATCAGCGTCTCGCCCTTCTTCACGCTTGATTGCGCGGCATGCATGTTGACCACGTCCGCGCCCAGCCGCTTGCCGGCGATCTCGAAGCTCAGCAGCGTGCGGGTGGAATTCTCGAAGAAGGCGTTGATGATGGTGAGCCCGGCCAGCGCATCCGAATGCTTGGTCGGCTGCCGGTTGAGTGCCACCCATTGCTCCGCCTCGTCGAGCAGGAACAGGATCTCGTGCGTTTCCAGCGCGCCGATGCCGATAAGGTCCCGATGCGGGAAGGCCCGCTTGCCCGCAGGATAGCGGGCCGGATAGCGGCCACTCCCGTCCGCGGGCGCAGAGCGCGCGGTGTCTGGTTCACTCGGCGATGTCATCGAAACCATGCCTCTAAGGGCGCGCCGCGCCGCGCTCAAGCGGTTTCGCCGGGCATCGTCATCGCTTTCAGGTGGCCCACCGCGCCAGGTCAGTCTAGACGCCGCGAAGCGGTGCCATCGGGGCAGGCAGGAGAGCGGCAGGCATGAGTTTCGCAGGCAAGGTCTGGCGGCTGCTCGTCGGCATCAAGGATGCGCTGGTACTGCTCCTGCTGCTGCTGTTCTTCTCGGCGCTGTTTGCCGCGCTGAGCTTCCGCCCGAGCGCGGCCCCGGTGCGCGAGGGCGCGCTGCTGCTCGACCTTGGCGGCTTCGTGGTGGAAGAGCCCGCGGTGCTCGACCCGATGGAGGTGCTGCTCTCGGGCACGCTGCCGGTGCGCGAATTCGCCGCGCGCGACCTCATCGCCGCGATCGACGGCGCCGCGGGGGACGAGCGGATCGAGGCCGTCGCGCTCGACCTTACCGCCTTCCTCGGCGGAGGGCAGGTGAGCCTGTCCGAGATCGGCGCCGCGCTCGACCGGTTCCGCGCGGCCGGCAAGCCGGTCTTCGCCTATTCGATCGCCTATAGCGACGATGCGATGCTGCTGGCGGCGCATGCCAGCGAAGTGTGGGTCGATCCCATGGGCGCCACCTTCCTGCGGGGCCCTGGCGGCGCGCAGCTCTATTATGCGGACCTGCTCGACCGTTTCGGCATCACCGCGCATGTCTACCGCGTGGGCACCTACAAGAGCGCGGTCGAGCCCTATCTGCGCGACAGCATGTCGCCTGAGGCGCGCGAGAATTACGAGACGATCTACTCAAGCCTGTGGGAGGAATGGCGCGCCGACGTCACGCAGGCGCGTTCCAAGGCCAATATCCAGCGCGCGACGCAGGACCTTCCCGCACTCATTGCCGAAGCAAACGGTGATCTTGCCCGCGCGGCGATGGCCGCCGGCCTGGCGGACCGCATCGGCACGCGTATCGAATGGGGTGAGCGAATTGCCGAGGAGGTGGGCGAGGACCTGCTCGATGATGCACCGGGCACATTCGCCATGACCGAATATGATCCGTGGCTGGCCGAGATTGGGCCGCCCGGTTCCGGCGGGCCCGCTTTCGTCGGCACCGGACGGGCAATCGGCGTGGTCACGGTGGCGGGCACGATCGTCGATGGCGATGCGGGCCCGGGCACGGCCGGCGCCGACCGCATCGCCGCCCTGCTCGACGATGCCCGCAATGCCGACCTCGCGGCGCTGGTGGTGCGCATCGATTCGCCCGGCGGCACCGTCACCGGATCGGAGACCATCCGCCGCGCCATCCTGCGGCACAAGGCCAACAAGATCCCGATCGTGGTCTCGATGGGCAATGTCGCGGCCAGCGGCGGCTATTGGGTGGCCACCACGGGCGACCGCATCTTCGCCGAGCCGGAGACGCTGACCGGCTCGATCGGCGTGTTCGCCGTCATCCCCTCCTTTGAGGATTTGCTGACGGAATACGGCGTCAACTCGGACGGTGTCAGGACCACCCCGCTCTCGGGCCAGCCCGACATCCTCTCCGGCTTCACGCCCGAGGCGGACCTGATGCTGCAGGCCGGGGTCGAGGGCTCCTATGCCCGCTTCCTCGATCTCGTCGCCTCCTCGCGCTCGGTCAGCCGCCAACGGGCGGACGAGCTTGGCCAAGGCCGCGTGTGGACAGGCGGCGCGGCGCGCCAGCTTGGCCTCGTCGACCAGTTCGGCGATCTTGATGCGGCGATCGAATGGGCCGCGGCACAGGCCAAGCTGAAGGAAGGCGAATGGCACCCGCGCTACCTCCAGAGCGAAAGCGCGGCGCTTCCCGCGATGCTGGCGCAATTCCTCGGGGTCGGCGCCGAGGCGCCGGCGCAAGGCCATGACGCGGTCGCGCATTTCGCGCGCGGCGAGCAGCAGCTGACCGCGCGCATCCTCGCCGACCTGTCCGGGATGCTGGCGGCGCCGGGCGTGCAGGCGCGCTGTCTCGCCTGCGTGACCGCGCTGCCTGCACGCCCTGCAACGGACCTTCCCGCCGCGCACGCCAGCAGCCTTCTCCGGTCGCTGTTGAGGCCGCTCATTTTGGCGCGATGAGCGCTTGTCATGGCGCGCACTGCATGGCAAAGGCGCGCCCCTGCCGGAGCCTTCCGCACCTCCGGGCCGCCTTCAAGCGGCGCAATGATGCGGGCGCGTAGCTCAGTGGTAGAGCACACCCTTCACACGGGTGGGGTCGCAGGTTCAATCCCTGCCGCGCCCACCATCGCTCCGGCACAGCGCCTGTCCGCATAGAAGAGGCTGCGCGGCATCGCGGGTGGTGGTCAGCCGGTGGCGGCGACGGCCTTCTCCAGCGAGACGTCGAAGCTCTCGACATATTCACCCAGCTCGTCCAGCACGCGCTCCGTATTCAGGCCGAACTGCTCCAGGCTGTAATGGTGCGGCCGGCGCCTGAGCCTGGCCGCGCGGCGCTGATAGGCCTCCATCGCCGGCAAAGCAGGCGCCATGTCGAGGCCGAGGAAGTGGTAGACCCGCTCCATCGCGCCGCGCCAGTCGCGCTCCATGTCCTCGTAATGCACGTCGATCATGCGCGATGGCGCGATGTCCGCCCGCGCGCGCATCATGCGCTCCACCAGCAGCCGCGTCTTGCGCAGCCATTCGGCGCCCACCGCGTGGCTGTCGGCATGGTCCGAATAGATGATCGTCTGGTTCCAGGTGAGCGAGGCCGCGCTCGCCACCGTGGCCTGCGGATCGCGGTGCGTGAACACCAGCCGCGCATCGGGGAACACTTTCAGCAGCGCCGGCAGGTCGAGCATGTGCTGCGGGGTCTTGAGCACCCATGGCCGCAGCGAGGATGCCTGCTGCGACCAGCCGACGAGCTTCAGCAGCCGCGCCATCTGTGCATACGGCGCCTGCGCATCCTGCCGTTCGCACCAGCGGCCATAGGAGGGCACCCACCATTGCGCCTCGTGCTTCATGCCCCAGAAGCTGTTGACCAGCAGGCCCAACTCCTCCTCCGCCTCCAGCGGGCCAGTCGGATGGATAGCCAGCGTGCGCGGGTTGGACAGCCGGGCCACCCGCATGATCCGCGCCGCCAGCGTCACCCGGAAGTCGGGCCCGCCATGCACGAAATCGGGCCGCGGGACCGGGCTGATCGTCTCGAAGCTGCGCAGATGGGTGAAGCGATGGTCGCAGGCGAGCAGCCGGTGCACGCGCGTGGTGCCAGAGCGCAGCGGCCCCATCACGATCACCGGGCGCGGCAGGGGGCGGGTGAGGATTTCCGGAGCCCTCGCAAACCATTGCTCGGCCCACAGGCGGTCCTTCAGCACCTTGACGAATTGCGCCTGCGCCGCCCATTCGCCCGCAGCATTGAGCCGCGCCTCGCCATGTAGCGCCTCGAGCAGCACCGCGAACGGCTGTTCGAACCATGCGTCGCCGAAATCATCCAGCCTGGTCGCGGCGCGCGCCGCGTCTTTGAGCGCATCCATCTCGAGCACGGGCCGCCTCGCCAGGCGGAGCCCGCGGGCGCCGAGGATCGCGCCATTGGCAAGGTCGATGAAAGGCGTCCGGCGAGGCGGCAATGTCGTGTCGTTCAATTGCGCTCCCCGTCCCGCATGCCGTCCCCCATTCCCCTTGCGCTTTTCGAGCCGATCCGATCCTGGCGCCCATGCCGAGCGCGTCCCCCTCGAGCAAGCCCTGCGTCCCGCTCCGCTGTCGACGGGGCGCTCGCCACTGGACAAGGCCTTGCCGGCAAGGGCATAGGCCGCGGCCATGCACGATCTGCGCCTCATCCGCGACAATCCGGAAGGCTTCGATGCCGGCCTCGCCGCCCGGGGAGCCGAGCCCGCCTCCGCCCGCATCCTCGATCTCGACGAGGCGCGGCGCCAGGCCGCGACCTTGCTGCAGGAGGCGCAAAGCCGCCGCAACGAGGCGTCCAAGGCTGTCGGCGCCGCCATGCGCGATGGCGATGCCGCCACCGCCGAGACGTTGAAAGCCGAAGTCGCCCGCATCAAGGATGCCATGCCCACGCTCGAGGCCGAGGAGCGCGAACTGGGCGAACGGCTCGAATCGGACCTGGCGAGCCTGCCCAACATCCCCGCCGAGGACGTGCCGCCAGGCGCGGACGAGAGCGGCAATGTCGAGATCGCCCGCTGGGGCACCCCGCCCGAGCTGGATTTCACACCCCGTGAGCATGCCGATCTCGGCCCCGCGCTGGGCATGGACTTCGAGACCGGCGCCGCCATGTCCGGCGCGCGCTTCACCTTCCTGCGCGGGCCGATGGCGCGTCTCCACCGCGCGCTGGCGCAGTTCATGCTCGACTTCCAGACGAGCGAGCGCGGCTACATTGAATGCGCGCCGCCACTGCTTGTGTGGGATAAGGCACTTTTTGGAACCGGTCAGCTGCCCAAGTTTGAAGATGATCTTTACGGCATAGTCACGGAATATAGTAATTTAAGGCAGGAAAATTTAAACAAAAAAGAATTAATGGAAGAACACGGCAAGTTTTTGCAGTTCAGCGTTGAACAAACTAATGATTTAAATAACTTTCTACAAGATCAGATAAAGATGGGGCGAGATATGTCGCACCTGAAAAGTATATTCTTAAAGTATAAAGAATATTTTGACCTTGCAAACAACAATTTTTCCGGGATCGAGGAAGATTTTACTAGGATCATTGATCAATTTTCTGCGTTCGAAACTGCGAAATCTAGTCACTTACATTATCTCATCCCCACCGCCGAGGTCAGCCTCACCAATTCGGTCCGCGAGCAGATCCTGGGCGAGCTCGCGCAGCCCATCCGCCTGACCGCGCTCACCCCCTGCTTCCGCTCGGAAGCCGGCGCGGCGGGCAAGGATACGCGCGGCTTTATCCGCCAGCACCAGTTCGAAAAGGTCGAGCTCGTCACCATCTGCGCGCCCGAGCAACACGAGGCCGAGCACCAGCACATGCTGCAAAGCGCGCAGATGGTGCTGGAAAAGCTCGGACTGCCTTACCGCACCATGCTGCTGTGCGCGGGCGACATGGGCGCCACGGCCCGCAAAACCTTCGATCTCGAAGTCTGGCTGCCCGGCCAGGTCGCCTACCGCGAGATCAGCTCGGTCAGCTGGTGCGGCGATTACCAGGCGCGGCGGATGAACGCGCGCTACCGCCCGGCCGAGCGCAAGGGCACCGCCTTCGTCCACACGCTCAACGGCTCGGGCCTGGCGGTCGGCCGCACGCTGGTGGCGGTGCTCGAGAACTACCAGCAGGCGGACGGATCGGTCCTGGTGCCCGAAGCCCTGCGGCCTTACACCGGCGGCCTGACCCGCTTGGAACCCGCAGCCTGATGCGCATCCTCCTCACCAATGATGACGGCATCCACGCCCCCGGCATGGAAGTGCTGGAGGCGATCGCCCGCGAGCTGACCGACGATGTGTGGGTCTGCGCACCGTCGGAGGAGATGTCGGGAGCAGGGCATTCGCTCACGCTGAACCGTCCGGTGCGGCTGCATGAATTTGGACCCCAGCGCTTCGCCGTCACCGGCACGCCCACGGATTCGGTGAATCTGGGCTTGCGCAAGCTGTTCCCCGGCGGTCCGCCCGATCTGGTGATCTCGGGCGTCAATGCCGGCGAGAACCTGGGCGACGACATCACCTATTCGGGCACCATCTCGGCCGCCATGGAGGCGGCGCTTGCAGGGGTGCCGGCGATCGCGCTCAGCCAGGCGTTCCGCGAGACCGATTATGGCTTCTCCGCGGCCAAAGGCTGGGCGGCGCGCGTGCTCGCCCCGCTTATCGATGTGCCGATGGCCAAGCGCACGCTCGTCAACGTCAACTTCCCTGCCCTTCCCGCCGAGCAGGTGAAGGGCATCCGCGTGGTCCGGCAGGGCTTCCACGACTACTCGCGCGGAAGCGTCGTGGAGGGAAGCGATCCGCGCGGGCGGCCTTATTACTGGTTCGGCCTGGAAGACGTGGAGCATACGCTCGATCACGGCACCGATCTCGAGGCGGTGGGCGACGGCTATGTGGCGGTGACCCCGCTGCATCTCGACCTCACGCATCACTCGGCAATGGGCTTGCTGGCCGAGCGGTTCGCCACGTGAGGCGGGCGGGCGGCTAAGCGCCATGGCGCGCAGCCACGCCACCCGCCGCGCCAGCCGCCGCCGGGCGCGCAAGCAGCCCTTCGCGCCGCTGAAGCGCGAGCTCAGGGTGCCGGTGTGGGGTGACATTGGCATCAGGCTCGGCGCCGCCTTCACGCTCGTCTTCATGGTCGTGCTGCTTCACTGGTGGGATCGCGACGGGCTCGTGGACAACCACGACAACGTGGTAAGCTTCCTCGACGTCGTCTATTTCACCATGATCTCCATCACCACCACCGGCTTCGGCGACATCGCGCCGGTCAGCGACCGGGCCCGGATGGTGGAGGCGGTGATCGTCACCCCGGTGCGCTTCGCGGTGATCTTCATCTTCGTGGGCGCGGCCTACAATTTCGTCATCAAGCGCAGCTGGGAGAAGTTTCGCATGGCCCGCATACAGGAGCAATTGTCGGGCCACGTGGTGGTGCTCGGCTTCGGCGTGTCCGGCTCGGAGGCGGTGAGCGAACTCATCGAGCGCGGCACCGACCCCGAATGCATCGTGGTGATGGACACCGGCGCCGAGCGGCTGGAGCAGGCGGAGGGGCTGGGCTGCAACGTCATCCAGGGCGACGCCACGCGCGACGAGAGCCTGATGGCGGTGCGCATCGCCCGGGCCAGCGCTGTGCTGGTCTCCGCCGGGCGGGACGATTCTTCGATCCTCATCGTGCTGACCGTGCGGCATTTGGCGCCCGAGGTGCCGATCACCGTGGTGGTGCGCGCGGCCGATAACGAATTGCTGGCGCGCCAGGCGGGCGCCAACAATGTCATCAATCCCGTCCGCTTCACCGGCCTGCTGCTCGCCGGCAGCGCGCAAGGTGCGCACATCGCCGAATATCTCGCCGATCTCGCCTCGGTCTCGGGCCGGGTTCAGCTGGTGGAACGCTCCGTCCGGCCCGAGGAGGTGGGACGCCCGCTCAGCCAGCTGTCGACGGGCGGCCGGGGCCTCAGGATCTATCGCAATGGCGGCGCCTGCGGCTTCTGGGAGCACGAGACCACCGTGCTCGAGGAGGGCGACGTCGTGGTCGAGATCCTCCCCACGGAGGCAGCCGGGGATCAGCTGCGCGGCTAGTCCATCAGGCAGTAGACCGCGCCCATCGCCGCCATGCCCACCACGAAATGCGCGGCATCGATGGCGAACAGCTTTCCGGACCGCATTCGGAACAGGTAATGGATGCCCAGCGCCGGCGCGATGAGCATGGCGCCGTAGCCGATGGCAATCATCATCTTCGCGCGGTCCGAAGGGCCGGTCATCGCATATTGATGCGCCAGAGTAAGCGAGATCAGCAGTTCGAACAGGAAAGCCAGGCTCATGATCAGCCAGACCGGGTTCTGCCTGGCCCGCGGCCCTGCGGACACGATGTCGCCGGTAATGCCGGCCGCCTGCCGCCAAAGCTTGCCGAATGACATTGTGTACCAAGCCACGCTGACGGCGAAGAAGGCCAGCGCACCAAGGACAATCGCCAGCAGATCCAAATTGCCCATCACCGTCCCCACCCAAAGCCATTGCGGGTGTTCAGCTAGCGTAAAGCGCCCGCCGAGTGTAGGGCCGCGCCATAGTGGCAACGCAAATACAAGATCAGAAGCGCGTCGGCATGGTCAGCCTCGGCTGTCCCAAGGCGCTGGTGGATTCCGAGCGCATCCTCACGCGCCTGCGGGCCGATGGCTATGCGATGAGCGCCGATTACCAGGGCGCGGACGTGGTGCTCGTCAACACATGCGGCTTCCTCGACTCGGCCAAGGAAGAGAGCCTCGAGGCCATCGGCGAGGCAATGGCGGCCAATGGCCGGGTCATCGTGACCGGCTGCATGGGCGATGAGGCGGAAGCGATCCGTGCGCGCTTTCCCGAGGTGCTGGCGATCACCGGGGCGCACCAATACGAGGAGGTGGTGGAAGCGGTGCACGAAGCCGCGCCGCCCTCGCAAGGTCCGTTCATCGACCTTGTGCCGCAGCCGGACATCAAGCTGACGCCGCGGCATTACAGCTATCTCAAGATCTCCGAGGGCTGCAATCATTCCTGCGCCTTCTGCATCATCCCGCAATTGCGCGGCAAGCTGGCCAGCCGGCGCGTGGATGCCGTGCTGCGCGAGGCGGAGAAGCTGCTGGCGGCCGGCACGCGGGAGTTGCTGGTGATCAGCCAGGACACTTCGGCCTATGGCGTCGACACAAGGCACGATCCGCGCATGTGGAAGGGCCGCGAGGTGCGCGCGCACATGACCGACCTGGCGCGCGAATTGGGGCAGCTCAGGACGCCCGATGGCCAGGTGCCGTGGGTGCGGCTGCATTACGTCTACCCCTACCCGCATGTCGATCAGGTCATCCCCCTGATGGCCGAGGGGTTGCTGACGCCTTACCTCGACATCCCCTTCCAGCACGCCGCGCCTTCGGTGCTGCGGGCGATGCGGCGACCGGCCAACGAGGCCAAGGTGCTCGAACGGCTGCGCGCCTGGCGGGAGATCTGCCCCGACATCGCCATCCGTTCCAGCTTCGTGGTCGGCTTTCCGGGGGAGAGCGAGGCGGACTTCCAGTACCTGCTCGACTGGCTGGAGGAAGCGCAGCTGGACCGGGTGGGCGCTTTCCGCTTCGAACAGGTGGCGGGAGCGATGGCCAATTCGCTGCCCGATCCTGTGCCCGAAGCGGTGAAGGAGGAGCGCTATGCCCGGCTGATGGAGGTGACCGAGCGCATCTCCGCCGCCCGGCTCGCCGCCAAGGTGGGGCGCACGCTGCCCGTCATCATCGACGAAGTGGGCGAGCCTGACGAGGACGGCGATATCGGCGCGACAGGCCGCAGCCAGGCCGATGCGCCCGAGATCGACGGGCAGGTCTTTTTGCGCAATGTGCCCGCCAGCCTCGCGCCGGGGGATTTCGTCTCGGTCACGATCGAGGATGCGGATGCGCACGATCTGTTTGGCGTGATCGCCTGAGTTACGCGGCTCGAGTCGTTCAGCCCCTCACCGGGGTTTTGTTGATGAAGTGCATCCGGGCGGGGCCTTTTGCTAAAGGACGGGCCTCGCGGGTGCGCGGATCGGACGTGTGAAAGAACGGGCAGCGAGATTAGCGCGCGGCGCGGGTGTAGGACAGGGGCGCCAGCATGAGGGCGCCATCGCGCGACCGGCTATCGGCATGACGAGGCCCGCGCAGAGGGCCGGCAGCGGCGGAGCCGGTCAGCACGATGGCGTGCACCACCATGTCGGCTCCGCCAGCAAGGAGCGGCCCCGTAAGCAGGACAGGGCCATCAGCCGCCATTCTCGCGGCGCCAGGCGAAATAGTCAGCCAGCACGTCGAGCCGGTCGCGGCCGGGTACGTCGACCACCTTGGTTTCCAGGCCGAGCTGGAGCACGCTGGGCTTTTCGGGCGTGAAGCGTGGCCAGATGGGGGCATCCGCGCCGTTCGGATCACCGGATTTGGCGAAATTGACCCAGTAATCCTGCAATTGGCGCGACAGGGCGCGGGTGCGTTCGTCCCATGGGTCACGGCCGGGGCGCGCATCCTGGTTGCCGAACACCAGGCTCACTTCGCTGCCATGGCCTGAGCCTTCGGGCGCATTGTGGAAGTAATAATACCAGACGGGACTTCGCGCATGCTCGGCGTGGAGGCGCGCCCAGATATAGGCATTGGCATCCATGGCGCTCTCGTTCGCGAGCCGGCGGGCCGAATTGGCGGCCTCCTCGGGGCTGGCGTGCGGATAGGCGGCGAGCACTTGAGGCGCGAAGGCGCCGTAGCCCTCGCGCACCGAGGCGGCGAAGTCCGGCTGGGCACGCGCGGCGCCCCATTCGTTCGAGGTGACGCCCAGCAGCAGCGGCACGTCGGCAAATTCGCCCGCTTGCCACAGCGCGACCTGATCGGCCGGGAGCACGTAGCCGTCGAGCTTGGGGCGCCAGGGAGGCGCGCCCTCGCCCGCCTGCCCCGCATTGAGCGCATCGGCGGGCAGCGCGCGGGCGGCGGCGAGATCGCCCGCGCCGAGGCCTTGCAGCCAGGCCGCGCCTTGCCGCTCCCCGGCGGCGAGCGTCGACAGGCCGGCGCCGGCGAAGGGCTCGCCATCCTGCGCGGGCGCGAAATTGGCGCCGCTCTCGGCGATGATCCCGTCGATCAGCCCGCGCGCGAGCGGCGAGGCGGCGAGGATGCTGACGGCCGAACTGCCGGCCGAGTGGCCCATCACCGTGACGCGCTCCGGGTCGCCGCCGAATGCGTCGATGTTATCGCGCACCCATTCGAGCCCTGCGACCATGTCGAGCAGGCCGTAATTGCCCGAGGCCTGTTGGCTCTCGGCCGATAGCTCGGGCGAGGCGAGGAAGCCGAACGCACCGAGGCGGTAAGCGAGCGAGACGAACACCACGCCGGACTTCGCGAAATTGGCCCCGTCATAGAGCGGCACGCTGGGGGCGCCGCCAGTGTAGCCGCCGCCATGGATCCAGACGATGACCGGCAGCTTTTCCGCAGGGCTTTCGGCCGGCGTCCACACGTCGGCGAACAGGCAATCCTCGCTCATGGGCTGGGGCGAGCCCATCTGCCGCAGCATCGGGCCCGCCTGCATGCAGGCGGGCCCGAATGCGCGCGCCTCGCGCACGCCGCTCCACGGCACGACCGGCCCGGGCGCGCGCCAGCGCCGCTCGCCCGTAGGCGGCGCGGCGAAGGGGATGCCCTTGAACATGGACAAGCCCTCCTCCGCTTCGCCGGCGACAGTGCCGCCGGTGATTTCGGCGCGGGTGATCTCGGCGCGGGTGATCTGGGCTGCTGCGGGGACGGCGGCGACGCCCGCCAGCGCGGCGAGGATGGACAGCAATGCCCGCATGCTTCTCTCTCCCTTATTTTGCGCAAGGATGCGGCAATTCGATGCGGAACACCAGCGGGGTTGCGGAGGGCATGCCGACGCCACTGGCCGGTGATGATTGGTTGCGCGAGTAGCGAGATCTCCTCGCAGTGGGAACGGGCCCTCGTGCCCTCGCCTGCATGCTTCCGCGACTCAGGCGCATGCGCTCGGGTGTGGCGCTCCTGCTATTGGTCCACCTAGAAAAGCCTTGACCACCGGCCAAGCCTCCGTCACCTTTAGTGCGACTGATTCGCATTAGCAGAGTTGAAGGTATCGAGATGCACGAGAGTACACAAGGCCACATGCCGCCGAACTGCGCCTGCGATCCATCGACCGGCTCGCCCCTCGCTCAGAGGAATTGCCTGCCGCCGTGCGCCTCGCTGAGCCGCGCCTTTCGCCGCCGGCTAGCCGATCCGTCCGTCACGCGGTGGAAGGCTGCGCGCGATGTATGAATTCGTGGATGGTCCGCTGAGGGGGCAGCCGGATGGGGTCAGGCTGGTCGTGTGGGCGGCCCGTCAATGGGTCAGGGCCGCGCTGGACAAACGATGCGTCTGCCGCCTTGTGTGCTGCGCCTTTGCTTCGACCAATGCGCCGAGATGCCGCCCGCTCTGGCTTGCTCGCTGGCACGGCTGGCGACCAGCCCCGCCAAGGCCGAGCTGCATCTCGCATCGGCGAACCCGAAGCCCGGCCACGCGGGATGATGGGCTGAGCCTCGCATGCGCGAATGCCGCATCGTGCAGCCGCGCAGGCGCTTGATGGCGAGCAGGTGATCGCCGCGCTTCGCATCTGGCGCGCGGCGCTGGGTGCCGGCACCGATCCGCCCCCCGCGTTGTGCGCCGCGCTCGGGAGCACGCAGATGAATGCCGAACTGGCGCCTGCCTGCGGCAGCTTCTTCGCCTTGACGCAGGCCTCCTTGGGAGGGTTTTGCTGGCCGGATCGCCGGGCTCGCCGAAGCTTTATGCGGATGAGCAGGCCCACTGGAGATGCTCCGGCAAGTTCCGGCGCTTGGGATGGGGCCGCGAATGCCGCCATCCCGCACGGCCTGCCTGGAGCGCTGCAATGGGCTGCGATGATTGCCGGTGCGGGTCCCTTCCAGGTAGCGCGGGAGAGGGATGCCAATGCCCATGATGGACGCGGGCGCCGGACGACACTAGGTCGGCGCCGAACGCTCACAGGGGGGATCATCATGCGCGCTGCGATCGCGACCGCGCCGCTTTGCGCTTTTGCCATGCTCATGCCGACAATGGCTTGCGCGCAGGCCATCGGCGTCGGCGGGGAAGACGCCCTGCGGGGCGATGGTGCAGGCATCGTCGTCACCGCCAATCGCGCGCCGGTGCGGCTGGACCGGGTGGGGCAGAGCATCACTGTGCTGACCGAAGAGGCGATCGCGGCGAGCCAGGAGATCGGCGTGACCGAATTGCTGGCGCAGACGCCCGGCGTGCATTTCGCGCGCAATGGCGGGCGCGGGGCGACGACTTCGCTGTTCATCCGCGGTGCCGAGACGGGGCAAACGGTGGTGCTCTATGACGGCGTGCGGCTGAACGATCCGTCCACGACCGATGGCGGCGCATCTTTGGCGGATGTGACGAGCGCGAATATCGGGCGGATCGAGGTGCTGCGCGGCGCGCAATCCACGCTCTATGGCAGCCAGGCGATTGGCGGGGTGGTCAATATCATTTCCAAGGTGCCGGAGCGGGCTTTGGAGGGCGATATGCAGCTGGAGGCCGGCGGGCTCGATACGCGCCTTGCGCGCGGCGGCGTTGGTGGCCGGCAAGGGGGCCTCGTCTGGCGGGTGGCGGGCGGTTACGTCGCCACTGACGGGATCTCGGCCTACGCGCCGGGCACGGAGGATGACGGCTACGAGAATGTCTCGCTCAACGGAAGGCTGAGCTATGCGGTGACTGGCGGCGTCACGCTCGACCTGCGCAGCTTCTACACTTCGGGCGAGGCGGAGTTCGACGGTTTCAACGCCGATGCGCCGAACCGCGCCGAAAGCGAAAGCTGGCTCAATTATGCGGGCGTGACATTCGCGCTGTTCGACGGGCTGGATAACCGCATCGCCTATACGCGCACCGATATCGACAGGACCAATTTCGACGAGGGATTGGCGAGCGAGGCGCAGGCTGTGACCTTCCGCGCCGATGGTGTGAACGAGCGGTGGGAGTATCAGGGCACGCTGGCCCTTGCGGACAGGGGGCTGGCGGTGTTCGGCGTGGATTATGCCGAGAATGCCATGCGCATCGCCTCGCCTGCGCTCTTCGATCCGCAGCCTGCGCCGCTCATGGGCCGGGACGATACGCTGGGCGTGTACGGACAGGTGCAGGCGGGGATCGTGGCCGGGCTCACCTTCACCGCCGGCCTCCGGCAGGAGGAGCACAGCACGTTCGGCGGCAGCACATTGGGCAGCGCCGCGCTCGCCTGGTCGCTGAACGAGGGGAACACGATCCTGCGGGCGAGCTGGGGCGAAGGGTTCAAGGCGCCGAGCCTCTACCAGCTCTACAGCGAGTACGGGAATGCCGGGCTGGGCGCGGAACAGGCGGAGAGTTGGGATGTGGGCATCGAGCAGCGGCTGCTGGGCGTGATTGCGCTCTCCGCCACCTATTTCGAGCGCGACTCCACCAATTTGATCGACTTCGTTTCCTGCACGGCCGCGAACGCCGATCCGCTGTGTGCCGATGGGCGGTTCGGTTTTTACGCCAATGTGGATCGGGTCGATACGCGTGGGGCAGAGCTTGGCGCGGGGCTGGAGGCGGGCGCGTTCTCGGCCTCGGCCAATTACACCTGGCTCGATGCGATCAACACCTCGCCGGGCGATTTCGCGCAAGGCAATCGGCTGGCGCGGCGGCCGCAGCATGCGTTCAACGCCGCGGCGAGCTATGCCTGGCCGTTCGGGCTGGTGACGGGGGCGAATGTGCGGATCGTCGGGCCGAGCTTCAACGATGCCGGCAACACGCAGCGCATCGATGGCTACATTGTCGCCGATCTGCGGGTGTCCTATCCGCTCGACGAGAGGGTCGAGCTTTATGGCCGGGTCGAGAACGCGTTCGACGAGGAATACGAGACGGTGAGCGATTACGGCACGCTGCCGCGCGTGGTCTATGGCGGCGTGCGGCTGCGCCTGTAGGCCGGTGCTGCCGGGCAACTGGCGCCGGAGGTAGAGCGAGCGGAAACGACATCGGCCCTTGCCTCGCGCCGCGCGATGGCCGCAACGAGGGTGATGACGATGCGGACGAAGCGCCTGCGATGCGATTGCGATGGTCTTCGCCAGCACCTGCCGCGCTGCGAGGGACGAGGCGCTCGATGAAAGCCGCGCGATCTCTGCTTAGTGTCGCGGCTGGGAGCATTGCGGGAGTGATTGCGCTGTCGGCGCTGGCCCTTGTGCTGGGCGGAGCCGCCGCGGAGGCCCTGCCCTCGCCCTCGCCCGCGCCACTTTCGGCAGAGCGCGCGGCGAAACCGCAGCGCATCGTCTCGCTCAATCTGTGCACCGACCAGCTGCTCATGCAGATGGTGCCGCACGAGCGTATCCGCGCGGTCACCTATCTTGCGCAGGACGCGCAATCCTCAGGCATGGCGGCGGAGGCGCGGCGGCTTCCCGCCACGATCGGCGTGGCCGAGGAGGTGATCGCGATGAAGCCCGACCTCGTGCTCGCGGGCACGTTCAGCACCAGGGCGACTGTCGCGATCCTGCGCCGGCTTGGCTACCAGGTGGTGGATTTCGAGCCGGAGACGGATTTTGCGTCCATCGAGGCCAACATCCGCAAGATGGCGCACGCCGTGGGCGAGCCGGCGCGCGGGGAGGCGATGGTCGGGGAGATCGAGGCCGATCTCGCCCGCATCCCCGAGCCGCCCGCCGAGCGGCCGGTCTATGCCAATTACAACGCCAATGGCTACACGTCCGGCAATGGCGACCTGATCACTGCCGTCGCCAATGTGGCGGGCTTCGATACGCTCGGGCAGCGGCTGGGGCTTGCGGGACCGCAGCCGATTGCGCTCGAGCAGATGCTGGTGACGCGGCCCGACCTGATCGACCTTGGCGAGAGCGGGGATGCACCGGCGCTCGCGACCGAGATGTTCCGCCACCCCGTGCTCCAGCGGCTGATCCGGGAGGAAGCCAGCGTGGACGTGCCGGCCAAGTACACGATGTGCGGCTCGCTGCTGACGCTCAGAGCCGTTCGCGTCATGGTCGAAGCGCGGCGGACGCTCGGATGACCGGGCACCCGCACGCACGGCGGAGCGCATGGGCGACCGGGGCGGTGCTGGCCGGGCTGGTGATGCTGGCTTTTGTCCTCTCGCTGATGATCGGGCCGGCAGCCGTGGGCCTCGGCGCCTTGTTCGGCCAGCTCACCGGCGGGGAGGCGGATACGGCCATCCTGATCATGCGCGAGATCCGCCTGCCCCGCTCGCTGCTGGCGGTGCTGATCGGGGCGACGCTCGGCACGTCGGGCGCGGCGCTGCAGGGCTTCCTGCGCAATCCGCTGGCCGAGCCCGGCGTGATCGGCGTGTCGGCCTCGGCGGCCTTGGGCGCGGTGATTGCGCTCTATACCGGGCTCTCGACCGCCATGCCGCTGACCCTCCCCGCCTTCGCCATTGGCGGCGCGCTGGTCGCGGTGCTGGTGCTGCAGGTGCTGAGCGGCGGGGCTTCCACGCTCACGCTGATCCTCGCCGGGGTGGCGATCAGCAGCCTGGCGGGCGCACTCACCGCGCTGGCGCTGAACCTCTCGCCCAATCCCCTGGCGGTGCAGGAGATCCTGTTCTGGATGCTGGGCTCGATCACCGACCGTTCGATGGTCCATGTCGCGCTGGCGGCGCCGTTCATCCTCGCGGGCCTCGCGCTGCTGCTCGCCAGCGCGCGCGATCTCGAGGCGCTGACGCTCGGCGAGGAGGCGGCGGCGAGCATGGGGGTGAACCTCGATCGCGTGCGGCTGCTGGTGGTTCTGGGCACAGCGATCAGCGTGGGCGCGGCGACGGCGGTGAGCGGGGTGATCGGCTTCATCGGCCTCGTCGTGCCGCATCTGCTCAGGCCGCTGGTGGGCCATCGGCCCGCTCTGCTGCTGCCGGTGAGCGCGCTCGGCGGCGCCTTGCTGCTGCTGTGTGCGGACATTGCGGTGCGGCTGATCGCGCCCGGCGTGGAGCTCAAGCTGGGCGTGCTGACGGCGCTGATCGGTGCGCCGTTCTTCCTGTGGATCGTGCTCAAGGCGCGCGGCGGACGCATGGCATGAGGCTGGAGGCGAGCAATATCGCCGTAAGCCTGAGCGGGCGCGGGATCGTGCATGATGCGCAGCTTCGTCTCGATACCGGCGAGCTGGTGGGGCTGATCGGGCCCAACGGGGCGGGCAAGTCCACGCTGATCCGCGCGCTGGCCGGCGTGATCGCGCATCGGGGCGAGGTGCGGCTGGATGGCGCGCCGGCAAGCCGCCTCACGCCGCGGCAGCGTGCGCGCGCTATTGCCTATTTGCCGCAGGACCGGCGAATCGAATGGGGCATCAGCGTGCGCGACGTGGTGGCGCTGGGCCGGCACCCGTTCCAGCGGCGCTTCGCAGCGCTCTCGCCCGAGGATGAGGCCGCCATCGACGCCGCGCTGGGGGAGGTGGATGCCGGCGCAATCGCCGCGCGCTCGGCCAAGGCGCTCTCGGGCGGGGAGACGGCGCGCGTGCTGCTGGCCCGCGCGCTGGCGGTGGGCGCGAAGGTGCTGCTGGCGGACGAGCCGGTGGCGGCGCTGGATCCTTACCACCAATTGCATGTGATGGAGGTGCTGCGCGGGCAGGCCGATCGCGGGGCAGCGGTGCTGGCCGTGCTGCACGACATGACGCTGGCCTCCCGCTTCCTCGACCGGGTCATCGTGATGGTGGACGGGCGGATTGTTCGCGATGGGCCGCCGGGCGAAGTGCTCGATGTTGCGCTGCTCGAGGCGGTGTATGGGGTGACGCCGCTGATCGGCGCGCATCAGGGCAAGCGATGGCTGGTGCCGTGGAGCCGGACTGCGGCGAACCGGGGCGAGTTCTAGCCGGTCAGCGGTCAGCGCAGCGTGCGCAAGGTGATCGAGCGGCGGGCCGTGTCCATCGGGGCGATCGAGTGCTCCCAATCCCAGCGCACCTCGCCGGAGAGCAGGTAGAGCGAGCGCTGCGGAAGGCTGATGTTGCGGCGTTCGAAGCCATCCGGCGTGCGGCGGCGGAGGCGCAACGTGGCGGGGCTGGTGAGCGAGAGGCCGAGCACATCGCCATAATGCGGGCGATCGCGATGCCAGCCGATGCCGGCACCCGGATCGTAGCGGATCAGCAGCGCCTGGGCGATTTGTGCCGGGTCGAGGCCGGCCATCGGCGCGAGCTTGCCGTTCAAGGCCTGCAGCCATTCGGGGAAGGGTGGCGCCTCATCCGGTTGGCCGCGGACGAAATCGTAGGCCGAGCCGTAAGAGAAGGTGAGGCGCTTGCCCGTCCACTGGCCGAACTTGAAGGGCGCGAGCGGGGCGGTGTCTATGCGGGTGGCGAGGTCGGCTTCCTCCTCGGGCGTGATGGCGTTTTCGATGAAGCGCAGCCCGGGGACCTGCGGATCGGGCCGGTCGCCTGCGCTCGGCGCTGCTTCGTCCGGAGACGGCGCGGCGGGAAAGAGGTCGAATTGTTCGCCCATGCGGCCCTATATGGGCATCATGCAGCAGATGATGACCACCTTTACGATCCCGACGAGCGGCAAGCGGCTGTACGAATTCACGGACAAGGCCGCGCAATGGATTGCGGGCGGCGATATCGGCAGCGGGCTGCTGACCTTGTTCTGCCGCCACACCAGCGCCAGCCTGCTCATCAACGAGAACGCCGCGCCGGCGGTGCAGCGCGATCTGCTCCGCTGGCTCGACCGCGCTGTGCCCGAGGGCGCGCAATACGAGCATGATGACGAGGGGCCCGACGACATGCCCGCGCATATCCGCTCCATGCTGACCGGCGCCAGCCTGCAAGTGCCGGTGGAGGCGGGGCGGATGCTGCTGGGGACCTGGCAGGGGCTGTATCTCGCCGAGCATCGCACCGCGCCGCACACGCGGCAGGTGGTGGCGCATCTGATCGGCGAATAGCGGCTGGCGGCGCCCTGCCGTAGTCGGGGCTTGCGGCACGGCCGCCTATTTTGCACTGCGGCGAAACTGGAACGAACGGGCGACGTTGGAGCGGAATATGGCAATCGACATCAAGGCCCATTTCACCTTCACACTCGACCAGGCGACGGACGTGCTCCTCCAGTTCGAGGCGGCGGCGATCCCCGAGCAGACCATCCTCTCCAGCGAGACGCAATTGAGCGAGGCGGCGCACATGGCGCGCGTGCCGGCGCAGGACGCGATCGGCGAGCGCATCTGGCTGCGCGCGAATGGCGAGTTCCGGGTCGACTACACGGCGCGGGTGGAAGTGCAGCGGATGCTGGCCGATTGTGGCGAGCTGAAGCGGATGGATCCGCACGAGCTGCCGGGCGAGGCCGTGGAGTACCTGTTCGATTCGCGCTACTGCCAGGCCGACCGGATGCAGAGCTTCGTCGAGGACGAGTTCGGCCAGCTGGAAGGCGGCGCGCGCATCATCGCCATGCGCGACTGGGTGGCCGCGAACTTCATCTACACGCCGGGCAGCAGCAACAGCAACACGACTGCGGTCGACACCTTCGTGGAGCGGCGGGGGATCTGCCGCGACTATGCGCATGTGATGGTCGCCCTGGCGCGCGCCTCCACCATCCCTGCCCGCTTCGTGAGTTGCTATGCCCCGGGCGTCAACCCGCCGGACTTCCACGCGGTGGCCGAAGTGTTCCTGGCCGATCCGAGCGTGCCGGGCGGCGGCGCCTGGCATATCGTCGACGCGACGCACATGGCGGACCCCGCCAAGACGGTGAAGATCGGCATCGGCCGGGACGCCGCCGATGTGAGCTTCATGACCACGTTCGGCATGGTCCAGTTCGGCGACAAGCAGATCTCGGTTCGCCCCTCGGAGTGAGGCTGCAAGCGAGACCGGCCTTGCGGTCGGGCCTTTCGCAGTGCAGCATGGCCTTATCGCGAGCCGCACCGGGCGCCACGCGCGATGCGGGCCAGACAGGAGAGCAGATGACGGCACAAGCCAGCGCGACGGGGATCGAGGCCGCCGAGACATTGCTGCTGTTCGGCGCCACCGGGGACCTTGCGCAGCGCATGCTGCTGCCCTCGCTCTGCGCCCTCCATGCCGACGAGCTGGTGCCGCCAAATCTGCGCATCGTGGGCACTGCGCGCACGGAGATGAGCGATGGCGAGTTCCGCAATTTCGCCCGCGCGGCGCTGGAAAAGCACCTGCCGGCCGAGCGGCGCGGCGGCATGGCCGATTTTCTCAACCGGCTGAGCTACCAGGCCTGCGACGTGACCACGCCCGAGGGGTTCGACGAGCTGGCGGCCAAGGTGGGCGGCCCTGACAGGCTGGCGATCTTCCTCTCCACCGCGCCGAGCCTGTTCGAGGAGACGATCGGCGGTCTGAAGGCGGCCGGGCTGGCCGGGGGCCAGGATGCAGGGGGCGCGCGGATCAGCCTGGAAAAGCCGCTCGGCAACGACCTCGCCTCGAGCCAGGTGATCAACGATGCGGTGGCGGGTGCGTTCAGCGAGGACCGCATCTTCCGCATCGACCATTACCTCGGCAAGGAAACGGTGCAGAACCTGCTGGCGCTGCGCTTTGCCAATCTGCTGTTCGAGCCGCTGTGGAACGCGCAGCACGTGGAGCACGTGCAGATCACCGTGGCCGAAACGGTGGGCCTGGAGGGTCGCGCGGACTTCTACGAAGGTGCCGGCGCGCTGCGGGACATGGTGCAGAACCACATGCTCCAGCTGCTGGCGCTGGTCGCGATGGAGCCGCCCTCCCATTTCGAGGCCGGCGCGGTGCGGGACGAGAAGGTCAAGGTGCTGCGCGCGCTGCGTGAAGTGGGACCGGACGAGAGCGTGACCGGGCAATATCGCGGCGGCGCCTCGACCGGCGCGATCGTGCCCGGCTATGACGAGGAGCTTGGCCGCGACAGCGACACCGAGACCTTCGTGGCCCTGAAAGCGCATGTCGACAATTGGCGCTGGCGCGGCGTGCCCTTCTATCTGCGCACGGGCAAGCGGCTGCAGCGGCGGGTGACCGAGATCCTGGTGCAGTTCCGCCCCATTCCGCACTCGATCTTCGCCGATGCGCGTATCCAGGCCAACAGCCTGCTGATCGGCATCCAGCCCGAGGAAAACGTGACGCTGACCCTGATGGCCAAGGTGCCCGGGCTCGAGCAGGAGGGCATGGTGCTGCGCCCGGTGCCGCTCAACATCGCCCTGCCGCACGCTTTCACCGGCAAGCACCGGCGCATCGCGTACGAGCGATTGTTGCTGGACTTCATCCATGGCGACCAGACGCTGTTCGTGCGGCGGGACGAGGTGGAGGCGCAATGGACCTGGATCGACGCGATCCGCGCGCTATGGGCGCGCGAAGGTGTCACGCCCAAGAGCTACAGCGCAGGCGGTTGGGGGCCGAGCGCGGCGATCGCGCTGGCCGAACGCGACGGAGTAAGCTGGAATGAGTGAGTTGCACCCCGCGGTCGCCCGCGTGACCGAGCGGATTATCGAGCGTTCGCGCCCAAGCCGCGCGCGTTATCTGGAATTGATGCGGATCGAGGGCGAGCGGCATCACGACCGCAACACCGCGCTCCCCTGCTCGAACCTGGCGCATGGCTTCGCCGCCACGGGCGAGGACAAGCAATCGATCGCCACCCGGCGCGGGCCCAATATCGGCATTATCAGCGCGTATAACGATACGATCTCCTCGCATCAGCCGTTCGGCGCCTATCCGCCGCAGATGAAGATATTTGCGCGCGAAGTGGGCGCCACCGCGCAGGTGGCCGGCTGCACGCCGGCCATGTGCGACGGGGTGACGCAGGGGCAGGATGGCATGGAGCTCTCCCTGTTCAGCCGCGACGTGATCGCGCAGGCGACCGCGGTGAGCCTGAGCCATGCGATGTATGATTGCGTGGCGATGCTGGGCATGTGCGACAAGATCGTGCCCGGGCTCCTTATCGGCGGGCTTCGGTTCGGCTGGCTGCCCACGCTGTTCATCTCCGCCGGCGCCATGCCGACGGGGATCGCCAACAAGGAGAAGCAGCGCGTTCGCCAGCTTTATGCCGAGGGCAAGGCCACCCGCGCCGAGCTGCTGGAGAGCGAGGCCAAGAGCTATCACGCGCCCGGCGTGTGCACCTTCTACGGCACCGCCAATTCCAACCTCATGATGCTGGAGCTGATGGGCCTGCACATCCCCGGGCAGGCCTTCATCCAGCCCGGCACGCCCTTGCGCCAGGAGCTGACACGCGCCGCGGTGCACCAGCTGGCCGCGATCACGCGCGATGGCGAGGATTACCGGCCGCTGGCGCAATGCGTCGACGAGAAGGCCATCGTCAACGCCACGGTGGGGCTGCTCGCGACCGGCGGATCGACCAACCACGCGATCCACATTCCGGCCTTCGCCCGCGCGGCGGGAATCGTGATCGACTGGCAGGACATGGCCGAGCTGAGCCACGTGGTGCCGCTGATGGCGCGGGTCTATCCCAACGGCGCGGCCGACGTGAACCATTTCCAGGCCGCGGGCGGGCTGGGCTTCGTGGTGCGCCAATTGCTCGATGCCGGCCTCGTCCATCGCGACATCATGACCGTGATGGGCGATGATCTTGGCGCCTACACCCGCGAGCCGTGGCTGGATGACGGCACGCTGGCCTGGCGCGAGGTGGAAGAGAGCGGGGACGAGGAAATCCTGCGTCCGGCGGGCAATCCGTTCCAGCCCGATGGCGGCATGCGGCTGCTCACGGGCAATCTGGGCCGCGCCTGCTTCAAGACCAGCGCGGTGGAGAAGGAGCGCTGGACCATCGAGGCGCCGTGCCGCGTCTTTGCCACGCAGCACGACGTGGCGCTGGCCTTTGCCGCCGGCGAGCTCGACCGCGACGTGGTGGTGGTGGTCCGCTTCCAGGGCCCGCGCGCCAATGGCATGCCCGAGCTGCACAAGCTGACCCCGGTGCTCGGCGTGCTGCAGGATCGCGGCTACAAGGTGGCGCTGGTGACCGATGGGCGCATGTCGGGCGCGAGCGGCAAGGTGCCGTGCGCCATCCATTGTTCGCCCGAAGCCCTGGCTGACGTGAACGGCAATTGGGGGCCGCTGGCGCTGCTGCACGACGGGGACATGGTGCGCCTCTCGGCCGAGGACGGCACGCTCTCGACCGCTGCCGACCTTTCGCTGCGCGAGCCGGTCGCCGCGCCTGCTCCCGAGCAGGGCACGGGCCGCGAGCTGTTCGCGCTGTTCCGCACCTATGCCGACGAGGCCGAGCGCGGCGCCTCGGCCATCCTGGCGGCGGCCGGCCTGTGAGCTGGACGACACGACTGTCTGCGCCCATGGAGATTGGAAACCGGCTATGACCGATCTCATCGCGGTGGATGTCGGCGGCACGCATGCGCGCTTTGCGCCGGTTTCAATCAGCGCCGACGGCACGATCGCGCTGGGCGAGGCGGTGACGCTCAAGACCTCGGACCATGCCAGCCTCAGGACCGCTTGGACCGAATTCGCCAGCCGCCTGCCGGGGCCCGTACCGCATGCCGCCGCAATCGCCATTGCCGGACCGGTGACGGGCGAGATCGTGCGCATGACCAATAATAGCTGGGTGCTCGATACCGGCGCGCTCGACGAGCAGCTGGGCCTCGACCGGGTGACCGTCATCAACGATTTCGGCGCGGTCGCGCACGCCGTGGCGCATGCGCCGCAAGAGAGCCTGGTCCATCTTGCCGGGCCGGACGTGCCGTTGCCGGCGACCGGCACGGTCAGCGTGATCGGCCCGGGGACCGGGCTTGGCGTGGCGCACTTCCATCGGGTCGAGGGCGGTTTCTACCATGTGCAGGCGACCGAGGGCGGGCACACCGATTTCGCGCCCGTCGACCGCGTGGACGATTTGATGCTGGCCCGCTTGCGCGAGCAGCATACGCGCGTCTCGACCGAGCGCGTGGTCTCGGGGCCCGGCATTGTCCAGATCCACCGCGCGCTTGCCGCGCTCGAGGGCCGCACGGTGCCCGAGCTCGACGATCGCTCGATCTGGCAGGCGGGGCTCGCGGGCACCGACGATCTGTGCGTCGCCGCAGTGGACCGCTTCTGCCTCTCGCTCGGCAGCGTGGCGGGCGATTACGCGCTGGCGCATGGCGCGGCCGCGGTGGTGATCGCGGGCGGGCTGGGCCTACGCCTCGCCGACCGGCTGCCACGGTCTGGCTTTGCCCAGCGCTTCGTGTTCAAGGGCCGCTACCAGCAGATGATGGCGGGGATGCCGGTGAAGCTCATCACCCATCCGCAGCCGGGCCTGTTCGGCGCCGTGGCCGCCTTCATGCAGCAACACCGCGAATGGCAGATGGAAAGAAAACCTGGATGAGCGATATCGGCGAGATCATGCGCATGGCCCCGGTCATCCCGGTGCTGGTGGTCGAGGAATTGTCCGAGGCGCGGGCGATGGCCGAGGCGCTGGTGGCGGGCGGACTCACCGTGCTGGAAGTAACGCTGCGCACACCCGCCGCGCTCGACGTGATCAGGGCGATGGCCGAGGTTCCGGGCGCCTTGGTGGGTGCGGGCACGGTGCTGAATGCGTCCGATCTCGACAAGGCACTTGAGGCGGGGGCACAGTTCATCGTCTCGCCGGGCCTCAGCGGGCCGCTGGCGGAGGCTGCAATCGGCGCAAGCGTGCCGTTTTTGCCGGGCATCGCCAATGCGGGCGACATCATGCGCGGGCTGGACCTGGGCCTGACGCACTTCAAGTTCTTCCCGGCAATGGCGGCGGGCGGGATCGATGCGCTCAAAGCGCTCGCCGCGCCGTTCGGCCAAGTGCGGTTCTGCCCAACGGGCGGGATCAATGAGGGCAATGCCGCCAGCTGGCTGGCACTCGACCCGGTGCTGTGCGTGGGTGGCAGCTGGGTGGCACCCAAGGGCGCGCCCCGTGAGGAGATCGAGCGCCTGGCGCGGGCGGCTTGCGGCCTCGCCCGTTGAAGAGCGTCGGCGATCTCCTTGCGCGGCTCGAGGCGCTGCACGGGCGGACTGAGGAGACGCCGCTGTTCAATCCGGTGTTCCAGCTTTCGCTCGACCTGTCACGGCTGATCGAAGCGCGCGCGCTTTCGCTCGATGAGTGCGCCGGGCTCATCGCCGAGCTCGAATGCGAGGGCCTGCAAGCGCGCGCCGCGCGGCTGCGGCGGATAGTCGAGCCCGCGGCTTCGGGCGAGGATGTGGCCGAGCTTGATGCGACGCTCGAAGCACAGGATTTCGACGCCTTCCGCGCGCGCTGGGAACGGCCGGTGCTGCACGCCGTGTTCACCGCGCATCCCACCTTCCTGCTGAGCCCCGCCGAGTCCCAAGCGGTGGCCGAGGCGGCTTCGAGCGACGGGCCGATCGACCGTGCGTGCGTCGCGGCCGAAGGCCTGGGCAATGAGCGCCCCCAGGTCACGCTCGAATATGAGCATGCCGAGGCGATGCGTGCCATCGGCCATGCGCAGGACGCGCGCGACCGGATTGTTGCGCGCCTGCTCGACCATGCGCGCGCGCACTGGCCGGACCGCTGGCTGGAGCTTGCGCCGCTGCCCTTCCGCTTCGCCAGCTGGGTGGGCTACGACATGGATGGGCGGACCGACATCACCTGGTCGAACTCGATCGGCTTCCGCCTGGCCGAGAAGGCCGAGCGGCTGCGGCGCTATACAGAGGCGCTCGCCGGCATCGATGCCGACCATGCGCTTCTCTCGGAAATGCGCCACGCCACCACCTATGCCGAGGAGCGCGCGCAGGATTTCGCCGTGGACCTCAGCGAGCCCGCGGCGCTCTCGGTGGCGGCCAACCGGCTGACCTCGACCGATCCGCGGCGGCTGCTGACCCTTTCGCAATATGTCGACCAGCTCGAGAGCGACGCGCGCGCGGCCGATGCGTCCAACGATGGCAGCCGTGCGGTGAAGCTCAAGGTGCTCGCCGCTTCGATGCGCGCCGATGGGCTGGGCATGGGCTGGATCCACTTCCGGGTGAACGCCAAGCAGCTGCACAATGCGATCCGCCGGCGGCTCGACCCGGAGGGCGAGATGGACCTCGCCAGCAAGGGCGCCATCGTGCATTTGCGGAAAGCGATCGAGGAGGTGCGGCCGCTCAAGTCCAATTTCGCCGCTCTGGCGATCGAGGCCTCGACCGCCATCCGCCAGTTCCTCGCCATGGCGCAAATCCTCGAGCATATCGACGCCGACCAGCCCATTCGCATGCTGGTGGCCGAATGCGAGGAGCCGGCAACGGTGCTCGCGGCGCTGTATTTCGCCAAGCTGTTCGGGGTGGACGACCGGGTCGACGTGTCGCCTCTGTTCGAGACTGAGCATGCGCTCGAGCATGGCGGGCGTTTCCTCGACGCGCTGCTGGCCGAGGAGATCTACCGCGATTACGCGCAGAAGCGCGGGCGGGTGGCGATCCAGACCGGCTTTTCCGATGCCGGGCGCTTCGTCGGGCAGATTCCCGCGAGCCTCGCGATTGAGCGGCTGCAGGGGCGGCTGGCGGCGGCGATGGCGGCCAATGGCATGACCGGCACCGCCGCGCTCATCTTCAACACGCATGGCGAAAGCATGGGCCGCGGCGCGCATCCGGCAAGCTTTGCCGACCGGCTCACCTGGCCGCTCAGTCCGTGGGCGCGCGGCCGCTTTGCCGAGGCGGGCGTGCGGCTGGAGCCCGAAGTGAGTTTCCAGGGCGGCGATGGGTATTTGTGGTTCGCCACGCCCGAACTGGCGCTGGCGACTTTGACCCACATCGCCCGGTTGCGTCCTGGCGAGGACGGCGCGCGGCAATCGGACAAGCCCGATCCGTTCTACCAGCGCACCGATCTCAGCCTCGATTTCTACCGCGCCATCCGCGACCACCAGCACCAGCATTTGGAGAGCCGCACCTATGCGCGCGCCGTGACGGCGTTCGGGTTGGGGCTGCTCAATGCCACCGGCAGCCGCGTTTCTCGCCGGCAGTCTGACCTATCGGCCGATCGCGAGATGTCCCTACGGCAGATTCGCGCCATCCCGCACAATGCCATCCTCCAGCAGCTGGGCTATCCGGTGAACGTGATCGCCGGCATTGGTACGGCGGCGGAGGGCAATTACGACGAGCTTGCGGCGCTACTCTCCGAGAGCGCGCGCGGGCGGCAGATCGTCCGGCTGGTGCGCGCGGCCGATGCGCTGGCGAGCGTGAAAACGGTGGCGGCCTATGGCGAGCTGTTCAATTCCGCCTATTGGGCGAGCCGGCCCTATCGCGGGACCGAGCGGGACCTTTCCGGCCCGTGCGAGGCGCTGAGCGAATATCTGGTCAAGGACGACCGGGTAGGCGTGTTCCGGCGCCTTGCCAGCCGGCTGCGCGTCGATGCGCTCAAGCTCCACCGCTTGCTGGCGCTCGTTCCCCAAGTGGAGCAGGAGGATGAGGCGGGCGAGGTGACGGCAGGCAGCGGCGCGGCCCGCGAGGAGGTGCGCCGCCGGATAGGCGTGCTGCAGGGACTTCGGCTGGCGCTGCTCCAGCACATGTTCATCCGGGCGGTCAGCGTGCCCGTGTTCAGCCGCGCCAACGATATCAGCCGGGACGACGTGCTGGAGATGATCTTCACCCTGCGCGTGGACGATGCGCTGGCGCAGCTCAGGCGCGCTTACCCGACCAGCTTTCCCAAGATCGGCGATTTCGAGCTCCGGCAGCCGACCGAATATCCCGAAGGCGCGGATGAGGGCTACGAGGCGATCCGGCGCGACTTCATCGACCCGATCGACACGGCCTATCGCCTGAGCTTGCGCATCTCGACGGCGATTGCCAACGAGTTCGGCGCCCATGGGTAAGACGAGCGCGCCGCGCTTTTAGCCCGTCCTGCGGGGCGGTTCGGGGCGGAAGACCCAGCGATCCCCCTCGACCGTCGCGAGAACGCCGCCCAGATTGCCGCCCTCGCCTGCTTGGAGCCGGCCGAGCAGGCGGGCGACATCGCCTCCACGCGGCGCCCCGCCGAGTTCGGCGATGATCCGCTCGACCATGCGCAGTTGGATCGCGCGGGGGAGGAGCGGGTGGAAGCGGATCGCGCCCTCCTCGCGGGTCACGTGAAGCGCCGAGGCCATGTCGGTGAATGTTTCGAGCGCCTCGTCGGCTTCGGCCAGATGGCTGGCGGATTCGGTCAGCGCGAGCGGATCCAGCCAGTCTGCCTTGGCCAGCGCCTTGCGCAGGCGCACGCGATCGAAGCGGTCGTCGCGGTTTGAAGGATCCTGCACCACCGGGATGCCCGCTGCCTCGATCACGCGCGCGAGTTCGGCGCGTCTGAACCTGAGCAAGGGGCGGATGAGAGGCGTGTCGAGCCCCTCGATCCTGCCCGTCTCACGGACCCCGGCGAGGCCGGCGACACCGCTCCCTCGGTTAAGCCGCATGAGCAGGGTCTCCGCCTGGTCGTCGGCGTGATGCGCTGTTGCAAGAGCGGCCAGGCCGCGCTGCTCGACCCACGAGCCGAGCGCCGCATAGCGGGCACGGCGCGCGGCGGCCTGCAGGTTTCGGCCATGGACCGCCACCGTCAGGACGACGCAATCGACGCCCAGGGCAGCGCATTGGCGGGACACCAGCGCGCATTCATCGGCAGCTTCAGGGCGCAGGCCATGGTCGACGCTCGCCACCGCGAACTCGCCAGGAATTGCGGCCCGGGCGAGCAGCAGCATCGCCATGGAATCCGGCCCGCCGGATACCGCGAGGCCGATCCGCTCGCCACCAGGGCGCAAATTCGCGAGAGCCGCCGCGAACCTCTTGACGAGGTCCGCCGGCAGCCCTGCGTCAGTCGCAGTCGACCCGGTTGCGGTTGGCGTCATATTGCGTCTGCAGCCGCCCCGTGGCGAGCGCGGGATAGGCATCGCCGAATTCCGACAGCGCGATGCAGGCGCGGCTGGTGTCGCCCAGCGTAATCATGCTCTCGGCCAAATACAGCAGACTGTCGGGCGCGCGCTCGGCCTGCTTGTTGGCCTGGTAGTTCTCCAGGAAGTAATTGGCCGCCGTTCGCGCATTTCCGGCATCGAGGAAGGCGCGCCCCAGCAGGTTGCGCGCATATGTCACGCGCGAATGGTTGGGGTAGCGCTCGAGAAACAGCGCCAGCTGCTGCTGGGCTTCGGGATAATAGCCGGCGTCCCACAGGCGGAAGCCATACGTATACTCGTCATCGCCGGCATCGTCCGTCGCGGGCTTGGTGATCGCCTGGACGGCGGCAACGCGCTCGGGCGTGGGGCCGCCAGCCTGCGATGCGTTCTGCGGCACTTCGCCGGACGCGGCCGGTGCGCTTGCACCGGAGGACGGCGCGGGGCTGCTCTGGGCAAGCTCGCTCTCCTGGCCGGCGACATCCGGCGGCGGGACCATGCCCGCGGGCGCCGGGGCCGCTGCCCTCGCCGCCTCGGCCTCGTCTACCCGGCGCTCGAGCTGCTCGAGCGCATTGGCGTTGATCTCGCTCGCCGCGGTCAGGCGGGCGAGCTGGGATTCGATCGCGCCAAGCCGCGCGAGCACGTCGGTCAGCGCGCTTTCGGCGGGCATGCCGACCTGCGGTGTAGGCTGCGCGTCCTGCGAAGGGGTGATCTCGGGCTCGAAATAGCGGTCGCTGCCGCCCGGAAAGACCTGCCGCTGCAGCGCGCGCACCTCCGCCTCGAGCCGGCGCACGCGGTCATCGCTCTGCGCCGCTGCGGGCGCGGGCAGCAATCCAGCGCCAAGCGCCAGCATTACGCCGGTAATTATCGCCTTCACGGGGTAACGGGACAAGGTGGCCATGCGCGCCTTTCTCTCCAAGCCTTGCAAGTTGCGGCAAGCGCGCGACCCATGCGGCCCGCCGGCGGAATGGCGAATTAACCGCGCGTTCCGCCGAAGCCAAGCGCGCGAGGCGGGTTTTGCCGGGGAAAGCCGCGCCGAGCGAGGGAGCAGGGCCGTGGTGATGGGTTGGTGTGCACGATGGCGCCAATCGCAACGGCTGATCGGAAGGGGAACGAAGGCAGCAGTGCGGCACCCCGAAAATCGCGAGCGGCCGGCACGCCGTGATGTTTGGCGCCGATGATCTTGCCTGCGCGGTCAGCCATGCGGTGAACGGCAGCAGCCGGCGCGGGCCTTTTCGGAGCGAGGCGAAGCGGATCGGGTGGCGAACGGCAAGGGGCGGGCCTGGCGGGCGGGGTGAGCCGAGACGCGCCGTGTCGACCGGCACGCGCGGCTACGCTCGCAAGAGGGCTCGTCCTGTGCCGATCAGGCGGTCGGGAGCATGGCGGCAGCAGGCGCGCCTTCGCCACCGTTCGCTTCATCCTGCGCGGCCGCGTCGCGGGCCAGCAGCGCCCGGGCGGTCACAGGCACGTCGCGCATGATCATGACAACCTCGGCAAGGCGCGGGACTTCGCGGCCGCCAACGCTGATCGAGAGCGCGTCAGGCCGCCCGGTCCATAATTGCGGGCCATCGGCATCGTCGGGCACGGTATAGCTCTCGCCGCGCGCCATCAGCTTCTGCATCAACTGGGCGCCGCTGCGATCGTAGAACTTCACCCAGACCCCTTCCTCGCGCGAGGTGAACACCACCGGGCCCGCCGGAACCGCGGCCGCGGCCGCGGCGCGCGCCGCACCCCGCGGAGCACTCGCTGCAGCCGCCTGGGCCCGCTCCGCCTGCTCCTGCTCGACGAGCGAGGGCAGCTCGGCGGCCGGGGCGAACATCAGCCGCGCGACGAAGAACAGGCCGGCGAGCAGCAGCACAACGGCCACGAGCGAGATGATACCGAGCCGGGCCGAGGGCACGCGCGCCGGATCGCCGGGCTCGAACGGCTTGGGCCGCGCGACCGGCGCGGGCTGGCGCGCCTCCAGTTCGGCGCCGACCATGGTGGCCACACCGCGCTCGTCCAGCCCCACCAGCCGGGCGTACGTCTTCGCGAAGCCGAACGCGTAAGTGCGCCCGGGCAATTCGGCCAGATTGCCCGCTTCTATGTTCTCGATGTGCCGGCTCGAAATGCGCGTGTCCTGCGAGACCTGCTCGACGGTCAGCCCCATTGCCAGCCGCGCCGCACGCAACTGGCCGCCCACGCCGCCATTGCGGGGCGCAAGGTCCAGCACCTGTTCGGTGCGTGCCTGTTCCTGTGCCTTCATTCCCTCTCCAGCCAGTGCCGGGGGCGTCATGCGAACCCGCGATTACAAATGATGAATTGCACGGCGGCCATGTCAACCCTGACGACGTGCGTACAGCGCACGAATTGTGCTGCCGCGCTATTCGACGTCGATGCCGCGCGCCTCGGCCCAGGCCTGCAATTCGGCGCGCAGCGAGGCGGGTGGCGAGGACAGCCACCGGCGCATCGCTTCGGCGATCTCGCGCGTGTCGACCTTGCGCACGAGCTCCTTGATCGGCCCGACTGCCGCCGGCGTGATCGATAGCCGGCGAATGCCAAGCCCGATGAGCGCAAGTGCTTCCAATCGCCTCCCGCCCATCTCACCGCACACGCCCACCGGTATGCCCAGGCTGGTTGTGTTGCCGACCACGCGGGCGAGGAAGCGCAAGATTGCCGGGCTCAGCCAATCATAGCGCTCAGCGAGCCGCGGGTTGGAGCGATCGGCGGCGAACAGGAATTGCGTCAAATCATTGGTGCCGATCGAGATGAACGACAGGCGGGGGGCGAGCACGTCGAGCATCTCGGCAAGCGAGGGCACTTCGAGCATGGCGCCATAGCGGATGGCGTTGGGCAATTGGTGGCGCTGCGTCTTGAGATAGGCGATCTGCGCCTCGAACACCGCGCGGGCGGCCTCGAACTCCCAAGGCTCGGACACCATCGGGAACATGACGTTGAGCTCGCGCCCAGCGGCGGCTTCCAGCAGCGCGCGGGCCTGCGCCTTGAGGAGCCCCTCGCGTTCCAGCGCCAGGCGCAGCGCGCGCCAGCCCATGGCCGGGTTCTCGTCCTCCCGAGCGCTGTCCGATTGAAGGTACGGCAGCGCCTTGTCGCCGCCAATATCGACGGTGCGGAAGATGACCGGCTTGCCCGCCGCCGCATCGAGCACGTCGCGATAGAGCCGGGTCTGCCGGTCGCGCGCGGGCAAGGTGGCGGAGACGAGGAACTGGAACTCGGTGCGGAACAGGCCGATGCCGTCCGCCCCGGTGAGCCCGAGCATGGCGATGTCATCGCGCAGGCCGGCATTCATCATCACCTCCACGCGCTCGCCATCGCGGGTGAAGGGCTCGACATCGCGCAGGCGGGCGTAGGAGGCCTGCTTCTCGCGACTGCGGGCGAAGCGCGTGTCGAACGCCTCGAGCACGCCTTGCGTGGGCCGGATGGTGAGCTTGGCCATGTCGCCATCGAGCAGCAGCGTATCGCCTTCGCGGATAAGCCCGCGCACATTGCGCACGCGCCCGAGGACCGGAATGCCCATGGCCCGCGCCACGATCACCACATGCGCGGTGAGCGAGCCCTGCTCGAGCACGACACCCTTCAGCCGCCGCTTGTCGTATTCGAGCAGCTCGGCCGGGCCCAGATTCTTGGCGATGAGGATGGAATCGCCGCGCAGGCCCACATTGGCCGCGGTACCGAGCTGGCCCGAGATGATCCGCAGCAGCCTGTTGGCGAGATCCTCGAGGTCGTGCATCCTCTCCGCCAGCAAGGGATCGGCGATCTCGCGCATGCGCATGCGGGTGCGCTGCTGCACGCGCTCGATCGCCGCCTCGGCGGTGAGGCCCGAATCGATCGCCTCGTTGATCCGCCGGCCCCAGCCCTCGTCATAAGCGAACATCCTGTATGTCTCGAGCACCTGCTCGTGCTCACCGCCCGTGCCGAATTCGGCCTGGTTCGACATGGCGTCGATCTGCTCGCGCATCTTGTCGAAGGCGAGATAGACGCGCTGACGCTCGGCCTCGGTATCTTCGGCCACGGTCTGCTCGATGGTGATGCGCGGCTGGTGGAACACCGCCTGGCCGATGGCGAGGCCCCGCACCAATTGCAGCCCGTCGAGCACCGCCTGCCCCTGATGGGCTTCGGACAAGCGGTTCAGTTCCTCGCCGTCGACGAGGCCGGCATTGTGGATGAGTTCGGCGAGCACCATGGCGACGGTCTGCAGCGCCTCGATCTCGACATCGTCATAACGGCGCGGCTCGACATGCTGGACGGTGAGCACGCCGATCGAACGCTCGCGCCGGACAACCGGCACGCCGGCAAAGGAGTGGAACTTCTCCTCGCCGGTCTCGGGCCGGTACTGGAATTCGGGATGAGTCGCCGCCTCGTCGAGGTTCAGCGTCTCGATATTCTGCGCGATCGTGCCGGTCAGCCCCTCGCCCACGCCCAGCTTGGTGACGTGCACCGCCGCCTGGTTGAGGCCGCGCGTGGCGAACAGCTCGAGCAGCCCGTCGCGCAGCAGGTAAATGGAGCACACTTCGCTGTTGAGCGCATTGCCGATGATATCGGTGATCTGGTTGAGCTTGTCTTGCGCGCGCGCCTTGGACGCCATCAGCTCGTGCAGCTGGGTGAGGATGGAACGGGCGGCGGCGGCGGGCATCATCAGCCACCTATAGCATGGATCGGTGCTTGCAAATGGCGCCGAGAAACGCTTTGCGCGCGCGTGACCGGGTTGGGGAAGCGTCGCGCACCGGACAGGAGCTTGCTGCCGCCGGGCGAATCCGGGCGCGGGGTCCGGATAATGGATCGATGTGGCGCGGGTCGTTGCGATTCCCCGCGCCTCTTCGATGGTGTGTCGCCCCTCAAGGCAATGCGAATTATGGGGTAGGACGATTCAGGGCTGGTCGATTCAGGGCTGGTCGATCTCTTGCTTGATCCTCAGCTTCTGCTTCTTGAGGTGCTGGACCGTCGCGCTATCGGGAGATGGCCGGTTCATTTCGTCGCGAAGCCGGCTCTCGAGCCCTGCGTGCTTGGCCTGCAGGGCGGAGACATGCGAGGTTTCCATAAGCGTTCTCCTTGTCATCTTCGGTGGTGGCCCGGGTTGCGGACCTTTCGCGCGACTCGCCGGCGGGCAAAAGTCGTGCGGCGGTCATGACAACACAAATGCTAAGCGCCCGCAAAGGCCCAATCGGCAAAGCGGTTGGCGCTGGCGACAATGCGCGGAGGCGGTATGATGAGGCGCCCGACAATCGACGGGGCGCCATTCGGCGTGTCGCCGATCCTGGCCCGCGTCTCTGCCGGGCTCTAGCGTGTTTCTTGGGGGGAAGTCGCCGGTGACCGAGGAAGAAATGAGAAAGCGGCTCGCCGCGCTCAAGGTGGAGCACCGCGATCTCGACGCGGCGATCGCCGCGTTGACCGAGGCGGACGGGCCCGACCAGCTGCAGGTGGCGCGGCTGAAGAAGCGCAAGCTGCGCCTCAAGGACCAAATCGCGATCTTCGAGGATTACCTCACGCCCGACATCATCGCCTGAGCGGGCGGGAACTCCTTGCAGACATTGCGACCGCTGGCTTGCCGCACGGATTGCCCCCCGGCAATGGACGAGCGCCTGGTCTGCGTATCGTGATCATGGCCCCTGCCCCCGAGGTTACGACGAGCGCGGCGGCGGCGGGGCGCTGAGCGGCAGCAGCGCGGCGACCGCTGCATCCCAGCCGGCGATGCGGGCGCGGCGGGTCTCCTCGTCCATACGCGGCGCGAAGTCGCGTCCGGGGCCCGTCATAGCGGCGGCCGCTTCCGCGAGCGAGGAATGGAGACCAGCCCCGGTCGCGGCGAGCATGGCGGCGCCCAGCGCAGTGGTTTCGATGAAGTCGGGCCGGGTGACGGTGAGCCGCATAATGTCCGCTATGTCCTGCGCCATCCAGTCATTGGCGACCATGCCGCCGTCGATCCGCAACGTGGTCCAGCGCGCGCCGTCGGCGGCGAAGGCGCGGGCGAGGTCATGCGTCTGGTGCGCCATCGCCTCGAGCGCGGCGCGCACGATATGCGCTTTCGTCGCCGAGAAGCTGAGGCCGCTGATCGTCCCGCGCGCCTGCGGCTGCCAGTGCGGCGCGCCGAGACCCGACAGCGCGGGCACGAGCACCACGCCGCCATTGTCCGCGACCGAGCAGGCCAGCGCCTCGCTTTCCTGCGCGGTGGCGATGAGCCCGAGCCCATCGCGCAGCCACTGGACCAGACTGCCTGCGACGAACACCGACCCTTCGAGCGCGTAATGCCGCTTGCCGGCCAACTGCATGAGCACGGTCGAGAGCAGGCAATGCTCGGAGCGCGGCGGTGTGGTGCCGCTATTGGCGAGGACGAAGGCGCCGGTGCCGAATGTCGCCTTGGCCTCGCCCGGCGCGAGGCAGTTCTGGCCAATCATGGCCGCCTGCTGGTCACCTGCCAGGCCGCAGATCGGGATGGCAGCGCCCAGCAGGCCCGCATGGGTGCGCGGCGCGGCGCCCGCGGGAAGGACATTGTCGACCAATTCGCCGAGGGCGCCACGCGGCACACCGAAGAGACTGCACAGGCCATCATCCCAGCCGGGCGCCTGGAGCGGCAGGAGCAGCGTGCGGCTGGCATTGCCCGCATCGGTGAGATGGCGCCCTACAAGCTTGAAGGCCAGCCAGCTTTCGATGGTGCCGAAGGCGAGGCGCCCGGCGCGTGCGGCCTCGGCCACTTGCGGCTGGTGATCGAGCAGCCAGCGCATCTTGGTGGCCGAGAAATAGGGATCGAGCAGCAGGCCCGTCTGCGCCCGCACTGCCTCCTCGTGGCCGCCTTCCCTGAGCTCGGCGCAAAGCGGCGCGGTGCGGCGATCCTGCCAGACGATGGCACGCGCCAGCGGCTCGCCACTCACCTTATCCCAAGCCACCACGGTCTCGCGCTGGTTGGAGATGCCGATCGCGGCGATCCGGTCTGCGCCACCTGCTTGCCCCACCATCTCGCGGGCGCAGGCGAGCGTGCTGTGCCAGATCTCGGCCGCGTCGTGCTCGACCCAGCCGGCGCGCGGGTAGAATTGCGTGAGTTGGCGCTGCGCCGCACCGCGCAGCGTGCCATCGGGCGCGAACAGCACGGCGCGGGTGGAGGTGGTGCCTTCGTCGAGGACCAGGATCAGTTCTTCGGCCACGCATCCCTTCCCGACCCGCCTGACTGCTCCCGAGACAGCGCGTGCGCTCGACACTAGCGGCTCGGCGCGCCATAGCCAGCCCATGCCGCTGCCCGCCTTGCCCTGGCCGACCGGAGACGCCGAGCAGCTCGAGCCGCTGGTAGCGCGCGTGCTCGCGCCCAATCCCTCCGCCTTCACGTACACCGGGACGCAGACCTATCTGGTGGGCGGAGCCGAAGGGCTGGCGGTGATCGATCCGGGCCCCGACGATCCGGCGCATCTCGCGGCGCTGGAAGTGGCGATCGACGGACGACCCGTGATCGCCATCGCCTGCACGCACACACATCGCGACCATTCCCCCGCCGCTGCGCCGCTTGCCGCGCGCACCGGCGCGCCTGTGGTGGGCTGCGCGCCGCTGGTTCTATCGGGGCAGGACGGCGCGCCGAAGTCCGAGGCGCCGTTCGATCGCACCTATGCGCCCGATCGCGTGCTGACGGACGGCGAGCGCATCGCCGGCCCCGGCTGGACGCTCACCGCTTTGGCGACGCCGGGCCACACCACCAACCATCTGTGCTTCGCGCTCGAGGGGAGCGGCGTGCTGTTCACCGGCGACCACGTGATGGGCTGGTCCACGACCGTCGTCGCCCCGCCCGATGGCGACATGGACGATTACATGGCCAGCCTCGAGCGGCTCACCGGCCGTGGGGATCGCATCTATTATCCCGCGCACGGGCCGCCGGTGGAGCGGCCGGCGCAATTGCTGCGCGGGATGATCGGCCATCGTCGCCAGCGCGAGCGGCAGATCATCAAGCTGCTGGCCGAGAGTGCCGCCGCCGTTCCGGAGCTGGTGCGCACGATGTACCGGGGACTCGACGAGGCGCTGTGGCCGGCGGCGGGGCAATCGGTGCTCGCGCATCTCATCGCGCTGGAACGGCGTGGGCAAGTCGCTCGTTCGGGTGCATTATGGTCGATAAGCGCTTGAGAGATACGGATCTGGATACGGCGCACGGTTCGTCGCCCGCACCACAGACAAACCTTGCGCGCGTGCAGGCGGTGCCTTGGCTCATCGTGATCCTGCTGCTTGCGGCGGTCGCCTGGCTCGGCTGGCGCGCCTTCGGGCCGCAGGATAATGGCGATCCGCTCGCCACCAGCCTCGTCGCTTTCAAAGAGGAGAACGAACTCACCGTGTTCTCCGCGCAATTGTCGCCCGTGGTGGCGAGCGAGGACTCGCGATTGTTCGGTGCGCTCACCAGCCGGCAGGTGGCGGTGATCCCCGCGACGGTCAACTACACCCTCAACCTCTCGCAGGTGACCGCCAGCCGGCTCGCCTGGGACGAGGCCAGCAACACGCTCGACATACAGCTGCCGCAAATCAGGGTGGGCACGCCCAATCTCGACGAGGGACGCGCCCAATATCTTCGCGAAGGGGTCTGGATCACGCGTGAGGCGCAGGACAAGCTGACGCGGCAGAATACCCGCCTGGCCGAGCAGCAGGCGGTGCAGCAGGCGGCCAATCCGGTGTTGATGAATCTCGCCCGCCAAGCCGCGCGCTCAGCCATTCGCCAGAACCTTTCCATTCCGCTCGAAGTGGCCGGTTTCGGTGATGTGACTGTGAATGTGCGGTTCGACGGAGAAGCGGTTACGACCCAGTAGGGTGGGCTGCGCTGCTGTTGCGGCCATGCTGATGGCTGGCGACCGCTGCGCTGTCCCTGGCGGCACCCTCCCCTCGCCAAGCCTCGAGCGCAAGCGATGCTGCGAGGTTGTTGAAAGGGGCTCAAACCCCTATCTGGCGAGGCATGACGAGCCAGCCCGACCGCCCGCTTTCCGGTATTGACCTGCGTGAGGAGATCGACCGCCTGCGCCACACGCGCAAGGCGGTGATCCTGGCGCATTATTACCAGCGGCCCGAATTGCAGGACATTGCCGACTTCGTGGGTGATTCTCTTGAATTGTCGCGCAAGGCGGCGGAGACCGACGCCGAGGTGATCGCCTTTTGCGGCGTCAAGTTCATGGCCGACACCGCCAAGATCCTCAGCCCGGAGAAGATCGTCGTCCTGCCAGACATGGACGCGGGCTGTTCGCTCGAGGACAGCTGCCCACCGGACAAGTTCGCCGCCTTTCGCGAACAGCACCCCGACCATATCGCGCTGACCTACATCAATTGCTCGACCGAGGTGAAGGCGCTCAGTGACGTCATCGTCACTTCGTCCAGCGCGGAGACGATCCTCAGCCAGATCCCCAAGGACCAGAAGATCATCTTCGGGCCCGACCGGCACCTTGGCGGCTATCTCAACCGCAAGTTCGATCGCGAGATGCTGCTGTGGCCGGGCGTGTGCATCGTGCACGAGGCGTTTTCGGAGAGCGAGCTGCTCAAGCTCAAGGCGCAGCACCCCGAGGCGCCGGTGGCCGCGCATCCCGAGTGCCCGCCGCATATCGTCGACCATGCCGACCTGGTGGGCTCGACCAGCGCGATCCTGCAATATGCCAAGACCTTTACGGGCGACACGCTGATTGTGGCGACCGAGCCGCACATCATCCACCAGATGCAAAAGGCCATTCCGGAGAAGAACTTCATCGGCGCGCCGGGCGCGGACGGAAACTGCAATTGCAATATCTGCCCCTACATGGCGCTCAACACCATGGAGAAGCTGTACACCGCCTTGCGTGACCTGACGCCGCGCATCGAGATCGAGGAAGGGCTGCGGCTGCGGGCCAAGCGCAGCCTCGACAACATGCTCCAGATGGCCAGCGGCACGATCGGCATGGGTGATCTGGGCCGGGTGTAAGGCTTGCTTCGTTCCTGTGCACCGTGAGCCAGTTCACGCCAAGATGAATGGGGGCGATGCCTCGCTCTCCTGCGTCGTGAAAAGGACGGGGCGCCTGGCGGTCCGCCGATGAAGCGCGCACCGGGGGCTGCATTACGGCGGCAGGCAACTCTTTCGCCCGTCCGCATGTTGCCTGCCATATGACCGCCGAGCTGCGCTGGTTCTGGACCCGGCTGAACGCGAATTACTGGTTCTATCCCGCTTTGTTTTCGGTGCTGGCTACCGGGCTGGCGGCGCTGTGCATCCATCTCGACCGCCTGGGGCTTGCCGAGTGGCTGAACGACACCGGCTTGTTCTTCCCCGCGCGGCCCGAGAGCGCCAGCAACATGCTGCAGGTCATCGCCAGCTCGATGATCAGCATTGCCTCCACGGTGTTCGCCATCACCATTACCGCAGTGGTCTATGCCAGCGGCAATTACGGGCCACGCCTGCTCACCAATTTCATGGAGGACCGCGGCAACCAATTGAGCCTCGCCACCTTCATCGGCACCTTCGTCTATGCGCTGTGGGTGCTGCGCACGGTGCGCGCGGAGAACGAATCGCCGTCGGGGGCCGAGGACCTGGCCACCGCCCTGCCCGGCTTCGTGCCGCAGCTCTCGCTGCTTGTCGCCTATCTGCTGATGGCGCTTTCGGTGGCGGTGCTGGTCTTTTTTCTCAACCACATCCCCTCGGGCATCCGCATCAACACCGTGCTCAAGGGGATCGGCAGGCGGCTGATCGAGGCGATCGAGGAGACCTATCCAGAGCGGACCGGCGGGGATGAGCCCCCCGCCCGGCCGCGCGGATCGCCGGTGCTCGCGCGCGGCAATGGCTACGTGCAGTTCATCGAGTTCGACGAGCTCGCGCAGATTGCCGATCGCCAATCCTGCCTGCTGGTCCTGCAGGTGCGCACCGGCGATTTCGTGCATGGCGGCATGACCCTGCTCGAGATGTGCGATGGATGGGGCGGACGGGAAGGTGGTCCGGCGGAACAGGACGCGGACGAAGATACCGATGCGGACACGCTGGCGGACGAGATCCGCGATCGCTTCACGCTCGGCGCCTCGCGCACACCGTCGCAGGATCCCGAGTTCCTGATGGACGAACTGGTGGAGATAGGCCTGCGCGCGCTTTCCCCGGGCATCAACGATCCCTTCACCGCCATCACCGCGCTGCACTGGCTCGGGGCCGCGACCGCCGAGATCGGCCAGCGCCGGCTGCACAAGGACCTTTGCGGCGACGAACGGGTGGACTGCCCGGTGATCCCGCTGAAGGACGATTTCCATCATTTCGTACGCCGCGGCTTCGGCGCGATCCGTTCTGCCGTGGCGACCAGCCCGATCGCCGCCAATGTGATGCTCGATACGCTCAAGAACGCCGCGGCCACCATGCCCGATCCCGAGCGGCGGGCGATGCTGCTCGGCGAAGGTCGGGCGCTTGCCGAGCAGGCGCGACTGGCGCTCGACGGACCGGACCTGACGGATGTGGACCGGCACTTCGGATCTTTCGTCGCGGCCTTCCGCGATATGCGCCCTTGTGCCAAGCAGGCTGCCAAACGACCTGCCAAGCCAACTGGTGCTTGAGCGAGAAGGAGCGACTGATGGCAATGCGATCCTGGCTGTTCGTGCCGGGCGACAGCGAAACCAAGCTGGTCAAGGTGGCGGGTGCCGGTGCGGATATCACGATCGTCGACCTGGAAGACGCGGTGGCGCCCGGGGCCAAGGCGCACGCGCGCCAGCTGGCGGCCGAGTGGCTGGCCGATCGACGTGCGGCAGGCGAGACGGCTGGCAGTGCCGGGGGCGAAGGAGCGGCATGCTGGGTGCGCATCAACCCGCTCGATGGCGAATTGTGGCGCGCGGATCTGGCGGCGGCCATAGCCGGAGCACCAGCCGGCATCATGGTGCCCAAGGCCGCAGGCCCGGCGCAATTACGCGTACTGGCGGACGAACTCGATGCGCTTGAGCCGCGCCACGGCATCGCACCGGGCGCCACGCGCATCCTGCCGCTGGTGAGCGAGACGCCCGCCGCAGCGCTCACCATCGCCGCCTATGCCGATCCTGCCGCGGCGCCGGCCCTGGCGCGGCTTGTCGGGCTCACCTGGGGCGCGGAGGACCTCTCCGCGGCGATCGGCGCCACCCGCAAGCGTGATGCGGACGGGGCCTGGACCGACCTGTTCCGCATGGTGCGCAGCACGGTGCTGCTCACCGCCCATGCCGTGGGCGTGGCGGCGATCGACACGCTGCAGGCTGATTTCCGCGACCTTGCCGGGCTCGAGCGCGCCGCGCGCGCCGCTTATGCCGATGGCTTCCAAGGCATGCTGGCGATCCACCCCGCGCAGGTTCCGGTGATCAACGCAGCCTTCACGCCAAGCCAGGAGCAGATTGCCGAGGCGCGCGCGATTGTGGCGGCATTCACTTTCCAGCCGGAGGCGGGGGCGCTGCAGCTGGAGGGGCGAATGATCGACCGGCCGCATCTGGAGCAGGCTACGCGGCTGCTCGCGCGCGCGGGCTAATCCGTTTGCGGCTGCGGCTCGTCCTCGCTGGCGGAGGCATTGGGTGAAGATGAAGTGCCATCCGCCCCGCCGGGTGACGGCGGGGCTCCTGCTGCGCCGCGGGCCCCAGCTGCGCCTGCGTCTTCTCCAGGTAGAAGCTCCGCCAGCGGAGGCTGCGAGCGCAAGCGATCATAAGGGATCATCTCGTCGCTGATCGATCCTTGGAGCACCTCGCTCGACGCGGAGCCGCCCTCATCCTCCGGCGTCCCGGACTCGTCCGAGCACGCGCCCACGAGCAATACGGGGGCGAGCAGCACGGGAAGGGGGTTGATAAGCGATCGGATCACGCAGCGGTCTCCGTTGATGTCAGCGAGGCGAGGAAGTGTTCCGCCCGGCCGCGCAATGCCGCATCCCACTCACCCGGCGCAAGCGCGATGCCGAGCCGTTCGAGGCTGGTGACCCCGAAATCCGCGATGCCGCAGGGCACAATGCCGGTGAAATGCGAGAGGTCCGGCGCCAGATTGACCGAGAAGCCGTGCATGGTGACCCATTTGCTCACCCGTACGCCGATGGCGCCGATCTTCGCCTCGCGCCCGTCCACGTCGCGGGTCCAGATGCCGATACGGTCGGGCACCGACCAGGCCTTCACGCCGAAATCGGCCAAAGTGGCAATGACCCATTCCTCGAGCGCATGGACGAAGCGGCGCACGTCGCGCCCGCGCCGCGCAAGGTCGAGCAGCACGTAGCCCACCCGCTGGCCCGGACCATGATAGGTGTAGCGCCCGCCCCGGCCGGTCTCGACCACTTCGAAGCGTGGATCGACCAGTTCGGCCAAATCGGCGCTGGTGCCTGCCGTGTAGACCGGCGGGTGCTCGAGCAGCCAGACCAGCTCGCGTGCAGTCCCATCGCGAATGGCCCGGTTGCGCGCCTCCTGCGCGGCCAGCGCCTCGCGATAAGGCACGCTGGCTTGCGAGATGCGCCACTCGATCGAGCCGCCCGCCATGAAGCCTTCATTATCCATGTCCATGCCGCGCGATTGCGTGGAGCGCGCGAGCGGGTTTATCAAGGGGCATTGGGATCCTCCCGAGCACGAAAGGGCCAGTGCCAAAAGCCATGCCATTCAACATGAACCGTACCTGGTCGCAGGCCATCGCGTTGGTACGCGCGAACTTCCAATTGCTGGCGGTGATCGCTGGCGTGTTCCTGCTGCTGCCGAGCCTGCTGTTCGCCATCATGATGCCCGACACGATCGACTGGGTGCAGCTCAGCCAGGATCCCGAGGCGCTGGCCGCGGCGATGGGCGGGACGATCGTGCCGCTGCTCACCTACGCGCTCATCGGCTTCCTCCTGCAGATCGTGGGCTACGGGGCGATGATCGCGCTCATAGGCGATTCGCGCCCCACGGTAGGCGAGGCCATTGCGCATGGCGTGAGGAGCATGCCCACCGTGATCGGCGCAACGCTCCTCTTCGTGCTCGCTTATGGCGTGATAATGCTGCTGCTGTCGGCGCTGATCGGGCTGCTCAGCGCGGCGGCGGCGGCGATCGGGGGTGCGGCCGTCTCGGGGGTGATCGCCATCGTGCTGATGGCTGTCCTGTTCGCAGCCGTGCTTTACGTGTCGGCGCGGCTGTCGCTGACGCTGGCGGTCGTCGTGCTCGAGGGCGAGCGCAACCCGGTCACCGCGCTGCGCCGCTCATGGCGCATCACCAAGACGAGCGGCGGGGCAATCTTCGGCTTCTACGTGCTGCTGGCAATCGCCTATTTCGTGATCAGCCTGCTCTTGTTCGGCCTGCTGGGCGTGGTCGGCGCGGCACTCGGGGAAGGCGCGGCCTCGGCGCTGTTCATGGGCTTGGTGAACGGGATCGTCGGCGCGCTGGTGGCCATGGTGATGAGCGGCGTCTTCGTCAGCATGCACCAGCAGCTCGCGGGAAGGCCGGCGGAGGCGATCGGCCGGACCTTCGAGTAGCGCGGTTGGCGAATAGGGTGGGTGGCGAAAAGCAGGTCTGCCCAGCCAGGTTCTCGGGCGGACGGCACTATCGAGAGGCTTGTGGACGGCGGCAGGCTTGGACCAGGCGGGCTGTCATCCGTGCGGATCGGCAAGGTCCGGGAGCCGGGAGGTCCTCTAGGTCCCTCTCAGGGCCACCCCGGCGCTCAGGCTTCCTTCCACCCCCAGGCAAGCACGCAAGGCGGCACGTTGGCCCACACGAAGTCAGTCTCCACCCGGTTGAAGTGCCGCTCGGTGAGTTCGCGCGCGACGGGGCTGAACTGGTAGGTGAGGAACGCCCCGCCCGGCCGTATCACGCGGTGCGTGGCCGCGGCGATCTGCGGGCCCACGCCGTCCGGAAGGGTGGAGAACGGCAGGCCCGAAAGCACGTAATCGGCCCCGTCATGCCCCCCGGCGCGGACAATTTCCTCCACCTTCTCGGCCGAGCCCAGCACGGCGGTGAAGCGCGAATCGCCGATCGTGCGGCGCAGATAGTCGATGAACATCGGATTGGTATCGATCACCAGCAGGTGGCCGTCACGCGGCAGGCGATCGAGCACCGGCTGGCAGAACGTGCCGACGCCGGGACCGTATTCAACAAACAGGCGGCAGCGGCTCCAGTCCACCGGCGCCAGCATGGTGTCGATCACCGCCCGCGAGGAGGGGATGATTGAACCGACCATGCGCGGATGCTCGACGAAGCCGCGCAGGAACACGCCGGCGGGGCCGAGCGCACGGCGCAGGCGGGTGGCAAGGTCAGATGAACGGACGCGATCGGCGAGGCGAGTGGCATTCATAAGGGGAGATGTCGCCTCGATGGGTGGGGCATCGCGTGGCACTGGCAAATAAGACAGGTCAATGCAAGATTGACATTCCAGCGACGGTGCGCAGTCCAATCTGGGTCCACCCCGAGTCCGCACCGGGTCGGCACGGTGGCGCCCCCTACAACAGCGCCTCGACCCGCTCGGCCGGACGACAGAGCGCCACGCCCTTGTCGGTCTCGACCAGCGGACGCTCGATGAGGATCGGCTCGGCGGCCATGGCGTCGAGCACGGTTTCATCAGGCGCTTCGGGCAGCCCGCGCTCGCTCGCGTCGGTGCCCTTGAGGCGCAGGCCCTCGCGCGGGGCGATGCGCGCCTCGCGATAGAGCTGGGCCAGCTTGTCGCGGCTCGGCGGGTCCTTGAGGTACTCGATGATTGTGAGTTCGAGCCCGGCACGCGCCTCGAGAAAGGCAAGCACCTTGCGCGAGGTGCCGCAATTGGGATTGTGCCAGATGGTTGCTTTCATCGCTCCTCTCCTTCGTGTTGCGGAACGCGCAGCGCAGGCACGGCGGATGCTGCATCCTCCAGATCAATGCCCGGGGCGGGCGCCGCGCTCAACCGCTCCTCGCGCCGCGCCACGCGGGCGGCGCGCTGCATCGCCCGCACCAGCCGGGAGTAGACGCCGCAGCGGCACAGATTGGTGATGGCCGCCTTGATCTCGGCCTCCGAGGGATTGGAATTGCGCCGCAGCAGCGCCGCCCCGGCGATGACGATGCCCGGCGTGCAGAAGCCGCATTGGATAGCCTGCTCGGCCACCAGCGCCTGCTGCACGGGATGCGAGCGGTCGCGGCTGAGGCCCTCGATCGTGGTGACGTAGCGCCCCTCCGCTTCGGCGAGCGTCACCAGGCAGGAGCGCAGGCCTTCGCCATCGACCAGCACCATGCAGGCGCCGCAATCACCCACCCCGCAGCCATATTTGGTGCCGGTGAGATTGGCCGCATCGCGCAGCACCCACAAAAGCGGCGTGGCGGGATCGAGATCGAAATCGAGCGGGCGCCCGTTGAGCGTCAGGCCGACCATGGCGCCGCCTCGGCCAACCACTTAGGGGCGAAGCCTTCGAGGCACCGGGGGGCTGCGATCCAGGTGTCGACCCTGGCCCGATCACCGCCCGGCGGGGGCACGAGGCCACGCTCCATCGAACCGCCACTTTTTCGGCAGACAGACTTCATGCCAGGCTCAATCCCGCCAGCTGGTGTCCAGCGTGTCGAGCTTGCGCACCCAGGCCTCGAAATCCGCCTTTCCGAATTCCTTGAGCGCCACCTGGTCCCGGTCGCTTCGGTGCACGGCGACGACTTCGGGCGGCACGGTGATGGGCTCGCCCAGGCACGCGGTCTTGACCTGGATCTCGCAGGCGCGCTGGAGCATGTAATAGGTGAAGAACATCGCGTAGATCGTCTCGGCCAGCACCACCGGACCGTGATTGCGCAGCATGAGGATGCGCTTGTCGCCCAGATTGGCGATCAGCCGCTCGCCCTCCTCCGCGCGCACCGTGATGCCCTCGAAATCGTGATACGCGATGTCGCCCTCGAAGAAGCAGGCGTAGAAATTGCTCGGCGTGAGGCCCTTGGCGCTCGAGCACACCGCCATGGTGTCGGGCGTGTGCGTGTGGACGATGGCGTGCGCCCAATCGAGGTGCTTGTGGAACAGGCCGTGCTGGGTGAAGCCGGCCTTGTTGACCGGGTACTCGGACCCGCAGAGTTTGTTGCCCTCGCTGTCGATCTTGATGAGGTTGGAGGCGGTGACCTCGCTCCACAGCAGGCCGTAGGGGTTGATGAGGAACGCCTCCTCGCCCCCCGGCCCGCTGGGCACGCGCAGGGTGATGTGGTTGTAGATCGATTCGGACCAGCCCATCATGTCGAAGATGCGGTAGCAGGCGGCGAGCTCTTGCCGCGCCGTCCGTTCAGCTTCGCTGATCTGCGGGCGGGTCTTGATCTGCGTGGCCATGCCATCCTCCTCTTCTCGCTCGCGGTCATAACACGCCGTGATTGACTTTGTCGCGCCGATTGGCGAGCCATGGCGCTTGCACCGGCGCGCCATCGAGCGCGAGCAGCCGGGCGGGAGAGGCAAAAGGTGGCAGACGAGCTCGGCTTCGGACAGCCGGTGGGCGCAATCGCGCAGACCGCCTTCGTGGTGGAAGACCTGCAGGCGGCCATCGCCCGCTGGGCAGGCGACATGAAGGCCGGCCCGTTCTTCGTGCTCCCGAGCCTCTACGCGCCTGGCCAGATCTATCGTGGCGGCGAGAGCAAGGCTGACGTGACTTTGGCCATAGGTTTCGCCGGCCACATGATGATCGAACTGATCCAGCCGGTGGACGATCATCCCTCGGTCTACCGCGAGACGATCGAACAGCGCGGGTACGGCTTCCATCATCTGGGCCTCGCCTGCCGGGACGTGGAAGCGACCAGCGCCGAGTACCAGGCGCGCGGCTATGTCGAGGCCTATCGCGCTGGCGTGCCGACCGGGGGCGAGGTGGTCTATCTCGATGACGGCACGGGTGCCACTCAAGGCTTTCTCGAGCTGCTGCCGGTGATGCCGGGCATGGACGAGACCTTTACCCGCTTCTGGGAAGCGTCACTGGGCTGGGACGGCACCGATCCCGTCCGGCCGTTCATCTAGGATTTTGCGAACATGCAGCCGAGCGCTCCCGCATCCGATGTCACAGGCGTGCCCCTTTCGAGCGGTATCACCCCGCCCGCCGCGACACAGGGCAATTGGGCACGCAATTCGCCTGGCTACCAGTCCCTCCTGGTGTTCCTGCTAAGCCTGAATTTCGGCATCGTGTTTTTCGACCGGCAGGCGCTCAACTTTTTGATGCCAACCGGCTTGCAGGAAGAGCTTCAATTATCGCAGACGCAAATCGGTTTGCTGGCTGCGGGCCTCAGTTTCACCTGGGCGATCGCCGCCTTTTTCGTTGGGCGTCTTTCCGACAAGCTTGGCAAGCGCAAGCTGCTGCTGATCGCGGCGACGGTGGCCTTCTCGCTCTGTTCGTTCCTGTCGGGCATCGCGACCAGCTTCGCTTTTCTCTTCGGCGCACGCTTGCTGATGGGCGTTGCGGAGGGCGGCGTAATGCCGATCAGTCACGCAATGGTGGCGAGCGAGGTGACCCCTGCGCGGCGCGGCCTGGCGCAGGGAGTGGCGCAGAACCTCGGGTCAAACCTTTTGGGCAGCTTCGTCGCGCCGGTAGTGCTTGTGGCCTTCGCCACTGCCTTTAGCTGGCGCGAGGCGTTTTATCTCGCCGCGCTACCCGGTCTTCTCAGTGCAGCGCTGATATGGTTTTTGCTCGAGGAGCCCGCGCCGGTGCAGTCCACGCAGGAGGATGGAGGAGCAATTTCAATCCCCGCGGCGTTCAAAGTGCGCAACATGTGGGTCTGTGTGGTGGTCGGCGTCCTCATGGTCGGCCATTTCGTGATTACGTTCACATTCATGCCGTTCTTCCTTGTCGAGGGTAAAGGGCTCGATCAGGGAACAATGAGCTGGGTGACCGGCGCCTTGGGCCTGGCCGCCGCCTTCTACAGCTTCGTGATCTCCGGCCTCAGCGACAAAATCGGCCGCAAGCCGATGATGGTGGCCCTGCCCTTTCTGTCGTTGGTGGGGCCGCTGGGGGCGCTCTTCTACGAGGGGTCCGCTCTCGGGCTAGCTGCAATCTTCTTTGTCGGATGGGCGGTCAACGGCATCTTCCCGATCTTCATGGCGACGATCCCATCAGAGACTTTCGCTCCGCGTCATCACGCCACGGTGCTGGGCCTGGCAATGGGCTCGTGCGAGATCCTCGGCGGGGTCGCGGGGCCACCTATCGCAGGCATGCTCAATGACGCCTTCGGCATTTCCACCTTCCTGTGGCTGCTGATCGGCCTGGCCCTGGTGAGCGGCTTCGTGGCGATGGGGTTGCAGGAGACAGCGCCTGCAGTGCTCGCCCGCAAGGGGCGCTCGCGGCAAGCCGCGTAAGCCTGCGCCCGAACTTGCCCGGAGAAGCGCGCTGGGTCACAATGCGAGCCAACGCCGAATCCGGCGACCCGCCCACCAGGAGAGAGCGATGCCCGAGCCCGCCACGACCGAGTTCTGGAAGGATACGCCGCCCGTCGGCCATGCCTTGCGGCCCGGCGCCAAGCCCGAAGTCTACATGCCCAAGATCGCCGAGGGCGACACGCGGTACTGGATGCCGATTGTCGACAAAGTGTTCTCCAAGCCCGTATGGATCAGCCCTACCCGCAATATGTGGGCCGACGTGCTGATGGCGACCGAGCCGTGCATCGTCAGCCGCCATTATCACTCGCATCCGATCTGGGCTTATACGATCAGCGGCAAGTGGGCCTATCTGGAGCACGAATGGACCGCCACGGCGGGTGACTTCATCTACGAGACACCTGGGGAATCGCACACTCTGGTGGCTTACGAGCACCCCGAGCCGATGAAGGTGTTCTTCGTGGTGACGGGCCCGCTGCAATGGCTTGACGAGGACGGCAATTCGGTCGGCCATTATGATGTGTTCGATTATCTGCGGGATGCGCGTAAGCATTACGAGGCGGTCGGGATCGGCGCCGATTACGTCGACGGGCTGATCCGCTGACGCCTCTAGAACGAGATTAGGAGAGAGAAGCCATGGCAACCAGAATGAAGGCCCCGCCCTCGGACAAGGCCGAGATCGTCGATGTTCCCTACGCTTATCGCGACCTCGTGGAGCGTACCTCGCCAGGCGGCCGCTATATCGACGCGCAGACCGATGTGGACAGCCCCTGGGTGCCGTTCGGCGACAAGGCGGCGATCAAGCACCTCGCTTTCGACGTACGGCGTAATCTGTATTCGAACATCCTGTGGATGAAGGGTCCGGGCGTCATCGGCACGCATTTCCATCGCGGCACCATCACCATGGTCGTGCTCGAAGGTTCGGTCCGCTACCTCGAATATGATTGGGTGGGCACGCCGGGCGGGCTGATCCTCGAGACTCCGGGCGAGAGCCACACGCTGGTGACCGAGCACCCCGATGGCGTGAAGCTGTTCGGCTGGATGGAAGGGCCGATCGATTTCTACGATTCCGACGCCAACCTGGTCGAGACCGCGGACGTGTTCTGGTTCATGAACCATTACGAGGAATATTGCCGCGAGCAGGCAATCCCCATCAATCCGAAGCTGTACGTCTGATGGCTACGCTCAGCGAGCAGGAGAAGCCGACCGGCGACATGGCGGATGCCACCCGGCCCAAGGACCTCGACACGCCCGGAGCGAAGAGCGCGCTGGGCGGGATGAAGGCGCCGCCCTCGGGCGCCTACAAGATTGTGTCTGTGCCCGAGATCCACAGCGCGGTGCTCGACCGCTATGTGCGCCCGGGCAGCTACGTCTCGAATGACGAGGCGGACAGCCCGTGGGTGCCGTTCGGCGACAATGCTGCGATCCGCCACCTCGCCTTCGACGTGCGCAACAATGTCTATGCCAATGTGCTGTGGATCAAATCCAAGGGCGTGATCGGCACGCACAAGCACCGCGGCATGGTCTGGGCGATCGGGCTGGAGGGCAGCTTCCGCTACCTCGAATATGATTGGGTGTGCCGCCCGGGCGAGTTCATCACCGAATTTCCCGGCCATGCGCATACGCTGGTGACCGACGAGCCCGACGGCATGAAGGCGTTCTTCTGGATGCAGGGGGCCAACGAGTTCTATGACGAGCACGGCCAATTCGTGGAGACGCTCGACGTGTGGTGGTTCATCAACCACTATGAGAGCCATTGCCGCGAGCACGGGCTCGAGATCAACAAGCAGCTCTACCTCTAGTCCCTGGGAGAGGGCGCCTTGAAGACTCTCGAGCAATTCGACGTTGCCGGCCGTTCGGCGCTGGTGACCGGCGCGGCGAGCGGCATTGGCCTCGCTTATGCCGAGGCCATGGCCGAATGCGGCGCTAAGGTGACGCTGACCGATATCGATGCAGAAGGCGCGGCGCGCGAGGCACAGCGCTTCGTCGACCAGGGCTATGAAGCACGCTGGTCGCAATGCGACGTGGCCGATCTCGATTCGGTCGCGCGCGCCTTTGACGAACACGCGCAGGCCTATGGCGGCTGCGACATCGCCTTTGCCAATGCCGGGCTGGACGTGGGCGGCGGCTTCTGGACGCCCGATGGCGCGCGCAACCCCGAAGGGCAGATCGATGTCTACGATCCGGACCGCTGGAACAGGTCAATCGCCATCAACCTGACCGGCGTGTTCCATACTGTGCGCGAGGCGGCGCGGGTGATGAAGGCGAACGAGGCCAGCGGCTCCAAGAGCTCAGGGCGTCGCGGTGGTAGCATCGTCATCACCTCCTCCAACGCGGCGGAGGTGAACGAGGCGATCGTGGGCGTGCCTTACATGGCGGCCAAGGCGGGCGTGAAGCACTTCATGCGCCACGCGGCCTACGAGCTTGCCGCTTACGGCATCCGCGTCAACGCCATCGCGCCGGGGCCGTTCGTGACCAATATCGGTGATGGCTGGGTCAAGAAGAACCCGGATGCGAAGAAAGCGTGGGACCAGCTGGTGCCAGTGGGCCGCATGGCCGAGACCTACCAGATCAAGCCGCTCGCTTTGCTGCTGGCGTCGGATGCGGGCAGCTATATCACCGGCGCCCATATGATGATCGATGGCGGCATGCAGCTGGGACCGGTCAAGCCGCTGAACGATTGAGCGTTTCGCCCGTTGGTCAGGTAACGAGTCCAAATTGATCCGGAGATGACATGACCACCACAGCGCGCGCTGCAATCTGCCACGGTTCGGACCGGCCCTTTGAACTTGCCGACATCGAACTCGCCCCGCTTCGCTCCGATGAACTGCGCGTGCGCATGGTGGCCTGCGGCATCTGTCACACCGACATGGCGGTGCGCGACGCGCAATTGCCGATGCCACTGCCTGCCGTGCTGGGTCATGAGGGCGCCGGCATCGTGGAGGAAGTCGGCAGCGCCGTGACGGTGGCGAAGCCCGGCGACCGTGTCGTGATGAGCTTCAACAGCTGCGGCGATTGCCCGAGCTGTGCGGTGGACGCGCCAACCTATTGCTACAATTTCCTGCCGCATAATTGGTCGGGCACGCGCGCCGATGGCGACCCGACATTGTTTGTCGACGGCGAGGCGATGAACGCCAACTTCTTCGGTCAATCGAGCTTTGCGACCCACGCCATCGCGCACCAGCGCAACGTGGTGCGGGTGCCCGACAATGCGGCGGACATCCCGCTCGAGCGCCTGGCCCCGATCGGCTGTGGCTTGATGACCGGGGCCGGCGCGGTGTTGCGCAGCATGGAGGTGCGCGAAGGCCTACCCATCGCAGTGTTCGGCGCGGGGACCGTGGGCATGGCGGCGATCATGGCGGCAAAGATCGCCGGCGCGGACCCGATCATCGCGGTGGACGTCAACGAGGAGCGGCTGGCACTCGCCAAGGAGCTGGGCGCGACCCACGCCTTCAACGGCAAGGACGATGCCATCGGCAAGATCAAGGAATTGTGCCCGCAGGGCCTCGGCTACGCTTTCGATACAACGGGCATCAACACGATCATCCAGGATGCCTGGGGCCTGCTGGCGCCCATGGGCATTTGCGGCATGGTCGGCGCGTCGGACCCGTCGGACATGGTCACCTTCAACGAGGCTGCCTTCATGGGTGGTGGCCGGCGGGTGATGGGCATTCTGGGCGGCGACAGCGACGTGGGGTCGTTCCTGTGCGAGCTGATCCAATACCACCTCGAGGGTCGTTTCCCGTTCGAAAAGCTGATCGGCTATTTCGACTTCAGCGAGATCAACGAGGCGATCGAGGCCAGCGAGAGCGGCAAAGTCGTCAAGCCCGTGCTGCGGATCGGCGAGGAATGACGCGATGAAGGCGGTCACCTTTCAAGGCTTGCACCAGAAGCTGGCTTTCGAAACGGTGCCCGATCCCACGCCCGGCGCAGGCGAGCTGGTGGTCAAGGTGGGGCGGTGCGGCATTTGCGGCAGCGATTTGCACATGACCGAGGACCCCGCCTTCGGCTGCCAGCATGGCGACATCCTCGGCCATGAATTCGCCGGCGAAGTGGTCGGCCTGGGGGCGGGCACGCAAGGCTTTCGCACCGGCGATCTCGTCTCCGTCCTCCCATTGAAGAGCTGCGGCGCATGCGAGGCCTGCCGGCGCGGCGAGGTCGCATGGTGTTCGCAATTCGGCCTGCAAGGTGGCGGCTATGCCGAATACGCGGTCACCCGGCCCAACCAGTGCATTCCCCTGCCGCTCGACCTGTCGCTCGCGGACGGCGCGATCATCGAGCCACTCGCGGTGGCGCTGCACGGGGTGAACCTTTCCGGTTTTCGGACCGGCGACAAGGTGCTGGTGCTGGGTGCTGGGCCCATCGGGCTGGCCGTGGCCTTCTGGGCCAGGCGCCACGGCGCGGGCAAGGTGGCGGTGCAGGACATCGCCACATTCCAGGAAGCCCGCGCGCTAGACATGGGCGCGGACGTGTTCGTGGTTGACCCTGAGAACCCGGTCGGAAGCGCCGAGGAGGGCCTCGGCGGCAAGGCCGACATCGTATTCGAATGCGCCGGCGTCCCTGGGCTCATCGAGCAGGCGGTGCAGCAGGTGCGCCCGCGCGGCACGATCCTCCTGCTGGGCCTGTGCACCAAGCCGGACACCTTCAATTCCTTTGCCATGCTGAGCAAGGAGGTGCGACTGGTGACGAGCGCCTTCTTCACCCGTCCCGAATATATTGCCACCCTGGCCGCGCTCGAGGATGGCGCGCAAGCGCCGCGCCTGCTGGTGACCGATACGATCTCGCTGGCAAATACGCCTGACGTGTTCGAAAGCCTCAAGCGCCGCACCGAGCAATGCAAGGTGCTGATCGCGCCGTGAGAGGCACTGGCGGCGGCTTGAAGCGGTGCTCCCTCCGAGCGGGCCGGCAGCGGGGCCCCGCTCCAGATCAAGCCGGAACCTTCACCGCCACGCACCCATTCCTTCAAGAGCGCGGATGAGACAATCGCAAAGGAGCTTCTAGTGGCCGACCTGCCCGAACCCAAGGAATACGAAGGCTCGGCGGGAGGCTGGGGCTCGCTCAAGGGGCTCAGCCGGATCGGGCTCAAGGAGCGCGCGAGTCCCGGAGCGCTGGAAACGCTCAAGGATCAGAACAAGCCCGGCGGCTATATGTGCTCGTCCTGCGCCTGGGTGAAGCCGCCGAACCCGCACCCGTTCGAGTTTTGCGAGAATGGCGCCAAAGCCACCTTGTGGGACCTCACCACGCGGCGCTGCACGCCCGAATTCTTTGCCAGGCACACGGTAAACGAGCTGAGCGGGTGGGACGGCTACGAGCTCGAGATGCAAGGGCGGCTGACGCACCCCCTCCGCTATGACCCCGCCTCGGACAAATACGTCGAGACAAGCTGGGAAGAGGCCTTCGCGGCGATCGGCGCGAAACTGAAGGCGATCGATCCCAAGGCGACGACCTTCTACGCCAGCGGCAAGGCGGCGCTTGAGCCCAGTTACCTCTACGCGCTGTTCGCCCGCATGTATGGGCACAACAACCTGCCCGACAGTTCCAATATGTGCCACGAGACAACTTCGGTGGGGCTGAAGAAGGTGATCGGTTCGCCGGTGGGCACCTGCACGCTGGACGACCTCGATCACTGTGATGCGATCTTCTACATGGGGCAGAATCCGGGGACCAATTCACCGCGTATCCTCCACCCGCTGAAAGAAGCGGTGGAGCGCGGCTGCAAGATCGTGGTGTTCAACCCCTTGCGCGAGGTGGGGCTGACCGACTTCGTCGACCCGCAGAACCCGGTGCAGATGACCGTCGGCAAGCCGACCAAGATGAACCACATGTACCTGCAAGTGCGTGCCGGGGGTGACATCGCCGCATTGCTGGGCGTGTGCAAACGGGTGGTCGAGCGCGACGAGCAGGCGCGGGCAGCTGGCGCCGCACGGGTGCTCGACGAAGGTTTCCTCGCGCAGCACACGCATGGCTTCAAGGCGTTCCTGGCCAAGATCGAGACGACCGGCTGGGAGGAGATCGAGACGGCGTCAGGCCTGTCCCGTGCCGATCTCGAAGCCGCGGGCGATGTCTATGTCGAGGCCAAGAACGTCATGGGCATATACGGCATGGGCCTGACGCAGCATGTCCATGGATCACAGTCGATCGGCATGCTGGTCAACCTGCTGCTGCTATCGGGCAATATCGGGCGGCAGGGTGCCGGCGTGTCACCAATCCGCGGCCATTCCAACGTGCAAGGGCAGCGCACCGTAGGCATCACCGAGAAGGTGGAACTGGCACCGGTCGAAAAGTACCGCGAGTTGTTCGATCTCGAGACGCCGTCAGAAGACGGGCACACGACGGTGGATTTCGTCGAAGCGGTGCTGGACGGGCGCAACAAGGCCTATATCGGCCTCGGCGGCAATCTCGCCATGGCTGTGCCGGACCATGACCGCATCCACAAAGCCTGGCGCGAGATGGAGCTGACCGTGCACGTCGCTACCAAGCTCAACCGGACCCATTGCATGCCCGGAAAGGCGAGCTGGATCCTACCCTGCCTGGTGCGTTCGGAGGAGGACGCCCAGCAAGGCGGTGCGCAGCAGGTGAGCATCGAGGACAGCTTCAGCCACATTTACGGCTCGATCGGCAAGCGGGAGCCGGCCAGCGAGCACCTCCTGAGCGAAACCGCGATCGTGTGCGGCCTCGCCCAGGCGACGCTGCCCGCCCATCCCAAATGGCGCTGGGACGAGTGGTGCGGCGATTACAAGAGCATCCGCGCGCTCATCGCCCGCACCTTCCCCGACGAGTTCCATGACATGGAGGCGCGGATGAACCAGCCGGGCGGCTTCTATCGTGGCAACGCCGCGCATGAGCGGGTTTGGAAGACCGATAGCGGCAAGGCCGAATTCACCGATCCGAGCGTCCTCAATGCCTGCGGCATCGGCGATGCCGACGGACGTTTCCACCTCGTCACCCTGCGTTCGAACGATCAGTTCAACACCACCATTTACGGCCATTCGGACCGGCTGCGCGGACTCAAGGGCAGCAGGATGATCGTGCTGATGGGCCCCGCCGACATGGTCGAGCGCGGGCTTGCGGAAGGCGATCTGGTGCGGCTGGAGACCGATGCCGATGGCCGCGACGAGGAGCGCCGCGCGGTCGACGGGCTCAAGGTGGTGCCTTACAATCTGCCCCGGGGTACGCTGGCCGGCTATTTTCCCGAGCTCAATCCGCTGTTGCCATTGTGGTACCATGACGAGCTCTCGAAAACGCCGGCGGCAAAGGGCATTCCCGTGCGGATCGCCGCCGGAACGGACCGGGACTAGGCTTGCCCGGGGGTCGGCACGGATTCATCGCGCGGGCGCCAGCGCCACCGCTTCAGCTTGGCAGGCGTAAGCGGCAAGGCATGCACGGTGGTACCGGGGAGGGAGGCGTGCACACCGGATCGGCCATGGGCTCATCGACGCCGGTAAGGCTGATCTCGCGGATGCCCGGAGTGCCGAGCTGTGTGCGCTTATGAGTGTAGCAGCACGTCGCGGTTTGAATTCCCGGCGCTTGGCGTAAAAGGCAGCGCGGGTGGTCGACGCTTCATATTCCTAAGGAGAACGCACCCACCTTGAGCCCGCCTCGCAGCCGGAGGGCTATGAGATGCACTTCGCCGCTTAGCGACGTTCTGGATCAACTCGAACACTCGGCGCACGGCAACAGCATTGCCGTTCAGGATGTAATCGAGCACCTCGGGCACAGGTCTTACGCCTCGCCCACGCTGATCTTCTCGCCTGTCCACCTCGCCCGCCAGGGGGATACCTGCCATCACGGTGCCCATCGCGATGATTGTTTTCATCCTGGCGGCGCAAATGATTGCGGGCGCGAACGCGTCTGGTTGCTCGGTTTCATCACCCGTCGTCACATCGCACGGCAAAAATCGGACCAGCACTTCACGGTTCGGCAAAAGTGAGCATCGCCCCCCGTCACAGCGGTGGCGGTCGCGAACGGGTGCGCGTGAGATGCCCGAAGCTGCTTTCCTCAGCGAGGAAGCGCTGCGGAGGTTGATGAACGAAGGGCGCCTTTTTGCAGGCACCTCGTTCGATCAACCTGCCTACTTGTCGCCGCCGGACAGGGTACCGTAATATAGAAAAATCATTAGTTTGCGGCAATCCAAGCGATCGAGGTCACCGCCAAGTCATGTTTGCGAAGTGCCATCGTGGCTTCTTCTATATGCGAACCCGAAGTGGCAACGTCGTCAACCAGTAATATCGGTCCAATTGGAACTTTGACCATGTGCATCTTAGGCCGTTTGATATTCGTTTTCGGGTGAGAACTGCCACTTACTTGAAGTGGCTCAAAGACGTCTTCATAGTTAATGCCGAGCATAGCGGCGACCTGCTGGCCGATCCGCCTCGCCAAGCAATCTTCCCCGCTGTGCCCACAGGGCACGGCCACAACATTGGCGAAGGCTGTGGGCCCGAACGCCCGTCTGCACCAACTGCTCATCTCCTCGGCAATCCCGGCTTCGAAATGGTTGCTCGGCATCTTTTTGATCGCTTTGAGCGCCGAAATCTGCTCGGCCTTGACCGTTTTTCGCCAGCGCCTGATGGCATGAAAGGACACGTTACCGCGGGAGAGGACGCGCGGCTGCTGAATGAGCGTATCCATCAGGAAGTGTTCGACGACGTTGTGGTTCACGTCCGGGCTCGGCGTTTGGCCTTCGAAAGTCGCCCGCTCCTCGTTGACGACATTGCCGACGCGCCCGAAATATAAAGGACGATTGCTCAGGTCAGCGATCTCAGTGATCAACGAAAACAGGTCATGGAGGACGTCGATTAATTTGCCAAAAAATGGTGGTGGGTTCCGCATCATCTGTGGCGCGACACCCTGATGTGAACCGAAAATAGCGAGTACAGTAACTTCCGGCAGCCTTATCTCAAGCTTTATCGGGCGAATAGATTGCCAGTACGGCGCCGTCTTAACGAATACCCAATCCAGGAAAGGATTATTTCTTCTTGTATCCTCGATAAGGTTTCCGGCCTTCTTCTCGTATTCGCTAAACTGAGAGCGATCTATCTCGAAGCTTGCTGAAAGCGGCACTCCGACCGAACAAAGAATATCGCACCTGTCCTCGCGATGCGCGATGAGAACGGCACCGTCGGCACCCATGTGATCGGTGGCGAGGAAAAGCATGCGCTCAAGGAATTGTGATCCCCCACCTCGGGCCAAACCCAGAGCCGCAACTCCAAGTTGTGAACTTGGCATGTGCATAGTCTCTCCTACCAAATCGTCCGGCGCAGGGCTCCCGCGTCCCATTTGCGCCATTCCGAGCAGCCCACATCCTCGCTAACCCTGATTCTCTTGTGTTTCCAGAAGGCTAGGAGCGTCCGGCCACTGATTAGCGTGAAAAGCACTGATTTAAAGCAATAATAAATGTTATGTGACGAATTGTTGGCGGGTGTTCTGTCGAAAAATCGGCACGGCTGGTCCGCTTTCCGCCTCATTAGATCGGTACCCGATTCGCCGCACACGGGCGAGCAATGAGGACGCACAGACATCAGCCTAGGATGGCGCCGAGGCGAATTCTCGGGACGCCGTTCGCATGCAGCACACTTGGGATCCTGATTCCTGAATTACAGACGCTCGTCTGAGAGAAAGGCCGGTTTTGACCCGAACGAGGCAAACGGGCACGAAGCGGATCCAGGCCTTGCGATGACGGCGACCACAGGGATCTTGCGCCGCGCACAGCACGACCCACCCGCGTGCTCAAGCGGCAGCGCAAGCGCGACCAGTCTGGCGAAGGCACTCACCCATCCTCTCGCCATGATGGGATGCGGCGCGATCTGCGCCGGACGACCCCGCTGGCCGAGCGAATTGAAGCAAGCGGCACGCAAGGAAACTCTTGGGCTGCCGTTCAGAATCCCTGACGGCGGCTCCAAGTTTAGAGATGAAGGATTGCCGAGGATGTGGTTGCCGCGTGGCGAACAAGCTGGCGGATGCACCGCAAACGAGGACAGCAAATCAGCACCGAGCGCGTGCGGCTATCTATCAGCTCCATCAATCCCCCCCCCCCCCCCCCCCCCCGAGGAAATGCGGATCTATGGCGTTAGGGATGATCTCGAGACGTCTTCCATCCACAATTGTGACCGAGCCACGGGCGAGATGCCACTACCGGCATCGCGCACCTGTGCGAAGCATGTTCGAACCGGGCGCATGCGCGTTCAGGTAGGCCGCAGATCGGTCGCAGTGCGGGAAGAAGTGGTGCCGCTTACAGGACTCGAACCTGTGACCCCATCATTACGAAAACCGCTGACGAGCGGCTTGAAGCCAAGCATTTCCTAGCTTTCCTCCAACTTTGCGCACATTGGACCATATAACCCAAGCTCAACCCAAAGCGCGCAGTTTGCTGGACGAGACGCGATCCTTTCTAAAGTGCTTTGGTGGGACGTGATCACAAATTTCGACCTCCTTCGAACCCACAGAAACAGCGTCGATGAGCCCCGCCCCGTTCCTCGGGTGCGCCGCTCTGCCCGCGGAGGCTGACGAACGCTAATATGCCTGCGGGCGAGCAGCCGATGCCGGCCTAACTCAGACCAAGCCCCTTCCAGCGCTCTCCCGCGACGGAGTGATAGCCGCTACGAGCCAACGACGAGCTTAAGACACAGGTCGGCAGACCGGTCCAGCGCTGGAGAGTCCTCTTAAATGCTCGTTCAGGATTCGACGAGCAGAAAATATAGGAGCATAGAAGGAGACAAAGACCACCATGAATTCTTTCGGCCAAGCGCAACGTGCTCACTCCTAGGCTAACTTGCGCAATAGCCGTAGACGAACGCTTCACGTGAGAGGTATCCGCTTCGCGCAACTGATAAGGTGCAATCTTGCCCGCTGAGAAAGACCCCTCGTACAATACACTTGTCGACACCATCGTGACCGTGCTCCCCGATGGATCGAAGAACGTCCATGAAATTTTATTATATCCGCACAGGACGCGCGAGCAGTGGAAAGTGCGCTCACGTTTGAACGACGTTCTAGGGTACAGCCGTTACCATGATTCTGAGGTCGATGCCCGCGCCAGCATCGTCAGGTGGGACAGAAAACACGGCAAAAACAATTTGGTTATAAGCGGCGCATCCAACTTCGAACCTGGGGCGCGTGTGAACCACGGTACGTTTGGGGTGGGCCTCCTAAGACGCATCGAAGGGCGATTTGTAGTCGTGGATTTTGCAATCGGTCAAAAGAAGGTTCTCAGTTCATTTGTTAAGGGTTTCGAGCCGGAATGATTGCCAGATCGAAACCGGCTACCATGAGGGGCCGGCAGGATAGACGATCTCCCGCGCAAATCTGAGAGGAGTACAGGATGTTTATTGCGTTCTATGACCCAATGCGCAGACCTACTTCGACGACCGGTGGTCGAAGTTCATTGCACGCAAATCATGGCCTTCTTTGTTGTTCCTCCGAAAAAAACAACGAGAAATCCCTGGCTCCAAGCCGCGTACCGCGGACTTAGAACCAAGGAGAAAGATTTAGCCGTTAAATGAAAAGGTGATGGAATCCCTCAGCATCCCGCCTCCAGCGATATCGCTTCGGATTGTTGCCGCAGAGGTCGCGTAGCATCTTGCCTACGTGCTTTGGATTGTGACCAAGCTTGGCTAGCGCTGCCACTATGGAGCGGTCCGTGCGGATACCTAGTTTAATGGCCTCTTCGATAAGCAAGATCACTCGATCATGCTTGTTTGCAGAAGGCTTGAGGTGCACATCGATCGCTTTCAACGTGTTCAGGTGCTGGCTCCATAGATCTGGCTCGAACATGGTGTAATCAGCCATCTGCCTGGCCCTCCGCCCAGTTCACCTGGATCTTGCTCGCACCCGCTTCGACTGCGGCACGCAGCGTATCATTCGCCAGGTGCGAATAGCGCATCGTGCTCTGGTGATCCGCATGACCGAGGATGCGACCTACAGCGTAGAGGTCGATCCCGGCGTTGATCATAAAGCTCGCCGCCGAATGCCTTAGGTCATGTAGCCTCAACCCCGGCAGACCCGCCGCATCGCGGGCCGTGTTCCAGGCTCGCTTGATGTCCGTATAAGGCTTGCGAGTCTTCGGATTAGCGAGCAGCCAAGGGCATCCTGGCCACCGGGGCAGTAGTGCAATCAGGTCGATCGCCGCCCGCGAGAGAGGCACATAACGGGGCTTCCCCGTTTTGCTATCGGGAATGTGCCAAGTCTGGCGTTCGAAATCGACGTGATCCCACTTCGCCTTCAGCAACTCCATCTTGCGTGCCCCGGTGAGGAGCAGCAGCCCAACTATGACTGCCAAGAGCGGATTGGCCGATGCTTGGACGGCCTTGTGCAGCCTTTCGGCTTCTGCGACCGATATATAGCGCTCCCGGGCGTTGTTGAACTTCGGCCGCGGCACGCTTTTAACCGGGTTTTGCTCGGCACCGGGCACCTCCCAACGTCCGCCGAGTTCGAAAGAGCGGTTGAAGGTCACCCTGACTTTCTCGACGGTCGCCGGGGCAAGACCCCCGTCCCGCAATTCGGCAAACCACTTGGCGATGTCTTGCTGCTTGATCTCATCTAGCCGAAGCTTCCCCCAGCGTGGTAGCAGGTGGATACGGATAACCCGCTCCACGTTCTCAGGCTTGCGCTGATAGGTTTTGGCGTGAGCGAGGTGCTGCCCTGCCAGCGCGGCATAGGTCGGTATTGCCCTGCGCTTCTCCTTTTTGGTCGCCGGATCGTCACCTAGGACCACCTCGGAGCGGCGCCGCTGAGCAACTTTGCGAGCTTGATCGAAGGTGACATCCTCGAAGCACGCGATCTTGTTCTGCCGCTGTCTGCCAGCCTCGTCGAAGTAGCGCAGGTAGTAGGTCTTGCCGCCTGTCGCTCGCACCTCGATCACAAAGCCGGTAATGATCGTATCCCAGTAATCTGTCCTCTTTTTGCCCGGTGGGCAGGTTGCAGCCGCGCAGAAGGCGGCGTCGAGTTTGCGTTTTGGCATCTTGTTTTCCTCGATTTCAGTTTATTGTTGACCGTCGCCCCTGGCGCGCTGGAGGGCGCGAGCGGAGGACGCGGATAGGCGAGCCCTCGGGCGGGTCGGATCGGCTCCCAGCGGGGTCCCAGGAGGTACCAGCCGGCCCTGCTTCCCAAGGGTGCGCGTTTCGGCAGCGTGGTGGGGGCAGGGGGAGGCGAAACCGTTAGCCTCGGCTAACACCGCAACCGCCCAAGCCTTCTCTGAAGAGGTGCCTCCCCCTCCCCCACCCGGCGCCGAGGCTGTTAGTACTCGTCTTCGTCCGAGACGGGCTTCTGCCAGGTCCCTTCCGGCGGTTTGATCGGCACTTTCCAACGATCCCGACCTTGAACTCGCTTGGAGGCGCCGTAGCGCGTCCTCAACAAGCCAGCGCACTCCTTGCACTGCTGGTTGTTGGGATAGTTGAAGCCAAGGGTGCGCAGGACCTCAATGGCGGTCATATAGCGCGGCTCCCCTCGCTCCGCCTCCAAGTGCTCGAGCAACCGCTCCTCGATCACGCTCACCGCCTTGAAGCGCGCATTATGTTCTTCCAGGAGCTTGTCCTCCTCTGGAGTGAGCCACCACTTCGCACCGGCCTCGACCTCCAGCGCTAGCTGTGCATAGAGCTGCTGCATGTCGATCGCGTGCTCGTAGTCGAGCTTGACCACCGGAATGGTCCAGAAGCGGTTGTTGCCAGTCGGATCGATTAGGAAGTTCGTCTCGTTGACGCTCGCCGCAAAGACCGTTTTGCGTCGCATTTCTACCGCTGTCCTCGCGTAGGGCGGCCGCACCTTGTCGCAGTCGTTGGTCAGAAAACCTTTGAGCCGGGCTATGTCCTTCTTGAACGAGCTATCAAGCTCGCCGATTTCGGTAATCCAGTGGCTCACGGCAATAATTACCGAGTCTTTGTTGTGAGCATCGAGGTGATGGTCGAGTTTAACGAACTCCTGCCGAAGTTCGGTTGGGACCAGCCGGGCAATCCAGCTTGTTTTTCCGCAGCCCTGAGGACCTTGGAGGGTCAGCACGCCACGCGACCGGAAGTCGTCCCGCAGGGCGGCCGCTACTGCGCTCTTCAGCCAGCGATCAACAAGCAGGTCCTTGAACCTTAGTGGAAACTCCGGGTCCACCTCGATCGTGGCCATAAAGGCCTTCAGCCTGTCCTTCCCGTCCCATGGCCGGCTTTTTGTCCAGTCAGCAACAGGGTTGCTCGGGTTCTCTTGCGCAATCTCGGTCACAAAATCTGAGAACCATTGCGCATAAAGCCCGTTCAGGTTTGCTAACCCGATAAGGTCCGAGAAGCCGAGTTCAATGCCTTCACGGCCGATGTAAAGCCGCTTCTTGATTACATCGTACCGAACGGCGACGCCGCTGGCTTCTAGCATGTATCGCACATTATCCTTGGTGCTCGGGAGCCTAGGACTTCCTGCGGCCGGCTGGTGGGGAAAAGAATCGCGGGGTAGTCTGAGCAGGAACGGAGACGTTCTCTCAAGGTTGCCAGTACTCTTTTTAGTATCGAATGTTTGTTGCACTGCTTTATCTTCTTTCTTCTCTCCTAGATCCGATGCCTAAACGACGATTAACCGGCCCACGTAACTATGCAGTTCGCATGCACTTCGCTTCGAGTTTGAGGCTTCTTACTCCAGTTCCTTGCTACTGCTACGAAAAGCGGTTTGTAGGAAAGCTTAAAATCTAGGCAGTTTTCGCACTTTGTCGATCTTCCACAATAACGAGTGCTTACTGTATAGCGCTCATTTTTTGCTTCCTAATTGTGGGTTGGGCAGGTAACTAGAGAAGTGTAAGCTTAAAAGGTATTTGGCCGGTGGAATATTGATGTCGCCGACAAAAGGCCTTAAACCCGGCAGCTGCCGTTCCATGCAGCTGAAAGTGCCTCTCGGTAGGCAAATACACCGCCGGGTTCCGGTTGACGTCGCGACCGGTGTTAGAGAATCACCGATTGCCTGCCTCGCGCCTTGATGCGACCACAAGCCCCAGCCCTGCCGCTGCTAAGAGCATAGCTAGACCTGCAAACGGGTATGCGTTGATCAGCCCCAACGCGGTAAGTCCCACAAGGAACCCGAGCGTCTCTCGCGTACGTGTGACGCCTAGCCAAAGGAGCACGCTGCCAAACAGCAGTAGTGCAACAGGGGGCACCGCTTGCAGAAACCCGAGGGCGAGGCAGGCGATCAGCCCGTAGCCTAGAAGGCGCACCTACTGCCCACCTCCGGCATAGCGGCGACACATGGCAAGCAGGTCAGCGAGCACACCGTCGCTCTTCTGGATCAATAGGATGTAAGCGAACCCCGCGTTTCCTACCGAATGGATCAGCTGGTACCACCCGCCGAGGTCTTGGAGCCAAGCCCAGTAGGGTTGAAAGTCTGGCTCGCCGAAGCGGAACTCCGTTTGTGGGTCGACCACTGGTGACCAGCCGAGCTCGTTGATGAGCATGGCCTCGGTGTCGCCCGGCTGAATTACCGCGATGTACGTCTGATCGGCCAACCCTTGGGAAGCGGCCCTCGCCCAGTGGTCGGCGATGATCTTGCGCAGAGCGGGATTGAGGGGGTGGTTGAGGGCAGCATTAGCAGAGATCTCGTCCTGGATTTTAAGCATAGTCGTTTCTCCAAATGAAAATGGCGCCCGAAGCGGACGCCGTGTGGGTGCTGCCGAAGGTGGACAGCTCAGCTGGTGGGTAGATGAGGAATTCGAGAGCCCTACGAGGGCCCTCTCGCCGTGACTTAGTCGAGCCCTTGCCTCACCGGTCGGCTGATAGCTTCAGGTTCGGCGCAAACGCCTCGCATGCAGAGAGCAGCCTAGGATCGATGTCGGGCCGCAGAGGAACAAAGAGGACCAGACCAAAGCCATCCTCGGACAGGATGAACAGCAACTCCAGCAGGTTACCATGTAGATCGACTGTCTCGGCCTCAAGGATGAAGGCGGAGCCCTCAATCAGTCGAGCCGGGATTGGACCGCTGATTGCCTCCAAGGTGTCACCCGGCTGGACGATCAGGAACAGGCCTAGCTCCTCGAAGGCGAAGTCGGGGTAGCTGAGCAGGTTGTCGCGGTGAGAGGTCAGGCGATCGTACAGGGTGGTACCAAGCGGAGAGGCCAGCGCGCGCGCCATCTCCTCCGCCGTGCGGATTACAAGCATAACGGATTTCCTTTCGGCAAAGAAAAAGCCCCCGGAATTGCTTCCGAGGGCGCTACTTGATTTGAATTGGGGAGCAGCTAGCTCGCTGGATCTTGGCCAAACTCGTTTTCGCCCGGTGTTCCTGGTACTAGCATGAAGCCTAGGACGATAAGGGCGCCGACATAGGGAACAAGGTTTATAAGCGTGAACCAGCCGGACTTGCCTTGGTCATGGAAACGGCGAGCCTGGGCTGCCAAGTACGGGACTAACACTCCAAGCAAGCAGATAATTAGAGTGGCGAAAGCGAGATTGCCGATCGGACCCGTTCGCCCAAATACATCGCTATCAGCCGTCCACACGATGGTTAGTGCACCGGCGACGACGTTGATACCGAGGACGAACAGCCAGAACTCCTTGCGGCTGGACCGTCCCCTGAACTGCGCATAGCACCTCAGCGGTAGGAGCATCCACGCAACGTAGTCGGCTTCTCTTGGCCATTCGGCTGGCACTACAGAGGAAACGAGGCCAGAGCGGGCGGGACGGTCCTCAGATAGCAGCTTCAGTTTTGCCGCCTCGAACTCTTTTTCCGACAAGATGCCGGCGGCTTTCATCTCGTGCAGCTTTTCAATGCTCCTGAGAGCGTTTTTGTCGATCATTGCGAGCTCCTGTTGCTGGGAATGGTTTTGCCAATGCGGGCGCGAAGGCAAGCAAAAATGAGACTCATAGTACGTGGTCTGATCAACCACACTTTGGTCCATTCTGGCGGATGGATGTCCGCTCGCGCCTCGCTGTGAACATGAAAGCGTTGCGGAAAGCGCGCGGCTGGTCGCAGGAAGCGTTAGCCGATGAGGCCGGACTAGATCGAACCTACGTCAGCGGTATCGAGCGTAAGGTGAAGAACCCCACCATTACGGTTGTTGAGCGGATCGCTGCGGCCCTGGAATGCCCGCTTGGAGCCCTGCTCGACTAGGTGGAGGGAGGGGCGGCGAATCCCGCTACCTCATATAAGATGCCCCGTTTTTCGCATATCCGCCTGCTGATTGGCGCAGGTCAGACCTGTCGTTATGGAGGGAAAATGCTTCCGACCCCGATTAGCCGCGCGCTCTGCGAAACCCGGCATTGAGAACGGCGAGGTTGGCACGCTCATTCGCGCCCCACAGACTATGGGAGGGCGCCAACTCCCGATGCCGCGGCGCAAGCCTGATCAGCCCGACCGCAAAAGGTTGGCCCTTCGCCTCGAAGCTTACAAAGTGGCCAAATTACCGAAACTTTCTGTCGCTAGCCGTCTAGCGTTATCAACTTCCGCGAGAGATCAGAAGCCTACTTGGTCCGGGTCAGCTTCGCGCCCTATAGTCGATCGTTCAGCTGGCTGGCGAGCGTACCTGAAAGCCGCCGTCGCCGCAGCCCGTGAGTGAGCGATCGTCGTCACCGGACGCTGGACTTACACTGTGGCTTTGATGGTGAATCCGCGTGCCATTCAGTGAAAGCACGAAAAGCAGCTGAAGGGTTTTTGCGGCCAGGTCAAAGGCACAGGGGCGCTAATAGCGGCGTCCAGGCTTAAGGCACCTGGCCGATGGGACCGAGCATTGCGCCGCTATACGACCGCGACGACGCTGGCGGATCGCCTCGAATCCCGATCGGCTGCGGATCCAGCGGCTGATGGTCGCTGCGCGACACGCGATTGCAGAGATATCTGGCGTTCCCGGTTGAAGACGAGAGATGGTGGGCGGCATATCGGCGTCGCGACCTCCATTCTGTTTGTCGCACGCGCCGCTCTCGCCTAAGACCGGGGCGGCAGCAAAAGCACGGATGACCCGTCTTTCCTGCCGGCCAGGAAAGACCGAAGTTGGTGCAAAAGCGCGTTCTTATTACCGATGTCGACAACACCCTGCTTGATTGGCAGGATCTGTGGTATCAGACCTTTTCGGCGATGATGGACACGGTGCTCGACATCTCCGGCGTCGATCCTGAGACGCTCTACGCCGAAGCCAGCGTGATCCATCAGAAGTACGGCACCAGCGAATATTCGCACCTGCTCGAAGAACTGCCGTCGCTGCGCGCGCGCTATGGCGACGATACACTGACCATGATGGCCCCAGCGATCGATGCCTTTCGCGAGGCGCGCCGCCGCGCGCTCGCCCTTTATCCGACCGTCGCCGACACGCTCGCCGCGTTGAAGGAGAAGGGCGTTCGGATCGCCGCCTTCACCGAGTCCAAGGCGTTCTACACCAACTATCGGTTCCGCAAACTCGGGCTCGATGGCCTGGTCGACGTCCTGTATTCGCCCAAGGATCACAGCGTTCCGGACGAGACGGTGGCGACGCGACACTATGATGCCGGCAGCTACGCCTTCAAGCACACCCTCCATCACTACACGCCCGAGGGCGAGGTGAAGCCCAATCCCGATATCCTGCTCGATATCGTCAAGGATCTCGGCGTCTCGATCGACGAGGTGGTCTATGTCGGCGACAATCCGCTAAAGGACGTCTTCATGGCGCAGCAGGCCGGCATCACCGACGTCCACGCCGCTTACGGGTCTAGCCAGCATAAGCCCGAATATGAGCTACTGCGTAAAGTCACGCATTGGACGCCCGAGATGGTGGAGCGAGAGCGCACCGCGCTCAAGCCCGGCAGCGTCATACCGAGCCATGTGCTGACCGAGAATTTCGCCCAGATCCTGCCGCTGTTCGAGATGTCCTGATGGCTGACCCCGATCCCGCGCCGACATCTCCGCCCGCGTCAGCGGTGCCGCCGTCGCCGCCACCAGCGCCACCGCTCGCGGCAGGACAGATCGAAATCTGGAAGAAGATCGTCGACGTGCAGCAGCACTTCAACGACCTTGAACTGCGCATCCGCAATTTTGCGCTGATCGTCACCGGCGCGTTCCTCGGCCTTGGCGGGTACGCGATAAAGGATGCCGGCGTCGTCAAACTGTTCGGGATGGAGGTGTCGATCGCCGGGCTGGTGGTGGTGTCGGCGATCTTCCCGCTCGCCGCCTTCTACTTCATGGACCGGCTCTGGTATCACCGACTGCTCGACGGCTCGGTTTCTGCCGGCATCGAGGCGGAAACGGCACTTAAGGATCTCGGTTACAAGGTCGACCTCGGCTCCAAAATCAAGGAGCATAGCCCGTTCAAACTGTGGCTCACCAAGAACATGATCCGGTCGGCGACCAAGATGGACTTGTTTTACGCGATCCTGGCGGGCTCGCTTTTGCTGATCGCTGGCTTTCTCGGGTTCGGGATCCGGCCGCAGGCGGTCGTGGACAAGGCGTCACCGCCCGTCGTCGCGCCACCACCAGCTGGTCTGCCGGCCAACGCTGCGTCACCCGCCTTCCCCGCCAACACGTCGGCGCCTGCATTGCCAGCACCCCAGCCGACCGTTGCGGCCGGGCGTCCAACGCGGTCGAACCGATGGTCGGAAATTCTCAGGCCGATAAATGAAATCGGCGGCGCCGTAATTGTTTTCTAATCAGCTAGCTGCAGAGGCTGCCGTTATCCCGCTAATCGGATGGCGTGCCGTTGGATTAAGAGGGTAGGTCGACTTGAAGCCTTTCATAAAGTGGGCGGGGGGTAAACGCTGGTTGCTCAACGACCCCAGCTTCGGCCTGCCAAGCTTCGCCGGGCGGTACATTGAACCGTTTCTGGGCGGCGGCGCGGTGTTCTTTCACTTTGCTCCGGCGCAGGCAATCCTGTCTGACGTGAACGATCGCTTGATCGCTACCTACCGTTCGATCCGCGACGAATGGCAACCGGTTCAAGCGTGCCTGACCGAATATGATCAGAAGCACTCAAAAGAGTTTTACTATGAGGAACGAGCCCGCCGGCACGCTGAGCCCTATCGTCGAGCGGCTCAGTTTCTTTACCTCAATCGCACGTGCTTCAACGGTCTCTACCGCGAGAACCTCAAGGGGCAGTTCAACGTGCCGCTCGGCTCGAAAACACAGGTGACGCTTGTCGACGATGATTTTCAGAAGGCAAGCGAATTGCTGGCGCGGGCCGACCTGCGGACGAGCGACTTCGAGCCCATTGTCGACGAGGCTCGGGAAGGCGATCTGTTGTTCCTCGACCCACCCTACACCACAGCCCACAATTGCAACGGCTTCGTGAAATACAACCAGAAGATCTTCACCTGGGATGATCAGAAGCGCCTGATGAATGCAGTTAGCGGGGCCAAGCGGCGTGGAGCAAAGGTCGTGCTGACCAATGCCGACCACGCGAGCATCCATGAACTCTATGTCGACCTCGGTGCGCCGCAAGTTGTCTCGCGGCCGTCAGTCATCGCGGGCTCGGCTAATTCCCGACGCGGCACCACCGAGGCGCTGTTCGTCTTTTAGTTTCAAACGTCGTACAGAAATGGGGGGGGCGTGCCGTTTATTGATCCCGCCGAAGCGGTTTCGCTTCGTAGCAAGATGAGCTCGGACAGGTCGCAGCTGGGCAAAATCTTTGCTGCGAAATCCGCAAAGTTTCACACCCGCAACGTCAGCCACAGTCTGGTCGAAGGGCTGCTGGAGGAAGGTTGGGAAGAGTTCGGCACGCCGCTCAAGACCAAAACCCGGCTGCGCAAGGCGAAAAGCCACAGCGTGCAGTTCGAAGACGACCTCTGGTGTCAGCTCTATCGGCTTGGCTACCGACAGCTCAATGTCGACGAAACGTTTTGCTTGCCGTTCGGTCAAAGCTCGGCGGAGAAAAAGCAGATCGACATTGTCGCAATCGATGATGACACGGTGTTGCTGGTCGAATGCAAGTCTAGCGGAGCATCGGCGAAGGCCCCTTCCTACAAAACTGAGTTTGACGCGCTACGCCTGCGCCTGGACGGCTTTCGGAAATCGATCGATCAGACGTTCGGCCCCGGTCGCCGGATCAAATATATCTTCGCGACGCGCAACCTCCGGCTGGCGCGTGATTCTGCTGATGTGATCAGGCTGAACGAAGCCGGCGGCTTCTATTACAACGACAACACCTTCGAATATGTAGACAGCCTGCTAAAGGCGTACCGCGACGCTGCCCATTATCAATTCATGGGGCTGCTTATGAAGGGGCTGCAGATCAACAAAGACAAAATCGAGGTTCCCGCCATCGAAGGCACTATGGGCGACAAGACGTATTATATGTTCTCGCTCGAACCTCAGACGCTGCTTAAGATCGGATTTGTGCTGCACCGGACCCGCGCGAACGAAGCAGAGATGCCAACCTATCAGCGGCTGCTTTTGCCGTCTCGACTGAAAGGCATCACCAAGTTTATCGATGGGCGCGGGTATTTTCCCAATTCGGCGATCCTCAATTTTAACGAGCGCGAAGCGAAGCTGGAATTTCAGGGGCAGGCGCGATTGAAGGACACGGCATCGCGTACCGGCGTGCTGAAAATCCCGAACGCGTTTGCCATTGCCTATATCATCGACGGCCAACACCGCATCTACAGCTACGCAAATTCGAAGTTCAAAGCGAGCAACACCATTCCGGTGGTCGCTTTCAAGAACCTCGATCCGGGCGATCAGCTCGAACTTTTCATGCAGATCAACGAAAACCAGAAAGCAGTGAGCCCGACGTTGCGGATCACGCTTGAAGAGGACCTGTATTGGAACGCCAGTCGCCTGGACTCGCGGTTGAAGGCACTGCGCTCGTCAGTGATCCGCGCATTGGGCGGCGATGCGTCCGGTCCGCTCTACAACAAGATTTCTCTTGGCGAGGACAAGGCTACGCTTCAGGCGAAGCCGTTCGCCGACGCGCTTCTTAGGTGTAAATTGCTCCCGGAAGGGAGAGGCAATAAATTCGTCGACGGGACCACGGCAACGTCGCTGTACGAGACAGCCAACGTCGACCATAATGCCGAGATGATGAAGGCGCGTGATCGCGCCGTCGGTCTCATCAACGCTTGCTACGAACTGGCCGAGGAGGTCTTGAAGGCGCATCAGGACGCATTTCACACCTACATCCTCTCAAACCGCGGCAGCTTCGCATTCGTTTCTTTGATCGGTGATCTGCATGCGTTCGAAACAGCCCACGGTGTTATCTCCATCAAATCGACTACCGACGAGCGTATCGCGGCGCTTGATAGGTATCTGCTCGTGCTATTCAAGGCGTTGCAGACGATCTCGCCGGAGAATGCCGAAGCGTTGACGGGCAAGCTCGGGAGCGGCGCGGAAACCATGTGGCTGCGGATTTTTCAGGGCTACATTCACGCCAAATTCGGCGACTACAATCCGCCCGAACTTCAGGATTGGAAGGAGCGGCAGGACAAGGCGCTGCAGACCGAGGGCCGGGAATTTGGCACGCAAATCGAGCGCCACATGAAGCACTTCATCATCGATCAGCTGCAGGCCCTGTTCGGTGAAAATTGGGATATCGAGATTGGATCTATCCAGCGCGACTGCGAAACGCGTGCGAAGGAGCAAATGGAAAAGAACTATAAGGAGGGGCTGGGGCGGCAGGAAATACCCTGGACCGACCAGTTCTTCATCAAGGATTACAAGGCGATCATAGAAAAATACTGGGCGAAAAAACCCGAAGAAAAATCGGACGCCCAGTCGTTCGAACAGCATTTTTCAATCGATATCGGTCACGGATTTGGCAGCAAAGCCGACAAGATTAAGTGGATCTCGCTCTTCAATACGCTGCGCAATAATTGGGCGCATGAGGGGACGAAGGAAAAGGGGTTGAACAAGAGTGATGTCGATTTCTTGTCGAAAGTTCACAGCAAGCTCGGTTTGTAGCGCGTGCGACGCCACACTTGTTGCCGGCTAGCGGGGTCGCACCGCAACCACCTAGCAGGATGGAAATCCCCAAAACCAAGCCAGTCGCCCATCGGCTGCAATGACGGGCTACAGTCTGCTTTGGTCTATTCACGGCCAGAAACAGCCAGTCCGCAAACGGCCCAGTTGCCGCCTCCCATACCCCTGAACCGACGGGGGCTATTCGGGAGCTAACTTTAACGGTGGCGATGTTCGCGACGTCGGTCGGCAACTACGCAGTATCGTCATCCTCGGACAAGGTTGTACCGGTGGCTTGATCATCAGGGGAGCGATCATCTGGCCTCAGGTTCGGCAGGCGCGAGCTGATGAGCGTATCCGGATCAAGGAAGAATCGCTCTGTCCGCTCGTAACCGAAGCATTTTCGACCTTGCAGATGAGGATACCCCTCGATCCTGTCGGGCCACCAGACTCCTAGGGGGGCGCAGTCTGAGTACTGGTACACTTTCACGACCTGTGGCGGGCCGCCGATCGTATGCGCCTTCGCCCCTTCTCTGAGCATGTCGCGCACCACTTCGAACGGCTCGAAATCAAGCTTGTCGAGTGAAGATGTGTCGTCTTTGGCTTTGATCAGGTCGGCCAACTTCTCACGAGCCTTCGGTGCTTGGTCTCCGGCTATCGCAACCTGCCCTATCGGTCGAAAGTCACGAGCCCGTCGCTTCTTTAGGCCGACTCTGCCTGTGCGTGTATCAATGCCAATCCATGGGGCCGGCAGGGCCAGATGCCGCTTTTCACGGCTGCTATACCTGATCGTCCAGAGTAGGAATTCCTTGCGCACCCAAGAATACCCTCCGAACAGAAACTCTGCGGCGGGGCTTGGCTGTGCCTCGGGGACGCCATGTACAAGAGGTGACGGTCGGATAGCAGCTCCCATTGCGTCGATGACCTTGAGGGCATGGGTTTTCGCTGCGGACAAATCCATCGATCTCCGGCGGAGGGGGGCGTGAGCATCGAATGCCGCCGCGACCTGATGCATCATAGGGTAGGCGTGGTCGGTTTCGCCAGCGAAGGCGATCGCGCAATCACTCCGCGGCAGGGAAAGTACCTTCGGGCAGGCATCGAAGTCAAAAGCAGTGCCTGACAAGCGGCTGTCGGTCGTGAAGACCAGTTCCTCGCAATCAGTGATCCGCCGCACCCAAGCAATCGAAATAGTCAAACCCACCCCGCCAAATGAGATTTGTGCTTACCAGAGCGAAGCATTTGCTTGTGGTCGCTCGCGCCGGATAGGCAGGAAGCGGCCAAATTCCAGTCGTTCAATCGCTCTACTCATTTGGCGACAAACCGGCGAATTTGCTGGCAACCTCTTTCTATGAGGCAGCTTCGCCGACATCACCTTGCTGACCTAACCGCTCGATCTTGCTCATCTTCGCTAAGGGCAGCGGTGATCCCTCCGGTGCCTCTCCCATACCAACGCGTAGGAACTCGCCACCATCGCGCAGCTGAGATCCCATCCTTTTGGGAGACACACACCAAGCGGTCGTCCGCTCGTAATTGCCACCCATCGACACACAGGTCATTGGCGGCCCCTCAACAAGCCCCTGCGGTGCGAGCCCGATTGACTCTCCTACCAACTGCACCGGAAAGTCACGCGCTCCGATCGCGTCCCCATCGGAACACGGCTGGTTGAGCCGACACGTGTTGTCGATTTCTCGCGTGGCGATTCCCGACAAGCGAGCGCGAGGCCCTTCTGCGCACCACAACGGACCGTCTCCGTCCCAGACCCGAACCGGGTTGCAGGTGAACGCCTCTCCTGCTGGGATTATGAGAGCGGCCACTAAAAGCAGTGACATAAGCTACCTCACCGCCGAGAGGGGCCGCTTTGCAAAGCACTGGCGCTCGAACCCTTCTCTAAGTGGGTCTAGCATGGGATAGCAACAGCTCCTACCCAAAGCGCCCCAGAGAGGACCCAACCGCGGACCAAGCTGGAATGCCCTCCCGCTTAGCCCTTTGGATATCCTCCTCAAACAGTGGTGCCGCTTACAGGACTCGAACCTGTGACCCCATCATTACGAATGATGTGCTCTACCAACTGAGCTAAAGCGGCACGTGAATGGGCTCATAAGGGCCCTGCTCCGGAGCTGCAACGCCCTTCGCCTGCAATTTGGAGGCCCGAGCCGGAATCGAACCGGCGTGCAAGGATTTGCAGTCCTCTGCGTAACCACTCCGCCATCGGGCCCCGGGCGGGGATCTGTGCGGCTCGCGAGGCGGTGTCAACTGCCAGTTCGCACAATTCCTGCTTGAGCTCGCACGTTCTTCACTTGTTCAGCGTATAAAGCGCCGATTTGAGCCCCATAATCCATGGACACCATCTCGATGGGGCAGCGCTGGACGCGGCCGGCGGCTCAGGAAATTTGCCACTGACTCGAGCAATTTCAGGAGACGCCGGCCGTTTGCGGCAGTCCAGGGTGGGCGCTTTCTTGACCACCTCCTCTCACCCACGGATGCGAGTACCGAACTGAAGCGCAGTCTGGCACGGCGTGCCTCAAGCAGGCCGAGACCTTCAAGGGATTTGCGCGATTCTTGCTCTGCTAGTCTATGGCTTGACCGGGTCGCGAGCAGAACGGCCCGCATTGTCGAGCGGCGAACTGAGCGAAGAGCGATTGAACGCCATCGCCGAATATCTGGCCGCAAATGGCTATTCGGCCCGTGGTAACTGGATCCACCGACGTCTTGTCCGCAGGCCGAAATAGCAGCCAGGCCGCTTGCTGTCGGCATCAGCCGGGGGACGCGAGTAGAGCGGCCGTTATAAAAATCATTCCGTCGCGACAATTGTGACCGTCAAACCAGCATCCGCTCGAACATCCAGAAGCTGGCGAGCGTACCCACGACATAGCCGGTTGCTTTCGCGGCGGGAAATTGGGTGCCGATGCTGTTTCCCGCCCGGCGCAAAAGCCAGACAGTGCCGAGTACCGAAATAGCGAAGATCACCTGTCCGATCTCGATGCCGACATTGAAGGCAAACAGAGCGGCCATGAAGCCCTCGTTCGGTAAGCCGATCTCGCGCAGCACGGCGGCGAAGCCGAATCCGTGCAGCAGGCCGAAGGCGCTGGCGACGAAAATGGGCTTGCGCCAGGTTAGTGTGTCCCGCGGCCCTTTCACAATCTCCACCGCCAGGAACACGATGCTGAGCGCGATCACCGCTTCTACCGCCGAGATCGGCAGCCGCACCAGGTCGAGCGTCGAGAGTGCCAGTGTCAGCGAGTGGGCAATGGTAAAGCCGGTGATGGTCGTCAACACCCGGCGCGGCGTGCGGGCGATGAAGATCAGGCCGGCGACGAACAGCAGGTGGTCCACCCCCATCCAGATATGCTCGATGCCAAGCACGAGGAAATCGAGGAAACTGCCGCGCTCCTCACCCGCTTCGGCGAGGCTGAAGCGCATCTCCTGCGGCTGCAACAGCACCGTCTGCGGGTCCGCGCCGTTGCCCGGATGGTAGCGGATGATGGATGCGAGATTGGGATTGGCGAACGGATAGGCGATGGTGACGGGCTTGCTGGCAATGCCGCCCTCGCAGTGCCACACCTCCTCGCGCCAATGGCCGAGCGGATCGGACCAATTACGCTGTCCTTCGGCGCTGGTGCACTCCTCGGCTGAAAGCTGCGGAAGGTGCCGCGCCTCGATGTTGGCCGGAACTTTCCAGGTGACCCGGTAGGTATCCCCGCCTTCGGCCTTGACTGTCGCGTTCAGAGGACGGTTATCGTCCGCACGCGCGGTGACTGGCCACAGAACCAGGAGAGCCACCAGCAGGAGGCACAACCGCATCACCGCAGGATGCCCGCCTCGACCTCGATCTCGTAGCGCGCCAACATGGCGTCGAGCGCCCGGTCGGCCGCCTGCTGTCGTTTCTCTGCCAAGGCATCCTCGCGTACGCGATCGGCGATGTCGGCGAATGCAGGCGTTCGTGGCGCGTCCACAGCCACGGGAAGCACCAGGTGCCAGCCATAGTCGGACTGGATCGGCCCTTGCCAGCGTCCCGGCTCCAGCTTGAAGGCAGCGCGGGCAAAATCATCGCCGAAATGGCTCATTACGATCGGCTGTGAGACGTCGGAATAATTGATCTGATAGAGAAAGCGCTCACCATACTGGCCCGCCTTCTCGAAGGGCACATTGCGCGAGCGAAGCGCCGCGAGAGCCTGCTCTGCTTGCCCCCGCGCAGCGTCGCCGGCGAAGAAGACGTGAGTGAAGGTGATCGAGGGGTCGAGCCTGTATTGCTCCCGATTGCGCTTGTAGAAATCGCGCACTTGCGTGTCGCTCACCGTCATGTCGGCGGCCGCTTCTTCCATTAGGAGCAGGCGCATCTGCTGGACCACGCGCTGGCGGACAAGCGGGTCGGCCGCGGCCAGATCGAGCGCCTCTCCCTCGCGATACAAAGCTTCCTGCAAGGCTGCGTCGCGCACCAGCTTCTGCCGCTCCTCTGGCGACATGCTATCGAGGATGCCGGCAAAGGTATCCTCGTCATAGACCTGCGCGCGGCCCTGCATGAAGACGAGCAGATCCTCTCGATCGACTGCAATCTGGCGGCCGGACGTGTCCTCTCCGCTCCAGGCCGCGGCGAGCAGGAACAGTGCTCCACCGGCCAGCAGGAAATGCGCCAGCGGTTCCTTGAAGAAGCCCTTTGCCGTCATGGACGGTACCAGACTGGCGAGGTCCAGGCGCGTTCCTGGATGGTCGCCGGCAAGTCGATGGTGCCGGGGTCGATCTGCAGCGCCCGCGCATCGAACAGGTGCTGGCGCGGCGTGGGGATTTGCAGCACGCGAACGTAGTAGAAGGCGGACTGGGCGGGATCGAACTGGGGATCGGTCCACAAGGCGACGAGTTCGGGCGCGCCGATCGTGTTGGTGTAGCGCGCCCGGTCGACATCCACGCTGTTGCCGACGGGCGGCAGCGAGCCGTCAGGCTGGAGGGCCCGGTCGCCCGCCCATGCCACGTTGAAGATCTTCTCGTGCATCTTGCCATCCGCGTCGAGCCAGCCCTTGAGGACCTGCACCCGGTCCAGGTTCGCGGCATCGGGATCCTTCACCGCCCGGATAGCGAGCTGCGGCGGGGAAGCGCCGGCACTGCGCACAAGTGTCCCGCCCATCGGCACGCCCTTGCGATAGCCGATCGCGGCGTAGTCCTTCGCCCGCACGTCGCTTTCGGAGAAGCCATGTCCTGCGAACAGGCGCACCCTCATGCGGGGGCCGCTCGTCCCGTAAACCTCGCGTCGGCGGAACGCTTCGAAGATGGCCTGGCGGTCGTTCCGGTCCGCCCAGACGCCGGCGAGTCCAGCTGCGGACATTTCGGGCGAAGGGAACGGGATTGCGACCTTGGCCGGCCCGAACCTCTCGCGCGGCAGGTAATCGTCGCCCATCTTGCCGAAGAAATTGTCCTCCCGTTGCGAGGACAGGCCGGTATGGGAGTCGCTGGAGCCGATGATCCCGTACTTGAAGGGGTTGACGCCGATGCGCCGTTCCTCGGCAAGGCCCCGCAGCAGACCGCTGCGCACGTAAGAGCCGGGCGAGACCGGCGTGGCTTCGCCGCTCAGCAATTCGTTGAACAGTTCGAAGCCGGCGAACTCATCATTGGGCGACAGGACCGGATGCGTTTCCGACGTGCCCTTGACCTGCGTAATCTCGATCGCCGGCTCCCACTTCTGGCGCGCCGTGGCATAGGCCGCATCGAATGGGTTGCCGTCCATGTCGGTCATCTCGAACATGCGTCCGCCTGACATGTTCGGGTTGTGCGGCAGGGCGACGAAATCAGCGCCGGTCATGGCCTTGGTGCGCTCGAAATAAGCCCACAGGTCTTCCGGCTTCTCGCTCATGTAATTCGCGAAAGGGATGAACTCGCCGGCCGTTTTCCCGTCCACATTGGTGAACACCACGCGATGCAGGTTCCGGGCATTTGGCGCGGAGGTCCATTCCCAGCCGATCAGCGCGGTGAAGGTCCCGGGCCGATTGTGCCGTTCGGCGGCGGCCACTTGTCCGGCCCAGCTGGTCGCGAGGAAATCGTTGGAATAGATCTGCTCGCGATATTGGCGCCATTCCTCCTCGTTCAGCCCGGCGCCGAACATCTGCGCCAGAGTCAGAGCCTGCCCGCCCTGGTTGTCGAAAATCTTGAGCAGGCGCTTGGCTATCGGCAGCTTCATGATTTCCGGATCGCGCGCTCTCAGCCTGGTCGATGCGGAAAGACCCACCGCGTGATCGGCCATCACCATGAAGTCGAGCGGCCGGTCGATCTGCACGCGCTGCCCGGTCCTGGGGAAGATCACCGGGAGACCGCGCGCGAAACGGTAGGCGCTGTCCACATCCACCGAGTCGAAGCCGCTGCCGAACGCATCGACCGAATTGCTGGAATGGACGTGCGTGTCGCCCCACAACAGCATCCGGTCGCCATCCTCAGCCTGCAGCGCTTCAGCCATTTCGCCGACGACGGGAGCATCCGCGGTCCGGGCCTTGTCGGCCGAGGCGCTACACGCCGCGAGCGCCGCAAGTGCGCACAACGGCGCGGGGAAGATCTTCAAGGCGTGTAGTAGACAGGCGATGTCCAGGCGCGTTCCTGCAGCCATGCTTTGGTTCCATTGGAGAGCGGAGTTCCAGAGGCGACCGAGAGGTAGGTTGCCCAGCGGGGAGTGGGGATTTCGATGACGCGGGCGTAGTACATCGCCCTTTGCGCCGGGTCGAACTCCGCATCCGTCCAGGTACCCACGAGTTCGGGCGCGCCGATCGTATTGGTATAGGTGGCGCGCGAGGCGTCGACCGTGTTGCCGACCGGCTCGAGCCGTCCGTTCGCCAGCCTGCGACGACCGGGCGACCAGACGACGTTGAAGACCTTCTCATGGGACTTGCCGCCATCGCGCCAGAGCTTGACGATCTGGACGCGGTCGAGATTGCCGGAATTGGGATCCTTCGCCGCCTGCACCACCAGGGTCGGTCCCCTGGCGCCGGCCGGTGCCCTGGAGAGATTGCCGCCCATCGGCACGCCCCAGCGATAGGCCCGGGTGGCCCAGTCCGCGCCATCGGTCAGCCCTTCGGCGCCGCCCCAGCCGGCAAACAGCCGCACCCGCATACGCGGGCCCGACGTGGCGAAGGTCTCCCGCCGCCGGAACGCGGCAAAGATCGCCTGCCGCGTATTCGCTTCGGCCCAGACGCCGGTGAGGCCGGAGGCGGAAAGGTTGGCAAGCGGGCTGCCGATGATGGGCGAGATCTCGCTCAGGATCGCAGCGGCGTCGGACTGATTGTCCGAGAGTCCCAATCCGCCCGGGAAGTTATCCTCCTCGGTGGTGGAAATGCCTGAATGGAAGTCGGTGCCGCCGACAAAGCCCTGTTCGAATGGGTTGACGTCCAGCCTCTCGGCAATCTCCATGCCGCGCTGCATGGCGCTGCGGACATAGCTGCCGCCCAGGTCACCCTCCGACTTGACCAATTCGAAATCGGCGAACTCGTCCTCCGGCGAAAGTTCCGGGCGCGTCTCGCTCGTGCCCTTGTTCTGGGTGATCTCGACAAGAGGCTCGTTGAGCCTGCGGCGCGCCGCGAACTCGGCGCTCATCGGCTCGCCATCGAACTGGTCGTAGGAGAAGGCGAGCCCGACGGAGAGGTTGGAATTGTGCGGGATCATGAGCGAGTCCACGCCGCGCTTGCGATGGTTCTCGGCATAGGCCCACAGCATCTCGGGATCGAGGCTCTCCATCGCCGAGAACGGCATGGAGGGGTAATCGGGGCCGCGGAAGATCACATTGCGGTGCAGGTGGGCGCCGTTCGAGCGCAGGTTCGGCGAATATTCGAACGCGACGAAACTGGTGAAACGCCCCGGATCGTTGTGCCGCTCCGCCGCGGCGATCGTTTCCATCCACGTATCGTGGCTGAGCGCAGGATCGTTCAGTCCTGAACGTGGCTCGCCGAACATCCCGCCCGCGGCATAGCCGAACAGCTCGAACATCGTGGGCCCGCCATTGTTCGTGAACAGGCGCTGCCATTTGGTCTGGTCTCCCGGCAGGGTGATCTCGCCCCGCATCGCCCGTCGAACATTGCCGAGGAATTCGGCGTGGTCGGTCACGGCAAGGAAATCGAGCGGGGCTCGACGCTGCTGCATCCGACCCAGATAGCTGACCGGCTCTCCCTTCGCGAAGCGATAGGCATCGTCGGGCGTGGTCTCGGTCTTCACTGCAGCGGCATCGAGCGAGAAGCTCGTGTGCAGGTGCAGATCGCCGAAATAGACCTGCCGCTCGAAAGAACCGGTCGGTTCAGCCTCCGCCATCGTGCTGCCGGCCGAGCCTTGTCCGATCGAGCCGTTCTCAGCTGGTGCGGCACACCCGGCCAGCAGGGTTATCGCCGGGAGCAAGCTCGCGCCTACGAGCTTCGCCTTCAAGCGTCTGCCGAGCATCGTGAGCCTTCCTTCACTTTGACCGCCAAGAAACAGACCAGAGCGGCAATCTCATGAGAGTTCTGCCGGTCTTTCCGAGCAAATCAATCACCTTAGTTCGCTGACTTGTCAGAATGAACCTCGAGTCCGGGTAAGCTGCATCGACCGTTTTGTGGGTAATCCATCTTGTCCGGCGAGACGCCAAACCGGCAGATGCCTCCGGGGTCCGACCCAGAGGCATCTGTCGTCATCAATACTCGTAGCTGAGCTGCACCGCGAAGGAGCGCGGCCGATCCACGAGGTAACGAACACTTCCGTTCGCCCCGCTGACGGCTGAGGCATAGCTGCCGGTCAGCTTGTCGGTCAGATTGCGACCGATCACGGCGAGCGCCCAACCTTCGCTGGAATCGATCCCTACCCGCAGGTCGACCTTGGCGAACCCCTCCTGGAACAGCAGCGGGTCCTGCTCGGAGGACAGATAGTGATCGCTCTTGAAGTAGAGCACCGGATCGACAGTCAGTTCGAGGTCCTGGGTGAGCGGCAGGCCGACATGCGCGCCGACATTGCCCGACCATTTGGGCGCATAGGCGCGGCGTGCGCCGCTGAGGTCCTGCGACCCGCCCATTTGGCTGCAAACAGTCAACGGGGCACCCGCGGGCGTGAACAGCAGACTACCCGCAGCATCAACAGCTTGTGTCGAAAGCTGGACCTGGTTGCACGGGGCACCGGCATAGTCGCGATACTTGGCATCGAGGTAAGACGTAGAGGCAGTCAGGGACAGCCACGGCGCCACACGCCAGTTGATGTCCAGGTCCACGCCCTGCGAGCGCGAGGAAGCAACGTTCTGGACGATCGAGGTGATCGTGCTGACAGTGTTCCCCCCGCCAATGTCCACCAGCAGGCTCTGCACGACGTTTTCCTGGAGATTGTCGAAATCGTTCCGGAAAACGGCGATGTTGACATCGACGGCGCGGTCCAGGAGCGACGCCTTGACCCCGGTCTCATAGGCGGTGACGTATTCGGGCTCAAAGATGTTCGGGAAGTTGGCAGTGCTGTAGCCACCCGCCTTGAAGCCCTCAGCATAGCTGACATAGGCCATGATATCTGGCGTGATGTCGTATTGAATGCTGGCCGATGGCATGAAGTCCTTGTCGACCCGGCGACCCGGCAAGTTCCCGCCCCCGAAATTCTCCGTCGATCCGAGCAGGAGCGAGTTCAGCAGCAGCTGCGTGTCCTCGTTGTAAGGGACGAACGTTCCTTCTTGGAGATTGTCAGTGGTGCCGCGCGCGGAGGAGCGCGTCGCGAACTTGCTGATGCGGCTCCACCTGGCGCCGAGATTGAGCCTCAGCGCATCGATCGGCCGGAACGTGACGGCGCCGAAAACGGAGAGATCCTCGTCATCGGTCCTGTTCGTGCTGACCGCAGAGACGTTGTCGCCAGGAAGGGCTTCGTTGGTCAGCACTGGCGTCGGCAAGGGCGAGGTCGGGATTATCCCTGATGCAACAAGCCCGGCCAGCGCGCCAAAATCATTGAAGAAGAAGCCGACATCCTGTTCGAAGGTCATCTCCGACTTCGCATAATATCCGCCCACCATATAGTCGAACATCCCGCCCTCGTCGGACTGGAAGCGGACCTCCTGGCTCAATTGCTGGAAATCCTCGCCTACCCGGATCGGCAGCCCGTCGGTTGTACCGGAAGGGCCGCTGGTGATGGGAAAGGGGATGCCGGTAAATTGCTGGTTGGAGGTGTGGTCGTAGTAACCGCTCCTGAGGATCAGTTGGTGATCCGTCCCGATGTCGAAACTGTTTGTCCACGCAGCCTCGACGAAGTCGAAATCGGCGAAGTCGAGCGGCGTGTCAGACCGGTAATCGAGCACGTCGTCGACCACGCCATTGTTCTGCGCGAGGAAATCGGCGCAGGTGCCTCCGACGATGTTCGAAGGCGCGGCAGGCGGGCAGTTGACGACCTGAAAGGCCTGCGCGCCCACCGAATGCATGGTGCCACGATCGATGCGAAGATCGGACGTGATGCCCGACGTAGGCTCGAAGCGCGCCGACGCACGCAACTGGACGGAGTCCCTGTCCGGAGCGTCGCCAGTCGGTGTCTCGACATAGCCGCCCATGCCGTCCACGCGCGCCGCGAAGCGGAACGCAAGACTGTCGCTCGCCGGGATATCGACGCCCGCCTCGACATTGTACTCGTCGTGAGATCCGTACAGCGCGCTGACATTCGCCCCATAATCGCTGCCGGGCTTGCGCGTGGTTATGTTGAGGGCGCCAGCGATCGAGTTGGCGCCGAAGAACGTCGTCTGCGGGCCCTTGAGGACCTCCAGCCGTTCGATGTCGAAGAAGGCCGAGCGAACGGCAACGGCGCGCCCGCGGTAGATGCCATCGACGAAGGTGCCGACCGACTGCTGAAAGCCCCAATTCTGTCCTGAACCTACGCCGCGAATGTTGATCGAGGGCGAAGGTGCGTCGGCGATGCTCACGGCCGGAAGGCGGCTTTGCGCGTCCATCAAATTGGTGACGTTGAAATTGTCCAGCTGCTCGTCGGAGAGCACCGACACCGCGACCGGCACGTCCTGCAGGCTCTGCTCGCGCCCTTGTGCCGTCACGATGATGACGGAGCCCTCGTCTGCCTGCGCTGTGCCCACCGCATCCTGAGCGGATGCCGGGGACACCCAACAGGCCACGACGCCCATCATGGATACCGTCGTAAGAACTGCCGCACCCAAGCTGACTGGCATTTCGTGCCTGCGCATTTGCCTTGTCATCCAACCTCCTTGAGAAGGGGCAAACCCCTTCAGTGTTCTATTCAAAATAGGAATATGCCTTGCAACGGTCGACGCACCCGCTTTTGCGATCAGGTCGCCTTCATTGCGATAAATAGGTCTGGATACGGGCACCACGGCAGAGCACGCCGTCAAATTGCAGCGGCCTTCCACCGGAGCCTCAATCCGCCGATCATTCAGCGACGCAGCGCAAGCACATCCTCCCGTGAACGCGAATACACATTCGTAAAATTCGGTCAAGCACTCTGCGTTACCGAGGCGGGTTCTGCCTCGGAGGGCCAATGGCCGCCCGACATGCGCCGAGCCGCATGGCCCTTCAATCCAGTGCAGCAATCTGCAGGGCAATCTTGCGCAGTTCAGGAAGAAACCCAGGGTCCTCCAGCCTGAGCGGCCCCGGTGCGTTGATGATCTGGTTGCTGATCACGCTGTTGAAGACCTGCCTTGCAAGAGCGACCCGCCGCCGCTCATCTTCGTCGAGCGTTCGGCCGGCGGACCGCTCGATTGCAGCAAGACCCAGCGCAGCAGCCCGCCCGCCGACATCCGCAAATCGCGCCCAGTATCCCGGCTCCGCGGAGGACCTCTGGAGTGCCGCCTGCCAGAGGTTCCGGTTGGATAGCAGTTCCTCAAAACTTCGGTTGAGGTTCAATGTGAACATCTCGCTCGCGGAAACTTCCCTGTCGAGCTCGGCGGCCCAGGCACACGCCCGCTCGAAGAACGCGGTCAGCAGCACCTCAAGGAAATCGTCCTTGCTGCCGAAGCGCTGGTAGAAAACGCCGACCGATCGATCCGCAGCGGCCGCAATGGCTGCAACGGACAGCTCGGAAAACATGTGACTTCTCAACAAACGCAACGCCGCAGCGATGAAGCGCTCGGCAGTTTGCCGACTACGTTCCTGTTGGGGAACCGGAACGGGGGGGGAACTGGCCATGTCAGGCTCCTCGGCAAGGGCGAGTATGAATTTCTGTTCTCATTACCTGTTCGATCAAGGAAAAGCGCATGGCACGTGCTCCAGATCAAGGCGTTAGCCACCGTTCGGTCGCGCCGGGAGCGGTGAGCAGCGCAGGGTGACGGCCGCCGGTCCCGCTCTCGCGCATATCCCGGCCGTAAGCCGAGCACCGTGTTGGCGGCCGTTGCGCCATCGACCGGTTTCCGCCGTTCGGGGACAATGCTCTCACTCCGCGGTAGCGAACGTTCTCGATTTAGCGATACGAACGGTGATGCAACGAGTTTACCCAAGTTCCACGCATTGCGTCCACGCAATGTCCAGATCCGTGTTCTTTCAGCCCCTCCGCCGTAAACTGACCGAAAACTAATCAGTAATGCCGCGTGCTGGGGCGTCCAAGGCTGACTAGCTTGGTTAGCCGGTCTTCGAGGGATCCACTTGCGAACGTTCAACTCGCGCGAGGGCTGCTCGTAGACCGCCATGCGTTCAGTTCTCGATCACCGACACGCCGACCCCTCGCCGACGTCGAAGCACACGAGCCGCAGGCAGGCGCCGGCCAGAGGACCAGCGTACCACCCCCTTAGAACTGCTGAGATACTTCGCCCCCGAGCGTTCCCGCCCGTTCAGCCGCTCCGCAGCACAATTCCGGTAGCGAGGCCAAGCAGGGAACTGCTCACGCGTCCAGCCCGGCGAATACAACCGCCGTATAGTGCCGGCTAAGGCATATCGGCACAGTCGAGCCACTGGATACCGATGTCTGCGAATTGGTGAATCCGCCGACGCGAAGAAGGGGTGTCACCGCATCGAACGACAAGCCGGTGATCGCTGGCGAACGAAACGCGAAAACGGCGAACTCGCGTCATCGCTGCGCGGAGAGGGGATATGCAGTCTTGCAAAGCCACTCCGCCATAGGAGCACAAATCGTGCCCAGCCTCGGCTTCCGGATCGAGCATCGACGAGGCTACCGGTTCACGCTGCTATTCCGGTACGTGGCCGGCGTACTTCTACTCGGCCGGCTGCACGGCAGCGGCAGGCAAGTCCTCCTCCTCCCCCCGCAGCTTCTTGGCGAAGTGCGAGAGCGCCAGGATGCACACAACGACGCCGGCCAGGCAGACGGCCGAGAAGGTGTAGCCCGCCAGTACCTTGGCCTCGCTGCCCAGGAACAGGCGCGCGCCGATCCAGGGCGCGGCCACCGCGGCGAACTTGGCCATGAAGCTCGCCCAACCTCCACCAGTGGCACGCACCGCGCTAGGATAGAAAATGCTGGTGATCGAGATGACCGCCGCATGCCCCGCGCCCACCAGGACAGAGCCGATCAGCACCACCGGGATGAACAACGGTCCCGAAAGCACGATGCCGAGGCCAAGCAGCAGCAGGAAGGGAATGCCCAGCAGCGGCGCCAGGATGATCTGACCGGGCCCGCGTTTCTCGGTAAACATCAGCAGGAACACGCCCGCCACAGCGCCCGCCAACGCGCCGATGGAGCCCAGATTGGTAGAGGTCTCCACGCTGAGGCCGAGTTCCTCGAGGAAGAGCACGCCGAAGCTCGACTTCAGATAGATGGCGAAGGAGGAGAAGAAATAGGCAACCCAGATCAGCGGGGTGATCCACACCAGCCAGCCGTGGAACAACTCCTTGAACTTGGCCAGCGGCGACTCGCTACCGTCCGTCTTGCGCTCGTCAGAAAGTTCGAAGGCGGTGTAGCGCTGGGTGTCAAAGCCCGGATCGAAGCGGCCGAGCATGGGCACGATCTCGCCCGCGGGGCGGCCCTTGGCGACCATCCAGCGGGCAGATTCTGGCAGCGTGAAGACCAGTACCAGCGCCAGCACGCCGGTGAGCAGGCCGCAGAAGAAGAACACCATGTGCCAGCTGGGCCCAGGCATGGCGGCGGCGAGGCCGGTGCCCGCATGGAGCGCGGCGTAAAGGCCATCGGGAGACGCGAACAGATTGGCGATCTGCCCGGCAGCCGAGCCGCCCGTAGAGAAGCCAAGCATGATGATCGTCACCGAGGTGGCGCGCATCGCCTTGGGCATGCTCTCGACGTTGAGCGACCAGATCGGTGCCAGCAGCCCACCGATCGCCAGCCCCCCCAGCAGCCGCAGCACGAACAGCATTTCGGGTGAACTTGCGAAACCGGTGACGAAGGTCATCATCGCAGCAACAAGCGTGCTGAAAATAATTACCGGCCGCCGCCCGACGATGTCGGCGATATACGAACCCACCAGCGAACCGATCATCTGCCCTATGAAGGCTGCCATGCTGACATCGCCCATCTGCTCGGTGGTCAGTTGCATCTCATCGCGAATGTAGGGAAGCGTGTAAGCGATGAGCGAAAAATCGAGCCCGTCGAAAAAGGTGACGAGGCAGGAAAGGAAAAGGATGCGCTTGTGGAAGGGCGTGAAGTTCAGCCCCTGCATGAAGCCGGCAACGTCCAGCGTCTGCGCTCGCGTGGTGGCCATCTAAGCTCCTCTGCCGCCGCTTTGGGCGTTCCCTTTTGTTAGCATGGTAATGGCTGAGCGCGGCTCACGCCAGTGGGTTGTGCGGATGTGCCGAGGTGGAGCACAACAAGGTCAAGGCTAGGCCGGGACTTGTGCTGGAGCTCGGTGGGAGGGCGTCGAGCGGGCTGGCCGCATGCCGTCTCACAGGTGACGCGAGCGCTTTCGCGTGCCACGCGATAGCTGCCCTGAGGCACCGTCTCGATCAGCAGGTTTAGCCCAGCCGACCCGAGCCGAGCCAGCTTGGCGCGCGGGTTCGCGAGCTGGACCTCCCGCCGTTGGTTTCCGGATCGTGATCGAGCCCTCAGACGTCGCGCAGCAATGCGAGCAGGCAGTGCGCTTCGCTCGCGGATCCGCAAGATGCCACATGCGCGCAGCCGCTCCGCCTGCGCGAGTCTAACGGTATCCACCAGCAGCAGTTGCCAGCACCCCGCCTCGACACAGGGCCGCTCCGCTCACCATGCTCCTGCGAGCACAGCGTCCAGCCACACAGCTGAAGGTCCCAGCAAAGGGGGATATTGCCTGTCGGAGATCAAGCCGCATACCGCCAACGCGTCGGTCCCTGCTCGCCAAGGATCGGGGGAGCACCGGCACGCGCCGAGAGAATGCGCGAACTTGGCGCGACTTCGCGCCGAGAGCCCTATTGCGCAGCGTCGCGGCTCAGGCCGCCGAAGAATTGACTCCCATCCGCTGCAGGTAGCGCTTCACGTTGCGCGCCGCCTGGCGCAGGCGTTGCTCGTTCTCGACCAGAGCGATGCGCACATAGCCCTCGCCATCCTCGCCATATCCGACGCCGGGTGCCACAGCGACTTCGGCATGGGTCAGCAATTGCTTGGAGAATTCGAGGCTGCCCATGTCCTTGAGCGCGGCGGGCAGCGGCGCCCAGGCGAACATCGAGGCAGGCGGCGGCGGGATCTCCCATCCCGCGCGGCCGAACGCCTCCACCAGCACGTCGCGGCGCTTGTGGTAGAGTTCGCGGTTCGTCTCGACCATATCCTGCGGGCCGTTGAGCGCCGCGACCGCAGCGGCCTGGATGGGCGTGAAGGCGCCATAATCGATGTAGCTCTTCACTCGCGTCAGCGCGGCGATGAGCGTGGGGTTGCCGACCGCGAAGCCGATGCGCCAGCCGGCCATCGAGAAGGTCTTGGACAAGCTGGTGAACTCCACCGCCACGTCCTTGGCGCCCTTTGCCTGGAGGATGGAGGGCGTCGGCTTGCCATCGTAGTAAAGCTCCGAATAGGCCAAGTCGGAGAGCAGCCAGACCTTGTGGAACTTGGCCCAGTCCACCAGCCGCTCGTAGAAAGCGAGGTCGACCACCTCGGCCGTGGGGTTGGACGGATAATTGACCACCAGCACGGTAGGCCGGGGTACGGTGAAGTTCATCGCGTGCTCGAGCTCGGCAAAGTAGCGCTCGTCGGGCGTGGTGGGGACCGAGCGGATCGAGGCGCCGGCGATGATGAAGCCGAATGTATGAATTGGGTATGAGGGATTGGGCGCCAGGATCGTGTCGCCGGGCGCAGTGATCGCGGTGGCGAGGCTGGCGAGCCCCTCCTTCGAACCGAGCGTCACCACCACTTCCTTCTCGGAATCGAGCTCCACGCCGAAGCGGCGCTGGTAGTAATTGGCCTGCGCCTTCCTCAGCCCCGGAATGCCGCGCGACTGCGAATAGCCGTGCGCGTCAGGATTCTGCGCCACCTCGCAGAGCTTGTCGATCACATGCTGGGGCGGCGGCAAATCGGGATTGCCCATGCCCAGGTCGATAATGTCGCGCCCCTCGGCCCGCGCGGCCGCACGCATCGCGTTGACTTCGGCGATGACGTAGGGCGGCAGGCGCTTGATGCGGTAGAAGTCTTTTTCCATCCGTAGGCTCGCTAATCGGCTCGGGGGTTGGCGTATTTGCAAGGGCGGCGGGCTGGCGCCGACCTCGGGCTACGGACATTGTCCGAATCGGGCACCTAGCACAATGGCTTGCGGGCTGAAGGGGAGAGGCGCAAGTTCCTAGCCAATGTCATGTTCGCGTGAGACGAGAGGTCGTATGGGACGTACCAGCAAAGAGGATGCCGCCAAGGGGAGCCGGGAACACGCGGCTGCGAAAGGGGCGGCGATAGGCGGGGCGCCGGGTTCGGCCGGAGCCATGAGCCCGGAGCGGCCGGAAAGGCCCGGCGATGGTGAAGCGACCGACGTGTTCACCGAGATGCTGCGCATGCAAGGCGAGGCGGCGCGCCAGGTCATGCAAACCTTCCTGCCCGATGCCGCCGATCGCTTGCCCGATGGCGAGGCAATCGGCGAGATGGGCGAGGCCATGATGCGGCTCCAGGAAATGTGGCAGACGCTGCCTTATCGCCAGGACAAGCGCGATTTTCCCACGCCCATGCTGGCCGACCCGGTGCCGTGGATGGGGATGATGCAGGGCTGGTTCGGCTCACTCGGCGCGCTCGACGGCAAGGCCCGCCACGCTATGTGGGACGAAGGCATCCATTTGTGGGAGAACATCCTCTCGCAATACGGCCTCGGTGCTGACGGAAGCGGGGCGATGCAGGCCGGCCCCAAGCTGCCGCGCGAGGACAAGCGCTTCGCCGATCCGGCCTGGCGCGAACAGCCGGTCTTCGCGCTGATCCACCAGACATACCTGCTGCTTGCCGAGCGGATCAACCAGGCCGTCGACGGCCTAGGTGGCATTGGCGGACGCGAGCGCGACAATCTGCGCTTCGCCACGCGCGCTGTGCTCGACGCCATGAGCCCCGCCAATTTCCCCATGCTCAACCCCGTCGTGCTCGAGCGCACGATGGAGACGCGGGGCCAGAACCTGGTCAAGGGCATGGAACGGCTCACCGCCGATATCGGCCGCGGGCAGCTGACGCATACCGATGCGAGCAAGTTCAAGCTCGGGGAGAATATCGCCTGCACGCCCGGCAAGGTGGTGCACGAGACCGATCTCTATCAGCTGATCCAATACAGCCCCTCCACCAAGGAGGTGCTCGAAGTGCCGCTGGTGATCTTCCCGCCGTGGATCAACCGGTTCTACATCCTTGACCTCAATCCCAAGAAGAGCTTCGTCAAATGGGCGGTTGAGCAGGGGCTGACCGTATTCATGATCAGCTGGCGCTCGGCGGATGAGAGCCTCGCGCATGTCGAGTGGGACGATTATGTGCGCGCGCAGATCGAGATCATCGATTTCGTGCGATCACGCCTCAAAGTGCCGGCCGTGCATGCGATCGGCTATTGCGTGGCCGGAACCACGCTCGCGGCGACGCTCGCGATCCTGGCGCGCCGGAACGAGGCCGAAAAGGTCGCCAGCGCCACCTTCCTCACCGCGCAGGTCGACTTCGAGACCGCCGGCGACCTCAAGCTGTTCGTCGATGACCAGAAGCTCGATCTCATCCGCCAGGCGAGCGAAGGCGGCTATCTCGACGGGCGCTACATGGCCGCCACGTTCAACATGCTGCGCGGCACGGACCTCATCTGGAACACGGTGGTCAACCATTACCTGCTGGGGGAGGATTACCCCGCATTCGACCTGCTGCACTGGAACAGCGACGTCGCCAATCTGCCGGCGCGCTGGCATGCCTCCTATCTGCGCGACTTCTATCGCGACAACCGGCTGGTCCAGCCTGACGCGCTGAGCGCCGATGGGACGGCGATCGACCTGAGCCTGGTCTCGACGCCGAGCTACGTGCAGGCCGGGCGCGAGGACCACATCGCCCCACCCGAAAGCGTGTTCAGGCTGACCGGGCACTTCCGCGGGCCGATCCGCTTCGTGCTTGCCGGAAGCGGGCACATCGCCGGCGTGGTCAATCCGCCGGACGCGGGCAAGTACCAGTATTGGGTCAACGAAGAACCCGCCACCACACTCGACGAGTTCGTCGCCGGCGCGCGTGAGCACAAGGGCAGCTGGTGGCCCGATTGGTTCGCCTGGATCGAACGCTCGTCAGGCGATCGCGTGCCGGCTTCGGGCGCGCGAAAGCCGGGCAGCAAGGAGGCAAGCGCAATTGAGGACGCGCCGGGCCGCTATGTCGCAATGCGCTGATTTACCGGAACTTGTTGCCAGTGATATCGATTGTGCGATGCACAAATGGCTTGACTCCGACAACAGGGTCGCTATTTGTTGCAGTGCAGCATATTGCTGCGCGAGTGCAGCCAGAGGAAACGCGAAGCGATGGCCGATACCCCGAAGAACGACGATGGCGAGGCTCCTGAGGCCGCTGCCCGCGCCGCCGCCGAGGTGAAGCCTGACCAGCAGGGCGTTGCCGCTCCCGAGGCTGACGGCGCGCCGAGTGGCGCCTCGGCGGAAAGTGACGGGGCGCAAGGAGCGCCGGATCCCGTGGCCCAGCCGAAAGCGCAGAAAGCGCCGCCTGCAAACCGGGCAGCAAATGCTCCGTCGGGCGGCTCCAAGCCGGCCAAACCGGCAAGTGCAGCGGTTTCTGCGAAGATCACGCGCAAGGTGAACAAGGGCATTGCCGCCAAGAAGGCGACGCCGCGCAAGCAAGCAGCCACAGGGCCGTCGAGAATGGCAATGGCGGCAGCGGATGCCCAATCCGGCACCAATTCCAATCTACGCCAGCCCGGCTTTCAGAAATTGAAGGAAAAGATCATGGCCACCTCCGCCACCCAGAACACCGAGAAGATGAGCGAGTCTGTCGCCGAGCTCCAGAACCGCTCACAGGCAGCCTACGAGAAGTCGAGCCAGATGATGACCGAGATGTCCGGCGTGGCCAAGGGCAACGTCGAGGCAATGGTCGAGAGCGGCAAGATCTTCTCGAGCGGGATGCAGGACATCGCCAAGACCTATGTCGAGGATGCGAAGTCCGCTTACGAGCAGATGACCGCCGACCTCAAGGAAATGGCCGCGGTCAAGAGCCCGACGGAGCTGCTGCAGATCCAAGGCAAGATCATGCGCCGCAACTTCGACGTCCTGGTCGCCTCCACTTCGAAGAACGCCGAGAAGATGATGAAGCTGTCGAACGACGCCTTGACCCCCATCTCGGCGCGGGCGAACGTTGCGACCGAGAAGATGTCGAACGCCGACTAAGCCGCAATTTTAGCTTCCCGCCGCTGCTCCTTTCAGCGGCAGGCCTCACGGGCCGGATGCTTTCACGCGTCCGGCCCCGTTTGCAATTGTGCCCGCGGAACCCGCACGCTTGTCCCACGTTGACGCAGACTAGGGATAAGCTGCTTGCAGCTCGGCCCCGCGATACGATATTCTCCTCATAATTATGGCCCGTGACATCAACTTCGACGAATTTATCGCTGCACCGGGCGCCTTCCGGGCTGCACCGCCGCGCATATGCGCCGCAGGCGGAGACGATGGTGCCGGCACTGGCGGCGCTTCCGACGATGAGGGCCAGATCGGCGTCGCAACGCAGACCCGCGCCAAGCCTAAAAAGCCGAGCCAGTACAAGGTACTGATGCTCAATGACGACTACACACCGATGGAGTTCGTCGTGATGGTGCTCAAGCGTTTCTTCCGCATGGACCTGGAGCAGGCAACGCGGGTGATGTTGCATGTCCACCAGCGCGGCGTGGGCGTATGCGGCGTCTTCCCATATGAGATCGCCGAGACCAAGGTGAACCAAGTGATGGATTTCGCGCGCGAGAACCAGCATCCGCTGCAATGCACGCTGGAAAAGGCCTGAGCCGCCGGGCGCTCGCCTGATCGTGGGGGCTCCGAGCGCTCGACCGAGGCGCTCGGGCGCGATTGCGCAATCGGGATCATGACCTCGCCGCAATATCGCGCTATGGCGTCGCGGAGCACAGCCGATCCGGGCCGCGCTCTCCACCCGCCGGACGAGACATCCAGGGCCGCCTAGCTTGACCTTCCTGACCGCCATCGACCGCTACATCCTCCGGCTCGTAATGGTGCCGATGATCGGCGTGTTCGTGCTCGCAGCAAGCCTTCTGATGCTGGAGAAGATGCTCCGGCTGTTCGAATTCGTTTCGACCGAGGGTGGCCCGGTGGGTGTGGTATTCCGGATGATGGGCAACCTCGTGCCCGAATATGCCGGCCTGGCAATCCCGCTCGGCCTGATGCTCGGCGTGCTGTTCGCATTCCGCAAGCTCGCCACCTCAAGCGAGCTCGACGTCATGCGAGCGGTGGGTCTCAGTTACAACCGCCTGCTGCGCGTGCCTTACCTCATCACGCTGGTGCTCGTGGCGGTGAACTTCGCTATCGTTGGCTACCTTCAGCCGCTGGCGAAATATTCTTACGAGGAGCTCGAGTTCGAGCTGCAATCGGGCGCACTCGGAGCCTCGATCAGGGTGGGCGAGTTCACCACCATTGAGGACCGCGTGGCGCTGCGGATAGAGGAGAGCCGCGACGAAGGGCGCGACCTGCACGGCATTTTCGCGCGGATCGCCGACGACAACGGACAGGTGCTGTCGATCTCGGCGCGCGAGGGCCGCTTCCTTGCCAATCGCGAGAATCGCAACACCATCATCCTGCGGCTGAGCGACGGCACCATCATCCACAACGTGGCTGGCTCCACTCCCCGCGTGCTGAGCTTCTCGCAACACGATTTGCCGATCGACCTTCCCGCGCTTCAGCGCTTCCGTGAGCGCGGCGATCGCACCAACGAATATTTGCTGCCCGAATTGCTCCAGATGGGCTGGAACAATGACGCCAGCCGCCTCGAGCGCTCGGGCAGCCTCGCCAACTTCAATTACCGCATGGTGGAGGTGGTGATGATGCTGATGCTGCCGCTACTGGCCGTGGCGCTCGCGATACCGCCCAAGCGCTCGACTTCGGCGTTGGGCGTGTTCGTCGCCATCGTGATGGTGGTCGCCTACCACAAGGTGAACCAGTACGGCGAAGGGATCGCCGAGCTGGGCCGGGTCAATCCGTGGGTGGCGCTGTGGGGCCCGTTCGCCATCTTCTCCGCGCTGATCTTCTGGATGTATTACCAGGTCGCGTATGTTCCCGGAGGCCAGCCACTCGGCTTCTTGGAGAAACTCTACGCCAAGCTCATGCGCCGCGTACGGCAGCTCTTGGGCGGGCGGCGCACGCGGCAGGACCGCGGGGTGCGAGCCATCGACGAGCCCTATTCACACCAAGCGCCGCAACCGGCCGAGTGACGCCCCGTGCTGTTCGATTTTTTTCCCTCGCGCACGCTGACCTGGTACCTGGCGAAGACCTTTGCCGTGCGCATCCTCGCCGTGCTGTTGCTGCTGGTATTGGTGCTGATGATGCTGGACCTGCTCAGCACCACGGGCGACATCCTCGCGGTGGAGGGTAACGGGCAAGGCGATCTGCTTCGCTATGTCGGCCTGCGCCTGCCGCAACTGGTTGCGCGTTTCCTGCCCTATTCGGTGCTGCTCGCCACAATCATCACGCTGGCGACCCTCAACCAGAACAGCGAGGTGACGGCGATGAAGGCCGGCGGCCTTTCGGCGCACCAGATCCTCGCCCCGCTGCTGCTCACCGCGGCGGTGGTGGCAGCCGCGTCCTTCACCTTCAACGAGCGGGTGGTGACGCGCGCCACCGCCACGCTATCAGCCTGGCAAGGCAATGATTTCGAACCCGTCCCTGCTGATCCGAGCTCGCGCAGCAATGTCTATCTCAGCGCGGGATCGGACATCCTGCTCGCCCGGCTGGTCACGGGTAGCGGCGCGGGTACCGTGCTCACCGACATCACTTATTATCTGCGCGATGCGAACGGCATGATCACGCGTGAGGTGCGCGGGACGCGGGCCACCTATGCCCAACCCGGCTGGCGGCTGGAGCAGCCCGAAGCGTTCGAGGTCAGCAGTACGAGCACAAGCGAGCCTGCCGGGCCGCTGCTCATCGCCCAAGGGCTCACGCCCGATCAGGTCGCGCTGCGCAACGTCAATCCCGATGCGCAGCCGATCGGCGAGCTTTCCCGCTCGATCGCAGCGCTCAAGGGAGCGGGCCGGCGCACTGCCGAGCTGGAGGCAAGGTGGTGGCACAAGATCTCGGGGCCACTCTCCTCGGTGTTGATGCCGCTGCTGGGTGCGGTGGCGGGCTTCGGCCTCGCCCGTTCGGGCCATCTGTTCGCGCGCGCGGTGATCGGCATGATGCTGGGCTTTGCCTATTTCGTGGTCGACAATGCCGCTCTCGCTCTGGGCAGCTTCGGTGGTTACCCGCCGCTGCTCGCCGCCTGGGCTCCGTTTTTCCTGTTCCTGCTGGTGGGCGAAACGGTGCTGATCCGCACCGAGGAATGAGCGCGGTCGGCCTATTAGCGGGGTATCAGGAACCGGCGCATCGACCCGGCGTCTATCGGCAGGCACCCGAAGCGGGTGTTCACGAGGAGTAGCCCGATGAAAAAGATTGCCCTGATCGCATTCTGCGCCACTGCCGCGCTCGCTTTGTCGGGCTGCGGCTCGGCCGAGGAGCCGCCAAGCACCATCGAAACCGGCAGTGCGGTAGCAGTGGATGAGCCTGTCATTCCGATGAATGACCCCATGGCGCCAACCGACAATTCGACGACCTCTGCCGATCCGATGGCAACCGATCCCACGATGCAGGGGAGCACGCCCACAGTTCCCAGCCCGGGCGATCAGGAAGCGATCGACCCGGCGACGACCGGTGATCCGACTGTTCCCAACAACATGTAATCCGCTCAGCGCGGTTCAAGCTTTGCAGCGGCCGCTCCGCATACGCGCGAGCGGCCGTTGTTGCGCCGAGGCCGGCGGGTCAGGCGCCAGAATCGACCTTGCGGGTCATGGTTGACCGTCCGATCCGCCAAACCAGCGGCGCCAGGCCCTTGTGGCTCGCACGCCAATAAGTGGTGTCGGGCGCCAGATGGGCCGAGAGCCGCCGGTGCGCCTCGGCCAGCGAATGGTACGGCATCGAGGGGAGCAGGTGGTGCGTCGCGTGATAACGCAGCCCCACCGGCGCCCACAGACCGGCCAGCGGCGTGGGCACGTTGACGCTGTCGAGATATTGCGCGGTGACGCTCATCGCCTCGCCTTCGTTCTCCCACAGATGGGCGACCAGCGTGCGCAGTTGGTTGAGCAGTGCGACGACGCCGAGCACGGCCATGGCGATCAGCAGCGGACGCCAGCCGAGCACGAACACGCTTCCCACCAGAACGATCGCCCACAGGCTCGCCCCCGCTTCCAGCAACACGAAGCGGCGGCGTTCGCCGTCCTCAGCCGGGCGGCGGCGGAAGGCGGGGTTGATCGACAGCGCGGAGAATTTCTCCCAATTCAACCGCCGGACCGCGGGGATTACCAGCCCCAACGGAGCGAGCACGCCGAAGCGGAAGATGAGCGCCAGCGGTGCGAGCAGCGCGACGATGACGAACAATGGCAAGGTCCAGGGCTTCATCAGCGCCAGCGGGAGGTACTCAGGATCATCCGCCGTGCCGTAGCGTGTGCGTGAATGATGCAAAGTGTGCACCCCTTCATACATGAAGGAGGGCGTCAGCAGCGGAATGCCCACCAGCAGGTTCCACGCGGTGCGAAAGCCGGGCAGCGCGTTCCTGTGGATATGCGTGAGCTCGTGGATGAACAGCAGCGCGCGGTACAGCGCCAGCACCGCGACCAGTGCGCAGCCAAGCGCCAGCCAGGTGCTGCCGGCGAGGATCGTGCCCGCCAGCGCCGCATAGCCGAGCGCGGCCGAACCGAGCATGTCCGGCCAGTAAATGGCCGGTTTGGCGGCGGAGATATCGCGCGTCAGCTCGGCCGCGGCACGCATCATCGCCTTGTCGTCAGCCACGGGCGCGCGCGCAGCCTGCACGAAACGTGCGGCGGGTTCGGCGCGATGATCGATCGTCTGGGTTGCTGTCATGTGCATGGGCTCGTCTCTTGCGCCTTCGCCGATGGCGCCCTTGGTCCGCTTGACTTTGCGCACGCCACATTGGCTTAGCTACGCTCGCACAAGTGAGGCGCGCATGAACATGAGCGGGACCGTATCGATCGAAAAGATAGAGATCACTCCTGTTTCCGGCAAGAGGGACCGCAATGCGTTCATCGACCTGGCCTACAGGCTGAACAAGGACGATCCGAACTGGATTCCTCCCTTGCGCTCCGAGGTGAAGGAGCTGCTGACTCCCGGCAAGAACCCATTCCACGACCATGCACGCATGCAGCTGTTCCTGGCGCGCCGCGCGGGCCGCGTGGCCGGACGCATCTCGGCGCATATCGATGAGCTTGCGCTCGCTCAGCCGCCCGAGCAGGGCATGGGCCCGGGCACCGGCAATTGGGGCCTGCTCGAAGCCGAGGACCGCGAGGTCGCGCAAGCGCTCATTGGAAAGGCAGAGGACTGGCTGCGCAGCCAAGGCATGACGCGCGTGCTCGCCCCCCTCAGCCTGTCGGTCTGGGAGGAACCGGGCCTGCTCGTCTTCGGTCACGACCAGCCGCCCACCATCATGATGGGGCATCATGATCGGCGCCACCAGGAATGGATCGAGAGCGCAGGCTACACCACGGCCAAGTCGCTGCTGACTTACCAGACACCAATCGAGAAGGGCTTCCCGGCGCTCATCGATCGCATCGTCGCGGCAGGCGAGCGCAATCCGCGCATCGTGATCCGTCCCGTGGAAAAGAGCCAGTTCGAACGCGAGGCGCGGATCGTGCTCGACATCCTCAATGACGCTTGGTCGAAAAACTGGGGCTTCGTGCCCTTTACCGATGCCGAGAAAGCCTATGGCGCCAAGAAGCTCAAGCCGCTGATCCTTGAAAAGGCCAACCGGATCGCCGAACTCGATGGCGAGCCCGTAGCCTTCATGCTGGCTCTGCCCGACGCCAATGAGGTGCTCAGGCACATGAACGGGCGGCTCTACCCCTTCAACTGGATCAAGCTGCTGTGGTGGCTGCGCAAACCGCAGGTGAGCACCTTCCGCGTGCCGCTGATGGGCGTGGTCAAGCGGCTGCAGAACTCCCGCCTGGCAAGCCAGCTCGCTTTCATGATGATCGAGTACATCCGCCGCGTGGCGGTGAATGAGCATGGCGCAGTACGCGGCGAGATCGGCTGGATCCTGGAAGACAATAAGGGCATGCTGGCCATTGCCGACGCGTTGAACAGCAAGGTCAATCGCGAATACCGGATCTACGGCAAGCCCCTGGCCTGAGACGAGCCGGGGGCGCGTTCGGGAACTGGTCCTATGGGAACTGGGGCGCCATTCGCGGCATTTTAACCAACCAAGAGCAAAGGCGGTCTTCACGCTCAGGAAAGCCGATGACCCAATCACGATCGTGCACGACCGACAGTAAGGGGACAGCGCCTCTGAGTTCGCTGAGCCGGGTGCTCGTGGTGGAGGACGATCCTGTGCTGGCGGTGTCGATCGAAGCGGCGCTGCTGGATGGCGGGGCCGAGCAAGTGGTCATCTGCTCGAGCATCGCCGCGACGATGGCTGAGCTTGAACAGGCCAGGCCGGACGCCATCATCCTGGATGTCCACCTGACAGATCGCAATGATGGCTGGGCGCTGGCTGAACTGGTCGACCTGCTGGGTCCCAAGCGCCCGCAGATCATCTTCTCCACGGGCGCGCCGCAGGACATACCACCGGAAATCGCCGAAATGGGTCAAGTGTTCGAAAAACCTTACGACCCGGCCGAACTGGTGGAAGCGCTGGCCGGTGAGCGCAAGGCCGGGTTCTTTGCCCGGCTGCGCGGCGTGCGCGGCTGAGACCACCTCCTAATCGCCGTCGAAGTAGGACCAGGATTCCCCGAGGCGGCCGATCTGCGCCGCTTGCTCAAGTCACCTACGGCATGAAGGGCGCATGCACCCGGCTTCGCACAGAAAAAAGGCCTTCGCTCATGTGAGCGAAGGCCTTTCGGGATCGTATCACCTGCCGCTTGGACGGGAGGGGGGTCTCGGCGGTGACATGACCATAATGACCGCCACCAACACCGGTTCCCGCGCGCATATTCTTTTTTGCGATGCTGCGCGAGCTTGGCAATTCAGAGGCTTTCAGACTAAAAGCACGGCAAGATCGCGCCGCTCTGCTGGCTCCCCCGCAAGGCTTCCTGTCATCGGATGCGGGGCTGACCATCCCGGTGCGATCTTCGCGGAACTTTACGGGCCCTCATGCGTTTGGGGCCCGAACTATCCACTGGGAAGGGGCTCTATGTCCATCGGGGCTGAAGTCGCAGCACATTTGCCGTTTCTACGTCGTTACGCCCGCGCGCTCGCGGGGTCCCAATCCACCGGAGACGCCTTCGTCCAGGCAACGCTCGAGGCAGCGCTGGCCGACGAGGATCTTGCCAATTCACTGCGCGGCGGCCGCGTCCCGCTGTACCGTGCGTTCAACAAGGTCTGGTCAAGCGCCTACATGGAAGTGGGCGAGGAAGATGCGGATTCGTTCGGCGGGCACGAGCGTGCAGCGCAGGACCACCTGCGCAAGATCACGCCCGTCAACCGCCAGGCTCTGCTGCTCACCACCGTAGAAGATTTCAGCCCCGCAGAGACGGCCGAGATCATGGGTGTCTCGAGGGCGGACGTCGACGCGCTGGTGCGCGAAGCGGTCGAGGAAATCGAGCGCGAAACCACCACCAGCGTGCTGATCATCGAGGACGAGCCGCTGATCTCCATGCAGCTGGAAGACCTGGTGCGCTCGCTCGGCCACGAAATTTGCGGCACGGCAGCAACGCGCACGCAGGCCCAGGAAGTGGTCTCGGACAAAACGCCCGGCCTGGTGCTGGCCGACATCCAGCTGGCCGATGGTTCCTCGGGGCTGGACGCGGTGGACGACATTCTCGCGATCGACAGCGTGCCGGTGATCTTCATCACCGCCTACCCCGAGCGGCTGCTGACCGGCGACCGGCCCGAGCCGACTTATCTGATCACCAAGCCCTTCCAGGAAGACACGGTACGCGCGGCGATCAGCCAGGCGCTGTTCTTCGGCTCGAGCCGTCCGCTCGACTAGGGTCGGCAAGGGGGCCAGTCCCTCGTCTGCCTCAAGCTCAAGATCCAGCTCTATAGCGGCCGGGAATAGCGATCCGGCCCAAGTAAGGCCGAACCGCCTGACCCGGCCGCGTGCGGAGGCTTCATTTCGGCCTCCGCCCGCGCATTGGGCAGGAGCTCCTGCTCGGCTGGGGGTGTGATCCACAAGGCGCCGCTTAGTCCACCTCCCAACCGAAGGCCTCAATAGTTCCATTGCTTGGCTGCGGCAAAACCCACGCCTGCCGGTCGTCGGCATCAATGCGCAGGCGTTTCGCGGCGCCATAAATGGCTGGCGGTCGGAAGCGGAATGCTCGGTTTGGCGATTGCGTGACGCGGCCCTACAGGCTTCAACCATGTCTACCCAACCGGCTTTAGTCGACAACGCCCAGACGGTGCTCGCTGGCGTGCAGAAGCAGCTGCTCGGCGCGCATTTCCTCCTGCTGGTACGGTTGCTGCGCAAGAGCGCCCGGCGTGATTACCAATCTTTCGACCCGCACAACATGCTCGAGCGCCGGATCGTTCTGGCGCTGTACCGCATCGGGCAGGGGCGCGTGTCCGAACTGGCGCTGCACCTGGGCAATGACGTCGCGCAGGTCAGCCGGGCGCTCACCGCGATGCGCAAGCAGGATCTGGTCAGGCGCGGGCGCCAACGCGATCCCCACCGGCTGACGGATCGCGGCTACGAACTGGGCGGCATGATGGACGCGGTGGAGCTGCGACGCGAGCTGGCGCTGACGCAAGGCCTCGAACCGCTGCAGATGTTCGAACTCGCCGGGCTGCTCATCAACCTGCTGCAGAACGCCAGCGCAATCCTGGTGGCGGAGCTGGCGAAGACGCGCGACGGAACCGATGAGGCGACCGAAGTGGTAGCACCCGATCTGCCGCCCTCAATGGAGATCCACAGCCGGGTCCAGCCGCTGATCGCCACCCTGACCACAACTATTTCGCGCGCGGCGACGGCTGCGTATAAGCGGCTGACCGGAATATCCAACTTCGAGTGGCGCCTGCTCGTCAATATCGCCGAGCGGCCGGGCCTGCGGTTCACCGACATCGTGATGCATGTGGACAGTGACAAGGCGCAGGTCAGCCGCACGCTCGATGCGCTGGTGTCAGGCGGTCTGGTGGCGCGCGGCAAAGCCGGACCAAGCGAGTCCGTTCGCTTCGCAATTAGCAGCCGGGGAGACCGCCTGCACGACATCATGCGGGATGACGCGCTGCGCCGCAATGCCCTGCTGGCGGCAGACCTGACCGCGGCCCAGCGCCAGCGCCTGCAATCCTATCTTGACCTGCTTATCGCCAATGCCAGCGCGATGTGCGCCGACCTCGATTGAGCACGCGACTTCCGGCGGCTCAGCCTTGCGGTAGCTGGTTCAGCTTCTTGCCCCGCCAGCGCGCCGCCCTTGCGTGCCTCACGCAGCGGGCAATAAGTGAGATCGAGCTGGGTCGCCGGGCTTGGCGAGCGCTTGGACCGGCCCCCGGAGGTAGGTGATTGGCGCTCATGCGCTCGAATGCCCCAAGCACGACTTTGGCGTCCTGAGTTCAACCGGGCCTGCCCCACTCCAACGCGGCCGGGGAATGCGCCCGCGGGCCACCGAGCAGCATTGCGAGTGCCGTTGCTCGTCATCCCTCGTTCTCACCCACCCGGTCACGTTGCGAGTCGGCCGCTATGCAGCAAACGAACCGGTCCTTGATTACGTCAACTTCAGATCGCCAATGACTCAACGGTCATCGCAGGCTCTTGAGATCTTGTTCTTGCTGGTAACGCATGCGAACTGGGTCAGCACGGGACAGGTACGCGCGGGGCGGCATAGGAGCCCAGCGATTGCGCGGCCCAGGGTGGGACGCCGTCTTTGCAGCCTCTCGTATTCCTTTCTCGCTTGACTTTGAGAAGTTCAAAAGCGCAAACACCTGTCAACACAAAGGTGCGCGACAGTCGGGGAATGGCTTCGCGGATGCCTGCTGATCGGGCGCGTGCAATCTGCCGATGATGCACCTGCCTGCGAACGCGACGGATGTCTGCTGCCACTCCCCCTTGCGACGTACTGACACAGGGAGAGGCCATGCCACACCGTCCGACGCCCGGAATCCGTTCGGTCCTGCTTGCAGCCAGCGCGCTCACCGCCTTAATCCCGGGCGCCGCGCTGGCGCAGGAGGAAGTGCTGGACGAGCCACCCGGGCAATCGGCCGAGGACGTACCGGCTTCCGCCAATGGGCGCATCATCGTCACCGGATCGCGACTGTCGCGCTCGACATTCGACACCCCCTCGCCAGTGACCTTGCTGGGCGCCGATGACCTCGCCCGTCGCGGCATCACCAATGTCGCCGAGGCGATCACCGAACTGCCATCCTTCCGCGATTCGACCAGCCCGCAGACACAGGGCTTCGGCAGCTTCAATGTCGGCGCGCGCATCTCCAACCTGCGCGGCCTCGGCGTCACGCGCAACCTGATCCTGGTCGATGGCCGCCGCTTCGCGCCGACCACGCGCGAGGGATCGGTCGACCTCAACTTTGTCCCCTCCATCCTCATCGAGCGGACCGAGATCGTGACCGGCGGCGCCTCGGCCGCCTACGGCTCGGATGCCATCACCGGCGTGATCAACATCATCCTCGATGACGATCTCGTGGGGCTAAAGTCGGAGGTCGACATCGGCATTTCCGACGAGGGCGACGGCCGCCGCTTTCACGTCGCCGCCGCCTACGGCACGCCGGTGGGCGATCGCGGCCATTTCGTGATCGGCGGCGAATATGCCGACCAGAAGGGCATCGGCAATTGCTTCACCCGCGAATGGTGCACGCTGGCAGCGGTGGTGACCAATCCCGGATATGCCAGCAATAATGGTGCCGGCAACGGCCTGCCCAACCTGGTACGCGCAAATACCAATGCAGGTCTGCGTTTCAACAATGACGGCGTAATATCCGGGGGCCCGTTCAATATATACGGCACAGGCGGCGTCACTTTCGGCCCCGGCGGCGAGGTGCTGCCGTTCCAGACCGGCAACCCGGCTTTCGCGCTGTTCCAGGTGGGCGGTGACATCCTGCCTGCCTACGCCAACGCCAACATCACCGTGCCGGTCGAGCGCTATTCCGTGAACGGCAGCCTCACTTACGACATCTCCGAGAACGTCTCGGCCTTCGTGAACGGCACTTACGGCCATGTCGCCGGGCAGCTGCTGCAAACCTCGTTCTTCAGCACGGGCATCCCGATCTACGCCGACAATCCGTTCATCCCCGCCGGCATCCGGGCGGTCCTCCCCGCCGGGCAACAGACGCCGCCCACCGGCCCCGCCTCGCTCGTGCGCCCCGCCGCGCCGTCCTTCGCGCTCGCCCGCCAGTTCGATGACCTGGCGCGCGGATACAGCACGTCTGAAGCCGACACCTACCGCGCCGCAGCCGGACTTTCCGGCACGTTCGGCACCTGGCAGGCCGACGCCTATTACCAGTACAGCAGGACTGACCGGTTACAGATGGTCGAGGACAATCTCGTGGTGGGCGCGGCCGATTTCCCGGTCGGCAACCCCGCCACGATCGCGCAAAGCAACGCTCTCTTCTACTACGCCGCCGACGCGGTGACCGACCCGGCCACTGGCCAGCCAACCTGCCGCGCCTTGCTGAGCGCCGACCCGGCCCTGCGCAATGCGGCGGCTGGCTGCGTGCCGCTCAATCTGTTCGGACAGAACAATTACGACCCGGCCGCGCGCGAATACATTTACGGCGACCTTGTCGAGGACATTGGCCTTCAGCAGCACGTGGTCGCCGGCAATGTCCGCGGCGACCTGTTCGCGCTGCCCGGAGGCACGGCGCAGTTGGCCGTGGGCGGCGAGTTCCGGGTCGACAAGATCGACGTGGTCCACGACGACCTGTCGAACCTCTACGCCTATTTCCAGAATTTCGGCGCCGATTACGACGGCAAGACCGAAGTGGTGGAGGGCTATGCCGAGCTCGAGCTGCCGCTGCTTTCCGACCTGCCTTTCGCGCAGGCCCTGACCGTCAATGGCGCGATCCGCCAGACGCATTACGACATTTCCGGCTTCGGCAGCTATCTGCGCACCAGCGTGGAGAACAGCTTCGATGCCACGGCGTGGAAGGTGAGCGGCAATTGGGAGCCGGTCGACTGGCTCCGTTTCCGCGCCAGCCGCTCGCGCGACATTCGCGCGCCCAATTTCGCCGAGCTGTTCCTCTCCAGCGCCAGTTCCTACACCACCCTCACCAACCCGTTCCAGAACAACGCCCCAACCACGCCTTCGCTCGCGAATGGCGGCAGCCCATTCCTCGACCCGGAAAAGGCCGACACCTGGGGCGCGGGCGCCATTTTCACGCCTGGTGGCGCGCTCGACGGCTTACGCCTCTCGGTCGACTGGTTCGACATCACGGTGAAGGACTTCATCGGCACACCGCCGGGCGGGTTCCAGAACATCCTCAACCAGTGCTTCAGCGGACTGGAGGAGGCCTGCACGCTGATCAACGATGGCAGCGTGGCACAAGGTGATGCCATCACCGAAGTGCGCAACATCTCGCTCAATTTGGAGGAGCTGCGCACCAGCGGCATCGACATCGAGGCGGACTACCGGGTGGGCCTGGGCAGCGGGAACGAGATCCTGCTTCGGGTGCTCGCCACCTATGTGGACGAATTGGCGACAGTCTCCTTCGGCGAGGAGATCGATCGCGCAGGGCAGACCGGAATTGCCGGCAGCCTCTCTGCGCCCAAATGGAGCGGCAACGCGTTCATCACCTTCATCAACCCGGGCGGCAGCCTGACGCTGCAAGGCCGCTACATCGATTCTGGCGTGCTCGATGCGCTCTACAGCGAGCCGGGCGATCCCGGCTATGCGCCCACGAACCAGAACTCGATCGACGACAATTCGGTGCCAAGCCGCTTCTATCTCAACCTCTCGGGCACGGTGCGCGTGGGTGACGATCCCGACAGTGGCGCCGAGCTGTTCTTCCGGGTCAACAACTTGCTCGACAAGGAGCCACCGATCGTGCCGGAGCTCCAGTTCCCGACGAACCCGGTCTATTTCGATACGATCGGCCGGTACTACACGCTGGGCGCGCGCCTGCGCTTCTGACGCAAGACCGAGCTGATCGGCCTGGTCTCTGCGCTCGGCAGCAAAGCAAAAATCTGTTTTCGCGCCGATTCCATGCTGCTTCACATTGCTACCTTCGCAGCCCCCGGCCCCTGTTTTCCTATTGCAACGCATTCGCAACATGCCTATCGCCCCGCTGCTGCACCTGCATCTGCAGCATCAAGGAGGTCTTGGCTTTTGCCAATCAGGGTGAACATGCGCGCCGCAACGGGTCTGGCACTCGGCCTCGCGGCTTTCCCGGCAGCCGCGGCTGCTCTCGGCGAAGCTGGCGGCGTCACGATCCCGGCCCAGTTGTCTGTCGGCTCTATGTTTGCCCAGGCCGACTGGGTGGTGAAGCTTGTCATCATTGGCCTGCTGATCGCCTCGCTGGTGACCTGGACCGTGTTCGTGGCCAAGACGATCACCTTGCGCAAAGCGGCCGAACGGCAGCGGCGCATGAACACGGCCATCTTGGGAGCACGCACCCTGCACGAAGCGCGCGAGCGCGTGCCCGAGGCGGCCGACCTGCTCGACGCCGCGACGCTCGAGCTCGACCTTTCGGCCGACGCGCTGCACGACCCGGACGGTATTCGCGAGCGCGTGGCCACCCGCTTCGCCCGGCTCGAGGCGGAACAGGGCCGCGACCTGGCGCGCGGCATTCACGTGCTGGCGACGATCGGTGCGACCGCGCCCTTTGTCGGCCTGTTCGGCACCGTGTGGGGCATCATGAACAGCTTCATCGGCATTGCCGAGAACCAGACCACCAACCTTGCCGTGGTCGCGCCGGGCATTGCCGAAGCGCTGCTGGCGACAGGCGTAGGCCTGGTTGCGGCAATTCCGGCGGTGGTGATCTACAACCATTTCGCGCGCCAGGTGTCCGTGCAGCGCGCCGCCGCCGCGGATCGTGCCGCCGCGATCCTCAACATCGTCTCGCGCGACCTTTCGCGTGGTGAGGCGGCGGTCAGGAAGGCGGCGTAAGCCATGGCCTTCAGCTTCGGCCCGGTCGACGACGGCGAACTGCCAGTCAACCACGAGATCAACGTCACGCCGTTCATCGATGTGATGCTGGTTCTGCTCATCATCTTCATGGTGGCGGCACCGCTCGCGACGGTGGACGTCAAGGTCGACCTGCCGGTGGCCAATGCCCCGCCTTCCCAAGCCCCCGAGGAATCGGTCTTCGTCACCATCGAAGCGGGTGGCCGCCTTACGGTCAATGATCGCGAGGTGGGCTTTGCCGGACTGGGTCAGGCGGTCAACGCACTGGCCGGGGAGGACCGGGAGCAGCGCATCTTCCTGCGCGCCGACCGCACCGTGCCTTACGATTCCCTGATGCAGGCGATGAACGGGCTCCGCCAAGCAGGTTATGTAAAGGTGGCGCTGGTAGGCGCAGAGGGCGGGCAGGCTGGCTGATGGCAAGTGTCCTCTCCCCACAGGCCGAGACACCCTGGTGGACCGCCATGGGAATCGCCGCCGCCGCACATGCGATTGCCATCGCGGCCGTGCTCGCCTTACGGGGCGCGCCCAGCCCGCCGCTGCCGGAGGCGGTGATGATTGTCGAGCTGCCGGCGGGTGCCGCACCTGCTGCCGCGCTCGCCGCGCCGGAGCCCGAGGCGCAGCCGCAGCAGGCTCCGCAAGCGACCACCCGGCCCGTTCCCATACCCGAGACGCGCGCACCCCTGCCGCTCGATCCGGTGACGCTGCCCACCCCGCGTCCGCAGATCCGCAATTTGGCGCCGCCAGCGCCGCAGCCCGTTCCGGCGGCTGCGCAGGCCGCACCTGCGCCCCCTGCACGCATCGCCCCTCCCGCGCCCGCCGCCGGCAGTGCGCAAGCGGGTGGCGGGCCCGGTCAAGATCCGAAGGCGAAAGCGGCCGAGGACGATTGGTACTCGCTGCTGAGCGCGCATCTGAACCGCAACAAGCGCTATCCGCGCGAGGCCAAGAAAGCAGAGCTGCAGGGAACGCCGGTAGTGCGCTTCGCGGTCGATCGCCGCGGCCGTGTCTCGAATGTCGCCATCGCCACCAGCAGCGGCCACGCGCTGCTTGACGACGCCACGCTCGATCTCTTGCGGCGTGTTTCGCCGCTACCGGCCATGCCGCGCTCGATGACGCGCGACAGCGTTACAATCACGCTTCCCATCGATTATTCGCTCAGCCGCAAGTAGCTGCGCCGCACAGGTTCGGGACAAGACCAGGGGTTAATGCAAGTGACACGCACTACCAGTATCAAGAAGCCACGCAGCCTGCGTCATCCGGCATCCGCAATCGCGCTCGGCATGACCACTGCCATGCTCTCGTTACCGGCTCACGCCCAGGACGAAACCGCCGAGGAAGAAAGCGGCGACGTGCAGCTCGATACGCTGCAGATCGAAGACTACACGGCCGATTCCAACCCCTACACGCAGCCCGGCGCGCCGTACAAGGCGCAGCGCTCGGGCGATCCGCGCCGGGTCAAGCCGCTGGCCGAGACGCCCGCCACCATCACCGTGCTGACCGAGCAGGCGATCGAGGAATCGGGCGAGACGGACCTGCGCGACATTCTCGACAACCAGCCCGGCGTCACCGTGGGCACGGGCGAGAACGGCAATGCGTTCGGCGACCGTTACATCATTCGCGGCCACGAGGCCCGCTCCGACGTGTTCGTCGACGGGCTGCGTGACCCGGGCATGACCACGCGCGAGAGCTTCGCCGTGGAGCAAATCGAGATCACCAAAGGCCCGAGCTCCAGCTTTGCCGGGCGCGGGTCGACCGGCGGCGCGGTCAACTCGATCACCAAGCAGGCGAGCACCGATTACGACTTCACCAAGGTCGACCTGGGCGTGGGCACGGACGATTATTTCCGCGGCACTGCCGATGCGAATTTCCGCATCAGCGACTACGCCGCCGTGCGGGTCAATGGGCTCTACGCCTATGAGGAGGTGCCCGACCGCAACTTCTCCGATCGCCAGCGCTGGGGCGCGGCGGTCTCGGCCAGCTTCGCGCCAACCGAGACGCTGACTATCCTCCTCGACTATTACCATCTGTCAGCGGACGACAAGCCGGACCTCGGGAGCTACGTCCCCCGCCCCACCGGCACCGGGCCCGGCGACGTGACCGTGTACGATCCTTGGGACGAGGTGCCCAATTACACGCAGGCCGAGGACTTCCTGGAATCCGACGTCGACACCCTCACCGGCCGGCTCACTTGGGAAATCACGCCCAATCTCACGCTGATGAACGCCGCCCGCTACGGTGAGACCGACAATGGCTACGTCACCACCGGCTTGCGGGGCGGCGCCTACGATCCCGCCACGAGCACCTATGCGCCGCTGGCGCTGAGCACGCAGCAGGGCAACCAGGAGGTCGGATATTTCGTCGATCAACTCAACCTACTGGCCGACTTCTATACGGGCGATCTCTACCACCAGCTCGTCGCAGGCGTCGAATATTCTGACCTGCAGGTCACCAATGGCACCTATGCCCTGGCGACAGCCGGAACGCCCAATTGCATCACCGGCACCAGCACCACGCCGAACAATTTCTGCATCACTGACGCCAATCGCAACCTGATCGCCGACCAGAGCGCGATCCATGACCTCCTCCAGCGCGACGTCGCCTTCGGCCGCATCGACAGCGACTGGAACGTCGAGACCTTTGCGGTCTACGCGATGGACTCGGTGGACATCACGCCCTGGCTCTCGCTTCACGGCGGCCTGCGTGTCGATGCGTTCAGTTACCGCAACGTGCTGACGAGCAATGCCGGCGAGGACACGCTCTACGAATATGAGGACACGCTGTGGAACGGCCATGCCGGCATTGGCCTGAAGCCGCATGAAGAAGTGTTCGTCTACCTCAACTGGGGTACCGCCAAGAACATCAATGGCGGCGAATCCGACCTGGGCGGCAGCTGCGGCTATGGCGGCATCTGCGTGGACGAGGGCACTTCCATCGCCGACGGCCTGCCGGAAAGCAGCGAGAGCCTGGAACTGGGCGCCAAGGCCGACCTGTTCGATGACCGCCTCCTCGTCACCGGCGCGCTGTTCCAGATTACGAAGGATGACGTGTTTGAATCGGCGGGCGATGGCTACCAGCCCGGCGGCGCGCTCAATAGCGGGAAGAACCGCGTGCGCGGCATCGAGCTCGGCCTAGTGGGCAACATCACCGAGCAGCTGATGGCGCAGGTCTCTGGCACGATCATGGATTCGGAAATCCTCGAATCGAACGTGCCCGAGACGATCGGCCGGGAGCTCAGCAACTTCTCCGCAGAACAGTTCTTTGCTCAGCTGCGCTACCAGGCGACGCCGGCCTTCGCCATCGGCACAAGCGCGACCTATAAGGGCGAGATGTTCGCCGGCCAGCCCGATTCAGCCGCGAACTACGATTCCGCGCTCGAGGTCTATACTTATCGCGTGCCCGATTACTGGACCTTCGATGCTTTCGCCACATACCGGATCAACCCGGCACTTCAGGCGAGGATCAACGTCACCAATCTGTCGGACGAGGACTATTACCTCGCCGCCTATCGCAGCGGCCACTTCCTCTACAAGGGTGATGAACGCCGCGCGACGCTGACGCTGACCGGGCGGTTCTGACCGGGTTTAGCGCACGGAGAGATGCGGGGGTGCGCGCAAAGTGGCGTCCATCCCCGCCCTCCCCTGCCCCTTTCGCCCGGCTTCATGTAGGCTCGCTGCCATGCTGCTCGTGATCGAACGCCTGCTCGCTGCCGACGAAGTCGTCTTGCTGCGCCGCGAGCTCGCCGGCGCGGCCTGGAAGGACGGTGCGCAGACCGCCGGCACCCGCTCGGTCACCGTCAAGCAGAACATGCAGCTCAGCGTGTCCGACCCGCATGCGCGAGAACTGGGCAACCGGATCTTGTCGGCCCTGGGGCACAATTCGCTCTTCGTCTCTGCCTCGCTGGCGGAGAAGATCTTTCCGCCGGTGTTCAACTGCTACCAGGGCGGCGGGCATTACGGGAGCCATGTGGATTCGGCGCTGATGCGGGTGCCGGGTGCGGACATCACCCTCCGCAGCGATCTCTCGGCCACGATCTTCCTCTCGGATCCGGAGAGCTACGAGGGCGGCGAGCTGGTAATCGAGAGCGAGTACGGCGCGCAGGAGGTGAAGCTACAAGCAGGCGACATGGTGCTCTACCCTTCGAACAGCCTGCACCAGGTGGCTCCGGTGACGGAAGGCCAGCGCCTCGCCGCCGTAACCTGGATCCAGAGTGCGGTGGCCGATGGTGCAGCGCGGGCAATGCTGTTCGACCTCGACCAGGCGATCCAGTCCCTCTCCGTTGGCCGCAGCATGACGGACCCCGACATCGAACGGCTGGTCCATGTCTATCATAATCTGCTGCGCCGCTGGGCGAGCGTGTGACGGATCGCGCGCCCCCGATCCCGGCCCGTGCGCAGGCCGGCAAACCGGCCCGGAACCGCCGGCTGGCGTTGCGCCTCACCTTGTGGGCGCTGCTCGGGGTGCCCGCCTGGTTCATGATCCGCAGCCTTGCGCAAGGCGAGGCGCTGGCCATGGACCTGCTCCACCCCTCGGGCGAAACGGCCTTGCGACTGATGATCCTGGCAATGCTGCCTGGGCCGCTGGCGGACATCTTCGGGCGCGCGCCGCTGCTGCGCGCTTGGCTGGCGGCCCGTCGGAACCTGGGCGTCGCCGCCTTCGGCTACGCCGCGCTGCACCTGGTGTTCTATATCATCGACATGGGCGCGCTTGGCCCGATGCTGGACGAACTCACGCTGCCGGGGATCTGGACTGGCTGGCTGTCCTTCATCGCCCTGCTCGCGGCCGCTTCCATCAGCAGCAATGCGATGATGCGGCGGTTCGGCCGGTGGTGGAAGCGCATCCAGCGCGGCGTCTATGCCGCGGTGCTGCTCGGCGCGCTCCACTGGTGGCTGCTCGACCGCAACTACGTTCCAGCGCTCATTCATCTTGCGCCGCTATTGCTTGCCTGGTGCGCACGGCTCGCCATGCGCTACCGGCATTCGACGCCCCGAAAGGAGAGACCTGCATGATCCGCCCGCTTCGCGCCGCCGCCTTTGCCGCCACGGCGCTCGCCCTCACCGCGCTGCCGCAGCCCGCGCTTGCCGATGGCGACGTGGTGTGCCGCGGCGGCCCGCAGGACAAGTGGGAATCGCTGGGCGCGCTGCGCAAGAAGGCCTGGCAGGAAGGCTGGGAAGTGCTCAAGGTGCAGGTCGAGGGTGATTGCTACGAAGTCTATGCGAGGACCGAGCAGGGCCAAGCGGTCGAGGCCTTCTTCCACCCGGTTACGTTGGAAAAGCTGGTCGTATTCCGCCGCGGGCGCGAGATCTTCCGCAAGGAAGGTTTTTCAGGCTGAGGCGGAAACACGCCTCCGGTACGGCTGCGCAACGCAAGACCAGGTGCTGGCGGCGATCCTGAACTAGCTGTATCCGGCGCGCCGGCGTATCGATCGCCAGCACATTACCTCCGGGCGATGCGGGGCTTGCGTCTTCGCGCTTGTTGGGACTGGCCGAGAGTATCCAGATTGCCAATTGCGTCCCGGGCGCTCGCCTTGGGCCACATACTCACGTGCGCGGTGCTGCGCTTTCCGCCGCAATTTGCAGCGCTGTTGGCAGTTGGCCGAAAACATAGTAGAAAAAGTCAACGAGTACCGTGTGATGCGCGCGGCATCCAACCCGCGATGGCGGGATCGGTGCGGAATTTTAGCGCGAATCGGTGGAGACGACCATGGCCTACACGGTCACGATCAACGGAAAGCAGCATGAGGTGGACGCTCCCGGCGAGATGCCGCTGCTGTGGGTGCTCAGAAATGAGCTCGGCATGGTGGGCACCAAGTTCGGCTGCGGCATCGCCATGTGCGGCGCGTGCACCGTGCACGTGAACGGCGAAGCGCGGCGCTCCTGCGCGGTGACGCTGAGCTCGGTCGGGGATGCCGAAATCTCCACCATCGAGGCTTTGGCCGAAACGCCGGTCGGCCGCGCATTGCAGCAGGCCTGGCTCGACGAGGACGTGATGCAATGCGGCTATTGCCAGGCCGGCCAGCTGATGAACGCGACCGCGCTCCTCACCAAGAACCCGCAGCCCGCCCAGGCCGAGATCGAGACCGCGATGCAGGGCAATATCTGCCGCTGCGCCTGCTACACCCGCATCCACAAGGCGATCGCCGCGGTTTCCAAGGAGGGCGTGGCGAATGTCTGATGTCATGACTGCCGGGATCATGCCCGGCGAACAGGGCCCGCAGCTTTCCCGGCGCATGCTGCTCAAGGTCAGCGTGCTGGCCGGCGGTGGCTTCGCGCTGGCAGCCAGCATGCCGATGGTTGCGCGCGCGGCGGCGCCCGCTGCTACGGAGGCCGCCGCAGCCGGCCTGAATGCCTTCATCACCATCGCGCCTGACAACACCATCACCATCGTCGGCAAGAACCCGGAGGTCGGGCAGGGCATCAAGACCATGCTGCCCATGCTGATCGCCGAGGAGCTCGATGCCGATTGGGACCAGGTGCGCATCGTTCAGGGCGACACCAACATGGCGCTTTACGGCCCGCAGCTCGCGGGCGGCAGCTTCGCGACGCCGATGAACTGGATACCCATGCGCCAGACCGGCGCCACGGCCCGGGCCATGCTCGTCGCCGCGGCAGCGCAGCGCTGGGGCGTGCCGGCGGCAGGCCTGCACACCGAGAAGGGCCGCGTGCTCGACGGTACCGGGCGCTCGCTCGCTTATGGTGATCTCGCCACGGACGCGGCCGGCATGGCTGTGCCCGCGCCCGGGACGGTCGAGCTGAAGGATCCAGCGAACTTCACCATTATCGGCCGGCCGATCGCCGGGATCGACAGCCCCAGGGTCGTGCGCGGCGAGCCGATCTTCGGCCTCGATACCAAGCTTCCAGGCATGGTCTACGCGGCCTATGAGCGCGCACCGGTGTTCGGCGCGAAGCTCATGTCCGCCAATCTGGATGCCGCCAAGTCCGAGCCGGGTGTGAGCGACGCCTTCGTGCTCGAAGGCAATGGCCGGGCCGACCAGCTGGTGGACGGCGTGGCGGTGATCGCCAGCAATTGGTGGCTGGCCAACCGCGCGCGCCGCAAGCTGGCGGCCGAATGGGACAATGGCGAATGGTCGTCGCACTCGACCAGCCGCTATGACGAGACCGCTCGCAAGCTGATGGCGAGCGGCCAGGCTGAGGAAGTGTTCGCCTCCAATGGCGATGTGGATGCGGCCTTCGCCTCGGCCGCCAAGGTGCTGGAGGCCGAATACGCCTACCCCTTCCTCGCCCACGTGCCGATGGAGCCGATGAACTGCACCGCGCTGATGCACGAGGACGGTTCGCTCGAGATGTGGGCGCCTTCGCAAACCCCGCAGGGCGGGCTCGCGGGCGTGGCCGAGATGCTGGGGCTCGAGCCGAGCCAGGTGACTGTACACATCACCCGCACGGGCGGCGGCTTCGGTCGGCGGCTGACCAATGATTACATGCACCAGGTGGCGGCCATCGCGCAGAAGATGCCGGGCACGCCCGTTCAGCTCATCTGGAGCCGCGAGGATGACGTGCGCACCGATTTCTACCGTCCGGCGGGCTGGCACAAGCTGCGCGCGGCGGTGGACGCCGAGGGCAAGCTGGTGGGCTTCGACGATCACTTCGTCACCTTCGATGCCGGCGAAGGCTCGTTCAACCCGGCGGCGATGGCGCCCGACATCTTTCCAGCCAAGTTCGTGCCCAATCTGCGTTTTGCGCAGAGCAAGATGACAACGGCGGTGCCGATGGGCGCCCTGCGCGCGCCGTCTTCCAATGCGCTCGCCTTCGTGATGCAGAGCTTCCTCGACGAGGTAGCGGTGGCGACGGGCAAGGACTTGCCCACGCTGATGCTCGAACTGGTCGAAGGCGTTGAACCAGAGCCCGACGAGCAGGGTTTCGGCGGCATGTCGAGCCCGGGCTTCAATCCGCACCGCCTCGCCGCGGTGACGAAGAAGGTGGTCGAGATGGCCAAATGGGGCGAGCCAGTGGCCGATGGCCACGCGCTCGGCTTCGGCTTCTACTGGAGCCACATGGGCTATTTCGCCGAGGTGGTGGAGGCCAGCCTGAGCGACGCCGGCCAGCCGCTGGTGCACAATGTCTGGGCCGCAGGCGACGTTGGCAGCCACATCATCAATCCGTTTGGGGCGATGAACCAGGTGGAGGGCGCAATCATCGACGGGATCGGCCAGGCCATTCAACTGGCGGTGGAGATCGAGGGCGGCGCGGTCAAGCAGTCCAACTTCCACGATTACCAATTGCCACGCATGCCCATGACGCCGCAGATCCACGTCGAGTTCGTGCTTTCGGACAACGCGCCCACCGGCCTTGGCGAACCGGCGCTGCCACCCGTGATCCCTGCGCTCACCAATGCGCTGTTCGCGCTGACCGGCAAGCGCGTGCGCTCGCTCCCGATCGACAAGGCGATGTTCGCAAAAGCGTGAGGCGAGGGGCGCGCGGTGGGAGCACCGTTCGCGCGCCCCTCGCCCATCACGTGAGCGTGACGACCCGGTCGGCGAGCCGCTCCACCTCGGCCCAATCGTGACTGACGAGCAGGGCAGGTATGGCGAGTTCGTCGCGGATGCGCTCGATTGACTGGGTGATCTCCTCGGCCCGCGCCGGATCGAGCGAGGTCAGCGGCTCGTCCAGCAGCAGGAAACGCGGGCCGGAGAGCAGCGCGCGGCCGATCGCCACCCGCCGCGTCTCCCCGCCCGACAGGGTTGCCGGCCAGCGCTCGAGCAGGTGTTCGATGCCCAGAAAGCCGGCCACTTCGTCGCGCGTGGTCCAGCGCTCACCAGGAGGGGCGAAACGCTCGCCATAGGCGAGATTGGCGCGCACCCGTAAATGCGGGAAGAGCCGCGCATCCTGGAACACGTAACCTGCGCGGCGCCTCTCGGGGGGCAGGTCGATGCGCTGCGCAGCATCGAACAGCACGCGGCCGTTCACGACGATCCGGCCGGCGTCGGGCCGCGCCAGGCCAGCGATGCAATTGAGGATGGTGCTTTTGCCCGCGCCCGAAGCGCCGACCAGGGCGGTCAGCGGGCTGTCGGAAGCGAAATCAAGGGCAATGGCGCGCTCGCCGATGCGGTGCCGCAGGCTGACCTCAAAGGACATGCGCCCTTGCCCCTCCCGAGCGCCGCACCAGCACCTCGGATACGATCAACGCGGCAATCGACAGCAGGATGGAAATCACCGCCAGCCGCGCGACCGCCGCTTCGGCGCCGGGGAGCTGGAGGCCGGTATAGATCGCGAGCGGCAGCGTGCGCGTCTGGCCCGCAATGTTGGAGGCAAAGGTGATCGTCGCGCCGAATTCGCCCAGCGAGCGCGCGAAGCCGAGCGTCGCGCCCGCGAGAATGCCCGGAAGAGTCAACGGCAGCGTAATGGTGAGGAAAGCGCGCGCGGGCGTGGCACCCAGCGATCGCGCCGCGCCTACCAGCCGCCGGTCCACCGCCTCGATCGACAGGCGCATCGCGCGCACCATCAGCGGCAGCGCCATGACCGCCGCCGCGAGCGCCGCCCCGGTCCAGTTGAACACCAGCGTGATACCGAGCGCATCCTCGAGCCACCGCCCTGCGGCGCCGGTGCGGCCGAACAGCAGCAGCAACAGCCAGCCGGTGACGACCGGCGGCAGCACCAGCGGCAGGTGAACGATCGCATCCAGCAATAGCCGGCCGGGAAAGCGCCGCCGGGCGAGGAGAAAGGCCAGCGCATAAGCGATCGGCAAAGTGGCGAGCACCGCGACGAGGCTGACCCGCAACGATAATGCAACCACCTGCCATTCTTCGGCACTGAGGCCGAGATTCACTGCGCTATCCCGAACCCATGGCTGCGGAATATCGCCCGCCCCTCGATCGAGCGCAGGAATTCAAGAAATGCGCGCGCATCGGGATGCTTGCTCCCCGCGAGCAGCGCGGCCGGGTAGCGGATCGGCGGATGGCTGCCGCTGGTAAAGCGGTAGATGACCGCCACCTTGCGCGAGGCCTGCGCGTCAGTGGCGTAGACAATCGCGCGATCGACTTGGCCGCCCTCCACCAGCGCCAGCGCCGCGCGGACATTCTCGGCCGGAACAAGCCGCGATTGGAGTTCGTCCCACCGGCCGATGCCCTCGAGCCCGGCGCGGGCGTAGCGTCCGGCGGGAATGGCCTGCGGATCGGCGATTGCGATGCGCCCCCCGCCCGCGAACGGATCGCGGCCCGCGCTGGCCCAGTCGACCGGCGCGACCACGACGAGCTCATTGGTGAGCAGGTCGATGCGCGTATTGGGAGCGAGCCGCTCCGCACGCTCGAGTTCGTCCATCCATTGCTCGTCGGCGCTGAGGAAGATGTCGGCCGGAGCGCCGCCCTCGACCTGCCGCGCCAGCGCCGAGGTGCCGGCAAACGAGAGCACTGGTCGCGAATGACCCTGCTCGGCGAATGCGTCGGCTACCTCGGTCAGGCTCTCCTGCAGGCTGGCGGCAGCCAGCACCACGGCGCCCGCAGGCGCGCCAGGCTCGCTCCCGCTGCCGCTGCCGCTGCAGGCCGCCAGCGGCCCAAGCACCGCGCAAGCGGCGAGCAGGAGCAGGATGCGGCGCAAGAGGAGCGGTATGGATCGGCCAAGAATCACCTCTTCGGCTGTATATGCACAGATATAGCAAATCCAGCCCGCACATGCGGAGGCCGCGGCGTCACCGCGCTACCGGCGCTGTCCTGGGAAGGGAAGCCTGCGCCTGCGTGTCCGATCCCTTGGGCGCACGCATCGCGAATGCGCCGCGGCGCCTGACAGGCATGGTGAGCACGCAGCGCACTCCCTCAGGCTCGAATGCCAGCTCGACGGGGTTCTTGAGTTCGTGCGCCACGATCCGTTCGATAAGATCGGTGCCGAAGCCGCGCGAGCGGCTCTGAGGCACGGGCGGTCCGCCGCGCTCGATCCATTCGATCCGCATCAACTGCTCGGTAGCAAGCTTCCAGTACACGGTAACCCGCCCACCCGGCTCGCTCAGGGCGCCGTATTTAGCGGCATTGGTGGCGAGCTCGTGGATGGCCAGACCGAGCGACAGCGCGTCATTGGGCGCGAGTTCCACCTCCGGCCCTCGCAGATCGACGAGGTGGTCGGATGCCTGCGCATAAGGGAGCAGCTCGGCTTCGACCACAGCGCGCACGGGCGTCGTGCCCCAGTCCGAAGCGGTAAGCAGGTCGTGCGTCGCCGAAAGCGCGCGAATTCGGCCGTCGAGTCCGTCGGCAAAGCTGGCGAGATCGGTTGCACGCCGCCGCGTGAGCGCGAGGATGGAGAGAACATTGGCAAGCGTGTTCTTGACCCTGTGATTGAGCTCGCGGGTCAGCGAGTTGCGGATCGATGCCTGTTCCTCGAACCAGATCAGCGATGCCTCGTCCTCCATCGCCTGCTGCGTCAGCATGCGCACCAGCAGCATGAGCAGGCTGGCGGTGAGCAGACCGAAGATCAGCGTAGCCACCGACAGGCCCGAAATACCACCACCGCCGGTCGAGCCGACCTGCAGCACCCAGGGATTGTTTGCGATCGAAATAGTCTGGGTAATGACCTCGCGCTCGTTGCGGGGCAGCTCGCCGGTGCTGGCGAGCAAATTGCCCTTGTCCGGGTCGCCATCGTAGAGGCGCACTGCATAGCTGCCCGCTTCCTCCAGCTCGAGCGCCGACGCGAGAAAGTCGCTCGCGTTGAACGGGCTGTAGATGAACCCGCTGAGGTGGCGGCGGCCATTGGGCGCCGGTTCGAACACCGGCATGTAGATGAGAAAGCCGGGCGCGTGGTCGGCAATTTCCTGCTTCAGCACCACCCTCTCGGTCGCGGTGGGGCGCGAGGTGCGCTCCGCCTCGAGCATGGCGGCGCGGCGATTGGCCTCCGAGAACATGTCGAAACCGAGCGCGCGCCGGTTCCGCTCGGTGTCAGGCTGCAGAAAGGCGACCGGTACCAGATAACGCTCCGATCCGTCCGGCCGCGGATCGACCTGGTAGGGCCGCTGGGTCTCGGCGGCGATGCGCGCCTCGAACGCGGCGAGCCCGGTGGCGCGCACCACGGGAGCCCAGCCGAAGCCTTCTGCGCCACGATAATCGGCATCGAGCCGCAGCTCGGAGACAAAGCGCGAGAACTGGTCTGGCGGGATCTCGGGCACGCTGGCGAGCAGCGCGGCGCCCGCCCTGAGATAGGCGGCACCCGAATTCGCGCGCCGCTCCAGCGCCGATGCGACCGCCGTCGTCCGCCCGCGCAGCTCGGCGGATGCGCGCTCTTCCTCACCCCGCTCGATCGAAAAGATCGACAGGAGCGTTATCAGGGCGATCAACGTGAAGATGGCGAGCGGAACGGCGCGAGGGTAGCGAACCAGCCACCTCTGCGTCCTGCTACGTCCGCCTGAACCCTGCTCCGCCAAAATCATCCCCAAACGCGTGCGAAACGCCAAATCCCGTGGGCAATCGGCAATTCAACGCAAGGAAGTTTGCCGATCACGATTCGCCTGTTCGGGGGAACCGGAGGTTACAGGTTTCGTTCCGAACGAACCCAGCATCAAGCGCGGTTGCCTACCCTCCCCCGCTCCGTTTTATGCCGCAAGAGGCGACGGCCAGACCGGTAAACGGCTTTACTAATGGCCCAATCGTGGCAGGGAGGGGTGGACCGAAGGAATAAGTGACGACAAGACGCATGACTGAGCCAGACAGCAGACGTAACGGCGAGAAGCTCGACGCGCGCTTGCAAACGGGTAGCGCAGGGGCCACCAAGGAAGCAGACTGGACCGTCGGGCTCAAACGCCTCTACGACTCGGTTCTCGAGGAGCCGATGCCTGACAATTTCAGGAACTTGCTCGCTAAGCTGGACGATGACAACAATACATGAGCAAGGATGAAAAGCCGCAACCTCCCACGCGCAGCGCCGATGACAAGTCCGCTTTCAAACGCGAATTAACTGACGTGGTGCCTCACCTACGGGCCTTTGCCCGTGGGCTTTGCGGACGGCCCGACATGGCCGACGACCTGGTGCAGGAGACGTTGCTCAAGGCCTGGGCGGCTCAGGACAGGTTCGAACCGGGCACCTCGATGCGTGCCTGGACCTTCGTGATCCTCAGGAATGCCTATCTAACGGACATGCGCCGCAATCGCTTTCGTGGCGATTATGACGAGAACGTTGCCGAGCGCGTGCTGACCGCGCCCGCGGGCCAGGAGGAGCCGATCCACCTGTCCGACCTCCACCGTGCATTGCTCACGCTGCCGCCCGAGCGGCGCGAGGCGCTGCTGCTGGTGGGCGCGGGCGGGTTCTCCTACGAGGAGGCGGCGACGATCTGCCGCTGCGCCGTCGGCACGATCAAAAGCCGCGTCGGCCGCGCACGTGCCGCGCTCTCCAGCATGATCGAGGACGGGGACATTCCTGACCGCTCCATCAGCGATCCTTCCGCGCACCGGGCAATCCTGGAAGAGCTGGACGACGTTGCCGCTGGCCGGGGCAAGGCCGAGGCCACCCGCTAACCGGGCTCGATCGCGCGCCGGAGCAGGCGTGCAAGTGTGGCTCAGGTGCCGCGCCCGACCTTTCCAGTGCGCCGATGCCGCTGACGCCCTTGCCTCGCGGCGCGCGCCGAGTCATGCGTCACGCGATCGAGCAGGAAAGTCGGCCCAAGATGAGTGCGCAAGGGGAACAGGACAGCGTCACCTTGCCGCGGCCCATGGCCGTCAGGGACGCCGACACGGCTGTCGAGCGCGCAGCCGCCGAGCAGGCTGCCCTCGAACAGCCCTTGCGTCCTACACGCGAAGAGCAGCACCTGCGCCTGATCTCCGCACTGGTGGTGCTGACGACGATCGGGCTGTTCCTCGCTTTGCCCTTCGTGCTGTCGATCGGCTCGATGGTGTTCCTGCCGCTGGTGACCGCGATCGTGCTCACCATCATCCTCTCGCCGCTCGCCGACCGGCTCTCCATGTTCGGCATGCCCAACGCCCTCGCTTCGCTGCTGGCGCTGCTGGTTCTGATCGGAATCATCACCCTGGCGCTGACCGCAGTGCTGCGGCCAGCCGTGTCGCTGTTCGACACCGTGCCGCAGATGATCGAGCGGATCGGCGTTCATTTCAACAACCTGCAAGGCACGCTCGCCTGGGTCTCGCGCCTCAACGCTCAAGTCGCGCGGATCGCGGGCAGCGAAGGCGGGCGCGAGGTGGTGCTGGCCGGCCCGTCCATGCTCCAGCAACTCGCGCTCGCCACGCCAACGGTCGTGGTGGAGGTGCTGCTGACGCTGCTGATGGCGTTCTTCATGATCGAGGCGCGCATTCGCCTGCGCCGGCGCCTGCTTCTCGACCGGCAGCATTTCGGCTCGAGCCTCAAGGCTGCGCGGGTTATGCGCGACGTGCAGGACCGCGTCGCGGCCTATATCCTTACCGTGGGCCTCATCAATGTGGGCGTGGGCATCATCGTGGCGGCCGGCGCTTGGGCGCTTGGGCTGGAGGCGCCGATCATGTGGGGCGGGCTGGCAACGCTGCTCAACTTCCTGCCCTATATCGGCCCCATGGCCATGATGGCGATGCTCACTCTGTTCGGCCTGGGCACCGCGACCAGTCCGCTTGTTGGCCTGATCCCCGCCGCAGCCTATCTCGGGCTTCATGCGGTCGAGTCGAACGCGTTGACGCCTGCCGTACTAGGCGCCCGCTTTACCATGAACCCGGTGATGATCCTCCTGGCGCTAAGCTACTTCACCTGGATCTGGGGCGTCACCGGCGCGCTGCTGTCGGTGCCCATCCTGCTGACCGTCACCGCCTTGTTCGACCATCTGGGCAGTCCCAACATCATCGGCTTCCTGTTCGGCGAGCCGCTGTTCGCGGACAGCGTGATTGAGCCTGACGAGGATTATTGACCCGCACCTGGATGGCACGCTTGCAGGCATAGGCGCACTCAATACGCTCGCCCCGCGTCATGGCGAGATCAAGGCGATGCGTTCCTGCCGCAGGGACTGGCGGCGGCTCTGTTCAATCACATCTTTGGCGTGGCCAGGAGGCGCGGCATGTCGGGGCTAAGCCTGGAGACCGGCAGCGGCTCCGCATTCGAGCCCGCGCTCGCGCCTCGCCGGCGGCTCAGCTTCGTCGCGGGACAAGCAATCGGCGATTTCGTCGGTTCATGCTTCAACCGCTTTCTGCATTTCGACCTGTCGTCATGAGAAAGGGCCCGCTCCGGGACTTGCCGGGGCGGGCCCTCAATCATGTCGCGGTGAAGCCAGGATCAGCCTGGGTAATTCCAGGTCGAGCCGCGCGCGAGATTGTCGGCGGCGAAGTCCCAGTTGAGGTGGTTCTCGATCACCGTCTCGAGATAGCTCGGGCGCGCATTCTGGTGGTCGAGATAGTAGGCGTGCTCCCACAGGTCGATGGTGAGCAGCGGGTTGAACGCCTGGTCGGCCAGCGTATCGCCGTCATGCGTCTCCACGACGGAGAGCGTGCCGCCCTTGTCCGCAAGCCACACCCACCCGCTGGCGAAGTGCCCGGCGCCCGCTGCCGCCAGCTTCTTCTTGAGCTCGTCGAGCGATCCGAATGCCTCGTCGATCATGGAGGAGAGATCGCCGCTGGGGCTCTTCGCGTCGGGGCTCAGCGAATGCCAGTAGAAGCCGTGGTTCCAGCTCTGCCCCGAATTATTGAACAGGCCCTGGTCGCTCCCGCGCGCGGAGGCGATGACTTCCTTGAGCGGCTTGCCCTCTTTGTCGGTGCCCTGGAGCGCGGCGTTGGTCTTGTCGATATAGGCCTTGTGGTGCTTGCCGTGATGGTAGCTCAGCGTTTCGGCCGAGATCGCCGGCGCCAGCGCTTCGCTGTCATAGGGCAGCGGCATGAGTTCGAAAGCCATCTAGTCTCTCCGTCCTTGGTGATTGCTGTGGATGTGAAAACTTGCTCTTTGTTTCTTTACCTCAGCCAACGCGTGCTCCGGCACCGGGTTGCAAATGCGAGCAATTCTCACAGCGCGGGGGAGAACAGCGGGGGTGACATCCCTATGCGTTAGCGGCATGTCGGGGCACAGAGACACGGCATATTACAAGGGTTCGCATGGCACGCGAGTTTTTCGGTACCGACGGCATACGCGGGCGCGCCAATGCGGGCAAGCTCACCGCGAGCCTGGCGATGAAGGTAGGCCAGGCTGCCGGGCAATATTTCCTGCGCGGCGACCACAAGCACCGCGTGGTGATCGGCAAGGACACACGGCTTTCGGGCTACATGATGGAAACCGCGCTGGTGGCAGGCTTCACCAGCGTGGGCATGGACGTCATCATGACCGGCCCGCTGCCCACGCCGGCCGTGGCGCTGCTGGCGCGCGAGATGCGTGCCGATCTGGGCGTAATGATCTCGGCCAGCCACAACCCTTATGCGGACAATGGCATCAAGCTGTTCGGGCCGGATGGCTTCAAGCTTTCCGACGAAGCCGAGGAAGCGATCGAGGCGGCGCTCAGCAACGAACCCAAGCTGGCGCAGGGTGATGCGATCGGCCGTGCCCGCCGGATCGAGGATGCGCGCGGGCGCTATATTCACGCGGTCAAGGCCTCGCTGCCAGCCGACGTGCGGCTCGACGGCCTGAAGATCGTCGTCGATTGCGCGCATGGCGCGGCCTACAATGTGGCTCCTGCGGCCATCTGGGAGCTGGGTGCCGAGGTGGTGGCGATCGGCGTTGCGCCAACCGGCCTCAACATCAATGACGGCGTGGGTTCCACCTCGCTTGACGCCATCCGCGCGAAGGTGGTGGAGGAAGGCGCCGACCTCGGCATCGCGCTCGACGGCGATGCCGACCGGCTCATCGTCATCGACGAGCGCGGCCAGCCGGTGGACGGGGACCAGATCATGGCGCTGATCGGCAGCCAGTGGGCGGCCGACGGGCGCCTCACCGGCGGCGGCGTGGTGGCCACGATCATGTCCAATCTGGGGCTCGAACGCTTCCTGGGCGAGCACGGGCTGGCCCTCGTCCGCACCCGCGTGGGCGATCGCTACGTGCTCGAGGCGATGCGCGCCGGCGGCTACAATGTCGGCGGCGAGCAATCGGGCCACATGATCCTGCTCGATCACGCGACCACCGGCGATGGCACCGTGGCCGCGCTGCAGGTGCTCGCCGCGCTGGTCAAATCGGGCAAGCGGGCGAGCGAATTGCTGCATCTGTTCGACCCCGTGCCGCAATTGCTCAGGAACGTTCGCTTCGAACTGCGCGGCGGCCGCGGCGACCCACTTGATGAGCAATCGGTCAGGAGTGCGATCATTGCGGCGCAGGGCGAACTCGGCGGCGCCGGCCGGGTCGTCATTCGCAAATCGGGCACCGAGCCGCTCATCCGCGTCATGGCAGAAGGCGATGACGAGCGGCTGGTCGAGCAGGTGGTCAACGACATCTGTGCGGCAGTATCGGCCGCGGCATGACCAGCACTGCGCGGCTCGATCCGGCAAGGCACCTCATCCACCTCGCGCCGGCGAAGCAGACTCCTGATTGCCGCAAGCACAAGGCGGGCCGCGTCAAATGAGCACGCGCCCGCCGCCGCGCGTGCTGGCGATCGCCGGGTCGGATTCCTCCGGCGGCGCGGGCATCCAAGCCGATATCAAGACCATCACCATGCTGGGCGGCTATGCCATGACCGCGATCACCGCGATCACCGCGCAGAACACCATTGGCGTGAGCGCGGTGGAGGCGCTCTCGCCCGAAATGGTGGCCGCGCAGATCGATGCGTGCCTCTCCGATATCGGCGCCGACGCGGTCAAGATCGGCATGCTCGGCTCGCCGGCAATCGCCGCAAGCGTGGCCGAGCGGCTCGACGGCCTGGGCGTGCCCATCATCTTCGATCCGGTGATGGTCGCCTCCAGCGGTTCGGTGCTGGCAGATGGTGCGACGATCGCCGCCTTCGAACAGCTCATGGGCCTGGCGACGCTCGTCACCCCCAACCTGCCCGAGCTTGCCGTCCTCTCCGGGCGCGGTGGCTTGGAAGACGATGCGATCATCGCCGCCGCCTCCATGCTCGCTGAGCGCCATGGCTGCGCGGTACTAGCCAAGGGAGGGCACGGTGAAGGCGAGCGCGTGCGCGACATCCTCATCGACCCGAACGGCCGCGCCGCCGCGTTCGAGGATGCGCGGATCGCCAGCCGCCACACGCATGGCACCGGCTGCACGCTGTCCTCGGCCATCGCCACCCTGCTCGGCGCCGGGCAGAGCCTTGAACACAGCGTCCGGCTCTCGCGCCAATTCGTCCGCCTGGCGCTGAAAGCCGCCCCCGGGTTTGGCGCCGGGCACGGACCGATGGGGCACCACGCGGTGCGCCGCCCCGCCCCTGATCGCCCCGCCTAGGCGATCTCCCCAGGATCCTTGATCTCGTAGAAGCGGGCAATGTGCTCCCAGGCCTCGTCCGCCGTCTCGCACCAGTGGAACAGGTCGAGGTCCGCAGCCGATACCGTCCCCTCCTCCACCAGGCCTTCGAAATCGACAATGCGGCGCCAGAAGTCGCGGCCGAACAGCAGAACGGGGATCGGCTTCATCTTGCCCGTCTGGATAAGCGTCAGCAACTCGAAGAACTCATCGAGCGTGCCGAACCCGCCGGGAAACACCGCCACCGCACGCGCACGCAGCAGGAAGTGCATCTTGCGCAGCGCGAAATAGTGGAACTGGAACGAGAGATACGGCGTGACGTAAGAATTGGGCGCCTGCTCGTGCGGCAGCACGATGTTGAGCCCAATCGATTCGGCGCCCCCTTCAGACGCGCCTTTGTTGGCCGCCTCCATGATCGAGGGCCCGCCGCCCGAGCACACGACGAATTGCCGCTGCCCCGCTTCGATGATGGACTTCTCGCTCACCAGCCGGGCAAGCTTGTAGGCCTCGGCATAATAACGCGATTTGGCGGCGAGGTTTTCCACCACCCGCCGCTCTGCCTCGGGCAGGTCCTTGGCGCCCTCCAGCGCCGTTGCCACTGCCTCTGGCGGCGGAATGCGGGCCGAGCCGTACATCACCAGCGTGGAGCCCACCCGCGCCTCGTCGAGCAGCATTTCAGGCTTGAGCAGCTCGAGCTGGAACCGCACCGGGCGCAATTCGTCGCGCAGCAGGAATTCGGTGTCGCGGAAAGCCAGGCGGTAGGCCGGGTGCTGGGTCTGCGGCGTGCGCATCGGGACGCGATCCGCAAAGCCTGCCTCCTCCTGTGCCGGGTAGAACTTGCGATCCGCCAAATCGTGGTCGCGGGCATTTTCGTCTTCGGTCAAGTCGCTCTCCGGCATGGACGCGCCTCACCTAAGTGCGCGCACCGTGATTTGCCAGCACCCACGGCGGGGCAATGCGCCCGCAAGGAGCAAGCTCGGCGTCAATGGGGACGTCCGAGCGCGGCTAGAGGTTTTCTTTGAAGGTCCGCCCGCCTTCCGCCAAGTCGCGGTCGACCCATCGGGCCATGACGAACAGCAGGTCCGACAGGCGGTTGAGGTAAGGCAGCACCGGGCGCGGCAATTCGTGCGCGCTTGCGGCGGCCAGCACCCGGCGTTCGGCCCGGCGACAGATCGTGCGCGCGTGATGCAGCGCGGCCGAAACCTGCGAGGTGCCGGGGATGATGAAATCGGTGAGCGGCGGCAGTTCGGCATCCATCGCGTCGATCGCGGCCTCCAGCCGCTGTACCGCTTCGGCCGGAAGCCGGCTCTCCCCCTGCGCGTCGGACGCGAGATCGGCCATCACGAGGTAAAGCTCGGTCTGCAGCGCGCCCAGCTTCTGCCACGCACCATCTCCGATGCCCTGTGCCGCCTTGGCGATGCCCAGCACCGCCACCAGTTCGTCTATGGCGCCTAGCGCCTCGATCCGCGCATCGTCCTTGCCCACGCGCGCTCCGCTGAACAGGCTGGTGCGGCCCTTGTCGCCGCCGCGCGTATAGACCTTCATGATGTGCGTTCCCGGTGGCGCAGCCAGGCTGCCTCAAGCGCCTGCATAGCCACACATCGCGGCACATACACCCATCCCTGACTAAACGTACTTGCCGCAATCAAACTCACTTGCATTTGATCAAATCAAAAATAGGATGCCGCTATCCCCTCCAGCCGCCGGAGGTGGACGCTTCGTTTCGACGAGGCCGCGATAAGGCGGCGACGAGGGAGAGAACAAAGATGGCCAGGCGGTCTGCTGCCTGGGGGCGGGCCTTGCTGCTTGCCGCCTGCTCGATCGGTTTCGCGCCCGGCATCGCTGCCGCCCAGGATGGCGGCCAGGCCGAACGCGCCGGTGCCAATCCCGGCGAGATCATCGTTACCGCCGAGCGGCGGGCGACCGCGCTGCAGGACACCCCGCTCTCGATCGTCGCCGTCACCGCGGAGACGATCCAGGCCAAGGGGATCGAAGACCTCGAGGATCTCGGCCGCTTCACCCCCAACCTCAATATCACGCCGTCGCGCGGCGGCGGCTCCGCCACGCCGAATTTCTCGATCCGCGGCGTCTCGGGCGGCGGCGGAGCCACGGGCGAACGCGGCGTGGGCCTGTATATCGACGGTATCTATGTGCCGCGCACCAGCGGATCGGTGCTGCGCGTGCTCGACATCGACCGGATCGAGGTGCTGCGCGGGCCGCAGGGCACGCTATTCGGCCGCAATTCCACTGGCGGCGCGATCCGCATCTTCACCCGCCAGCCCGAGCTTAACACGGTCGATGGCTATGTCCGCGTGACCGCCGGCAATCTCGACCGGCGCGACATCGTGGGCGCGATCAACTTTCCCGCAGGCGAGGATTTCGCCTTGCGCATCCAGGGCGCCTATCTGAACCAGGGCGGCTACGTGGAGCGCGGCACGCAGGAGCTGGGCGGCCAGCGCGACTACATCGGCCGCGTCAACGGCCGCTACCAGCCGAGCGATCGATTCGAAGCCCATTTTGGCGTGCTCTATTCGGATTCGCGCGCCACGCGCACCCCGCTCGTGTTCGAGGAATTCGACATGCGACCCGGCATCGAGGGCGTGCTCGAGGGCAATTTCGCCGACTGGATCAACGATTCCTTCAAGCAGGCAGGGCAAGCGCCGCTCGCCCCGTATAACGACCCGCGCATCGTCATCGACCCGTTCACCGCGCCGTCGCTCTGCCTGCTCGACGATTTCGACCCCGATTTCGACGAAGCTTGCGAGCAGTACGAGGACAACGACTATTTCCAGGCCGATTTGCGGCTCAATTACGAGTTGTCCGACACGCTCGATCTGTCCTCCACCTCGGGCTATTCGGACCTCACCCACGTTGCCTCGGTCGATTACCAGGTGCTCGGCACCGAGGACCGCGCGACCGACGTCGCCTCGAGCGTGTTCTACCAGGAATTGCAGCTCAACGCCGTGCTGTTCGGCGGTGCGATGGATTTCGTGGCCGGGCTCAATTACTTCTACGAGAAGTCGCAAGGCGCCGGCCTGACCATCAACCGCCGTGGCACCAGCGTCTTCCCGCTCACGCCCAACGGCAACAATGATGCAGGCCTGTTCCGGCTGACCGACAGCGTGATGCGGCAGGATTCCAATTCCTACGGCATCTTCGGCAGCGGCACCTGGCACATCACCGACCGGCTCGATTTCACCGGCGGCCTGCGCTTCGCCTATGACGAGAAGGATTATTGGGAAACTGAATATGCGAGCGCCAATTTCACCCCGGCGCCCGGCACCACGTCCACCTCGGTCTCCAGCAGCGACAATTGGAACCAGCTCGACTGGCGCGCCACGATCGATTTCGACATCACGCCCGACTGGATGATCTACGCCACGGCGTCGAAGGCCTACAAAGCCGGGCAATACAGCTTCACCGTCCTCGACCGCATCCCCGGCCCCGACCAGAGCGGCGACTTCATCCAGACCATCGCGCCCGAGAAGGTGAAGAATTACGAGGCCGGCATGCGGCTCACCGCGCTGGACGGCCGCCTCCGCTTCAATCCCACCGCCTTCTACATGCAGTGGACCGATCGCCAGGCCGCGCGCCAGGTGGCCTGCGTGCAAGGGCCCACTTGCCCGATCGGCTTCGAGATCCAGGTGGTCAATTCGGGCGATGTCGACATTTATGGCGTGGAGCTCGATGCCGGGCTCGGCATCACCGACGATTTCTGGATAGACGCCTCGGGGGCCTGGACCGAATCCGAGGTCAAGGACCCTGTCGCAAACAGCGGGCCCAACCTCTACCCCGACGTGCCCGAATGGACTTTCAATGTGGGCGCGAACTATCTGCTCGACGCAGCGTTCGGCGCCTTCACCTTCAACCTGAACTACACTTACACCGACGAGCAGGCCACGCACCCCACCTCCGTGGGGGATTCAGCCTACACGCTGCCCACCATCGAACTGGTCAATGCGCGCATCCGCTTCGAGCCACGCGAGGCGCCGGTCTCGGTCTCGCTGTATGCCAACAATTTGCTCGACAACACTTACGCGACCTACGCGCAGCGCTTCGGCGGCGGCTACTGGGACCAGGGCGGCCCGTCCAACCGGCTGCACCCGCTGGCTCTGCCCGATCGCTCCGCCCTCAGCGTCGTACGCGGCCGCCCGCGCGAAGCAGGCGTCACGCTGCAATACGATTTCTGATGCGGCTTGGGGATCTGGGATGCGCCAATTTCATCGCACCGCGCATCTTGTTGACATTATCAAAATGGTGTACAGTGCGCTCGCATAGGAGCGACACGGGTTTGGAGAGAGAAGTGGCCATATCGCCCCGCAGATCCCTGGCGCTTATTGGCTCGGTGCTCGCTGCTTGCCTGCTGCCTGGGGCCGCCCACGGGCAGGACGCGCAGGGTGCTGCGGATGGCGAGCCCTCGACGGGCGGCTTGCCCCAGATCGAGGTGGAGCGCCCGCTGACGCCCCTCCCGCCCGAGCGGCTGGAGGAGATGGTGCCCAAGCACCCCGGCTATCTCGGCGCGCTCGCACCCGCGAACCTGAACAAGGACCGCCCGCCCGCACCGTTCAGCCTCACCGGCACCTGGTTCGTCGACCTGTCGGAAGGCTTCAACAAGTTCCTGTTCGGTCCGCCATACCCTGATTTCTACGAGGAGGGCCGCCGCGCGCTGATCGAGGCGCAGGCGGCCGAGACGCGCGGCGACACATATCGCGACGCGATCGGCCAATGCTATCCGCCGGGCATGCCGATGATCATGACGCGCGTATGGCCGCACGCCTTCATCCAGCTGCCCACCGCCATCTACATGATCTCCGGCTTCAACAATTCGGTCCGCACGATCTTTCTTGACGGCCGTGAATTCAGCGATCCCGACCTGGTGGTGCCCGGCTACAATGGCGAGAGCATCGGTCATTTCGAAGGCGATACGCTGGTGGTCACCACCAAATACATGGAACCCGACAATCACTACATCGACCGGGGCATCCCCATCTCGGACGAGTTCGCGATCGAAGAGCGGATCACCATGCATGATGGCGGTACGCGGATGCGTGTCGAGTACATCATGACCGACCCGCAAATGTGGGAAGGCGAGTGGCGCTCGACCAAGGACTTCACCCGGCAGGACCATACAGACATCAACGAAGCGGTCTGCATCCTTGCCTACAACGAATACCTGCCCGGCACGGACCTGGGTCGCGAAGCGGCGGAGGAGCGCGGGGAAAGCGAAATCGAAGGAGTAAATCCATGAGCAATCTCGTGCGCGCCGCGCTTTTGGCCGGCGGCTGGACGGCAGCGGCCCTTGCAGCAGCGGCCGCCGCGCTGCCTGCCGCCGCGCATCACAGCTTTGCCATGTTCGACCAGCGCAAGGTGATGACGCTGGAGGGGAAAGTGAGCGAATTCCAGTGGACCAATCCCCACTCCTTCATCGAGATAGACGTGCCGGGCAGTCGCGGTGTGACGCATTGGAGCATCGAGCTCAACAGCCCCAACAATCTGCGGCGGCAGGGCTGGACGCGCGCCGCGGTCAAGGCCGGCGAAAAAATCACCCTGCGCATGAACCCCCTGCGCAATGGCGAGCCGGGCGGGCTCTTCCTCGATCTGCGCAAACCCGATGGCAAGGTGCTCGATTCCGGCCTGCCCAAGAATGGCGAGCCGGTGAACGTGCCGCAGCTGTGAACTCACATGACGAGGCCCATCATGACCAATTCCGCCAAGATCCTCCTTTCCGCGCTGCTGCTGGCGCCGGCCGCGGCGCCCCCCCTCGCACTCATCGTTTCGCTCACCGCACCGGCCGCCGCGCACCACAGCTACTCGATGTTCGACATGAACAAGACGGCGGTACTTGAGGCGACCGTCACTCGGTTCAAATGGCAGAACCCGCACGCCTTCATCCAGGCCGAGGTGCCGGTAAACGGCCAGTCCGAAAGCTGGTCGATCGAGATGACCAGCCCCAACAACCTGATCCAGGAAGGCTGGAAGCGCACATCGCTGCGCACCGGCGACAAGGTCCGGATCTGGGTGCACCCGCTGCGCAGCGGCGCGAAGGGCGGTTCCTATGTCGGCGTGCGGCTGGCTGACGGCTCGACTTTGGGTGAGGTCGGCTGACCTCGCCCGATCACACCATTCTGCAGGACCTGTCGATGAACGTGAAACGTGCCCTAATCGCCTTGGCGGCCGCTTCGAGCCTCGCCCTTGCGGGCTCCGCCGCCGCCCAGCTCGGGGCGCCCACCAGCTCGCCGCCGCCGCCAGGGATGGTGCAAGGTGATGGCGCCGCGTTTCCCAAGGGCGAGTATGCCGCGCTCAACGCATTGCCCGATTGGGGCGGCATCTGGTTCGTCATGCGTAGTGATCCCGCCCTGGGCCCCAACGCCCAACCCAAGCTGAAGGACGAGTATGCCGAGCGCCGGGAGGCCTGGCGCGCCGAAATCCTCGCCAATGACGGGGTGGAGCGGCGCGATCGCTCCAATTGCAGCCCGCCGGGCCTGCCGCGCATCATGCAGCTGGCGCAATATCCCTACGAATTTCTGTTCACCCCCGGCCGCGTTACGGTGAATCAGGAAGCCTGGATGCAGACCCGCACCATCTGGACCGACGGGCGGGAGCATCCCCCGCGCGAGGAGCTCGACCCCACATTCCACGGGCACTCGATCGGCCATTGGGAGGGCGACACGCTGGTGGCGGACACGATCGGCATTTCAGACACGCTCGAGGTGGGCGAAGGCGGCTCCCATTCCGACCAGTTCCGCCTGGTCGAGCGCATCCGCCTGGTGGATCCCGACACGCTCGAAAACCACATGACGATGACCGATCCGCTTGCCTTCGAGGAGCCCTTCGAAGTCACCGTGCGCTACCGGCGCGATCGTCATGGCGCCTTGATCGAGTTCCAGTGCTCGGAAAACGACCGCAACCCGGTCAACGAGGACGGCGAGACGCAATACCTTTGAGCCGCGCAGCATATCGGCGATGCGTTTGCCCCCGCCTGCTCCACTGAACGGGCTACCGGCCCGGGCGCGCAGGCGAGCAGAAAAGCCCACGCTTTGGACTGTGCTTTCGCATTCTCCCGCGTCGTCCTGTCGACAACTTCGCCGCGCGGCCCTTGCACCGTTTGCCTTGTCGGCACCGGCAATCCATCTGTGGACAGGGGGTGAGCCAGCAAACTGGCTTATGTGAAACCAGCAAATCCAAGCAGTGCAAACGGACACAGTGTGAAGCGATCATGATTATGGCCAGCCAGGAAGCCCTCCCCACCAGCGACAATGAGGGACCGCACGATGGGCGGCTCGGCTCGTTGCGCGACCTGACCTCGATGCGCATGATCGCCTTCTTCAGCCTGCTGCGCAAAGGGGCGGTGCTTGCCCAAAGGCGGCATTTCGGCCTCTCCGAAATCGATTGGCGGATCATGGTCCAGGTCGGTGAGGTCGCACCGCTGTCGCTCAACGGCCTTGCCGAGTTGCTGCTGCAGGATCGCGGGCAGCTCAGCCGCGCGGTCAAGAGCATGGTCGAGCGTGGCCTGCTCACCCGCGAGCGCAAGCCAGGCGGACCGGAGATCGAGATTGACCTCGCGCCTGCCGGCCGCGCGCTGCACGCCAGGATGGTGGAGCTGGTGATAATTCGTGACACCATGCTGATGGAGGGCATCACGCCCGAGGATATCAGCACGATGCGACGGATCACCGAGGTAATGATCGAACGCGCCGAGCAATTGCTGGCTGTGGAGTTGAGCCACCTCTCGCCCTGACGTGCGGCAGAATGGCAATCCATGGCGATGCGCGGGCGTAGGCAGCCCCGCGCCGCCAGCAACAATATCGAGCGGATAAGAGGCGACCGGCCGCTGGAGTCCTATGGCGCCTCCCTAGCACTGGCATAGCGGATCGGCAACGCCTGCCGGCCAGGTACGCGTGCGCCACGGCCCATTGCATCGCTTCGCGTCCTCGCGCAGGAGCCGGGTTCCGATGGTCGGCGCCCGGAAGATCGCATTGTTCGCGGGGCCATGCCGTACGCGCCAGTCGAACGTGGTGGCGGCCCGCCATCGCCAGCGAAGGATTTTGCCGAGTTGATGTCCGCCACCGCCTACCTGAACACTGCAGCCTCCGGCTACGCAGAAGCGAAGTTCGCCATCGAGCACTGGACCGGGGCAACCCAGAGCCTGATGCACGTCCATGCGGGCCTGCTGATCTTCGCGCTCACTGCGCTCCTATTTCGCAAGAAGATGCGCTCGCCATTGCCGCTCGCCTGTGTCGCGCTGTTTGCCGCGCTTAACGAAATCGTCGACTGGTGGGGTGGCAAGCCGATCGACACCGCCGAGCCGCTGGTCGATTTTGCCAATACGGTGTTCTGGCCAATCGTCCTCTTCGCGCTGGCGCGTCGCTGGCGCTGAGCCGAGCCGAAGCCGATGCGTGCGGACCGGGATCGGACGACCTCCAATAGGCCGGACTGGCTGCTGGATGGGTCCCCCAAGGAGCCCTCGCCTGAATTCGGCCACGACGTCGAGTCCGTGCCCGTCAACCGCAAGGACCGGCTCGCGCCCCAACTGCACCCATGCAGCGAACAAGGGCACCATTCTTGCGAAGCCTTCCAGGGCATCGCACTCAGGTTCACTCCAGCTCGGATGACCCAAGAAGGTGGCTTCCGAACCTGCTTCGTTCCGATACGTGATCCAGGACAGAGCCATGTAGGGGCGAGATCGTCATAGGCCTGGTTTGTAGGCTGCGCGCGACGAAAACCGTCGAGCAGATGTTCCACCCTTGCGGGACCGAGAGCTGTTCGCGCTTCGCTCTCACGTGTGATGCGGCAGATGTAGAGGCGGCCTGAAAAGCTATCGCGCTGCGGAGCGCAGGATCATCCTGCATCCCCGTTGTACGAAGCGGCCGGGCTGAGCAGAACGCCCGATAATCAGGGCATCGGCAGTCCTGGGCCGTGCCACACGGCGCTGAACCAGTGGCCGAGATCCCCAGCCAAGTGATCGCGGTCTATAAACCTGAGGTCAGCTACGCCGGCAGCGACAGCTTCCAGTTCGTCGCGGTTGGCCCCGGCGGCACCTCCGCGCCTGCAACCGCCACCATCCAGGCGGTCGGCCATGCACCCACGGCGCGGGCGCTCACCGCCACGACGATCGATGCTCAGATCGTGACGATCAACCTCACCGATGGGGTCGCGGATTGTCCGTTCACCGCCGCCACCGTGATCAGCGTCACCCCTGCCGATCAGGCAACCGCCCGCTTCATCGAGGGCGGCGCGGCCAGTGCGCGCACTATGCCATGGAGGTCACGCCCAAGACCCGCTACAGCGGCGAAATTGCAGTCAGCTACACGCTGACCAACGCCTTCCGGCACCTCGGCGCCGGCAGTGGTTTCGGTGAATGTCACCGCACGGCCTGATCCGACCGCCGATCCGAATGTGCAGGCGATCAGCGACGCGCAGGCCGAAGCCACCCGCCGCTTTTCGCGCGCGCAGGTCTCCAACTTCCTCCAGCGCGCCGAAGGCCTGCATGGGGTGGAGTGCGGACGCTCACTCAGCGCCCTGAGGATCAATTCGGCCGATTGGCGGTATGACGATCGCCTGCCTGGCGAACACTACGATCCGAATGCAGTTCGGGATATCCGCTCTCAAAGTCAGCGAGCCGCTTCTCGCTATGGACCAGCTACGAGGGCTTCCTGCTGCGCCGACTTGCTCGATTGGGAACCAGTGACGAGAAAGCCGCTCGACCGCCGTTATAGATGAACATCCCCGACACCCGCTTTCCCAAAACCTGTTCCCGATTGCTCTTTCTCGAAACTGCCGCTCGGAGACGGAGAAACGGGAAAGATCGAGCTGAGCGAACGACGGCTTTTGGGGAACGATGATTGTCGACCTGAACGTCGGAAGTTGGGGCGCATCCTGCTTGGCAGCACTGCGGCGCCAAGACCCAGATCAGGACATTCAACACACGCAGTTGACTCGCCAGCTTCAGACATTTGTTCACGTGATCTGCTGAGCGGCTAGGCGCTCGGCTTCGGGCTTAAGCGAGCTTTGCACTGCACCCGAATAGCTGCCGACCCGATCGCGCCGGGCCGGTGGGGCAGCGCGCGCGTCCGCCCGGAACCTGTGGCTCGTTCAGAAAGCCGTGACGACGAGCATGCGTCCGCGACGGGCACAAAGACTTCGTCATCGCGGGCAAGCTCAGAAGGGGGCATACAGGGACGATGGTAGCCCGCTTGCGATCAGATATGTTGAGATAGCCTAGTGACAAACGGAGGTGGAGACGACCGGTAGGCCGGTGTAAGCGGTCGCGATCAAGCCGATCACGGCTATGGCAAAGGCGAGACGGTTCAGGAAGCTTGGACCTTGCTGGCGCGGCCAAAAACGCCATGCCATCCACGACAGCAGCGCCAGAACAGCCAGCCAGAGCACGATCAGCAGCGCCCGCCCGAGACTGAGCGGCCCGAGCGCGGTCGCCTGCCAGCCGAACGCGCAGACCAAGCCTTGCAGACCGTAAAGCGCCGAAAAGGCCGCGGCCCAAACAATGAGGCCGGAGACGGCGCGCAAAAGGGCGATCATGCGAACAGCGCCGGAAGGTGGGTGGCGAGCAGGACGATGCCGCCAGCACCCGCACCGTAATCGGTCCACAGCGTGGCTATGCGCAGCCCCGCGCTACGCCGGGGCGAATAATAGCCTGCCCGTCCGCCGACGAAGACGAACACCTGGATTAAGAGCGCAAGCGCGACATGGAACATGCCATAGCCGATCAGCACAGCGACCACAGCGTCATAGGCATGCGCGGTGGGAGGGTGCGCGCGGAAGATCGCGGTGGCGACCAGCGCCAGCAGCAGGACGGCGAGCCCGCCGGCTGGGATGAGTGCACCGCCCTGCCCGCCGTCGCCGATGCTGCGTGCCGCCCACCGCGAGCCGAGCGCCGCGAGTGCCGCACCGGCCAGGCCCACGATCGGCTCTATCCACGATCCGTCGAGCAGAAGCGGCGGCGGCCAGGCGGGAGCGACGGTCCACAGATAAGCATAGCCGAACAGGAGCGAACCGAAGAACGCTCCGTCCGCGGCAAGCAGGAAGATGCTGCCCCACCAGGCCGGCGGGCCCTTCGCCTCCCAATGGGTTACCGCCGTCTCACCCCTACCGATGGGCAGCGGCCCGAGATCCTCCTTGTGCCCGAGCGCCGAGGCCCAGCGCCAGCCGAGGACGACCAGGCCGATCAACGGCAATGGCGCGATCCAGTAGAGACCGAGCAGCATCGCCACGAAGAAACAGCCGGTGACCGCCGCCGTCCAGATCGGCAGGCTGGTATTGCCGGGCACGATTATCACGTGGCCGATGCGCCCGCTCGCCGTCTCCACCGCCATTGTCTCGCGCCAGTCATGGCGTGGCTCGGCCAGATATCCCTCGCCCCGCGCCAGAGCGAGGGCGAGGTCCGGATCCCGCTCGAGCGGGTCGCGGTCGTGGACATGGGGGATGCTGGCGATGTTGTAGGACGGGGAGGGCAGCATCATCGCCCATTCCAGCGTGCCCGCGCCCCAGGGATTGCGCCGCGTTCTGGGCGCGTGGAAAAATTGCAGGCTGAGATCGATCACGAACAGCGCGATGCCGAACGACAGAACGAATCCGCCGACCGAGGAGAGCAGGTTGTAGCCCGTCCAGCCGATCCCTTCCGGGTAGGTTTCCACCCGCCGCGGTTGCCCCAGCAGGCCCACGACGTGCATCAGGAAGAAGGTGACGTGGAAGCCGATGAAGATCAGCCAGAAGGCGGTGATGCCCAGCCGGTACTGGCGCTGCCGCCCGGTGAAGTGCGCCAGCCAGTAATAGGCCGCGGCCAGCATCGGGAAGACGAAGCCGCCGAACAGGACGTAATGCAGATGCGCGGTTACGAAGGCGCTGTCATGCGCCTGCCAGTCGAACGGCACCACGGCCACCATCACGCCCGTCAGCCCGCCCATGACAAAGGTGACGATGAAGCCCAGCAGGTAGAGCATCGGCAGCCGCATCTGCGGCCGCCCGGCCCATAGAGTGCCGAGCCAGGCGAAGATCTGCACGCCTGTCGGGATCGCGACCAGGGTGGAAGCGGCGGAGAAGAAGGCCAGCGCCATGTGCGGGATGCCGACGGTGAACATGTGGTGGACCCACAGACCGAAGCTCAGGAACCCGAGTGCCAGCACCGCACCCACGATCCAGCCATATCCCAGGATCTTGGTGCGCGCCATGACCGGCAGGATGGTGGAGACGACGCCGGCGGCGGGCAGGAAGATGATGTAGACCTCGGGATGGCCGAACAGCCAGAACAGGTGTTGCCACAATAGCGATTCGCCGCCGCGGGTAGGATCGAAGAAGGGCCAGTCGAAAGCGCGTTCCAGCTCCAGCAGGATCGATCCCAGGATCAGCGGCGGAAAACCGAGCAGCATCATCATCGCCGTGACCAGCATGTACCATGCAAAGAGCGGCATCTTGTCGAGCGACATGCCCGGTGCCCGCACCTTGAGGATCGCCACGACAATGTCGACCGCCGTTACAATGGCTGAAATCTCGACGAAGGTGATGCCGAGCAGCCAAAAATCCGAGTTGATGCCGGGCGAATAGGGCTTCGACGAGAGCGGCGTGTACATGAACCAGCCGGCATCAGGAGCGACGCCCAGCAGCATCGCCAGGATCAGCAGGCTGCCCCCGAACAGATAGCACCACCAGCCATAGGCAGTGAGGCGGGGGAAAGGAAAATCGCGACTGCCCAGCAGCTTGGGCAGCATATAGATCGTGAAGCCCTCGAACATGGGGATCGCGAACAGGAACATCATGATGCTGCCGTGCATCGTGAAGAGCTGGTTGTAGACCTCGGGACCAGCAAAGGCGCTTCCCGGCGTCGCGAGTTGGGCGCGGATCAGCATGGCAAGCACGCCGCCGATGAGGAAGAACCCGAAGGCGGTCAGCATCAGGCGCTTGCCCAGGATGCTGTGGTTCACGGTCGTCAAGGTGCCGCGCCAGCCCGCCGGCGTTCCCCAGATCCGGTCGAATGCGCGGTGTAGCCGCAGCGCCTTCATACACCCTCTCCGCGCTGGAAGCGCACCCATCCAGCGGCATCATGGGCAATCACGCGGAAGCCATGGCGCGAATGGCCGATGCCGCAATATTCGGCGCAGACGCCGGGGTAGACGCCCGGCTCGCTTGCCTCGATCCGCAGCACGTTGCGGTGGCCGGGAATGGCGTCGAGCTTGCCCGCGAGCCGCGGGACCCAGAAGGAATGGATCACGTCGGTGGTGGTCAGCGTAACGTCGATCGGCCGCCCGGCGGGGATGTGCAGCACATTGCGGGTGCGGATCGTGCCGCCTGCGCCGCCCGGCTGCGTGAAGACCCACTGGTACTGGCTGCTTTGTGCCTCCACGTGCACGGGCGGCCGCTCGTCATTCGGGAGCAATCGCTCGCCGGTGATGAGGCCATAGACCAGCAAGGCACTGAGCACGACGCCGGGGAAGACGAGGCCGCCGCCGATGATCCACCAGCGGACCGACACCTCGCGCGGCTCGGGCCGGCGGAATGCCAGCAATAGCAGCGTGGCGACGAACAGGAAGATCGCCGTCGCCCCGGCAAGCATCACCCACCATAGCGTGTTGATCGCATCGGCCGCAGGGCCGGCCGGGTCCATCGTTGAGAGCGGCCCCGTGCAGCCGGATGAAACAATCGCCGCGCCGAGCGTTAGCCCTTGAAGCGAGTGACGAAGGAGTTCCCGGTGCCCGACAGCCAAGAACGCGAGGACCAACTCACCGATCCGATCAGCAGCAACCCCAAGTTCGATCGGGCGGAATCCAAGGTCGCGGTGGCCGGTCACCCCATCCATGCGATGCTGGTGGCATTTCCCATTGGCCTGACGGCCTGCGCGCTGGGCGCGGACCTGTTCTACTGGTGGACAGGCGATGTCTTCTGGGCACGCGCTGCCTTGTGGAGCGCCGGCATGGCGTTCCTGATGGGGCTGCTTTCCGGCCTTTCGGGCACGGTTGAATTGCTCAGCGTGCCCGGCATCCGCGCTCGCGCAGCGAGCTGGACCCACTTCATCGTCGCGATGACGCTGCTGGCGGTGCTCGGCGCCAATTGGGGCTATCGGCTGTACGGCTACGAACAGGCCCTGCTCCCTTACGGGCTGATGCTCTCGATGTTGTCCGCCGCGCTCGTGGCTTTCACCGGTTGGCACGGGGGGGAACTGGTGTTCGACTATCAAGTCGGCACCTCGTCCACCGGCAATTGACGATCCCGGGTCTGCAGCCACGCAGGCATCGCCTCCTCGCGGATGTCCGGTTTGGTCAGGACCAGCAGGAGGATGCCGGTCAGGAGCGAAATTCCCAGAATCACGAGCGGGAGCGCGGGCGAAGGCTGCCGTTCATTGTTGGACTCCCCCATGCGCACCACCAGATTGCCGATCCAGGCATGCAGGACGACCAGGCTTGCGACCAATACGAGCTTGCCGAACATCCAGGGCACGAAAACGCCGCGCAGGAATAGCAGCGCCGTTCCGGCAGCGACCGCTATCACCGCGGCCGGGGTTAGAAGACGGGTGTAGCCGTAATGCGTGAAGCGCCGGATGCGCTGATATTCCTGCTGCCCATCGTCCGGTGCGTGCTGCGCCAGCAACAGCGGCAAGGCGATCAGCCCCGCGCCCCACAGCAGAATGCCCGCGATATGGAGACCCTTCGCGATAGTGATCGCCAGCATCATGCCCCGTGCGGCGTCCAGCCAGATGCCCAGGCCCGTCGTGCGATCCAACCTGCGATGACGGCGTAAGGCAGCATCGCCGGCACCCACATGATCAAACCGCCGAGCTGCTGGTCCTCAAGCGCGGACATTCTATAGGACAGCGGCGCCACGAAATGATGCGCGTAAAGCGCGCGCGGCGCGAAAGTGAGAATGGCACCCAGCAATCCCATCTGGCCAATTGCGGCGGCGATCGTCACCAGCGCCGTGGGTAGCGCGGACCTTGCCGAGAAGATCGCCCGCCAGAACCACCATGCCGTCCCCAATAGCGACAGCTGCATCAGCCAATAGAGCGGCACCTGCTGCAACGCTGCGGTGTAGAGCGCCGGCACGTGCCACAGCCACAACGTCAGGGTCGATGCCGCGAAAGGCACGCCCACGCTCTGCTCCCGGGGTGCCGGCAGAGCAAGAGCCAGCAGCGGCGCGACGCATGCGACGAGCAGGACATGATGCACGACCCGCGCCGAGAACAGCGCGCTGCTGAGCGCGCATAATGGCGACACGAAGACGATCAGCAGGACCAGCACCGCGGCGCCAAGCACTTGCCGCTCGCCAGCCTTGGCATTGCTGGCGAGCAGCGCCGTTCCGAGCGCCAGCCCGCCCAGGAGCCACGGATCGAGGTTCCAGCGCGCAAAGAGCTCCCCCGGCGAAGGAGCCGATCCGCAATAGGCAATAGGTAGCGGGATATGGTCCTCCTATCCGCTGCGTTGAACGCCCGAAGCGGCTCGCCGGGTTCCAAAGCGCTCAAAAAGGGGCTTGATCCGCGCGCGATGGATGCTGCGCCTCTCCATCAGAAGCGATAGCTCAGGAAGCCGACGGCAAATCCGCTGTCCTCGTAGCCCGCACGCGTGAGCGCCGCCTGCGCCTGCAGGTACTCTAGCCGAGTGGTGAGCGACAATCGCGGCGTGATCGTCCACAAAATCTGCGCGCGCGAAACCTGGGCTACGCGATGACCCGATACGGCCTGCGTACCGATATAGGCTGTTGCCGGGCGATAGACGGCATCGGACTCGGTCGGGCGCCAGGTCGACTGATGTTCCAGCGCCCGACGATATGCTGCGCGGGGCGAAAGGTAATGCTTGGCGCAAGAGCGACGATGTTCGTCGCCGTCAGGAATGTGCCGTAGCTGAAATGGATATTGTTGCCGAACGGCGTCCTCGCTGCATTCAGCGGCCCCTCGCCACTGGTGCCGCCTCCGCCGCTTGCATAATCGACACGGATGCCCAGGCGAGGCGCGGTGTCGCTCTCGTCAAGCGCGATGGACTGAGCCAGGAACGCTTGCCAGCCATCGATGGGGCGATTGTCGAACTGCCCGCTTTGGTGGTTGACGGTCCAGTCGATCTCAACCGGCCCCGCTTCGCCCCACAATTGCGCGCCGATATAGGTGCGCCGTTCGCGGCCGCGAACCTCGCCCCACTGACGATCGTCGTGGCGTTCGCGCCAGGCGAAAGGGTCGAGATAAAGGCTCGATCCGCCGAAGAGATCCTTGGATAGCACAAAGCCCCCGGTCACTCCGGAGAAGCGGACACTTTCATCGCTCGGATCGTCGCCCAGTCCTCCCGGGCCGAGCGACACGTCGTGTAAGTCGAACAGGGTTGCCCGGACACTGGGCGTGCGAACCCAAAGCCGCACCCCGTCCAGCGTGAAGCGGATCGTGCGGTTGTCGCGGGAGGTGACCAGGAGGTTGGGCCCGTCCTCGAATTCCTGCCGCCCTATGCGGGCGCCCAGTGCGACATCGCCGATCCGGTCGCCGAACTCGACGAACCCTTGTTGCAGGACCAGGTCGTTGCGCAGTGTGCCGCTGGGCGTCCCTATGTTCCGCCCATCAATGCCGCCATGCGCGAGCTCGGCATAGACGCGTAGCTTGCGTCCAAGGTGAAGGTCCGCTCCGCCGACCAGACGCAGAATGTCGCGGCGCTGGTGAGGACGATCGCGCAACACCGGATTGCCGGTTACATCAACCCGCAGCCGCGCCTCACCACTCAAGGTGAGATAGATGAGGCCATCATCGCGGAGCGGCAGGAACTTGAAGCGGTCGATCGGATCGTCGCGATTGGCTGGATCGGCCATGTCGCGCCAGTCCTCCGCCCAGCGGGACAGGGAGTAGCGGTTGGACGGCGAGCGATCCCCGGTGGCTTCTGACGGATAGAAAGCGCTTGCGGGATTGCTCTTTGCCTCCGAGTCCTGTCGTTCTGCTTGCGGTTCCTGGCGGACCTGCGCGCCAGCGGGACACGCGGCAAGGCACAGCGCGAAGAACATCCCGGGCAGCAACCGAGCTGACATGTCGTCTCCTGCTGCTGTCCCAGGATGGTCACCGCATGCGCGAGCGCTTCTACACAAGCATCAGGTGATTGTCAGGACACGAGGACCAGAATCTTGCGCAACCATGAACGGCCTTGTTCGTTGCGACAGCAATCATCCCCGGAACGCGCGCCTGATGCGCTGAGGCTTGGGGCTCCGTGCGCCCCGGTCGTCAAATATTGCTTATCTAAGAAGAGGCAGAACGAATGGGATATCTGCTCGGCAATAAGAGCGGCCGACTAATCTATATTTATATTTCCGTACTGTGTCTTACATCGTGTTCAGATGTGGAGCCCTCTGCTACGGGCGAGGGCGGGACGGAGATGGACCAGCGCATCAACCCCGATCGGGACGTGCTTGCCGGCGTCAGCTACCGCTGTCCGGACGGCGGGGTGGTCTTCGTGGAGCGGCGGGACGCCCGCATCGCCCTCGGCCGCCTGACACCGGACGCTAAACCCGTGCAGCTCGCTTCCAGCGATGGCGGACACCAATACACGGCCGCGGGCGGCTGGTCCTTCACCCCGGGCGACGGAATGGCGCAGATCGCTGCGCCCGGGCGTGAGGCGGCGACGTGCGAAGACCGGGGAACGACGTTGCTGCCCGAACTGCCCAGCGAGCGGCAAGAGGAGCGCGGCCGATGATCGGGACGGAAACGAGCGGGCGGCCGAGGTTCGGCTGGCTGCTGAGCAGCTATGCCGGACTAGCGCTGCTGGCCGGCTTGGCGCTGGTGGTGCTCGGCGGCTGGCTCGCGGTGCTGGGCGGATCGCCTTATTATTTGCTGATGGGCGTGGCGGTCGGCGCGGCAGCCGTGATGCTGTTCCGCGGCGACGGACGCGCCGTGTGGCTTCTCGGCGCTGCGGTGCTGGCCACATGGCTGTGGTCGCTCTGGGAGGTTGGACTTCACGGCTGGGCCCTGATCCCGCGTCTGGCATGGTTGATCGTCGCTTGCCTGCTGCTGGCAGCGCTCTGGCCGATTGCGCGGCGGCGATTGTCGCTCTTCAACCCGGCCGTCTTCGGGGCGGTCTCGCTGGCGCTGCCGCTGCTGCTGCTGGCGACCATCCTCTATCCGCTGTTCTATTCGCCCGATGTCGAGCTCGCCGATCCCGCGCTCGCCGCCCGGCGCCCTGCGGGGGCGATCAGCCGCGTCGCCGTGGCGACACCGGACGGCAATGTCGGCGGGCAGCATGGCGCGGGCGACTGGACGGCCTATGCGGGCTCCAATCTCGGCAACCATTACTCGCCCGCCGCCCAGATCACGCCCGCCAATGTCGATAGTCTGCAAAAGGCATGGGAGTTCCACACCGGCGACGGCTCGCCGCCGGACGGCATCAGCTACGCCTTCCAGAACTCGCCGCTAATGGTCGGGCGGACGCTTTATGTCTGCACGCCCAGCCAGATCGTCATCGCGCTGGATGCCGCCACCGGCCGGGAGAAATGGCGCTTCAACCCGCATACCGATCCTCAGGCGATGGCCGGCGTCGCCGCCTCCACCTGTCGTGGCGCGGCCTTCTTCGCGCGATCGGCGCCGTAAGCGAGTGCCCCGAGCGGATCTTCTGGCCGATGGTCGATGGCCGCCTCGGCGCGCTCAATGCGCGGACCGGCCAGCTGTGCACCAGCTTCGGCCATGGCGGCTATGTCGACCTGAACGAGAACACCGGCAACCGCCATTCCGGCTTCGTCGGTCCCACCTCTCCGCCGATGGTGATGCGCGGCATGGTCATCATTGGCACGGGCCAGGTGCGCGACGGGCAGCAGGCGGCAGCGCCTTCCGGCGTCGTGCGCGGCTTCGACGCGATCACCGGCGAGGTGCGCTGGGCGTGGGATGTCGGCCGGCCGGGCCAGACCGAGCCGCTGCGCAACGGCGCAATCTATACGCCCGCGACGCCCAACGTCCGGTCGCTAATCTCCGGCGACGACGAGTTGGGTTTGGTTTACCTGCCAACGGGCAGCCCCTCGGGCGATTTCTACGGCGCGCGGCGCACTCCCGAGCAGGAGGAATACACGGCCACGCTGACCGCCGTGGAAGCTGCGACCGGCCGCGAGCGCTGGCACTTCAACACGGTCCATCACGATTTGTGGGACTATGATATCGGCCCGCAGCCCAATCTGGTCGACTTCCCGACGCCGCAGGGGCCGGTGCCCGCCGTGGTGCAGGCGACCAAGTCCGGGCAGGTCTTCGTGCTGAACCGCGCCACCGGGCGCCCGCTTCTGCCGGTGGTCGAGCGTCCGGTGCCGCAGGGTGCGGTGGGCGACGACCATGTCAGCCCGACTCAGCCCTTCTCGCCCGAAATGCCAAACACAGTCGGCAAGCCCAGCAAGACGCTGGAGCGGATCGAGGAACGCGACTCCTGGGGCATCACGCCCTTCGACCAGCTGGCCTGCCGTATCCAGTTCCGCCGTTTGCGCTACGATGGCCAGTACACCCCGCCCACGCTGGAGGGCTCGTTCGACTTCACGGGCGCGCATGGCGGGATTAACTGGGGCGGCGTTGCGATCGATATCGGGCGCGGCATCATGGTGATGAACTCCAACCGCTTGCCCTACACGCTGACCGCCTATCCGCGCAGCGAGATGGAAAAGCGCGGCATCCGCTCGGTCTTCCGGGGCAGCAGCAAGGAAGCGGGCTACATGGCGCAGGAAGGCTTCGCCTATGGCGCACGCAAGGCGGTGTGGCTGTCACCGCTCAACACGCCCTGCGTCGCGCCGCCCTGGGGCTATATTTCCGGCGTCGACCTTCGGACCCGCGAAGTCATCTGGCGCCGTCCGCTCGCCACCGGCTACGATCAGGGGCCGATGGGCATCCCGTCCTTCGTAAAGCTGGATCTCGGCACGCCCAACAACAGCGGCTCAGTGACCACTGGCGGGGGTCTGACCTTCATCGGCGCCGGTCTCGACCGCTGGATCCGTGCCTTCGAAACTGAGAGCGGACGCATTCTGTGGGAGTATCGGGTCCCCGCCGGCCCGAACGCTGCGCCGATCAGCTACGAGCTGGACGGGCGGCAATATGTCGTCGCGGCGGTGGGCGGGCATGATCGGATGGAGACCAAGCTCGGCGACAGCCTAATCGCCTGGGCGCTACCGCGCTGATCGGCCCGCGAGAACGACATTATCGTCTATCGGGCAAGGGTGCCTAAGCGTCAGAGGGATTAATGGGAGAGCAATACCGTCGTCCGCACCACGCCGCAGTCTCCGTCGACCGGCCGTGACGGTCATCCGCGAAACGGTGCTGTCGGCGCTCAACCGCCTTTTTATACAGATCAGCCTTCTAGTACTTGCGGTGGAAAGCGGTTTCCTCCTTGGCCGAACGTTCCTGCGACGCGTTGATGGGCGATGCGGCCGTAACGCAGAGGGGCTCGGCAATCTCGTCCAGCTTCTCCGCCTACGGGCGCGCGACCTCCTTGTTCTCGATCTCCCACATGTAGCTCTTCGTCGCCTGTGCCAGTTGGTCCAACGTGAGATATGAAACGGCGGCCACGTATCCTTGCTGTTGAGAGCGGAAGGACAACAGCGGTTACTGGTAATGGATCTACTTGCATCGAACGGCGCGCCCATCGCGCGCAGCAGCCAGAGCTATGGCAATCACTCGGTTGCACGTACTCGATCGCTCTGCTCAAAAGCTCGGCCTCGCACCCGATCTTCCACACAGCCTGAAGTAAATGGCGGGCCTCGCCCTACCCGGCCCGCGCTTGCGCACGAAGGCGCACCAATTTGGGCGGTGGAACGTACGACTGCTTCCAAGAAGTCTCGATGGCTTCATCGAAAGACTGAACCTGAGGCAGATGGCGGCTGTGGCCACACGGCTGGATGAACTGCAGGAAACAACGTTTAGCGTTCCAAAGCGGACCGGCCGCTCTCCAACAACAAATCGCCATAGAGCCGGCCTCCGGCCCGACGTGAAAGCTGCCGTCCGTTCACCGGCCTTCGAGGGAGGCAATCGGGAGAGCAGATCAGACAGCTATGTGCGGGCACGCCCTTTGTCACAGCAAGCAAGTTTAGCTGTCAAAGGACCAAAACTGGATGCCCCGTGAGGATTCGAACCTCAATTGACGGAGTCAGAGTCCGTAGTCTTACCATTAGACGACGGGGCAGCGAGCGCGCGCCCCTAGCCGGTAAGCGCCCGGCCGGTCAAGCACCTTGGCGCAAAAGTGGCAGAAGGATGCTACCTGTCTCACGCCGATGCGCCCGCCCCCACGAGGGATCAGTGCCGGTGTCTACCGGTTCGGCCCTCGCAAACTTGCCGTAACCGTCGCATTTCGCTAGCCTTTCGGCAGGTTCCCGCTTCAGGCGGGTGGAAAGACCAGAAAGACGTGTTTGATATGGCGGATTTTACTCCGCCGGATGGGCGCGGCGATGCGGCCGATGCCGGAGGGGGCGACATGATGCGCAGCCCCGAGACCGGACCCGTTTCCGCCCGCTTTCCCGGTGATGGCGATGGACCCGAGGCGCGTGGCGGCCGGCTGCCCCGCGCCGAGGCCTGGCGCCGCCCTCCGCATGACAGGTTCCGCCAGGCCTATGCGGCGATCGACCTTGGCACCAACAATTGCCGCTTGCTGATCGCCCGGCCTGCCGATGAGAACTTCGTGGTGATTGACGCTTTCAGCCGCGTGGTGAGGCTGGGCGAAGGCCTGGCGCAGAGCGGGCGGCTGAGCGAGGCGGCGATGGACCGCGCGCTGGGCGCGCTCAAGGTCTGCGCCGACAAGCTGAAGAAGCGCAACGTCCATCTCGCCCGCTCCGTCGCCACCGAGGCGTGCCGCCGCGCGGTCAACGGCGATGCCTTCATCGAACGGGTCCGCCGCGATACGGGCATCGCGCTCGACGTGATCTCCGCGCAGGAAGAGGCCCGGCTTGCGGTGCTGGGCTGCCATATCCTGCTCGAGGACGGCGTTGGCCCGGCGGTGATCTTCGATATTGGCGGCGGCTCGACCGAGCTGGTGCTGATCGAGCCCGGCGCGCCCGTCCCGCGCATCGTCGACTGGCAATCGGTGCCCTGGGGGGTCGTCTCGCTGAGCGAGACCTTGGGTGCGGAGGCGCAGGACGAGGCGGCGCGAATCGCCCGCTACCGTGAGATGAAGCGCCTGGTGGCGGAAAGCTTCAGCGAGTTTGCCGAGCGCATCGGCCCGCACCGCACGCCCGACCTGCGGCTGCTGGGGACCAGCGGCACCGTCACCACGCTCGCCAGCGTGCATCTCGACCTGCCGCAATACGACCGGGCGGCGGTGGACGGGCTGATCGTGCCCGCCAGCGCCATGCGCGACATCGCCGGGCGGCTCTCGGTGCTCTCACCCGCCGAGCGCTGCCAGCTGCCATGCATCGGCTCCGAGCGCGGCGACCTGGTGGTGGCGGGCTGCGCCATCCTCGAGGTGATCCTCGACATCTGGCCCGCTCCGCGCCTGGGCGTTGCCGACCGCGGCATCCGCGAAGGCATCCTGCGCAGCCTCATGGCGGCAGACACCGGGGGGCTGGAGGCACAAAATGCGCTGAAGCGGATGCAGGCAAGAAGCAGCAAGGCAGCCGAGGGATGAGCCGCGCACGATCCGATGCGGACCGCAAGGTTAAGACGGCCAAGCGGCGCACGGCCTCCTCCACCGCCTGGCTGCAGCGCCAGATCAACGATCCCTATGTCAAGCAGGCGAAGGCGGAAGGCTATCGCAGCAGGGCCGCCTACAAGCTCATCGAGCTCGATGACCGGTTCGCTTTGCTCAAGGGCGCCCGCCGGGTGGTCGATTTGGGCATAACGCCGGGCGGCTGGGCGCAAGTGGTGAGGAAGCGCGCACCAGGTGCCGCAATAGCCGGCATCGACCTGCTCGAGACCGAGCCGATCGAGGGCGTGACGATCCTGCAGATGGACTTCATGGATGAAGGCGCACCGGCCGCGCTGCAGGCGGCGCTGGGCAATGCGCCCGATCTCGTCCTGTCGGACATGGCGGCCAACACGGTGGGCCACAAGCAGACCGACCATCTGCGAACCATGGGGCTGGTTGAAGCCGCGGCGTGGTTCGCTGTCGAAGTGCTGACACCGGGCGGCGCATTCGTCGCCAAGGTGCTCGCCGGAGGCACGGACCAGGACTTGCTGGCAATGCTCAAGCGGCATTTCGCAACCGTCAAGCACGCCAAGCCGCCGGCGAGTCGCAAGGGCTCCTCCGAGTGGTACGTGGTGGCGCAGGGATTCAAGGGGCGCAGCTAGCGAGCGCACCCGCCCGCTAAACCGCTCGAAACGCCAAACCGCTTGACCATTCTACCGGCGGAGGCCGGCTGCGCGCCTACTCGCCCGGCTTGGTAGCGCCGCCCGCATCGGTCGCCGCATTGCTCGAAGGAACGGGCTGCTCGTCGCTCATGCCGCCCACCGCTTCCACCTGCGTCGGGTCCCCGCCCGCTACAGGGCCGGGGCCTTCGCCGGGCCCATCGACGCCGATCTCACCCTCGGGCTCGGCCGCCGGAGGCTCGGGCAGGGCCGGGCCACCGCCATGGTCGCGCAGATAGAGGATCACGTTGGCGCGGTCCTCGGGGCTGGACAGGCCGGCGAAGCTCATCTTGGTGCCCGGAGCATAGGCGCGCGGGCTCGACAGCCACTCGCTCATGTTATCGTAGGTCCACTCGCCGCCCTTCTCGGACAGGGCCGAGGAATAGGCGAAGCCCGCCGCATGCTTGCCGATCGGCTTGCCCAGCACGCCCCACAGATTGGGACCGATGCCATTGGCGCCCCCTTGGTCGATCGAGTGGCAGGCCGTGCACTTGGCGAACACACCCTCGCCAGCCTCGGCCGAACCCTGGTTCAGCAGCAGCGCCAGTGACGGGCCTTCCTGCGCTCCGCCCTCTTCCTCGGCCGCCTGGATGAAGTAGCCGGGCTCTTCGGGAGATTCGGGCTTGTCGGCATGGAAGATGCGCGTGCTGATGCTGGACAGGCCCAGCGCCACGATCCCGGCGAACAGGGTCCAGCCGGCAATGGTGTTGAAACGATCGGTCATCGAGGAATTTCTGCCACTTTGCGTAAGGGTTGCGCGCCGGTTCCCTAGTAAGTGGGGGCGGCGCACGCAAGTGTCGAGAGGGCTTGTTAGTACGTGGGCGCAGCGTCTATGCGCGCCAGGCCTCGCCATGGACAGCTTCCCCACCCCCGCCCTCGCGCTGGTCGACCAGATGCGGGCCGCCGCCGCAGCCGAGCCATTGCGCGCGGTCGCCTTCCAGGGCGCGCCCGGCGCCAATTCGCACAAGGCCGCGCTCGAATTCGCGCCGGACTGCCTCCCGCTGCCCTGCTTCGCGTTCGAGGACGCGCTCGAGGCGGTGAAGGACGGGCGCGCCGGCCTGGCCATCATCCCCATCGAAAACTCGCAGGCCGGCCGCGTGGCAGACATCCATTTCCTGCTGCCCGGCAGCGGCCTCGCCATCGTGGCCGAGCATTTCATGCCCATCCGCCACGCACTGATGGCCCTGCCGCATGAGGATGGCACGTTCGGCCCGTTCGAGGCGGCCTACAGCCATCCGCAGGCGCTCGGCCAATCGCGCGAATATCTGCGCGCGCAGGGCATCGTGCCGCTCAGCCATGCCGATACCGCCGGCGCGGCGGCCTTCGTGGCGGAGCGGAACGACCCTGCCATCGCCGCGATCGCCCCCGCTTTGGCGGCCGAGCTCTACGGCCTCGGCATCGCCGAAGCGGGCGTGGAGGACGCGGCCGACAACACCACCCGCTTCGTCGCACTGGCGCGCGAAGCGCTCGACCCTACAACTTTGGCCGGCGCCGAGGCGCTCACCACCTTCGTGTTCGAGGTGCGCAACATTCCCGCCGCGCTCTACAAGGCACTGGGCTGCTTCGCCACCAATGGCATCAACATGACCAAGCTGGAAAGCTACCAGAAGGGCGCCAGCTTCGCCGCCACCATGTTCTTTGCCGACATTATCGGCGCGCCGGGCGATCCGGCCGTGGACAGTGCCTTCGCCGAACTCGGCTATTTTGCCGAAGACCTGCGCATGTTCGGCAGCTATCGCATGGCCCGCCCACGCGGCTAGCGAGGCCGGGCGAGCTCGGCATGGATCGGCGGCCCCAGTCCGATCGGCCCCGATCGGCCCCGATCGGCACGCGCAAGGCGAAGGCGTTGCGCGAGGACCGGCACCGTGGCACCAATGCAGGCGTGACAACGGGCTTGGGGATGGCTGCCGCGGGCGGCGATGCGGCGCAGGCCTGGCGGGATATCCGCGCCAATCCCGAGATCCAGTATGCACCCGTCGACCTGCCCGAGGCAGCGCCGCCGCCCGACTGGCTCACCCGCTTGCTCGAGCTCCTCGACCAGCTGTTCGCCCCCGTCGCCGGCCTCATCGCCGCGCACTGGCCGGTCGTTTGGCCCGTTCTGGCGGTGCTGGGCGGGCTGCTGGCGCTGTACGTCCTTGCCCGGCTCGTCACGCCCGATCTCCTGCGCCGGCGCCGGCGGGTCGAGGCGGACGAAGCGGTCTGGACGCCCGAGGCCAGCGCCGCGCTCGCGCTGCTCGAGGAGGCCGACCGCCTCGCCGCCTCCGGCCGCTACGGCGAGGCCACGCACCTTCTGCTGACCCGCAGCGTCGGCCAGATCGCCGCGCTCCGGCCTGAGCTCATCGATCCCTCCAGCACCGCGCGCGAGATCGCCGCCCTGCCTGCGCTGCCGGAGCCCGCCGCCCGCGCCTTCGCCATTATTGCCGAGCGGGTGGAGCGCAGCCTGTTTGCGCTCAGGAGCCTTTCGGCCGAAGACTGGCAGGCAGCGCGCGCCGCCTATGCCGATTTCGCCCGCATCGCCGAGCGCCGGCTCGCCGCATGAGTCGCGCACCATCTCCGTTCCGCCCCGCCACCGTGCTCGCCCTGCTGTCCGTCGGCGCGGCCGCCTTCCTGCTGCTGCTCTACGCGATGGGCGCCGGATGGGACGGGCGCGACGAGCGCGACGGCGGCGCGCATGCGGCATCCCCCGGGCTCAACGGCTTCGCAGCGCTCGCCGGCCTGCTCGAGGCGCAAGGATATGCGGTCAGCCTCTCGCGCAATGCCGCAAACCTTGAGGACAATGCGCTGCTGGTGCTCACGCCGGGCCAGTTCGCCAATGTCGAGCACCTGGCCGGGATCATCGCCGAGCGCCGCCAGATCGGCCCCACGCTCCTCATCCTGCCCAAATGGCAGGCCAGCCTGCTGCCGGACGATCCGCGGATCGACGCGCGCGAGGGTTGGGTATCGCTCGGCGAGGCCTGGTCGCCCGAATGGCTGCCCCAGATCGCCGGGCTGGAGGACGCCGAACTCGCCACCGGCGCGACGTCCAGCTGGCGCGGATTCGGCCTCACCGGCGCGCTCCCCGATCCCGCCGCCGTGCAGGCCGTGCGCGAGGGCAGCGCCAAGAACCTCTATCCGCTGGTGGTGGATGGCGAGGGCGACATGCTCGCCGCCTGGCGGCACGATAATGGCTATTATCCGGTACTGGCAGAAGCCAGCGGAGAGCGCTTCTTCGCCGATCCTCCCGAGGGGATCGACGAGGATGCCTGGCCGCTGGTGGTGGTGATCGAGCCCGACCTCCTCAACAATTACGCCATGGCCGATCGCCGCCGCGCCGGGCTCGGCCTGGCGCTGGTGGAAGCGAGCCTCGAAGGCTACGATCTGCCGATCGTGTTCGACCTGACCATTCCGGGCCTGGGCCGCAGCCGCAACCTGCTCACCCTTGCCTTCGCGCCGCCCTTCCTGGCCGCGACGCTCACGCTGCTGCTCGCCGCCTTGCTGATCGGCTGGCGCGCCTTGCGCCGCTTCGGCGCGCCGCGCGCGGAACTGCCCGAGCTTGCCCACGGCAAGGCGCAGCTGGCGCGCAACGGTGCCGGGCTGGTCGAGCGCACCGGGCGGCTGCATCTGCTCGGGGCACCCTTCGCCGCGATGGTGGCGGCGCGCCTCGCCGCGCTACTCGGCATCCGCGAGGCGGACCCGGTGGCGCGCGAAGCGGCGATCGACCGCGCGCTCGCCGCCCGCGGGCACGAGCCGCAAACCTTCTCCGCGCCCGCCGGGGCGCTGCGCCGGGCCCGCCGCCCGGCCGAGCTGCTGCGCGCCGCCGCCGCGCTCTCCTCCATCGAAAGGACGTTGTGAGTCATGGATGACACGCCGAGCGACGCGCTCGCCCGCACCCGGGCCCTGGCCGAGGCGATCCGCGCCGAAATCGGCAAGGCCATCGTGGGCCAGGAACAGGCGGTCGAGCACCTCACCGTCGCGCTCCTCGCGGGCGGGCACGTGCTGCTCGAAGGGCCGCCGGGCACCGCCAAGACCTTCCTCGCCCAGTGCTTCGCCGCCGCCACAGGGCTCGATTTCGGCCGCATCCAGTTCACGCCGGACCTGCTGCCGGGCGATATCCTGGGCTCCAACCTGTTCAACTTCCAGACCAGCCAGTTCACCCTCACCCGGGGGCCCATCTTCACCGAGCTGCTACTGGCGGACGAGATCAACCGCACGCCGCCCAAGACGCAGGCTGCCTTGCTGGAAGCGATGCAGGAGCGCCGCGTGACGCTAGACGGGCAGGCGCATGCTTTGCCGCCGCACTTCATGGTGGTGGCGACGCAGAACCCCATCGAGAGCCAGGGCGTCTACCCGCTGCCCGAAGCGCAGCTGGACCGCTTCGCCTTCAAGCTCGTCGTGCCGTATCCCAGCGCCGAGGAAGAGGCCGCCATCGTCACCCGCTTCGGCACGCGCGGCGGCCCGCCTTTGCCGGCGGATCATGGCGTGCACCCGGTCGCCGATGCGGCCGCGATCACCCAGGCGCGCATGGCGATCGAGGCGGTCACCCTGTCGCAGGAGGTCATCGGCTACACGGTCGCGCTGGTGCGCGCGACGCGGGCAAGCGCGGAGATTGCCAGCGGCGCGTCCCCGCGCGCTGCAGTGCTGCTCGCCCAGGCCGCCCGCGCGCGCGCCGCGCTCCAGGGGCGCGATTACGTGCTGCCCGACGACGTCAAGGCGCTCGCCACCGCCGCCTTGCGCCATCGCCTGCTGCTCTCGCCCGCCGCCGAGATCGAGGGGCGCCAGGTCGAGGAGCTGGTCGCCGGTCTCATCGAACAGACCGAGGCGCCGCGCTAGAAATCGCGCGAGGAGCCATGCGGCCGCTGCCCGACATCCCCTCGATCCCCATCGTCCCCTCGGCGCGCGCGGTGCTGCTGCTGCTCGCGCTGGCCCCGCTGGCGCTGGTCGTCGCCGCCACGGCGCCGGGCGCGTGGATCATCGCCCCCGCCGCCGCGCTGGCGCTGATCGCCGTGCTGGTGGTGGATGGCTGGCTTGCCGGGCCGCTCGTGGCGCTCAAGCTCACCGTGCCGCAAGATGCCGAGGTGGGGCGGGGTGCGCGGATCGTCCTTAGTGCCGAGTTCCGCACCGCTCACGCTGCGCAGCCCGAGGCCGCGCTCGGCTTCGACCCCCGGCTCGGACATCATGGTGCGCTGCGCATCGCGCTGTCGCCCGCCGGCCCCGCCTCGGTCCTCGCCGGCGAGGCGATGCTGCATCCGGTCCGCCGGGGAACCGGCGCGGTCAGCGATCTGTGGCTGCGCTGGCCCGGCCCGCTCGGCCTCGCCCACCGTCAGGCGCATCGCTCGCTAGACCAAACAGTGCGGGTATGGCCCGATCTCGGACCGGTCCGCTCGCCGCAATTGCAGACCTTCCTGCGCAATGCGCAGATCGGCCTCGTCGCGCGCCGGATCCGCGGGCAAGGCACGCAATTCGAGGCTCTGCGCGATTACGAGCCGGGCATGGACCGTCGCCGGATCGACTGGAAGGCCAGCGCCCGGCACAATGCGCTCTACGCCCGCGAGAACGAGGCCGAGCGGGACAACCAGATCGTCTTCGCGCTCGATTGCGGCCAGGCCATGTGCGAGCCGGTCGACGGCCTGCCGCGCATCGACCGCGCCGTTTCGGCCGCGCTCACCGCCGCTTACGTGGCGCTGAAAGGCGGCGACCGGGTGGCGCTGTTCGGCTTTGCCGACCAGCCGCTCGCGATGACACCCTTCGTCACCGACACGCGTGCCTTCAGCCGCCTGCAACAGGCCGCCGCCGGGCTCGATTACACGGCCCGCGAGCCCAATTTCACCCTCGCCCTCGCCACCCTCACCGCGCGGCTCAGGCGCCGCTCGCTGATCGTGCTGTTCTCCGACTTCACCGATACGACTTCGGCCGAGCTGATGGTCGAGAGCGTCGAGCGGCTGGTCCGCCATCATTTGATCATCTTCGTCACCATGGCGGATACCGAACTCGAAAGCCTCGCACGCGCCGAACCGGCGGCCATCTCCGACATTGCCGTGGCAGTGGCGGCCGATTCGCTCGCCCGCCAGCGCGCGCTGGTGTTGCAGCGCTTGCGGCGGCTCGGCGTCGACGTGATCGAAGCGCCGCACCAAGCGATCGGCTACCGCCTGATCGACCGCTACCTGGAAGCCAAGCGGCTCGAGGCGATCGGCTGATGGCGCTCGCCGCTTTGTTCCGCAAATCCGCCATCGAGCCGCCACCCGCAATCGAGGCCGCCGCCTTGCGCTCCGATCGCTTCCGGCTCGAGCGCGAGAGCGAGTGGCGCCGGCTCGACGCCATTGTCACCGCGCTCGAGAAGAAACGCCCGCGCCGCATCTCCGACGAGGACCTGCTCGCCCTGCCCGTGCTGTACCGCAAGGCCGCCTCCAGCCTCGCCGTCGCGCGCGAGACCACGCTCGATGCCGCGCTGCTGGCCTATCTCGAGAGCCTCGTCCGCCGTGCCTGGTTCCAGGTCTACGGCCCGCGCACCGGGCTCTTCGGCTGGCTGCGGCGCTTCCTCTTCGGCGGCTGGAGCCGGGCGGTGCGCGAGATATTGCCCGAGATCGGCGTGGCGCTGGCGGTAATGCTGGCGGGCGTCTGCATGGGCTGGCTGCTGGTGAGCGCCGACGCCGAATGGTTCCACGCGCTCGTCCCGCCCGAGCTTGCCGGCGACCGCCAGCCCGGTGCCGACCCCGCCGCCTTGCGCGAATCGCTTTCCGGAGCGGCCGATGCGAACGGGCTCAGCGTCTTCGCCGCCTACCTGTTCTCCAACAATGCCAGCGTGGCGATCCTTGCCTTTGCGCTGGGCTTCGCCTTCGGCATCCCGACAATGCTGCTGCTGGCGCACAACATGGCGCTCTTGGGCGCGCTGCTGTTCGTGTTCGCCGAAGCCGGCCTCGCGCCCGAATTCGCCGCCTGGCTCAGCGTTCATGGCACCACCGAGATCGCCGCCATCCTGCTGGCGGGCGCCGCCGGGCTGCATATCGGGCGCAGCATGGCCTTTCCCGGCAATCGCGCCGTGCTGGAGGCGGCAGCATCCGCCGGGCGCCGAGCGGCGGTGATCATGACCGGCGTGGTGCTGATGATGGTCATCGCCGGCCTGCTCGAGGCCTATGCGCGGCAATTGGTCACCGCGGCCGCACCCCGCGCAGCGATCGGCGGGGCGATGCTGCTGTTCTGGCTGGCCTATTTCGGCCTCGTCGGGCGCGGACACGGGCGCATTCCATGAGCGTGCGGGCTGCGAGACGCGGGGCTGAAGGCGTGCAGGCCGCACTCGATCGCGACCTCGCACGGCGGCGGCGCAATCTGATGACGCCCGAGGGCCTCTCGCTGCCGCTCACCATTGCCAGCCGCGGTGCGCGGGCGGGCGCGCTGCTCCTCGACCTCGCGATGATCGGCTTCGTTCTACTCGCATTCGTGATCACCTTAATTGCGCTGGGCGTCGGCTTTGCCGGCCTCGCTCTGGATGCCGTGCCGCAGCCGGCGGTCGAACTGCTTCTCGTGGCGCTCATCATCACCCTGTTCCTCGCCCGCTACTTCTATTTCCTGTGGTTCGAACTCGGTCCGCGCGGCGCCACGCCGGGCAAGCGCCTCGTCGGCATCCGCGTGGCCGCCCGCCCAAGCCATGGCGGAGCGCGCGAGGGCACCGGCGGCAGGCTCACCGCCGAGGCCGTCATCGCCCGCAACCTGCTGCGCGATGTCGAGCTGTTCCTGCCCGCCACCTTCCTGCTTTCCGGCGGCTTCACGCAAGGAATCTCCGGCTTGGCCACCGGCATCTGGCTGGGGATCTTCGTGCTGTTCCCCTTCTTCAACCGCGACAATCTGCGCGCCGGCGATCTCGTGGCCGGCACCTGGGTGGTGGAGGCCGAACGCCGCAAGCTGGGGCGCGCACTCTCACTCGCCACACCGCCACCGGGCGAGTACCGCTTCGGCGCGGCCGAGCTTTCGGTCTACGGAGAACATGAATTGCAAGTGCTGGAAGGCATCCTCAGGACCGGCGACGCGCAGGCCTTGCGCGAGGTGGCGGAGGCCATCTGCCGCAAGATCGGCTGGCAGGCCGGCGCAGGGGACGAGCGCCCCTTCCTTGAGGCGTTCTACGCAGCTTTGCGCGCGCATCTGGAGCGGGATCTGCGCTTCGGCCGCCGAAAGAAGGACAAGTTCGCATGATCCTGCGCCCTGCCACTCCCGCTGACGCGCCCGCGCTCGCCGCGCTTGGCCGGCTGAGCTTCTGCGCCGCCTTCGCCCATCTCTACCGCCCGGAGGATCTCGCCGCCTTCCTCGAACAGACCTATGCGGACGCGGTGGTGGCAAGCGAGATTGCCGATCCCACGATCATCCACCGCCTGGCCATCGACCCCGCGAGCGGAGAGCTCACCGGCTTCTGCAAGCTGCGCTATCCAAGCTCGTACAGCGCGCATTCCGATGCGCGCGACCCCATCGCGCTCGGCCAGCTCTATTGCCACCCGGCGCGCACCGGCGAAGGGATCGGCGCGGCGCTGGTGGACTGGACCCTTGCCGAGGCCCACGCCCGCGGCTGCGATGCGATCCAGCTCTCCGTTTGGAGCGAGAACCTCGGCGCGCAGCGTTTCTATGCCCGCTACGGCTTCACCAAGATCGCCGATATCGACTTCATGGTCGGCGAGCAGCGGGATGACGAATTCCTGCTCGAATTGCGCCTCTAGCCTGCGTCGCTCACGGCCGGCGCTTCGCCTATGCCGCGCTCGGCGCGGGTGCGCGGCTCGGTCACCATCCCGTCGCGCGCGACATAGAGATTGCCCGCGGCGGTCTGCCGCTTCAGCCGGCTGCTGTCGACCGCGCGATACGAATCCTCGGCCTCGGCGATTTCGGCGCGGCTGACGCCCAGCGTCTCCAGCCCCAGCCGCGCCATTTCCAGCGCGCTTTCGAACATCTCGCGCACCAGCCCCGTCACCGGGCTGGCGGCCAGCTTCATGACGCTGCGGCGGTCGAACACCCGCACGAAGATGCAGGCCTGCGGGAACGCAATATGCACCGCATCGACGAAATCGGGTTCGATCTGGTCAGCATCGAGGCAGAACATGATGAGCTGCGCATCGCCCGCCCCGGCCTGGCGCAGCAAATCGAGCCGCGTGCCCTCGCCGAAGAACACCTTCATGCCGAACTCGCCCGCCGTGTCGATCAGCTCCACGTCCCGGTCGATCAGCGTGACCGCCACGCCGGCCGACATCAGCGTCTGCGCCACCGTCTGCCCGAACCGGCCATAGCCCACCACCAGCGCGCTGGCGCCATCGGCGGCCATGCCGTCACCATTGGGCCCTTCGCGCTCCTGGCGCGGCCCGTCGGGCTCGCGGCGGATGCGCCTGGTGCCCATCATCAGGAACGGCGTGGCCGCCATGGATAGCGTGATGATCGCCCCGAACAGGCTCGCCGCATCGGCGTCGATCACGCCTGCCGCCTGCGCCTGGGTGTAGAGCACGAAGCCGAACTCGCCGCCCTGGCTCAACAGCAGGCCGAGCGCGAGCGCCCTTCGCCAGCCCATCCGGAACACGAGGCCGATCCCGGTGATGATCGCCGCCTTGATGGCGATCAGCGCCGCCGCCATGCCCAGCACGAAGCCCGGCTGCTCGGCAATGGCGCCCAGGTCCAGCATCATGCCCACCGAGAGGAAGAACAGGCCGAGCAGGATCGAGCGGAACGGCTCGATATCGCTCTCGATCTGGTGGCGATAGGGCGTGTCGGCCAGCATCACGCCGGCGATGAAAGCGCCGAGCGCGGTCGAAAGACCAAGCAGGTTCATCAGGAAGGCCGCCCCGGTCACCGTGAACAGCCCCGCCACCACGAACATCTCGCGCTCCCCCAGCCCGCCGATCAGCCGGAACAGCGGGCGGATGACGAAGCGCCCGGCGGCGATCAGCGCACCCACGATCAGGATCGTCATCAGCGCCAGCTGCCAGCCGGGCATGGTGGCCTCCCCCATGCCACCGGGCTCCTGCTGCGTGCCCAAAGCGGCAACGATGGCGATGAGCGGGATGATCGAAAGGTCCTGGAACAGCAGGATGGCAAAGGCGCGCTCGCCAAAAGGCGTCCGCATCCGTCCGGCCGATTGCAGCATCGGCAGCACCTGCGCCGTGGACGAAAGCCCCAGCGGCAGGCCGATCGCCAAAGCGGCGGCGAGCGGATAGCCCGCCAGCGCCAGCACCGTGGCGAACAGCGCCAGTGCGCACAGCAGCACCTGGACCAGCCCCAGGCCGAAGATCTCGCTCCGCATCCGCCACAACCGCGTCGGGCTAAGCTCCAGCCCCACCACGAACAGCAGCAGCACGACGCCCAGTTCGGCGACGCCGATCATCTCCTCGGCATTGCCCGCCAGTCCGAGGACATGCGGGCCCACCACTGCGCCTGCGATAAGGTAGCCAAGCGTGGCGCCCAGCCCCAGCCGCCGGAACAGCAGCACGAAAGCGAGCGCGAACCCCAGCAGGATCACCCCGTCGCGCAGCAGCCAGCCGGTTCCATGCTCTTCCATTATCGCGCTGTTCCCGCCAACCGTCTCGTCGTCAACCGCACCGCCGTGCAGCCCATGCAGGCATGGCCAGTCACAAAGCTACAGCCACTTCCAGCGCCAGAACAGCGCCAGCTGCAAGACCAGGATGGCGCCGCAAAGGCCGATTACGATCCAGAAGGCATGCGGATCGGTCGCGGATGGAATGCCGCTCACATTCATGCCCAGCAGGCCGGTGATGAAGGTCAGCGGCAGGAAGATCGACGCCACCAGCGTGAGCAGGAAATTGGTCCGTCCCGACTGGGCGACGGCCCGCGCGCGAATATCGTCCTGCAGCACGAGCGCGCTCTCCTTGCTGATGTCGAGATCGTCGAGGAAACGCCGCATGCGGTCGATGCTCTCGATGATCTCGCGGCGGTTCTTCTTGCCGAACCAGGCAGGCGCAGTGCGGCTGATCGTTTCCAGCGCCTCGTGCTGGGGGGCCATGTGGCGCTTCAGGGCGAGGCAGTTGCGGCGAATGTCGGAAATCGCGTCGAGGGTGGCAGCGGCATCGCTCTCCAGATCGGCGTCCTCGAGCTTGTCGATCTCATCGTTCGTGTCGACGATGGCATGGCTCATCTGGTCGATCACGGCCTCGATGAGATCGCTGATCATGCGGCCCGCATCGCACGGCCCATGGCCGCGATCGATCGCGGCGAGCACGTCGCGCGGGGATTGCAGCGGCTGCCGGCGCAGGGTGACGAGCCGCGTCCCGTCGCACCAAAGCTGCATCGCCACCATGTCCTCGGGCTCGGCGCCGGGATTGAAGTTGATGGCCCGCAGCGTGGAGACCAATGCGCCGTTCTCGGTAAAGGCGCGGGGCCGCGTGCTGTCGCTGACCAGCAGCTCGGCCGTCGGCTCCGGGATGCCCAGGCCATTCTCGAGCCAATCGCCGACGCCTGCAATGTGCCGGCACAGATGGACCCACAGGATCTCGCCCGCTTGCGCGGGGGCCCAGCCTTTCGCCTCATCCCAGCCGATCGGCCGCCCGCCGCCCTGGCCGTCGAGCACGCGGCCGAAGAGCATCGGCCCGTCGAGTTCGGTCTCATAATTGTGCTGATTCATCGGCGCACCGATGCCGCAAAGCGCCTGCTTTGCCTACTGCTCGTACCGGGCGTCGTCACCTGGTAGCATTCTTTTCCTAAGCGCGCGTTTCCTGCTAGGAAGCATCCAATGACTCACGTCCCAACAAGCACCCCGTACACTCCCCCGCGCATGAGCGCATGCGCATGTACTTCATCAACCAAACCCCTTGGCAAGGAGGGTTCGCGATGAGCGCCATTCGCCCCTGGCGCACGATCGAGCGCCGCCAGAGCCGGCAGATCATGGTCGGAAGCGTGCCTGTCGGCGGGGATGCGCCGATCACCGTGCAGACCATGACCAACACGCCCACCGAGGATGTGGGCGCCACAATCGACCAGATCCGCCGGTGCGAGAATGCCGGCGCGGACATCATCCGCGTCTCCTGCCCGACCGAGGAATCGACCGCGCATTTCGATGAGATCACCCGCGCCGCTTCCATCCCGATCGTCGCGGACATCCACTTCCACTACAAGCGCGCGCTCGAAGCCGCCGACAAGGGCGCAGCCTGCCTGCGCATCAATCCCGGCAATATCGGCGACAGCAAGCGCGTGGCCGAAGTGGTGCGCGCGGCCAAGGCCAATGGCTGCGCCATCCGCATCGGCGTGAATGCCGGCAGCTTGGAGCGCCACCTGCTCGAGAAATATGGCGAGCCGTGCCCCGAGGCGCTGGTGGAAAGCGCGCTCGACCATATCAAGCTGCTGCAAGACCACGATTTCCACGAATTCAAGGTGGCGGTGAAGGCGTCGGACGTGTTCCTCGCCGTGGCCGCCTACATGGCGCTGGCCGAGACGGTCGACTGTCCGCTGCACCTCGGGATCACCGAGGCAGGCGGGCTGATCGGCGGCACGGTCAAGTCGAGCATCGGCATGGGCAATCTGCTGTGGGCGGGGATTGGCGACACGATCCGCGTCTCGCTCTCCGCCGAGCCCGAGGAGGAGGTGCGCGTCGGCTTCGAGATCCTGAAGTCGCTGGGCCTGCGCACCCGCGGCGTGCGGGTGGTCTCCTGCCCCTCCTGCGCGCGGCAGGGCTTCGACGTCATCCGCACCGTCACCGCGCTCGAGGAGCGGCTGAGCCACATCAAGACCCCGCTCTCGCTGTCGGTGCTGGGCTGCGTGGTCAACGGGCCCGGCGAGGCGCGCGAGACCGATATCGGCATTACCGGCGGCGGCGCGGGCAAGCACATGGTCTACCTCTCGGGCGTGACCGATCACCATGTGTCGAGCGCCGACATGCTCGAACACATTGTCGGGCTGGTGGAAGCGAAAGCCGCCGAGATCGAGGCGGAAATGAGCGATGCCGGCCAGGCCGAGATCACTGCCGATACATTTCCAGCCGAGGCAGCAGAATAGCCGATGGCAAGCGCGGGCCTCGATAATCCAGCCAATGGCGAACAAACCGCGCTCCAGCAAGGCGCGGCTCCGGGCCCTGCCAACGCGAACACCGCTGCGGCCGTGGGTGCCTCCGCCGGCGGAGCGAGCGCCACCGGCGCCTCGGCCACGGGTGCCACCGCAATAGGCGCCTTCGCACTCGGCGCGCTGGCGATGGGGGCGGTCGCCATCGGTGCGCTGTTCGTGGCGCGGGTCAGTGTCGGCCGCCTGCTTGTGCGCGAGGCCCGGATCGACCGCCTCAGCATCGGCCGGATCGCCATCGGCGAGGGCTGAGGTCGTCGCACCGGGCGCGGCCCGCTTGGAAATGCTCCACGTCGTCCACCACGTCGATTACATGGCGCCGCCGCCGGAACGCGGCACCTTCCGCTTCGACAAGTACATGCTGGTGATGGTCGCGCTGCGGGAGAGCGGCTATCCGATCACCGAACACGCACCCGCGCCCATGCCACGCGAATGGCTCGAAGCGGTGCACGATCCCGCCTATGTGGCCGAGGTGTTCGCCGCCGCCGTCCCCCCTGAAAAGGAGCGGCGGATCGGCTTTCCGGTAACCCCGCGCATCGCTGCCCGCGTGGCGCATACCAATGGCGGCACCTGGCTCGCCGCGCAGCTGGCGATGCGCCACGGCTATGCGGCCAACAGCGCGGCCGGCAGCCACCATGCGCTGCACGATACGGGCGCGGGCTATTGCGTGTTCAACGATCTCGCCGTCACGGCCAACCGCCTGCTGGCCGAGGGCGATGCGGAGCGCGTGCTGATCGTCGATTGCGACGTGCACCAGGGCGACGGCACCGCCAGCCTCACGGCCGGGCGCGAGGACATCTTCACCCTCTCGCTCCATGCGGAGCGCAACTTCCCGGCCCGCAAGGCGCGCTCCAGCCTCGACGTGCCGCTCGCGGACGGCACCGAAGATGCCGCCTACATGGAGGCACTGGAACGCGCGCTGCCGCCGGTGATCGACGCCTTCGCGCCCGACATCGTGCTCTACCAGGCCGGCGTGGACCCGCATCGCGACGACCGGCTCGGACGGCTCGCGTTGACGGACGAGGGGCTGGCGGCGCGTGACCGATTCGTCGTGGGCCAGGCACGCCGCCGCGGCATTCCCGTGGCGAGCGCGCTCGGCGGTGGCTACGGCGCGGATCCGCGCATTGTGGCCGATCGGCACGCACGCTCGATGCTCGCCATGGCGCGCGAGAACGCCGCGCACCCATTGCCGGGCCGCTCCCACCTGCTCGCATCGGCCTGACCCTGGCTGAGCGCTATAAGTGGATATCGACGAAACCCGTAGGCCATCACACTACTCCAGTCCGCGCGGCCACCAGTTCTGGATGAATGCGAAAATGCCACGATTTTTCCGCCTCGCAGAAACGGCCGGCCCAAGAACACGAAATAATTGCCGCCAATCTCGCGCACCTCAACGGACCCGCGCCCGGTCCAGCCGATCCATTGCAGGCTGGTTCCACTGCGCCGAGCAGCCAGTCGGCTGCCGCCCGGTCGAGCACCAGCGTTCCGCCTGCATGGCAGGAGTAGCGGGCGTGCCGTGCGGAGCAGGCTTGTCGGCAACGCGGGCCCGGCAGGATGTGAGGCAAGCGGCGGTGATCCTGGCGTGACTGGCGCGGATCGTGTGCTCGGCGCAGAATGCGAGCGGAAGCGCGACAAGGGAATGGGGACGGCATGGCGACCCGGGACGCGACAGAACCCACAGTGCTGCCCGCCCACTCCCTCGCGCCGCGGCTCATGGCATTAATGACATGGCCAGCGAGCGTGTGGCATGCTCGCGGGCATGACCCTATTCGCCCGTCGCAACTTCCTTCTCCAAACCGCCGCGGGTGCAGCGGCCTTGACGCTGCCAGCCCGCCTGTTCGCGCAGGCCGCCTCCGCCTCCCCGCGCGATCGGCGCATCCTCGCTATCGCAAAGGAACAGGTCGAGCGTGCGGGCGACGTGCTGTGGCGGCGCGACATAGCCGGCATTGCCGATTTCGGCCTCCATTCGGCGCAGCGGCGGTTCCATTTCGCCAATCTCGAGAACGGCACGGTCCGCTCTTTTTACGTGACGCACGGCAAGGGCTCGGACCCCGAGCATGATGGCTGGCTCAACGCCTTCTCCAATGTCGAAGGGTCTCTGGCGACCAGCCGCGGCGCCTATATCAGCTGGCAATGGTACAAGGGGCGCTATGGTACCTCCATCCGCCTTGGCGGGCTGGACCCGAGCAATTCCAACGCGCTGCCGCGCGCCATCGTCATGCATTCGGCCGATTACGCGACCGAGGCGCATGTGGAGCGCTGGGGCCGCCTGGGCCGGTCGGATGGCTGCTTTGCCATGGGGCCCGACGATTTCCGTGAGGCGCTGTGGAATCTATCGGGCGGGCGCCTGCTTTATGCCGATACGCTGGGCATCGGCGAGGCGGGCGAGCAGCTCGCGCCGCCAGGTACCACGCCGCTCGCCTGATCCCTTGGTGCAGACGCGGTAATTCGGCACCGGAGCCCGGCAAGGCAGGCCTTCGGTAAGGAAATAGCCGACAAGGGCTGTTCTTCATGAGAAGACAATTGCCGGTGACGCGCGACCAGCTAGGGAGCAGCATGCAACGTTTGGTGCGTTTCGATGTCAGCCGGCCATTCGCCAGCCCTGCGGCCCGGGTTGCTGCGCAGTGCCTGTTCGGCCTGGGCTGCGCGGGAACCATGATCGTTGCGCGTAGCGCACTTGACATGGTGGCGCCCTCGGCCGGGCCCTTCGCGCTCGTCTATCCATCGGTGTTGATCGCCACGCTTTACGGGCACTGGCGCGCGGGCCTGGTTGCGTACCTGATCAGTTTCCTGTCGGCGTGGTACTTCGTCCTGCCGACCGCCATGTCCTTTCGCTTCGAGAACCCCGACGATCCGCAGCGGGTGATGATCAACGCGGCAACGGCGCTCGTGGTGCTGGTGTTCGCTGAATCCTTCCGCCACGCGGTCACCATCGCCGCCGAGCAGCGCGATGCCGAGATCGCCAGGCGCACCATGCTGATGCAGGAGCTCGAGCATCGCACGAAGAACAATTTCGCGCTGGTGGTCAGCATGCTGGAATTGCAGAAGCGCAAGGAAACCGAGCCGCGCGTGGTGCATGCGCTCGACCTTGCCACCGCACGCATCCACTCCTTTGCGCGCGCCTATGCCAATCTGGCCGAAACGCAGGGCGAAGGCGCCAGCGTGGAGATGGGGCCATACTTGCGCGAAGTGGTGACGCATTTTTCCGACGGCGCCTTTCACCAAGGCATCAAGGTTGGCTGCACGGTGGCGGATCGCCGCTTGCCGCGCGAAGTGGCCGTGGCGATAGGCCTGTTCACCAATGAGGCGCTCACCAACGCCGCCAAATACGCCTTCCCCGACGGCCGGACCGGCCGCGTGGAGGTGCAGTTCAGCAGCGGTGGCGAGGATTGGGAGCTGGTCATTGCCGATGATGGCGTGGGCGACGGCGAACGCAACGCCGCCCCCAACAGCAGCTCGGGCCTGGGCACGATTTTGCTCAGGGCTTTCGCCAACCAGGCGCAGGCGACCTACGAAGTCGACATCACGGATGATGGCCGCCGCTTGCGGCTATGCAGCGCCTGAGCGGGAGCCAGAGCCTCTAGGCGCGAGCTGCACCCCGGCAGCCCGCCTTGCGTGCGGGTCTGCCGAGGGACCGATAGGAGATCAGGCTCCAGGAGCGGCGATCGGCACCACTTCCTCATTCGTCACGCGGTCACGATTGCCCACGCGGGGCGCGTCGAGACTGGCCAGCACGGGCGCATCGCGCTCGTAAATATCGGGGAAGCTGCGCAACTTGCCGTCGATATCGGTGCCCATGGTGAAATAGGTGATGTAGACGGGCATGGTCTTGACCACCGGCACCTTGGTGTATTCGCCCGAGCTGGAAATCTCGACCACCTCGTCCTTGCCCGCGCCCTGGCCCAGGATCGCCACCGTCATCGCCAGTTCCAGCGCGCGCTCGGTGCGGATGCAGCCATGGCTGAGCGCGCGGTTCTCCTTCTCGAACATGTGGCGCGCGGGCGTGTCGTGGAGGAAAATCGCGTGTTCGTTGGGCATGTCGAGCTTCATCTTGCCGAGCGAATTGGTCGGGCCGGGCTGCTGCACCACGCTGATGAAGCCGTTCTCGCCACGGCTGGCCTTATAGCCCTGCGCACGCGCCCACCCGGGATTGCCAAGCACGCGCGTACCCAGACCCTCGCCCTTCACGATGCTCTGCGGCACGGTCCAGGTGGGATTGAACACCACGCCCTCCACCGTCTCGGCAAGCTGCGGCGTGGCGGTGCGGCCCGGCGCACCCACGACGGTGCGGTACGTGCGCACGATCTTGTCATTGACGGTCAGCCGGAGCTGGTACTCGGGCACGTTGGTGAGGAGGTATTGCTGCCCCAGATCCCGCCCAAGCCAGCGCCAGCGATCCATGTTGGCACGGATCATCTGGCGGCGATCCGTGTCGCTCTTGGCCGTCTTGGCGAGCGCATCGCGCAAGGCGACGTAATCGGGATGGGTCGGATTGAGCGAGGCAAGCGTGCCCGCCACATCGCCGGCCTCGAGCGCCTCGGCCATCATCTCGCCCGTGGGCAGCAGGTCCGGATCGGGATCGACGACGAACCACTGGCGGCGCGAATCCATCGGCGTGCGCCCGTCGCGCAAATCCTCGACCAGCCAGGTGAAAGTGCGGCTCGCCACGGCATCGAGCGCAGGCCCCTCGCCCGCGTCGACCGCCGCGCGCAGCTCGTCGGGGCGATAATCGGCCGGGACCAGGCCTTCGGCGTCCATGTCCTCGATCGCCGCCAGCAATTGCTGGGCACTGGCGGCCGGCCATTGCTGCACCTCGGCAAACCGGGGCGAGGCGAGATCGGCAAAGGCGCCCTGGCCCTGCACGACCGGGGCGGAGACGGGGGCGGAGACGGGGTTGGACACCGGGTCGGAGACGACATCGAGGTCCATGCGGGCAGCAAAGTCGTCGGTCTCATCCGCCGTACCGGACGGCGCAGGCGCGATGTCGTCGCGGGGCGCATTGCCCTGCGGAGCGCGATCCTGCGCCATCGCGGGCAATGCCAGCGTTGCGGCGCAGGCCATAAGGATGTTGCGGGAAGTGCTCATCTGCCAAATAATCCCTGTGTTTCCGGGCGTGCCGGACGGCTTTTCGCGCCGAATCTAACCGTATCAGCCTGCCTCTATCAAGCATGAGTGCTGACTGAGATGTGAATCGCGCGTAAGCGCACACGCGCAATGCCGCGCGACCACCGCCTGCTGCCCTTTATCGCTACCCTGGGCGGCGTTGCGCTGCTCTCCCTGATGGACGCCCTGATGAAGGATGCGGCGCTGGCGATCGGCGCGTTCAGTGCGCTGCTGTGGCGCAGCGGGCTCAACCTTGCCATCATCGGCCCGGTCTGGCTCGCCATTCGGCGCGGGCCGAGCTCGCCGGCTTTGCGCCGGCTGCATGTGCGGCGCGGTGTTGTGATGTCCTTCATGGGGCTGACCTTCTTCTGGGGCATTGCGCGGCTGCCGCTGGCCGAGGGGCTGGCGCTGTCCTTCATCGCCCCGCTCATTGCCCTGTTCCTCGCTGCCATATTGCTCGGTGAGCGGATGGGGCGAAGCGCCATCCTCGCTTCCTGCCTCGGCCTCGCGGGCGTGGTGCTGATCGCGCTGACCCGGGCCGGGGGCGGACCGCCCGCCGTAGCGGACCATCCGCAAGCCGGGTGGGGCATCGTGGCCATCCTATTTTCCTCGGTGCTCTACGCCTGGAACCTCGTGCTCCAGCGCCAGCAGGCACAACTTGCAGCGCCGGTGGAGGTGGCGACTTGGCAGAACCTGGTAGTGTGCTGCGTATTGCTGCTCGGTGCGCCGTGGTTCCTCCAGTCGCCACCGCCTTCGCAATGGACCAACATCGCGGGCTCGGCGGCGCTCTCCCTTGGCGGTGCACTGCTGTTCGCCTGGTCGTACGCGCGGGCGGAGGCGCAGGTGCTCGTGCCCGTCGAATATACCGGTTTCGCCTGGGCCGCTTTGTTCGGCTGGCTGTTCTTCGCCGAAGGCGTCAGGCCGGCAGTGCTCGCCGGCGCGGCGCTGATCGTGCTGGGGTGCTGGATCGCGGCGCCGCGCAGAACGCTGATGAAGCGGCCCGAGCAGTCGAGCGCCTAGGCCGCTTGCGCCACCGCCTCATCCTCATCGTCCGATGACGCCTGATCGGGCTGCGCCCCCAGCACGTCCTGCCCTTCGGCCTCGTCACTGTCCCCGAGACCCGAGCTCTGCCAGACCATGCCGACGCTCGCACCGAGCACGGCAGCGAGCACCAGGGCGATTGCCGTGGGGATGACGTTGAGCCGGTGGCGCGTGCGCGACGGGCCGCCGCCGCCCAATCCGTTGTGGCCGAGTGCCATACCTGCTCCTGCCTCTCCCGATACGTTCGCCGGGGCGCCTGCCACCGAGCCAGGCGCACTGCGCGCCATTCCGGCATCTGGCTTGACCTTGCCTCGGCAAACGCGCAAGCGCCATCGCAAACCGCGCGCGCCCCCGCCGCCTGACAAGGTGCATGGCGGGGGCCGTGTCCAGCAACAGGAAGGATCCACACGAACCATGACCCAGGTCGGCAACAACTCGCTCGGCACGCGCGCCACCATGAACGTGAACGGCACCTCCTACGCCTATTACTCGCTCGACAAGGCCGCAGAAACGATCGGCGACGTCAGCCGCCTGCCGTTCTCCATGAAGGTGCTGCTCGAGAACCTGCTCCGCTTCGAGGACCAGGGTTTCACCATCGGCCACGAACATATCGAAGCGATCGCCGGCTGGCTGAAGAACCCGGTTACCGGCAACGAGATCCAGTATCGCCCCGCGCGCGTGCTGCTGCAGGACTTCACCGGCGTGCCCTGCGTGGTGGACCTTGCCGCGATGCGCGACGCGATCGCCGCGCTGGGTGGCGACACGGCCAAGATCAATCCGCTGGTGCCGGTCAACCTGGTGATCGACCATTCGGTCATGGTCGACGAGTTCGGCCATCCCGAGGCTATGGAAGCGAACATGGCGCTCGAATATGAGCGCAATTACGAGCGCTACGATTTTCTCAAATGGGGCGCGCAAAGCCTCGACAATTTCAAGGCCGTGCCGCCGGGCACTGGCATCTGCCACCAGGTGAACCTGGAACACATCGCCCGCTGCGTGTGGACCAGCGAGGACCAGAATGGCGAGCTCGTCGCGTATCCGGACACGTGCGTGGGCACCGACAGCCACACCACCATGGTCAACGGCCTGGGCGTGCTCGGCTGGGGCGTGGGCGGGATCGAGGCCGAGGCGGCGATGCTGGGCCAACCGATCTCGATGCTGATCCCCGAAGTTGTAGGCTTCCGTCTGGAAGGCGCGCTGGGCGAAGGCGTCACCGCCACCGACCTCGTGCTCACCTGCGTGCAGATGTTGCGCAAGCACGGCGTGGTTGGCCGCTTCGTGGAATTCTATGGCCCCGGCGTCTCCAATCTGACCCTGGCAGACCGTGCCACCATCGCCAACATGGCGCCCGAATATGGCGCCACCTGCGGCATCTTCGGCATTGACGACAAGACGCTCGACTACCTGCGCCTGACCGGCCGCAGCGAGGAGCAGATCGAGCTGATCGAGGCCTATTGCCGCGCGCAGGGCATGTGGTTCGATCCCGAGCACGAGCCCATCTTTTCGAGCACGCTGCAGCTCAACATGAGCAAGGTCGTGCCTTCGCTCGCCGGGCCCAAGCGGCCGCAGGACAGGGTGGCGCTGCCGCTGGTGGACGAGCTGTTCAAGACCGACCTTGCCCGGCTCTACAACCGCACCAAGCCCAACCGCGTGGCGGTCGAGGGTGCCGATCACGATGTTGGCGATGGCGACGTGGTCATCGCCGCCATTACCTCGTGCACCAACACGTCCAATCCCGACGTGATGATCGCCGCCGGGCTCGTGGCGCGCAAAGCGCGCGCGCGGGGCCTCACACCCAAGCCTTGGGTCAAGACCAGCCTTGCGCCGGGCAGCCAGGTGGTGACCGATTATCTGGTGAAATCGGGCTTGCAGGATGATCTGGACGCCATCGGCTTCAATACGGTGGGCTATGGCTGCACCACCTGCATCGGCAATTCGGGCCCGCTCGCAGCGCCGATCAGCACCGCGATCAACAGCAACGACCTCGTCGCCGCCAGCGTGCTCTCGGGCAATCGCAACTTTGAAGGCCGCATTTCGCCCGACGTACGCGCCAATTTCCTCGCTTCGCCGCCGCTGGTGGTGGCCTACGCGCTCAAGGGCACGGTGATTGAGGATCTCACCGATACGCCGATCGGCCGGGACCAGGACGGCAATGACGTGATGCTCGCCGATCTGTGGCCCTCGAACCTCGAGATCGCCGACAATCGTGCGGCCCATATCGACCGCAGCATGTTCGAGCGCCGCTATGCCGACGTCTACAAGGGCGACGAGCATTGGCAGGCGATCGAGGTGGTCGGATCCGACACCTACGAGTGGAAGCCGCAGAGCACCTATATCGCCAATCCGCCCTATTTCGAAGGCATGGATGCGACGCCCGCGCCGGTGACGGACATCGTGGGCGCCAAGCCGCTCGCCATCCTGGGCGATTCGGTCACCACCGATCACATCAGCCCGGCGGGCTCGATCAAGGAAGACAGCCCCGCGGGCAAGTACCTCGTTTCCAAGGGCGTCGCCAAGAAGGACTTCAATTCCTACGGCTCGCGCCGCGGCAATCACGAGGTGATGATGCGCGGCACGTTCGCGAACATCCGCATCCGCAACGAGATGGTGCCCGCCGTCGAAGGCGGCTTCACCGCCTATAAAGGCGAGACCATGGCGATCTACGATGCGGCGATGAAGCACGCGGAGGACGGCACGCCGCTGGTGGTCGTCGCGGGCAAGGAATACGGCACGGGCTCCAGCCGCGACTGGGCGGCCAAGGGCACGATCCTGCTGGGCGTGAAGGCGGTCATCACTGAGAGCTACGAGCGCATCCACCGCTCCAACCTCATCGGCATGGGCGTCCTGCCGCTGCAATTCATCGGCGAGGATACGCGCGATAGTCTGGAGCTGACCGGCGAGGACAGCTTCACCATTCGCGGTCTGGCCGGCCTCGTGCCGAGCCAGGACGTGGAGGTGGAGGTCACCCGTGCCGATGGCTCCACCTTCAGCTTCACCGCGCGTTGCCGCATCGATACGGCCAACGAAATGGAATATTACCGCAATGGGGGCATCCTCCATTACGTGCTGCGCAAGCTGGCGGTCTGACGCGACACGGCTTCACCCGGCTGGCCGCCTCCTGTAGATGAGGCGGCCATGTCGGGCTTCCTTACTTCCTCGCCCAGTATCGGCCGCGGCGCCGCGCTCGATCCGCAGGCCGATCCCAAGATCCTGGCGCGGGTCGGTGACGCGGTGCGCAGCCGGCTGGCCGCGCATGATGGCGCCGAGGACAGGGGCGGCGGCAAGGCGGACCTGTTCGTGGTGCCAGGCTTCCTCTCGCGCCGAGAATGCAAGCGGCTGGTGCGGGTGATCGAGCGCAAGATCGGCCCTTCCGAACTGTTCCGCGGCACCGAGATCGACGGCTTCCGCACCAGTTCCACCCATTTCTTCGACCGCGGCGATCCCGAGACGCTCGATCTGGAAAGCAGGATCGACGGGCTGCTGGGCCTCGACCATCGTTTCGCCGAGGTGACGCAGGGGCAGCGCTATTTGGCGGCCCAGCAATTCAAGCATCATTACGATTATTTCACCATCACCGAGAGCTACTGGGCGCAGGAGAAGCGCCGCGGCGGCCAGCGCAGCTGGACCGCGATGGTCTATTTGAACGAGCCGGAGGGTGGCGGCGCGACCGATTTTCCCGAACTCGGCCTGTCTGTCGCGCCCGAGGCCGGCACCTTGCTGACCTGGAACAACATGGACCGCGAAGGCCGCCCCAATCCGGCCACGCTCCATGCCGGCACGCCGGTCGAGCGCGGCAGCAAATACGTGATCACGCAATGGTACCGGCAGGACGAGTGGAGCACCTATCTGCGCTGAGCAGCCGGCCTATTCGTCTGTATCGAACAATCCGCCCTGCCCGCCGCTCCGTTCGTTTTGCGGCGGCGCAAGGCCGAGGTGCCGCCAGCCGCCATCGTTGAGGCAGCGCCCGCGCGCGGTGCGGGCGACGAGGCCGAGCTGGATCAGATACGGCTCGACCACCTCCTCCACCGTATCGCGCGGCTCGGCGAGGCCTGCGGCGAGTGTTTCCACGCCTACCGGGCCGCCCTTGTACGTCTCGGCGATCATGGTGAGATAGCGCCGGTCCATCGCGTCGAGGCCAAGCGAATCGATCTCCAGCCGAGTGAGCGCGTTGTCCGCGATAGTGGCGGTGACGGTTTTGCTGCCCGCGACATGGGCGAAATCGCGCACGCGGCGCAGCAGGCGCCCGGCGACGCGCGGCGTGCCGCGCGAGCGGCGGGCGATTTCTCGCGCGCCTTCGGGAGCGATGGGCATGGCGAGCAGCTTCGCGGCGCGGGTGACCACGCGGGTCAGCTCGGCCTCGGTGTAGAAAACGAGGCGCACGGGGATGCCGAAACGGTCGCGCAAGGGGGTGGTGAGCAGGCCCTGCCGGGTGGTCGCGCCCACGAGGGTGAAGGCCGGCAGATCGATCCGCACGCTGCGCGCACTCGGGCCCTCGCCGATGATGAGATCGAGCGCGCGGTCCTCCATGGCGGGGTAGAGCACTTCCTCCACCACGGGATTGAGGCGGTGGATCTCGTCGATGAACAGCACGTCATGCGGTTCCAGATTGGTCAGCAAGGCTGCGAGATCGCCCGCCTTGGCGATCACCGGGCCGGACGTGGCGCGAAAGCCGACGCCGAGCTCCTTGGCCACGATCTGCGCAAGCGTGGTCTTGCCGAGGCCGGGCGGGCCGAAGAACAGCACATGGTCCAGCGCCTCGCCGCGCGAACGTGCCGCCTCGATGAACACGCGTAGGTTTTCGCGCGCTGCTTCCTGGCCGACGAATTCGGTAAGCGATTTCGGGCGCAGCGCGGCGTCGGGGTCATCGGGCTGGTGCAAGGGGGAGAGTGCAGACGAGTTCACAACTAGACCAACGATCCCCCGATCGCGGCGACCACACAGCCGATCAAAAACGAAACTGCTGACAGCATCCCTGCCCATTGTGTCTTGGCAGTTTTGGCGAAAGCAGTTTGGAAGTTTGTATCCAATCTGCCTCTCCGGACATGCTCATGCTCTCCGGTCTCAGCCACAAAGAGCCAATAAGCCTCCCATTCCTGTAAGGACTGCAAGATACCTCTGTTGGCTAGGTAGATGAAATGCGAGACGCTCAACGCCGCCATTATGCCGATCACGTAAATTACACTGGCGGCGGCTCGCCAGCTGGGCAGTATCTGCTCAGATGACCACGTCGCAAGAACAGCTCCGCCATTCAGAGCAAGCAGTGACGCGATCATCCATTTAGCAAAGTCCGCCTCTTGTGAAATGATTTGCGCCCGTGCTTGCTGAATGTTGATAAGCTCATTCTCCGCGAGGTGCGTCAGAATGCGGTGTTCGGGTGATGCGCTCTGCTGCGCCATCATCCCGCCGCCTTCTTCAGCGCCACGCGGATAAGCTCGCTCTCATTCGCCCCCTCGCCCAGCTCTGCCTGTGCATGAGCAACGGCGCTGGCCGCGACGGCGGGCTTGAAGCCGAGATTCTGCAAGGCGGAGACGGCATCGGCGCTGGCCCCGCCCGCTGGCGAAACCCGCAGCGCACCCCCCGCGCCTCCGCCCGGCAGCGCGCCGGCCTTGTCCCGCAGCTCGTTGACGATGCGGCTGGCCAGCTTCGGCCCCACGCCCTGCGCGCGCGACACGCTCGCCGCGTCACCCGCGGCGCAGGCATCACGCAGATCGCCGGGGGACAGCGCGGAGAGGATCGCCAGCGCCACCTTGCTCCCCACGCCCTGGACGCCGGTGAGCAGGCGGAACCAATCGCGCTCGCCAGCATCGGCAAAGCCCAGCAGGCGCATGTCCGTCTCGCTCACCTGCAGATCGGTGAAGATGGTGCAGGCCTCGCCCCTCTGCCCCAGCGCCACGAGCGTCCGGTTCGAGCAATGGACGAGATAGCCCACGCCCGAGACGTCGATTATCGCCCAGTCCAAGCCGGTCTCGTCGAGAATGCCCTTGAGCTTGGCGATCATGATCTGTTCCTGCCCCAGCCGCTGCGCGGGGTCCAGCGGCTTGTGGACGGCGGATGTGGACTTCGACGCGCATTTGCGTCAATCGGCGCGCCCATGAGCGTCAACACTTTCGGGCGGGTGTTCCGCTTCACCACCTGGGGCGAGAGCCATGGTCCGGCGCTGGGCGCGGTGGTCGATGGTTGCCCGCCGGGACTGGCGCTGAGCGAGGCGGACATTCAGCCCTTCCTCGATGCGCGGCGGCCGGGCACGAGCCGCTTCACCACGCAGCGGCGCGAGGCGGACGAGGTGAAGATCCTATCGGGCGTGTTCGAAGGACGTACCACGGGCACGCCGATCAGCCTGATGATCGAGAACACCGATCAGCGCTCGAAGGACTATTCGGAGATCGCGCAGACTTACCGGCCGGGCCATGCGGATTACGCCTACGATGCCAAATACGGCATCCGCGATTATCGCGGCGGCGGGCGGTCATCAGCGCGTGAGACCGCGGCGCGGGTGGCGGCCGGCGCGGTGGCCCGGGGAGTAATTCCCGAGGTGACGATCACCGCCTATGTCTGCGAGCTCGGCGGCGACGCGATCGACCGGACGGCGCTCGATTATGCCGAGATCAACCGCAATCCCTTTTTCTGCCCCGACCCTGCCGCCGCGATGCGCTGGGAAGCGATGGTGGACGAAGCGCGGCTGGCCGGCTCATCGCTCGGCGCGGTGGTCGAATGCGTGGCGAGCGGCGTGCCGGCGGGCTGGGGCGCACCGATCTACGCCAAGCTGGACGCCGACCTGGCGGGCGCGATGATGGGGATCAACGCGGTCAAGGGCGTGGAGATCGGCGAAGGCTTCGCCGCCGCCCGCCTGACCGGCGAGGAGAATGCCGACGAGATGCGGCCCGGGGCGAGCGAGGAGCATGCCGGGCCCGAATTCCTCGCCAACCATGCCGGAGGGATCGCCGGCGGCATCGCGACCGGGCAGCCGGTGGTGGTGCGCGTGGCCTTCAAGCCGACCAGCTCGATCCTGATCCCGCGGCGGTCGATCACCAGCGCCGGCGAGGCCGCCGAAGTGCGCACCAAAGGGCGCCACGATCCGTGCGTGGGCATTCGCGGCGCGCCAGTGGTGGCGGCGATGATGGCGCTGGTGCTGGCCGACCACAAGCTGCTCCACCGCGCGCAAATCGGCTGAGGCCGCCCAGTCCACGTCCACGTGCCGACGAGACCTCCGACCTATTCGGAACGGCAGCGTGGGCTGATCGATTGCTTCGATGTGATCAATCGCAACAAGGCGCTTCAGTCATTGTGATGAGCGCCTATCTGTTGGTGACCACAACGGATTCACACAGCAAGCAGGAGCTTTTCATGGGAATTATCGGCAGCACGATCAAGCCGTTCAAGGCCACCGCCTTCCAGAAGGGCAAGGACTTCTTTCAGGTTTCGGAAAAAGACCTCGAAGGCAAGTGGACGGTGTTCTTCTTCTACCCGGCCGACTTCACCTTCGTCTGCCCGACCGAGCTTGAAGATCTCGGCAAGCAGTATGACACGCTGCAGGGCATGGGTGTCGAGGTTTACGGTGTTTCGACCGACACGCATTTCAGCCACAAGGCCTGGAGCGACACCTCGGAGAAGATCGGCAAGCTGACCTTCCCGTTCCTCGGGGACCAGTTGCACACGCTGTCGAAGAACTTCGACGTGCTGCGCGAGGAGATGGGCCTGGCCGACCGCGCGACCTTCGTGGTCGACCCGGACGGCGTGATCCAGATCATGGAGATCACCAGCGAGGGCGTGGGACGCAACGCCGTGGAACTGCTGCGCAAGATCAAGGCCGCTCAATATGTTCGCAACAACCCCGGCCAGGTCTGCCCGGCTGCGTGGGAAGAGGACAGCGACACGCTGACCCCCTCGCTCGACCTCGTCGGCAAGATCTAAGGCCACGGCGCTTTTGAAGCGCCGGACCTGAACCAACCCGAGCCAATCGGGTCGCAAGCGCGGACCGGGGCATCTCCGCCCTCTGCCTCCCAGGAGCGGGGGTGCCTCGGCCGCCAGTCTAATCCAGGATTGTATAAGATGCTCGACGCCAATCTCACCAAGCAGCTCGACCAATATCTCGGCAATCTGCGCGAGCCGATCGAGCTTGTCGCTTCGCTAGGCGATGGCAAGCGCTCGGCGGATACACGCGCGCTGCTGGAAGAGATCGCCGCGTTGAGCGACAAGGTCACCGCCTCGTTCGATGGACAGGACGAGCGCCGCCCAAGCTTCATCATTCGCCGCGCATCAGACGCAGGCAAATGGGTGCGCTTTGCCGGTCTGCCGCTTGGCCATGAATTCACTTCGCTGGTGCTCGCGCTGCTCTGGGCCGGCGGGCATCCGCCCAAGGTAGATGCCGAGGTGCTCGAGCAGATCGCCGATCTCGAGGGCGAGTACGAGTTCGAGATGTACTTCTCGCTCTCCTGCCACAATTGCCCTGACGTGGTGCAGGCACTGACGCTGATGGCGCTGACCAACAGTCGCATCAACGCCACGCTGATCGAGGGCGGGACCTTCCAGGAAGAGGTCGAGGCGCGCAACGTGATGGCGGTGCCGGCAACCTTCCTCAACGGTGAGATGTTCGCCAGTGGCAAGATGAGCGTGGAGGAGATCCTCGCCAAGCTCGACGGCAATGCCGCGGAGCGGGCTGCGGCCAAGCTCGCCAACAAGGACCCGTTCGAAGTGCTGGTGGTGGGCGGCGGCCCCGCCGGCGCTTCCGCTGCGGTCTACACCGCGCGCAAGGGTTTCTCGACCGGCGTCGCAGCCGAGCGCTTCGGCGGCCAGGTGCTCGACACGATGGGGATCGAGAACTTCATCTCCGTGCCTTACACCGAAGGGCCCAAGCTCGCCCGTCAGCTCGAGGCGCATGTCGGCGAATACGATATCGACGTGATGAACCTCGCCGTGGCCGAGCGGCTGGTGCCGGCCAAGCAGCCGGGCGGCTATCACGAAGTGGTGTTCGCCAACGGCGCCACGCTCAAGGCACGCAGTATTGTCCTCAGCACCGGCGCGCGCTGGCGCAACCTCGGCGTGCCGGGCGAGTTCGAGTACCGCAATCGCGGCGTGGCCTATTGCCCGCACTGCGACGGGCCCTTGTACAAGGGCAAGCGCGTGGCGGTGATCGGCGGCGGCAATTCGGGCGTCGAGGCGGCGATCGACCTTGCCGGCATTGTAGCGCATGTCACGCTGGTCGAGTTCGACGTGGCCCTGCGCGCCGACCAGGTGCTGCAGGACAAGCTGCGCTCGATGCCCAATGTCGACATCCTGGTGAACGCACAGACGACTGAGGTCACGGGTGATGGCGAGAAGGTCAGCGGCATGACCTACAAGGACCGGGCGAGCGGCGAGGAGCGCCGCGTCGAGCTGGAAGGCGTGTTCGTGCAGATCGGCCTGGTGCCCAACACCGAATGGCTGAAGGATTCGGGCGTCGAGCTCAGCAAGTTCGGCGAGATCGTGATCGACAGCCATGCGGCGACCAACGTTCCCGGCGTCTTCGCCGCGGGCGACGTCACCACGGTTCCATACAAGCAGATCATCATCGCCATGGGCGAAGGCTCGAAGGCCGCGCTCTCCGCCTTCGATTACCTCATCCGCAACGAGCCCGTGGAGGAGATCGCCCAGGCGGCTTGAAGCGGAGCCCCGACGCGCTGGTTTTGCGAGATCAGCGCGCGGGTTCGTCACGAGTGCTCCAGTCGTCGAATACAATCCAGAACAGGAACAGGGTGGTGCGGCGGTCTGGGAAGTCGATCTCGAGACCGGGTCGCATTGCGTCTGTGAGTGGGCTTGGGTCGACCTGGCGTTTAAACCTCCCGGCGGTCGGCTGTAGGCAAGCGTGACGGGCGTGCCAGCTCGGCTTGCACGTCCCGCCGACTACCTGTGGCGCCAGTGGCGGTTTCAGAGGATGGCCTTGCAGTACTGGGCAGGCAGGCACGCCGACGAGCGGGTCGAACGCGCGCGCCTCGACTCGGTAGCGCGATTGCCCGATATGGCCCAGCCGGCTTGCGAAGCTCTTGAAGCGCGGGACTGGGAAGCCCTGGGCGGGTCGGTTTCCCAAAATCGCGAGCTTGCTCGAGCGCTCGACGCCGGTGCAGGGACCGAAAGTATGGATGCATTCTCCCGTGCTGCTGAAGAGGCCGGCTCGATCGGTGCGCAGCCTTGCGCCGCCCGCGATCGCCGCGATGCTCCCCCCGGATGAGCGACTCCTTCCGCCCGCGCCTCGTCAACGGACGCGACGGCGATCCCGCGCTTTACACCGAACTGGCTCATGAGCGGGACGCGCTGCTCTTCGATCTCGGCGATCTGAGCCCGCTATCGCCGCGCGACCTGCTCCGGGTGCGAACCGTGGCCGTCTCGCACATGCATATCGATCACCTGATCGGCTTCGATGCACTCCTGAGGGTCAATGTCGGCCGGGATGCAGCAATCACGCTGTTCGGGCCCGAAGGGCTGGCGGACAGACTGGGCCATAAGCTGCAAGGCTATTCCTGGGATCTCGTCGATCGTTACGACACGGAGCTGATCTTCGAAGTCGGCGAATTGCATGCAGGCGGCACCGTTCGCTGCTGGCGCTTTCGGATGTCACGCGGCTTTTTGCCCGAACCTTCGGGACAGCGAACGATCGAGGGCGGATTGCTCATGCACACGCCGCGCTGGCGCCTCACGGCCGGCATCGTGGAGCATCATGGCCCGTGCCTTGCTTTCGCACTCGAAGAGCCGGCCCGAATCAATGTGTGGCGCAACCGTCTGGAGGAGCGAGGCGTCTTGCCGGGCCCCTGGCTCAATCGCTTGAAGGATGCGATCAGGCAAAGCCAGCCCGACGATACGCTCATCGCAATGCCTGACGGAGAGCCCAAGCCGCTGGGCACCCTGCGTAATCTTGTCAGCATGGGGCCCGGCATGAAGCTGGGCTACGCGACCGATCTGAGGGACACGCCTGCCAACCGCGCCGTGCTGCGTCACCTGTGGCACGGCTGCGATGTCGCCTTCATCGAAGCATCGTTCGCGGCGCACGATGCCGAGCGTGCCCAAGACCGTGCGCATCTCACGACCACTGCCGCCGGCGAGATCGCACGGGAATGCCAGGCGCGGCGGGTGGAACCGTTCCACTTCTCGCCGCGCTATGAAGGAGAGGAAGCAAGCCTGATCGCAGAGGTGCAACGCGCCTTTGCGCCTAGCGCGCATTAGCCCCGGAGAGCGCCGGGATACCGTTGTGCACTTTTACCGCAAAAGCCCTTGGCGCGGCCGCGCCAGGGGCTTTTACGGGGAGCGTCAAACCAGCAGCTTGTCCATGGTGATGGGCAATTCACGGATGCGCTTGCCGGTAGCGTGGTAAACCGCATTGGCGATGGCGGCAGCGGTGCCGACATTGCCGAGCTCGCCGATGCCCTTGACCCCGATCGGGTTTACCTGATCGTCAACTTCCGGGACCATGATGATGTCCACCTGAGGCACGTCGGCATTCACCGCGATCAGATATTCGGCGATGTTGTCGTTGACATAGCGGGCGCGCAGGCGGTCAATCTCTGTGTTCTCCAGCAGCGCGGAGGCCATGCCCCAGATCATGCCACCCAGATACTGGCTGCGGGCGGTCCGCGGGTTGACGATGTGCCCCGCTGCGAAGGCGCCGGTCATGCGCGGCACGCGGATCTCGCGCGTGAGGCGATGGATACGCACCTCCACGAACTCGGCGCCGAAGGCATACATTAGCGGCTTTGGATCATTCCCCTCGGACTGCTCGGCCGCCTCGCCGCCGCCGGATTTGCCCTGATAAAGCGCGCGGACTGCCCCGGCGCCGCCGCCCTCGGGCCACCATTCGGCATATTCCTCGATTTGGGCAGTGCCGAGGCGATCGAAGGCAGCGGACAAGTCGGCGGGCGCGGGCATCGTGCCGCCGAACCGGGCGGCGATCTGCGTCGCCGCTTTGTGGACGGCCGAGCCGGCGCTGGCGGTGGTCTGCGATCCGCCGGCCACCGGGGCTGGGGGCAGCCGGCTGTCGCCCATCCGCACCGTTACATTTTGCGGATCGAGCCTGAGCGCGTTGGCGGCGACCTGCTGCATCACGGTGTAGGCGCCGGTGCCGATGTCATGGGCGGCGAGCTCGACCTGCGCCCGGCCATCGGGCGTCAGGCGGATGCGCGCGGTCGCGGCCGATGAATTGGTGGGATAGCACGCCGTTGCGCAGCCATAGCCGATCAGCCACTCGCCATCGCGCATGGACATGGGCGCAGGCGTGCGCCGGCTCCAGCCAAAGGATTCGGCCGCCTCGTCGAAGCACTGCATGAGCGAACGGCTGGTATAAGGCGCGCCGTTGATGGGGCTATGCTGGGTATCGTTGAGCCGGCGGAACTCGACCGGGTCCATGCCACATGCGATCGCCATCTCGTCCATAGCGGCTTCGAGCGCGTACATATAGGGCGTCTCAGCGGGCGAGCGCATGAAACCGGGCGTGTTCCGGTCTGCCTTGACCAGGTTTACCCGCGTCCAGACATTGGGCCAACCGTACATCTCGGCCGTCGTTTCCACGCCCCCAACCGAGTAATCGTCCCGCCGCGAGGTCACTTCCCAGCCTTCATGGCCAAAGGCCGTGATCTTCCCGTCGCGCCCCGCACCCATGCGGATGCGGTGGCGGGTCTCGGCTCGGTAAGTGGCGAGCGTGTAGCCCTGCTTGCGGTGGACGATCAGCTTGAGCGGGCGGCCGAGCTCGCGCGCTACGGCCGCGACGAGCGCTGTGCGCTGTGTGGGGATGCCCTTCGACCCGAATGCACCGCCGACATAACGACTGATCGCCCGCACCTTGCTCTGCTCGATCCCGAGCTGTTCGGCGACCGCACCCGGGATCGCGTACATGAACTGGCTCGGCTCATAGATCGTCAGCTCGTCGCCCTTCCAGACCGCGGTGGTCGAGAACAGCTCCATCGGATTGTGATGCTGGGTCGGGGTGCCGTATTCGTGATCGATCGTCACCGGCGCGGACGCGAAGGCGGCGTCGAAGTTGCCCGTGCTCTTTTCATTGCGTTCGAGGCTCTTGGGGTGAACCTGCTCGGCGCCCTCGGCTCCGAACGTGGCGCTGGGTTCCTGCGCGGAATAGCGCACGTTGATCCGCGCCGCGGCGTCGCGCGCCGCCTCGTAGCTGGTGGCCACCACCATCGCGACAATGTCGCCATCATTCACGATCCGGTCGTCGGCCATTGGCAGATTGGTGTCGGAAACCCGGCCACCCTGCATCATGTGCTTCAGGTTCTGGCGCTCGGGCGCGTTGCGGTGGGTATAGACCTTGACCACGCCTTCCATTCGCTCGGCAGGCTGGGTGTCCATGCTGGCGATCCGCCCCTTGGCGATCCCGCTGGTCAGGAAAAAGGCATAGAGCGGGTCCGGCACCGCCTCGTCGGCAGCATAGACCGGCGCACCGGTCACCTTCTCCACAGCGCCGTAGCGGGCGATGGGCTGCCCCATATTGGCAAGCGGTGCGGGAACGGGGGGCGTCACCTCGGCCATCGGATCAGACCTCCATTGCCATTGTCTCGAGCACGCCGCGCACAAGGGTTGCCTTGCCGAGCGGGATCTTGAATGCATTGTATTCGTGCGGCCATGCATCGGCGAACTCGGCCTCGGCGGCCTCCCACAAGGCAGCTTCGGTGATTGGACGCCCGCGCAGCGTCGCTTCGGCCCGGCTCGCCCGCCATGGCGTGGTCGTCATGCCGCCCAACGCGATGCGAATGTCCTCAGCGACATCGCCCGCCATCCGCAGCGCCACCGCTGCGCTGGCATTGGCAAAGGCGTAGCTCTCCCGATCGCGAACCTTGAGGTAGGACGAGCGCGGCCAGGGCCCGCCGGGCACCAAGAAGCCGGTGATGAGCTCGCCCGGCGCCAGCGTCGTCTCGATATGCGGTGTGTTGCCCGGCGGGCGGTGCAGATTGGCGAAGCGGAGCGAGCGCGGACCTTCCGCTCCGAGCACCTCGACCACGGCATCCAGCGCTATCAGGGTCTGGCCCCAATCGCCGGCATAAGTGGCAATGCAATGTTCGCTGCCCCCAAGCACGGCATGGATGCGGTTATGACCGTCCTGCGCCGCACAACCGCTGCCGGGATCGCGCTTGTTGCATTCGCGATAGCTCACATCGCGGAAGTAGGGGCAGCGCGTGCGCTGGAGGACATTGCCACCCAGGCGCGCCATGTTGCGCAATTGCGCGCTCGCGGCCTTCCACAGCCCGTCCCGCAGCACGGGATAGTCGCGGGCAACCAGCGCGTTGTCCGCCAGCTCGGCCATCGTGACCATTGCGCCGATGCGCAAGCCATCGGGCGTCTGCCTGACCTGGCGATATGCTTCGCCACCGACCTGCTTTATGTCGACCACCGCATTCGGGCGCATCACATCCAGCTTCATCAGGTCGATGAGGTTGGTGCCGCCACCCAGATATTGGATCGGCGCCAGGACGTGGGCGGGTGCAGGCGTGCTGGCGGCGAGGACCGCCGCCTGCGGCTCGGTCGCGCGGCTGTAATCGTAGGGGCGCATCAGCCTCTTTCCATCTTGGGGCGCGCCTGGTTAATGGCGGCCACGATGTTCGGATAGGCGGCGCAGCGGCACAGATTGCCGCTCATATATTCGCGGATCTCCCCGTCGGTGCGGGCATGGCCCTCATCAACACAGGACACGGCGGACATGATTTGGCCCGGCGTGCAATAGCCGCACTGGAACGCATCGTTATCGATGAAGGCCTGCTGCATCGCGTGAAGTCCATCCTTGCCGGCCAGCCCCTCGATCGTGGTGACCCGGCGTCCGGCGGCTGCGACCGCCGGAGTCAGGCAGGACAGTTCGCGCTTGCCGTCGATATGGACGGTGCAGGCGCCGCACTGGCCCATATCGCAACCGACCTTGGTTCCGCGCAGGCCCAGCCGCTCACGCAAGAGGTCGGAAAGGCTCATGCGTGTATCCACCGCCAGGCGGCGCTGCTCGCCATTGACGGTCAGCGCGATGTCCTGAAGGCGCGGCTGGTCCCTCGCGGCCGGGTCTTCCGTCTGCGCCTCGGCGGGACCTGCCCGGAGAACCGCGGCCGCGGATGCCGCCGCCACGCCGCCGGACAGCAATCCGCGGCGGCTCATTTCTAAGAAGTCATCAATCATGGGCTGCGCCCTTTCCCGCCAGCATGCATCCCCGATCTGGTTCGAACCTGCGGCACGCGGCTAAGTTCCGCAGCCGGCACTAAGGCCTGACCTGGTGTTGCGCTGCCCGGACCGATCCGTCCGGTGCAGCACGCGGCTTTGCCCACTCAGGCGAAGCGGGCGCCGCGGATCGGGTGAGCGCCGGCCCGCCGCAAACGTTTTGGGGGACCATCCGGCGCTTGATGAGACGCGGGCTGTGCCACAAGCGTCAGCGCAGCGCAGGCGACCAGCGCGGCGAACGCTCTAAGCAGCGGGCGCACGGCTTCACCGCCGCGCCGATTGTATAGGCACGGCCGAGCGTGGCGGTCTCCTGCAGCAGGTCGCGATCGGGTCCGGTCAACTCGCGGCGACCGCTATGGTCAGGTCCTCGCCCTGCGAACAGCTCGATCCCATTGTTCAGCCGGGAGCGCACCTGCGCATCGAGCTCGCCGCGCCATTTCCAGAACTGATCGGCTGCTGGGATGGCGCTGTTGATCTTCTCCAGAAAGCCGCCGGTATGATTGTAGGCGACCCGCGCGCCGAACGGGCCACGCTCATAGAAGACGGTTGTGTTGGCCGACCATTCGGGCTGAAAAAAGAAGCCCGCTGGCGAGGCCCGGCAGCGGTAAGAAATTGGAGATCGCTGCCGATATAGGTCGCATTGAGGTTCACGCGATCACCTGACTCGCGGTGATATCCGCAGAGTTGGCCAGCTCAACGTGTTCGTGTAGGCTGCGCGCAGCACCAGGTTGCGGGTCGCATTCCAGCGCAGATGGAGGGTGGGCAGGAAGTTTTCATAACCGGCGGCGCTATTTGGGGAATAGTTCGCCCTCGACGATCCGCACCGCCCCAGTGACGACGTTGGTGCGCTCATACCGCACACCGCCGATCGCCTGCAGGTCACTAGTGTTCCACGCAGCTGCAGGAAGCCGCCATAGACCTCCTCAGTTACGGTGAAATCGCCCGCCAGATTGTTCTCGCTCGCGGTAAAGGCACCGCGATTGGCTTGAAAGAACGCCTCGCTCGCTGCCGGATCGACATGGAGGTCGAACCGCTGCCCCTTATCACATCGAATGGATTGCGCGCGAACGCGTCACCCAGCGTATAGCCGAGCCCCGATCCGGCCGCGAGCGAATAGCTGGTGACGTCGGAATTGCGGCGATGGTCGGTCGGTCTGGCGGAACAGCCCGCCGACCTTGGTCTCGATCTCGCCGTTGCTCGCCACCGAGGAATAGGCCAGCGCGCCGCAGATCTCATAGATGTCCTGAGTAGTCTCGTTGAAAGATTCGTCCCGGCTTGTGAAGGCGTGTCGCGCCGGGTCGTCCACGGCGGCCGCGTTCACCGGAACGAAGTCGAAAAAGAAGTCGGGGGCATGATAGGTGAAGCTTAAATCGGTGCCGTTTGTTCTCTGGAAGATTTCGGAGCGGTTGTCCTCCGTGCCGGTCGCGCCCGAGTAAACCGCATCCACCTCTACCAGCGGATTTCGCGACGCAGGAGCCTTCACTGCGAAGGCTGACTCTGGCTCGTTTGCCGGACCGCAGCTTCCAACTCTGGTAGTAGACCTTACAGCATCGATGCATAAGCGTGAACGCCGCCTTCCTTCGACCCGGCTTGATAAGCGGGGCGCGAGTGATCCTTTCGAGCCAAGCAAAAATGTGCGGACGTCTGCAGGCGGCATGCCTCGTCCAGCCGCGGCTTCCAGTGGATGGCTCATCGGCTCAGGCATCAGAATTCTTACAAGCCCGGGCCATGTTTCCCCCGCTGCGTAGTCGGGAAATTGCGCCCGGGTGTCTTGTCGCTCCGCTTGCTGTTTCGTACTCCTGCAGCGCTCAGGCGCCGGGCTGCGGATCACCGCCGGTGGCACCGAACACTTGGCCCGTCGAATAGCTGAAAGCGGGATCCGCAAGCGCCACGTAAAGCGGAGCAAGCTCGACCGGTTGGCCGGCCCTGCCGATGGGGGTACTCGAGCCGAATTGGGGCAGATTCTCGGGCTTTTGCCCGCCACATACCTGCAACGGCGTCCAGATTGGTCCGGGTGTCACGGCATTCACGCGAATACCGCGCGAGGCCAGCTGCTTCGCCATGGATTTGGTAAAGGTCAGGATGCCCGCTTTGGTCATCGAGTAGTCGATCAGACCCTCCGGAGAAGTGGCCGCCACCTCGCTTGAGGTATTGATGATCGCCGAACCCGGCCGCAGATGCGGAAGCGCCGCCTTGGTCAGCCAGAACATGGCGTACAGATTGGTCTTCATGGTCTGGTCGAACTGTTCGTCCGACAACTGCTCGAGCCCGGGTACCCATTGCTGGTAGGCGGCATTATTGACGAGGATGTCGAGTCCGCCGAGTTGGCGCGCAGCCTCGTCGGCCAGACCGGTCGTGTAGTCCTTGTCCCGCAAATCGCCGGGCAGAGCGGCAAATCGGCGCCCCTCTTGCTGGACGACGCGTGCCACGTCCTGCGCGTCGGGTTCTTCCGCGGGAAGATAGGCGATCGCGACGTCCGCGCCCTCCTTGGCGAAGGCGATCGCGGCGGCGCGGCCGATGCCGCTGTCGCCACCGGTGATCAGCGCCCGCTTGCCGCTCAGCCGGCCCGTGCCGCGATAGCTCTCCTCACCGTGGTCCGGGCGCGGGTTCATACGCTGCGCGAGAGCGGGCCAAGGCTGTTGCTGCGCCGGGTAGGGCGGTTCGGGGAAGTTGGCGGCCTGCGCTGTCATCGGAGCGCTGGGCCCACTGGATTGCCCTTGGTTCTGGGCCAGTGCGGGTGCGGCGGCAGCGGCAGCGCCCACCATTGCGGCGCCTGCGACAAAGGCGCGGCGGTTCGGATCGAAGTCGGTCATGCTTATCTCCGTTGGTCGAGTGGGCATACGTGCCACTTGCGACAAAGGTCCGATCAAACTCGTTGATAAAAGGCAAGGCGGGGCGTCAGTCCTCCAAATTAGGGTCTGCTGCGTGGGTAGGCCGCGTCCGTCTTGAACTCGTCGCGCAGGCCGTTCACCATCGGCGGATCTAGCGCGCGATCCTGATGAACCTTCTTGGCTCTTTGCGAATGGAGATCGCGCTTGAAGTGGTCACCACCTCCTCGGCAGAACCATGATTGCGGAACGGCTCTGGCCCGCTTGCTGACCGACCGCTTCCCTCCAGGCGGCTTACTGTTAGTCAGCGTACTTCCATTCGGCGGGTTGGAAGAGATCGCCAGCTCGCCGATGAAGCTCCACAAGCCGGAGACGGTCCGCTCGGCAGCGCACGCGCATGGCGGGCGGTTCTTCGATAATCCGCTCGATGGATTAGGTCCGCTGCACGCGAAAGCGGAAGCCGTGACCCACATCACACTGGCTCATGCTGGGTGCGCTGCACCGCACAATGGTTGTGCGCCCAAGGGCAACAATGTCTTGCCTCGGGGTGAATAGCGGGCCCTGCCTGCACGTGACATCGAGGCGAGTTCATGACCGTGCGACAGATGGAGGCGATCGCCTCTACCTCCGGCAAAAACGTAGGTGCCAAGCCTAGGATCGTGTGGGTCGACATTGCCCGCGGGATGGCGATCTGCCTTGTCGTCCTGCACCACTCGGTCGTTGCCGTTAGACAAGTCGGCGAGATTGGCGAGACTGCCTCGTTGGCAAACGGTCTGGTGAAGGACATGCGCATGCCGCTGTTCTTCTTCTGCTCCGGACTGCTCGCTTCCTGGGGGATTGCCAAGCCGTGGACGACGGTGCTGATGAATCAGGGCCTGGTGCTCGTGTGGCTCATCCTTCTTTGGACAGTCCTCCATGCTGCGCTGCAGCAGATCATCCCGGTCAATCCCTGGGCACCGCCACCAGACCCGCGCTTCCTGTTCATCACGCCGTATATGAACCTGTGGTTCATCTATGCCATTCTCCTCCTTACGTTGCTCATGCGGGCGCTCACCGCACGCCGCATCGTCACACAAATCGTGGTGATCCTGGCTTTGAACGTGCCGTTTGTGCTCGCTTACAGAACCTTCGAGGACAGTTTGATCAACAGCCCCGCCGGCTTGAAGCTGCTGGTGGACAATCTCGCTACATACGCGATATTGTATTTCGCTGCTGGATGTTGGTTCGCGCCAATTATCCTGGCCTTGTTCAGGACGAAGCGTCGGATTATCGTGCTCTTCCCGCTCGCCGTGCTTGTCTGGTGCGCCGAACTTGCTCGCGCTGATATACCGGCGATTGATTTCCACCTGCCGCGGATAATCGCTGGGATCCCCGATGTGTTTCTCGGCTTGGCAACGGCTGCGCTGCTGTCGCTTTGGGGGCCGACACGCGTCATCTTTGCCTGGCTCGGCACGCGAACGCTCGAGATCTTCCTCTTCCATTCCGTTTTGGTCGGCCTTGCTTTTATGCTGATCGAGCCGCTGGGCATTACCTCGGCCGGCGCGGCGCTCCTTCTTCTCTTCGGCTTCGGGCTAGTGGGGAGCATCGCGGCCGAGCAGGTCACCCGGCTTGCGCGTCTGAACTTCCTGTTCCGTCCCCCTGAGCGAGTCCGCGAGTACGCGCGATCCCTGTTGGCGACCAAGTGGCCGAGGCGCGTAGGACCGCAGCATCTTTAAGCGGATCGCCTACGCGGCCTACCCTGAGCACGCCCGGTTGCGAACCTTTGCATGTTCTACAAGCCAGCGGCGTCCAGATCGGTAAGGCACGCGGCTGCGTCTTCATCCAAGGCGGGTGTCTGGCCGAAGAAGGGCACATTCATCCATGAAGTTTTGCAAAACATGCATCGCGAGCGTGTCATTCAACTCGCGTGGCGCGGGCTCGCTTTGCTGTAACGCTTCGTCAGCGCGCGCTTCTGCTTGGTGGCGTCGCAGAAAAGCCCTGCAATTCGGCGAGGTCCGCTGATGCGAAAGGCATAGACGTCCCACCAGCGGCCGAGTGGTGTCGAATGGTTTTCGAAGTGCGCCGGCTCTCCGGTGAGTGCAAGGGCCGTAGGTATCGAACCAGTGCTGGTCCTGACCCGGGGCGATCTCGCGCATCCACCCGCCCGCAGCATTCTTGATGCCGGTTTGCCGCTCGAAGGATGGGCTGACCTCAAGGAAGCGATGATCCACCGGTTTGTCGTGCTCGTCAAACGCGACTTCAATCGTGCAGAAGCCTTGGTCGATGCGGTCGAACAAGGTCAGGTAACACTCTTCTCTTCCCCGGCGATGTCGAGCCGAGCTGTGGTAGTCGAATGAGGGGCGCTTTCAATTAGGGTAACGAGCCCGGACGCGTATCCCTCGCTCGGAAAAACAAGTGCGGCGAAGCACATCGACGGCCCTGACGTCGCCTTCGATAGGTGCCTGTCCTACAAGCGGACCGATGTGTAACCGCCAACTCCAGCCATCATGCTATCACGAGATCTGCGAAATATGCGACGCGAGTAAGATAGAACTCTTCCGCGATAGGCGGCGGCCGCCACCACGGGTCATCGCGCCTGCGGCTTTCCGCTTGGCACATGTCAACTTGAACCTGAGATACAGGACTGCGCCCCCGACAATGAACGTACCGCCTCAATCCGTAGACGTCGGAATGGATATATCCGAATGCGATCGGGAGCCGATTCATGTGCCCGGCAGCATTCAGCCGCACGGTCTGCTGCTGATCGCCAACAGGGACAATCAGCGCGTTGTCGGCGGTGCGGGTCAGCTCGAACGGCAATTCGGCCCGGATTGGCTGGGACAAAGCATTCCAGCACTCTTGGGAGCAGCGGCATCCGCCGCAATGAAGTCGGCAACCGAACCATCCTGCCCGCTGGGCGTTATCGGCGAGACCGACTGGGAGGGCACGGCCCGTGGGGCTGGCGATCTCTGGCTGATCGAGCTTGAACCATCAGAGCGCCGCGCCGCTACGGATGTGCTGAGCTGGATTGACGATGCGGGGATTCGTTTTGAGCGCGCCGGCGGGTTGGTCGAGCTTTGCGAACGCGCAGCGGAGTGTTTCAGAAGGCTGACGGGCTACGATCGGATCATGATCTATCGCTTCCTGGACGACGGCTCCGGCGTGGTTGTTGCCGAGGACGTGGCAGACGGCCTGGCCACCTTTCGCAATCACCATTTCCCGGCTTCAGACATTCCCCAGCAGGCGCGGGATCTCTACCTGCGGAACCGGGTACGGGTCATCCCCGACGTGTCCTATCAGGCTGAGCCAATCCGTCCCCAAGCCCAGGCGGGCGTGGACCTGAGCGATGTACAGCTGCGCAGCGTATCACCCATCCATATCCAGTACCTCAAGAACATGGGGGTTGCCGCTTCCGCCTCGATCTCCATCGTCAAGGATGGTGTGCTCTGGGGCTTGGTGGCCTGCCACCATATGACGCCGCGTGAACTGAGCGCAACCACACGGCGCACAGCATCGTTGGTTGCGGCAGATCTAGCGCGACAGATCAACGCAAAGGAGCAGGCGGAGGAATACCGCGAGCGACTTCGGGTGCGTGCCGACGAGGACGCCATCGCCGCGCGTCTGGATACCGGGATTGATCCGGAAGAGCTGTTCCAATCCGCATCCAGCGATTTGCGCCGAATGTTTGACGCTGACGCCTTTGCCATCCTCCATGGGGACGCGCTGCATGCAGATGGCGCTTGCCCGGAACGTGACGACATCCGTGAGGTCGCCACATGGGTGCGCCAGCACGGGCCAGCGCCCTTTCACAGCGCTAACCTCTCGAAGGATTTCGCGCCCGCTATATCCTACCGCGAACGTGCGAGTGGTCTCTTGGCCATCACGCTGTCCTCACAGGTGCCTACCGTCCTTCTCTGGTTCCGTGCCGAAGAGCGTGAGGTTGTTGAATGGGCGGGAAATCCGCACAAGGCGGTCAACCTGCGGCCTGGAGAAAAGCTCACGCCTCGGGCGTCCTTTGAAGCCTGGAGCGAGGTGGTGCGAGGGCGTGCGCGGTCCTGGTCGCATGCCGAAATCGACGCCGCCCGCCGATTGATGGCGAGGCTCTACGAAGCGCGGCAGAACCGTCGTATTCGTGACTTGGCCGACAACCTCAACATCGCTGTGGAAGACAAGGACCGCCTCATCGCCCAGCAAGTCACGTTGCTCAAGGAGGTGAACCATAGGGTTCAGAACAGCCTTCAGCTCGTCATGGCCTTCTTGGGGCTGCAGGCTCGTTCGAGCGAAGACCCCGCCCTGGGCAGTCAACTTGGCGAAGCGCAACGCCGCATTTCGGCCGTCGCGCTAGTCCATCGCCGGCTATACACCGACGATAACGTACAATCGGTCGACCTTTCGCGCTACCTTGCCGATTTGATGGCAGACGTGAAAGCATCGATGGGACCGGAATGGGCCAACCGGTTCACGCTCGACCTCGCGCCGATCACGATCGCAGCCGATGACGCTGTGCAGGTTGGGCTGATCCTGGTTGAGCTGGTCATCAACGCGCAGAAATATGCCTATGGTGGCGAGCCCGGACCGATATGCATCAGCTTGGATCGACATCGCGCGCGCTTCCGCCTGATTGTCGCAGACAAGGGGCGTGGGAAGACAGGTTCGCGCCAGGGGTTTGGCACGAGGATGCTGGATGCGATGGTCAAGAGGTTGAGCGGTGTGATTGAGGATACAGACAACGGTCCCGGTCTTCGAACGGTGCTGACAGCCCCAATTTCACTACCCAGTGGAGCCAGCGGAGGCGTTCGCGCGTCAAGCTCCGACGACCCGATGCCATATAAATGATGCTTAAGCGGCAACCGGATGGCTGGTTCGGGCAATGACCGCGGCGAGCGAATCAACTCCTTCTTCATCAAGGGTGAGATGGCTGTCCGCCCGCATGTGGAAGTGGAAAAGGGGGCATGAAACTCACCTGCATTTGGGGCGGAACTGAGCGGGCTGGCTGAGCTTGGCTTCGAACTTGCGCTTACACAGCTTCGATACGCTCGAGATCAACCACCCTCTCGTTGGACGGTGCTCCCGCAGAGGAAGAACAGGTCGACCTATCCAGCGCTGATGCTGCTCCACTCTCGCGGGTGGCCGACCTCTGGGAGATTGGCAAACACCGCCTGCTCATGGGAGATGCTCGGGACGCCGCCGTCTATGAGCGACTGCTTCAAGGCGTGCGGGCCGAGCTGATCGTGACCGATCCGCCATATGGCTGTGTGATCGAGAGTAACGTCTCCGCGGACGGGCGGGTCAAACATGGCAACTTCGTCATGGGAGCCGGAGAAACCAGCCTCGACGAATTTGCCAAAACGCTGCTGCCTCCAGCTTTCAAATGTATGGCAGACCATGCCAAGGCTGGTGCGATCGCCTTCGTGTTCACCGTTGGCGCGGGGCGCCTTACCTCTACGAAGCCGCCAAGGGGTCTTCCACGAAGCGAAGAACCTCATCATCTGGGCAAAGACCAACGGCGGACAGGGTGCGTTTACCGGTCAGCGCATGAGCTCATCTAACCCGCCCAGTTACTCCCGCAGCTTGTTTACTGAAAGAAGCACTCTGGATGACGAACATGGATCTTCGGAGCACGGCATTCGATCTGACTGCGCCCACGGACGAGCAATTTGTGCAGCTGACATCCGAACTTACACCCGAGCAGGCTGCGGTGCTACTTGAACACGAAACCGAAGCACCTTTCTGCGGCGGGCTGGATGAAGGCCGAGGAGGCATCTTCACCTGCTGCTTGTGCGGGCTGCCGCTTTTTCAAGGTGCGTCGAAGTTTGACAGTGACACCGGTTGGCCAAGCTTCACATCGGCATTTGCAGAAGGCCATCTCAAGCACACCAGCGAAACGAGCTTCAGGATGGTTCGTACCGAAATTTCCTGTGCCCGGTGCGGCGGTCACCAGGGCCACGTTTTTCGCGACGGGCCGCTGCCTACTGGCCAGCGGTTTTGCATCAACTCGGTTTCTCTCGATTTTACGCCGAGAGGTCACGCCTTACCAAACAAGCTTGGTCGCGGCGCACCGGAAGGACAGCCTTGGACAGACTGACATACGGCCGTTTGGAAAGGGCCTCTATATACCGCAAAGGATTGCCGTTTCGTGCAGAAGGCGGCGCGGGCGGGTGGACATGGCGGCGTTTTGGCCACACGGCGGCAGCGCCTTCCCTACTGCAGGTTCCGATCCATGACGCCCATGCCTGAAAGCCGCCGCGGGCTGATTCACGGCGCAACCGCTTATGGCTTGTGGGGCCTGCTGCCGCTTTACTTCCACCTGATCGACCGGGTGGATGCGGGCGAGATCGTGGCGCAACGCGTATTGTGGTCGGTCGTGCTGTTGGTGCCGCTTGTGCTGCTACTGCGGCGGCGCGGATCGCTGTGGCAGGCGCTGCGGACGCCGCGTGTCCTCGTGATGCTCGCGACGAGCGCCCTGCTGATCGCAGCCAATTGGCTGATCTATGTCTGGGCGGTCCTGCACCACCAGGTGCTGGCCGCGAGCATGGCTTATTTCCTAAATCCGCTGCTCAACATCGGGATGGGCGTGGCGCTGCTGGGCGAACGGCTGACCCGGGCGCAGGCGGCGGCGGTCCTGCTGGCGGGCGCAGGAGTTGCGGTGCTGGCATTGGGCGCCGGCAGCGGGCTGTGGCTCAGCCTGGCCCTCGCGCTGAGCTTTGCCTTCTACGGCCTCATCCGCAAGCTCGCGCCGGTGGAGGCGTTCGAGGGACTGACTATCGAGACGCTGCTGCTGGCCCCGGTGGCGCTCTTCTATCTTTTCTGGTTGTCGGGCCACGAAGGGTTGAGCTTCGGCCGCGAGGGCGGGCTCACCGCGCTGCTGGTGCTGGCGGGGGCGGTTACAACCGTGCCGCTTCTGCTGTTCGCGGCGGCTGCGCGTGAGCTCAAAATGGCGACGCTCGGGCTGCTCCAGTTCATCGCGCCGAGCCTCCAGTTCCTGTTGGCGATCACGTTGTTCGGCGAGCGCCTGGATGCGCAGAAGCTGCTGAGCTTCGGGCTGATCTGGGCCGGCCTGGCGGTGTATGTGGGAGGAAGCGTGCTCGGCCGTACTCGGCGCGCGGCTGCCTGACATTGTCTCGACGTTTGTCATATCGACGATCGTTGTAGACGCTTCAGCAAAGGAGCGCGCTGACGTCGAGCGGCTTTGGCTCAGCCATGTCCGCTCGGATAGGCGGGTACGACGTCCGCTCTCCCAATCCGCCAAGAAACCACCATATCGCTCCCGACCAGTTCGCTGCGTCGAAGTCGCCGGACCGGAATGCGCCCGATTGTCGCCGTTCAGAGCTGCCTTCCCGCTTCCCGGAACCTGCCTTGGTTCATCTAGCGGCAGCACCCGATTGGGGCGGCACAGTCTGGGTGGTTGGCGGTCCGTCCGCTTCGACTGCACGCGACGCGAGATGCGGACGTAGAAAACCGCTCCGATTTCCCTTTGCGTTCTCATGCCGACTGTACCAGCTTCGATGCAGATGTGATCGGAGCGCGCATGAGACGGTTATGGAAGCTGGTGGCCGTCATCGTGGCTGTTTCAGGCGCGCACGCTGCAACGGCGCAAGCGTACCGCCCTTTCGATACCAGCCAGCTTAAGGGTCCGCGTTCCGGCCCTCCCAACGCGGTGCTCGTTCTTGGCGGCCCCCATCTTTCGGGCATGCCTGCGGCATTCGAGCCCGATCAGCTGCAGCCGCTGCTCGACAAGCTCGCCGCATGGGATCCGCAGGCGATCGCCATCGAGGCGCTGTCCGGTGCGCAATGCGATTTTATGCGGCACTACCCCGACCGGTACGAGGATAGCGTCGAGACCTATTGTTGGAACCCCGCCCCCGCTGCGAAAGCCACCGGGCTCGACGTGCCATCCGCGACGGCCGCCTGGGGCCGGTTGCTCGCCACTTGGCCCCAGGAGCCTTCGGCTGCCGACCGGCGGCGCCTTGCCGCCCTGTTCCTTGCCGGCGGCGAAAGCGCCTCGGCTCTGGTCCAGTGGCTCCGCCTGCCCGAGAGCGAACGTCAAACTGGCGAAGGACTCGATCAAGCCTTGGTGGCGCGGCTCGAGACGCTGCGCACACGGCACGACGAGAGCCTGTTGATCGCCGCCGCCCTGGCCGCCCGGCTCGGGCTCGAACGCGTCTATGCGATGGACGACCACACCGCTGATGCGCCGGTTGCCGCCGAGCAGGCCTACGAAGAGGCTATTTCGAAGGCGTGGGACAATCCTGCCACCGCCGAGCGCATGGCGATGAGCGCGGCGCTGGAGGCGAAGCTCGGCGAACCCGGAGCGATGCTCGCCATGTACCGTGGCTACAATTCGCCAGACCAAGCGAAGCTGATCTTCGACAGCGATTTCGGCGCGACGCTGGAGGAGCCTTCGGCAGAACGCTTCGGCCGCGGATATCTCGCTTATTGGGAAACCCGCAATTTGCGCATGGCTTCGAACATTCGCGACATGTTCGCGGCTCGGCCTGGCATTCGCGGCCTGGTCGTCGTCGGTGCCTCGCATAAACCCTATCTCGAGAGCTATCTCGACCAAATGCACGATACGGTCATCATTGATGCCGAGGTGGCGCTGCGCTGACGAAAGGGCATATGTGAGGTGCTTCACCGAGGCTCGAACGGCAGCTTATGAGGGCGCTCACCCCTTTCGAACGACGGGTCTCGGGCTCGTGCCACAGCAATGGACGGAGCGGTTCGCCGCCCATGTCGAGTCCGAGATGGTCCCGATCCCGGCGCGGCTGCACTTCGCATCGAACCGACTATTACTGCTGAAGAGCGACGAAGCGTGGAGCTTCGCCCGTGCGCTACAGACGCGCACTGTTGATGGATTTGAGCGTCAACGTGCTGCAGGCCATTTGCTCAGAGGCACGGCATCTTGGGCTGCTGCCTTCATCGTGGCACTTATGGGCGAGTACATTATCGAGATTTTTTAGGACGTCGCCGACGCATTGACGCCGAGCTTGAGCAAGCGCTTGGTGCCTTCATCGTCGACAATGAGGCTTTCTGGGCCACGAGCAAGGGCCGGGTAACCAATTATTGGAACGCCTATAATCAATCGAGCTGGGCAAGCGAACTACAGCGAGCGTAGGGGCGCGACGAATATGCCGGCTTCAAACTGACGGATCGACTTGAACCGGCGGTTTTCGGAGCGCCCGAACGGGGGACGGATGACCGATCCTGGGCGAACTTGCGCTCCACCCCGTCAGCGGCAATGCCTGCCCGCTACGACAAGCACGAAGCCATCCACTCTGCAGGCGCGTCCTTCGCTGCATGATCATCCGGCAAAATCGATGTCCACCTACCCTGCCTTCACGCGCGCGGTCCATGCGGCGACGCGCTGGTCGAGAAGTTCGAGCGGCATGACGCCTTCCTTGAGGATCTCGTGGAACTGCCGGGCGTCAAATCCCCCGCCGAGTTCCGCCTCCGCGCGGCGGCGCAAGCGTACCCACTCGTTCTGCCCGATCTTGTAGCTGCAGGCCTGCCCCGGGGAAGCGCAATAGCGCTCGATCTCGCGCTGTGAACGCGGCCGGGTGAAGGCGACGGTCTCTACCAGATAGTCGGTCGCTTGGCTCACGCTCCAGCGCTTGGCGTTGAGGCCCGTGTCGACCACGAGCCGCGCGGCGCGGAACAGCCAGGACTGCAAGGCACCCGCCTTCTCGATTCCCTGATACCCGCCCAGCTCGTCGGCCAGCATCTCGGCATAGAGCGCCCAGCCCTCGCCATAGGCCGATAGCCAGTAGTTCTTCAGCAGCAACGGCAGGTTCTCATCCTGCTGCAGCAGGCTCAGATGGAGGTGATGACCGGGCACGCCCTCGTGATAGGTCAGCGCGGGAAGCTGGTATTTCGGCCAGTCGGCGGTGTCCTTGAGGTTGATCCAGTAGATCGCCGGCCGCGACCCGTCGAGAGAGGCGGTATTGTAGTAGCCATTGGGCGCACCGTCCTGGATCTCGACCGGAACGCGGCGGATCTCGAGCGGCTGGGTGGGGATCGTGGCAAAGGCGCTCGGCAGCTTCGCCTGCATGGCCGCCACACCCTCGTTCAGCGAGGCGATCAGCGCGGCGCGGCCTGCATCGTCATTGCCGTAAAGCTGATCGGGGCGGGTGTTGAGCGCATTGAGACGCTCGCCCACGCTGCCGCTTGTGAGGCCCGCCTGCTTGAGGATGCCGTCAAGCTCCCCGCTGATCTCAGCCACCTGTTGCAGGCCGGTCTGATGGATCTCCTCGGCGGAATAATCGGTGGTGGTGAAGTAACGCAGCGCCCGCGCATACATCTCGTCTCCGCGTGGCACGCGCCATTCGCCATCGCCCCCGGGGGTCATGGGCTGCAGCTCTTCCACGAGAGCAAGCTGGCGCTGCAGGGCCGGATAGACCTCGTCGGCAAGGAGCTTCGCCGCACGTTCGCCCCAATTGCCGGCGATATCCTGAGCCTCGGTGCGCCGCACGAGCGAGCGAACCATCCCGCTCTCGGCGGGCGCGGCCTCGAGCTGTGTGCGCAGCTGCTTGGCGACAAGGTCGAGCGACCAGGCTGGGGCCAGATACCCGCGCGAGGCTTCCTCGCGCTGTGCCTCGCTTTCTTCGTCGAGGATGCCGGAAAAGGCCGCCAGCCGTGCGAGATAGGCCTCGGCATCGTCGGCGGTCTCGACCGGGTGGGTTGAATCGAGAAAGTCGGGTATCGAGAAATAGGATCCGTCCTGCTGGCTGAGGCGGTATGGCGCGCCGACCGAGGGCACATCGAACGGCGCAGAGACAAGCCGCTGCTTCAGCATGTCCTCGACCACTGCATGGCGGACCTGGCCCTGCCCGCTCAAAGCCCCGGGATCGATCGCCTCGAGCCGGGCGAGCATGTCGCGTGCATGGCGGTCGGCCGCGATCCCGCCAGCCTTGCCCGCCGGCCCGAACATCGCGCGCGCCGTGGCATAGGCGCCCGTATCAAGGCCGAGCGCGGTGCGCTGAGCGGGACTGAGCGCGAGATCGCCGGCAACGATCAGGTCCATAAGTTCGGTCAGCGCCTGGTCGCCGGTCGTCTGCCCGAAGACCGGGCCCGACCATGCGGTTGCGAGCAACGCGCTGGCGCCGGCTCCCACGGTGAATTGCCTGCGGTCCAGTTTCATGCGCTCGTCCTCTCGCTACGTAGTGATGAAGTGGCACGGAACAGCAAGCCGCTCAATCCTCTGCCGAAGCGATCAATTGACGGAATGTCCCGATCTATGTTCTGAGCGGCCAAGGTTCAAACAGCTGGACTGCCGCTGCACTCCGAGCATTGGCGCTATTGCTGAATGGCAGCCCGTATGTGGCTGCCGCCCGAATGATCGCGCGTCATCGGGGCTGTGTGTGGTGGAGCGGCATATGCCGCCGCTCCGGAAGGACACCACCTATGCCGACGACCGACATTAACGCCGCACGTGGCGATGCCGCCGAGCCGCGCCGGGACAGCAAGCGCGCTGCAATCGTGGGGGTGTCGGCCGCTAGGCATCACCAGCTCGGCTGGCCAGTGAGCAAGCTCGATGAGGACATCGCTGCGCTGGCGGAGTTGTCGCCTGCGCAATTGCGCGGGCGATGGGAAAACCTTGAAGGCTCGGCAGATCGCCGCTGGCGAACAAGGCCCCTCCCCCCCGCGCCAGTGTCCACAGCTTACTGCCGGCACGCGCCTCGTTCGCGAGTGGAGCGGACGAACGATCACGCTCAAGGTGAATGACTTTGGCTTCCAGCATGCCGGCCGCAGCTGGCGCTCGCTGATCGAGATTGCTCGCAATGTCACCGGCGCGCGCTGGTCGGGGCCGCGCTTCTTCAGGCCGACCGGCAACCGCTGAGAGGACGCTTTGCTGCGCGGTCTATACCCGCAAGTCGACCGAGGATGGGCTCGAATAGGCGTTCAACAGCCATGATGCGCGATACGAGGCCTGCACTGCCTATGCGCTGAGCCAGCGGCACGAAGGCTGGGTGCTGGTGAAGGCGCGATACGATGATGGCGGGTTCTCCGGCGGCATATGGAGCCCCGGACTCAAGCGGTCCGCGTCAGACGCGGGCAGCAGATGCGCCTTGTCGTGCGGGGCCGAAGACGGAGAGCCAACACCTCCGGCTCGCCGCGATGATCGGCTTATCGCGCGGCTCCACCTCGTGGACACCCCCCTGGTCTGCTTTTCGGAAAGCGTGCGGCGCTAGCTGCCATTGTTCTTGCTACGAATGAAATCGGATTACCCGGCGACCGCGACTATGCGCTGGTCGAGCCCGTTCTCCATGAGCTTTTACAAAGACTAACCCGCCGCCGCCGACTGATCTGTCTATAGGCCCGCTTCGGTGGTGCAGCATGGTGCACCGCAAACCGGTCAGAGCCGCGCGCAGCCGTTGGGAGCGCGACGGCGCAATCAGCGCGCACGAATGAAGTCGCGCACATCCTGTGAAAGCGCCTGCCGGTCCTGGTCGCGAATATACATCATGTGGCCGGCATCGTAATAATGCCACTTGATCCGATCCTGGGGGATGCCGGTGCGAGTCAGCGCGTATTCGGCGGCGAAGAAGGGCGTCGCGAAATCGTACCAGCCCTGGCCCACGAAGATGCGCATCCCCGAATTCTCGCGCAGCGCGCGGCCAAGATAAGGCGTCACATTGAGATAGGCGTTGAGGTCGCGCCCGCCCTGGAGGTTCCAGTCCCACGGACCAACATTGCCGATCGCGACATAGTCTTCGTCGGTCTCGTAGCCCAGCGTATCGCGCATGAAGTGGTTGATTGCCGCGTTGTAGCCACCGTCAATGCCGTAGAAGCTGGGATCATTGTCAGGATATTCGCCCGCGCTATCGTAATCCACGCCGGTATAGCGGCTGTCCAGCCGGCCCACGGTCAGCCCGCGATCGCGCAGCAATTCCTTGTAGAACCGGCCCGAGCTGACGCGCAGATCGGCGCGCTCGAGAAATTGCTCGGAGAGCCCGGTAAAACGCGCGAGCTGTGGGCGCAAAGCGGCGCGCTCCTGAGCGCTCGCGTTCTGCCCCTTGAGCAGGAAGCTGGCATAGGGGCCGATAGCGAACTGGCGCGCCTCTTCCACGAATTGCGCGACCGAGGCCGCATTGGCCCCCGCCTTGCCGTGATAATATGCGGTCGCCGCCATGGAAGGCAGAGTGGTGATATAGCCGAGCTCGGCGCCTTCGGTTTCCGCACCCGCGCCGAAATCGAGCACGGTGGAGATGAGGATCACGCCATTGAGTGCGACATCGTTGTATCCGCGCTCGAGCTGGTCGACCACCGCCGCCGAGCGCGTAGTGCCATAGCTCTCCCCACCGACGAATTTGGGGCTGTTCCACCGGCCATTGTCACTGAGCCAGCGGCGGATGACCTCGGCCACCGAGCGCGCATCCTTGGTCACGCCCCAATAATCAGTGCCCTCGGTTTCGCCGATCACATGCGAAAAGCCGGTACCCACCGGGTCGATGAAGACCAGGTCAGTCACGTCGAGCAGCGAGTCCGGATTGTCCAGAATGGGGTACGGCGGGGCGCCGTCATCGCGCGCATCTGACGGAATGGCGACGCGCTTGGGGCCGAATGCGCCCATCTGCAGCCAGACCGAGCCTGAGCCCGGCCCGCCATTGAACAGGAAGGTAACCGGCCGCGTCTCGTCGCGCGGCTCGGCAATATAGGAGGTCACCACGATGGCGGCGGCCGGCTCGTCCTTCTCATTGGTCAGCACCGTCTCGGCCACGGTGGCGGTATAATCCATCCGCCTGCCGCCGAAGGTCCCCGAAAGCTCGCGCGAGGTGGAATTGGCGACATAGTCGGCCTGCAATTCGGTGTCGGCTTGGTCGTCGCCCTCGTCCTGCGCGGCAAGGGGAAAAGGCGAAAGCGCGAGCGCGGCGGCGGCCGTGGCGAGGATGAAACGTTTGATCATCGCGCGGTCATGCCAAAGCGTGGCTGCTGCTGCAATCGGCACGTTTCACCGGCGCCGTTTCGTCGAAATGAACCTGGGGTTGAACCCGGCTGGTTCAGGCTGTCGACACGAGGCAGCTCATTCCCGTCGCCTGCTTGGCATAGAAACAGCTCATCGCGCGGAGTAAGGGCTGGCGGACTTTGGGATCGAGCAGGAGGCGGCATGTCCGAGGACAAGCATGTCTATGACGAAGATAGCGGCGAGTGGGTTCCGGCAGCCGAGTTGGCCGCCAAGCACCGGCTCGCTGCGCAGCTAGAGGTGCGCGACGGGGTCGGCAATCTGCTGGCGGACGGCGATCAGGTTACGCTCGTCGAGGGCCTCGTGCTGCGCGCCGAGTTCGTCCACAAACGGTGATGGCACGCCCCAGGCCGGCCATGCCTCCCGCTGCAGCGATCCTGGCGCTGGCCGACCCGGACGGGCATCTCGCGGTGCGAGTGTCGCCTCGCGCCTCAGCTGATGCGATATCGTTGCCTGCGTCGGGAGATGCGCTTGCCGTGCGGACCACCGCGCCGCCCGAGGACGGCAAGGCGAACGAAGCGGTCCTGCGGCTCTTAGCCAAGGCGCTGGATCGACCCGTATCGACGCTGGAGCTGGTGCGCGGCGCCGCTAGCCGGAACAAGCTGATCCGGTTGTTACCTTGACCCAATTGCAATCATTCAGCGCGGTTTACAGCTCGCCGAAAGCGACGTTGGTTCAGGTGCTGCTTTTCGGCCAGGAGTGGCCTCAGCGGTCTGCCAGCTTCGGGGGCATAAGCATCATAAGCTGCCGTTCGCCCATGCATAGCCAAACCCCGCAGACGTAAGATCTCCACCGGCGTGTTGCTCTCGATTTTCCCGCCGCCTGGGCGGAGCAACTGCACCGCACTGCCCAATTCGCCCGAAGCGCCTGCCGGCCATAGCGGATGTGTCATAAACGCAGGCTAGGCGCTTGTCCCAATAGGGGGCGCATGAACGGTGGACGGCATCGATAAGGAACGAACTTACTGGTTCGCGCGCACCATCCTGCCGCACGAACCAGCGCTGCGGACTTGGCTCGCCACTCGGCCCGTTGCCGGGATCGAGGCAGATGACGTGATCCAGGAGACCTATACCATTTTCTCGCAGATGGATCGCGTCGATACGATCCGCCACCCGCGCGCCTATCTGTTCCAGGTCGCCCGGTCGGTCATCACGCGCCATGTCCGTCAGAGCCGCGTCGTATCCATCCAGACTGTCGAAGATCTGGAGCGGATGAACCGCCCCGACGACGCGGCCAGCCCCGAACAGGTTGCCATCGACCGCGACGAACTGCGCGAACTGGCCCGCGCCATTGCCGCCATGCCCGGGAAGACGCGCGAGGCGTTCATCCTGCGACGAGTGGAAGGCTTGTCCCAGAAGGAAATAGCGGCAAGGATGCGGATTACCGAGAACACGGTGGAAACCCACATTGGGCGCGGCATTCGCTTTCTGGCTGATTGGTTCGGCCGTAGCGGAAAGGAGGGCTGTCGCGGCTCTAGGCAGGGTGAACTGGAGAATACCGCCTTAGATGGCCACCAATCGCACCAGCGGAGACATTGACCGGGCAGCGTCGGAATGGACGGCGCGGCTTGATAATGTGCGCGCGCTGGAGGGGACCGAAGAGCAGGCATTCAGGGACTGGCTGGACAGCGACCCGCGCTGCCGCGGCGCGCTGCTGCGCGCGCAGGCGGTGTTCCTGCGCAGTGAAGCGGCCGGCGCGCTGGGCACAGCGTTCAATCCTGCCGATTTCGCCGACTCAGATGTGTCCAACGCTCCTCCTGACCCTGGCTCCTCAGCGCCACGCCGGTCTTTCATTTCACGCCGTGAAGCGCTGAAGTGGACGCGGGGCGCTGCCATTGCCGCGGTAGCGGCATCCGCCATCAGCTTCAGTCTTCCGGCATCCGGGGCGGTGATCCGCACAGCCAAGGGAGAGATGCGGCGCGTGCCGCTGGAAGACGGCTCCTCCGTGCTGCTGAACACCGACAGCGCGATCCGTATCAATTACAACAGCGCAACGCGTCTGGTGGCCCTGCTGGAAGGAGAAGCGTTCTTCTCCGTCGCGGCCAACGAACAGCGGCCATTCGTGGTACAGGTCGACGAGCAGCGGCTGCGGACGGACAATGCTCGTTTCAGCCTCCGCAAGTTGGATGCCGAACCGGTCTTCCTGCTGGTGCAGCAGGGCGAGGTCAGGCTGCCACAAGCGCTCGGTGCTGGCGCGGCTCTGGCGGTCGGTTCCAATATGCGGCTGACCCTGCCGCGCAGCGCTCCCCCGCACCGACCGGTCGAGGTGCGTCCCCAAGTGTTACAACGCGAACTCGCTTGGCGCACCGGCAAGCTCGCGTTCGAGGGAGAGACACTGGAGCAGGCCGCCAACGCCTTCGCGCGTTATAGCGACCACCGCATCGTCGTTCGCGACCAGGCACTGGCGCACGAGACAGTGACGGGTCTGTTCGCCGCCAACGATCCTGTCGGCTTCAGCCGCGCCGTGGCCACGTCGTTCGGCGCGAGCGTGACGACGACGCCAGGCGGCGTAGTGCTGACCCGCGGTTCCCCGCCGCGATAAAACTTTTTCAGACCTCGTTAGCGGAAAACCCCTAGCAGATGCCTCTTCCTCCCGAACGCCGCGGCCACGTGGGCAATGAGGGGGGTTTCAATTCCAATGAGTTCCAAGCAATCGATGTTGTGCGGCGTAGCCGTCGTGGCGGTGGCAGGCCTGCAGGCGGCGCCGACGATGGCGCAAGCGCAAGAGCGGGATTTCGACGTCCCGGCGCAGGCTGCGGTGCGCGCAATTCCGGAACTGGCACGGCAAGCGCAGGTGCAGATCGTCGCACCCGCCGACGACCTTGCGGGAATTGCTACCCCGGCAGTGCGCGGCCAGATGAATGTGCGCAGCGCCATTGAGCGGCTGATCGCAGGCACACCGCTGCGCATTGTTTCCGACGACGGCCGGACCATTGCGCTGCGTTCCACCGCGCAGGGCGGTCAGACGCCGAGCCCGGCTTCGGCATCTTCGGCCCAGCAAGCGGCGCGTCCCAGCGTGGGTGAGGGAGCGGTGCGCGGGCGTGTGCGCAACCAGGTGACGGGCGAGTATGTTCGCAATGCGGAAGTCACCGTCGCGGGCACCAACGCCAGCGCCCGTTCGAACGAGGGCGGCACCTTCCGCCTGAACGGCGTGCCGGCAGGTCAGGTGACGGTGATAGTCCGCTATGCGGGCCTGCGCGAACAGCGCATCGTCACGACGTTGGCCCCCGGCGGGACTGCGGACCTGGGCGAGGTGATGCTGGAAGCGCCCGATTTCGGCAGCACCGCGGCGGATGAGGGCACATCGATCACCGTCACCGGCGTGCGCAGCGGGCAGGCAGCCGCGATCATGGAACGGCGGGCATCGAGCAATGCCAAGACGGTGGTAGCGGCCGACAATTACGGCTTGCTGACCATGGGCGACGTGGGCGAGTTCATGAAGTCCATGCCGGGCATCTCGCTCGATTACACCGAGGTGGACGCCACCGCCGTGCGCATCGGCGGGCTTGATCCCAAGTATTCTACCTTCACCGTGGACGGCAACCGGTTGGCGACAGCCACGTCCAACAACAACAGTGGCCGGCAGAACTCGTTCGAGCAGATGTCCATCACCGGCATCGAGTCCATCGAGCTGAACAACACGTTGACCGCGCGCATGGATGCCGACGCGCCAGGCGGCACGGTCAACCTGCGCAGCAAATATGCCTTCCAGCGTTCCAGCCGGCTGCTGCGGTTGCAGCTTGGCGCAATCGGCACATCGGATGCCGGCTTTTCGTCGATCTACTTTCCGGACGACCGCAAACATGCGCGCATCTATCCCAGCCTTGGCTTTGGCTATGGCGACGTGTTCCTGGACGGCACGCTCGGCATTGCCTTCGACGTGAGCTACAATGCCAATTACGTGCAGCAGGACCGCGTCCAGACCGACTGGTCCTATCTCCCCGATGGCCGCGTCCTGCCTTACCAGGTGATGTGGCGACCGGGTCCCAAGCTGACCAGCCGCACTGCCGCGAACCTGACTCTGGACTACCAGGCGAGCGACAACCTGACGCTGTCGCTGCGTTCCACCTATTCATATTACGACGTCGAATATTTCAATCAGTACACGTACCTGACCTTCGGCACGGCGACTCGCAGCTACGCCACGGAAGGCTCGACGCCCACCAGCATCACAGTCAATCCGAACGGTACCTCCACCCGCCTGCACACCCAATATTCGCACCGCTATGCCGGCACGCCCGCATGGCTGGTCGCACCTAAGATCGAGTGGAAAGACGATCTGACAGAGGCGGTGCTGCGCGCCAGTTATTCCTCGTCGGAATTCAACTTCCGTGACACGTCCAAGGGCTTTTTCCAGCGGACGAGCAATCAGATTACAGGCCTTGGCTTTACCATGACGCGTCCGTCCGAGGGATCCAACGCGTGGATACTTGAGCAGACTGCCGGGCGCGACTGGAGTGATCCGACGAGTTGGAATCGCGATGTCGACTTCGGCAACAATATCCGTACCGCCGAGAGCGATGCCGTGAACGAGATGTACGGGTTCAACCTGGACCTCACACGCGAACTGGACGCGGGCAACGTGCGGATCGACCTGTTTGCCGGCGGCGGCGCGCGAGTGAACGACTGGCGCACCAATGAGGGATCGTACCAGCAATTCCAGTATGTCGGGCCCAACGGCGACCTGACGCAGACCGATCCGGCGGCGGTGATCCCGTGGACCGAGGATTACGACTTCGAGATCATCGGCTTCGACGCCGGCAACATGAACGACCAGAACTGGCGCGCCAACAACCAATACGCGACATATGACCTTTACGAGGAGCACCCCGACTGGTTTGTGCCTGACACGCGCGGCAACCTAAAACGAAAGCTGGACAACGACAATCGCGTAAAGGAGGATATTCAAGCCGGGTATGTCGAGGCGCAGGCGCGTCTGGGCGGGGCGCTATTCGACCTGGGACTGCGCTACGAACGTACAGAGACGGGCGCACGTGTCGCCAATATCCGCCCTGAGGCGGAGGTGGTGGCGGCCGGATACGACCTGAATACGGTCGAAGGGCTGCTCTACCAGTACAATGACGGCGATTACGGTACCCGCCGCGGCTCGTACGAAGACTGGTTCCTGAGCGGCGGCATAAAGTACGATTTCACCGAACAGCTGGTGGGCCATATCGCCTTCAGTGACTCCATCCTGCGGCCCGATTACGGCAATCTGGGCGGCGTGGTGTCGGTGAACGACGACGCGCTGGTCGTGACCGTGCCCAATCCGATGCTGAAGCCGGAGCGATCGACCAAGTACTTCGCCAGCCTGCAATATTATCTCGAGCCCTCGGGCATCATCGGGGTCTCGGTCTACAAGCTGGACCTGACCGACATGCAGGTGACCGGGATTGAAGTCGATGCGGCAAGCGTGGGCTTCGATCCTGACGAATATGCCGGCTATATCTTCCGCAGCGCGCAGAACGTGCCGGGCGTGAGCACCAATAACGGTATCATCTTCGAGTACGACCAGCAGCTCATTTTCCTGCCGGGTGCGCTGAAGGGACTTGGCCTGCGCGGCTCACTGACGCTGATCGACACAGATGGGGAACGGGTGAACACGCCCAAACAGTCCGCCAACTGGGGCCTCCGCTATTCCGATGAAGGTTTCGACGTCCAGCTCACCGGCAATTGGCAATCGAGCTATCGCGTCAGCGGCCTGAGCAACACGCCGACCACGCCCAATAACGGCATCCTGTACCACACCGACCGACAGCTCTGGAACCTGAGCCTAGCCTACCGCATCAACCCCAACTTCGAAGTGACAGTGGCCGGGCGCAACATCTTCAATTCGCCCGACATTGTCTATTCGAACGTAGAAAGCCGGGTGCGGCAGTACACGATCTACGGATCGCTGTGGAATGCGGGCGTGCGGATCACCTTCTGACGCGCGCCTCATCTGCTGCGCGCCATGAAGCGTGGCGCGCAGCATTGTCCCAGCCTGACCGACAGGGATGCTTGTAGATGACATTCAGGATCGATCGCCGCACTCTGGTGCTGGGCGCCGGGCTGGGACTGGGCGCGCTGGCGCTGCCCGGCGGCGGCGTGCTGGCAGAAGGATTGCGGGGCGCGCGCGGCTTCACCCACTGCGTCGCAAGTGGGGAGCCGGCGGCAAGTTCCATGCTGCTGTGGACGCGTTACGTGCCGGCGACCGGCGATGCGGTACGGCTGGTGGCGGAGATTGCGGCCGATCCCGCCTTCACGAGCGTAGTGGGCGGCGGCAGCGTGGCAACGGGGCCTTGGCGCGACTGGACGGCCAAGCTGACGGTCGCGGCTCTGCGGCCGGGCACGACCTATTACTACCGCTTCATCGCGCCGGACGGTACAATGTCGCCCGTGGGCCGGACCCGGACGTTGCCGGTGGGGCCGGTCGCGCGTTTCGGCCTCGGGCTGTTCTCCTGCTCCAACCTGCCGGTCGGCCATTTCAACGCCTATGGTCATGCCGCGGCCCGCGCTGATCTGGACCTGTGGTTGCATGTCGGTGACTACATCTACGAAGCCGGCCGGCCGGGACTCGACAATGCGGGCGTGATCGCGGCGCGGGTGCTGGCGATGGAGCCGGCGCACGAGATCGTGGCGCTGACTGACTATCGGATGCGCATCGCTTGTTATCGCGCAGACCCGGATCTGCAGCGGCTGCACCAGCTCGCCCCCATGGTAGCCATGTGGGACGATCACGAGTCCGCCAATAACAGCTGGGAAGGTGGCGCCGACCAGCACCAGCCCGACAGCGAGGGAGAATGGAATACGCGCAAGGCCGCGGCTATGCAGGCCTATCGCGAATGGATGCCGATCTCCGAAGAGCCGTGGAAAACCTACACGATCGGCAACCTGGCAACGCTCTATCGCACCGAAAGCCGTCTTCTGGGGCGGACACGGCAGATCGACATGGGCCCTGCGCTTGCAGCGGGCGATGCGGCGGCCCTTGCCGCGTTTCGCGACGGACCGTGGCAGGACGATGCGACCACCATGCTCGGCTCGGCGCAGGAGGTCTGGCTGGCCGATGCGTTGCAGTCCAACGCGCGCAGTACCGCCTGGCAGCTTGTCGGCATGGGCACCATCGTCGGGCGAACGTGCGCGCCGGCCGACATTCTCGATTGGTTGAAGCCCGACGCCAGCGAACGGCGCGTTTCCTTCTGGCGCGATGCGGTTCGGGCGGCGCGTGAAGGCCTGCCGATGTGGATGGACCGATGGGATGGCTACCCAGCCGCTCGCGCTCGACTACTCGCGGCGGCGCAGCGCGCTGATGCCGACCTCGTCATGCTGGCGGGCGACAGCCATAATGCGTGGGCCTTTCAATTGGCGCATGACGGGAGCCCAGCGGGGGTAGAGTTCGCCGGGCAGGCAGTCTCATCCAACGGGATCGAAGGCGAACTGGCGGTGGATCCGGCAGTCTCCGCCAGCGGCTTCGTCGCCGCCAATCCGGAAATGCACTGGGCCGAGACCAGCCGGCGCGGTTACATGATGATCGAGTTGACGCCCGACCAAGTGACCGGCGAATGGCAATTCCTGCGCACCGTGAAGGAGCGCGACTTGACGCTGGCGGGCACTCACCGGATGAGCGTGGAGCGCGGGCGGCGGGTGTTCACAGCATGAGGCGTACCGGCGTGTCCTTCGCCCTTCCCCTGGCGATGCTGTTGATCGGCACGCCGTCTGCGGCAGAGCCCGACCAGCCTCCCGCTTTGCCCGCAACGCTCGACGCCGGCACCTGGCCCTCTGGGCACGTGCAGGGGATTGCGGTCGATAAAGCGGGTGGATTTGTCTATCTCTCCTTCACCGACATGCTGGTGAAGCTTGACCTTTCCGGCCGCGTAGTCGGCACTCTTGCCGGGTGGAGCGGGCATCTGGGCGACCTCGCCTTCAACCCGGCAGACGGCAAGGTCTACGGTTCGCTCGAATATGGGGAAGCGCAGACCTACTACATCGCGGTGATCGACGGGCATGGGATTGATCGGCCAGGCATGGCGGCGGCCGCATCGGGGCTGGTGCGCGCGGTCGCGCTGCCTGAAGTGACGCGCGATTTCGCGGCTTCCGGCCACCGCTATGGCTCTTCTGGGATCGACGGGGTCGCTTTTGGTCCGGCCTTCGGTCGAGCCGAAGGCCCTGCGCTGCTGACGGTAGCCTACGGCATCTATGGCGATGTCGAGCGCGCTGACAATGATCACCAGGTGCTGCTGCAATACGACATCACTGACTGGGCACAGCGCCATGCGCGAGTGCTGGACGAGAACGCTCTTCATCGCGATGGGCCCGATCAGCCGGCCGCCAAGGTCTTCGTACGCACTGGCAATACACGCTATGGCGTGCAGAACCTGGCCTACGATCCGACGGCACGCCGTTGGTTGATGGGCGTCTATCGCGGCAGCAAGGCGCACTTTCCCAACTTCACGCTGTTCGCCGTCGAAGGCGGGGTGAGCCCTTCCAGGGGCAACCTCGTCGGCGTCCCGGGCGCGAGCGGAGGATGGGAACAAGGGCTGCTTCTGCCACTCGCCGTCGACGGCCTACTGGATGAGGCCAGCGGCATTCGCGGCTGGCACACCAAGGCGGACGTGGGGATCGAGGCGGTTGGAGAAGGTCTGTTCTATCTCGCCCGCAACGATGGCACGCGCGAATGGCAGAGCGCCGAACTTGAGCTGATGCGCTGGACTGGCGATCCACAGCAGCCTTTCGCCCCGGCACGATAAATGCGAGCGCGCTGACCGAAGCGACACTGGGGTGACGTGATGGAGACGAGCCGCCACAGGTGCCGCTTTTGTCGAGAATCGCTTTGCAGAAAGACTGGCTGTCAGGCGCGCTAACCGGCTGCGGCTCGCCAAATTCTTCGCCGATGCGGCGGCAAACTCTGCCATCGAGTGCCGCGCGTACTCGCTCACACGACTAGGACTGGCCGCTGAGCCGACCGATGGCTGAGGCTGGCCCTTACGGCCAGGCAGCTTTCAGGCGACCGAAGCCAGGCAGCGGACCTTCATCCAGCTGGCTGCTGCATTCAGATAGACCCACAAGCCGCCACTCAGAGGCGCTCAGCTCGTTTTCGAAAACGGACGCTCGTTCCTGTCGCCGCTGCAGAAGGTTCAGGCACTCCAGCGTCGCCTGGAGGACGTGAGGTAGTGCCGCTCGAATCAAGCAACAGGTTCAGGAGCGCGGCCTTTTTTCGCGGTCATCGCGGCACCGATCGACGAGCACACGATCAGCCCTACCGCTAGCCACTGTGACCCTGACAGCAGCTCGCCTAGGAGGACCATGGCGATCAGCGCACCCACAGCGGGTTCGGCGCTCAGGAGCGTGCCGAAGGTGTTGGTGGGCAATCGTGGCAGAGCGATCATCTCCAAGGTATAAGGGAGAGCACTCGACACGATGCCGACGACGAGGCCAAGTGCAAGCACCTCCGGACGCAACATCGCTGCTCCGGCTTGAAAGATGCCGATCGGGGCGGCGACCAGGGCAGCGATGATCATGCCACCCGCCACAGCCGTGGTTCCGTGCTCCTCGCCGGCCCGCTTTCCTACGATGATGTAAACAGCCCAACAGGCGCCGGCGGCACCGGCGAGCGCGACACCTCGCCAGTCTAGGTGGGTGGCGCCCTTCCAGAGCGGCAGCAGCAACGCCAGACCGGCTGCGGCCAGCGCGATCCACAGGAAATCCACCTTGCGCCGCGAGGTCAGCAAGGCGACGGCGAGTGGTCCGGTAAACTCGATTGCGATGGCAATACCAAGTGGGATGAACGCCAGCGCCTTGTAGAAGACGAGGTTCATGACACCCAGTGCGACACCGTAGGGAAGAAGCGAGCGCCAGCCCGATTGGGTGAGCACGCGCCAGGGCCGAAACGCAATTGACAGCACGAACGCACTGAAGACCAGGCGCAGCGCCGTCGCGCCCTCGGCTCCGATCGCCGGAAACAAACCTTTCGCAAGGGACGCACCGACGCTGATCGACACAAGTGAGCCGAACATGGCAGCGATTGCTGTAGGATCGATGCGCTGACCAGGCGGCCGCGCCATGGCAGATGTGGTCATGCGGTTCTTTCGGAGGTTTGGAACAGGCGCATTTACGGAAACGCCCTGCTCAAAGCAGGTCGAAATTAGCTCGTTCCCGATAATCATTATCCGCTACATTTCTCCGGATGAACAAGACAGTCGCACTCGAAAGCTTCGATCCCAAGCTCCTACGTGCTTCAAGTCGACGCACAACAGCCAGTAGCGGAGATCCCCGACAGGGTCGGGCTTTTCGCCACCGGCCTGTTACCGGCGTATCCGGCTGTTTGCTGAACGTCTGGTTCCTGGATCATCGGCGGGATCTGCCGGTCTAACGCATGCAATCGGGGCAAGCCCCTGCGCCAAGATGCAGTAAGGTCCCCGTATGAGCGTTTCTGTTGTTCCCGCCTTGGCGGTCTCGTCGCCACTCTCGGCCCGGGCCGAGGCAAGCGCGCTGCTTCTCCTCGCAAGTCCGTTGGTCGGTGCGAACCTCCTGCAAATGGCGATCGCCGCGGTAGATGTGGTGTTTGTCGCTCGCTTGGGAGCAGTCGACCTGGCAGCCGCCACACTCGCAGCCTTTCTGTTCAACTTGCTGAGTTACGCACTTATCGGCCTGACCGGTGCCGCCGCGCCGCTGATCGCGGCAGAGCTTGGGCGCAAGGCTCATGCTGTGCGGGAAGTACGGCGCAGCTTCCGCATGGCCTTGTGGGTCGGCTTGCTCGGCTCGGTTCCGGTCGTGCTGGTGCTTGGGCAAGGGGAAGCGCTGCTGCGCCTCGCGGGGCAGGATAGCGAGGTTGCGGCGCTCGCCGGAGACTTCCTGCTCGTCCTCCTGCCCGCCGTACCGCCGGCGGTGGCGGCCGGCGTGATGCGCACCGCCGCGGCGGCGCTTGGCAGGCCGGCTTGGGCCTTCCTTGCGACGGGCGCCGCGCTCGTCGTCAATATCATGGGCAATTGGGCATTGGTGTTCGGCCATCTCGGCGCGCCTCCCATGGGCCTGATTGGGTCGGCGTTCGCCAATCTGATCAGCTTCGTCGTCATGGCACTGACCTATGCAGTGATCCTCCACTACGATGCGCGGCTGCGCCGTTACCGCCTGTTCGGGCGCTGGTGGCGGGTCGAAAGCTCGCGCATGCGGGAGATCTGCCGCCTGGGCCTGCCGATAATGATGACGTGGATGATGGAGGGCGGACTGTTCGGCGGTGCCGCCCTGCTGATGGGGTTGATCGGGGTCGCCGACGTCGCCGCCCATGCGATCGCCCTCAACATCGCGGCTTTCGCGTTCCAGATCCCGTTCGGCATCGCTCAAGCTGCGACGATCCGGGTCGGCATGGCGTTCGGTTCGGGGGATCGCCGCTGGATTGCGCTTGCCGGCAACGTCGCGATCCTGTTCGGCATCGGGGTAATGGCCTTTACCTCCGCGATGATGTGGATCGCCCCACATGCGCTGATCGGCGCCTATGTCGATCCAGCCGCACCTGCCAATGCGGAGGTGGTGGCGCTTGCTTTGCAGTTCCTCACCGTAGCGGCGGTGTTCCAGTTGGCGGATGGAGCTCAAGCCGTCGCCGCTGGCGTGTTGCGCGGTTTGCAGGATACCCGCACGCCGATGATCATCGCAGGCTTCGGCTATTGGGTAGTCGGGTTTGGCAGCTGCGTCGCGCTGGGCTTTGCAACGCCGCTGGCGGGAACGGGCGTGTGGTGGGGACTGGCCACAGGTCTGCTGGTCGTAGCGATCCTGTTAGTGGGGCGCTGGAGCGCGCGCGATCGGCTAGGGCTGGTGCCATCCCTTTGATTGCGGCGCCCCTGGCATAAGATCGGCTAACCCATGCAAGGTCGGCCAGAATAGGTCGCCTCAAATCTGGAGCACGCACGCGATCTGCGGGTCAGTCAGTCAGCTCTGCCATCGTGTCTACGTCGGCTCAGGCGTCAGCGCCATGTCTGCCCCTCTCGGCCAATCGGCCGCAATTAGCCCATGGTAACGACCCAAAAGGCGACATTCACTTGGCCTTCAGCTTCCCGGAACTGGCCACTCATTCGGGTTCCGAGATGCCCCCCGCCGGCCGTGTCCAGACCGTCGGCTTTCAGGTAGGCAGTTCGGAATCAGGATTGGAAGGCATGATCGGCGTTCGTCAAACGCGTGGGATAGTGAACTCGTTCGCAAATGGCTGGGAAGCCGTCTCAAGGCTGCGAGGCTTGATCAAGCGGCGGCGGACAAGCGAGGGTACGAGGCTCAGGACGACTATGACAAAGCAGCCGCCGAAGAATGGGTCTGCCGGACCCTAAAGGCCGCTGGACGCACCGATGACCAGGCGGCGTTCGCTGCGCAGCTCAAGGAGCTGCTCGCTCAGGGTGAGTATCCGATCACCAGCATCTACACCGACGACGAAGAGCCCTGCCGGAAGGCCCAAAAACAGGGCGTTCGTCCACTTGTAGGCCCAGAAACTCGTCCGTTGCTCAGCCGGAACTGTGGCAACAGCGAACGGGAAGATTGTACGAACATGTTGATGCAGGCGATCACAAGCGAGACAATCAGCACGGTGCCGATAGGGACTGGCTCCTCTTTGGGCATCAGCACCAGCGCAGGAAAAACCATCCCAAACGTCGCGGCGAAGCAGATCAACAGGTAGCGTCTGAGCGCCATTCTGAGATGGTTTAGCTTTCCGCTGAATGTCCGCAATGAGTTGTTAGCTGTCACCCGCAAAATCAACGCCTGGCAATCGGAGGGCGGCTTTCCCACCCCAGAACCCGCCCTTCCGCTTCCCACCCAACCTACGCCGTCTGGGCGAAGCAGGCGAAAGCCTAGAACGGCCGTCTGATTGGGATGAACGGACGGCCGAAGTTGGGATGCGGAAGGGAGGCTGGGAGTGACCGCAACTGGGTCCTCGCCGCGGGCAAGCGTTAAGCAGGCGCGCCTCCTTCTTTGCCGTCTGGAGGCGTGTGTGCCGCGCCCGAAGCCGAAGTTCAGCGGCCTTGAGACCACGCGACCGCGTCGGCACCGGCCGGCAGGATCATTGGGCAGTCGGGGTCGGTGGCGGCGCGGAAGACCGCTTCGGCAACGTCCTTCGCCGTCGTCACCTCGCCGCTCGCGGCATGCTGCTGCATGTCCGCCATCGTGTGTTGGACGAAGTCGGCATAGGCGTCTGGGAAGCCGCCATTGGCCGCGATCTGCGCCCGAGCGGTGGTGCCGAAGCTTGTCTCAGGCGCCGCGCCGGGCAGGACCACGCGCGCGCGGATGCCGAACTCGGCGAGCTCCAGTGCAGCAACCTCGGTCAGCGCGTTCACCGCCGCCTTGCTGGCACGGTAGATCGACAGGAGCGGCAGCGGCTTGACGGTCGTGCTGGAGCTGACGTTGACGATCACGCCCGCCCTCCGGTCACGCATGCCGGGGAGCACCGCCTGCATCATCGCGACCGTCGAGAAGGTGTTGGTCTCGAAAATATGGCGCACCGTCTCCATCGAGGTGCCTTCCACGGCATTGAGCCAACCGATGCCGGCATTGTTGACCAGCACGTCGAGCGCGCCGGCTTCTGCGATCGCCCCCGCGATGCTGTCCGTATCGGTCACATCGAGTGCCAGCACGCGAAGCCGGTCAGAAGCGGGCAAGGTGTTTGCCGCAGCATCGCGCATTGTCGCCACGACATTCCAGCCTTGGGCGAGGAAATATGCCGCGGTCTCGCGGCCGAAGCCGGCCGAGCAGCCGGTGATGAGGACGGTATTCATGGGAACCTCTCCTGACGGGGAGGTCGACAGATAGGCAGATGCTTCCGGACGTGCTACACTCCCAAGTCCGTATGTCATTCGAGATAGTCCGACTTTGCTGGATCCCCTCGCTCAAGTAATTGGGCTGCTCCGCCCCAGCGCCTCCTTTTCGAAGCTGGTCACCGCGGCCGGCCGCTGGGCCGTGCGCCCGCCGGGAACCGAGCCCTATTATGGCGCGGTGCTCGATGGTGATTGCGTCCTGTCGATGACCGCACGGACGCCGATAAGGCTGGGTCCGGGCGATTTCGTCCTGATTCCAGCTGCCCACGATTTCACCATGACCAGCATGACGCCGCCGCCGGGCGGATGCCTGAACGAACCTGTCGAGCGTCGCCCCGGCGTCTTCCACCTGGGAGATGAGGGCGCACCCGACACGCGCATGCTTGTCGGCTATTGCACGTTCGGCTCGCACGACGCTGCGCTGCTGGTCTCGCTGCTACCCGATCTGGTGATCGTGCGCGGCGAACGGCGGCTGACGACGCTCGTCGAGCTGTTGAGCGAGGAAGCCGCCACCGGTCGGCCCGGCCGCGACGTGGTGCTTGCGCGGCTCCTGGAAGTGCTGCTGATCGAGGCGTTTCGCGCAACGACGGGGCCGACCGCTGCGCCTGGACTACTGCGCGGGCTTGCCGACGAGCGGCTCGCGGCGGCGCTGCGCCGGATGCATGCCGAGCCGGCCCGCCCCTGGACGGTGGGAGAGTTGGCCAAAGAGGCGGCGCTGTCGCGTTCCACCTTCTTCGACCGGTTTCGCCGCGAAGTCGGCGTTGCTCCGATGGAGTATCTGCTTGGCTGGCGCATGGCGATCGCCAAGGATCTGCTTCGCGGCAAGGGCGTCAGCGTGAACGAGGTCGCCCAGCGGGTCGGGTACAGCTCCTCGAGCACATTCAGCGTCGCCTTCGCGCGGCAGGTGGGCTCTGCGCCGACGACTTATGCTCGCGAGTATGCGCGCGCGGCGCAAGCGGCGCCGCAAGCACAGTTCAGCAGGGACGTAAACTGACTGGCGCCACGCAGGATCCAACGATCGTTTCGACAGGCTTGGCTAACCGAGCGATTCGATCGCCTGCCCTTCACGCCCCGCGGGCCGTTTTCCGATTGCGCTTCGCATCGGGAATGCGCGGGCTCTCCCGTACGTCCTTTCGATGCGAGAAAGCCGGATCAGAGGAATAAGCAGCACCAGCGTGAACCGACGTGATCTGGCGACATGAGACGAGTTGAGCCACTTTTCGAGCTTTTAGATCGGCTGCGCACGCGCCGGATGCCGGTGACCGCCGATAAGCTTGCGGGCGAACTCGGTATCTCGCCCCGCAGCATCTACCGGGACATCGACACGCTTCGCGCGATCGGTGCGCCGCTCGAAGGCGAAGCGGGCGCCGGCTTCCAATGCTGCCGGGCTTCCTCCGCCGCTGATGCTGACCCCTGACGAGATGGACGCACTGGCGCTTGGTGCCACCTGGGTGCGACAAAGGGCCGATCCGGCGCTTGCCGCAGCGGCGGACACAGCGCTGGCCAAGATCGGCGCCGTGCTGCCGGACACGTCGTTGGCCCCTGGTGACGTGCCAATCTTGGTGACGGCGGCACCGGCCGCCGTTCCCGCCCATCCAGCATCCGCCGCGCTCCTCCGCGATGCCGTGCGTCAACAGCGCAAGATCGTCGCCAACTATCGCGATGGGGAAGGCCGCGACAGCCGCCGTATCCTGTGCCCCTCACGATCGCCTATTTCGAGACGTCCGCTTTCCACCGAGCCGTGACGTTCAGCCGACGTAACGGCGTGCCTGAAACCTGCCGCCCAATCGAGATGAACAACCGTCTGCTTAGGGCGACCGGTTCAGCGCCTCTGAATGTCCGCATCTGGGTCTCCGCAGAACGCGCGGCGAGGAAGGGCAGCTATCCCATGAGCTGCTGTGCAATCTGCCAGGCGGCAGCCGCCCAGTTCGTGTTATCTTGGTGCGCCGACTACAAACCTGGAAGCCGCCGATCGTTCTGGTTACCCCAGTGCAGGAGGCGGTCGGCCATTCTCGCTACAGACCGCCACAACAGAACATTTCATGTCCTGTCCGCGCTTCCTGCCTGGCTCCGGCGTCAGCCAGGATTTGAAACCCTAACCCCGGACCGGCTGTCGATTGCACGGCGCAGAGCACGGGTCAGGTCCTCAATCGAATAAGGCTTGTGGAGCAGCTCGAAACCATGGCTGCCTTCCTGCGCCAGCACATGACTGTAGCCGCTGGTCAGAATGACCGGCAGTTCTGGCTCCCGCCTGCGGATTTCCAGTCCGAGTTCGACGCCGTTCATCCCCGGCATGACCACATCCGAGAAGACGGCGGCATATCGGTGCGGGTTCTCTGACAGACGCTGCAGCGCTGCCTCGGCGCTTGGTGCCCAAGTGGTTTCGAAGCCGAGCTCGGCGAGTAGCTGGGTGGAGAACGCGCCGACCTGCTCGTTGTCTTCTACAACAAGGATGTGCCCTCGCCCCTGTGCAATGTCGACGCCGGACGGCGCCGTCGTTGCATCGCCGAGTTCGCCGGCAACCCTCGGCAGATAGAGGGTGAAGGTCGTGCCCTGTCCCACCTCGCTCTCGACAGCGACTTCACCGCCCGATTGCTTGGCAAAGCCATAGACCTGGCTCAGCCCGAGACCCGTGCCTTTGCCCACCGCCTTGGTCGTAAAGAACGGCTCGAAAATTTGCGCCAGCTTCTCCGGCGGAATGCCCGCGCCGCTGTCCGAGATGGAGATGGCGACGAACTCGCCGCCGGCGCCGGCATGTCCGCGCACCGAGGGCACGCTGGTGGCGGGGCAGATCGCGATGCGAAGGGTGCCCACCCCTTCCATGGCGTCGCGCGCGTTGACCGACATGTTGACGAGGGCCGTTTCGAACTGGCTGGGATCAGCCTCGACATAGCAGACTTCGCACTCGGTCTCGGTGACGAGCTCGACGCGGGCGCCCACGACAGTCGTCAGCATGTCTCTGATCGACTCAATCCGTTGCCCCGCGTTGAACACTTCGGGCTTGAGGGCCTGGCGTCGGGAAAAGGCAAGCAATTGCCCGGTGAGCTTGGCCGCGCGGTCCGCTGTGTCGGCGATCGCCTCGACATAGCGTCCGCGCTTGGCCTCGGCCAAGCCGGGGCGCCGCAGCATTTCGGCCGCTCCCCGGATCACCGTAAGCAGATTGTTGAAGTCGTGCGCAACGCCGCCGGTGAGCTGACCGATCGCCTCGAGCTTCTGGCTCTGGCGCAGCGCTTCTTCTGTCTTCATCCGCGCCGCTACTTGCTCGAGCACTCGGCCCTCGAGCGTCTCGTTGAGTTGGCGCAGCGCCACCTCGCCTTCTTTTCGCTCCGTCACGTCCAGGACGAACTCGACCACCTCTTCCGGGCTGACCCGCCGCGGTGCGAATAGGCCCCACCAGCGGCGCCCATCCTTGCCGAAATACTGCTTCTCGTAGGGAACCGCCTCGCCAACCGTATTCACCTGGTGGACAGCGATCTCCGACGCTGGCCAGAACTCCTTGGGCGTGAGCTCCTGCCACGTCAGTCCGATCGCTTCTTCGCGGGTGAAGCCGGTCATTTGCAGGAAGGCATCGTTCACCTGCGTGAGGCGGAAGTTCGCGCCCCAGTAGATGATGCCGACGGTCTTGATCTCGAAGCTGCTCTTGAGCCGACGCTCCGCCAGAACCCGGTCCGTCACGTCCGAGCCTTCGACAAAGATGCCGATCACGTCTCCATCGGGGTCCCGGATCGGCTGAAGGATCAAGTCCAGAATGCGCTCATCCAGACCGCCGGGCTCGGCTGACTTGAAAGGGAGTCGCACCGCCTGGAGGCGAACCGGCTTTCCACTGCGATATGCCTCATCCAGCCGCTTTACAGCGGCTGCGGATAGCTCGCCGGGTAACAGCTCGCCTACGATGCGGCCAACGGTCTGCGCTTCACCAAAGAGTCGCTGAAAGGCTCGGTTGGCGAGGACAATCCGATGATTCGGTTCACGGAGCAGCGCCATGAGGCTCGGCGCCTGCTCGAACATCTGCGCGAGGCGCTCGCGTTCATCGCCTGTGGGGATGGATTGCGCCGATAAGTCGTCGAAGTTGGCCATGGGTGCGAAACGCCGCTGAACCAAATAGGTTGCCGCTCTTGCAATGATCTGGGCAGCTCGCCTGTCAACCCGATGACGCTTCTATGCGCCGGCCGCTTCCCACCTGCCTCAGGACGTCCAGACGGCTGATCCGGTCTGTCGAGCACGGCCGTCAGACCGACATGAATGGATGGCGAAAGATAGGGAGCCGAATGAGCGCCCTGAATGGCCGCATGTGGGTCTGTCGTGTCGCAACGCTCGAGGCGCTTACGAGCCGTCGTCGTCAAAGGACTCGTCAAAGGCTTTTGCTTCGCCTGGGTCCTCGTGGGCATCCTCGATGAGGGGTGAGGATTTCAGGATCTTCCGAATGATTGAACCTACGACATACGGCGGGTCGCCCTTTTTCCCCTCGTGGACGAAACCAGAGACATGAAGCCACTGGTGGATCATATGACGTGCAGGGCTAATGGTTTCCGTTTGTTGCAATTCGCGCTCTGATCGTTGAACCACCCTGCCGTTTCCCATCGCAAAACGCCCGAGTAGCTCCCGCCGACGCTTGGTGGCTGGCGATCAACATCTTTCCTGATGGCAATGCCAAGATCATGAGGACGAGCCTCGTTCCCGGCCTGAACTGATGATGTCAATGATCTTTGAGGGGTCTTTTGCACGAAGCGCGACGTACTCGATGGCTTGAAACTCAGATGGCGATATCGCGCCGGAGCCGCCATCCTTGAGCCTCGTTGGCTGCTATGGCGCGCCCCTCTTCACGAATTAGCGCCGGGATATCTGCCGCCGTACGCTCGGCCGTCCAAAAGCCTTTGAACTCGGACGCAATCCGTTCCGCCACTCGAGCTGCAATCGCGTCCGCCAGTTCTCATGCGTCATGACAATTCATTTCAGCGGGCCGCTAAGCTCATCGTGCTGGTGCTTGCTCATCACCCCAGCCCCACAGTCACAGCGATCAAAGCCAAGACCGACACAAGACCAGCGCTGGCCGCCAGCAAGCGCCTCTCCTTCGTTGAGACTGCATCGGATGCACAGGGCCGAGGCCAGGATGGATCTAGCGCGGGACTATGACCCAATCGCCGGGTTTAGAGCTGATCATGTATCAACTTCGAATTGTCGGTGCGGGTGGGAGGGGTCAACACAGCACCTTGGCGCGAAAGGCGTTGCCGACCACAGAACGATTGTTCGCGGTGATCAACTCGCTGTTGATGTTCCACCCATCCATGCCGGGGTACAGACCGAACCACGCATGACGCTCCACGTAGGGAAGATCGTCCATCATTTCGGTGGCTTCGTTGTAAAAGGCCGCCTGCTGCGCCGCGGTGAAGCGAGTCTGGTTTTTCCAGTCGGCCAGCGACCACTCGGTCACCCAGATCGGCTTGCCGTAAGCCTTGTGGATGTCTTCCAGATAGGTCTTGAAGGCCGTTACGCTGGGGGTGGTGGGGTAGTAATGCACGGCGATGAAGTCGACGCGGTAATTGAGCCGCTTGGCCTCTTCCATGAAGACGCCTAGCCACTTGGAGCCTAGCTCGTTGCCTGTCTGCACCGCCGGGCTGCTCAGGCGCTTGCGGGTGGCCATAAGCTGCGGCCACCACGCGATGGCCTGCTGCGGCGTCATGTTCGCCTGATCCTTGTTGTCCGGCTCGTTGAAGGTCAACAGCGTGCGGCCAGGCGCGCTGGCGGCATAGTTGATATATGCCGGCGACCAGATCATCGGCACGTAGCCCCAGCGGGTGCTGGTCGGGGTGGGCTGCCAATCGTACCACCAATTCAGGCGCAGCTGCCAGAGATTGTGGTCCTGAGCGGTGGGGCCGTTGACGGGCCATGTGCCAACTCCGATCTTGCCGGGGTTGTCGATGGCGCACGTTTGCGCCTGCGCCGATGCTGCGACCATGAGGCTGGCGGCAACGGCGGCGCGTAGGCTGTGCTTTCCGATCTCGGTCATGAGAGTGATCGTCCCCGAGTTGATGGTGGGGCGACCTTACGTTCGCTCATGCTACGAAAGCCTTACCCGCGCAGCGAGTATTGGCGCGGATCACCCGGCCAATCGCACCGAAGCCGAGGAGGAGCATCGCCCAGATCGAAGCTTCGCATGTGTACCAGCCGGTCATGTTGCTGGAGCTCTTGCGTTCGAGAGGCACCGGCTCCGTGCAGCAAATTGCCCAGGCGCTGCTTGCGCATGATGCAGCGCAGCTGGAGTATTATCAGCAGATGACCAAAGAATGGTCCGCCGGGGGCTGAGGACAAACCGCCTGATCACGGAACGGCAAGGAGACACTAACGACTGAACGGGTTTGAGGAGCTCACCGGCGATGAGATCGATCGTATCGCCGCGCTGTGAGCGCTCCGATCGCGGAAGTGGCCGCTTTCCGTCGCGTTCTACGACGCTTCATCTGCGCAGCTATGGGGATAACGTGTAAGAGCAACGTGAACGAGTGACCGCTTTCGAGAGCTGACCAAGAACATCTAAACGTCTGCAAGTGGGTCTTGGTGTCACAACCGGACGGTTTTGACACCGCCATTCGGCCACTTACGCTGCGTAACGTCCGTCACTTAGTCGCCGGGTCATGCCGAGCCCGGCCATCGCATCGAGCACTGGACGGACGCTTACGGCGCACCTGCCTTTGAAGCTGCGAGCGATGCCCCCTGCGCTAAGCGGCGCAGGCGCGGCGGCGAGGATCGACTGCACTGCGCCGACCTGCTCGGGCAACGTCGCCGGCCAGGGTCACGTTGCTGACCGGCGATTTTTCCCTCATCTCGCCACCCTGAAACGTGCACGGTGAGGTGAGCAATATTCTGCAACAATATGCATTTGCCCACGGAGCATTCTTAATGCGGTGGAAGCGAGATGGCCGCCTTAGAAGCGCTGCATTGTCAGCGGGCGGACCACGGCATCAGGCTTACTCGCCTGAAACAAGCTTCCGGACCGTCGCGATCGGCAGAAATAGACGAAGCGGATTCGAGGGCAGCGGCTCGAAGCCATAGCTGGCGTACAAGGCGCCTCGCTTGTCGACTTTCTCCATGTCGCCACAGTCCAGCACATCGAGCATCACCACCGCGATACCCATGGCATCGGCCGCACGGGTCAGGCGCCTCAGACAATCGACCAACAAGTCACCCCCCATAGCCTTGTCCTTGAAAACGTCTCTCAACACCGATCATTGAAATATAGGCAGCCGGGATGTTGCCGCGCCCCGGAGGGCTGCGGGCAAACCGATCAGACAGCTCGGCATAGTCGATCGAGTGGGCATTGACGGCATTAAGGCCGATTAGCGCACCGCGCCGGATCCACCATCACGAAGGTGCGCAAGTTGTCCGCCTTGGTGAGCTTGCTTGCGGTTCGGCGAAAGAAGTTGTCGACCTGGGCAACGCCGCACGAGAAAGCCGCCCGATCATGCTTGATGGGATTGAGCGGCTCTATGATGTTAGGCAGCGCAGCTTCCGGTTCTGTCACTGGCTACTGATCGTCTTTCTTCGGCGCGGTCCGGGAGCTGATTGCCTGCTGACCCTGTTCGGCGCTGGGCACGGGCTGGGGGCATTGCCGGGTACGACGCGAAAGAAACCGACGACGAGGATCCGGATCGCCTCGCGGTCGTCCAGCGCATGCTGTGGGCCTATCTGCGTTCTACGCTATATCCTGAAGACCCTGCATGGTTGAGTGCCTGCAAGGCGTTGAAGGACGACGCAAGTGAGATCGGCCAGGTCGAATGCAAGTGAGGGCGGAGCCTGTCGCTCTCGCTGTGAGCGAGGGGCTGTTCCCCGTCAGAAGGCAGGCTCAATGTGTTGCACGAGGGGTGATCTATGAGACGTCCGAAACTTAGCACTTCTGCAGCAAGCGACGTTGCCTCTCAGCCGTTTGCGGCAGCGACGAGCAGCTGAGCTCCCCGCCGCGGGTGAGGATCAGGCGGCGTCGTAAGTGACCTGGTGGTCCATGACCCAAGTGACGCCGAAGCGGTCTCGAACCATGCCGTAAAGCGGCGAGAAGCCCGAAGGTCCGAGTGGCTGAATGACGGTTGACCCCTCCGCCAGCTTTTTCCAACAGGCGGTCAGCGTGTCGGCATCACCGCCACGCACCGAAACGAAGAACGGGATGGTGCCCGCATCCCAGTCGGTTGCAGATGGCACGTCATAGGCCATGATGTGGAAGCCGTCCGGCGCCAACACCTGCCCCCAGATAACCTGATCGGCTTCGGCCGGATTGGTGATGGCATGGGCGTCGGCATAGCTGATCGTCATCAGTTCGCCCCCGAAGACTGTCTGGTAGAAGGCGAGTGCCGCACGGGCATCACCGCGGAAGTTTAGGTGGGTGGTGGTCTTGATCGTCACGGTCGGTTCCTCTTCGTGTTTGACGAGAACTGATCTACGCATGGGCAGCTGACAGTTCACGGCAGTTGAGTGATGGCACGCCCCGACCGGCTCTTCCGATTGCTTCAGGCGATGCGCGTCATGCCCGCGCCGATCACGGCCGCGCGTTTGGCAGAAGCAACTGAGGTGTCCCTTCGCTCACTGTACCGGGACATCGACTCGCTGCGCGCGGCGGGCGCCCGGATCGAGGGCGAGCGCGGCTACGGTTACCGGCTGATCGAGGACTACTCCCTGCCGCCGCAGACTTTCAACCGCGCCGAGATCGAGGCGATCGCACTTGGCTTGGCCGAGGTGAGGCACATGGGTGATCCGGCGTTGGCGGAAGCGGCGGTGTCCGTCCTAGCCAAGATCGCGGCGACGCTACCCGACGACCGCGAGCAGTACCTGCTCCATGCTATCAGCCAGGTCTACCGGCCCGAAGCGCGCTATGCGGTCGCATGCGATATGAACATCGTTCGCGACGCCTGTTGGCGCGAGGAAGCGCTTGCCATCCGCTATGCCGACAAGGGCCATCTTCTTAGCGAGCGGACAATCCTGCCGCTCTGCATCATGCATACCGACCGGACGCTGACGGTTCTCGCCTGGTGTTGCCTGCGGGAGGGCTTCCGAATGTTCCGCGCCGACCGGATCATCGAACTGAAGCTTGCCGGAACGAGCTTCCGGCCGCGACGTGCGGCGTTGCTCCGCGACCACCTCGCGGAGCTGACGTTTGGAGAAATCGAGCACGTAGCCGCGCTCACTGCCCCGGAACACCTCGTCGACTAGGCTGAGGTCAACCGAACGCAAGCTGCTCATGCCGTGTGGTTCCTGCCATTCCGAATGCCGCTTTAGCGGATCGCCACGACTTTCACCCCGGCCGCATCAGCGATGTCCTTCCATTTGCGATCCGCCGTCCAGGCAGGCAGTCCCTCGCGCTTGGCCAATGCCAGACAGAAGCGGTCACCCAGCGACAGACCACCCTCGACCGTGTGGCGACGCGATCGCCCAGCCTCGCGGGCCAAGGCGGCGTCGGCCGGCACCAGGTCGATTGGCAGCGGCCGCAGCATACGGTCGACCTCATCGTCGGGCATGCCAAGCTTGTGATAATGGGAGGCGACCTCGGCCATGTTGACCACGGAGATGCGGCTGCCGGCGAGTGCCCCCTCGACCTTTTTCGCACCGCTTCGCCGCGCAGCATGGCCAGCACCGCCGAGGCGTCAAGCACGACGCTCATTCGCCGCTCTCCGCCGGGCGTTCGGCGAGGAAGTCATCGACGCTGCCGCCGGGCGCATCGCGATACTGGCGGGCGAGTGCCTGCGCCTGGGCCACGATCTGCGGCACGGTCCGCAGCACGACGCCATCTTCCGTTTCGTCGAGATAGACCGCACCACCTCCAGTGAGCCCGAGGCGCTTGCGAATGTCGGCCGGCAGACTCATGCGCCCATTGGGGTGATGTTGACTTGAATAGTCATGATGTCAGCTGCGCCCAGTTCCATGTACTTTGATTCATGATAGCGCCGTGCCTATCTACGTTCAACGCGGAAGATGGCGTGTCAAACGCGATTACAAGTGACACGTCCCCTGTCCTCTGCCACTCGTCCGCGAACCACTTTCCACAATCGGACGTTTTGGCATCAAGAGGCGAGTTATTGATCAGAGCAGGATAGCAGGCGGGGATGAATACCGAACCGCCAGACGTGACAGGCGAGCTTGATGTAGACCCAGGTGCGGCAGCAGAGCACACCAGCGAGCCCGTGCCAAACCGCGAGCGGCTCGTTACGGCGGCAACCGAGAGCCTCGCCAAATCGATCGCGACAGTGCCGCCGGCATCTTCCGCGGTGCTGGTCGTGCGCAGAGACGGTCCGCTGCCACGCCGCCGCTCGCACCAAGAGACCGGCGCCGCTGGCCTGACGCCGGACGAACGGCTGCTCGCCGCGCTCGCCGCCGCCGCTCCTGCCGATCTGCCGCCGGTCAGCGCGACCGGTCTCGAAATCGCCTTGGAAGCGATGGCGCACGCCTCGAAGCTGGCGCTGGCCGCGGATTGCGATTGCTGGCTCGCCTGGTGTGGCGGCGAGCGGCGCCGAGCGCTGCCCGCAGATCCCGAGGATCTTGTGCGCTACCTGCGCGCGCTCGAAGCTGACGGCAAGAAACCGGCTACCTTGGCCCGGCGCATCGCCAGCCTCACCACCGCTCACCGGCTGCTCGGGCTTGGTGGCGAGCAGCTGCCCACCTCGGCGCCGATGGTCCGCAACGCGCTGCGCGCGCAGCGCCGCCGGCGCGGCGCGGCGCCCGGCCGCGCCTTTGCGCTTCGGTGGCGAACTTGGCAGCACCAGTGGGTTCACCCTCGCCGCGCTGCTGGCTGCCTGCCCCGGCGACCTGCAGGGCATGCGCGATGCAGCGCTGCTCTCGTTGGGCTACGATGCCGGGCTGCGTGTCAGCGAATTGACCGCCGTCGAGGCCAAGGATGTGCGCCTGCAGCCCGACGGCAGCCTCGATCCGAAGAGGCTTAGCAAAGGCGCTATCTCACTCGCGGCGCGGTCTGCGGGCAGCTGATTACCACGTACGCCGATCCGAAGCCGGTCAAGGTGCGCTTCGGGAGCGGCGTCGACGGCGATGTTGTGGTCACGGACGGGCAGGATCCGTGCAAAGCAGACCTGCTAGAAATCCGCAGCCAGATCACCCAGGGTCACGAACCCGATCCGGTGATCTACCGCACCGGCTTCGAGACACGCATAGCCTGCCGATCTCCATACCCGCGAAGGGGCTGCCGCGAGGCGAAGACGACGGTGTCCTTGTTGGAGGTGACCTGGGCCGGCGCAGCGTTCAAGGTTGCTTCGCTGATCCGCAGGGCGTTGGCGCCGAGCGCCAATTGCGTCACCTGATCGGATGTCACGCGCACCGCGATTGTCTCAGTGCCCGGCACAGCCGTCGTCGCAAGGTCGGGACGAAGCGCGACAGCGTAGCGCTCGACCTCGAACTCGTCGCCCAGCGTAATCGTCACCGCTTGCGCGTGGGCACCGGATGCCATGACGAGAAACAACGACAGCAGGATCATTTGAAGCAGGGCTCGGACAGTAGCGCTTGCAGCCTGGCTGTCCAAGTCGGCCCGAGAGGATCGTCAATGGCCCGGGTGGAGCATCACATAGGCCGCACGTCGCGCTCTGAGGCGGCTTCTGCCCAGCAACTTCGCGGCACCGGAGACCCACCTGCGGTCATTCACTGGCCTTCAGCCACTTCCCGGAAGCGGCCGCCCGTTCATGTGAGTGTATCGCCGGCAGGGAAGGTCACGGTGTGGGCTTCGGTGAACTCCATAAGCCCTTCCTCGCCCAGCTCGCGGCCTACGCCTGACTGGCGGAACCCCCCGAACGGCGCGCGATCGTCCTCTGCTACAGCATTCGCGTTGTTGATCCAGGTCGTGCCCGTGCGGAGCCGCCGGGCGATGGAAGCAGCGCGGTCGAGGTCGCGGCTCCACACAGACGAGCACAGCCCGGACCAGTGGTTGTTGACCGCCTCGATCAGCGGATCGAGGTCATCGAAGGGCAGGATCGGCAGCGCCGGGCCGAACTGCTCCTGGTCAACGATCGCGAGCTTGGGATCGGGATCGAGCACCAGCGTCGGTTTCAGGAACCAGCCGCCGCCGGACGCCGCCTCCTCGGTCATCTCGCCCAGTTCGCGGATCTCGCAACCGGCCGCACGGGCCTCGTCGCGCATGGTGCGCACGATCTCGCGCTGCTTCTCGTTATTGAGCGGGCCCATGCTGGCGCGCGGGTCGAGGCCGTGGCCCGTGACATAGCCCGACAGCACCTGCGTCATCCCGTCGACCACTTCCTGATAGCGCGAGCGGTGGACGTAGACACGCTTGATCCCCATGCACACCTGGCCGGAGGTGAGGAACGAGCTGATGACGAGCCGCTTGATCGTCGCCTCGTCGAGGTTGGCATCGTCGAGCACGATGGCCGGGTCGTTGCCGCCGAGTTCCAGAGTGATGCGAGCGAGATTACCAGCACACATCTCCATCATCTTCTTGCCCGCACCGGTCGAGCCGGTGAAGACCAGCCGGCGCACGCGGCTGTCGGTGATGAGCGGCGCGACTGCGTCGTTCGATCCCGATACGACGTTGAGCACGCCCGGCGGCAACTTGCGCGCGAGGTGGCGCAGCGTCAGCGTGATGGCGAGCGGCGTCGTGGGCGGCGGCTTCACCACCACCGTGTTGCCCGCGACGAGCGCATAGGGCAGCGCCGCCGCCAGGATCGCGATCGGCCAGTTATAAGGCACGATGATCGTCACCACGCCAAGTGGAAGGGCCTGCACCTCCGAACGGAATGCGATGGGCGGACGCTGACGGGCGGCATTGTTGCTGTCGAGCCCCGGCGTCGCTTCTTGGGTTTCGGGGGCAAGGTGACGCACCTCCGACAGGCGTGGTGCCATTTCGGCGGCGAGCGTGCAGCGGCCGACGAACACCTGAAGCTCGATCTGCGATTCTGACAGCACCTTGCCGTTCTCGCCGGTCAGCGTGCGCGCGCGGTGCTCGGCGTCCTCACCCAGTGTACCCAGCGCTTCGACCAGCAGTTCCGCGCGGCGCTCGGGAGTGAGGCGCGACCAATCGGCAAAGGCGCGGTCGGCCGCATCGACGGCGGCCTGCGCCTGCTCGCGCGTGGCGGACACCGCGCGGCCGACGACGTGGCCGGGCTTGCCGGGATCCTGCACGGCAAAGCTCTCGCCGCCCTCGATTTCCTCGCCGCCGATCAGCAGCGGTGCGATGACGTCGCCGCTGCCATCCTGTTCCAAACGCTGTTCGAACGATGCGCTTGACTGGCCGGCATCGGCGCTGTGCCGATCGGCTTCGGCCGCACTGGTGGGTTGCCCTTGATCCTGCATGGCGCGGCTCCTTTTGCTGTGTTTCCCGCAATCAACGCGTTGGAGGACCAATCGAGCCACACCTGGACGCAATTGGCCGCGCGGCAATCTCAGGCGGCCTTGTCCAGGGTCGCCCTGTCTATGACGAAGTGGTGACCCGCGCATCGAGCCGGTCGGCGGCGCTTGCGGAGTGCCATCACGTTGGCTGGCTGACGGCTTGCAGTTGACAAGTCTGAGAAAGCCGACGTTCGATCAGCCCACTGACACAACTGGAAAGACCCACTTCCAGACGTTCGGATCCCCTTGTTAGCTCATCAGCTTCCGACATCCGTTGGGCTTCGGCGTTCTGGCTTCTGGATCGGTAATCGACTTTGCGATTCGTGGTCGTTAGAGGAGCCGGCGCACGATTCAATTGGTTTCCTCAGCCGCCCGCACCTGATCCGCTGGCTCGGGAGCCAGCGCGGCAGGCGCCAAGTTTGCCATGCGAGCGTGCCCGGTAGGGCTGTCTGCACCAGCAGGCGGTACCGCCCCTCCGATGGCACTTTGCAAGCTCTCGAAAGCGGTCCCGATTAAAACGGGGAAAGTGGTACCGTCACAAAACGGCGGTCAGGCAATTCGGAAGTTCAGCGCGGCTGTTGGGAGCTCCCGCCCTGATGGGCGCAGCGATTGGCGGTGGCAGTGTCGTGGCTACGCCAGAAAGCCTCGCTTCCGCAGGGGCATTTTTAAGCCACTGGCTGTTCTGCGGGTGTAGTTCGAGAACGTACACCGCAGGAGCGAGATTTTTGATCACGCTGCGACGACGCGCGAGCCGCAGGCAGCGCCGATTTATGCCGGGGAACCAGGCTACCGAGATGGGCTAGATGGAGACAGCGACGGAGTTGCGTGCGAACCATATCCGGACATGCGCTAGCAGGCCGAGTGTCTCGACTGCCGTCTGGAAGCTGCACGCCGATGCTCTTACCCCGTTGCGGACTTGAGCCCGAGCGCTATTCTTTCCGGCCGCCGTTGAGCAGGTGCGTTTCGCGACTAAGCGCGACGGGGCTGGCCACGGCTACGTTATCGCCATGTTGATCGGATGGCGCTCACAGCACAAACACCACCCGGAGCGGCCAGAGGCCGTGGGCATTGTCGACGGAGATGCTGGACAGGCAGAGGCGGATCGCAACAAGCAGCCAGATAACGTGAAGTCGGCAAAGTGCTTCGTTTATCCGGCTCTTGCTAACCGGCATCATGCCCGGCCGGCGCAGCAGGTCGACCGATCCACGGGTCACCGTCAGCAGGTCATTGAAGTCGTGCGCGACGCCACCAGTGAGCTGGCCGGCCAGCAGGTCAGGATCGTCGGGCGTGATCGCTCGGCCGCCCGGTAAGCCGGGAGTGCGCCCGGAAGGTCGCGGCGCCGGCGGCGGCGAGTAGGCGCCGCGCTTCGGCAGATTTCGGATGCTCGCTGGCCAGCGCCGCGCCGGCGGCTTCCGCTGCCTCGAAGTCGCCATGCGCCGTGCTGGTCCTCAAACGAGATGCCGAAGCTGCGTCATTCGGACGCGTTGTAAGCGCGGCGGGACGGCGAAGCATCTTGCCGCTCCCCCTTTGCAGGGCGCATGGCCGTTGCAGTGCATGGCAAACGGCCCTTTTCGCAAGGTCAGACACGGCCCATCGGCATCAGTACGCCTCTTGTCCCGAGTGCGGCTCGGCCCGCCCTACCGTTCATACGCTTTCGGCAAGGCGCCTTCTACCGACCGGCGATAGCGGTCGCGCAGCTGGCTCATATGAGTGACGAGCGACTGCTCGACGCCATCGATGAACACCTGCTCCACGCCGGACTGGACCTCCAGCGGGTCACCGTCCCAGATCACCACGTCGGCCCGGCGGCCCGGCAGAAGCGAGCCAAACTCCTCGCCCATGCCGACGATCTCCGCCGGTGCTGACGTTATGGTGGCAAAGGCCGAGCCCCAGTCCAGCCCGGTGGCTCCCGGCACCTGCGACAGGCCGACGAGGTTACCCGCCTCTTGCGCGGTGTTGCGCGTGGTGCGCAGCGCCACTCGGACACCGGCCGCGCGCATCCGGCCGACGTTGGACTGGGTCGAGGCCAGGCTCTCGAACGATTCGGGCAGGTCCGTCAGCGCGGCTGTGATGACGGGCACGTTGGCGGCGGCGATCTGCGGCGCCACCATCCACCCCTCGTTGGCGCCGACCAGCACCAGGTCTAGCTGCGGGAAATCGTCGCGCAGCCCGATCACCGACAGGACGTCGCTCGCTCGATTGACGCTCACGAACAGCGGGATCCGTCCCTCGACGACCGGAACCAGCGCCTCCGCATCGAGACGCGACAGCTTCTTCTCGAAGCCGTCGTCGCGCTCCATCGCCTGTGCTTCCATCAGCGCGTTGCGCAGATAGGCGAACGCGCCGGGACGACCGCCGCCGACATTCTCGCCGCCACCCTCTCCGAGCACCATGTACTGGAAGGCACGACCTTTCACGATCGGATCCATGTCGGTCGCAAGATCGATGATGGCGCCTTGTCCGGCGAAGATCGATCCCCCTGCATTCGGGGCGACGATCGCGCGAGTGTAGCCCTCCGCGCGAGTCACCTGGAGAGGCTGCGCCTTCGGGTTGATGGCCGGGACGACATCGATCGCGGCAGAGAAGGGCGATTCCGACGCTCGAGCATCGTTCGTCTCGGCGACGCCGCTCACCTCGACCAGCCCGACTGGCGCCATGCCGACGATCAGACCGGGGGAGACCCACTTGCCGGTCGCATCGATGGTGCGGGCACCGGCGGGCACGGGCACGTCCGCCCCCGCCGCCACCACCCGGCCATCGCGGATAACGACCGATCCGTTGGCGATCGGCTGCGAGCCATCCCCGATCGCCACGGTGCCTCCGACAATGGCGATGGTCTGCGCATCGGCGGGCGTAGCCGCCGCGAGGGCCGCGGCCCAGATCAGCAGGCGCTTCATTTCACGTCTCCTTCACCCACTTGGCCAAGCTCGAAGTCGGACACCGGCCGCCGGCTCGGATCGCTCGAATCGTACAGCATCGCGCCGTCCACCCACACCTTCTCGGTCCGGGTGTATGTGCTGAACGGGTTGCCGTTCCACAGCACCAGATCTGCCATCTTGCCGGGCTTCAGGCTGCCCGTCTTCTCCGCTATGCCCAGCGCCTTGGCGGGATTGTAGCTGAGCCAGGTCCAGGCGTGTTCGTCGCTGATGTCGATGCCGATCCGGCGACCATCGCCCAGCGCCTTGCCGACTTCCTGGTTGAGCCGCTGAATGCCGTCCGGATCGTCAGAGTGGATCGTCGCGCAGGCGCCCTGCGATTCCAGCAGCGGCAGGTTCTCGTAGATGGCGTCGTAGGACTCCATCTTGAAGCCCCACCAGTCGGCCCACACTGAAGCGCAAGTGCCGTGCTGCTTCAGAAGATCGGTGATCTTGTAGGCTTCGACCGCGTGCTGAAAGCTCGCGACCTTGTAGCCGAACTCCTCCGCCATATCGAGAACGATGGCCATCTCGTCTGCGCGATAGCAGTGGTTGTGCACCAGGATGTCGCCCTTGAGTACACCGACAAGCGTGTCGAGCTGGATGTCGCGGGTTGGCGGATCGCCGCCCTCCTCATTGTAGCGATCCCAGCGGACCATGTATTCGCGCGCCTTCTGCCAAGTCGCGCGATTGACGGCGACATTCCCCATGCGCGTGGAGGGAATGCGGTTGCGGCTGCCGTAGACGCGCTTGGGATTCTCGCCGCAGGCCATCTTCAGGCCGTAGGGCGCGCCGGGAAACTTCATACCCTGCATGGTGCGCGCATAGACGTTCTTCACGGTCACCGACCGGCCGCCGAACAGATTGGCCGATCCCGGCAGGATCTGGATGGTTGTGACGCCACCATTGGTCAGCGCGCGGGAGAAGCCGGGATCCTGCGGCCAGACCGAATGTTCCGCCCACACCTGCGAAGTCACGGGGTCGGTCGATTCGTTGCCGTCCGAATGGGCACCCACAGCGGGGGTTGGGTAATCACCGAGATGGCTGTGAATATCGATGACGCCCGGCGTCACATATTTGCCGGCGCCGTCGATCACCACTGCACCGTCGGGTGCCTGGACCGAAGCGCCGAGGGAGACGATCTCACCGTCCGCGAACAGGATCGAGCCGCCGTCGATCCTTCCTCCCTCACCATCGAAAATGGTGGCATTGGTGATCAGCGTGGGGACGCCAGGGTATGGCCGGTAGGTGGAGGGGTACGGATCGGCCGGGAACGCCGCCTGCTGGGGCGGCGGTGTGCTTGTGACCTCGGAATTCGTTTGCGACTGCCCGCAAGCGGCGAGCGCGAGCGCAGCAACGCTCGTTAGCCAGCGAAGGCTCATGAGGAACATCCTTTCACAAGAACATGTACCGTCCGGCGCACGCGCCGGACGGCGGGAGTTTAGGCGTCGGTCAGAAGTTCAGGCTGGCTCCAAGAAAGGCGTAGCGGCCAAGCCAGCTATAGGTGCCGGCATAGATGTTTCCCGCAGGCGGATCCTTGTCCAGGATGTTCTGGATGCCCAGGCGCAGCGTGAACTCCTCGATCGGTGTGAACGAGGCGGACAGGTCGAAATAGCTGTAAGGCTTGATCTCCGCCACCGGGATTTGGACCGCGCCGGAAAGGAACGGATTGTCGCTGGTGCGCTCGCTATCGGACGGCCCGACAAAGCGCCAGCGCACAGAAAGCGACCAATCGTCGACTGCATCGTAGGTGGCGCGCAAATTGTGCCGCCATTTCGGCGCTGGCTGGCCGCAATTCGTGCCGTAGAGACCAACGCATTCATAGGATTCGACGCCTGTGTCGGGGTCGATGACGCCCGGCCGTGTCACGAAGGAGTCGAGATAGGTGCCGGTCAGCGACAGCGAAATGTCGCCCAGCGATCCGCCCAGCGGCACGCGGTAGCTGGCGGCCAAGTCGACACCCTTGGTCTGCACGCCCCCGATATTGATGTTGGTGTTGGTGACGTAGCCGGTGGTCTGCAGGAACAGCGAGCCGGCCGCATCGCGTTGGATCAGCGAACACAGATCCTCGGCGCCGGTAAGGCCGCACTGATCCAGAATGATCTGCGCGCCGACCGTCCCGATCAAATTGTTCACCTCGATGTCGAAATAGTCGGCCGAAACGGTGAGACCGTTCAGGAAACCGCTACCCAGCGTCACGACGACGCCGGCTGTGTAGGTGTCGGCCACCTCCGGCTCCAGGTTCTGGTTGCCGCCTGTGAATTGCTGCCACTGATCAGCCGGATTATCGGGAATGGTGCCGTACTGCGTCGCGCTCACGCCCGTGCGCTGGCACTGTTCCAGCGTGAAGGTCGGCGATTCGGTGGTCGGATCGTCATCGACCGCGCCGTCGCAAGGATCGTCGCCACCGAACAACCCCAGACCCTGCGGATCGTACAATTCGATGATATTGGGCGCGCGAACCGCCCTGTTGTAGCCGCCGCGGAAGCGGACCTCGTCGATCGGAGCGAAGTTCGCGAGAATCTTGTAGGTGTCGGTGGTGCCGGCGGTCGAATAGTCGGAGTAGCGGTAGCCGACCTCGATCGACAGTTCTTCGATAAAGCTGCTTTCGATGATCGGGATGCGAGCCTCGCCGAAGAGCTCCTTCACGTTGAACGAGGGCGTGCCGGGCAGGCTGGGCGTCGGGCCGCCCTGCCCGGCACCTTCGCCCAGAGCGAAGTTCTCATCCGTCCTGAACTCGATCGATTCCTTGCGGTACTCGGCGCCCAGCGCCACGCCGATCCCGGTGTCGGACCAGGGAGAGCCGAAGCCGAGATCGCTGTTGAAGATGGAGAAGGAGGCGATCTGTTCGGTCGTCTGCCCGTCGGCGAAAAGGCCGATCTGAAGGTAGTCGAGCGCCTCCTGCGTCACGCCACCTTCTGTGTAGACGTTATAGGGGACGCAGTTCGGGTCCGTTCCGTTCAAGACCGATCGGCAGACCGCCTGGCCCGTCACCGGATCGGCCACCACGTCGAGGGCACGCGACAGGCGGGTGTTGCCGAACTCGCGGCCGTAATACTCCGAGAACACGGTCCGGCCGAACTGCAGGTAACCATCATAATTCCAGTTGGAGCCGATATCGCCTCTGAGGCCGGTGACCACGCGGTAGCTGGTGTGGCGCAGATCGGACTGGCGGCCCCCACCTTCGATGTTGCGCCGCAGGACGATGGCGGTGACCGAGTTCTGCGCCGGATCGGATTCATCGATGGGTGTTGAGGGATCATCCGGACGAGCGGCCGTGCGCGCCGGGCTGCACGCAGCCGCGAGCTGGGCCGCGGACAGCAGCGGGTTCGGATCGGTGCCATTGCAGTTGATCGAGTATTCGACCCCGAATGCACCCGATTCCGCGATCTGGGCAACTGTCCGATCGTCCATGAAGTTGAGTTCGAGATACGGCTGGATCGCCGGCGAAATCTCGTAATTGGCGAAGGCGCCGAACGTATAGCGCTCGTCCGGCCGCTGGAAGTAGTTCAACGGTTGGTAGTTGTACGCATCGCGCGAGCCGACATACGACCGGAAACCCGCACCATCCGTCACGGCAGGGTCGAGCGTGAGGGCCGTCAACGCCGAGAAGTCGTTGCGGTAGAACTGGAACTGTGCCGGCGCAGTGGTGCCTGAGCCGCCACAGGAGAAGGTGTCGGTCGTCGTGCTTGGCGTCAGGGCACAGGAGGAATAATCGTATTCACCCTGCAGCACTGCCGAGATGTCGCGGTAGCCCGCGTAGGCGGTGACGTTGCCGCGGCCATCATCGAAATTCGTGCCCATGGTGAGGTTCACGTCGAATTGCCGGCCGGCGACGGTGTTGCCCTGAGGGTAACTGAAGTTGCGGTCCTCCAGCGCGTCGATGATCCGCTGGTCGGCGTCGTTCTCATGAAAGTTGGTCGACACTTGCGCGTCAAGGCGCAGACCCTCGAAATTGTCGTCGAGCACGAAGTTGACGACGCCGGCGATCGCGTCGGAGCCATACACCGAGGAGGCGCCGCCGGTCAGCACGTCGACCCGCTCGATCAGCGCGGCGGGTATGGCGTTGAGGTCGGCCACAGGCGAGGTCGGATCGCCCGGCATCAAGCGGCGCCCGTTCACCAGCACCAGCGTGCGCGTCGAGCCGATGCCGCGCAAGTTGACGGTCGCGGTGCCCGTGGCGCCGTTGGAATCGGCGGCGTTCTGGCCGGTGAAGGCCTGCGGCAACTGATTGATCAGGTCTTCGACCCGCGTGGTGCCGGTCGCTTCGAATTCCTCGCTTCCGACAACCGTAACTGGGCTCGCTGAATTGAGATTGGGGTTCGCGATGCGCGACCCGGTAACCACGATGGCTTGGCTCTCATCTTCGGCCAGCACCTCGGTTGCGACATCGGGCGAAGCCTCAGACGGAACCGCCTGCGCGGCGGCTTGGCCGGCCGAGAGAAGCAATCCACCGAACGCAGTGGTGGACAAGAAACCATGGCGCAGAAGCGCTGTCATCTTACGTTTTCCGTAGTACATAAACACCCCTGTTTATACGAGATCTCATGGTAAGAATTCAGCTCCCTGAAGTGACGAACGACGTTTGAGACTAGATCTTCCTTCGCTAGCGCCACCCGACGCATGACTGACCGTTGCTGGCAGCCACCAAGCTACTGATTTCCAGTTAGTCATCGATCATTGATCTGAAGTGCCACCAGCGTGACATGCGGTTCCCCGTCGACCCAAGTACTTAAATAACCCCTCTCTTCGAGCACGCGATGTTTCGCTTAGCATCCAGCTTAGATGATTGTTCGTTTCTGCCGTAGGATTGACCGTAGCTACGTGTGCCCAACCAAACATGCGTAAATCAGCGTACATCAGGGTTCGCTAGGCTATGATTATTTGTCGCCAGCCAAGGCTACGCCCCCCCCCCCGATGGCGTATCGGCCCGATCGGACGCGTTCGATGCAGGCGAGCGACTCCTTCACGCCCAGCCCGTGGATTGCCCTTGCCGTCCCTCCCGGGACACCGTTGCCCGCGCAATGGGAGCATATGGCGCGGTTCTCATGGAAGATGTTCCGCACCATGCTCGACTTGCCGAGCGATCCAGTAGCCTTTCGGCGCCAGCTATGCCGTGTCACACGAGCTCACCACTCGGCGCCCGTGGGAAGCCGATCCGGCGATCACCGGAAGCTACGAGAACACCGGGCAACCCCATCAGAACACCGAAGTCGCACGTCTGGACTCGCGTATCCGTGACATTGTCCCCGATCCCTTGCGCTCACGCCAGAGAAGAACCCCTTTCAAGCGCCGTTGGCGACGCGCAGCTGACAGATGTACTTCAACTTCCCGGCTTACGGAAACTTGCTGCTGGACGAGTTCTTCAGACACGGCGGCCATTTCGAGATGCGCAATTTCCACTGGCCGCACGAATTGGGCCAATTGCCCGAGCTGGTGGTGATCCACGCTACCCGCTATTCGGAGCGCGGCCGGTGGCAGAACCGCACGTTCATCCCGGTTCACGGGCAGAGCGGGTTGCTCGTGCCCAGCCAGAGGCGAACTATTCGCTGCGTTGGCGCAAACATGTCGTAGATGTCTAAGGTGGACGGGATCGTGCTGATGGACAACAGTTCCCATCTGGGCGACATGCTCGGAGTGCGCGACACCACCGAATTGCCTGCACGCCACCGATCGAGCAAGCCATGGCGGCGCTTTGCCCCTTGTTCACGCCGCGTGTTGGTCAGGGCATGCCGCGGCCCTGTCGAACCAACAGGCTAGCGGTTTGCCAGGACGGACACCGCCTGAAAGGCCGCATTACCCCAAGAAAATAGTTCCGGTCGAGCTTGCAGAGGCCTGATCTGTGATATTATTGCTGCAATCGGGCGTCCATCGTTGTCCGACACGCCCACAGAGCTGCAGCAATCTTGTCCCGACGCATTCTGCACTGCAACATAGTTGCTGTTCCATCGGACGCACACGCGCTCGGGGTTTACAATTTCATTTGGTGAACCGAATGCTGGCGAGGTCTGTCAAAGCAGGTTCCACATGCCTGCGCCAAGGCGCGGATTGGTTGCGATGACACCAGGCTGCACTCCGGCTTCGCCCACCTTCGCCGCGCGGTCGGCCAAGCTGCCATTGTCAGATCGCCTGCACGCAGCCTTGCGCCGGCTACAGGATCTAAATGCCCTTGCGCGTCTTGCATTCGGCCTGATTCTCATCGCGCTATTGCTTGATGGCCTGCTGCTCGGACTGGAGATCGCGCTCGGTGCCAGCGGCACGTTGCTGCATCGGGTGACGGTGGTCGGCATCGCCGCAAGCTTCAGTGCGATGGTACTCAGCTTCTGCCTTCTGCGGCTGCGGATCACCCAACTCGGCGAACTGACCGCCAGGCTGAAGAAAGCCCTGCACGAAAACGAAACCGCCGAGGCTGCCAATCTGGCCAAGACCCGCTACCTTGCCAATGTGAGCCATGAGATCCGCTCACCGCTGAACGCCATTTACGGCTACGCACAGCTGGTCGAGCAGGAAGCGGACGTGCGGCCTCAGGATGCGGCGCGAATCATCCGCCGCTGCGCCGAACACATGATCAGCCTTGTCGAGAGCCTGCTTGATATCTCACAACTTGAGAACGGAATGCTGCGCGTGCGCAGTGAGATCGTGTGCCTGTCGGATTTCATCGAACAGGTGGTGCTGATGATGCGGCCGGCCGCGCAGGCCAGAGGCTTGGAGTTCGTCCTCGAACTACCACCCCGGATGCCCGAATATGTCCGCACCGACCAGAGCCGCTTGCGCCAGGCGCTGATCAATCTCATCGGTAACGCCATCAAGTTCACCGATGCCGGGAAGGTGACGCTGCGCTTCGCTTATCGCAGCCAGATCGGCATTTTCGAGATCGAGGACACTGGGCCCGGTATTGCGCAAGAAAACCAACAGCGCATCTTCGATCCCTACGAACAGGTGGCTCGAACCGACCGCCACCTGTTCCCTGGCGTCGGACTAGGCCTGCCGATCACAAAGGCGATCATCGAGATCCTCGGCGGCAACCTGGAATTGAGGAGCGAACCTGATCAGGGGGCGTGCTTTCGTGTCACGCTGATGCTGCCCGAGCCGGGGAATGCGCAGGCGCAGGAAAGCATTCGCCGGCGGATTACCGGTTACGAGGGCCCACGCCGGTCAATCCTGCTGGTGGACGACGATGCGGACCAACGAGGCTTCCTGGAAAGCTTTCTGGCGGGCTGCGGGCTGGAAGTAGTGTCACTGGGCGACGGTGAAAGCGCGGTGGCGCTGTGCGCAACGCGTGATTTCGACCTTGCCGTCCTCGACATTAGCCTGCCCGGAATGTCCGGTTGGGACATCGCCACTACGCTCCGCGAACGCATCCGACTTAATGGAGCACCCGACATGATGATCGTAATGGCCTCGGCCAACGCGCAGGAATTCCATCGCCCAGAATATAACCGGCCTATGCACGATCACTTCTTCGTCAAGCCTTACCGGCTCAACGAGATGGCCGAAGTAATCGCCGCACTGCTCGGCTTCTCCTGGAACTTCGAGGCCACCGGCTCCGCGGGGGAAGCTGCCGAGCCGCGGGCGGGCGGCCTGCCGGCCAAGGCCAGGCCCCACGTCGAGCGCCTGCTCGAGCGCATCCAGATCGGCCACGTGCGGGGGATTGAGGCGGAAATCGCAATGCTCGGCAATGCGGCGCCCGACCACGGGCGCTTGGTGACAGCGCTTTACGCCGCGCTCGACGAGTTCGACCTGGCTGGAATGGTCACGCTTCTGGAGAACGCATGAAAACAAATGTTCCTGGCCATTCCGACACGGTGCTGGTGATTGATGACGAGGCGGCATCCCTGCACGTCATCACCGACACGCTGGAGAGCGCAGACATAACCGTTCTGATTGCCACCTCCGGGGAGGCCGCCCTTGAGTTGCTCAATAAGATCCTGCCTGACCTGATCATTGTGGATGCCATGATGCCCGGGATCGACGGGTTCGAGACCACCATCAGGATCAAGCGCAATCCACGCCTCGCCGGCATCCCTGTAATTTTCATGACTGGGCTGACCGAAAGCGAGCATGTGGTGGAAGCCTTCGAAGTCGGCGGGGTGGATTACGTCAAGAAGCCGGTCAACCTTAATGAGATGCTGGCCCGCGTGCGCGTGCACATGGCTCAAGGACGCGCGGCCCACGCCAGTGCCGCTAGCCTTGATGCGACCGGGCGGCTGATGTTGGCCACCGATGCGCGCGGCAGCCTCCTTTGGTGTACGCCGCGCGCTGAGGCGGCGATGTCGCGGCTGGTGCCCGGCTGGTCGCGCGCCGAGGCCCTCCCCCCCGCCCTTCGCGTGCCGGTGCAGCGACTGCTGTCATCAGGAGCGACTGGCGCCAGCGTGCGGGTGAACCAGGACTCGACCATCGGCGTGGTGGAGCTTGTACTGGTGTCGCGCTACCGAGAAAATGAAGTGCTGATCCGCCTGAATGAACTCAATCCACGGAAGGATGCGGAACGGTTGGCGGAGATGCTGAACCTCACCCGGCGCGAGGCCGAGGTGCTCTTGTGGGTCAGCTACGGCAAGTCGAGCAGTGACATGAGCGAGGTGCTGCAAATCAGCCCACGCACGGTGCAAAAACACCTTGAGCACGTTTATGAAAAGCTCGGCGTTGAAACACGCTCGGCCGCGGCGGCTATCGCCATCCGTGTAATTCAGCAATAACCTCCAACGTAATCCGTTGTCGTCTCCGTCAGGAACCGGCGCTCTTGCGCTCGCCAACGCGTTCGGCAAGCTGGCACAAGGTCGGCTGAACGGTTCAATTCGGTCACCCGCGTTGCATGCCGCTTCGATCTGGCGCTGCACTTCCCGGGGGAGGGCGGCAACCTGCCTGATCGGCGAAGTTGACACCACTTGCATCGATGTGGATGGTAACGGCCTTCCGCTCAGATCCGGTGGCGGCGGACGCCAGGGCAAACAGACCCGCCGCAATGGCCGACATGCCGATGGTCTTCATGCGACACTCTCCTGAGAGATTTGTATATTCTCCAGTAGCTTCAAGTGTCTAGCAAACATCCGAAGGCGCTTTCGTCCAAAGTCATGCCTGACGTACGCTGTCAGCTATGTAGCAAATAAGCACATGGTCGAAGCCGTTCAAGCGCATTGCTTTCTCGAAAGCACGGATTTCCCGTCATTTACATGTCGCAGGTGCGTAAAAGCGCGGTGAGCGCACTACACTTACCCTCGCACGATTTAGCAAGGGGCCATCCGACGATTAGACGCCAATAACACATGGTGGCGGCGAAACCCCGAAGTTAGCCTCGGGTGACACGCACTGCTGCAACTGCGCAATCGGCAGCGCCTGCAATAAAAATAGAAATTGGAAAACGGGCTCGGCTTTTCACGACGAGGTTGCAATGCCCGTGCGCACAGCGCCTGAGGTTGCCGGTACGCGCTGGCGGAGAATCAAGCCGCTGGAGCGCGGGCCGCCACGGCCTCTATTTCGATCAGGAAGTACGGTCCCACCAGGCCTGCCACCTCGAAGGTCGACCGCGCCACCGTGTTGGGGTTCTCTTCGGTGCCGAAGAATTGCCGGAAGCCTTCATTAACACCAGCAAAGTCCATGGATCCGGTGCTTGGATCGGCCGCCACGAACAGCGTCAACTTGACGACGTCGCTCATGCCGAAACCCTGCGCCGCCAATATGTCGCGGATCTTGCCCAACGTGCTGATGGTCTGCGTGCGAGTATCGCCCATCTGCTCCAGGCTGGTGACCTCGCTCATCGGGAGTGCCGGGTCGATCGGTGAGGGAAGCTGGCCCGACACGTAGATGACGTCGGCGCCAGCATTCACGCGCGCGGCATCCAGGATGAAGGCGCTTGGATTGCTCTTGACACGGATTACCTCGCCCTCGGCCGTCGCAGGGGCGGCCGTTGCGGCGGCGAAGGCGAGCAGCACGGCGGCCGGGAGCGTTCTGATAATCATCGCTGAAGTTCCCCTGTGTTGACTTCCAGGCGTCAGCGCCTCGCTTGGGCCGTCGAGTGTACCAACCGATGCAAATCCCTGAAGTTCGGCGAGGGCCTACCATCGGCTGATGCCACGTAGCTCTACGCACATCGGCGTATGGGCTTTGCGGCGTCTATCGGTTGGATAGCAGCCACCGGGATTGAAAAAGCCGAGGGCCCCTCTGGTCTAGGCGAGCAGCCAGGCAAATGCCGGACGGAAAGCAAAGAACCAGAGACGGCCCGCGCAGCACCGTCCGGAATAGCAGGGAGAGCGAGAGAACAAGACTGGGGGTCACCGATGTTGCGTCACACCAAGACCGTTGCACATGCATTCATTACCTCAACTGCCCTTCCGACCACTGTTTACGCGTAGGCAGACACTGCCAACAACGCGATCGCGGATTCTGAAGTGATCATCGTGACAACACGCGCGCCGCTGGACAGAGCGCCGCCAGCAGTGCCGCGTCAATCAAGCCCCTTTGAGAAGATGCGCTCACGCGGGTCGGCCAGCCGAACCTCAAGCCGGCGTTGACGCAGCTTGTCCCTTCCTTCCAAGCGTAGACCCGAGGCAACGACGTGGCGAGCTTCTCGTTGTCGGCCCGCGCACGCGGGCTCAGCCCCAACCACCCGCTGGTCATGGTTAATGGAAAGCGCCGCCATGACGATTCCATCCTGGAGGTCATCAAGGTGCCTTCGGCGGTTCCGCCGCGCCCTCAACCGCGAGTTGGCCTATGATGTGGCGAAATACCTGGAGGTTGCAGTCGGCACGAACAATCTGTTCGACAAGAAGCCGGAGATCCCGGAACTGGTGGCTGATTATGATCCGGCCAACCGAGAGTCGTTCTCCTTATCTGAACAATACGGCACGATCATCGCACTCTACACTGCCGGGCCACACGGCACCAAAGGCGGCTATTACTACGCTCGCCTTACGATTAACTTCCGATCTGCTCTGGGCGGACGAGCATAGTTTTCTGGCCGCTAGCCTCCCTTGGCGCAAATTCATACGAGAGGAACCAGCTTGATGCGTACCAATCTTACCCTTACCGCGCTGCCGCTCGCCTTTGCCGCCTCTACCGGGCACGCGTTCGCGCAAGAGACCGGCGCCCAGATCGAGCGTACCGTTTCCAGTCCCACGGCGACAATCGCCAGCAGCGCCTCCGTGCCGCCGGGCAGCCGCATTGTATTCATTTCAGGCACGACGCCGCAACCGCTTGATCCAGCCAACCCCGATGAGCTGGGCGACACTCGGCAGCAAACCCTATCGGTCCTCACCCGCATGCAGGAGCAGCTGGCAACATTCGGCATGGACATGGGCGACGTAGTGAAGATGACCGTATTCCTAGTCGGCGGGCCCGAGAACGAGGGGCGGATGGATTCGGCGGCCATGAACGAGGTGTTCCGCACCTTCTTCGGCACCGCGGAACAGCCAAACCGGCCCACCCGCTCAACCGTCCAGGTGGCCGCGCTGGGCCGGCCGACCATGTATGTCGAGATCGAGGCGATCGCCGCAAAGGCTCCCTGAGCCGCCGGGGCTTCTCCCTTGCAACAAGGTAACGGCAAATGACTTTGGAAGAAGGCGGACGTAACTCCATGCGGGTGCCGACACACCGCGGAGTGCTCTCGATGATCGGCAAAATCGAAGGCGGCCTGGCGATGTACCAAGCCATGACCGCGCTCGGCCATTCGGCGGACTCAAATTTCACGACCCCCGCTGGCACTTACGGGGCGCGCGGCGGAATGCCGTCGTTCACCGACATCCTTACCCCCGCAGCAGATCGCCGCCGTGCTCACGCATGGGCGGCGATTTCTATGGCTATCGCGAACCCGTAACTGAGCAAGAGGCGGCATTGGCGGCCGGCTCGAGCTCGCCGGAAGGATGGCGTGCGCTAACGCGACCCGCTCTGCACAGACCCTTTTAGCGCAGCGCCGCGACGTCTGCCGGCTGCAGAGCGTCGGTATAGTCGTTCCCGAAATGCGTGCGCACGTAATTGACCACTTCTGCCACCTGCTCGTCGTCCATCATTTCGCCCACGGGCGGCATGCCGTTCAGTCCCCTCACCGCTACGTATGCGGGGTAGGCCTTGGAGGCGAGCTTCGCATTTCCGGCCAAGGACGGGTAGAATCCGGCGCCTTGCGCACCTTCGCCATCAGGCATGTGGCAGGCGGCGCACACGTTCATGTACAGCGCCTCGCCGGTGTTCTGGCTGAAACGCGGCGCGTTGCTGGCTATCGCCGCCGCTTCCGCATCGCCCCGCACGGGACCCGCCGAGTTCGGCCCAATCGGTGGCGCGTTCTGAGCGAAGGCGCTGGCGCCCAGCATGCCGAGAGCGGCAGCCGAAATGGCGATCATGCGTTGGTTGGTCATCGATGCTAAGCTACCTGAACGCGTTGATGCAGGCGCTCGATTGCGTCGAGCGCGGAGGTTATCGCGCCTTCCTGCCAAGCGCCGATGTAGGAGGCGTGCTCGCCGGCGAGCACCACCCTCCCGTCGATCTCGCATAGATTGTTGTAGTGGGCAGCGCGGGCCTCTTCGGTCCACCTGCCCGAGCAGCCCAGCGTCCACGGCACACGATGCCAAGCTACCGACATCCCGTTCATGAACTCATCGCGATATTGCGGGTGAATGCGCGCACCCCACTCGACCACGCGCTTGACCCGCTCCTCGGGTGGAAGCGAGGACATCTCGTAGGACGTAGCGCCGCCCATATACGCGCCGAGTAACACGGCGGGACCTTGTGAGCCGTAGCCGGTGCTGGGGTAGGAGATCTGCGAGTTTGGCAGGTCAGTAGTGGTGATGCCGCCGTATATCTGCTCGTCCTGCTCCCAGAAACGACGCTTGAACTCCAGCCCCACCTTCACGCTCGGTCCATAGGGCACAGCCCTGATCGCCAAGGCCATCGGGCCGCCGACATTCAGCGGAATCTGCGCGAGGATCGATAGCGGGATGGTGCAGATGCAGTAATCGGCCCGAGCCGTCAGCCGGTCGCCGGCGACGGTATCGAGATACTCCACGGTTACCCCGCCGTCGTCCTGGTGGATCGCTGTCACCTTACTGTTCAAACGCACCATCGAGCCGACCGCCCGCTCGAAGCCCACCGCGATCTGATCCATGCCGCCCACCGGCTGGAAGATGGCTTGCTGGTGCTCGTTCGTCAGGTGGCTGCCGAGGCTGCTCCACAGGCCCGACTGGAGCACCGTGGACAGCTCGAGCGGTTCCGAGGGGATGGGCACGGCGGTCAGCCCGCCACCGGGACCCTTCTCCCACCCGCGCCGCGTGGAGGAGGCGTTGCCCTTCACATACCGCATGTCGCTATCGAGGGCCCCCCAGCTGCGCAGTGATTCGAGCAGGATCTCCGCATCCTCTGCGGTGACCGCGTCATCCAGCGCGTTCTGGCGCACCGCCTTACCCAGCAGCTCGGCGATGTGGCCGTGATAGTCGCCTTGGATCGTCTTAAAGCGCTGCGGCTTGCCGTCAAACGCCGATGTCGAGTGGACATAGGCGTTATGATTGTTCTGCTGAAACGGCTCGAGCGCTACGCCCAGCTCGTTGCAGTAGTGGATCACGCCGCCATGCTCGGTGGGGATGCGCCAAGGGCCCGGGTTGAGGTAATTGCCCTGCGCGAACTGGCAGGTCTGCGTGCAACCGCCCAGTTCGGTGTAGCTATCGCCGCCGCGCAGCGTCCAGGTCCGGCCGCCCACTTTGGGATTGAACTCCAGCACCTGGACCGAGTAGCCGGCCCGGCTGAGCTCCAGCGCGCAGACCATCCCGGCGAGACCCGCCCCGAGGATGACAATTGAGGTTCCCTTAGCGTCGCCCTCGAGCCTGATCGGCCCGGTGAAGGTGGAAGCTCGCGCCTGCCCCAGCGGTGCCATCGCCATCAGCATCGCGGTCGCGCTCGCCGTTTTGCCGATCATGGCCAGCAAGTCACGCTTGCTCATGGCAAATTGGGAGGGTTCAGTCATGCACGTCCTTGTTGCGGCCGAGGCTGCCCGGCATTCGGCGAGCAAAGACCGGGCTAGGCAGACTTTCAGCCCGCGTGACAGGAAAAGGGATACGCTGTTTGACTTATTCCTATCCGGCACCCGCTGCCTCGAACGTGATTACTTGCAAGTGTGCTAAGCAGCTGCCAAGTGTATGGATGTCTGCAATGCAGGAAGCGTCGCAAGCGTCAGGCTGTGGATTGAAGCGCTGAATCGTCACGGCTCGTACTCTTTCGCGGTCTGCCTTCATGGAGGCTGCCAGACAGCGCACCTCAAGGCCATGTGTGAACGTGCTGCCGGCTCTCGGTGCCTCAGTTGCGCTTGCGACATAGTGCGGTGTCCAGTTAGCGACACGACCAGCGGTGCGGTGATCCCAAGCGCATACCCATTCTCATGAAGCGTTCCGCGCCGGGCTCTCGCCATGGGCTTCGCGATCGCCGACGATTAACTTGGCGTCGCGACGCTTGGCACTTCACAGCCCGCTCAGTTCATCATCACTTGAGCGTCTAGAAGGTCACGCAACGATAGCTTGAGGAAGATGAGCGGATCGGCTCACGGAGTTGATCAGAACAGCCGCTACTGCTTGCCTTCCGGAAGCCAAGCGTTGCCCACGCGCCGACAGTGCCGCTCCGATCGGGTACGTTCGCGAAATGGATGAATGGCAGCTCTTATGAAGCGCGAAGACAGCCCTGAACGGCGATCATTTGGTACGTAGCTGGCGCACTGCCCTTCCGCGCCTCTTGCGGGCCCGCCAAGTTGGGACCAGGGCGGCCCAGGGTCTGAAATGCTACGCCATTCATTCGGGCAGCTGCTGGATCGCGCTTGACGGGGCCGCTGACCCGGTCGAGCTGCAAGCTGGCGACTACGTCCTGATCCCTGGCCCGACTGCGTTCCGGGTCTACAGCGCGGTCGATGCACCGGTGACGGACGCCTATGCATTCTTCCCCTCCTTTCCTGCCGGAGAGGCTGGTGTGCTGAACGGGGGTGGAGACTGCTCGGGCGTCGGTGGGTTCTTCATCTTCGCGGGGCTTCATTCCGAGCAGCTGCTCGGCATCCTGCCCGCCATCGTCCACATCCGGGCCGAGGCGACGCGGGCGGCGCTCGCCTGGCTGATCGATCGGCTGATGGGCGAGTTGCGTACGCCGCAGCCGGGTGGCACCCTTCTGGCAGGTCACCTTGCCTAAATGCTGCTGATCGAAGCGTTGAGGCTCCACCTCGCCGAAGGCTCATCCCGAAGCGCCGGATGGCTGTTCGCGCTCGGGGACAAGCAGATAACCGCCGTGATCGCGGCGATGCACGCTGAGCCGGCCCGGCCTTGGACACTGGCCGACCTAGCCCGCATCGGTGGCATGTCGCGCTCCAGCTTCGCGGTCCGTTTCAAGAACAGCGTGGGCGAGCCGGCGATGGACTATCTCACTCGCTGGCGGATGATGGTCGCGGCCGACCGGCTGGCGTCCGGGCGGGTATCAATCGCGAGCGTTGCGCCAACTGTGGGGTACGAGCCCGAAAGCGCGTTCGGCGCCGCCTTCAAACGCACGATCGGCCGCAGCCCGCGACAGTTCGCGCAGGCGCATCGCCAACAAGACTGAACCGCGCTCCTAACTGCCTAAAGTCGCTGTGTCCTACCCGAGATATGGGTTGAGAAGTGGAGGCGCGCCCGCTGCATCGAGGCGACGCTGCTGCTCGACCGAGAGCGCCACGTCGAGCGAGGCGATGTTCTCCACCAACTGCTCCGGCCGGCTGGCGCCGACCAGCACCGAGGGCACGCCGGGACGCTGGACGACCCAGGCCAGCGCCACTTGCGCCATCGGACGACCGACTTCCGCCGCCACCTCCCGCAGCGCACCAACGATGGTGAAGTTGCTTTCGGTGAAGAGCATGCCTGCGTAGGGATTGTCGGCATTGAGCCGGCCGTCGCTACCGCCTTCCTGCGCCTCGCCCGCCCGGTTCGGCAGGCTGCCAGCAGGGCCAGCCTCGCGCACTTTATCGCGACCATATTTGCCGGTCAGCATGCCAGCACCTAGCGGGCTCCAAGCCACCAGACCCATCCCAATCGCCTGTCCCGCAGGCAGCACGTCTAACTCCACGCCACGATCGATCAGCGAGTAGGAGTATTGCAGCCCAACCGGCTCAGGCAGACCGAGCTCGCTTGGCGCAAGATCAACTCGTTCAGCTTCGGCTTCAGCATGCTTGTATCGCTTCCGAGGGCCTTCTGAGCCGCGATGTTGACGCGTAGGTTTGCGATCGCCGCCTTTCAGGTTTCGATCTTGGATGATTGCGTCGTATCCCGCCGTGTTTACACTAGCTTCCAGAAGCACCTGCAGACCGTGTTCAAAAGAGCAGGCCTGATAGTAGGTGTTCACCAGACGGATCATCTCGTCCACTGGGTAGACATCGTTGTTGATTTGCCTCTTGGCAACAATTTCCGTGAGAATACCCGAACGACGGCCATCAATAGACCTAGTTGTCGCCTAGACGATCTGATTTTCTTTAGAAATTCGCGTTTATGGGATCCTGCGTGCCGCTGGTGATCGCAGCGCCGCCAGACAGAATCGACTTCGCTAATTCACCTCCGACGAAAGGATGAATAGCCTGCCAGAGATCTTTGAGGCGAACCGGGTGTTGCATATCAATCACCAAGATATCCTTTGATCTTCTCTATAATCTCGGTTTTAACACTCGGCGCAAGTAGCTTGCTGGAGACCATTTGAAGGTAAAGCGACGCGGTGAGGGTCCGCACCGCCTCCACCTTTCCCGTGGCGACCAAAGGTCTGACGTGACTGTCCAGAAGGATGGCGGCGGCATCGCCCTCAACGATGCGTCGCAACACCGCACCCGGATACCAACCCGTCTCCTTCACGTTCTCGGAAGGAAGACCAAGCGACGCTAACTGCGCGAGCGCCCAAGCGCGATGAGTGCCTCCTTCCGGGACGATCGCTTGGTACCGACTGATCATGTCCTCGTCGCGCCCGCACTGGGCAATATAGGAGGGGCTTGCGTACAGAGAGCAGCTGTCGACGCTCAGTATTGAAGTGCTCAGCTGTGGATTTGAGATGATCCGGTCCGCTCGCAGTAATCCTATCGCGTCCTCGCCGCGGATCACAACCTCTTGAATGAGATCTTGCCTGTCTATCACTTCGAAGGACAGTTCGACCCCGGATTGTGCCAGCTTCGTGTCCCCAAGTTCGCACTCGATCGTGCTGAAGAAATACTGGCGGACAAGGACGTTCAGCTTGCGGGGCGCTGCGCTCGGCCTGCCGAGCCGTTCTAAACCTCGTTGCAAGTCCAGCATCTTCTGCGCGTCGGACCTCAGCATCTCGCCGTGTTCCGAAAGCGCCAGCCTTGCCCCTCGCCTTCGCTCGAACAGAAAACTACCCAGCTTTGCCTCAAGAGCTCGGATCTGCTTGCTGATGGTGGGCTGGCTAATGCCAAGCCGATCGGCGGCGACACGCATCGATCCGCTGTCAGCGACACAGAGAAAGGTTTCGAGCTGGCGCGCAGTTGGCATGATCCCAAAGTAATAGCCCTTTAGCTATCGAAGTAATAGCCGGTGATTGCGTTGCTTCCTTTCTCGCCGACGATCATCACGCTCTCAGGCGTGCATCCAGACACGCGGTGATTTCCGGGAGGAGGGGCCATGAAGAATTCGCTCGCATTCACGAGTCTTGGAGCGCTGGCGATCGGCCTGCTGCCGACGACGGCCTCTGCGCAGGAGCGGCCCGAGTCCGCTCAAGCGGAGCCCGTGAGGGCCGAGGCTGAAGCGGGCTCCAACGGCGACATCATAGTGACCGCGCAATTTCGCGGCCAGCGCCTGCAGGACACGCCCATCGCGATCACCGCGCTCAGCGGCGAGGCGATCGAGCAGCGCGGGCTGACGCGGATCACCGACATTACCGACACGGCGCCCAACGTGGTGATGAAGCCGTCCGGATCGGTCTACGGCCCTGCGGCCACCCTGTTCATCCGCGGCGTGGGGCAGATGGACTCCAGCTTCGCCCTCGAGCCGGGCGTCGGACTGTATATCGATGACGTCTATCGCGGGATCACCTTTGGCTCGATGCTCGATCTGCTCGACCTCGATCGGGTGGAGATCCTGCGGGGCCCGCAGGGCACGCTGGCGGGGAAGAACTCGATCGGCGGCGCGGTGAAGCTGTTCACCCGTGTTCCGCAGGGGGACGGCACGGGCTATGTCGAGGGCACGATGGGATCCTTCGATCGCCTGGATCTCCGCGCCGCCGCGGACATCGCGATCGTGCCGGATCGGCTTTTCGCACGGATCTCCGGCGTGACGCGCCACCGCGACGGCTATGTGACGCGCCTCGATTACAATTGCGCCAACCCGACCGGGCCACGGGCCCCGACCTCCACCGCGACGGGCCCGGACTGCGTGGCCGGGCGCGAGGGCGGCCAGGATTATACGGCTGGACGCCTCGCCCTGCGCTGGCTGGCGACCGACCGGATCGAGGTCAATCTCGCCGCCTCTCGCCTGGTCGACAATAGCGAGCCGGCCGCGACCAAGCTGATCTCGCTGAACTCGCCGGCCGCCAACACGCCGGGCTTCCTGGACCGGAGCGTCTTCATCACGCCGCCGGAGAGCTACACCAATTATTCCAACTACCAGATCCAGTCGTTCACCGACCCGGCAAGCCAACTGGGCCTTCCCGGAACCGGCACCCATCCGCCGACCGCATTCCCGATAAACAATCGCATCCGCGCATGGGATGTCGCCGGCACAGTGGATGTGGAGCTGAGCGACGATCTGGCCCTGCGCTCCATCACCGCGTACCAGGTAACCGACGGGCGCTACAGCACCGACAATGACGGTACGCCGTTCGGTATAAGCGGCGGCGTGTTTCGGCAGGAGTTCCGCCAGTTCACCCAGGAGCTGCGCCTGAACGGCGCGATCGGGACGCTCCTCGACTGGACCCTTGGCGGGTTCTACTTCCATGGGGACGGCACGCTGTCGGGCGTCAATTTCGTCTCGCCCAGCCTCCCGAACCAGACCGTGAACACCACCGAGGATGAAATCCCGAGCACCAGCAAGTCGGTGTTCGCGCATGGCGTGTGGCATGTGACCGATCGTCTCAATCTCACCGGCGGTATCCGCTATACGGAGGACGAGAAGAGCTACCTCTTCTTCAGGGGCAACCCGTTCGTGCCGGGCCAGCCTGCCTACACCGCGGCCGCGAACATCAGCGGGCTGGAATCGGCCTTTAGCGACACGCGGTGGGACTTTCGTGCGAATGTCGACTACCGGTTCACAGACGACATTCTCGGCTATGCCCAGTACTCCACCGGCTACCGCGGCGGCGGTGTAAACCCGCGCCCCTTCATCGTGGAGCAGGCCGTCCCCTTCGGGCCTGAGACATTAGAGGCTTACGAGATCGGCCTGAAGAGCGATCTGTTCGACCGCGTCCTGCGCCTGAATCTGTCTGCCTTCATTAACGATTACAAGGACATGATTTTCTCGAACACCGCGCCGACCATTGTCAATGGCGTGGTACTCAGCCCAGTAAACGCAACCCTTGTGAATGCCGGCGATGGACGCTTCATGGGCGTGGAACTCGAAGCAAGCCTGCAACCCGTCGACGGTCTCTTCATCGACGGCAATGTCAGCTATCTCGATTTCGAGTTGCAGCGGATCGGGGCCGCTGGCGCTACGATCACCGGCATCAGTCTCGACAATGTCGCACCTTACGTAACGAAGTGGAAGGCGGCTGCCGGCATTCAGTACCGGTACGATATGGTCGGCCTGGGCTCGCTCACCCCCCGGCTGGACGTTGCCTATCAATCGTCGTTCTATACGAACATCGACAATGACCCGGCATCGCTGACGCCGGCCTACACCGTCTTCAATGGCCGCCTCACGTGGGACTCTCCTGATCAGGAGTGGCAGGTGGCGTTGGCTGTCACCAATCTGTTCGACCGCTTCTACTACCAGAACAAGTTCCGCGGACCGGCCATCGCTTCGGTCACCGGACAACCGGCTCCGCCGCGGCAATGGTCGCTGAGCCTAAGGAAGAACTTCTGATGGCCTCCGAACTTCGGCATGATGGCGCGAGGGGAAAGGTCAGGGGCGAGCCGATGCGCACGACGTTTCTGATCGCCGCCAGTTGCGTTAGTCTAGCGGCGAGCGGATGCGCGCAGCAGCAGGAGAGCGGCGTGCCCGCGGGTTCCGCGGGCGCGCAGGCGACGCATATAGATCCGCTGGGCGAGCCCGGCGACCGGCAGGTCTATTTCGGCGACCTGCACCTGCACACCAGCTACTCGCTTGACGCGGCCGCCGCCAAGACGGAGACCACGCCCGACGACGCCTATCGCTTCGCGAAAGGGGAGGCGGTCAGCTATCTCGGCCGCATGCATCGGCGGCAGGCGCCGCTCGATTTCCTCGCGGTGACCGACCACGCCGAATATCTTGGCAATGTCGCCCGGGCCATGCGCGGCGAGATCACGCTGCCCGGCAATTCGGCCGAATGGTCGCGTCTGTTCGCGCATCAGGGCGGGGCGACAATGTTCGAATTGTTCTCCTATGCCGTCGCCGGCCTGTATGGGGAGGATCGCCCCGGGCTCCTCGACCCGGCCCTGAGCCACGACACCTGGTTCCAGACCATCGCTGCGGCCGATCGGCACTACCAGCCGGGCCGCTTCACCACCTTTGTCGCGTTTGAATTTTCGCCCACCTTCCGCAGCAACCGTGCGCATCTTCACCGCAACGTGATCTTCCGCGGGCCCGAATACCCGGCCATGCCGTTTTCGGCGGTGGACTCGCTGCACCACGAGGCGCTGTGGGCCTATGCCGAAAACAACCGCCAGCGCGGGATCGACTCACTGATGATCCCGCACAATGCCAATCTCAGCTACGGCCTCGCCTTCCCCTTCAACGACACATACGGGCAACCGATGAGCGTGGATTACGCCGCGCTCCGTAAGCGGAACGAGCCGCTGGTCGAGATCACGCAACTCAAGGGCACCAGCGAAACGAGGCCGGAACTCTCCCCGGAGGACGAATTTGCCGATTTCGAGCTCATCGCATCGGACGGCGATATCGGCGGCTCCTATGTTCGCTCGGGCATGCAGCGCGGCCTGCAATTGGCGGAGACGCTGGGCGTCAATCCCTTCGAGCAAGGCTTCGTCGGCGCGACCGATTACCATTCGGGCATCTCGACGACGGACGAGGACAATTATCCCGGCGCGCTCGGCCTGTCGGACGACCAGGCAAATGCGGCGGCCATCCTCACCGAAAGCTCGGCGGTCATCGGCAGCCCGCTGGCCGATCTCAGCGCATCGGGGCTGACCGGCGTCTGGGCGGAAAGCAACACGCGCGAGGCGCTGTTCGATGCTTTGCGCCGGCGGGAGACCTTCGCCACCTCCGGGCCGCGGATGCGGGTGCGGCTGTTCGCGGGCTGGGGCAATGCCGATGGCCTGACCCGGCAGGCAGGCTGGGCCGCGCAGGCCTATCGCTGGGGCGTGCCGATGGGCGGCAACCTGTCCGCCCCTCCCGCCGGCACGCGGGGACCCACCCTGATCGTCCAGGCGGCGAAGGATCCGCAATCGGGCAATCTCGACCGCATCCAGATCGTGAAGCTGTGGCGGGAGGCAGGGGAATCGCGTGAGATGATCTACGATGTTGCCTGGTCACCGGGGCGCACACGCCTGCCAAACGGCAGGCTCCAGCCGGTCGGCAACACGGTCGATGCGGCGCGCGCTTCCTACACCAATACGATCGGCGCGACGGAGCTGGTCGGCACCTGGACCGACCCGGATTTCGATCCGACACAGCGAGCGTTGTATTATGCGCGGGTGATCGAGATCCCGACGCCGCGCTGGGCAACCTACCTCGCGGTGGCGAGCGGTGTGCCGCTGGCGCCCGCGACAAAGGCGTCGCTGCAGGAACGGGCCTGGACCTCACCGGTGTACTACACCCCATGAGCGCCAGGCGCATCCGGGCTGCCGTTGCCGCCGTCTCGCTCTCGGCGTTGGCCGCCTGCACGCAAGCGGTTGAGCCCTCGCCCGATGCACAGGACGCCCTGCTCGCCCGCAGCGCGGCAGTGGACGCGCCTGTTTCAGGTGACCGCGTGCTGCTTTGGGGCGACACGCACGTCCACTCTATCAACTCGATCGATGCGTTCGGCACCGGCTTTGCCAGCGCCGACATCGACACCGCCTACCGGTTCGCGCGCGGCCTGCCGGTGGTCTTCCCCAAGACAGGGCAGAAGGTGCAGATCGACCGCCCGCTCGACTTCATGGTGATGGCCGATCACGCGGTCAGCCTGTCGGCCTCGACCCGGCTGCTGGCCCGCGAGGAGGGCATCATGCGCCTTCCCATCGCCCGGCGCCTGCTGGAGATCTTCGCCGAGCAAGGCGGGCAGGCGCTCACCCGCGCGCAGATGTTCGGCGCCGGGCTGACAGAGGAGGAATGGCGCGCTTACCGCGGGCAGATCTACACGCCGGAATTCCTTGCCACCAGCTGGTCCGGCCAGATTGCTGCGGCCGAGCGGCACAACCGGCCCGGTACCTTCACGGCCCTGATCGGGTGGGAATGGACCTCCGCGCCAGGCGGGCGCAACCTGCACCGGGTGGTCTTCACCAACGTGGACGGGCAGGTCGCGGACCAGTTCATCCCCTTCGCAAACTACATGAGCGACCAGCCCGAAGATCTGTGGGCCTTCCTCGGCCAAACAAAGGCCCGCACCGGGGCCGATTTCGTCGCCCTGCCGCACAATTCTAACCTGTCCGACGGCCGCATGTTCGAGCTGATCGACATGGAGGGCAAGAGCTTCGACGCCGCCTACGCCACGGCCCGACAGCTGTGGGAGCCGGTGGTCGAGGTGACGCAGTACAAGGGTACGTCGGAAACGCACCCGGCGCTCTCCCCGCGGGACGAATTCGCCGATTTCGAGTTGCGCGACCGTTTGCTCACGGGCGATCCGATCGAACCTTCTCCGGGCTCCTACGTGCGCAGCGCGCTGCTGCTGGGGCTGGCGGAGGAGATGCGGATCGGCGTGAACCCGTTCAAATACGGGATGGTCGGGTCCACCGACAGCCATACCGGCCTGTCCTCGCAGGAGGAAGACGACTTCTTCGGCAAGATGGGCGAGGATTATTTGCCACGAGAGCGGGTCGGGCCGAATGCCTCCACCACCGTCGCCTTCCCCGCGGCCGAGATGTCCGCCGGTGGGCTGGCCGCTGTTTGGGCCGACCGGAACGATCGGCAGGCCCTATTCGAGGCGTTTCGCCGGCGCGAGGTCTACGGCACAACGGGCCCGCGCATGGCGGTGCGGCTGTTCGCCGGCCACGGCTTCAACCAGGCGGACGTGAGGGCGCGCGACTACGCGAAGATCGGCTATCGCAAGGGCGTGCCAATGGGGGGGACGCTTATCCGCCGCTCCGACGGCGCCGCACCCCAGCTCGCCATTCGCGCCGTGAAGGATCCCGATGCGGCGCACCTTGACCGGGTCCAGGTGGTGAAAGGCTGGGTGGCGGCCGACGGCAGCTTGCAGGAGAAGGTATTCAATGTCGCATGGTCGGGCAACCGCACCTTGCGCGCGGACGGTACGCTGCCCGCGGTGGGCAACAGCGTGGACCTGTCCACTGGCCGCTACACCAACACGATCGGCGCGGCCGAGCTGACCACCTTGTGGACCGATCCGGAATTCGATCCGGGGCGGCCTGCCTTCTACTACGTTCGCGTGCTGCAGATTCCGACGCCAAGGCATCACCTGTTCGATGCGCTTGCAATGGGCTTGGACCCGCGAAGCATGGACCTTCCACCCACGCTGCAGGAGCGCGCCTGGACCTCTCCCGTATGGTATCGCCCATGACGATCAGACATTGGCGGCGGGAGCCGCTGGTCCATTTCCTGGTCGCCGGCGGCGCACTGTTCGTCCTCGCCAGCATGTGGGGGGCGGAGGCAGAAGCGGGTCAGCGCCTGAGGATCGATCGCGATGATCTGCTGGTCTTCATGCAGGGCCGCGCGCAGGTCTACGACGAGCAGACCTTTGGCGCCCTGCTGGATGAAATGCCCCGGGTCGAGCGGCAGAAGCTTATCCGGGACGCGGCGCTGCAGGAGGCGCTCTACCGCGAAGGGCAGGCGCTTGCCCTGGCCGAGGCCGACCCGTTGATCCGCCAGCGGATCGTTCAGCAGATGCGGCTGATGTTGATGGAGGAAGCGGCCGCCGACCTCAGCGTCACACCGGCGGAGGTGCAGACCTATTATCAAGGCAACCGCGCACAATATGCGATCCCGCCGAGCATTACCTTTACCCACGTCTTTTTCGCAGGCGAAGGCGCCCGGCCCGCCGCTCAGGTGGCGCGCGAGCGGCTGCGCGCCGATGCCGTGCCGCTGGCGCGGGCCAGCGAGTTCGGCGAGCGTTTCCTCTACCAGCTCAACTATTCGGAAGCCTCGCAGCCGCTCGTTGCCAGCCATTTTGGCGAGGGCTTCGCGCGGTCGGTCTTCGACCTGGAACCGGGGCGATGGCAGGGTCCGTTCCGATCCGAGCATGGGTGGCATTTGGTCCTGCCTGTCGCGGTGCAGACGGCACGAGAGCCCACTTTCGATGACATTGCCGAACAGGTGAGCGCCGACGCCCTCGCCGAGAAGCGGCAGCGCGCCGCCGACGGTGCGCTGGACCAATTACTCGCCCGTTATGAGCTGGACCTAGGGGACGGGATCGACTCTTGATCCGGGCAGCCCTGCTCTTGCTGCTGGCGACACTGGCGCTGGTGTCGGCTCCCGCGCTGGCGGACGACAATCGTCCGCTCAGCGTCTCGATCACGGCACAGGGTGAGGACACCTACCGCGCGGCGTGGAAGATTCCGGCCAATGTGGAGGCGCGGCACCTGCCGGATCTGTCCGTCCGCTCCTGTGAGGCGCGCGGCCGTCCTCGCCAGTGGTCGGACACGCTGGGCCACTGGCGCGAAGTGATGTGGCGCTGCCCGGAAGGGATCGTCGGCGTCCCGATCGATATTGCCTATCCGCTCGCCAATCCGAACCTCGCGACCATCGTCCGCTACCGTCCGGAGGACGGAGCCGATCCGCAGACGCTGCTGCTGCAGCCGCAGGACACCGCCTTTCGGCTCGCCGAGGCGGGCGACGAAGGGAGCAGTTTCACCGACTTCGTCGTCTTGGGGATCGAGCACATCTGGATCGGCATCGATCACCTGCTGTTCGTTGCCGGACTGATCTTCGTCGCTGGCACGCCGCGCCGCGTGCTGGCCACCGTGACCGGCTTCACCATCGCCCACTCGGTCACGTTGGCCGTCGCGGCGCTTGGATGGGTGCGGCTGCCGATTGCAGCGATCGAAGGAGTGATCGCGCTCAGCATCGTGTTCCTTGCCGTGGAAATCGTGAAGGGGCCGCGCGACACGCTCACCTGGCGCCGGCCGATGATCGTCGCGAGCGCCTTCGGCCTGTTGCATGGTTTCGGATTTGCCGCAGTGCTGGCCGAGATCGGCTTGCCGAGGGACAATGCCCTCCTTTCGCTGTTCGCCTTCAATGTCGGGATAGAGATCGGCCAGATGGTCTTCGCGCTTGCGGTGATGGCCGGGCTTCGCATGCTTGCCTCGGCGGCTCGCCACACCGCTCACGCTTCGCAAGGCGCGAAGCTGGCAGGCTATGTCGTCGGCACTCTCGCCAGCTTCTGGATGTTCGAGCGGCTGCTCGTCTAATCTGGGGCCCGATGCCGATAACGAAAAGGCGCGCTGGCTCTATCAGAGGACGCTCGTCAATATTGCTAGGCGCCGGGTAGTGTGGCCGAGAATGTCCGATTACAACGCCACTGCGCACGTTGGCCAGCTGCAGTTCTGCAGTAAAGGCAAAGCTTGCGGCAACAGCTGCATCGCGCGGGAGAAAGCTTGCCACAAGGAAAAGGGCTGTGCCCGCAATGCCTAGCAGGGAGTGTGGTGCGGCCACTGCATTGCCGTCGCCTCCCTCGTAGGGCCCACGCGGAACCGATGACGAGGTTCCAGCCTTGTTATTCAGATGCACGAAAGTTCCTCACCTACGATCAGGCTCGCCGAGCACGAGCTCCCCGAATTACTGGGCAAGCCGTACGAGGAGGCATTGGAAGAGCTTCAGCAGAAGCTAGCGGAAATTTTGGTCAGCCATATCGTCCACAAGAAGCGGAGTGTCATCGTCTTCGAAGGGTGGGATGCGGCCGGAAAAGGCGGAGCGATAAAGCGTCTCACCGCAGAGTGGGATCCGCGCGCATTTTCAGTTTGGCCGATTTCTGCTCCAACGGGGGAAGAGAAGGCGCACAATTTTCTCTGGCGCTTCTGGAAGCGTTTGCCCGCGGCAGGCGAGATCGCTGTATTCGACCGCAGCTGGTACGGCAGGGTTCTGGTGGAACGAGTGGAAGGCCTGGCAAGCGAGGCAGAGTGGCGCCGGGCCTACAGCGAGATCAAGCAGTTCGAGGCGCAGCTCGAGGCAGACGGAACCACCATTGTTAAGCTGTTCCTGCATGTATCGGCTAAGGTGCAGGATGAACGCCTGAAGGCCCGACTGGAGCATCCATGGAAGCGGTGGAAAGTGACACCGGAAGACTTCCGAAATCGAGAGCGGCGCGCTGATTATCACGCAGCCATTGAAGAAATGTTTGACCGGACACACACTCCCGCGGCTCCCTGGACGATCATCAATGGCAACAAAAAGAAGCCAGCGAGGATTGCTGCTCTGCAGGCCGTCTGCGATCGTCTGGCCCCGGTAACGCCTTCAGAGCCGCCGCCCGCTCCGGAAGAGGTAATGAAGCTGGCCCGAGGCGCGTTCGGCTGAAAGCCCCCCATGGGCGCGTGATTATCGTCTTGCCCGAAGCGGCAAACTGGCTTCCCAACGATGCTCCGGCTTCGCCCTATTGCGGCCAACCTTTCGAAACATTGGCCATAAAGCGCGGGTTGGGGAACTCCCACGGTCACCGTGCGCTCGGCGGTCGCCGCTCGCGCCAACTCGGCAAGCCGGCTCTCGACTTGTACCCACCTTCGAAAGGCGACTCATGGCCATTTAAGCTGTCTTATTTGATCTCGACGGCACTCTCGCTGACAGCAATGATTTCCATGTGCCGGCCTGGTAGGAGGCGTTCGCAGGTGTCGACGCCGAGTTCGACCGGCAAGTCATCCACGGCCAGATCGGCAAAGGCGCTGACATGCTTGTACCCTCCCTACTGCCGAATGCCGACGAGAAGACCCAAGGGGCGCTCGGCGAGGTGCATGGGGAAGCGTTCAAAGCGAAGTTCTTGAAACAGGTGAAGCCATTTCCAAGGGCGCGCGAACTTCTTCAGCGCGTCAAGCAGGCGGGGCAGCAAGTGGTGCTCGCCTCGTCCGCATCTCAGGCCGAGCTCGACCATTATCCCGATCTGCTGGATGCCCATGACATCGTGTCTGCAACGACCAGCGCTGACGATGTCGAGAATACAAAGCCGGCTCCCGACATCTTCGCGACCGCACTCAGAAAGGCGGAGCTTCTCTCCGCAGAGCAGGTGATCAAACAGCTTTGCGACGAGAACCAGACCCACGAGCGGCCGTTCAGATCGCCCTCCCCGCTCCCCAACGCACTCGGGCAAATTGGGGATGCCGGCGCGCACCGTGCCTCCATACCACTCATTTGGCCATCCTTCCGCATTTCTGTTGCGCCTGTAGGAGACACGCAGGAGGCCTCGGCAGGCAGCGAGAGAATACAGACACTTCGGGTAGCCGGTCAGTCGCGGACAGCCGCTTCGACTTGCCCCAGCGTGCGATCGACCTCTTCGCTCGTATTATAGTGAACGGGCCCGATGCGGACGCCGCCATCTTCGAGACCCAGTTTGCGGTATATTTCGAGCGCGTAATTGTGTCCGTGCCAGACTTGAATGCCATCGTCCGACAAAGCCGATGCGATCTGCGAAGCAGGGATGCCCTCGGCAACGAAGCTGACAGTCGACACACGGCGTCTGAAGTCGACCGGATTGGTGATGCCGAGCACTCGTATTCCGCGGATGCTAAGCAACCCTTCAATCAACCGCCACGTGAGGCCATCCTCATAAGCTTTCATAGCCTCATAGCCAGCGCTCAGCCGCGTACGCAGCTCTGATCCCGCAGGCTGGCCGTAAGCTTCTCCAAGATTCGCAATGTAGTCGATCGCAGCGTGCACACCGGCCAGTTGCTCGCGGTTGGTGGTTCCGGTCGTGAAGCGGCCGGGAAGCTCGTCGGAGACGGCGCGGACTTTATACGCGCGAAGAGCCAGCAGTCGGTCGCGGCGGCCCCAAAGCATCGCGTAGTGAGGTCCGAAGAACTTGTAGGCTGAGCACACGAGGTAGTCGCAGCCCAGTGCGGCGACGTCGATCAGGCCATGTGGCGCATACTGAACCGCGTCGACGAACAATTGCGCTCCGCACGCGCGAGCAATACGCCCGACCCCTTCGACATCGTTGATCGTTCCGGTCACGTTGCTGGCGTAATTGAAGGCGATCAGCCGCGTACGGTCGGTCACCAGGGCGGCGAGATCGTCCAGATCGAACGCGAAGGTATCATCGGAGAAATCCAGCCAGCGGACCACCAGACCGCGGTCCTCGGCTGCCATAAGCCAGGGCGCGATGTTGGCGTCGTGATCCATGCGCGTGAGGATGATCTCGTCGCCTGGCGCGAAATCTGCGCAGATGACACGCGACATGCCAAAGGTCAGTGTCGTCATGCTCTGCCCGAAGAACACTTCTCCAGAATGCGGCGCATTCACGAACAACTCGCCCGCGCGATGTGCGGCGTTCACCAGCTGCTCCGCAGCCACGGACGTGGCGAACGAGCCACCCAGATTGGCGTTCTTGTAGAACATGGCTTGGTTCATTTGCTCGACCACCGAATGCGGAACCTGCGTTCCGGCTGGATTGTCGAAGAAGACGATCGGCCTGCCGTCCTGCTCTCGCCGAAGGGCCGGGAAGTTTGCGCGGATCCGCTCTACGTCGTAGGTCATGTCAAAGGCTTGGCTGCGCGCTGCTGTCTGCGCAAGTAGAGACTGGCGCATCCAGCTTTGGGCGCTCCTGAAAAGGGTCGCTGTCGGTTCGCAACCAAGAGAATGGGAAAGCCGACCAAAAACTGTCGCAGCCGGTATCACCAGAAGTATGAGCCTAATAAGTCGACAGGACGAGGTCACGTTCGGCTGAAAGTTTCCTGCTGGAGGATCAATGCAAGCTAAGTTTTTAGGAGTTGCCATCGCAGCTGCTCTACTCTCCGGGAACGCATTGGCTCAGGAGGAGAGGCCGGCTTATGTCAGGGCGCTAGCAGCGGGCTACAAAGCCGCTTTCATGTGCAGCAACCTGTTCAATGGCGGCCTTTCCGAAGAGCAGACCGAGCTAGACGACCTGAGGGGCACATATAGCAGCCTCAATGAACTGTTTGCGACCCTGCCAGCGTCCGTGGATCGGCAGCGAAAGGTCGTATCCGTCCCCTATGACGAGACCATGCCGCCCAGGATCGCTGCCTGGCGTCCTAGTCTCGGATGCGCTCAGCTTCCGATCGGCGCAGCGCAAGATGCGGTGGATACTTTGCCCCGCATGAGCGTCGCGCCGCCCTATCTCGATGCTTTGCCTTGGCCGATGGGCGACCGAGACGCGGCCGCGCCTCCTCGAGGCGATGCCGCGGCGTTGCAGCAGATCGTAGCACAAGCCTTCGACCGGCGAACGTACGGGCAGGGAAGCGAAACGACCGCAGTGCTCGTCGTCCAGAACGGGCGCATCGTTAACGAGCGGTATCGACCGGATCTGAACATGCACTCGTCGCAGCGGACCTGGTCGGTTGCAAAGAGCATTGCCGGCACGGTCGTCGGGGCAGCCGTTCAGCAAAAGTTGATTGACGTGGAGGCGGCCGCACCCGTGCCGGAGTGGCAGCGCCCCGGCGATCCTCGCCAAAGGATCACCACCGGTCAGCTGCTTCGCATGGCGAGCGGCCTGCACAGCGATCATGCGGGGAACCGGACCGATGCGCTTTACTTTGGCGGCGTTGCGGTCGTTGATCAGGCCGCTGGCTTGCCGTTGGTCGCCGAGCCAGCAACCGTGTTTCGGTATGCCAACAACGACACGGTGCTGGCCATCCGTGGCCTCCAGCATGCCTTGGGCGATGGGGAGAAGTCGCTGCGTTTCCCTTTCGAGTCCCTCCTGTGGAAGATCGGGATGACTCGGACGGTACCGGAAACCGATTGGAGGGGGCATTTCATTATGTCGAGCCAGGTCTGGACAACGGCGAGGGATCTCGCCCGTTTGGGCCTGCTTCATATCAACGACGGTGTCTGGCAAGGAACCCGCATCCTGCCGGTGGGATGGCAGGATTATGTCCGCCAACTTGGGCCAGCTCAGCCAAGTGAGGGATACGGCTATGGCGCCACTTGGTGGACCTTTCCCGAAGGTTCTGGACTGCCGCAAGATGCGATCGTCGCTCGCGGCAACCGCGGACAGTACTTGGTCGTCATCCCCTCTCGCGAACTGGTGATCGTCAGGCGCGGCTTCGATGCAGCAGGCATGACATTTGATCTGACGGAGTTTACGCGGGATCTGCTGGGGACGCTTCCCGCGTGAGCAAAAGGAGGCGGCGGTGGCAGCCATCACCCAACGAGATTGGCAGGATCGAAGGCTAAGAGACTCGCTGATGAGCCACCTTCAGTTCCCCTTCAGCAGTCCCGGACACCCTACTACCATTTTAGCCACCACAAGGCAGAGGAACCAGTTACGGTCATTCGCACCGCATTTCCCATCCCCCAGAAGCGACACTTGTTCATCTCAATCTATGGCAAATTTTGACAAACGCGATCTGCAGACTGGGCGCGCGGAGTGGCGTTTTCGAGCCAAGCCCACTCGGTCTATGCTCGGACACCACAGCGTGGTCATTCCGGCTCGATCTCGCCTCCCGCGCGTTTGTCTGCTATGGAGCACCGAATGAACGCAGAGCGAGCCATCTACCACGATATCGACCTTGATGCTGACGTTGCTGCCGACGCTCGCGCAGAGGCCGATATTGAAGCCGGTTGTGTTGTTGATCAGGAAGAAGTAGCTGCTTGGCTTGCGAAATGGGGCACTCCGGACGAAACCCCTGCGCCTGCTGAATGGCTCGCGTAGTCTGGACGCGCGAAGCCCTCGCCAACCTCGAACTGATCCGGGCATACATACAGCAGTTCGATCCTGGTGCCGCACAGCGCATGGCGCGCCGCTTGATCGAGGCCGGTGACAGTCTGCGTACTTTCCCGCAACGGGTCGGCCCGTGGCAAATGGCCGCCGAGAGCTCCCAACGGTCCCTCCCTACATCATCCGTTACCGTGTCAATGCAGAGGACGTTTTCATCCTTCGTATTCGTCACGGGCGTGAAGACCGCAGCGAAGGCTGACCTGCGACATTTACTTCGGTCAGTTTAACGCTCGCTTCGCGATTGAAGCGGTTCTTACCGGGCCACTTCGCGGCGGCCGAGACCCATAATCCGACACTGAGAGCCGATTTGCCGCTCTCCGGAACCGGTCATTCGTTCACCTCTGCAGACTTCCGCTTTCAGGGATCGCGTCTAACAGGATGAACGGCAATGAATGGGTGGTTTTCGCGGCCGGCGGCTTTTACCTCGACCAAGGCGATAGCCGCCATTTCGGTTCAGAACAGCTCGTCCAGCATCAGGTGGAATTGCAGCTTGCTTTGGTCCGGATTGGCAATGCCGGCCGCCCCATGATGTCCCGGTTATTGGCGAACATGTTCCGGAACACATTGGCGCCCACGATCACCTCGCCGTAACGATGCCGCGGTAATCCTAGATCGGCTCTTCCAGCGTGGGCGTGGGCGTGGTGGTGACGGTGATGCCGCGCGCATCCTTGTAGGCAGGCGAGTCCTTCCACGGGTTGTGCACGGTCTCTCTCCTCAGTCCTCCTGAAGGACGACCCGCCCTGCCTTCATCACGAAATCCACGTCTTCGAGCTGGCGCACGTCGGCGAGGGGATCGCCGTCGACCGCGATGATGTCGGCCACCATGCCGGGCACGATGCGGCCGAGACTGTCGGCGCGACCGAGCACCTCGGCGGCATCACTGGTTGCCGCGCGGATCGCGGCGGCGGGGGTCATCCCGGCCGCCACCATCAGTGCGAACTCCTCGGCATTGCGGCCATGGCTGCTGACGCCGGTATCGGTGCCGAAGGCGATCTTCACGCCCGCTTCGATGGCGCGGGAATGGCTGTCTGCCGCGGCAGCCACTGCCTCGCGCGCCTTGGGCACCACAGCGGGCGGCAAGGCGCCGGCTTCCGCCTGCGCGACTGCGGCGCGCGGAGCCAGCATGGTGGGAACTAGCCAGGTGCCGCGTCGCTTCATCAGCGCAATTGTCTCGGGCTCGAGGAAGGAGCCGTGCTCGATCGTGTCGACGCCTGCTTCCACCGCGGCCCTTGTGCCCGCATCGGCGTGGCTGTGCGCGGCGACGCGGCGGCCGAGCCCGTGCGCAGTGTCAATGATGGTGGCCATCTCGGCCGAGGTCATCGCTTGCCCCAAGCCGCCGCTGACATTGGAGAGCACCCCGCCGGTGGCCGCGAACTTGATCACCTCGGCGCCTAGGCCAACCTGGCGGCGCACCGCGCGGGCGCAGTCCTCCACTCCATCGCATACGTGTTCCTGATGGCCCTGCGCGTCGGCATAGAGATCGCCCAGGCCGTTGCGCCCGTCTCCGTGGCCGCCGGTGACTGAAAGCATGTAGCCGGCATTGACGATGGTGGGCGCCTCCACCGAGCCGGCCTGCGCCGCGTCGCGCAAGGCACGGATCGAGCGTTCGGCGCCGCCCAGATCCCGCACGGTGGTAAAGCCGGCCCGGAGCGTGGCGCGGGCATTGGCGACGCCCTGGAGCAGATCGTCCTGCACGTCGCGATTGATGGCGGTCAGGCGGTCCGCCAGCGGATCGCCACCGGGGCCGAGCAGGTGGACGTGCAAATCGATGAGACCTGGCAGCACGAAATTGTCGGAAAGGTCGACCAGCGTGGCGCCTGCCTCGGGCGGGGCGAAGCCATCGCGCAGCTCGGCAACCTCCGCGCCGCGCACGACTATTGTGGCAGGGCCGCGGGGGACCTGGCCCGGTTCAGCCAGGAGGCGGCCGGCATGGATGTAGACGATCGGCAGATCGACGGCCGGATCACGCTCCTGCGCGGTGGCGGGCATGGCCCCTGCCAGGAGCACGCCCGCCAGAAATTCCTTACCCCAACGCTGCTTCATCGTGCGCCTCCCTGTTCGGGCGCACGCTAGCATGGGCGCGGCGCGGGTAAAGTCAGCCGTTGACGATAGTGCCGCCATTGGGATGCAGCACCTGGGGCACGATCGGGTGGCCGGCATGTTCACCGATGCAAATGGTGTCGCCAGTGAGATCGCCAACGAACGAGGCGACTATCGCTTGTTCTGGACGGCCCTTGTAGCGGCATTGCGCGGCGAGGGTCCGAACCGGTCCTGCAATCGAAACCCATTGCGGTAAAGGATGTACTCGACGCCGGTCTGCGAGACGCCAGACGAGAGGGCAACTGAACCAAGGCTTGGTTGCAAAACCCGAATCGGGTCTGTTGGATGACAGAGTATCACGTGATCCTGATCCGGCAGGTTCCGGTCGGCATGACCCAGAAGTGGCCGTCAAGTGCTGCTGAGCGGCTTTCCGGAACCGGACGCTTGTTCATGTGGGCTCATCATCTTCTTGTGCGGCGCAGAGGGTGGCGCCGCACGCCATTCGAAACCGGAATGGACCGCTGGCGAGGGGCAGTTCTACTGTGCTCTCGGGAGCGATCCTCGGGCACCACGCCGGTCCGGGTCAATGGGCGCCCGCTGGTTTGGTGCCTGGCTTGGCCTTGGGGATAATCCACGCCAATTGCCCCGCCAGTATGCACAGGACGCCGATCACCATGAACAGGTGGCTCGCGGAAATGGTCGCGCCTTGCAGCTCGACCAGCTGCGCCAGCATTGCGCGCGCCTGCTGCAGCGAGAAGCCGGCGGAGGTCATCGCGTCCAGATAGGCTTGGCCGCCGTTGATCGTGCCAGCCATCTGCGCTCGCGCCTGCTCGGTGCCGTCGGCCCACTGCGTGGTGACGATCGATGTGCCGAGAGCTGTCGCGAGCGTTCGGACAAACGCCATCAGCCCAGCGGCTGAAGCGGTTTCCTTCGGCGGCACCGCGCCGAGGCCCAGCGTCATCAGCCCGATCATGAAGAACGGCGTGCCCAGGCCCTGCAGCAATTGCGGCATCGCATAGGACCAGAAATCGAGATCGGCCGTCCAGCGAGAGCGGAGGAAGGACACAACGCCGAGCCAGACCAGCCCCAGGCACACCGTGATCCGCATGTCGATCCATTGTCCTGATCGCCCGGCCACCGGTGCGAGGACGATCGCGAACAGGCCCATGGCCGACATGGCGTAGCCCGACCAGGTCGAGGTGTATCCGGGCACCGCCTGGAGGAAGAGCGGAACGATGACGATCGAGCAGTAGATCGTCGAGAAGCCCACCGCCAAGGCCGCCGTCGCTGCCGAGAAGCCGCGATGGCGCAGCACACGCAGATCGACGATCGGGTGGTCCTCGGTGAATTCCCAGAGCAGGAAGGCGACGAAGCCGATCGCGGCGGCCGCCGCGAGGCTCACGATCAGGGACGATCCGAACCAGTCATGTTCGCGCCCCAAATCGAGCATCAGCTGGAAGCTGCCCACCCAAAAGATCAGCATGAACAGGCCGACGCGGTCGATCGGCAGCTTCCTCGTCTCGGTCTCGTAGGGCTTGAGCAGCCGCATGACGCCGAAGATGCACAGCGCCGCCGCGGGCAGGTTGATGAAGAAGATCCAGGGCCAGGAATAATCGTCGCTGATCGTGCCGCCCAGGATCGGGCCCAGGATCGGCGCGATGATCGTCGTCATGGCGGCGACCGACATGGCCAGCCCCGCCTTGGCGCGGGGGAAGATGCGCAGCAGCAGCGCCTGCGAGAGCGGCATCAGCGGGCCACCGCACAGGCCCTGCCCGATCCGGCAGGCGATCAGCATGCCAAGCGTGGAGGAGAGGCCGCAAAGGCTGGAGAATAGGCTGAAGCCCGCCAGCGCCCAGAGAAACGTGCGATAGGTCCCGAAGCGCCCTGCCAGCCAGCCGGTCAGCGGAACGCAGATCGCCTCGGCCACGGCATAGGACGTGATGATCCAGGTGCCTTGGCTGACCGATACGCCGAGGCTGCCCGAAATGTGTGCGAGGCTGACATTGGCGATCGTGGTGTCCAGCAGCACCAGGAAATTCGCGAGACCCAGCGCCAGCGCGGCCAGCGCCAGTCGTCCTCCCGAAAGGGGAGCAGGTGCCGCCGTGGCCTGTCCCGCCGGGGCCGGCGTGGCTGCCGCTCCGCTCATCGGGCTGACACGTCCACCGTCGCTTCCATCGATAGGCCGACCCGCAGCGGATGGGCCTTCAGCTCTTGCTGATCGAGCAAGATGCGCACCGGCAGCCGCTGGACCACCTTGATCCAGTTACCGGTGGCGTTCTGGGCAGGGATCAGCGCGAAGGCCGCGCCCGTGCCGCCGCCGAGCCCCGCCACCTTGCCGTGGAAGACGACATCGCCGCCATACAGGTCGGAGACGAGCTCCACCGGCAGGCCCGCCCGCACTCGGGTCAGCTGCCCTTCCTTGAAGTTGGCGTCGACATAGAGCCTGTCGGTCGGGACGATGCTCATCAGCTGCCGTCCGGCCGCAACCTGCTGGCCGACCTGCACGTCGCGCTGGGCGATCACGCCCGCGATCGGCGCACGGATCACCATGCGCTCTAGGTCGAGCCTCGCCCTGTCGCGCGCGGCCTGGGCGGCGAGGACGTCGGGGCTGGTCGCCTCGGTCGTGCCGCTGGTCAGCGCCAGATTGGCGGCGGCCTCGCTTTGAGCCGATTCCCGCGTCGCGCGGATCTGCGCGAGTTGGGCGCGGGCCAGCGTGAGATTGGCGGTCGCCGTACGCAGGGCAGCGGCGGCGCTTGTCAGCTCCTCACCGGAGACGGCACCGGTTTCGGACAGGGTGCGGCGCCGGTCATAATCCACCTGCGCCTTCTCGAGGTCCGCCTCGGACACGCGGACCTGCGCTTGCGCCGCCCGAATATCGGCATCGCGCGCCTGCGATCGCGCCACCAGCGACTGCCCGGTGGCAGAGGTCTGGCGGAAGCGACGCTCGGCCTGCGCCAGCTCCGCCTCGGCCTGGGCGAGGGCCAGGCGGGCATCCGCGTCGTCCAGCCGGACGAGAACGTCGCCCTTGTTCACCTGCTGCGTGTCTTCCACCATCACCGCGGCAACGGGGGCGGCAACCAGCGGCGTCACCTGGGCGACGTCAGCGCCGACATAGGCGTTGTCTGTAGACACCGAGCGCCAGGCAAACAGCACCTGCCATGCCAGCACCAGCGCGGCGATCACCACCAGGACAATCCCGAACAGGATGAAGAGGCGCTTCCGGCGCGTCTTGTTGGTTGCCGTCATATCGGAAGGGTCAGAAGCCGGGTCAGCCATTGCGATCACCATGGTTCGTGCGTGCGGAGAGTGACGTGTCGGAGAAGCCGCCGCCGAGCGCGCGCACCAGCGCCACGTCCAGAGTGAAGGCGCGGGCATCCAGCTCCGCGGCGATGCGGCGCCGGTCGAGGGCCGTATCCTCCGCAGTCAGCACGTCGAGATAGGTCGCCAGCCCGCCGCCATAGCGCTGCCGGGCAATGGTGTAGGCCTCCTCCGCAGCGCGCAGGGCCTCGTCTGCCTCCGCCTGGCGCGCTTCGAGCGCCTCGATGGAGGTCGCCGCATCGGCCACTTCCCGCAACGCGCCGATCAGCGTCGCATCATAGTCGGCCACGGCGATGTCCGATTGCGCTTCGGTACTGCGCAGATTGCCGACCAGCTCTCCACGATTGAACAGCGGCAGGCTTAAGGCCGGGCCGACGGAGCCGACGGTCGAGCCGCTGTTGATCAGGTTCGAAAGGCCGAGCGATTGGAAGCCGAACAGCGCCGCGATGTTGAGATTGGGATAAAAGGCGGCCCGCGCGCTGCGGATGCGGCTGGTCGCCGCTTCGGCCCGCAGGCGCGCGGAGACGATATCCGGACGGCGCCCGATGAGATCAAGCGCGAGCCTCTGCGGCACGCCGCGAGGCGTGAGTTCGGCGATCTGCGGAGGCTGGATGTCGAGAGCACCGTCGGGCCCCTCTCCCACCAGCGCGGCGATGCGATTGCGGGTGAGGCCGATCGCCTCCCCGTTCGCGGCAAGATCTGCCCGCGCGCCGGCAGTTCGGGATCGGGCGAGTTCTTCGGTGCCTCGATTGTCGAGGCCATTCTCGACCCGCTGACGGATGAGATCGAGGGTCGCCTCGCGGATTTCCACCGCCCGTGCCGCAATCGCGCGCTCCGCCTCAAGCCGGGCGAGGTCGGCATAGGCCGCCGCGATCTCGGTCGTGAGCAGCAACAGCGCCTGTTCGGCATCGATTGCGGCGGCGTCGGCTTCCGACCTGGCCGCGGCAAGCGACGCGCGGTTGCGGCCCCACAGGTCGGGGTCGAACTGCACACCGGCCGTCAGTGTGCCGCCGGAATTCCAGCCCGTGGGGACGAACTCTCGCGGTATGCCGTTGTTGTAGCTCTGCTTCACGAGTTGCGCGCTGGCGTCAGCCGTGACCGTCGGCAGCAGGGCCGCGCTGGCCTGCTGGGCAAGCGCATCGGCCTGCCGCACCCGCGCAAGAGCGAGCGCAATGTCCGGTGAGGCCACTCGCGCCTTTTCGATCAGGGCGCCGAGCTGGGCATCGCCATAAGCGGTCCACCAATGGTCTCCCGGCCACTGCCCCCGTCCGCCGTCCGCGAAACTCCTGCTCGCGGCAATCTCCTCTGGCGCAGTCGGCACCGCCAGCCGCCCTTGAGAGGGCGCGCAGGCGGCAAGTGCGAAGATCACGGCGAGGGAGAGATGACGAGCCATACCCGTACTCCTTGGTACGGCATCGCCCTTGCGCCTGCTCGCTCCTTGAGTCAAGATGATCGTACGGGAGAGTACGATGGCTGATGCCCCTGACGAACAAGGCCCCTGCAAGCGGGAAGCAAGGAAGGAGGAACGACGCGCCGCGATCGTCGAGGCAGCGCAGCGGCATTTTACCGAGCATGGCTTTGGGGGCACCACAATGTCCGCAATCGCCACGGAACTAGGCGGGTCCAAGACAACGCTGTGGACCTACTTCTCCTCCAAGGAGGAACTCTTCGCCGCAGCGATCGACGACTGGATCGAGCGGTTCAAGCCGCACCGCGACCTCGACCTGCAAGGAAGCCTGCGGCAGACGCTAGTGAACTACTGCCGCGAATTTCTCCAACAGATGCTGGCGCCGCAAACGGAAACCATGTTCCGGCTGGTTATCGCCGAGGCGAAGCGCTTCCCAGAGCTCGGGCGCATCTTCTACGAGCGCGCGCCCCTGCGGCGCCACAAATGCTTGGCGAAGTTCCTGCAGGCGCAGATGGATGCGGGGCTGCTGCGCAGGCACGATAGCCTGCGGGCCTCGGCTCAGCTGCATCATCTGTGCTTTTACCGTCTGTTCATGCACAGGATGTGGGGCCTCGATCCCGACATTTCGCCGGAGCAGATCCGGCTTGAAGCCGAGGAGGCGGTCGACCTGTTCCTGAACGGCTACCAACCTAGGCGAGATGAAAGCCATTCGGACGAGGCGGCCTCGGGAGGCACTTCCCGGCATAAAGATTGGGGGAACTGAGCCTGCGACCGCTTTGGGGGAGCTTGCTGTGCCATTGGAATAGCGCCTTCAAAGGCGCGTAGCTGCCAGTCAACGTACCTCAGCAGGATGTCCGCGCGGCGCCGGCGATGACCCACAACTGGCCATTCAGGCCTGCCTGCCCTCTCCCAGCTTCAGACATTCATTTATCTGCGATTTCCGCCTTTTTGGCGCGGTCAGAGAGCGTTGGGAACGCGCCCATAGAAACTCCGTGCCGTTGTGAGTGGCCGCGGCGAACGACCGAAGTCTGGATTGCCAGCAGAACAGCAGGTCATGTCCGTCGCCGCGGCGAGAGCAGATATTCGGCGTCAGGCTTGAGCGGAGATGCTTTCGCGTACGCGGGCTAGTGCGCTGCCCGCTGGATCGTTTTCGTCGAGGAGGGCGAAGGTGCCCGTCACGACATAGCTGCAATGGCCGTGCACGGTTGCGATCAGCGATCGCGCAAAGCGGGCTGCTCCCGGCATTGCTGGATCGGGCAGGACAGCGCGCACCTCGTCCTCGACGATAGACGTGAGCTTGGCACGCTGCTCGTGATCGCTCTGGTCCAGTTCCTCTCCCGCGGTCAGTCGATGATCGTAGATCGCCGACCACAAGTTCGGATGGGCGAGGGCAAAATCGAAATAGGCTTCGACAAGGCTCTTGATCCGATCCTCCCCGCCGTCCTCAAGGCGTTCCCGCAGAAACTCTGCCCACAGCAAGAAGGTGTGCGAGTTGATCCCTGCGATAAGTCGGTCGAGCGAGCCGAAGACGTTGTAGATCGTGCCTACCGAGTAGCCCGCGCGCTTGGCCACTTCACGCCCGGAGAACCTCGCGAGACCCTGCTCCGCTAGAAGCCGATGCCCCTCTGCGATGAAGAGCGCGCGCAGCTCGTCGCGCGTATGATCGGATCGGCGGCCCATGACAGGCGCTATTAGCGAGAAAACTGAACACGGTCTATTTTCGTAATTGAACGGTGTTCATTTGCGCGGTAGGGTCTGTCGGTGCATGACTGCTGCACAAGAGGTGCGCCGATGGAATTCCTGTTGCTCGTGACGATCACCGGTGCGCTGATCTGGCTGTGGAGCCGGATGGAAGCGCTGGGACGGCGCGTGGCAGAGCTGGAAACGGCCGCGCGCGAGGGCCGAAATGCGAGGCCGTTGCAAGCCGACGCAATGCCGTTGCAACCCACTTTCGAGTCCGAAGCAAGGGAGGCTTTCGCTGCCCCACTGCCTCCTGCCGAGGCCACGCCTATGCCCTCTCAGGAGCAGCCGGAGGTGACAGACACGCTCGTCGCACGAGCCGCTCGCTTCCGCCCCAGCTTCGACTTCGAGGAGATCTTCGGTCGGCTGCTGCCGATCTGGGGCGGCGGCATTGCGCTCGCCATTGCGGGCTTCTTCCTCGTCCGCTGGTCGATCGAGGTGGGCATGCTCACCCAGTCGGTGCGCGTAGCGCTGGGCTTCGCCTTCGGGACGGTATTGGTCGGTGCGGCCGAGGTTGCCTACCGTGTCGAGCACCGCCTCGGCGACGCGCGCGTGCGTCAGGCGCTCGCCGGCGCAGGGCTCGCGACGCTCTATGCGAGCTTCTATTTGGCCGGCAGCCATTACGGCTTGATCGCCCCCGGCGTCGCTTTCATGGGGCTGGCCGTGGTGACCGCGCTCGCGGTACTGCTCTCCTTCCGCTTCGGCTTGCCGAGCGCAGTGCTGGGCCTCGTCGGCGGCTTCGCCGCGCCCGCGCTTGCTGGCAGCACCGATCCGAACCTGCCGTTGCTCGCCACCTATCTCGCACTCGTGACTGGCGGCCTTACGGTGACCGCGCAGCGCCAGCAACGCTCATGGCTGGGCCTCGCCGCACTCGCGCTCGCGCTCGGCTGGGGAGCGCTGATGCTGATGACTACGTCGCTGGACGCTGCCGGCGTTCTCGCCGTCGGTGTCTATCTCGTGCTCGTCGGCACATTGCTGCCCTCCCTGCAGGGGGAAGGCCCTCTGGGCCGTCTCGGGCGCATCGCTGCGCTCGGCCTCGCGACGCTGCAGATCGCTGCGCTGGTCGATCGGTCAGGCTACAGTCTGCTCGCCTGGGGCTGCTATCTACTGCTCGGAGCGGCCGTCGCGGTGCTCGGCACGCGCTTCGTCCGCTTGCGGGAGGCGGGCGCCCTTGGGGCCGCACTGTTCGCCTGCCTACTCGCCGCCTGGCCAGAAGCGCCGGGCACATGGTTCGCCACGGTTGCGGCCGCCAGCGCGGTGATCTTCGCCGTGCCGCTGCTGCACGTCTGGCGCGGGCAGGCAGAGCATGTCGATTGGGCTCAGCTCGCGCTCTACCCGATCGCGCTGATCGCGGCCGCTTGCGTTCAGCTGAACCTTCCCGTCCTCGCTGGCACGAACATGATGCTTGCGCTCGGCGCCTTGGCCTTGGCGACGCTGCCCGCGCTCGCCGCATGGCGGGCTTGGCCCGTCCGGGATGATGGTTTCGCACCCGCTCTCCTCAGCGCCCTGGCTGCAGCGTTCGTTCTGGCCCTGCTGGCTGGACTGCTCGCGCTTCCCAACTGGAGTGCACCGCTGATCACCGCCGTACTTGCGGCACCCGCCACCCTGTTGCTGCGGGGGCAGGAGGCTGCAATGGCGCGCGCGCTGTCGTGGGGTATTGCCCTGTCCGGCTTCGTTCTGCTGGTTGCGACGGGCTATTCATCGGAGGTGGACCGGCTGTTCGGCGAGGGGGCCGTGCGATGGCTTTCGGCCCTGCGCTGGCTGGCCGCCGCGCTGCCCTTCGGCCTGCTGCTGGCGGGCGAGGCGGACCGGCGCGGGCGGGCGGGCGGCGAGGTCGCCGCCGCTCTGCTAGGCTACGGTGCGGTCGCGATGCTCGTGCCGGGCGCCTGGTTGCCGCTGGCCCTCGCTCTCGCCGTGCTGGGCCTCGCCTGGCGAATGGCGCGGCGGGGCGCAGCCATAGGCACGCTCCTCGTGCTCGGCGCCTTCTGGGCCACCGGGCCGCTCATTGAATGGTTCGTAGCCGGGCTTCAGGCGCTCGCCGGCGACCCCTTTCTCCTCGGGGACCTGCCGTCACTTGCCGGCACGGGCCGCTATGTCGCGCCGCTGGCGGTGGCGCTTGCCGGGACGATGCTGCTCCGGGCCGAAGTCCTTGTCCGCCATTTCCACGCAGCCCTGCTGGCTGCCCTCACGCTGGGCGCGGTGGTGGCGCACGTGATGTTCAAGCAGGTCGTCGCGATCGCGGAATTGGTCCGCTTTGTCGAATGGGGTCTTGCTGAGCGGACCCTTTGGCAAGCCCTGCTGGCGCTGGCAGCGCTCGGCCTGGCGGTCCTGCGGCACAAGGTCTTTGCAAGCGTGCCAGCGGCAAGAGGTCTTGCCGTCGCCGCGCTGGGCCACTTCGCGCTGTTCAGCCTTGTCCTGAACAACCCGCTCTGGGCAGAGCAGGCGGTGGGCGGCTGGCCCATCGCCAACCTGCTGCTGCTCTCCTATGGCCTCGCGATCGGCCTGACGATGTGGCTGCGCGCAGGCCTCCCGCACCAAGCCGGACGCCTGCGGACGGCCTTCGACGCGGCGGTGATGATACTTGTCGCTCTGCTCGCACTGTCCGAGCTGCGGCAGCTCTATTCGGGCAGCCTACTGCTGGGTCCGGTGAGCCAGCAGGAGGACCTGCTGCGCTCAATTCTCGCCATCGCGGTCGCGCTGGGGTTCCTCGCATGGGGCGCCCGGACGGGCCAGCGCAGCTGGCGCATCGGCTCGCTTGTGCTGATGCTGCTGGCCGTGTTCAAGGTCTTCATCTTTGATGCGGCGGGGCTGGAGGGACTGGCGCGGATCGGCTCCTTCTTTGCGCTGGGTGTTTGCCTGATAGGGATCGGGTGGTTCTATTCCAGGCAGCTTGGGGTCAGACCGGCGGTGGCGACCGGCGGCAGCGCCTAGTTGGCGAACCATCACGGGGGGCTTCGGCCATCGGGGATCTAGAAGACCGATATGCGGCATTCACGCTGCCTAAGCGCTTTCCGAAAGCAAACACTAATTCAGCTTCCGTCACGGCTCGGATCCGGCCGTTAGCGGTCAGAGGGCTTTCTGAAGAATGCGAGGCTCTGTTCCTCCCGCTTCGTGCACCTTTTATTGACGACCTTCCTCCACATAGAAACGGGGCATCTGTCCTAGGGGTTGGCGATCGCGCTGCTGAGCGAGACCCCTTGCTCCATTGGCTCTGACGAAAACAGCGACAAACTGCGACCTATTGCGACGGACACGCCGCACATCAGGAACGTAGATAGGCACAGACCCACCAAAGGAATGTACCATGAAGAAAGTGATAGTCACCCTCCTCGCCGCTGCGCTGATCGTCCCTGGCGCCGCCCAAGCGCAGACCTTAAACCGCAGCTCGAACGAGCGGACACCTTCCGCTCATCAGGCCCGCCAGAACGACAATGATCGCGGTCGCCAGCAGACCGCGCCCCCGCGCCAGCAGCCACAGAAGCAGGTTCATCGCTTCAGCCGGGGCGAGCGGTTCGATCGCAGCCGGGCGATAAACTACCGCCGGATCGACTATCGGCAGAACCGCAAGCTGAGCGCGCCGGCCCGAAACCAGGTATGGGTCCAGTCCGGCAGTGACGCGCTGCTGGTGCTGCTCAGCAACAACATCATCCAGCGGGTCGTCGTCAACGCATTCTGATCCGGGCACCGCAGCGCTGCGTGGAAAGGGGCCTCTGACGAGGGAAGCCCCTTCCACGCAGCAAGCGTTTTGCGCACGACGCTGTGCGCCCCGTCCGCGCCCAGCATGATTGGAGCCTGTGCGGCATCCACGGTGCCGTCGGGATGAGCCAGGTCGGCGCGTACAATCCCACCGTGTTGCACGACGTCGGTGAGACGTACGCCACGCTCTACCTTCACGCCCTTCCGAGCGAGGGCCTCGTGAAGCAACATCTCCGTTCTAGCCTGCGGCAGGATCGTCAGGGGCCATCGGGCCCCGACAGCGGCGTAGTCCAGCGGGATTGTCGCGACGGGTCGGCCCGCCCGGCTGACATGAACGCGTTCGACGGCCGTCCCTTCAGCGACGATGGCCGCTGTAACCCCAGAAGGCTCCAGCAGATCGAGGGTACGGGGATTGACGCCGAGAGCCTTGGACCACGGCGAAGGTTCTGCCGCAGCATCGACCACCCGAGCGGAGATGCCGCGCTCATGAAGAAACAGCGCGACGGCCAAGCCGCTCGGACCCGCACCTATGATCAAGGGCGCCGTGGCGATCATGGGGCGGCGCTACACACTTGAGGCATTAGCAGGCAAGTCCATGTCGAGCCGTTCGTCTTGTTGCACTCAGACACTGGCCGGGAAGACCCATTTGCAGACGTTCAGCACTGCTCAGCGACTTCTCAACATCGGCCCGTCGTCCATGTCGATCTGACAGCTGCTTTCAGCAGACCGGATCAGCCGCTCACCGTATCGAAATGGGTGGTTAGCTACCGTTCGTGGGTGAGCGGTTCGCCCAAGCGCAAACGGCTTGGGTAGCTTCTTGGAGTATGACAGGCAGATCCCCGATCATGCCTTCCCATCGCCCTCGCACTCGCTTTCGTCATCAGTATCGACAGAACAAGCCACTACGATGATCCGGCCGGCGCAAGGCGGACCGATAGAGATTTGAAAACACTCGAAGGGGGCGCAGGCCCGGCAGGTAGGCGAACCTTGCTGGCCGCTTCGCAGGAGCGGGCGTTGAATGAAACGGACGCTTGGCCTAAATTCGTCAGGCTCGCCAGCCCATTCGGTGAACAGCTTTTTCACAGTCGTCTGCGCCCGAGCGTTAATCGTTGATTCCACTTCGGAGTAAGCTGTCATTACTGCAGAGCGCGGCATCTGACGAACGCCCCCAATTGAGGCGACTGCAAACAGGCAGTTAAAGGACGGCGACGACCCAGTTCCAGACGTTCGGGCACGCTTTGCCGCTCCCCAACTTCGGACGTCCATTCATCTTCGCACGAGGGCCGCTTTCGGCAGCTACGATAGGTCGCCTGAACGGCTCCACCTGGGTGGAACGGCGCGAGGCGCTGCTGGCTTTCCGAAAAACGATCGAGAAATGGGAAAGCCTCAGCTTTCCCAAGACCCGTGTTGCGGGAAGGTTATGCCAAGACGGCGAGCTGCCGGTGCAGCGTCTCGTGATCCTCGACATGCCAATTTTCGACAATCAGCCCGTCAGCGACCCGCATGATGTCGGTTGCCAGATAGTCTATCGCCTGACCGGCTCCTTCCGTGCCTTTGCGGCTCCCCGTGAAAGTGCCCGTGACGCGAAGATGGCTGACGATACGATCCCCAACCAGCATCTGCTGGAGAACCTTCACCCGGCCATCAGGGAACGCCGCAAAGAAGGCCGCCCCAGCATCGGCTAGACCTGACGGGCCCTGCTGCCTACCGGCGGGCAAAGTGCGATCTGTGTAGTCGGGGGAAACGGTCGCCTCGAACAGTGCGGTGCTGCCGTTGTTCCAGAAGCCGTAATAGGTCGCGGCGAGTTCCGCGAGCATGGAAGCGGCACCGTTGTCGGCGCTGACCAGCACATCAGGACGCGCGAAGGCCACCGCCGCAGCATCGTGTAGCCGCGAAGGATCGGCAGGCAACGAGGCGGCCATATCAAGCGGCCTCCCGCTGATCGAGCCACGCCGGCACGTCCACGACCGCAATGCCTTGGGCGGCATTGAAGGTCTGCTCCTTGTCCCACGCGACGCCGCTGTCGCGGGCAAAGGCAAGGCGGTACTTTCGCATCCGGTCGTCCGGGTGTGACGCGACTTCGGACCGCAGCCGATCCATGTCCCACAACACTCGCTCCGCATCACCACCCAAATGCCCTTCAAGCATGTCGGCAAGTTGGGCGTAGGAGAACGTATCCCCTGCGACGTACACCACCTCATCCCGGATGCGCGGTTCATGCGCGAGCATCGCGGCGGTGAGCCGTCCAATATCGCCCGAGGTGGTCACGGTTAGGCGGTTCTCCCAACTACCGAGCGCATGAACCTTGGGGCGTTCGAGATCGACCAGACCGAAGGCCGGCTCGAACAGGAAGCTGGTGAACATGCCCGTCGAGACGATGACCCATTCCGTGGCGGATTGCCCGCGCAGTATGTCGCGCACGTCCGCCTGCTCATCGAAAACCGGTTGCCCGCTACCGCGTCCGACCACGTCGTAATCGACCCCGAACTGCCACGGCACATAGCGTTCCACGCCAGCTTCCAGGACGGCCGCGGTAATCTTGCGTTGCGTGCCAGGGCCGCCGACAAACCCGGTGCAGCAGACAACCGTATCGAACGGGGCGAAGATGGCGGCAAGGCCATCGACCGTTTCCGTCGCAAGATCGCCGTGAACGATTTGGAGTCCTTTGTCCTGCAAGTGGCGGTCAGCCTGCTCTCCGGCTGCGTCGGCGGGTGGCCGCAGGAGGACGCTGATTGATCCGGCGCTTTCCGGGTTCTGCTCCAACAGGCGGTTGATGACGGCCAGTCCCAGTTCTGCCGCGCCGATGACAAGGGTAGTGGCGGCAGGGTTCTTCGTTTCTGGCATCAGACGCTCCTTATGATCCTGATGACAAAATGAGACGCACGGCCGGGATGAAGAAGAAGGTACACGCGTGATACCGCTTGATGATCTGGACTTCGATGCGGTGATTGCCCGCTCGCAAGCAGCCTGCGACGCGCTCAGCGAGGATGATGACGGGCTGAAGCGGGACGTGCTGGCCCATGCCGGCAACCGATGGTCGCTCGGCATCGTCCATGCCTTGGGGGTCGCCGGTACGCTGCGCCATGCCGAGCTGGCGCGACGGCTCGAAGGGGTCACGCAGCGCATGTTGACCCGATCCTTGCGTCACTTGGAACGCGATGGGCTCATTCTCCGCCGCGACTACGGGGAGGTGCCGCCACGCGTCGATTACACGCTTACGCCCCTGGGACGGGGATTGCTCGTGGGGATGATGCCGCTTTGGACCTGGATCATCGACAATGCTTCGGAGTTCAGGGCGGCACGCACCCGGTTCGACCATCATGGACCCGTTGCCAACGATCCGGCGGAAGCCCGAAGCCTTCCCGATTAGGAACCAGTGACGAGAAAGCCGCTCGACCGCCGTTGTAGATGAACATCCCCGACACCCGCTTTCCCAAAACCTGTTCCCGATTGCTCTTTCTCGAAACTGCCGCTCGGAGACGGAGAAACGGGAAAGATCGAGCTGAGCGAACGACGGCTTTGGGGAACGATGATTGTCGACCTGAACCTCGGAAGTTGGGGCGCATCCTGCTTGGCAGCACCACGGCGCGAAGGACCCAATGCCGGACGTCCAACGCGGCCCAAGCGCTCCTCAGAACCCGTCCTTCGTTCAGCGCGGCTTTCTGGCCAGCTCTAGGCGTTGGCGCCGCGGCTGACGTCACGACGTTGGTGGGCAACGGTTCGAGCGCTTCCGAGGAGAGGGCCGAGGACTCAGACCGTACATTTCACGTCGGCTCAGGCGACGGATCTGCGCCCTGGGAGTCTGTCACGCAAATAGGCCCGCTTCTACCGTCACCTTTGCTCCATTGAACGTAGTGCCTGAGAGGGCTCGCGCTCCGCCTGCGCCCAAGCGGCGCCGTGACGGACTCGTTGATTAACTCTGCCGTGCAGTGTCGGTCATTGGGTCGGCGAGTTCACGTGGAGAGGCGTCGCGCAGGCCGGGAAGCGTAGTGGTCTGACGCTCGACCATCCGATGCACGACGGGGCTGGTGGCGCCAATGTGCAGTGCGAGGATGTCACGGGTGTTCTGCGCGTCCTCCTGCGTACGCCGCTGATTGTGGCGCACGTAATCGAGCCATGTCGCGACATGATAGCGTTCGATCCACAGCTGACGGTCGCCCAGGTCGCGCAGCAATGTCCAATGTTTCGCCCCATCGCGCCTGCGGATTCGCCTGCGCTCGTGCATGACATTCAAAAAGCGGGGAATTTCGCCGGGCGAGATGCGGTATTCGATCGTCACCACAACCGGTCCGCTCCGTTCGTCGACCGAAACCGCAGTCTCTGGCTCCGACCATTCACGGAGCGCGAGGTTGAGGTCGCGTGCGGCGGGGAGCGGCAGAACCAGGCCTGCCAGGATCGTCAGCCCCTGGACGCCGGCCGCCATTAGCAAGGTGGTCTGCACCCCCAGAGCATCGGCGATGCCTCCGAATAGCGCCGCACCGGCTGCCATCCCGCCGAACGCCGCCATCTGGTACAGCGACAGCGCCCGTGCCACGACCCACCTTGGCGCCGACAGTTGCACCGTTACGTTGAAGGTCGACAGCGCCAGCACCCAACCTCCGCCCGCCAGCGCAAGCGCGGGTACAGTCAGCAGCATCGTACCGCTGAGCCCCGTCACCGTGCTTCCGGTCAACAAGGCGGCCGCCGCGACGCGGACAATCGCTTCTACGGTCATGCGATCGCGCAGTCGGCGGACCATCAATCCGCCACCAACCGCCCCGAGCCCGAACGCGCCCAGCAGCACGCCATAGGTAAGCGAATTGCCCACGATCACGTCGCGTGCCACCAGCGGCATCAACGCCGGAATCGCGCTAGCGCCGATGCCGAACACAAGAGCACGCGCGAGCACGGTGCGGATTTCGGGCGACATGGCGACGTAGCGCACGCCCGCCGCCATCGCATGGCCCAGTGTCTCGCGCGGTAGGACGCGTTCGGTACGGGCTGGTTTCCACCGCGTGAGTACCGCGATTAATGCGACATAGCTTACCGCATTGACCACGAACGCTGCCGCCGCGCCGGCCGCGGCGACGATCGCGCCGCCGATCGCAGGACCGACGCTGCGCGCAATGTTGAACCCCATGGAATTGAGCGCGACCGCGCCGGGCAGTGTGGGGCGTGGCACCATATCGCCAACCGATGCCTGCCACGCCGGGCCATTCATCGCAACGCCGCAGCCGATGAGAAAGGTGAAACAGAGCAGTAGCCAAGGAGTGATCCAACCGGCGAAAGTGACGGCGGCCAAGGCGACGGACACCAGCAGCATGAAGCCCTGCGCGGCGAGCATCACGCGCCTCCGGTCGAGATTGTCGGCGACCGCCCCCGACCAGAGCGACAGGAGAAGGATGGGGAGCGCAGTGGAGGCCTGGACCAGCGCAACCATCTGGGGCGAAGCCGTGAGCGACGTCATCAGCCATGACGCGCCAACCGACTGGATCAGCCCGCCAAAATTGGACGCCATGCTGGCGATCCACACCGCACGAAAAACGGGAAACGACAGTGGCGAGTTCGGCGTTGGATCGGCCATGGCGCCCCGCATGCGCGTTCCATTCGGCGATGCCAAGGCTGAAAGCTGCGCGGAGTTTTCAATTATTCGAACCCCCTTTCGATGCCTTTTTCCAGCAGCCCGCAACCTCTAGCCGCCACTCTCGAAGGCGACGCGAACGGCAGCTATCCAGCACCTGGCCGAAAATCTGCTTTCCCCTATGGGCCCAGACTGAGCCGAGAAGCGGACGCTGCAGAGATGGCCGGTTCGGCGGCGAGGACCTCCGCGTGCTGGCCCGCTAACGCCACACCTGTCTGACCCCTTCCCGGCGGCGAAGATCCAATAGGCGACATTCACGCGGCCTTTTCAGCTTCCCGGAACTGGCTACTCATTCAGGTTCCGAGATGCGCCCCCCCGGCCGTGTCCAGACCGTCGGCTTTCAGGTAGGCAGTTCGGAATCAGGATTGGAAGGCATGATGGGCGGTTCGTCGAAAGCGTGGGATGGTGAGCTCGTTCGCAAATGGCTGGGAAGCCGTCTCAAGGCTGCGAGGCTTGATCAAGCGGCGGCGGACAAGCGAGGGTACGAGGCTCAGGACGACTATGACAAAGCAGCCGCCGAAGAATGGGTCTGCCGGACCCTGAAGGCCGCTGGACGCACCGATGACCAGGCGGCGTTCGCTGCGCAGCTCAAGGAGCTGCTCGCTCAGGATGAGTATGCGATCACGGGCATCTATGACGACCGGCGCGTCGACCGGAACGTCCGAGCCAACCTTAGAAAACTTGCCAAGATGACGAAGGCGAATGATGGGTTTGCCAACACGTTGCACTATCAGGGCTGACGCGCCGCTGCGTGAGCAGTGCGCGAGTTCAGGCAGATCAGGTAGACGCATGGCCCGCAAACATTCGAAACATGATCCCTACGCAGACTTGCATCGAGAGGATGACGCTCCGCCAACGGTGGTAGCCTGCTGGCTCTGTGGGCGGCCGACGGGCAAGACCATTGTCTGGCACCACCCCGTGCCTAAAAGCCGGGGCGGGCGCGATGTTGTCCCCATGCACCCGATTTGCCAGCAAACGCTGATCGCCAATTTCACCAACTCCGAACTGCAGCGCCATGGAATGGATGTGGAGGCCCTGCTGGCCAACCCCAACGTGCGCAAATTCGTCGACTGGGTGGCGAACAAGGCCCCCGATTTCACCGCGACAACGGCTAAGAAGCAACGCTGATCATGTCGTGAGACCTTCCGTAACACCCTGGACAGCGCGTCGATCGAATAGGCCTTGTGCAGCAGCTCGAACCCGTGCGTTCCGCTCTGTGCAAGAACCTCACTATACCCACTGGCCAGCATGATCCGCAGCGCCGGGTAGATAGAGGCGGGCGATCTCCTGACCAAGCTCGACGCCGGACATGCGGGCACCGTCACGTCCGATAATACGACGTCGACCCGTTCGCCAGTTCCGCAAGCGCATTGGCGCCTTCCAACGCCAGCTGACAGCGGCATCAGACACCTTGCGCTTCAATGATTGCCAACGTGCCAAGGCGAGCAACTGCCCCGCGAGCTTAGTCGCGCTATCGGCGCTTCCGGAAATCGCGTCGATATAACGCTGGCGCTTTTCGTCGGAGACGCCGGGACGGCGTAGCAGGTCCAATGACCCGCGGATCACTATCAGCAGGTTGAAGTCGTGGGCCACGCCGCCGGTGAGCTGGCCGATCGCCTCCCTCTTCTGCGACCGGCGTAGCGCATCCTCGCTTGCATCAGCTCGCCCGTGCGCTCCGCGACGCGCTGCTCTGGCTTCTCGTTGAAGGAACGCAGCGCGGCGACCGCACTGTCGCGCTGCACTTCGACGATGCGCCGCTCCTGCATGGCGATGAGTACGCCGGGAAGCTCGACGGTATGCCGTACGGTTCACGGTCGACGGGGCCGTTCGCCTCGGTTCAGTAGTCGTTTCCGTCCAGGCGACGGATCCGGTCTCTTCGTTCAGCCGCGGAAATTTGGGCTGCAGTGATCGCCGGCTCGTGGCCGGAAGCGGATCGGGAGCTTGAAAGGGCGCCCTGGGAGAGAGGACATCATTACGGTGCTTACGCTCCCTTGCACCAGACTCATCTGGAGAGAGCCAGCGAAGGACAGGCGAAACTCATGCGTATCCGGCAAGCCGAAAATCGAATTTCTTGATCCCGTTCAGAGCCTGTCGGAAGCGAGCCTGATCCGGATCACCAGCCCGCCCTCGTCGCGGTTGCATGCCTCGATGGTGCCGCCATGCGCTACGATCGCCCGCGAGGCGATGGCGAGACCAAGGCCCAGCCCCAAGCGGTCACTATCGCCCTCGCCGCGGACGAATGGCTCGAAGATCGTGGGCAGGTCAAGTTCGGCGATGCCGGGGCCTCGGTCGGCCACCTCGAGGATGTACGATTCCCCCTCGGGGATGAAGCGGACCATCACTTGCACGCTTCTCCCCGGAGGCGAGAAGCGCTGGGCGTTGCGCAGAACGTTGTCGATCGCCCTTCGGATCAGCTCGGCATCCCCGCGCAAGGGCGGGCGTAGATCCTCGGGCGGGATGTCCTCGACTAGCTCGATCGAAGCCGACGCGCTCTTGGCGGCGAAGCGGGCATCCTCCACGGCCGTGTGCACCACCTCCACGACGTCGAAATAAGCCTCGCCCCGCAGGTCGCCCTGTTCGGCCCGGGCAAGGGCCAGCAACTCGCCTACCAGCATGTCAAGCCGGCTCGCCTCCCGCTCGATCCGGTCGAGCGAAACGACAATCCGCGACGGTGCCTGGCGAGCCAGCCCGATCGCCAGCTGCAAGCGGGCAAGAGGTGAGCGCAATTCGTGCGACACGTCGTGAAGCAGGCGGTCCCGCGCCTTTACCAGCTGTTCCAAGCGGTCGGCCATGACATCGAAGTCACGGGCGAGGTCGGCGATCTCGTCCCGCCTCCGACTGATCCGGCTGCCGATCCTGGTATCGAAATCGCCGCGCGCCAGATGCTCGAAGCCGACGCGCAAGCGGTTGATTGGCTCGGTCAGATACCATGCAAGCGCCGCGCTGAACAGCAGCCCGCCGAGCAAGCCGAGGGCAAGCAACTCCGGCGGGGTGTTGAACAGCGGCAGTCTTCGCCCTGCAGGTTGCCGAAAGCGGACTTCGTAGTCTCGGCCGTCAGCACCGGTGACCGCCCTGCTGAAGGAGGAGGCGCTCTCCTCGTCCGTCGGCTGCGGCGTTGCTGGCGCGGCGGAACGCAGCTCCAGTCGCGCGCGCTGCCGTTCCGGCAGGGCCATGAGGTAGTGCTCGAACCCGGCGGCACCGGCCTGGCGCACGATCTCGGCAGCCGACAGCAGGAGCACGCTCGTCATCGGATCGGGTGCCGACGGCGCAGGACGATCGGGACCGTCGCTGCTCAAGGCGAACATCAGCCACACGCTTTGGGTGATCGCCAGGAAGGTCAGCCAGAAGGCGAACAGGATCTTCCAGAACAGCCGCCGCCTCACGGCTGGACCTGCAGCCTGTACCCCACCCCGCGAACGGTCTCGATCCTCACCGCGCCCGCCGAGCCCTGCTCCAATTTCAGCCGCAAGTTGCTGATATGGACGTCCACGCTGCGATCGTAGCTCTGCCGCACCCGGCCGAGCGCCTGAAGGGAGAGCGCGTCCTTGGTGGTCACCGCATCCCCGGACCGCATCAGAGCGAGCAGCAGATTGAATTCCGATGCCGTCAGCTCGATCTCCGCCTGCCGCCAGCTGACCCGCCGGGCGGCGGCCTGCACCTCCAGCTCGCCAAGCTTGAGCAGTGGCGGAACGGGCGCGGCGGCGGCCGGCGTCCCCCGGCGCAGCACGGCCCTGAGCCGCGCGACCAGCTCTCGCGGGTAATAGGGCTTGGCGACATAGTCGTCGGCGCCGAAATCGAGGCCGACCACCCGGTCGATCTGGTCGCCGCGCGCGGTCAGCATCACCACCGGCACCGCGCTCGTCCGTCGGATCTGCTGCAGCACTTCGAGCCCGTTCATGCGCGGCAGCGTGATGTCGAGGATCACCGCATCGTGCTGACTCGACAGGATCCGCTCGACGCCATCCACGCCGTTGAACACCGCTTCCACCCAGAAGCCCTCGCTCTCCAGATATTCGCCCAGCATCGCGCTGAGCTCCGCATCGTCATCGACGATCAGGATGCGCTGGGTTGTCTCGCTCGGCTCCACTCGCCGGGCATCGCGCAAGCGGCGGGGCCTGTCACGTTGGCTTTTCGCATTCTTTACACTTTGCTTGCAGAGTCTTGATCCCCGCCGCGCACACCATCGGGCATATGCTGGCGGCCATGCCTTCCCTGCCAGATGACCCCAGGAAATGGCCGCGCAGGCAAGCGCCCGCGCAGCATTGGCGGCAGGCGCGCACTCCCTTTTGGACATGATCGGAAAAAGCAGGCGATGAGACGTATCGTGCCCGCCCTCGCGGCACTCGTGCTGGCGAGCCAGGCACTCGCGCAGGCGGGACCTCCGGGTGGCGGCGGGCAGCCGCCGGGCGGCGGCAAGGGGGGCGGCAGGGGCGGACCTCCAGGCGCCCAGCAGCGCCCGCGCGAGCCCAAGCCGGTGAAGCGTGCCGATCTGGACGAAGCAGCGACCGCCATGTTCCGCGCGGCCGACAGCAATCGTGATGGTCTGGCCACGCTGGAGGAGGTCCGCGCGATCTTCCAGGCGCGGCGCGACACGATCATTCACGAGCGCTTCACCCGGGTCGACAGCGATCATTCGGGCGCCATTGAGCAGCCCGAATTCCTCGCCTGGCAGCGCCAGATGGGCACCGCCGCCTCGGTGGAAGGCGACGGCCTGCCGGGTCGCGACGCGCCGGTCGAGGAGGCCCTGCGACCCGAGCTGGGCGATGACTTGGAAGACCGGATGCTCGCCCGGCTGATCGAGCCGCTGAGCGCAATCACCATCGTCGCCGCCAACACCAATTATGATGGCGGCGTCTCGCTCGAGGAATGGCAAGTCTATCAGCGCAAACGGTTCGACGGGGCGGACGCAGACAGCGACGGCAAGCTGACGATGGAGGAGATGCGCGGCTTGATGCCAGAGCTTGGGCGGTCGGAAGGACCTGGGGGCCGACCCGGCGCTGGGCCGGGCGGACGGGCCGGCCCAGCAGGGCCGCGCGGCTGCCCGCCGGGAGAGAGCTGCTAAGCCGAGTAGGAGGCGTGCCCGGTTCTCGCGAGCATCCGCTGCTCGCCTGCTGCGCGCTGGCCGGCGTCGCTGCCCTGCCGAGCTGCTCGACGAGGTCGCGGCCCAGACCCAGAGCGCGCATGGGCGCGAGGATGCAGGCCCGTCGTGCCGGTCAACGGCAAGTGCCTCTCCGGCGTGAACGAGGTCAGCGCTCTGCCGCTCGAGAGATCGTGCAGCTCGACATCCTGCCCGAGGAGGTCGCACTCAGATACGGCTACGATGTTCAGCCCAAGTTGGTGAGCGTCATCCTGCCTCGCCGCTTCCAGGCATGGGTCGACAATCTCTCGGGCGCGCCGGCCATTCAGAGCGACGGCGAGCAGGGGCGGCGGCGTGCAGGGCGACGCCGACCTGACCTCCACAAGCATCCACTACAATGACCGGCCGAACATCGGGAGCCGCTCTTTGCAATTTGCTACCCCCTCACCACAAGCTGATGAATGGCGGATCCGAGGAAGCGCAGAAGCCGCTGAACGTCCGTAGGTGGGCGCTTGCCGCCGGTCCACGCCCGTGTTCCATAAAATAAGTCACGCACCGCGATTAAGGGCGGTTAGTTCTTGGCGCGCTATCACCAGCCAACCCGCGGAAGCGGGCGTTCATCAGACGGGCGCGCGCCCGCGGCTTTGCCCCAACTCTCGCCGACCGTAGCATGGTGAGCTCTCTCGGAAACGGCCATCAGCGCATTACGCTTGCTTGCGCAAACGCTGTTCGGCGGCTGTTGGCTTGCTCATGGTCGAGACAAATCGGGACAATTCCACCCTCCGGCCAACAAACTTTCGAGACCAGCCTGCTCCAGATTGTCCTCAACGCACCGAACGGAGCGTCTCGCAAATGGAGAATGAAAATGAAGAAGTTCGCACTCATCGCCGGCGCTCTGGCCTCGGTCCTCAGCACCTCGGCGATGGCCGCCCCCGCTTACAACGGTCACGACAACCGCAGCGCGCCTCAGAGGGTGGAGCAGCGCGGCGATGATCGGGGTCGGGATGACGTTCGCCAGACCCGCACGCAGCAGAACGCAAACCACAAGTGGAACAAGGGCGATCGCTTCGACAGCCGCCAGGCCCGCAATTATCGGGTGATCGCGCAACCAAAGGCTTACGGGATCAAGCAGGCCCCCAAAGGGCATCGCTGGGTTCAGTCTGGTAACGATGCCATCCTGATCGGCATCACTAGCGGTGTCGTCGCCGCCGTGCTCGCCAACGTGATCCGCTAATGTGAAGGGGCCCGGCGCATAAGCGTCAGGGCCTTCTCGCGTACGAGGGAACCGCTATCACACCTGCCATGGCCAACGACCCCCACATCCTACTCGTCGATGACGAGCGCGACATCCGCGACCCGCTGGCGAGCTACCTCGCGAAGAACGGCTTCCGCGTCACCAAGGCGGAGAATGCAGCTGCGGCGCGCGAGATCCTCGCCGTTCATGCGATCGACCTGGTGCTGCTCGACATCATGATGCCCGGAGAAGACGGCATCTCGCTTGCCGGCTTCGTTCGCGCTACGAGCAAGGTGCCGATCATCCTCTTGACCGCCAAGGCCGAGGAGATGGACCGCATCATCGGGCTGGAGATCGGAGCCGACGATTACGTGACCAAGCCGTTCTCGCCACGCGAGCTCGTGGCGCGAATGAAGGCGGTGCTGAGGCGAACGAATGAAGGCGGCCGCCGGGTACATGCTCCGGCTGCGGAGGCGTTCGCCTTCGGCCCCTGGATCCTGCGCACCGGCGACCGGGAGCTGGTGGACAAGGACGGCGTGGCGGCGCCGCTTTCGACGGGCGAATACAACCTGCTGCACGCCTTTCTCACCCACCCGCGTCGCGTGCTGACCCGCGACCAGCTGCTCGACCTGACGCAGGGGCGCGAGCTCGCCGCGTTCGAGCGCAGCATCGATAACCATATCAGCCGCTTGCGCCGCAAGATCGAAGCCGACCCGGCGAAACCGCAGATCATCAAGACGGTCTGGGGCGGCGGTTACATGCTTGCGGCAGATGTGAAGCGGATATGAGACGGTTCGTCCCAAGAACGTTGACCGCGCAAACGGCGGTGCTGCTGGGGCTGGCCCTGCTGCTCGCGCAGCTGGCCAGTTTTGCGCTGATTCTCAACGACCGGCAGCAGCTCAGCCTGGCCCGCAGCGAGACGCCTGCGATCACCCGGTTCGCCGGCACCGCACGCGACCTCGTGGATGCCGAACCCGAATTCCACGAGGCGGTGATCGAGGATCACTCGCGCCGCGGTGCCCGTTTCTCCATCGTTTCCTCCCAATCCGTTGGTGAGGAAAACCGCGACGCCGATTTGGAGCAGAGGGTGGAAGAAGCTTTGGAAGATGCGGGGCTTTCTGCGGTGGACATCAGGGCCTCCCGCGTGGTCATCGCGCATTCCGGGTCGGAACCGGATCGTCAGCTGCTCAGGCTGGCCGCCAAGTTGCCCGATGGAATCTGGCTTGAGGGAGAGTTGCACACTCCACCGCGCGACCCGTTCCTGATCGCCCGCCTGGCGGCGGCCACGCTGCTTTTGTACCTGTTCGTTCTCGGAGCCGCGATCTGGGGGGCGCGCAGCATCAACCGTCCGCTGCGCGACCTCACCGATGCGGCACAAGAGTTCGCCGGTCGCCAGTCGCCGCACCCGCTTAAGCCGCGCGGCCCCGAGGACGTGCGGGAGGCGATGGAGGCGTTCAACGCGATGAACGCCCGCATCGTGTCCTTGCTCGACGAGAAGGATTATCTGCTCGGCGCAATCGGCCACGATCTTCGTACGCCCTTGGCCTCGCTCCGCATCCGAATCGAAAGCATGGAACCGGCAGAGGAACGCGAAGCGGCGATCGACAAAGTAGAAGAGATGGCGATCCTGCTGGACGACATTCTCGTCCTCGCCAGGACAGGCCGCGCACGCGGGGACTTGCGTCCGGTAGATCTGTCCGCGCTCGTCGAGGTGCTAGCGGACGAATACCTTGAGCTCGGCAAGCCCGTATGCTTCATCCCCTCTCCTCGCCTGATCGCTCAAGTCGCACCCGAGCTGCTGAGAAGGGCCTTACGCAATCTGATCGACAATGCGGTAGCGTATGCCGGTTCTGCGCAATTGGAGGTGCTGCGGCACGGAGATCTGGCCTTTATCGAGGTTCGCGATAACGGCCCCGGCATCCTCCCTGAAGAGCGTGAACGCATGTTCGCGCCATTTCAGCGGCTCGAGACGTCGCGAAGCAGGGATACCGGAGGGACCGGGCTCGGCCTGGCGATCGCGCGCAGCATCACGGAGAACCATGGGGGCAGCCTCGTACTGACCTCGAACGAGTCGAACGGCTTGATAGCACGGCTGAGTTTGCCAATCTCCCGGTAACAAGTTGTCTTGCGCCGCGATGGGTGAATGTCCGCTAACGCCGACGCAAGATCTCAAGCTGAAAGACTGCTGGCGGCGAGTCCTTCTCTTTAGCGACCCGGCCCGCAATCGCCGGAGAGGCTGCTGCTGCCGAAAGCCGTCATTCGAAGAGGCCGTGGCAAATTGGGGGATAGTCTATCGCCGGTCCTTCCTGCAGACCGGCTGCCGAGTTTGGAAGGGCCAGCAGCTTCCGGGATCGGCGACTTAGCCACTGGGTGGCAATGATGGGCGCTGCGGCCGGTGCTAATCGGCTGAATGTCCGCTTTGCCGGTCTGGCTTCCCGAAAGCGGAAGGGCAGCTTCCCACCACTGTCGACTGCGAACGAACGCTCGGAAGCGAGGCTCCAGTTCCTATTCGTTATTCCGCAAGCAACACGCGTTCTGCGGAAGAAGCCCGCTCTACTCGCTGCTCTCGGAAGACCGACCAGCTGGCGAGGAAGAGCCCTGCCAGGACGGGCCCGATGACAATCCCGCTCAGGCCCAGGGTGGCGATGCCGCCCAGGGTCGTCACCAGGACGATCCAGTCCGGAAGGCCGGTTTCCCTGCCCACAAGAATAGGGCGCAGGATGTTGTCAGCCATTCCGATGACCAGAACTCCGGAGGCAATCACCGCAACGCCCTGCCAGATCGCGCCGGTAGCAAGCAGATACACGGCCGCAGGGGCCCAGATGATCGCTGGCCCGACCGCTGGAAGCAGAGAGAGGATCGCCATCAAAAGCCCGAACAGGGCGACGGACGGCAACCCGACGATCCAGAAGGTGATCGCACCCAAAGCGCCCTGGACGAGACCGACCACGACCGATCCCTTGATGGTTGCGCGCACCACATTCACGAACGTGTCGGTCAGCCGCCCGGCAGCCGAGGCGTCGAACGGCAGGGTGGCCTTGACCACCGAACCCAGCCGCGTGCCATCCCGCAGCAGGAAATAGGTCACATAAAGGCCAACAGCGAACGACAGCAAGAAAGCGAACGCGTTGCCGCTGAGTGCCAATGCGTGCTGAGCGATCAGACCGACGCTATCGCGCAGGAACTGCGACAGTCGCGATTGCAGTACGTTGAAATCGCCATAGCCTGATTCATCCAGCAGCGATTGCGCCTGGAGCGGCAAAATCCTCTGCATGCGTTCGAAATACAGGGATGCGTCGATGTCCTCGCTGCTAAGAGCGAAGTAAATCTGCGTCGCTTGTTCTACGATGATGTCGCCGATCGCTATTGCGGGCACAACCACGGCGAACGTGATAATCAGCAGGGTCACCATGGTGGCCCTGTTCTCGTGCCCTCGCAGCATGCTCAGGACCCTGAGGTAAAGCGGGCGGAACATGATAGCGGCGAGGGTTGCCCAAAGCAGGGCAGAGACAAAGGGCCACACCACGTAGAGAAGCGCGAGCGTGACAAGGGCCAGGAACAGGAAGAGGGGTCGCTGCCCGGGCACTGCCTCACTGCTCATTCAAACCTCCCGGATGCTTCTTGAGAAGCAACGCCGCAGCTCAGGATGCTGCGCACCAGCACTCGCGCGACGCTCCATTTGCAGTCACTAACTTTCGGACGGGAGATTGCAGCTGAGTTCTCGCTGAGGTCCGCGCCGCTGACAGAGACCAAGACAACTGCAGATGCAGCCTGAGCCGCGGACAGAAAGGCCCGAAATTGCGGCGAAGTACCTGATCGATGGACTCATCTGTCCATCATAGCCCGGCGCTTACCGACTGTATGGTGCGGTCGAGAAGACTCGAACTTCCACGGGCTTTCGCCCACAACGACCTCAACGTTGCGCGTCTACCAGTTCCGCCACGACCGCATCATGTAAAAAGCCGCTTCATGCGGCCTCGCTGGTAGGAGGGCGCCCTTAGCAACCTTGTGAGCTGCCTGCAAGCGCTCGTATTACGACCAGCCGGGCGGTTTCGTTCAGTCCGGCTTCCAGCCGATATCGGCGAACTGTGCCGAGCGCGGCACGTCGGTCACCGCTTCGTTGATCGCCACGCTCTCGCCCGGCGCGAGGCGGCGCTTGGGCGGGACCACTTCCCAACTATAGACGATCCGCTCGCGGGCATCGCGCAGCACGATAAGGATGGGCGGCACCTGTTTGGTCGACTTGCCGGCATTGGTGATGGTGCCGCTGGCGCCGAAAAACTCGGTGCCGTTGGGGAGCTGGCGCATGCCCTGCTGCTCGTCCGGGAAATCCAGGATCAACTCGGCCGGTGCGGCGGCGAAGGTCGTCTGCCGCGTCCCGGGCACCCATTCGGGCAAGCCCCAGGCATTCACCGCCAGCGCGACAGCGGCGATCATCAGCAGCACGATGGCCGCTGCCCAGAACAACAGCCGGCCGCCCCGCCCATGCGCTCGCCCCGGCGCGGCGCCGGCCGGCCCGGCAGGGTGGATTTCACCATCCTGCGCCGGCTCGCCGATCTCACCCGGGACGGGCTTGCGGTCGACGGACGAGCTTGCGACCGCCCAGCGGTCACTCTCGTCGTCTTCCTTGAGACCCGCCGACAGCGGAGGGCGTATGACTGGTTGCGCAGATGGCGCGGTGGTGGCGGAAGACAGCTCGCCATCCTGACCGCCGGAAGCGGTATCCGTCTTCTCCGCGGCCCCATCCAAAGCGAAGGCATGCCAGCTATGCTGGCACTTTGCGCAGCGCACGTTACGTCCCTCTGGGGCGATCGCCCCATCGGGCACCTCGTATTGCGTGGCGCAGGCGGGGCATTCGATGATCATCGTGCCTGCTTGCTCTAGTCGCGCAAATGATGGGCAACAAGCCGCATGGGCGATATGCTGAGGCCATCCATGACCTTTTTCCACACCGAACAGCAGCCTTGCCGCACCAAGCTTCGCGCATTTTCCTTTTCTCATGCCCTGATCGTGCCTAGCTGCGGCCAATGACCGGAGTGACGGATCAGGCCCGCCGCGTCGGACGGCGTCAGGCGACAAGGCCGCGGGGCGCAGCGTGATCAAGCGCGCTGTCTCGCTGATCGTCATTGCCTGGGCGCTGGGGTTCGTCTGGTTCGCCGCCGCCCTCCCGCAGCCTGCCCAGCCGGAGCAGACCGATGCGATCGTGGTGCCGACCGGTAGCGGCGGCCGCATTCCGCGCGGTGTCGCCCTCCTGCGCGATGGATCGGCGGAAAAGATGCTGGTTACCGGTGTCGATCTCAATGTCCGACCGTCCGAGTTCGCCGCCGAGTACGACGTTCCGGCAGAGGTCATGGAATGCTGTGTCACGCTCGGCTTCTCGGCGCTGGATACACGGGGCAATGCCCGCGAGACCGAAGACTGGATGGCGGAGAACCGCTTCTCCTCGCTGCGCCTCGTCACCTCGGACTGGCACATGCGGCGCGTGGCGCTCGAGCTCTCGCGCCAGCTGCCCGCTGAAATCACCGTGCTCAAGGACGCGGTGCGCACCGAACCCAGCCTGTGGACGTTGTTCGTCGAGTATCACAAGCTGGTCTTCGCCTGGGCCGTGCAGGCGCTCTGACGAGAGATGGGCGTTCTTCGTAGCCTCGTCTTCTATCCGGTCTTCTACGGCGGATCGGTGCTTTACGTGCTGGTCGCAGTGGTCTTGCTGGGCGTGGCGCCCGCGCGTTTGCCGGTGCTCGTCGAGCGATGGTCGGCCTTCCACCGGGCCTGCGTCACCCGGATCCTCGGCATAAAAGTGCGACGGACGGGCGAGCCAGCGAGCGGGCCTGCTCTCTACGCCATCAAGCACGAAAGCTTCTTCGAGGCCATAGACCTGCCCTTCATGCTCGAACTGCCGGTCGGCTTTGCCAAGAAGGAGCTGTTCGCCATTCCCGGCTGGGGCCGTGCCGCAGCGGCCTACGGCATCGTGCCGGTGGCACGCGAGGACGGGGCGAGGACGTTGCGCGATATGGTGCGGCAGGCGAAACGTTACGCCGCGCTGGGCCGGTCGCTGGCGATCTTTCCCGAAGGGACACGCGTGCAGCACGGATGCCGTGCGCCGCTGCAATCGGGCTTCGCCGCGCTTTACAAGGTGCTCGGCTTGCCCGTGGTGCCGGTGGCGATCGACAGCGGCCCGCTCTATCACCGGAGGTGGAAGCGCAGGGGCACGATCGAGTTGCGGTTCGGGGCGCCGATCGAGCCGGGCCTGCCCCGGGCAGAGATCGAGGCGCGCGTGCTGGCGGGCATCAACGCGCTCAACCCGCCCGCGCCTGCGCCGGATGGCGCTCCGGCCAGCTAAGCGGGCGCCTCGATCAGCTGCCTCAAGCGGCACCCCGGTGGCGGACTCAGCCACCGAGGCCTTGCCGCTCAGCACGATTCGCGTTGCCCTTACCTGATCCGCTTAGCGCAAAGTCTTCGCCGGCCCGCCCGCCCGCTAAGCCTCGCATCGTGGAGAACCATGCGATGCAGCCCGTTCCCGCTGCTGAGCCAGCCGCCCGGCATGTGCACATGCGGCATGCTGGCGGACGAGGCTTTCGCCCCATCACCAAGTGAGCGACGGCGTGTGGCTCGAGCCCGCCTTCAGCCATTCGCTCGGCCGCGTGGGCGGTCAATGCGCGGGCCGATGGCGGACCGGCGCTGTTCTGGGCCGACGTGATCTACCAATCCGGTGCAAATGCTGCGTTTCGACTGCCCTTCGCCTTCACGGACGCGATGATGGCGCGCCACCCGCATGGCCATGCTCGAACGCGCCGGCGAGGAAGGAACATTGTGTTTTCCCGCCCATTTTCGCAAGACATCGGCCGAGCGCCTCAAGCGCGATGGCGACGGCTTCGACCACGAATGGGTCGAGGCCTGACATCGGGCTTGATCGTGCGCGCAACCCGCGCCACCTGCCAGCTATGGAACTTGATCGCACAGCCATCCGCCAAGCCTATCGCATGGACGAGGAGGCATGCGTCCGCGAACGCCTGCGCGACGCGGGCCCTGTTTCCGCACTGCACGGCCAGGCCGCGGGCCTTGCCGCCGAGCTGATCCGCGGCGCGCGGGCGCACAAGGCGGCCGGGCTCGACGCATTCCTGCACAGCTACGGCCTGGGCACCGAAGAAGGCATCGCGCTGATGTGCCTCGCCGAAGCGCTGCTGCGCGTGCCCGATAACGAGACGCGCGACGCGCTGATCCACGACAAATTGTCGAACTTCGACTGGGCCGAGCACCTGGGCGGCAGCAAGAGCACCTTCGTCAACGCCGCCACCTTCTCGCTGATGCTGACGGGCGAAGTGCTGCGCGGCGGGTCCAACCGGGAGATCGGCCTGGCCAACGCCATGCGCCGGGCAACCGGGCGGCTGGGCGAGCCGGTGATCCGCCAGGCTACCTTGCAGGCGATGCGCATCCTGGGCGGCCAGTTCGTGTTCGGCCGCACGATCGAGGAGGCGCTCAAGCGCGCCCAGCCGCAGGCGCGCCAGGGCCTTGCCCACTCATTCGACATGCTCGGCGAGGCGGCGATGACCTTTGCCGATGCGGCGCGCTACCGCGAGGCATACGAATACGCCATCGAGAGCCTGGCCTCGAGCCCGGGCGGCGTGCGGCACGGGCCCGGCATCTCCGTCAAGCTGTCGGCCCTGTATCCCAAATACGAGTTCCGCCACGCGGATGCGGCGCTTGCCGCTCTGGTGCCGATCGTCACCGAGCTCGCCCGCGAGGCGCGCGAGGCCGACATCCACTTCACCGTGGATGCCGAGGAGGCCGAGCGGCTGGAACTGTCGCTCGACATCATTGAGCGCGTCGTTGCCGATGACGCGCTGTTCGGCTCCGGTTGGGAGGGCTTCGGCCTGGCCATCCAGGCTTATCAGAAGCGCGCCGTGCCCTTGTGCGATTGGGTCGGCGAACTCGCCCGAACGCATGGCCGCCGGCTGATGGTGCGGCTGGTCAAGGGCGCCTATTGGGATACCGAGATCAAGCTCAGCCAGGTGGGTGGCTATGCCGATTACCCGGTATTCACCCGCAAGACCGGCACCGATGTGAGCTACCTCGCCTGCGCGGCGCGGTTGCTGCGGCAAGGCGAGGCGATCTTCCCCGCTTTCGCCACCCACAACGCCTATACGATCGGTGCGATCAAGGCGCTCGCTGCTTCGTCCGGGAGCGGCAAGGGCTTCGAGTTCCAGCGCCTCCACGGCATGGGCGAGGAGGTCTATGCCGAGCTCGCCAAGGTGGAGAAGGCGCGCGGGGAGAGGCCCACGCAGGTGCGCATCTACGCGCCCGTGGGCGGCCACCGCGAATTGCTGGCCTATCTTGTCCGCCGGTTGCTGGAGAACGGCGCCAATTCCTCCTTCGTCAACCGCATGGCCGATGCCGACGTGCCGGTGGAGGCGCTCACCGCCGATCCGGCGGACGAGCTGCGCGCGCTCCCGATCATGCGCAATCCGGCCATCCCGCTGCCGGCTGCGATCTATCCCAATCGTCGCAACAGTGCCGGCATCGATATTGCCGATCCGCTGGTGCGCGCGCCGCTGCTCGGCAGGCTCGCGTCGCTCGAGCGGCGCCATTGGGAAGCGGCGCCCACCACCCATGCCGGCGCCGCGCTGGAAGAGGAGCCGATCCTCGCGCCGCAGGACCGCAGCCGGCTCGTCGGCTCGGTGGCCAATGCGACCAAGCCCGACATCGATCTTGCTGTGGAGCGCGCGGCCAAGGCGCAGCCGGCCTGGGATCGGCTCGGCGGTGCGAAGCGTGCCGAACTGCTGATCCGCGCTTCCGACCTGTTCGAAGCGCATGCCGACGAGTTCCTCTCGCTCTGCATGCGCGAGGCGGGCAAGACCCTGACCGACGCCGTGCTCGAATTGCGCGAGGCGGTCGACTTCCTGCGCTATTATGCCTGCGAGGCGCGCATGCTGTTCGAGGCGCCCTTGCCGCTGCCCGGACCCACCGGAGAGCAGAACCGCCTGCGCCTGCACGGCCGCGGCGTGTTCGGAACGATTTCCCCATGGAACTTCCCGCTGGCGATCTTCATCGGCCCCACCGCCGCCGCACTCGCCGCGGGCAATGCGGTAATCGCCAAGCCGGCCGAGCAGACGCCGCTGATCGCCGCGCTCGCCATCAGGCTGTGCCACGAGGCCGGCATCCCGGAGGACGTGCTGCAGCTGGTCACCGGCGGCGGCGATGTGGGCGCGGCGCTCACCGCCAATCCGCGCATCGACGGCGTCGCCTTCACCGGCTCCATCCACACGGCGCGCGCGATCAACCGCTCGCTTGCCGGGCGTGACGGACCGATCGGCATCCTGATCGGCGAGACCGGCGGACAGAACGCGATGATCGTCGATTCGTCCGCCTTGCCAGAGCAGGTGACGCGCGACGTGGTCGCCTCGGCCTTCCAGAGCGCCGGCCAGCGCTGCTCAGCGCTGCGGGTGCTCTATTTGCAGGACGACATCGCTGACGCGATGCTCACCATGATCAAGGGCGCGTTCGAAGCGCAGGTCATCGGCGATCCGGCACGGCTCGAAACCGATATCGGCCCGGTGATCGACGAGGATGCCCGCCTCGCGCTCGAGCGCCATATCGATACGATGCGCGCGCATGGCCACCCTGTCTGGCAGCGCGAACTGCCCGAAGGCTGCCGCGCCGGCAGTTACGTGGCGCCAACGATCATCGAGATCGATGCGGTGCGCGATCTCGAGGACGAGCATTTCGGCCCCGTACTCCATGTCTGTCGCTTCCGCGCCGACCAGCTGGGCCAGGTGGTGGAGGACATCAACGCCACCCGCTTCGGGCTGACGCTGGGGCTGCACAGCCGCATCGATGCCACCCGCCGCTTCGTGGAAAGCCATGCCAAGGTCGGCAATCTCTACGTCAACCGCAACCAGATCGGCGCGGTGGTGGGCACGCAGCCTTTCGGCGGCGAGGGTCTTTCAGGCACCGGACCCAAGGCCGGCGGGCCGCATTACGTGGCCCGGTTCGCGACCGAGCGCGTAACCACGATCGACACCACCGCCAGCGGCGGCAATGCCAGCCTGCTCGCCGGCGGCTGATCGCCCGTGCCCGCGAACTCCGCTCTTGCCTCTGTTGCGCCCTTGGCCAATGGCTGCGCGCCATGACCATCATGAGCGACCGCTGGATTCGCCGCGAGGCGACGCAGACCGGCATGATCGAGCCGTTCGTGGAGCGCCAGCAAGCCAATGGCTGCATCTCCTACGGGCTCAGTTCCTACGGCTATGACGCGCGCGTGGCTGACGAGTTCAAGATCTTCACCAATGTCCATAACGCGCTGGTCGACCCGAAGGATTTCTCGGCCGACAGCTTCGTCGACCGCAAGACCGATGTCTGCATCATCCCGCCCAACAGCTTCGCCTTGGCGCGCACGGTGGAATATTTCCGCATTCCGCGCGACGTGCTGGTCATTTGCCTCGGCAAGAGCACCTATGCGCGCTGCGGCATCATCGTGAACGTCACCCCGCTCGAACCCGAATGGGAAGGGCACGTTACGCTGGAATTCTCCAACACCACGCCGTTGCCGGCCAAGATCTACGCCAATGAAGGCGCCTGCCAGTTCCTGTTCCTCAAGGGCAACGAACCCTGCGAGATCAGCTATGCCGACCGGGCAGGCAAATATATGGGCCAGCAGGGCGTGACGCTGCCCAGGCTTTGACCACTCACGGAGGGGACGAATGGGCGAGCCGACCACCGCCGAGCTCCTGGCGTGCATCGAGGCGCTGGAACAACGCGCGCGCGGCGCCGAGGATTATCGCGACATCTGCAACCTTCAGGCGGGCTACGGCTATTACGTCGACAAGGGCCTGTGGGACGAGGCGGCCGATCTCTTCGCCGTCGACGGCACGCTGGAGATCGCCGGACGCGGCATCTATGTCGGGCGCGAGCGGGTGCGCGCATACCTCAAGCGCCTGCCTGCCTATGGCCGCGGCGTCATCTTCAACCACATGCAATTGCAGCCCGTCGTGCATGTCGATAGCGAGAGCGGCACCGCCAAGGCCCGCTGGCGCACCTTCATCATCATCGGATTCCTCGGCAACCATGCGCGCTGGGGGGAGGCGACTTACGAGAATGCCTATATCCGCCAGGATGGCATCTGGCGCATCGCCAAGCTGCACGGAATCATCAACTTCTATGTCGAGTACGATCAGGGCCCGGCTAAGGGCGGCGTGCCGTTGCTACGCTCCTTGGACGGGCTCCAACCCGACCTGCCGCCCAGCTTCGAATATGAGGCCTATCCCGAGCCGGTAATCGCGCCCTTTCATTACGACCGGCCCTGAGCCCGCGACGGCTTTACGGGCCGGCCGGGCTCAGGAACAAGCGCGGCCGGATCAGAAGCTCGCGCGCGCGGTCAGCTTGAGGTTGCGGCCGGACAGCGGCACGAATTCCTTGGTGAAGCTGGTGTGGCGCCGCCCCTCCACGTCGAACACATTGTCCGCCTGGGCGACGATCGTGATGTTGTCCGCGCCTTCGAGCGGATGCCATGCGAGTGACAGGTTGACGAACGTATAGCCGTCGGTCGGCGTCTCGTGTTCGGAGACGCGGTCCTGCTCGTCGAACCACTGCACTTCCGCCCGCGCATCGAGATGGTTGAACTGCGCTTCCAACGCGCCGAGCAGGCTGAGCGGCGGGATGCGCGGCACCGGGCTGCCATCCTCCAATGTCGCGCGGACGTAATCGCCGCGCAGGTCAGCGAGCAGAGTGAGGTCACTGGTTTCGTAGAACGGCAGCGTCACCTGGCCCTCAAGGCCGAATTGGTCCGCATCCTGCTGGAGGAACTGGAACTCTTCCAGCCCATCGGCCTCCTCTCCTGTATCGGACAGGAAGATGAAACCATCGAACCAGTTACGATAGATGCTCGCGCTGATCCGCGCCGGGCCGACCGCGCCGCGCAGATACCCCTCCACTCCCAACGAGCTCTCGGTTCCGAGCGCGGCATTGCCGATTTCGAACTGCTGGGTTGCGATATGCGGTCCATCGGCGAACAGTTCCTGCGCGGAAGGCGCCCGCTCCGCGCGCGAGAAATTGAAGCCCGCGCGCAAATCGTCGAGTGGATTTTCCAGCACGGCATAGGACAGGCCGGCAGCGCCGGACAGGCTGTCGAAGTCGCGCTGCACGCCAATCGAATAACGCGCATCAACATCGGTGTGCTCGTACCGACCGCCGAACTCGATCTCGATCGGGTCGAAATCGATCTCCTGCAGCGCGAACACGGCCACGCTCTGAGTTGCATTGCTGGGAACAAAGGCTTCCTCCCCCGTCGCGCCGAAATCGACGTGCGAGTATTGGCTGCCGATCGAGCCCTGCCACGCGCCGCGCCGCGACTGGACAAGTTCGACCCTGCCTTCAACGCCCTCGACGTCGAACACGGTGCCGATTTCGTCACCTTCGAATTCGGTGTGGGTGTAGTCGCTATAGCCCCAGCGGGTGCGCACCTCGTCGAAGAAGCCGCTACCGAGATCGAGCGCGCCCCGCAGATCGAGCCGGTAGCGCTTCATGCCGATGGAGACGGGCCCCTCCTCCTCGTGCTCCTCCTCCTCTGCGAGCTCCTCTGCACCCTCTTCGTGCTCGTGAACGTGGCCGACGCCCGGAAGACCGGGAATGCCGTAATTGGTGTCGTAATAATCGAAGGAGACGCCAAGATTGCTCTCGCCTGAGAAGACAGCCAAGCCGGTGCCCAGCGTCCAGGTTTCGGTCCAGCTGTTGGGCAGGATGTCTCGGGCATCCGCGCCCTCGCGTAGTTCCGCGGCCTCGTCGAGATGACCTTCCTCTTCCTCCTCATCGGCTGCTGCGAGCAGGTCGGCGCGCAAGGAGTCCGAAGCGACGTAGCCGGGGATCTCGAGATTGTCGGTATTGCGGTAGGAGCCATCGACATGGAACGCCACGCTCGGGCCGAGCGGCACGTCGACCGACAGGCCGCCCTCGCGCCGGTTGCTCGCGGTGTCGACCGCGGCCAGCGCGTCGACATGGATGAGCTCGTCGGGCACGCGCGGGGGGATGCGCTTGGTAATCACGTTGACGGCGCCGCCGATCGCCTGGCTGCCGTAAAGCAGCACGGCCGGGCCTCGCAGCACTTCGATCCGCTCGGCGACCAGCGGTTCCACCGTAACCGCATGGTCGTCCGATGTGCTCGACGCGTCGATCGCGCCGATGCCATCGGTCAGCACGCGGACACGCTCGCCACCAAAGCCCCGCAAGACCGGCCGCGATACGCCGGGGGCGAAGCCGGACGCCGTGACCCCGGGCAGCTTGGCAAGGACCTCGCCCACCTGCCCATCCAAATTGCGCTGCAATTCGATACCCTCGACAACGGACGTGCCTGCCAGAACGTCCAGCCGGTCGATCCCGGCCGCCGTGACCACAATCGGCCCGTGCAGATCGTCACTGGCGGGTGAGACACGCGCGCTGCGCGTCTCCGGGACGTCGGGATCCTGCGCGAATACGGGCGCGGCGAGGCTGGCGACGGACACGAGCAGGGCGATGCGGGCTGAAAGCATGAAAGGACATTCTCCGGCGCGGACTGCGCTTTGGTGAGACAATATATCGTGCCCTGATAGGGCTTGTGGCGTACGAAACAAGCCTCCGCAGGAAAAATCTCGTCGTGCCGAAGCGGCAGCTCAGCCGGCGGCGCGTGCCAGCCGGGCCGCGGCCTCCGCCTCGCCGATCAGCGGCAGGAGCGAGGCCATGTCCGGTCCATGCTCCCGCCCCGTGAGCGCCTGGCGGAGCGGCAGGAACAACGCCTTGCCCTTGCGCCCTGTGCGCGCCTTGAGGCGCTTGGTCAGGTCGCCCCACGGGTCCTGCGTCCATTCGAGCGCATCGCGCGCATGGGCAAGAAAGGCGCGGGTCTCCTGGTCGAACGCAAGCTGCTCCACCGGCCCCCTCACCACGCGCCACCAATCCGCCGCGTCGGAGACCTTCTCGAGGTTGGGCCTGATCGCCTTCCAGGCCTGGGCATCGACACCCGCTGGCAAACGGTCCGCCACCGCCTCGAAACCAAGCCCGTGCACGATTGCCGCATTAACGCGGTCGAGCTCGGCTTCGTCGAACCTGGCCGGCGCGCGGCCGAACGTGCCCAGATCGAAGCTTTCCACCAGCTCGGACATTTCGCCTAAGGGCTCCACCGGCAGGGACGTGCCGAGCCGGGCGAGCAGCGCGCGCAGCGCCTGCGGCTCGATCCCGCGCTCGCGCAGCGCAGCACAATCGAGCGAGCCTAGGCGCTTGGACAGCTTGCCTTCGCTCCCCACCAGCAGCGCTTCATGCGCGAAGCGCGGAGGTGCAGCATCAAGTGCGGTAAACATCTGTATTTGCAGGGCGGTGTTCGACACATGGTCCTCGCCGCGCAGAACATCGCTAATGCCCATGCGGATGTCGTCGATTGCGCTCGGCAGCATGTAGAGCCATGACCCGTCGGCCCTGCGGATCACCGGATCGGACAATTGCGCAGGGTCGAAATGCTGCTCCCCGCGAATGCCGTCCTCCCACACGATCGGCTCCGAATGGTCGAGCATGAAGCGCCAGTGCGGCACAATGCCGCGCGCTTCCTTGTCGGCATGTTCTGCGTCCGTCAGCGCCAGCGCCGCGCGGTCGTAGATCGGCGGGCGGCCACGGCCGAGCGCAATCTTGCGCTTGAGATCGAGCTCCTGTGCCGTCTCATATGCGGGATAGACGCGGCCCGCAGCACGCAGCTGCTCGAAGGCGCGCTGGTAATCCGCCAGGTGCTCCGACTGGCGTTCCTCCCGCTCGGGATCAAGGCCCAGCCAGCGCAGATCTTCGCGGATCGCGGTGACGAACCGCTCCTCGCTGCGCGCCGCATCGGTGTCGTCGATCCTGAGCAGGAACCGCCCGCCCGCTTTTTGCGCCAGCAGCCAATTGTGCAGCGCCGTGCGGATATTGCCGACATGGAGCCGGCCGGTGGGCGATGGAGCGAAGCGGGTAGTAACCGTCATCACAAGCGCGTTAGCGCCGGCGGGCCGATATGGCGAGCCACTCGCGCGGCGCGCGCACGAAAAAGCCCGCCGGAAGCGAACTTCCGGCGGGCTTTTTCAGTCAGGAACGTGGCTCAGGCGGCGGGATCGGCCGCTTCGCCTTCGTCGCTCTGGATCAGGTAGTCGCCCGCATCGGCATCGGTGCCGTGCGTCTCGCCCATCGCCATGCCGAGCGCATCGTCGCCCGTGTCGTCAGCAGGATCGCGCAACAACTCGGCCTCGTGCTCCTCAGCCGCCGAATTCGGCGCAACGAGCGCCTCCTGCAGCTTGCGATATTGCGCGCGCAGCGCTGCATCGCGGCTGTTGGCGGTGACGCGGAGCCGGTTCATACCGGCGCCGGTGCCCGCCGGGATGAGCCGGCCCACGATGACGTTCTCCTTGAGCCCGATCAGCGAGTCCTTCTTCCCCTCGACAGCGGCCTGCGTGAGCACGCGCGTGGTCTCCTGGAACGAAGCGGCCGAGATGAAGGAGCGGGTCTGCAAGCTGGCCTTGGTGATGCCGAGCAGCACGGGCGTACCCTGTGCCGGCGTCTTCCCCTTGGAGAGCTTGGAGTTGACCGCGTTCATCTCCTCGTAGTCCAACTGCTCGCCCGGCAGCAGCGTGGTATCGCCGCCATCGGTGATCTCGACCTTCTGCAGCATCTGGCGAACGATCACCTCGATGTGCTTGTCGTTGATCTTCACGCCCTGCAGCCGGTAGACCTCCTGGATCTCGTCGACCAGATACTCGGCCAACGCCTCCACGCCCATCACCTCAAGGATATCGTGCGGGTTCGGGCTGCCCGAGATGAGCGTGTCGCCCTTCTTGACGAAGTCGCCTTCCTGGACGTCGATCACCTTGGTCTTGGGGATCAGGTACTCGACGGGATTGCCCTCTTCCGGAACGATGGCAATCTTGCGCTTGGCCTTGTACTCGCGAACGAATTCCACGCGCCCGCTGATCTTGGCGATCACCGAAACGTCCTTCGGCATGCGTGCCTCGAACAGTTCGGCGACGCGCGGCAGACCGCCGGTGATGTCGCGCGTCTTGGCGGCCTCGCGGCTGGCGCGGGCGAGAATGTCACCCGCCTCGACCTGCTGCCCGTCCTCGACCGAGAGCGTGGTGCCCGGCGCCAGCATGTAGCGCGCGGCCTCGGTATCGTCCGATCCCTCGTTGAGCAGGGTCATGCGCGGGCGCAGATCCTCCTTCTTCGAGCGACCCTGGGCGCGGTATTCGGTTACCACGCGCTGGGCGATGCCGGTGGCCTCGTCCACCCGCTCTTCCATCGTCTTGCCTTCGGCAAGATCCTGGTAGCGCACGATTCCCGACTGCTCGGTGATGATCGGCAGCGTGAACGGATCCCATTCCGCCAGGCGATTGCCTTCCTTCACCGGAGCGCCGTCTTCGATCAGCAGCACGGTGCCGTAAGGCACACGGTGGATCGCGCGCTCACGACCCTCATTGTCGATGACCACCATCTCGCCCGAGCGGGCGAGCGACAGGCGCCGATCGCGCTTATCGACGATGGTGGGCATGTCGCGGTAGATAACCTTGCCGTCGGAGATGGATTCCAGATGGCTGGTTTCGTTCACCTGCGCCGCGCCACCGATGTGGAACGTGCGCATGGTAAGCTGCGTGCCAGGCTCGCCGATCGACTGCGCGGCGATGACACCCACCGCCTCGCCGATATTGACCGGCGTGCCGCGGGCAAGATCGCGCCCGTAGCACGTGCCGCACACGCCCTGCTCGGCCTGGCAAACCAGGGGCGAGCGGATCTTGGCGACCTGCACCTCGGCCTCCTCGATTGCCTTCACCATCGGCTCGTCGAGCAGCGTGCCCGACTTGATGATGATTTCCCCGGTCACCGCGTTGACAATGTCTTCCGCGGTGGTCCGGCCCAGGATGCGCTCCGCCAGCGAGGCGATCACGGAACCGCCCTGGATGATGGCGCGCATCTCCAGCGCCTTGTCGGTCTTGCAATCGTCCTCGACGATGACGCAATCCTGCGACACGTCGACCAGGCGGCGGGTCAGGTAGCCTGAGTTCGCCGTCTTGAGCGCCGTATCGGCCAGGCCCTTGCGGGCGCCGTGGGTCGAGTTGAAGTATTCAAGGACGGTCAGGCCCTCCTTGAAGTTCGAGATGATCGGGGTCTCGATGATCTCGCCCGAAGGCTTGGCCATCAGGCCGCGCATGCCGGCGAGCTGCTTCATCTGCGCCGGCGAACCACGCGCGCCCGAATGGCTCATCATGTAGATCGAGTTGATCGGCGCCTCGCGGCCGTGCTCGTCCTTCGGCGTAGCCCGGATCTCGTCCATCATGGCGTTCGCCACCTGGTCGCCGCAGCGGCTCCAGGCATCGATCACCTTGTTGTACTTCTCCTGCTGGGTGATGAAGCCGTCCTGGTACTGCTGCTCGTAATCGGCAACCAGCCCCTTGGTCTCCTCGATCATGCCCACCTTGGACTCGGGGATGATCATGTCGTCCTTGCCGAACGAGATGCCCGCGCGGCAGGCGTGACGGAAGCCCAGCCCCATGATGGCGTCGGCGAACAGCACCGTGTCCTTCTGGCCCGTATGGCGATAGACTTGGTCAATGACGTCGCCGATCTCCTTCTTGGTGAGCAGGCGGTTGACGACCTCGAAGGGCACCTTGTGGCTCCTCGGCAGGCACTCGGCGATGAGCATGCGGCCCGGCGTGGTTTCGACGCGGCGCAGGAATTCCTTGCCGGCCTCATCCACCTGCGGAACGCGTGTGGTGATCTTCGAGTGCAGCGTCACGGCGCCAACATGCAGCGCCTGGTGGACCTCCTGCATGCCGCCCAGCACCTTGCCTTCGCCTGGCTCGCCCTCGCGATCCATCGACAGGTAATAGAGGCCCAGCACCATGTCCTGCGAAGGCACGATGATCGGCTTGCCGTTCGCGGGCGAGAGGATGTTGTTGGTGCTCATCATCAGCACGCGCGCTTCCAGCTGCGCCTCAAGGCTCAGCGGGACGTGCACGGCCATCTGGTCACCGTCGAAGTCGGCATTGAAGGCCGAGCACACCAGCGGGTGCAGCTGGATCGCCTTGCCCTCGATCAGCACGGGCTCGAAGGCCTGGATGCCGAGGCGGTGAAGCGTGGGCGCGCGGTTGAGCAGCACCGGATGCTCGCGGATCACCTCGTCGAGGATGTCCCAGACCTCCTTGCGCTCCTTCTCGACCCACTTCTTGGCCTGCTTGAGGGTCATGGAGAGACCCTTGGCGTCGAGCCGGGCGTAGATGAACGGCTTGAACAGCTCGAGCGCCATCTTCTTGGGCAGGCCGCACTGGTGCAGCTTCAACTCCGGACCGGTCACGATCACCGAGCGGCCCGAATAGTCGACGCGCTTGCCGAGCAGGTTCTGGCGGAACCGGCCCTGCTTGCCCTTGAGCATGTCGGACAGCGACTTGAGCGGACGCTTGTTGGCGCCGGTGATGATGCGGCCGCGCCGGCCATTGTCGAACAGCGCATCGACCGCCTCCTGCAGCATGCGCTTCTCGTTGCGCACGATGATGTCTGGCGCGCGCAGCTCCATCAGCCGCTTCAAGCGGTTGTTGCGGTTGATGACGCGGCGGTACAGATCGTTGAGATCGGATGTCGCGAAGCGGCCGCCATCGAGCGGCACCAGCGGGCGCAGTTCGGGCGGGATGACCGGCACGACCTCCAGGATCATCCATTCGGGGCGGTTGCCCGAATCGATAAAGCTTTCGACGACCTTGAGGCGCTTGATGATCTTCTTGGGCTTGAGCGTGGACTTGGTGGTCTCGAGCTCGTCGAGCAGGTCCTTGCGCTCCTGCTCCAGATCCAGATCCATGAGCATGATCTTGACCGCTTCCGCGCCGATGCCGGCGGTGAAGCCGTCCTCGCCATATTCGTCCTGAGCGTCGAGCAGCTCATCCTCCGTGAGGAGCTGGAACTTCTCGAGCGGCGTCAGGCCGGGCTCGGTGACGATGTAGCTCTCGAAATAGAGCACGCGCTCGAGCTGCTTCAACTGCATGTCGAGCAGCAGGCCGATGCGGCTCGGCAGCGACTTCAGGAACCAGATATGCGCGACCGGCGCCGCGAGCTCGATATGGCCCATGCGCTCGCGCCGAACCTTGGTGACGGTGACTTCCACACCGCACTTCTCGCACACCACGCCCTTGTACTTCATGCGCTTGTACTTGCCGCACAGGCACTCGTAATCCTTCACCGGGCCGAAAATGCGCGCGCAGAACAGGCCGTCACGCTCGGGCTTGAACGTGCGGTAATTGATGGTTTCAGGCTTCTTGATCTCGCCGAACGACCACGAGCGGATACGCTCGGGGCTCGCGATCCCGATCTGGATCTGGTCGAAGGTCTCGGGCTTGGCGATCTGGTTGGTAAATTTGGTCAGTTCGTTCATTTTTCAAATCCCTTGAGGGGAAAACAGGAAGCGACGGGGCGGGCGGCCGGCCGGTCGGCAGGCCGCCCCTTCCCGCTCATTCCGCCGCAATCTGGCCGAAACCATCCTCGCCCTCGTTCTCGATGAGCGAGGAGAGTTCGACGTTGAGGCCGAGGCTGCGCATTTCCTTGACGAGCACGTTGAAGCTTTCCGGGATGCCGGCCTCAAACGTGTCGTCACCCTTGACGATCGCCTCGTAGACCTTGGTGCGGCCGACCACGTCGTCGGACTTCACCGTCAGCATTTCCTGCAGCGTGTAGGCCGCGCCGTAGGCCTGGAGCGCCCAGACCTCCATTTCGCCGAAACGCTGTCCTCCGAACTGCGCCTTGCCGCCCAGCGGCTGCTGGGTGACGAGGCTGTACGGCCCGATCGAACGTGCGTGGATCTTGTCGTCCACAAGATGGTGCAGCTTGAGCATGTAGATATAGCCCACCGTCACCTTGCGGTCGAACATGTCACCCGTGCGGCCATCGAACAGCGACACCTGCCCGCTGGGATCGAAGCCGGCCTTGACGAGCATCTCGGAAACGTCGGCCTCGCGCGCGCCGTCGAACACCGGCGTGCCCATCGGCACACCGTTCTTCAGGTTCTGCGCCAGTTCGACGACTTCCTCGATCGTACGGCTGTCCAGATCCTCGTGGTACTGCTCGCCGTAGATGTCCTTCAGCTTGTCGACCACGGCCTGTGGAGGCGCCGCGGCCGTCGGATCGGGATTGGCTTCGCGCCATTCCTCGAGCGCCTGGGTCACCTGTTGGCCGAGGCCACGCGCGGCAAGACCGAGGTGAGTCTCGAAGATCTGCCCGACATTCATGCGCGAAGGCACGCCCAGCGGGTTGAGCACGATGTCGACCGGGGTGCCGTCCTCCATGAACGGCATGTCCTCGGCCGGCAGAATGCGGCTGATGACGCCCTTATTGCCGTGACGGCCAGCCATCTTGTCGCCCGGCTGCAGCTTGCGCTTCACCGCCACGAACACCTTGACCATCTTGAGCACGCCCGGAGCCAGCTCGTCGCCGCGCTCCAGCTTCTCCTTGCGATCCTCGTACTTGTCGCGGATCGCCTTGATGGCCTCGTCGTACTGGCCCTTCACCGCTTCGAGCTGGGCCTGCATGTTGTCGTCGGCCACGGCGAACTTGAACCAGTCGTGGCGATCGACCGAGTCCAGCACCTCGTCGGAGATCTCGGTGCCCTTCTTGAGCCCCTTGGGCGCGGCCGAGGCGGTCTGCCCCACCAGCATCTCGCGCAGGCGGTTGTAGGTCGCCCGGTTGAGGATGTTGCGCTCGTCCTCGCTGTCCTTCTTGAGGCGTTCGATCTCCTCGTTCTGGATCGCGCGGGTACGATCGTCGATCTCGATGCCGTGGCGGTTGAACACCCGCACCTCGACGACCGTGCCCGAGACGCCCGGCGGCAGGCGCAGCGAGGTGTCACGCACATCGCTCGCCTTTTCGCCGAAGATCGCGCGCAGCAGCTTCTCTTCCGGCGTCATCGGGCTCTCGCCCTTGGGCGTGATCTTGCCCGCCAGAATGTCGCCCGGATGCACTTCGGCGCCGATATAGACGATGCCCGCCTCGTCGAGGTTGCGCAGCGCCTCCTCGCCCACATTGGGGATGTCGCGGGTGATGTCTTCCGGCCCCAGCTTGGTGTCGCGAGCCATCACCTCGAATTCTTCGATGTGGATCGAGGTGAAGACGTCATCCTTCACGATCCGCTCGGAGATGAGGATGGAATCCTCGTAATTGTAGCCGTTCCAGGGCATGAACGCGACGAGGCTGTTACGCCCCAGCGCCAGCTCGCCCAGATCCGTCGACGGACCGTCGGCGATGATGTCGCCCTGCGCAACCACGTCACCCACCTTCACCAGCGGACGCTGGTTGATGCAGGTGTTCTGGTTGGAGCGCTGGAACTTCTGCAGCGAGTAGATGTCGACACCCGGATTGCCGGCATCGACCTCGCCCGAGGCGCGGATCACGATACGGCCGGCATCGACCTGATCCACCACGCCAGAGCGCAGGGCCGAGATCGCCGCGCCCGAATCGCGCGCCACCGTCTCTTCCATGCCCGTGCCCACGAACGGCGCCTCGGCCTTGACCAGCGGCACCGCTTGGCGCTGCATGTTCGAGCCCATCAGCGCGCGGTTGGCGTCATCGTTTTCCAGGAACGGAATGAGCGACGCCGCGACCGACACGAGCTGCTTGGGACTGACGTCCATCAGCGTCACCTGCTCGGGCGGAGTCAGCGCGAACTCGCCGTTCTGCCGGGTCGAGACCAGCTCCTCGGCAAAGCCACCCTCGCTGTTCAGCTCGGCCGAAGCCTGCGCGACGGTGTGCTTCTGTTCTTCCATTGCCGAGAGGTACTTCACCTCCCCCGTCACCTTGTGATCGGTCACGATGCGGTAAGGCGTCTCGATGAAGCCATATTTGTTCACCCGCGCAAAGGTCGAGAGCGAGTTGATCAGGCCGATATTGGGGCCTTCAGGCGTCTCGATCGGGCAGATGCGGCCATAATGCGTCGGGTGAACGTCGCGTACCTCGAAGCCCGCGCGCTCACGGGTGAGACCACCCGGCCCGAGCGCCGAGACGCGGCGCTTATGCGTCACTTCGGAGAGCGGGTTGGTCTGGTCCATGAACTGGCTGAGCTGCGACGAGCCGAAGAACTCACGCACGGCAGCCACTGCGGGCTTGGCGTTGATGAGGTCGTTCGGCATCACGGTCGATACGTCGACCGAGCTCATGCGCTCCTTCACCGCGCGTTCCATGCGCAGCAGGCCGACGCGGTACTGGTTCTCGAGCAGCTCGCCCACCGAACGCACGCGCCGGTTGCCGAGATTGTCGATGTCGTCGACCTCGCCCTTGCCGTCCTTCAGGTTCACCAGCTCCTTGACGACGGCGAGGATGTCCTCGCGGCGCAGAGTGGTCACCGTGTCCTCGGCATCGAGGCCCAGGCGCATGTTCATCTTCACGCGGCCCACGGCGGAAAGGTCGTAGCGCTCGGAATCGAAGAACAGTCCCTCGAACAGCGCCTCGGCGGTTTCCTTGGTCGGCGGCTCGCCCGGGCGCATGACCTTGTAGATCGCCTCGAGGCCTTCCTCGCGGTTCTCCGCCTTGTCGGCCTTCAGCGTGTTGCGCATCCAGGCGCCGGTCTGCACGTGGTCGATGTCGAGCAAATCGAGCTGGTCGATGCCCGCAGCGTCGAGCTTCTCGAGGTTCTCAGGGGAAACCTCGTCGCCGGCCTCGATGTAGATGCGGCCCGTGCTCTCGTCGATCATGTCCTTGCTGGCATAGCGGCCGAAGATTTCCTCGGTCGGGATCAGCAACCGCTCGAGACCATCCTTGACCGCCTTGGTGGCTGCGCGCGGCGATACCTTCTGGCCGGCCGGGAAAACTTCCTCGCCGGTCTTGGCATCAACCAGCGCGAAAGACGGCTTCTGCCCGCGCCATTGCTCGGCCGCGAACGGGATTTCCCAGCCACCCGATGCGCGTTTCCACGCCACGGTCTGGTAGAATTGCTCCAGCACTTCCTCATCGTCGAGGCCCAGAGCGTAAAGCAGCGAGGTGACCGGCAGCTTGCGCTTGCGGTCGATGCGGACGTTGACGATGTCCTTGGCGTCGAACTCGAAATCGAGCCACGAGCCGCGATACGGGATCACCCGCGCGGCGAACAGGAACTTGCCCGAGGAGTGCGTCTTGCCGCGATCATGGTCGAACAGCACGCCCGGCGAACGGTGCATCTGCGAGACGATCACGCGCTCGGTACCGTTGACGACGAAGGTGCCATTGCCGGTCATGAGCGGCATGTCGCCCATATAGACGTCCTGCTCCTTGATATCGAGCACGGAGCGGGTCTCGGTCTCCTGGTCCACCTCGAACACGATCAGGCGCAGCGTAACCTTCATCGGCGCCGCATAAGTGATGCCGCGCTGGCGGCACTCGGTCACGTCATACTTCGGCGGCTCGAGCTCGTAATGCACGAAGTCAAGCTCGGCGGTGCCGGCGAAATCGCGGATCGGGAACACCGAGCGCAGCGTCTTCTCCAGGCCCGAGACATAGTCGATCGACGGGTCGGACCGGAGGAACTGCTCGTAGCTTTCGCGCTGTACCTCGATGAGGTTCGGCATCTGCACCACTTCGTGGATGTCGCCGAAGATCTTGCGGATGCGCTTCTTCTTGCTGCCACTGCCAGCCGCGCTGGTGGTGTTCGGAGCTTTCGCCTTGGTCGCCATGGAGGAGTTCGCCTCTTTCGTATCGGGCCGGCTTTCACGCAAGCCGGCGGAAACTTCATGCGCAGGGGGTGATTCGTGAGACGCCGAAAGGCCGCAGACGGACACACCTGTTTGGCGTGCAATCGCAGCTTACCTTGGGTTCTCACGGGAAACCGGGCTTCCATCCCTGGCGTGCCCCCGCGTAAGGCGCGCTTTGCTCGAAGCTGTCCGGTTACGAGCCATATAGAGTGCCCGGCTCCGCCTGTCAAAGGGGAGCGGCGCGAACCCGACCTCTGGGCGAAATGATCCGCGCGATGGCGAATTGCCGGCCCGGCAACCTGCTCGCTGAGAAGGAGCCGGCCTGGATAGCACGGTCCCCGCTTTAAGTTGACTTTGTGAGGACGCGCGTTATTGGCCCGGGCCGACCGCTCCGGCGGTCATCCGTCCGAGACAGCTGGTGGCCGGGAACTGCCCGACCTTAATCGCCAGCCTAGACGGGGAAACGAGATAGACGCGAAGGCGGCGCCCCGGTGCGCCGGCCCGACCTTCGCACGCCATTGGCACCCTCCTTCCCCATCGGACCGTGCTCGTGCCATTCGGCGCGGGCCGATGTGAGCCGGCCGCGCGTGCCTTCGGGCATGCCGGCCATATGTGAAGGAGTACGGCATGGATCGTTCGCAGAAAGCCGAATCGGTCGCCCAGCTCAGCGATGTCTTCAACGAGGTTTCCGTGGTGGTCGTCACCCGCAATCTCGGCCTGACGGTGGCACAATCCACCGCGCTCAGGGCGAAGATGCGTGACGCTGGTGCGTCCTTCCAGGTGGCGAAGAACCGCCTCGCCAAGCTCGCCCTGAAGGACACCGACTATGTCGGGCTCGAGGATTTCCTCACCGGCCCGACCGGTCTCGCCTGGTCGCAGGACCCGGTGGCAGCCGCCAAGGCGGTGGTGGACTTCGCCAAGACGAACGACAAGCTCGAGATCGTGGGCGGTTCGATGGGGGCGACGGTGCTCGACGAAGCCGGGGTCCGGGCGCTCGCCACGATGCCCTCGCTCGACGAGCTGCGGGCCACGATCGTGGGACTGGTCAACGCGCCGGCGACGAAGATCGCCCGCGTCGTCAACGAGCCCGCGGCCAAGCTCGCCCGCGTGTTTGCCGCCTATGGCGACAAGGAAGCGGCGTAAGCGGTTTTTCGAAGAAGAAGAAGCGAAATGTTGCCGGCGCCAGTGGCGTCGGAACCAACCAATCTAGGAGTGTGTGACAATGGCCGATATTGCCAAGCTTGTTGAAGACCTGTCGCAGCTGACCGTCATGGAAGCTGCCGAACTCGCCAAGGCGCTCGAAGAAGCCTGGGGCGTGTCCGCCGCTGCCGCGGTGGCCGTGGCTGCCCCGGCCGGCGGTGGCGCCGGTGCTGAAGCCGCCGAAGAGAAGACCGAGTTCGACGTCATCCTCACCGGCGACGGTGGCAAGAAGATCCAGGTCATCAAGGAAGTCCGCGCCCTCACCGGCCTGGGCCTGACCGAAGCCAAGACCCTCGTCGAGTCGGCTCCCAAGGCGATCAAGGAAGGCGTCAACAAGGCCGAGGCCGAAGAGGTCAAGGCCAAGATCGAGGCTGCCGGCGGTACCGTCGAGCTCAAGTAAGCCTGGATCCCAACCGGATCACCAAGGAAGGGCGGTGCCGCAAGGTGCCGCCCTTTCTGTTTGTCGGAAAGCCGCGCGGATCCCGGACGTTTGGCGCGGCTTCTGCGCTTCCCCGAACCCGCCATTTGTTCCGCTTGGTCGTGACGGCGTAGCGATTGCAAAGAGCCGCTCTTGCTGCTGACGTGCAACTTAAGCCGGTTCCTGCCGTTGTGTGACGGACGTAATTCAGGGATGATGACATGGCCCGCTTCAAGGGAAAAACGGTACTCGTAACCGGTGCAGCTTCCGGCATCGGCCGTGCGGCTGCGCGCCGATTTGCGGACGAAGGCGCGAACGTCGTAGTCGTCGACCTCGATCGGGCGGCGTTGGAGGAGGCGTCCGCCGAACTCCCCCAAGAACGCCTGCTAATCCATCCGGGTGACACGTCGAGCAAGGAGACGGCGTTGACCGCCGTGAAGGCAGCCGTGGATCGATTCGGCGGTCTCGACGTGTTGATCAACAATGCCGGAATTGCGACGCAGGGGGACATCGTCCAGACCAGCGAAGAGGATTTCGACCACGTCCTGTCCGTCAATGTCGGCGGTTATTTTCACATGGCAAAGACAGCCATGCCCGAGCTGGTGAAAACGCGCGGCTGCGTTGTCATGACCTCTTCCGTATCGGGACTGGGCGGGGACTGGAGCATGTTCGCCTACAACACGTCGAAGGGCGCGGTGACCAACATGGTGCGCGCCATGGCACTGGACGCCGCGAAGGACGGCGTGCGCGTCAACGCGGTAAACCCCAGCTTCACGGATACGGGCATGACCAAGGACATGCAGTCGGACCAGGACTTGATGGCCAAGTTCAAGGAGCGAATGCCGCTCGGCACGCCCGCCCGCCCGGAGGACATCGCCTCGGTCATGGCCTTCCTGGCCAGCGACGACGCGCGGATGGTGACGGGCGTGAACCTGCCGGTGGATGGCGGCGTGATGGCTTCCAACGGACAGCCGCCACAATAGAAGCGAACCCGCTGCCAGGAATGGCAGCAGCAACGCCGTGGACTGCGACCAATGTGGTGATGCTCAAGGCGCCCTAGAACGGCGCCCAGACGGCTGCACCATGAGAGGGCCCTGCACCAGCCGGGCCGGCCACAGACGAGGCAGGCGATGACCCGATGCCGGTGGTCCGGCGTAAGCCGGCCGCGGCAAGGGGCCCTTATCCGTGGTGCGGGAGCCGATCGGGGGGCAGCGCGGGCCTACAAGCCCTTAAGGTATGCGATTACCGCCTGCCTTTGCGAAGCATCCTTGAGGCCCGGATAGACCATCATGGTGCCGGGCACCACGCCCATCGGATTGGCCAGGAAGCGGTCGAGCGTCGCCTGGTTCCAGGTGAGGTCGGAGCTTTCCATCGCTTCCGAATACTCGAAACCGGGCTTGCTTGCGGATTTCGCGCCGAACACTCCGGCAAGCGAGGGGCCGATGCCGTGCTCGCCGCGCTCGACCGAGTGGCAGGCCCCGCAGATGGCGAAGGCGGCCGGCGGCTCGGTCGCGGCGGCCACGCTCGGCGCAGCGGCCGGGCTGGCCGCAGCGCTCGGAGACGGGCTCGGCGTCGGAGCGGCGGCTTCCTCTTCTTCGCCAGCAATGGCCTCTTCCGCCGCGTCGGTCGCGTCGACCGCGCCTTCGGTCGCCATCGCGTCCTCGGGCGTGGTGGTCGCCACATTGCCGGCAGGCGCATCGGTGGTCACGGCAGGATTGTCCGCCTCCCTGGCAGGGGAGCCGCACGCGGCCACAGCGAGGGCAAGGGTCGAGATGGCGAGAAACTTGAAATCCAGTGTCATGCGGAGCGGCTTTCCTGAACTGTTCGCAAGGTTCCTATCGCCGGATCGAGACAAACGGAAGGCCTCGCAGCATCATCCGCGACCGAAGGCGCGCCTGTCCCGCTTCGATCCGTGCAGGCCGGGCCGCCAGACCGCCCGCCGCGCGCGAGGCTGAGGCGCCGCCGCAGGAGAGAAATTCTCGGTGCCCTTGGTTGACGCACCGGCCACCCCCGACCATATGCAGGCCGCTGGCACTCTCCACCCGAGAGTGCCAAACGCCACCTATTCATCAACTTTGGAAGAGGTCATTATCATGGCATTCCGTCCGCTGCACGACCGTGTTCTGGTCCGCCGTATCGAGGCCGAGGAAAAGACGGCCGGCGGCATCATCATCCCCGATAGCGCCAAGGAAAAGCCGAGCGAGGGCGAGATCGTCTCCGTCGGCACCGGCGCCCGCTCGGAAGACGGCAAGATCACCCCGCTCGACGTCAAGGAAGGCGACCGCATCCTGTTCGGCAAATGGTCGGGCACCGAGGTCAAGCTCAACGGCGAAGATCTGCTGATCATGAAGGAAAGCGACATCATGGGCGTGATCGCCTGAGGCGATCGCCCCGTCTGCCCTTCCTCAACTAAACCCAAGATTCCAGGAGAAACGAAATGGCTGCCAAGGACGTAAAGTTCGGCCGCGATGCGCGCGAGCGCATTCTCAAGGGCGTCGATACGCTCGCCAATGCTGTGAAGGTCACGCTCGGCCCCAAGGGCCGCAACGTGGTGCTCGACAAGAGCTTCGGCGCGCCGCGCATCACCAAGGACGGCGTTACCGTCGCCAAGGAAATCGAGCTCAAGGACAAGTTCGAGAACATGGGCGCACAGATGCTGCGCGAAGTGGCCTCGAAGACCAACGACATCGCCGGTGACGGCACCACCACTGCCACCGTGCTCGCTCAGTCGATCGTGCGCGAAGGCATGAAGTCGGTTTCCGCGGGCATGAACCCGATGGACCTCAAGCGCGGCATCGACATCGCCGTGACCAAGGTCGTGGCCGATCTGCAGGGCCGCTCCAAGGACGTCTCCGGCTCCGCCGAGATCGCCCAGGTCGGTACCATCTCGGCCAATGGCGACAAGGAAGTCGGCGAGAAGATCGCCGAAGCCATGGAGAAGGTCGGCAAGGAAGGCGTCATCACCGTCGATGAGTCCAAGGGCCTCGAATTCGAGCTCGAGACCGTCGAGGGCATGCAATTCGACCGTGGTTATCTCTCACCCTACTTCGTCACCAATGCCGAGAAGATGGTGGTGGAGCTGGATAACCCTTACATCCTGATCCACGAGAAGAAGCTCTCCAACCTGCAGGCAATGCTGCCGGTGCTCGAATCGGTCGTTCAGGCCGGTCGTCCGCTGCTCATCATCGCCGAGGACATCGAGGGCGAGGCGCTGGCCACTCTGGTGGTCAACAAGCTGCGCGGCGGCCTCAAGGTCGCTGCGGTCAAGGCACCGGGCTTCGGCGATCGCCGCAAGGCCATGCTGCAGGACATCGCGATCCTCACCAATGGCGAGATGATCTCCGAGGACCTGGGCATCAAGCTCGAGAACGTGACCCCGGCCATGCTCGGCCAGGCCAAGACCGTCACCATCGACAAGGACAACACCACCATCGTCGATGGTGCTGGCGCTGGCGACAACATCAAGGCCCGGGTCGAGCAGATCCGTGCGCAGATCGAGACCACCACGTCCGATTACGACAAGGAGAAGCTGCAGGAGCGTCTGGCCAAGCTGGCCGGCGGCGTTGCGGTCATCAAGGTCGGCGGTGCGACCGAAGTCGAGGTGAAGGAGCGCAAGGATCGCGTCGATGACGCGCTGCATGCGACCCGCGCCGCGGTTGAGGAAGGCATTGTCCCGGGCGGCGGCACGGCCCTGCTTTACGCCACCAGGGCGCTGCAGGACCTCACCGGTGCCAATGACGACCAGACCCGCGGCATCGACATCGTTCGTCGTGCGCTGCAGGCGCCGCTTCGCCAGATCGCCGAGAATGCCGGCCATGATGGCGCGGTTGTCGCAGGCAAGCTGATCGACGGCAATGACGTGACGATGGGCTTCAATGCCGCCACCGACGTGTACGAGAACCTCGTAAGCGCCGGCGTTGTCGACCCGACCAAGGTCGTGCGCACCGCGCTGCAGGACGCAGCCTCGGTTGCCGGCCTGCTGATCACCACCGAGGCGGCGATCAGCGAGATTCCGGAAGACAAGCCGGCTGCCCCGATGGGCGGCGGCGGCATGGGCGGCATGGGCGACATGGGCTTCTAAAGCCGGTGCCATCCGTCCGGGCCTGATCCGGAACGATGAAAAGAGCGGGGCCGGAGGCGACAAGCCTCCGGCCCCTTCTTCTTGCGCGCGTGACTCCTGCCACAAAGCCGGCTTACACTCACGCGGTTGCCGAGATGGGGGGATCACGCCCGTCCGGCAAATTGGGGGAGAGATGACCATGCGCATGCTCGTTGCAATGGCCCTTGCCGCAACCATCCTTTCCGGCTGCAGCCAGGCCGAGACCACCGACGCCGAGGCCTCGCCCGCTTATTCGGCGAAGCAATACAATGCCGCTATTGCCGATATCGCCCGCACCGATGCCGACCGCCATTTTGACGTCAATCGCCAACCCGGCGAACTGCTTGCCTTCGCCCAGATCGACGAGGGCGAAGTGGTGGGCGATTACATCATGGGCGGCGGCTATCTCACGCGCCTGCTGGCCATGGCGGTGGGCTCCAACGGCAAGGTCTATGCCTTCCAACCGGCCGAGTTCATCCGTTTCCGCCCCGAATATGCGACCGAGCAGGACGAGGCGGTGGCGCCTTACGCGGATGCACAAGGCAATCAGGAAAGGGTCATCCCGCTCCGCGGCCCGATTGCCGAGCCGGGCTTTCCCGAGCCGCTCGACACGATCATCACGGTGATGAACCTGCATGACCTCTACATCGATGCCATGCCCGCAGGCACTGCCGAGCGGGCGATCGCCGCGCTTTATGCCGCGCTCAAGCCCGGCGGCAAGCTGGTGGTGGTCGACCATCGCGCAGCCGACGGCACGGGTACCGAAACCACCGATGCGCTGCACCGGATAGACAAGCAGACCGTGATCGATGCGCTGACCGCCTCCGGCTTCCAGCTGGAGGAGGAGAGCGACCTTTATGCGCGCGTGGATGATCCGCACGAGGCGAACGTGTTCGACGAGACCATCCGCGGCCGAACCGACCAGTTCGCATTGCGCTTCGTCAAGCCCGCCTGATCACTGCCGGGCACCTGCCGATGGTGGGGCACGACCTCGCGAGGAAGCGTGCAGGCACCATCGCCCGCTTGGCCCGTTCTCATGGCAGTTGACGAAAAAACGAGGAGAACCGCGCAATGAAGATCCCGCATATGGCTCATGTCGCCCTGGTGGACGGACATCGCTGCGTGCTGATGCGCAATAGCGGCCAGATGTTCGAGCCGAAGCTCGAGAAGGTCGAGGAGCCCGAGTTGGAAGCCACCAATTTCAGCGCCGGCATCCGCCACCAAGACAAAGCGGGCCAGCGTAGTGGCAGCACCGATCTGAACGAGCTGGCGCATGGCACGGCAGCGGCCGAGTGGCTCAATCGCAAAGTGCTCGCCGGTGAGATCGAGCAGCTTGTCATCGTGGCCGATCCCAAGACGCTGGGCGAGATGCGCCGGCATTACCACAAGGAGCTCAGCGCGCGCCTGGTGGGCGAGCTCGACAAGGCGTTGGCCCAGGAGCCGGTGCCGCAAATCGAAAAGGCTTTGGCAAACGCGTGACGCATGAGCGGCGGAGCGAGCCTCCCGGTGGCGAAGCGCGCCAGTGATGCTGCCGGTGAGGCTGCCGGTGTGACGGACCATGCCCGGCAGCGCGCCGACATGGTTCGGCGCCAGCTCGCTGCCCGTGGCATCGCGGACGAGCACGTCCTGCGTGCAATGTCCGAAGTGCCCCGTCATCTGTTCGTGCCGGGGGACTTGCGGGAGGCGGCCTATGATGATCGCCCGCTGCCCATCGGCGAGGGGCAGACCATCTCGCAGCCCTACATCGTGGCGCGGATGATCGAGGCTGCGCAGATACGGCCTGGTGGTACGGTGCTCGAAGTCGGCGCGGGCTCGGGTTACGCAGCCGCCGTGCTGTCCCAAATCGCTGCGCAAGTGTTCGCGATCGAGCGCCATGAAGGCCTCGCCCGCATGGCCGTGCAGCGCCTTGCCGATCTCGGCTATGCCAATTGCCGGATCATCTCCGGCGACGGTAGTCTGGGTTTGCCCGATGAGGAGCCGTTCGACGCGATCCTGGTAGCAGCAGGCGGCGATCATGCGCCCGAGCCCCTCAAGCGCCAGCTTGCGATCGGCGGCCGGCTGATCATCCCTGTAGGCGGAGAGGACGTGCAGCAGCTGTGCCGAATAACCCGCATATCGCCCGACGAATGGGAGGAGGCCGATCTTGGCAGCGTGCGCTTCGTGCCGCTGATCGGCGCGCATGGCCGTTGGGATGAGGAGAACTGACAGAATGGCACTTTCCGAACACATCGCCCGGGCGGCCGAACCTCTCCCGACCATAGACGATCCCGATTTCGCGCGCGCGTTCGACCGCTATGCCGATCGCAAGGTGGTGCTGCTGGGCGAGGCGAGCCACGGCACGCACGAATTCTACGCCGCGCGCGCCGCCATCACCCGCCACTTCGTCGAGCATCACGGCTTCACCATCATCGCCGCCGAAGCCGATTGGCCCGACGCGGCGGTACTCGACCGCTACATCCGCCATCGCCCTCCACCTGCGGGTGCCGAGCCGCCCTTCCAGCGCTTCCCTACCTGGATGTGGCGCAACACTGTCGTGGCGCAGCTGCTCGAAGACCTGCGCAAATGCAATGAAGGCCGCGATCCCGCCAAGATGGCCGGCTTCTACGGGCTCGATATGTACAACATGTCGGGCTCGATCGGCGCAGTGCTGGGCTATCTCGACGAGCATGATCCGGAAGCCGCGGCAGTCGCGCGCGAGCGGTATGGGTGCCTCATGCCCTGGCAGGATGAGCCGGCGGATTATGGCCGCACCGCGATCACGCGTGGCTTCGGATGGTGCGAAGAGCCCGCCCTGCGGCAATGCCGGGACCTGCTCGACCGCGCGCTTGCGGACAGCGACGGCGAAGGCCTGTTCGGCGCGGCGATGAACGCCCGCCTCGTCTCCTCGGCCGAGCGCTATTACCGCATCATGTATTATGGCGGAGCCGAGAGCTGGAACCTGCGCGATACGCATATGGCCGAGACTCTCGAGCACCTGCTCGAGCATGGCGGCCCTGACGCCAAGGCGATCGTGTGGGCGCATAACAGCCATATCGGCGACGCACGGGCGACCGACATGGGCCGGGCGCGCAAGGAGCACAATCTCGGCCAATTGGTGCGCGAACGCTGGGGAGCGGATGCGGCGCTGATCGGCTTCGGCACGCACACGGGGACGGTCACGGCGGCGAGCGACTGGGATAGCCCGCGTCAGACCAAGAACGTGCTGCCCTCGCGCGCCGATAGCCACGAGCGGCCCTGCCACGAAACCGGCATCCCGCGCTTCCTGCTCGACCTAGGTCCGGACGCCGAGCTCGCTCTGCTCGAGCAATTGCGCGAGCCGCGTCTCGAGCGGTTCATCGGGGTCATCTATCGGCCTGAAACCGAGCGCTGGAGCCATTACAGTGCTGCGGTTCTGCCTGAGCAATTTGACGGCTGGGTGTGGTTCGATGAGACGAGCGCACTGGAGCCGCTCGAGGCGCGTGAGCCGCATGAAGGTGTGCCCGAAACGTGGCCGTTCGGCACCTGATCCACGCCGGGCACGCTTCATCGCAGCCTGAATTGCTGCACGATCTGCTCTCGTTCAGATTCCGCAAAGGATTTGAGGGATATCGCCGCCTGTATGGGCTCCTTGTCGATCGTTCGCTTTGCTGCTGCAATTGCTCTGGCGCTGTCCGCGCTGGTTCCTGCCGCAGCGCAGGCCCAGCCAGTGGAACTGGAGGCCCAGTTCGACAGCCTGCTCGGCACGCAGCCGCGCGCGCCGCGCGATTACTCGCCAAATTACGACACGGTTCTCGAACAGCGGATCGCGCAGCTGGCGGAAGGCAGCAGCGGCCGGATCGGGGTTGCGGCCATCGACCTGGCCACCGGCACGGAAATCTCCGTCCTTGGCGACCAGCGCTTCCCGATGGCCAGCACCAGCAAGATCGCCATTGCAGCGACTTATCTCGAAGGCGTCGAGAAAGGCCGCTGGAGCCTGTCGAGCGAGTTCCCGCTGCTGCTGCCCGTTCGCTCGCAGCCCTTCTCCACCTCCGCCGCTCCGGTGCGCAAGGGTGAGTACATGAACGCGCGCCAGCTTATCGAGCTGATGCTCACCCGCAGCTCCAATCCCGCGACCGACGCGCTGCTGGCTGCCGTGGGCGGCCCTGATGCGGTGACCGATTGGGTGCGGCGCTCGGGCATCGACGAATTCGATCTCACGCGCGACATCGCCACGCTGGTGCGCGATGATGGCGAGTTCAATCCGGCGGTCCATGTCGATCGGCGCGACAGCGCGACGCCCCGGGCGATGGTGCAATTGCTGAGCGGCCTTCACCAAGGCCGCTGGCTCAACGACTCAAGCCGCCGCGTACTTCTCAGTGCCATGGAGCGGTGTCGCACAGGCACAAGGCGCATCCCGGCCCTGATGCCCGAGGCTGTTACCGTTGCCCACAAGACCGGCTCGCTCAACAACACTTCGAGCGATATCGGCATCCTCACTGCGCCTGACGGACGATCGATCGCGCTGGCGATCTACGTTACCGGCCAAGGGACAAGGGCCAATCGCGAGAAGCGCATCGCCTCCATCGCGCGGGCCATCTACGACGGCTATACTGAGCCGAATTCCGGTTGGTTCAACGGCAGCGCGCACTGAGCCGCCGGCTTCAGTCCCGCAGCGCAAACGAAAAGGGCGCGGCCAGCGGCCACGCCCTTCGATGAATAACCTCGCTTGACGCGAAGATTACATCGCTTCGCCCTGGGTTTCCAGCTGCTCAGCTTCGGTGCCAACTTCGGAAGCGGCGCCCTCGAGCGTGTTGCCAGCGTCGGTAGCGGCGCCTTCAAGCGTGCTGCCAGCGCCGGTGGCGGTGCCCTCGATGCTGTTGCCCATGGAGTCCATCTCGGTGCCCATTCCGGTGCCCGTCTCGGTGCCCATGGCGTCCATGTTGGTCTCGGTGTCAGCAGCCATGCTGTCCATGGTGGCTTCGGTGTTCTCTTCGGTACCTGCCGAGCAGGCGGCGAGCGACAGAGCGGAACCGGCGACTGCGGCGGCGAGAATGATCTTGCGCATGAAAATTATCCTTCGTTTGAACTGGGCTGGGTACGATCTTCGCACCCGAAGCTGGTCAACTGGACTGGCTCGAACGCCGCATTACTGCCACAATCTCGGTGACGCAAGCCGAATGTGGCGCAAATGCGGCGAGCTGATGGCGCTATCCCCGTTCGTACGGGGTCGCGTTCGCCACAATCGGGCTGACCCGCCACACAATGCCTGCTAGCAAGCCGCTGGTGGACAAGCAGCATCTCTACCTGGTCGACGGCTCGGCCTACATCTTCCGCGCCTATCATCGCCTTCCCCCGCTGACCAACCCGCAGGGCACGCCCGTGGGCGCGGTGTACGGCTACACCACCATGCTCTGGAAGTTGGCCGAGGACCTCAACAAGGCCGACGGGCCGACGCATCTTGCCGTGATCCTCGACAAGGCGAGCACCAGCTTCCGCAACGACATATATCCCGAGTACAAGGCGCACCGGCCCGAGCCGCCCGATGACCTGCGCCCGCAATTTCCGCTGATCCGCGATGCGACGCGTGCCTTCAGCCTGCCCTGCATCGAGGAGGCCGGGCTCGAGGCGGACGACCTCATCGCCTCCTATGCTCGCGCCGCCACCAGACGCGGCTGGGACGTGACCATCGTCTCCTCGGACAAGGACCTGATGCAGCTGGTCGGCCGATGCGCCGAGCCCGAGAAGGGCCCGCAGGGCGAGCCAATCGAGGGCGGTTGTATCGACATGCTGGACACGATGAAGAACCAGCGCATCGACATTCCGGAAGTGGTCGAGAAGTTCGGCGTGCCCCCTGAGAAGGTGGGCGATGTCCTCGCGCTGATGGGCGACAGCGTGGACAACATTCCCGGCATTTTCGGCATCGGCCCCAAGACCGCCACCAAGCTCATCCAGGATCATGGCGATCTCGAGGCCGCACTCGATTCGGCGCAGGCGATGAAGCCGTCCAAGCTGCGCGAGCGGCTGATCGAGGGGCGCGACATGGCGCTGCTCAGCCGGGTGCTCGTCACGCTCAAGGAGGATTGCCTGCTTCCTCAGCCGCTCGACGAGTTCAAGCTCGACGGCGTGCCGCCCGAACCCCTGGCCGAGTTCCTGCGCACGCATGGTTTCACCAGCCTGCTGAAGCGGCTCGAGGCGGGCACCGGCTCGCCGGGCCGATCGACCGATCTCAACCCCGCCAAGCTCAGCCAAGCGCCTGCGTCGGCGACAATGGACGACAGCGGCCAGAAGCGGCTCGACATGCCGCCGCTTGACCGCTCGGCCTATGAATGCGTGCAGACGCTCGAGCGGCTCGAGCACTGGATCGCCCGCGCCTTCGCCGCGCGGCGGGTGGCGATCGACACGGAGACGAGCGCGCTCGACGCCATGCAGGCCAGCCTCGCCGGGATCAGCCTGGCGCTGGGGCCGAACGATGCCTGCTACATCCCACTTGGGCACGGCGGGAGCGACATGTTTGCCGAGCGCCCGCAGCAGGTCGAGCGCAAGGCCGCCTATGCCGCGCTGAAGCCGCTGCTCGAGAGTGATGCGGTCCTCAAGATCGGGCAGAACGTCAAATACGACATCAACATCCTGGCCCGCTGCGCCGGCATCCACCTGGCGCCGGTCGACGATACGATGATCATCAGCTTCGCGCTCGATGCCGGCCGCTCGCCCGAGGGGATCGGCGGGGGGCATGGCATGGACGAGCTCAGCGAGCGCCATCTCGGCCACACCACCCTCACCTTCAAGGAGATCTGCGGCACGGGCAAGAAGGCGATCCCCTTCGGCGAGGTGCCGCTCGACAAGGCGACCGAGTACGCGGCCGAGGATGCCGACGTGACCTGGCGACTATGGCGCCATCTGCGCCCCCGCCTGCCCGTCGAGGGCGGGACACGCATCTACGAGCGGGTCGACCGGCCGCTGATCCCGGTCGTGGCGCGCATGGAGCGGCACGGCATCAAGGTGGATCAGGAGCAGCTGGCCCGCTTGTCGGGCGAGTTCGCCAGCGAGATCGCGCGGATCGAGAGCGACATCTTCACCTGCTGCGGACAGGACTTCACCATTGGCAGCCCCAAGCAACTGGGCGATATCCTGTTCGACAAAATGGGGTACCAGGGCGGGCGCAAGGGCAAGAGCGGTCAGTACTCGACGGACCAGGCGGTGCTGGAACGGCTCGCCGGGCAAGGCGCCGACGTCGCCACCAAGGTGCTCGAATGGCGCCAGCTGACCAAGCTCAAGAACACCTATACCGATGCGCTGCAAACCGCGATCGACCGCGACACGGGGCGCGTGCACACTTCCTATTCGCTGGTGGGCGCACAGACCGGACGCTTGTCCTCCACCGATCCCAATTTGCAGAACATCCCCATTCGCACCGAAATCGGGCGGCAGATCAGGAAAGCCTTCGTGCCGGAGGAAGGCAATGTCCTTCTCGCCGCCGACTATTCGCAGATCGAGCTGCGGCTTGCCGCGCACATGGCCGATGTGGGCCCGCTGAAGGAAGCGTTCGCGGCGGGCGAGGACATCCACTCGCGCACGGCCAGCGAGATGTTCGGCACGGTTGACCGGGATACGCGCGCACGGGCGAAGACGATCAACTTCGCTATCCTCTACGGCATCTCGCGCTGGGGCCTTGCCGGGCGGCTCGGCACCGAATCCGACGAGGCGCAGGCGATGATCGACCGCTATTTCGAGCGGTTCCCCGGTATCCAGCGCTATATCGTCACCACGCTGGAGCAGGTGCGTGAACGCGGCTATTCGGAGACCCTGTTCGGCCGCAAGACATGGTTTCCGCGGATCAACGCCAAGAACGCCACCGAGCGCGGCGGTTCGGAACGCGCCGCGGTCAATGCGCCTATCCAGGGCAGCAGCGCCGATGTCATCAAGCGGGCGATGATAAGAATGGGCCCCGCGCTGCGCGATGCCGGGCTGCCGGATGTGCGCATGCTGCTGCAGGTGCATGACGAGCTGGTCTTCGAGCTTCCGGCGGGAGATGTCGCAGCCGCAGCGCCGGTGATTGAGCGCGTGATGGCCGAGGCAGCGCTGCCGGCGGTGAAGCTGGATGTGCCGCTCGGCATTGAGCTCGGCCATGGAGAAAGCTGGGACGCCGCACATTAGGCGCGCCTCATTCGCACTTGCAGCATGGGCTGCGCGTCCATAAGCTCCCATCGATGCTCGGCCTGCTCGAAGCCCGCCTCGCCAATGCCCCTGGATGGGCTGCGGTCTCACTGACGGCACTGTTCGTTGCCGCGATCGCGGTGGGCGCCGCGCTGCTACTGCACTGGCTGATCTTCCGCCTGATGCGCCGCTTTGCGCGCGCAAGTGGAAGTGAGTCGGACAACCTCATCATCGACAAGCTCAAGCGGCCCAGCCGCTGGGCGCTGGTCGCCCTTGCGCTGATCATCGCAGCCGACGCCCTCCCGGTACTCGATGCAATATGGGAGCGGATCGGAGGCATTGTCCTGCCGCTGCTGATCGGCTGGATGGTGCTCTCGATCGTTCAGGCGCTTATCGAGGCGATGATCCTCAGGAACGACATTTCCGTCGAGGACAATCGCAACGCCCGCCGGCGCCGCACGCGGCTCACCATCTTCAACCGCATCATAACCTTCCTCATCGTCTTCGTGACCATCGGCATGATGCTGCTGGCGATCCCCGGCGTGCGCGATATCGGCGTGACTCTGGTCGCTTCGGCAGGCCTCGCCGGCCTTGCCGTGGGTGCTGCCGCGCAGCCCGCGCTCAAGTCGCTGCTGGCGGGCTTCCAGATGGCGCTTACCGAGCCGATCATCGTGGGCGATGCCGTCATCATCGGCGGCGAGTGGGGCTGGATCGAGGAGATCCGCACCACCTATGTGGTGGTCAAGGTCTGGGACGTGCGCCGCCTCGTCGTCCCTACCAGCAAGTTCCTCGACGAAATTTTCCAGAACTGGACCAAGACCACTTCGCAGCTGCTCGGCACGGTCATGCTCTATGTCGACCCGGCGACCCCGCTCGATCCCATTCGCGAGAAGTTCTCCAAGCTCGTCGAGGGAAATGCGCGCTGGGATGGACGGGTCAAGCACATGCAGGTGACCGAGCTCACGCGCGATGCGATCGAGTTGCGGCTGCTGATGACAGCGAAGGACTCGCCCACCCTGTTCGACCTGCGCTGCGACATCCGCGAGGCGCTCATCCAGTGGATTGCCGAGACAATGCCGGAGGCGATCGTACGCAACCGTGTGCTTCCTTCAGGCCCACTGGAGATGAAGCCGCTCGGAGCGGTGTCGGCGGAGGTGGCGGCGCAGCTAGGCGGGGAGGCGCGCTCCCGAGGCTGACCCCTTGCGACGCCTCCCGCTGGTTCCACCACCGGCCCGGCCGATCAGCCGTGCTTGTTCTGGCGCGTGGATTCCACCATGCCCTCGGTGAGGAAGCCGATCGGGCGAACTTCCATTGCCCGGCGCTTGAGCTCGCCCTTCATCTTCTCGTATTCGCGCTCCATCTGCTCGGTCACCGTGGGGCGGCTGTCGTCGAGCGCTTCGACGAAATCCTGCGCGGTCACTTCCTCCGCTCCCGTTTCGCCGCCACGACGAATGGCGTTCAGGCCGGCGCGGCGCACCACATCTCCCAGATCGGCGCCCGTATAGCGCTCGGTCCGCGCGGCGATCGCCGCCAGGTCGACATCGCCCGCCAGCGGCATCCGCGTGGTCTGGATGTTGAGGATGTGCTCGCGCCCCGTTTTGTCCGGCGGGCCGACATAGATCAGTTCGTCGAAGCGGCCGGGCCGCAACAGCGCCGGATCGACCAGCGCAGGCCGGTTGGTAGCGCCGATCACGATCACGGAGTTCAGCTCCTCCATGCCGTCCATCTCGGCAAGCACGGTGTTGACCACCCGGCCTGTGACCTGAGGCTCGCCGCCATCGGAACCGCGCGCTGGCACGAGACTGTCGATCTCGTCGATGAACACGACGCAAGGCGCCACCTGCCGCGCGCGAGCGAACATGCGGCTGATCTGCTGCTCGCTCTCGCCGTACCACTTTGAGAGCAGGTCCGAGCTTTTCATCGAGATGAAATTGGCCTCGGCCTCCTTGGCCACCGCCTTGGCCAGCAGCGTCTTGCCGGTGCCCGGAGGCCCATAAAGCAGGAAGCCCTTGGCCGGCCTGATGCCCAGCCGGTCGAAGGCTTGCGGATTGCGCAAAGGCAGCTCGACGCCTTCGCGCAGCCGCTCGACCGATTGGTCGAGGCCGCCAATGTCGGCCCAGCCTACGGTGGGCGCCTGCACCATCACCTCGCGCATCGCGCTCGGCTGCACGCGCTTCAAGGCTTCGCGGAAGTCGTTCTTCTCGACCTGCAGCTCCTCGAGCACCTGGGTCGGGATCTCGCGCGCATCGAGATCGAGCTTGGGCATGATCCGCCGCACCGCCTCGATCGCAGCTTCGCGCGCAAGAGCAGCAAGGTCTGCGCCCACGAAGCCGTGCGTGCTGCGCGCCAGTTCCGTAAGATCGACGCCCTCCCCCAGCGGCATGCCGCGCGTGTGGATGGACAGGATCTCGCGCCGGCCATTCTCGTCTGGCACGCCGATCACGATCTCGCGATCGAAGCGACCGGGGCGGCGCAGCGCCTCGTCGATCGCGTCGGGCCGGTTGGTGGCGGCAATCACCACCAAATTGGCGCGCGACTGGAGCCCATCCATCAGCGTCAGCAGCTGGGCGACGAGCCTCTTCTCGGCCTCGCCCTGCACGTTCTGCCGCTTGGGCGCGATCGAATCGATCTCGTCGATGAACACGATCGCCGGCTGGCTGCGCTCGGCCTCCTCGAACACCTCGCGCAGGCGCTTCTCGCTTTCGCCATAGGCGCTGCCCATGATCTCGGGTCCGTTGATGGCGAAGAACTCGGCGTCGCTCTCGTTCGCCACCGCTTGCGCGAGGCGCGTCTTGCCGGTGCCGGGCGGACCGTGCAGCAACACGCCTTTGGGCGGATCGACGCCGAGCCGGGTGAACAATTCGGGATAGCGCAGCGGCAGCTCGACCATCTCGCGCAGCGCCTTGATGGTCTCCTCCATCCCGCCGACATCATCGTAATTGATGACCCCGCGTCCGTCGCGCGGCTCCTCGAACTCGGAGCGCAACTCGACCTCGGTGTTTTCGTCGATATGGACGATGCCCTTGGGGCTGGTGGAGACCACCTGCAGGCGGATCTGGGTGAGCGCATAGGCCGGCGCATTGAACATGCGGCGTACTTCCGGAGGCACGTTCTGCACCGGCTGCTGGCCATGCGTGGCGACAAGATCGCCGGCGCTGAGCGGCTTCTTGAAGAAGACGCGCTTCAAGGCCTCCGTCGGGCCCTGCAGCCGCATCTCGCGCCGCGCGGGAGCGAACACCACGCGCGTCGCGGGCCGGGTTTCGGCGCGGCGTATGGTGACGTGCTCGCCCGAGGACGTGTCGGCGTTGCCGCGCTGGAGGCCGTCGAGACGGATCACCTCAAGCGTCTCGTCCTCTTCGTAAGCGGGTATGGCGAGCGCCGCAGTGATGCGCTTGCCCTCGATCTCGACCGCATCACCCTCGGTTATGCCGAGCGCCTGGAACGCCGAGCGCGGCATGCGGGCGATCCCGCGACCGCTTTCCTCCTGGCGCGCGGCCGCGACCTGCAGCCTTACCGTGCCCTCCTGAATCTTGTTCGCATCGGCATCCGCCATGGATCACGCACCTTCTCGTCCTGCTCGACCGTCTGGTCGGGTCAGGCTGAGCTAGGATCGCCTTCCCCGCAATGCAAACCGGCGGGGGCGGAGATGGTGCCGGCCAAGCCAGCACTGTCACGCGATGGAGCAAGAAAAAGGGCCCGATCGTTGCCGACCGAGCCCGGAAAGTTTTGGGAGAGGATGCCTGAAAGGCAGGTTCGATATGTGCAAAGGGCCGCCATCTCGCAAGTGCGAAAAGGTCAACTAAGATTGCAAAAGCTGCAACACGCCGGTAAGCTCCTGGTTCACTGACCTTATTCCGACACGAGCCGGCCGAGCCTTCCTGGCCAGGACGTCGGCATTCGCAGCTTCTGCCTCCACGAAGAGCGGATGCGAAGCCGGTTGCGCGCACTCGGGGGATTTGCCAAGCGGGCGGCAAGGCATCCGCCGCAACCTGCCCCCACCAGGAGCCCGCCATGCAGAAACTCTATTCCGATGCCGCAGCCGCCCTCGAAGGCTGCCTTGCCGATGGCATGCTGATCGCCGCGGGCGGCTTCGGCCTGTGCGGCATTCCCGAGCGGCTGCTCGATGCGATCAGGGACGCAGGGGTGAAGGACCTGACCTTTGTCTCCAACAATGCCGGTATAGACAATGAGGGCATCGGCAAGCTGTTGCGCACCAGGCAGGTGAAGAAGATGATCTCGTCCTACGTGGGCGAGAACAAGGAATTCGAGCGGCAATTCCTCGCCGGAGAGCTCGAGGTGGAGTTCTGCCCGCAAGGCACGCTTGCCGAGCGGATGCGCGCCGGCGGCGCCGGCATTCCCGGCTTCTACACCAAGACCGGCGTCGGCACGATCGTGGCCGAGGGCAAGGAGGTGAAGAGCTTCGATGGTCCCAATGGGCCTGAAGACTACGTCCTCGAGCACGGCATCTTCGCCGACCTGTCGATCGTCAAGGCGTGGAAGGCCGACGAGACGGGCAATCTGGTCTTCCGCAAGACCGCACGCAATTTCAACCTGCCCGCCGCCACTTGCGGCCGGATCTGCGTGGTGGAAGTGGAGGAGGTGGTGCCCACGGGCGCGCTCGATCCTGACTGCATCCACCTGCCCGGTATCTACGTCCAGCGCATGATCGTAGGCGCTCCTTACGACAAGAAGATCGAGTTCACGACCACCCGCGAGCGCGAAGCGGCGTGATGCAGTCACGCGCGGCCGACAAGCTCCAGGCTCGCTGGCCGAGGCGCCCCGGCGACCCGCCGAGGCCGTGAGCACGCTTGCCAATGGCCTTGCGCGTGTCACACCGATCAGCGGCACGGGAAGTCGGCCGCCAGTACCCTTTCCTCAAGGGCGGCCGTGGCAGCGCTCCTGGCAGTACCTGGCGCTCTGCAAGCGGTTGTGGCCGCCCGTGCTTCCACTGGCCGCGATGACGCTGGGGGCATAGGTGGAGCGGCGGAATTGAGTCCGCAGTCCGTTCTCGCCGCTCCCATGCCCGCCAGCGAAGCACAGCCCGCCCTCCTTGCCGGCGCTGCGGGCCTGGGCCCGATCATCTTCGAAGGGCTGACCGAACCGTCACCCCCGGCGAGCGGTTTTCCGGAATCACCAGGGCTGGTGCAACTTCAGGCTTTCGCCCGGCGGCGATTGTCGAGTGACGAGCCCAGATTTTTCGCCCTGCTGAGCGATTCTTCGGACCTGCGTCCCGCTCGGGCACCCTGCCGCCAAAGCAAGGCAGCCATAGCGTTCGACCTCGATCCCGCTGGCGGGCTGGTCCGGCTCTACGATCAGACTCCCCAAGCGCCCGCCCTGACGGCAACGCTCGAGGGATTGCGCCAGCAGGGCATCGCCACGTCGCCATCATCTGGGTCGCCAATCGACCGCCCATTGCTGCCGGAGCTCTTCGCCAAGGATTGCGCGAAACCGGGCTCGACCCTGCCCGCGAGGCCCCGCTTCTGGTGATGCGCTACCCGGGCAAGAGCAAGCAAGAGCGCCGCCATGCGCTGGGCGCAAGCCATTGTCTGCTTGCCATCGCCGGCTAGAGCCGGGAGGACTTCGACGAACTTTTCACCTATCTGCGCGATCCAGGCGCGACCGCACAACGCTGAGCCATGCTCGGCAACGGCTGGATTCTGGTCGCCAACCCGCTCGACTGAAGGAACACGACGATGGCTCAGGAAAATAACGGATGGACCCGCGATGAGATGGCTGCCCGCGCCGCGGCCGAGCTCGAGGACGGCTTCTACGTCAATCTCGGCATAGGCATTCCTACGCTGGTGGCGAACCATATTCCGCTGGGCATGCAGGTGACGCTGCAGAGCGAAAATGGCATGCTCGGCATCGGCCCGTTTCCCTATGCAGGCGAGGAGGATGCCGATCTCATCAATGCGGGCAAGCAGACGATCAGCGAACTGCCGCATTCAGCCTATTTCGACAGCGCGGCCAGCTTCGCGATGATCCGCGGCGGCCATATAGACCTGACCGTGCTCGGCGCGATGGAGGTGAGTGAGGGGGGAGACATCGCCAACTGGATGATCCCCGGCAAGATGGTGAAGGGCATGGGCGGCGCGATGGACCTTGTCGCCGGCGTCAAGCGCATCATCGTGGTGATGGAGCACACCGCCAAGGATGGCAGCCCGAAGTTCATCCCGGAATGCACCTTGCCGCTGACGGGCACCAATGTGGTCGACATGATCGTCACTGATCTTGCCGTGTTCCAGCGGCCCGATCACGCTTCGCCTTTCAGGCTGATCGAGACGGCGCCTGGCGTGACTGCCGAGGAGGTCGCCGCTAAAACCAGCGCGCATTACGCGAGCTGACCCCACGCGGCCAGGTATAGTGCTGGTGGTCGCTCGCCATAGGTGGGCGAAGGCGATGCCGCGCGTCGCTGCGCTCACACGAGCCGGGCTGAGCCCTTCAATAGCGGAGCAAACTTAAGCGCCCGCATGTTGCCGGCGCGAGCACCAGCGTCGCGAATGCCTGCGGGCTGATAGACCGCCTCCTGTTCGCTTTTCCCTCCAGCGCCGCTATGGACTGGAAAAAAGCACGGAAAGAGTGCGCCCGATGATCACCACGCGTCGCGATACGCCCTGGATGGCGCTGGCCATCCTTACTGCCATCAGCACGGTCGGCTTCATCGACCGGATCGTGGTCAATGTGCTGGTCGAGCCGATCAAGGCAGAATTCGCCCTGAGCGACTCGCAGGTGTCGTTGATGGGCGTGGCGTTCGCGGTGCTAAATATCGGCGCCGGACTAATCATCGCCCGCTTGGCCGAGCGGATGCGCCGGCTCAGCCTGGTTTCGCTGGGCACGCTGCTGTGGTCGGCTGCGACCGCACTATGCGGCCTGGCGGGCGGCTGGGTCCCGCTGCTCGCCGCGCGCATGGGCGTGGGACTTGGCGAGGCGATCGGCCTGCCGAGCCTGCAATCGGTGATCGCCGACTATTTTCCCGCCAGCCGGCGCGGGCTCGCCATATCGGTCCTGATGCTGGCGCCGCCATTCGGCGCGTTCATCGGCTTCGTCGGCGGCGGCTGGATCGCCGAGAACTACGATTGGCGCTTCACCTTCCTCATCGCCGCGCTGCCCGGCCTGGTGCTCGCCCTGCTCGCCTGGCTGCTGGTGGCCGAACCGCCGCGCGGGCGGCATGATCCGGGCGCCGGCGAGGACGTCCCGCCGATCGGCCAGGTGCTGCGCCGCCTGCTGCTCTTGCCGAGCGCGCGCCAGCTGGTGATCGGATCGACACTGGCGGCGATGCTTGGCTTTGGCCTCAATTACTTCTTCACCTCGCTGATGATCCGCCGGTTCGGCCTGGGGCTCGGTGAGGCAGGGCTTTATGCGGGGCTGATCGCCAGCCTGCCCGCGGCGCTGTCGGTGCTCGGCAGCGGGTGGCTGGGCGACCGGTTCGGTGCGCGCAACCCGGCCGCCTACGCGCTTGTCCCGGCAGTGTGCCTGCTCGCCGGCGGGCCGATTTACGCGCTTGCGATCACGCGCGACGATCTGGGCCTGCTGCTCGGCCTGGTGAGCATCGCCACCTTCCTCAACTTCGGATATCTGGGCATCACCTATGCCGCGCTGCAAAATCTCATGCACCCCCGCATGCGCGCGACCGCTTATGCGATGATCAACGTGGTCTACGGCGCCGCGGCTGCGCTCGGCCCGCTCCTCCTGGGCCTGCTCAGCGACACGCTGGCGTTGGCTTACGGGCCGGGTCGCGGCTTGACGCTGGCCATGGCCGCCGGCGGTCTGCTTTATGTATGGGCGGGGCTGCACTACTTGCTCGCCAGCCGCCGCTATTCGGCCGACCTTGCCGGCACGAAGAACCTGCCGCGCTCAACGGCGTAGCGGCAGCAGCCTCCCCGCCGCTATCGAGCGCCATAGCCACTCCATCGGCCCCTGCCGAAACCGCGCGAGCCACCAAGGCGACCAGAGGACCATCAGGCCCACGGGAATGGCGCAGGTCGCCAGCGCGCTTACCCGCCCTACCCCACCGAACAGGCCCAGCCCCCAACTCGCGTAAAGCGCGGCGAACACGAGGCTGGTCGCAAGGTAATTGGTCAGCGCCATACGCCCCGCGGCCGCGATCCGGCGCACGAGGCGGTGATCACTTCGGTGCGTGAACAGCGCCATCGCAAGCGCAGCCCAGCCGACCGCCAGAAGCAGGTCGAACGGCGCCGACCAGACGAGCGCATTGCCGGCCGTCACCACCGCTGAAAAGCCGCTCCAGATGGCGGCGAGGGCCAGGAGCGCAAGGATCGGCAGGGAGATCAGCATCGCCCACAAGCCCAGATGCAGCATCCGCCTCCGGGGCCAAGTGCCCGCGAGCAGCCCGTTGCGCCACAGCGCAACGCCCACCAGCATGGCAGCGAGCGTGGAGGGAATTGCCGCCAGCGCGGTCTGCATCGGTCCGGTGAGATCGGTAAGCCGTCGTTCGAGTCGCTGAGCGAAGGATTCCTTGCCGCGCTCGATCGCAAAGGCCAGCGCGTCCGGATCGGCGCCAAAGGCCCGCTCGGCACGAGCCAGCGGGCCAAGTTCGCTGATCGCGCCCATCTGCCAGCGCCACCAATATTCCAGCCAGGGCCACACGTAGTAGCCCGCCACCAGGAATTGCGCGGCGACAAGCAGGCCGGCAATCCATAGCAACACGCGCGGTGTGAAGCGGATGAACAGCGGCAGGATCAGACCGGCAAGCGCATAGAGCCGCAGGATGTCGTTATTGGCCAGCAGGGTCGCATGCGCGAAACCGATGATGAATAGCGCCGCCATGCGCGCATAATGGCCGGCGAGCGGGCGGCGCATGGGCTTGGCAAGCAGGATCGCCACGCCGGCGCCGAACATCATGGCGAACAGATTGCGGAACTTGTCCTCGATAATGAGGAAAACCAGCGCCCAGAGCGCAATCTCGACCGGGCCGGTGCCGCCCCACGCGCGCGGATTGACGTAGGCAGCGCCGGGCATCGAAAAGACCAGCACGTTCATCGGCACGATGCCGATCACCGCCAGCCCACGCAATGTATCGAGCGCCGGCACTCGGCTGTCGAGCGTGGTAGCGGCTCGCGGCGTGTCCCCAATGGCGGGCGCCGTCTGTCCCGCGTCCTGATCGGTCATCGCTTCTCACCATCCGCTCGGAGCGCCGGCGTGATCGGGACAGGGTAAGATGCTCCGTCGTGAGCAGGCGAGGGAAACACAGTCCGAGCTTTGTAAGCCATTCGCCCATGCCGCGTTCGGCGGGAAGAAGCAGACTGGCCTGCGAGCACAACCGACACTTGTTTCATACGCCACATGACGGCTGATGCGCATCAGCCGGCGCAGCTGCGCCGATACCGGCCCGCGGCTCCCACACTGGCAGGAGCCGCCTTGCTGGTCAGCCGAGGGCGGCCTTGAGGTCTTCCATCAGGTCGGTGCGCTCCCACGGGAAGTAATCGCCCTCTGCCTTGCGGCCGAAATGGCCGTAGGCCGCGGTCCGGCGATAGATCGGCTTGTTGAGGCCGAGATGGGTGCGGATGCCACGCGGGGTCAGGCCGCCGAGCTTGCGAATCGAACGGATCGCATCCTCGATCTTGTCGTCGGCGACGGTGCCCGTGCCATGCGTATCGACATAAAGTGAGAGCGGCTCGCTGACGCCGATCGCATAAGCGAGCTGGATCGTGCACTTCTTGGCGAGACCGGCCGCGACCACGTTCTTCGCCAAATAGCGGGTGATGTAGGCTGCCGAGCGGTCGACCTTGGTTGGGTCCTTGCCCGAAAACGCGCCGCCGCCATGCGGGGCCGCGCCGCCATAGGTGTCAACGATGATCTTGCGGCCCGTCAGGCCCGCATCGCCGTCAGGGCCGCCGATCTCGAACGCGCCCGTGGGATTGATGTGGTAGACCGTCTCGTCGCCGATCAGCTCATCGGGCATCACGTCAGCGATCACGGATTTCACATAATCGCGCAGCTCGCCGTACTTGGCGGAATCGCCTTCGCCCTTGTGGAAATAGTAACCTGGCGCATGCTGGGTCGAGACCACCACTGCGGTGCATGCCGCCGGCTTGCCGTTCTCGAAGCGCAGCGTCACCTGGCTCTTGGCATCGGGCTCGAGGAACGGTGCCTTGCCGCTCTTGCGGTCCGCGGCCATGCGCTCGAGGATCTTGTGGCTGTAATCGAGCGTGGGGGGCATGAGATCGGGCGTCTCGTCGGTGGCGTAGCCGAACATGATGCCCTGGTCGCCCGCGCCCTCGTCCTTGTTCGAGCCTTCCTCGCCCGCGTCCACGCCTTGCGCGATTTCCTTGGACTGGCCGTGCAGGTAATTGGAAAACTCGAACGTCTGCCAGTGGAAGCCGTCCTGCTCGTAGCCGATTTCCTTGACCGTGTTGCGCACCACCTGCTCGATCTCGTCGAGCGCGCCGCCCACCCACTCGCCGTTCTCGTAGACGCCCTTGCAGCGGATCTCGCCCGCCAGCACGACGCGCTGCGTGGTGGTCAGCGTCTCGCAGGCGATCCGCGCCTCGGGATCCTTGGACAGGAACAGGTCGACGATCGCATCCGAGATCTGGTCCGAAACCTTGTCCGGATGGCCTTCGGAAACGCTTTCGGACGTAAACAGATAGCTTGCACGCATGGTCGTAAATGTCCCCCTTGGACTTCAGGATCCCATTGAATCGGGCGCGGTCTAACCGGCGGTTCGCCGCATGGCAACGATGGCCAGCGTGATCAGAATGACCGCCCAGAAAAGCGAAAGGACGTTGCCGGTACGCGCAAAAAGCGTGGGTTCCCGCGCGGGCGGCACGACGGCGTCGATGCGGCCCATGCGGCCCGTCGGCAGATAGGCGTGCACCAGGCCGCGCGCATCGATCACCGCGCTGATGCCGGTCGTGGTGGCACGCAGCACGGGCAGACCTTCCTCCAGGGCGCGGAGTCGCGCCTGCGCAAGATGCTGGGGCGGACCGAACCGGCCGAACCAGCCATCGTTCGAAGGATTGAAGATGTAGTCAGGCCGCGCATCGCGATCGACGACCCGGCCGGAGAACACGATCTCGTAGCAGATCTGGATTCCTGCCCGGCCATGCTCGCCGAGGTCGAGCGTGCGGGGGCCGGGACCGGCGATAAAGTCGAGCGTGCCGGGTACCAGGCGGCTGAGACCGACCGGTTCAAGCAGCGTGCGGAATGGCAGGAACTCGCCAAAGGGAACGAGGTGCGCCTTGGAATAGCCGCCGATGATGGCGCCGTCATCACCAAGCGCCGTCACTGAATTGTACGCGCCCTTCGCGCGCCCTTCACCGATCTGGAGATCGACTGCACCGGTCATCAGGACGCTCTGCGGACCCATGGCGTTGGCTATGCGGGAGCGAGCAAAACGCGGGCTGCCGAGCGCAGTGGTGCTGCGGTAATAATGCTGCGGGTAGCCTTCGCGCAGATAATCCGACAAGCCCGATTCGGGCCACAGGACCAGCCGCGTCGCGTTGCTTTGCGCCGGTCTGGAGAGCCGGGCAAGTCGCTGGAAATTGGCCTCATAAAACAGCGGCCGGTTAAGCCTGTCCTGCCTCAGATTGGGCTGGACGATGGTGACCTGCAGCCGGCCGGTTTCACCCGGTCCCGCCGGCCAGTACATGCCCACGGCCAGCAGGAGCGCCGCAATGCTGGCGAGAATGTAGCGGCGCTCGAGCAGTACCAGCGCGATGGCAGCGGCAATGAGGACAGCCAGACCCGACAAGGCGTAAGTGCCCATCCAGGGAGCGACCGCCGCGAGGCCGGGCCGATCAAATGGCCCGAGCAGCATGATGCCGAACGGGTTCCAGGCATAGCCGGTCAGCACCCACCCACGCAGCCATTCGGCGATCGTCCACGTGCCGGCAAGCGCTGGCGCGATGGCCCAGATCGGCCGGCCTGCGGTCAGCGCGCGAGCCGCGCCCGCGGCGAGCGCTGGATACAGGGCCAGGTAGATGGAAAGGAGAGGAACCGCCGCCCAGCCGAGAATGGCGGGCATGTTCGACTGGTAAGTGAAGGCGGTGGCAATCCAGTTATTGCCAAATGTGAAATGGCCCATGCCAAACAGCCAGCCGAGCCACCCCGCCTGCCGCCATCCTGACGATCGGGCAATGAGGAGCGCGAACCCGCCCATGGCGAGGAGCGCCAACGGCCACAGGCCGAGCGGCCGGAATCCGCTTGCCGAGGCGACGCCGAGCACGATCGACCAAATTGCCGGCGAGGCAAGGATGCCGATGCGCGGCAATCTGGCATCGAGCGCCGGCATCGCCCTGGCCGGCGCAGACGTAGGTGAGCGGGCGAGCTCCATGGTGTGATCTCGACGCCGGCCTCAGCTTACCGCTTCGAGCGCCTCGGCATCGCCATCCTCGGCAGGACGTGCTTGACGGGTGCGCGGACGCGGTGTGCGTGGCTTGGCGGTGCGGGCAGCAGCACGGGGCGGCTTGGCGGGCGCGTCTTCGGCCTTAGCGTCGCCGGTATTACCCTCGACAGCGGCATCAACCTCGCCTTCGACGCCGCGCCCGATAGCGGGCGGCAACGTGCCGGGGTCGATCGTTTCTTCAGCGGTCTTTTCACTCGCGGCACTGCGGCTTGGGCGACCACGCGGCTTGCGCGCTCGGGTATCGCGAACGAACGGGTTGTCTGCGCCGTCGGCCTCCTCACCCTCGTTCTGCGGAGCACCCTGCTGCTCGGACTCTTGCTCGTCGGCGGTCTCGCGCCCGCTTGGCGCGTTGCGACGCAGCTGGCCGCGGCTGTCCCGCTCACGATTGTCGACTGCGCGGTTTTCGCGTTCGCGATTGTCCGACCCACGATTATCGCCCGAGCGGTTGTCGTAAGACCGGTCGTCGAACCCGCCATCCTCGTCCTGGTCGTCCTCGTAGCTCTCATCGCGCTCATTGTCGCGGCGCGGCCGGCTCTCATCCTTGGGGGACTTGCTATCGGCCAGCACGCGAAAATAATGGTCGGCGAACTGGAGATAATATTCGGTCTGCACCCGGTCATCGTTGAGCGAGGCGTCATGCGCCAGCTTCCGGTATTTCTCGAGCATCTGTGGAGCATTGCCGCGCGCGCGGCTATCGATCCGGTTACCCTGACTTCCGCCACCCGGACCGCGATTGTTGCCACGGCCGCGCCGGCGATTGTTGCTGCGATTGGTGCTCAAGGGAATATGTTTCCTCAATCGGGCCGGCGCATGTCCGGCCGCATGACCCCTCTCGTCACGCGCCGCCACCGTGGCGCTGCGTGCGTCTCCATCCCAAATAGACGGCCTGTTCGCCGCCGCCGATGCAAGTGAATGGAGCTAGTAGCCCGGTGCACTTGTCTGTCCGCATGTCGCTGACGCTGCCCACCGCTGGCCTTTACCAGAGTTAGCTACTCGCTGGCGGTTTGCCAACCCCTAATCGCCAGCACTGCCGCGCGGGGCCTACCGCCGAGATCTTCGACTATGTCTGTCGTGAATCCGGCTGCCCGCGCGATTGCGCTCACCGACAACGCTTGCGTCCAGCCGATTTCGATCACGGCGCGCCCATTGGGCGCGAGCAGGTGCGGCAGTTGCGGGATCAGCACACGATAGTCATCGAGCCCCTCAGGCCCCGCAAACAGCGCGCCGGCCGGTTCCCACTCATGCACCGATGCCGAGAGTTCCGCCGTCGTCTCGACATAGGGCGGGTTGGCAAGGACGAGGTTGAAGCGGCCGAGATGCGTATGCCAGCCCGGGCAATGCCAATCCAGCAGCGAAAATTTGGCCCGTCCGAAATCCGAGGAGCGGCCGGGCGAATTACCGGCCATCCCATAGTCTCGGGAAAGCGGGTTGATGCCTGCCCGGACAGCATTGCGTCGCGCCAGCGCCAGGGCCGCGGCATCGCGGTCCATGCCGAGACCCTCGGCTTGAGGCCAGAGGGACAGAGCGGCGAGCAGGAGCGCTCCCGATCCCGTCCCGAGATCGAGCACCCGCCCAGGCGCGCGCGCGGCAAAAGCCCCGCGGGCCGCTTCGATGAGCGTCTCGCTGTCATGGCGCGGAATCAGGACCGAGGCGTTCACTTCCAGATCAAGCCCATAAAATTCCTGCCGCCCGATTATGTAGGCAACCGGTTCGTGCCGCTCGCGCCGGCGGATGAAGGCTCCGAAGCCCTCGGGCACCGGCTCGCCCATGCGCCGCAACAGCAATTCCGACCGCGCGACGCCCAGCGCATGGGCCATCAGCAATTCGGTATCGAGCCGCGCAGTATCGGATACGGCTGCCAGCCGCTGGGTCGCCTCACGCAGGGCCTCAGCAATCGTCAAACCTGCCTCGATGCCTGGTATCAGCGGCGTCCAAACAGCCGCTGGAAAAAGCCGGGCTCTTCCATTGGCTGGATAGGACCATGGGTCATGTAACGTATACTGGCGTCGCGATAAGCACGCGGCTGGACCCAGGGGTCAGGGCGGGAACTGCGATAACTGAAACTCGACATGGGTCTGCGCACCTTGAGTGATGTTCGGCTTGACGCTCTTAATGCACGGTTCGGCGTCTAGTTCCCGTTTTGTCGCGAACGTGTCGTTTTGGCACACTTGTTGCCTCCCCACTCGCATAGATGCGCGACCAGACCAGCCACAGCAGCACACTGGAGGCGATCGGCATGAGGTTGATCCCCATCGGCAGCGCCGCGGCGCGGGTGGCGAAAGGAGCCGCGTAAACCCCCACCAGCGCCAGTTTTTCGAATTGGCGAAATCCTTCGCACAAACCTTGCTGGACCAGCCAGAGAACGGGGACGATCAGGAACGGCAGATCGTAATTGAACAAATACGGCGAGGCGAGCGCGGTGGCGCAAAGCATCAACGCTCCCGATGCGAGCCCGTCCTGCCGGAACCGCCGGGAGCCGCTCACAACGAACGCCCCCGCAAAAGCAGCCAGTCCGCCATGGATCGCAAGCGCCGGAATGCGGGGCAGCAAGAGGCAAGCCTGCGCGTAGAAGCTCACCATCCGCAGATAGAAATCGGGCCCGGCCCCATCGAGAATGGCGGCGCTCATCGCCCAAGCGGCGGTGTAGGCACCCAGCGTCTCGCCACCAAACACGGCTAGAGACAGCACGAGAAGCCCGGCCGCGCTCGCCCCGGCAGCGAGAAAGGCGCGCCATCTTCCGCCTGCGGCCAGCCAGACTGGTACCAGCAGCGCGAGGTGGGGCTTGATAATGAGCGCACCGAGCAATGCGCCAGCGAGCAACGGGCGCCGATCCACCAAGGACACGCCCCCGACCAGCAGCGCACCTGTCAGCAGCCCCGTCTGCGCGTGGCCGGCAGCGAGAAGCGCTCCCGGAAAGACCAGCACCACAATCCACATTCGCGGGAAGGCGCGGATCGCCGTCACCGCCCAAAGCGCAAAGGTCACCGCCACCCAGGCGATCCATGCAAGCGGGAACGGCAAAACCCCGAAGGGCGCGGCGAAAAAGAGGAATGGCGGCGGGTTGACGAAGGCGAACCAGACGGACGAGCCCGTGCCGGTTTGAACCCGCTCCTGCACCGCCAAGTCGTAGGCGGCAGGCGGCTCGCCTGCTGCGGCGACGTGGCCGGCGCCCCAAAAGGCCAGGAAGTCGGTACCCCCGGAACCCATCGCCTTGTGGAAGGAATTGGCCAGCACGACGAGACTGGCGAGCGCGAGCAGCGCCGCATAGGCGCGCACCCGCCGTCGATCGAGCCAGTCCGCCTCGCGCAGATGTAACAGCAGGTTGAATTTGGCGGTGGGCACGCCGGCCCACTAACGCATTGTGGTAAACGGGCCGTTGGATCGCTGCTCGCGAGCGGCGAGAAATGGCAGGGGTGACAGGATTCGAACCCGTGGCCCTCGGTTTTGGAGACCGATGCTCTACCAGCTGAGCTACACCCCTGCAGGGCAAACGCGCCTCTATCGCTGCCGCGGAGGCTTGGCAAGCGAGGAAGCCCGCTGCAACCTGTGCCTCGCATGTGCTAGGGAGCAATCGTGATGCATGCGCGCGCCAGCCAGATCATTCCCGCGCAGCTCCTGCTGACTGCTTATCGCAGCGGCATTTTCCCGATGGCGGATAGCCGTACGGATGACGAGGTCTTCTGGATCGAGCCGCGCGAGCGTGCGGTCATCCCGCTGGACGATTTCCGCCTGTCGCGCTCGCTCGCCAAGACGCTGCGGCAGGAGCGCTTCCGCGTGACTTGCGATAGCGCCTTCGCCGCGGTGATCGAAGCTTGCGCAGAACCGCGGCCCGGCCATCCCGAGACATGGATCAGCCACCGGATCGAGGCCAGCTATTGCATGCTGCACGCGCTGGGCCAGGCGCACTCGATCGAATGCTGGCAGGAGGACCGGCTGGTCGGTGGGCTGTACGGCGTATCCTTCGACCGGGTGTTCTGCGGCGAGAGCATGTTCAGCCGGACGGCCGATGCCTCGAAGGTGGCACTCGCCTGGCTGGTAGCGCTGCTGCGCCGGGCGGACTTTCGCGTGCTCGACTGCCAGTTCATGACCCCGCACCTCGCCTCGATGGGTGCGGCCACGGTTTCGCGCGAGCGCTATCTGGAGATGCTGGCCGGTGCCGGCGCCGAGCCGCCGCGCTGCACGCTGCCCGCTGCTTACGTCGAGCTGGTCTCGGAAGTCGCCTCGGCATCCTCGACCGGCTCCTCCTCTCCGGGGAAGCTCATCGCGCAATCCTTGACCCACACGTCGTAGATCGGATGCTCGACCACGTTGAGGCTGGGCGAGTTCTTGAACAGCCAGCCGGAGAAAACGCGGTTCCAGCGCGGGTCGGTGTCAGCATCGGTGCGCTCTTCCACGAAGACCTGCACGAACGCGCCCGTCTCGGGCGGGCTCTCCCACGGCGCGGTTTGCTCGCATGAGGCGAGACGAACCACCACCTCGCCCACCCGCCGGGATTGGCCGGGCGAAAGCTCCAAGTCCCGCGAAATGTTGTTGCGCTTGTTGAGCAGGCCCAGCGTCGCCACGCGCTCTTCCATCGGCGTGCCGATCCCGTCCTCGCCAGGCGCAGCGCGCGCAGGTGCGGCCTGGGCCAGCTCCTCGGGCACTTCGGTCTGCTCTGCTTCGGGTTCAGGCGCTGATTCGTTGCAAGCTGCGAGTGCGATCGCAAAAGCGCTTGATACGAGCGCCGCCCGGCGGGCGCTACCGCCGGCCAAAACGGCGCTCCCAAGCCTCACGCGTCGGGGGTCCAGGACTCGTAGTCGCCGGTAGAGCGAGCGCGCTGTCCGCCACGCTCGAGCGCACCGCTCGGCCGATACGCCGTGAGCGTGCCGGTGGCATTGGGCGTGTAGTCGGCTTCCCAGATGCGTGGCGGAGGCAGGTGGCTCTCAGGCAGTTCGTCGAAGGTGGCGTGCAGCCAGCCGTGCCACTCGGCCGGAACCCCGCTGGCATCATTGGCGCCCGAATAGATCACCCAGCGACGCTCGCGCCCGTCTCCGGTCTTCTTCTTGGAGCGATAGTACGTATTGCCCTGCCCGTCGGTGCCGACCTGCTCGCCGTTCATCGCAGTGAACAACGAGGTGCCGATCGTCGCACCGTTCCACCAGGTGAAGATCTTGCCCAGAATTCCCATGGGCAGCCGATTAGCCGCTAAGCGCGCGCCCGCGCAAGCGACATCGGCCGCCGATCACGGCCAGAGGCTCACCATTCGACGCGCGCTCCCGGTACGATGCCGAGCCGCGCAGCAGTTCCGGCATTGAGTTCGAGCACTGCGGCGGCGGGCTCAACCGATTCGAACGGTCCCGGTTCGAAGGGGGTGGTGTCGGCGACGATGCTGTCGACCACGCGGTCCTCACCGATGAAGATCATGTCCAGCGGAACCTGTGTGTTCTGCATGGTGAAGCTCGCAATGCGTGCCGGCTCGCGCGGGAAGATCATGCCCTCGTCCGCCGCCATCGTCTCGCGAAAGCGCAGGCCCATCCATTGCTGCTGCGATGTCTCGGCCACCTCGACACGGAAAAGGTGCCGCTTACCCGCTGGCGTGATGATTGTAAGCGGGACGACTCGCAGTCCCGATTCCGGGTGGTTGTAAGGCGCGGTGGGCACCGGCGGCGTCTCCGCCTGCGGCGAACAGGCGGCGAGTACAAAGGCAAGTGCGGCAAACGCGCCGGCGGAAATCCTCATTGCAGATCTAGTCCTCGTCTTCGGCCGCCCATTGCTCGGCGGCATCTTCGCTCGGCGCATCGATCACCGCGCGCGCGTCACCAAGCATGTGTCCCGCGCGCAGCATCGCCGCAATCTGTTTTTCGCGCCTCTGCGGATCGGGCGGGCTCATGCCGAATGGACCCAGCCGGCGTTTGCGCGCCAGCGCCAGGGCCGCGCTGCGGCGCGCAGCTTGTTCTGGCCGCAGTTCCTCGCGGATCTCCTGCGCGATGCCCGCCTCACCGAGCGCCTGCCCCACCCTGCGCGGACCATAGCCGCGCCGCAGCAGGCTGCCGCTTCGCGCCCGGGCGAAGGCTTCGTCGTCAATATAGCCGAGCTCGACATAGCGGGTAACCAGCGCGGCAAGATCGGGCTTTTCACCCTCCTCCTCCCAGCCGCGTTCGCGCAGCTTGCGGGCCAGATAACGCTCCAGCTTCGCGGCGCTAGTGGCGAAGCGCGCGACGTAGGCGAGCGCCAGCTCCTCAAGTCGGCGAGGGTCCAGCGGGCGCGCCTGGCGGGCGCCGCGGGGCGCCGAACGATCGTCAGACCCGTGGATAGGCCGACTCCGCTGCCTTATTTCTGCCAGATTGCTTACCGAATGGGAGGGTTTGCCGCGGGATCGCGACGGCTGAGAACACATAATTGCCGCGACACACGTCCTCGCGACGTTTGCAGATGGGGTTGCCCAAGGACAGCATGACCGAGCTCGTAACCACACCCAATGATTGCCCCCTGCCGCGCCGGCGGGCCGATTTCGTCACCTTCAACGACGCACTCGATTATGCGGCGAAGAGTGCGAAGGGGCTGAATTTCCATGATATGCGCGGGAATCCGGTTCACGTCTACCCTTATGCCCGGCTCCTGGAGGACGGGATCGCCAATGCCTGTCGGCTCACTGCAGGGGGCATCGGCAAGGGCGACCGGGTCGCGCTGATCGCCGACACCGGCCCCGAGTTCGCGGCGTTGTTCTGCGGCGCGGTTCTAGCCGGCGCATGGCCCGTGCCGCTCCCGCTGCCGACCACGTTCGGCGGCAAGGACGGCTATATCGAGCAGCTCGGCATCCAGCTGGCGAGCTGCGATCCCAAGATCCTGCTCTTCCCGGCCGAGATCGCCGACATGGCCGGCGTCGCGGCCGAGCGCCAGGGCTGCGAAGGTGCCGATTGGGAGAGCTTCGCCGCGCGGGAGGCCGTTTCCCGCCCGCTCCCCCAGGCGAGCCCCGAGGATATCTGCTACTTGCAATATTCTAGCGGCTCGACGCGCTTTCCCACCGGCGTTGCGGTCACGCACCGGGCCTTGCTGCACAATCTCTATGGCCATGCCACCACGATGGATATCGGCCATGACGATCGGCTGGTGAGCTGGCTGCCGTGGTACCACGACATGGGCCTCGTCGGCTGCTTCCTGTCGCCGATCGCCAACCAGGTGTCGGTCGATTACTTGAAGACCGAGCACTTCGCCCGCCGGCCGCTCGCCTGGCTCGACCTCATCAGCCGGAACGCCGGCAACACGCTCAGCTATTCGCCCACCTTCGGCTACGACATCTGCGCGCGCCGCATCTCCAGCCAGTCGAGCGTGGTCGAGCGCTTCGACCTGTCGCGCTGGCGGCTGGCGGGCAATGGCGCGGACATGATCCGGCCCGACGTGATGCAGAACTTCGTCAACGCCTTTGCGCCCGCGGGCTTCCGGGCCGGCGCCTTCACGCCCAGCTACGGCCTGGCAGAAGCCACGCTCGCGGTGACCGTCATGCCGCCGGGCGAAGGCATCCGCGTGGAACTGGTGGAGGAAGAGCGTCTGTCGGGCAGCCGCCGCGACCTGTCGCGTCCGGCGCGTTACCGCGCCATCGTCAATTGCGGCAAGGCGCTACCCGACATGGAGGTGGAGATTCGCGGCGAGAACGGCAGCCGCAAGGGGGATCACAAGATCGGCAAGGTCTGGTGCCGCGGCCCCAGCGTGATGCATTCCTACTTCCGTAATGAGGAGGCAACGCGCGAGATCCTGGTCGATGGCTGGCTGGACACAGGCGACATGGGCTACATGGCCGATGGCTATCTGTTCGTCGTCGGCCGGGCGAAGGACATGATCATCATCAACGGCAAGAACCACTGGCCGCAGGACATCGAATGGGCAGTGGAGCAATTGCCGGGCTTCAACCATGGCGACATCGCCGCCTTCGCCATCGAGACCGAGACGGGCGAGGAAGCGCCCGCCGTGCTGGTCCATTGCCGTGTCTCGGACCCTGACGAGCGGATCCGCCTGCGCGACACGATCCGTGACAAGGTGCGTTCGATCACTGGCATGAATTGTGTGGTGGAACTGGTCCCGCCCCGCACGCTGCCGCGCACCTCCTCGGGCAAGTTGAGCCGCGCCAAGGCCAAGCGGCTCTACCTGTCAGGCGAGATCGCACCGTTCCAGCTGGCTGCCTGAGGCCGCCCCTTCGGGTCTGGCTGGCCAGAACCGGGGGCGAAATGCTCAGGCGCGGGCACGCGGCGCGGTCTTCCGCTCCGGCAGCGCTGCCCGCGCCGTGATCAGCGTTGGAGAAAGCTTGTTACCGCCCCGGATCGCCGGCGTCGGCTTCCTCGACCTCGAGAGTCGGAACCTCGATGGTCTTCTCTTCCACCTGTACGCCGACGTCAGCGGCATCGACATCGAATTCGGGCAGATTGCCGCCTTCGACATTGACCTCGGGCAGGTCGCCCTCCTCGGTCTGCTCGACATCGCACGCAGTGAGGCTGAGTGCAGCGGCGCCCGAGAGCAGGGTGATCACCAGGTTACGCATAAGAAATCTCCTATTGTCGTTCGAAGGGAAACCAGTCCCGCGTGCCCTATGTTCCGACCCGTGGAAAGATTTGTTAAAGCCTCGGGCAATTAAATGGCGATCAGTTGACTTCGGCCGGCGGTTCCCATGCGACCTCGACCGTGCCAAAGCCGCTGCCGCGCTCCTCGGTCCTGGTGGCAATCTCCTGCTCCGCGAGCGCCGCGTTCACGTAAGCGAGCGCGTCCTCGGGTCCGCGCAGCACCAAGGGCACGTTGATCCGCGGCTGCGCCCAGCGAATGATATCAAGCGCCCGCTCGCCTTCAGCGCTGGGGATCTCGTCTTCGAATGCGATTGCGGGCAGCGGGCGCATGGGTGGAAGGAGGCGGATCTGCCAGTCCGGCTCGGTCGCGCCGATGCGCTGCTCGAGATCGGCATAGGCAAGCAGGGTCGCACCATCGAGCGGCCGGGCGTTGACCGTCGCGCGGCGACGCTCACGATCGACCGTGACCTCGTCTTCGGGCACGCCCGCGACCAGCGCGAGCCGCTCAGCCAAGCGGTCGGCGCGGTCCAGATCGGCCTGTTCGCGCGCCCGCGCAACGCTTAGCTGCGCCTCCTCGGCGGCTTGCGCGCTGGTGCCGACACGATACTGGGTGATCACCACTTCCGCCGCCTTGCCGAGCATCGGCCCGAGCGCGCGCATGGTGATCCGCTCGGCGTCGGGGTTGAGCTCGGGCGTGAGCACCGTGGCGGCGATCTGGATCGGCTCGGCATCATAATTGACCTCTATCTGCGAGAGGCGCGCGCGATTATCGAACGCATCGAGCACCGCGGCATTGATCTGGCGCGCGGCGTTCGATTCCCACGCGATCTGCTTCAGCGCGATGCCCAGCGGAATGGCAAGGCCGACCAGCGAGGCGAGGATAAGGAAGGTCTGGAGATGCGTCTGCCGCTCCGACAGGTTGGTGCTGAAGCCATAGAGGCGGGCCATGCCGGTGGCGATCGCGGCGATCGTCATCAGGTTGGTGAAATAGAGCAGCAGCGCGCCCGAGAAGACCGTCCAGTTGAGGGTCGCCAGACCAAAGCCCACCACCGCCAGCGGCGGCATCAGCGCGGTGGCGATGGCCACGCCCACCACGGTACCCTCGCGCCCGCGGATCATCGCATAGGCGCCAGCCAGCGCCGAAAACAGCGCCACCAGAAGATCGAACAGATTGGGCCTGGTGCGCGCAGCGATCTCCGATGTCACCGTCTGCAGCGGCGAAAGCAACGAAACGGCCGCGCAGATGAGGATCGAGAGCACGGTGCCGACCGCCAGCGAGCGGGCCGCTTGGCGGATCCAAGAGAAATCACCGGTGGCGAGCGCGAAGCCCATGCCAATGGTCGGCCCCATCAGAGGCGCGATCAGCATCGCGCCGATCACCACTGCAGGAGAGGAGAGGAGCAGGCCAAGGATGGCGATACCGGCCGACATCGCCAGCATGAACAGGTATCTTGCGGAGACGCCGCAATCCTCGCGACGGCGGGCGATCACCTCCTCCCGGTCCACCGTGCCGACCACTTCGGAATGCCACCACAGCCGCCAGCTACCCAGCACCCTTTGAAACCCGTATGGAAGCATGTCGGGTGGATGAGCGTCCGGATCGTTCGCCTTTGCCATTCGCGTCCTCGTATGGGCCCATGCTATTACCAGCAAGCGGGTGGCGGGTGTCACGCTTGAATCGCGTGTTTTACCTCCTTAATACAGAGTGTCCGGCGCGCTGCCGGATGCGGGCGAAGGACGACCTTGAACCATGGCCACGACCAACGAGACCGCGACAAAGACCGCGCCCGCGCCCGCGCTTGAACTGACGCCGCCTGATCCAGTGCCAGCTGTCCGCGCGGAACAGGCCATCGGCCTCGTCCCGGTCAGCGATGAGAAGAAATCTCAGCTCGACGAGAAGGTGGAAGGCTTCGTTTCCGAGCTCGTCGCGCTCGACAGCAGGTCGCCCGATTTCGGCAAGCAGGTCGATCTCATCACCAATATGGGCCGCAAGGAGATCGCCGCGGCATCCAGCATGTCGAACCGCTTCCTCGACCGGCCGGTGCGGGCGATGGACCAGGACAGCGGCGTAGGCACCGACCTTGCCGAACTCAGGCGCACGGTCGAGGATCTCGACCCCGGCCGCAAGGGCAAGATGAGCGGCCGCAAGCTGTTCGGCATCATCCCGTTCGGCAACAAGCTGAAGAACTATTTCGACAGCTACACCAGCGCGCAGGGCCACATCCAGGCGATCCTCGCGCGGCTGGCCAGCGGCAAGGACGAGCTGCTGATGGACAATGCCGCCATCGATGTCGAGCGGCAGAAATTGTGGGAGGCGATGGGCAATCTGGAGCAGATGATCCACATCGCCAAGACGCTCGACGCGCGGCTGGAAGAAGAGGCCGGCAATCTCGACGCCACCGATCCCGAAAAGGCCAAGGCAATCCGCGAGACGGCGTTGTTCTACGTCCGCCAGCGCACGCAGGACCTGCTCACGCAGATGGCGGTAAGCGTGCAGGGCTACCTGGCGCTCGACCTGGTCAAGAAGAACAATGTCGAACTGGTGAAAGGCGTCGACCGCGCCAGCACCACCACCGTCGGCGCGCTGCGGACCGCGGTTACCGTGGCGCAGGCGATGACCAACCAGAAGCTGGTGCTCGGCCAGATCACCGCGCTCAACCAGACCACCGCCGGCATCATCGATTCGACCGGGCAGATGCTGCGCGACAACACCGCGCGCATTCACGAGCAGGCGGCCTCCTCCACGATCCCGCTCGAGACCCTCCAGCGGGCCTTCCAGAACATCTACGACACGATGGACGAAGTCGACCAGTTCAAGCTGCGCGCGCTCGACTCCATGAAGCAGACGGTCACCACGCTTTCGTCCGAGGTCGAGAAGTCGAAGGGTTACATTGCCCGCGCCGAGGGGCAGGCCCAGGCCGCCGCGCAGGTCCAGGGCCGCGGCACTGAGCGCTCGCTGCTGAGCCTCGATACGTAATGGCCGATACCACCCGCGAGAGCGAGGCAATCCTGCGCGACGCCGGCCGCTCGCTGGCCGTGCAGCGCGAGGGCGGCCATCACCGCCGCGCGGGAGCCGGCTCCATCGGCAAGGGCTCGGCCGAGATGAAGCGGCGGCATTTCAGGACGAAGCTGCGCAACATTCTGCTCGCCATCGGCGCCATCCTCATCGGCGCGATGATCGCCGGGCTGGTGATCGGCGGCTTAGGCTTTGCCGGCCTGTTCATCACCTTCCTCGCCATCCTGTGCGCCGTCGCCGCTTTTGCGATGCCCAAGGTCAAGGTGCCCCGCCGTGCCGACCTCAACCGGGGCGACGTCAAGAGCCTCGTCGCGCGGACAGAATTGTGGCTCGAGCACCAGCGGCCGGCGCTACCCGCCCCGGCAGTGCGCATCGTTGACGATATCGGTGTGCAACTCGATGCGCTTGGCCAGCAGCTCGACCATGTCGACCCAGCGCATCCCGCCGCGGCCGAGACGCGCAAGCTGGTGGGCGAATACCTGCCCGAGATGGTCGATTCCTACCGCAGGATCCCGCAGCACCTACGCGGCGAGAAACGCGCCGGCGCCACGCCCGACGAGCAGCTGGTCGACAGTCTCGGCAAGATCAGCCGGGAGATCGACCACGTCACCCGGGCGCTGGCTGATGGCGCGCTCGACGACCTCGCCATCCGCAATCGCTATCTCGACTACAAATTCGCAGGTGAGCTGGAAGGGCCGCAAGCGCCCGCTTCGCCGCCTTTGCCGGAGAACAGGTAATGGAAGTTTCGATCCCCCACGATCTGGGTCGCGAGGAGGTCCGCCGCCGGTTGCACTCGCGCAGTCACGAACTGGGCAGTGCGATCCCGGGCGGCATGGCAGAGGTGGAGACCGACTGGCCGAGCGAGGACCGGATGAATCTCTCCGTCCGGGCGATGGGCCAGAACGTCACCGGGCATATCGATGTGCGCGATAGGGAGATCGCAATCGTGCTGGCGCTGCCACTGGCGCTCGGCTTCATCCAGCCAATGGTGGAGAGCGCCGTGCGCCAGCAGGGCCATTTGCTGCTCGCGCCGCCCGCTGGCGGCTAACCGGCGCCCGGCCTAAAGCTCGCGTTCGAGCTCGAGATAGCTGGCGGGAATACGCAAGGCCTCGGTCGCCAGCTGCGTCTCGCGCAGGAACAGCAGCAGGGCCCACATCAGAAGCGCCACGGCCAGGATGAACACGCCCGCCGCGATCGGCTGCAAATCGGTGCCGAATATTTCCTCGAAGAACAGCAACGCCACGGTCAGCCCGATGCACACCGCCGCGCATACCAGGATGAGCAGGGCACGATTGATGAGGATGATGCGGCGGTTGACGATGCGGATCTCGCGCACGACGGCATCATGCTCCACCCCGCAAGTCGCCGCGTAATCCTGCTGCAGCTTGCGCGACCGGTCCACGATACGGCCGAGCCGTGACGAAAGCAGGTTCATGATATTGCCGAGCGCCACCAGGACGAACACGGGGGCAAGCGCTAGCTGGATCGTTTGAGCAATCATTCGGGTCCGCCCCACTCATTTCGAATAACCCACCCCTAGCGGGCAATTTACCAAGCGGGAACCTATCGTGAAGTAAGGGGTTGCGTTCTTTCTGTGGGTTTGCGGTTAGGCACGGAACGGGTGAACGCCGTCCAGCTGCCAAATTTCCTAGGGGTGGCGGACGTGGGCACTACCGAGATCAAGACCTCGCTGCGTAGCCAGCTGCGGTCGAGCACCAGCGGCATTCACGAGCGGCTCGACCGGTCTGTCTCCGGCGCGGATCTCCTGCACCCAGTCGGCTATACGCGATTTCTGACCTGTCAGCTCACTGCGCGCGATGCGATCGAGGACTGGGCAGACCTCCATTGCCCCGCGCTCCTGCGCCCGCCCTCGACTTCCGAATTGCTGCGGAAAGATATTGCCGACCTCGCCCGCGATCTTGGTGATGACGCGAGCAGCGAGGCGCTGGGCGGGTATTCAACGCCTTTCGCGCTTCCGGCGCAATCCGATCCCATTGGGCTCGCCTGGGCAATTGCGGGCTCGCACATGGGCAACAAGGCCATGCTCGCGCGGTTGCGCAAGGCCGAGGTGAGCCATGGCCGGCCGCCGATGCCGTGCCGGTTCCTGGCCGATGCGCGCATGACGGGCTTCTGGCGCGCCTTGCTCCCGCGCCTGGAGGAGCCTTGCAGCGCAGCGCAGGCCGAGCCGGCGGTCAGGGCCGCGCATGCGGTATTCGCTCGCTTCGAGGAAGCCTTCGATTCTGGTCCGGCGCGCTGTAAGCAAGCGGCATGACCGATTTTTCGCACGAGCAGGTCGATCTCACCAATTGCGATCGCGAGCCGATCCACAAGCTCGGCAAGATCCAGAATTTTGGCGCGCTGATCGCTGTAACGAGCGATTGGAACATCGCTCACCTCTCCATCAATTGCGATGCAATCCTAGCCCCCGTCCAGCCCATTGCCGTGGGCGATCGGCTAGCCGATCACTTCTCGCAAGAGGCACTGCAAGCCCTTCGCCGCAAGCTAGGCGAAGCCTCCGATATGGGCACCGTGGAACGCGTCTTCGGACTCGATCTGCTGGGCAAGCGGCGGCTATTCGACTGCGCGCTCCATCGCAGCGGGCGGCTGCTGGTGATCGAGGCCGAGCCCCACGATCCTGAGAGCCTGTCCTATCACGGCGCCTCGCTGCGCCCAACCGCCGACCGGCTTGCCCGCGCCGAGGGCGTGCAGGACCTGTGCCACCAGGCCGCGCGGCACCTGAAGCGGCTGCTCGGCTTCGACCGGGTGATGGTCTATCGCTTCCACCCTGACCTCAGCGGCGAAGTCGTCGCCGAGGCGCGCGAAAGCCATCTAGAGGCTTTCCTCAACCTGCGTTATCCAAAGACCGACATTCCCGAGCAAGCGCGCCGTCTCTACCTCGCCAACCTGTTCCGCATCATCGCCGACGTGAATGCCGAGCCGGTTCCGATCGTGCCCGAACGCAGCCTCGAGGGCGAGGAACTCGACCTGTCGCATAGCACCCTGCGCGCAGTCTCGCCGATCCATATCGAATACCTCAAGAACATGGGCGTGGGTGCTTCGTTGAGCATCTCGATCGTCATCAAGGGCAAGCTGTGGGGCCTGTTCGCATGCCACCATTATGCCCCGCGGCGCGTGCCCTATTCGCTGCGCACCGCGACCGAGCTTTTTTCGCAGATCTTCTCGCTCCAGCTCGAAATGGCGATCGCGCAGGCGGGCAGTGTCATGACCGATCGCGCGCGGGCGCTGCACGACCGCTTGATGGCCAGGCTGGTCGGCGGCGGCTCACTGGTCGAGAATCTGGGGGTGATCACCGACGTCATCGGCGACATCATTCCGCATGACGGATCGAGCGCGGCTATCGAGGGCCGCTATGAAGCACGCGGCGCGGCGCCCAGTGAGGCGGAGTTCGCCCCGCTAGTGCCCGCACTCAACACCGCCGCGACCGGCCGCATCCTCCATTCCGAAGCCATACGCGACCTGATCCCGGAGGCCGGGGCGTTCACCGAACGTGCAGTGGGCGCGCTGGTCATTCCCGTATCTCGCCGCCCGCGCGATTACGTGGTGCTCTGGCGCCGGGAATTGCCGCAGGTGGTGACCTGGGCGGGCAATCCGCAGAAGCCCGTGGAGGCCGGCCCGCTCGGCGATCGCCTCACGCCGCGCAAGAGCTTCGCGGCCTGGAAGGAATCGGTCAGCGGCCGCAGCGCACCGTGGACCGAGGAAGAGGTGGCGATCGCTGAATCGCTGCGGGTGACACTGCTCGAGGTGATCCTGCGCGTAACCGACGAACAGATGCAGGAGCGCATGCGCGCGCAAGAGCGGCAGGAACTGCTCATTGCCGAGCTCAACCACCGCGTGCGCAACATCCTTACGCTTATCCGTAGCCTGGTCAGCCAGTCGCGCGGCGAGGCGAAGGATGCAGCCCATCTGGCCGATCTCATCGGCGGGCGGATCAAGGCGCTGGCCATGGCGCATGACAACCTCACGCAGGAGCAATGGTCCCCCGCTCCGCTGCACGCGCTCATTGAGGCCGAGGCCGAGGCCTATCTTGCGGGCAAGACCGAGCGGGTTGCCGTATCGGGCCCCGATGCGCTGATCGCGCCCGAGGCCTACACCGTGCTCGCCCTCGTGCTGCATGAGATGATGAGCAATTCGGTCAAGTACGGCTCGCTGTGCGACCGGAGCGGACAGCTCGACATCACCATCGCCATCGATGAACGCGGCAATCTCGAGATCGCCTGGCGCGAGCGGGGCGGGCCGCCGGTCAAGGCACCCGAGCGCCGCGGCTTTGGAAGCCTGATTATCGAAAAATCAATTCCGCACGAGCTCAAGGGGGAAGCCGATATCCACTACCGGTTGTCGGGCGTGGAGGCGGATTTCGTCATTCCAGCACGGTTCGTGACGGAACACAGGAAGGATCCGGCCATGAGCCCAGCAGGCAATGCTCCCTCGGCCGAGGACCAGCAACAGCCGCAGCACAAGCGACCAATCGCGCGGGCGCTGGTCGTGGAAGACAGCATGATCATCGCCATGGATACCGAGGACAACCTCTACCGGCTGGGCGTGACCGAGGTCGTCGTGGCCAGTTCGGCCAACATGGCGCTCGAGGAGATCGAGGCGGCGAGCTTCGACCTCGCCTTGCTGGACTTCAACCTGGGCAACGAAACGAGCGAGAAGGTGGCCGAGCGCCTGACCGCGATCGGCACGCCGTTCTGGTTCGTCACCGGCTATGGCGATGCGGTCGACAAGTTCGCCTCTTCGAAGGCCAGCGGCGTGCTCAAGAAGCCGTTCTCCTACCAGGATCTCGAGCGAGCGCTGGAAGAGGTCAGGCGCTTATAGCAGCGGCGTAGAGCCGGATGGGCTGCGCGCGGGGCCTGCCGCGCCCAAGCTGGGCACCTTGGCGTAGTGCTCACCCGCTCCCGTCACTGGTTGGCAGCGCCGCCCAGCTTGCCGACGAGTTGCGCTCCCGCCATCGAGGTCACCAGCACCTCGTCGCCATCGACGATCACCGCGACATCCTCGAGCCCGATCACCGAAATGCGCGGCCCGTCGCTCTCGGCCAGCACGTTGCGGCAATCGACCAGTTCGATCCGCCCGCCCCGCATGCGGTTGCCCTGTGCATCGCCGATCCGCGCATCGCGCAGCGCCTGCCAATTGCCGATGTCTGACCAGCCCATCGACACCGGCACCATCGCCGCGCGACCGGTGTTCTCCATGATCGCATAATCCACCGATTCCGGCGCGATCCGCGCAAAGGCAGCAGATTCGGGGTGGAAGCAGACATCGTCCTCATGCCCTCCTGTAATCGCGGCGAGAACCGCTTCGTGCATGGCCGGGCGATGATGGGCGAGCTCGGCCAGAAATGCGCCGGCGCGAAACGCGAATATGCCGCCGTTCCAGCTGTAATTTCCGTCGGCCACGAACCCGGTTGCGGTCTCGAGATCGGGCTTTTCCACGAACCGCGCAACACGATAGCCGCCGGGCAAGTGCTCGCCCTTGAGGATGTAGCCAAAACCCGTCTCCGGCGCGGTGGCGGTGATGCCGAAAGCCACCATCCAGTCCTCCTGCGCAAGCGCCGCCGCCGCCGCCGCCGCCCTGCGGAACGAGGCCTCGTCTGCAATATGGTGGTCGCTCGGGCACACCAGCATGATCGCATTCGCCGGCAGCCGCGCGGCGGCAAGCGCGATCGCAGCGGCGGTGTTCCTGGCCTCGGGCTCGACGATCACCGAGACACGCGGGCACCCGGTCGACTGGGCGAGGACATGCTCCAGATGCGCCCGGCCGGTGACGATCACGGGAGCGCCGAACAGATCATTGTCCGCGCATCGACCCAGCGTCGCTTCGAACAGGGTGCGGTCTTCGACGAGCGGAAGGAATGGCTTGGGCATCACCTTGCGGCTGCGTGGCCAGAGCCGCGTGCCGCTGCCGCCGCACAAGACAACGGGAATAATCTCAGCCATGTAAATCGCGCACGCCTCGGTCCGTTAATCGTTGATTTGGCGCCCGCCACCCGGCGGCCGCACAAGGCCGCGTAGCGGCCCTCTCAACGTTTGTCATTTGCGAAACCAGCCTTGCCGCCAGCCATATGTCGCGGGGACAGCATCGCCGGCGGCGTTACGCGCAGGCTGGAAGCGGAAGCGCTGCTCGGCGAGATCACAGGTGATGCGGTCGGCCACCGGATCGGGACTGGGCTCCACCACGCGGCAATCCTGCGCGCGGCCGTCCACGGTAACGGTCATGTAGATCGTCACCGAGTGGCCGAGGCGGATGTCCCTGCCGCCAGGCGGGGTGGGGTAATCCTCGGCATTGTCGATCTCGCCCGCGATTTTGACGGGGGCGGAGACGACGGGAGCGCCCCCTTGTCCGCTGCCGCTCCTTCCGCTCCCCGTGCCCTCCCCCTCGCCGCCTGCGCCCATGCCAGCGCCCTCGTCTCGGGCACCGGAACTGTCGGCCAAGCCTGTGGATGTCGCACGCGGCACGGGGCTAGGGCTTGTGAGAACGATCGGCGGGAGGGGAACGGACACTTCGCGGGGCACCGCCTCACGGCCCGCTTCCCCCGCGGCGCCCTCGTCAGGCGCGGGACTGGGATCGGGGCTCGGCTCCGGCTCCGGCTCCGGCTCCGGCTCTGGCTCTGGCTCTGGCTCTGGCTCTGGAGGGGTCGTGACGGTGACGGTGATCAACGAGGTCGCCTGCTCAATCGCCGTATCGGCCAGATCAGGCGCAAAGACGCGGATCAGCCCCATAATGGCGAGCACATGCAGCGCGGCGATAAGCGCGATCAGCCCCCAGCGGGGCTTGCGGTCCGCCGTGTATCGCTCGCCTTTCCTCATCTCGGCCGTCGACCCCGCCTGACACTTACCGGCCTCCATTCCCGCGCTTTTCGAGCCGCGCGGGCTCCGAGACGAGCCGAGAACGCCGGCGCTCGGTCGCGTTGGGTCGATATACGAGACCAAATATCCAAGAAGGGATTCATGTTCGAGAAGCTCAGGGTCAAGGAGCATTATGGAGATTACCGATGCGAACGGCCAGCACGTTGGCATCATAGGCGAAGTGGAGGACGAGCGCCTTCATCTGACCCGCTCGCATAGCGACGACAAGATGGACCGCTATTTGCCGCTTGATGCAATCGACGGGATCCACGAGCACCGCACCTGTTTCGAGGCGGGCAGGCAGATCCCTACCTCGGGTACAGTATCACGCCCTTCGAGGTGAACCGGAGCTTTTGCCCCGGATAACAGGACCCCGGCTTTGCAGATCAATTTCCAGCGCGGGCGTCAGGAGGTTTTCGGCGATCATCAGCTCGCGCGGCGCCTCCATCCGGAACTCCGCCTCGATCAGGGCCTTGGGCTCCATCGGCAGGTCGGAATAGATGCCCGCCAAGCGCAGCGGGTCGCCCGGGCGCGGGTCCACCCAAGGGTAGAGGTGCCGGGCAGGCTGGTAGGGCAGCACGGTACGATGCGTGCGCACCAGCCGCTCATGCAGGGCATCGAACAAGGCTCAGGGATCTGCCAGGCACTCCTCATTGAGCCCGTTCCAATAGCGCTCGCACGCTGCGTTGTCCGCAGCGGCATCGTGTTAGAGGCGCTGGCGAGATCTCTCCAGTTCGGCCAGCACGGCTTCGGCCTCTGTCAAGCGTGAAGGTCCGGCGGTCGCGAGCGAAGGCGCGTGCTGCGGCAATGCGACGGTGACAAGCGGCGCTCGGCCGTTCGCTTTGTCGCTGGCCCCCTTATCGCTTGGGCCTTCGTACGCGCCGCCCAGGCTGATGGTAATCCGCAGCGGCAGCTCGAAAGTTGCCTCGCCCACCCGGGCAATGGGGCCTGAGCCCCGCTGCTCCTCGTCGGACTCGTCGCTGATCTCATCGCCCGCCATGTCCGAAAGGCTGGGCGGCTCTAGCTCGAGCAATTCGCGCCGCAGCACCCCCTGCGCAGGTTCGAGCTGCGCCATCTCGATGGCCTTGTAGATAACCGATATGCGCACCCCCTCATTGGCCACCCAGGCAAGTTCCTCTGGATCATCGCCGTCCTGCCACGGCGTGTTGTCGGCCTTGACCAGCCCACCATCGGCTCCGCGCTTGGGCACGCCCGAATGGTGCAGCGCCACCACTTCCCACTGGTCGTTGTAGACGGGCGACCCCGAGGATCCCGGCTCGGTATCGGTGGTGTAATGCGCGTGGACGGGCAACAGGTCGATCAGCTCGTTCGAGCGGAAGGCGATCTCTTTCATCCGGCCGCGCGGATGCTGAATGATGTTGAGCGGCTCCTTGATGAGCACCTTGCCCTGCTCGGGAATAAGCCGCGACCAGCCGTAAAGCGCGAGCACCTTTCCCTGCTGAGAGCGATCCGCCACCGCCACCAGGGTAAAGTCCAGCTCGCGGTCGGTGAAGAAGAAGGTCCCCGGTTCGAGCGCGAACGGAACGCTCGCCATGGGCCGGCCCCGCCGGTCGTGCTGGTAGTCGAACTCGATTTCGCTGGAACGGGCAGCTTCGGCGCTGGGCAGGACGTGATTGTTGGTCATCAGCAGTCGCGGCGAGACCATGAAGCCGGTCCCGTAGCCTTGCGGGCGGCCGAATGTGTCCTTGATGTTCACGCGTCCGACGGACCGGGAAACGGCGAGTGCCTGCTCGAGGAAGGCGATGCCGCGGAAATCGGGCTCGGCGAGCACGCGCTCGAGCCCGATTGCATGCACCATGGCAGGAATCATCGCCCCGACCGGCCTGGATTCGGCAGTACTCAGCGCAGGCGTAGGCCGCGCCGCGTTGATCCGCAGCCGCTCGAGGCGCTTGGCGAGACGGTCGGCCGACTCGACCTCGGCCGAGTTGCGGCCGGCGCGGTTCTGCCGCACCGCTTCGCGCGCTGCCCAGCGGTCAGCCGCCGCCCCTGCAATCTCCAAGTCGATCTCGCCGTTCATGTCACCAGCCCTCCGTTTGGGAAGGGGCCGTAGTTCACCAGGGGAGAGTAGGAAAATGAACGGGAAGCCATTCCGATAACTCATGCAATCGGCACTCGCCGGCCGAAAGCCACAGGATTTGTTCTCTTACGACCGATCATCTGCTTACCGGGCGGCTAAGCGCCCGCATGTCCTCCAGCGTACCGCCTTGTTTCACCGTGCCATATGGATACGTTCAACCGCTGGAGCTCACAGTGACACTGCGAGCTCCTGCTTGGCCATTTTGCGCACTCCGGCCGAGACAAGGTTCCCGTCCGCGGCATCTGGTACCCGTCCGCGGTCAGCCACGGCAGCAGCAACAGCAGCAACAGCAGCAACAGCAGCAACAGCAGCGCGGGCGGCAGCCGTTGGACAGCGGGTTGGCCCCGCCGCCCGCCCCCGGCGGCCCAGCTCGACCCCATGCCCCCCGGTCTGCCAGCCGGTCTGCCAGTGGCTGAGCATGTAGTGCTCTCCGATGGTCAGGCTCCCCGGCCGCCCGGCGCCGCCCTTGAGCACCGCTTGGTTTGTTGGATACACGCCGCTGTTGAACCCTCGCGCCGATGGCCGCTCGGCATCGCGGCGCGTGACTGGAACAGGCGGGTCCGCAGATTGGCTAAGCGCCCGCCACGCGAGACCTGGACCGCCGGTTGGAAGCGCCAAGCGTAGGAGGTGCCGTCGCGCAGCTCCGGCGGTTCATCGCCCCTTCGATCTGCTCGTGACCACCGTTGAATCTGGCCCAGCGGCCGCGCTCCACAATGTCGAGCAGGCGCCGCCGACATCCCGGCGGCGCTGCGCGTACCGGCCAGCTCTCAAAGCGCCGTCGAATACAGCTCCAGCATATTACCCCAGGCGCGCTCGGCTTCGGCCCGGTCGTAGACAGGGCTGTCGAGCACAGTCCAGCCGTGGTCGGCGGCGTAGACCTCGATTTCGGCGGGCCTGCCGGCAGTCCTCGCCGCCTCGCGCAGTTCGTCCTTGTGCGTCGGGTTCTGCGCATCGTCATTCTGCGCGATGGCGATCAGGAATTGCGCCTGCGTCTCGTCGAACAGATTGTGCGGGCTGGTCGGCTCGCCGTCCTGCACCAGCTGGCCGCCATGGAAGCTCGCCGCCGCCTTGACGCGCGCGGGAACGGCCGCGGCGGTGCGGATGGTCCAGCTGCCGGTCATGCAATAGCCCTGAGTGCCGATGCCGCGCGCGGTGTCGACCGCGTCCTGCCGATCGAGCCACGCGACCACCGCCGCGGCCGTCTCGGCAATGGCGCCGGGCGTGTTGGCCGCCATCCACGGGCGGACCTTCTCCATGCCGCCCTGCCCACGCCATTCCTCGAAATCGGCGAAGGGCTGGCCCGCCACGCTGCGGTAATAGGGATTGGCGACGAGCACGGCATAGCCCTCGCTCGCAAGGCGCCGGGCCATCTCGATCTTGGCCGGACGCACGCCGGCAATGTCAGGCCACAGGATGACACCGGGATGCGTGCCCGAGGCAGGGTGGAGGAACACGCCGTCCATTGTCCCGCCGGGCGCGGCGAAGCTGACATTGCGCTGGCTCACGCCCGATCCGCCGCTGGTGCCCACTCCCTCGACGGGTGCACAGGCGGCAAGCGCACCGCCCAGCCCCACGCTTGCGCCCAGCGCCGCGAACTGGCGCCGGTTCACGGCTGCCGAAGCCTTGCCGAACTCGGCCAATTGTTCCTGCGTGCACATTGCTTTCGCCTCCATCCTCACCTGTCTGTTACACCGCAGGATAGCAGGCCGGCGCGGCAAATCTAGGTCAGCTGGTTGAGCTCGATGACGAGGCCCGCCTCGGCATCGCGCATGGCCTGGCGCCGCAACTCCTCGATCTTGAGCCGGCCGGGAGGGGCCTCCTCGTCCGGCAGCGCGGCCATGATCTTTTCGTGCAATTCGGTGAAATCGGGCCCGTGCTCGGGATGCGTGAGGATGAGGCCGTTCTGCTTCGTCATGCCGGCGAGGATCTTGGCGCCGACCTCATAGGGATCCATCCCCTCCTCGAAAGCGGTGCCGAACTGCTCGAGCTCGCCTTCGCGCGCCTGGCGAAAGCCGCTTTCGGCGAAAGCATCGGGCCGCTTGGTGGCGCTCTTCCAGGCATTGGTGCGGGTGAGCGCCGGGCAGCACAGCGAACAGCCGATGCCGTGCGGCGCGAGGTTGTAGCGCAAGCTTTCGGTCAGCCCGCGCACCGCGAACTTGCTGGCGGTGTAGATGCCCGCCTGCGGACCGGGCAGGAAGGCCGCCATGCTGGCGACATTGACCACGTGGCGCCGCCCCTCGGCCGCCTTGATCTTGGGCAGGAAGGAGACGAGCCCGTTGACCACGCCGCCGAAATTGACGCCCATGATCCAGTCGTAATCATCGTAGGACGCCTCGTCCGTAGGCCCGAAGACCGAGACGCCGGCATTGTTCACGAGAACGTGGACCGCGCCGAAATGCTGCTCCACCTGGTCGGCTGCTTCGGCGAAGCGCGCACGATCGGTCACGTCCAGCTTCACGAATAGCGGCTGCTCGTAGCCCTTGGATGCGAACCACTCTGCGGCCGCGGCGCGATCGTCCTCGTTGCGGTAGCTGAGCGCCAGCTTCATGCCGCTGTCGGCAAAGGCCTGCGCCACGCCCAGCCCGATCCCCGTCACCGCGCCCGTCACGAAGGCCACCCGGCCTTGCCAGACATTGTCCTCGCCCATTGTCCTTTCCTCCCACCATGCCGCTAGCGCAAAAATGCGCTCGCCAAGGGCCTGTCGATCGTTATCAAAGTCATAGCGAGATAAGGGAGAGAGTCGATATGAGCCAAGCAAACGTCGGGCAATCCGAGCGGGTCGACATCGAAGACCGGCTGGCGGCGATCGAGCAGCGTGTGGGCGTGCTCGAGGACCTCAACGCCATCCGCCGCCTGCACTGGGCCTATGGCTATTACATCGATTTCAACCGCCCCGACGAAGTGGCCGAACTGTTCGCCGAGGATGGCGCAGTGGTGTTCCTCTCGGGCGAATATGTCGGCAAGGCCGGCGTCAAGCGGCTCTATGGCGACTGGATCGCGGGGCGCTTCACCGGCGGGCGCCCGGGTCCTGTGCACGGTCTCTTGCTGGACCATTTCCAGATGCAGGACATCATCACCGTCGCGCCCGACCGGCAGACGGCGAAGGGCCGCTTCCACGGCATCCTGCTGGGCGGCTGGCATGACGATTTCCAGGAGACCAAGGAAGAGATGATGCCGCAGCAATTCATGGAAGCGGGCATCTACGAGAACGATTACGTGCGCGAAGACGGCGTGTGGAAGATCAAGCGGCTCGACTACATGATGCAATGGCAGGGCGATTACGAGAGCGGCTGGGCCCACACCACCGCGCATCTCCAGCCGGCCGAAAAGACCTTCCCCGAAGATCCGCTCGGCCCCGACCGGCTGCTGCGACCCGAGCAGCACCGCAAGACCTGGCCTTACCGCCAGGATGTGCCGATGCACTTCGCCCACCCCCGGTTCGGAATCGCACTCGCCGGCCAGGAGACGAAGTGATGATGGGCGGGAGGCCCGCCCCTATTGCTGGCTCATGAACTGGCCGGAGAACGATCTTCGCAAGCTGCCTTTGCGTGGCTGCCAGCCATTCTATAGGCTGCCTGTTGTGGCGTTCTTATAACGACTGGCCGGCTGAAGTCCCAGTGCTTCTATTTCAACCGAATACGGGCCCTGCCCGGACCGGGGTTCAGTCCCCGGTCGACATGCTTTCGATGACGGCACTCGAACATATGGCTGTGCCGACAGGGTGATCCCCGCGCGCGAGTCGTCAGGCTCCGCGTGTACACGCGGCCCTGCGGCCGATACGGTTCGGGGCGCACTCTGGTGATCAGGGATGCGGGTGGAGCGGTTATCCTGCCGGTTCAGTCAGCAAGGGGCAGCGGCAGACCCTTGGACGCCTAAGCCCCTTTTCGCTAACCGGGGATGTTGCAATGCCTGGGCAGTGGGACGGCTCCGGAGAGCCGCCCCCGAAGCTCACGCCGCAGTAGCAGGTACCGAGCCCCAGACCTCCTCGGCCACCTCGACGCACAGGCGGATCTTCTCGGCCTGCTGTGCGCTCGTGATGTCGTTGCCGTGCACCGTGCTGGCGAAGCCGCATTGCGGGCTGAGCGCCAGCTGGTCGATGTCGGCGTACTTGGCCGCATCGTCGATCCGGCGCTTGATGTCGTCCTTGCTCTCGAGCTCGCCCAGCTTGGTGGTGACAAGGCCCAGAACCACGGTCTTGCCCTTGGGCAGGAAGCGCAGTGGCGCAAAATCGCCCGAGCGCGGATCGTCATATTCGAGGAAGAAGGCGTCGACATCGAGCTCGTTGAACATGATCTCGGCCACCGGCTCATAGCCGCCTTCGGCCGACCATGAACTGCGGAAATTGCCGCGGCACAGATGGATCGCGGTGATCATGTCGGCCGGCGCCGAGGCGAAGCTGTCATTGATCAGCTTGGCATAGGCCCGCGGGGTCTCGTCGGGATCGACACCGCGCTTCCTCGCATCCTCGCGGTGCCCCTCGTCGCACAGATAAGCGAGGTTGGTGTCATCCATCTGGATGTAGCGGCAGCCCGCCTGCACCAGATCGTCCACCTCGGCGCGATAGGCGCTCGCCACATCGGCGTAGAACGAGTCCATCGTCGGGTAGACGTCCTCGGGAATGCCTGCCCGCCCGGCACGGAAGTGCAGCATCGTGGGGCTGGGGATGGCCACCTTGGGCATGTGTCCCGGGCTCACCTGGCCGGCGAGGAATTCATAATCGGCGCGCTGGATCGGCTTGTCGTGCTCCACCTTGCCCGTAATCACCATCACCGGGGGCGCGAAATGCACGTCCTTGCCCTGGTCGTTCTTGAACGCCTTGGCGATGCCGCCGCGCTCCTCCACGCCGGCCAGCTTGAGCAGGAAATCGGTGTGGAAGAAGTAGCGGCGGAACTCGCCATCGGTGATCGCTTTGAGGCCGAGGCTCTCCTGCCAGCGGACGAGATCGGCGATGGCCTGGTCCTCGGCCTGCCGCAGGGCGCCGGCACTGCCCGTGCTCGCGGCACGCGCGTCGCGCGCATCGATGACTTCCTTGGTACGCAGGAAGGAGCCGACATGATCGGCGCGTGAAGGTAGCTTGAAGGTCATGGGAATGGTCCTGTCTTGGCAAACTTGAGCGAAGCCAGGGTCATAGCGCGGGCTCGCGCTCGACTGGACCTTCCCCTGATAAGCGCGCGGCCTGAGGCTTGCCAACGCAAATTTCACATCGATGAACAAACGGGAGCGCGCGCGGAGGCGGGCCGGCCTTGCCGCCGGTGTCGCAATCCGCCGTCCCCGCGCTCCGGCGCGCGCCTCGTCAACTTGATCGCACTGGGTTTGGGGGCCATATCGCTCTTATGATTATCGCCGCTCTAGCGGGCGGAGTCGCTTACGGGAAAAGGATCGGCCAGCATGAACGAAGTCACCACCATCAACCGCACCCAGCGCGAATATTCGGCCGCCGCCAAGAAGGCGCTCGGCCGCAAGCCGCAGCTGTTCATCAATGGCGAATGGGTCGACAGCTCGGGCGATACGACGATCGATGCCGAGGACCCGTCCTCGGGCAAGGTCGTCTCCAGCTTCGTCGAGGCGACCGACAAGGACGTGGACCGCGCGGTCGCCGCCGCGCGCACCGCTTTCGATGACGAGCGCTGGCGCGGCCTGCCGCCGATCGTGCGCGAGAAGGCCATGCACGGCCTAGCCGACCTGATCGAAGCCCATGCCGACGAGCTCGCCGAACTGGAAGCGATCGACAACGGCAAGCCCAAGGGCATGGCCGCGATGGTCGACGTGCCCGGCGCCGCAAGCCACATCCGCTACATGGCCGGCTGGGCCAGCAAGCTCACCGGCGACACCATCCCCCCCTACACCATGCCCGGCGGCATGATGTTCGGCTACACCATCAAGGAACCGGTCGGCGTGGTGGCGCAGATCGTGCCGTGGAACTTCCCGCTGCTGATGGCCTGCCTTAAGATCGCGCCGGCCCTGGCCGCGGGCTGCACCATCGTGCTCAAGCCCGCCGAGCAGACCAGCCTCACCGCCCTGCGCCTGGCCGATCTCATCGCGCAGAGCGACATTCCGGCCGGCGTGGTCAACATCATCACCGGCTATGGCCACACGGCCGGCGACCGCATGGTCAAGCATCCCGACGTGGACAAGGTGGCCTTTACCGGCTCGACCGAGATCGGCAAGCTCATCAACCGCAACGCCACCGAGACGCTCAAGCACGTCACGCTCGAGCTGGGCGGCAAGAGCCCCGTGGTGGTCATGCCCGACGTCGACATTGCCGAGACCGCGCCCGGCGTGGCGCAGGCGATCTTCTTCAATTCGGGCCAGGTGTGCGTCGCGGGCAGCCGCCTCTATGCGCATAAGAGCGTGTTCGACAAGGTGATGGAAGGCATGGCCGAAACCGCCGGCTTCTGGGCCCCGCGCCCCTCGCTCGACCCCGAGGCGCATATGGGCCCGCTGGTCTCCAGGGAGCAGCAGGAGCGTGTCATGGGCTATATCGACGCCGGCAAGCGCGACGGCGCGACCGTGCTGATGGGCGGCGACGCGCCGAGCTCGGATGGCGGATATTACGTCAACCCCACCATCCTCACCGACGTGAACCCGCAAATGAGCGTGGTGCGCGAGGAGATCTTCGGCCCGGTCGTGGTCGCCCAGCGCTTCGAGGATCTGGACGAGGTGGCGAAGGAGGCGAACGACACCAATTTCGGCCTCGCCGCCGGCATCTGGACCAAGGACGTCTCGGCGATGCATCGCCTCGCCAGCAAGATCAAGGCGGGCACAGTCTGGGGCAATTGCCACGCGATGATCGACGTGGCGCTGCCCTTCGGCGGCTACAAGGAAAGCGGCATCGGCCACGAACAGGGCCGCCTGGGCATCGAGGCGTACCTGGAGACCAAGTCGGTTATCATGAAGCTTTGATGATGAGTTGAATTGAGGGCCCGCTCCGGTTTCGGCTGGGGCGGGCCCTGTAATCTCATCACGCGCAAGTTTGCACGAGATGACAGGTTCTCTCCGCGTTGAACGCTGCGCAATCTGGAGCTGGCAGGGGCCGCGCGGACGGAAGATTATCCACCCTCACGCTTTCGGGCTACAGACCCAAGTGGCCTCCGCCATACGGATTGCGTCGGCCAACGAAGCTGACTGCATACGCGCTGACCGGAAAACAGCCCTTGCTCTCGTCATAATCAATCGATGCGGGCGGCTCGATCACACCGGGGCCAAACTCCACCCATGGGCGAGTTCTTCGATGCCGCCCCCGCCTACTTCAAGGCGCCAGCGAAACAGCGCGCCCGACAAGGCGTTACTCTGCCACGGCCAGCGAACTTGCAGCATGTCTGAGGAGGTATAATTCCTCCGGCGGCTCACCGTTCGGGAAACGCTCGCCGAAGAAGGCGACATAGCAGTCGAACTTGTCCCTCAGTTTCGCGCGCCAGCAATGGACGACGACGCCGAAGTCCGGCTCGAGGTAATCGCTCCGGTCCACCAGGATGGACAAGCGGACCTTGGTTCCGGGCGCCAGGAACCGATCTTCTTCCGCGCCATGGAGCAGGGTCATGCAGCTTCCACACCCGTTTGATCAGGCACTTCGGCTCCCGATTCGGTCCTTATCAATCTTATGACGTTGTCGACTTGCATGCGCTTATCGCCAGGCAAGGTCGTGTCGTCGATCAGGTTGTTCCATTCGCGAAACTCCCGGATCCCAAGTGCGTACCTAATCTTTACCTCCGCCAAGGACATCATACCAATACGGACGGCAAGAACGACAGCAATTTTGCGGTCGGTACTCCAGCGTACGTTGTATGATCCTGGCAGGCGCCTCGAAATTTCCATTGATGACCATCCTGATAGGTTCTTCGATTGCATTGAGAAACGTCTCTTGTGTGAAGAACATTTTGGTGTCGCCGTACGGGACTTGGCTCAATAGGTTACCAAGACGTTAAGAAAGATGGTTAACGCGGCCTAACCGTGCCGCCACGTAGACCAACGGAGCACATTGTGCCGATCGGGCCACCCAACGGTCGCTGGCTTGCGAGGCGCATGACCTCGACGCGGAGCTGCCGGCGCACGAGCGCATGGCCGGCCAAGGCGTTCGCGCATGCGGGCTAGCACTCGTCGCCATTGCGGGCGCCTGTGACCGGGACCGGCGTTTTCCTGAACAGTTTGAATCCGGGAGATTGGCTCCGGACACACGGGCCTCTAGGTACGGCTGGTCAAAGCCCGATAGGATCCGCCCTTGCCCATAGACCTCGCCAAAATCCGCGCCATCGACGTGCACGTGCACGCCGAGATCTCCTGCCACGATCCCGAGGATCCGGTGATGGGCGAGTTCTTCGACGCCGCCAGCACCTATTTCAAGGCGCCGCGCGAGCGGCCCAAGATGCCCGAGATCGTCGAGCTTTACCGCGAGACGAACATCGCGATGTGCCTGTTCACCGTCGATGCGGAGAGCGGCATGGGCGCCAAGCGCGTCTCCAATATCGAAGTGGCGGAGATGGCGCTCAAGAACGACGACATCTGCATGGCCTTTGCCAGCATCGATCCGCACAAGGGCAAGTACGGCGCGCGCGAGGCTCGCGACCTGATCGAGAATTATGGCGTGAAGGGCTTCAAGTTCCACCACATCGCGCAGAACTGCCATCCGGCCGACCGGATGGGCTATCCCATCTATGAGGTGATCAACGAGTACAAGCTGCCCGCCATCTTCCACACCGGCCATTCGGGCATGGGCACCGGCATGCGCGGCGGCGGCGGCATGCGGCTGAAGTACGGCGAGCCGATGCTGGTGGACGATGTGGCGGTGGACTTCCCCGACATGAAGATCATACTCGCCCATCCCAGCTGGCCGTGGGTGGATGAGAGCCTGTCGATGGCGCTGCACAAGGACAATGTGTTCATCGATTTGAGCGGCTGGAGCCCCAAATACTTTGCCCCGCAGATCATCCGCTATGCGAACACGCAATTGAAGCACAAAATGCTGTTCGGCAGCGATTTCCCGCTGATCCATCCGGACAAGTGGATCGCCGCGGCCAAGGACGTGGGCTTCAAGGATGAGATCATGCCCGGCATCATGAAGGACAATGCCGCCAGGATCCTCGGCCTGGCGTGATTGGGCTGGCGTGACGGGGCTGGCGGGACAGGGCCGCCGCGGCCCCTGCCCGCTCCATCCGCGCTGATGGCAAAGGCAGGTCTCGCCTGCCCGTCCCGGCCTTCGGCCGCAGGCATGTCGAGGCTTGCGGCATGGCCGAGCCTGCGGCACGGATGGCCATGAAATAGATCTGGTTGCCGCACGAGCGGTACGATGCGGTCAGGCGGCACCCCGCCCCGCATCCGCCAGGGGAGTGGAGCGCTGATGGATTTCTCGGGCAGGCATATCCTCGTCACCGGTGCCTCGAGCGGCATCGGCCTGGTCACCGCCAAGCTGCTCGCCGAACGCGGCGCCAAGGTCTCGCTGCTCGCCCGCCGCAAGGAGGCGCTCGAGGCGGCGACGGGCGAGATCGGCGCCAACGCCGCGGGCTTCCCCGCCGATGTCGGCCAGCGTGACCAGCTCGATGGGGCGATCGACGCCGCGGTGGAGCGGTTCGGCCCGGTGCAGGGCCTGTTCGCCAATGCCGGGCTCACCGGCGGCTTCACCCCCCTCACCTTGTTCGACGGCGACGAATTCGAGCAGACGATCCGCGTCAATCTCACCTCCGTATTCTGGGCCATCCAGAAGGTGGTGCAGCCGATGATCGATGCGAAATCGGGCGTCATTCTCGTCACCGGCTCCATGGCCAGCAAGCGCGGCATGGCGATGAACCCGGCCTATGTCGCTTCCAAGCATGGCGTGCTCGGCCTGACGCGCGCAGTGGCGATGGAGCTGGCCGCGCACAATGTCCGCTGCAATTGCATCATCCCCGGTTTCATCCGCACAGAGGCGCTCGATCGCATCCCGCCCGAGCAGCAGGGGCAGATCGAGGGCCGCATTCCCCAGCGCCGTATGGGCAACCCTGAGGAACTCGCCGAGGTGGCAGCCTTTCTCTTGTCGGATGCTGCGAGCCACGTCACCGGGCAGGACTGGGCAGTGGATGGCGGCACGCTCGAGACGCTCGAACTCTAAAGGAGAATTGCACATGCGCGCATGGCGGCTGCCGGCCGGTTCCGACGGATTTCAGAACCTCGCGCTGGACGATCTTCCCGACCCCGAGCCCGGCCCGGGCGAGGTGCTCATCCGCGTGCACGCCTGCTCGATCAATTACCGCGACTTCGCCGTCGCCGCGGGCAAGTATTTCGGCGGTGCGCTGAAGCAGGCGGCGGTGCCGCTGTCGGACGGTGCAGGCCAGGTGGCGGCGGTGGGCCCCGGCGTCACGAAGTTCAAGGAAGGGGACCGCGTGCAGGGCGCCTTCTTCATGCTGTGGGAAGATGGCGCGCCCTTCATGGGCCCGGCTTTGGGGGACGGCCATGCGCCGGGCATGCTCGCCGAGTACGTGGTGCTGCCCGAAAGCGGCGTGGTGCCGATGGCCGAGACGCTTTCCTATGCCGAAGCCGCCTGCCTGCCCTGCGCCGGGGTCACCGCCTGGAACGCGCTTTATGAAGGGCCGCGCGCGCTGCTGCCGGGCATGCGCGTGCTGGTTCTGGGCAGCGGCGGCGTCTCCATGCTGGCACTCCAGCTCGCGCGCGCCGGCGGCTGCGAGGTGGTCGCGACCTCCTCCAGTGACGAGAAGCTGGCGCGCATTAAGGATTTGGGTGCCAGCCAGCTGGTCAATTACCAGAAGATGCCGGACTGGGGCCGCTATGTCGGCCAGGAACTGGGCGGGGTCGACAAGGTGGTCGAGGTTGGCGGCGCGGGGACGGCCGAGCAATCGATGGCAGCGCTCAGGGGCCAGGGCGAAGTCGCCATGATTGGCGTGCTCGAGCCCGAAGGCGGCTCCAATCCACGGGGGCTGATGATGAGCGCGGGGCTCATGCGCGGCATCTTCGTGGGCTCGGGTGCGATGGCGCGGCGGCTCAACGCGGCAATCGACGTGAACGCCATCAAGCCGCTGATCGGCGCCAGCTTCGGCTTCGAAGAAGCGAAGGAAGCCTACGCCCACGCATGGGGGCCCGATAGCTTCGCCAAGACGGTGATCGCGCTGGCCTGACGAGACGCCGGCGCGCGCCTTTCGCGGAGCCCGCGAAAAACAGCCGGCGATCGGCAATCGGCGCCCGCGGCTTGCTCCGGATTGCCTCGCTCCGCCCGCAATGGCAAACGGAAGGGCAGGAGAACGATCATGTGGGAAGTGCGGCTCTCGCCGGCCGGTGATTTCGACAATAGCGCCAAGCCCTCGGCGTATTTCGAAACCATACCGTTGTCCGGCGCAATGGGCGCGGAAATCGCCGGCATTCGCCTGCCCGAGCTTTCGGACGCAGCGTTTGAGGATTTCAAGCAGGCGCTCTACCGCCACAAGATGCTGTTCCTGCGCGACCAGCACCTGACGCATGCCGAGCATGAGGCATTCGGCGCACGGCTCGGCCCCTTTGCGGTGGATGCCTATACGCAAGGCGTGGAAGGGCACCGCGACGTCCATCCGATCATCAAGGAAGCGGACACGGTCACCCCTTCGCTGTTTGGCGGATCCTGGCACACCGACAGCCCGTTCCTGCCCGAGCCGCCCGCGATCACCACTTTGCGCAGCGTGGAAGTCCCGCCTTTCGGTGGCGACACGACATGGTGCAACAACGCGCTGGCGCTGCGCCATTTGTCTCCTGTTTACAGAAATATGCTGCGCTCCTTGCGGGTCCACATGTCGGCGGCGAACAATCAGCTCACGCAGGCCAAGCACCTGGGCAAGCCGCTGAGCTTCGGCGATCGCGCCAAGCAGGAGCAGGGCCTTGCCGGCAGCTACCACCCGATCGTCCGGACCCATCCCGAGACCGGCGAGGAAGCGCTCTATATCTGCGAGTCCTATGCGGTGGGGATCGAAGGAATGACCACGCACGAGGCCAAGCCCATTCTCGATTTCCTTGTCGCCCATGCCACGCAGCATGCCTTTTGCTGCCGGCTGCGCTGGGAGGCGGGCATGGTAGCGCTGTGGGACAATCGCCTCACCATGCATCTGGGCCCGAACGATTACGACGGCTTCCGGCGCGAAATGTACCGCACCACCACCGCCGGCACCGTACCGGTCTAGCTAGACCGGCACGGTCCGCCGCAAGCACTCAGGTCCGATAGAACCCCCATGCAGTTCACCCGCCTTGGCCGTACCGGCGTCGAAGTCAGCGTCGCCGGACTCGGCTGCGGCGGTCACAGCCGGCTGGGTATGGCACGCGGGGCTTCGGTCAACGAGGCGGCCGATCTGGTGCGCCGCGCCATCGATCTGGGCATCACTCTCATAGACACAGCGACGATCTATGGGACGGAGGAGGCGGTGGGGCGCGGCATTGTGGGGCAGGATCGCAGCCGGTTGTTCCTCTCGACCAAATCATGGGTCGGGCGCGGCGGCGCGGAGACGAAGCCCGAGCGCTACAGTGCCGCCGAATTCGCCGCCAATCTCGATTCCAGCCTGCGCCGGCTCGGCACCGATTACGTCGACCTGTGGCACCTTCACGGCGTCTCGCTCGACCAGCTCGGTTATGCGCGCCAGGTCCTGCTGCCCGAGATGCGCCGCCAGCAGCAGGCGGGCAAGATCCGCTTCATCGGCATCACCGAGGTTTTCCGCCACGATACCGCGCATGCGATGCTGCAGGCTGCGCTACCGACCGGCGAGTTCGACGTGGCGATGGTCGGCTTCAACCTGCTCAACCCCGGCGCGCGCAACACCGTCTTCCCGCTCGCCATGCGCCACGACGTCGGCACATTGATCATGTTCGCCGTGCGCCGCGCGCTCAACTCGCCGGCCAATGCACGCGAGGCGATCGCCGAGCTCATCGCGCGGCACGAGGTGGACCCGGTACTGATCGACCGTGAAAACCCGCTCGGCTTCCTGGAAGCAACGCCAAGCGTGCGCTCGCAGATCGAGGCGGCCTACCGCTTCGCCCGCCACGAACCCGGCGCGCATGTCGTGCTTACCGGCACCGGCAGCGCCGCGCACCTCGAAGAGAACGTCGCCGCCATTCTCGCTCCGCCGTTGCCGGCCGAAACGCTCGCCAGGCTGGAAGCGATCTTCGGCACCGTCACCAGCGCCTCGGGCGATTGAGCAACCGGCCACCCCTCCGCTGGACCCCGGCAGCTCACTCGCCGAAGAAGTTCAGTTCCAGCAGCACATTGTTAGGATCGGCAGTGAAGATCTGCCGCAGGCTGATCGCCTCCACCAAATTGAGCTTGTAGTCGCTCCCGCGCGCATCGAGCCGCGCCTTGACCTCCTCGTACCCTTCGAGCCGCAGGGCCACGTGGTGCAGCGCGCCGGTGAGCGCGTTGGGCTCGACCTCGCGATCATAGGCGCGCGGGCAATCGACCGAATTGATGTGGATGATCGCGCGCCCTGCGGCATCGTGCATCCATTGCGCGTTTTGCGGCGTCAGCGGCGGGGGCGCATCGCGTCGTTCCAGGCTTAGCAGATCGGCGTAGAAACGCGCCGTCTCGTCCAGCCGGTCGGTAATGATATTCACGTGATCGAGCGATTCCACTTTCATGCGCCACCTCCGATCGTCCATGGCGCGTTGACTATTGCACGCGCGGCGCACTTCTGTATGCATCGCTTACAAATTTCGTATATGTGATTCATTCACAATCATGAGAGGAACTGGAATGGCAGACAATCTTCAGCAGATCGTCGAGGGCAGCAGCGACATCGTCGGCATGCTGCGCAACAACAAGATCGGCGCCTATGTGTATCCGGTCGTTTCGCCCGAATTCTCCAACTGGCGTGACGAGCAATGGGCCTGGCAGCACGGCGCGGTCCTGTTCGACCAGTCGCACCACATGTTCGACCTGTACATCAAGGGTCCTGACGCGCTGAAGCTCCTCAGCGACACCATGATCAACTCGCCCAAGGGCTGGGCGGTCAACAAGGCCAAGCAATACGTCCCCACGACGCCTTATGGCCACGTGATCGGCGACGGTATCATCTTCTACCTGGCCGAGAACGAGTTCGTCTATGTCGGCCGCGCGCCGGCCGCCAACTGGCTGCGCTTCCATGGCGAGACCGGCGGCTATGACGTCGAGATCACCAATGATCCGCGCTCGCCCAGCCGCCCGATGGGCAAGCCCGTCAACCGCATCTCCTGGCGCTTCCAGATCCAGGGCCCGCAGGCCTGGAACGTGATCGAGAAGCTCAATGGCGAGCCGCTCGACAAGCTCAAGTTCTTCAACATGAGCGACATGAAGATCGGCAACAAGCGCGTGCGCACGCTGCGCCACGGCATGGCCGGCTCGCCGGGCCTGGAGATCTGGGGCCCTTACGAGGAACAGGAATATATCCGCGAGGAGATCCTCAAGGCGGGCGAAGAGTTCGGCCTGATCCCGGTCGGCAGCCGCGCCTATCCGTCCAACACGCTGGAATCGGGCTGGATCCCCTCGCCGCTGCCGGCAATCTACACCGGCGACAAGCTGGCCGATTACCGCAAGTGGCTCGGCGCTGACAGCTACGAGGCGACCGGCTCGATCGGCGGCTCGTTCGTGGGCGACAAGATCGAGGATTATTACCTTAATCCTTGGGAGCTGGGTTACGGCCCGTTCGTCAAGTTCGACCATGACTTCTTCGGCGCCGATGCGCTCAAGGAGATCAACCCGGAAGAGCAGCGCAAGAAGGTCACGTTCGAGTGGAACGCGGACGACATGAAGAAGATCATGAGCTCGATGTTCGATCCCGAGGGCGAGCAGTACAAGTTCTTCGACCTGCCGCTCGCCAATTATGCCAATTCCAACTACGACAAGGTCGTGGATGCGGATGGCAAGACGGTCGGCCTGTCGATGTTCACCGGCTATAGCTGGAACGAGAAGAAGGCCCTGTCGCTCGGTATCGTCGACCCCGAAGTTCCGCTCGGCACCGAGTTGGAAGTCGTCTGGGGCGAAGAGAATGGCGGCACCGAGAAGACCACCGTGGAGCCGCACAGGCAGCTCAACGTCAAGGCCATCGTTTCGCCTGTGCCTTACAGCCAGATGAGCCGTGAGACTTACGCTTCCGGCTGGCGCACCTCGCGCAAGGGCTAAGCCTGACAAGGCTCGGCGGCGCTGACAGGCGCCCCGCAAGCCGCTTGATCGAAGGCCCGCGAACCTCCATTGGTTCGCGGGCCTTCTTCATTGGCGAGGAGAGGAAATCGATGGCCAATTACGTGCTCGTGCATGGCGCCTGGGGCGGCAACCAGACCTGGGGCGATGTTCCGGAGCGGCTGCGCGCCGCTGGACACCAGGTGCGCAATTGCACGCTCACCGGCCTCGGCACGCGGCAAAGCGAGCTCCATCCCGGCATCACGCTCAGCGACCATATCGACGATGTGTGCCGACAGGTGGAGGAGGCGGGCTTCGAGCGCTTCATCCTCGCCGGCCATTCCTATGGCGGCATGGTCATCACCGGCGTCGCCTCGCGGCTCGGCCAGCGGATCGATGCGATCTGCTATGTCGATGCCTTCCTGCCCGAGAGCGACCAGTCGCTATGGGATATTACCGGCGCGTTCGAGCATGATTGGTACATCCGCACCCAGCGGCACAAGCCCGGCTATGTCGACCCGATCGGCGTGGCGGACTTCACCGTGGTGCCGGGAATTGTCGGCTATCACCCGCTGCTCACCCTGTTGGAGGCGATCCCGCTTTCAGGCGCCGAACAAGCCATTCCCAGGAAGAGCTACATCTTCGCGACCGGCTACCAACCAACGCCCTTCCCGCCTTTCGCCGAGAAAGCCAAAGCGGCGGGCTGGGACTATCACGAGGCCGATTGCGACCATTTCGTGATGCAGAACCGCGCCGACCTTACAATGGACGTGCTGCTCCGTCTCGCCGGCTAGGCCGCCCGCATCTGCGGCGCCGCGTCGCGGATCACGCGGATCGCCGAGCGCAGGAACAGGAACGCGATCGCCGCCCCCACCACGACGTCCGGCCAGGGCGAAGCGGTCAGCGCCACTAGTCCCGCCGCCACCAGCACGCCGACATTCGCGATGACGTCATTGCGCGAGCATTCAAAGGTGCTCGACATGTTCACGTCCTGACTGCGGAAGCGCCACAGCAGGCGCAGGCAGACAAGATTGGCCAGCAAGGCAAGCGCGCCGAACACCAGCATGATCGTGGAAGAGGGCGGCACGCCGGTGGCAAGCTTCATGGCGATGTTCACCGCCACCGCCATGCCCATGGCCAGGATGAACACGCCCTTGAACAGCGCCGCCCCCGCCTTCCAGCGCTCGCTGCGCGCTAGGGCGTAGAGGCTCAAGCCATAGACCAGCGCGTCGCCCAGCATGTCGGTGGCATCGGCCATTAGCGCGCTCGACCCGGCGACAAAGCTGGCGCCGAACTCGGCCACGAACATCATCGCGTTGATCGCCAGCACGATCAGCAGCACGCGCCGTTGTTCGGCTTGGCGGGCAAGACGCTCGAGCGTCACGCCCTTGCTGGAGCAGCAATCACTCACGACGGGGGCGATCTAGGAGCGCCGACGCACCCGCGCAACCGCGCGTCCCCAGCATCTCAGGCGGCAGAACGGCGGCTCAACGCCGTCTCGCTCTCTGTCATCAGCCGCGCGATGATCTGCGCGGCAGGCTCCTCTTCCTTGACCATGCCGACCGATTGGCCCGCCATCACCGAGCCGTGCTCGATATCGCCATCGACCACAGCGCGGCGCAGGGCACCGGCCCAATATTGCTCGATCTGCAGCTGCGCCTCGGCCATGGCGACCTCCTCGCGGTCGAGCACGCCCGCCACTTCGCGCTGCTTGGCAGTGAACAGCTCCGCGCCCTTGTTCCTGAGCGCGCGGACGGGGATGACCGGCAACCGCGCATCGAGCTGCACGCTCGCCACCGCGTCGCGCGCGCTGGCGCGGAAGAAGGCCTGCTTGAAGGCGGGATGCGCAATGCTCTCGGTGGCGCAGGCGAAGCGCGTGCCCAGCTGCACGCCGGCCGCGCCCATCTCCAGATAGCCGGCGATCGCCTCGCCCCGCCCGATCCCGCCGGCGACGAACACCAGATGGTCCGCGGCCAGCTCAGGCAGGAATTCCTGCGCCAGCACCGAAGTGGAGACCGGGCCGATATGCCCGCCCGCTTCCATGCCTTCGATCACCAGCGCGTCGGCGCCGCTGCGCAGCAGCTTCCTGGCCAGCGCCAGCGTGGGCGCGAAGACGATCACCTTGCCGCCGAAGCTCTTGATCGCCTCCACGCTGCCCTTGGGCGGGATGCCGCCCGCCAGCACCACATGGCCGACCTCGTGCCGCCCGCACACCGCGATCAGCTCGGTCAACTGCGGGTGCATGGTGATGAGATTGACGCCGAACGGCCGGTCGGTGAGCGCCTTGGTGCCAGTGATTTCGGCATCGAGCAGATCGGGAGTCATCGCCCCGCAGGCGATCACGCCGAAGCCGCCGCCATTGCTGATCGCGGCAACCAGATTGCGTTCGGATACCCAACTCATCGCCCCGCATAATATTGCGGTGTCCGAGCCGAAGAAATCCGCGCCGCGGCGCATCAGGGCGGTGGTCTTGGGGAATGCCGTCATGCGCGGCCGTTAAAGCGCCACCGCATGCGCGGCAAGGCTTTGGGCACCGCGAGAGACCAACCCGCCCTCCCCGACATTGATCGCTTATTCCTATCGTAGTGACAGGCTCTAATCGTTTTACCCCATGCTTAAGGCCGATTTAAACACCTCTGCGTCACACTTGCGGATCCCGGCCCGCCAGAAGATCCGGGTCAGGATGAAAGGAGAGACTCATGGATGTAGCTACGGGAAGCATGCCGGGCGGCGGGTGCCCCTTCAACCATTCCGAAGGCGGCGCCGGCCGCGCCCTGCTCGGCCGCACCAATCGCGATTGGTGGCCCGATTCGCTGCAGCTCGACATCCTCCATCAAGGCGGCACCTCGCCCGATCCGATGGGCGACGATTTCAACTATGCCGAAGCCTTCAACGCGCTGGACTATACTGCGCTCAAGCAGGACCTTACGGCGCTGATGACCGATTCCAAGCCCTGGTGGCCGGCGGATTACGGCCATTACGGCCCGTTCTTCATTCGCATGGCCTGGCACGCGGCGGGGACCTACCGCACCGCCGACGGGCGCGGCGGCTCCTCCAGCGGCCAGCAGCGCTTCGCCCCGCTCAATTCCTGGCCGGATAACGCCAATCTCGACAAGGCCCGTCGGCTGCTCTGGCCGATCAAGCAGAAATACGGGAAGAACATTTCCTGGGCGGACCTGTTCATCATCACCGGCAATGTCGCCATTGAATCCATGGGCGGCCCGACCTTCGGCTTCGGCGGCGGGCGCCGCGACGTCTACGAGCCCGAGCGCGACGTCTATTGGGGGACCGAGGAGCAATGGGTCGGCGCGGGCGCGGAAACGCGCATCCAGCCGGACAAGGAATGGGCGCTCGAAAACCCGTTGGCGGCGATCCAGATGGGCCTGATCTACGTTAACCCCGAAGGACCCGGCGGCAAGCCCGACCCGATGGGCTCGGCACGCGACATCCGCGAGACCTTCGGTCGGATGGGGATGAACGATTACGAGACCGTAGCCCTCACGGCCGGCGGCCACACGTTCGGCAAGTGCCATGGCGCAGGCGATGCGAGCCTGATCGGCGCCGAGCCCGAGGGTGCGGACATCGCCTTCCAGGGCCTCGGCTGGACCAGCGGCTATGAAAGCGGGTCGGGCGAGCATGCCATCACCAGCGGCCTCGAAGGCGCGTGGACCAACACGCCCATCGAGTGGACGATGAACTATTTCCGCCTGCTGCTCGATTACGAGTACGAGATCGTCAAGAGCCCGGCCGGCGCCACGCAATGGCAGCCGATCAACCAGCGCGAGGAGGACAAGGCGCCCGACGCTCACAGGCCGGGCAAGAAGGTGCCGACCATGATGACCACCGCCGACATGGCGATGAAGGTGGACCCCGAATATCGCCGGATCTCGGAGCGCTTCCGTGCCAATCCGGACGAATTCGCCGATGCCTTCGCCCGGGCCTGGTTCAAGCTCACCCACCGCGACATGGGCCCCAAGGTCCGCTATCTCGGCCCCGAGGTCCCGGCCGAGGACCTGATCTGGCAGGATCCGGTGCCAGCGGGCTACATTCCGAGCGACAACGAGCTCGCCGAGCTCAAGCGCAGGATCCTCGATAGCGGGCTGACAATTGCCCAGCTGGTCAAGACCGCCTGGGCCTCCGCCTCCACCTATCGCAAGTCCGACCATCGCGGCGGCGCAAACGGCGCGCGCATCCGCCTCGCTCCGCAGAACGGATGGGCGGTCAACGAGCCTGAGGAGCTACGCAAAGTCCTCGCCGTCTATGAGAGCATCAAGGGCGATTCCAACGTCTCGATCGCCGATCTCATCGTGCTCGGCGGCACCGCGGCGGTGGAGAGGGCGGCGCGCGATGCCGGCTTCGAGGTGAGCGTGCCCTTCACCGGCGGCCGTGGCGATGCCAGCGAGGATTGGACCGATGCCGAAAGCTTCGAGCCGCTCGAGCCCAAGGCCGATGGCTTCCGCAATTACCTCTCCACCAGGCATTCGGTAAAGACCGAGGAATTGCTGCTCGACCGTGCGCAATTGCTCGGCCTCTCGGGCCCCGAGATGACCGTGCTGCTGGGCGGATTGCGGGTGCTGGGCGCCAATCATGCCAATGCGCCGGTCGAAGGCGTATTCACGCACCGGCCGGGCCAGCTCACCAACGACTTTTTCGTCAACCTGCTGGACATGAACACCGCGTGGAAGGTGATCGACGAGAGCAGCGACGAGGAATTCATCGGCTCGGACCGGACAAGCAATGAGGAGCAATGGCGCGCCACGCGCACCGACCTCATCTTCGGCTCCAACTCGCAGCTGCGCTCGATCGCGGAAGTCTACGCCGAGAACGGCCACGAGCGCAAATTCGTGGACGACTTCATCGCCGCCTGGACCAAGGTGATGAACGCCGACCGCTTCGATGTGAGGTAATCCGGATTCCGAGGGGCGGACACGTCCGAACCTTCGGGTCGCGGCCCCCGCGCTCTCTCACGAGGGCGCGGGGGTTTTCATTTGCAGGCTCGCGACCACGGCTGGCCGGCCGCTCGTCTCGCCACAGGTCAATCCGGAACCTTGCGGCTGCCCTGCCCTTTGCTTGCTAGCTCGATCGAGCACGCAAAGCTCAGGACAAGGAGGCCGTGATAGCCGATATTCCCGATGGCGGCTTACTCGCCGCCGAATGGCTGATGCTGGGCGCCGGCATGCTGACCCAGATGGCCAACGGTGCCTGGCACCTGGCAGGCATCCTCCTCCTCAAGCGCGTGGTGCCCAGCGCCAAGCACTATCCCTATTGGGGCGTGCTGCTGACCTTCTGGGGCCTCCTGCTGCTTCCATTCCAGCGAGATTGCGTTCGGCGCCTGGGCCTACAGCCTCGCGCTCTCAGCCCCGGGCGCGGGTCGCATCGTCGAGGGGTATGGCAACAGCGCCGGAGGCCTGCTGTATTTCTCGGGCATCACTTACGCGACGCTGGGCTACACGCAGCAGGTAGCGACGGGCGCGATCCGGCTGTTCGCCATGCTCCAGTCGCTGGGCGGCTTCATGCTCATCACCTGGTCGGCAACCTTCGTCTACTCGATCTGGGACGAGCAATTCCGCCAATCCTCGAGCGGCGAAAAGAAGGATCGAGGAGGGTGATCGCGCGTCGCGGTCAGGCCGGCTCCTGCGCGGCACTCTCCTGCGCATCCAAGCCGTAAGCCGTGTGCAGCACGCGGACGGCGAGCTCGGTCTCGTCCTCGTCGATGAGCACGCTCACCTTGATCTCGCTGGTCGAGATCGCCTGCACGTTGATGCCACGGTCCGCCAGCGCGCGGAACATGGTGGCGGCAACACCGGCATGGCTCTTCATCCCCATGCCCACCACGCTGACCTTGGCCACCCGCGCATCGGTGATGACGCGGTCGAAGCCGATCTTCTCGCGCTTGTCCTCGAGCAGCGCCTGGGCGCGCGTCAGTTCGGCCTGCGGCACGGTGAAGGTCACGTCGGTCTCGCCCCTGTCGCGGCCTACGTTCTGGATGATCATGTCCACGTTGATGCCCGCTTCGCCGAGCGGCACGAAGATCTCCGCGACCGCGCCGGGCCTGTCGGGCACGCGGGTGAGCACCACGCGCGCCTCGTTCTTGTCGTGAGCGATACCGGTTACTGTCTGGCGTTCCACGGGCAGGTCCTCGATCTTGCGGTCCATTTCCTCTTCCGACACGATCATCGTGCCGGGCAGCGTATCGGCGGAGGGCGCGCCCTCGTCCACGAAGGAGGAGAGCACCTGCACGCGCACGCCTCGCTTCATCGCCAGGCTGACAGAGCGCGTCTGCAGCACCTTGGCGCCGACCGAGGCGAGCTCGAGCATCTCCTCGTATGTCACGTATTTGAGCTTGCGCGCGCGGGCCACGATGCGCGGGTCGGTGGTATAGACGCCGTCGACATCGGTGTAGATGTCGCACCGGTCGGCATTCACCGCCGCGGCCAGGGCCACCGCCGACGTGTCGGAACCCCCGCGGCCCATCGTGGTGATCCGCCCGTCTTCGCTCACGCCCTGAAATCCTGGGACGACGGCGATCTCGCCGTTGCGCATGGCCTCGGCCAGCAACGGGGCGTCGATCGTGTCGACCCGCGCATTGGCATGGGCCGAAAAGGTCCTGACCGGAATCTGCCAGCCAAGCCAGCTGCGCGCCTTCACGCCCATGGCCTGCAGGGTGAGCGCGAGCAGGCCGCTCGTCACCTGCTCGCCGCTGGCCACCACCACGTCATATTCGGCCGGGTCGTAGAGCGGGTTGGCTTCGCGGCAGAAATTGACCAGCCGGTCGGTCTCGCCGGCCATGGCGCTCACCACCACCGCCACTTCGTCGCCGGCAGCCGCCTGCGCGCGCACGATATTGGCGACACGGCGAATCCGCTCGGTTCCTGCGACCGACGTTCCGCCGAATTTCATCACGATCCGGGCCAAACGCACTCCCCTCAAAGATCGCGTGCTGTTAGGGTCGCTCCATGGCTGATGCAACTGTCGCAAGTGAAACCATCCGGCCGCACGAAGCGGCGCATTTCGGCGCGCTCGCGGCCGAATGGTGGGATCCGAAGGGCAGCTCGCGCATGCTCCACCGGCTCAACCCGGTGCGGCTCGCCTTCATCCGCGAGGCGGTGGACCTGCACTGGGGCGGCGATGTCGAGAGCGTGCGCCCGCTTGGGGGCAAAAGCGCGCTCGACGTGGGCTGCGGCGCAGGCCTGCTGGCAGAACCGCTCGCCCGGCTGGGCGCGCAGGTCACCGCCATGGACGCAGCGGCAGAGAACATCGCCGCGGCACGCATGCATGCCGAGGGTGCTGGCCTGGCGATCGACTACCGCCACGGCGAGCTGGGCACGCTCGGCCTCGGGCAGTTCGACCTCGTCACCTGCCTCGAAGTGCTCGAGCACGTGGCCGACAAGCCCGCCTTCCTCGCCCAGCTCGCTACGCATCTGGCGCCCGGCGGATTGCTGGTGCTCTCCACGCCCAACCGCACGCCGGCATCGCGCCTGCTGCTGGTCGGCGCCGCCGAGGCAACGGGCGCCATTCCCCGCGGCACGCATGATTGGAGCGACTTCGTCACGCCAGACGAATTGCGCGCCCTGCTGAATGCGGCGGGGCTGGTGGCGGGCGCGCCGCAGGGCATTGCCTGGTCTCCCGCCAAGGGCCTGCATCTGTCGGTCGACCTGTCGCTCGACTACATCCTCACCGCGCGCAGGGCCTGACGACACCCTGCCGGACATCACCCTGCCTGGCATCGGCCCATGATCGTCCGCGACAAGCCCAGAGCGATCGACCTGCTACTGGCGATCCGCGGCTCGATCGTCCCTCGAATCGCGCCGAGCATCGCGTTGCAGGTACTGGTCGCCTGTGCGCTGGTCTTGCTGCACCGCCAATGGAGCTCGTTTCCCGAAGTGGGCGGCCTCGCCTTCTCCACCTTCGGCGTGGCGCTCTCGCTGTTCCTGGGCTTCCGCAACAATGCAGCCTACGAGCGTTGGTGGGAGGCGCGGCGGCTGTGGGGCGGATTGTTGGCCGATTTGCGAGCCCTGGCGCGTGAGACCGAACTGTTCGTGCCCGACGAGGCGCTGCGCCTGTCCTTGCTGCGGACGGTCCTCGCCTTCCTCCATCTCCACCGCGCCAATCTGCGCGCGCTTGCCGATGATCCGCTGGCGCAGCGGCTTGGCGCGGAGTTCACGCAAGCGCCTCACCCGCCCGATGCCGCGCTCAACCACATGGCGGCACAGATCGCGCAAGCGGGCCGGGCCGGCGCGATCGACGGTTTCGGCCTCAAGGCGCTCGGCGAGCGCTTGGGCAGCATTACCGCGCAACAGGCCGGGTGCGAACGCATCGCCGGCACGCCGCTGCCTTACGTCTATTCGCTGCTGATCTATCGCACCACCTGGCTGTTCTGTCTGCTGCTGCCGCTGGCCCTGGTGGGGCCGGTCGGCTTGCTCACGCCGCTATTCGTGGGGATCGTCGGCTATGTCTTCCTCGGCCTGGCCGAGGTGACGGAGGAGCTCTCCCACCCCTTCGCCCTATCCGCCAACGGACTGCCGCTGGACGCCATTTGCCGCGCCGCGGAGATCAGCCTGGCCCCGCATCTGGGCGTAGAGCCGCCGCCACCGCTCGCGGCGCGCGACTACTTCCTCAGCTGATCGCGCGCGGCGACGATCTGAGCCGGATTGTCGGTGAAAACGCCGTCGACACCGGCGCTGTGCAAGGCCGCCCACACTGAGGCGATACGACCGGGCGCCGCAGGATCGTCGCCATCGCGTGCACCCGGTGGCAGGAAGGCGTTCTCCCGGCGCAGCGTCCAGCCATGGACGGCGAGGCCCGCCGCATGCGCCGCATCGACCAGCCCGCTCGGCGTGCCATCGGCATCGAGCACCAGCGCCAATTCCGCGCCGACCGCATCGGCATGGCGGGCAATCTCGGCGAGCCCATCAGGGGTGAGCATGTCGGCATAGGTCGCGCCGGGCCGGTCGGCCGGGCCGCCTTGGGCGGAGACAAGCTGCACCAGCTTCAGATCGGTCATCGCGTCCAGCCGCTCGAGCGGACCGGGCTCGAAACTCTGGATGAATACCGGCTCCTCGGCACTGCGATAGCCGGCGGCGTGCAGCTGCTTGACGAGCATCGCGGCAAGATCGTGGCCAATGGCGGCGAAGTAGGAAGGGTGCTTGATCTCGGGGTAAAGCCCGATGCGGCGGCCCGTTTCAGCCTCCTTGGCTCTCGCCAGCGCAATGATCTCGGCCAGCGTGGGCACCTGGTAGAGCCCGTCAAACGCGGTGTTGGCGCGGCGGATTGCCGGCAGGCGTTCCCTGGCGCGCAGCGTGCGCAATTCGGCAAGCGTGAAATCCTCGGTGAACCAGCCGGTCACTTCCATCCCGTCGATCACGCGGGTCGTATAGCGGGCGGCGAATTCGGGCCGCTCGGCCACGTCGGTCGTGCCCGAAATTGCGTTCTCGTGCCGGGCGACGAGCACGCCGTCTCTGGTCGCAACGAGATCAGGCTCGATGTAGTCGGCGCCCTGGTCGATGGCGCGCTCATAGGCGGCGAGCGTGTGCTCGGGCCGCTCCCCGCTCGCGCCGCGATGGGCGATGATCAGCATGTCGCGGCAAGACCGAGCAGCGGCGAGGCGGGGCAGTCATTCAACACAGTGCCGCCGCCCAGCTTTCCTCATCGAACCCCGCCAGCAAGCCGCCGGCATGCTCCACCACCGGGCGCTTGATGAGCGAGGGATGCGCCGCCATCAACCGCACCGCCTTGTCCGCGTCGACATCGGCCTTGTCCGCCTCTTCCAGCTTGCGGAACGTGGTGCCGCGCCGGTTGAGCAGCGCCTCCCAGCCAAGATCCGCGCTCCACGCGCTGAGCTTGGCGGGATCGGCGCCCTCCTTCTTATAGTCGTGGAAGGCATGGGCAATGCCGCGCTCGTCGAGCCACCGGCGCGCCTTCTTCACCGTATCGCAATTGGGGATGCCGTAGAGCTGGATCATGCAGGTGCGTCTCGCTGCTCGAAATGGTGGATGCGCGGGGCGGCGCAGGCGAACAGAGTGTAGCTTGCGTAATATTCTGCACGGCCACGCGCCTGCACCCCGGCATGTTCCTCCACCCGGCCCCAGGCCCGCGCCGATGCCTCGTCCGCCCACTCGCTGAGCGCGATCACCTCGCCATCATCGGCCACATAGCTTTTGAACGAGAGGAAACCGGGCTGGCTGCGGGCGAGCTGTTCCATGCGGGCGGCATCGGCATCGTAGGCGGAGCGGTCGAGATCGGCACGCTTCGTGTTGCGGAACACGACCAGGAACATCAGCGCATTCCCGGCAGGTGCGCACCCAGATGCGCATCGGCAATCGCCACCGCCAGCGCGTCGGCCGCATCGGGCCCGGCGACGGCGATGCCGGGCAGCAGCACGCCGAGCATCGCTTGCACTTGGCTCTTCTCCGCAGCGCCGGTGCCGACCACCGCCTTCTTGACCAGCCGCGCCGCATGTTCGGCGACCGGCAGCCCCGCCGCGCCGCAGGCGGCAAGCACCGCACCGCGCGCCTGGGCGAGCTTGAGCGTCGATTGCGGGTTCTTGTTGACGAACACCTCCTCTACCGCCGCGCGATCCGGCCGGTGGCGCCCGATGATTTCGGCAAGCGCAACCTGCAACGCGGCGAGCCGCGCCGGCAGGGCAGCCTTGCTGTCAGTCGGCACTTCTCCGTTCGCCACATGGATGAGCCGGCTACCCTCGGTCCGCACGAGGCCCCAGCCCGTGCGGGTGAGCGATGGGTCGATGCCGAGGATCAGCATGGCACTGCGGCGATCAGGCCCTTGCCGTCATCCCGCATCAGGCCGCCGCTCATCCGCGAATCGGGAGAGGGACACGAGCACCTCGGAAAGGGCAGGGCGTCCCTCCTTTCTAGCTCACGCGTCGAGCTTCTCCATCACCTCGGCGGGCACATCGTAATTGCCCCAGACGGTCTGCACGTCGTCATCATCGTCGAGCGCGTCGATCAGCTTGAACAAGGTCTGGGCCTCGCCCTCGCCCACAGTGACTTCGACGCCCGGCTTCCAGGCAAGCTTGACGCTTTCCGCTTCGCCGAGGCTCTTCTCCAACGCGCCAGCGACTTCGTGCAAGGCTTCCATCCCGGTCCAGATCGTGTGCCCGTCCTCGGACGATTCGACGTCATCGGCACCAGCCTCGATCGCGGCTTCGAGCACCTGGTCCTCGCCGCCCGCGCCGGCCGGATATTCGATCAACCCCTTGCGCTCGAAGCCGTGGCTCACCGCGCCGCTGGTGCCCAGATTGCCGCCATTCTTGGCAAACGCATTGCGCACATTGGTGGCGGTGCGGTTGCGATTGTCCGTCAGCGCCTCCACGATCAACGCCACGCCGCCCGGTCCATAGCCCTCGTAGCGCACTTCCTCGTAATTCTCGTCGTCTCCGCCGGTGGCCTTGTCGATCGCGCGCTGGATATTGTCCTTGGGCATGGACTGCGCCTTGGCGGCGTTCACCGCCAGCCTGAGCCGCGGGTTCATGTCCGGATCGGGCAGGCCGCTCTTGGCCGCCACGGTGATCTCGCGGCTGAGCTTGGAGAACAGGTTGGAGCGCTTCTTATCCTGCGCGCCCTTCCTGTGCATGATGTTCTTGAACTTGGAATGGCCGGCCATGTTACCCCAGAACGTGCTTCTTTATGGGACCCGGTGTGAGCCCCTGAAGGCGCGAGCCTTACACCCGAGATGCGCGCAAGAGCAACCGCCTGCGCCCAGGCGGGGCGCGGGTGAGGAACGATCCCAGATCGCTCGGCGAACGTCCACCATCGGGGTGGTCTCCGCTGTCCTACACCGCGAGCCTTCGGCACCGTGGCCGCTTCGGTTCACAATCCTGAGTGTCGGCAAAAGCGCATGCGGAAAATTGTCACCCTGTCGTACGGCCCGGCAAACGGCGCAATTCCGCGAGATGCGGGCCTTCCCGCCTGCTTGACAGGGTGTCAACTTTGTCAAGTTCGCGTTCGCAAGCAGTCAGCCGCCTCTCTCACGGCAGGTTTGCCACACGCCACCGCGTCAGATCCGCACCGCCGTGCCGCTGGCGCTGACCATCAGCATGGAGCCTGTGTCGCCGATCACTTCGTAATCGAGATCCACGCCGACCACCGCATTGCCGCCGAGCTCCCCGCAACGGGCCTGCAATTCGGCGATCGCCTGCTCGCGCGCTTCGCTGAGGATGCGCTCGTAGGAACTCGAGCGGCCGCCCACGACGTCGCGGATATTGGCGAAGAAGTCGCGAAAGATGTTGGCGCCGATGATCACCTCGCCGGTCACGATGCCGAGGTAATCCTGGATCGGGCGCCCCTCGATCGTAGGCGTGGTGGTGACGATGATGGCCCTCGCGTCCTTATAAGGCGCATCCGTCCAGGGGCTTGGCATTTGCTTTCCTCCAATCGGGCCCCGGCCCGCGCCTGCTTGCTGCAACAAGCGCGGGCCCAGCAAGGCGGCTTGGCTCAGCCGTTGACGATGGTGCCACCATTGGGGTGCATCACCTGGCCGGACATGTAGGAGGAATCCTGGCAGGCCAGGAACAGGAAGCAGGGCGCCACCTCATTGGGCTGGCCGGGGCGGCCCATCGGCGTGCTCTCGCCGAAATGCTCGAGCTTCTCGGCCGGGGCGCCGCCGCTGGGGTTGAGCGGGGTCCAGATGGGGCCCGGCGCCACGGCGTTGACGCGGATGCCGTCCTTGATGAGGTTCTCGCTCAGCGAGCGGGTGAAGGCGGTGATCGCCCCCTTGGTGGCGCTGTAGTCGAGCAGGCCCGACGAGCCCTGATACATCGTCACGCTCGTGCAATTGACGATCGCCGCGCCCTCCTTGAGGTGCGGACGGGCAGCCTGCACCAGGTAGAATTGCGAGAAGATGTTGGTCTGGAAGGTGCGCTGCAGCTGTTCCACCGTGATGTCGGTGATGTCCTTGTCCGGGTGCTGCTCGCCCGCATTGTTGACCAGCACGTCGAGCTGGCCCCACTTTGCGATCACCTTGTCGACCAGCGCCTTGCCCATCGCGGGATCGCCGAGATCACCGCGATGGAGCAGCGCCTCGCTGCCTTCCTGTTCGATCGCCTCGGCAGTGATGCGCGCGTCGTCATCCTCCTCGAGATAGGCGATCGCGACCTTGGCCCCTTCACGGGCGAACAGCACGGCCGTCGCCCGGCCGATGCCGCTATCGCCACCGGTGACGATTGCGACCTTGCCCTTCAGCCGGCCCGAGCCGGGAAAGCGCGGTTGCCATTCGGGCTTGGGGTCGAGTTCGGTCTCGTGGCCGGGAAGCCCGGGCTCCTCGGAAGTTTGACTTACATGCGCCTTGTCGACGTCCTGGAGAGTGTCGGCCATCGGGAAAAATCCTGTGTGATTGCGGAGTTACACAAGATTAATGGCCGATACCCGCCGGCCGTTCCGCATATCATCGCTGTCGCGCGGTTCGGGCATCCGCCAGCCGCCGCCGCGCGGCGGGAGGAAGCGTCAGCCGAGCCCCAGCGCCGCCTTGTACGTGTCCAGGATCGCTTCCATCTCGGCGCGGTCGTCGGGCTTCATCTTCCTCAGCCGCACGATCTGGCGCATGATCTTGCTATCGTAACCGGTCGCCTTGGCCTCGGCGTAGACGTCGCGAATGTCGTCGGCGATGCCCTTCTTCTCTTCCTCGAGGCGCTCGATGCGCTCGATCAGCAGGCGCAGGCGGTCATCGGTGGTCTCGGCCATCATGTGCTCCGGTCAGGGATGGGAATCGTCGAAGCGCGCGCTCATAGCCAGCCAAGCCCGGCCTTTGAAGACGCGCCGGGTGATTCTTCCCCGGTCCGTTCAGCCTCAGTGCCCGCCTTCGTTAAGCGCCAGGCTCGCTTCCATCCGCGCCAATTGCTCGGGCGTGGCGTCGCTTTGGTGCTGCGCCTTCCACTCATCCATGGGCATGCCGTGGATCAGTTCGCGCGCGGCGGCCTTGTCGCCCTCATAACCCGCGTCGCGGATCCAGTCGGCCAGGCAATTGCGGCAGAAGCCGGACAATCCCATCAGGTCGATGTTCTGTGCGTCGGGGCGGTGGCGCAGGTGGCGCACGAGCCGGCGAAAGGCCGCGGCGGCGACCTCGTCGGGCAATGTGTCGAGCGTGTCGGAAGTCCCGGTCATGTCCTGTCCCATAATGGCTTGTCTTGTCGGCCGCCTCTGCCATAGGCGTGACCCCATGGCAAAGCTGGAAGCGCGGGCCCGCAAGGTCAAGATCCTGGCAACGGTGGGCCCAGCCTGCCGCGAACCGGAAATGCTGCGTCGCCTGTTGCGGGCCGGCGCGGATGGCTTCCGCGTCAATCTCAGCCATGGCGACCATGCCACCCACGCCGCCACCATCCACGCGATTCGCGCGCTGGAGAAGGAGTTCAACTGGCCGATCGCGGTGCTGTGCGACCTCCAGGGCCCCAAGCTGCGCGTCGGTACCTTCGCGGATGGCCGCGCCATCATTCCGCATGGCGCCACCTTCACGCTCGATCGCGACGAAACGCCGGGCAATGCCACGCGCGTGTGCCTGCCCCATCCCGAATTGTTCGGTCTGCTCGAGCCCGGCCAGCGGCTGCTGATCAATGACGGCAAGATCCGCCTGCGCGTGATCAATGCCGATTCGTCGCAGATCGTCTGCAAGGCCGAGGTGGGCGGGGTGATCTCCGACAAGAAGGGCGTCAACGTGCCCGATGCCGAGATCCCCATCCCCGCTTTGACCGAGAAGGACCGGCGCGACCTCGCCTTCGCGGTGGAGCACGGGGCCGACTGGATCGCGCTGAGCTTCGTCCAGCGCCCCGAAGACCTGGCCGAGGCACGGCGGCTGATGGGCGAACGCGGGAGCCACTCCCCGGCATTGTGCGCCAAGATCGAGAAGCCGCAAGCGGTCAAGCGGCTCGACGAGATCATCGAGCTGTCGGACGGAATCATGGTCGCGCGCGGCGACCTCGGTGTGGAGCTTGCACCGCAAGACGTGCCGCCGCTGCAGAAAAAGATCGTCAACGCGACGCGCCTAACCGGCAAGCCGGTTATCGTGGCGACGCAGATGCTCGAATCGATGATCGAGAGCCCGGCGCCGACCCGCGCCGAGGTCTCCGACGTCGCCAATGCGGTCTATGACGGGGCGGACACGGTGATGCTCTCGGCTGAGACCGCGGCGGGCGAATGGCCTGAGGAAGCGGTGCTGATGATGGATTCCATCGCCCGCTCCGTGGAGGCCGACGATGCCTACAAGCAGCGCGTGCGCCTGCTCGACACGCCGCCCGATCCCACCATCGCCGACGCGCTTTCCCATTCGTGCATGCGCATCGCCGACACCATGCCGATAAGCGGCATCGTCGTCTTCACCTGCTCGGGCTCGTCCGCAAGGCGGGTCGCGCGTGAGCGACCCGCTGCGCCGATCCTGGTGCTCAGTCCCTCGCTGGCCGTCGCGCGGCGGGTGGCACTGCTTTGGGGCGCGCATCCCGTGGCAACGCGCGACATCGAAAGTTTCGAGGGCATGATCGCCAAGGGCAAGCGCATGGCCCTGCGCCACGGTTTCGGCGTGGCAGGCAACCGCCTGGCGGTGATGGCAGGCGTGCCTTTCGGCCGTCCGGGCGCGACCAACCTCATCCATGTGGTGACACTCAAGGGCGACGAACTCGACAGCTACCAGGCTTGACGGCCTGCTTTCGCGCCGGAAAGCGCATCGGCGGAGCAAAGCACGCTTCTATCGTGCGGGATTCGCAAGAGGCAGATCGGCGCAGGCTCTATCCGCGATGGACTTCTTCGCGCCTTGCCCGGTGGGCGGCGGTGCCCCGATGGGCCCCCGCCGCGCAATGCCATCATTGCTGATGTGTAGACTGGAGCGGGCGAAGGGATTCGAACCCTCGACCCCAACCTTGGCAAGGTTGTGCTCTACCCCTGAGCTACGCCCGCTCACTGGCGCTCATCCGAAACCCGTGCGGTTCCGAATGGGAAGCGGGCGGTTAGCATCGGCCCCGTGCGCCCGCAAGTGGAAATACGAGCCGTATTGCGAGTGCCGTGGGCCGTGCGAAGCACTCTTCACAAATCCGCGCCAGCGCCCATGTTGGGCCGGTAATATATTCGGCGGGGAGTGATCAGTGGCAAGCATGGGCCTCAGCATCGACGAGCAGAAAGCGATCGAACGGTTCCGCAAGGAAGTGGTCGATCCCAGCCGCGACAAGCTCGTGATCGTCGATTTCTGGGCCGAATGGTGCGGACCGTGCAAGGCGCTGACGCCGGTGCTGGAAAAGGTTGCGGCCGCATACGCGGACAAGGGCGTGTTGCTCGTCAAGGTCAATGTCGACGAGCAGCCCTTCATCGCCTCGCAATTCCAGGTGAAGTCGATTCCCACGGTCTATGCCGTGTTCCAGGGGCAGCCGGTGGCCGATCTCACGCCTGCGCGCACCGAAACGCAGCTGAAGCAGGCGCTCGACCAGATCCTAACGCAGCTTCCGATAGCCGGCGGGGAAGCTGGAGGTGACGAGGCGGCGGACATCAAGAACCTGGTCGCGATGGGCGAACAGGTGCTGGCCGATGGCGATGGCGAGCGTGCAGCGGGCATCTTCGGTCAGCTGGCCGAAATGGCGCCCGAGGATGCCGGCGTGCAGTCGGGCCTCATTCGCGCGCTGCTCGCCGCCGGTCGCAAGGACGATGCGCGGGCCGTGCATGATGCGCTGCCGCAGAACCTCCAGGACGATCCGGTGATCGCCCAGGCCAAGAGCGCGCTCGAGCTTGCCGGCGCGGATGTCGACGAGGGCGAGTTGCAGGCACTGCGCGCCGCCGCGGCCGAGCGCCCGACGGATATGGAAGCGCAATTCGCCTTCGCGCAAGGTGCCATGGCCGCGGGCCAGCGCGACCAGGCGGCCGACACGCTGCTCACCATGGTAGAGCGCGAGCCGTCATGGAACGAGGGCGCGGCCAAAGCCAAGCTGCTGCAGATTTTCGAGGCGGTCGGCCTGGAGGATCCCTGGGTTGCCGCACAGCGCCGGCGCCTCTCGCTGCTGTTGTTCGGCTGACGCCTGTGAGTACCAGACCTTGAGCGCCATCCGCCTGTCGATCTTTCCGCTTCCGGGCGCGATCCTGTTCCCCGGGCTGCAATTGCCGCTGCACATCTTCGAGCCACGCTACCGGGCGCTGGTCGGCGATGCGCTGGCGCGCGACCGGCGGATCGCGATGATCCAGCCGCAGGAAGCCAAGGAAGGGTCACCGCTTTTCGGCTTGGGATGCGTCGGACGCATCGACGATGTCGAGACCACCGAAGATGGGCGCTACAACATCATCCTGGGCGGGGAGGCGCGGTTTCGCGTGCTTCGCGAACTTGCCGTGGCAACGCCATTCCGCCAGATCGAGGCCGAGCTGATCGAGGATCCCGAAGAGGAGATGCTGAGCCTGGGTGAGCGCGCATCCTTCGAGGCCGAGGCACGCAAGTTCGCCGACATGCAGGGTTATGCGATCGACTGGGACTCGGTCGCGCGGCTCGACGATGTGTCGCTGATCAACGGCGTGAGCCAGATCGCGCCCTTCGACGCCGCCTCCAAGCAGGCGCTGCTCGAGGCGCCCGACCTCAGCACCAGGTGCGAATTGCTGGTGCAGCTGATGGAGTTCTTCGCCCGCGGCGACCCCGATGAAGGCCGGGTCACGCTGCAGTAAGCTGGGCCTCAGGCGGTGAAGCTTCCGCGCAGCCCGTCAATCACATATTGTGCGGCCAGTGCAGCCAGCAGCACGCCGAGCAGGCGCGTGATCACCGCTTCCACCTGCGAGCCGAATATGCGCATCAGCGGGCTCGCTGCCAGCAAGGCGAGCAAGGTCAGCAGCAGCACCGCTGCCAGTGCGGCGAGCACCACCAGCGTGCCTTCAAGCCCCATGGCGCTGCCCTCGAGCAGCATGATCGAAGCGATCGCCCCCGGCCCAGCGAGCATCGGCATGGCCATCGGGAATACCGCGACATCGTCGATCTCGGGATTGTCGCGTACCTGATCGGCGCGATCCTCGCGCCGCTGGGTGCGCTTCTCGAACACCATTTCGGTGGCGATGAGGAACAGCATGATGCCGCCGGCAATGCGAAAGGCGTCGAGTTCGATATGCAGCGCAGCCAGCAGATCGGCGCCGAACAGCGCAAAGCCGAACAGGATGGCGCCGGCTATGAGGCAGGCACGCACGGCCATCGAGCGGCGCTGGACGGATGTTGCTCCCGATGTCAGCCCGGCATAGATCGGCGCGCATCCGGGCGGATCGATCACCACGAACAGGGTGACGAAAGCAGACAGGAACAGCTCGAGCATACGCTAGGGTTTGGTCGACGGCGGGATGTTGAAGTCGAGCGCCTGCTGCCATCGCCCGTCGCGCAGATAATCCACGACCACACGCCCGCCACCGCTCGCCCGTTGCTCCCAACGCCATTGCAGCGTCCGGTCCTCGGAGAACGTCATGCCGTCAGAGGCGGCACCCGTGATGGCCGCGCCGGTGGCTCGCGGGGGCGAAGCGGCCCGCACGCAATCCGCCGCCTTACCCTCGATGGCATTGAACCCGGGCACAACGATCACGTTGTCCCCCTCGGGTACCGCCTCCTGCGGGCGGGGAGCGGGCTGCGGGTCGTCGAGCGCGCTCGTATGATAGGTCCAGCGATAAGTGCCGTTCCGCTGCCTCTGCCACGCGGTGACATAGCTACCGACCAGCCCGCTGGCGGCCTGCGTGCGGCCGAAGCTGACGGCGAGCGATCCATCGCAACTCGTCCAGACCGCCCGCGGCTCCCAGTCTACCGCCGCTTCGGCATCGGGCTGCCTGGCGAGCCAGTCAGCCGCCGGGACTGGTCCTTCCGGCAAATGAACCACCGCGCTCTCCGCGGCGAAGCGTCGAAAGGCCGTTGATTCTCCCTCGTCGCGCAGCGCTCGGGCAAAGGCGATGTCGGACGCGGCAACATTGCCCGGCTCGGCAATCGGCTTGAGCGGACGATCGCCGCCGGGCCTGCCATGATGCGAGGAACAGGCGCCGAGCCCAAGCAGTGCCGCCAACGCCAGAGCGGTCGCTGGTCGCCATGCCGGCGGCTTGGGCTGGGAGCATCGCATCAACGAAGTTCTAGAACGCCTGGCTCGCCGCGGCATTGTTGAGCACGATCTGGATGATGTTGAGCCCCACGATCAGCACCAATGGCGAGAAATCGATCGCCCCGGTATTGGGCATGATGCGGCGGATGGGCTTGAGGATGGGGTCGAGCAAGGCGTTCACCGAGCGCCATATAGCCGCCACGAAATCGTTGTTCATGTTGACCACGTTGAACGAGATCAAGAGGCTGAGCACGAACTGGGCGATCACCAGCATGATGACGATGGATATGATGTACCCGACGATCTGCGACAGGGTGAGCAGCAGCACGTGACTTGTCCTCTCGTGGCGGGAACCGGCTTCCCGAGCGATTATCGCAATGGCGCCGGTGTATCAATAATATAACACGGCCGGGCCGCGAGCGACCCTCAGGCCGGCTCTCCCTTGCCCGAGCGCTGCATCGGCTCGACGAAGGTGCTCGACCGGATCGTCCAGCGCAATTGCTCCGCGGTTGCGCCGGGGACGTCATTGGCGCGGCGTAGCACCATCTCGCCCGGGCGCGGTGCCACGCCCGGATTGGAAGCGTCGACGAGAGCGCCGGTGATTGTGCAGAAGAGCGAGCCGGCCGCCCCCTCCTGCTGCAGGTCGGCGATTTCGATGCGCGGCGTAACGTAGTCGGCGAACAGGGCGTCCAGGCGTTCGCCATCGATGACCGGGTCGTTCCAGAACTCGGCCGCCAATTCGAACTGGCGCCGCTCGATGGCAGAAACATAGGCGTGGGCCACCGCGCCGCAATCGGGATCGTCGCGCACCGCCAGCTGCTCGGATGAAGGCTCGGCAGACGTGAACGCGCCGGGCAGCGCTTCGACCGGGCGCTCCTGTGCGGAGACCTGGGCGGCGGCCGGCTGCTCATCCGGCGCGGCGGCGTCGCATGATGCGAGCGCCAGCGCGGCGGGCGCCAAAGCGCAAAGGAGCCAGGCGGCGCGCATCAGCCCAGGCTCACCAGCGTGCCCGCGCCACGCGAGGTGAAGAATTCAAGCAGCATGGCATGCGGCACACGCCCGTCGAGCACCACCGCCGCCTCGCAGCCGGCCTCGACCGCGGCGACGCAGGTCTCCAGCTTGGGGATCATTCCGCCGCCGATCGTGCCGTCCTCTCGCAGCCGCGCGACGTCGGGCGGGGTGAGATCGGTCAGCAGCGCGCCTTGCTTGTCGAGCACGCCGGGAACGTCTGTCAGCAGCAGCAGCCGCGCCGCGCCCAAAGCGGCTGCGATGGCGCCGGCCATGGTGTCGGCGTTGATATTGTAGGTTTCGCCTTCCGCCCCAGCGGCGATCGGAGCGATGACGGGGATCATGCCCGCGTCACTGACCGTCTTGAGGATCATCGTGTCAACTACGGACGGCTCGCCCACGAAGCCGAGATCGATCGCCTGCTCGATCTGGCTGTCGGGGTCCTTCACCGTGCGGCTTACCTTGCGCGCGGTGACGAGGCCGCCATCCTTGCCCGAAATGCCGATCGCCTTGCCGCCCGCATGCGCGATCCAGCCGACCAGTTCCTTGTTGATCGCGCCCGAGAGGACCATTTCGGCGATCTCGGCGGTCTTCTTGTCGGTAACCCTGAGCCCGTCGACGAAGCGGCTCTCGACGCCAAGCTTCTTGAGCATCGCGCCGATCTGCGGGCCGCCGCCATGGACCACCACCGGGTTGATGCCCACCGCCTTCAGCAGCACGATATCCTGGGCGAAGTCCTCCGCTGCTTCGGGATCGCCCATCGCGTGGCCGCCATATTTGACGACGAAGCTCTGTCCCGCATAGCGCTGGAAATAGGGCAGCGCCTCGATCAGCGTCTCGGCCTTGGCCAGCATCTGGTTGTCAAGCGCGCCTGTCATGGTGGCGGCGCTGTAGCGGCTGGCCCCTGCCCTGCCTAGCCGGCAAAGGGCCCTGGTCGGCAAACGAAGCCGCCTGTGTCGGCGGGGCTCCCCCGACATCAAACGTCACCAAGCCGCAATGGCAGCAGCCTTCACGAGCTAACCCGGCGCCCAACCGTGCGCGCAGGCGCCAGCTTAGCGCGGCAGTTCGCTCGTCCCCATCAATGCCTCATCGATGCTTCTGGCGCATTGCCGCCCCTCGCGGATGGCCCAGACCACCAGCGACTGGCCGCGGCGCATGTCGCCACAGGCATAGATCTGCGCGTCGGAGGTGCGGTAATCCTGGACGTCGGCGGCGACATTCCCGCGCTCGGCAAGCTGCACGCCCGCCTGTTCGAGCATGCCCGCTTTCCGCGGGCCGACAAAGCCCATGGCGAGCAGGATGAGGTCGGCCGGAAGCACGAAATCGCTGCCCGGCACTTCCTCGAGCTTGCCGTTCGCCCAGTCGGCGCGCACGCAGCGGAGCCCGGTTACGCGGCCATCCTCGCCCACCACTTCCTTGGTCAGCACGGCCCAGTCGCGCTCCACGCCCTCTTCATGGCTGCTGGAGGTGCGCAGCTTCATCGGCCAGTTGGGCCAGGTGAGCAGCTTGTTCTCCTTCTCGGGCGGCTGCGGCATGATCTCGATCTGGGTCACGCTCTTCGCGCCCTGGCGGTTGGACGTGCCCACGCAATCGGAGCCCGTATCGCCGCCGCCGATGACGATCACGTCCTTGCCGGTGGCGGTCAGCGTTCCGCGCGGGGCAGCGCGCTCCTCACTGTCGCCGGCATTGCGCTTGTTCTGCTGGGTGAGGAACTCCATCGCCAGCCGTACGCCGGGAAGCTCGGCACCCGGGATCTGCAGCTGGCGCGCATCCTCCGCCCCGCCCGCGAGCACGACGATGTCGAAATTCTCCTTGAGGCTCTTCATGGAGATGTCGACGCCCACTTCGGTGCTCGTCTTGAAGGTCACCCCTTCAGCTTCCATCTGCACGGCGCGCCGGTTGATGAGGTGCTTCTCCATCTTGAAGTCGGGGATGCCGTAGCGCAGCAATCCGCCCACCCGGTCGGATTTCTCGAACACGGTCACCGAATGGCCCGCGCGCGCCAATTGCTGCGCGCAGGCAAGCCCGCCGGGGCCGGAACCGACCACCGCCACGCTCCTGCCGGTCTTGCGCGCGGGCGGCTGCGGCGGAACCCAGCCTTCCTTCCAGCCGCGATCGATGATCGCGCATTCGATGCTCTTGATGGTCACCGGGCGGTCGGTGATGTTGAGCGTGCACGCCGCCTCACACGGCGCCGGGCAGACGCGGCCCGTGAATTCGGGGAAATTATTGGTCGAATGCAGGACTTCGAGCGCATCCTGCCAATCGTCCTCGTAGACCAGGTGATTCCAGTCGGGGATGATGTTGTTCACCGGACAGCCCGTATGGCAGAACGGAATGCCGCAATTCATGCACCGTGCCGCCTGGTTGCGGAGCTTGTCCTCCGGCAGCGGGATCGCGAATTCGCGATAATGGCCGATCCGCTCGCCCGGATCTGCGTAAGTGCGATCCTCGCGCTCGAGCTCGAGGAAGCCGGTTTCCTTGCCCATTTCTGCTGTTCCTACTCGGCCGCCACGCTGGCGGCTTCTTCACGCTCTGCCTCGAGCTGCTTCAACGCCCGCGCATAATCGCGCGGCATGACCTTGACGAACTTGCCCAGCGCATTGTCCCAATCGTCGAGCAGCGCCGCCGCGCGGGGGGAGCCCGTGTGCAGCTTGTGGCGTTCGACCAGTATCCGCAGCCGCTCGGCATGGTGGTAGAGCATGTCGCCCATGCCGGCATCATCGACGTGGCCTGGCCGCTGGCTGGGACAGCCCCACGACCGCTCGGCCCCTTCTTCCGGGCCAGAGTTCATCGGCTCGAGCTCGACCATCGATTGGTTGCACAGATCGGCAAAGCTGCCGTCCTCGTCATAGACATAGGCGACCCCGCCCGACATGCCGGCAGCGAAGTTGCGCTCGGTACGGCCGAGCACGACCACCACGCCGCCGGTCATGTATTCGCAGCCATGATCGCCCGTGCCCTCGACCACCGCGATGGCGCCCGAATTGCGCACCGCGAAGCGTTCACCCGCAACGCCGTTGAGATAGGCCTCGCCGGCAATGGCGCCGTACAGCACGGTGTTGCCGGCGATGATATTGTCGCCGGGCTCGCGACCCGTGCCCTGCGGCGGGCGCACGATGATCCGCCCGCCCGAAAGGCCCTTGCCGACGTAATCATTGGCATCGCCCACAAGATCGAGCGTCACGCCATGCGCCAGCCAGGCACCGAAGCTCTGCCCCGCGACGCCGGTGAGGTTGACGCGCAGCTGCTCGGGCTTGAGGCCCGCATGGCCATGAGCCTTAGCGATCTCGCCCGAGAGCATGGCGCCGACCGCGCGGTTGACGTTGCGGATCTCGCGGGAGAGCACGAGCGTCTCGCCGCGCTCCAGAGCCGGCAGCGCCTCGGCGATGAGGCCCTTGTCGAGCGCCGCGCCAAGGCCGTGGTCCTGCTGGATCGTGTTGTAGAGCGGGTGGCCGTGCTTGACCTGTACCTGGTGCAATAGGCGCGAGAGGTCCACCCCATCGGCCTTCCAGTGGCGGATGGCCTTCTTCATGTCGATCTTGTCGACGCGGCCAATCATCTCTTCGACGGTGCGGAAGCCCATCTCGGCCATGATCTGGCGCAGCTCTTCGGCGACGAAGAAGAAGTAATTGATCACGTGCTCGGGTTGGCCGGTGAACAGCTTCCTGAGCTCGGGATTCTGCGTCGCCACGCCCACCGGGCAGGTGTTGAGGTGGCACTTGCGCATCATAATGCACCCCGCAGCGATCAGCGGGGCGGTGGCGAAGCCGAACTCGTCGGCGCCGAGCAGCGCCCCGATGGCGACGTCACGCCCGGTGCGGATACCGCCATCCACCTGGACGCAGATGCGGCTGCGCAGATCGTTGAGGAGCAACGTCTGCTGCGTCTCGGCCAGGCCGATCTCCCATGGCGAGCCGGCATGGGTGAGGCTGGTGAGCGGCGACGCGCCGGTGCCGCCTTCATAACCTGAGATGGTCACATGATCGGCGCGCGCCTTGGACACACCCGCGGCCACCGTGCCCACGCCCACTTCGGAGACGAGCTTCACCGAGATGCGCGCCTCGGGGTTCACGTTCTTGAGATCGTGGATGAGCTGCGCCAGATCCTCGATCGAGTAGATGTCATGATGCGGCGGGGGAGAGATGAGGCCCACGCCCGGTGTCGCATGGCGCACCTTGCCGATGCGCTTGTCCACCTTGTGGCCGGGCAGCTGGCCGCCTTCGCCCGGCTTGGCGCCCTGCGCCATCTTGATCTGGATGTCGTCCGAATTGACCAGATATTCAGTCGTCACCCCGAAGCGCCCGGAGGCGACCTGCTTGATCCGGCTGCGCATCGAATCGCCGTTGGGCAGCGGGCGGAAACGCTCGGCCTCCTCCCCGCCCTCGCCGGTGTTCGAACGCCCGCCGATGCGGTTCATGGCGATGGCGAGCGTCGAATGCGCCTCGTGGCTGATGGAGCCGAAGCTCATCGCCCCGGTGGCGAAGCGCTTGACGATTTCCTTTGCGGGCTCGACCTCGTCCAGCGGCAGCGGCGTCTCGGCCTTCTTGAGCTCCATCAGGCCGCGGATCGTCAGCAGCCGCTCGGACTGCTCGTTCATCTGCTGCGCGAAGGCCTGGTAGTTCTCGAACTTGTTGCCGCGCACCGCATGCTGCAGGTTCGAGACGCTGGTCGGCGTCCAAGCATGCTCCTCACCGCGCAGGCGATATTGGTAGATGCCGCCAACATCGAGCATGTTCTTGTAGATCGGGTTCTCGCCATAAGCCGAGGCGTGGCGGCGCACCGCCTCGGTCGCCACCTCGGTAAGGCCGATGCCTTCGATCATCGTCGCGGTGCGGGGGAAGTACTTCTCCACGAAGGCCGACGAGAGACCCACCGCGTCGAAGATCTGCGCGCCGCAATAGGACTGGTAGGTGGAGATGCCCATCTTGGACATTACCTTGAGGATGCCCTTGCCCACGGCCTTGATGTAGTTCTTCTCGACAGCGGCCGGATCGAGTTCTGGCACGCGCTCGGCGCGGATGTTCTCCAGCGTCTCGAAGGCGAGATAGGGATTGATGGCTTCCGCCCCGTAGCCCGCGAGTACGCAGAAATGGTGTACCTCGCGCGCCTCACCGGTCTCGACCACCAGGCCGGTCTGCATCCTGAGGCCCTGGCGGACCAGATGCTGATGCACGGCCGCCGTGGCGAGCAATGCGGGCATGGGGACGCGGCCGGCGCCCTGCGCGCGGTCCGAAAGTATCAGGATGTTGCGGTCCTGCAGCACCGCTTCGGTCGCCGCCCAGCACATCTCCTTGATCGCCATTTCCAGGCCCTCGGCGCCGCTGGCGGCATCCCAGGTCATGTCGATCGTCTCGGTGCGGAAGGCGCCGTCGAGGCTGGCCTCGACCGAGCGGATCTTCTCGACGTCGCGATTGGTGAGGATCGGCTGGTCCACCTCCAGGCGCTTGTGCGTGCCCGCATCACGCCCGAGCAGGTTGGGGCGCGGACCGATCATCGAGGTGAGGCTCATCACCAGCTCCTCGCGGATCGGGTCGATCGGCGGGTTGGTGACCTGGGCGAAGTTCTGCTTGAAATAGTCGTAAAGCAGGCGGCTGCGCTTCGACAGCACGGCAATGGGCGTGTCGGTGCCCATCGAGCCGATCGGGTCGTCGCCGTTCACCGCCATCGGCTCGAGGAAGCGACCGATATCCTCCTGCGTGTAGCCGAACGCCTGCTGGCGCCGGAGCAGGCTCGCCTCGGGCTCGCGCACGGCTTCGCGGTCGGTCTCGATCGTCTCGAGATCCTTGAGCTTGTACTGCGCCTGGGCCAGCCACTTCTCGTATGGCTCGGCAGCGGCGAGCTCGGCCTTGAGCTCCTCGTCCTCGACGATGCGGCCCTGCTCGAGGTCGATCAGCAGCATGCGGCCGGGCTGGAGCCGCCATTTGCGGAGGATGTCCTCGTCGGCAAACGGCAGCACGCCGCTTTCCGAGGCGAGCACGCACAGATCGTCCTTCGTGACGCAGAAGCGCGCGGGCCGCAGGCCGTTGCGGTCGAGCGTCGCGGCGATCTGCCGGCCATCGGTGAAGGCCACGGCCGCGGGACCATCCCACGGCTCCATCAGCGCGGCGTGGTATTCGTAGAAGGCGCGCCGGGCGGGATCCATCAGCGGGTTCTTGGCCCACGCTTCGGGGATCAGCATCATCATCGCATGGGCGAGGCTGTATCCGCCCAGCAGCAGCAGCTCGAGCGCATTGTCGAGGCAGGCCGTGTCCGACTGGCCGTGCGGCACGATCGGCCACAATTTGTCGAGATCGGCGCCCAGCAGCGGCGATTCCATCGTCCGCCGGCGCGCGTTCATCCAGTTGACGTTGCCGCGCACCGTGTTGATCTCGCCATTATGCGCGATCAGCCGGAAGGGCTGCGCCAGCCGCCAGCTGGGAAAGGTGTTGGTGCTGAAGCGCTGGTGCACGAGGCCCAGCGCGCTCTCGCAATCGGGATCGCGCAGATCGTTGTAGAAGCTGCCCACCTGGTTCGCCAGCAACAGGCCCTTGTAGACCACGGTGCGGCTGGAGAAGCTCGGCATATAGAGCCGCTCGATCCCCGGCATGCCATGCTTGAGCGCCAGCTCCTTCAACGGGTTCTGCGTCTGCTTGCGGATGACGATGAGCTTACGCTCGAACGCGTCCTGATCGGGGCAGTTCGGCCCCCGCCCGATGAAGCACTGGCGGATCACCGGCATGGCTTCGAGCACGGCCTGTCCCAGGCCGTCCTCGGTCGTGGGCACGTTACGCCAGCCGATGAGCTGCTGGCCTTCCTTGGCGATGAATTTCTCGAACTGCGCGGTGATGAAGTCGCGCGCCGCGGCTTCCTGCGGCATGAAGCACATTGCCACCGCATATTCGCCCGGCGCGGGCAGCGTGAGGCCCTGCTCGCCCGCCCAGCGGCGATAAAGCGGATCGGGGATTTGCATGAGGATGCCCGCGCCGTCGCCCAGCAGCGGATCCGCGCCCACCGCACCGCGATGGTCCAGATTCGCCAGGATCTCGAGCGCCTGCGTCACGATTGCGTGGCTTTTCTGCCCGCGAATATGGGCGACGAATCCCACGCCGCAGGAATCGTGCTCGTTAGCGGGATTGTAAAGCCCTTGAGGCGCGGGGTACTCGGTCACCGATTGCATTCCCATTCCGGTCGGCCCGCCGTTCCGCCCCGCCCGGCCCCAGGCCGGTAACGAAGCGACTCAGCCAGACCGGCTGCATTCAACAAAATGTCGCGAAGGGGGTACATGACAATGCGAAGCTGTCTTGGCAAGATTTTCGCGCTGCCAGCCAGACGGCGCAGGAGCGACCGGGATGGTGCTGGCGACCGGCAACGCATGGGAAGCGTTCACACGCTGATACACCCGGTGCGGCGGCATGCTGGTGACGCAAGCTCGGCAATCGCCATCACCAGCGCCGAGCCAGGCAAGGAAGTGGCCTGCGGGCGCGGCGCACGTTATCGCTGCACCGCAATCCCGTGGATGGGCGCCTTAGCGCGGGTTGGCGCGGAGCCACTCCTCGACCACCGGTGCGACGCGGCCGCGCCACTTGCTGCCGTTGAAGATGCCGTAATGGCCGACATCGGGAGCAAGGTGGTACTTCTTCTTGGCCGCCGGCAATCGCGCGGCCAGATCGAGCGCCGCGCGCGTCTGCCCGATGCCGGAAATATCGTCGCGCTCGCCTTCGATCGCCAGCAGCGCGGTGTCGCGAATCGCCTTGGGATCGATCGGCTCGCCGCGATGGACGAACTCGCCCTTGGATAGCGAGTGCTTCTGGAACACATGCTCGATGGTCTGCAGGTAGAACTCGGCCGTCATGTCGCAGACTGACAGGTACTCGTTATAGAACTTCTTGGTCGCGTCGGCGCTCTCCTGATCTCCCAGGGTGAGATGCTTGAACATCTCGAAATGGCTCATCAGGTGGCTTTGCAGGTTCATCGAGATGAAGCCGGCCAGCTGAAGGAAGCCGGGATAGACCAGGCGTCCAGCGCCCGGATAGTTGAACGGCACGCTGGCGATCACATTGTTGCGGAACCAGCTGAGCGGCTTTTCCATGGCAACGTCGTTGACGCCGGTCGGGCTCGCGCGCGTGTCGATCGGGCCGCCCATCATCGTGAGTGTTGCGGGGCGGCACGGATCCTTGGCCTTGCCCATCACCGCCGCCGCGGCAAAGGCGGGCACGGCCGGCTGGCACACCGCCAGCACATGCGTGCCCTCGCCAATGAAGTGCAGGAACTCGATGAGGTAATCGATATAATCGTCAAGATCGAACTTGCCGGCGGCGAGCGGGACAAGCTTGGCGTCGGCCCAGTCGGTGATCCAGACCTCCTGATTCTCCACCATGCGCTCGACCGTACCGCGCAGGAGCGTGGGGTAGTGCCCACTCATCGGAGCGACGATCAGCAGCTTGGGCGCATCCTCGGGCAGGCCCTCGCGCCGGAAGTGCCTGAGCCCGCCGAAGGGTTTCTCGAGCACCACGTCCTCGCTCAGCGCGTGCGTGCGGCCGTCCACCTCCACTTCGGCGATGTTGAACAGCGGCTTGCCACGTTCCTCGTAAACATGGGCGAAAACCTCGAGCGCGCTCGCGAGCATCGGCCCCATTCCGAGATAGCCGATCGGCAGCACCGGATTGCTCAGCAATTCCGCGCCGATCGAGGCCCAGCTGCTCGCATTATTGAGCAGCGAACGCTGCATTTCGTAGGCGGAATATAGCATCGTCATGTCCTGTCTCTCGGGCGGCGTACAGCTTTGCCGCCATGCGCCTTTTTCCGCTTCTTTATGCCTATATAGTCCCGTTGTTGCATTGCCGCAAACGACCGACCGCTTCACGCTGTCCATCTAATCGTCTAGGGGCGGCGCGAAATGCCCCGTAACGCCAGTCAGAACGAGGTGGCGCCCGCCGCCACCCTCGGTCCGCTCCGGATGATCTTCCGCGCGGCCGCCCGCTATCCCAAGCTCATCGCCGCAGCGCTCCTCGCGCTGTCGGTGACCGCGGCGGCCACCCTGGCGGTGCCGGCGGGCTTCCGCCTGATTATCGACCGCGGGTTCGACACCGGCAGCAATCCGGACGAGATCGGGCGCTGGTTCCGGTATCTGTTCCTCATCGTCGTCGTGCTCGCCATCGGGACGGGCTGCCGATATTATTTCGTCTCGCTGCTGGGGGAGCGCGTGGTGGCCGATATCCGCCGTGCGGTGCAGACCAATCTGCTACGCCTCTCGCCCGGCTTCTTCGAGGAGAACGCGCCGAGCGAGATCGCCAGCCGCATGACCGCGGACACCGCGCAGATCGACATGGTGGTGGGCACCACCTTGTCCATCGCGCTGCGCAATATCCTCATGGTGATCGGTGGCACCGGCTATCTCGTCTACCTCGCCCCTGCGCTTGCCGGAACGCTGGTGATCGCCGTGCCGCTGGTGATGCTGCCGATCATGTGGTTCGGCCGCAAGGTGCGCGTGGTGAGCCGCGAGAGCCAGGACCGTGTCGCCGAAGTCGGCACGCGCACGGCCGAGGTGCTCGGCGCCATGAAGATCGTCCAGGGCTTCAACCAGGAGGCGCGCGAATCGGCGCGCTTCGCCGAGACGGTCGAAGCCAGCTTCGCCACCGCGCGCCGGCGAATCACGCTCCGGGCGCTGATGACCACAATCGTCATCGCGGTGATCTTCGGGGCCATCACCGCGCTCATGTGGCGCGGCGCGATGCAGGTGGCGACGGGCGACCTTTCGGGCGGCACCATCGCCGCCTTCGTGCTCACCGGCGTGCTGGTGGCAGGCGCGTTCGGCGCGCTGACAGAGGTGTATGGCGACCTGCTTCGCGGAGCGGGCGCGGCCAGCCGGCTGGGCGAGCTGCTGGAAGAAAAGCCCGCCATCGCACCGCCCGCGCGACCAGTGGCGCTGCCGCACCCGCCGCGCGGTGGCCTCGCCTTCCAAAAGGTGAGCTTCAGCTATCCGACGCGGCCTTCGGAGCGGGCGATCCACGACTTCTCGCTGACCGTGGAGCCGGGCGAGACCGTGGCGATCGTGGGGCCCTCCGGCGCGGGCAAATCGACCATATTCCAGCTCGCCGAGCGCTTCTACGATCCGCAGGGCGGCACCATCCGGCTCGACGGCGTGCCGCTGACCCAGGCCGATCCGGGCGAGATCCGCCGCCGCATCGCGCTGGTGCCGCAGGAAGGGATCCTGTTCGCCGCCAATGCGCGTGACAATCTGCGCTACGGTGCCTGGGAAGCGGAGGAGGAGGCGATCTGGGAAGCGGCGCGTGCGGCCAATGCCGACACCTTCCTGCGCGCGCTTCCCGACGGCCTCGACACCTTCCTGGGAGAGGGGGGCGCGCGCCTCTCGGGCGGTCAACGCCAGCGGCTGGCGATCGCCCGGGCACTTCTGCGTGACGCGCCCATCCTGCTGCTCGACGAGGCGACCAGCGCGCTCGATGCAGAGAGCGAGCGGCTGGTACAGCAGGCGCTCGAGCGGCTGATGGCGCACCGCACCACTTTGGTCATTGCCCATCGTCTCGCTACGGTGCGCGCGGCCGACCGGATCGTGGTGATGGAGGGCGGCCGGATGGTTGAGCAAGGAACGCATGCCGCGCTCGTTGCACAAGGCGGATTATATGCGCGCCTCGCCGCACTCCAGTTCGACGAGGCTGCATTGGTATGAACCTGCCCACCGGCTCGCTGGACCACCGGCTCAGCCAGGATTAATCGACAAGGTTGCAACCGAAACCGATGAAGCGCACCGCCACTCGGGACGGCGCTACATTCGCGTGACGGGAACGGGCCACTGGCCAACCGCGATCACGCCCCGCTCGATGAAAGGCCATTTATGATCCGCCACCTGCTCGCCTCCGGTATTTGCACCGCCGCCCTCGCTTCCGCCGCGCTTTGCGCCGCGCCTGCAGCGGCGCAAGAACAGGCACAGCAGCAGGCCAGCCAGGAGCGCGCGGCCACGCCGACGATGGATTTCGGCAGCTGGGGCTTCAACCCAGCCACGCTCGATCAGTCGGTCGTTCCGGGCAATGATTTCAACCAATTCGCCAACGGCAAGTGGATTGCCGAAAACCCGATTCCCTCCGAGTATTCGCGATTCGGCGCATTCAACATCCTGCGCGAGAAATCGACGGCCGATGTCGAGAAGCTTGTCGCCGATCTCGTCGCCTCGAACCCGGCCCCGGGCACGCCCGAGCGGCGGATGGTCGATGCCTACGCCTCGTTCGAGGACACGGCCGCCATCAATGCAGCCGGCCTCACGCCGGCGCAGCCCTATCTCGACCGGATCGCCGGCGCAGCAAGCCTGGAGGAGCTGATCGCATTGTCGATGGAGCCGGGCCTGCCCGCGCTCGTGGCGCCGGGTGTCACCGTCGACGAGAAGGACCCCAACAGCTACATCGTCAGCATCGGCTTCAACGGCATGGGCCTGCCCGATCGCGATTACTACCTGGTCGCGAGCGAACGCAATTCCGAGATCCAGGCGCGCTACAAGCAATTCCTCGCCTTCATGCTGGGGCAGGCCGGCTATGCCGATCCCACAGCCCTGGCGGAGTCGGTATACGAGTTCGAACACCGCAGCGCCGAGCTCGATTGGGATCGCACTGCCCTGCGCAACAATGACATTACCTACAACAAACTGAGCCGCGACGAGGTGCTGGCGCTCGCCCCGGACTTCCCGACCGCACGCCTGCTGGAGGCGGCCGAGTTTGCCGATCAGCAACAGTTCCAGATCCCGCAGATCCCGCCGACGGACGAGGAGATTGCCGAATACGGCCTGGCCGGGGACGTACTCGCGGGCATTGGCGGCGGCACGCCATCCTTCATGGCAATGCTGACCACCACCCCGCTCGCCACGCTCAAGGCCTACATGGCCACGCGCTTTCTCGCCGCCAATGCGGCGGTGCTGCCGAGTGCGATCGACGATGCCAATTTCGCCTTTTACGGCACCTTCCTCTCGGGCCAGCCCGAGCAGCGTCCGCGCTGGAAGCGGGCGATCGACTCGACCGAAGGCCTGCTAGGCGAGCAACTCGGCGCGCTCTATGTCGAGCGCTACTTCCCGCCCGAGAGCAAGGCGGCGATGGACGACCTCGTCGTCAACCTGCGCAAGGCGCTCGCCATGAGCCTTGAAGAGAACGACTGGATGACGCCCGAGACCAGGCAGCAGGCCGAAGCCAAGCTCGACGCGTTCACGCCCAAGGTCGGCTATCCGGACGAGTTCGAGACCTATGAAGGGCTTGAAATCCGTCCCGGCGATCCGCTCGGCAACCGCATCCGCGCGATCGGCTGGCAGATGGCGGATGATCGCTCCAAGCTGGGTGGGCCGGTCGATCGCACCGAATGGGGCATGCTGCCGCAGACGGTGAACGCCTATTACAACCCGGTGTTCAACGAGATCGTTTTTCCCGCCGGTATCCTGCAAGCGCCGTTCTTCGATGCCCAGGCGGACCCTGCCGTAAATTACGGCGGTATCGGCGCGGTGATCGGACACGAAATGGGTCATGGCTTCGACGATCAGGGCTCGAAATACGCCGCCAACGGTGCGCTCGAGAACTGGTGGGAGCCCGCCGACCGTGCCGAGTTCGATGGATTGGCAGGAAAGCTGGCCGCGCAATACGACAGTTACTGCCCGTATGACGAAGGCCAGACCTGCGTGAACGGCAGGTTCACGCTGGGCGAGAACATCGGCGACAATGGCGGCCTCAGCGTCGCCTATCGGGCCTACCGCATGTCGCTCGACGGCAAGGAAGCGCCGGTGATCGACGGCCTGACCGGTGACCAGCGCTTCTTCCTGGCCTGGGCGCAGGTCTGGCGCTCGACGCAGCGCGAGGAGAACGGACGCCAGCGCCTGCTGACCGATCCGCACAGCCCCGAGGAATTCCGCGTCAACGGCGCGGTGCGCAACCAGGATGCCTGGTACACAGCGTTCGACGTGTCCCCGGGCGACGATCTCTACCTGCCGCCCGAGGAGCGTGTGCACATCTGGTGATTGCGCCGGTCGCGGCCATGCTGCGGGTGCGAAGCCTTGACTTCGCACCCGTGATTGCCAAAGACGCCGGCCGATGGACCTGACCCTTACCGCCATACTGCTCGGCATACTCGAGGGTTTGACCGAATTCCTGCCCGTCTCCTCGACCGGCCACCTCATCCTCGCCAGCGAACTGTTCGGCTACGACGCCGCCACCTGGGCGCAGTTCAACATCGTGATCCAGCTGGGCGCCATCCTGGCAGTGGTGGTCACTTACTGGCAGCTGTTCTGGCGAATGGGCGTGGGCGTCCTGCGGCGCGAGAGCGAGGCGCTGCGCTTCGTGCGCAACGTCCTCCTTGCCTTCATGCCCGCGGCGATCATTGGCGTGGCGGTGAAAGACGTGATCGACGCCATGCTGGAGACGCCGCTGGTCGTCGCAATAGCGCTGGTCGTCGGCGGCATCGCAATCATCATCCTTGAGCGCATGATCAAACCCTCGCCCGATCAGGGCGTCGCGGCGCTCTCCTGGCGCACCGCGATCGGCATCGGCTTCGTCCAGTGCCTTGCCATGATCCCAGGTACCAGCCGTTCGGGCGCGACGATCCTGGGCGCGCTCGGAATGGGCGTGGGGCGCAAGACCGCGGCCGAGTTCTCCTTCTTCCTCGCCGTGCCCACGATGCTGGGCGCGGCAACGGTGAAGATCCTTTCCGAGCCCGAGAAGCTGCTTTCGGGCGGCGGCCTGGTGGGCTGGGACGAGATCGCACTGGGCCTGGTGGCGAGCTTCCTCGTGGGCCTGATCATCATCCGCGCCTTCGTTGCCTATGTCTCCAAGCATGGCTTCACGCCCTTTGCCTGGTACCGGATCCTGCTGGGCGGCGGGGCCTTCGTCTGGCTGGTGCTGCGTTAACCCGGATCAATTCGTCGCAAACCAGCCACGATTGGCGGAACCATGCCGTCCAGGCTTTGTTCAAAATCTTGACATAAGTTGTCGGACAACGTGCTATGGGTTTGATGTTCATGATCGTGCTGGGCGCCATTCTCGGGTGGCTCGCGGCGATCATTTTTGATGCGGAGAGCGTATCAGGACTGGCTCGGAACATGGTGTCGGGCGTTGCGGGCGCGTTGATCGCAGGTTTGCTGGTCAGCCCCCTGGTCGGGGGCGGAAGCCTTCTGAAGGATAATTATAGCGTTTCTGCGCTACTCATCGCTCTGCTGGGCTCAGTGGTTGTGATTGCGTGCGCCGACATGGTTCGCCGACTCCAATCACGCTGAGCGGCCGGGAAATGCCCAGGTCAAATGCTGACACGCTGAACTGAAAACCAGACGCTCTTTGCCGGTGGGAAAGGCGTCGAACTGAAGAGGACAAACATGAAGAAGCTCATCGCATTCGCCTCCGCCGCCGCGCTGGGGCTTGGCCTTGCCGCCTGTGACAGCCCGGCTGAAGAAGCCGCCGAGGAGCAGGCAGAAGGCATCGAGGAACAGGCCGACAATCTGGAAGATGAGGACCTGATCACCGATGACCAGGAAGCCATGATGAACGAAGAGGCCGATGCCATCGAGGATTCGGCCGAAGGTGACACGGACGGGATGACTGAGGAGCTCGAAGAGCCGACGATGTAATCCATCGCCGTTTCGGTCACACGAAAACCGGCTCCGGGATCGTCCCGCGGCCGGTTTTCTTTTGCCCATGAAGCCAGCCGCCGCCCGATCAGGATAGCGGTGGCAAACTGCGCTAGACTGGCGCCGCGTTCGAGCCCCGCCCGCCGCGCAGGTGATATTCCTGCGTGCCGCGGCTGCGCACGTCGTCAATGTCGATCACCGCAGCATTGGCATAGGTGAAGCCGGGCGAAAGGTTGCGGTAAAGGCGCTCGAAATCACGCTCCACTGTCTGGTGGTACAAGTCCTCGAAGCTCTCGATCACGAAATAGGTCGGCTGCAGGTCGTCAATCACGTAATCGGTGCGCATCACCCGGTCGACATTGAGCATGATGCGGTTGGGTGAGCTGGCCTCGAGCGCGAAAACCGCCTCGCGCGGGCCCGAGAGGATGCCCGCGCCGTAGATGCGCAGCTCGCCCGCCTCGAGCATCAGCCCGAACTCAACAGTGTACCAGTAAAGCGCGCCCAGCGCCTTCAGCCGGTTGTGCCGCATCGCCTTCCACCCGGCGCGGCCATATGCCTGTATGTAATCGGCGAAGACCGGATCGGTCAGCAAGGGGACGTGGCCGAACACGTCATGGAAGACGTCCGGCTCCTGAATGTAGTCGAAAGTCTCGCGGGTGCGGATGAAATTTCCTGCAGGAAACCGCCGGTTCGCAAGATGCCAGAAGAACACGTGGTCCGGGATCAGCATCGGTACCGGCACCACGCTCCAGCCGGTCAGCTGGGCCAGCTCCCGCGAGAGCCGCTCGAAATCGGGCACGCCGCCTCCCGTCCGCGCGCCACCTAGATCAAGCCTTTCGAGACCCCTCAGGAAAGCGCTGCAGGCCCGCCCCGGCAAGATCTCCATCTGCCGGGCGAACAGCTCGTTCCAGATGGTGTCGTCCTCGGACGAATAGTCGCGCTGGCGCGGCTCGAGCCAATCCTCGCCCACATGCGCTGGGCGGCTCAATGGCGCGGTGAAACAGCCGCCGGGAACCTTGGGAAGAGCGGAAAATTCGCTCTCATGTTCGATCACGTTTGCCATGCTCTTGACATAAGGCATATGGGCGCGCGTGTCGCGGGCCAAGTGGGCGCCCGTATTACGGGCCTGCGGCCGGCGGATCACCGGCTTGGCTGGCAGCAGATTCCCTCAAAGCGGTCTGAGACCGAGCAGCGGGCTCGCGCCGCTCCTCCAGCATGGCGCGCGCTTCGTCCAGCGCGCGTTCCTCGCCGGCCATGCGCCGTGGCGCCTGTTCGGTGCCCTGGCTTCCACAGGCGGCCAGGGCCAGCAGGAGTGTCAGGCCTGCACCTTGCAAGAACCTCATGGTGCGGCGCTCGCAGGCGGGATGCGCCGCGCCCGCCCGCCTCACTGCATGTTTTCTTCCGCATTCGTTACGGCGGATTCGATCGCCTCGATATCATCCACCGTGGATTGTGCCTCCTCGGCGGCCTGCTGCGCGTCTTCCTCGACCGTCTGCATCGGTGCGGCCGGCTCCTGCGCCTGACCAGCAGGGTTCTCGACCTCGGCGTTCTGCGTTGGCATCGGCATCGGCACGTCGGCCATCGCCTCGTCGGCAGGCATTTCCACGCTATCAGCCATCGCATCCTCCGGCGCGTCAGGCGAGTCACCACAGGCCGCGAGGGCAAGCGCGATCGAAGCGGCGGCGGCAAAACGGATCGAGTTCATTGTAATCCCCTTCGGCAAGGCGCTCGGGCCGCGGCTCAGGCCGGCGCGCTTCGGGCGCTCCTAGCCCAAGCAGGCGGGCGAGAAAATCGGCAATCGTGGCTTGCTCGCCGTTCACCTACCGCGCCGGCTGTGGCAAAGCGGGCCGCGCATGGCGGACCATTCCACCCCCGCACCGGCGCGCCTGGCCGACGATCCGCTGCTGGGAGCGCGGCGCGCACTCGGCGACGTTTTCGGTTTTGCCGATTTCCGCGGCCGCCAGGGCGAAGTAATCGAGCGCGTACTCGCCGGCCGCTCCACGCTGGCGGTGATGCCCACCGGCGCAGGCAAATCGCTGACCTACCAACTGCCTGCGATGCTGCTGGAAGGCACCTGCGTTGTCATCTCCCCGCTCATTGCGCTGATGCACGACCAGCTGCGCGCCGCGCGGGCGAACGGCATCAGGGCAGCGACGCTCACCAGCGCCGATGCCGACTGGCGCGAGACGCAGGACGCGCTGCGGCAAGGCGCGCTCGACTTGCTCTATATCGCGCCCGAACGTGCCAGCCAGCCGCAATTCCGCGAGCTGCTGGCCCAGACGCCGCTCGCGCTGTTCGCGGTAGACGAGGCGCATTGCGTATCCGAATGGGGTCACGATTTCCGCCCCGATTACCGCCTGCTGCGCCCGCTGATGGACAGCTTCCCGGAAGTCTCGCGCCTGGCGCTGACCGCTACGGCTGACGCTCACACCCGCGCCGACATTCTCGCCCAGCTCGGCATTCCCGAGGACGGGATGGTCGTGGCGGGCTTCAACCGGCCCAACATCCGCTATGCGATCCGCCCGCGCGACAATCTCCTGCGGCAATTGGGCGCGCTGCTCGCGGAGGAGACGGGCCCGGGCATCGTCTACGCGCCCACCCGCGCCAAGGTCGAGGAACTTGCCGGCAAGCTGGCACAGGCGAGCGGCCGCCGCGTGCTGCCTTACCATGCCGGCCTCGCCCCTGAGCAGCGCGCAGGCAACCAGGCCGCCTTCGTGGACTCCGAAGACATGGTGATGGTCGCCACGATCGCCTTTGGCATGGGCATCGACAAGCCCGACGTGCGCTTCGTCGCGCATGCCGGGCTGCCCAAATCGATCGAGGCTTATTACCAGGAGACCGGCCGCGCGGGCCGCGACGGCGATCCGGCGCAGGCGCTGATGTTCTGGAGCGCAGCCGATTTCGCACTCTCGCGCCAGCGGATCGCCGAGGTGGAGGAAGCGCGTCGGGCCAGCGAGCGGACGCGGCTGGACGCGCTCGCGGTTCTTGCCGAGACGCCGGGCTGCCGTCGCGCCGTGCTGCTGCGCCATTTTGGCGAAGATCCGCCCGCCACGTGCGGAAATTGCGACAACTGCCTCGACCCGCCGCAAGTCACCGACGCCACGGAGCTGGCCCGCAAGCTGCTCTCCGCCGTCTACCGCACCGGGCAGAGCTTTGGCCTGGGCCATGTGCAAAAGGTGCTGACCGGCGCCGAAGATGATCGTGTCCGCCAGCGCGGACATGACCGGCTGAGCGTCTTTGGCATTCTCGCGCCTGACGAGGCGCGCATGCTCCAGCCGCTCGCGCGAACGCTGCAGGCGCGCGGAAGCCTGGTATCGACCGAGCATGGCGGCCTGCGCCTCGCGGGCGATGCGCGGGCGATCCTCAAGGGGGAAGCGAGCGTAGCCATGGTGACCCCGCCGCCCACGACGAAGCGCGGGCGGCGCGCCGGAAGCCCAGCCGATGATGCGCCCGACCCGCTGTTCGACGCGCTGCGCGAGTTGCGCCGCGACCTCGCGCGCGAGGCACAGGTTCCGCCCTACGTCGTGTTCCACGATGCCACCTTGCGGGAAATGGCCGCGCGCCGCCCCGCCACGCTCACAGAGATGCGCGCCATTCCGGGGATCGGCACCAGGAAGCTCGAGGCCTATGGCGAGGCGTTCCTGACGGCGATCCGACGGCACTGAGAAGCCGCCCTGCGCCCCCGATGCGTGAATTCGTTTACTATTTGTTAACCATGTTCCGCTAGCACTCGGATCATGGAAGCAACAGCCGACCTCTCACGGGGATCTGTCTCAATGGCCCGCCCCTCACTGCGCGTTACGCTGCTCCTCTCGCTGCTCGCCACCGCGGCGATCCCCTTCGCCGCATTGCTGGGCTAGCAAAGCGTCCGCGACGGGCCCCCGGATTACCCGATCAGATGCCCGGCCTTGTCGCGCTTGTCGGCAAGATAGCGTGCATTGTGCGGATTGGCGGGCAGCGCGTGCGGCACGCGTTCGGACACGCGGACGCCAGCCGCCTCGAGCGCGGCCACTTTGGCGGGGTTGTTGGTCATCAGCCGCACCTCTCGCACGCCGATGAGCACGAGCATGCGCGCGGCGGTAGGGAAATCGCGCGCCTCTTCGGGAAGGCCCAGGCGTCGGTTGGCTTCGAGCGTGTCGAATCCCTGGTCCTGGAGGCGATAGGCCCTCAGCTTGTTGACGAGGCCGATCCCGCGCCCCTCCTGCCGCAGGTAAAGCAGCACGCCCCAACCGCCGCGCGCCGCCTCGGCCGCCATGGCATGAAGCGCTGCATCGAGCTGCGGCCCGCAATCGCATTTGAGGCTGCCGAGGATGTCGCCGGTCAGGCATTCGGAATGCAACCGCACCAGTGGCGCGATGTCGGAACGCTGCGAGCCGAGGATCAGCGCCACGTGCTCGCGCATGTCATCGGGCTTGCGGAAGGCGATGATCTCCGCTTCCTCGCAGGCGGCAACGGGCAGGCCCGCCCGCGTCGCGATGGTGAGCAGTGCCGGATCGCTCCAAACGACAAGGTCGATCGGATCGAGCGCCACCGGCTCGCCGGCATCGCCAGGGTCGACGAGGAAGGCGGGCAGAATGCCTGCCAGCCGGGCGAGCTCCAGCGCCGCCTCGGCTGCCGCGCGCCAGGCGAGCGCCTCGGCCCTGAACGGGCCCTTCAATGGCGAGGCAAGGTCCAGCGCCGGATCAGCAATCGGGCGGGCGGCGCCCAGATTGAGTGGCTCGGCGGCGCGAATCAGCACCGGCGCGTGACTGTCAGCCGCCTCGCGCTGGTTGGTAAGCTTGAGCGTGGCGGCCCGCGCGCCCGAGATCAGCGCCAGCGGGCTTTGCGCACTGGCCATCATTGCGGTTTCGATCGGTAGCAGCAGCGGCGCATCTTTTAGCGCCAGCGGCCAGCCATGGCGCAGACCATCGATTGCCTGCGCCACGCGCCGCGTGGGGGAGGAAGCGGGCTGCGGCGCCTGCGGCGTGCCGGTCAGAGCGAGAACTCCGTAACCAGCGGCACATGATCCGAAGGCCTGTCCCAATCGCGTGCCGCTTCGATAACACGATGGCCGCACGCCTGCCGCGCAAGATCGGGCGAGGCCCACATATGATCGAGCCGGCGCCCGCGATCGTTTTTCTTCCAGTCGGGCGAGCGGTAGCTCCACCAGCTGTAATAGCGGCCCGGCGCGGCGATGTGGTCGCGGCCGATATCGCTCCAGCCATGCGCGTCCTTGAAGCGCTGCAGCGCCTCCAGCTCGATGGGCGTATGACTAACCACCTTGAGGAGCTGCTTGTGGCTCCACACGTCGCATTCGAGCGGCGCAATGTTGAAGTCGCCCATGATCAGTGTGGGCCGGTCGACCCGATCCGCCCAGCGCGCCATGCGCTCGACGAAATCGAGCTTCTGCGCGAATTTGCGGTTTACTTCGCGATCCGGGATGTCACCGCCCGCAGGCACGTAGACGTTTTCCAGGATCATGCCCTGCCCGGCGCCGCCAAGCTCCACGCCCACATGGCGCGCCTCGCCATTGTCCTGCCAATCATGCCGTGAATATTCGGTCAGCGGCAGACGGCTGATCGTGGCCACACCGTGATAGCCCTTCTGGCCATGCACGGCGAAATGCTCGTAGCCGAGCGCGCGGAATGCCTCGTAGGGGAATTGCCCGTCCTGGCACTTGATCTCCTGCAGGCACAGCACATCGGGCGCCTCTTCCTTGAGGAAGCGCGCCACGATCGGCATGCGCAGGCGTACCGAATTGATGTTCCAGCTGGCGATTTTAACCATGAAGAGCCATTAGGCGCGCCACTGGCGGAAAAAAACCCCCGTCCCGGGGGCATTTGGGACGAGGGTTTCGTTGTCAGCGTTCGTCACGCTTGTGCAAGGCGGCTGATGCATGTGCGGGCAACAGGGGGGAAACCCGCAACGGCACCGCCTTGCCAAGAAGGATTAGGCCCCGCCGGCTTTCATCCGCATGAATGAGCGAGGTCGAATGTCGCAATTCTAAAACGCTTCGCGGTCCGTCCGTTCATCCAGGTCGACGGGTCGTCCGGCGCGGGTCGCGGAAGCGGAACTCGCTATCAGCCACCTGGACGCCATAGCGATGGTTGCGCAGCCGCACGGTGGTGCGCTGGCCTTGCGCGTCGAGCGCTACCCAGCTGACGAGCTCGAGCCCGCCAGGCGCGCTTGGGTTGCGCACCATGATGAGGGTGATGCGGCCGAATTCGGGCTTCTTGGGATCGCTGACCTCTACGCTGATAATGTCGCGATCGGCGGTGGGCATCAGCTTGCCGTAGCGCTTCACGTCGCGGCTGGGATCGAGCAACGCGCCAAGCGGCGAATCGCTGATCGGCCAGCGTTCTACCTGCCGCACATCGTAGTCCACCAGCGTCAGCGCGCCGCCGTCTGAGACAACCAGCATGTTGACGCCATCATAGGCGAAGCGGATCTTGCCCGGCCGCTTCAGCGTCAGCTTGCCGGAGACGGCTTGGCCTTGGCGATCGGTCTGGGTGAAATCGGCCTTGAGGGTCGATATCCCACGCAGCGCCGCGACGACTTGGTCAAGCTGGCCTGACGATTGCGCGGCAGCGGGCGCGGGAAGCGCGATGGTGGCCACGGGCGCCGCAACGGCGAGCGCACAGATGAAGGCCGCGCGCCGGACGCGACGGCCAAATGGGATAGAGCTGGTCATATTCGCAGGCGCTAGGCGGCGCGCATTGAACCGCCCGTTAACCCACAAGGCCGCGCGCCGCACAAAGGCGGGCTGCCGGCCTACTTGATCTTGCCTTCCTTGAACTCGACATGCTTCTTCACAACCGGATCGTACTTGCGGAAGGTCATCTTCTCGGTCTGGTTGCGGGGGTTCTTCTTGGTCACGTAGAAAAACCCGGTATCGGCAGTCGAGTTCAGCCGGATCTTTACGGTTGCAGGCTTCGCCATGGTCTCAAATCCCAGAGTTTATGGCAGCGCCGCTCCTCGTACCGGACCCGCGCCGCAAACAATAGGGGCGACGCATTGCGGCGCCGCCCGTCATTGCGCGCCTGTGCGGACAAACCGGGGAAAAGTCAAGCAGCCGCGCGGGCTCACCAATCCAACTTGCCGCGCAGCGCCTTCTTGGCGCCATGTGCCTTCTTGCCCTCGAGCCGCTTCACCTTGCCGACCCGGTTTACCCGGGTACGGGCGCGCGTCTTGGGCTCCTTGCACGCTTCTGCGATAAGCTCGGCGAGTCGTGCGCGCGCGTCGCGTCGATTGGCCTCCTGCGTGCGGTGATTGCGCGCCTGGATCACGATCTCGCCCGCCACGTTAAGCCGGCTACCCGCCAGATCCTTCAAGCGATGAAAGACGCGCGGCGTCAGCCCCAGCGCATAGATGTTGACCCGCAGCTGCACTGCAGTTGCCACCTTGTTGACGTTCTGCCCGCCGGGCCCGGAAGCGGTGATGAAACTCTCCTCGGCGAGCCCCTGCGCGCGTTCGAGCAACCTATCCATCCGTTTCGCCGCCCAACGCAAAGCCCAGGCGCATGAACGCGGCGGGCAGCGGTGCAGCGGCGCTGACCGTCGGTTTACCCTCGCGCGGCACCTCAAGCGAAAGGGCATGCAGCATGGTGCGCGGCGCGCCTGATCCGCTGCCGTAGACCGGATCGCCGAGCAGCGGGATGCCGATGCCGCTCGCCGCATGGACGCGGATCTGGTGCGTCCGCCCGGTTTCCGGCCGGAACTCGACCAATGCGCGGCCCTCGTGAGTCGCAATCACGCGCCAATGCGTGAGCGAGGGCTTGCCCTTGCGCGCCGGGATCATCCGCCAGCCCTTCTCCGCGCTGCTGATCTTGGCCAGCGCCAGCTCTATCTGCCCTTCCTCGCGATCGGGAACCCCGGCGAGCACGCCCAGATAGGTCTTGCCCACTATCCGCTGCTCGAAGGAAGCGGCAAAGCGCTTGAGCGCCTTGGGGTTGCGTGCCAGCAGCAGGCAGCCCGACGTGTCGGTATCGAGCCGATGGACCGCCACCGGCGCGCGCTCGAAGCCGAGCTTGAGCGCATCGAGATGATCGGCGAGCGAAGGCCCGCCCTTGCGCGGAGCCTCGATCGGCAGGCCGGCAGGCTTGTCGATCACCAGCGCCTCGCCATCCTCGAACAGGATCGACGGCGCGCTCATGCCAGCGCCCCGGCGATTCGCTGCAAGGCCTCTTCCAACACTGTCTCCTCGGCAGCAAAGCTGATGCGGAAGCCGTCGGCACCGCCAAACGCGCTCGCCGCCACAACCGCCACGCCATGCTCGAGCAGGTGCAAGGCGAGGCGCGTATCGTCACCGCCGAAGCGCTCCATCAGCGGCGCGGCATCGACCAGGCAGTAGAACGCGCCATCCGGCACCGGGGCTGACAGGCCGGGAATGGCGTTGACCGCCTCCACCACGAGATCCCGCCGCGTCCGGAAGCGCTCCCGCCACTCGACGAGGAAATCCTGCGGCCCTTCGAAGGCGGCGACGGCCGCCGCCTGGCTGATGCTCGCCGGGTTGCCGCTGGCATTGCTCTGCAATCGCCCCATCGCCGCGATCAGCCAGGCGGGTCCGGCCGCCACGCCGATGCGGAAGCCCGTCATCGCATGGCTCTTGGACACGCCCGAAATGGTGAGAATTCGCTCCGCCAGATCGGGCGCGAGCGCCGCCAGCGTGGCATGCGGACCATCGGTATAATTGAGCGGGGCGTATATGTCATCCGACAGCACCATGATTATTGGATGCCGCCGCAGCACCTCGGCGATGCCTTCGAGCATCTCGGCCGGATAGACCGCGCCCGTCGGGTTGCCGGGCGAGTTGAGCATAAGCAGCCGCGTCGCCGGGCCGATCTGCGCCTCGAGCTGTCCGGGATCGAAGCGGAAGCCCTGATGCGCATGGGTAACGAGCGGCACCACCTTCCCGCCGGCGAAGCGCACCATCTGCGGGTAGCTGACCCACCAGGGCGAGGGCACGATCACCTCGTCGCCCGGCCCCACCAGCGCCGCGACCGCCTCGAAGATCGCCTGCTTGCCGCCCGCGCTGACGATAATGCTCCCAGGCTCCGCCGCGATGCCGAGATCGCGCGTGAAATGCAGCGCGGCGGCCTGCTTCAGCCGCATCGTCCCGGTCACGGGCGTGTATTTCGTATCGCCTGCATCCAGGGCGGCCTTCGCCGCGGCGATGACGTGCGGCGGGGTGGCGAAATCGGGCTCGCCGACCGATAGCGAGATGATGTCGCGCCCCTGCTGGCGCAGCTCGGTGGCGCGGTCGGTCATCGCGGTGGTCGGCGAGGCCTCGATCCGCTGCATTGCGGGAGACAGGGTTTCGGCGGTCACTTAACGGTGTCCTCTTCTTCCATGAGCCTTGCCGGCATCAGCCCGCGCACCGCATTGCCAGCGAAGAAACCTTGCGCCAGGTCCGCGATCGTCAGCTCGGCCTCGTGCGCCTCGCCCGCGTCGAGGAGCGAAGCGCGCAGCACGCCCGGCAGCAGACCAAGGCCGAGCGGCGGCGTCAACAGCACGCCATCCGCCCCGCGCACGAAGATGCTGGTCCAGCTGCCCTCGGTGACGAGGCCATCGGCACGCACCAGCACCGCTTCCGTAGCGCCGCTTGCCTTCGCTGCTGCCAGCGCCGCTTCGTGAAAGCCGCGATCAGTCGTCTTGTGCCGCACGCGCCAGTCACCCGGAACGGTGGGATGGGGCAGCGCGACGACTTGTACCGGTTCGGCCGGCGCTGGCGGAAGCGGCGCGGCCTCGAGCGCGATCGTCCCGCCTCGCGCCAGCAGCAGGCGCAGCTTGGCGGGCTCCGAGAGGCGCGAGACAAGCGCCGCGATCCGCTGTTCCACCTCGGGCCGGTCGAACGCGAAGCCGAGTTCGGCCGCGCTCGCCGCCAGCCGCGCCAGATGCCGATCAATCAGCGCCACGCCCCCTCCCGGCACGGCGCGCATCGTCTCGATGAGATCGTGCCCGCCCGCCGCTTCGCGCACGAAGCCGCCCTTGACCAGGCATTCGCGCCACTCAGCCATGCCGTCGCTGTCGGCCACGATGGCGCCGCCCACGCCGAGCACCGCCTTGTGGCGCTGGTTCTCGCCCGGGGTCAGCCGCACGGTGCGGATCGCCACGTTGAAGGCGGCCTCCTCGATGCCGTCCGCACCCGTGCCAATCCTGCCGATCGCGCCGCAATAGGGCCCGCGCGGATCGTGCTCCACCTCACCGATCAGCTCCATGGCGCGGATCTTGGGCGCGCCGGTGATCGAACCACAGGGAAACAGCGCCTCGAGCAGGTCCACCGCGCTCCTGCCCTCCTGCAGCCGCGCCTTCACTGTCGTGGTCATGGTGTGGAGCGTGGGATAGGTCTCCACGGCGAAGGGCTGCTCCACCCGCACGCTGCCCGCCTCGGCCACGCGCGACAGATCGTTGCGCATGAGGTCGACGATCATCAGGTTCTCGGCCTTGTCCTTGATGCTCGCGGCGAGCTCCTCGGCAAAGGCGCGGTCCTCGCTTGCATCGCGGCCGCGCGGCCTGGTGCCCTTCATCGGCCGGCAGGTCGCCTCCCTTCCGCGCAGCGCGAAGAACAGTTCGGGGCTGAAGGAGAGCAGCCAGTGCGAGCCATCGAACACGATGCCGCCATAGCCCGCCTTGGCCGCTGGACGGATGGCGGCATACAGCGCCAGCGGGTTGCCGCGCGCGGCCCCGGCCAGCGGCATGGTGAAATTGGCCTGGTAGATGTCACCCGCCCGGATCGCTTCCTTGAGCTCGTCGAAGCGGGCGAGATAATCGCCGATCGCGACCTGCGGCTCGAGCGGGCCGATACTTGCCGGGCCCGCATCGTGCGGCACCTGCTCCTCCAGCCAGCGGGGCATGTCGGCGGCGGGAATGGTGCGCGCCTCGTCGAACAGGCCGAACCACACGAGCGGCCCTGTGGCACCGCTGCGCGCCGGGCCGAGCGGTGCCAGCCGCGGCTCGAGCGCGAGACCCGCCTCGTAGGCGAGAAAGCCCGCCAGCGTCCCGCCGGTCTCCCGCCGCGCCGCCTCGGCCGCCGCGAGGACGCTTGTGACCTCCTCAGGCCGCCGGGCCACGAACAGCCGGCGCGCGCCTGTGAAAAGCGACGCCTCCGCGGCGCCGGTCTCGCGCGCGTCGTCAAGAAGGACGAAGGGTGTCTCGCCGATCATCCGCCCGCTCTAGTGGCTTTGCCGGCCATGTCTATCGGCTGGCGAGCGCCAGGCACCGCAGGTGTGGAACGGGTGCTTGACCGGCCGCGATGGCGCTGCGCAGACCGCAATGGAGCAGGCGCCACGAGGCACGGCACTGATGGAGGAATGATGGCAGCAATCTTTCTGGGACTGGGCGCAAATGGCGAGCATCAGATGCTCGATCTTAGCCGCGCCAACCGCCACGGCCTGATCGCCGGGGCCACCGGCACGGGCAAGACGGTGACCCTGCAGGCTCTGGCGGAGAGCTTTTCGGCCGAGGGCGTGCCGGTCTTCGTGGCCGACGTGAAGGGCGACCTCTCCGGCATCGCCCTGCCCGGCTCGCCCAATTTCAAGAACGCCGCCAGGCTGGAGGAGCGCGCCGCCGAGCTGGGCATGGCGGACTATTCCTATGCGGATAATCCGGTCGTGTTCTGGGATCTCTACGGGGAGCAGGGCCATCCCATCCGCACCACCGTCTCGGAAATGGGGCCGCTGCTGCTCGCCCGCCTGCTCGATCTCAACGAGACGCAGGAAGGCGTGCTGCAGATCGTCTTCCGCCATGCCGACGAGAACGGCCTGCTGCTGCTCGATTTCGCGGACCTGCAGGCCGTTCTCGCCTGGGCGGCCGACAATGCGAAGGCGCTCTCCGGCACATATGGCAACGTCACCAAGGCAAGCGTCGGCACGATCCAGCGCCAGCTGCTGAGCTTCGAATCACAAGGCGCGGACCTGTTCTTCGGTGAGCCGGCGCTTGAGATCGACGATTTCCTGACCCTGGACGATAAGGGCCGCGGCACGATCAACGTGCTCGCCGCCGACCGGCTGATGCGCAGCCCCAAGCTCTACGCCACCTTCCTTCTGTGGCTGTTGGCCGAATTGTTCGAGACGCTGCCCGAATTGGGCGACCCCGAGAAGCCCACGCTCGTGTTCTTCTTCGACGAGGCGCACCTGCTGTTCGACGATGCCCCGCGCGCGCTGCTCGCCAAGATCGAGCAGGTGGTGCGGCTCATCCGCTCCAAGGGCGTGGGCGTGTTCTTCGTGACGCAGAGCCCTGCCGACATTCCCGAGGCGGTGGCGGGCCAGCTCGGCAACCGGGTGCAGCACGCTTTGCGCGCCTTCACCGCGCGCGACGGCCGCGCGATCAAGGCCGCGGCCGAGACCTTCCGCCTCAATCCCGATCTCGACATCGCGCAGGCGATCACCGAGCTGCGCGTGGGCGAGGCTTTGGTCTCCACGCTGATGGAAGATGGCGCGCCCAGCGTGGTGCAGCGCACGCTCATCAAGCCGCCGCACTCACGCCTGGGGCCTGTCTCCGACCAGGAACGCGCGATCATCAGGCAGGCCTCGCCATGGGAAGGCAAGTACGACGAGCCGGTCGACCGCGAGAGCGCCCGCGAAGTGCTGCTCGCCAAGGCCGCCGACGCTGCCGAGACCGCGCAGGAAGTGGCGCGACGCGGCGAGGCCGAGATACGCAAGCGCCCGCGCCGGAGCGCCTCGCTGTGGGAGAAGGCGGGCAAGGCAGCCGCGGGCGCCGCGGCAAGCTCGACAGGGACGATCGTTGCCGCGAAGGTCAGGGGCCGCCAGTCACGCTCCAGCCCCGTGCGCAACGCCGCCACCAGCGCTGCCGGCACGATCGCCACCAGCCTTGGCGGCGAGATCGCCGGGCGCTTCGTGCGCAATCTGATCGGCGGGCTGATGCGTTAGCGGCGGGGCGACCAGCGAAGCCGGGGATCAGCGCGGCAGCGGCAGCCGCAATTCGGCGACCAGCCCGGCCACCTCTCCGCCAGCACCGTGGCGATTCGTCAGCGACAAGGTGCCGCCATGCTGCTCGGCGATGGCGCGCGCGAGCGTGAGGCCGAGGCCCGCCCCGCCCGTCTCGCGATTGCGCGAGGCCTCGCCGCGCACAAAGGGCTCGAGCATGTGCGCGATGTCAGCCTCGGCGATGCCCGGCCCCTCGTCCTCGATGCGGACAAGCGCGCGGGAAGTCCCGTCGGGCCCCTCCTCGCGCAGCACCGAAACCCTCGCGCTGCCGCCATAGCGCAGCGCATTGCCCACGAGGTTGCGCAGTGCGCGGCGCATCCAGGTGGCCCGGAGCGGCGTGGCGATGCGCTGCGTCTCGCTCAGCTCCACCGGCTCGCCCATGTCTTCATATTCCTCGACCACCGAGGCGACGAGCGCGCCGAGCTCGGTGCGCTCGAGCGGATCGGTCGGCCGACCCACCCGGGCGAGCGAGAGGATGTCGTCGAGCGAGCGGGTGATATCCTCGATGCTGGCCGCCATGCGCGCGCGCTCGGTCTCGTCCTCCACCGATTCGATGCGCACGCGCAGCGCCGCCAGCGGCGTCTTGAGGTCGTGGCCGATGGCGCCCAGCATCACGTCCTTCTCGTCGATCAACGCGGCGATGCGCGCCTCCATTGCATTATGCGCCGCGATGAGCCGGCGCATGTCGGCGGGCCCGGTCGGCTCGATCTGCCCGTCGGTCGCGCGCGTCTCGGCGAATTGCTCGACCCGCGTCCTGAGCGCCGCAAGCGGCCGCGTGATGCGCCGCAGCAGTACCGCAAGCCCGCCCACCAGCACGACATAGAGCACCAGCGTCTGGAAGATCAGCGAGCCCAGCGCGCGCGGCTCTGCGTCGTGCAGCGGCTGGCGCGCAATGTGCCATTGCTGCTCGCCCTCGCGGCGGAGGCCTGCGACGAGCATCTCGCCTCCAGGGTCCCAGCGCCCCTCCCCGCGCCAGCGCGGCCGCTGGCGCAAGCCGCGCATGATGTAGGCATCGTTGCGGACAAAGCGCGCCAACACCACCAACTCGGCGGTGGCGATGCCCTGCTCCGAGAGCACCTCGCGCAATTCCTCCTCTCGCCCGGCATCGCGCAGCTCCCCGCGAATGAGCGGCGATGCGGGAGCGCGCTCGATCCTCAGCCGACGCCAGCCGCGACCGGGGCTCTCCGCATCGCTTCCATCGCCAGTGAAGCCGCGATATTCCAGGCGCGGGTCCGCAACGAGCTGGAAGGCCAGCGAGTTGATAAGCCCGGCCTCGCGCCGCTGCTCCGCGGCACGGTAGAGCAACACCGCCGAGAGCGTCTGCGCCACCAGCAGCGCGAAGGCCACCGAGAGCAGCATCTGGCCCAGCAGGCTCTTGGGCAGCAGGCTCCGGAAGGTCAGGCGGGGTGACACATGCGAGGCAGATGCGCTGCCAGCCACGCCAGTCGGCCCCCGCGCCTTCACGCCCCGGCGTCGCGCGTCGGCGCCAGGCGGCGCACGTCGGCGGCCAGCCGATAGCCGCCGCCCCACACGGTCTGGATCAGCTTGGCATCGCGGCTGTCATCCTCCAGCTTGCGCCTGAGGCGACTGACCTGGTTGTCCACCGCGCGGTCGAACAAATGCGCCTCGCGGCCCTGCACCATGTCGAGCAGCCGATCACGGTCGAGCACCTGGCGCGGATGGTCGAGAAAGGCGCGCAACAGCCGGTATTCGGCTGAGGAGATGGGCACCACCGTCCCCTCCGGGTCGACCAGCTTGCGCTTGAGCGGATCGAGCCGCCAGCTTTCGAACTCGTAGAGCGCATCTTCCTGCGGCGTAATGGGCGCCTTGGCCGCGCGGCGTAGGACCGATCGGATGCGGGCCACCAATTCACGCGGCTCGAACGGCTTCACGACGTAATCGTCCGCGCCGATCTCCAGGCCCACGATGCGGTCGGTCGCCTCGCCCCGCGCGGTGAGCAAGATGACCGGCAGGTTCTTCGCCTCGGTCAAGTGGCGGCACAGCGACAATCCGTCCTCGCCGGGCATCATGATATCGAGCAGCACCAGATCGGGCACCGTCTCGATCAGCAGCGTACGGGCCTTCGCCGCGTCAGCCGCTTGTACGACCGCGAACCCCTGGCGGACGAGGTACTCCGCCAAGGGTTCGCGCAACGAGGCCTCGTCATCGACCAGCAACAGCGTGATCGCGCCAGGCTCGTTCATCCGGTTTCCTGCTCCGGCCACAATGCGATCAGCTCGTCGGGCCGGTCCGCGCCATGCCGCGCGAGCCGCCGCGACCGCTGCGGCGCTCGTCAGGGGTGACGGTCCCGTCCTTGTTCGCGTCGGCGGCTTCGAACCGGGCGAGCGCGGCGCTGCGGAACTCGGCCTGCGTGATGGCGCCGTCCTTGTCACCATCGGCGGCACCGGTCATGCGGCCGTGATGCTTCGAGTCCATGCCGCCGCGCCTGCCGCGCTCGGCACGCTGTTCACCGCGATCCTCGCGTGCGGTCTGGAATTCAGCAAGAGTGACCGAGCCATTGCTGTCGGCATCGAGCCGCGCGAACATCTTCTGCTTGCGCGCAGCACGATCGGCCTCGTCCAGCTTGCCATCGGCATTGGCATCGAGCCGCTGGAAGGCGCTGTCCGCCATGGCGGTCACCTGCTGCTGCGTCATCGCCGCATCGCGCGCCGGGCGCTCGTGCTCGTTAGTCTGCGCGTAAGCCATGCCGCCCACAGCGAGGGCGGCGGCGGCCAGAGAAAGGGTTAGGGTCTTCATGTCAAAGCTCTCCGTAAGAAGCGTATGGTAGAGCAACGGAGCGCCAATCTGAAGGGAGGAGGAGTAATCGGCGCCCCGCCACCCCTGTCATCGCTTCTAGGCCACCCATGTCACACGATTTCGCCGGATAGCGGCCAATGTGTCGCAATTTGTCGCGCTGCTCGGCCCTCATTCATGCGTGCGACAGTGCGCGGGCCCGGAAAGGCTCTGCTCGAGATGAAGCAGCTTTAGCGCGGGCGGTGCTCGGTCCCGACGCCGGGGGTAATGAAAATCGCAACCACCTCATCATCCGGCATGATGTCGGCCGTATGCCACACGCCCGGTGGATTGATCGCGTACTGCCCCGGCCCCAGCGCAATTGTATCCGTCCGACCGTCGGGATGTTCCTGCACAAGCGTCATCCGCCCTGCGGTGCAGATCACCACTTCTGCACCCGCCGGATGCCTCTCCCAGGAATCCCAGCTTTCAGCAAACCTGTATTGCGAGACCAGCCGCCCCTCGCTCCCATCGGCCTCGCAGCGCTCCACATAGGCCTGATACCATTCCATCCCGGTGAACTCGGGCTGCGCCTCGGCACTGGCGGCGCGGCCCAGATGGATGGGATGGGTGGCGAGCCGGGGCGCTGTCATGCCAGGCGCCTCAAAGCGGCGCGCAAGCCTGTTCGAGCCACGCTTTGTCATCGCCATCAAGTTGCGGGCCGATCACCTTAAGCACAGTCGCGTGATAATCGTTCAACCAAGCAAGCTCGGCATCCGACAAAAGCGCGCGCGCGATCATCCGCCGGTCGATCGGCGCCAGCGTCAGCGTTTCGAAGCCCAGCCACTCGCCTTCCCCGCCCGGAATATCGCGCTCCACCACCAGCACCAGGTTCTCGGTCCTGATCCCGTATTCATGCGGCTTGTAATAGCCAGGCTCGTTGGACAGGATCATGCCCGCCACCAGGTCCTGGTCGGTGCCGGCCTGCCCGCCGCGCCCCTTGGCGATGCGCTGCGGCCCCTCATGGACACCGAGGAAGCTGCCCACGCCGTGCCCGGTGCCATGCGCGAAATCCAGGCCCGCCTCCCACAGGGATTGCCGCGCCAGCACATCGAGCGCCGATCCGGGCGTGCCGGTGGGGAAGGTCTGCCGGTCGAGCGCGATATGGCCCTTGAGCACGCGGGTGAAGCGATCCCTCACCTCGGCCGGGGGCCCTGCGCCGTCCTGCGCCTCGATCCACACCGTGCGGGTGATGTCGGTGGTGCCATCGCGGTATTGGCCGCCCGAATCGCACAGGAACACGCTGCCCGGCTCCAGCCGCCGATTGGTCTCCTCGTTCACCCGGTAATGCGGGCTCGCGCCGTTGGGCCCGGCGCCCGAAATCGTGTCGAAGGAGGTGTCCACCAGCAAGCCGCTCTCCTCGCGGAACGCCAGCAGGCGGGCTGCGGCGCCAAGCTCGTCGAGCTCGCCCTTGGGCCCCTCAACATCGAGCCAGTGGAGGAAGCGCGCCATCGCCGCGCCGTCGCGCGCCTGCGCGGCGCGATGGCCGTCCTGCTCGGCTGTCGTCTTGATCGCCTTGGGCAGCACGGTGGGGTCGGTGTGCCGCGCGATCCTGGCGCCCGCGGCATCGAGCGCCTCGAAAATAGCCGCAACCGTGCGCTCCGGATCGAGCGCCACCGTCTTGTCGGCAAGCGCTTTCAGCCCCTCCTCGAACGTGTCGCGGGGCTGGATGCGCACCGCATTGCCCAGCATGGCGGCCACGTCCTCGGGCACCTTGCCGGGCGCGATGTACCAATCCGCCGTGCCGTCGCGGTGGACGACGAGGTAGGACAAGGCCACGGGTGTGTGCTCTACGTCGGACCCGCGAATGTTGAGCGTCCAGGCGACAGAGTCGAGCGCGGCGATGACGGTCGCGTCGCAGCCCTCGGCGCTCAGCCAGTCGGCGATGGCGGCGCGCTTGTCGGCGCTCGAGCGGCCGGCATGGCGCTCCTCCTGCAGGAAGGCGGGCGCGGGTGAGGGCTCGGGCCGGTCCTCCCACACCGCGTCGATCGGATTGTCGGCCACGGGCACGAGCTCGCCGCCCCCCTTGGCCAGCGCCTTCCTCGCCGCCTCAGCCCAGCCGGACGTGTGCAGCCATGGATCGAAGCCGATCCGCGCGCCGTCCTGCACATTGGCCGCGAGCCAGTCGGCCGGCCGATCCTGCGGCACGGAGCAATAATCGTACAGGCGCCCATCCACCTGCTCGCGCACTTGCAGCGTGTAGCGCCCGTCGACGAACATCGCTGCGCCCTTGCCCTGGTTGGCGTCCTTGAGCACCACCGCCAGGCCGGCCGAACCGCCGAAGCCGGTCAGCCAGGCGAGACGCTGGGCATAGGCGCCGACATATTCGGACAGGTGCTCGTCGCTGATCGGCACCACGAAGCCATCGAGATCGCGCCGGGCGAGCTCCTCCCTCAAGGCGGCGAGGCGGGCTTCGTGCGTCTGCATCAACATGAGCTTTGTCCGGTTTGCTTCGAGAAACGTGCTTGCCTTGCGGCCGGCGCTTGCAGACATAGGCCACGGCGCGCGGCCTTTCCACCCGCGCTATCTCCTGCCAAAGGACTCCGCACCGCGCCATGCCGAGCAAGCCGAACCTGCCGATCGCTGCGTTTTGCCTCGCGTTCACCGCGAGCCTGGCCGGCTCCGCCAATGCCCAGACCAACAGCGAAAGCCCGCACTTGACCGAGATTCCTGCCGCGCCGCCCCAGGCCGAAAAGCGCCCGCATACCTATTCGCGCCACGGGATCACCGTGGAGGACCCCTATGCCTGGCTCAGGGACCAGAGCTACCCTAAGGTCGACGATGCCGACGTGCTCGCGCATCTGAAGGCCGAGAACGCCTGGTTCGAAGCGCAGATGGCCCCGCGCGAGGCGCTGGTGGACGAGCTGTTCACCGAGATGCGCGCCCGCATCAAGGAGGATGACAGCTCCGTTCCGGTGAAGGATGGCGACTTTGTCTACTGGAGCGAGTTCGAGGAAGGCGGCGAGTACCGCAAGCACTACCGGCGCCCCGTGGCCGGTGGAGAGGCGGAGCTGATCCTCGACGAGAATGCGCTCGCGGACGGCATCGACTACTTCAATATCGGCGCCATGTCGGTGAGCGAGGACGGGCGTTATCTGGCCTATTCCTATGACGACAACGGGTCCGAGCGCTTCGACGCGCGGATCAAGGACCTCCAGACCGGCGAATTGCTGCCCGACGTGATTCCCGAGACGCAGACCGGGCTCATCTGGGCCGCGAACGACACCATGCTGGTCTACGGCCCGTCCAACCCCAATTGGCGTGTCGATCGCATCCGCGTCCACCGCCTCGGCACCGAAGCTTCGGAAGACCGCGAGATCTACGCCGAGCCGGACGAGGGCTTCCAGGTCTCGCCAGGCCTCAGCAATAATCGCGAATGGCTGATCCTGGGCACGGGCGACAACGAGACCAGCGAAGTGCGGCTGATCCCCATCAGCGACCCGTTCGCGCAAGCCATCCTGGTGCGGCCGCGCCAGAAAGGCGTCGAATACGATGTCGACGTGCGGGAAGACACTTTGTTCGTCCTCACCAATGACGAGCACGTCAATTTCCGCCTGGCCACCGCGGCGCTCGCCAGTCCGGGCGAGTGGAGCACGCTCATTCCGGGTTCCGACGAATTCTACCTGACCGACTTCGACCTGTTCCAGGACTTCTACGTGACCGAAGGCCGGCTCGCCGGCCTCGACCAGGTGCAGGTGCGCTATTACGACGATGCTGCACGCGTGGAGCCGGTCGCCTTCCCGGAGGAAGCCTATACGACCGGGCTGGGCGACAATCCCGAATGGGCGCAGGAGAAGCTGCGGCTCGGTTATGCGAGCATGATCACGCCCAACACGGTCTACGATTACGATGTGGCCGCACGCGCGCTCGAAACGCTCAAGGTGCAGGAAATCCCCTCAGGCTTCGACCCGTCGCTCTACACCGTCGAGCGCTTGCAGATCCCCGCACGGGACGGGGCGATGATCCCGGTGAGCCTCGTCACCCGCAAGGATCGCGCGCCGGATGCCAGCGGAGCGGGCGGCCCGCTCCATCTCTATGCCTACGGCGCTTACGGCTATGCGGTGCCGCCGGGCTTCTCCACCTCGCGCTTTTCCATGGTCGATCGCGGCATGGCTTACGCCATCGCCCATATCCGCGGCGGCGACGATCTCGGCCGGCGCTGGTACCTGGCCGGCAAGATGGCCGAGCGAACCAACACGTTCAACGACTTCGTCGACGTGGCGCGCGGACTGGTCGAGCGCGGCTATACGGCGCCTGGCAAGATCAGCGCCAGCGGCGGCTCGGCCGGCGGCGAGCTGATGGGAGCGGTCGTCAACCAGGCGCCCGAACTGTTTGGCGCGGTGGTGGCGCATGTGCCGTTCGTGGACGTGCTCAACACCATGCTCGATTCCTCGCTGCCGCTGACGCCGGGCGAGTGGCCCGAATGGGGCAACCCGGCGGAGAGCAAGGCCGCCTTCACGCACCTGCTCAGCTATTCGCCGTACGACCAGGTGGTGGCGCAGGATTACCCGCCCATGCTGGTGACGGCCGGGCTCAACGATCCGCGCGTGACGTACTGGGAGCCGGCCAAATGGGTCGCCAAGCTGCGCGAGCTCAAGACCGACGACAATCTGCTGCTGCTGAAGACCAATATGGGCGCAGGGCATGCCGGCAAGTCCGGCCGGTTCGAGGGATTGCGCGAAACGGCCGAGGAAGCGGCCTTCATCCTGTGGCAGCTCGGTCTGGCGAAGTGAGCCTGCCCGCGGCGAGCTGGCAAGTGCTCGCCGGCTATGATGGCGGCGGCGCAGGAGGATAGTTCGTGAGCGCCAGGCATACCCTCACCTTCACCGCCGGCCCCGAGCACATCGACCTCAACGGCCACGTCAACAATGCGGTGTGGGTGCAGTGGATGGAGGCGCTCGCCACCGCGCACTGGCTCGCCGACGCCCGGCCCCAGGACATCGAGGCCTTTGCCTGGATCGTCACCCGGCACGAGATCGACTATCGCGGCAATATCAGCGAGGGCGAGAGCGTGACCGGCATCACCGAGATCCGCGATCCGCCCCGCCGCGCGCGCTTCGACCGCTACATCACCTTCGTGGATGCGCTGGGAAAGACCGTCGTGCGCGCGAAGACCACCTGGGCCATCATCGATCGCGCCACCGGTCGCCTGACCCGGCTGACCGACGAGGTGGCGGCGCCTTTCATGCCGCGTGGCGGCGCGTAGATAGGGCCTGTCCGGCCTCTGGACAAAACTCGCCAAGCCGTCTGAAGCCCCGTCCGTCGTTCAACGACCCGCCAGAATGCCGCCTTCAGGCCGCAGCGGAAGCGCGGCGCTCCCGCGTGCGCGGGCGGAAGGCCCGGATCCGCTCGCACACCATGCGGTTGCGGCCCAGGGACTTGGCCTCGTAAAGCAGCCGGTCGGCGCGCGCGTAAATGGTAGCGAAGCTTGCTCCCGGCAACGCACCGCCCGTCACCTCGACGATGCCCATGCTCGCCGTGACCAGGCAGCCGAGGTTCTCCTGCGCCACGCCGCGGGCGATGTCCTGGCGCCGCTGCTCGGCCCGCTCGACCGCATCGGCGCCGCGCAGCAGCAGCAGGAATTCCTCCCCGCCCATGCGGAAGGTCAGCATGTCCTCGTCCTCGGGATTGAGGACCTTGCCCACCGCCTTGAGCACCAGATCGCCCAGAGTATGCCCGAACGTGTCATTGACGCGTTTGAAGTGATCGAGGTCCATCACCGCGAGCGTGGAGAAGCCTTCTTGGCGCAGCATGGTGAAGCGCTCCTCTATCACGCGCCGGTTGAGAAGCCCGGTCAGCGCGTCGCGTTCGGACAATAGCTTCAGGGCATTCGCCTTGAGGAGCGCCTGATCGCGTTCGCGGCGAATCGAGAGGAAGCGATCGGCGATACCCAGGGCGATGATGATGAATTGGAGAGCCAGGGCGAAGAAGGGCGCCTGATCGGCCAGAACCGGCGCGGTGTACAAGCCGGTTGCGTGCAGTGTCCGCTCAATCATCGTGAACAGGATCGGCGTCCAAGCTGCGATCAGAAACCGGGAGGCGCGGCTGCCGCGGAACGCTGCCCAGCACATCGCGGCGAGATAGGTCGGAAGCAGCGGCAGGAAGGAAAGGTGATACAAATGGCCCGCGGGACCCCGAGCGAATTCGAACTGCAACGCGCACAATCCGCCGACGACCATCCCCAGTCCGGACACTGCTTTGAGCACGTGGCGCGCCCAAGGCGGCAGGGCTTCGGGTTCGAGAAAAGCATCGATGAAGAACCCGGTCAGACCGGCGGTTATAACGAACGACAGCTGGCTGGCGGTCGCCAGCAGTGAAACGGGCAGCACCACCAAGGCGGTGACGATCCCGCCGGTGGTTATCACCCAGATGAACCCCGTGACGGTCATCCCCGCATGGAGCAGCACGAACCGCTCGCGCAGCACCAGGAAGAAAAGCAGATCGAACAGGAACGGCATGACCAGCATGCCGGCGGCGACCGATACCAGAACCATGGCGATCAGCGCGACGCGCTGAACCCTCTCGGGTGCCAGGGCTGCCTCGCCCGCCAGGGTGACGGAATGGGGGCGATCGATGGCTACGATGTAGGCCCTGGTCTGGTCGGTAGCCATCGGGAGCGTGAGCCGGAATGTCTGGCTGGCCAAGCGAGGCCGCGCATCGGCCGCGCCATACTCGCGGATGCGCATGGTTCCGTCGAAGTCGAACGCCGCGATCTTCGCACCGGCGAATTTGGTCAGAGGGCTTGTGAAATAGCGGGGCGGGTGTGCCCGATCCCAATTTTCAAACCGCAACCAGGTGACCGCGCGCCCTCCGTCCATGGCGCCGGGGGTGCAGGTCCATGCGAGACGGCTCTCCGCTTGCTCCAGCGGAAGAAGAGCGTCCGAATACGCGCGACACACAGACGGCATGGAGGCCGCTCCCGCCGGAGCGGCAATCGCGAGCACGAATAGCAGCAGGGGGGCAAAAAGCCACCTCGCCACCGGACTGGCCATCAATGTCGCAGAGCGCCATGCCATATGGCGCGGTAGTCGGCGACCAACTTACAAGCGGTTAAAACCCCGGCAGCTTTCGCCCATCGGGACCGGACGCATCCGTCGCTAGGCGAGCGCCGCATCAAGATCGAGCAGGTCGTAGCCGAGCTCGCTCGCCACGGCCGGATAGGTCACGCGTCCGGCATGCACGTTGAGCCCTTGCGCCAAGTGCGGATCGGCCCGCATCGCGCCGCGCCACCCGAGCTCGGCAATCCTGAGCGCATGCGGCAAGGTCACGTTGTTGAGCGCGTAGGTGCTGGTGCGCGCTACCGCGCCGGGCATGTTGGCGACGCAATAATGCACCACGTCGTCCACGATATAGGTCGGTTCGTCATGCGTGGTCGCGCGGCTGGTCTCGAAGCATCCGCCCTGATCGATCGCGACATCCACCAGCACCGCGCCTGGCTTCATGCATTTCAGCATCGCGCGGGTGACCAGCTTGGGCGCGGCGGCGCCGGGGATCAGCACCGCGCCGATCACCAGGTCCGCGTCGCACACCGATTCCTCCAGATTCGCCTGGTTGGAAAAGCGCGTCTTGGCGCGGCTCTCGAAATGGGTGCCCACACGTTCGAGCACCTCGGGATTACGGTCGAGTATGGTGACGTCCGCGCCCAGCCCCGTGGCCATCTGCGCGGCATTGAAGCCCACCACGCCGCCGCCGATGACGATCACCTTGCCCGGCATCACGCCCGGCACGCCGCCCAGCAGCACGCCGCGCCCACCATGCGCCTTTTCGAGCGCGGTGGCACCGGCCTGGATGCTCATGCGCCCGGCGACCTGGCTCATCGGCTTGAGCAATGGCAGCGAGCGATCGGGCCCGGTCACGGTCTCGTAGGCGATCGCCGTCACGCCCGACTTGACGAGATCCGCGGTCTGCTCGGGATCGGGCGCGAGGTGGAGATAGGTGTAGAGGATCTGGCCTTCGCGCAATTGCGCGCGCTCCTCGGCCTGCGGCTCCTTGACCTTAACCACCATCTCGCAGTCCGAGAAGATCTGCGCGGCATTGTCGACGATGGTCGCGCCGGCCTTCGCGTATTCGGCATCGTAGGAGCCGATCCCCGCGCCCGCATTGGTTTCGATCCAAACCTCGTGCCCGGCGCCGACCAGCTCCTTGGCGCTCTCTGGCGTCAGGCCGACGCGATATTCGCGGTTCTTGATCTCGCGCGGGCAACCGATTCGCATGGTCCAGATCTCCTTTGGGCTTGTTCGTTACGGCTGAAACCGTGACGGTGCAAATCGGTGCCGCCACTCGCCAACCGACGCTTTGTGCAGCGGGCGACATGGTCGACTACGCCAAGCCTCGCAAGCCTCGAAAAGGCGCTTCGCCTCCAGCCGAGCTGCCCCGCTGCGGGCGGCGTGCGAACATGGACGCCGTCTAGACGCCGCCTGCTTCATGGAAAGCCCGAGGCTCAGGCGTTCAGTCGGATGTGGGCGCGAACAGTGACAGGTCGATCGATTCGCCGGCCGCCTGCAGCCCGGCATCGCTGCCGTGGAGGAAATCGCCCATGTGGTAGCCCTCGCGCATCTGCTCTGGGTCGGCGGGATCGGCGAAGGCGGTGTCGAGCCGCACGATTGCGTCGAACTCACCACTCGTCAGGATCCATTCGTTGACCGTCTGGCGCGCCGCCTCGCCCTCCTCCGTCCAGTAGGATGCGCCCTTGTAGGGGCCGATGGGCGAGCCGATGACCTTGATACCCTTGTCGTGCGCGCGGGCGATCAGCTGCCGGTAGCCGGCGATCATCTGCTCGGGCGTGATCTCCGGCTGGTCGAGGGTGAGCCCGCCAAGGCCGCCGGCCGTTGGCCCGTAGCGATTGCCGATATCGTTGATGCCTTCGAAGATGATGAGATGCGTGACATTGGGCAGGGTCAGCACGTCCTCGTCAAAGCGGGCGAGCGCGCTTTCGCCCATGCCCGGGCTGAGCACGCGATTGCCGCTGATGCCCGCATTGGCCACGGCATAGTCCATCCCCGCTTCCTGGAGCCGATTGGCGAGGATATCGGGCCAGCGCCGGTTTGCGCCGGACGTGGAGCCGACCCCATCCGTGATCGAATCGCCGAATGCGACGATGGTGCCGGGCGATTCGGGCGAGAAGGTCTCGACCAGGGCGAGAAAGGCGCGGACCTGCGCGGTGGAGGCAGGCTCGAAGTGCTCACCCACATGATTGCCGGGCGGGGAGACCGCCAGCATGTCCAGTCCGGTGAGGTGGCAGGTGCACGGACCGGTCGGCTCGGGCAGGTAGAACTCCACCTTCACCCGCGACAGATCGGGCAGGTCGAGTTCCACCGCATCGCTGACGAAGGGGCTCCCTCGCGGGATGACCGCGCCCGCCTCGGCGCCGAAGGTGAGCGGCCGGTTGGTGCCCGCGATCTCCTCGCCCGCATCGTCGATCCGCACGATGCGCGCCTCGCCGATTGCCAGCGGCGCGGGGCCGTAGCGATTGGTGAAGCGCACCCGCACCTTCTCGCCGCCTTCCGAGATGCGCAACACCTGGCTCAGCGTCACGTCGTCATAGCTGGCGGCGGCGAAGGGGCCTTCGGTGCCCAGCGGCGCATGTGGCGGGGCGGTCCAGCTGCCCACCCACCGGGCCTCGGCCGGCGCGGCCATGGCGAGGCCCAGCAGCAGCGCGGCGATTGCGAGCTTGTTGATGAAGTGCATCCGCAGCGCTCCCCGCAATGCTCGTTGTGCCAGCGAGAGCGCCAGAAGCAAGGCGCTCAACAGCGCCGCCGCGACGGTCTTGTCGATGAGGTTCATGCTCGGCCTTCCTGCTTCCTCTGCCAAGCGGCTGCGCGTTCGCCGGCGCGCCTGCCGTTCGGCCGGACGATGCCAGCGGGGCGCTCGTTAGGGAAGGACTTCGATGCGACGGCCTCGCGGCGCAGCGGGCAGAAAGCGGAGGGCGGCTTTCGGCCCATTGCAGCCGTTCGTTGAAGCGTCGGGCGCCTCCAGAACCAGCCCTCAACCAAAAGTCCTACGCCGCAGAGCGATGGCGGCTAGCGGGCGAGCGAGATCGCGTCTCCACCTGTGCCGATGGCCGTCGGTGTGATGGCAGCCCAGGTCAGACCTGTTAACGCTGCGAGCACGAATGTCTCGACGAAGAACTGCCCTTCGGCGGCAAAAGCCATTGCCCAAGTGTCATCGATCCAGAAACTAAACAGGCCCGTGGCGACGACACGCCCCCTCATCAGCAGCATGATGACGATGAATGCCACGATGCGACGAGCCTTCGAGCCGTCAAGAGATGGCCACATCAGATAGATCAGGACAAAGGAGGCAATTGTCGGCTCGATGAACATGCCATAGATATATTTGTAGACATAAATGCCGTAAGGCATGGTGTGTACTTCAGGTGCCTCGGTAAGTTGCAAGCCACTGGTGACCAGACCCGCAATGGACACCAGCATCGGCAGCAGCCCGAAATAGCCGATGGCGCTCCCGACGACGACCGCCGCCAGCAGCAGAACAGGCCGATGTGATCCGATCTTGCGGGCGATGATGACGGCGATGGCGCCGCTGTAGAAGGCGAGCAGCGTGTTGGGCAGACGGGTCATCAGCAGGTAGACCCAGCGCAGATCGATCCACCCATCGGAGACGATATTGTCGACGACGATGACGCGAACCGTTTCCTGCAGAAAGACGATCAGCAGTCCGAAGATCGCGGCGGCAAGCACGGTATTGCGCTTGTCGAGATACCAGCCTGCCAGGTGACAAGCGTACACCATCGCCGCCAGCCGCACGACCTGCCCGACATACCTCGCCCATGTGGGGACATCGCCATCATTCGGGTAGGGTATGCCGAGGTGCGCGATGGCAAGGTCGTGTGAGCCCAGACCAAGAAATGCGGTGATGAGCAGCCCGAAGGCCAGGATGACCACGTTTCTGACGGAAAGCTCCACTCGCGGGACCGGCTGCACGTTCGTCATGGAATGCCTTTGATTTGAAGCCGGTGTGTTGCTCCTATAAGGCACCTTGCGGAGAGGCAATGACCATTCGGGTGCAAGCAGCAAGACCAGGGGCGGCCGCTTTCGCCAAGCTCCGGCGGAAAGCGGACACTTTCCTCCCCACGATTGCGCAAACCACCAGACCCAGCCACCCGCTCGGCCGCAATCCTAAAGCGGATTGCCGTCGCGGTCGCGGTAGATCTCGCGGCGGCCGACATGGTTGGCGGGGCCGACGAGGCCTTCGCCCTCCATGCGCTCGATCCACTTGGCGGCGGTGTTGTAGCCCACGCCCATCTGGCGCTGGAGCCACGATCCGCTGGCCTTCTGGTTCTCGATGACGATCTGGATGGCCTGGCGGTACTTGCGCTCTTCGGGATTGTCGGATCCGGTGAGATCGTCCTCGAAGCCGAAGGGGCTGTCCTCGGGCTCCTCGGTTACCGAATCGACGTAAGCCGGCTGGCCCTGGCCGCGCCAGTGCTGGGCCACCCGCTCCACCTCCTCGTCCGAGACGAACGGGCCGTGGACGCGGATGAGCGCGCCCGAGCTCGGCTTGTAGAGCATGTCGCCCTTGCCCAGCAGCTGCTCGGCGCCCTGCTCGCCGAGAATGGTGCGACTGTCGATCCGGCTGGTCACGTGGAAGCTGACGCGGGTGGGCAGGTTGGCCTTGATGACGCCGGTGATGACGTCCACCGAGGGGCGCTGCGTCGCCATGATGAGGTGGATGCCGGCCGCGCGGGACTTCTGGCTGAGGCGCTGGATCAGCACCTCGATCTCCTTGCCCACGGTGACCATGAGATCGGCAAGCTCGTCGACGATGAGCACGATCTGCGGCAGGACTTCAAGGTCGAGCTGTTCCTCCTCGATCAGCTCCTCGCCCGTCTCGGGGTCGAAGCCGGTCTGCACGCGGCGACCGAGCGGCTTGCCCTTGGTGGCGGCGGCGCTGACCTTGTCGTTGAACCCGGCAAGGCTGCGCACGCCGATATCGCTCATCATCCGGTAGCGACGCTCCATCTCCTCGACCGCCCATTTGAGCGCGCGCACCGACTTGGCAGGCTCGGTGACGACGGGCGAGAGCAGGTGCGGGATGTCGTCATAGCTCTTGAGCTCGAGCACCTTGGGATCGACCAGGATCAGCCGCACCTCGGCCGGGGTGAAGCGGTACAGCAGCGAGAGCAGGATGGTGTTGAGGCCCACCGACTTGCCCGAACCGGTGGTGCCGGCGACGAGCAGATGCGGCATGGCGGCAAGGTCGGCCACGATCGGCTCGCCGGCAATGTCCTTGCCCAGGATCATCGGCAGATTGCCCTTGGATTCGGCAAAGGCCTCCGAGGCGACCAGCTCCTTGAAGCTGACCGTCTGGCGCTTGGCATTGGGCAGCTCGATGCCCATCACCGTGCGGCCCGGGATGGAGGAGACGCGCGCCGAGACCGCGCTCATGTTGCGGGCGATATCCTCGGCCAGGCCGATAACGCGCACCGCCTTCGTGCCGGGCGCGGGCTCCAGCTCGTACATGGTCACGACGGGGCCGGTGCGCACCGCGGTGACCTCGCCCTTGACGTTGAAATCCTCGAGCACGCTTTCGAGCAGGCGGGCATTGCTCTCCAGCGCGGACTTGTCGAGCTTGGGGCCATTGTCCGCCGGCGCATCGGTCAGCAGGTCGAGACCGGGCAGCTCGTAGGCGGCGAACAGATCCTTCTGCCGCACCGCCGGGAGCGCGGCGGGGCGCGGCGGGGCGGAGGGATCGCTGATCTCGGGCGGCTTGCGCTCGGGCTGGTTGGCCTCGACCAGGGGCGCAGGGCGGCGCTCGGCCGGCGCGCGGCGCGCGGGCCGCACGCGCTCGCCTTCCGCTTGCGCTTCCGTTTCCGTTTCCGGAGCGGAGGCACGCGGGCGACGGACCATGCGCGGCAGGCTGACCAGCTGGGCCCAGTCGAGCGCGAAGACCCGCGCGGCCAGCAGCGCCCCGCCGATAAGCGCGACGAGGCCGAGGCCGAGCATCACCCAGAAGGCATATTGCGGCGGCGCGAGGCCGGCCAGCGCGCTGATCCCCGCATGGCCCAGCAGGCCGGCCAGCCCGCCCGGCGAGGCCGGCAGGTCCCAGTCGCGCGCGGTGGTGACGAGCGCGAGCACGGTGGAGAGCAGCGCCATGGCCAGCAGCAGCAGCGCCGCCGTGCGCCACCAGCGCCCGCCCGACATCGCCGACCCGGATTCGCCCTTGCCGTCGGCCGTGTCCTCAACCGAGGCGTCACGCCACAGCTTGCGGCCGAAGGCATAGAGCAGCGGCACGAACAGACCGGCCATGAAGCCGAAGGCGATGAGCGCGCGGTCGGCGGCGAAGGCGCCCGGGCGGCCCATCCAATTGGCCACCGGTCCACCCGCGGCGGTCGACCAGGAAGGGTCGGTCTGGTGGTAGCTGACGAGCGCGAGGGCGAGGAACAAAGCGGCGGCGAACAGCAGCACCGCGCCCGTCATCTGCCCGACGCGCGCGATCGAACGGCGCAGCGCCGCGCGCCAATCGACGGGGGTGGCGGCTTTGCGCGCCTGCGTGGCCATGCCTAATGTTCCTCTTTCGTCCGCCAGCGTTCCGGTGCGGGGCATATTCGCCGCGGCGGGGCTGGCCGTCAAGAATCGTGGATTGCGTAGTCTAGCGCGCCGCGAGGCTCGTGGTGAGGGGAAGGTTGGCGGGGCCAGGCGGGATGGCGGTCAGCGGACGAGGCCATCGATCGCCGCCCAGTGCAGGCTGGCCTCACCCGGCGGAGCCAGGCGGCGGGCCCTGGCGCATGTCATGCCGCCAAGCGCGATGACCGGCAGGCCTGCGCGGGCGGCGAGCAGGCGGAACCCGATCGGCCCCAGCGAAGACGCGCCCGGATGCGAGCGCGTGGGGAAGACCGGCGAGAGCAGCACGGCATGGGCGCCAGCACGGCGCGCCCGAGCGATCTCGCGCAGATCGTGCGCCGTGGCGAGGCGCAGCAGGCCGGCGCGGCGGGGGCCGAGCGCGCGTGGGGGCGCGTAAATGCCGTCCGCACCCCAGGCGTGCGCCGTGGTGCCCGGCCCGGCGAGGATCACCAGATGGCTGCGTGCCCGGGCCAAGCGCGCCAGCTGGCGGAATCGCGCGTGCCGCTCTGGGGGCGGCAGGTGGTAGTGGCGGTAGATGAAGCCGCCGCCGCGCGGCAGGCGGGCGAGCGCGCTCTCGAGCAGCGCATCGTTGCGCGCGTCCGATAGCAGCCAGAGGCGGGGCAGGGGTTCGTCTGGGGGCTCGTCTCGGGAATGGTCGGGGGGCTGGTCAGCGGGCATGGCGCGGCTATAGCGCGCGCATGCAGGCAGAAGCAGCCACGCGGCTCGAAGAAATCAACGCACGCATCGCGAAGGCCTGCGCCATCGCCCAGCGCGCGCCCGACAATGTGACGCTGGTGGCGGTGAGCAAGACGCATCCCGCCGAGGCAATCGAGCCGCTGATCCGCGCCGGGCAACGCGTCTTCGGCGAGAATCGCGTGCAGGAGGCGCAAGGCAAATGGCCCGGCCTGCGCGCGCTTTATCCCGATATCGTGCTGCACATGGTCGGGCGGCTGCAATCGAACAAGGCGGACGAAGCGGTGGCGCTGTTCGACTGCATCCACTCGCTCGACCGGGCGAGCCTGGTCGAGGCGCTCGGCAAGGCGATGGAGAAGGCGGGCAAGCGCGTACCCTGCTTCGTGCAGGTCGATATCGGCGAGGAACCGCAGAAGGGCGGCTGCCCCATTCCCGCGCTGCCGGCGCTGCTGGAGGAGGCGCGGGAGGCCGGCATTCCGCTCGCGGGGCTGATGTGCGTGCCGCCGGCCGGCATCGAGCCTGCGCCCTTTTTCGCCCTGCTCGACAAGCTGGCGCGCGAGCATGGGCCGGCTGACGGCTCCTGGGGCCGCAGCATGGGCATGAGCGGCGATTTCGAGACCGCGTGCCTCTTGGGCGCCACGCATGTGCGGGTGGGAACAGCGCTGTTCGGAACGCGAGAGGCGTAGCGGCCTGTCGCGAGGATGGATCGGCAGGCGTCGCCACCGGACCGGAAGTGACGCCGCGGCGCAGAATTGACGACATCGAGGCCTCAGCACGCGCCTGCGAAATTGTCCGACAGCAGCGCAATTGCACAATAAGGCTTGTTGCTGAACCGGTCCGGGGAGATGCCTCTGTCGCGAGATGAAGGTGATTCGCGGGCGGCATCGCCGTTCGCGTCTGCTTCGCACTCAGGGGGCCCGGCTTGTCGACTCTTCTCTATCCGACCACGCTGGTCGAGGTCGGCGTGGCGCTGCTCCTGCTGCTCCTCGCCGCGCTTTGGCCGCACCGCGCGGCACGGGCTCTCGCAAGGATCGAAGCGCGGCTGAAGCACGTGCCGACCTCGCTCGGCATGCAATTGCTGGTGGTCGGCCTGTTCGCGGTGCTCCTGCGGGCCGCGTTCCTGCCCTGGCTGGGCGCTTCGGTTCCGCTGATCCCGGACGAATACAGCCTGGTGCTCCAGGCGCAGACTTTCGTCGAGGGGCGGCTGGCCAATCCGGTCCATCCGATGTGGCCGCATTTGCAAGGCATGCATGTCAACCAGATCCCGGCCTATGCCTCGATGTACTTTCCCGGGCGCGGACTGCCGATGGTGCCGGGCATCTTGCTGTTCGATTCGCCATGGCTCGGCGTGTGGCTCAGCTTCGTGCTGTTCGCCATGAGCACCGTGTGGATGCTGCGCGGCTGGATGGACCCGCGCTGGGCGCTCCTGGGCGGCATGCTCGTCGTCCTGAGGCTGGGGGCGGCGAGCTACTGGATCAATTCCTATTGGGGCGGCGCCTTTGCCGCCACGGGCGCCATGCTGGTGTTCGGCGCGCTGCCGAGGCTGGTGAAACGGCCGCGCTGGAGCATCGGCCTGCTGCTGGGGCTGGGCGCGCTGATCCTGATGACCACCCGGCCCTATGAAGGCGCCATTTTCTGCGCGGCCGCGGGCCTCTTGTTCCTGCCGCGCCTGTGGCGCACAGGCTGGCCGAACCTGCGCCTGGTTGCGACGCGCGCGGGCATCCCGCTGGCCGCCTGCGTTGTGCTCGGCGCATTGGCGATCACCCAATATAACGAGGCGACGACGGGGGACGCGCTCACCACTCCCTACGACGTCAATCGCGAGATGTACGCGATCGCGCCCGCTTTCCTGATATCGCCACCTGTTGCGCAGTCGGACCGATCGTTCGCGGTGCCCGCCCATTATCCGGCCTTGTACGAAGAAGAGGCGGAAGAATATTTGCGGGCGAAGGACTCGACGGCGTACCTGCTGTCGCTGGAACTGCGGAAGCTGTACCTGGCGTTCCAGTTCTATGTCGGCTTCGCCATGGCCATACCCTTCCTGGTGGGCCTGTGGGCCTCGCGCCGCGACCTGCCGGTGATCGGAACAATGGTGGCCGTTTTCGCCGGACACACGCTGACGACCTGGGCGCTCGCGCATTATGTGGCGCCGATCTTCCCTGTCCTGCTGTTGATCACCATGCGCGGGCTGGTGGTGCTCGGCCGCTGGACCTTGGCGGACAGGCCGGTGGGCTATGTCTATTCGCGCGGGGTCTTTCTGGCCGTGGCAGCGCCGCTGCTGGTGTTGCTCAGCCATTTGACCACCGGGCGGCCCGCAATCGCGCACAATTCCTCGGACCTGCCGTGCTGCACGCTGGTGCAGGCGAACGAGCACAGCGAAGTGATCGAGCGGCTGAAAGGCCTGCCGGGGCGCGACCTTGTGGTGGTGCAGCACGATGCGTTCTACCCGTTCCGCAAGGAGATGGCGTATAACGAGCCCGATATCGACGCATCGCCGGTGGTCTTCGCCCACAGCCTGAGCGAAGCGGCGGACCGGCGCCTGCTCGCCTATTTCCGGAACAGGCGGCTGTGGACGTTGCGCTTTACCGCGGATGGATATGCGCTGGAGCCGCTCGCGCGATAGTCCGTCGGGATCGGCGCGGTTCGCGCATCGGCTTGCCGATCCGGGTGACGGGAGTTGACGCGGCCGATCGATGCGGCTTCATGCCGCACCTGTTCCACTTACATCGGGATCGGCCCATGCCGCGCCAATTCGTCATCCGGACCATCCTGCTCGCCATGGCTGCCGGCGCCGCGCTGCCAGTTCCGGCGGGCGCGCAGGGCCAGGACGATCCTTATGGAGCCTGCGCGGCGCTGAGCGATGATGCGCGCCGGCTGGATTGCTTCGACACCACTTATGCCGAAAGCCAGTCCTCGCGCGCCTCGCGCGAGCGCGCGGCGGCCGAGCAGGCGCAGCGCGCCGAGGAACGACGCACGCAGGAATTCGGCCTCTCCCCATCCGAGCGGCGCGAGCGGCGCGAGGAGGTGGCGGCGGCCGATCCGGTGGCTGGCCAGAATGCCACAAGGGCGCAGGAAGACGCCCGGCGGGCGGGCGATTTCTCGCTCGGCGCCACGGTTGCGGAGATCAGGCAGGGCGGCACGCGCAACCAGATCCTCCTGCTCGACAATGGCCAGCTGTGGCGCCAGACGAGCGGCTCCACGCTGCGCGCTTCCGTGAAGGAAGGCTGGACAGGAACGATCACCCGCCATTGGAGCGGCGCTTACGAGATGCGCTTCGACGGGCGCAGCGGCTATCTGAGGCTGGAGCGCATCCAGTAGGGATGGTTTGCCGCGTGAGCGGACCTATTCGGCCGCGGCCTTTTCCTCCTCGCCCTCAGTGTCCGGCTCGCCGGCGGCGATGGCTTCGAGCAGCGCCTGCTCCACGCGGCGCAAGCGGTCTTCGGACCTGATCTTGCCGCCCAGCAGGTCGGTTACGTAGAAGGTATCGACCGCGCGCTCGCCATAATGGGTGATGTGCGCCGAATTGATGATCAGCGTCTCCTCGAACATCGCGCGGGTCAGGCGGTTGAGCAGCGCCGGACGGTCGGTGGCGTTGACCTCGATCACGGTGAAGCGGCGCGATGCCTCATTGTCGAAGAACACGCGCGGCTCGACATGGAAATGCTCGGCCCGGCGGCGCGGCAGCGGACGCCGGGCGAGCTGGGGCACGAGCTCGATCGTGCCCGCGAGCGCATCCTTGATCGCCTGTTCCAGACGGTCGATCTGCGCCTGTTCCTTGAACGGCCGGCCGAGCGGGTCCTGCACGAGGAAATTGTCGACCGCCTTGCCCACCCGCGTGGTGTGGATGCGCGCATCGATGATGTTGCCACCGGCCAGGTGGATCGCTCCCGCAATGCGGAAGAACAGGCCCGGATGGTCCTCGCCCATGACGGTGACGAGCGTGGCGCCGCGCGCCGAATAATATTGGCAGTGGATCGACAATTTGTGCTCGAGCCGCCGCGCCTCGAAATAATGCGGCAGGTTGAGGGCGATGATGTCTTCCGGCTCGCCCAGCCAGTAATCGGTGTCGAAGCGGTCCTCCAGGTCGTCGATGAGATGCGCCTGGTCGCCCAGCAGTTCGGCAACGCGGACGAGCTTGCGCTTGACCCGCTCTTCGCGCCCGTAGCTGCGATCGCCGGGGCGCAGGTGCTCTTCGGTGAGCGTGAACAGATCGCCCAAGAGCTGCCGCTTCCAGCTGTTCCAGATGCCGGGCCCGACCGCGCGAATATCCACTACGGTGAGGACGAGCAGCTGGCGCAGCCGCTCGAGATTTTCGACTTCTGCGCTGAAGTCGTCGATCGTCTTGGGATCGGCAAGGTCGCGCTTGAAGGCGGTGGCGCTCATCAGCAGATGGTGGCGCACCAGCCAGGCGACGAGCTCGGTCTCCTCCTGGCTCAGCCCCAGCCGCGGGCACAGCTTCTGTGCGACCTCGCCGCCGAGCACCGAATGGTCCCCGCCGCGACCCTTGGCGATGTCGTGCAGCAGGGTGGCGACGTAGAGCACGCGGCGGAAAGCGAGCTTGGGGAAGATGCCGGTGGAGAGCGGGTGGTCCTCGGGCAGCTCCCCGCGCTCGATCCGGCTGAGCAGGCCGATCGCGCGGATCGTGTGCTCGTCCACCGTGTAATGGTGGTACATGTCGAACTGCATCTGCGCGCTGACCTTGCCGAAATCGGGGATGAAGCGGCCGAACACGCCGGCCTCGTTCATCCACCTGAGCACGGTCTCGGGATCGTTGCGGCCGGCCAGCAGGTCGAGGAACAGCGCGTTGGCGCGCGGGTCCTTGCGGACCTTGCCCTTGATGAGCCGCGCGTCGCGGCGGGCCATGCGCATCGCCTCGGGGTGGATCTTGAGCCCCTCGCGCTCAGCCAGGCTGAAGATTTCGATCAGGCGCACCGGATCGGCGCGGAACCAATCGTCTGCCGGGACCGTCAGCTTGTCCGCCTCGATCGGATAGTCGCCCAGCTTGCGCGGCCGCAGACGCTGGCGCAGCGCGCTGGGGCTGAGCCCCCGGCGCAGCGTATCGACCAGCGCGTTGCCGCTGGTCCTGCCCGCCTGCCGCTCTTCGAAATGGGCGAGGAACAGGCCGGAAAGGTGCCCGACATGGCGCGCCTGGAGGAAGTAGAACTGCATGAAGCGCTCGACCGCGCGCCGGCCCGGCCGGTCGGCATAATTCATGCGCCGCGCCACTTCGCGCTGCAGGTCGAAGGTCAGGCGGTCCTCGGGCCGGCCGGTGATGGTGTGCAGATGCGCGCGCACCGCCAGCATGAAGCCTTCGGCACGGCGGAAGCTCAGATATTCGGCGCGGGTGAACAGGCCCTTCTCGACGAGCTCGGCCGCGCTTCTCACCCGGTGCACGTACTTGCCGATCCAGTAGAGCGTCTGCAGGTCCCGCAGGCCCCCCTTGCCGTCCTTGATGTTGGGCTCGACCACGTAGCGCGAATCGCCCATGCGCTTGTGCCGCGCGCCGCGTTCGGCCAGCTTCTCGCGCACGAACTGGCCTTCAGAGCCGGGCACCACCTCGCTCCAGAAGCGATGGCTGGCGGTGCGGTAGACGTCCTGATCACCCCACAGGAAGCGCCCCTCGAGCAACGCCGTGCGAATAGTGAGATCGGCCCGGGCCATGCGCACCATCTCGTCGAGGGAGCGCGTGGAATGGCCCACCGTTAGGCCGAGGTCCCATAGGTAATAAAGGATCGCCTCGACCACCTGCTCGCACCAGGAGGTCGGCTTGTGGGGCGTGATGAAGCCGACATCGACATCCGAATGCGGCGCCATCTCGCCGCGCCCGTAGCCGCCCACCGCGACGATAGTCATCCGCTCCCCGCTGCTGGAATTGGCGCTGGGATAGAGGTCTTGCGTGACATGGTCGTAAAGCACGCGGATCAGCTGGTCGGTGAGGAAGGCGTGGCCGTGCGAAATCTCGTAACCGGCCGAGGGCTTCTCGGCCAACCGGCGCGCCAGCTCCGCGCGGCCGGCGGCGAGCGCTTCCCGCAGCAGCGCCACGACCTCCGGACGCGCTTTCTCCACGCCCTTCGCGCTCACGGCCTCGGCGATGGCGGCGGAAAGACGCCGACGCTCGATGACCGCGCGCTGGTGAGGGATGCGGATCACGCTCATTCTTGCTCCGAGATAGGGCGCGCGCGGTTGCAAGGAAAGCGCGGCGCTGCCTCGCCCGGGGCTTTCGCGCGCGGGCGTGCTGTGCCAAAGCCCCGCCGAGAAGCGGAAGCGGCCAAAGCGAGGCGATAACGGACATGCTGGACGCATTGGCAAATGGGGCCGGCGCTGCAGCCGGCGAGGTGCTGCGCTGGAGCGATCTGGGGCTCACCCCGGGCATCGAGCTCGGCTTCTTCACCCTGCGCTGGTATTCGCTGGCCTACCTTGCGGGCATCCTGCTCGGCTATTGGCACCTCTCGCGCATGATCAAGGCGCCGGGCAGCCCGATGGCGCAGCGGCACGCGGACGATCTGTTCTTCTACTGCACGCTCGGCATCATTCTGGGCGGGCGGCTGGGCTATGCCACCTTCTACCAGCCCGAATTATGGGGCAGCCTGGCCATCTTCCAGCTGTGGAATGGCGGCATGAGCTTCCACGGCGGCGTCCTCGGCGTGCTGGTGGCGATCGCCTTTGTCGCCTGGCGCAACGGGCTCTCCTTCCTCCGCATCTGCGACTACATTTCGGTGAACGTGGGCTTCGGCATGCTGTTCGGGCGGCTGGCGAACTTCGTCAACGGCGAGCTGTGGGGCCGGCCGACCGACGTGCCCTGGGCGATGATCTTCCCCACCGATCCGCTCGGCCTGCCGCGCCATCCGAGCCAGCTTTACGAGGCCGGGCTCGAAGGTCTGCTGGTGATCGCGGTGATGCTGCCGCTGTTCTGGTTCACGCGGGCGCGCTGGCGGCCCGGCCTGCTGGTGGGCGTGTTCACCGCACTGATCGCGTCGGCGCGCTTCACCGTGGAATTCTTCCGTCAGCCCGACGCGCAGCTGACCGAATTCGCCCTGCGCACCGGGCTCAGCATGGGCCAGTGGCTGAGCATTCCGCTGATCCTGGCTGCGCTGGCGCTGGTCGGCTGGGCATTGTCGCGCAAGCCCGCAGGCGACGGGCGCCAGCCGCAGCACGCCTGAACCCGCGCGTGGCCGGGGGGGAGCCGCAAGGCGCAGCTGCGGGAACGGCAGCCAGAGGAATTGGAGGCGGCCGATTGCGCGACCTGGCGGACCATTTCCGCCGGCTGATCGCTTCGACCGGGCCGATCAGCCTGGCGCAGTTCATGGCCGAATCGAACGCGCATTATTATGCGCATCGCGATCCGCTTGGCGCGGCCGGCGACTTCGTCACCGCGCCCGAGATCAGCCAGATGTTCGGCGAACTCATCGGATTGTGGCTGGCCGATATCTGGCGGCGGGCCGGTTCGCCGGCGAATGTGCATTACGTGGAGCTCGGCCCCGGGCGCGGCACTTTGGCGCGCGATGCCTTGCGCGCCATGGCGGCCTTCGGCCTGGCGCCCGGCGTGCACCTGGTGGAAGCCAGCCCCGCTTTGCGCGAGCGGCAGGCGAGCCTGGTGCCGCAGGCGCACTTCCATGGCGATCTCACCTCGCTGCCCGAGGATGGCCCGCTGCTCCTCGTCGCCAACGAGTTCTTCGATGCGTTGCCGGTGCGGCAGCTCGCCATGACCACGCAGGGCTGGCGCGAGGTGATGGTGGATTGCGACCAGGCGGGCCGCTTCGTCCGCGTCGCCGGAACGCAGCCAATGGACGCTGCGGTGCCGGCAGAACGGCGCGCGGCGACCGAAGGCACGCTGATCGAGACCTCGCCCGCCGCCGCTGCACTGATGGGCGAAGTGGCGCGGGTTCTGTCGGCGCAAGGCGGCGCGGCGCTGATCGTCGACTATGGCTACACCGCGCCGGTGTACGGGCCCACGCTGCAGGCGGTGCGCGCGCACGAGAAGGTCGATGCGCTGGCCATGCCCGGCGCGGCGGACCTCTCCGCGCATGTCGACTTCGCCGCCTTCGCTGCCATCGCGCAGGCGCAGGGCTGCCGCTGGCTGGGCACGGCCGAGCAGGGCGCCTGGCTGCGCGCGCTCGGCATCGATGCGCGTGCCGCGGCGCTGGCCCGTGGGGCGCCGGGTCGGGCGGACGAGATCGCCGCCGCCCGCGATCGGCTCGTGGGGGCAGCGCAGATGGGTGCGCTGTTCAAGGTGCTGGGCCTCATCGCGCCGGGCTGGCCGGATGGGGCGGGATTTCAGGTCTAGCTGTATGTCATAAGCCCGGCCGGTGAAGTGCCGAGGCAAGTGGCGGGCTGGTGATGGCTAGCCGACCGTGATCGGCAAGTTGGCGGCCTGCTTGCAAACGTTCCTTCGTTGCGGACGGTCAGGGGCGCGCACTTGATCTTCACAGAAGGCATAGAGGCTAAAATAATCAACTCGCGGGGCTGATGCTCGCTTTGTGCGTTGTGGGCGCAAACCGGATTTTCACGGCATCCAGGAGGCCAGATTGGCAGAAGTGCGAAACGGCCAAAGTACGCATTCAAGCTTCATTGCGCGCGTGCTGACGGTGCTCGCCCTGGTGAGCCTGTTCTTCCTGCTATGGCAGCTACGCACAATGCTGCTGCTGGTATTCGGCGCGGTCGTTGTGGCGGTGATCCTCCGCGCGATGGCGGCGCCGATCGCCCGCTACACGCCTGTGCGTGAAGGCATGGCGGTTGGGATCAGCGTCATTGCCATTCTTGCCGTGCTGGGGGTGGTCTTCTGGCTGTTCGGCTCGCAGATTTCCGGACAGCTGGGCGAGCTGACATCGATCCTGCCGAGCGCTTGGCAGGGGTTGGAGCAACGGCTGGCGCAGGTGGGCCTCGATGGCAGCCTGCAGCAGATCGTCGACAATGTCGGCGACAGCGCCGGTTCCGCCGTGACGCAGGCCGGGCGCTTCGCACTCGCCTTGGGCGGCGGCATTGCCGATGCGCTGGTGGTGGTGGTTGGCGGCATCTATCTGGCGGCGCAGCCAGGCATGTATCGGCGCGGTGCCGTGAAGCTGGTGCCGATCCACCGCCGCGACGCGGCCGCCGACGCGCTGGACAAGAGCGGCAAAGCACTCCGCCTCTGGCTCAAGGGCCAGCTTATCTCGATGGCTGTGGTGGGAACGCTGACTGGGCTGGGCCTGTGGCTGATTGGCGTGCCGGCCGCATTGGCGCTGGGGTTGCTTGCCGCTCTGCTTGAATTCATCCCACTGGCCGGCCCGATCATCGCGGCCGTACCCGCGCTGTTGCTGGCGCTGGCGCAGGGCCCGACCATGGCGCTGTGGACGCTCGGCCTTTATGCGATTGTGCAGCAGGTGGAGGGCAATGTGCTGCAACCCCTGGTGCAGCAATATGCGGTGGACCTGCCGCCGGTGATCCTGCTCTTTTCGCTCCTGGGCTTCGGCCTGCTGTTCGGAGTAACGGGCGTCATCCTGGCCGCGCCGCTAACGGTGGTTGCTTATGTGCTGGTGAAGCGCCTGTACGTGGAGGAAGGGCTCGAGCACCAGCACCCTGACCCATCTGGCAGCCATTGAGGACAGGTGATTGCGATGTCAGGGCTGAGCGCGGGGCCAAATGGGCTGGCCATCGCGTACTCCGCCGGGTGGCTCTCAATCCCCAATTCGCGCGCCCAGCGCCTCGGCCGCCTGTGCCGGGGTTCGCTTATCCTGCGTGCGGTCGACCGAATAATTGGCTTCGCGCATCGCTTCTACGGGGATCGCGCCCATTAGCGGGCGCAAGGCGGCGAGAAAGGCACGGTCTTCGGCGCGGCCGGGGGTGACGAGCAACAGCGCATCGTAGCCGGGCAGCGCGCCGCGCGGATCCTCGAGCAGCACGAGATTGTCGGCGGCGATGCGCCCGTCGGAGGAGAAAGCGGTGATGATGTCGGCCTCGCCGCTCAGCAGCGCGTCATACATGAAGGTGGCGGTGAAATTGCGCAGGCGGGCGAAATTGAGGCCATAGGCGTCGCGCACGCGGGTCCATTCGGGCCGCTCGAAGAATTCGACATCGCCGCCGGCCACGAGGCTGCGCGTGCGCGGCGCGAGATCGGCCAGCGAGGTGACGCCGAGCGCGGCAGCACGCTCGGGGCGCATGGCGAAGGCATAAGCATTCTCGAAGCCGAGCGTGCCCATGACGCGCGTCCCGCTGGTCTCCTCCTCCCATGCGGCGATGCGCGCGATCATCGCCTCGCGCGGCAAGGGCTCCGAGCGGCCCATGGCATTGGCCCAGATCGTGCCCGAATAATCGACATAGACGTCGATCGCCCCGCTGGTGAGCGCGTCATGGATTACCGCCGAGCCGAGGCCTTCGCGATATTCGACCGCGAAGGCGGCATCCTCCAGCCGCTGGCCGATGAGGCGCGCGAGAATGTATTGTTCGGCGAAGTTCTTGGCGCCGACCACCACCACGTCGCGTTCTCCCGCCCGCGTGGCCACGAAGGCGGCGGCCAAGCCGGCGAGCGCCAGGCCGATCCCCACCCAGGCAAGGGCGGGCTGGCGGGTGGCGAGCCCGCGCTCGACCAGGCCGAACAGCGCGTCCGCCACCAGCGCCAGCGCGGCCGAGGCGAAGCAGCCGGCGAGCACCAGCGCCCAGTTCTGCGTCTGCAGGCCGGCAAAGATCGGGTCACCCAAGCTGCGCTGGCCGATCGTGGTGGCGAGCGTGGCGGCGCCGATGGTCCAGACAGACGCGGTGCGGATGCCGGCCATCACGTAAGGCGCGGCGAGCGGCGCCTCGACCAGGCGCAGCTTCTGCCAGGCGGTCATGCCCACGCCATCGGCCGCCTCGAGCGCGCCCGGATCAATATTGGCCTGCGCGGTGACGGCGTTGCGCAGGATCGGCAGCAGCGCGTAGAGCGACAGCGCCAGCCAGGCCGGAAGGAAGCCCAGCGTCGGCAAGTCCGGCCCGAACAGCGCGCGCAAGGCCAGCAGCACCGGGAAGAACAGCGCCAGCAGGGCAAGCGCGGGGATGGTCTGGACGAGGCTGGCGAAGCCCAGCGCGACACGCGCCACAGCGGCCGAGCGGGTGGCCCAGACCGCCAGCGGCAGCGCGATGAGGATGCCGAGCGCAATCGCCGCCGCGCTCAGCAGCACGTGGTCGGCGAGTTGGGGCCCCAGGCGGGAGAGCGCGGCGAGGAGCTCGTTCATACGCCCGGCCCAACGCCCGAGCCTGCGTCCAAGCCCGGCCCGACGCCCGCGCCCGGGCCCGAGCCGGCCTCGCCGCGCAAGGCGGCGAGCGCGTCGGCCTGGGCGCGCGGCACGGCTACCAGCGCCTGCGCCGCCTTGCCGCCGCCGCCTTGCGCCAGCTCGCGCGGGCTCGCATCGGCGACGATCCGGCCGGCTTCCATCACCAGCACCCTGTCGGCCAGCAGCAGCGCCTCGGCCATGTCGTGCGTGACCATGATGGTGGTGAGCCCGACCTCGCGGTGCAGGCCGGCCACCCGCGTGCCCAGCGCGTCGCGGGTGACAGGATCGAGCGCGCCGAACGGTTCGTCCATCAGCAGCAGATGCGGCTCGCCGGCGAGCGCGCGCGCCACGCCGACGCGCTGGCGCTGGCCGCCCGACAGCGCATCGGGCATGCGCGCGGCCATTTCGGGCTCGAGATCGACGAGGCGCAGCAGCTCGGCAATGCGCGCGGGGGCGATGGGCCGCCCCTCCAGCCGCGGGACGATGGCGATGTTCTCGCCCACAGCCATGTGCGGGAACAGGCCGATCGCCTGGAACACGTAGCCGATCCGCCGGCGCAGAGCGGGAGCGGGGAGCGTGCGCACATCCTCGCCTTGCAGCAGCACGCGGCCGCTGGTGGGCTCGACCAGCCGGTTGACGGTCTTGAGCAGCGTGGACTTGCCCGAGCCCGAGGCGCCGACCAGCGCGACGAAGCTGCCGCACGCGATGTCGAGCGAGACGCCGTCCACCGCCAGCGTCCCGCCGCCGAAGCTTCTGAAAACGGCCTCGAAACGCAGGAATGGGTCGCCCGCCGTAATCATCGGCACGGGGTCTAGGATGCGACCGCCTGCTTGGATATTGTCAGTTCCACCACCAGCCCGCCCGGCTCGAAGCGGCGGACCCACGATCCGCCGAGCTGGCCGGTCACGCTCATCTCCACCAGGCGCGAGCCGAAGCCGGTATTCTCGCCCTGCGCCTCGGGCGCGAGTGCGGGGGGCGGTGGCGGAGCGCCATGCTCGCGCCAGATCAGCTGCAGCGTGTCGTCCCCGTCCGCGATGTCGAGCGTGACATGGCCATTATCGGCCGACAGCGCGCCATATTTGCCCGAATTGGTGGCCAGCTCGTGAAACACCAGCGCCAGCGGCGTTGCCGCGCGTGCCGAGGTGGCGCAATCGGTGCCGGACACCAGAACCCGCACCTTCTCTTCGGTGCCATAGGGGGCGAACAGCACGCCGAGCAGCCCCTTCAGGCTCTCGCGCGTGTCGCCGCCTGAAGGGCGGACGAATTCATGCGCCCGGCTCAGCGCGCGCAGGGTCTGCGTGAGATCTTCGGCGAAGGCGCGATGCTCGGGCCGGCGGCGCGATTCGAGCGAGATGAGGCCGATGACCACGGCAAAGATGTTCTTGATGCGGTGGGCCAGCTCCTTGCTGAGCAGGTCGCGCGTTTCCGACTCGCGGTGCACCTCGTCTATGTCGACCGCGGTGCCGAACCAGCGGGTGATCCGCCCCTCCCCGTCCCGCACGGGAACTGCGCGCGAGAGCATCCAACGATATTGCCCGTCATAGCGCCTGAGGCGGTGCTCGACCTCGTAAGTCTCGCCACTCGCAAGCGAACTCTGCCAAGCGGCGTTGCAGGGGCCCCAATCCTCCGGGTGGAAGGCCGAGCCGCTCGCATCCGCCTCGCCGAAGAAATCGACCAGGCCCTGATTGAAATATTCGAACTCACCATCGGCACCGGCAGACCAGGCGATGGCCGGGATCGAATCGGCGAGCGAGCGCAGCTGCTCGTCGCGCTGGCGCATTTCGCGGCTGGCCCTCATCGTCTGCCGGTGCGCGGTAAGGCGGCTCATCACCGCGCGGGCGAGCACCTCCAGGCCCTCGCGCTGCAGATCGGTCAGGCCGCCTTCGCGCGGACGGGTGTCCATGAGGCACAATGCGCCGAGCGGGGCGCCCTCCTCGGACACCAGCGGCTGGCCGGCATAGAAGCGGATGAACGGATCGCCGGTCACCAGCGGGTTGGCGGCGAACCGGTCATCCTTCGTGGCGTCGCCGATCTCCATGGCGCCCTCGCCCAGCATGGCGCGGTTGCAGAAGGTTTGCGCGCGCGGCATCTCGCGCATGTCGAGGCCCTCGCCGGCGAGAAAAAGCTGGCGTTCGCTCTCGACCAGGGTGACCTGTGCGATCGGCACATCGCACAGCCGGGCGGCGAAGCGCACGAGGGCCGCAAGTTGGGGATCGTCCTCCAGCTCCTCGGCGGCGAAGGATCGCAGCACACGCAGGCGCTGCTCGTCACTTTGCGCCTCGTCTGGCGCCGGATGGCGCTGGATGCGCGTGGCGGCCGCGCCGGCGTGATGTTCCTGACCGTCCAATCCGAAGCCCCCTCCGGTTCGGGAGCCTAGTCCATCCCGCGCCGCATTCCTAGCGCACTCCTGAGCCTCACCGGCCCCGGGCGACAGAAGGGTGCCGCGATGCATTTGCCGCAGGGTCGGGCGCTTGCTATGTGTGGTTGCGGGAGAAACATGAATGCGCGCGACACCCGATTTTGATTTCGCCCTGGGCGAAGAGGCGGAGATGATCCGCGACAGCGTGGCTCGCTTCGCCGACGAGCGGATCGCGCCCTTGGCCGAGGGCATCGACCGCGAGGATCGCTTCCCGATTGAGCTGTGGCCCGAAATGGGCGAGCTCGGCCTGCACGGCATCACCGTGGCCGAGGAGGATGGCGGCCTGGGGCTCGGCTATCTGGAGCACCTGATCGCAGTGGAGGAGGTGAGCCGCGCAAGTGCCTCGGTGGGCCTTTCTTACGGCGCGCATTCGAACCTGTGCATCAACCAGATCGCCCGCTGGGGCACGGCCGCGCAGAAGGCGAAGCATCTGCCCGGTCTCATCAGCGGCGAGCATGTCGGTGCGCTCGCCATGAGCGAACCTGGTGCGGGATCGGACGTCGTCTCAATGAAATTGCGCGCCGAGCCGGCAGAGAGCGGCTGGCGGCTGAACGGCACCAAGTTCTGGATCACCAATGGCCACCAGGCCGAAGTGGTGGTGGTCTACGCCAAGACCGATCCCGATGCCGGATCGAAAGGCATTACCGCCTTCCTGGTGGAGAAGCAGTTCGAGGGCTTCAAGCCGGCGCAAAAGATCGAGAAGCTGGGCATGCGCGGCTCGACCACGTCCGAGCTGGTTTTCGAGGATTGCCTGGTGCCCCAGGCCAATGTGCTGGGCGAAGTGGGCCAGGGCGTGAAGGTGCTGATGAGCGGGCTCGATTACGAGCGCGCCGTGCTCGCCGGTGTGCAGTTGGGCATCATGCAGGCCTGCCTCGATACGGTGATCCCCTATGTCCGCGAGCGTCAGCAATTCGGGCGCGCCATCGGCGGCTTCCAGCTGATGCAGGCCAAGGTGGCGGACATGTACGTGGCGCTGCAATCGGCGCGGGCCTATGCCTATGCGGTGGCGCGCGCCTGCTCCAACGGGCGGACCACGCGCTTCGACGCGGCGGGCGCGATTCTGCTGGCGAGCGAGAATGCCTTTCGCGTCGCGGGCGAGGCGATCCAGGCGCTGGGCGGCGCGGGCTACACCACCGACTGGCCCGTGGAGCGCTATTTGCGCGATGCGAAGCTGCTCGACATCGGCGCAGGCACTAACGAGATACGGCGCATGCTGATCGGCCGCGAGCTGATCGGGGGATGAGGATCCGCGTTCCGCGAGGTCGGGCGATGGGCAAGAGTCTGGCGGCAGCCTCCTGCCCGCCACCGCCTTGCCTCGCGATCGACTTCGGCAATGCGCAAATCCTGCCCGAAGCGATCGTACGCCGAGCGGATCCGCACGCACGTGCTGCTATTCTTCGGCGCGCACCTTGATAATGATAACTGAGAGGACCCGCTTGACCATGAAGGCCATCGCCACAATCGCCGCCGCACTGCTTGCCTCGATCGCCCTGCCCCTCGCGGCGCAGAACATCACTGCGCCCGAGCCGGCCATCCCCGAAGGCATCACGGTCGAGAACCCGATGGTCCATGGCACTTCGCTCGAAGGCAATCTGGAGGGCAACGCGCATATGCGCGAGGTGATGGTGGTGCTCCCGCCAAGCTATGCCAGCAGCCCTGACCGGCGCTATCCGGTGGTCTATTACCTGCACGGCTTCGCGATCGACGGGCGCAATTTCTACAATTACATGAACGTGCCCAAGGCCGTGGCCGACAATGCCGCGGCCGGGCGCGAGTTCATCGTGGTGGTGCCCGATACGCTCACCAAGATGGGCGGCTCGATGTATTCGAACTCGCCCACGACAGGCAATTTCCGCGACTTCATCGCCACCGACCTCGTGCAATATATCGACGCCAATTACCGCACCATCGCCACGCGTGAAGGGCGTGGCCTCGCCGGGCATTCGATGGGCGGCTACGGCACCTGGGTGGTGGGCATGACCCATCCCGAGGCATTCGATTCGATCTGGGCGCAGAGCGCGTGCTGCGTCTCCCCGCGCACCGAGACGCCCGAAAGCGCCGCGGCGATGGCGGCGGTGCCGTACGAGAATGTGGACCAGGCCGGCTTCGGCATGCGCGCTGGCCTCGCCTCCGCGGTGGCCTGGGCGCCCAACCCCGACAACCCGCCTTATTATGTGGACTTCCCGGTCACCGACGGGGGCGAGATCGACCAGTTGGTGCTGGCGAAGTGGGCCAACAACTCGCCGCTGGCGATGGTGTCGAGCCATCTCGGCGCGCTGAAGAGCTTCGATGCGATCGGCGCGGATGTGGGCGACCAGGATGGCCTGGTGCGCGACGACACGCTGATCCACGAGGAGCTCGCCAAATTTGGCATCGCACACGAATGGGAGATCTATTCGGGCACGCATACCGATAAGATCGGCCAGCGCTTCAGTGAGCTGGTGCTCCCCTTCTTCGGCGAGCATCTGGACATGGGCCAATAATCGGGGACCGAACGATGAGCGGGCCCGTCTTGCAGAGTCGGCTCGACCGCGACAACCCCGAGGCGAAAGCGCGTGCCGCGCATAATCGCGCTTTGGCGGAGGAACTGCGCGGGCGCGTTGCCGAGGCCGCGCTTGGCGGGCCGGAACGCTCGCGCGATCGGCACACATCACGCGGCAAACTGCTCCCGCGCGAACGGGTGGAGCGGCTGCTCGATCCGGGTTCGCCCTTCCTTGAGATCGGCCAGCTCGCCGCCAACGGCATGTATGGGGACGAGGTGCCGGGCGCGGGCCTGATCGCGGGAATCGGGCGCGTATCGGGTCGGCAGGTGATGATCGCCGCCAATGATGCGACGGTGAAGGGCGGCACTTATTACCCGCTCAGCGTGAAGAAGCACTTGCGGGCGCAGGAGATCGCGCAGCAAAACCGGCTGCCGTGCCTGTATCTGGTCGATAGCGGCGGCGCGAACCTGCCGCACCAGGCCGAGGTGTTCCCCGACCGCGATCATTTCGGGCGCATCTTCTACAACCAGGCGCAGATGTCCTCGCTGGGCATTCCGCAGATCGCCTGCGTGATGGGCTCTTGCACGGCCGGCGGCGCCTACGTGCCGGCGATGAGCGACGAGAGCGTGATCGTGCGCGAACAGGGCACCATCTTCCTCGCCGGCCCGCCGCTGGTGAAGGCCGCGACGGGTGAGGAGATCAGCGCCGAGGATCTGGGCGGCGGTGACCTGCATGCGCGCAAGTCCGGCGTCGTCGACCACCTGGCCGAGAGCGACGAGCACGCGCTCACCATCCTGCGCGATATCGTCAGCCATCTGGGCACGGGCCGGGGCGCCGCAACGCAGCGGCACACGCCGCGCGCACCAAAATACGATCCACAGGACCTCTATGCCATTATCCCCGAGGACGTGCGCGCGCCTCATGACGTGCATGAGGTGATCGCGCGTCTGGTCGACGGCAGCGAGTTCCACGAGTTCAAACCGCTATACGGCTCCACTTTGGTGTGCGGCTTCGCCAGCATCTGGGGCATGGAGGTGGCGATCCTCGCCAATAATGGCGTGCTGTTTTCCGAGAGCGCGCTCAAGGGCGCGCATTTCATCGAGCTCGCCTGCCAGCGCGGTATACCCTTGTTGTTCCTGCAGAATGTCTCAGGCTTCATGGTCGGCGGGCGATACGAGGCGGAAGGCATCGCCAAGCACGGCGCCAAGCTGGTGACCGCGGTCGCGACCGCGAACGTGCCCAAGATCACATTGGTGATCGGCGGCTCCTTCGGCGCGGGCAATTACGGCATGTGCGGCCGCGCCTATTCCCCGCGTTTCCTGTTCACCTGGCCCAATGCGCGCATCAGCGTGATGGGCGGCGAGCAGGCGGCCTCGGTGCTCGCGACCGTGCACCGGGATGCCGACACCTGGTCGGAGGAGCAGGCCGAGGCCTTCAAGGCGCCGATCCGCGACAAATACGAGAGCGAGGGCAATCCCTATTACGCCACCGCCCGCCTGTGGGACGATGGCGTGATCGATCCGGTGCAGACGCGCGACGTTCTCGGCCTGGCGCTCGCCGCCTGCCTTGAGGCGCCGGGTGCAGAACGCCCGCAATTCGGCGTGTTCAGGATGTGAGCACGATGGTGCCGTTTCCGGTGGGCGGCGCTGTTCCCAGCCTGGTTTGATCCGCACGCGGCGCCATCGCCTGCCGGTGCTCGCTGGCGAGCAGGTCTGGATCCGTGGTGTTTTGCGTTTGGGGAGCACTCGGTTTGGCAGTACGCGTCGAACAGACACACGTGACCGGAGGCACCGGCATCGCCGTGGTTTTGCCATGATTTGCGGAACCCGCTTCGTACCCCTGCCATTCCGCCAGCACACCCGAGGAGAACACCGCATGCGTACCTTCATCACCCTTGCCGCGGCCGCGCCGCTCGCGCTGCTTGCTGCATGCGGCGACACCACGCCGGTCGAGGAAACCGAGGTCGTGCCGATGGAAGCAGAAGTGGCCGAGCTCGACATGGCTAGCGAGGCCCTGCCCGAAGTGCCGGCAAACGCGCTCGACCAGCTTGAATATTCCGGCACCTATGTGCGCGAACGGGGCGACGGGATCGAGCGGGTGCGGCTGAACGCCGAAGATGATAGCTGGGAATACACCACGCCCGATGGCACCGTGACCAGCGGAACCTACACGCGCATGGACGACAACCAGCGCCTGGCGATAGAGGATTTTGACGGAGAGCCAGCTTACTTCTCGGTCGCCAACGGTTCGATCTACCGGCTGGACAGCATTGAAACGCCTCCCGACCAGATCACCGTGACCGCGCAATATCGCCGTGACGCCAGCGACCCCGGTGAACAGTTCCGGCGCGGGGGCAGCACTCCCCAAGAGCAGGATCGGCGCGAGACCAGCGATCCGGGCGAGGTGGAAGACGCTGGTGCGACCGTCGATAGCGTACCCGAACCGCAGCCCTGACCCACTTCCAAGCGCCAGGCAAAAGGGCGGCTCTCCAGGCGGAAGCCGCCCTTTTGCTGTGCTGGTCGGAACGCCGGCAAGCAGCAGCACGTTGTCAGTCTCGATAGGCGGGGGCGATCAAGGAAGAGGCTTTTTATGTCACAAGGCGAAATCCTGATTGCCGTCCTCGTCGGATTGGTGCTGCTTATCGCGGTGGGGATCTGGCTGATGACGCGCCAAAGGCGGTCTGACGCACTGCGCGCACGCTATGGCGAGGAATATGACCGTACGGTCAAAGTCGCCGGCGGCCGCAGCGCCGCCGAGGCCAACCTCGCCGAGCGTGAGAAGCGGGTCGCCTCCCTCGACATTCGCCCGCTCACCCCCGAGGAGCGCCGCAATTTCTCCACCGAATGGCATGATGTGAAGGCCGTGTTCGTCGACAGCCCGGCCGAAGCGGTGCTGCACGCCGACCGGATGCTCACCAAGATGCTGCAGACACGCGGCTTTCCCATGGCCGATTTCGACCGGCGCTACGAAGACCTGTCGGTTAACTACCCCGACACGGCGCGCCATTACCGCGCGGGCAACGAGATTACGCTGCGGCAGAACCGGGGCCAAGCCACGACCGAGGATCTGCGCCAGGCGATGAAGCATTACGAGACTTTGTTCAATGACATGATCAACGAGGTCAGCGATACGGTGAAGGTCCGCCCGATCACCAGCCCGGCGAGCCCGCGCGCCAACGTCTGAAGGCTGCTCGGACGCGCTGTTGGTGCGCTCACGGCCCGAGAGACGGCGCGCTGGTGAAGCTCAGCCCGCCGACCAGCCGCCGCCCAGCGTGCGGAACACGTCGATCTGCGCGCGGGAGACCGCCGCATCCTGCGCGGCGAGTTCCGCCCGCGCCTCGGCCAGGGTACGCTCGGCATCGAGCCGGTCGAGCGAATTGATCGCCCCTTCGCGTTGCTGGGCGCGCACGATCCGCGCGGCGCGCTCGGCCTCCTCCCGCGCCGATTGCAGCGCGGCGCGGCGGCGCAGCGATTGGGCGTAAGCGTTGAGCGCGGTCTCCGCCTCTTCCAGCGCCACGAGCACCGTACCATCGAATGCGGCAAGCGATTCGCGAGTTTCGGCCTCAGCCGCCTCGATCCGTGCACGTGCCGGTTCCTGGTTGAGGAAGGCCCAGTTGAGCAGCGGCCCGAGCGCCCAATTTAGTGGCCCACCGGTGAGGATATCGCCGAAATCGCTACCCGTCTGGCCGATCGAGCCGCCCAGCGTGATGCGCGGGTAGAGATCAGCGGTGGCGACCCCGATCCGCGCCGTATCCGCGGCGAGACGGCGCTCGGCGGCGCGGATGTCGGGCCGGCGTGCCAGCAATCCGGCGCCATCGCCCACCGGGAGCGGTTGTTCGATCTCCAGCACGATGCTGCGCGCGCCCGCAATCGGCGGCAGGTCGGCGGGCGCCCGGCCGGTCAGCGTGGCGAGGCTGAACAGAGCGGCGCTCCGCGCAGCTTCGAGCGCCGGGATCTCCGCCGCGCGCTGCTCCCGCAAGGTGGCAATGCGCGCTACGGCGAGGCCGTTCTCCAGCCCCGCATCGTGGCGCCGGCGAGTGAGGCCGAGCTGCTCATCGAGCAAGGCGACGATCTCGCGCGCCACGGCGATCCGCGCGGCGTTCGATGCCGCCTCGGCGTAAGCGCGCGTGGTCTCGGACACGACGAGCACACGTACACTGTCGGCATCGGCCTCGCTGGCGGCGAGATCGGCCCGCGCGGCCTCGATGCCGCGGCCCACACGGCCGAACAGGTCGACCTCGTAGGCGACGTCGATACCGGCATCGTAGAACACGTCCTCGCGGTTCAAGCCCGGCAGCAACTGATCCTGCGCCGCGCGATTGTAAGTGACGCCCCCACCGACCGCGCCTTGCGGCAGGCGCTCGCTGCGCGCGCCGCGCAACGAGGCGCGTGCGCGATCGATGCGGGCCAGCGACTGGCGCAGGTCCGTGTTGGCGCCCAGTGCATCGGCGATGAGGCCGTCCAGCACACGATCATTGTAGAGCCGCCACCAATCGGCGGGCAGCGGCGCCGGGTCGAAGGCCGGATCGGCAGCGGAAAGGAAGGGGCCGGACGCCGCTGAGGGCGGGTTGGGGGAAGCGAAGTCCGGCCCCGCCGCGCAGGCCGCCAAAGCGAGCGCGGAGAGCGATGCGAGATATGCGCGCGGTGTTCTCATGATTGCAGTGCCTATTCTGCCGGCTGCAGCGCCGGATCGCCCGCGCCGTGCCGGCCGGGACGGGCCGGGCGCATGCGATCGATCCGGTCGCCCAGCGCGCGGCACACGACGTAGAAGGTAGGGGTGAAGAGGAGGCCAAAGCCGGTCACGCCGAGCATGCCGAAGCACACCGCCGTGCCCAGCGCCTGGCGCAGCTCCGCGCCGGCGCCGGTGGCGATCACCAGCGGCACCGAGCCGAGGATGAAGGCGAAGCTGGTCATCAGGATCGGGCGCAACCGCGTGCGCGCCGCCTGCACCGCGGCCTCGGCCGGGGAAAGGCCGTGCTCCTCCCCCTGCCGCGCGAACTCGACGATGAGGATGGCGTTCTTCGCCGCCAGCGCAATCAGCACGACGAGGCCGATCTGCGTGAGCACGTTATTGTCCATGCCCCGCAGGTTCACGCCGATCATGGCCGCGAGCAGGCACATGGGCACGATGAGGATGATGGCGAGCGGCATCACCAGGCTCTCATATTGCGCGGCCAGCACCAGGAAGACGAGCAGCACGGCGAGCGCGAACACCACCATCGCTGTGTTGCCGGCGAAGCGCTGCTGGTAGGCGATGCCGGTCCACTCATAATCGAACCCGCGTGGGAGTGCCTGGGCAGCGACCGCCTCCATCGTCGCGAGCGATCGGCCTGTGGCATAGCCGGGCGCGGTATCGCCATCCACCGCCACCGCGGGTGCCAGATTGTAGCGGGTGACGCGGTAAGGCCCGGTCGTGTCGCTCAGCGTGGCCACCGAGCCCAGCGGCACCATCGCGCCCTGATTGGAGCGGGTGTAGAGATTGGCGATATCAGCGGGATTGTCGCGGAACGGCGCGTCGGCCTGCGCCGTGACGCGGTAAGTGCGGCCGAGCAGGTTGAAATCGTTGATGAAGGCCGAGCCGAGATAGACCTGCAGCGTGTTGAAGATCTCCGCCGGGGCGACGCCCAGAACCTGCGCCTTGTCCCGGTCGATATCGGCGCGCACTCGCGGCGTGCCGGTGTCGAAGAAGGTGTACACGCCGGCCAGCCCTTCGCGCTGGTTGGCCTCGGCGATCGCGGCATTGGTCGCCTGCTGGAGGGCGCGGTAGCCCTCGCCATTGCGATCCTCGATCATCATGCGGAAGCCGCCGGCCGAGCCGATGCCGCGGATGATCGGCGGCTTGACGATCATCAGCCGCGCTTCGGTGATGTCGGCGGTGGCCTTGGCAGCCTCGGCCATCAGGGCATCGATCGTATGGCCGTTGGCGGCGCGGTCCTCGAAATCGTCGAGCACCCAATAGGCGGCGGCCGAGCTCGCATTCTGCGTCTCCGAAGTGCCGTCGAAGCCCGACAGCATCACGGCGCCATCAATGCCGTCGAGCGGCAGCATGCGGGCGGCGACCTTCTTCATGACATCGTCAGTCCGCGACGTGGCCGAGCCGGGCGGCAGCTGGATGACGGTGAGGAAATAGCCCTGGTCCTGCGCCGGGATGAAGCCGGTTGGGGTGACGTACAGCGCCGCTCCGGTGAGCGCGATGAGCGCGGCATAGATGGCCATCATCCGGCGCGGCATGGCCACAAAGCGTGCGGTCCAGCGGCCATAGGTGTTGCTGAACCGCTCGAAGGCACGGTTGAAGGCATCGCCCGCGCGCGTCGCCAGCTGGCTCAGGCGATTGCCCCCATGCGTCCGCTCGTGCTTGCGCAGCAGCAGCGCGGAGAGCGCCGGAGACAGGGTGAGCGAGACGATCAGCGAGATGATCGTGGCGGCCGAGATGGTCACCGCGAATTGCTGGTAAAAAGCGCCAGACATTCCGCCGATGAACAGAGTGGGCACGAACACCGCGCACAGCACCAGCACGATGGCGATCAGCGCCGCGCCGACCTCGTCCATCGACGCGCGCGCCGCCTCGAGCGGGGATAGCCCCTCCTCCAGATTGCGCTCGACATTCTCGACCACGACGATGGCGTCGTCCACCACGATGCCGATCGCCAGCACCAGGCCGAACAGCGAAAGGTTGTTGAGCGAGTAGCCGAGCATCGCCAGCACGGCGAAGGTGCCGATCAGCGAGACCGGGATCGCCAGCACCGGGATCAACGAGGCGCGCCATTTCTGCAGGAAGACCACGATGACCAGCACCACCAGCGCCACCGCCTCGAGCAGCGTATGGATCACCGCATCGACCGATTGCTGGATGAACTCGGTGGGATTGTAGACGATGCGGTATTCAAGCCCGGCCGGGAAGTCGGCGGATAGCTCATCCATTGCCGCCTGGACCTCTTCGGCCGCCGCGAGCGCGTTTGAGCCGGCCTCCTGCATCACGGGGATGATCACCGAATCCCGGTCATCGAGATAGGCCGAGGTGCTGTAGTCCTGCGCGCCGATCACGACCCGCGCGACATCGCCTACGCGGACCTGGCGGCCGTCATTGTCCGTGCGGATGACCACATTCTCGAACTGAGCGGGATCGGTGAAGCGTCCCTGCGTCTCGACATTGAGCTGGAATGCGCTGCCCGGGCTGGGCGGCTGGCCGATCGTGCCTGCGGCAACCTGCACGTTCTGCGCACGCAGGGCGGAGACGATATCGCCCGCGGTGAGGTCAAGCGCGGCGGCGCGGCCCGGATCGATCCACACGCGCATGGCCAGTTCGCGCTGTCCGAACAGCTGCACGTCGCCCACGCCCTCGATCCGGGCCAGGCGGTCGCGGATGCGGGTCTGCGCGTAATTGGACATGTATTCGCGGCTGAGCGAGCCATCCGGCGAGATCATGTTCACGATCAGCAGGAAGTCAGGCGTGGTCTTGAGCGTCACGATGCCGAGGCGCTGCACTTCCTCAGGCAGCCGCGGCTCGGCAATGGCGACGCGGTTCTGCACCAGCACCTGCGCCTCGTCGAGATCGGTACCCTGCTCGAAGGTGACGGTGATCGTCACCCGCCCGTCGCCGGTCGACTGGCTCGAGATGTAGAGCATCCCGTCGACGCCGTTGATCTCCTGCTCGATCGGATTGGCGACCGTGTCGGCCACGGTCTCGGCCGAGGCGCCCGGATAGACGGCGTTCACCGTCACCGTAGGCGGCACCACTTCGGGGTACTGAGAGACCGGCAGGAAGAAGTACGAGATCGCGCCAACGAGCGTGATGATGACGGCAATCACCGCGGCGAAGATCGGCCGGTCGATGAAGAAGCGAGAGAGGCGCATGGGCGGCTCCTGGTGCGAGCGAAAACGGGGCTTTGTGGCGGGACGTTCGGCGCTGTGGGGTCAGCCGGAGATCGTTGCCGTGCCCGGTGTCGTCCTGGGGTTGGCGGTGGCGGGCTGCGCGCTTGCCGCGGGAGCGTTGATCCGGCCGCGGCGCGGATTTACGGTGGCGCCGGGCATCGCCATCTGCGTGCCGTCGATCACCACCTGGTCGGAGGAGGAAAGACCGCTGCGCACGACGCGCAGCCCATCGACCACGGGGCCGAGCTCGACCTCTTTCGCCGCCACCTTGCCCGCGCGGTCGACCACCAGCAGGAGCTTGCGGGTCTGGTCGGTCTGCACGGCGGTGTCGGGCACCAGCAGCGCCGGGTGCGCCGCGCCTGAAGCCAGGCGCATATTGCCGAACATTCCAGGGGCCAGGAACCCGTCCGCATTGCGCACCACGGCGCGGGCGCGGATCGTGCCCGAGCGCTGGTCCAAGCCATTATCAGTGAAGTCGAGCGTGCCGTGCCACTTATACTCGGCCTCGTCCTGCAACTTGATGTCGACCGGCGCCGCACGGTCCAGCCCCTCGCGCCGCGTGCGCAGGAACATCGCCTCCGATCCTTCGAAGGTGAAATAGAGTGGATCCACGGCGTTGATGGTGGTCAGCAGCGTCGCGCCAGCGCCATCGCCGGCGGCGACCAGATTGCCCGCATCGACACGGCGGTCCGAGATCCGCCCGCTGATGGGCGCGCGAACGGTGGTGAACTCGACATCGAGCTGACGCGAGCGAACCCGCGCCTGCGCGCCGGCGAGCGCCGCTTCACCGGCATTGACCCGGGCTCGCAGCGCGTCGATCTCGCTTTGCGAGACGGCATCGTCCTCCACCAGTCGCAGCGCGCGTTCGAGGTCGCTACGCGCGAGCGCAAGGTCGCTGCGCGTCGTGGCAATGCCCGCCTGCGCCTCTGCCAGAGCGGCGCTGTAGGGGCGTGGATCGATGGTGAAGAGCGGCTGCCCGGCACGCACGAACTGGCCATCAGTGAAATGGATTGCAGTGATCTGACCCGAAACTCGCGGGCGCAGTTCCACGCTGCGGCTGGCCTCGAACCGGCCGATCAGCTCGGCCCATTCGGTAATTTCCCGCTCGAGCGGCGCGGCGACCGTGACAACCGGCGGCGGCGGCGCCACAGCGGGCTCCTGCCCACGGCCGAGCAGATACCACGCAAGGGCAATTGCACCGGCGATGAGCGCTATCCAGCCGAGCTTGCGCCAAGCGGGGCGGCGTCGCTCCACCACCTCCACTTCGTGTCCTTCCAGCAGGTTGAACTCGCTCGGTCTCAGCTCGGTCATCGATCAATCCTTCGGCGGCCGGCCGGACCGTGGCGCGATTAACAGGCGCGGCGCACCGGCCGGAGAAGCGACGCTTCCCCGAACGGAACTAATCCGGACGAGACGGCAATGATGTCTTCGCTGGCGAGGCCGGAACAACCGGCATGCGGCCGGCGTGGAACCAGACCTCGCAGTGAATGTGTACCGCTAAGTATGTAATCTGCTGTTCAGGTCAAGCGCTATTTCTATACCGAGCGATAATTTTTTGCGCTGCAGCATGAAGCTGCTGCCTGTCAGCGGCTCGGCCAAACGGCCAGGGTAGCGTCGGCAACCTGTTGTAATTGCTCCGTAGCGGCACCTCCGCTGGCGAGGACCGACAGCCCTTGCAGCACCGCGCTCAGATAGAGCGTCATCGTCTCGGCTTCAGCCGGTTGATGGAAATCGCCCTCGTCGATCGCGCGCTGCATGCGCTCCACCAGCGCATCTCGCGACGATCGCGCACGCTCGAGCACCGCGTCCCTGATCGGCGAGTCGGTGCCCTGGCAGGAGATCGAAGCGATCACCCCCATGCAGCCGCGACAGCCGGGGCTGGAGATGAGCGCGACGGCGCCATGGAGGAGCCGCTCAGCGAGGCCGCGGGCAGTCGGCGCCTCGAGGGCAGACGCCACATAGGCGAGCTTTTCGCGTTCATAGAGGTCGAGCGCTTGGCGGAACAGCGCCTCCTTGTTGCCGAACGCGGCGTACAGGCTCGGCCGGGTGATCCCCATGGCCTCCGTCAGGTCGGTCAGCGAAGCGCTATCGTAGCCCTTGCGCCAGAACACGCCCAGCGCAGCGGTCAGCGCTTCGTCGGTATCGAATTCGCGGGGGCGACCTCTCGTGGCAAGCTTTTCCATAACACCCGGTATATATTGCACAAAAGCCATTCGTCCACCTGCAACATCGCCGCGCGCCTGGTCGCGGCAACACCATAGCCCGGAGCGACGCTTGCCGTGCCCCGCGCTGCGATGCTACCGACGACGTCGCTTGCGGGCAGGACCGGGAATGTCCGGCCACCCGCCAGCATCGATCAGCCTGCATCGAGAGGACGCCCGCATGCCCACGCTTCGCAGCCTTGCTGCCAATTCGCCCGGACGCCGCGCCAACTGGAAGGCGCTCGGCCTCAGCAAGGAGGACATGGAGAAGCCCAAAATCGCGGTGGTGAACTCCTCCAGCGAGCTGGCCATCTGCTACGCGCATCTCGATGGCATCGCGAAGATCGTGAAGGAAGAGATCCGCGCGGCGGGCGGCGTGCCGTTCGAGGTGCGCACCGCCGCGCCGTCCGATTTCATCACCGGCGCAGGCAAATCGGGTTCCTACATCCTCGCGGGCCGTGACATCATCGCCAACGACATCGAGGTGCAGGTCGAGGCCGCTCTGCTCGACGGAATGATCTGCCTCACCTCCTGCGACAAGACGCCGCCCGGGCACCTGATGGCGGCAGCGCGGCTCGACATCCCCACCATCCTGGTCATCGGTGGCTACCAGCAGGCGGGCGAGATCGACGGCGAGCCGGTGGACGTCGAAGACGTATGGTCCGGCTCGGTCGGCGAACGGTTCGGCGCGGTGCCCAAGTTCCCGGTCGACGAGATGGCCGAGAACGCGATCAGGGGCCCCGGCGTGTGCGCGGGCATGGCGACGGCGAACACCATGCACTCGGTGGTCGAGGCGCTCGGCATGTGCCTGCCCGGCCATGCGCCGGTGCGCGGCAACAGTCCCAAGATGCAAGCCAATGCACGCGCGGCGGCGCGGCGCATCGTGGAAATGGTCGCCGAGGACCTGCGCCCGCGCCAGATTCTCACCTCCGGCGCCTTCCGCAACGCGATCGCCACGGTGCTGGCAGTCAGCGGGTCGATCAACGCGATCAAGCACTTGCAGGCGACCGCAATCGAGGCGGAAAACGGCTTGGATGTCTACGCGATGTGGGAGGAGATGAGCGACGTGCCCGTGCTCTCGGCCGTGCGGCCCACGGGCACCGTGCGGATCGAGCAGTTCGAGGATGCGGGCGGCGCGCGCGGCGTGCTCAAGCGCCTGCTGCCGCGCATCGCCGGCGATGCGCTGACTTGCACCGGCCGGACCTTGTCGGAGAACCTCGCGGATTACGAGATCGAGGGCCCCGAAGTGATCCGTCCGATAGAGGACCCGGTTGGCCCGGGCCCGGCCATCGCCATCCTGAAGGGCGATTTCGCCGAGACCGCCGTCGTGCGCCTGGGCATTCGCGATGGCTCGCGGCCCGAGGAGTTCGAAGGACCCGCGCGCGTGTTCGAGGACACGGCCGCCTGCATGCAGGCGATCGAGGATGGGGTGATCAAAGCGGGCGACGTAATCGTGAGCCGCAACCAGGGCCTCAAGGGCGGGCCAGCGATGGGCGGCGGCGCATCGCTGGTATTGTTCGCGCTTGATGCGGCGGGCCTCGCCAAGACCACCGCCTTCGTCACCGATGGGCAACTCTCGGGCCTGTGCCTCAAGGGGCTGACCGTGGCCGAAGTCTCGCCTGAGGCAGCCACGGGAGGCCCGATCGGCAAGGTGCGCAGCGGTGACATCATCCGCATCTCGGTGGCCGATCGCAGCATCGACATCGACGTGCCCGCTGCCGAGCTCGAGGCGCGCGAGGGCCCGGGCTACCGCGTGCAAGCCAGCGGCTATCTCAGCAATTTCCGCGAAAGCGTCCGGCCGCTGAGCACCGGGGGCGTGCTGCTGCCGCCTGTCACCTGACGGCGGACACGCACGAGCGGCGAGGCCGCGGCCCGAACCGACCCGCCACGCTCCGAAGGCGCGGCGATCGCCGGCCGCCAGCACCATTGCGCCTTCCGCTGCGCGACCTTCCATCATTGCCCGCGCGTTTGGCTGGAAGGCTGTGGGCGGCGGGTTCGACGCAAATCTGGGCCTGTTTCAGCAGCGACAGCCAGCCAGATGTGTGCTTGCGGCGAGTAGTCCCGCTCAGCGAAGACCAGGTCGCCAATATTACTGCAGCATTAGTTGATACAGCTTGCAACGCGAGGCGCGCCCTCGGCCGAATTGATCGTTGATGCGTTCGACGAGGATACGCCCCCATCGGCTCACGCACAAATGCTGTTCTGACGCCGCTCCGCAGGAGGCCGGTCACCGCTTCGAAGGCGCGGTCGGAGTCTTGCTCTGCGGGACGGCGTCGTGCCGTTCGTCGCAGGATTGCGGCAAAGCGGGGCGCATGGCGGCCTGCTGGACGGACCAGCGCCTCGCTCGCACTATGGCGCGAGGGTCTCCAGCCTTTCGCTGGCTTCCAGCCAGGCTTGCTCTGCTGCCGTGACATCCCTGTCGAGCTCGGTCCGCATCTTCATCAGCTCGCCCATCGACAGGCCGGAGAGCGACGCTGCGGCGGATGACGGGTCAATCATCGCTCGGTCCACGGCGCTCAGCTGCTCGGACAGACGCGCCAGGTCCGCTTCCGCAGCCTTGGCGACACGCCCCAGCTCCTTTTCCTTTTCGCGATCCTTTGCCACGTCCCGGCGGGATTTCTGCTTTCCGGCACCGGGCTTGCTGCCTTCGCCGGTCCTGCTGAGCACGAAGGCGATGTACTCGTCCAGCGTCCCGTCGAACTCGGCGGCGGTGCCGCTATCCACCAAGACAAGCCGGTCGGCGGTCATCTCGATCATATGCCGATCGTGGCTCACGATCACCACGGCGCCGGAATAGGCGTTAAGCGCCTGGATCAGCGCCTCGCGCGCATCCACGTCGAGATGGTTCGTCGGTTCGTCCAGGATCAGCATGTGCGGCGCGTCGCGCGTGATCAGCGCCAGCGCGAGCCGCGCCCGCTCGCCGCCCGAAAGCTTGCCCACGAGCGTTGTCGCCTTCTGCCCCTGGAAGCCGAAGCGCCCGAGCTGCGCGCGCACGGCGGACTGGCTCGTGCCCTTCATCAGCTGTGTCATGTGCTGGAGCGGCGTTTCCTCGCGGTCGAGCTCCTCCACCTGGTATTGCGTGAAATAGCCCACGCGCATCCGGCCGCTGGAATTCATGGCGCCTTCCAGCGGCGCCAGTTGGGCGGCCAGCAGCCGCGCGAGCGTGGTCTTGCCGTTGCCGTTTCGCCCCAGCAACGCGACGCGATCGTCGGGATCGAGGCGGAGGTTCAGGCGCGAGAGGATCGGCGTTTCGCCATAGCCCACGCTCGCCATGTCCAGCGTGATCAGCGGGGGGCGCAATTCGTCGGGATCGGGGAAGTCGAAGGTCAGGCTGGGATCGTCGATCAGTTCGGCGATCGGCTGCATCTTGGCCAGCATCTTGGCGCGCGACTGGGCCTGCTTGGCGGTGGACGCACGGGCCGAATTGCGCGCGACATATTCCTGCAGTTTCTCACGCTCGGCCTGTTGCTTGGCCTTCGCGGAAGCCAGCTGCGCCTGCCGCTCGGCACGCTGGCGCTCGAACGCATCGTAGCCGCCGGGGTAGAGCGTCAGCTTGCCGTTCGCCAGGTGCAGCACGTGGTCGACGACATTGTTGAGGAAGTCGCGCTCATGGCTGACCAGCAGGATTGTTGCCGGATAGCTCTTGAGGAAGTCCTCGAGCCACAGCACCGCCTCGAGGTCGAGGTGGTTGGAAGGCTCGTCGAGCAGCAGGAGATCGGGGCGGGAGAACAGCAGCCGGGCCAGCGCCACGCGCATCTTCCAGCCGCCCGAAAAGCTGTCCAGCGGGCGATGCTGCGCATCTTCGTCGAAGCCCAGGCCGACCAGGATCTGCGCCGCACGCGAAGGCGCGGTATAGGCGTCGATCGCAATCAGCCGCTCGTAGACATCGCCCAGCCGATCGAGATCCTCGCCGTTCTCGCTCTCCGCCATGAGCGCCGTGCGCTCTGTATCGGCCGCCAGCACGGTTTCGAACGGCGTGGCGTCGCCAACCGGCGCTTCCTGCGCGAGATAGCCCAGCGTCGTCCCGCGCGGCATGTCGAGTGAGCCTGCGTCCGGCTCGAGCAGGCCGGTAATCACACGCACCAGCGTGGTCTTGCCCGCACCGTTCCGACCGATCAGGCCGATCCGGCCGCGCGGCGGCAGCTTGGCGGTGGCACCGTCGATGATCGTGCGCCCGCCAAGGCGCACGGTGATATCCGTCAAATTGAGCATGACCGCGCGCCTAGCAGGACATGGAGCGAGTCCCAAGTGTGCTGCGCGCGAGGACCCATGCTCGCGAGGCAGCGGGCCGGGCGCTCAGCACAACGTCACCTGCTGGTTCGGCTCGCCGCCGCACGCTTGCTCCGGCGCTCAGCCCGCAGGATCTCCGGCCGCTGGTTGCCGGCGACTCTCTCGCTGTCAGATATCGAGATTGGCGACGTTGAGCGCATTGTCCTGGATGAACTCGCGGCGCGGCTCGACGATATCGCCCATCAGGCGGGTGAAGATCTCGTCGGTCACGTCGGCATCCTCGACCTTGACCTGCAGCAGCGCGCGATTGTCGGGATCGAGCGTGGTCTCCCACAATTGCTCGGCGTTCATTTCACCCAAGCCCTTGTAGCGCTGGACCGACAGCCCCTTGCGCCCGGCCGCGAACACCGCATCGAGCAGCTGCGTGGGCCGGGTGATCGCGCCCTCGGCCGGAGCGGCGGGCGCCTCGCCCTCCCCTTCGCCGGCCGGTTCCTCCGAGGATTCCGATTCGGCCGCGCCGCCCTTCACCAGGCGGGCGGGCGTGCGATAGATCTCGGCCTGCTCCTCGGCGCGCGTATGGAGCTTGCGCGCCTCGGCGCTGGTGAGGAAGCCAGGCTCGATGAGGAAAGTATCGGTCACGCCGCGCCAGACGCGATCGAAGCGCACCATGCCGGCATCGGTGATGTAAGCGCGCCAGTTCGCCTCGGGATCGCCCATCTGCAGCTGCGCTGCCGCACCCTCGAGCGCGGCCACTCGCCCGGATTCGCCAAGCGCCGGATCCAGGACGCCGGCCAGCGCCATCGCCTCGACGACCGTCGGATCGTATTTGCGCGGCACGAAGCCTAGCAGGCTCTTCAATCGTAGCGCCTGTTCCACCAGCGCCGCGAGGTCCTGCCCCGAACGCGCGCCGCCGCCCGTCTCGAACACCCGGTTCTCGAGCCCCGCCGCCACCAGGTAGCGATCGAGCGCGGGCTGATCCTTGAGGTACACCTCGCTGCGCCCCTTGCTCACCTTGAACAGCGGCGGCTGGGCGATGAACAAGTGCCCGGCCTTGATGATTTCGGGCATTTGCCGATGAAAGAAGGTCAGCAACAGCGTGCGGATATGCGCGCCATCCACGTCGGCGTCCGTCATGATGACGACCTTGTGGTACCGGAGCTTGGTCAGGTCGAATTCGTCACGGATGCCGGTGCCCATCGCCTGGATCAGTGTGCCCACCTCCTTGGAGGAGATGATCCGGTCGAAGCGGGCGCGCTCGACATTGAGGATCTTGCCCTTGAGCGGCAGGATCGCCTGGATCTTGCGATCGCGGCCCTGCTTGGCGCTGCCGCCTGCCGAGTCGCCCTCCACCAGGAACAGCTCGGCCTTGGTCGCGTCGCGCTCCTGGCAATCGGCAAGCTTACCGGGTAGCGAGGCGATGCTCATGGCGCCCTTGCGGCTCATCTCGCGCGCCCTGCGGGCCGCCTCGCGCGCCGCGGCGGCATCGACGATCTTCTGGATAATGGATTTTGCGTCGGCCGGGTTCTCCTCCAGCCACTCGCTCATCTTCTCGCTCATCAGCGCTTCGAGCGGCTGGCGCACTTCGGAACTGACGAGCTTGTCCTTGGTCTGGCTGCCAAACTTGGGATCGGGCAGCTTGACGCTGACAATGGCGGTGAGGCCTTCGCGCATATCCTCGCCGGAAAGGGTGACCTTCTCGCGCTTCATCAGGCCCGAACGTTCGGCGTAATTGTTGATCGTGCGGGTCAGTGCAGCGCGGAAGGCGGCGAGATGCGTGCCGCCGTCGCGCTGGGGGATGTTGTTGGTGAAGGCGAGCACGTTCTCGTAATAGGAATCATTCCATTCGAGCGCGACGTCGATCCCGATGCCCTCCTTTTCAGCCGACACGGAGATCGGCTCGGGAATAAGCGCCTGCTTGTTGCGATCGAGGTATTTGACGAAAGCGGCAATCCCGCCCTCGTAGAACAGATCGTGCTCGACGGGCTCCTCGCCGCGGTTGTCGCGCAGCAGGATGTGCACGCCCGAATTGAGGAAGGCGAGCTCGCGATAGCGGTGTTCAAGCTTCTCGAAATCGAATTCGATGACGTTCTTGAACGTGTCGGTCGAGGGCTGGAAGGTGACGCGGGTGCCCGTCTTGTCCTCCGCTACCTCCCCACCGATCGCGAGCGGGGCCACCGTATTGCCGTGCTCGAAGCGCATCCAGTGCTCGCGCCCGTCGCGCCAGACGGAAAGTTCAAGCCATTCAGACAGTGCGTTGACCACCGATACGCCCACGCCGTGGAGCCCGCCCGAAACCTTGTAGGCGTTATCTTCGTTGGTGTTCTCGAACTTGCCGCCCGCGTGGAGCTGGGTCATGATGACCTCGGCCGCCGAAACGCCCTCGCCGTGGTGCATGTCCACGGGAATGCCGCGGCCATTATCCTCGACCGAGACCGAGCCATCAGGGTTGAGCTCGATCAGCACCAGGTCGCAATGGCCTGCCAGCGCCTCGTCGATCGCGTTGTCCGAAACCTCGAACACCATGTGATGCAGGCCCGAGCCATCGTCCGTATCGCCGATATACATGCCGGGGCGCTTTCTCACCGCATCGAGCCCCTTGAGGACCTTGATGCTCTCCGCTCCGTAGAGGTTCTTTTTCGGGACGTTCTCGGGTGTGTCTTCCATTGCGTTCATATAGGAATCGCACCGGGTAAAAGAAAGCGCAGCCCACCTTGTTCCACAGGCTTTGATGGCGCATCGGACTCGCGGCACGGCTGCACAGAGGTGACGGTGACGGTGACGGTGACGAGGCGGACAGCACTCACGGGCGGGATGGTCGCCATGGCCGCGGCGCTGGCGTCCTGCGGGCTTCCGCGCGATCCCGAACGCACGGCCGATACGGTGCGCGCCAACGGCGTCCTGCGCCTCGGCATGGTGGCGGGAGACGAGCGCGACGAGGCGGCCGAGCGCCAGCTGGCAGCAGCGGCGCGTGAGCACGGTGCGGTTGTGCGGCGGCGGACCGCGTCCGCTCACGAATTGTTGCGCGACCTGGAGGATGGCGGGCTCGATCTCGTCTACGGCCGCTTTCCGGCAGATTCGCCCTGGGCCACACGGATCCATCTCGGACGCGTTCCGCGGCAGCTGGCCGAGCCGCCCGAGGATGTCGCCGCGCCGCGCTTCGCCTTTCGCAATGGCGAGAACGGCTGGATCATGGCGGTGGAGCAGCAGCACAGATGAGCCAGATCCCGCCGGAACTGCGCGCCGACATGCAGCGCGCCCGCAAGCTCGAATGGTGGACACTCGGCTGGATGGCGAGCGTGGTCGCGGTCATGTATCTCGCTACGGGCTCCTCGCAGGCGATGCGCACGGCCTTCATTGAAGACCTGCTAAGCCTGGTTCCGGCGATCACCTTCCTGGTTTCCGCCCGTCTCGAGCCGAAGGAGCCTACGGCCAAGTTCCCGTTCGGTTTCGTGCGCGTGAACAGCCTGGCCTTCCTGGCTTCTGCCGTGGTGCTTACGACGCTGGGTGCCTGGTTGCTGATCGAGGGTCTGACCGGCCTGGGGAGAGGCGAGCACCCGACCATCGAGCCTGTCGCGCCGTTCGGCCAGACGGTTTGGCTGGGTTGGTTGATGGTGGCGGCGCTCGCCTATTCGGTGATCCCGCCCATTATCCTCGGGCGCCTGAAGCTGCCGGTCGCGCGCCGGCTGCAGGACAAGGTGCTGCACACGGACGCGCTGATGCAGAAGGCGGACTGGCAGACCGGCCTGGCGGGGATCGCCGGGATCCTCGGCGTCGCGCTCGGCTATTGGTGGGCCGACTCGCTCGCCGCCGCACTGATTTCGCTGTCCATCCTGCACGATGGCATTTCGAACATGCGCACGGCTTCGGCCGAGCTGCTCGACGGCGTTCCGCGCGCGCTCGAAGACGCAGGCATCGCGCCTGACGCGGCCGAACTGCAGGCACGGCTCTTGAAACGCTGGCCGGGAGCCAAGGTCCGCCTGCGCGAATCCGGCCGCTACATCATTGCCAGCGTCGAGGAAGTGGATGAAATCGGCCAGGTGCCGCCCTTGCGCGATCTCATGGGCAACGAAGCACCATGGCGGCTCGCCCAGATCACCTTTTCACCGCGCGGGGCCAACCGCCCGAGCGAGAACGAGGCCTGACGCGCGCTGCGCGCCAGCCTCGCGGGGACGACGGCCGGTTAGGCCATCCACACCGGGGGATAGGGATAGCGTGCAAGGCCGTCGAGATAGGCTTGGAGGAGGCGGTTGAACAATTTGATCATGGAATAGACTCGTATCCCGCCGCGCCCGCATCGACCGCGGCGTGGCATTGGGCAGCAGGAGGAATGCTCGAGACCGCCCGCGCATCAGCAGGCGGTTCGAGAACCGGTCAGCGCGAGGCGAGCGCGACGCCGGTCGGCAGCGTCGCGGCGACCTTCTGCTTGGCGCCCGACACCGCCTCGGCGACACAGGCGTTGAAGCTCGTCATTGCCTTCAGGTCCCGAATGTAGGGCTTGCCGCAGGCATCGCTGGCAGCAGCCACGAGCCGTTTGTTCAGCAGCGCAGCATGATCGGCACGGCTGAGGTCGAGATCGGCATATCCGACTGCAGGTGCGCGGTCGTCCACTGCGGCAGAGGCAGGAGCCGCCAGCGCGAGCGCGGCGAACCCGAGAGCGGAGGCGGCGAAAAGCGTCTTCAGCATACGCGGTTCCTTTCTTGGCGAACAGGAAGCCAGATCGGCCAATTGCGTTCAGGGTAGCCGGGCTTCGTTCGCCTCTTGTGTGCAGTGCAACATGCGATTGTGCAAATGCGAATAACCGCAGCGGTGTTGCGCTTTTTTCATGAGAACCGCTCATCCGATCTTAACCATCCGCCTTCACGGGCCATGTCGCCCCCGGCGCTGGACAGCGCGGGGAGCACGCGCCAAATGCTGGCCCATGGACCGCGCGCATCTTCCTGATTCCATCCTCATCGTCGATTTCGGCAGCCAGGTTACCCAACTCATCGCCCGCCGGGTGCGCGAGGCGGGGGTCTACTCCGAGATCGCGCCGTTCACCATGGCGGAGGAGGCGTTCGAGCGGTTGCAGCCCAAGGGCGTCATCCTCTCGGGCTCGCCCGCAAGCGTGCCGGACGAAGGTTCGCCTCGCGCGCCCGAGATCGTCTTCGAGTCCGGCCTGCCGGTGCTGGGCATCTGCTATGGCCAGCAGGTGATGACGCAGCAGCTCGGCGGCGAGGTCCGCCCCGGCCATGAAACCGGCGAGGGCGGCGAATTCGGCCGCGCCTATCTCACCGTCACCGATGAATGCGTTCTGTTCGACGGCCTGTGGCAGGTCGGCGAGCGGCACCAGGTGTGGATGAGCCATGGTGACAAGGTCACCCGCTTTGCGCCCGGTTTCCGTATCGTGGCCACAAGCGACGGCGCGCCCTTCGCCCTCATCGCCGATGACGAACGGCGCTATTACGGCACGCAATTTCACCCCGAGGTGTTCCACACCCCCGATGGCGCCAAGCTGATCGCCAATTTCGTGCGGCATGTCTGCGGTCTCGCCGGCGACTGGACGATGGCCGAGTTCCGCCGCACCAAGATCGAGGAGATCCGCGCGCAGGTGGGGGATGGGAAGGTCATCTGCGGCCTTTCGGGCGGCGTCGATTCCGCCGTCGCCGCAGTGCTGATCCACGAGGCCGTGGGCGAGCAGCTCACTTGCGTGTTCGTCGATCATGGCCTGATGCGCATGGGCGAGGCGGAGCAGGTGGTCGGCCTGTTCCGCGATTCCTACAACATCCCGCTGGTGCACCGCCAGGTGGAGGACCTGTTCCTCGATGGCTTGGCCGGCACCACCGATCCCGAGGCCAAGCGCAAGTTCATCGGCAAAACCTTCATCGATGTGTTCGAGGAAGAGGCGAAGGCGATCGGCGGCGCGGATTTCCTCGCGCAAGGCACGCTCTATCCGGACGTGATCGAGAGCGTCAGCTTCACCGGCGGCCCTTCGGTGACAATCAAGAGCCACCACAATGTCGGCGGCCTGCCCGAGCGCATGAACATGCAGCTCGTCGAGCCCTTGCGCGAATTGTTCAAGGACGAGGTCCGCGAGCTCGGCCGCGAACTCGGCCTTCCCGATGCCTTTGTCGGGCGGCACCCCTTCCCCGGCCCGGGCCTCGCGATTCGCATTCCCGGCGAGGTGACCCGCGAACGCTGCGACATCCTGCGCAAGGCCGACGCCATCTATCTCGAGGAGATCCGCACTGCCGGGCTCTACGATGCGATCTGGCAGGCCTTCGCCGTGTTGCTGCCAGTGCGCACGGTGGGCGTGATGGGTGATTACCGCACCTATGACAGCGTCTGCGCGCTGCGCGCCGTCACCAGCACCGATGGCATGACGGCCGACATCTACCCCTTCGACGCCGCCTTCCTCACCCGTGTCGCCACCCGCATCGTCAACGAGGTGCAGGGAATCAACCGGGTGGTGTACGATTACACATCCAAACCACCCGGCACGATCGAGTGGGAGTGAGCGGACAGACGGCATAGCTTACCAGCGGCGATTTTTTGCTGCCGGCGACTGCCGTTACTGTCAGTATCTCGCGCGGAGCAGACGCTGCTATCCCGCGCGCCTTCACCTAGGCCATGCAGTACGCGAGACTTCAGCCAGCCTGGTCGGCGGCGCTGGTCAGCTGCACGAATACGTCTTCCAGGTCCGCTTCACGCGTGGTCACGTCCTCGATCGCGTAACCATGCTGCTGGACCAGCGCGAGCACCTGCCCGGCGCTCGAGCGGTCACGGTTATAGGTGATCTCCAGCGTCCGTGGTTCGATCACCTGCGCCTTGGTGAACACCTCCTCCAAGGGCGCGGCGGCGAGGTCCTTGTCCACGGTCACCCGCACGATCTTTTCGCGCGCCATGCTCACAAGCTCTCGGGTGGGCTTGTTGGCAATCAGCTCGCCATTGTTGATGATGGCGATCCGCTCACACAATTCCTCGGCTTCCTCAAGGTAATGCGTGGTGAGCACCACGGTCACACCCTCATTGTTGAGCTCTTTTACGAGCTCCCACAATTGCCGCCGCAGCTCGACATCGACACCGGCGGTCGGCTCGTCGAGCACCAGGATGGGCGGCGAGTGGACCATCGCCTTGGCGATCAGCAGCCGCCGCTTCATCCCGCCCGAGAGCGAGCGCGAATAGGCATTGCGCTTGTCCTCCAGCCGCACGGCTCGCAGCAGCTCCTCCGATCGTCGCAGCACCTTGGCCACGCCGTACATGCCGCTCTGGATCTCGAGCACCTCGAACGGGGTGAAGAACGGATCGAACACGATCTCCTGCGGGACGATGCCGATCGAGACCTTGGCGTTGCGATGGTCACGGTCGATATCATGGCCCCAGATGCGGATCGTGCCGCTGGTCTTCACCACCAGCCCGGCCATGATGTTGATAAGCGTCGACTTGCCTGCGCCATTCGGACCGAGCAGGCCGAAAATGCCGCCGGTGGGCACGTCGAAGGAAAGCCCTTTGAGCGCGAGCTTGGCGGGCGCGTTACCTTGCCCGGCGTAGCGCTTGACCACGTCCCTGATGACGATGGCCGGCTCGGCGCCGGTTTGCTGGGGCGTGTTCTCGGGCGTGGGCATGGGCATCTCCGGCCGCTCCTGTGGGGATGCGGAGGCTGCGTGTAAAGCCGTGGATGCCTTACTGCTGCGCGTGCGGGCCGGCGCGGGATCGGGCACGCCTCGTATTGCGGGAATCGCGCAGGCACGATAGCGCTGGCACCATGCCCATTGCAAACGCCTCCGAGCACGTTCCCGAAACGACCCTGGTCAATATCCACCACGTATGGTGCGATGGATCGGGCGATATCCGCAGCGGACCCAATTTCCGCCCTGCCTGGCTCGGCCATCCGCGCGTCTACATGCAGATCGACGAGAAAGGTTATGTCGATTGCGGCTATTGCGACCGGCGCTTCATCCGTGAGGGCGGGCCTGCGGATCCGGCATTTGCCGGTGCCGGTATCGGCTTGGGCGGGCAGGAACGCAGCCTGCATGAGGTGCAGCCGGGCGAGCTCTCCGGTACGGGTGATGCCGCCGGCTGATTATGCCGGTCATTGCCGGTTCACCCGCCCCATGGGATAGACACTGAGCGGGGGGCAGAGGAGAATCGAAGTGAATCGCACGCTCACGACCGCTCTTGCTGTAGCTGCTGTCGCGTTCGCCGGAGTCCCCGCGCTTGCCGAGACCGCCGCCGAGCGGGGCGAGGCCAAGTTTGCCGAGCTGACCGAGGGCCGCATTGCCGGCGAGCCCCAAAGCTGCATCACCGCCACGCGTTCGCGCGATATCGATGTGATCGAGAATGTCGGACTCACCTATCGCGACGGTGACACGCTGTGGATCGCCCGCGCCAACAACCCGAATGCGCTCCGGCGCAGCGACGTGCCGATCATCGATCGTTTCGGCAGCCAGCTCTGCCGTCAGGACGTGATCCGCACCATCGATCGGTACTCGCAGTTCACCACCGGCTCGGTGTTCCTCGACGACTTCGTGCCATACACGAAGAGCGATTCCGAGGAGGGCTGACAGGCTTGACCGCGCCGGCACGCGCCTGGGCGGCCGAGCTCCTGCACATCTGGTTTCACCATTTACGGCCGCGCGACTGGTTTGCCGCCACCCCTGGCACGAATGACCTGCTGCGCCGCCGCTTCGCGCCCGATCTGACGATGTTGGGGACGCAGCCCGCGCAAGAATTCCTGGACGATCCGCAGACCGCGCTTGCCGCGGTGCTGCTGTTCGACCAGATCCCCCGCAACCTTCATGGCGCGAGCGCCCGCGCTTACGCTTTCGACCCGCTCGCCCGCGTGGGAACAGCACCTGCAATGGGCGCAGCGCCAATTCCTCCTCATGCCGCTAATGCATTCCGAGCGAATCGTCGACCAGAGGCTGAGCCTGGCGCAATATGCGCGCCTGCCGCGGCGCTTCGGCTGGAGCTTCGCGCAAACCCATTACCGTGCCGTCGCCCGCTTCGGCCGCTTTCCACACCGAAACGCCGCGCTCGGCCGGACGAGCACGCCGGCCGAGCTGCGGGCGGTGGCGCATGGGCTCAGCTGGTAGGCTGCAGCGTGTCGGTTACGCGGGCGAGGCTCGGGTAATCGACATAGCCGGCCGATCCGCCGCCGTAGAACGTCGCCTGGTCGGGCTCATTATAAGGCCCGCCTTGCGCGATCCGTTCCGGAAGGTCGGGGTTAGCGATGAACAGCCGACCGAAGGCCACCGCATCCGCCTTGCCTTGCGCCACCCAGCTCTGGGCTTCCTCGGGCTCGAAGGCCCCATTGACGATGAAGGGTCCGTCGAACGCCCCGCGCATGTCGGTGATCAAGGCATCGGTCGTCGCATCGGATCCGACCCCCTGGTGGCTGTTGGGGCGGACGACATGCAGGTAGGCGAGGCGCTTGCCGGCAATCCGGCGCGCCGCCGCCACGTAGGTGGTCTGCGGATCGTCGTCGGAACTCCCGCCAGGGCCGCCCATCGGTGACAACCGCACGCCGACGCGCCCTGGGGGAAGAACCTCGGTAAGCGCGTCGACCGCCTCTTCCAGCAGCCGCAAACGGTTCTCCAGCGCGCCGCCGTAGCGGTCGGTCCGCTGGTTGACCGAGGAGCGGATGAACTGGTCTATCAGGTAGCCGTTGGCCGCGTGCAGTTCCACGCCGTCGAACCCGGCCTTGGCAGACATGCGCCCAGCGTGCCGGTAATCATCGAGGACGCGCGCGATTTCCTCCGTCGTCAGCGCGCGCGCCTGCTGATGCGGCACGGTCGGGCCATCGGGCAGGAGATCACCCACGAAAGCTTCGCCCTCGGGCGTCCATTGCGAGGAGGAGACCGGCGCACCGCCATCGGGCTGGAACACCGGATGCGAGATCGCGCCGACATGCCAGAGCTGGCAGAAGATGCGCCCGCCCGCATCGTGCACGGCATCGGTAACCAGCTTCCAGCTCTCGGCCTGCGCGTCACTGAAAATGCCCGGCGTCCACGCATAGCCTTGGCCCTCGCGGCTGATCTGCGTCGCCTCGCTCACGATAAGGCCGGCACCTGCGCGCTGCGCATAATAGAGCGCGTGAAGCGGGGTCTGCGTGTTTTCCTCAGCAGCCGAGCGGCTGCGGGTGAGCGGGGCCATGACCATGCGATTGGCGATGGTGATGTCGCCCAGCTGGAGTGGTTCGAAAAGTGCGTGCTGCCGGGCGGCATCGGCCGGGCTGGGTTCATTCATGCTGCGTCTCCAAAAGCGGTTTCAGCCTGTGTCGTCAGCCTGCCGATACCGGGCCACGCACTTTTGGTTCCAAGCGATACAGAATTGCTGGGCGTCGACCCTCCGCTGCCTGAGGCGCTCAGCCCTTGGGCTTGAGCAAGGTCTTGGGCCGCAACCGCCGCGCCTCATCGAACAGCGAGTAGGTGCGATTCACGTAATTGGAGACATCGATGATGCTGGTGAGGTACTTATCCAGCTCCTCGGTCATCTCCTGCTCCACCAGCCGCACGCGGGCAGACGGGTCCTCGGTTTCGAAATTGACGTAGAACCAGGGCTCGCCGCGCCTGAGCTTGAGCGGCTTTGTGATGTCATACCATTCGAACGCCCAGGCCAGCGGCCGCGGCCAGATATGGATCGGGTACCGCCCACCCACCTGCACGCCCGGCCGCGGCTCTGGAAACCAGTGCAGGTAGGGAGGGGTCTGGACCACATAGCATGGCTCGTCGGCCACGAAGATGTAGGGCGCCGTCATCTGGATCAGCGGCCGCTCGGGATGGCGCCATTCGCTCTGCGGCTGCAGTGCCAGCAAATTGGCGCGACCTTGCGGGCGCATCGCCGACTTCTCGCCGTTGGCATCGACCAAGGTGAGCTGCCCCTGCGCATTGCGCTGGAAAGCGAGCGTGAGGTCGACCGGGCAGGGAATGACGAAGTGCCGCCGGTCGAAATCCACCGCCGCCGGGCAGACCTGCACCGACTTTGCCGAGCTCGCCTTCGGGTCGGCACGCGAAAAGGCTTTCGGCGCCGACCAGATCGTCTCCGCCTGCGGGAATCGCACGGTCCAGCCAACCGTCACGGTGCGGCTTTTGCCTTTCTCCTCGGCCTCGCGGCCCCAGGCGTCGTCGGCAAATTCGTCTTCCCAGCTCATGCGGTCGGTTCCTGTCCTGCGAGCAGGGGGATCGGACCTTTCGCCCTCTCATGCAAGCCCGCGAACACGAGCAGCAGCGCAGCGCTCACCGAGCGGTCTGGCCGAGCAGGCGGAAGCGACATCGGAAACGCTTGTCGCGGTTCTCACCTCCGAGGCTGTGCAAGCTGCGCTCCGAGAACGCCACCCGCCCATGATCACTGCCTGCGGGAAAGAAAACCGCCTCGCCGCCAATTTTCACCCGGATCGCATGCTCGTATTGCCGGACGGTTCGGGTCGCCCGCAATGCCGACATCTGCCGCGATCCGCGCTTGGAACCAGAATTCCGCCACTACCTCGGCAGGCGCATCGGCTTGCGCGCTTCAAGGACGCGGGATTGTCGCATCCGTAGGGCGATAGCGGACTTGCGCCTCTTGCCGGGCGGCACGGCTGCCGCCAAGACGCAGCGATGATCCAAAACCGCTACGACGTGCTCATCATCGGCTCGGGCGCCGCCGGCCTTTCCGCCGCGCTGGTGCTGGCGCAGAAGCTCAAGGTGCTCGTGCTCGCGAAAGGGCCGCTCACCAGCGGCTCCACGGCTTGGGCGCAAGGCGGCATCGCCGCCGTGCTGGACACAGGCGACACCTTTGCCAACCACATCCGCGACACCATGGTCGCAGGCGCAGGGCTCAATCGGCGCGAGACGGTGGAATATGTGGTCGAGCGCGCGCCCGCCGCAATCGACCGGTTGTGCGAGCTGGGCGTTCCGTTCAACCGCGCGAGCGGCGACCTCCACCTGACGCGCGAGGGCGGCCATTCGCACCGGCGCATCGTCCATGTGGCGGACGCGACCGGCTGGGCGGTGCAGGCCGCACTGCTCAAGGCGGCCGAGGCCAACCCGAACATCACCCTACTGCCCGACCGGACCTGCGTGGATCTCATCACCGGGCGTAACGAGGAGCGCTATTCGGGCAGTGGCCGTGTGTGGGGTGCCTACGCGCTGGATGCCGCCACTGGCAAGGTCGAGGCCTTCACCGCCCGCGCCACCATCCTGGCGGCGGGCGGCGGGGGGCGGGTCTATCAGTTCTCCACCGCGCCGCGCGGGGCAACCGGGGACGGCATCGCCATGGCGTGGCGCGCCGGTGCGCGGGTCTCGAACATGGAGATGATGCAGTTCCACCCCACCTGCCTCTATCATCTCGACGTCAAGAACTTCCTCATCACCGAAGCGGTGCGCGGCGAAGGCGGGCGGTTGCTGCACCCCGAGACCGGTCACCGCTTCATGACCGATTACGACCCCGAACGCATGGAGCTCGCCCCGCGCGACGTCGTGGCGCGGGCGATCGACGACCAGATCAAGCGCTTCGGCCTCGATTGCGTTCACCTCGACATCAGCCACATGCCTGCCGATTTCGTGCGCGAGCACTTCCCGACGATCGGTGGAAAGCTGCTCGAGCTCGGCATCGACATGACCAAGGAGCCCATCCCGGTGGTGCCCGCGCAGCATTATACGTGCGGCGGTATCCTCATCGATCTCGCCGGACGTACCGACCTGCCGGGCCTGTACGCCGCGGGCGAATGCACCGAAAGCGGCCTCCATGGCGCAAATCGCCTCGCCTCCAACAGCCTGCTCGAATGCTTCGTGTTCGGCGAGGCGGCGGGGCGCGACATCCTCGCCCATTGGGACCAGTTCGCGCCGCCACCACCGATCCGCGAGTGGGACGAAAGCCGCGTGACCGATTCGGATGAGGAAGTGGTCATCAAGCAGAACTGGACCGAGATCCGCCGCTTCATGTGGAACTATGTCGGCATCGTACGCACCACCAAGCGGCTCGAGCGCGCGGCCCATCGCATCAAGCTGCTCTACAACGAGATCGAGGATTATTATGGCCACTTCCGCGTGACCACGGACCTGATCGAACTGCGCAACCTGCTGCAATGCGCCGACCTCATCGTCCAGAGCGCGCTCAAGCGCCACGAAAGCCGCGGCCTGCACTTCATCCTCGATTACCCCGAGACCGCTGCCGAGGCGAAGGACACGGTGCTGGTGCCCTGACCCTTTGGCGGCATCAGACCGACAAGGCGGAATGCGAGCAGCGCCAGCATGAAGGCGGCCAACGGGCGTTCGTAAGCCCGCGGCCGCGCACCTCAGTCGAACAGGCTGGAGACGCTGCTCTCGTCGGCGATGCGGCGAACAGCCTCGCCAACCAGCGGGGCGATGGTGAGCATGCGGATGCGCGCGGATTCCTGAGCCGCGTCGCTGGGCAGGATCGTGTCGGTGATCACCAATTCCTTGAGCGCCGACGTGTCTATCCGCGCGACCGCGCCGCCCGAAAGCACGCCATGCGTGATGTAGGCGACCACCGAGCGGGCACCCGCTTCCATCAGCGCCTTGGCCGCATTGCACAAGGTGCCGCCTGAATCGATGATGTCGTCGATGAGGACGCAATTGCGCCCGGCAACCTCGCCGATGATGTTCATCACCTCGGATTCGCCGGGTTGCTCGCGGCGCTTGTCGACGATGGCGAGCGGCGCGTTATCGAGCCGCTTGGCAAGCGCGCGGGCGCGAACCACGCCGCCCACGTCGGGCGAGACCACGGTGAGGTCCTGCCCCCCATTGCGCGCCTGGATGTCCGCCGCCATCACCGGCGCGGCGTAGAGATTGTCGGTCGGGATGTCGAAGAAGCCCTGGATCTGTCCGGCATGCAGGTCCACCGCGAGCACCCGGTTGGCGCCTGCCTCGGTGATGAGATTGGCAACCAGCTTGGCCGATATCGGCGTGCGCGGCCCCGGCTTCCTATCCTGCCGACCGTAGCCGAAATAGGGCACTACCGCCGTGATCCGCTTTGCCGAGGCACGCTTGAGCGCATCGATGCAGATCAGCAATTCCATCAGGTTGTCGTTGGCCGGGAACGACGTCGGCTGGACGATGAACACGTCCTCGCCACGGACATTCTCGTGGATTTCGACGAAGATCTCCTCGTCGGCGAAGCGGCGCACGCTGGCATCGGTGAGCGGCACTTCGAGATAAGCTGCAATCGCCCGGGCGAGCGGAAGGTTAGCGTTGCCGGACATGATCTTCATGGCTGCGTAGCCCCCGTGACGCGCAGTGGATTGGCGTTTCGGGCGCGCTCTAACCCACCGTCACATTTATGCAACCGGGCGCCGCGCGCCTGTCTGCGATTGGCACACGCGCCGGCCGCCGCTCGGTGCCCCGTGCGCGGTTGCCGGGGCACATATCCTCAGTAGCGGTGCTCGCCCTTGATCCACCGCACCGTGCCCGAGCTGGCGCGCATCACCACCGAGTGGGTGGTCATCCGCCCGCTGCGCAGCCGCTTGACGCCCTCGAGAATCGAGCCATCGGTGACGCCGGTGGCGGCGAAAATGCAATCGCCCTTCGCCAGGTCCTCAAGCCGGTAAATGCGGTCGAGATCCTGGATCCCCCACTTGGCAGCGCGCTTCCTCTCATCATCATTGCGGAACAGCAGCTTGCCGTTGAACTGTCCGCCCACGCAGCGCAGCGCAGCGGCCGCCAGCACGCCCTCGGGCGCGCCGCCCGAACCCATGTAGAGGTCGATCGTGGTATCGGGATCGGTGGTGGAGATGACGCCGGCCACGTCCCCGTCGCCGATCAGCACAACGCCGCAGCCAATCTCGCGCAAAGTAGCGATCAGCTCGGCATGGCGCGGCCGGTCGAGCACGCACACCATGATTTCCGAAGGTTGCACACCCTTGGCACTGGCGAGCGCGGCGACGTTCTCCGTGGGGCTGCGCTCGAGACTGATGATACCCTCAGGGTAGCCCGGGCCGACCGCAAGCTTTTCCATATAGACGTCGGGCGCGTTGAGCAGGCAGCCTTCCTCGGCGGCGGCGAGCACGGCGAGCGAGTTGGGCCCGGCCTTGGCGGTGATGGTGGTGCCTTCCAGCGGATCGAGCGCGATGTCGATCTTGGGTCCCCTGCCCGGGGCCCCGCCGACCTTCTCGCCGATATAGAGCATCGGCGCCTCATCGCGCTCGCCTTCGCCGATGACGACGGTTCCGTCGATTTCGAGCTGGTCGAATGCGGTGCGCATCGCGGCGACGGCGGCGGCATCGGCGGCCTTCTCATCGCCGCGGCCGACCAGCGTGGAGGCGGCGATGGCCGCGGCTTCGGTGACGCGGACCATTTCGAGCACGAGCACGCGGTCAAGCGCAGCAGACTTGCTGGTTCCGCTTGCGGCAAGGGCGCCGGTATTCGCGGCAGAAGCTTCGGGCTGGGTGTTCATCGGCAATTCAGTCCCCCGGGAATGAAACTGCTCGGCGCTTAGGCCGGGGGTGTGACGATGTCGAGTATCGGCGCAGGACATGTCCGATGGTGGTGCTTCGGCCTCGCGCCTTTGGCCGTTCTACTGGCGTTCCCGGCCAGCGGGCAGGAGTCGATCACGGCGCAAGAGGCGCTCGAGAATGCGCGCGACGTGTATTATGCTCCCGGCGAGCAATATGTCTCCGCTTGCCCCGACAACACGGCCGAGGGGCGAGCCGAGGGCGAGGACGGCAACGTCATTGTCGTTTGCCGCCGACCGGGCCCCGCGAACACGTTCCAGACCCGGGAGACCCCCCGACCGCGACTGGACCAGACCGCCGATGGATCCCCACGCGCGCCCGATGTCAGCACCATCCCGCCCTGTCATGGCGGTGCCATGAGTGTGTGCATGAGCGGCCTCGGCTCCGTGCCGCCGCCGGTGCTGATGGTGGACGTGACCGCCTTTCCCGAGCCACTATCGCCCGAGGACGCGGCCGCGGTTTTTCGCGCTCCGGCTCCCGTGACCGATGCCGCAGGCGAGAGGGAAATGAGCATCCCGCCAAGCTCGCCCGTCCAGCCCGCAACCGAGCCGCGGGAGCAGCCCCGCCGCTTCCCTGAACCGCGCCCTAGTCCAGCAGGCGCATGACCAGCGGCGGCTCGGCGATATCGGGCGAATTCTCGAGCAGCGCCATCGCTTGCAAGACTGCACGCTCAGGCGCCTCATGCGTTACCATGGCGACCAGCACCTCGCCGCCTTCCTCCGCCTGGCCCTGCTGGATCAGGCTCTCGATTGACACTCCGGCATCGCGCATCGCCGCAGTGATCTGCGCCAGCACGCCGGGCCGGTCGGCAACCATGAAGCGCACATAGGCCCGGTTGCGCCGATCGCCCGGATCGGCCGGCCCGGCATCGGCCAGGGCGGCGACGGGAAGCGAGAAGGGCGGCAGGCGCGCACCGCGGGCAATGTCGATGAGGTCAGCCACCACGGCGCTGGCGGTGGGCCCGTCGCCCGCTCCGGCGCCTTCGAACAGCAGCCGGCCGACGAAATCGCCTTCGACCACCACCGCATTGGTGGGTCCGTCGACCGAGGCCAGCGGATGGCCACGCGGGACGAGGCAGGGCGCCACGCGCTGGAACAGCTTGCGTGTGCCATCGGGAGCCTCGACCATGTCGGCGCGTCCAACGAGCCGGATCACGTGGCCGAGCGCCGCGGCTTGCGCGATGTCGGCGGCGCGGATCGCGGTGATGCCCTGCGCATCGACCGCGGCGAAGTCGACCCGGGTGCCGAAGCCGATCGCCGCAAGGATGGCGAGCTTGTGCGCCGCGTCCGTGCCCTCGATATCAAAGGCGGGGTCCGCTTCGGCATAGCCGAGTTCCTGCGCCTCGCGCAGCATATCGGCGAAGTCCGCCCCGCTCGCCTCCATGCGCGAGAGGATGTAGTTGCAGGTGCCGTTGAGGATGCCGTAAATGCCGCGGCAGGTATTGGCCGCGGCACCTTCGGCAAGGCCCTTGATGGCCGGAATGCCGCCCGCAACCGCCGCCTCGAACCTCAGCGGTACGCCGGCCTGCTCGGCTGCCGCGGCAAGTTCCATTCCGTGATGCGCAATCATCGCCTTGTTGGCGGTGACGAGGCCCTTGCCCGCCGCCAGCGTGCGCCGGGCGAGCGCCAGTGCCGGGCCATCCGATCCGCCGACGAGCTCGACCACCACGTCGACATCCTCGCGCGCGGCGAGCACGGTCATGTCGTCTTCCCAGGCAAAGGAAGACAGGTCCACGCCGCGATCCTTGCTCCGATCGCGCGCGCATACGGCGGTAATGGCGATCGGCCGCCCGGCGCGCGCGGCGATGAGCGTGCCATTGGTCTCGAGCAGTCGGATCACGCCTGCACCCACCGTGCCGAGGCCGGCGAGCGCAATCCGCAGCGTCTGGGTCATGTGAACTTGTCCCCTGGCTTGCCGGGGCAAGCCCCCGCGCGGAGGCTGGGGTTAGGGCGGCGGGCGCGGCTTGGCTAGAGGGATGACCAGGGAGGATGACCAGGGAGCTGGCCGGCGCGGCGATCGCTGGGGGGCCGGATCCGAGCCAGTATCGGTCCGGCGCACGGGGATGGCCCGCCGCAGCCTTGCCGACGCTAGAGCCCAGTCCGCCCGCACGGCCCGAGCGCCTCCAGGACGAAGGCATAATCCTCCCGGGCACGGGCGCGCGCATTGGCCTCGTTCTGGAGGAAGCCCTCGCCCGGCAGCTCGGGCGGCAGGAAGCAGGCGAGGCGGTACCACTCGAGCGTCTCGGGCTGGGGCGCGGTGGCCGCCTGGTCGACGATCTCGGTCCACGATACGCCCCATTCCGGGGTCATGCCGGGCCGGCGCAGGATGCTGAGCGAGACCGGCTCGCCGCGGGCGGTCTTGAGGAAGATCTGCGTCTCGGATTCGCCCGCGAGATTGCCGGCGATCGAAATCACCTCGCGCACGCCGGTGACTTCAGGCAGGTTTTGCGAATCCGCAATCTGGCGCAGCACGGTGCGCGTGCGCTCGATCAGCATCGGCGCAGCAGGCAGCATGGCGGCGGGGGAGACCAGCTGCAGCTCGCCCGGTCGCCCGGGCACCGCGCGCGCGAACAGCAGGAACCGCTGGTCCTCCAAGTCGGGCGCACGTCCGCGCGCGGTAAGCTCGCGATCGGCAAGGAAGGTCAGCGATTCCCCGACCGCCACGCGCCCGGCGAGCAACGTCTCCGTCGCTGCTTCGAGATAGAGCCGCGCCTTACCGGCCTCGAGCCCAGGCGCGCGCTCGGCCGGCACCTGCACTTGGTCGGCAATCGCGACGATCACCGCCAGTTCGGCCACCTGTGCAAGCGACACGAGATCGGCATAGCTGGGCCCTGCCTGCGTCTCGGGAGCACCGGCTGGCGCCCAGTTCGCCGGCGTAGCACCCGGCCCTTCTTGCGCGACAAGGGGCGTTGCGCATCCGGCAAGCGCAACGCAAAGCGCAGGCAGAGCAAAGGCACACCGAAGCCGCGCGGACCGCTTGCGCGAACGGCTTCGTCGGGTGGCGCGATCATCCATGGCTTCCTCCATCTGGCGGTCCCGAAATGACACAAATACAGCGCCCTGCGCCCCCTCCGCCACCGCCCTTTGCGGGGGCAGGAGGTGAATCGCGCCTTAACCGACAAAGCGATTGCCGAGGTCTTCCATCACCGTTAAGACCCGGCAAACGAGGGCCAATCCAACAGGGAACGAGGCTCCTTGCCAGCCCGCTGCGGCACGCCGACGGGTTGAATTGGAGCCTGGTGCATCTAGCGGGTGGACAAAGCTTCATCGTGGCTGTCAGTATACGAATACTGGCATTCCGCAGGGTCGCCAACCGGCGGATAAGTTAAATTGGAGTGAAGGGACTGGATGGCTTACGCTGACAGAGAAATGAGCGGCAGTCGCATGGTCGCGATTGTTATCGTGGTCCTTATTCATGTCGCACTTGGTTACGCGCTCATCACCGGCCTCGCCTATTCGGCCTTTGAGACCGTCGTCGAGCGCGTGACGACGATCGACATTGATGAGCCCCCGCCGCCTGAGCCGGAGGAGGAACCACCGCCACCCGAGCCGGAACCGCAACCTGACGTGCCGCCGCCGCCGGTGGCACCGCCGCCGCCGATCAACGTGGCCACCACGCCGCCGCCGATCCGTACGCAGGTGAACATTCCGCCGCCGGCACCGCCGCGTCAGATCGTACCGCCGCCTGCGCCCCCGGCGCCGCCCGCGCCGCGGCCTGCTCCGCCTGCTCCGCCGGCCCCCTCGCAGGCTCGTGGTGTGGCTCCCGACAATCAGGGGCGCTGGGCTGCCAGGATTCAGGAGAACTATCCCGCGACCGCGGTGCGCCGCGAGATCGAGGGTCAGGTGGGCGTGAACGTGCAGATTGGCCCAGATGGGCGGGTTTCCGCGTGCAGCGTGTCGCGTTCAAGCGGCGAGAGCATCCTCGACCAGGCCGCCTGCGAGGGAATGGAGCGTTATGCGCGCTTCATTCCTGCGCTGAACGCCGCCGGTGATGCGATCTCGGCCAGCTACAGCACCACCATCGTGTATCAGCTTAATTAGCCCTTCATCCCAATCTTCGTAAAAGAGGACACACCCCGCATGCTTATCGATATCCTTGCCGTTGCCGGAGAAACGGCACCAGCCAACCAATTCGGCTTCTTGGAGGCCATGGAGCAGGGCGGTGTCATCGCCTGGTCCATCTTGACCGTGCTGGTGATCATGTCCGTGGGCTCGTTCTACATCCTCATCACCAAGCTTCTTGAGCAGAACAAGATCCTCAACCAGTACAAGGCCATCCGGAGCAATTTCTGGCGCGCCAACTCGCTCAGCGAGGGCGCTACCAAGCTCGACAAGAACAGCGCCTGGCGCCAGCTGGTCGACGACGGGCTCGCTGCTGAATCGCAGCATGCCAAGATGACCGATACGCTCGAGGCGCATGACTGGCTGCACGGTTCGCTCGCTCGCTCGGAAGCGACGATCAATTCCAAGCTTGCCGGCGGCCTGTCCTTCCTTGCCACCGTTGGCGCGACCGCTCCGTTCGTTGGCCTTCTCGGTACCGTGATCGGCATCTACCGCGCTCTCATCGCCATTGGTCTTGCGGGTTCGGCATCGATCGACAAGGTGGCTGGCCCGGTGGGCGAGGCGCTGATCATGACCGCGATCGGCCTGCTCGTGGCGGTGCCGGCGGTGCTCGCCTACAACTGGTTGCAGAGCCGCAACAAGCGCATCTCCGAACTGCTCAGCGGCTTCTCGACCGATCTGCTGGCCTTCATCACCTCCAAGGGAACGGTGAAGCCCGAAATGATGACCAAGACCTCGACGCAGCAGGCCGGTAAGGCCGCGTCGACCGCCCCGGTCACTGGCAAGGCGGCTCCGGTAACGGCCAGGCCGGCCACTGCTGGGACGACCACCACCACCACCACGACTCCCAAGCCCTGACGCCGGAAGCCCCGCGAAAAACACCTGGCATGCGGGCCAATTCGCGGGGCTTCAAACCGGGAACGATTGAGATAGGACACTGAATTATGGCGGTTAATGTTGGCGGCAGTTCTGAAAGGCCGATGTCGGACATCAACACCACGCCGCTGGTGGACGTCATGCTGGTGATGCTGATCATCTTCATCATCGCCGTTCCAGTGGCCATCCAGACGATCGAGGAGCTTGAAATCCCGATCATCGAATCCGTTGAATCGAAGGACAAGGTAGAGAACCTGCTGCTGACCGTCGCGACGACCGACGATCAGGGGCGCGCAGCGGGCGAGGCCGGCTATACCGGCTCCTCACGCAGCGGCGAGTGCCGGGTGTACTTCAACAACGTCACCCCGGTGGGATCGACCGAGCTCTACGACCGCGCCTTCGAGCGGCTTGACAATATCGTACAGCGGGAAGGCGGGATCGAAGCGATCATTCAAAATCCCGAGAAGGTCCCGCAGGTGCACATCCGCGGCGACGTGGACGCTCCCTGGCGCTGCGTGGCCGGCGCCATCTACAACGTCCAGGCAGCCGGCTATCCGACGGTCGGCTTCATCTCGAACCCGCAAGATCCGAACGGCTGATCAGGCCTGAACAGGTAACAAGGTACAGGAGTAGTCCACCATGGCAATGTCAGGCGGCAGAGACGACGGCGCACCGATGATGGAAATGAACATGACGCCGTTGATCGACGTCCTGCTCGTGCTCCTCATCGTGTTCATCATGTCGATCCCCATTGCGACGCACGCGGTCAATATCGATCTGCCGCAACCATCGCAGAACCAGAACACGCCTGAGGTCGATCCGGTGATCAACAAGATTGTGCTGACGCAGAACGGCGAGATCCTGTGGAACGCGCAGTCGATCAGCGATGGCGAGCTGGTCAACAATCTGCAGCAATCGCTACGGTTTGACGTCGAGCCCGAGCTGCAGTTCGAGCCTGAGGCCAATGCCAGCTATGATATCTCGGCCCGGGTGCTCAACATCATCAAGGCAAGCGGCGTCACCAAGTTCGGCTTCGTTGGTAACGAGCAGTACCGAAGCTTCGGTGCGAGCTGATCATCCGAAGACTGTTGCAACTCCAAAAGGGGCGGGCTTTCCCGCCCCTTTCTATTTGCCCCGCCCTGCACCAGAACTGGGCTGAGTAGCCTAGCTCGGCGGTAACACCCCCCCCCCTTGTATGGCTCTGTCCGGCTTGGTCAGAAATGCCCGGAGCTAGGTCCAAGCAAGTCCGGCAGGTCATCGCCGCCCATTGCCGCTGCGGCGAGCGCCTCGGCCTCAAGCAGCAATTCCTCATCGGCCTGCCCCTGCGGCACCGCCTCGTGGCCAATCATCACCATGACAGGCACCGCCAGCGGGCTCACCCTGTCGAGCACGACATGCTCGATGCGCTCGGCGGCTGTGTCGAGCAGGTCGCCCAGCCGTCCGACATCGGTCATACGCGCGCGGGCATCGGCCCAGGCGGCCTGGATCAGCAGGTGGTCGGGCTCGTATTTTCGCAGCACGTCGTAGATGAGGTCGGTCGAGAAAGTGACCTGTTTGCCGCTCTTCTTCTTGCCCGGATGCTGGCGCTCGACCAGCCCGCCGATCACTGCCACCTCACGAAAGGCGCGGCGCAGGAGATGGCTGTCCTGCACCCAATCGACGAACTCCTCGGTGAGGATATCTGGCGAGAGAAGCGGCGCAGGATCGGTGACGGGCTTGAGGCCCCATACTGCAAGCGAGTAATCGTTGGCGACGAAGCCGCCGGGCATCAGCCCCAATGCCTCCATGCGCTGGGTGATAAGCATGCCGAGCGACTGGTTCGCGTTCCAGCCGACGAACGTGTAATAGACCGTATAGTGACGCTTCACATGCGGGAAGCTTTCCACCAGCAGGTTGGCCGGCCCCGGCAGTTCAGACCGCCAATCCTGCACTTCAAGCCATTCGCGCACATCGTCAGGGAAGCGGGCCCAGCCGGCACGGTCGACCAGCATGGCGCGCACGCGGTCCGCCAAGTGGGTGGTGAGCGGCAGGCGCAAACCGCCATAGGACGGGATCATCGCCGATTTGGAACTGGCGCGAACGATCAGCTCCATGTCCTTCAATTGCTCGACCTGCACGTTCACGCCTGCGAACTGGAATGTGTCGCCGGTCCGGAGCGAAGCGGCGAAACGCTCCTCTACCTTGCCGAGCGAGCGACCGTTCCGGAAGCGCACCTCAAGCATCTCGGAATCGACGATAATGCCAGCATTCATCCGGTGGCGCTGGGCGAATTCGGGATGACTGAGGCGCCAAGTCACGGCTCCTTCGCCTGGACCTTCCCCCTCCTCGCGAACGATGCGACGGAACTTGTCGTAAGCGCGCAAGGCATAGCCGCCCGTGGCGACAAACTCGAGCACCCTGCCCCACACCGCCTCGTCGATCCAGGCATAGGTGAGCGTCGAGCGGATCTCAGCCAAGAGTGCGCTCTCCACGAACGGGCCGGCGCAGGCGCAGGCCATGACGTGCTGAGCAAGCACGTCGAGGCCACCGGGCCGAAAATCCTCGCCGTCGCGTACTCCTTCCTCCACCGCATCCTTTGCTGCCTGCGCCTCCAGGAATTCGAACCGGTTGCCGGGGACGAGGATGGCGCGGCTTGGCTGGTCGAGCCGGTGGTTCGCTCGGCCGATCCGCTGCAACAGGCGGCTGGAGCCCTTCGGCGCGCCCATCTGCACCACGCAGTCAATGTCGCCCCAATCGACTCCGAGGTCGAGACTCGCGGTGCATACGAGCGCACGCAGATCACCGCGCGCCATCGCTCCTTCCACCTTGCGGCGCGCTTCCTTGCTTAGCGAGCCATGATGGATCCCAATGGGCAGATTGTCCTCATTGGCGTCCCACAGATGCTGGAAGATGTACTCGGCGAGGAAGCGCGTGTTGGTGAAGACGAGCGTGGTGCGATTCCGGCGGATTTCCTCATAGAGCTGCGGAATAGCCCAGGTCGCGGCGTGGCCGCCCCATGGCACACGTTCCTCGATGGGCAGGAGGATCTCCACGCTCGGCTCGGCGCCTGTCTCGCCCTCCACCATTGCCACGCGATCAAGGTCACCCCACGGTGCCATCCAGGCGCGGAATGCCTCGGGATCGGCGACGGTGGCGGAAAGGCCAGCGCGGGTGAGGCTAGGCGCGATCGCCTGCAACCGGGAGAGCGCCAGCGCGAGCAGATCGCCACGCTTGCCGGTGGCGAAGGCGTGCACCTCATCCACCACAATGCGCGACAGCCCCGAAAAAAGCGCGAAGCTGTCTTCGTAGCTGAGCAACAGCGAGAGCGATTCGGGCGTGGTGAGAAGCACGTGTGGCGGGCGGGCGCGCTGGCGGCGCTTGCGGTCGCCGGGCGTGTCACCGCTGCGCGTCTCGATGCGGATGGGCAGGCCCATCTCCTCCACCGGCGTACCAAGGTTCCTCTGTACGTCATGCGCGAGTGCCTTAAGCGGCGAGACGTAAAGCGTGTGCAATCCGTCGGGCGGCGGCGATCCACCGAGCCGCGAGGGACAGAAGGCAGCGAGCGTGGGGAGGAACCCCGCCAGCGTCTTGCCCGCGCCCGTATCGGCGATGAGCAGCGCGTCCCGTCCCGCATCAGCGGCCGTCAGCATTTCGCTCTGGTGACGCCGTACCCGCCAGCCGCGCCCGGCAAACCAGCCTTCGAGTTCGACGGGTACCGCCATCAGGCGCCGACCTTAGGCCCATGCGAGAGGACCGCATAGCCCTGCTGCAAACCGTCGTCTTCCAAAGGCTCAGCCGCTAGCTGCGGGGCAGCGATCTTGCGCCGCCGATCCCCGCAGATGCGACCGGAAGGGCTCCGGACAGCGCGGCGCAGCATTTTGACAGTGCCGCGTGCGCTGGGCCCTTCGTCTACCCGCATACCGCTTTACGCAAGGGCTATCCGCCACTTGGTGCGGCGTGCTGCGCCCAACCGTCGCAGGTTTGCGCTTATTCGCGCAACCAAGGGCCAGCTCAGACCGTTTCCATAACATACTTCGCGTGCAGCTTTGCAAGCGGGGCGTGCCGGAACCCTGACTGGCGATTTTCCGGGGTGCCGGCATTTCGAAATGAAACAGCCGGAGAGATAAAGTGGCAGACCAGAACAGGTATCAGGGGCAGGATCAGCGCGACGATTACGACCGCAGCCAGCGCCGTGACCGTCAGCCCCAACAATATCAAAGTGACCGCTCCTATTACTCGGATGAATATGGAAGCGACTCCAACGCGCGCTACCGCCAGACGAACGAGGATTCTTCGCAAGGGCGCTATAACCGCCAGCAGAACGAGGACGGCTACCAGTCCGAGCGCCAGGGGCAGTCCTGGCGTGACGATGATGAAAGCCGCAGCGGTGGCCGCAGCTACGGAGGCGGGTCAAACGGAGGCTTCGGCGCGGCCCGATTCACCAATCGCGAACGTGGCGGTTTTGGCAGCTTCACGTCGGACGGCTTTCGCAATGGGGGCAATGTTGGGCCGCGCGAGAACCTCGCTTATGGACGTGGCGGTTCCATGGGAAGCGGTGCCTATAGCGGTGGCTCATACGGCCCGGGCACCTATGGTGCGGCTCCGCGGCGCGATTACGGGAGCGATGACGACCGCGGCTTCTTCCAACGCGCTGGAGACGAGGTGGCGAGCTGGTTCGGCGATGATGATGCCGCACGTCGGCGCGAGCAGGACCATAGCGGCCGCGGCCCGGCCAACTACACCCGCTCGGACGATCGCATACTCGAAGATGCGTGCGACAAGCTGACCGAGGATTGGGGCGTTGACGCGCGCAATGTGCAGGTCACCGTCCAAGGCGGCGAAGTCACGCTTGATGGCACGGTCGAGAACCGCAGCCAGAAGCGGCGCGCCGAGGATGTCGTGCACGAAATTTCGGGCGTCGGGCATGTGCAGAACAATCTGCGCACCCAGGATAGGAGCCGGAGCGTCGACGACACGAGCAATACCGGGATAAACAACACCGGTACGAGCGAGCGCAACCCCGGCACGCTCGCCTGATCCAGATCCTCATACTGAAAGGGGCGTGCCAGCAGGCGCGCCCTTTTTCGTGTGTGCCGCAGTCGCCGCACGTGCGCGCGATCAGAACGGGCGTGGAGAGGCTCTTACTCTTCAACCGCGTAGTGGATGGGCTTGAAGCTGCCGCCATTCGATGCGTAGGCCGAGCAGGCTGTGAGGCCGATGACGAGGTCCATCTCAGCGCGCATCCGGATGTAATCGCCGGCTTTGCTCACCGGCGGATCGACCCGCAGGCGCCCGCTCTCGCCATCGACCGGCACGTTCATGAACAGGTTGAAGGCACAGGGAATGTCGTCGGGCGCGATCCCCCAACCGGCCAGCGCCTCGGCCAAATTGCCAAAGCAGCCGCGATGCACCGGCATGTCCGGGTAGAAATGGCGGAACGTCGCCTCGCTACATGGGGTGAGCAGGAAATCGTGGGAGCCGACCGTATCCTCGATGATGGAGAGCATCGGGTGCGAACGATTCGACCACAGCCTGTTGCCGGTGGTGAGGCGAATCGTTTCCTCGTAGTCGAAGGTCCGACCATTGGATATCGCCTCGCGCGGATCGCCCGCGCCAAAGGCGAGCAGATCACTGACCTGCGCGCCTTCAGGATCGATCACCCGCAGCACCTGACCGCGATCGAGGCGCAGCGCGGTTCCGCTACGTGGCGCAATTTCCCTTAAGCCACCGTCTGGCGTGCTCATTTGCTGCGCTTGTCGCTGAACGGGCAGGTCCAGTCCTCATCGACCAGCCGGCCCGAATATTGCCGTGCCTCGCTGATTTCGCCGAAACGCGATAGCATGGGATTGACGTCGCCCGCCAAGGCCTTGTCGCGGGTGAGAATAGCGTCGCGCATACGTTCGTATCGGCCATCTTCCCGCAGCTGCTCGAACTGGTCGTGCAGATTGAAGACCATCGTGGGCCGCGGAAAGCGTCGCGCGGGCCGACTGGCACTTGGATGCAGGCCGACAACGAAGAAGGCCTCTCCGCCGAAGCTCAGCGAGAAGTGCGGGTCACCCGGATCAGCGCTCACACGCGGATCATAGTGCTGTCCCCGCCACTCATCCTTGTCCGAAAGCGATTGGATGCGCTCCCACATCGCCTTCTCGAAAGCCTTCTCGGTGAGGTCGCGGGGCCCATCGAACACGACGGCGAAGCTACGCAGACCCGCGCGATCCTGCCGGTAAGCGGCCGCCCAGTCGAGCAGATCGGAATGGATTCGCAGATCGTCCCAGGCGCTCTCGATCGAGTGCCCTACGATAACCTTGAGCGTCCCACGCGCGAGCGCCGACTTGGCGCCCACGCATGGAAAGCCGTGGTCAGTGATCGCGGCGAACATCTCCTCGCGCGCTTGCTCGCGCGTTCTGTCGTCGACAAGCATGATGAAAGTCGTCTCCTCTGAACGGGGAAACGGACTCTGGCGGATACAAGTTCCGGATTTACGAAGGTTAGTCGGCGCCCGGGCGGCTAATGCGCCGCCTGCGCCCCTCGCTCGAGACCCGAAGCAGCCAGCTGATCGTCGATCTGCTGCATCAGCCGTGCAAGACCTTCCTCGCTATCGCTCTCGGCCCGAGCGACGAGGACATCCTGCGTGTTCGAGGCACGCAGCAGCCACCAGCCATCGGGCGTATTGACGCGCACGCCATCGGTGTCGTTCACCTCGATGCCAGAAGGTGCGTCCGGCCCCGAAAGGCGCTGCTTCACCTCGTCGATAGCGGCGAACTTGCGGCTTTCATCGACTTGGAAGCGCATTTCGGGCGTGTTGAGCATGCCCGGCATGGCGCCGCGCAGCTCGGTGACAGAGTGCCCGAGTCGCGCCGAGGCGGCGATCAGCCGCACGCCGGCATAGAGCGCGTCGTCATATCCGTAATAATCGTCGGCAAAGAAGACGTGACCGCTCATTTCTCCGGCCAGTGGCGAATTAGTCTCCTTCATTTTGGACTTGATCAGCGAGTGGCCGGTCTTCCACATCAGCGGCTTGCCGCCGTGCTGCGAGACCTGATCGAACAGAGCGCGGCTCGCCTTCACATCGGCGATGATCGTTGAGCCCGGCAGCCTTTGCAGCAGGTCCTCGGCGTAGATCATCAGCAGCTGGTCGCCCCAGATGATCCGTCCGGTGCCGTCGATCGCCCCGATCCGGTCGCCGTCGCCGTCGAAAGCCACTCCGAAGTCGAGGTTCTTCTCCGCGACAAGTTTAACCAGATCTTGAAGATTGGCCTCCACAGTGGGGTCAGGATGATGGTTCGGAAAATTCCCGTCAACTTCGGTGAACAGCAGGTGATGCTCACCCGGCAGCTTCGCGGCGAGCGCCTCGAGGGCCGGCCCTGCGGCGCCATTGCCCGCGTCCCAACCCACGCGCAGGGAGGCGAGCTTCTCGTGCGGCACGCCTTCCAGGCCGGCGAGCAGGCGTTCGACATATCGCTCGAGGATCTCGACGCTTTCCACGCTGCCGGTTCCGTCGTCCCAGTCGCCCGCAGCGGCCATCGCGCCAAGGCGCTGGATGTCCGCGCCAAAGAACGGACGTCCCTGAAACACCATCTTGAAGCCGTTATAGTTTGCGGGGTTGTGGCTGCCGGTTATCTGAATTCCGCCATGAACGTCCTCGGCTGAGGCTTCGGCGTAATAGAGCATGGGGGTAGCGCCCATGCCGATCCGCCGCACATTCACGCCGCTGGCGTTGAGGCCTTCGATCAGCGCGTGCTCGAGCATGGGCGAGCTCACCCGCCCGTCATAGCCGACCGCGACCTTGGTGCCGCCCGCCCGCTTCATCAGCGTACCGAAGCCCCGCCCGATCGCGCGAGCGTCCTCCGCCCCCAACGTCTCGCCGATAATGCCGCGGATGTCGTACTCCCTGAGTACGGTGGAGTGAAACTGGTGAGTCATGACGGCTCCTTGGGATCGTGGTTCGTGGGATGCGGCAATTGCGCGAGCAACAGGTCGCGCGCCTCGTTTGCTTCGTGCACGCCCGCACCCGAGCCACCCCGATCGGGATGGACCATTGCGAGCTTGCGGCGGTGTGCAGTGATGACTTCGGCGCGGTCGGCATTGGAGGCCAGGCCAAGCAGCCGGCGCGCCTTTACCAGCGCGCGCTCCTTCACGCTCAGGCGCTTTTCCCAAGGCCAGCGGCCGACCAGCAGGCGATAGGCGACAAGCGCCAGCGCGGCGAGGACCAGCAGCCGCATCATCAGATCAGGCGGCCTTGCTCGCCCGGACCCGCCCGGATCCTTCCGAAGCGGTGTCGGGCGTCGGAGCAGCCGCGTGCTCAGGCTGCGGCAGGTTGAGGTTGGCCACCAGCGTGCGCAGCTCCTGCCGGGCCACGAGGTGGCTGGTGCCAAGCTCACCCAGATGCCCCTTGTCGAGCAGCGTCAGCCCTGACGGAAACAGCTCGCGATAGATCACCCGCTCCGACAGGCCATGACTGACCCGGAACCCCACACGCCGTGAAAGTTCGGACAGCGCCTGCTCCATGCGCCGCTGGTTCTTGGCGTCGGTATGGCCGGTGCGGTTGCGCACCACGACCCAATCCATCTCGCGCCGGTTCTCCTCGATCTGCTTGCGGCTGCGCTTCAGGCGCGCTTCCCAGATAAGCTCGGCGTAAAAGCTGAGACGGCGGACCTTGAAGGTCTCGGCATCCACCTGGCCGATGAGATCGAAGTCGACGAAGCTGTCGTTCATCGGTGTCACCAGCGTATCGGCCTGGGTGGCGACATGGCGGGCGAAAGGATCGTCGCGCCCCGGCGTGTCGAAGACCAGAAAGTCGGCGCCCTCGGCGATTGCAGCGGTTTCCGCCTCGAGCGCCTCGATCGTGTCGCCCTCGAAGACCCCGAAACGGGGCCCCGGCAGCTCGATCTCGCGGCGACGCATGGTCTCGGCGCGGTTCTCGCAATAGCGATGGAAGGTGCGCTGGCGCGGATCGAGGTCGAGCGCCCCGACCTTGGCGCCCTGGTAAGCAAGCGCCACGGCAACATGCACCGCAGTGGTGGACTTGCCTGTGCCGCCCTTTTCATTGGCGAAAACAATGCGATGCGGTTTTGTTGCGGTCACGTGGCGCTCACTGGTTGCGCTTACAGGGGCTTCGCGGCTTCTACTGGCACTCCGGCGGCGCTAAGGCCGTCGCCTGACCGCTTTATCCGAGGGCAGCGCACATGCAAACCGTCGACCGCCTTGAATCGCTGCGCTTTGCTGTGGACGAGTTGCGCACGCGCGGCAGCGTGGCGCTCGTGCCCACCATGGGCGCGCTGCATGAGGGCCATTTGGCTCTGGTGCGCGAGGCGCGTCGGCGCGCAGCTTGCGTGGTGGTGTCGATCTTCGTCAACCCGAAGCAATTCGGGCCTGGCGAGGACCTTGCCGCTTACCCGCGCACCTTCGAGGAGGACCGCCGCGTGCTCGCGGCCGAGAGCGTCGACCTGCTCTGGGCCCCTTCCCCGTCAGAGGTCTACCCGGAGGAATTTTCGACCACGGTCTCGGTCGCCGGCTTGAGCGAGGGCCTGTGCGGCGCGGTGCGCCCCGGCCATTTCGCTGGGGTCGCCACGGTGGTGCTCAAGCTGTTCAACCAGGTGCGGCCCGACCTGGCAATGTTCGGGGAGAAGGACTTTCAGCAACTCGCCGTCATCCGCCGCATGGCCCGCGATCTCGACCTGAACCGGCCGCGCGTGAATGCGATTATCGGGGTGCCAATTGTGCGCGAGGCGGATGGCCTCGCAATGTCGAGCCGCAACCGCTACCTCTCGCCCCAGGAACGCGCCGCCGCGGCGGCGCTCCCTCAGGCGATGCGCGAAGCGGTCGCGCAGATTGAAGCAGGCACGCCCGTGCCCGAGGCGCTGGCGGCGCTCCGCGAGCAGGTGCTCGCCGCCGGCTTCTCGTCGATCGACTATGCTGCGCTTGCCGACAGCGACAGCCTGGCCTTGCTGTCCGAACACCCGCGACGCCCCGCCCGACTGCTGGTGGCGGCGCGGATCGGCGGCACCCGGCTGATCGACAATTTGCCGCTCCGGCCGGATGATGGCCCGCCCGGAACTGACGCGAGGCGGAGTTGAGCTGGTTCGATGCCCAACGAGCTTGCCGGGAGCCAGCGGCTGAAGACCGCTCAAGTTCAGGATCACGTGACCGCTTTGGTCAGCAATAGGGCGACCGCAGCATCAGGCCTGCGTGACCCGCGGCGGAGTCGGCGCTTCCCATCGACGCGACGTCGGTGCCCGGCGGCCTTATTGCGTCGATACGATCCCGCGACTCGTCGTTAAGCTCAGGCATTGGCGTCGTGTGTCCCTCCCGTGCAATAAGCTCGAAGGGGCATCCGAGGTCATAGACAAAGCCATTGGGGTGAACCTCCTTGCTTCGGGCACGTTCAGGTGCCCTCGCCCGCCCGAACGCGACATTCGTTCTGCATCTATGTCGCTCCGGCGCCAATATGCCGACAGCCGGCCATCGAGGCCGAATGCCCCGAGCGGGCCAGTCGTGTCCTGCGTCGGATATAGAGGACAGCTCTGCGGGCACGCGGCAAAGCCCGCGGCGAGATGCATCCTGAACCCTCATGAGCGAGATTCGACCCAGCCACGCGGAAGTTCGCGGTGTGAGTGGCGAAGGCGCGGGCCTATGAGAAGCTTCACGCCCAGCCGCCGCGACGTCACAGCCGGCCACCCCTCGAGATAACGGCTTCTTCAGGAAAGTGGAGCGGGTAGCGGGAATCGAACCCGCATAGCCAGCTTGGAAGGCTGGAGCTTTACCACTAAGCTATACCCGCTTGACCCCATGCGATTGCCACCGGGGCGCACCATTCGTCAAGCAGTCTCGTCCTCTTCGACCGTCTCGTTGCGGATCGTCGCACCCTCAACCGCCTCGCCATCGAGGCGCGGTGCAGGAGCCGGGGCGATCTCGATATCTACGCGGCGATTGCGCGCGCGCCCTGCTTCGTTCGGCTCGCCGTCCGGCCGGGCATTGGGTGCCAAGGGGTTCTGCTCGCCCATTGCAATCACATTGATCCGCTCGTCGTCCACCCCGCGCTCGACCAGCCAGGCTGCGACGGCCTCGGCACGCGCGCGTGAAGCCCTTATATTGGCCTGGTCATTGCCGGCTGAGTCGGTGTGGCCGCGCAATATGATCGGCCAATCCTCGTCAAGCGCATCGGATTGAAGCACGCCTGCCAGGACTTGCTCGGCGCGGGATGAGAGGTCGCTTCCCCCTTCCGCGTAAGGCACGGTCAGCCGAAGCGGTTGGGGCGGCAGTTCCATGATCGGCCCCGGCAGCGAGTCATCGCGAATGATCGAGGCTACCGGCGGCCGCGTCTCCTCGGGCGCCGGTGTGCCGATCGTCTCCTCTGAGGATGCAGGAGCGGGTTCCTGGTCCGGTTCCTCCCGCATCTCGCAGCCGGCCAGCGCGAGTGGCACAGCCATACCCAAAGCGGCGAGCGCCAGAGGTGTGCGGTCGACGATCTTCATGGCAAATCTTTCATGTGGTGGCTGGCGCGCTTACCGCCTTGGCCGGGGCGCGGGTCTTGCCGGCTTTCTTCGCCGCGGCTTCCTCGGCAGTCTTCTGGCGTGGCGAAGAGAAGGAGACGACCGTGTCGCCCGGCTGCGGCTCGGGTGCGCTGGCATGCGTGAAAAAGCGCATCTCGCCGCCGGGTCTCACCAGGAGCAGCATGCTGGCATCCTCAGGCAGGCTCTCCTTGGCATCCTCGAGGCTGAACTGTTCGGACAATTTGGTGCGGCGGAACACCCAACCTTCCATCTGACGCTGGTGGACGTCTGCGGCGGCCAGCCCCGAGGCGAACAGCGCGCGCCCCCGAAGCGAGGAGGGCAGCGAGCGGTGATCCTCGTCGTTACCGGGCTCGCCCAGCTGGTATACCCGATCAGTGCCGATCTCGGGGGCGAATTCGGAGCACACCAGGGCATTATATGCCTCGTTGTCCGTCGCCGCCACAAGCACCTGGAACGGCGCCAGATCGAGATTGTGCTCCGTGGCTTCGTTGAGAATTTCACCGTGATAGGTGGGTATGCCGGCGGAGCGCGCGGGCTTTAGGCGTGCCCAGTTTGCATCCACCACGGTGACGGGAGCCTCGAGATCGTGCATCTGCTTGGCCAAGGCAATGGTCCACGGTGTTGCGCCAACGATGAGCAGGCCCGGTCGCGAAGCGCCGCGCAGATTGAGCCACTTGGCCACCAGGTTGACGGTGAAGCCGTGCGCCACGATCGTGGTCACCACGACGGCAAAGCTGAGGCTGATGAGGATGGTCCCGTCGGCATAACCCATGTCGACGAGGCGCAAGGCGAACAGGCCCGAAATGGCCACCATCACGATACCGCGCGGCGCGATCCAGGCCAGGAACAAGCGCTCGTTCCACGGTACACTGCTGAATGCGAGGCTGAGCAGGATCGTCGCGGGGCGCACGAGGAACAGGATAGCGAGCAGAAAGAGGCCGAATTGCCATTCGAACCGGCGGAATTCTTCAAAATCCAAGCCGGCCGAGAGCACGATGAAGATCCCCGAGACAAGCAGCACGGCAATGTTCTGCTTGAAGGGGTGTATGCTTCGCAAGCTCGCCACATGCATGTTGGCGAGCGCCACCCCCATCACGGTGACCGCGAGCAACCCAGCCTCGTGCTCGATCAAGTTGGACACCACAAACACGCCGATCACCGAGACCAGCAGGATCGGCACTTTGAGGTATTCCGGCACCAGGCCGCGAGGGAACGACCAAGCGATGACCCATGCGGCGGCATAACCGATGACGCCTGTGACCGCGGCGGCAATGAGCAGCGGAGGGACAATCTCGATCCCGCTCAAGCCCTCGGCCGAGCGGCGGAAATACTCGTAGGCAATGACCGCGCACAGCGCGCCGAAGGGATCGTTAACAATCGATTCCCACTTGAGGATAGCCGCCGGCCTCTGCTGAATACTGGATTGCCGCAGCAGCGGGATGACCACGGTGGGCCCAGTGACCACGAGGATTCCCCCGAACAGGATCGCCACCGGCCAGACCAGCCCAGCCACGTAATAGGTCGCGAGCGAGCCGAACAGCCAGCCCAGCGGCACGCCGAGTACAACGAGTCGCCAGACACCCTCGCGATATTTGCTGAGCTCGCGAAAATCCAGGCTGAGGCCGCCCTCGAACAGGATCAGCGCGACACCGATCGCGACCATCGGCTCTAGCAGTTCGCCGAAAGTCTCCTCGGGGTCGATGATGCCAAACACCGGGCCCGCCAGAAAGCCGGCGGCAAGCATGAGCACGATGGCCGGCCAGCCCGTGCGCCATGCAAGCCATTGCGCGCCGATTCCGAGCACGCCGACCAGCGCAATGACGAGGGCTTGTTGTTCCATCCGTGTCCTGAGAAGCGGCCGCAGAGGCGGTCCTCAATGCCAATGCCCGACTCACCCAATGTTTCCGCCAGCGGCGGCTCTTGGGACAAGGCGCCCGGGCTCGGAGCATGAGTGGCAGGTGTAGAAGGCGCAGGACTGCTGGCACGGCGAAGCTCTTGCAGCTGCTGGTGGCCCGGATCAGTGGCCGGCAAACGCCATCAGCGCGTGAGGCTCGACACCTGCATCGCGCAGGGCCTCGGCCCCGCCGAGCTCGGGCAGGTCGACGACGAACAGCGCATGCTCGACCAGCGCTCCTGCCCTGCGCAATAGCTGCGCTCCGGCAATCGCCGTGCCACCCGTGGCGAGGAGATCGTCCACCACGATGATCCGCTCGCCCGCATCAACCGCGCCAGGGTCCATCTCCAGCCGCGCCGTGCCGTATTCCAGCTTGTAATCCACGCCAATGGTCTCGCCCGGCAGCTTGCCGGCCTTGCGCAAAGGCACGAAGCCGGTGCCCAGGCGAATGGCGAGTGCGGCGCCGAACACGAAGCCTCGCGCCTCGATCCCCGCAACCGCGCCAAAGCCGCCATCTGGACTTGCGTGCTCCACCATTCGCGCCAGGTGCTCCACGCTCGAGGCGAGACCCCGACCGTGCGCGACCAAGGTGGTGATGTCGCGGAACTGGATGCCCGGGAGCGGAAAGTCCGGAACGGTGCGGACAAGCGCCTTGATCTCCTCCGGGCTCAGCAGCCCGGGATCCCCGGTCCGTTGTCCACTGATAGCGTGCCCGGTGATAGCCGGCCCGGAAGTGGCGTGCTCAGCGATGACGCGCTCAGGGCTCCCTGCGCTCGTGTACACCCGGGCGCGCCTTGGCATCGGACCAGACCTGCTTCTTGGCAAACCAGGCGAGCACCGTGGCGAAGAGCAGGAACCCGAGCACCGGCCAGCCGGTCTGCTTGCGCTTCACCAAGGTCGGCTCGGCGGTCCAGGTGAGGAAGGCAGCCACGTCCTTGGCCATCTGGTCGACGGTGGACGCTGTGCCATCGTCGAAAGTGACCTGGCCATCAGAGGTGAGCGGCGGCGCCATGGCGATGTTGAGATTGGCGAAATAGGGATTGAAGTAGAGGCCTGTGGGCGTCTCGAATTCGGGGAATTCCTCGCGCAGCGTGGGGCCACCCTCGAGCCCGAAACGCGCAGGGTCGCGATAGCCGGTCAGCAGCGAGTAGATATATTCGGGCCCATGGTGACGCGCCTTGGCCATGAGCGACAGGTCGGGCGGAATCGCATTGTTGTTGGCGGCGCGCGCTGCCACGTCGTTGGGATAGGGCGAGGGCAGGTAATCGGTCGGGGTGGCGGACCGAGTGGCCGCCTCCCCGGTGGTCGGATCGACGCCGGGCACTTGCCAGCTCGCCGCCTCGGCCTTCACCTGCCCTTCGGAGTAGCCAAGCTGGGTGAGGTTGCGGAAGGCGACCAGCTCCATCGAGTGACAGGCTGAGCAGACCTCCTTGTAGACCTTGAAGCCGCGCTGCAGTTGGGCAATGTCCCAAGTGCCGAATGCGCCATCATGCTGAAAATCGACATGCCGCGGGTCGAGATGGAACTCGTGCTCGGCGGTCGGCTCCGCGTTCTCGGTGGCAGCGGTGTACGCGCCCGGGATGAACGACCAGAACAGGACGCAGGCCGCGAAGAACAGGCCGACCAGGATACCAACGAGGCGGATCATCGTGTTGTCTTTCCCATCAATTTCCGCGCGTCAGACCGCTGCCGGTTCGGCATATTCGCCCTTGACGATTTCCTTGTCCTCGCTCGCGTGCCCCAGCACCGCCTCGGTGATAGAGAAAGGCAGCATCTGCGGCTTTTCGATCGAGGAGACGATCGGCAGGACGACGAGGAAATGGAGGAAGTAGTATGCCGTCGCGATCTGGCTCAGCATCACGAACGGTTCCTCGGCCGGAGCGCCGCCACAATAGAACAACAGCGCCATGCATGGGATCAAGCCGAACCAGAAAAACTTGCGGAATAGCGGCCGGTAATGCCCCGAGCGCACCGGGCTGCGATCGAGCCAGGGCAGAAAGAACCACACCAGGATCGCGGCAAACATAGCGAGCACGCCCAGCAGCTTGGCCGGTATGATGGCGATGCCGAGCAGCGGGATGGTGAGATCCCCGGTAAAGGCACGCAGGATAGCGTAGAACGGCCAGAAATACCATTCCGGCACGATATGCGCGGGCGTGGAGAGGGGATTTGCCGGAATGTAATTGTCCGGGTGACCAAGCGCATTGGGCAGGAAGAACACGAAGCCAAGATAGATCAGCAGGAACACGCCTAGCCCGAACCCGTCCTTGGCCGTGTAGTACGGGTGGAAGGGAACTGTATCACTCTCATCCTTCACCTCGACCCCGGTGGGGTTGGACGAGCCCGGAATGTGCAGCGCCCAGATGTGCAGGATCACGCAGCCCGCGATCACAAACGGCAGCAGGAAGTGCAGCGAGTAGAAGCGATTGAGCGCAGCATTGTCAGGCGCGTAGCCGCCGAGCAGCCAGATCTGCAGCGGCTCGCCGACGAGCGGAATGGCACTGAACAGGCCGGTGATGACCTTGGCGCCCCAGAAGCTCATCTGACCCCACGGGAGCACATAGCCCATGAAGGCGGTCGCCATCAGTAGCAGGAAGATGACCACGCCGATCAGCCAGATCATCTCGCGCGGCGCCTTGTAGCTCGAATAGAACATGCCGCGCGCGATGTGGATGTAGATGACCACGAAGAAGAAGCTGGCGCCGTTGGCATGCGCGTAGCGCATCAGCCAGCCCCAATTGACGTCGCGCATGATGTGCTCGACCGATTCGAACGCGACGAGCGCATTGGCAGCGTAGTGCATCGCCAGGATAACGCCGGTGACGATCTGCACCATCAGCGCGAAACCGGCCAGAACGCCGAAATTCCAGAAGTAATTGAGGTTGCGCGGCACCGGATAGCCCGCGCCCACGGCGTTGTAGACGAACCGCGGCAGAGGCAGCTTCTCGTCGAAAAAACGCATCAGCGGGTTGGTGGGTTGGTATTGCCGGGCCCAGGGGAAGCTCATCGTATTGTCTCTCGCCTCAACCGATCACGTACATCAGCCGATCACGATCGTCGTGTCGCTGGTGAACTGATATTCCGGGACTAGCAGATTGCTCGGCGCCGGACCTTTGCGGATGCGACCGGCGGTGTCGTAGTGCGAGCCGTGGCAGGGGCAGAAATAACCGCCGAACTCGCCCTTATTCTCACCCTCCGCGGCACCCAGCGGCACGCAACCCAGATGGGTGCACACGCCCATGGCGACGAGAATGTTGTTATGCCCCTCCTGGGTCCGCTCGGCCAAGGTCTGCGGGTCACGCAGCGAGGCGGTGTCGACCGCATCGGCAGCCTGCATCTCGGCCGGGGTCAGATTGCGCACGAAGACCGGTTGCTTGCGGAACACCGCCTTGACCGACTGGCCAGGCTCAATTCCGGAGATGTCGAGCTCGGTCGTGCTTTCGGCCAGAACGTCGGCCGAAGGCGCCATCTGGCTGACCAGCGGCAACAGCGTAACGAGCCCACCCACACCTGCGGCGGAAACCGCGGCGATATTGATGAAATCACGCCGGCGCATGCCGTCTTCAACCGGGCGCACGCCGATTACTGTCGGCTCGGAACTGGAAGCGCCAGTCTCGTTATCCGCGGTCCCGGTGGTGGTTGCCATTGCCCTGCCTTGTCTGCCGGCCGTTGCAGGCGGAACCCCCCGCGCGCGCAAGACCCGTAGATATGTTCGACCCGTCGCGCGCCGGTGCGTGCTCAAGACGAGCCATGCCGAGCGGCGACTTGGCGCGGCTGATAGACGAGGCTGGGAGGGATGCCAACCGCCTTTTGGCCCTAATGTGACAGCCGGGCGAACGGCGCGAAAGCGCGCGCCCTTAGGCGCTTGGCGGGCCGGGCAGGCAAATGAGCGAGAACTGGCGTCCGTAATTCGCCTCGCCCCGGTGCGTCGCGCGGCGGTAGGAATAGAAGCGGGCTGGATTGGAATAGGTGTCGAGGTCGAACCGGTCGATCCGACCCACTTGGGCAGAAGCAAGCCGCGCTTCGGCAAAAGCAGGCAGGTTGAATTGCCAGCGGCCGGGACGATCCGGGCGGCCGGGGACAAAGAAGCGCGCGTCTGCGGCAGCGAATTGGGCGCGGAAGGCCTCGTCCACTTCGTAACTAGCCTGCGCGATCACCGGACCGATAGCCGCGGCGATTCGCCCTGGGGCGGCGCCGAGGTCGCACATGGCCTGGACGGTGTTCTCGAGAACGCCGCCGAGCGCGCCGCGCCAGCCGGCATGCGCAGCGCCGATCACGCCCGCCTCGGCATCAGCGAAAAGGACCGGCGCGCAATCGGCGGTAACGATGCCGAGCAACATGCCCGTCTGGTCGGTCACCATCGCATCGGCACGGGGGCGCTGGTGCTCGGGCCAGGGCTTGGCGGCCACGATGACTTCGGCCGAATGGACCTGGTGCACGGTGACGAGGTGGCAATCCGGGCATACCGCCTCGGCCGCCCGCCGGCGGTTCTCGGCCACCGCTTCGGGATCGTCGCCGGCGCCGAGGCCGATCTGCAGCCCCGCCACATCGCCGGTCGAGATTCCACCGCCCCGGCCGAGGAACGCGTGAGGAACACCCGCAAGCGCTTCGGACCGGCAGATGTCGAGCCCGTCAGCCAAGGCTGCGCGTCACCTGCTCGTACGTATCGCGAGAGAGAGCGGGCGCTGCGGCGATGCGCTCGAGCGCATCGCGCATCAGCCGGGCGCGCTTGGGTTCGATCCGCCGCCAGCGGCCGAGCGGCGGCACGAAGCGCGCCGCGGTCTGCGGGTTGAGCGGATCGAGCGCGAGGATGAGCTGCTCGATCATCCGGTAGCCCTCGCCATCGGCGGCGTGGAAGGCATGCGGATTGCCGGCAAACGCCATGTAGAGCGAACGCACCCGGTTGGGGTTGCGCAAGGTGAAATCCTCGTGCCGGCCCAGCGCCTTGACGTGCTCGAGCGCGGAGGGATGAAGCGAACCCGCCTGGATGGAGAACCATTTGTCGATCACCAGCGGGTTGTCCTTGTAGCGCTGGTAAAAGTCGATGAGCTTGTGCGTGCGTTGCGGGGCCTTGAGGCTCGAGAGCACCATGAGCGCGCCTTGCCGATCGGTCATGTTGTCGGCGCCATCATATCGCGCTGCGGCCCGCTCTGCGCCCAGCTCGGGATCGCCCGCGGCCAGCAGGTTGAGCGCATGCGTCTTGACCTTGCGGGCACCACGGGCGGCAGCGTCGAGGCCATAGGGCACCGCGCTGACGCGGTCATGCAGCCCAAGCAGCCTGTCCTGCAACTCGCGCCCGAGCCATGCGCGCAGGCCCTGCCGCTCGGCATGGATCGCGGCGGGATCGGCGATGAGCATCTGCTCGGCGAGATAGGCCTCCGACGGGAGGATCATCAGCTCGCCGCGCATCAGATCGTCGATCGCTCCGTCGTCGAGAACTGCGGCGAGCGCCGCGCGGATGGCGGCGCGCGCATCGGCCCGCGCAGCCTCATCGAGCGAGCCCGCCACCGCCTCGCACAGATGGCCCACCACGAGATCCTGCATGGCCTCGTAGCGCGCGAACGGGTCGTCATCCTGCGCGGCGAGGAAGACGAGGTCCTCGCGCGGCATGTCGCGCTCGATCGCGATCGGAGCGGAGAAGCCGCGGTTGAGCGAGAGCACCGGGGGCTTGGCGAAACCGGCGAACTCGCATTCGAGCGATGGCCCCTCGAGCATGAGCAGCTGCTCGTTGTCGCTCGACCCGGTGTCGCGGTCGAACAGAGCGAGCTTGAGCGGGATCTGCATCGGCTGCTTGTCCGCCTGGCCCGGCGTGGGCGGCACTATCTGCGTCAGGTGCAACCGCACCGTATCGTCCTCGTGCTCCATCCGCACCGTGACGCGCGGCGTGCCCGCCTGGCTGTACCACAGGCGGAACTGTGCGAGGTCGAGCCCGGCGCCATCCTCGACGGCCTTGATGAAGTCCTCGCAGGTCGCAGCCGTGCCGTCATGCCGCTCGAAATAAAGGTCGCACCCGGCGCGAAAGGCGGCGGGGCCGGCCATGGTGCGCATCATGCGAATCACCTCGGCGCCCTTGTTGTAGATGGTCGAGGTGTAGAAATTGCTGATTTCGCGGAAGGAATCCGGGCGAATCGGATGGGCGAGCGGGCCCGAATCCTCCGGAAACTGCACCTGGCGCAGCACGCGCACATCCTCGATCCGCTTTACCGGAGCCGAGCCCATATCCTGGCTGAACAGCTGATCGCGCAGCACCGTAAAGCCTTCCTTGAGGCTCAGCTGGAACCAGTCGCGGCACGTCACCCGGTTGCCTGACCAATTGTGGAAGTATTCGTGCGCGATCACGCCTTCGATGGCGTCGTAATCGCCGTCGGTGGCGGTCTCCGCGTCAGCCAGCACGTAGCGCGTGTTGAAGACGTTGAGGCCCTTGTTCTCCATTGCTCCCATGTTGAAGTCGGCAACGGCAACGATGTTGAACGTGTCGAGGTCGTATTCGCGCCCGAACGTCTCCTCGTCCCAGGCCATAGCCTTCTTCAGCGATTGCATGGCGTGGGCAGTGCGCGCGAGGTCACCTGCGCGCACCCAGATGGCAAGATCCACCTCGCGCCCGCTCATCGTGGTGAAGCTGTCGCGCCGCGCCAGGAGGTCGCCCGCAACCAGCGCGAAGAGGTAGGAGGGCTTGGGCCAGGGATCGTGCCATTCCGCCCAGTGCGCACCCTCGTCACCCTCGCCCGCATCGACGAGGTTGCCATTGGAGAGCAGCACGGGAAACTGGTCCTTCGCGCCGCTCATCCGCACGCGATAGGTCGAGAGCACGTCGGGCCTGTCGGGGAAGAAGGTGATGCGGCGGAAACCCTCGGCCTCGCATTGCGTGCACAGCATGCCGTTCGAGGCATAAAGCCCCATCAGCTGGCTGTTGGCCGAAGGCTCGATCGCGGTCGTTACTTCGATGAGGTGCGTGTCACCGGGCAGCGTGACCACCAGATTCGCCCCGTCCATGGTCCAGCTGGTGACCGCCTCGCCATCCACCTTCACTTCAAGTGGCGCGAGCCCGTCGCCGTTGAGGCGGATGGTGGGAGAGCGCTCGGCCTGCGAATTGCGCCGGACGCTGAGCCCAGCACGGACCAGCGTGCGCTCGATGCCCAGCGTGAAGTCGAGCTGCACCTCGGGCACCAGCCAGCCGAATGGCCGATAATCCTTGCGGAAGAATTCGGGCGGCGCCTTGGGCTCGACGGCAGCGTCGGCCATTTGCGGGTTGCCGTCGGGCGTGGCGGGTGTGCGGGCGATGTCCATGACTTGCGATCTAGGTCCTAATCCCGCTTCGTCCAGTGCATAGAAGCGCTGCTCAGTAAGCAACGCGGAAAGCGAGAGAACGGCTATGGCGCATCTATTTATCTTCGGGCTCGGCTATAGTGCCGGCTTCGTGCGCATAGCGGCGCGGGCGCGCGGGCTCACAGTCAGCGCCACGGGTCGCGAAGGCGAACTCGACTTCGCCGACGCGCCTTCCGTGCTCGAGCGGCTGGCGCAGACCACCCACGTGCTCTCATCGGTGCCGCCTGAGCGGGCGACCGGGCATGATCCGGTGCTCGACGAATATGGCGCGGCGCTCGATGGCAAGTGGCTCGGCTATCTTTCCTCGACCGGCGTCTATGGCGATGCGGGCGGCGCCTGGGTGGATGAGAGCACGTCGGTTGGCGCAGGGCGGCGTGCGGCGCGGGTGGCCTGCGATGCCGCCTGGCTGGCGCGGGGCGCGCGCGTGTTCCGCCTGCCAGGTATATATGGCCCGGGCCGCAACGCCTTCGAGCGGGTCGCAGGGGGTAAGGCGCACCGGATTGACCTGCCCGGTCAGGTGTTCAGCCGTGTGCATGTGGAGGATATCGCCGCAGGTGTCATCGCCGGGCTTGATGCGCCACCCGGCCCTTACAACCTGGCCGACGACCTGCCCGCGAGCAGCAATGCGGTGATCGAGGAGGCCTGCCGGCTGATCGGTGTATCACCACCGCCCCTGATGTCGCTCGAACAGGCAGGCCTGTCGAGCGAGGCGCGCGGCTTCTATGGCGAGAATCGCCGTGTGGCCAATGGCAAGGCGCGGCGCGTGCTTGGCTGGACGCCGCTCTACCCGACTTATCGCGAAGGGCTGCGGGCGCTCAGTCCAGCCGCTCGGCCAGAGTCCGCCCTTTGAGCGCCACCGCCATGCCGACCAGCGCCAACACCGCGCCGGCGGCAGCGAGGGCCGACCAGATGTAGCCTTCGAATAAGGTCGAGAGCGCCATCGCCACCACTGGCACCAGCACGCCATTATACGCCGCACGGCCTGGCCCGATCTCGCGGATAAGCGCGAAATAGAGCGGAAACGCCACCACCGATCCGACCAGCGCGAGATAAATCACGCCCGCCCAGTAGCGCGCATCTGCGGGAAATTGCGGCGGCCCGGCCACGGCCCAGGCGAAGGTGATGTCGAACAAAGTGCCCCAGAACAGCGCCCAGGCGAGCAGCAGCAGCAGCGGCCGGCGCCGCGCGGTCTCGCTTGCTTGCATCACATTCGCACAGGATGCCGAGAGGATGCCGAGCACGGTGAGAGTGATGCCGAGGCCGACTTGCCCGCTCGGCGGGGCCATCAGCGATTCGTGGACCAACAGCAGCACGATACCGCCCAGCGCGATCAGCGTGCCGACGACGAAACGCTTCGTGATGCTGATGCGCAGCAGCACGCGCCCCAACAGCGCATTGGGCACCATCAGCAATCCGAACAGCACCGCCACGATGCCGGATGTAAGGTGAAGCTCAGCACGGTAGACGAAATTGAAGTTGAGGAAAAACTGGGTGAGGCCGATGCCGAAGGCCATGACGTGCCCGCCCACTGTCATGGTGAAGCCGCGCCGAAGGCGGGCCGCGAGTATGAACATGGCGATGGTGGCGATCGCAAAGCGATAGGCCACCGACCAGCTTGGTGGGGCGACGGCGAGTTGGTCCTTGATGACGAACCAGGTCGAGCCCCAGATCAGCGCAATGACGAGGAACGGGATCGCGATTCCAGGCCTCAGCAGCGCATGGCGGCGGCGGGGCGAGCTCATAAAGCGGCAAGCGCCTTGCCCAGCGCCGATGCGTCCTCCTCCCGGGTGGCCCATGAGGTGACGAAGCGTGCGGTGCCCTCGTCCCAATCGTAAAAGGCGAAGCCCTGCGCCCGCAGCGCCTCGCGCTCATCAGGTGCGAGCCTGACGAACAGCTCGTTCACTTCCACCGGATATAGCAGCCGCGCCCCCGCGCCTGCGGCAACCTCGCGCGCCGCCGCATTGGCGGCTTTTGCATTGGCGAGCCACAATCCGTCTTCAACAAACGCCAGCACCTGCGCGGCAAGATAGCGGCCCTTGGATTGCAGGTGCCCGGCACGCTTGCGGCGCCAGCGGGCAAGATCGGCCTTGGCGGGATCGAGGAAGATGATCGCTTCTGCATCCATCCCGCCATTCTTGACGCAGCCGAAGCTCAGCGTGTCGACCGGCCCCGCCACCCCTGCCGGCGTGCAGCCGAGGAACGAAGCGGCGTTGGCGAATCGCGCGCCATCCATGTGCAAGCCCAGTCCCCGCGCCGCCGCGAGTGCGCCAATGGCCTCAAGCTCATGCGGACGGTAGGTAAGGCCGTATTCGCTCGCCTGGGTGATGGCGATCGCCTGCGCGGGCACCTGGTGGATGCCGCGGGTGATCCCGGCGAGCACCGACTCGATTCCCCCGGGTGTCAGCTTCGCGCCTTCGCCATCGGCCAGCAGCAGCTTGGCGCCGTGCAGGTAGAAGCCCGGCGCGCCGCACTCGTCGGTCTCGACATGCGCCTCGCGATGGCAGACGAGCCCGCCATGCGGCGCAACAAGCGTGGCGAGCGCGAGGCAATTGGCCGCGGTGCCCGTGGCCACCCATAATGCTGCGCAGTCACGGCCGAACAAAGCGGAGAACGCCTCGTCCATCCGCTTGCTGAGCGCATCATTGTCATACGGCGCATCGGCCGCATCGGCGGCGTGCATCGCTTCCCAGACCCGCGGATGGACGGGTGCGGCATTGTCGGACAGGAACTGCATCGGAACGCCATGGCCAAGCCGCCCGTTCGAGGCAAGAAGGAGCCTTCAAGCCATGACCGACAGTGTTGAAATCGAGGTAACCGACGAGACCACCCACGGTGCCTATCGCGTGCAAGTGCCCGGCAGCAGCGAGCCGGCCGAGCTGACCTGGACAGCGCGAGGCGAAGCACGCATTGCCGACCACACCTATGTGCCGGACGAGGCGCGCGGCAAGGGTCTCGCCATGCAGCTGGTGGAGCGCCTGGTGGCCGATGCGCGCGCGCAAGGCTTCACCATCGTACCGCAATGCAGCTACGTCGCCGCGGCCTTCCGCCGCCATGCCGACTGGGCAGATGTGCGCGCCAGCCCAGGGGAATAGGTCCGGCGAGCTTCCGTCTCCGACGTAAGGCAAGTGATTTTAAACGGACACCTTGCGCCCGCTAATCCGTTGCATGGGTAAGACGCCGAGGCACCGGCTCTCCTACAGGAAGGATCTCCACCCATGACCCAGACGACATTCGGGAACGACGCTCAACGCGGGGATGGCGAAATGCTAAGCGGTGAGTCCGATCGCTCGCAGCCCCTTGAGCGGGATGAAACCAATTCGCTCATCAGTTCGGACAAGGTAGAGGGCACCAAGGTCTATTCGTCAGATGGCGAGGACCTCGGCTATATCTCGCACCTGATGATCGGCAAGCGCTCGGGCCGCGTGGAATATGCGGTGATGAATTTCGGCAGCTTCCTCGGCATGGGCGGCTCGCACCATCCGCTTCCTTGGGACGCGCTCGACTATGACATTGGGCGCGGCGGCTATGTGGTCAGCATCGACAAGGACAAGCTGCGCCAGGCGCCATCCTACACAAAGGACAGCCAACCGGATTTCGACCGGCAGTACGGCGAGGGCATTTACCAGTATTACGGCCTCACATACTGATCCGGCACGAACGGATATGAGGGGCTCCGGCGAATTCGCCGGAGCCCTTTTTGCTGCCTCGTTCGGCGATGAAGGCGGCTTTTATGCGGCTAGTTCGGAGAAATCGATTCCGGTAATTGAGCCGAGAACCGCCGTCCGCAGGCGCTGGGCGTCCGACAGCGCCAGCCCGCGCAAGACCAGCCTTCCGCCCGCCAGCCCGAACCGCAAGTCGGCATAGCCGCGCCTGCGGCCGAGTGGCCCCTGTACGATCTCCACCGAATGCAGCTTCACCCGCGTGGCGATCTTGATCCCGGGGACAAGCCAGCCGCTGCGCGCGATCACCTGCCGATCATCAAGCGCGTGGCGTTCACACCGCCACAAGAGATGGTGACGCAGCGTAATCATTGCGGCGAGCAGAAGCGCACCGAGCGCCCAGGCCGGCCGTTCGAGCGCAAGCGCGACGACCGTGGCGGCGAGCGGAATAAGGGCGCCCAGCACCGCATGGTCAAGCCGGAAGCGCGGACTGGGCCGCTGCCAATCGGTTGCCGAATCGGGTAGGGAAAAACCGGCCGCGGCGGCGATCGGCCCGATCTCCCGCATTTGCGCGAAAGGCGCGACCGTGTGGTTGGCCGAGCCTGCATCCTGTGCCAGGCTGATAAAGGACAGGCGGTGCCAGCCCCAGATCCGCCGCAGCAGCCCGGTCGAGACGGTGACCGCCTGCACCCGGTGCTCGGGCATCACCAAATCGGTGCGGGTGACGAGACCCCGGCGGCGCCGAAAGCCGCGCGGCGTGCGCTCGAGACAAAAGCCGTATTCGCGCGCGAAGGTCCGCACCAATCCGGTCGCCAGCCCGATCGCCCCGAGCAGCGCCAGCGCCACCAGCACGCCCACAAGGCGCGAGAGCCAGCCGAGCCGCGCGAGCCACGCACCCACCAGCGCGTTTGGCCCGGCGAGCCGCTGCTCCCAGGCTTCCAGGTCCCAAATGTCGAATGGCAGCAGAACGTCGAATTGCTGCGCCGCGCCGCCGAGCACCGCAAATACGATCAGCGAGAACTCGAACAGGCCGAACAACAATATGCGCCGCGGGCCCATGGCAAAGAGCGGCGTCGCCGCATTTGCCTCGCCCTCCCCGCTGGTGCTCACATTGGCCCGCGTATTCTGCACCGAACCCTGCCCGGCGAAATGCGCAGGCTCTCCCGAATCGATTCTTGCCCGCACCGACTCGCGCAGCGCCTCGCCTTCGCTGAGCGTGACATAAGCGAGCTTCAGCTCGTCCTTGCCGCCGGCACCTGTCTCGAAGCGCACCTCGACCAGGCCGAGAAGGCGCGGCAGGAGGCGCTGCTCGAGGCTCACATCCTGGATCCGTTCGATCGGGATCGATCGTGCCGAACGCCCGATGATGCCCCTGTGCAGCCGGATGTCCGAGCTGCCGATCCGGTATTGCGTGCGCCACCAGGCGAGTGCCGCGCCGAGCAGACTGGTCGCGATGATCGCGCAGACCAGGAGCAGCCCGGCCGCGAAGCCCCAATCCTCTGCCCCGAAGCTTACAGCAATTGCGGGAAGGACGGCGCGCCCGACGCTTCGAAAGCCCAATGCGAGGATGCCGAGGGGGCTCGTCCGTAGCCAAGCCGCATCGGACCCGTCCGCGGGAGGCAAAGCAATTTCGCGTTCCGGCGGCGCGCTCACATCGTCTCGCGCCGGACATGCGCGCGAATCGCCTCGCGCATCGTGAGCGCAGTCTCGTGGGCGAGACCGGGCAATGAGACGCTGGAATTATGCGCGCCGGCCGTGTGCAAGGTGAGCGTCGCCAGACCGTACCAGCGCTCGAGCGGGTTCTGCTCGACATCCAGGTGCTGCACCCGACCGAACGGCACGATTGTGTCCGCGCGGAACAAGAGACCCTTGACCACGCGCAGGCGGTCTGCGGCCATGTCATACCCGCGGGCGTGGTAGCGGCGCCTGGGTGCAAGCAAGACAAGCCACACCGCGGCGAGCGCGACCGGGACGAGCGCCATCCCCCGCCAAGGCAGACCGGACGCTTCCAGCACCAGCGCCGCTAGAACCAAGGGTGTCGCGATAAACAACGCTCTGAGGCGCAGAACCTTCACGTGGTCAGGGTGGAGCGCGGTGAGCGGGCGCTCGTCCCCATCAGCCCGCGTGGCCAGCTCGTCAGCGGTACTATGGTGCTGGCCGACGTCCATGGTCCTTGTTTGGACACTACACCACGCCGAGGCAAGTCCGGCATCGGCGCGCTCGAAGGCGGCGCCGGCAAGCTATGCTCGCTGTGCGGGAGAATGGTGCTGCTGGGGAGGATTGAACTCCCGACCTCACCCTTACCAAGGGTGCGCTCTACCACTGAGCTACAGCAGCATTGCCGTGAACGTGCTTGGGCAGGCGCGCGCTATTGTCGTGGGCAGGGCGAAAGTCAAGCCAAGCTTGCGCGAATGGTGGCGATGCCCCAGCCAGGCGGTGCCAAGGTGGGGGCTTGTCGTCGCGCCGGGCACCCGGCATCCTTAGCTCGCCTGATGGACAACGACGATCCCCCCGCCCAGCGCCCAGCCGCTTCCTCAAACGCGAAGCCCTCGCGGGAGGAGCGGATGGCGGCCAAGCTGCGTGAGAACCTGCGGCGGCGCAAGCACCAGGCGCGGGCGCGCGTCCCGGGCGAGCCCAAGGGTGATGCGGGGGCCGATGGAGAGGCCGGCAGCACCCTTCCCAAGCGCGAGGATGGCGGCTAACGCGCGTCTCTCCCAAGCAGCCGCCCTGAGGAGCTCGACCCGCAAATGCCCACCCTGATCCTCGTCCGCCACGGCCAGAGCCAATGGAACCTGGAAAACCGCTTCACCGGCTGGTGGGACGTCGACGTGACCGAGAAGGGCGCGGCCGAGGCCCGGGCGGCGGGCGAATTGCTGGCGAGCAAGGGCCTGCTGCCCACGCGCGCATTCACCTCGGTACAGCTGCGCGCGATCAAGACACTGCACTTGGCGCTGGAAGCTTGCGGGCGGCTGTGGATCCCCGAGATCAAGGATTGGCGCCTCAACGAACGGCATTACGGCGGGCTGACCGGCCTCGACAAGGCCGAGACAGCGGCCAAGCACGGTGAGGAGCAGGTGCATCTGTGGCGCCGCAGCTTCGACCTCCCGCCGCCGGAGATGGAGTCGGGCGGGCCTTACGACCTTGCCGCTGACGCGCGCTACAAGGGCATCGATATCCCGGCGACCGAGAGCCTCAAGCTGACCATCGAGCGGGTGCTACCCTATTGGCAGGACACCATCCTGCCGGTGCTGGCGAGCGGCGAGACGGTGATCATCTCGGCGCACGGCAACTCACTGCGGGCGCTGGTCAAGCACCTCTCGAACATCTCCGACGATGAGATCACGGGGCTGGAGATCCCCACCGGCCAGCCGATCGTCTACGAGTTCGATGCCGACATGCGCCCGGGCGAGCGATTCTACCTGAAGGATAGGTGACGTGCCGGAGGTCGACGCTCCTCGGGCCGCGCCAAAGGTCGCGGTCGTAATGGGCAGCCAGTCGGACTGGGTGACGATGAAGCACGCCGCAACGGTTCTCGAGGAGCTCGGCGTGGAGCACGAGGCGCGCATCGTCTCGGCCCATCGCACGCCCGACCGGCTGCATGCCTTCGGCAAGGGCGCGGCCGAGGAAGGCTTCTCGGTCATCGTCGCCGGCGCGGGCGGCGCGGCGCACCTGCCCGGCATGCTCGCCGCGCTCACGCCGCTGCCGGTGCTCGGCGTCCCGGTGCAGTCGCGTACGCTTTCGGGCCTCGATAGCCTGCTCTCGATTGTCCAGATGCCCGCCGGCGTACCTGTGGGAACGCTGGCTATTGGCCAGGCCGGGGCGACCAATGCCGCGCTGCTGGCAGCCTCGATCCTGGCTTTGTCCGACGAGGCGCTGGCCGCCCGGCTGGCGGCCTGGCGCGCCGCGCAGACCGCCCGCGTGGCCGAAACTCCCATCGACGAATAGAGCGCTACACTATCCGCATGAACGCGCAGACGCCCTCAGCCTACCCGCTTCCCGCCGGATCGATGATCGGCATCCTGGGCGGCGGCCAGCTCGGCCGCATGCTGGGCATGGCGGCCGCGCAACTGGGCTTGCGGGTCCATATCTTCGCGCCGCAGAAGGACAGCGTGGCTGCCGAGGTCTGCGCGAAGTTCACCTGCGCCGACTGGCAAGACGCGGAAGCACTGGCAGCATTCGCGCGCGAGTGCGCAGTGATCACCTATGAGTTCGAGAACGTGCCGGTGGACGCGCTGGCGGCGATCAACCAGGACAGGCTCGCCCCCTGCCCCCGCGCGCTCGAAGTGGCGCAGGATCGCCTTGCCGAGAAGCAGTTCATCGAGACGCTGGGCGGTAGGCCGGCACCCTTCGCACCGGTTTCCTCGCCCGCCGAGATGGAGGCGGCACTGGCCGCGATCGGCGCGCTCGGCATCCTCAAGACACGGCGGGACGGCTATGACGGCAAGGGCCAGTGGCCAATCGCCGAGCGCGCTGATGCAGAGGGCATCAACCTTCCCGCAAGCGGCTTGGTCTACGAAGGCCGGGTGGCTTTCGCGGCCGAGTTCTCGGTCATCCTGGTGCGCGGGCGCGACGGTGCGGTGCGCTTTTGGGATTCAACTCACAACCGGCACAAGGACGGCATTCTGGTACGCTCCGAACTGCCCGCGCCGCAGATCGTAACCCGGCAGGTGGAGCAGGCGCGCGAACTGGCGCGCAAGGTGGCCGAGGCGCTCGGCTATATCGGCGTGCTGACGCTCGAATTCTTCGCCACTGAGCAAGGCCCGGTGTTCAACGAGATGGCCCCACGCGTGCACAATTCGGGCCACTGGACCATTGAAGGGGCGGTGACCTCGCAGTTCGAGAATCATATCCGCGCGATCTGCGGCCTGCCGCTTGGCGACACTTCGGCCATCACCCCGCGCGTGGTGATGGACAATCTCATGGGCGAGGAGGCCCTCGCGCTGGAGCGGCACCTGTCCGACCCCGCCGCGCACGTCCATCTCTACGGCAAGGCCAAGGCCCGGCCCGCGCGCAAGATGGGGCATGTCACCCGGGTGGGAGAGCGCTGATGGACGCCGCTAGCACTGGCCAGGACGCGACTGATCGCGAGATCGTCTTCGTCGTCGCCCGCGCGCGCAATGGCTGCATCGCCAAGGATGGCGACGTGCCGTGGAAGATCCGCGAGGACCTGCAGCATTTCGTCCGTCAGACGCTCGGCAAGGCGATGGTGATGGGCCGCAAGACCTTCGACAGCCTGCCCGGCCTGCTGCCGGGGCGTCGCCACATCGTGCTCACCCGCCAGCGCGACTGGAGCGCACCTGGCGCCGAGGTGGCGTATACGGTGGAACGCGCGCTCGAGCTCGCGAATGGCGAGCACATCGCGGTGATCGGCGGGGCCGACATTTTTACGCTGTTCGAGCCTTTTGCCACCCGGCTCGAGATCACCGAGGTGCACGAGGACACGGCTGGCTGCGAGGTGTTCATGGAGGCGCCCGACCGCACCGTGTGGCGCGAAGTGCAGCGCGATCCGCGCCCCGCCACGGCCGCGCATCCGGCCTACGATTTCGTCAGCTATCTGAGGATCAAGGACGCGCCCGCGGAGGAGCCGGCTTGATCCGGGCCAATTTCACTCGGCAGTCCCACCGCGATCCCCTGCCCGAAGCCTTGCGCGGCGCGATCATCGCGCTGGGAAATTTTGACGGCTTCCACCTCGGCCATCAACGCGTGGCCGCCGAGGCGATCGGCTGGGCGCGCGAGGAGGGTCGCCCGGCCATCATCGCCACGTTCGACCCTCACCCGGTTCGCTATTTCGCGCCGAACGTGCCGCCCTTCAGCCTCACCACGCTCGACCAACGCGCCCAGCTGTTCGCCGATGCGGGCGCCGATGCCATGCTGGTGTTCGGCTTCGACGACGATCTGGCGGCGATGCCCGCCGAAGCCTTCGTGCACGATTTGCTGGCAGCGCGGATCGGCGCGGCGGGCGTGGTCACGGGCGAGGACTTCACCTTCGGCAAAGGGCGTAGCGGCAATGTCGCGGTGCTGCACGAAGTGGGTGCGGCCTGTGGTGTCACCGCGCGCGCGGTGGGGCCGGTGATAGAAGCGGGCCTGGCCGTCTCCTCCAGCCGCATCCGCGACGCGCTCAAGGCCGGCGATTGCGCCGCCGCCAGACGGCTGTTGACGCGCCCCTTCGCCATGCGGGGCACGGTGCAGCATGGGGACAAGCGCGGGCGGGAGATCGGCTATCCCACCGCCAATATCCGCCTGGGCGCTTACCTCAGGCCGCGTTTCGGCATCTATGCGGTGACCGGGCGCCTGCTGGACGGCGGAGAACTGCTCCAGGGCGCGGCGAATATCGGCATAAGGCCCACCTTCGATCCGCCGATAGAGCTGCTCGAGCCCTATTTCTTCGATTTCTCCGGCGATCTCTACGGGCAGGAGATCGAGGTGGCGTTCCACCACTTTCTCCGGCCTGAGGCCAAGTTCGCCTCGCTCGATGGGCTCAAGGCGCAGATGGCCGAGGATTGCGAGGAGGCGAGGAACCTTCTAAGCGCGCGGGCCTGATGCCAGACCCTTCCGATACGACCAGCACCGAGACTCAACAGGCCCAGCGGGACTGGCGCGACACCGTTTTCCTGCCGAAGACCGATTTCCCGATGAAAGCCGGCCTGCCTGCCAAGGAGCCCGGCATCCTCGCGCGCTGGCAGGAGGAAGGCCTCTACCAGCAGGTGCGCAAGGCACGTGCGGGCGCTGAGAAGTTCATCCTTCATGACGGCCCGCCTTACGCCAATGGCGACATGCATATCGGCCATGCGCTCAACCATGTGCTGAAGGACATGGTGGTGCGCACGCAGACGCTGCTGGGCAAGGATGCGCCTTACGTGCCCGGCTGGGATTGCCACGGTCTGCCGATCGAGTGGAAGGTCGAGGAGCAATACCGCAAGAAGAAGCGCAACAAGGACGAGGTACCCCCGGCCGAGTTCCGCGCCGAATGCCGCGCCTATGCCGCGCAATGGGTCGACGTGCAGCGCGAGCAGCTGAAGCGCCTGGGCGGGCTGGGCGACTGGGATAATCCCTACCTCACCATGCAGTTCGACAGCGAGGCGGGGATCGTCGCCGAGCTGATGAAGTTCGCCGAGAGCGGCCAATTGTACCGCGGCGCCAAGCCAGTGATGTGGTCGCCGGTGGAGAAGACCGCTTTAGCCGAGGCGGAGGTCGAGTACGAGGACATCACCTCCACCCAGATCGACGTGGCGTTCGAAATTGTCGAGAGCCCCATTGCCGAGCTGGTCGGGGCGCATGCGGTTATCTGGACCACGACGCCTTGGACCATTCCGGTTAATCAAGCGCTCGCGTATGGGCCGGATATTGAATATGTTCTGGTGGAGTTCGCGTCTTTCCTTGGTTCAGCCGATTACAACGGAGATGAGCTGCCAAGCCACTTGCTCAATCAGCAGCATGTCGAGGCAACCGACGCGCTGAGCCATATCAATGGTAAGCGGCTATTAATCGCAGCAGATCTTGTTGAACATTTTCGCACCAGGCTTGAGCGCGCGCACAAACCTCACGTCAAAGTAGCTGTGAACGAGGTGAGCGCCCACTTCAAAGGCTCAGACCTCGCCGGCACAAAGGTCCGCCACCCGATGCACCATCTCGGCGGGTTCTTTGCCGAGCCGCGCCCGATGCTGCCGGGCGATTTCGTCACGACCGACAGCGGCACGGGCCTCGTCCACATGGCGCCCGACCATGGCGAGGACGATTTCCTGCTGTGCCGCGAATATGCCGACACCCTCGGCACCGAGCGCCTGCCGCTGCGCCCGCTCTTCGTGGTCGAGGCCGATGGCCGCTATCGCGAGGATTGGCCCTGGCTGCCGCGCACCGACGAGCGCAACGCCTCGGTCATCAATCCCAAGTTCAACGCGCCGGACGGGCCGATCTGCTCGGACCTGGGTGAAGTGGGTGGTCTCCTGAGCGCGTCCACAGATTATCAACACTCTTATCCACATAGCTGGCGCTCGAAGGCCAAGGTGATCTTCCGCTGCACGCCGCAATGGTTCGTGCCGATGGACCGGCCCATGGCCACGCCCGAATCCGACGCCGGCGTGCCCCACGCGCTGGGCGGCCCGGTGGCCGCACCCGTCTCGGCGCCGACTGCCACGCTGCGGCAGACCGCGCTCGAAGCGATCGATCAAACGCGCTTTGTGCCAGAACGCGGGCGCAATCGCATCCGGGCGATGGTCGAGCAGCGGCCCGACTGGGTGCTCTCCCGCCAGCGCGCCTGGGGCGTGCCGATCACCCTGTTCGTGAACCGCACATCCGGCGAGTACCTGGCCGATCCGATGGTCAACCGACGCATTGTCGAGGCGGTGCGCGCGGAAGGCGTGGATGCCTGGCGCGAGGAGAACGCGGCAGAGCTGCTCGGCCCGGATTACGATCCCGCGGATTACGAGATGGTCGCGGACATTCTCGATGTCTGGTTCGACAGTGGCTCGACTCACGCCTTCGTGCTCGAAAGCGCGCGCTGGCCCGAGCTGCAATCGCCGGCCGACCTGTACCTCGAAGGGTCGGACCAGCATCGCGGCTGGTTCCAGTCCTCGCTGCTCGAATCCTGCGCCACGCGCGGCCGCGCGCCCTACAAGGCGGTGCTGACCCATGGCTTCACCATGGACCAGCGCGGCGAGAAGATGTCCAAGTCCAAGGGCAACACGATCAACCCGCTGGATGTGATGCGCGATTACGGCGCCGACATCATCCGCCTGTGGGCGCTCAGCGTCGACAGCACCACCGATCACCGGATCGGGGACGAAATCCTCAAGGGCGTCGCCGACCAGTACCGCAAGCTCAGGAACACCTTCCGCTACCTGCTCGGCGCGCTCGATGATTTCGACCATGCGGCAGAAGCCGTGGAGCCGGCGGACATGCCCGAGCTCGAGCGCTACATGCTCGATCGCCTCGTCCGGCTGGATGCCACTTTGCGCGGTGCGGTCGATGATTTCGACTTCACCGAATATACCCGCGCACTGATCGACTTCGCCAACGAGGACCTCTCGGCCTTCTTCTTCGACATTCGCAAGGACAGGCTCTATTGCGATGCGCGGGGCGACGCCGAGCGGCGGGCCTACCGCACGGTGCTCGACACAATGTTCCACGCTTTGGTGCGCTACGCCGCCCCGGTGCTCGTGTTCACCAGCGAAGAAGTGTGGACCACGCGTTTCCCCGATCGGGGCAGCGTGCACCTGCAGGAATGGCACGCCCTGCCCGAGAGCTGGCGGGACGAGACGCTTGCCGCGCGCTTTGCCGCCCTGCGCGCTTTGCGCGAGGAGGTGACCGAGGCGATCGAGCCATTACGGCGCGACAAGACGGTGCGCTCCAGCCTTGAGGCCGAGGTGGAGGTGCCCGGCGCGCGCGTGCCCGAAGGCTTCACTGGCAGCCAGCTCGCCGAATTGTTCATCACCGCGGCGGTCACCCGCGGATCGCAAGACGACGTGCGCATCTCGCGCAGCACGGAAGACAAATGCGGCCGCTGCTGGCGGCTGCTGCCCGAAGTGCCGGAGGATGGCGCATTGTGCGCCCGCTGCTCCGAGGTGGTGGAACAACTGGACGACGCAGCATGACCGGCGCCCTCGCCCCGGTCTGGCGCAACCGCGCGATTGGCCTCGCCATCGCCGTGGTGATCTTCGCCGCTGATCAATGGGTCAAATACTTCGTGGTGGACGTGCTCGGCCTGACCGAACGCGGCGATCACCAGGATCTGCTGCCCTTCTTCGACTTCACGCGCGAGAACAATTATGGCGTCTCGCTCGGCCTGTTCCGGGCGACTTCGATGGAGATGCGCTGGATCCTGGTGGCCGTTACGGCGCTGATCGCCGGCGTGGTGCTGGTGTGGATGCTGCGCGAGCGGCTGATGGGCGATATCGTCGCGCTGGCGCTTGTGCTGGGCGGCGCGCTCGGCAACATCGTCGACCGCTTCACGCTTGGCTATGTGATCGACTATGCCGATCTGCACTTCGGCACCTTTCGCCCGTTCCTGATCTTCAACGTGGCCGATGCCGCGATCACGATCGGGGTGGTCATAATCCTTGCCCGCAGCCTGTTCATGCGGGAGAAACCGGCTTCCGATCAAACCAACCGATCGATTGCGGACCCGACCCGCGGAGATATTTCCTGATGCCCCTGCCCGTTAGAATACCTGCCCGACCGGCCCTTTCGCTTGCCCTCGCCTTTGGTGCGAGCGCAGCGCTCTCAGCATGTGGTGGCGGCGGCGGGCTGCTCAATCGCGAGCGGCCCGACGAGTTCGCCGTACAGCGCCAGGCGCCGCTGGTGGTGCCGCCCGATTTCGCGCTCGTGCCGCCGCAACCCGGCGCGCCGCGCCCAACGGAAGGTACGGCTGCACAGCAGGCTTTGGAGGCGCTGTTCGGCGCGCCCGAGCGCAGCGCCGTCGAGACCAGCGCCCTACGTCAGGTAGGCGAACCCGAGATCGGCATCCGCTCCACCGTGGGCGATCCGAACACGAACACAGTGGACAAGGGCACCACCACGCGCACCATCATTGCCGCACCCGAAGGCGATGGCCAGGCGGCCCGCGCGGCCATTCCGGATTGAGCCGCGCCGGCGGCCGAAACCCGCCTCCGCTCCGGCACCATCTTGGCGATTGCTGCTGCGGTCGCCATTCGCCCCAGTTGCACCCAGAGAGGGAGCGAGGCCCGCGTAATCGCGGGTGATCCCAGCCGCAGCGGTATTCGCTGATTGCGTAGGGAATCTCGAGCAGGGTGAATTTTAGGTTGCGCGCGCCCCACGTGGCGCACTCGGCAAGTCGAGAATCGGTTCGCCGGTGTGGCCAGTGGTGGCGGTCGTCGGCGAAATCCGGCTGCACATGGCCGATCGGCGCGATCTTTGGTGCGTCAGCGGCAGACAACCAGCGCCTCGCATCGGACGCGGACATCTTTTGCCCGGCATCGTGCCGAAGGTGCCGCCCCCTCGATATAGTCGCGCCCGAGCACAAGGGTCATGATCCTCATGCGCCGGCATCCCCGCCGCGTGAGGCATACCGGCCGCGGCTTATTTTTCAGGCCTTTGCACAACGGGGTCAATCGCCCCCGCATTCTTACCGGACTGCAATGATCAACATGCTGGCGCTCAGCTGCGCGCGGATCGGCGCTCGTCCTGAGCGGCTGTGCTCACGAGCAGCTTGTCGATCTTGCGTCCGTCCATGTCGACCACTTCGAAACGCCATCCCTGGTCCTCGAAGAACTCGCCCTCTTGCGGCAGCTTCTTGATCACCCACAGCACGTAGCCCGCGGCGGTTGCGAACTCGCGCGGCTCGGGAAGGGAGAGCCCCAGCTTCTCGGCCAGCGCCTCGGCCGGCATGGCGCCAGCAATAAGCAGCGTGCCATCGGCGCGTTCGACGATGTCGGGCTCATCGCCCTCGTCCTGGTGGCTGGCGAAAGTGCCCGCGATGGCCTTGAGAAAGTCGGCCGGCGTTATGATGCCGTCGAGATGACCATATTCATCGTGCACCATCGCCATGCCGGTGCCCGATTGCTGGAGCACGCGCAGCGCATCCATGGCATCGAGCTGGTCGGGCACGACCTCGGCCTTGCGGGTCAGCGCGTCGAGATCGATCGGCTCGCCGGCGAGCTGCGCTGCGAGCACCTCGCGCACCTTGATCACGCCAAGCATCCGGTCGGCCGAGCCCTCGCCCACCGGCAACAGCGAGTGCGGCGTCTCGGCGACGATTCGCACCATGTCCTCCTCGCTGCCTGCGCGGTCGATCCAGTCGAGCTGGGTGCGCGGGGTCATGAGCTCGCGCACGGGGCGTTCGGCCAGGCGCATGATGCCTGAGAGGATGGCGCGCTCCTCCTCGGCGATCACGCCTGAACGCGTGGCCTCGGCAAAGATCATCCGCATCTCCTCGGCGGTGATGCCGTGCTCGCCGCGGGAGCGAATACCGATCGCCCGCATGATCGCGCTCGAGGACGTGTCGAGCACCCAGACGAAGGGCGCGGTGATCGTCGCCAGCCACTTCATCGGCAGAGCCACCACCAGCGAGATGGGCACGGCCGCACGCAGGGCGAGCTGCTTGGGCACCAGTTCGCCGATTACCAACGAGAGATAGGTGGTGATGGCGATTACGACGATGAAGCCGATATCCTCCGCCCTCTCGGGAGCGACCCCGAGCGCGGCGATCCGCTCGCCCACCGGCCCGCCCAGCGTTGCGCCCGACACCGCACCGGCGACAATGCCGATGAGCGTGATGCCGATCTGCACGCTGGAGAGGAACTTGCCCGGGTCGGCCGCGAGCGTAAGCGCCACCTCGGCGCTGCGGCTGCCCCGTTCGGCCGCCATCCTGAGCTGCGCCGTGCGCGCCGAGACGATGGCGAGCTCGGACATGGCAAACACGCCGTTAAGCACGATCAAAGCGACGAGCGCGGCGAAATAGTGCCAAGGGAACGATGACATCAGGCCCGCCCCGCTAGCAGATTACCTGGCGAGCGCGAAGGTTATTGAAACATGATCCTTACCCTGAGGGCAGATCCGTCGCGGGGAACGCGTGCGCATTCGTGGCGTTCTGAAGCTCACTAACGCGCATTCGCGCATAACATAGATTTAACTCTGGGGGTTGATCAATGGCCAGATCCCGTATTCTCGTCGCCGGTGCAGCCTGCGTCTCGCTGATGGGCGTCAGTGCCTGCGTCACCGATCCCAATACCGGTGAGCGTTATGCCTCACGCACCGCCATCGGCGCCGCTGGCGGGGCCGGACTCGGCTATCTGCTGGGCGGCCTCATCGGCGGGCGCACGGCGCGCGTATTGGGCGCAGGCATCGGCGGTGTTGCGGGTGGCGTGGCCGGCAATCAGCTGGACAAGCAGATCCGTGAACTCGACGAAGCCACCGCCGGCACCGGGATCGACGTGTCGGAGACGCCCGAAGGCGACGGCATCCTCGTCAACCTGCCCGAGGTGACGTTTGCGGTCGACTCGACCACGATCAGCCCCAGCATGCGTTCGGCGCTCGACGAGGTGGCGCAGAGCATGGTTCGTTATCCTGACAGCCTCGTGGACGTGATGGGCCACACCGATTCGACCGGCAGCGAGCAGTATAATCTCGACCTGTCACGCCGCCGCGCCGAGGCTGTGACGAACCACCTGATCTCGCGCAGCGTCAGCCGCGCCCGGGTGGAGACGATCGGGTATGGCGAGCAATATCCGGTCGCCGACAACTCGACGCCGGAAGGCCGCGCGCAGAACCGCCGCGTGGAGATCCGCATCACGCCGATCACCCAGCAGGAAGTTCAGAACGCGCGCCAATAGCGCACGCAAACAGCGTCTCACCGATGATTTCATAGCAGAGGGGCCGGCCGATGGGTCGGCCCCTCTTCGTTCCAAGCGCTAGGTCGTCGTGGCGGAGATCCGCGCCGCGCGGTCCGCGAGATGCGCGACCACCTCCTGGTGGATTGCAGGGGCACTGACGAGCAGGCCGAAGGCGCGTGGATCAGGCTTGTTGTAGGCGAGCGGCTGCCCGAACGCATCGCTGACCCGGGCGCCGGCCTCGCTGGCAATCAATTCGGCGGCGGCGACGTCCCACTCCGAGCCCCAGCGCAAGGTAGCCACCAGGTCAGCCTCGTCAGCAGCGACCATGGCTATCCTGAGCGCGATCGAGTTCGGCTTGGCGACCAGGACGAGATCGCGATCTTCCTTCATCAGCGAATCGGCAGGTATGCGGGCTCCTGGAAACGCCGTGCGGGTGGTTGCCGCCAGCCGCTCGCCGTTCCGCCAGGCGCCCTTGCCGGCAATTGCCGACCACACCTCCCCAGCGGGGCCTCCGCGTGCGGGCGCCACCATCATGCCGACGAGCGGCAGGCCATCGCTGATGAGCGCCACCGAAACCGCCCAGCCGGTTCGCCCGCGCAGGAAATCGCGCGTGCCGTCTATCGGGTCGACCAGCCAGACGAGGCTGCGCTCGAGCCGCGACGGATCGTCGGCGGTCTCCTCGGACAGCCAGCCGGCCTCCGGCAACAGCGTGCCGAGCTCGCGTTTGAGGAAGCCATCCACCTCGATGTCGGCTGCGCAGACAAGGTTTCCGCGCCCCTTGTCCCAGCTTTCGATCGCATGGCCCGCACCCGGCCATTGGCCCATGGCGATCTCGCCCGCCTCTCGGACGATCGCTTCCAGTCGCTTGCTATCGATCATGAGACGCAGGACCTGCGCGAGGGCGGAACAGTTTGCAAGCGCCGCGCGATGATGCTTTAGCCCCCCGCAACACATCACGCCCTTTGCCAGAGGTCATCCGCATGAACATCCACGAATATCAGGCCAAGGAACTGCTCGCCAAGTTCGGTATCGGCGTGCCCGCAGGCTACCCGGCAACGAGCGTCGAAGACGCCGTCGAGGGCGCGAAGAAGCTGCCTGGCCCGCTTTACGTGGTGAAGGCGCAGATCCATGCCGGTGGGCGTGGCAAGGGCAAGTTCAAGGAACTGGGGCCCGACGCAAAGGGCGGCGTGCGGCTGGCGCATTCGCTTGATGACGTGCGTGGCGATGCCGAGGCCATGCTCGGCAACACGCTTGTGACGGTGCAGACCGGCGACGCTGGCAAGCAGGTCAACCGCCTCTACGTCACCGACGGGGTGGACATCGAATCCGAATATTACCTCTCAATGCTGGTTGACCGCGCAAGCGGGCGCATTGCCATGATCGTCTCGACCGAGGGCGGCATGGACATTGAGGCCGTGGCGCATGACACGCCCGAGAAGATCGCCGCCATCACCATTGATCCCGCCACCGGCTTCATGCCGCATCACGGACGCCAGGTCGCCTTCGCGCTCAAGCTTTCGGGCGATCTTGCCAAGGCAGCGCAGAAACTGGCCAAGCAGCTTTATGAGGCCTTCACCGCGCTCGATTGCGCGATGCTCGAGATCAACCCGCTGGTCGAGACGAAAGACGGCCAGCTGCTGGTGCTCGACACCAAGATGAGCTTCGATTCGAACGCGCTCTATCGGCACAAAGATGTCGAGGCGATGCGCGACGAGACGGAGGAGGACCCGATGGAGGTCGAGGCCAGCAAGCACGACCTCGCCTATATCAAGCTCGACGGCGATATTGGCTGCATGGTCAACGGCGCCGGTCTCGCCATGGCGACAATGGACATCATCAAGCTGAACGGCGCCTTCCCAGCCAACTTCCTCGACGTGGGCGGTGGCGCGAACAAGGAGAAGGTGACCGCGGCGTTCAAGATCATCCTCTCCGATCCCGCCGTAAAGGGCATTCTCGTCAACATCTTCGGCGGCATCATGCGCTGCGACACGATCGCGGACGGCATTGTCGCCGCTGCGCGCGAGGTTGAGCTCGACGTGCCGCTGGTGGTGCGCCTCGAGGGCACCAACGTGAGCCAAGGCAAGGACATCCTCGCCAATTCCGGCCTTCCGATCATCGCGGCGGACGATCTGGGTGATGCGGCCAAGAAGATTGTGGCCGAGGTGAAGCAGGCCGCCTGAAGCCGGTCATCTTTTCGCAGGCTGGCCAGTGCCGGGTAGCGGCAGGCGGAATGCCTGCCGGATAGCGCCTTGCTCCGGCCTGAGAGATCACGAACTGAGTACCGTCTAGGGGTTGCCAGGCTGCTGGCCGGGATGAAGGGCTGTTTCGAGCGGCTATGATCAGTGCGCTGGCGCGGCGGGCCTCGAGGTGCGGTTGCCCGCCCTTGACCTAGCCGCCGGGGAACGCGAAGGCGGTCCGGACCGTCATGTAATCGCATATGCGAACGCGTCCCGGAGAGGTAGCCATGAAGATCCTCGTCCCCGTCAAGCGGGTGATCGACTACAACGTCAAACCGCGGGTCAAGCCCGATGGATCGGGCGTGGACCTGGCCAACGTCAAGATGAGCATGAACCCGTTCGACGAGATCGCGGTTGAGGAAGCGATCCGGTTGAAGGAGGCGGGCCATGCGGCGGAAATCATCGCCGTCTCGATCGGACCCGCCAAAGCATCCGAGACCTTGCGCACCGCCCTCGCCATGGGCGCCGACCGGGCCATCCTGGTCGAGACCGATGCCGAGGTGGAGCCGCTCGCCGTGGCCAAGCTGCTGAAGGCGATCGTCGAGGCCGAGCAACCGGGCCTCGTGCTGATGGGCAAGCAGGCGATCGACGATGATTGCAACCAGACCGGGCAGATGCTCGCCGCGCTGATGGGGCGGCCACAGGGTACCTTTGCAAGCAAGTTGCTGGTCGAGGGCGATCACGTGAGCGTGACGCGCGAAGTCGACGGCGGGCTGGAAACGGTGAAGCTGGCATTGCCCGCGATCGTCACCACCGATCTCAGGCTCAACGAGCCGCGCTACGCCTCGCTGCCCAACATCATGAAGGCCAAGAAGAAGCCGCTGGACACCAGGAGCCCGGCGGATCTCGGCGTGGATATCGCGCCGCGTCTCAAGACGCTCAAAGTGGCCGAGCCGGCCGTGCGGCAGGCCGGTGCGATGGTCGGTTCGGTCGACGAATTGGTCGATAAGCTCAAGTCCATGGGAGTGGTGGCGTGAACGTCCTGGTGCTGATCGAACATGATGGCGGTGCGCTCAAGGATGCCGCGCTCGCCAACATCACCGCCGCCGGCAAGCTCGGCTCGGTGCACGCGCTGGTGGCGGGAGAGGGTGAGGAAGCGCAGAAAGCCGCCGAGGCCGCGGCGCAGGTCGCCGGTGTCCAGAAGGTGCTGCTCGCCGCGGACCCTGCCTATGGTCAGATGCTGGCGGAGAACCTCGCCGCGCTGATCGTTCCGCTGATGGAAGGGTACGACGCGCTGGTCTGCAACGCTTCGTCCAACGGCAAGAACGTGGCCCCACGGGTGGCTGCGCTGCTGGATGTGATGCAGGTTTCGGAGATCCTCTCGGTGGAAGGCGAGCGGACCTTCACCCGCCCGATCTATGCGGGCAACGCCATTGCGACGGTCGAGAGCACCGATGCGAAGCTGGTGATCACCGCGCGCGCCACCGCCTTCGAGAAGGCGGCGGCCGAGGGTGGATCGGCAGCGATCGAAGAGGTGACCGGCCCGGGCGACCAGGGCCTGTCCACCTTCATGGGCTGCGAAGCCTCGGCCAGCGAACGGCCTGAGCTCACCAGCGCGGGCATCGTGGTCTCGGGCGGGCGGGCGCTCAAGGATGCCGAGACCTTCGACAAGCTCATCATTCCCCTCGCCGACAAGCTCCACGCCGCGATTGGCGCATCGCGCGCGGCGGTGGACGCCGGATACATCTCCAACGATTACCAGGTTGGCCAAACGGGCAAGATCGTCGCGCCCCAGCTCTACGTCGCCGTCGGCATATCGGGCGCGATCCAGCATCTGGCCGGCATGAAGGAATCCAAGATTATCGTGGCGATCAACAAGGATGCCGACGCGCCGATCTTCCAGATTGCCGATATCGGCTTGGTGGCGGATCTGTTCCAGGCTGTGCCCGAGTTGACCGGCAAGCTTTAGCCTGCTCGCGCGCCAGGTGCGGTCGCACGGTCGGCGATGAAGCGGTAACCCGGTACAACAGGATGTCTGCCCCCGGCGACAGAGGCCGAGAGCATGCAGGCGAATTCCTGCTGCCCTGCGCGCATCATCTGCCGCCTTGCTCAGCCGCCGGGTACAGCGCGCCGGCCAGCAACAATCAGAACAGCAGCGTCACCGCGTGGATCGTCACGCCGACAAGACCGCCCACCAGCGTTCCGTTGATGCGGATGAACTGCAGGTCCCGGCCTACGGCGGCTTCGACCCGATCGGTGATTGTGCCCGCGTCCCAGCGCTTGACCGTGTCCGACACGAGCCGGACGATCTGCCCCCCGTAGCGGCTGACCACGCCCACGATCGTGCGGCGGGCGAAGCGGTTGACCTGCAGCTGCAGGACCGGGTCATCGCGCAGATTGGCACCAAGTTCGGCGAGGCTCGCGCCCAACTGGCCCGCGAGCGCCGCATCCGGGTTGCGTGCCATATCGATCAAGGCACGGCGTATCCGCTCCCACACGCCCATCCACCAATTGCCGAGCGCGGGATTGGCGAGCAGGTCGTTCTTCATCCGCTCGACCTTCGCGCGCATCGCTGGATCATGCTGCAGGTCATGGGCGAGGCTGGCTAGCCCTTCCTCCACCTTGCGACGCAGCGGGTGATCGGGATCGACGAGGATCTCGGCGAGCAAGCGATACAGGCCGTCGAGCACCGAATTCGCGAGACGATCGTCGAGCCCGGTCCAGCGCAGCAGCGCGTTGGTGCGCGCCTGCACCATGGTTCGGACCATATCCTCATTGTCTTCAAGGGCGAGACCCGCCCAGCGCAGCATGCCGTCGATCAGCGGGCGGTGGCGCCCGTCGGCAATTGCCGCCGCGAGCATCTGCCCAAGCGCTGGCGCGATCTCGATCCGGGCGACCGTCTGGGCGAGCCCGGCCTTTACCCGCGCGCCGAGCCGCTCCGGGTCGAGCGATTCGAGCAGCTCGACAAAAAGGTTGGCGGCGCCCGCGCGGATCCGGCTCTCGTCGCCCCCCGCACGGCCTGAGAGGTAATCGCCCGCAGTGCGCGCGAGATTGGTTTCGCGCAGCCGCCGCCCCACCACCGATGGGGTGAGGAAGTGGCGCTGAAGGAAATCCGCCATCGTGTCGGCGATGCGATTTTTCTTGAGCGGGATGATCGCCGTGTGCGGAATTGGGATGCCGAGCGGATGGCGGAACAGGGCGGTAACGGCGAACCAGTCGGCCAGCCCGCCCACCATCGCCGCCTCGGCGAAGGCGAGGACGAAACCCCAGACCGGATGCCGGTCCCCCATGGCGAAAGCGAGCGTGAACAGACCCGCCATCGCCACCAGCAACAAGGTCGCGATGATACGCATGCGACGCCCGCGATCAGCAGGGAACGGCTCGCGCGGCTCGATGTCAAGCCGCGCTGCCGCGCGGGGCCTTGCATCCCTCACGCCTGACCAGCCTTGGACAAAAACCCGGTCACTCGGCCGGCTGCAGCTCCGGCGAGCTCTGCGGACCCTGCTCGTCACCGGGCCGGTACGTCAGCAACCGCTCACGCAGCCAGGGGCCGAGTTTCTTCTCCAGGCCGTCCGCCAGGCTGAAGCCGGCCGGCACGATCACGAGCGTGAGCAGCGTCGAGAGCGTCAGCCCGCCGATCACCACCGTACCCATCGGTGCGCGCCAGGCGGAATCGCCGCCGAGCGAGAGCGCCGTGGGAACCATGCCCGCCGTCATGGCGATGGTCGTCATCACGATGGGCTGCGCGCGCTTGTGCCCGGCTTCCAGGATCGCGTCCCGCTTGCGCTTGCCGGTGGCCATCTCCTCGAGGGCGAAGTCGATCAGCAGGATCGAATTCTTGCCCACGATGCCCAGCAGCATGAGAATACCGATGAATACCGGCAGCGAAATCGGCTGGTCGAGGATGACGAGGAACAGGAGGCCACCCAGCGGCGCCAGCGCGAGCGAGGCCATGTTGACGAGCGGCGAAACGAAGCGGCGGTAGAGCAGCACCAGCACCGAAAACACCAGCAGGATGCCGGTGACCAGGGCAATGACGAAGCTGTCGATCAGCTCGCCCTGCCATTCGTCGGCACCAACCGGCTCGTTGGTGACGCCCGCCGGCAGGTCACGCATGATCGGGGTATTGTTGATGGCGTTGAGCACATCCCCGCGAGCCGCACCGGGCTCCAGGTCGACGCCCACGAACACCCGCCGCGTCTGGTTGTAGCGCTCGATCGAGGTCGGACCCATGCCGAAGGAGATGTCGGCCACGCGCTCAAGCGGTACCGAGCCGCCGCTGCCGGTGGGTACGGGCAGGTTGCGAATCGTGTTCACGTCACGCCGTTCGTTCTCGGCCAGGCGTACCCGAATCGGAATCTGCCGGTCGGAGAGCGAGAACCTGGCGGCGTTCTGGTCGATGTCGCCCAGAGTGGCGATGCGGACTGCCTGGCTGAGCGACTGGGTGGTGACACCGAGCTGCGCAGCGAGGTCCTCGCGCGGGGTGATGATCAATTCGGGGCGCTGCAAATCGTAGTCGATGCGCGGCGCCACGGCGCCGGGCACGCTCTCCATTTGCTGGACGAGGGTCTGCGCGGTCTGATTGAGCAGCGCCGGATCGGATCCGGCGAGCATGATCGAGATCGCCCGGCCAGTGCCGCCGCCGCCGCCCTGCTGGCTCTCGAAATTGATGCGCGCGTCAGGAATGTTCTGCAGGACCGGGGTAAGCTCCTGCTCGAAAACCGTGCTTTCGCGCACACGATCGGGCTTGAGCACCAGCCGCACGGAGCCTGACCCCTCGCGCGATACGCCGAGCGCCAGCGCCACCTCTTGTTCCTGCGACATGCGCGTCGCCACGCTGTCAACCACCGCCTCGGTCTGCTCGAGCGTAGTCCCCGGCACCATCTCGATAGTGATGCGGGAAAAATCGCTGTCCTGGTCGGGGAAGAATTGCTGGGGCCGGCTTGCGAACACCACGACCGTGAGGACCAGCGCGAGAATGCCGATCAGCATCATCCAGACGCGATGATCAAGGAAGCGAGCGCCGATAAACTGCGCACGACGGGTGAAGTGCGTTGCCTGGTAGCCGATGACAGCACCGGCGGCCATGCCGATGAGGAAGTTGACGAGGCCGCCAATGACGTAGCCGGCGATGAGCATAAGCAGCATCCAGCCCGGGCCCGCATCGGCAAAGATATTGGCGCTGCCGCCCCTCGCCGCGCTGATCGCAGCGATGATGGCGAGACCTACCACCAGTGCAGCGAGGTGGAACCACGGGCTGGTCCGCACATGGCCGAGCCGCGCGCGCATTGCCCGAAAGGCGTCGGCGTCGAGCGACCAGCGCAGCACCTTCATGTACTGGTCCATCGCCCAACCTTCACCATGCGCTGCATGGCCTTTCGCTTTGAGGAAATAGGCGGCGAACATGGGTGTGACGAGACGCGCGACGGCAAGGCTCATCAGCACCGAGACGACCACGGTAAGGCCGAAATTCTTGAAGAACTGGCCCGAGACGCCCGGCATCAGCCCGACGGGGAAGAACACCGCGACGATCGAGAAAGTGGTGGCGACCACCGCCAGGCCGATTTCGTCGGCCGCATCGATCGAGGCCTGGTACGCGCTTTTGCCCATGCGCATGTGGCGCACGATGTTCTCGATCTCCACGATCGCATCGTCCACCAGCACGCCCGCGACCAGGCCCAGCGCAAGCAGCGAGAGCGTGTTGAGCGTGAAGCCCATCATATCCATGAACCAGAAGGTCGGGATAGCCGAGAGCGGGATCGCCAGCGCCGCGATGACGGTTGCGCGCCAGTCGCGCAGGAACAGGAAGACCACGACCACGGCGAGGATCGAACCCTCGATCATGGCGGCCATGCTGCTCTCGTACTGCGCCTTGACGTAATCGACCTCGGTGAACAGGCGGGTGAACCTGACGCCGGGATTCTCCTCCTCCAGCTCCTCGAGCACCTCGACGGCGGAATCATACACCGCCACGTCGGACTCGCCGCGCGCGCGGCTTATCGAGAATGTGACCACCTGCTTGCCGGCAATCTTGGCAAGAGAGGTGAGCTCGCCGTAGGCGTCCGTCACCCGAGCGATGTCGGCGAGCTTGACCGTGCGACCGCCGCCCAGCGCGATCTGCGTTTGCGACAACTCGTAGGCATCGGCGGCATTTCCCAGAACGCGGACCGACTGGCGCGAGCCGGCGATCTCCGCCCGGCCGCCAGCGGCATTCATGTTAAGCTGCCGCAGCGCGGTGTTGACCTCTGACGCAGTAACGCCGAGCGCCTGCATCTTCGCCGGATCGAGGATGACCAGGATTTCGCGATCGACGCCGCCATTACGGCTCACCTCGGCCAGGCCCTCGACCGACAGCAGGCGCTTGGTGATCGTATCGTCGATGAGATAGGAGAGCTCCTCGATCGTCATGTCCTCGGCAGTGACGCCGAAGAATACGATAGGCTGTGAGCTCGTCTGCTGCTTGAAGATGCTCGGCTCGAGGATGCCGTCAGGCAATTCGCCGCGAATCTGGTCGACCTGATTCTTAACTTCATTCACCGCCTCGGCGATGTCAGTGCCAAGCTCGAACTCGATCAGGGTCTGGGACGACCCTTCCGAAGCGGTAGACTGGATGCGCTCCACGCCGTCGAGCGACTGTACCGCTGCCTCGACACGCTGGGTAATCTGGTTCTCGACCTCGGTCGGCGCGGCGCCAGGCTGCGAGATGACCACGATGACCACCGGAAACTCGATATCCGGCTGGTCCTGCACCTCCATACCGGCGAAGCTCATCACTCCCGCTATCACCAGGCCGATGAAGGCCAGGATGGGAATGATCGGGTTGCGTATCGACCAGGCGGAGATGTTGCTGAAGTTCATGGGCGAAGCGCGATCATTCGGTGCTGGTGCTGCGGACGGGGCGCACGATCTCGCCCTCGGTGAGGAAACCGCCGGCGCGTGCCACGATCGGCTCTGTCCCGTCGAGACCTGATGCGATGGCGATGCCCTCGTCGGTGATCATGCCGATCTCGACCGGACGCCGTACGATGCGATTATTCTGGTCCACAATGAAGACATAGCTGCCCTGGTCGTCGGAAAGAATGGCGCTTTCGGGCAGGCGCGGGGCAACGACATTGCCGCTGTTGATCTGGACCGAGGCAAAGCCGCCGGGGCGCAGTTCGGGCGCATAGGACAAAGCAATGCGCGCCGTGCCCTGGCGATTCTCCTCGTCGATCACGGGCGAAACCTGCCAGACTTCGCCGGTAAAGCTCTTCTGCGTGCCCACCGGCGTCACGTTGGCGGTGACGCCGGAACTGATCGTCGCAAGATCGGATTCGCTGAGCCTGGCGAGCATTTCCATCTGCCCGCCGCGGGCGATGGAGAACAAGGTACCCGATCCGGTGCCGACGACCTGGCCCGGCTCGACATTGCGCTCGAGCACCAGGCCCGCTGCGGGAGCGACGATGTTGAGCCGGTCATTACGGGCGACCAGTTCGCGATACTGCGCCTGGGCAAGACTTACTCGGCTGCGCGCCGCGTCGCGAGTGGCCGTGAGTCGGTCGACGTCGGCCTGGCTGATGAAGCCGCGCTCGACAAGCTGCAACGCGCGATCCAGATTGGACTGGGCGAGATCGGCATCGGCCTCGGCTATTTCAATCTGCGCCGCCTGGCTCTGAACCTGCTGGTTCTGCACCGAGCGATCGATCACCGCGAGCACCTCGCCGGCCGCGACCCAATCGCCGGCTTCCACCGGCACCGAGACCACGCGCCCGCCTTCGCCCACCACACCCACGGGCATTTCGCGCCGCGCGGCAAGGGTGCCGGTGGCGGTGATCGTGCCGGCTAGCGTGCCAGTACCGGGTGAAATGACGGTAACGGCTGGCGCGGTCTCGTTCCCGTCGGGCGCGAACGCAGTCTCTTCCTCGCCATGCGAAAGCATGTAGGCGGCAAGCGCGAGAAGGACCAGAGCCACCACCCCCGCGATGATCAGCCGCCTACGCCGGCGCAGGCGCACTTCCGGCTCGTCATCGACGACGCCGTGCTCCGAAACAGCGGAGACATCCATCTTGGTCTCGTAATTCATCCGCGCGATCAGCCCTAAGAGGATGGCATGCGGGGACACACATACCACACATTACCCTCCCAAGCGACATGGCTTCGAGAAAGCGACCTTCCTTAGAACGGCACGCGCTGCACCGCAACGCGTGGCCTCTGCGAAACGGCCTTGGAGGTCGACAGGAGCAGCCCCTGCGAGACGCAAAAAGCGCGGCCAGACTAGGTCGGCCGCGCTTTATGAGGAATTTGTATCAAATTGTCAGCGCCTCATGGGCGCTGATGCGCAGGGGCGTTTACCGAACGCGACCGCGCTGGATGAGATTCGCAATGGCCAGAAGCACAATCGCGCCCACCAGCGACATCAGCAGGCCCGGAAGGCTGAATGACGTAAGCGTCGAATCAACGCCGAACAGCATGCTTCCCAGCCAGCCGCCAAGCAGCGCGCCGATCAGGCCGACTACGATGTTCCAGAAAATGCCCATCGAGGCGTCACGCCCCATTATCATGCTAGCGATCCAGCCAATAATGCCGCCCACGATTATAGCGATGATCCAACCCATGTCCTGTGTCCTCCTGCTTAACTTATATTGACCGCGCTTAAACGCAGACGGATAGACGACGTTCCGCGGCAAGGCGTGAATAGCACATTATCGTGCTGACACGTCGACTTATCGCATATTAGATCGGGCGTGGGCCGCCGGCGCCGATAGCCCCCCCTGCGCGCCGGCTGAATGCCTATCGCGGGTTCGGCGCCACGAGTGCGACCGCCCGGTTGCGTGCTGCGAAGAGAGCTGCCGTTCACGGGCGCAACCCGCAAAGCCTGTCCAATTGCATTTGATTACGCTGAGGCGTCAGGCGCAATGCACCCGCAGCCGCGTCATGAGGCGCAGCCGTCGACCGCTGCAGGAGCAGGGTGACCTGCCGGCGTTATGACGGGCAGCGATGGAGAGAGGTCGATCTGCTGGGTCGCGCTATGCAGCGGACGTGCATGCCGCCATGGACGGGCCGATACGGCGTCGCCCTCCTCGGGAGCGCTCCTTGGAAGCGAGCCGCCCGCTCGTTCAGAATTTCTGCTGGCGCTGGTAAAGGTCGCGATATTGCTGGATACGGGTGACCCTGAGGCCCTGCATGCCCGAGCGGTCGACCGCCCGCTGCCAGCCTGCGAACTCCTCCAGCGTCAAATTGTAGCGCTCGAGCACCTCGTCAATGGTGAGCAGACCCCCATTGACCGCGGCGACCACCTCGGCCTTGCGCCGGACCACCCAGCGCCTCGTATTGGGCGCGGGCAGGTCTTCGATCGTCATCGACTCGCCGAGCGGTCCGATGACATGCTTTGCGCGGATATTGATGGTGGTGCTCATGTGTCCTCTCGGCTTGCCAAGTCGGCACAACCGCTTCGCAGCGCCGTCGCCGGATGACGCCCGCCTGACATGCAGCAAGTTGCAATCCCGCGAACGAAACTGGTTAACAAGCCAGGCGCAAACCGGCCGTCCGGCACTTGCGCGACTGGCGCGAGAAATGAGTGCACGTGCGTCCACATGGCGGGCTTCATGCCGCAAGGTCAGCTAAGATCGGGTAAATACCGCAGAATATCCCCACCTGCCGCGCAGCCCTGACGGCGCGCGCCTTCGCCCGGTGGAACTTGAGAGGCAAGGCGTGTATGCGCTGGCGGCAATGAATGCTCCCGCCAGCCTCGACCTGCCGCGCGATATGCAGGCCCTGTTCGACTTGCCCCGGCCCGCGTCAGAATGCCGGATCGTGGTTGCCATGTCGGGCGGGGTGGACTCATCGGTCGTCGCCGCTCTGGCTGCCGCCACGGGAGCCGAGGTGATCGGCGTCACGCTGCAGCTCTACGATTACGGCGCGGCGACGGGGCGCAAGGGTGCTTGCTGCGCAGGCGACGACATCCGCGATGCGCGCGCCGTCGCCGACCGGCTGGGCATCGCGCATTACGTGTTCGACCATGAGAGCGCCTTCCGAGAAGACGTGGTCGAGCGCTTCGCCGATGACTACCTGGCGGGCCGCACGCCGATCCCCTGCATCCTGTGCAATATGGGGCCCAAGTTCACTGACCTGCTGGGCATGGCGCGCGAGCTGGGCGCAGACTGCCTCGCCACCGGCCATTACGTGCGGCGGGTTGCGGGCGAAGCGGGTCCGGAGCTGCACCGCGCGCTCGATCCTGCGCGCGACCAATCCTATTTCCTTTACGGCACGACCGAGGCGCAGCTCGACTTCCTGCGCTTTCCCCTCGGCGGGCTGCCCAAGGACGAGGTGCGCCGCATCGCCACCACCTTTGGCCTCGCTGTCGCCGCCAAGCCCGACAGCCAGGACATCTGCTTCGTGCCCGACGGCGATTACGCGAAGATCGTCACGGCTATGCGGCCCGAAGGCGCACGGTCGGGGCGTATCGTGCATGCCGAAACGGGCGAGGAAATGGGCCGGCACAAGGGCGTGATCCACTACACGGTGGGCCAGCGGCGCGGGCTCGAGATCGGCGGCCAGGCCGAGCCGCTCTACGTGATCGCGCTCGATGCGGGGAGCGCCGAGGTGCGCGTGGGGCCCCGGCGCATGCTGGGCGTGGCAGCCGCACGGATCACTGGAACCAATCGCATCGGCCCGCTGCCAAGCGAGCCTCTGACCGCGAAAGTCCGTTCGCTGGCCCGACCCGTTCCCGCAAGGCTCGAGGGAGAGCTGGGGGACGGCGCACCCTGCACGCTGCACTTCGCGCAGGCGGAGTACGGCGTGGCGCCGGGCCAGGCGGCGGTGATCTATGCCGGTGACCGGGTGGTGGGCGGCGGCTGGATCGAGGCCACTGAGAGCGCCTGACCGGGCGCTTATTCGCTGAGGAAGAAGCTGCCCTCCACAACCGTCACGCAGCGCCCGCCGATCACCGCGCGCTCTTCCGGTGCGCCAGGCACCAATCGGCAGGTCAGCTCGCCACCGCGCGCCGATGCCTGGTACGCGGTGAAGCTCTCCCGCCCGAGCCGTTCGGCCCAGAACGGCGCCAACGCCGCATGCGCGGAGCCGGTCACGCTGTCCTCGTCCACGCCCCAGGCGGGCACGAAGACGCGGCTGACCACGTCGGCACCGCCGCCTTTTGGATCGCCCGACGCGGTGCAGATCGCCATCAGGTCGATCGTGCCGAGCGCGCGCATGTCGGGCCTGAGCGCACGGATCTCCGCTTCGCTTGCGAACAGCACGATAGCGGTGGCTTCGGCACCCGACACCGATTCGAACACCTCGCCTTGCGCACCCAAAGCGGCGAGCAGCGCCGGATTGTCGTGCGGCGCAACCCTGGTCACCGGCAGGTCCAGCTCGTAGCCCTCTGCCGCGCGGCGCACCTCCAGCGTGCCCGCTCTGCGTGTCTGGAAAGTAACGCGGCTTGTGCCCTCGCGCCCGAGCAGCACATGGCCAGCAGCGAGGGTTGCATGGCCGCACAGCGCCACTTCGCTGGTGGGCGTGAACCAGCGCAGTTGGTAATCGCAAGCCCCGCTCGGATCGGGCACCGTAAAGGCGGTTTCGGCGAAATTGTTTTCTGCCGCGATGGCTCCCAGCGTCTCGTCGGGCAGCCAATCCTCAAGAGGCATCACCGCCGCCTGGTTGCCGGTGAAGGGACGGTCGGCAAAGGCGTCGACATGCCAATAGGGAAGCGTTCGGCTCATGGTGTGGCCTCCTGGTGGTTTTCGGCGAGCCTGGCGAATTCGCTCGCTTCGACGAGCTGGTTGCCGGGCTCGTCGATATGGCCTTCTGGATCGATATGGATGAGGATCTCTGTGCCGGGAAAGGCGGAGGCGAGATCGGCCTCGACCCGCTCGACGATGTCGTGCGCCTCGCCCACGGTCATGCGCGCGGGCAGGTCCACATGGAACTGGGCAAAGTCGCGATTGCCCGTGCTGCGCGTGCGTAGATCATGGAGCCGGGCAAGTTCGGGGTGGCGCGCGGCCCGTGCGACAAACGCCCGACGCTTTTCATCGGGCCATTCGCGATCCATCAAATGGTTCACCGCCTCGCGCGAAGCTCCGAGCGCGCCGCGCAGCAGCCAGATGCTGATGGCGAGGCCGAACAGCGGATCAGCCCAGCCGATCCCGGCATAGCGATCGAGCACGAGCGCAGCGATCACGCCAAGATTGAGCGCAAGGTCCGACTGGTAATGCACGTTGTCGGCGCGGATCGCCACCGAGCCAGTGCGGGCGATGACATGGCGCTGCCAAGCCAGCAGCGCGAGCGTGGCGCCGATGGCCAGGCCGGATACGAGAATGCCCTCCCCCGCCGCCGCGACACGCGCACCCTCGATCCATTGCATGATCGAGCGCCAGAAGATGCCGCCGGCCGAGAGCACGATGAGCATGACCTGGATCATCGCCGCCACCGACTCGGCCTTGCCGTGCCCGAAACGGTGCTCGCGATCGGCAGGCTGCGCGGCGACGAGCACGCCCACCAAGGTTGCCAGGCTCGCCAGCAGGTCGAGCGCGCTGTCGGCAAGGCTGCCGAGCATCGCCACCGAACCGGTGCGCCAGGCGGCCCAGCTCTTGAGCGCCACCAGCAGCACCGCCACCAGCATCGAGGCAATAGCGGCCCCGCCCGCGAGCCTGGCGCGCGCGGCACCGGTGGCCCTGTCCGGTGTGGCGAAATCCGGTGCGGCGGGGCTCACGGGTAGAGCAGCGTCGAGGTCCACCCGGGGGCCGCTTGCCCCGGCGCATCGTCAACGCGCGTGAACAGGCGCCGCTCGTGCAGCCTGTTGGGCCGATCGAGCCAGAACTCGATCCGCCGTGGGCTCAGGCAAAAGCCCGTCCAGTGCGGCGGCCGGGGCACCTCACGCGCCTCATACTCCACCTCCAGAGCCTTCACCCGGGCGATATAGGTCTCGCGCGTATCGAGCGGGCGCGACTGGTCCGAGGCAGCCGAACCGATCTGCGAGGCGCGCGCGCGCGAGTGGAAGTAGGCGTCCGCCATGTCCGCGCTCACTTCGGCGAGCGGGCCTTCGATGCGGACCTGGCGGCGCAGGCTCTTCCAGTGGAACAGCAGCGCGGCCTGCGGATTGGCGCGGATCTCGCCACCCTTGCGGCTTTGCGCGTTGGTGTAGAACACGAAGCCGCCACCGGCCGGGGTCCTGGGGCCGATATCGGCGCCGTGGCCCTTCAGCAGCACCATGCGGACCGAGGGAGCGCCGTCGGGCGTGGCGGTGGCAAGCGCCATGGCCTCGGGATCGTTGGGCTCGCTGACCCGCGCTTCGGCCAGCCAGGCGTCGAACAGCGCGAACGGATCGCTAGCGGGTATCGCGTCGAGTGGGTCAGCCATGCAGTGCTCCCGTCCAGCCATGCGGTGCGACCGGCCGCACGCACTCCGCACAATCGCACCAGCAGCGCGACAGACTAGCGATTGCAAGCTGAGCGAAGGAGAACGCATGAGACATAAGCGAGGCAGGTAATGCCAAGGCAGGCGCGAGGAAAGGGCGTGCTTGCCTTACTTCATTGCATTACCTAGCTAACACACCATGGCTGATCCCTATTCCATCCTGGGTCTGAAGCGCTCCGCGAGCGAGAAAGACATCAAGTCCGCCTATCGCAAGATGGCGAAGGAAATGCATCCTGACCGCAACCAGGACAATCCCAAGGCGAGCGAGCGCTTCTCCGAGGTGACGGGGGCCTACGACCTGCTCTCGGACAAGGACAAGCGCGCGCAGTTCGATCGCGGCGAGATCGATGGCGATGGCAACCCGAAAAGCCCGTTCGGCGCGGGTTTCGGTGGCGGCGCGGGGGGCTTTGGCGGCGGGCAGCATCGGGCCGGCGGCGATCCCGGTGGCTTTTCGGCGCGCGGCTTCGAAGGCGTCGGTGGCGGCGAGGAGGTCGATCTGGGTGACCTGTTCGAAGGCCTGTTCGGCCGCAGCGGTGGGCCGCGTGGCTTTCAGGGTGGCGCTGCCGGTCCGGGCGGCGCTAAGTTCGGCCGGCAGCCGCCGCCGCCCAAGGGTGCCGATGTCAGCTATCGCCTCGCTGTCCCGTTCGTCGACGCCGCCGCGCGCAAGGACCAGCGCGTGACCCTGGGTGACGGCAGCACGTTGGACCTGAAGCTGCCTCTAGGCGTGGCCGACGGCACGCAGATGCGGCTCAAGGGCAAGGGCCAGCCGGGCCCTGCCGGGAATGGCGACGCGCTGGTCAAAATCGAGGTGCAGCCGCACGCCTTCTTCACCCGCGACGGGGATGACGTGCGGCTCGACCTGCCGATCACCCTCCCCGAGGCGATCGCCGGCGCCAAGGTCAAGGTGCCCACGGTGGACGGCCCGGTCATGCTGACGATTGCGCCCGGCTCGGGCTCCGGCAAGATCCTTCGGCTCAAGGGCAGGGGCTTCTCGCGCAAGGATGGCAGGCGTGGCGACCAGCTCGTGACGCTCGAGATCCAGTTGCCGAGCGACGTCTCCGGTCTGGCCGAGCGTCTCGAGGGCTGGAACGATCCTAGTCCCATTCGCCGCGATCTGGGCGTTTGATCCACTGGAACGTCTCGCAAAGATCCGCATCCGGCTCGACTTGAGACGGGCGCCTGATAGAACGCGAACGCGATGGCTCTAGGCATTACCGAAGAGGAGCCGGTCTCCGGCCCCCCGATTACCGACCTCTCGCCCGAAGCTCGCCGTCGCGCGGCGATCGAGGGGCACGGCCTGAAGAACCTCGCCGCCAGCCGTCTCGGCCTGGGCCCGCGCACCGTCGAGATCATCAAGCGGGTGGCCATCGGCACCTTCAATGACGGCTTCATCCACGCGGGCAACCTCGCTTACATGGCAGTGCTGGCGATCTTCCCCTTCTTCATTACCGGTGCGGCGATCTTTTCGCTCATCGGCGAGGATAGCGGCCGTGCCGCCACCATCAACGCCGTCCTCGTGGCACTGCCGCCGGTCGTCGGCGAGGTCATCGAGCCCGTGGCGCGCAACGTGATCGAGAGCCGCAGCGGTGTGTTGCTCTGGGTCAGCGGATTTTTCGGTCTGTGGACCGTGGGTAGTCTGGTCGAAACCATCCGTGACGTGCTGCGCCGGGCTTATGGCACGCATGCCACCAAGGCGTTCTGGAAGTATCGACTGCTGTCCACCGGCATCATCGTAGCCGCGGTGCTGCTGCTGCTGCTGTCGCTCATCGCCCAAGTGCTGATCGGCGCGGCGCAGGAGGTGATCTCCGCCTTCTTCCCACAATTCAACGATCTTCTGGGTCGCCTGGCTCTGACGCGCATCGTACCGGCGCTCGGGCTGTTCGGTTCGATCTTCCTGCTGTTCTATTCGCTCACCCCGGCCGCTTACCGCAACCACCGCTATCCCAAATGGCCGGGCGCACTGCTCGTCACCATCTGGTGGGTGAGCGTGACCGTGGCGATGCCGCCGCTGCTGAGAAGCGTGTTCTCGTACGATCTCACCTACGGATCGCTGGCCGGCATCATGATCGCGCTTTTCTTTTTCTGGCTGGTGGGACTAGGGTTGGTCGCCGGAGCCGGGCTCAACGCCGCCTTGGCCGAGACGCCCGAGGAGGGACAGGACCTGCTCGGCCAGCGCGACAATCGCGAGCGCAGGGCGCGACAGCAGATGCGCATACAGAACATTGAGGAGGGAAGCGAATGACCGCGCGATCGGCCGGCATCATGGAAGGGAAGCGCGGCCTCATCATGGGGCTGGCGAACGACAAGTCGCTCGCATGGGGGATTGCCAAGAAGCTGCACGAGGCCGGCGCGCAGATGGCCTTTTCCTATCAGGGAGAGCAATTGCGCAAGCGCGTCGGGCCGCTGGCCGAGCAGGTCGGATCCGATTTCCTCATTCCCTGCGACGTTTCCAACATGGCGGACATGGATTCCTGCTTCGCCGCCATCGAGGAGCGTTGGGGCGGGCTCGATTTTCTGGTCCACGCAATCGGCTTTTCGGACAAGAACGAGTTGCGCGGCAAGTTTGTCGACACCAGCCTCGACAATTTCCTTATGACGATGAACATTTCGGCCTATTCGCTGGTCGCCGCGGCCCGGCGCGCCCGGCCGATAATGTCGAGCGGCGGCAGCATCCTCACGCTCACCTATTACGGGGCGGAAAAGGTGGTGCCGCATTACAACGTGATGGGCGTCGCCAAGGCGGCGCTCGAAGCGAGCGTCATGTACCTCGCCAATGACCTTGGCCCCGAGAACATCCGCGTCAACGCCATCAGCGCAGGACCCATCAAGACACTGGCGGCGAGCGGAATCGGCGACTTTCGCTACATCCTCAAGTGGAACGAGGTTAACGCACCACTCCGCCGCAACGTCACCATCGAGGACGTGGGCGGCGCGGCGCTCTACATGCTTTCCGATCTCTCTTCCGGGGTTACGGGCGAGGTGCATCATGTCGACGGGGGCTACCACGTCGTAGGCATGAAGCAGGAGGATGCGCCCGACATCTCGCTCGTCTGAGGATTCCGCGGCAAATCTGTTCGTTCGGCAACCTGCATCTGGAACGGCCGCCCATCAGGAACTCGCGAGCATGTCGGCCATGAGGTCCAGTATTCGCGGCGCGCTCATGCCGTCCCCATAGGGATTGTGAGCGCGGGCCATCTCCGCATGCGCTGTGGGATCGTCCAGCAGCCGCTCGGCCTCGGCCACGATCCGGTCAGGATCGGTGCCGACCAGCCGCGCGGTGCCTGCGGCGATGCCTTCCGGCCGCTCGGTGGTTTCGCGCATGACGAGGACGGGCGTGCCGAGCGCCGGCGCCTCTTCCTGCACCCCGCCGCTATCCGTAAGCATGATGTGCGAGATGGCCAGCAATCGGGCGAAATGCGGATAATCGAGCGGGTCGAGCAGGGCCACGTTGTCCAGCCCCGAAAGCCTTGAGTGGACCACGTCGAGCACATTGGGGTTGAGGTGCACGGGGTATATCACCGCCACGTCGGGGCGACGCGCCAGCCGCGCCACGGCTTCGGCGATCGCCTCCATGCCGTAGCCGAAATTCTCCCGGCGGTGGCTGGTCACGCCAATGATCCGCAGGCCGGCAAAACGCTGCTCCACGCCGGCCAGCCCGCATGCGAGGCGGGGCTCGCTGTTGATGCGCTCCACGATCCAATGCAGCGCGTCGATCACCGTGTTTCCCGTGACATGCACCGATTCGGCGCTCACGTTCTCTTCGAGCAGCGCCGCAGCGGCGGTCGTCGTGGGTGCGCAATTGAGCGCGGCAATGGTGGCGATGGCCTTGCGGTTGACCTCCTCGGGCCAGGGCTGGTGAATGTCGCCGCTGCGCAGTCCCGCCTCCACATGCACGAGCGGCACGCGGCGGTAATAAGCGGCCAGCGCGCCGGCCATGGCCGTGGCCGTATCACCCTGTACGACCACGCAATCGGGGTGCTCACGGTCGATCGTCCGGCCAATCCGCATGAGCAGGCGGGCGAATAGAGTGTCGAGCGTCTGGCCGGGGCGCATCACCGCCAGATCATGATCGGGTACGATGCTGGCAACGTCCAGCACCTGGTCGAGCATGGCCCGGTGCTGACCGGTCACGCAGACGCGCGATATGAATCGCGGATCACCGGCCAATGCGTGCGCCATTGGGAAGAGCTTGATTGCTTCGGGCCGCGTGCCAAAGACGGTCAGGACGCGCTTGGGGAAGACCATCCGCCCGCTTTATCGCGGGACGGCCGCCCTGCGAACCAAAAATGTTATGTCGTTTAGTGTTCCAGCCTCGGCTCTGGCGATGCCACGGCACTGGCGGGCGCGGAGCCCTCTCCTTCAATGGAGGATTGGCCGGCCAGGTCCGAAGACGGCAGGCGCTCGGAATCCACAGTCTCGATCGGCAAGGTCGAGGTAGGGGCCGCGGTCGCGGGCTCTCCCTCTTGCTCGCGTTGAACCCGCTCCATGTAGGCACGCTCGAGTTCCTCGACCCGTCCCTGCGTGGCGGCGGCCTCTTCGTCGATCTCGGACAGGCGCTCGCCCCGCGCTTCGCTGATCAGCTGGCCGAAGCGCACTTCGCTACCCTGCGCACGCTCCGCATAGGCGGCCTCGATGAAGCGCGCCGTGCAGCCAAGCTCCCCACCGGCTCCTACCGGCGTGCAGGACATGGGGCCGAACGCGCCCACGGTCTCGAATGCCTTCACCTTTTCGGTCCACGCCTGGTTGGCCGGATCGCCGCTCTCGCGCAGGCGCTGGGGGATGCGATAGCGTTCGCTCTCGTCCATCCGCGCGCAGACGGTGATGGTGTCGGGCGTGGATTGCGGGCACTCATCCTCGCCGTAGATGATGACCTGGTTGACCCTGTCACCGCCATCATCCTGCGCGAATGCGGGAGAGGCAATGAATCCCGCAAGAGCCAGGATTGGGGAAAGGGCGATGAGGCGGCGCATGATTTTTCCTTCGTTCTCTGCCTGCAACCGGCGCTTTGCGCGGTGACCAGCGCTGAAGAAGCGCTTGGGAGGGCCGCCCGGTTCCGGCTCAGATCCGCTTGGAGATGCCGATTGCCGCGCGGCAACCCAAGCGGATGGCCGCAGTGAGCAGCGGGTAGCCCGGCGCCTTCTCGGCCCCGGCGGCGAGTGCGGTATGGCGATGCTCGCGCTCATGCTCGCGAAACTCACGGATCATCCCGGCCAACTCGGCATCGTCTCCGGCGGCCTCAAGCTCGTCGAGCTGTTCCGAATAATGCCGATCGATCTCCTCCTCCACGGCGGCGGTGCAGGCCATCGCCGCTTCGGGACCGATCAGCGCGGTGGCAGCGCCCAGCGTATAGCCCGCCATATCCCACAGCGGCTGGAGCGCGGTTGGACGCACGCCCCGCCGCGCCATCAGCGCGTCAAATTGCGCGCGGTGGCCAGCCTCTTGCTCAGCCATGCCACGGATCTCCGCCGAAATCGGCGCGCGATCACCCAAGACCGCGAGTTGCCCGGCATAGATGCGCGTCGCGCCGAACTCGCCCGCCTGGTCGACCCGGATCATCTGCGCGCGGCTCTCGCTCATGCCTTCTTTCCTCTCCGCAACAACGTGAAAATGGCGATCGTCGTTAGAATGGAGATCAGCGCATTCCACCCGGCGAGCGACAGGCCAAGGAAGCTCCAGGGCGCCTCGTCGCAGCGGATGATGGGGGCAGCGAGCACGGCCTCGAGCGGGTCCGCTCCAGCCACGTCGAGCGTGGCGCAGCCGGTGATCCCTTCCCACCAATCGTATTCCACGCCCGCATGGAACAGGCCGATCGCGCCCGAAACCAGGATCGCCAGCGCGGCAAGCGCAATCCACGCCCTTCGTCCCGGCGCAACATAAGCGAGTAAGCCCAGCGCCACCGCGGCGAAATGCGGCCAGCGTTGCCACCAGCACATCTCGCAAGGGTAGAGGCCGAAGCCATATTCCGAGACATACGCCCCGGCGAGCAGCAGCGCAGGAACCCCGAGCGCCAGGCGCTGGGCGAGCAATGTGGCCGGGCCGGCCGCCGGATTCAGTTCCGCCAAAACCGGGGCCGTGCCGCTTACTTCGCGGCCATCACGGCCGCACCGGTGCGACGCAGCGTCTTCAAGGCGTAGTCGAGTTGAAAGTCTTCGATGCCCTGCGCCTCGAGATCGGCGGCGGTGAGCATGAAGCGCGGGTCGTCCTTGCCGTCGGCCTCGAGCGCCTCATCCTCGAGGTCGACCTCGTTGACCAGATGGTTCTTGAGGTCACTCTCGCGCAGCATAAATTGTGCACGCTTGGCGGCGTCAGGGTCGGTGAGCTGCGGCACGCGGATGTCGGGCTCGATCCCGCCTTCCTGCACCGAGCGGCCCGAAGGCGTGTAATAGCGCGCGGTGGTGAGCTTCAGGGCGCTGTCGTTGGTGAGCGGCAGCAGCGTCTGCACGCTCCCCTTGCCGAAGCTGCGCTCGCCCATGATGAGCGCGCGGTGCTGGTCTTGCAGCGCGCCGGCCACGATCTCGCTTGCCGAGGCAGAGCCCGCATCGATCAGCACGATCATGGGCAAGCCCTTGGCGGCATCGCCGCGGTAGGCGGTCTCGGCCTCGTAATAGATCGTATCACGACGGTTGCGGCCGCGCTGCGAGACGATCTGCCCGCCTTCGAGGAACAGGTCGGACAAGGCCACCGCCTCGTCTAGCGATCCGCCGGGGTTGCGGCGCAGATCGAGCACGAGGCCGGCAAGGCGGCCTCCCGCTTGCTTGGCCGCCGCGCTATTCAGAGCCTTGAGCGACGCGCTGACATCCGCGCCCACGTCGCGGCTGAACTCGTTCACGCTGATGACGCCGATATTGCCCGGCTGGAGCTCGTGCGTGACGGGCTCGAGCTCGATCAGCCCGCGCGTGACGGTAACGTCGAACGGCTCTTCACGGCCGGGGCGGAAGAGCGACAGGTTGATCGTGCTACCCGCAGGCCCGCGCATCTGCGCCACGGCCTCGTCGAGTTCGAGACCGTAGATCAGCCGGCCCTCGATATGGGTGATGAAGTCGCCCGCCTTGATCCCCGCCTGATCGGCCGGGCTGCCCTTGAACGGCGAAATCACCTTGACCGCCCCATCCTCCATCTGCACCGAAATGCCGAGGCCCTGGTAATTGCCGTCGATCATGGTGTTCAGGCGCTCGAGTGCGGTGCCGTCCATATAGGCCGAGTGCGGATCGAGCGCGGCCAGCATGCCGTCGATCGCGCCACGGATGAGAACCTCGTCCTCGACTGGCTCCACGTAGGAGGCCTTGATGCGCTGGTAAGTGGCAAAGAGCTTGGCGAATTCGGGCGAGCTGCGTCCTTCGACCTGCGCGAGGCCGGCCGTGGTGGCCGGCACCAGCGCGACTGCCGTGGCGAGGGCGCCGGCACGAAGGAGGGAGACAAGCTTCATCAAGTGCGACTTCCTGTTCTGAACCCAAGCCTTCTATCGCAGGCGAGGGCTTAATGCCAGATGAGGAGGATCGGCCCGGCCCACAAGGTGATCGACCCATTCGGCGCCCCACCGACAAAGGCGGCTCAGCCCGCCCGGTGGTACGGATGGCCCGCGAGGATGGAGGTGGCGCGAAACAGCTGCTCCATCAGCATCGCCCGGGCAAGCAGATGCGGCCAGGTGGCGCGACCGAAGGCCAGCAACAGATCGGCCGCCGCCCGCTCCTCGTCCGAATGGCCGTCGGCGGCGCCGATCACCAGGCGGCATTCGCGGCAACCATCGTCGCGCCAGCGCTCGAGCAGCCGCGCGAACTCCTCGGAGGAGAGGTCCCGGCCCTTTTCGTCGAGCAGCACCGTCCGCAACGGCGTCATCGAATCGGGCACGCGGCCACCGCTCTCAGGCAATTCAGTGAGCCGGAGCGGCCAGGCAATGCGCTTCTCGTAGCGTGCCATGAGTTCAGCCTCGGGCGAACGAGCGATCTTGCCGCGGGCGATGACGTGAAGCAGCATCTATGTTCGGGTCCCCCAGCACCGGGCGCAACCAGACCGCGCATTTGGCTTCGGCCTCCCGGCCGCCGCGCGCCCAGGCCTGGGTTTGCTGGTAGACCCAACCGTTTCAAATCTGCGGAAGCGCGCTTTCAGGTTTTTGCCGCCCCTTCCAGGCGCTTTTTCTGAAGCGCGGGTTCGATTGTTGTCGCCCAAGCGAACGGCGCATCGGGCCGCCGAAGCTTGCGGCTACAGCGATCCGGTGCTGCCCATGGCTCTTGTCGCGCCGTCCTCGCCGAAGCCCCACATCCGCTCAAGGTTGTAGAAGCTGCGCACTTCAGGGCGGAAGAGGTGGATCACCACGTCGCCGGCATCGATCAGGACCCAGTCGGCGGCCGGCAGGCCCTCGATGCGCGGGCTCGGCTCGCCGGCCTTTTTCACGCGCTCGGCGAGCTTCTGCGCCATAGCCGCCACCTGCCGCGTAGAGCGGCCCGAGGCGATGACCATGTGGTCGGCAATGCTCGACTTGCCCTCGAGCGGGATCGAGACGAGGTCCTGCGCCTGGTCGTCCTCGAGTTGCTCGAGGATCAGCGCGTGGAGCGAGCCGGGCTCGGCCTGCTGGGCGATGTCGGTGGTGGGTTGGTCAGTCATTGGTACGATGGTCGAGATGTCAGCGGCGACCGGCGGGGCGTGCGCCCCAACGGCTGTGGCGATCATAACGACGGATCATGCTCCTGATGGAAAGGATGGAAAAAGGGTGCGGGCGAGATGGCAAATGAACGCGAGACGCCGGTCATGCGCCGCGAACTCCCGCATCATTCGCCTGGGCAATATCGTGAATGAGGGAGTGCGTCACCTGATCCCTCGGAGCCGGTCCGCCAAACCGATCGGTCCAGCGGGGGTCTGCCCGCCTGATCTGGGTTGCCGAACGGGCATCGGGATCGAAACGCAACTCAATCAGCGCCGGTGCGCTCCATTCGCGCCGGTTGCGCAATCGGGCCGCGGATAACCGGTAACGCCGCAGCCAAGCCATCGCGGGGCTCGCGAGTGCCTTGGCATCATAGCCCGGCCTTGCAATAACCGCAATCGGCATTTGGCGGGCGATCTGGCGCCAGTGGCGCCACAAATGGAATTGCGCAAGATTGTCCGCCCCCATCAACCATATGAAACGGCAGCGCGGATAGCGGCGCCTGAGCGCACACAGCGTGTCTGCCGTGTAGCGCGTGCCCAACTCGCGCTCGATTGCCGTTACGCGCACCGGCATGCGACGCGCCATGGCTCGCGCCGAACGAAACCGCGCGGATAGCGGGGCCATCGATGCCCGCGCCTTGAGCGGATTGCCGGGAGAGACCAGCCACCAAGCCTCATCGAGGCCGAGCGCATCGAGTGCGAAGCGGGTGACCGCCCGGTGCGCCCCGTGTGCGGGATTGAAGCTGCCCCCGAGGAGCCCGATGCGGGGCCCTCGGCGCGGTCCGGCGGATTTCGCTCGAAGCCCCTTGCCCGACCTCCTCCCGGCAGCCGCGCTTCGCCCGCGGCCACCCTGACGAGAGGCTGGGATCAAGCCGGTTTCCGCCGCGGCGATACCTTGCCCTCGGCAGAGCGGCCCTGCATGGCGAACATCCAGGCGGGATATTCGGACGGCAATGTGCCCAGCTCCCCAAGCCGGGCGAGTTCGTCGGCGGTAAGCACGATCTCGCTCGCGGCGAGGTTCTGCGCCAGCTGGTCGGCGCGCTTGGCGCCCACGATCACCGTGGAGACGACCTCCTGGTAAAGCAGCCAGGCCAGCGCGATGCCCGCGACCGAGACGCCCTTGGCCTCCGCCATCGGCCGCATGGCGTCGACCAGCGCAAAGGTGCGCTCCTTGTCGACCACCGGGAAGTCGAAGTTCTGCCGCCGGCCATCGCCGGTGATCTCGCCTTCGTCATCGAGGCTGTATTTGCCCGAGAGCAGCCCGCCGGCCAGCGGGCTCCACACCATCAGGCCGAGCCCTTCCGAACGCAGCATCGGCGCCAGTTCGCGTTCCAGATCGCGCCCGGCCACGGTGTAATAGGCCTGCAGCGAGACGAACTTGTCCCAGCCGCTCCGCTCGGCGATGCCCAGCGCCTTGACGATCTGCCAGGCCGCCCAGTTGGAGACGCCCACATAGCGCGCCCGGCCCGAGCGCACGATGTCCTCCAGCGCGCGCAAGCCCTCCTCCATCGGCGTGTGCGGGTCCCAGGCATGGATCTGATAAAGATCGACGTGATCCAGCCCGAGCCGCTCGAGACTGGCATCGATCTGGCTCAGCAGGTGAACGCGCGAGAAGCCCTGGTCATTGGGCTTTTGGCCCATGGCCCCGGTTGCCTTGGTGGCGATGACCACGTCCGAGCGCTTGAGGCCAAGTGCCCTGATCGCCCCGCCGACGAATTCCTCCGACTGGCCCTCGGTATAGACATTGGCAGTGTCGATGAAGTTGATGCCGGCATCGACAGCCTGCTTGACGAGCGCGGTCGAGGCCTCCTGGTCGAGCCCGTGAATGGCGCCGAAGCGGCTCTCGCGCGTGCCGAAGGTCATCGCCCCCAGGCACAATTCCGAGACTACCAGGCCCGAACTTCCCAGACGGTTATAGCGCATCACTTTCTCCCTCGTGTCTGCGCCTCAGGCTCGATTCGCGCAGGCCAATTGGCTCAGGCGCGCGCCTGGCCGGTCCCGCGCACCTGCCACTTGTACGTCGTGAGGCCCTCGAGCGCCACCGGCCCGCGCGCATGGAGGCGCCCGGTGGCGATGCCGATCTCGGCACCGAGCCCGAACTCGCCGCCATCGGCGAACTGGCTCGAGGCGTTGTGCATCACGATGGCGCTGTCGGCCTCGGCGAGGAAGCGCTCGGCGGCCCCCTCGTCGGAGGTGACGATCACGTCGGTATGGCCCGAGGAATGGCGGGCGATATGTTCGAGCGCCCGGTCCAGCCCATCGACCACGGCCACCGAGAGAACGGCGTCGAGATATTCGGTGTCCCAATCCTCGGCGCTGGCCGGCTTCACCCGGCGGTCTACCGCCTGCGCACGCGAATCGCCGCGCAGTTCGCAGCCTGAATCAAGCAGGTCATCGAGCACCTCGCGCGCGGCGGGAAAGGCAGCGTCGACCAGCAGCGTCTCCATCGCACCGCAAATGCCGGTGCGGCGCATCTTGGCGTTGAGCGCCAGTTCGCGCGCCATGGCGGGGGCGGCGGCCGAGTGGATGTAAGTGTGGCAGATGCCGTCGAGATGGGCGAGCACGGGCACGCGCGCATCCTGCTGCACGCGAGCAACGAGGCCTTTGCCGCCGCGCGGCACGATCATGTCGATGAGGCCAGCGGCCTTCAACATGGCGCCGACCGCCGCCCGGTCCTGCGTTGGCACCAGCTGCACGGCGTCTACCGGCACGCCCACTTTCTCGAGGCCGGCGGCGAAGGCCTGCATGATGGCGCGATTGGAATGCACCGCCTCGCTGCCGCCGCGCAGCAGCGCTGCATTGCCCGAGGCCAGGCACAAGGCGGCCGCGTCGGCGGTGACGTTCGGCCGACTCTCATAAATGATGCCGATCAGGCCGATGGGGATGCGCCGGCGCACGAGCTCCATGCCCGCGAGCGCTTGCGACCGGTCGATGATCTGGCCGACGGGATCGGGCAACGAAGCCACCTGCTCTACCGCTGCGGCGATCGCCTCCAGCCGGTTTGCGTCGAGTCGCAGGCGATCGAGCATGGCCGGGGCAAGGCCGCTGGCCTCGCCTGCGGCAATGTCCCTCTGGTTCGCTTCAAGGATGGCGGCGCTGGCGGCGCGCAGCTCGGCGGCGGCGGATGTGAGCGCGCGCGCCTTGTCTTCGTGGCTCATGCGAGCGAGCTGGCGCTGCGCGCTGCGGCCCTTGCGGGCGAGTTCCTCGACCAGGCGATCGGGATCGGCTGCGGCGATGGCTTCGGGGCGGGCGAGCGTATCGGGCTGAATGGACATGGCGTTTGTATAGCAAAAACTCGGCCGGCTGTCAGGTTCGGTCGGGCCGCAGGCCGGAGCTCACGCCCGCTTAGGCGCCTTGAACGCGGCTATGATTGGTTCCCGCTCGCCGTAATATTTATTCAAGGCCGAAATCGCTTCACCCCGGGGCAGGCCCGATTCATCCGGAAGGCTTGGATCATGAATGGACTTGGCGAAATCCGTCGCTACCCAACCGCTTCAGACGGACAATAAGAGATCCGGGGGTCCACTTGAATTCTATCCATGCATCACACGGACAAGCGCGTGCGCGCAGCCGGTTTCCCAAGCGCGAACTTATCGTTCGGGCCGAGGGCCAAAGCCGCTTCATCACGCTCACGCCGCGCCTGCAGGTGGCCTTGCTGGCTGCCTTTGCGCTCGCCGCCTGCATCGGCATCGCCGCGCTCGCCTCGCTTGCTTACGGCCAGTATCAGACGCGCGCCCTGCAGGCGACGCTGCTCGCCCGTGAATCGCTGGTGGCGCAGGAGGAGCAGCAGGTTACCGCATTCCATGACGAGATCGAGGCAGCCACGCTCCAGCTGGACCGGCGGCAGAAATTTCTCGAGCGGATGGTGGATATGCTGCCTGAAGCCGAACCTGCGGCTGAACAAGTTGCAGCCAAGACCGGCGAAACGGCACCTGAGCCCAAGGTCGCTCTCCAGCGGATCGGTGCAGCACTGCCCCAGGCACGAGGCCTTGTCGCCATCGAGCGACGCCAGCTCGCTATGGTCGATGCGCTGACGGGGTTTGCCGAAGATCGCGCCGATCGCGCAGAGCAGACCATCCGCAAGCTCGGCCTCGACCCGAGCTCCGTGGTGGCGGCAACGCAAGGCGCGGTGGAAAGCGGCCTCGGTGGCCCGCTCGAGAAGCTATCGACCGAGGCGGACGGCTCGCTCGACCCGCGCTTCGAGCGGCTGGGCCACAGCCTGGCACGCATGGCCGCGCTCGAGCAGGGGCTCGCGCGCATCCCTCAGGTCATGCCCACCTTCCTGGCGCGCATGACGTCCAGTTTCGGTTACCGCCACGACCCGTTCACCGGCGAAGGAGCGATGCATTCCGGGCTCGATTTCGGCGGCCACAGCGGCGATTCGATCCGCGCCGCTGCTGCCGGCAAGGTGTCTTTCGTGGGGACGCGCTCGGGCTATGGCAATGTGGTGGAGATCACTCATGGCAACGGGTTGATGACCCGCTACGCGCACATGTCCGCCTTCAAGGCGCGGCTTGGGCAGACGGTAGCGGCGGGCGATGTGATCGGCGCCATGGGCAGCACCGGCCGCTCCACCGGACCGCACCTGCATTTCGAGGTGCGTGTAGGCGACCGCGCGATCAACCCGCGCCCGTTCCTGGAAGCAGCGCCCGATATCCTCGCCGCGATCCGCTAAAGCCTTCAAGCATCATGTCGCTTTCCGTGAACGAAAAGGGGCGGCCTTCCACATGGCAGGCCGCCCCTTTCTCAATACGGTGATCGCGCGAGTATCTACCTGCTGGGTGCCCCGCCCGCCTCAGCGGCGCGCTTGGCTTCGAGCCATGCCTCCGCCTCTGCCTCCTGAGCGGATTCAACCGCGGCCCGCGCGGCATCCACGCGTTCCTGGCGCAGCTCCTCGATGAGCCTCGCCCTATCGTCGCGCGGATCGGCGGCGCGCGCCTCCTCCGTCTCCTGCTCTTCCTCGCCCTCGACTGGCTGCACGCGCTTGGACGAGCGCGCCACAGCCGCGTCGAGCTCGCGCTGCGAGCACAGGCCCAGCGTCACCGGATCCTTGGGCTGGATGTTCTGGATGTTCCAATGGCTGCGTTCACGCAGGGCATTGATGGTGTTGCGCGTGGTACCGATCAGCTTGCCGATCTGCGCATCCGAGATCTCGGGGTGGTTGCGCAGGATCCAGGCGATGCCATCCGGCTTGTCGGCCCGCTTGGAGACGGGCGTATAGCGCGGGCCCTTGGTGCGGCTGACATCGACCGGTGCCTTGTGCATCTTCAGGCGGTAGTCCGGATCGGCCTGCCCCTTCTCGATCTCCGCATGCGTGAGTTCCCCCGCATGGACCGGATCGCGGCCCGTATACTTGGCGCCCGCGAGATCGTCAGCCATCGCCTGTACTTCGAGAATGTGCAGGCCGCAGAAGGCGGCGATCTGCTCGAAGCTGAGAGCGGTGCTGTCGACCAGCCATGAGGCGGTCGCATGAGGCATGAGGGGGGTGGGCTGGGCCACGAATCTCTCCATCGGAAATAAAAGGGCCGCCCTTCGCAGGGCGGCCGGTAGCCTCATGATGTAGGCCTTTTGCAGCGCCGCGGCAAGGCAAGCCTTGCTCCGCGTTGCAGGCCGCGAATGCGGAGCGGCTCAGCCGGTGCTGGCGAGGCGTGGCGCGCCATCTTCCCACGCCGCCTCTGATTGCAGCGGCGCCAGCGCGCGAAGGAACTGGTCCGCGCTTGCCTGCCAGCTGAATGAGCGGCCATGCACGAGGCACTTCGCGCGGTCGAGCGCAAGCGCGCGGGCGATCGCCTCCTCGAGCTCCTCGTCCATCGCCCCGCTCTCGGGCGAGAGCACGTCGAGCGGGCCAGGCACAGGATAGGCGGCCACCGGCGTGCCGCAGGCGAGCGCCTCGATCATCACCAGGCCGAACGTGTCTGTACGGCTCGGGAAGACGAGCACATCGGCGCCTGCGTAGCACGAGGCGAGCGCCCGCCCCGAACGGAGCCCGAGGAAGTGCACGGCGGGAAACGCGCCTTTGAGCCGCGCAAGCTCGGGCCCGCCACCAACCACCACCTTGGTGCCCGGATGCGTGCTGGCGAGAAAGGCATCGATATTCTTCTCCACCGCCACGCGGCCAACATAGAGCTGGATCGGCCGCTCAAGCGTGAAGAACAGCTCGGGCGGAGCAACGTCGGGATTGAAGTTTGCCAGGTCGACGCCCCGGCTCCACTCGGCCAGCTGCGTCAATCCCTGAGCGCACAATTGCCGGCGTATGGTCTCGGTTGCCACCATGATGTGCGCCGCCGGCCGGTGGAAACGCCGCATGTAAGGCCAGAACAAAGCTGGGGGCAGGCCAGTGCGGCGGGCGACATATTCGGGAAATTGCGTGTGGTACGCGGTCGTGAAGGGGCGGCGCTGCGCCAGGCACCAGGCGCGCGCCGCCCAGCCCAGCGGTCCCTCGGTGGCGATGTGAACAGCATCGGGAGCGAAGGCCGAAAGCCGGTTTCCCACCGTGCGACGATCGGTCAGCGCGAGGCGGATCTCAGGATATGTCGGGCAGGGCACCGAACGAAACAGGTCGGGCGAGGTGACCTCGACCTCGTGGCCGCGTTCGCGCAACTCGCGGGTTACCTCGGTGAGCGTACGCACCACGCCGTTGACCTGCGGCGTCCATGCGTCCGTGACGAGCGCGATCTTCATTCCGGCCTCACCGGAGCGCAAAGCTTCGTCCAGGTCGACCAGGCGGTATTCGGCCCCCGAGAGGCGGGGCTCCTCACGCGGCGGCAGCGACGGCGTCCGGGACCTCGGCAGCGATGCGCGCATCGGCTTCGCGCAGCGCCATCTCCTCGGTCCAGTGGAGGATTTCCATGCGCCCGTCGAAATGTTCGACCAGCGCGTTGCAGCCCTCCACCCAATCGCCGTCGTTCCAATATTCGATGCCGTCTATATTGCGGAATTCGGCGGTATGGATGTGGCCGCAGACCACCCCGTCGACCTTGCGCTCAGCCGCCGCGCGGGCCACCACTTCCTCGTATTTGGAAATGAACTCGACCGCGTTCTTGACCTTGTGCTTGGCCATTTTGCTGAGCGACCAGTAAGGCATGCCAAGCTTGCGGCGGGCGAGATTGACCCAGCGATTGAGCCCCATCACCGAAACGTAGAGCGCATCGCCCACGAAGGCGAGCCAGCGGTGAGCGAGCATCACAGCGTCGAACTCGTCCCCATGCAGCACCATCAGCCGGCGCCCGTCGGCCGTGTCGTGGAAGGCCGCGCGGCGGATCTCGACACCGCCGAAATTGAGGCCGGTGAACTGGCGGAACATCTCGTCATGATTGCCGGGAATGTAGACGATCCGCGTGCCGCGCTTGGCCCGCTTGAGGATGCGCCAGACGATGTCATTATGGGCTGCGGGCCAGTAGAACTTCTTCTTCAGTCGCCAGCCGTCTATGATGTCGCCGACCAGATACATGGTTTCGGAATCGACGTTGTCGAGGAAATCGATCAGCATCTCGGCATTGCAGCCCTTGGTGCCCAGATGCACGTCGCTGATCCAGATCGTGCGGAACTTGCGCCTGCCCTCGGGCGAGGGCTCGGGCCGGACTGGCTCCTGAATGACAGGCAGATGCCGGTCCAGACCGGGGAATGGCGAGACGTTGGTCCGATCGCCCGCTTCATCGTCAAGAATTGTGCCGAACATGCCCTGATCCTCGTATCGCGCGATCTCTGGCCAGGGCTTGTGTGCACGACTTTTGTTACAGGCGATCCGCAAATTGGCGTCAGAGCGGCGACATTGTGACGCTTCGGTGTCAGTCCATCGGCGCGAAATCCGGCAGCGCGCGGATGCGCTCGAGCCACGCGCAAACTGCTCCGTAGCGCTGCAGGTCGAAGCCACCTTCATGCGCGACATGCGTGTAGGCGAACAGCGCGATGTCGGCCAAGGAAGCGGCGTCGGCCGCGAACCATTCGTGATCCGCCAAATGCCTGTCCATCAGCTCGAGCGCCGCCTCGCCGCCCTTGCGCTTGGCGGGGACCAGGGCGCGCTGGTCGGGCGTGAGGTCATCCTCGCCGATATAGGCGAGCCAGAAGCGCAAGGTGGCGATGTTCGGCTCGTGATTGTACTGCTCGAAGAACATCCAGCGCAGCATGTCGGCGGCGGCGAACCGGTCCTCGGGAACGAGCGCGCTGCCCGCCGCCAGGTACCAGCAGGCCGCATTGCTTTCAGGCAGGAAGCGCCAGGACCCTTCTGCGCCGGCCTGCAGCACCGGGATGCGGCCATTGGCGTTGACCTCGCGCAGGAACTCGGGCGTGCGCGTTTCGCCCTTCCTGATGTCATAGCTCCGGCGCTCGAGCGGCAGGCCCAATAGCGCGGCGGTGAGGCGTATCTTGTAGCAATTGCCGCTGACCGGGTCCTCGTGGAGGATGAGGCGCTCACTGACCGGCGCTTCGCTCACTGCCCTTCCCCTTTGCCGCTCCAGACGCACGGCGTGCTATAAAGGATAGAGACGAACACCGACTCAACCATGCCCGTGCTCCTCGACGATACCCATGCAGCGACCTCGCCTCGCTCGGGATCGGCGAATTGAGGTCGTAGGCGCGCCGCCGCGCGCCGATCGTATTCCAAAGCCTGTCGCCAAATCGCAGCAGCACATTGTTATCGCTGAAGCGGACATGCGGCGAGCCGCGCGCGGTCGTGCACTTCGAGCACGGGCGAGGTAATCTTCAGCGGCCTGATACAAATCCGCGCGCGCCCACGTCCGCCCCGGATGCGGATTCATGACTGCCCACTTCCAGCACGATCTTGCCGATATGCTCGCCAGCCTCCATCCGCCGATGCGCCTCGGCAGCTTCGGCCAACGGATAGACCCGGTCGATCTCGGGCCTGAGCGCGCCTTCTTCCACGAAGGGCCAGGCATTGTCGGCGATCTCGGCGGCGAGCAGCGCCTTGAACGCGTCCGGCCGGGCACGCAGGGTCGATCCGGTCAGGGTGTGACGTTTGCCCATCACCTTGGCCATGTTGATTTCTGCCTGCGCTCCGCCGAGCACAGCGATGGTCACCAGCCGCCCATCTTCGGCCAGGCAGTCGAGATTGCGCTGCGTGTAGTCGCCCGCCACCATATCGAGCGTGCAATCCGCTCCGCGTCCGCCCGTGAGCGCCCGCACCTCGGCAACGAAGTCGGTGGATCTGTAATTTATCGCGTGGTCCGCGCCGATCCGCAGCGCTGCGGCGCACTTGTCGTCGCTCCCGCAGGTGACGATCATCCGCACGCCGAACAGCTTGCCCAGCTTGATCGCCATCGTGCCGATGCCGCTGGTGCCCCCATGGACAAGCGCAGTCTCACCATCGCGCACATGGCCGCGCTCGAAGAGGTTGTGCCAAACCGTGAACAGCGTCTCCGGCAAGGCGGCCGCCTCTGCCATGGACAGGTCAGCGGGAACAGGAAGGCAATGCTCGGCGCGCGCCAAGCAATAGGCGGCATAGCCCCCGCCTTTGACGAGCGCGCAAACGGAATGGCCGAGCCAATCGTCCGCCACGCCCTCGCCAACCGCCACGACCCGTCCAGCGATCTCCAGGCCCGGAAGGTCCGAGGTGCCGGCCGGGGGCGGATAGCGGCCCAGGCGCTGGAGCACGTCCGGCCGGTTGACACCCGCATGACTGACCAGGACGAGCACCTCGCCTGGTCCGGCACGCGGCACGGGCCGTTGCACGAGTTGCAGGACCTCGGGCCCGCCCGCTTGGGCGATGGCTATTGCGGGCATTGTTTGCGGCAGGTCAGTGGCCAATCGGCATCTCCCCTGCTTCTATCTATCGGGCGGATCGCACCGATCTACAAGCCGGGCCATTCGGGCCATTGACATTGGGCGTCAATCGCCGATGTTCGCAATGCAATGGAAGACGATCTTCCTCGCCTGCGCGGTATCGACACGTTTGGTGCCGCAAGCCAACTCGCCAGCGAGAGCCTCGACAGCTATTCGCAGGACGAGCTTCTCGCACGCATCGCCCTGCTCGACGCGGAAGTCGAGCGGGTAAAGGCCCACCATGCCCGCGCTGCCGAAAAGCGCAAACTCGCCGACTCGCTGTTCCGACCCAGGGATGGCGGCTGATGGGCCGGCAGCGGCCCGCCCACCCTCTCGCATTCGCGCTTTTGCGCCCCATATATCCAGTACCGGACGGCGGAACCCACCCTGCTGCCGGCCCGAATTGCGACTTTCCTAACCACCGGTGTTTTGACAGCGTTCACGCCGGCTCTCGCAGCTTCGCACTCCTTCGGCTCGTACAACCCCCGCAATGGATAATTTCCCATGCCCAGCTTCGCCCAGAATCTTGAAAAGACCCTTCATTCGGCGCTGCAGAACGCCAGCGACCGTACGCATGAATACGCAACGCTCGAGCACCTGCTGCTAGCGCTTGTCGACGATCCGGAAGGCTCAGAGGTGATGAACGCCTGCGGGGTCGACACGGAGGAATTGTCGAACGTGGTGCGCCAGTACCTCGACCAGGAATACCAGTCCCTGAAGACCGACGGCGATGCCGATCCGCAGCCCACGGCGGGCTTCCAGCGGGTGATCCAGCGCGCCATCCTCCACGTCCAGTCCTCGGGCAAGGATACGGTGACCGGCGCCAACGTGCTGGTGGCCTTGTTCTCCGAACGCGATTCCTACGCGGTCTATTTCCTCCAGCAGCAGGACATGAGCCGGCTCGATGCGGTGAGCTATATCAGCCACGGCATCGGCAAGGGCGGCCGCCAGATCGAGAGCCGCACGCCGAACGGTTCCGAGGAGGAGCAGACGAAGAACGGCAAGTCGGACGAGAAGACCGAAAAAGGCGGCAACAAGAAGGATTCGGCGCTCGACCAGTTCTGCGTCAACCTCAACGTCAAGGCCGAGAAGGGCAAGGTCGATCCGCTGATCGGCCGCGCCGCCGAGGTCGATCGCACGGTGCAGATCCTGTGCCGCCGCTCGAAGAACAACCCGCTCTATGTGGGCGATCCAGGCGTGGGCAAGACCGCCATCGCGGAAGGCCTGGCGCGCAAGATCGTCGAGGGCGACGTGCCCGAAGTGCTGCTCGACGCGGTAATCTACTCGCTCGACATGGGCGCGCTGCTTGCCGGCACCCGGTATCGCGGCGATTTCGAGGAGCGGCTCAAGCAGGTCGTCTCCGAGCTCGAGAAGATGCCGGAAGCGGTGCTGTTCATCGACGAGATCCACACGGTGATCGGCGCGGGCGCGACCAGCGGCGGCGCGATGGATGCGTCCAACCTGTTGAAGCCGGCGCTGTCGGGCGGCACCATCCGCTGCATCGGTTCCACCACCTACAAGGAGTTCCGCAACCATTTCGAGAAGGACCGCGCATTGCTGCGGCGCTTCCAGAAGATCGACGTGAACGAGCCTTCGGTCGAGGATACGATCAAGATCCTGCGTGGGTTGCGCACCGCGTTCGAGGAGCACCACAAGGTCAAGTATACGCCGGAGGCCATCAAGACCGCCGTCGAGATGAGCGCACGCTACATCAATGACCGCAAGCTGCCCGACAAGGCGATTGACGTCATCGACGAGGTCGGCGCGATGCAGATGCTCGTGCCGCCCAGCCGCCGCCGCAAGACGATCACTTCAAAGGAGATCGAGAAGGTCATCGCCACCATGGCGCGCATCCCTCCCAAGTCGGTGAGCAAGGACGACAAGGCCGCGCTCGCCAATCTGGAGAAGGACCTCAAGCGCGTCGTGTACGGTCAGGACGAGGCGATCGAGCGTCTGTCCACGGCCATGAAGCTCAGCCGCGCAGGATTGCGCGAGGCGGACAAGCCGATCGGCTCGTTCCTGTTCTCGGGCCCGACCGGCGTGGGCAAGACCGAGGTCGCACGCCAGCTCGCCTCCGTGATGGGGATCGAGCTCAAGCGCTTCGACATGTCCGAATACATGGAGCGTCACAGCATTTCGCGGCTGATCGGCGCCCCTCCGGGCTATGTTGGCTACGACCAGGGCGGCCTGCTGACCGACGCGATCGACCAGCATCCGCATTGCGTGCTGCTGCTCGACGAGATCGAGAAGGCGCATCCGGACCTGTTCAACATCCTGTTGCAGGTGATGGATAATGGCCGCCTGACCGATCATCACGGCAAGACGGTCGACTTCCGCAATGTGGTGCTCATCATGACCACCAATGCGGGCGCGGCTGACGCGGCCAAGCAGGGCATCGGCTTCGGCAGCGGCACCAAGCTCGAGGCGAGCGAAGAAGCGGTGAAGAAGATGTTCACCCCCGAATTCCGCAACCGCCTCGATGCCATCGTGCCCTTCGCCTATCTCGGACAGGACACGATCAGCCGGGTGGTGGACAAGTTCATCCTCCAGCTCGAATTGCAGCTGGCCGAGCAGAACGTGCACATCCAGTTCGATGGCGATGCGCGCGAATGGCTGGGCAAGCGCGGCTACGACAAGCTGATGGGTGCGCGGCCGATGGCGCGGCTGATCCAGGAGAAGGTCAAGCAGCCGCTCGCTGAGGAACTGCTGTTCGGCAAGCTGAGTGCCGGCGGCGAGGTGCATGTGAGCGTGAAGGACGACAAGCTCGCCTTCGAGCTCACCCCCGCGGCGCCCAATGCCAAGCCAAAGAAGAAGGCCAAGGCACGGATCGCGCCCGAGGCACCCGCAGCGGAGGATGAGGGCGAAGGCGAGGACTGAGCCTTTCGCCAGCTTCGGTGACATTCGAGAAAGGCCGGGCCGCACGCCCGGCCTTTTTCATGTCCCGGTCCTACTCGCCCGCATACGGCACTTCTGGCTCTGCTGGACTTTGCCTGGTGCGGCTCCCATTTGCCGATGATGTCTGCCGCACCATTCTCGTGGATCAGGCCCGAACCGCACGGCATCCATGTGGTCCCCGCCGATTGCTGGGTCGACCCCTCCCGACCGGTCGAGCGGGCCCTGGTGACGCATGGCCATGCCGACCACGCCCGCGGCGGGCACGGCAAGACCATCGCCACGCCGGCAACGCTGGCGATCATGGAATTGCGCTACGCCACGCGCGACGGCGCACAGCCGGTGGAATATGGCGAGACGATCCGGCTGCGGGGCGGCGTGGACGCCAGCTACATTCCCGCAGGTCACGTGCTGGGCTCGGCGCAAATCCTCCTCGAACATGCGGGCGAGCGCGTAATCGTCACCGGCGATTACAAGCGCCGCGCCGATCCGACCTGCCCGCCTTTCGAGGTGGTGCCCTGCGATATCTTCATCACCGAGGCGACCTTCGGCCTGCCCGTCTTCACTCATCCCCCAGTGCAGGAGGAGATCGGCAAGCTGCTCAATGCCCTGACCGAGCACCCGGAGCGCTGCGTGCTGGTGGGTGCCTATGCGCTGGGCAAGGCGCAGCGGGTGATCGCCGAATTGCGCGCCGCCGGGCACCACGAACCCATTTACCTGCATGGCGCCATGGAAAAGATGTGCCAGCTTTACGAGGAGTTCGGCATCGACCTAGGCGAGTTGCGGCTGGTCTCCGACCACAGCAAGGACGCAATGCGCGGGCACATCATCGTCAGTCCGCCCTCGGCGCTCAACGATCGCTGGAGCCGTCGCCTGCCCGAACCGATCACCGCCATGGCATCGGGCTGGATGCGGGTGCGTCAGCGCGCCCGCCAGCGCAACGTGGAGCTGCCGCTGGTCATCTCCGACCATGCCGATTGGCACGAACTCACCCGCACCATCGAGGAAGTCGATCCGGCCGAGACCTGGGTGACGCATGGCCGCGAGGAAGCGCTGCTCAGGTGGTGCCAGCTCCACCAGCGCCGCGCCCGCGCGCTGGCGCTGGTTGGCTACGAGGACGAGGATGATTGAACTGCGGGCCATCGCCCTTGCGCTCCCCTCGCTATCGGCCCGCCAGCCATTTGTCCCCCCCGCGAACCCCGGTTGAGCTGAGCGGAGCTCTTCGACTTGGCACCTTGCGCCTGATTGCCGCCGGACAAGCGGTGTGAGCCTTTAATCCTGCACTACCTTACATAAACTTGCATGATCAGACAGGCGTGACGGGCTGATCAACTTCCTTCCCCCCCCCCCACCAGCGCCGGGCCGCGAACGGGCTAGGATCTGGTTTGTTTCAATAGATGTGAAGAGAGTAGAGTCCTGACGGGCGCAACATGGTAGCCGAAAGATGAGACGTTCAGCTCGAGCAGCGCACCTGTTTGTGCTTGATCTAACCTCTGGCGCGCTGACCCAAATTGTCATGCGTCTGGTCAGTCAGCTCTCGATACCAGGCTTGCAGCGCTGACAGTACGAAGTCATAAACTCTTGGCCCCGGCGATAAGCCGCCTATCTTGCTCTTCCCCGGATGGAAGAATTCGCCGCCCTCGTCGACCGCCTGGTCTACACCCGCAGCCGCAACGGCAAGCTGGTGCTCATCGCCGACTATCTGCGCGCCACGCCCGATCCCGACCGTGGCTGGGCGCTCGCCGCATTGACCGACGGGCTCGATTTCCCGGCGGTGAAGTCGAGCACGATCCGCAACCTGCTGCATGAGCGGGTGGATCCGCTCCTGTGGTCTCTGAGCCGCGACTTCGTGGGCGATACGGCCGAGACGGCAAGCTTCCTGTGGCCCGAACCGCAAGGAGGACCGCCGCTGCCGCCGCCCTCGGTCAGCGAAGCGGTCGAGGCGCTCTCGGACATGACCCGTGCCTCCGTCATGGCCGAATTGCCCAAACTGCTCGACCGGCTGGACGCATCCGGCCGCTACGCGCTGTTCAAGCTCGCCACCGGAGGCATGCGCGTGGGCGTATCGGCGCGGCTGGCCAAAGTGGCGTTCGCGCAAAGTTTCGATGTGCCGGTGGAGGAGGTGGACGAATACTGGCACGCGCTCGAGCCGCCTTACGCGCCGCTCTTTGCCTGGGCGGCCGAAGGTGCCGATCCGCCCGATACCGGCAGCATGCCGCTGTTCCGGCCCTTCATGCTCGCCCATCCGCTCGAAGACCTGGTGGTCGATCTGGCCGAGTACGTCGCCGAGTGGAAATGGGATGGCATCCGCGTGCAGCTGGTCCATCAGGGCGGCGAGACGCGGCTCTATTCGCGCTCGGGCGACGATATCACCCAGACCTTCCCGGAAATGGCCGAGGCGCTGCAAATTCCCGCGGTGCTCGATGGCGAGTTGCTTGTGCGCGGCAGCTACCAGGGAGGGGAGACCGGGGGCGCCGCCAGCTTCAACGCGCTGCAGCAGCGGCTCGGGCGCAAGACGGTGTCGAAGAAGATGCTGGCCGAGGCGCCCGCCTTCGTGCGGCTCTACGACGTGCTGATGCTGGACGGGGAAGACCTGCGCCCGCTCCCCTGGACTGCGCGCCGCGAGCGGCTCGAAGAGCTGCTCGCGCGCCTCCCGCCCGAGCGCTTCGATCTGTCCGGGATTGTTTCGGCCGACAGCTTCGAGCAACTCGCCGCCATCCGCGAGGGCACGCGCGACGAGGCGATCGAAGGCTTGATGCTCAAGCGCCGCGACAGTGCTTACGTCGCGGGCCGCCGCACGGGCCTGTGGTACAAGTGGAAGCGCGACCCACTGCTGGCCGATTGCGTGCTGATGTATGCCCAGCGCGGCAATGGCCGCCGCTCAAGCTTCTATTCGGATTACACGTTCGGCTGCTGGGACGGCGATCCGGACGAGGGGGCCGAGCTGCTGCCCGTCGGCAAGGCCTATTCGGGCTTCACCGACGAGGAGCTTAAGACGCTGGACCGCCATGTGCGGCAGAACACCGTCAACAAGTTCGGCCCGGTGCGCGAGACCGACAAGAGCCTGGTGTTCGAGGTAGCGTTCGATTCGGTGCACGAGAGCAAGCGCCACAAATCCGGCCTCGCCATGCGCTTCCCGCGCATCCACCGCATCCGCTGGGACAAGCCCGCGCATGAGGCCGACCGGGTTACAGCATTACGAGCACTGGTGCGCGATTGAACGAAGCACTCCGCACCGGGAGCGACAATCGGAACTCTACGCGAAGGCTACTCTCTCCACACTCTGGCAGGCGATCGTCTGCTTATTGCCCCGGCATGGGCTGCGGCGGCTCACTCTGTTTGAGCTGCGTAATCTCAAGATGCGCGCGAAGCACTGGCAGCGTGGCACGGGCATAGCGGGCCACAGCTTCATCGGACAGGCGCCCGCCCTGTTCAAACAGGCTAACGGCACGCTGGTGAGCCTGGAGCTGATAATCGAAGAAGGCCTGGTCGAACTGCGTGCCGTTCATCTGGCCCATGCGCTGCACCGTGGCCTGTTGTTCCGCGTTGGGCTCGGTCGGCAGTGCAGCCGCTCCCGGGCTCAGCGCTTCGGCAAGATCGCCTGTGGCTCGGGCGTGGTGGTCCAACATCGTCCAGGCATAATCCTGCACGCGCTTGTCGGTGGTCTTCTGCAGAGCCATGGTCGACAGCAGAACTTCAGTCAGGTTGTTCTGAGCTGCGGTACTAGCGAACTCGTCGACATCGTTCACAGCTGCCGGCTGCTGGGTCGGCTGCGCTTGCGCGAGAACGGGTGGGGAGGCGAAGATAATAGCGATCGCAGCGAAGCCAGAAAGGCGCATGCTCACTTCCTCATCATCAGACGAGAAGGCAACAGGCCGGCACGTCAATCGTTCCATCCGGATGTGCGTGTAACGACTATTTCTCAGCGCTTTGAAAGACTTCGACAGGGGCTTGGCTGGCTAACATCTGGAGCCTAGCCATCGCATGGCCCCCATGCGGGCACGATCGCTAACCTCGCCAACCGGCCTGTAGCTGCGCCAGATGCCGGCGCGCGAGGTCGCAATAGCGCGCGGTCTGGAAGCGGATCTTCTCCACCTGCTCGGGCGATTGCTCCTTAAGCAATTTGGCCGGACGTCCGACCCATATCTCGCGCGCTGGGATGTGCTTGCCCGGGCTGAGCAGTGCGCCGGCACCGAGCATCCCGCCTTCGCCGATCCGGCAAGCGTCCATCGCCACCGCGCCCATGCCGACGAAGGCGCGGTCCTCCAGGGTGCAGCCGTGGAGGACCGCCATGTGGCCGATCACGCAATCCTCGCCGATGATTGTGGGGCAGCCCTCGGTGTCCGGCCGCGGGCCCTCGACGTGGAAGACGCTGCCATCCTGCACATTGCTGCGCGCGCCGACCACGATCGCGTGGATGTCGCCGCGCAGCACGCAATTGTACCACACGCTCGCCTCCGCATGGATCGTCACGTCGCCGATGATGCGCGCGCCGGGGGCGACGAAGGCAGTCTCGTGGATGCGTGGCGCCTTGCCTTCAAACGGCAGGATGGTGGCCCAGGGGAAGCGCACCTGGGGATCGGCTTGCGGATCGGCGAGGTGGTCCGCCCCAGAACCAGTTGGCGTGCTCACCGTGCTGCCCGCCATTGCGCGCCGGTGAGACTGTGGAGGATGGTGGGATTGTCCTCCGGCGGAAGGTCAGGGTCCGCGAAGTCGAGGTCGTGCCGCCGTACCATGCCCAGCTTCTCCATCAGCCGCCAACTCGGCACGTTCGCCTCGCTTGTCAGCGCCACGACATGCGGCGCGCTTACGCGCCCGAACGCCCAGTCGAGCACGGCGCGCATCGCCTCATAGGCATAGCCGCGCCGCCAGCGGTCCTCGCGTATGAGCCAGCCCACCTCGTGATCGCCGACATTGCGCGCCAGCGGGTTGTCGACGCGCTTCAGTCCGCAATGGCCCACGATCCCGCCACTCGCCTTCTCGATCAGCATCATGAAGCCGAACCCCTCGCGCGCGAAACTCGCGCGCGCCTGGGTGTGCCTCAGGAGGATGCGCTCGAGGGGCGTGATCCCGCCCAGTCGCGCCATCACCGCAGGCGTGTTGAGCAGGCGGAACTGCAATCCGGCGTCGCCCTCGACAGGCTTGCGCAGGATGAGCCGCGCCGTCTCGAGCACCGCCTCAGCCATGCGCGCCCTCCCATTCGGCCCGGTCGAGCAAATAGGCGATGATCGTGTCGGTGCCGAAATCGGTGCTGGCAAAATCGAGGTCGGGGCGGCGGTGCATGCCGGGCCGGCGCATCAATCCCCAACTCGCGCTGTTCTCCGCCACCGTCAGCGCGATGAGGTGCGGCGCACCCGAACTGGCAAAGGCATGATCGCGTGCGGCGAGCGCAGCCTCGCGCACGAAGCCCATGCCCGAGGCATCCTCCCGCAAGCGCCAGCCGATGCCAGCGCCGTCCCCGTCCAGCCCGTCAATATGCGCGACATCAACCGCTGCCAGCTCGGATCGGCGCGCCCCGGTATCGTACGCCACCCGCAGCAGCGCCGCATCGCGCAAACCGAACGCATCGCGTCGGCATGCCTTGTGCAGGTGCGCTAGACACACGCCCCGGGCTGGGCTGTCGAGATCCGAGATATCTCCCTTGAAACGGATCGCGCGCGGCTGGCGCTGTCTGACCCCCAGTTCCCGGCGTGCCGCCTTCATCTCGAACTTGACCAGGGGCGCGGCGCTAAGGTCGCCCAGCCCGGCCATCCGGTAAGCCCACCCGACATGGACTAGGTAGCGCTCGATTGTCGCCATCGCACGAACCTTCGTCAGAGGCATCGATCACGACGAGCGCGCGCATCCAAGCCGCCACGAGCTCTGGCCATGCGGCGCAGGGCTCTGTGCTCCACCGGCGGCACATGCGGGCTCACAGCGTCAGATCAGAGCGGAATGCGCGGCGGGTGTTAACCGACCATCCGCGCATTGCCGCATCAAGCAACGCCTCGTCGATCGCGGCACCAGTGCCGGCGAGCGAACGGACGTCGGCGATCAGCTCGCCAGTCAGGCTGGCCGAGGCGGCGGCGGCAATCGCGCAAGAAGCAGGGTTCTCGGGCACGGCGGCAGTTTATCGAGCAAGCACCCGCATGTACACAGCGGTGATAAGCCACCATTATCAACACTTGCGCCCGCTCATGGCAGAAGCGGAGCGTCTTTTCGGTCTACAACTTGGTCAGGCGCACACGCCTGCCGGATCTCTCGTCGCCTCCAATGACCGGTAAGCTTGCGGCTCTGATCGAGCGCACCGCGCTTGCGATCGGCCGCCTAGGCGCGCGGATTTCGGCCCGTCCGGAGCGCGTTTGCTGGATGAACCGTGCCGCGTGGGCCGGGTTTTCCGCAGCGTCGCCCTGAGCTCATCTCCACAGCTGCCTCTGCAAAAGCAGCTTGGCCCGATGCCAATGCGGCGAATAAACGTGCCGCGACACCGTCTTCGTCTCGGCAGAGCACTCGCAAAGGCAGGCTCACCCCCCGATTATCGGAGATCGGCAAAGATTGCAGGCGCGGCGTTTAACCCGGAAGGTAGAGCCGTATGCCTCTGACTCGCAGATTGTCACCCCGCTGATCCGCCGCGCTGCTCCTGAGACCGCGGCATATTCGGCTGGTCGATCCGTTCGCTACTGGCAGGCTCGATGCGTTCAGCGCGCTGCTCGGATCCGCGCAACCGGCTCAGCTGAGGCAGGTGAAAGGCGATGGCGCACCTGGGACGCCCATGCCCAGCGCCGCATCCGCGGATCATGGTCGCGAGAGCACACGATCGGCACGGCTTGGCTTGCTGGTTTGCGGTCTTTCTGCTTTCAGGACGCGAAATAAGAGCCGGGCACGTGTTGGCACGCCAACTCACTCCGACTTCCACGCCCTTGACGTGGACAATGTCGCAAATGAGGTGGTTACGCCTCAACGCGGGTTGCCTTGTCCGGGAAGGGCTATCTTGGCAGGCACCCGAGATGCCGGCGTGTATGCCGTGTTCGGTAAGAAGTGCAGGACTGCCTCGGGACACTGACTGATGCGAATAAGGAAAATAACCACAGCCGGCCTACGGACGGCGCTCATCGCCTCGAGTGTCGGGCTTGCGACAATGCCAGCATGCCTGTCGGCGCAGGAAACGATTACCGCATCGGCCGAGCATAAGGCGGTAATCGATACGATACTCGCCAATCCGGAATTCGAAGCGGCAATCACCGAACTGGGGCGCGAGCACGACCAGTGGGTCGCCAACATCATCGAGCTGACCGAGATACCCGCGCCGCCCTTCAAGGAAGCCGCCCGTGCGGAGGTTTATGCCGGCAAATTCCGTGAGCTCGGCCTCTCGGACGTCGAGATCGATGCCGCAGGCAATGTGCTCGGGCTGCGCGAGGGCTCGAGCAACAGTGACCGGCTGATCGTGGTCTCTGCGCATATGGACACCGTCTTCCCCGAAGGCACACCGGTCGAGGTGCGCCGCGAAGGCGACCGGCTCTATGCGCCGGGGGTGGGTGACGACTCGACTGGTCTTGCCACCCAACTCAGCCTTATCAATGCCCTCAATGTCGCCGGGATCGAAACGCCGGATGACATTCTTTTCGTCGGCACGGTCGGGGAAGAGGGGCTGGGTGATCTGCGCGGCGTTCGCCACCTATTTAACGAGAGCGCCTACAAGGACCGGATCACTGCATTTTACTCGATCGACGGCCAGTCGGAATCAGGTTTCACGACCGCCGGCGTAGGGTCCAAGCGCTACCGCCTGACATTTTCGGGGCCGGGCGGGCACAGTTTTGGCGCTTTCGGCCTCGTCAATCCGCTCTCGGCCCTGTCGCAGGCGGTGGTGAATCTCTATTCGATCCCAGTCCCCACGAACCCCAAGACGACCTACAGCGCCAGCGTGGTCAGCGGCGGAACCTCGGTCAATTCCATTCCGCGCGAAGTTTGGCTTGAGGTGGACATGCGCTCGGCCAGCGCTGCCGAGCTGGACAAGCTCGAGCAGGCTTTCCTGAGAGGGGTCGATTCCGCCGTCACCGCCGAGAACGCGGCCCGCTCGACCGCAGAGGGCGAGGTGACAGTGGAAAAGAAGGTCGTCGGCGATCGCCCGGCCGGCGAGACCGATCCGAATTCCGACATCATCGCTTTCACCACTGCGGCCTACATGTCGGAGGGGATCACCCCCGACTACGGGTCAGGGTCGACCGATTCCAACGTGGCCATGAGCCTGGGCATTCCGGCCATCACCATACCGCGCGCTGCCGAAGGTGGCCGCGGCCATTCTGTGGACGAATGGGTCGGGACCGAGAAGACCGGCGCCGTCAAGATCCGCAAGCTGGACCTGCTGAGCCTATTGGCCATGGCCGGCTATCAGCGGTGACCGGCTTGCCCCTGCTGCCGGCGAACGGATCGTGCCAGGCCGTTATGACATTGATGATCGCCGGCTTGCCAATTGTGCGCGGCTTTCCGTGCCGATCGGATAAGGGACAGTTTAAGAATTCTGCCGGTCCACGGCTCGGCATGGCGAGGGACAAGTTCGTTGAGCGGTCCAAAGGGCGCTGATGCCGCAAACCGTGGCAAGTGTGAACGCATGCGGGAGGTCGGGCAACTGGACCTCGACAGCTCGGCGACAACCTGCAGCCGTTCGTTAGTCAGCTCACTAGCCTGCGCCTTCCCACACTTGGCCGACGAGGAAGTTCACGCCCCTCCGCGAGGCCGGCGCGGCTTACTGCGGTAGTCTACGGGGCAGTCAGGCACTTGCGCTCGCATGCCGGCACGGCCGGCCCGGTTGTCGATACTCTTCTGATAGCGCATCCAGCCTGACATCGCCGGTAATGCAGCCCCGTCCTCGATCTCCGAGGCGACCGCTTTGGTGGCTCGATGTCGGCGATCACGAGGCGCATGCCGGCTGCGCCTAGCCTTGGACGGCCGCAAGGCCCATGCCGCTCGCGGCAACGGTCATGACCTCGACCGATCGGCCGTGATGGCAGCATGCTGATCCATAGATCGTCCTCGAAAGTTACGGAAGAATGCGCTGGCGCTTGAGGCTGTCGATCGCGCTCAGGAGCGAGGTCGTCGAGTTCATCCGCTCGGTGAACCCGTGCTCGTAAATCTTGTTCACATCGCAGATGACGTCGGTCTCCGTATTGAAGATGAAGTCCCCGAACCCCCAGCCGACGAGACGCGCGAGATCGGGCTCCACCAGGCCATGCTGCTCCGCGAGCGTCCGCCACAGCGGGTCCTTGTCCGCCATGTGCCGGATGAGCGGGAGCGGCACGGGCGACGCGGTCTCGAGCGCAAGATGGCGCGCGACATCGCTCCACATCCGTTCCCAGCGGAAGACGTCGCCGTTCGTGACGTTGAACGCCTCGCCGCCGGCGCGCTCGCTCGTCGCCGCCCACAGGCTGGCGCGTGCGAGCAGGCTTGAATCGGTGAACTGGACGAGTTGGCCGAATGCCTTGTCGGTACCGGGAAAGCGCAGAGGGATACCGAGCGCGCGGCTGATCTCGGCGAAGGCGCCGACCACCAGCGCGATGTTCATCGGATTGCCCCAGATGTCGCCCACGACCACGTCCGGCCGTAGCGCGACATAGTCCCAGCGGCTGCGGAGGGCGCGTTCACGCAGGGCCGCTTCCTGTGCCATGTAGAGGTTGGGCGGCATGTGCGGCGGATCGCTTTCGCGCGCCGGCGTCGGCACCTTGGCACCCAGATGGATGCCGTAGATCTTGAAGCCCTGATAGATGATCACGCGCTGGAGCGGGGCGCCAGCGGCCTCGAGCCCGTCGAGCAGGTTGCCGAGCATCGCGGCGTTGCGCGTCGCTTCGGTGGCAAGGTCGGGATCGGGTGCAAGCGCGGCGTAGAACAGGTGGGTGGTGTCCTTGGCCTGGCGCAACGCGGCGGCGGTTCGCTCGGCATCGGTGAGGTCCGCCTGGATTGACTCGTGATCGCGCAGCGCACGGCGCGACAGGCCACGAACCGTCCAGCCGTGGCCGTCCAGTTCGCGCATCACCGCGTCGCCGATGATGCCGGCCGCGCCGGCAACGAGAGCCGTACCCATCACCATTCGACCCCGATCTTGCCGAAATGGCCGCCGCTCATCTCGAAGCGGAACGCATCAGCAAGTTGATCGAGCGGGAAGCGCCGGTCGACCACCGGGTGGATTCCGCCGCTTTCCAGCGCGCGGACGAAGTCCTGCTGCTCGCGCCGGCTGCCGACGATGAGGCCCTGCAGCCGCGCCTGCTTGGCCATCAGCGCCGCCGTCGGCACTTCACCTGCCCCACCGGTCAGCACGCCGATGAGCGAGATATGCCCGCCGACGCGCACCGCCTCGATCGACTGTGCCAACGTGCCGGGTCCGCCGACCTCGACCACATGGTCCACGCCGCCCCCGCCCGTCCAGTCACGCACGACCCGGCCCCAATCCTGCTGCTCCCGGTAATTGACGAAGAAGTCCGCGCCGAGATCACGGGCCCGCTCCAGCTTCTCACCCGAGGAAGAGGTGATCGCGACCTGGGCTCCCATGAGCTTGGCGATTTGCAGCGCCCAGATCGATACGCCGCCCGTGCCGAGGAGCAGGACCGTATCGCCCGCCTTGAGCTTGCCGTCGACGACCAGCGCCCGCCACGCCGTCAACCCGGCGGTGGTGATGGTCGCCGCCTCGACCGCATCATAGCCTTGGGGCGCGCGAGTGAAGGCGGTGGCGGGAAGCACGACATGCTCCCGCGCAAAGCCATCGATGCCGTCGCCTGGCGTGCGGCTGAAGTCACCTATCGTGGCGGCGCCGTCCTGCCAGTCCGGAAAGAAGCACGACACCACCATGTCGCCGGGAGCGAACCCGGTCACGCCAGCGCCAACGCCCTCGACCACGCCCGCTCCATCGGCGAGCGGGATGCGGCCGTCCTCCGCCGGCATGCGGCCGAGGGCGACACCCAGATCATGGAAGTTCAGCGAACTGCCGTGCAGCGCAACCCGAAGCTCGCCCGCTCCGGGTTCCCCGGGATCGGCCCGGTCTTCCATGGCCAACCGGTCAAGACCGGCTGGCGATCTCAGCGCCATGACTTTCATCGGAAACTCCTCATTATTTCGAAGCACACTGCCCGATCAGGCCGCGAGCGTGCTGTTGTCGATCACGAAGCGGTACTTCACGTCGCTGCGCTGCATGCGGTCGTAGGCTTCGTCGATCTCCTGGATGCGGATCATCTCGATCTCGGCAACGATCCCGTGCTCGGCGCAGAAGTCCAGCATCTCCTGCGTCTCGGCGATGCCGCCGATCAGCGAGCCGGCAATCGCGCGCCGACGGAAAATGAGGTTGCCGACATTGGGCGACGGATGCGGATGTTCCGGAACACCGACCAGCGTCAACGTGCCGTCCCGCTTCAGGAGAGCGGTCAGGGCGTCCAGGTCATGACTCGCTGCAACCGTGTCGAGGATGAAGTCGAACGTACCCGCGTGACTTTCCACCTCTTCGGAATTGCGCGAGTTGATGACCTCGTCGGCACCCAGCTTCCTTGCGTCCTCACGCTTGCTTTCCGATGTGGTGAAGGCGACGACATGCGCGCCCATCGCATGGGCGATCTTGATACCCATGTGGCCCAGACCACCGATGCCGACCACGCCGACCTTCTTGCCCGGCCCTACGTTCCAGTGGCGCAGCGGCGAATAGGTGGTGATGCCGGCGCACAGCAGCGGGGCAACGGCGGCCAGTTGATCTTCGGAATGGCGGATGTGCAGGACGAAATCTTCATCGACCACGATCCGCTGCGAATAGCCGCCGAGCGTGTGGCCAGGTGCGTCCTGCGTCGCGCCATTATAGGTGCCGACGAAGCCGGTTCCCGTGCAATATTGCTCCTCGCCCTCCTGGCAGGATTGGCATTGCCGGCAACTGTCGACCATGCAGCCGACGCCGACCGTGTCGCCGACCTTGAAGCCGGTGACCTGATCTCCGACCGCGCTCACCTTGCCGACGATCTCGTGCCCGGGCACACAAGGATAGAGCGTGCCGCCCCATTCGGAGCGGACCTGGTGCAGGTCGGAGTGGCAGACGCCGCAATAGGCGATCTCGATCTGCACGTCGCCTGCCCCTGGGGCACGGCGCTCGATCTCGATCGGCTCAAGGGACTTGTCGGCAGCATAAGCGCCGTACGCGGGGGTTGTCATTCTCGCTTCCTTCATGATCGGTGATGGGGTTTTCAATTCCAACGCCCAAGCGCCGAAAGAGGCACCACCATGCTGCGTGGCGAGCACACGCTGCGAAGGAGCTTGCCGAGCTGGAGCCATAATAGGCAGGTACGGCAAAGCGGAGAGACGGGTTGAGCTTGTCTGGCTGGCCGCTGCAGCGCTTGTTCGATCAAGCCGCCGGGTCCTCCTCTATCGTTCGCATCATCGCCTTGGAATTGCCGTTCCATTTCACGAGCGCCACGATGCCGCACTTGCCCCCTTATTGGTGTCGGCCACAGCGTCCGGGGACCGGGTGCTTCTGCGGTGCGCCCGGACTGGTAGCTTCCAGGTGTCGCGGTGAGGGACCTAACTGGTCGTGTGCAGACCGGCGCTTTTCACCGCCGTCGCTCACCGGCGAAACGGTTCAAAGCGGCAGGCCGCTCCTGCGGAGACACTGGAGATAGCTGCCGTCCTTTGGATCACCGGACGCCCGGTGCTAATTCAGCGGTGCATGAAAGCCTGTCCGGGCGAATATTCGGACCGTGCCGGGTCCGCCCATCTCGCATCGACCTCAGCGGTCATCTGGTCGAAACATCGAGCTCGACCATTCACTTGCTCCTGGAGGGCCGGCACCGCGGAGGCTCGGGCGCATTTCAGACGTTAACTAACCCCGCGATTGAAGCACCCAGCCCAGAACAAGTCCAAAGTCAGACATACCATCGCTTTTCGATGTCTTGGAAACAGGACGGCTATCAGCGGCTGCCCAGTCCGCGAACGCCTCTGGCCAATTGGCCTCTGCGCCCTGCACGCGCCGTCCATTCCAAGCGAAGGCGGGATTGCACGCGTCGAGTGTACAGCGGTCCTTATCAGCCGCGAACTCAGCTGCGGGCACGTAACCAGCTTCGCGGGCAACGTCTGCAATCATCATGGCATCGGCATGACGGCTGATGCCCAGGATGAGAGTCGGTTCGGATTCCAGTACACCGCGCGCCAACCGGATGCGATCGCCGGTAAGAGGGCGGACCCGCTCGCCGGCGGCGCGGCCAGCCTCGGCGAACCGCCGCCCGGCGCTCAGCTTCTCATCAAACAGCAGGATTGCGTTGCTGCCTTGCAGCCAGCGCCATTGCGCAAGTCCTGCAGTCGAGACAGCGGCCGCGCCCGCCAGGACGCCTCTGCGGGTGATCTTCATTGTGCTGCCTCGTGGGGGCCGGCGGCCAGATATTCGGCGATGGCGTTCAATTGCTCATCGCTCAGTTCGCCGCGCGGCAGTGCGGGCATGTTGCCGATCCCCTGCCGAGCGGCGAGCACCACGTAAGGGGCGACGAGATCGTCCCGCGCTTCGAGCAGGGCGACCGGCCGCCTGCGGGAGAGCAGCAGGGTGCCCATTCCGCGAGCGCCGTGGCACACGCTGCAGCGATGGTCATACAGCGCCTTGCCGTCCTGAGGCTCTGCGATGGCGGAACTGGCCGGGCTTTCGTCCGCTGTCGCCGGTCCTTGCGCAAAGGCATGGCCGGTGGCCGCCGCCAGCATCAGCCCGCCGAGCGCGCTCAGCACGAGGCCTGCACGCCCGCTAGCCTTCAAGCTCGCCGGCACCCCGTCTCTACCGCCAGACCCTGGAAACCTCTTCATACAATCCGCTCGCAATTGGAGGAAAGCGCCAGCGCCGCACGGCCGGCGCCAGCGAGGCTATGCCGCACAAGGCGCCGATCGTTGGAACCGGGCCGCATCAGCGATACCGCGCGGGCCAGATGCCCTGCTTGCCCGGTGCCAGGATGCCCGCCGGATCGAGCACATCCTTGATCGTGTTGTTGAAGCGCTGCATCGCATGGTCATTGAAGTCGAAGGTCGACGCGACCTGGTCCATGAAATCGATATGCGTCCGGTATTCGCCGAAACCGGCCGCATGCGTCTCGCGGATCAGCTCCTCGAACAATGCCGTGACCCGGTTGCGATGGTCCTCACTGTCGCGATTATAGAGGATCTCGTTGACGGCGACCGTCTGCCGCCCGCCGACGCCGAATGCGCCATAATAATCGACCCCGTGCTTCTCGTAGAGCGCGCGGGTCCGGCGGAACTGCTCGGCAGCAAGCCGCGGGTCGGACGGCATTATGGGCGAAAAGCCGATATGGCCGCCGCGCCCGCCATACCAGTCGACCATGCTCATCCCGGCGGTTCCGGGAATGCCGGACTTGCTCAGCGCGAAATCCTGGCCCTCCCGCCACACGCGCCAGTCTCCGGTGGCGGCGATGCCCGCTTCGCGAGCGGCGGCGGACACCATCCTGGCCTTCGCGGCGATCACCTCTTCGGGACCGTAGAGATTGACCTCCGCATTCCACCAGCCGAGCCCGAGCTGCTGGCGGATCTTCGCGCCTTCTGCCTCGGGGAGAAGCCCTTCACCTTTCCAGAAGGAGGAGCGGGTGCCCACAAAGCTGGCAATGCCGACATAGGAGACCCATGCGGCATCATGATCGATCAGGCCGCGCAGGCGCAGCGGCTGGAACATGGCGATGCCCTTCTCGATATCGTCGGGATCGGGCATTTGCAGGCTGAGGCTCATCGTGGCGGGCGGCGGGGGCATGAGCCACAGGCCGAGCCGGGTGACGACGCCATAATTGGACTGGCAGAACACCTGGTCCCAGCCGGGGCCGTAGCTGTTGCGCGTCGTGTGCCAGGCCGGATTGTCCTTCATGGCGCCGGCACCGGTGCGCAGGACCGTGCCATCGGCCAGCACCACCTCCATGCCGCAGATCTGCGCCGCATGGTCGCCATAGGCTTGCGGGCCCACGCCGCGTTCGAGCGCATTGCCCGCGACGCTGCCCCAGGCATTGCCGGGCACGCTCATCCACAGCGGATGGCCGCGGCGCTCCAGCTCGTCGAACAGGTCGTAGAAGCCGACGCCGGGCTCGACCACGCAATAGCCGAGATCCTCGTTGATCTCGAGGATGCGGTTCATCTGCGACAGGTCCAGGATGATTGCGCCGGCCTGCACGGGCGCCGTGCCGCCATAGCCGAAATTCTTGCCCCGGCTGATCGGCCAGAGGGAGACCGCCGCATCGGCCGCAGCCTTCAGCAATCGCTGCACATCCTCCACGCTGCGCGCCGCCACGGCGCCGGCGGGCTGATGCGCCGACATGTCGAAGGCCATCTGATCGGAATAGGCCTTCCGGTCGATCTCGGTGGCGAAGACGCGGTCTTCCCCCAGAATGGTTCGCGCCGCGTCGAAGAACCTTTCGACGTCTCCTGTGGCGATGTGATCAGCCGACATGTAACTCAAATCTCCCTAAGCACTTCATGCCCCGGTGACACGCTCGAGCATCCAGAGCGAGGCGAGGATTCCCACCCCGTAGGCGACGGCGAGGCGCGGCGCGTAAGGCAAGGTGGTGGACAGGTGCCAATGCGCTTTCCTGTCGTGCACGAACTGCGCCATGCCGCGCAGCAGGGACACGACCGCGATAAGGCAGCCGACGAAGACGACCTGCCCGATCTCTATGCCGACATTGAAGCTGAACAGCGCTGCAACAAGATCGCCTTGCGGAAGCCCGATCTCAGCCAGCACCGAGGCGAAGCCGAAGCCGTGAAGCAGGCCGAAGCTCGACGACACCGCGATCGGGTGGCGCCAGGTCAGCGTGTCGCGCGGCCCCTTGGCGAGTTCCACCGCCAGGAAGACGATGCTGAGCGCGATGATCGCCTCGACCGCCGCGATGGGCACGCGGACCACGCCGAGCGCGGCGAGGGTCAGCGTGAGCGAATGCGCCAGCGTGAAGCCGGTGATGGTGATGAGGATGCGGCGCATCGTGCCCGCGATCCACACGAGGCAGGCGGCGAACAGGAGATGGTCGAAGCCGATCCAGATATGCTCAATGCCGAGGCGGATATATTGCAGCACGACCGACTTGGCCTGCATTCCCGCCGCCGGCACGCGCAAGGAATGCTCCTGCGGGAGTTCGAGAGCGATATCCGACCGGCCATCAAGAGCGACGGTCTTGAAGATCGTCCCGAGGCCCGGATTGCCGTTGGGGTAGGCCGTCCTGATCGTGCGCCCGGCAAGAGATGCCCGGCAATGCACCCTCTCCTGCTGCCAGTGGCCCATCGTGTCGGTGCGGCGCAGCGTCGGCCCGGCCTGCGTGCAGTCAGCTGGCAATTGCAGGTCCGGCGCATCGCCGGCCGAGAAATTGGGCGGCATCCGCCATGTGAGTTCGTAAGTACCGGCGCCCGTCTCGACCGCCTCTACATAGAGCGGCCGCGGTTCGTCAGCGCGCGCGGGGCCGGCCCATGCGAACAGGCAGGCGAGCAGGGCAAGGAGCAGTCCGCTCCTCAAGAGGCCTGCTCCGCCACGTCGCCCACATCGTCCGCCAGGCGGAGCCGGAAGCGGCTCAGCATCCTGTCGGCGGCCTTTGCCGTTTCCAGCTCGCGCTTGGCGAATAGGGCATCGTTGCGCACGCTGTCGGCAACGTCCGCCAGATCGGGAACATGCCCCTGCTGCCGGCTGGCCACGAGGACGAGATGTTCGCCAAGCTCGGACCGGAACGGCCCCTGCCACGTGCCTGTCGCAAGCTGCGGGTCGAACAGGCGATCGGCAAGAGCCTCGCCAAGCTCGGCGCTGACCTGCTGGCGTGACACGTCGAGATAGTTGCGGCGAAAGGGAAACAGCTCGCCGTAATCCCCCGCCCGCTCGAAGGTGACATTGCCACCTCGCAGCGTCTGCAAGGTCTCCTTCGCGATGCGGGCGGCGTCACTCCCATGCTTGCGCCCGTCTATGAAGACATGCGTGAAGGTGAGCGTCGCCGGCTCCGCGTAATCCTGCCGATGTTCATCGAAATAGGCACGCGTCTCGGCATCGCCGACCGACAAGTCGGTAGAGGCCTGGTCCTGCAGGATCAGGCGCATCTGCTGGATCATGCGCTGACGGATGAGAGGATCGGCCTCCTCGAGCGCGGAATCCTCGGCGGTGCGGTAAAGCGCCTCGCTCATGGCATAGGCGTTGACGAGCTGGCCCCGCTCGGCCGGCGTCATCCGGTCGTAAAGGCTAGAGAAGGTGGCGTCATCGAAGATCCGCGCGCGTTCCTGCATGAACTGCACCAGCTTCGCACGGTCGACGTCGATAGCGTCCGACGGGCGCTCGGATGCCGCCATTCCGAAGAACAGGATCGTGGCGATGCCGAGGAAGTGGGTGAGCGGCTCGAGCACAATGCGATGCAGGAACGTGCCTGCCGTTCCTTGCCTCGCTTGTTGCCTCCTCTCCTCCGCCAAAAGGTCGCCAGACCGGTTCATGCTATTTTGACCGGTACCAGATCGGCGAGGAATAGGCGCGCTCCTGGATCGTCTCGGGGAGATCGAAAGCGGACGGGTCGATCTTGAGCGCGGCCGCATCGTACAGATGGTGCCTCGGCGTGGGGATCTCCAGCACGCGGACGTAGTAGAAGCTCTGCATGGCGGGGTCGAAATCGGGATCGCGCCACACGGTCGCCAGCTCGACCGCGCCGATCGTGTTGGTGTAGGTTGCCCGGCGGCGATCGACCGTGTCGCCAACTGCCGGCAGGCTGCCATCCGCCTTCAGGCGGCGCCCATCCGACCAATCGACGTTGTAGATCTTCTCGTGCAGCCTGCCGCCGGCATCGCGCCAGCCCTTGACCACCTGCACTCGATCCAGGTTGGCGCCCTGCGGATCCTTGACCGCGCGGATCATCAACGACGGAGCCCGGTTCGCGCCCGAGCGGAGAAGCTCACCGCCCATTGGGACGCCGCCGCGATAGCCGCGCTTGGCAAAGTCGCGCGCCTCGAGGTCGGCCTGGGTGAAATCATAGCCGGCGAACACGCGCAGGCTCATGCGCGGGCCCGTCGTGCCGAAGACCTCGCGCCGCCGGAACGCATCGTAGATGGCCTGTCGCGTATTGCTGTCAGCCCATACGGCCGCAATGCCGGAAGCCGAGACCCGCCATGCGGACATCGCGGCGTAACGCATCTCCGGCCGCTCGCCAGGCAGGTAATCATTGCCCGATTTGCCGAAGAAATTCGATTCCGAGAGGTCGGGCAGCCCGGTGTGCGTGTCGCTCGAGCCGATCATGCCGAAGCGGAACGGGTTGATGCCGATACGGCTCTCGATATTCAGTCCCTCAAGCAGCGCCGGGCGGACATAGTCGCCCCGGGCGGGCTTGGCGGGAAGGCCGTTGAACAGCGTGCGCCGGATCTCGAATTCGGCGAACTCGTCATTGGGTGAAAGCGCGGGAAGGGTCTCGGACGTGCCCTTCATCTGCGTCACCTCAACCACGGGCTCCCACGACATGCGGGTGCGGGCATATTGCGCGGTGAGGGGCTGTCCGTCGCTGTCGCGATCGGCGAACATCAGCCCGCCGGAGAGGTTGGAATTGTGCGGCAGGGCCACGAAATTGGCGCCGGTGCGCGCGCGCGTCTGTTCGAGGAAGGCCCACAAATCCTCGGGCCTCTCGGTGTCGTAGGAGTTCAGCGGCAGAAATTGGCGCGCCTTTTCGCCGTCATCCGGAGTGAAGACCACGCGGTGCAGGTTCAGGCTGTCCGGCGTGGACGACCATTCCCAGCCGATGAAGGCGGTGAACTTGCCCGGTTCGTTATACCGCTCGGCCGCCTCGACCTGCGTGTTCCAGGCGGTCTGGCGGATCTCGGGCGTGTTGAAATCGCGCAGCAGGTCCGGGTTGGCGCCGTGCAGGCTGATGGCGATGATCTCCGCGAAGACCCCGGTAGGATCGGTATTGAACAGCGCCTTCAGCCGCTGCCCCGATCCGGTAGCCAGAATGTCCGGATCGCCTTCCGCCAGCCGCACGTTCAGCCACAGCATCTCGGCATGGTCGGCAACGACGATAAAGTCGAGCGGGCGCTCGATCTTCACACGCGCGCCGGTCCGCGGATGGAGGACCGGCAGGCCGCGCGCGAAGCGATAGGTGGTATCGAGATCGGCGTTGGTCTGGCCGTCCTCGAAGGCATCGCCAGAACTGCTCGTGTGCACATGCGTGTCGCCAAAGAACAGCGATCGCTCGCCGTCAGGCACATCGGCCAAGGCCTCGCTCGCCATATTGCCGGAAGATGCCTGCAGCGCGTCCTCGGCGGCCGGGCCGGAGGGAGCGGAACAGGCCGCCAGGGATGCGGCAAGAGCCATCATTCCAGCCGACGAGCGGATCATGTGCATTTTGAAAGTCATAGAGCCAGCGATCTTTCCCAATGTGGGTTCGGCGTCAGAAAACAGGATTTGTCGAACAGGTTGGTCACGGCAAAGGATGCCTCGAGATCCTCGTCCACATTGCGCCAGGTGACGCGCGCAGAGCAGCGGTGGAAGCTTCAGTCTCGAGCGATCCCTGCGCATCGTGCGCGGAGGCCGGGCTCGCCATCACGAGGGCCAAGCACGTCGCCAGCGACATGGCGGCAAGCGGGCGCCCTCGTGAATTCTGCATTGGAAGACTCTCCCGGGAACACCGTTCATCGGCAATGTTCTGAAGAGACGATCTACCGCGCGAGCAGTGAAAGCAATGCACGCACTGGTTATACCAAGGTATAACCAGTAGGCTCTAACCGGCAGCGAGGATCACATGGGCGAAGTCGCGGGCGAGCGGCCGCTCAAGGGCACCGCTGCCGAGGAAGCAGCAGCGATAGGACTCAATGGATTTGGTTGCGAGCGGGACCAGCTTTCCGCATGCGATATCCGAGCTTGCGTCGGCATCGAACAGCAGCGCCGCGCCGAGGCCCTGCTCGCACATCGCATAAGCGGTGCGCAGATATTCCACCCGGTGAGTGGCGGTGTGGTTCTTGATGCCCAGCTTGGAGAGCAGAGCCAGGACCATCCCTTCCTGCGGGGATGCTTCCCTGGGGAGCACCATGGGCGGGCAGGCGCGCAACTCGTCGAGCCCCACCCGCTCGACGAGATCGTCCGAGGCATAAACGTTCAGGTAAACACTACGCATGAGGTCCGAGGCCAGGCCCTGCGGCCGCGCGGATCGGGTCAGGGCGAAAAGGTCGATCACGCCATTGCCCAGATCGCGCAGGCCGTCATCTTCGGAGGAAATGAGCTTCAGCTCGAGTTGCACATCGCGATTGTGTTTCGCGAAATCGGCTATCGCCTGCTGCACGACGAAGAACAGGTACTCGCCCGCACCGATCCGGATCGGTGCATTCGTCAGCCGCGCATCCTCCACATTCCCGCTCAGCTCGCGCATGTTCCTGAGGATCTCGTCGCACCGCGCGTGGAGCCCTCGCCCGGCACTGGTGAGGTGCAGGCGGGACCCGCGCCGGCGCTCGAACAGCAGACCGACCTTCTGTTCCAACGCCGAGATATGCTTCGAAACGGCCGGTTGCGAAATATCGAGGGACAAGGCGGCGTCGCTCATCGACCCGGCACGTGCGACAGCCAGGAAGGCCATTATCTGGCGATAGGTTGGCGGCGCGGAACTGACGGCCATTCTCACTCTCGCTGTTCGATGAGGATCCAACGGATCACCTGATATCCCAACCTTCAATGGTGAGCGATGCCCGAAGCATCAGCGATCTAGCGCATGCGACCGCCTCAGATCGGGTCGATGAATATCTCCTGTTGACGCAGGACCCTCGTCTCGACGATATTAACGATCGTTAGCGTCCTCAGCTTATCGAAGCTGGAGGTATGCGCCAAGCAGCTTGCTTTTCGAAGGCAAGCGCAGGGGGAGAGAAGAACATGCATCTGTTTGACCGGCGCAGTCGCGCACGCCTTTCGCTCGCACTCGGCACTTCTGTGCTGGCGCTTGGAGCGCAGCCGGCATGGGCACAGGACGATTCCCTGCCCGACCCGGTGCAACCCGCCCTTCAGGATCAGCAAGCGACGGCGCAGCCGGCCGAAGGCGCAGCGGCGCCCATCGTCGTCACGGGATCGCGCATCCGCTCCGACGGCATGCAGGCACCCGTGCCCGTCACCGTGGTCAGCGCCGAATCGATCGAGGCGCTCTCGCCCGGCGCAATGATCACCGGATTGAGCCAGCTGCCGCAATTCTACGGCAACCAGACGGCCGCGGCCGGTGCCGGCGTCAGCTTCTTCAACCGCAGCGGCTATGGCTCGCTCAACCTGCGCGGCCTGGGGGTCAACCGTACGCTGACCTTGCTGAACGGGCGGCGCATGCCGTCGAGCAGCGCCTATGGCGGCGTGGACGTCAACATGTTCCCCGAGGCGATGATCTCCAACGTGGAGATAACCACGGGCGGCGCCTCTGCCGCCTATGGCTCGGACGCGGTAGCCGGCGTAGTCAACTTCACGCTCGACACCAATTTCACCGGGCTGGACCTGAGCGCGCAGGCGGGCATCACGGACCGCGGCGATGGCGAGAACTACGAGCTTTCTGCCGCCTACGGCGTGGATCTGGGCGATCGCGGCCACCTGCTCGTCTCGGGCGAGTACTTCAAGCAGGAAGGCATTTTCAACTATTCCGGGCGCGACTGGTACCAGGCCTGGGGCACGCTGGGTGCGGGCACGGCGGCCAATCCCTACCGGTTTTCGCCCAATGTGATCTCGAGCAATGCATCGTTCGACGGCATCATCGTGTCGCCCAACGCGGCGATCAACGGTCTCGCCTTCGACAGCAGCGGCAATGTCGTGCCTTTCAACCGCGGCAGCACAACCCAGGGGAATGTCGGCGCGCTCGGCTCCCGCCATGTGGCGGACGGCGGTACGAGCGGCGACGATCTGGGCGCGGAGATTGCCTCGCTCGTTCCGGATCTCGAGCGCTACTCGATCTTCGCCTATGCCGATTACGAGGTCGTCGACGGACTGACGGTGTTCGCCCAATATATTCACGGCCGCACCGAAACGTTCCAGTACAGTTCGCCGCGCGCCGGTTTCCACGCGTCCCCGACCACGCTGACGATCTTCCAGGACAACGCCTACCTTCCCGATTCGCTGCGGCAGACGATGGTCGACAACGGCATCGCCAGCTTCAGCCTGCGGCGGTTTGGCAGCATCGAGGATGTCGGCCAGGTTTCTCTCGAGGACTCCACCACCCAGCACATTGCCACTGTCGGCTTCGGGACCGAGCTGGACACGGGCGGCTTCCTCGACGGGTGGAGTGTCGATGGCTTCTACCAATATGGCCACAGCGTGCGCGACTGGCGCCAGTTGGGCCTCCGGCTCGATCGCGTCTTCGCCTCGGTCGATGCGGTGCGCGATGCTGACAACAACATCGTCTGCCGTGTCTCCACCGTCCCTGCCGGCGCGGCCGCCTTCCCCGGTTGCCAGCCACTCAACCTGTTCGGCCGCGGAAATGCCAGCGCCGAGTCGGTGGATTATGTGACCGGGTTCGAGCCCGGGCAGACCATCACCACGCCGATCTATTTCGCCGATAGCGGCTTCGATCTGGGTCAGGAGGAGACCTTCGTCTCGAACGAAACGAAGGACAACGTCACCACCTTCACGCAGAACTTTGCGGAGCTTTCCGCCTCCGGTGAGCTTGTCCAGGGCTGGGCCGGACCGATCTCGCTCGCATTGGGCGGCAGCTGGCGACGCGATCACGTCCGACAGGTCGTGCATGACGTGACCAATCCGTCCGGCAGCGACGCCGTCAGGCCGGTGCTTTGCAACGATCCCGCGCTCGGCCTTCGCGGAGTAAGCGCCCCGGACTGCGCCAACCCCAACGGCGTGCAATTTTCCAGGGTGTCCAACATCATAGGCTCATCCAACGTGTGGGAAGCCTTCGGCGAAGTGCTGGTCCCGCTGGTTGATTCGGACGATTTCACCGCTACCGCCAACGGCGCGGTGCGCTGGGCCGATTATTCCGGATCCGGCACCGTCTGGGCCTATAAAGGCGGCCTGGAGCTGGGCTTTTTTAATCAATTGCGCCTGCGCGGCACCTATTCGCGCGACGTGCGTGCCGGCAATCTCGCCGAGCGTTTCGACCGGACCGGCGGCGTGGCGAGCATCACCGACCCGCGTTATCCGGGTGACGGGATCATCACCCCCTCGCGCCTGTCCGGAGGCAATCCATCCGTACAGCCCGAAAAGGCCGATACGATGACGCTCGGCCTGGTGTTCCAGCCCATGTTCGCGCCCGGCCTGTCGGCCTCGCTCGACTTCTATCGGATCGAGATTTCCGACGCCATCAGCCAGGTCGGCAACCAATCGGTGGTCGACCGTTGCGAGCTACAGAACGCGCAGGAATTCTGCGAACTGGTCACCCGGGACCCGACGACCGACCGCATCACCCTGGTCGGGGACGTGTTCGTGAACGTGGCCGAGGCGGCGGTGAGCGGGCTGGATGCGGAACTCAGCTATTCGTTCGACGATCTGGTAACGGCGAGCGACACTCTGGCCGCCCGCATATTCACCAGCTGGCTGTTCGAACGGTCTGAAACCAACAGCTCGGGCTTGACGACGGATTATGCGGGCCAGACCGGCGCACGCCAGTCCGATGGCTTGTTCTTCCCCTATGCGGACTTCAAGGCGACGATGAGCCTGAACTACCAGCTCGACGGCGTCTCGGCGCTGCTGCAGGGGCGCTACACCGGCTCCGGAGTGCAGGACGTGGCCCAGGTCGAAGGATACACAATCCTCGACAATTCGGTCGATGACGTGCTCTATGTCGACCTGCGGCTGGGTTACAATTTCGAGATCGTCGGGGCGGATGCGGAAGTCTTCATCAACGCTACCAACCTGTTCGATGCCGATCCGCCGCTGACGCCGTCCTACAACAACTTCCTGGCTCAATCGACGCAGTACAACGCATCGCTCTACGATGTGCTCGGCCGTCGCTACACAGCGGGCGTGAGAATGCGCTTCTGAACGCTCGAAGAGGAACAGCAATGACCAAGTCCCCCGCCGCCCATCGGATCACCCGGCGCACTGCCCTTGCGGGCGCGCTGGGGACGGCCGCGCTGGCAGCCAGCGCCCGCACCCTGGCGCATGACCCTGCACGCAAGCCGAACATCCTCTTCATCATGGCTGACGACATGGGGTATGCGGACCTGTCCTGCTATGGCCGGCGCGAGTACCAGACGCCGGTGCTCGATCACCTGGCTCAGCAGGGGATGATGTTCACGCATGCCTACGCCAACAGTGCGGTGTGCACGGCCACGCGCGTGGCGCTGATTACCGGGCGTTACCAATATCGCGTCCCCGTGGGGCTGCAGGAACCATTGAGTTTTCAGGACGTGGGCCTCGTGCCGGAGCATCCCACTCTCCCGTCGCTGCTGAAAAAGGCGGGCTATACAACGACCCTGATCGGCAAGTGGCACATGGGATCGTTGCCGAAATATGGCCCCCAGCAAAGCGGATATGACGAGTTTTGGGGGCTTCGCGGTGGCGGGGTCGATTACTTCCGCCACGGTGTAAACGGGCAGCTCGATCTGTGGGACGGGCCGACCAAGATCAGCGAAAGCGGCTATCTCACCGACCTGCTCGCCGACAGGACGATGCAGACACTCGAGCAGCGCAAGGCCGACAGCAAACCGTTCTTCATCAGCCTGCATTTCACTGCCCCGCACTGGCCGTGGGAAGCGGATGACGAGGAAGGACGCGCCGAAAGCGACCGCATCGCGGCGCTTTCCACGCCCGGCGCCTACCAGCACTACGATGGTGGAACGCTGGAGACATACGGCAAGATGGTGAAGTCGCTGGACGACAATGTCGGGCGCGTACTGGCAAAGCTGGCGGAGCTGAACATGGAGCGCGACACGATCGTGGTCTTCACCAGCGACAACGGCGGAGAGCGGTTCTCCGACACCTGGCCGTTCACCGGTAAGAAGACCGAATTGCTCGAAGGCGGACTGCGCATCCCGACGATGGTCCGCTGGCCCGGCGTGGTGATGGCGGGCAGCACCAGCACGGTGCCGATCATGTCGATGGACTGGCTGCCGACGTTCCTGGCTGCTGGCGGCGGCAAGCCGGACCGGGCATATTCTCCGGACGGCATGGACATCACGCCGGCTCTTCTGGGCGGCAGCCTACCGGAACGCACGCTTTACTGGCGCTTCGGCAATAAAGACCAGCGCGCAGTCCGGCGCGGCGACATGAAGTACCTGAAGATAAACGACAACGAATTTCTGTTCGATGTCGTGGCCGACCCGCTGGAGCGCGGCAATCTGAAGGACCGCCGGCCGCAGGACTTCACCGCGCTCAAGGAGGCGTGGGCAAGCTGGGACGCAACCATGTTGCACGATCCTACCGCCTTCAGCGCAGGCAACACGCCAGATCACATGGCGGACCATTTCGGCCCGGACAGCTAAGGTCCTTTATCCTGCGCCTGCACGAGAAGCCGGAGTCACACTGTAGATCGATCTGGAAGAGATTTGAACGAGCGGCGCGGTGCGGAAGCAACCCGAAATCGCCAAGCCTGAGCGGACCCACAAGCCACCCTCCCACCCACTGTCCCACTTCTCATCTTCAGACACGCATTCATGCTCGCCGCTGACCCGCGCTATCGTGTTTGCACGAGCGGTATCGCCAGCGCCGGCCTGACCGCAGATCGCGGTGCCGGCTTCCCGGCCCTGTCGTTCGTTGACTTACAGAGATCGGCCCGCATTGGCTCCGGCGGAACCAGAGCTTCGGTTCAGCCCTGCGGATTGCTTCCTTGCTCGTCATCGCGCTCGTCAGAAGTGCTCGAAACTCCTGCAATCTCGTGCTCGAAAAGCCTGATGCGGTTGATCACCGACACGAAGAAAGCGGTCGACCAGCCAAGCAGGATGATGCCATTCGCGCTCTCGATCGCTCCGATCAGTCGCCAGGCCGGCGCAAGCACCACATCGCCGTAGCCCACGGTCGTGTAGGTCGTCGTCGAGAAGTACAGCGCATCATCGAAGTTCGGCAATGCCGCCAAGTGTACGTACAGAAAAGCGTAAGCCCAGATCTCCACCGTGTGGAGCGCGAAAAGCCCGAAAGCTGCTCCAAGAATTGCAACCAATTGGGGCAGCCGCGCAGGACCTTGACCAAACCTGCGATGGTGCCCCCGCATTAGTGCGACAAGAAAGCCAAGGCCGGCAAGGTGTATGACGACGGTCATTGCGACCATCAGGCTGGCGATCATGAGCTGTATCACGCACCTCCACTATGGTCAGCGGAGGCACCCTGCCCCTCCGTTCTGGACACGGCCGTGCTATTCGCGTGGAGTGAAGAGCCGGTCAATGGCGGCCATTCTGTGCTACATGGACTAGAGCGACCAGCGGCTTCGAGACGGCATATTGCAGCATGGTCGGCGCCGTCTCGCGCAGGATCACCAAACCTTCGACCGGCGTGGCGGCGACGCCAATCCCGTCAACATGGCATCGGCGTAGCGACGGGCCTGCTTGAGAAGCTGGTCGGTCATGCCGCTTTGATAGGAGGAGCGGCTTTGCCCGACAACACATCGGGACAATCAGGCAAGGATTCCGGATGATCGCGCAACATCGGCTGGGCCGGTTGTCGCATAAGAATGCCACGCCAACGGCGGCATCCATGACGACTATCTCTCTTGTGACCGGCGGCAGCCGCGGCCTGGGCCCGCAATACCGCGCTCAACCTTTCCGACCTTGGTGGAGACGCTGCGCGCCGCGCTGATGAGCATCTGGCGCCGCGACACGCTCGACCACCTCGTCAACAATGCCGTCACGCTGCTTCCGGTGCTGGCCGATTGCGGGCGCATCATTAGCTTCTCCTCGGGCTTGACCCGCGTGTCGTTTCCCGGCTCCTCAGCCTATTCGGCGGCCAAGGGCGCGGTGGAAATCCCGACAGTCTGCATGGCCAAGGAACTGGGTAGCCGCGGCATCAGCACCAACACCGTCGCCCCCGGAGCGATCGAAACCGACTTCCTGGACGGCGCGGTGCGCGACATTCCCGACGACAATCAGGCGTTCGCCGGCATGACCGCTCGGCCGCGTCGGCGTGCCAGACGATCTCGGGTGGATGGTCGCAAGCCTGCTCGGTCCCGACAACCGCTGGGTGAACGGCCCACGCATCGAAGATCGCGGGTGCTGGATGGCGTAGATCGGGCCCTGCTGACCGGCTGCTCTACGGTTCGACCTTGCCGCAACGGGCCGGCGCTTTTGCATTGGTGAGGGGCCGGGCCCTCGTGTATCCGCTGCGCTCGCGGGTGAGAGCGCCCGCTCGCCAGTGTTTACCGCTGCTCCGATATCGAAAACGTGTAAATGAACGGTGCTTAAGATGGTCTTGCGTCAAGTAGCGGATGCATAATGGCGGACCATGAGAACCATCCAAGAAAGCGGGCCTCGCGAAAATCTGCCGACACGATACGCAAGTATATGGATGTCGCTGAGGCGCTCTTCGTACGCCTCGGATACGAGGCCACATCGATCCGGGCGATCTCATCGCGCGCGAAAATGAATCTCAGCACGGTCGTCTATCATTGGGGCACCAAGGAAGCACTCTTCCGCGCCGTCTGCCTGAGACTCTTTTCCGAAATCGTTGACGAGCAGGTGCGGCGGCTGGAGCTTTGTGCGGCGCGCGGCGATGTGCTTTCACGCGCGGACCTGAAGGTGGTGCTGCGCGCGCTGGTGGAGCCGCCTCTCCTCATGCCGCAAGATCCGAAGACGGCCGAACGCACGCGGCTTCTCTATGGGCGGGTGCTGACCGATCCCTCGCCAGTTGCCTTACGAGTAACGTCGGACATATTTGGAGAAGCGACCGAACTGTTTCGTTCGACCGTGCGCCGGTGCCTCAGCGACCTCGACGAAAGCACGTTCCACTGGCGCTATGTCTGCGCGGTCGGATCCTTCGTTATTGCCCAGTCCTTCGAGAACAGGTTCAGTTACGCTTTGGGCCATCCGGAGATGGAACCGGACTGGAAGATGGTCGCCGAGGAAATCGTGGGGTCCATGACGGCCGCACTGAACCACGAGTAGGGGGCACCGGGTCCGACGGTGCCCCTGCTACGTCCCAGGTCAGAACCTCTTGGTCACTGTCAGAGCCCACTCGCGCGGACGGGCCGGCTGGGCGTTGATGAAGCCGTTGCCCTCAACGTTGAACACATTGAGCAGATAATACTCATCGAAGAGGTTCGTCACCTCCAGCGATGCCTGCAGGTCTCCTTCGAAGTTCTCCCAGGTCAGCCTCGCATTAGTCAGAGTGAAGCCGGGAATCCGGTTGCTCGGCGCATTGACTGAATTGGCGTAAGTGCTCGACTTGTAAGAGACGTCCACGCGCGGCGTGAGCGATCCTGCACTTCCGAGCCCAAGCTCGTACTGCGCGCCGACGGCCCACTGCCATTCGGCGGCGTAGGGGGCCACGTAGCCCAGCTGCACGCCACCGGGGCCGCCCGCGTTCTCGTCGATCCGGGTATAATCGAAATCGAGATAACTGAACGAACCGTCGATCGTCAGTTCGTCGACCGGGTTCAGGTACAGCTCGGCCTCGAAACCCTGGATCTGCGCGTCGCCGGCATTGGCATTCATGGCGCAAGGCAGGCCAGGAACGCCCGGGCCCGGAGGCGTCGGATTGAATTGCGGGCACGACAGCAGGCCCAACTGAATGCCGTCATACTGGTTGGAATAGGCAGCCAGGTTGAGCCGCATCACATGATCGAACAAGTCGCTTTTCATGCCGATTTCCCACGCTTCGACAGTCGACATCTCGAACGGCTGGACCTGCGATGGGAAGTAGGGACGCGGATTGATGCCGCCGCCCTTGAAGCCGGTGGAGAATTGGGCGTAGGTCATCACATTATCAGTCCAGCGGTACTGGACGTTGGCGCGATAGTCGACGCGCTCTCCGGAATAGCTGCCGGTGATGCCGTCGAGCGCCCCCACGAGCGGAGGGTTGGGTGATCCGTCCGGGTTCAGCCGGCGGAACGTGTAGTCCTTGCTTTCATCGGTGTAGCGGGCGCCGAGATTAAATGTGAGGGCGTCCGTCGCGTGCCAGGATGCGTGCGCGAAAACGGCCTTCGTTTCGGCGGGCACTGGGTCATCTTGCGCGAATTGCAGCCCCGCCCAGCGCAGGTCCACGACAGCAGCGTAGACCAAACGCTGGTCGCTATAATAGCCGCCAACAGTGTATTCTACCGCGTCGTCGGCAAGCGAGCCGTTCAGGCGCACTTCCTGGCTGAAGAACCAGAAATCCAGTTCGCTCTGGATGTTCGAGACCGCCAGCGGCGAGAGATCGTCGTCGCTCGCGAACCTGGCGTTGTATTCGCGATAGGCACTTATGGACACGAGTTGCAGGTTCTCGGCCAGTTCCCAGTCAGCCTGTCCGGACACGCCCCAGCCTTCGAACAGCGAGCGCGCCTGGAAATCGGTGCCGTAGGGGAAGCCGTTGGCCGGATCCGACGGAGCCTCATAAGTACCGTAATTGCAATGGGGGCCACAAAGAAAGCGGCTGTCGAACGGCACGTTCGGGTAATCGCCGCGGATCGCCGGATTGCCGCTATCGGTCACGCTCGTGAGAACGGCTGCCGGCGGATTGCGGTCGTCGATCGAGTAATCAGCGATGATGTTGATATCGACCGTGTCGGCCGGCCGGATGCGCAGCTGGCCGCGCACCGCCTGGTAATTGACGTTCCCGTCGCGGGCGATCACGCAATCGTCGCCGCTTGACGCAGTGCTGGGGATGCCTCCTGCGGGGTTAAGCGCGCTTCCTGGCGGATTGACGCAGCCGAAGTCGAGGCGCTTGACGTATCCGTCCTGCCGCTTGGAAACGCCCGACACGCGCATGTCCACGCCGTCAGTGATCGCGAAGTCTGCACCGCCGCGCAGGTCGAGCCGGTCGCGGCTGCCATACGCTGCGGATAGCCAGCCAGAATTGTTGCCTTCGGGGCGCTTCGAATAGAGCTTGATCGCCCCGCCTATCGAGTTGCGACCCGCAAGCGTGCCCTGCGGGCCGCGCAAGATTTCGACCCGTTCAAGATCGAGCAGATCGAACACCGAGCCCGTGAGCGTGGGATAATAGACCTCGTCGACATAGAGCCCAACACCCGGTTCGAGGGCAGGGTTGAAATCGTGCTGGCCGATGCCGCGGATCGAAGCGGCCAGCGAGGGGCCGAAATTCGCGTTTCCACTCCGCAGGGTCACGCTCGGGGCCTGGTTGGCCACCTCCGCGACGTTCGTCTGGCTTCGCTCCTGGAGCATGTCTCCTGTGATCGCTGTGATTGCCAGAGGCGTATCCTGCAGGCTTTGCTCACGAAATTGTGCGGTGACTACGATCACGCCTGCATTTGAATTGCCACCGGCGGTGGCCGATCCGTCTTCGGCTTCCGCAGCGCCGCCGTCCTGCGCGTGCGCGGCTGCCGAGAAACACGCCAGCATCGCTGCCGCGAGCGCCCCTCTGCTCACGCCACGGATGCTGCTGCGCAATCCCTTCCTCATCGCTCTCTCCCTTATTGGCGATTTTTACCGCCTTATGGCTATTTCATACGTGCGTATGATTCCTATTGCAACGCCGTTTCTTAAGGATATGACTGGGGCCGAGAGGGCCTGTTGAGGAAAGGCCTGGGGAGAGGAAACTGAGGAGCCTTCCGGCAGGAGCGCCATGCGTATTCCTGCGAAGTCTCAGTTCATTCCCGGGATGAGTACTCGTGCCCGCGTCTCGACATCGCGCTATCCGCGCGTCATCGGGGTCCGGATCAGAGACCCGTCGAGAACGAACGGAATGGAAGGGAGAAGCCCATGCAAATCACCCAGCTCGAGCTGCCACGATGCCAGGTCGGAGAGGGCCCGGTGTGGGATGTCGCGGAACAGGCGCTCTATTACATCGACATCCTCGGCAAGCAGGTCAGGCGCTGGGATCCGTCCAGCGGCGATCATCGCAGCTGGGACGTGCCCGATCTGATCGGCTCGATGGCGCTGCGTCAGCAGGGAGGCGCAATCGTCGCTCTGCCCAATGGAGTCCACACGCTCGATTTTGCAACCGGCTCAGTCGATCGGTTTGCCACGATTGAGCCGACCAATTCGAACATCCAGCTTGCCGACGGCAAGGTTGACCGAAGAGGCCGCTTCGTCTTCGGCACCAGCCATCGGCAAGCGAAGGAAGCGCTGGGCGGGGTCTACTCGCTCGACACTGACGGTTCGATCACGCAGTTGGATCGTGATATCATCCTGGGCAACGGCCCATGCTGGTCGCCCGACGACCGCATCTTTTACCATGCCGACAGCATGCGGCACACGATCTACGCTTACGACTACGACCTTGAAACGGGGACCGTCGCAAACCGGCGGGAGTTCTTCGACAGCAGCGGCTATGGACCGATCCCGGACGGAGCGACCGTGGACGCCGAGGGCAATTTGTGGACAGCAATCTGCGAAGGCGGTGTCGTCCTGCAGATATCTCCGCAAGGCAAGGTGATGCGCGAGATCGCCACGCCCACGAAACTACCGGCAAGCTGCATGTTCTTCGGACCCGAGCTTGATCGCCTGTTCGTGCCCAGCATCGATCCAAGCTTCCTCGGCCGCGAACCGGAGGCAGCGGATGGTGCCAGCTTCGTTATCGACGGGCTGGGCGCGAAGGGCCTGCCGGAGCCGCGCTACCGTGGATAAGCGTCTCCCGCCGCTCCTGGTCGCGGTCTTCATCAACATCGCGGGCTTCAGCCTGATCCTGCCGCTCCTCCCGTTCTACGGCCAGGTGTTCGATGCGAACTCCTTCGAGATCGCGCTCCTCTTTGCCGCCTATTCCTTCGGCAACGTATTTGGAGAGATCCACTGGGGCCGGCAATCGGACAAGCTAGGGCGGCGCAAGGTGCTTGTTATCACCACGTTCTGCGCCGGGCTTAGCTACTTCGCTTTCGCCTACGCGCCGACCTTGTGGGCGGCAATCCTCATCCGTATCGTCGGCGGCTTCTTCTCCGGCACGCTGGGTGTTGCGCAAGGCTTCATTGCCGATGTCTCCACGCCGGAAAAACGTGCGAAGACCATGGGGCTGTTTGGCGCGGCCTTCAGTCTCGGCTTCGCGTTCGGTCCGGTGATCGGTGGCATCTTCGCCGGCGAAGAAGTCGCCGCCGCCAGCTTCCGCCTGCCCATCTTCATCGCGGGAGGCTTCGCGCTGCTGGCCTCGCTCTGGTCGTTGACGGTCCTGCGTGACGCGGTCCCGCCTCGCGGCAAGGGAGCGCCCCTGCCGCATTACGGTGAGGCGTTCAGCTTCGTGGCCTCGAAGCCTGTCCTGCTGCGGCTGTTCATCATCTCCTTCTTCGGCATCGCCGCCTTCGCATCGATGGAAGCCATCTACGGGCTCTGGAGCGAGGAGAATTTCGGCTGGAGCGCCAACGACCTTGGCTGGGCCTTTCTCGCGATCGGCACGGGCGGGTTCATCACCCAAGTCTTCGTGCTCGGCCCTCTCGTGGCGCGTTTCGGGGAGGAACGGGTGGTTGTGATGGGCCTCGCAATCCTGGTGCTCTCCATGCTCTTGCAGCCGATTATCCGCATGCCCGCCTCCGGCGTGCTGCTGATGGGTCTGCTGATGACCGGCCACAGCCTGGCATTTCCCACCTCGGGCGCCCTCATCTCCCGCAACACCGCGCCGGAAAGGCAGGGGAGCACGATGGGCCTGCTGATGGCCAGCAATGCCTTCAGCCGCATCGTAGCGCCGCCGATATTCGGCGCGCTCTACGGATCGGTCGCCCACGACGCGCCATGGTACCTGGGCGCCGCCATGATCGGGCTGGTGATCGTGCTCGCGCTACAGCTCGTCCGGCGGACGCCCAGGCCCGCAAGTACGACTTAGGATCGAAAACATGAGGAGTACACGATGCTGGCATGCATGAATTTCGTCACGGCCGGGTCCGATGGTACAGTCCGCTTCGTGCTCGACAATGGCTGGACCGGGACCCAGCAACGCCCTGTCAATGTCGAGCTGGAGGACTGGCGCGAGCAGGCCGGCACGCTCAGCCTCGACCGCGAGGGTTTCGTTCTCGACCGCGTGGTCAGCGGTGTGACCGACTATCGCGACGAACAGCAATTGCGCAAGCTGTGGATGCCGGCCGTGAGGGAGACGATCCTTCGGGCCACGGGCGGCAGCTGGGCCTGCCTGTTCGCCGGTCCGCTGGCCCGCTTCTCGGAAAAGAGGCCCGAAGCCTTTTCCTCCCCCGTTTCCGCGCCCGCGCGAGCAATGCACAGCGACCTGCATGGCGACTTCTCGTTCGACCAATTTCCCCGGCAGCCCGCCGCGGGGCAGGCGGTGGAAGAATTGAGAGCACGGATCGGCGATGCGACGCCTGCACGCTGGCGCATCTTCAACTTCTGGCAGGCGATCTCGCCTCCGCCGCAGGATACCGGCCTGGCGCTCTGCGCGCTCGACAGCGTGGAGGAGGCGGACGTCGTCGACGGCAAAGGCTATTTCGCCGATCCCGCCAAGCGGTCGGAAGACATCCTGGCACAGCGCGACGCGAGGCACCAATTCGACATCACTTTCTTCCGCCCCAATCCGGCGCAGCGCTGGGGCTGCTTTTCCAACATGCTGCCGGGCGAAGCGCTGATCTTCTCCGCCTTCGATCCGCAAGCCGATGGGCGCAAGGCGCGGGTGCCGCACGGCGCCATCGATATTCCCGGCGCCCCGACCTGCGCGGTGCCCCGCAACAGCATCGAAATCCGCGCACTCGTCTTGTTTGAGGACTGAGCAGCCGCCGCCCGGCGCGCAAAGCTAGGATAAGGGCAGTTTGCTGAAGTTTCGGCAAAAATGCAGTTCACTGGCCAATTCGAGCACGGAGAGACCGGCACGAACGTGAAGTTCGACTTCGACGCAAGACCGTCCTCGTGACCGGCGGACACTCGGGCATCGGCCGCGCCACCGCCCAAGCCTTCGCGAGCGCCGGCGCGGATGTAGCGCTTGCCGACATCGACCCCGTCGCTGGCGAAAACGCCATCTAGGAGATTTGCAACGCCGGTGGATCGGCGGCCTTCTTCTTCGCGGACGTTGCCCGGAGCTATGATGCCCTCGGGATCGAGAGCGTTTTGCAGCGGCTTCATTCAGGCGAGCACGACGCATGGATCGCAGCCACAGGGCTCGTCCATCGATCTCCATGCACAATCTGCACAGAAGTCGTACAATGAGCTTTTTGCGCATGCGGAGAATTGCGCCCAGGTTGAACGGCACATGCGAGCCGAGACGAATTTAGAAAAGGAGGCTAACTTGTTGAAGGAAGAATTCCCCACCCCTTCCAGTGGATGGGATGTTGCAGCTCTAACCGCGCTGTTCGCATCCGATCCGGACGATCTGGGCGACGTCGATGTGGGGGTCGACGGCGATGTCCTGTTTGTCACCATCAAGGAACGTGGTGACCTCGTTGTTTCCCTGATGCCCTCAGGCGATCAAGTGCTAGCCAGCGTATTGCTGATCGAGGAAGCAGATGTTCCGCAGAGCGACAGGTTCAACAAGGCCGCCCTCGAACTCCACAAAGCCATTCCGCTTTCGACCTTCGGCCTAACCAAAGTCGACGAAAAAGCCTGGTACGAGCTGTTCGGTTCGCTCTCCACGCGATGTTCGGCCGATGATCTGGTTGAAGAGGTGGTCGTCCTTGCCACCAATGCGGCCGAAGCCGCGAAGTGGATCGAAGAATGGAGGGAGCAATACGGCGCCTTCCAAGCCAGCAATGAAGGAGCAGCGGCATGAGCGCGTTCGGAAAGCTTTGGACTGCGCTGAAGGGTGGAGCAAACGAAGCGGCCGAGAAGGCTGCCGACGGCCAGGCGTTCCGGATCCTGGACCAGGAATTGCGTGAGGCAGACGCAAGCCTCAAGCAGGCCCGAAGCGATCTCGCCGGTCTCATGGCTTCCTCCAAGAAGATCGAAAAGCGCCTCGACACGCTCTACACCAAGGAAGAAGCAGACATTGCGAACGCCAAGGCTGCGATGCAGGCAGATCGGGAAGACCTGGCGCGCCAACTCGCGCAACGCATCTCCGACGCTCGCGCTGAAATCGCGCGCGACGAGAAAGATCTCGGACAGATGCGCGACAACGAACGGCGGATGCTTCAGACCGTACGAGAGACCGAGAGCCGCATCCAGGCGATGAAGCGCGAGGTCGAGAGCGTGAAGGCCACCGATTCCCTGCAGAAGGCGCAATCGGCCATCGCCAGCTCGCATTCCGGCGTGAACTCCAAGCTCGGGAGCGCGATGGGCTCGCTGGAACGCATTCGGGATCGACAGGAAACGACTGCAGCGCGGCTTGAAGCCGGCCAGGAACTCCAAGCGCTGGAATCGGGCGCGGACCTCGATCGCCAGCTGCTGGAGGCAGGTATCGGCGGGCGAACGTCCAGCGCAGACGACATCCTGGCAGAGATCGCCGGTCCATCCCGATCCGCTCCTCAGCTTAAAGGTCCAGCTGCTGACCTCGACTTGACGCCGTCGAGGGACAGGAGAGCCCTTCCCTCTTCGTAAAAGCAACAAGGTGAGGAGCTCGGAAAGCAGTTGGGCTCCTCACCTCACGCCCGCGCCCTTGTGCCAGTTTTCCTTCAACGCAGCTGACCACGGACATTCTCCAGCCTCTGCCGAGGCCACGAAGCTTCCCGTCGCCTGGGAACGCTCGAGATTACCTATCGAACAAATCCCGAATGACTTCGCCATGAGCGTAAGCGTCCGCCAAGCATCGTCCGGCGACAGCAGGATCAGCAGCAATCGCCCATAGTAGGCTGTCGCAACGCCTCCGGGGCGTCCTGTAAGCAGCCGCTTAAAGGGAGGCACAAAGGTTTAGGGGCGCAGATAGAAAGCGAGCGTGCCGACAGCGCCGATAGCCACCAAAGTAGCAATTACGAGGGGTAACTGATTGCCCTGCCGCAGTTTAGCGACGTAACGTGAAATCACGGCATCATTACGCTTATCGGATGAGGCCCAAACTATAAGAACAAACCAGAGCACGAAGGAAAACGTCGCCAAGGGGGTGAGACGATAGATAAGTCGCTTCTCAGGATGTTGTCGAGCCAACGCAATCATTGACGGTAAAGCAACGAAAACCACGAGCGCGACGATTGCGACGAGTATGATGATTGAGCCTTGCACCTGCTGCCCCCTCCTAAACTCAGAAAGGCAAGTTGGCCGGCTTGAACGCCAATTGCAACGAACATCGAGCCCGCCGCACTCAGGTCCGAACGCCACTTCGACCACCCAGGTGATCGCATCTCCACAGCCGATTGTCCGCTTCAGATCCGTTTGCAGACAGGTTTATGCATCGATCGCCACCGCCAATCGGAGCGTTCTCCCCGGCATCGCCCTGTTACCTCCTGCCATGTTGGGCGCTTCTCTCGGCAGCAGGAGAGAATGATCTTACAGCATCGGCCGCCACCTGGTTTTACTACTACGTGGTTACGGCGACCACTGTGGGTTACGGCGGTTTGTCACCCGCGACCGATGCGGGGCGTGTCCTGGCTTCAATCTTCGTCGTACCCGGCGCGATTGCCATCTTCACGGCTCTTCTGGGGAAGGCCATCACCGACATAAGCAAATATTGGAAGGGAAGGCTCATGGGGCGAGGCAAGCACGACAAGAAGCAGGGGCACGTTATCGTGATGGGTTGGCAAAGCGACCGGACGCGACGCCTCATTGAAGGCCTCATCAACGATGATCCGGCCGACGATCAGCCAATCCTCGTCGCGCCCTCGGTCCAGGAAAACCCAATGCCAACGCACATCGACTTCGTCGCAGCGGAAACACTCTCCGGTGTCAAAGGTCCGGGTCGCGCTGGTGCAAGCGGCGCGAAGGTCATCGTCGTGCGCGGCGCCGATGACGGCGAGGTCGATCTCAACTGCCCTACCGACCGTCCCGGGGGGCCGGGGGATGTCCTCTACTATATCGCCGATCACCGGCTGCGTGAGACAGATATCGATTGGAACTTGCTTGTGGGAGAGCCGGCATGATGGATCGCTTGTTCGGTCGCCGCGGCCGGGGGGAGGAAAAGAAGCACCTTCCAGAAGAACGTGGTCCGCTTCAGGTCGGCATCCGCGGAGCTCTCAGCGTCGACACACTTTCGCTCCAAGCCTCGCTGGCTGGCCAGGAGCCATCGATGCAGCTGCCCGACGTCTCCACCTTCGTCATCGCCGGCATCGGTCAGTCGATGCTCGACGCCGACATGCAGCTAACGCGCTACTATGACGATGAGGATCGCATGATCCAGGTCATGGGTGCACCTGCTTGCGGACCTGAGGACATCGTCGACACCACTCTCTTCCTTCCATGGGACAGCGTCGTGCCTGCCAGCAGGGCCGACTGGACAAGATGGACCGGACCCGAGGGGTGTCTCGGCCTGCCGACATACGATGCCGAGGGAACCCTCTTCCAGCGGTTCTGGGGCGATGGCGACGGGCGAACGGAGCTTGTGGAATTCATCGAGGAGGTGGAGGCCGCCGAAGGCCCGCGCCGCGAGATCCACCAGAAGTGCATGCTCTACGCGCGCCCACTCGGCCCTGTCGCGCGTGAGATGCTACTGATCCTCACCCAGCGGGACCTGTCGGGGAAGGGCTCCGAAAGCGGCGCGTCGATCGAGTTCATGCTCGGCTACGGCCTGAGCGTGGCCGACGTCAGGCGGGTGTAGGAATTGGCGGCACCGCGCCTCGATCCCAAAACACCTCACGGCTACTCGTGACGATCATCAACAGGGAGTACAAAGCCATGCCAGAGTACATTGTTGGACTGCCAGCTTTCCTCGCCTGGTTTGCCTGCGGCCTCGTCGCGCTCGGCGTGTTCGGCTTCATCTACACGCGTATTACTCCGCATGACGAGATGAGCCTCATGCGAGCGGGCAATACCTCCGCAGCAATTGGCTTCGTGGGAGTACTTATCGGCTATTCACTGCCGCTCGGTTCGGCTGCTGCAAACACGGTCTCCCTCGGCGAATTTATCGCCTGGGCTCTTATCGGTCTTGTCGTGCAGGTGGGCGCCTACTTCGTGGCCAATTTCCTGCAGCCTGGTCTGTCGAAGCGCATCGTCAATAACGATATGGCAGCCGCGATCTGGAAGGGCGGCTTCGCGATCGCAATCGGCATGCTCAACGCCAATTGCATGACGTACTGATCGGGAGCGACCAGATGAAGAGATATACGAACGGAAGTCGGAAGCGTCTCGCTCTCGGCACCATTGCCGCGATGAGCGTGGCGACTGCTGGATGCGAAGCTCCGGTTGCCCAGCCCCTCCCCCTGCCTGACGATCCGGTGCAGTTTTCCTCGCCGGCCGAATGCATCGCTGCCGGATACGAGACGATCGCCTGCGAGGATTCCTACAAGGCTGCTCTCGCACAGCATCAGGCGGATGCCCCCCGGTATGATTTGCGCGACAATTGCGAAGAGGAATGGGGCGCCGGCAATTGCCGTGAGAGCGGCGGTGGCTCGAACAGCTTCTTTGCACCGTTCCTGACCGGATATCTGCTCTCGAGTGCTCTGAGAGGCCCCAACTCCGGATATTATCGATACGGAGGGTATTACGGCAGTCCGATCTATCGCAGCCGCACTGGCACGGTGCAGCTCGCACCCTCCGGCCGCAATCGGATCGGCACGGGCGGGAGCAATTCCATCACCCGCGTCGCGACTACGCCCGTCACCGCTCCGAGGCCGGCTAATGTGAACACCCGAACGGTCTCGCGCAGCGGATTTGGCGGCAGCATGGGATCGCGAGGCAGTTTCGGCGGCTGACCTGCAAATTCCTATCGAGGGGGAAAGAACAGGAAGCACGGTCCCAAGCAGGTGAAGGCAACCGTTATGAAACGAATTGATATCGTGGAGCGCGCGGATTGGCGCGAAAAGGCCAAGGCAGATGGCTTCGGCTTTCACACGATGTACGGCGACCCGTACTGGACCGACGGCGCCGCCTACGTCTTCACCCTCGAGCAGATCGAGCGCGACATCGAGGAGCCGACCGAGAGGCTACATGAAATGTGCCTCGCCACTGCGGAACGCGTTCTCGACTCCGACGAGCGCATGGAGAGGCTCAGGATTCCACCGGACATGATCGATCTCGTGCGAGCGAGCTGGGCCAATGGCGACCGACACCTCTATGGTCGCTTCGACCTCGCCTATGACGGCAACGGCCCTGCCAAGATGCTCGAATACAATGCCGACACGCCGACTTCCATCTTCGAGGCCGCCTATTTCCAGCACAATTGGATGATCGACCAGATCGGCCATGGAAGGCTTCCGAAAGACACGGATCAGTACAACTTCCTGCAGGAAAGCCTGGTCGAGGCGCTCGAATGCTATCCCAAAGACCGCATCTTCCATTTCACATGCTGGGTTTCCAATGACGAGGACAGGGGGTCAGTCTCCTACCTCATGGATTGTGCGGTGCAGGCCGGACACCGGGTCAAGCTGATCGACATCCGGGATATCGGCGTGGATGCGGAAGGCCGCTTCACCGACACGGACGACGTCACGATCGACCAGTGCTTCAAGCTCTATCCCTGGGAGGACATGCTGCGCGAGCCGTTCGCAAAGCACCTCGCTCCGGGCGTATTTGTCGAGCCGCTCTGGAAATCGGTCATCAGCAACAAGGGCTTTCTCGCTCTCCTTTGGGAGTTGAACAAGGGCCATCCTAACCTGCTCGAGACACGCATCATGGGGACCGGCGCCGTCCCGGCCAGCTACGTGCGCAAGCCGTTTTTCTCACGTGAAGGAGCGAACATCACTATCGTCGATGACGGACAGATCATCGAAAAGAGCGAAGGTGAATACGGCGGAGACGATCAGGTGCTTCAAGAGCGCGCCCGCATGTTCCAGGACGGCGGCCGCCACGCGGTCCTGGGAAGCTGGGTGATCGGCGACAGAGCTTGTGGAATGGGTATCCGGGAAGATGCGGGACTGATCACCAGGGACACGTCGCTTTTCATCCCACACGTAATCATAGGGTGAAGCCGCCACCAAGTACGACCTCCTGCTGAGAACTTTACGTCGAGCTCCAGACGTTTATGTAAGGCAGGGCTGTCTCTGGAGTTTGTAGTGCATCCTGCTTTCGTTGCTGTCGCATTGACCTTAATCATGCCCTCCGCCGTCCTCGCTCAATCTCCCGCCCCAGCGGCGGAAATTGTCTCCACCAACCCGCTGCTGCAGACATGGAGCGGCCCCTATGGCGGGGTGCCGCCATGGGACGCCGTGACGCCTGAGCTGTTTCCCGAGGCGTTCGAGACGGCACTGGAGGAGCGGCGGCAGGACTATGAGCGGATTGCGCAGGACCCCGCGGAGCCCACGTTCGACAACACCTTCGTGCCGATGCAGAAAGCCGGCGAACGGCTGTCGCGGGTCAGGGCGCTGTTCGGCGTCATGACCAGCAACATGAACACGCCTGCCTACCAGGCACTCGACAGCGAGTGGTCGCCCAAGTTCGCCGCGGCGCAGGATGAGATCACCTTCAATCCGCAACTCTTCGCCAGGATCGAGGCTATCCACCAGGCCCGCGACACCAGCGGCCTTGACGACCAGCAGAAGCGGCTGGTCACCCGGGTCTACGAATCCTACGTGCGCCAGGGTGCGAAGCTGGATGCCGACCAGAAGGCGCAGCTTTCGCAGCTCAACCAGCAGCTCGCGACCGCGTTCTCCGAGTTCTCGAAAAAGCTGCTGGCCGATGAAGGCACTGCCATCCTGGTGACGGACGAGGCCGAACTCGCCGGGGTGCCGGACAGCGTCAAGTCCACCGCCCGGGCGGCCGCGCAGGAGCGGGGACAACAAGGCTGGGGAATCGTCAACACGCGCTCCGCCGTCGACCCGGTTCTGACCTTCGCCAGCGACCGCGCCCTTCGCGAACAGGTATGGCGTGGCTTCGTGAACCGCGGCGACAACGGCGACGCAAACGACACCAATGCGACGATCGCCCGCATCGTCAAGTTGCGCGCCGATCGCGCGCACCTGCTCGGCTTTGACAACCACGCCGAATGGCGAATGCAGGATACGATGGCGAAGAATCCTGCCGCCGCCATGGACCTGATGATGCAGGTCTGGCCCGCAGCCCGGGCGCGCGTCGCGGAGGAAGTGCGCGACATGCAGGCAATTGCGGATTCCGAAGGCGCTGGCATCCGCATCGAGCCGTGGGATTACCGCTATTATCAGGAAAAGGTTCGCAAGGACCGTTTCGCGCTCGATCAGGCGGAGCTGAAACCCTATTTCGAGTTGGACAACATGATCCAGGGCTCGCTCTGGGCGGCCAACCAGCTCTATGGCCTGAACTTCGAGGAGATCACCGGGACCGTGCCGGTGTTCGAGCCGAACATGCGCGTATGGCACGTCACCAATCGCGACGGGGACGAGGTGGGGCTGTTCTATCGCGACGATTTCGCCCGCACCGGCAAGCGTTCGGGGGCATGGGCCGGGACTTATCGCAGCCAGCGCGACCTGCCGCCCGCGCAGAACGTGCTCTCATCCAACAACAACAACTTCGCCAGGGGCGCGCCCGGCGAGCCGGTGCTCATCAGCCTCGACGACGCCGAGACGCTGTTCCATGAGTTCGGCCATGCTATCCATGCCATGCTGCAGGACGTCACCTATCCGGGGCTGGCGGGCACGCCGCGCGACTTCGTCGAGTTCCCTAGCCAGGTGAACGAGCATTGGCTGCTCACGCGCGAGGTGCTCGACCAGTTCGCGCGCCATTACCAGACGGGCGAGCCGATGCCCCAGGAATTGCTCGAGAAGGTCAAGGCGGCCGAGACCTTCAACCAGGGCTTCGCTACCGCAGAATATCTCTCATCCGCGATCGTGGACATGAAGCTCCACACGACATCCGACGGCATCGTCGATCCCGATGCGTTCGAGAAGGCAACTCTGGCCGAGATCGGGATGCCTGACGAGTTGGTGATGCGGCACCGCCTGCCGCAGTTCAATCACCTGTTCTCATCCGACAGCTATTCCGCAGGTTATTACAGTTATCTGTGGTCCGAGACGATGGACGCCGACACTTTCGCCGCGTTCGAAGAAGCGGGCGGCGCATGGGACAAGGCAACGGCAGACCGGTTCGCGACGATCCTGCTGTCGACCGGCAACGAGACCGATCGTGCGGAAGCCTATCGTGCATTCCGCGGCCGCGATCCCGATGTGAACGCGCTGTTGAAGCAGCGTGGTTTCCCCATCAATTGAACCGATCCGCATGACGCCCGTAAGCGGAGGTTGCGATGCTCCACGGAAGCGGGCGGGACCTGCATGCGCTGGGCGGACCGCTCTGCTTCCACCCCAGCGCCTGGTCCGAGGCGGCTGCAGGAATCCTTTGCTGGACCAGTGGTTCTGAATTGGCGATCTGCGATCGGATGCTCACGCATCGCCCGCCCCGGTCTTCTCGCCCCGGTCTTCTCGCCTCGGTCTTCTCGAAGTGTTCCGCCAAAAGGAATGAGCCAATGAAGTTACTCAAGTGGTCGGCGGCCCATCTGTCCCTTTCGGCCGTCTTGCTGGGCCTTGCAACGAGTGCGCAGGCCGATCCCGTCCGGCAGACAAAGGCGCCGTTCAGGGATGCGTTCCGCCAGCTCGAGGGCGAGGAATGGCCGACTCCCAACGATTATCGCAACGCCAGCGGTGCACCGGGCTATCGCTACTGGCAACAGGAGGTCGACTACCGCGTTTCCATGCGGTTGGACGAAGCGAGCAGGACAGTCACGGCGCGCGCCACGATCACCTATCGCAACAACTCGCCCGACCGGCTGCAATACCTGTGGCTGCTGCTCGACCAGAACGTATTCCGGCGGAACAGCATCGCGGAGCTGACCAAAACCACCGACAGTGAGGACGAGATCAGCCTTTCGGCGCTGCGCCGGATAGAGCGCTATCAAGAGTGGGAAGGCGGCTTCAATTTAGGCGCGGTGCGCGATGCGAATGGCCGCGACCTGCCGCATACGGTGGTGGACACGCTGATGCGCGTGGACCTGCCGACGCCGCTCGCCCCCGGTGCCTCGACCAGTTTCACGCTCGAATGGTCCTACGCCATGAACGAGAACCGCGTCGTGGGCGGACGCGACGGTTACGAGTGCTTCGACAAGGAGGGCGAGGACGGCAATTGCATCTTCCTGGGTGCGCAATGGTTCCCGCGCCTCGCGCGCTATTCCGATTACGAAGGCTGGCATAACAAGGCGTTTCTCGGCTCCGGCGAGTTCACGCTGGAGTTCGGCGACTATGATGTCGAGCTGACGGTGCCGGCCGACCATGTCGTGGCCGCCACGGGAGAGCTCCAGAACGGCGCCCAGGTCCTGACCGCGGAGCAGCGCCGCCGTCTCGCCGAGGCGCGCACGGCGAGTGACCCGGTCTACATCGTCACGCCCGAAGAGGCGCTCGCCGCCGAGGGCAACCGCGCGAACGGGGAGAAGACCTGGTCGTTCCGCGCGCAAAACGTCCGCGACTTCGCCTGGGCCTCCAGTCGCAAGTTCGCGTGGGATGCGATGGGCGTGCAGCAGGACAGCGCCGAGCAGCCGCTGGTGATGGCGATGAGCTTCTACCCCAAAGAGGCCCGTCCGCTATGGGACACCTGGTCCACCAAGGCGGTCGCACACACGATCGACAGCTACAACGATTTCGCCTTCCCCTACCCCTACCCGACCGCACAATCCGTCAACGGCCCGGTCGGCGGCATGGAATACCCGATGATCACCTTCAACGGCCCCCGGCCGGTGAAGGACGACGATACGGGCGAACTCACCTATTCGGAGCGGACCAAGGCGGGGCTGATCGGCGTGGTCATCCACGAGATCGGGCACATCTACTTCCCGATGACGGTGAACAGCGACGAGCGGCAATGGACCTGGATGGACGAGGGGCTGAACACCTTCCTCCAGTTCCAGGCGGAGAAGCGCTGGTCGGCCGATTTCCCCAGCCGCCGCGGCGAGCCGAACGACATCGTCGAATACATGGTCAGCCAGAACCAGGGGCCGATCATGACGCAGTCGGACAGCCTGCTGCAATTCGGCGCCAACGGCTATGCCAAGCCCGCCACCGCGCTGACGATCCTGCGCGAGACGGTGCTGGGGCGCGAATTGTTCGACAAGGCGTTTCGCGACTATGCCACGCGCTGGCGCTTCAAGGCGCCGACGCCCTATGATTTCTTCCGCACAATGGAAGAATCGAGCGGAGTGGATCTCGACTGGTTCTGGCGCGGATGGTTCTATTCGACCGACCATGTCGACATCGCGCTCGACGGGATCACCGCGGCCCGGCTGACCCCGAGCGATGCCGAGGCGGCGGCCGAGCGGCGGCGCGAGGACGAGGAGGCCGATCCGCCCAGCCTGACTGCCTCGCGCAACACCGAGCCGACAATGGTCGAGCGCGATCCCAGCGTGCGTGACTATTACGACAACACCGAGCGTACCGCCGCCACCGCAACCGAGCGGCGGGACGCCGCGGAGGCGCTGGAAGACCTGACGCCGGCAGAACGCGTCGCGCGCGACCTGCCGGACACCTTCTACCGCTTCAGCTTCCGCAATGTCGGCGGGCTGGTGATGCCGATTATCATGAAGCTCGATTTCACCGACGGCAGCACCGAGACGGTGCGCATTCCAGCCGAGATATGGCGTCGCAATGCCGAGCAGGTCACCTGGCAATATGTGACGCCCAAGACCCTCGCGCGCGCCGAGCTCGACCCCTTGTGGGAAATCGCGGATGCGGATCGCGGGAACAACATCGTCGCCAATGTCCCGCGGGCGACCAGCCTGAGTGTCACCACGCCGGAGGAGGAGACGGGCAACCGGATGCGCGACGACGACCTCAAGGTCCTGCCCGACAGCCTGCAGACCTATCCTGCGACGCCGGACGAGACGGACGAGACGGATGAGCCTGCGCCGAATACCGGCACGCCGCCCCCGCCACCCAATGCACCCGCCGCCCCGCGTGCCGAGCCGGACCGGCCGGTGCCGCCACCCGCTGATCCGGCTGCGCCCGCCGGTGAAGAGCAGTGATGAAGCGCTTTCTGCCCGTGCTCGCCGCCGCCCTCGCCATTGCCGTCCCCGCGGCGGCGCATCGCGGCCATTCCTCGCTCAGCGTGGTGGAGATCGACTCCGCCACCGGGGCGGTGACGGTGACGCATCGCATGGCCGCGCATGATGCGGAGCCTGCGCTGCGCGACATCGCGCCCGCCGCCCATCCCAATCTCGACGATCCTGCCGCCATGCGCGCGATGGTTGCGCACGCCGCGGACGCCTTCCGCATCAGCACGGCGGCAGGCAAGCCTTTAGCGCTGCGCCATGTCACGACGGATCTCTCCGGAGACGATGTGCGCCTGATCTTCGCGGGGCAGTTGCCCGATCCGAGCGAAGCCGCCTTCCTTGTCGATTCCGGATTGCTGGAGGCCAGCCACGCCGACCAGGAGAACCAGGTCAATGTGCGCCGCGACGGCGTCACCCGCACGCTGCTCTTCCGCAGGGGCACAGCTGCGCAGTACGTATCCTTTCGCGAGTAATCTTCCTTTGATGCAATTGCCGGCGATTACCGGCGCCAAGGGAAGTTTCGACGTCGATTTGCGCCGGCCGAAGGCAGCCAGATCGTCGGCGGCTGAAAGGCCGTGCCCCGACCATTGGGAAACACCACCGTTCTGCTAACGCCCCGCTTTGCGTCATTCACTTCGCCCGCTGCGTGATTCAGTTCCTAGCGCATCTTGGGAAAGAGGTACCGGCAAGATGAATCCGAGCAGGCGACATGCAAACTGAAAATCACGAGAATAGCCGGATATAGTCGCCAGCATATCGCAGTTCCTGGAAAAACGTTGCGGCCCGGCTTGCCCGCTCAAGCCGCAAAAGCCGAGCAGTTCGCCCGCAAACGGCCCGCCATCTTCCTTGCGCTCCAGCCCTCAAATCGTGTGGCCATGATCGGGCGCATAACCTTCCAGCCCGATCGCGCTGGACTGCTCGGGAGGCAGGCCAGTCGTCCTCCCGCCAATCGCGCAGGATCAGGCGCGGCGTTTCAAGCGGAGCTCAGGCGCCGAGCAGCTGCGCGGCGAGCGGCGCATGATAGGTCAGCACGCCCGAGCAGCCGGCCCGCTTGAAGGCGATCAGCTTCTCCATCAGCAGCGCATCGCGCTCGCCGATGCCGGCTGCCGCGCCCACCTCGATCAGCGCATATTCGCCGCTCACCTGGTAAGCGAAGACGGGGACGTTGAAGCGCTGCTTCACGCGCCAGATGATGTCGAGATAAGCGAGGCCCGGCTTCACCATGACGCTGTCCGCCCCTTCGGCAAGGTCCAGCTCCACCTCGCGCAGCGCTTCCTCGGCATTGGCCGGGTCCATCTGGTAGCTCTTCTTGTCGCCGACCAGCCGCCCGGCCGAGCCGACCGCGTCGCGGAACGGGCCGTAAAAGGCGCTGGCGTACTTGGCGGCATAGGCCATCACCTGCACATTATGGTGCCCGGCCGCCTCGAGCCCGGAGCGGATGAAGCCGATGCGCCCGTCCATCATGTCGGACGGGGCAATGATGTCCGCGCCCGCTTCGGCCTGGACCAGCGCCTGCTCCACCAGCACCGCCACCGTGGCGTCGTTGACCACATAGCCGCTCTCGTCGAGCAGCCCGTCCTGCCCGTGCGTGGTGTAGGGATCGAGCGCCACGTCGGTCAGCACGCCGATGCCCGAGCCGCAGGCATCGCGCACGGCGCGGATCGCCCGGCACATCAGATTGTCGGGATTGAGCGCCTCGGCCCCATTATCGGTCCGCTTTTCGGCCGGCGTGTTGGGGAACAGCGCGATGCACGGGATGCCGAGCGCCATCGCTTCCTTGGCCCGCGCGGCAATGCCGTCGACCGACCAGCGCGACACGCCGGGCAGTGCCTTGACCGGCTCTTCCACGCCGCTGCCGGCGGTCACGAAGAGCGGCCAGATGAGATCGGCCGGGGTCAGCACGGTTTCGCGGTGCAGCGAGCGGCTCCAGGCGGCGGCACGCGTGCGGCGCAGGCGGTTGGCGGGAAAGGCGCGTATCATATCGAACGCGATTTGCCGCAAATAGCGGCGTCAGGCAATCACGCCGGCTTGCGGGGGGCGAGTTCAACCCACCTTTTTCTGGCTCTCGAGCCGATCGATCTCGCGCACCGGCTCTTCGCTCTGCTCAGGATCGGGCGCCAGGCTGGCAAGCGCCGCGCCCGGCTGCACGGCCAGCAGCATGGCAAGACGCGCCTTGAAATTGGCGAGCTCGCGCCCGCTCAACTGCGCGCGGGTAACGAAATTGACGCTTCCCGGATCGATCTTCTTGCCGCCCCGATACATCTCGTAATGCAGATGCGGGCCGGTGGAGAGCCCGGTCGAGCCGACATAGCCGATCACCTGGCCCCGCTTCACGCTCGCGCCGCTGCGCACCGCGATGCGGCTCATATGCGCATAGCCGGTGCCGAGCCCGCCGCCATGCGACAGGCGCACGTAATTGCCATAGCCGCCATTGCGACCGGCGGACTGCACCGTGCCATCGGTGGCTGCGTAGATCGGCGTGCCGTGCGCGGCGCGGAAGTCGAGCCCCGAATGCATCCGGCGGTACCCAAGGATCGGATGGCGACGCATGCCGTAGCGCGAAATGATCGCGCCCGGCACTGGCGCCACCAGCCCTTCGCGCATCTCGCCCTCGCCCGCCGCATCGTAGAAGCGGCCCTCCTTGCCCCAGCGCAGCAGCTGCCGGCGCGGCTTTCCGTCACGCAGGATCGCGGCGTAAAGCAATTGTCCCACCTCGACCTCGCCGGTGGCGGCGCGCTTGTAATCGAGCACCAGGTCGAACTCGTCGCCGGCGGCGAGGCCGCTATCGAGATCGCCGGCAATGGCGCGCAGATATTGCTGCACTGCACCGGGCGGCGCGCCGGCAGCGCGGGCCGAGCGATAGAGGCCATCGCCCACCGGTCCGCGGATGCGCAGCGGCGTCGCATCCACGCGGATCGGGTGCGCCACGAGCTTCAGCCCGGCGCCCTCGCGCGCCACGGCAAGCTCGAGATCGAAGCGGGCGCGGAAGGACAGCGCGTCGAGCGGGCGCGGCGCCTGAAGGCCGGGGCGGCGGCCGAGCGTGATGTCGACCTGCGTGCCCGGTGTGAGATCGGCGAGCGGCATCGCGCCTGCCACCAGCGACACCACGCGGTCCGCCTCGGCCTCGCCCACGCCGGCACGGCGCAGCGTGCGGGCAAAGCCATCGCCCGCCGAAAGCGTGGCCACCAAATCGAGTTGCGGGCGTTCGGGCGCGCTGGCGAGCGGCGTGACCGCAGAGGTCGCCCCCATGCGCCGGCCGCTATCGGCACCCAGCGCGAGCGGCATGATCATGTTGCTGCGAAACTCGTCACGCGCCGCAGGACCGAGCGGCATGGCCGGTGCGGCGGCGACCGGGCCGAAACCGGGGAAGGCCGCAAAAGCGAGCCAGGACAGGCCGATGAGCGTGGCGGCCCCGCGCAACCAGCGCGCCGAGCCGATGTCGCGGCCAAGATCGGTGGCGATGTCGAGCCGGCGCAGCGGCCGGAACGAAGTGGTGCGTGCTGGCTTGGGCGCCGCCTGCTCCATCGGAGCCCGCGGCAAGGTGCGTGGGGGCGGAGCCGGATCAGCTTCGGCCGGAGACGAGCGCCGGCCGAGCACCTGGGTGCGCGCAAAATGCACTTTGCGCGGGGGCGCCATGTGCCAGTCAACCGCTTCGCTCATTCGCTGGCTCGACAAATCCCTCGATCCCTGACTTGTCCTGAGTGCCGTTCCGGCCCGTCGCATGACTCGTCCGTCTCCCGCGCGATTGGCCCCAAAACGCTGCAATATCAAAGTTAATTTCGGTTTAAGGGCGGTGGGACGGGTCCCCCGCGCGGCAAGATGAGTGCGCATAAGGGCACCGGAAACGGTTGCGGCCGAGGCGCTGGGCGGCCACATTGCACCGCGAAGTGACGGTCCATCACACAGCCAGGGTCACCGCCAAGATCAACGGCGGAGAAGCCCACGGCCGCGTGCGCGCGGTCCTGGGGCCGACCAATACCGGCAAGACCCACCTAGCGATCGAGCGCATGTGCGCCCATTCCTCGGGCGCGATCGGCTTTCCGCTGCGGCTGCTCGCGCGCGAGGTCTACGACAAGGTCTGCGCGCTCAAGGGCGAAAAGCAGGTTGCGCTGATCACCGGCGAGGAGCGCATCGAACCGCCCGGCGCGCGCTACCTGCTGTGCACCGCCGAGGCCATGCCGCGCGATGGCGGCGGGCGCGCCTTCGTGGCGCTCGACGAAGCGCAGCTTTCCGCCGATCACGAGCGCGGGCATATCTTCACCGACCGGCTGCTCAATGCCCGCGGGCGCGACGAGACCATGCTGCTGGGCGCCGCCACGCTCGAGCCGATGGTGCGCGCGCTGGTGCCCGGCATCGAGGTGGAGAGCCGCCCGCGTTTCTCCACCCTCACCTATGTCGGCGGAGCCAAGCTTTCCCGCCTGCCGCCACGCTCCGCCATCGTCGCCTTCTCGATCGAGCAGGTCTATCAGGTGGCGGAATTGCTGCGTCGGTTCCGTGGCGGCGCGGCGGTGGTGATGGGCGGGTTGAGCCCACAGACGCGCAACCGCCAGGTCGAATTGTTCCAGCAAGGCGAGGTCGATTACATCGTCGCCACCGATGCCATCGGCATGGGGCTCAACCTCGACGTTACGCATGTGGCTTTTGCCTCGCTCAGCAAGTTCGACGGGGTGCGCCAGCGCCGGCTGACACCTGCGGAGATGGCGCAGATCGCCGGGCGCGCGGGGCGCCATCACCAGGACGGCACGTTCGGCACTATGGGCGGCGGCGGCCGGCGCGAGCCGGCGGAACTGACCGAGGAAGAGGTCTACGCCATCGAGCAGCACCGCTTCGCCCCGCTCACCAAGCTTTACTGGCGCGAGGCGCAGCCGCGTTATGGCACGCTTGGCATGCTCATCGGCGATCTCGAGTCCAAGCCCGCGGAGCCGCAACTCGCCGCCGCGCCCGAGTCGATCGACCTCGCTGTCCTCAAGCGCCTGGCCGAGGATTCCGCCATTGCCGCCGAAATCACCACGCCGGGCCGCGTCAAGCGGTTCTGGGAAGCCTGCCAGCTGCCCGATTTCCGCCAACAGGGAGCAGAGGCGCATTCGCGCTTCGTTGCCCGGCTGTGGCGCGATCTCAAGGACGGGCATTTGGGCGCGGATTTCGTCGCCGCGCGCATTGGCGAGCTCGACCGGGTGCAGGGCGATATCGACACGCTGCAAGGCCGGCTCGCCGCGGTGCGCAGCTGGGCCTATATCTGCCAGCGACCCGATTGGGTGCTGGCGCGCGACGAGATGGCGGCGCGCGCCAGGGCCACCGAGGCACGCCTGTCCGACGCGCTGCACCAGCGACTCACCGAGCGTTTCGTCAATCGCCGGACCGCTGTATTGATGAAGGCCATGGGAAAGGATGCCGGATTGCTGAAGGTGGAATTGCAGGAGGATGGCCGCGTGCTGGTGGAGGGCCAGCATATCGGCCACCTCGAGGGCTTCCGCTTCGTGGTGGACGCCAGCGCCGACAGCGAGGAACGCCGCCTGATGCTCGCCGCGGCCGAGAAGCACCTGCCCGATCTGCTGGCGCAACGGGCGCAGGCGCTGGTGGAGCATGAGCTCGGCGAGTTGCAGATCGAGGCCGGCGCGATTCGGCGGGGCGAGCAGGTCGTCGCCACGCTCGAGCGCGGCAAGACGGCGACCCGGCCGCGCCTGACCCTCGCGCGCGACCTCGGCGCGCTCGAACGCACGCAACGCGGCGTGCTCGCCGAGACGCTCGAGCGCTGGTTCGAGACGCAGCTCGCTCCTTTGGCACCCCTGCGCGCAATCGAGGCGGCGAGCGAGGATCTCGCGGCGGGCAGCGAAGTGCGCGCGCTGTTGCTGACGCTGATGGAGCGCGGCGGGCTGGTGGAGCGCGAAGCGGCAGGGCTGGCGGTCGTCCCCAAAGACAAGCGCCCTCTGCTGCGGCGGCTGGGCATCACCATCGGCGCGCTCGACGTGTTCGTACCCGCGCTGCTCAAGCCGGCCGCGCGCCGCCTGCTCCAGGCCATCGGCGCCGATCCGCGGCCCGTCAACGCCAGCATGGCAGCGGTCATCGAAGGGGCGCAGGGCCAACGCGGGCAAGTGCCCGCTGGCTATCGCCGCGCGGGCGCTCAGGCGATCCGGGTGGACATGGCCGAGAAGCTGTTCCGCGCCGCGCATGAGCGGCGTGCGCGGGCGCAGGGCAGGCACTTTCCGGTGGACACCGCGCTGGCCACTTCGATGGGCCTGGCGCCGGCCAGTTTCGAGCGGTTGATGCGCGATGCGGGCTTTCGCGGCGGCGAGCAGCCGCAGATGACCGAAGGCGCATTCGGTCCCCCACCGCCACGACCATGGAGCTGGCGGCCGCTGCGCAACGACCGCCACCCGCGCGATACTGCGCGCACAAATGACAGGGATCGCCCTGCCGAGGGCCGCGGCGGCGCGCGCGAGGGCAACGCCTTTGCCGGGCTCGCCGATCTCATCGGCCCGGGCTGACCGGGCGGCGCGGGCGCAGCGCGCATGCGGATCGACACGCTGCTGCACCGGCTGCGCTTCGCCAAGACGCGCGGCCTGGCGCAGCGCTGGGTGGCCGAGGGGCACATTCGCCTCAACGGCGAGCGGGTCAGCCGGCAGGATCGGCGAATCGCGGTGGGCGACGTGCTGACTCTTCCGCTCCGCGCGAGCGTGGCTGTGATTGAAATCAGCGAGCTGCCGATACGGCGCGGGCCGCCGGCAGAGGCACGCGCTTGTTATCATGCGCTTGACGCTGGGGGCCCAAGCGCCATAGCAGGCGGGTCGACGGGCCGCGCTGCCGGCCCATCTTCGCCCGAGGAAGGAAGCCTGACGCCATGACCTACGTCGTCACCGACGCCTGCATCAAATGCAAATACACCGATTGCGTCGAGGTCTGCCCGGTCGACTGCTTCTATGAGGGCGAGAACATGCTCGTCATCAACCCGTCCGAATGCATCGATTGCGGCGTGTGCGAGCCCGAATGCCCGGCCGAGGCGATTCTCCCCGACACCGAGGCGGGCACCGAGAAATGGCTCGAGCTCAACACCAAGTACTCGGCCGAATGGCCCAATATCACCGAGAAGAAGGACCCGCCTGAAGACGCCGAGGAGCACAAGGGCGAGGATGGGAAGTTCGACAAGTACTTCACGCCCGAGCCCGGCGAAGGCGACTGAACGACGCTTCCGCCGCGCCTGACGGCGCTCCACCAACAACCAAGTCCCTGGGCCTGCACGACTCGCCCGAACCCTTTCCCTGCGGACATGCGTTTCGGTGAGGTGAGTGCCTCGGGGTCGAGGCCTCGCCTTGGTGGAATTGTCTTGAGGAGAGTGCCCGGGTGACTGCATCTACTGCCAACAAACCCTGGGCCATGTCCTTTGCCGACTGGAAGCAGGCGCTGATGCGCGCCTGGCGCGAAGGCGGCGAAGACAATATCGGCCTGATCGCCGCCGGCGTGGCATTCTATGCCTTTCTCGCGCTCGTACCGCTGCTTGGCGCCTGCGTGTTGATCTACGGCCTGGCTGTCGACCCAGCCACGGTGGAGAAGCACATTCTTGCGCTCGCCGGGGCGCTGCCCCAATCGGCCGCTGAACTCGTTGGCGAGCAATTGCACAAGGTGGTTGAGGATTCTGCCGGCAAGAAGGGGCTCGGCCTGCTGCTTGCGCTCGGAATCGCGCTGTTCGGTGCGCGCAATGGCGCCGGTTCCGCGGTCACCGCGATGAACGTCGCTTATGACGAGGACGAGACGCGCGGCTTCATTCGGCTGAACCTGCTGGCCATGGCCATCACGATCGGGGCGATCATCGGCGGCCTACTGGCGATAAGTGCGACCACCGTCTCGGCAGCGCTCGGGGACATCCTCCCCGCAGCTTCGGGCGTGGCCATCGCCTTTGCCAAGATCGCGTCCTACGTCCTCTTCCTGTTCCTCGGCATGGCAGCGGCGGCCGCGCTATATCGCTACGGGCCCGATCGGGACGAGGCGCGCTGGGAATGGATCAGCGCAGGTACGCTGTTCGCCGCGTTGGGATGGATGATCCTGACCGCGCTGTTTGGTTTCTATGCCGCCAATTTCGGCAATTACGACGCCACTTACGGGTCGCTGAGCGCGGTCGTCGTGCTGCTCACCTGGCTCTATTTGAGCGCCTATGTCCTGCTGCTCGGTGCCGAGATCAATGCCGAACTCGAGCGCCAGACCGCGGCTGACACCACGGTGGGAGAGCCCGAGCCGATGGGGCAGCGGGGCGCGCATGCCGCCGATACACTGCCGGACGAAGACTAGCAGCCATGTCGCGTATCGCCGGCTTGGGCGTGGCAAGCCGGCGCCTCGCGCGGGGCTAGAAATTATCGTGCATAGCTGCTATATACGTGCGCGATAGTCCCCGGTTTTCCGGGCGTTGTCCGAACAGGAAGGCAGGAACTCCCCTCACGCGATGATAAATGGCTCAGCGCCGCCGAAGGATCGTGCGGCTGCGGAGCCTTTGTCGCGAGGTGCTGGTCGCAACTTAGGGGAGCTGCCCGAGAAGAAAGGATTTTTATGGCTGCCAATGCACCTGCTTTCGAGGTCGGTGATTATGTCGTCTATCCCAAACATGGCGTCGGAAGGGTGATCGAACTGCAGAGCGAGGAAATCGCCGGCATGAAGCTCGATCTCTACGTGCTGCGCTTCGAGAAGGAAAAGATGACGCTGCGCGTTCCGGTCAACAAGATCGAAGCGATCGGCATGCGCAAGCTTTCGAGCGACAAGACGCTCAAGGAAGCCATGGAAACCCTCAAGGGCAAGCCCAAGGTCAAGCGCACTATGTGGTCGCGCCGGGCGCAGGAATACGAAGCGAAGATCAATTCGGGCGATCTTGTCTCCATCGCCGAAGTGACCCGCGACCTGTTCCGCCCCGAGGACCAGCCCGAGCAGTCCTATTCCGAGCGGCAGATCTTCGAGGCCGCCTCCAGCCGCCTCGCGCGTGAATTGGCCGCCATGGAAAAGACCGATGAGCCGGCCGCGCTCAAGAAGATCCTCGAAGTGCTCAAGGAACACGCGCCGCAATATTACGAGAACGCCGAAGAGGCCTGAGCTCTTCAAGACGCCGCTCCGAGCGAACAGGGCCGCTCCCGTGCTACAGGCGCGGGGCGGCCTTTTTGCATCAGCTTATCTTCTGCAAAGGGCTGACCCGGCTCGACCGGCGCGATTGCCGCTCCACCTGCCTGCCTGTATTAAGGCGCTAACACGGGAGGCTGGAATGCGGAACATGCGGTTTGCCACGATTGTGCGCAAGATCGCGCCGTTTGCCATGTTGGCGGCGGCGGCAACCAGCGGATGCTCAGGCTCCGACATCCGCCTCAACGGAAGCGACGGCGTGCCGCTGTCCGAGCTCGACATGAGCGGCGCGGCGCCGGAGGAGATCACCCTGATCGGCCCGGACCGGGTGCTGGTCAGCCAGGGCAGCCAGTTCGGCATCACCGTGGACCAGGGAGCCGAGCAGGCCGAGCAATTGCGCTTCGTGCTCGAGGACGGCTCGCTCGGCATCACGCGAACCGCGTCCTGGATGGGGTCACGCGCCATGGCCACGATCCGCGTGACCCTGTCCTCACCCCCGCGCAAGCTCAGCGTCACCGGATCGGGCGAGATGACCAGCGAAAGCCTTGCCGGATCGGCCGAAGTGCTGATCGCGGGCTCAGGCACGCTCGAAACGCCGGGCGTTGCGGCGGATGCACTCGATGTCTCGATCGCGGGAAGCGGCGATTACCGCGCGACCGGCCACGCCCGCTCGCTCGATCTCAGCATAGCCGGCAGCGGCAACGCCGATCTGGGCCGACTCAAGGTCGACACGGCCGACCTCTCGATCGCCGGATCGGGCGATGCGGTGTTCGCCTCCGATGGCGAGGTCAACGCCTCGATCATGGGCTCAGGCGATGTCACGGTACGCGGCAGCGCCCGCTGCACGGTCAACACCATGGGCTCGGGCACGCTGACCTGCGAGCGCGGCGGAGCGGCTGGCTGACGCGCACCGGACCTGGGCCACATTCATTCTTTGCTCACGGCATCCGCGTAGCTTAAAGCAGCTTGCCGGAAGGGCTTTGACCGATGCGCCGTACCTACTTCACTGCTTTGCTCCCGGTCCTGGCTCTCGCTCCGGGCGGCTGCATAGCCAAGACCGCTTTCGACGTCGTGACCGCGCCAGTGCGGGTCGCCGGCAAGGCGGTGGACCTTGCCACCACCAGCCAGTCCGAAGCCGACGAGAATCGCGGCCGGGAGATCAGGCGGCGCGAGGAACGACTCGCCGAGCTCGAGCGCGATTGGCGCCGGCGGGACGCCGAGTGCCGCGAGGGCAAGTCGCAAGCCTGCCGCGAGCGTGATGCCATACGGGCCGAGATCGACGCGCTGCTTCCGACAATCCCCTACGAGGCGGAGCGGCGCTGAGCGCCACCCTCAGGCCGCAGCGCGCCGCAAACGGTCATTGATCGCCACGCCCAGGCCGTCCTCAGGTATGGGCGCGATTGCGATGCGCGGCTTGCCAGACAGCGCGGCTTGGTGAAGGCAGGCGTAAAGCCGCTGCGCCGCCTCGCGCAGGTCTGACCCCGCCGAAAGCGTCACATCCCCGTCAACCACGCCGAAGCCGATGAGGAACTCGTCCGCGTCGGCCGCGATGACCTCCAGCCGCACGGGCTTGCCCGGCGCGTAATGCCGCGCAAGCTGCCCCGGCGCCTCGATTGCGGCACCCGGATCGTGCGCGCCTCGTGCAAAATAGCTATCGTGCCAGAGCGACGTATCCTCCGGACCAGCGCGCAATTGCTCCCATCGATCATCGTCGCGTAGCTTGAGGATGGTCGATTCGATCCCCTGCTCGGTTGGCCCGGCATCGAGCACGAGATCGATCCGTCCGTCGAGTGTCGCAAGCACATGCCCAGGCGTGGTGGGGCTGACGAAGCCGCTGCGATTGGCCGAAGGCGCGGCAAGCGGCACGCCGATGGCGGCGATCACCTCCCGCGCCACGCGATGTTGCGGCACGCGGATCGCGACGGTGGCGAGACCCGCGGTGACCGCCGGGGCCAGCGCGGCATCGGCCCGCTTGGGGAGAACGAGCGTGATCGGTCCTGGCCAGCACTGCTCGGCAAAGCGCCGGACATCCTCCGTCATCTCCGCCAAAGCAGCCGCCTGCTCCGCGCCCGCCACATGCACGATGAGCGGATTGAAACCCGGCCGGCCCTTGGCCTCGAAGATCCGCGCCACGGCCTCGGCGCTGTCAGCGCGCGCGGCGAGGCCGTAGACCGTCTCGGTCGGGATCGCCACGAGCCCTCCAGCCCGCAGCACCTCCACCGCCCGTCCTATCCCCTCGGCATCCGCCAGGAGCGTGGCTGTACCCTGCTTGCCGCTCATCGCACCGACCTATAGGAGGCGCTTCGATGATTGACCAAGGCGAATGGCTGGCCCGCATGACCGAGGCGCTCGAGCGTCTCGCAACCAGTTCCGACCGTCATGAGCCTGGCGGTGCCGACTGGCTGGCCGCACCCGCCTATATCTGGACCGGCCATGGCGCGCGGCAGGTAGCGGCGATTGATGCGCCGGACCTGGCGCTGCTGCGGGGGATCGACCGCCAGAAAGAAGCCGTAATCCACAACGTGGCGCGGCTCGCCAGAGGCGATGCGGCGCATGACATGCTGCTGTGGGGCGCACGCGGGATGGGTAAATCTGCGCTGATCCGCGCGTCGGTCAAGGCCGCGCAGGAGGCCGGTGGTGCCATCGCGCTGGTGCAAGTGGCGGCCGATGCGCTGCCCAGTTTGGGAACGCTGTTCGCCTTGCTTGCACCCGCGCCGCGCAACTTCCTCGTCTATTGCGACGATCTGGGGTTTGCCCCCGGCGACGCGGTCGGCCCGCGAATGCTGCGCAGCTGGCTGGACGGCGGGGTTGAGGCGCGCCCGCGTAACACGCGGCTCGCCGTCACTGCCAATCGGCGCGCGATCGTGCCGCGCGGTTCGTCCGAACAGGACGACCCGCTCAACCCGCGCGACGCTATGGACGACCAACTGGCGCTTGCTGACCGCTTCGGCCTGTCGCTCGGCTTTCACGCCTGCAGCCAGGAAGACTACCTCGCCATTCTGCACGGCTATGCGCGCGAATACGGGCTGGCGCTCGACGAAAGCGAAGCGCTCGAATGGGCGAAGCGCCGCGGTGCGCGCTCGGGGCGGGTCGCCTGGCACTTCATCACCGAGCTCGCCGGCCGGGCGAACCGCTCGCTGCGCTAGCTCGCCGCCGCCGGCTCGGATCAGGGTGCACCCGGTTGCGGCGCGGAAGGCACCTCATCAAAGGCCCGGGCGGGATCGCCTCGCAACTCGCGCTGGGGCGGGAGCGGTGCGCCGCTATTACGCTCGATTGCAGGAGCACCCGCCGCGCCCGGAGCAGTGACGCGCCAGATGATGTTCGCCGTATCGTCACTCACCAGGAGCGCGCCCGTCCGGTCCCAGGCGACCCAGGTCGGGCGGCCATATGTCTGGCCATCACCGGAGAGGAAGCTGTTCAGCACAGGGCGCGGCTTGCCGGTGGGATTGCCGCGCTCGTCAAAAGCCACGAACACGACGTCATAGCCCGCAGGCGGCGAACGATTCCACGAGCCATGGCGAGCGACGAAGGCGCCGGCTCCGAAACCCGGCCCCATTCGCGCGCCTTCCTGTGTGAACGCCAGCCCCAAGGCCGCGACATGCGGGCCAAGCGCGAATTCGGGCATGCGCGTATATTCGATGAGGAAATTGGGCATCGGCGTTTCGACCCGCTGGTCGAGCACATCCTTGTAATAGACCCATGGCCAACCATAATGCACGCCCACGGGAACGTTGGTCAGGTAATCGGGGACGAGATCGGAGCCGAGTTGGTCGCGCTCGTTCACCGTGGTCCACAGCTCGCCGCTCCACGGGTTCCACGCAAGGCCGTTGGGATTGCGCAGGCCAGCACCGAACAGGCGGCTGCCTCCGGTCTCGAGGTTAAGCTCATGGATCGCCGCGCGGCCTTCCTCGATCTCCATGCCGCGCTCGCCGAAATTGGAGGCCGAGCCCACCGCGACGTAAAGCCGCGTCGCATCCTCGTTGAGGACGATGTTGCGCATCCAATGATTGCCGGCGGGGGGAAGATCCATCAGCTTCTCGGGCGCACCGGTTACCGCGGTGTCGCCAAGGGCGTAATCGAAACGCAGCACGGCGTCGTGATTGGCAATGTAGAGCTGGCCATCCGCCCAGGCGATGCCCGACGGTGAGGAAAGGTCATTGCGCAGCACAAAACGGCCTTCGGCCTGGCCATCGGCATTCGCATCCCGCAACAATACGAGCTGGTCGGGCGAGGCCACCCCGGCACCGGCGCGCGCGAACAGGATGCCGGCAATGAAATTCGTGATTCCACCGCCCATGTCGCGCCCGGGTGGGGCATTGGTGAGCGTCACCAGCACGTCGCCATTGGGCAGCGTGTAGAGCACACGCGGATGCTCCAGCCCCTCGGCAAAGCGATTGACCGACAGGCCCTCCGCTGCTTCGGGCGCTGCGCCGTCGGGCCAGCCGATCGGCTCAGCCACGGCGACGGTGGGAATCCGCTGCTCGTCGGGCTCGGCCAGAACCGGATCGGTCCCTGTGGTTTGATCAAGCGTCAGCTCGGCGCGGTCAGGGCGGGTGAGCCACCAGAATACGAGGCCGGCGACCACAAGAAGCGCGAGCAGACCGATGAGGATCTTCTTCGGAAGAGACATGTCGTGCGAAATAGGCCGGGCGCTGCTTTTCGGCAATCGCTTTGCCCGCTAGTGCATCTGCATGTTCGACTTTCAACCCGACACCGCGCTGCCGAAACCCGAGCTGTACCGCGACCTGTGCCAGGCCGCCGATGCGCTGACGGCCGGTGAGCCCGATGGCGTAGCCAACATGGCCAATCTGGCCGCGCTGCTCTGGCAATCCCTGCCCGATTGCAACTGGACGGGCTTTTATCGGATGGTGGAGGGCGAACTGGTGCTCGGCCCGTTCTGCGGCCGCCCAGCCTGCCTGCGCATTGCGCTTGGCCAGGGAGTGTGCGGCGCGGCGGCGGCAAGCGGCGAAAGCCAGCTTGTGCCCGACGTGCACGCCTTCCCCGGCCATATCGCCTGCGATGCGGCGAGCCGATCCGAGCTCGTGGTGCCTGTCTTTCGCGGAGCCAACGTCGTGGCGGTTATCGATTGTGACAGCCCGCGCGTCGCGCGCTTCGACGCGGAGGACCGCGCCGGACTGGAGGCCTTCGCGCGGATTATCGCCGAGCGGATCTGACGGAGGCCGCTCGGCGCAGCGTAGGCGGCATGTTCAGATATCGCGGCCGGTCAGCCGCTGGCAAATGAGGTCGAGCTGGTCGAGCGTGCTGTAGCGTACGGTTACCGATCCCGAGCGGGGATCAGCTTCGCTGGCGATCTTCACCGCCAGGCCGAGAAATTCCTCGAGATGGCGTTCCACCGCCACAATGTCCGCGTCCGCGCCAGGGTCGCGCGGTTCACGGGCGCGGCGCTGCTTCGGCTGCGCCAAGCCCGACCTGCGCGCAAGCCGCTCAACCTCACGCACGCTCAACGATCTGTCGACCGCCTCCTGCGCCAGGATTCCCGCATCTTCGTGGCCGATGAGTGCGCGGGCATGACCCATGTCCAGCCGCCCCGCCTCCAAATGATCGAGAACATCATCGGGAAGCGCCAATAAACGCTGCAAATTGGCGACGTGGCTACGCGATTTGTCGACCAGTTGCGCAATCTCCGCCTGCGTCATACCGTCTTGCTCGGCCAGGCGCTGATAGGCACGCGCCTCCTCAATGGGATTGAGATCCTCGCGCTGGAGATTCTCAATCAATGCGAGTGCCGTCACCTCGTGCTCGTCCAGCTCCCGAATTATCGCCGGAATTTCATGGAGTTGTGCCTTCTGCGCTGCCCGCCAGCGGCGCTCGCCCGCAACCAATTGGTACCGCCCGCCAGTCAGCGGGCGCACGATAACGGGCTGAATGACCCCGCGCGCCGCAATCGACGCCGCCAGCTCCTCCAACGCACCTTCGTCGAAACTCCTGCGCGGCTGTTCCGGATGGGGCTCGATGGCTGCGATGGGCAGGCTGGCAATGCTCGGCCCAGCGGGAAGGCTTTCCGCCTCATGCTGCACTGCAACATCCGTGGCGGAGGGCTCGACTCCTTGCGCCGGCACCTTCTCCTCGCGCCGGGCCTCGCCCATAAGCGCACCCAGCCCGCGACCGAGCTTGCGCTTGGCGGCTGCGGGGCGGGACTTCTCTTCGGCGTCGGCCTGCTTGCTCACGCGGCTTTCCTCTCCTTTGGAAGACGCTCGATCATCTCCCGCGCCAGTGCGATGTAGGCTTGGCTCCCCATGCACCCGTGATCATAGACCAGCGCCGGCAAACCGTGGCTCGGTGCCTCCGACAGCCGCACGTTGCGGGGTATGACCGATTCGAACACCAATTTGCCCAGGCACTCCCGCACGTCATCCGCCACTTGGTCGCTCAGGCGATTACGCCGGTCGAACATCGTCAGGACAATACCGATGATGCCGAGATCGGGGTTAAACCGTTGCTGCACATGCTCGACGGTCTGCAGCAGCTGGCTAAGGCCCTCAAGCGCGAAAAACTCGCACTGCAGCGGCACCAGCAAGGTATCGGCGGCGCATAGCGCATTGAGCGTCAGCAGGCCGAGCGAAGGCGGACAATCCACAAAACAGAAGTCATGACCATCATGGTTCGCAAGAGCGTTGCGCATTCTCGCCAACCGGTCCTCGGCCCCTACCAACTCGATTTCAGCACCACTCAGATCGACAGTCGCCGGTACAACATCGAGGTTGGCGACGTTGGACCCAACGACGCACTCAGCGAGCGGGGCACCCTCAACCAAAAGATCATAGCTTGAACGCTCACGCTGGCCGGCCGTGATGCCGACGCCGGTCGACGCATTACCCTGCGGGTCAAGGTCAATGAGCAGTGTGCGCCAGCCGCTCGCGGCCACCGCCGTGGCGATATTTATGGCAGTGGTGGTTTTCCCCACCCCACCTTTCTGATTGGCGATCGCAATGCAGATCATCAGATGTTTGGCCTTCCTTGCCCGATCAGCAGACCCGCTTCAGGATCGGTTAGAGACTGTTCCACGTGAAACAATGCGCGCAATCCCGAAGCTTGATCTGCCAACTCTTGCGCCGCCGATCGCCCCTTCGGCAACAGCCAATAGGTGTTCGGTGTGGAAAACCGGGCAGATAGCCTCATTAGCTTGGCCAGCGGCGCGAAGGCCCGCGCCGACACGACGCCAGCGGCGATCGTGTCAACGTCTTCCAACCGCGCATCATGAACCCGACACTGGCTCAATCCACATTCCTCCACAACCTGCACGAGCCATTGCGCTCTCCGCCTACGCGATTCAACTAGATGGACGGGAAGGTCCGCGCGCGCCAACGCAATAACGAGGCCCGGCGGTCCAGCACCAGAGCCAAGGTCAAGCCACGGCGATGAATTCGCTGGCACGTAGGAGAGCAGTTGAAGGCTATCGGCAATATGACGTTGCCACACCTTTGCCATGCTGGCGTCGGACACAAGATTCTGGCGCTGGTTCTCACCGGCCAGCAATTGCACAAACCGCTCCAGGCGTTCCATCCCGGCGGCGTCGACCACCGAGCTGCAAAACGCCCGCGCGCTCTCTTCGTCAGCGATCATATGGCCTGCTGGTCCCTCCGCCGTGCGTGGACTAGCAAAGCGGCAAGTGCCGCCGGTGTTATCCCGCGTACGCGCCCGGCCGCGGCCAAGGTGTTCGGGCGCGCTCGGGAAAGCCGTTCGACCATCTCGTTAGAGAGGCCTGGGACATTCTCGTATGGAAAGTTCGCGGGCAGAGTAACCCCTTCGCTGGCACGCAAGTCGCGAAGCTCGGCATCCTGCCGCTCCACGTACGGCGCATAGACCACGTCTTCCACAATCTCGCCGGCCAATTCCGAATCAGTATCGAGGTCGGCCGGGACCAACCGGCGCACATCGCCGAGAGTGGCGCCGCTGCGCAACCACTCGGCGATCGGCCTGGCTTCGGTTCGCCTACTTGCCTCAGAGCTTTGCAAGCTCAGTTCGGATGCCGTTACGCGTCGCTCCATTGCGCTCTTCCATCGCGAACGGCTTTCTTCTCGCTGCTCAAACCATGCCCGGCGCGCATCCCCCACGCAACCTGCGGCAATCCCCAGGCGGGTTAAGCGTGACGAGGCGTTGTTCGCGCGTAGGCGAAGCCGGTATTCCGCTCGCGCTGTAAGCATGCGATAAGGTTCACTTACCCCCTGCAATGTCAGGTCATCAACCATAACAGCCATGTAACTGTTGGCTCTATCAAAGGGCACGGGCTCTGTTCCACGTGAAACACTCGCGGCGTGCATTCCAGCGAGTAACCCCTGCGCCGCAGCTTCCTCGTAACCGGTCGTTCCGTTAATCTGCCCCGCGCAATACAGGCCAGGAATCTCGCGGACCTGAAGATCGGGCCCGAGGGAGCGCGGGTCGATATGGTCATACTCCACAGCATATCCCGGCACCTCCATCTCAACCTGCTCTAGGCCCTCCAAACATCGCAGGAATGCGAGCTGAACGTCAACAGGCAGCGAAGTACTGATCCCGTTTGGATACACCCATCGTGTCCTTAAACCTTCCGGCTCCAGGAACACCTGATGACCATCGCGGTCGCCGAACCGATGGATCTTGTCTTCAATCGAGGGACAATAGCGCGGGCCAGTTGCTTCGATCTGCCCGCTAAACAGCGGCGAACGATGCAGATTGGCCCGAACCACGTCATGCGCGCGGGTGTTTGTGCGCGTCATTGCGCAGAATAGCTGCGGGTTAGTGCGGCCCGACTCAAGCGGCGACATCGTCCAGCAATCAGCGTCGGAAGGCTGTTGCTCGAGTCGTCCCCAGTCGATTGTTCGCCCGTTAAGCCGCGGGGGTGTACCGGTTTTCAACCGGGCAATCGGCAAGCCAAGCGACCGCAATTGAGCGCCAAGTAGATGCGCGCCCGGTTCACCAAGCCTCCCGCCTGCGGTTTCTTCATCTCCCCGGAAGAGCCGCCCGCCGAGGAATGTGCCCGTGCACAGGATCACAGATCCTGCATGGATGTGCGCACCGTCGCCGAGCTCGATCCCTGCTATTCTTCCATTCTCAAGAACAAGCCCTACAGCCTCGCCTGAGATAATCGTCAGGTTTGGCTCACGCGCAAGCATATTCTGGATCGCTTGCCCGAACAGCTCTCGGTCTGCCTGAACACGCGGGCCCTGAACTGCGCTTCCCTTTGAGCGGTTGAGCATACGGTAGTGAATAGCCGCGGCATCAGCTGCACGCCCAATCAGGCCATCGAGAGCATCGACCTCGCGAACCAGATGACCCTTGCCCAGGCCACCAATCGCCGGGTTGCAACTCATCGCCCCGATCTTGGCTCTGTCAAGCACCACCATTGCGGTTCGGACGCCCATTCGCGCCGCGGCCGCGGCGGCCTCGCTGCCGGCATGTCCACCGCCGATGACAAGAACTTCGAAGCTGTGCATCTGTGTAGTGTTAGAGCGAACAGGGCGATCGGTCAAAAATTAGCGCATGTTCCACGTGAAACATCCTATTTGCCAAGGCAGAACCGCCCGAACAGCGCATCAAGCACATCCTCCGTCGACGCCCGGCCGGTTAGACCATCAAACGAGAGGCGGGTTTGCCGCAACATCTCGGCCGTGAGCAGCGGGTCATTTTCGTTCAGCGCTGCATCGAGCGAATGCCCTGCGGAATGCAAGTGCGCGCGCTGCCGCCGGTTGATCGCGACCTGGTTTGGCTTGCGCAATCTGGTTGTGCCTTCTTGCAACAGAGCCTCTGCGAGATCGGCGAGCCCATCACCCGTCAGGGCCGAGACGCGAAATAGTGGCGCCTTTTTCGTGGCACGGTCTGGCCGATCACATTGGGCTTCGATCTCCCAGGATCCCTCGGGCCCCACGCCTTCGGGGCCAAGCCATAAGGTCAGATCAGCGCGCGCGATTTCATCTCTTGCCCGGCCGATCCCGATTTCCTCAATCGGGTCCGTGCTGCAATCCCGCAATCCCGCCATGTCGACGAAAGTGAACGGGATGCCGCTGATAGCAACAGACCTGACCAGGACATCGCGGGTCGTCCCCGCAATTGGCGCGGTGATCGCGTCCTCGCTCTGGATCAGCGCGTTGAACAGAGTCGACTTGCCGGCATTTGGCGGACCAGCCAAGGCAATACGAAATCCCTCGCGCAACGCCTCTGCAGCTGGGGCGGACATTGCCTCGTTAATCTCAAGACGTAACGCGGCCAGGCCTTCGGCAAAACTCTCCGGCATGCCGGCAATGTCGTCCTCACCATCAAAGTCGAGAGCAGCTTCGAGCAGCGCCGAAAGACGCATCAGGCGCGAACGCCAATCTTCGACACGCCGCGAGAATAACCCGCTGGCCATAGCCAGCGCCGCCTGACGCTGCGTTTCCGTTTCCGCCGCGAGCAAATCGGCAAGACCCTCCGCCTCGGCCAGATCGATCCTGCCGTTGAAGAACGCCCGCTTGGTGAACTCGCCGGGTTCAGCCCGGCGAAGTCCGGGCAATTCAGCCAGAGCGGCTTCGACGGCACTGATTACCGCCCGGCCTCCGTGCACGTGCATTTCGGCCACGTCTTCGCCGGTGACAGAGGCAGGGCCCGGAAACCAGAGTACGAGGCCGTCATCAAGCATGCCTGCTGTGCTGGTCAGCCGGCGGCGCGCCGCATACCGGGGAGGCGGCAGATCCCCCGCGAGAGCTTCCACGGCGGCCGACGCTTGGGGGCCAGTGATACGGATGATCCCGATTCCGGCCGGCGGCATACCGCTGGAAAGCGCGAAAATCGTGTCCATCGCGCTTCGTCACTCGCCCTTTTTGTCGGCTCCGCCCCGCTGGAACGCTCCCATGCCGGACTGGACACCGGCCGGCATTGCACCATCCATGAAGTCTTGGAACAGTTTGAGGCCGAACTGGCCCATTGGCGCAAGCTGCCGCGCATAGCGTTCGAGCTGCTCTCCGCTGGAAACCCCCTTCATGGCGGCTGCCATCGCCTCGACATAGGCGGCGTTTGCCTGCTCCACATCCGGCAGACCCATGAAGCGCCGCGCCTCTTCAGGCGTGCAATCGATCTCGACGGTCATCTTCATGGTTCCAGCCCCTTTCGCATCCGAGCACCGCCCGCGGCGGCACGCCGCAGGGTGATGCAAGCGAACCGAACGAACAACACCTAAATGGATCGGCATAGGGCATTGTCCAGCCCTGGCAGAGAAGCCGGGATGTCGCGTTGTCGTGAATCAAGGAGCCAGGGCGCCGATAAAGGTCGCAATTCGGAGGCACCTTGCAGCTCCCGGTCAATTCACGACCAGGAACCCCAAGTGAAACAAACCTTATTGGTTCATCGTGGCGAAGAAATCCTCGTTTGTCTTGGATTCCTTCATCTTGTCGAGCAGGAATTCCATAGAATCGATTGTGCCCATCTGCATGAGAATGCGGCGCAACACCCACATCTTGGAAAGCTGTTCCTTGGCCACAAGCAATTCTTCCTTGCGCGTGCCGGACTTGCCCACGTCGAGCGCGGGGAAGATGCGCTTGTCCGCCACCTTGCGGTCGAGCACGATTTCCGAGTTGCCCGTGCCCTTGAACTCCTCGAAGATGACCTCGTCCATGCGGCTGCCCGTGTCGATCAGCGCGGTCGCGATGATAGAGAGCGATCCGCCCTCCTCGATATTGCGCGCAGCACCGAAGAAGCGCTTCGGGCGCTGGAGCGCATTGGCGTCGACGCCGCCCGTGAGCACCTTGCCCGAGCTCGGCACCACGGTGTTGTAGGCGCGGCCCAATCGCGTGATCGAGTCGAGCAGGATTACCACGTCCCGCTTATGCTCCACCAGCCGCTTGGCCTTCTCGATAACCATTTCGGCTACTTGCACATGGCGGCTCGCCGGTTCGTCGAAGGTGGAGGAGATGACCTCGCCCTTCACCGAACGCTGCATGTCGGTGACTTCCTCGGGCCGCTCATCGACCAGCAGCACCAGCAGGAACACTTCGGGATGGTTGTCGGTGATGGCCTTGGCCATGTTCTGCAGCAGCACGGTCTTGCCGGTGCGCGGCGGGGCTACGATGAGTGCGCGCTGCCCTTTGCCTTGCGGCGAAATCAGGTCGATGACCCGCGCCGACTTGTCCTTCACCGTGGGATCGACCGTGTCGAGCACCAGCCGCTCGTCAGGATAAAGCGGCGTGAGGTTGTCGAAATTGGTGCGGTGGCGCACCGCGTCCGGATCGTCGAAATTGACCTTGAGAAGCTTGGTGAGCGCGAAATAGCGCTCGCCGTCCTTGGGGGCGCGGATCTCGCCTTCGACCGTGTCGCCGGTCCTCAGGCCCCATTTGCGGACCTGGTTGGGCGAGACGTAGATATCGTCCGGCCCGGCCAGGTAATTGGCCTCGGGGCTGCGCAGGAAGCCGAAGCCGTCCTGCAGCACCTCGATCGTGCCGATGCCGAGGATCTCCTCGCCATCATCGGCCACTTCCTTGAGGATGCCGAACAGCAGATCCTGCCGGCGCATGGTGGACGCGCCTTCGACGCCCAATTCCTCGGCCATCGAGACCAGCTCGGCCGGCGCCCTCTTCTTCAGTTCCTTGAGATGCATTATCGTTGTGTTTCCGTGTCGTGTGGGAGCCGGCGGATCGTTTGGGCTTGGGGAAAGCCGATCCGGTCGCTCGCGTGGCGACTTGAGCCGGTTGTGCGCGCAAGATACGATCTTCCGCCGTGCGCGTCAATGACGTCCGTCTCGCGCGAATGGACAGCTGCCAGATCAGAACGGCTTGACGACCACCAGGATGACGATGAGCGCCAGGGTCACGCCGGGCACCTCGTTGAGCAGTCGCAGCCGCTTGCCCGAGAGCGGCCGTTCGCCCCGCGCCAGCTTCTTCGCATAGCTCGCCAGGAAACCGTGATAGGCGGACAGCACCAGCACCAGAGCCAGCTTGGCATGCAACCAGCCCTGGTCCCACGCGCCGATGGTGAAGGCGAGCGCGATGCCGAGCACCCAGACCACGATGATCGAGGGCGTGAGGATGATCTTCAGCAGCTTGGCTTCGCGATCCACCCACAGACGATCCTCGGCGGAACCGGACGCCGCTTCCTGGTGGTAGACGAAGAAGCGCGGCAGCATGAACAACCCCGCCATCCAGAAGACGACGAAGATGATGTGCCCGGCCTTGAGCCAAAGGTAGGTCATCGAAAGTACGTCCAGCATGGCGATGATCTAGGCGAGGATGATGTCTGCGTCATCCGTCATTCGGGGCTGCGCACCGCATTGAGCAGGCGCTCCACATGACTGATGGGCGTCGCCTTGTCGATCCCGTGGCCCAGATTAAAAACGTGCGGCCGCTCGGCGAAGACAGCGCAGATGTCGCGCGCGGCGTGCTCCAGCTCGTCTGATCCTGCGAGCAGCAGCAGCGGATCGAGATTGCCCTGGACCGGCAATCCCTCCGGCAGCTCCGCATGGGCGCGCCGCGGATCGACCGTCTCGTCCAGCCCGATCGCATCGACGCCCGTTTCTCGGGCATAGGCCGCCAGCTTGTCGGCAGCGCCCTTGGGGAAGCCGATCACCGGCACGTCCGGATGGCGCGCATGAAGCTGCTCGACAATGCGCGCCGCCGGCGCGATCACCCAGCGCTCGAACTCGCGCGGGGCGAGGCTGCCGGCCCAGCTGTCAAACAGCTGCACCGCCTCCGCGCCCGCCGCGATCTGGCCCTCCAGGTAGACGATGGTGAGCTCCGTCAGCGCGTCGATGATCGCCGCCATGGTTCCGGGGTCGCGATAGGCCAGCGCCCGCGCATGGTGCTGATCGCGGCTACCCTCGCCCGCCACCATGTAGGTCGCCACGGTCCAGGGAGCCCCGGCAAAGCCCAGCATGGTGGTCTCCGGGCTCAGACGTTCGCGCACCAGCCGCACGGTCCGGTAGATCGGCTCGAACCGCTCTGGCACCGGCGTGAGCGCCGATAGCGCCGCATCCACCAGCGGCGGCGAAAGCCTTGGTCCTTCGCCGGCCAGGAATTCCAGCCGCTGCCCCATTGCGTGCGGCACGATGAGGATGTCCGAGAACAGGATCGCCGCGTCGAAGCCGAAACGGCGGATCGGCTGCAGCGTGATCTCGGTCGCGGCCTCGCTGTCATAGACGAGTTCGAGAAAGCCGCCTTTGGCAGCTCTCAGCGCGCGATATTCGGGCAGATAGCGACCGGCCTGCCGCATGAGCCAAACAGGCGGGTGGGCGGTGACGGAGCCGCGCAGGGTTTCGAGGAGCAGGCCGGGCATCAAAAGGTCCAATCCAAATAATACTATATTTTATAAGAGTCTGTTGGAGTCTGTTGGCCCTGTGGATTGTGGGGATTGAAAGCTGTCAGCCCATCTATCCAGCGGTGTCCGGAATGGTGGATGGCATCGACTCCTTGAGCATGCTGAGTCAAGCGCACATTGTCCCCGCAATCACCAGCCTGTGGGCAATGCGCCGCGCCTGTCCATTCTATGCCGGGCGAATCACCGGGCAGTGGGGGCAAGATTTTATCCCGTTCTTGTGAGACCATCCGTACCGTGGTTTATGCCAGCTCTTGTCCACACCCTTCGGATGATATTCTTTAAAGCGATCCATGACCCGGCTGCACCTTCATCTCCTCTCGGATTCCACCGGCGAAACGCTGGAGATGATCGCCAAGGCCGCGCTCGCCCAGTTCGACGATGCGCAGGTCACCCGCCATTTCTGGCCGATGGTCCGCTCGCTCCAGCATCTCGATCGCATCCTGGATGAGTTCTCCGCCTATCCGGGCCTGGTGCTTTATACGCTTACCAACGATGCCACCCGCGCCCATCTGGAGGAGCGCTGCCGGTTGCTCGGCCTGCCCCATATCGCCGCGCTCGACGCCGTCGTCGGCGCGCTGGAGGAGCGGCTTGGGCAGCAGGCCCGCGGGCGCCCTGGCGCGCGGCACGTGATGGACGAGGCCTATTTCGCGCGCGTCGATGCCATCCAGTTCACCATTGCGCATGATGACGGGCTCAATTGGGATCGGTGGGAGGAGTGCGACATCCTGCTGGCCGGGGTCAGCCGCAGCTCCAAGACGCCCACCAGCATCTATCTCGCCAATCGGGGCTTCAAGGTGGCCAATATTCCGCTGGTGGTGGAAAGCCCGCCGCCGCCTTTGCTGTTCGAACTGCGCAAGCCGCTGGTGGTGGGCCTGACCACGGCGCCCAAGCGGCTGGTCGAGATCCGCCGCAACCGGCTGCTCTCGCTGAACGAGAAGACGGAGACCGCTTATGTCGACGGGGAGAAGGTGGAGAAGGAGGTCGCCTTTGCCCGTCGCTTGTTCGCCGACAATGGCTGGCCGGTGATCGACGTCACCCGCCGTTCGATCGAGGAAACCGCCGCGGCGGTGATCAAGCTCTACAATGAACGTGCGGCACGATTGGATCCGCCGCGCGCCGGACCCAAGCCGATATGATCGTGCTCGCCTCCCGCAGCGCCTCGCGCCGGGCGATGTTGTCCGCCGCCGGCGTCGAGTTCGAGGTCCGTTCCCCGGCCATTGATGAGCGTGCGCTTGAAGCCTCGCTCGGCGGGGTCGGTCCGTCAGGGATCGCCCGCGCTCTGGCCGAGGCAAAGGCGTTGTCGGTCGAGAGCGGCATGAAGCTTGTGCTCGGCAGCGATTCAGTCGTGTCGGTCGACGGGCGCCGGTTCGACAAGCCGGTCAGCCAGGCGCAGGCGGCCGAGCACTTGCGGTTCTTCTCGGGCAAGCAGATGCTCCTCGATTCGGCGGCGGCTCTCGCGCTTGGCGGTCAGCTGCGCTGGAGCTACGTTTCGCGCGCCGTGCTCAATGTGCGCGAACTGTCCGACGATTTCATCCAGCGCTATCTCGCCGCCGAGTGGCCCGAAGTGAGCCAGTGCGTCGGCGTGTTCCGCATTGAGGCGCTGGGGCCGCAGCTCTTCAACAATATCGAGGGCGACTACTTCACCGTACTGGGCATGCCGCTGCTTGCTGTGCTCGGCGCATTGCGTGACATGGGCGAGCTGCCGGCATGAGCCGCCTTTATGCAGAGGTCATCGGCGACCCCATTGCGCAGTCCAAATCGCCCGCGATCCACAATTTCTGGCTGGAGAGGCTGGGCCTCGCTGCCGAGTATCGCGCCCGGCGCGTCACGGCGGACGAACTTCCCGCTTATCTGGACGAGCGCCGCGCGGATCCTGACTGGCGCGGCTGCAATGTCACCATGCCGCTCAAGCAGGCGATCATCCCGCTGGTGGACCGGCTGGAGACCGGCGCCGAACTGATCGGCGCGGTCAACACTGTTACCCGCAGCAATGGCGCACTGATTGGCAGCAATACCGACGCTGCGGGCTTCCTCGAGCCTTTGCGCGAGGAACTGGCCAAGCCGCATTTTTTCCGCATGGCGCGCGTGATCGGCGCGGGCGGCGCGGCGCGCGCGATCGTGGCGGCGCTGGCCGGGCATGGCCTCACCATCGTCCTCGCCGCGCGCGATATAGACAAGGCGCGCGCGCTGCTCGATGCTGTCGATCCGGGCGCAGAGCACCATGTCGCTCCGCTTGCGCATTTTGCACCACCCACCGACTTCGCCTTCGACGATCGCGAGGGCTGCTTGGACCTGATCGTCAATGCCAGCCCGCTCGGCATGGCGGGCCAGGCGCCGCTCGCCTTCGATCTCAGCCATGCGCCGCCGGGCAGCGTGGTCTATGATATCGTTACGCATCCGCTCGACACCCAGCTGCTGCGGGAAGCGCGCGCGGCGGGGTTCCGCACTTTGGACGGGCTCCACATGCTCATCGGCCAGGCGGCGGCCGGGTTCGAGAAGTTCTTCGGGCAGCCGGCCCCGCGCGAGCACGATGCCGAGCTTCGCGCGCTGCTCGCCGGAACTTGGCAGGCAGCGTGACCTGCGCCGCATGAGCCGGCCCCTTATCCTCGGCCTCACCGGCTCGATCGGCATGGGCAAGTCCACCGTCGCATCCATGTTCGCCGCGCTCGACGTGCCGGTATTCGATGCTGACGGGGAGGTGCGCGCCATGCAGGGGCCGGACGGCGCGCTGCTCGGGGCAATCGAAAAGGCGTTTCCCGGCGCTACTGGCGCGGCGGGTGTCGACCGTGCCAGGCTCGGTGCGCTGGTGTTCGACGATCCGGCAGCGCTGGCGCGGCTGGAAGCCATCGTTCACCCGGCGGTGCGCGCGCGCCGGGAGGCGTTCCTGATCGCGCATGGCAGCGCCAAGCTCGTCGTGTTCGACATCCCTCTGCTGTTCGAGAAAGGGGGCGCGGAGGAGGTCGACCACGTCGCCGTCGTCTCCGCTCCGCCCGAGATCCAACGCCGGCGCGTGCTCGCCCGCCCCGGCATGGACCCGCAGCGTTTCGCCGACATTCTCGCTCTCCAGATGCCCGATGCGGAGAAGCGCGCGCGGGCCGATGTGGTGATCGACACCGGAATCCCGCTCGCCGAAACCGAGCTTCAGGTCGAGGCGCTGGTGGACAAGCTCGCCCGTTGAGCGCGGCGTCCCTTGCCCCTTCGCGCACCGCCGCTAGATAGCCCGCTTATGCGCGAGATCGTGTTCGACACCGAAACCACGGGGCTTGACCACCGGGCGGGCGACCGGATGGTCGAGATCGGCTGCATCGAGATCGTCAACCGAATGCCTTCGGGTCGCCGCTTTCACGCCTATTTCAACCCCGATCGCGACATGCCGATGGAGGCCGAAAGGGTGCACGGGCTGAGCGCCGTCTTTCTGGCAAGCAAGCCGCGCTTTACCGAGACGGCGCTCGAATTGCTCGACTTCATCGGGGACTCGCCGCTTGTCGCGCACAATGCGCAGTTCGATTTCGGCTTCCTCAATTTTGAGCTCGGCTTCTGCGGGCATCCATTGGTGTGCACCACGCGCATGGTCGACACTGTCGTGCTCGCCCGCCAGCGGCATCCAGGCGCCAAGCATTCGCTCGATGCTCTGTGCTCGCGCTACGGCATCGATCGCTCGCACCGCGTGCTGCATGGCGCGCTGCTCGATGCCGAGCTGCTGGCCCAGGTCTATGTCGAGCTTTGCGGCGGGCGGCAGATCGGTCTCGACCTCGCCGCCGAGGCCGAGCGGCAGGTGGTCGCCATCGCGGAATTCCGGCCGGCAATGGGCCGCTTTCGTCCGCCGCGGCCCCATGCGCCCAGTGCCGATGAGCTTGTCCGGCACCAAGCCTTCCTGCAATCGTTGAACATAGGCGCTTGGGCACGCTGATCCTCGCGGTCGGCAGCAGGGCGCGGCTTTCGCCTCGTGGGCGCAGGCGACAACGACAAGCACAAAAAGGAGAAGCCGCCAGATGGACATTCGCGTTTCAGGGCATCAGATGAACACCGGGGCGGCCCTGCAGGACCATGCCAATACGAGGCTTTCGGGCATCGTCGAGAAGCATTTCAGCCGGGCCCTTTCCTCCACCGTCACCTTCGGCAAGGCCCCCGCCGGCAGCTTTGCGTGCGACATCGTGCTGCATGTGAACCATGGCCTCATCCTCAAGAGCCATGGAGCGGCGGCGGACGCGCATGTCGCCTTCGACCAGGCCGCCGAGAAGATCGAGAAGCAGCTGCGGCGCTACAGGCGGCGCCTCAAGGACCGCCACGAGGAGGTGGCCTATGCCGCCCGCGAGGAGGATGCAGCCTACACCATCTTCCAGGGTGAGGAAGCCGAGTCCGAAGAAGAGGCGCCCGACGCACCGCCGGTGATCGCCGAAACGCGGATCGACGTGCCCGAGGTCAGCGTGTCCGATGCAGTGATGATGCTAGACCTCAGGCACACCAATGCGCTGTTCTTCAAGAACGCCGGAACCGGGCGGCACAACATGGTCTATCGCCGCGATGACGGGGCGATCGGCTGGGTTGAACCGGCCTGACACATCCGACACGCGGCAGGTTGCGCACGGCTTCAGGATTACGGAAGCCATGTGCAGGCTGCCGCATATTGGCGCGGATTGGCGCTTATGATGCTCGCGCCCGTGCAGAGTGAAGCTTGGTAGATGAACGCTCTTTTTTCGATCAGACCCGAATCGGTCGCGATCCTCGATGCCGAGAACAAACCGGCCATCCTGCGCGAACTCGCTGCCCTGTTCGCCCGCGCCTGGCAACTCGACGCCAGCCAAGTGCTCGATCACCTGGAGGAGCGCGAAAAGCTCGGCAGCACGGGGTTTGGCCGCGGCGTCGCCATTCCGCATGCGCGCTATCCGGAGGTGACGCGGCCGGTCTCGGCGCTCATTCGCCTGCGCCGCCCGGTGGATTTCGCCGCCGCGGACGGCATGCCGGTCGACCTTGTCTTCGGCCTGCTCTCGCCCGAGAATAGCGGCGTCACGCATCTCCACGCGCTGGCCGCGATTTCGCGCCTGGTGCGTGATGAAAAGGTGCACGATGCGCTGGCCGAAGCGCCGCATGAGGAGGCGCTGTTTTCGCTGCTCAACAATGCCACGGACCGCGATGCCGCTTGAGGGTGGCGGCTCACCCGGGTGCCACCGATGAGTGAGGAAGAATCAGCCGGCGCGGCGGCGCATTTCCGCTCGCTCGAAAGCCTCTATGCCTCGGCTCCGATCAATGCCCTGTTCGCCTCGCGCCTGGCGATACCCGGGCAAGGCCGCGCGCGCATCCGCTTCGCCGTGGATGAGCGCATGCATCATGCAGCCGGCGCAGCGCATGGCACGATCTACTTCAAGATGCTCGACGATGCGGCCTTTTACGCCGCCAATTCGCTGGTTTCGGACCGCTTCCTGCTGACCACCAGCTTCAACCTCAACTTCATCAAGCCGGTGCGGACCGGGGAAGTGCTGGCCGAAGGGCGGTGGATCAGCGGCAGGCGCCGGGTGTTCGTCGCCGAGGCCACCCTGACCGATGCCGAAGGAGAGGTGATCGGCCGGGGCACGGGCACCTTCATGCGCTCGCATATCGCGCTTTCGGGACTTGCCGGCTATCGACTGCCCGAAACTGCTGCGGCGACCGGCCTGGCATGAGCGATCGGCTTCCTGCCCATCTCGAGGTTTCCGGGTTGATCCGCGCGGTGGAGGCGGCAGGCGGCTTTGCCGCCGTGCTGGCCAAGGGCGAGCGCGACGCGGGCACGCTGCTGGTGATCTGCTGCCGCAATGGTGCCGAGGGGCGCGCCTGGGAGCGCATGCCGCGGGCGGACGGCACAAGGGGCTGGACGCTCACCCGGCGGCAGGATCCCACTGATTCGGCCGAATTCACCGAATTCTGGCAGCGGCGCAAGCGCCAGGATAGCGATCTCTGGGTCCTGGAACTGGACATCCCGGATGCGGAACGCTTCATCGACGGAGCTGGAACCGCTCGTTGACTCGTGGGGAAACGGCTGTATCCGAACCGTCCACTTCCTCTAGCGCTGCTTGTTACGCTGACGGCATGAGGCCGCCGCGATGGCTGCGCGAGACGGGGAGCGACCGGCAGGTCCATAAACGGATTGCGCGGAACCGGGTTGCAAGGGCAGCCGGACCGTAGGCCTGCCAAGGTCTCTCACCGCAGTGAGTTCAGCTGTAAATGTCGCAAAAGACCCCCGGTGCCGGGGCCTTCGCCTTGGGCGCCATGCTGTTTGCTGTCTTCTTTGCTGCTGAAGGTTCGGGAGCGAACGCCCAGAGCGAATCCGTAAATCCGGTGTGGGCCGCACAGGCGTCGTCGGAAAACGAACAAGATCCCGAGGCTGCCGGCCAGGACGAGACCATCCGCTTTGTTGCCTCGGAGGTCGTGCAGCAGCTACCGCAGGACGATGCGGGTGCCGCCCAGACAGGGCCCGTTATGGGTGACTTCGCTTCCCTGCACGAGCTTGTCGCCGCCATGCCGGCCGAAGGCGAGCTTGGCCGCGAACTCAAGTGCCTCGCCGAGGCCGTCTATTTCGAATCTCGTGGTGAGCCGCTGGCGGGCCAGCTGGCTGTCGCGCGGGTGATCATCAATCGCAGCGCCTCGCCGCTTTTTCCCGACGATTATTGCTCGGTGGTGACGCAGCCTTCGCAATTCTCCTTCGTGCGCGGCGGGCGCATCCCGGCACCCAATACCAGGTCCGACGCGTGGGCCCGGGCCACCAAGATCGCCCGTATCGCGCATCAGGACCAGTGGTCGAGCGCGGTGGACGATTCGCTGTACTTTCATGCCGGGCATGTCCGCCCCCGCTGGGCGAACCGGAAGACCGCACGGGCTACGATAGACAGTCACGTCTTCTATCGCTGAGGCTGCCCGGCGCTACTCCGCCAGTTCGACCCATACCGGCGCGTGGTCGCTGGCCTTTTCGCGCCCGCGATAATCCTTGTCCACGCCCGCGCCGCGCATCCGGTCGGCGCATTCGGGCGAGAGCAGGATGTGGTCGATCCGCAAGCCATGGTCACGCTGCCAGGCGCCGGCCTGGTAATCCCAGAACGTCCACACGCCGCCGCGCGGATTGCCGATGTCGATCGCATCGGTCCAGCCATCGGCCAGGATGCGGGCATAGGCATCGCGCGATTCAGGTTGCATCAGCGCGTCACCTGCCATCGCGCGCGTCGACCAGGTGTCCTTGTCCTCGAAGATCACGTTGAAGTCGCCCAGCACGACAGTGGGAACTTCGCTCGCGAGCAGTTCCAGCATGCGCTCGCGCAGCCGGGCCATCCAGGCGAGCTTGTAGTCGAATTTGGGGCCGGGCTGCGGATTGCCGTTGGGCAGGTACAAATTGCAGATGTGCACGCCCCGGAAATCGGTTTCGATGAAGCGCGCCTGCTCGTCTTCCGGATCGCCGGGCAGGCCCTTCGTATGGTCCTCCACCGCCTCGCCATCGGTCAGGATGGCCACGCCGTTAAAGCCCTTCTGCCCGTGCCAGATGGCGTGGTAGCCGATCTTCTCGAACTCGGCGGCGGGGAAGGTCTCGTCCTGGCTCTTGATTTCCTGGAGGCAGGCGATCGCGGGTCGCGTTTCCTCGAGCCACTCGACCAGCCGTGGCAGCCGGGCCTTCACCCCATTGATGTTGAAACTGGCGATCCGCATGAGAGCTGTTTCCCTTCGCGCCTGCCGAGCCGGACGCGGCGCGGTTTCTCACGACTTAGCGCTAGAGGGAAGGGCCGCCGGTGGGCAACGTTTGAGCTCGCTTCTGCCGAGCCGCACGGGCGAGAAGCTGGGACCGAAAGCTAGATACCGAAGCTCGAGCCGCATCCACAGCCCGCCGCGGCATTCGGATTTTCCACGCGGAAGGCCGCGCCGCCCAGGCTCTCGACATAATCGACCCTGGCGCCGGCGACGAGTTCCAGGCTGGTCGGATCGACCACCAGCCGCACGCCCCCGGTCTCGCTCAGCGTATCGCCGTCCTGCGGTGCGTCCTCGAGGTCGAAGCGGTACTGGAAGCCCGAGCAGCCGCCGCCTTCGACCGACAGGCGCAGGATGGCCGGGCGCTGCTGCTTTCCGGCAATTGCGCTCACCCGCGCTGCCGCGGCCTCGGTCAGGGTCACGGCATGCGAAAGGGTCAGCGGTTCGGTCATGGCGCTGATGTAGGGTGCAATGGCCCCCCGCTCAAGTCGCAGGCGCGCATGGCTGCCATTGCCGGCGCGCGCCGCGGCCGGCCCGGGCCCGCGACGCTCAGACTTGCGTGATGTAGTCGCGCATCTGCTCGGCCTCGTGCTCGATCCGGTCCATGCGGAATTTGACGAGATCGCCGATCGACACGAAGCCCACCAGCTCGCCCCGGTCGAGCACCGGCAGGTGGCGGATCCTGCGCCGCGTCATCAGCGACAGCGCCTTCAGCACATCCATTGTCTTCTCTATGGTGATCGCGGGAGCGGTCATCACCTCCCGCACCGGCCGGTCGAGCCCATCGCCGCCCTCGCGCGCCACGCAATAGAGCAGGTCGCGCTCGGAGAATATGCCCGCCACCTCGCCATTCTCCAGCACTGGCAGGCAACCGATGCGGTTGTCGGCCAGCAGGCGCGCCGCCTCGCGCACCCTCTGCCCGGGTGTGCAGATGATGATCTGCCGTTCTCGACCATCAATAATCCGTGCGATCGTCATCACCGCTTCCTTCCCAATGTTCCTCTGCCGCCGCAAGCATGACACGACATCCCGAGTCCGGCAAAGCGGGAGCTGGGTGATCCATTGCCAGCAGCCCCGCGGCCGGGCATGAGCGACCCATGGTCGGTCGCTCGCCCCTCGATGATCCGCAGACCGCCGCGCATGCCTGGGCGCGCTACCGGCGGCTGATGCGCTTCATGTTCCTGACGACGCTGGGCGTCGTGCTGCTGGCGCTGGCGGTGATCTATCGCGAGGTGGGTTTCGTCTCGGCGCATTTCTTCATCGCCACCGCTCTTGGCATCGGCTTCGCCATGCTGCTGACGAGCGCGTTGATGGGATTGGTGTTCCTCTCCAGCGGCACCGGGCATGACGAGACGATAGAGGACCCGTTCGATGATGATGGCGACTCGCGGCGCTAGGCCCGGCTGATGCCGTCGGGCCCGTCGCACTGGCGATCGGCTCGCGGCGGCCTGCCTTTAAAACCGTGAGAACCTTGGAGCGCGCGCTATTCAGGCGCCAGCGGCCGCAGCCGGTACTCCTCGACCGGAACGCCGCCGATCAGGTGCTCCTGGATGATCCGCTCGAGCACCGGCGGGGTGCACGAATGGTACCATACGCCATCGGGCCAGACGACCGCCACCGGGCCCGCCTCGCACACTTGCAGGCAATCGGCCTTGGTGCGCTGGACGACGCTCTCTCGGCCGGAACGGGCATCGGTGAGGCCCAGCTCCTTGAAGCGGCGCTTGAGGTACTTCCAGCTCGCCTCGCCCACGTCGCGGCGACAGCATTCCTGCTTCTCGCTGATCGCGCACAGGAAGATATGCCGGTTGATCGCTTCGCCGCCCATCTTGGCGAGCGTGCGCCGGGCCTTGTCGAGCTTCTTGGGTGCGGATGGCGGTGAACCGGCGGTTTCCGGCTCGAAATCGGGATCCTTCATGCCAGGCTAGGTAAGGCCCATGCGCGATGAGGCAAGGTCAGCCGGTCTTGCCGCCCGTGTTACCGCTCGTGATCCGGGTGATCTCCACGCGCACCTCGCGCTCGACGATCGATGGGAGATTGGCCTCGAGCCATTGCGCCAGCATCGGGCGCAGCATCTCGCGCACCAGGCTGTCGAGCGAGGCCGCGCCTGCCGCGCTGGTCGGCAGCGGTGCGCCGGGTTCGGCGAGCATGGCGAGCGCGGCAAGGGACTGGCGCATCGATGCCGCGACGCCTTCACTGGTCAATTGGCCTTGCGCCTCAGCGAGCTGCGCCGGAGCCGAGCCCTGTTCGTTCGCGAGTTCATCTGCCGGTTCGCTGCTCGCGGGACTTGCCGGAGCCTCAGCCTCACCGTCGGCTTCGTTCTCGATCAGATCGTCGGGCTCGAGCGCTTCCCCTTCGACCAAGCCCTCCTGGAAGGGTTCGTCCTCGAGGGCCTGCCCGTCGAAACCGTCCAGGTCGCCCTGTGCCATCAGCGCATCGGAGGCGATCGGCTCGGCGCCGGCTCCCGAGCCCGACAGCTCGATAAGCTCCTGCGCCTCTTCCGCCTCGGCGGGTTCGGGCATGACCAGGTCTTCAGCCGCGCCGCTCGCCTCCGGCTCATCCGAGCGGATCGAGCGCGGTTCGCGGGCCATGACCCGTTTTATTGATCGCAGGATCTGGTCCACCGACGGTTCGCCCTCCTGGCGCATCACGCATTGCTCCCGTTAGCTGAAGCTTATTGCTCTTCCGGGATGTTCCCGCCGGGCGCGGGTATGTCAACGGTGCGGGTGGATTGGGCCACAGGATCGGGATCGCGCTGCCAATCCCAGATGATGTCCTGCACCCGCTCGTAATTGGCGACAGGATCGTAAAGTGGCACCTCGCCTTCGAGACCCAGATCGCGCGCCTCGGCCCGGCCCATATTGGCGAGCAGGTTGAAGCCCGCGACATAGGCATTGCGCCGCGCGGTCACGAGCTGGACCTGCGCCAGCAGCAGTTCGCGCTGCGCATCGAGTATGTCGAGGATGGTGCGGTTACCCACCGAATTCGCGGCCCGCACGCCTTCGAGGCTGAGATCAGCCGCGTCCACAGCCACCTGGCTCGATTCGATGATGGCGTTGGACGCCCGCCAGCTCGAAAAGGCCGCGCGCACATTGGCGATGACGTCGCGCTCGATGGCGATCACGTTTTCGAGCGCGACATTGGCCTGCGCCGTCGCCTGCCGCTGCTGCGCGGCGATGAGGCCGCCCTGGAAAATCGGAACCGACAGGCGCAAGCCCGCCTGTGCGCTGGTGGCGGCCTGGCCGATGCCCGACCCCGGTGTCGTGGCGAGCGTGCCGAGGTAGTTCTGGTAACCGCCCGTGGTCACGACCTCGAGCCGCGGCAGCCGCCCGGCGCCTGCTACCCGGATGTCGAAGCCCGCCGCCTCGGCGCGCTCGATCGCGGCGATGAGGTCGGGGCTGTTCTCGAGCGCGATGGCCACCGCCACATCGGTGTCCTCGGGCAGGCCCGGGAGCGGCGGCGGCGGTTCGAGCGCGTCTGGCGCCGCGCCGACCAGCGCGATGTAGTTCTCGCGCGCGAGGATGAGATTGGCCCGCGTATTGCTCAGATCGCCCTCGGCAAGCGCCAGCCGGCTCTGCGATTGCGCCACGTCGGTGCGGGTGAGGTCACCGATCTCGAACCGGTCGCTGGTCGCCTGGAGGTTGGTCGTGAGCACCTCGACATTGTTGATGGCAAGGCCGACCAGCGCTTCCTGCTGGATCACGTCCATATAGGCGCCCACCACCTGCGCGAAGATCAGGCTCTCGGTTCCGCGCAGGTCCGCGCGGCCCGCCTCCACGCGACTGCGCGCTGCGCGGATGCCGTTCCTGATGGCGCCACCCTGGAACACCGGCACGCCCAGGTCCAGACTGGCGGATAGCTGCCGGTCGGGCGCGATGAAGTTGGCCGCGTTCTGCTTGAGGAACTCGGTATAGGTGCCCGATGCGGTGATGCTGGGCAGGCCTTGCGCGCGCTGGATCACCACGTTTTCGTCCACCACGCGCAAATTGGCGCGCGCGCCCTCGAGCGTGGGATTGGTGTCGTAGGCACGCACCAGTGCCTCCTTGAGCGTATCCGCGCCCGCCGGTGCGGCGGCGGCACAGGCGATCGCCGCAAGGGCCGCGCTGCTCCGGCGGACCGGCATGCTCAGAAGGTCCAAGCCTTGGGGCGTGCGAATTCAGGGAGAGCGGGGATGCCGATTTCGGCCAGCGGCAGGAGCGCCACCGCCTCGCCCGAATGGCGGCCCGCAGCCAGCCGCGTGACCGATCCTTCGACCAGGCCGGTGAACGCGCGGCCATCCTTCGCCAGCAGCGCGGCGAGCGGGGCGGGGACGTGCTCCACCGCGCCATCCACCAGCAGAAGCGAGAAAGGCCCGGTTGCGCCTTCGCCGGCGATCGCCTGCGCGGGCGTGATTACGGCAAGCGAACCCACCATCGGGCGGACCAGCTCGGCCAGATATCCGCTCCCCGAATCGACCACCAGCGCATCGTCGCCGAGGCGGGGCGCAGCTTCCTGCAGCATCAGGCCATGGAATACGGGCGCAGCGAGGAAGCGATTGTCGCCCAGCGGCACCGCCCGGTCGATATAGGCGCTGCCGCGCGCCTCCTCGGGCACGAAATCCTCACGCGGGACGGACAGCATGCGCTCCAGCACGAAGCGCGCATTGACGCCGCTGGTGCGCAGCTGGCTGTCGATCATGGCTTTGCGGGCGGCGGCGAACCCGTCATTCGCCGGCCGGTTGTCAACGATCCTCACTGAACCATTCTCTCGTCGCTTTTATGTGCCCTGTTCCTTAGGCGGATCGCGGGGCGAGGCCAAGGGCTTTGACCCCGCGCCGTGCTGCCGCCTGCTCCGCATGCATATTTCACCCATGCGCCATAAGCACGCAGGGCACGCAAGGGGATTAGCGGATCGGGGCCGCATGGGCCGGAAAAGCGCCGGCCAGGGTCATGGAAGCGGCGAGCGCCAGCACTGCGGGAGGGGCGGGCATCGAATTCGGCATGGCGGATCTTCTGTCCTGCTCCTCAGGTTGCGCCGCAGCCCTTGGCTGGATGACCGGCCTCGGCGCGCAATGGCAGGTAGGCGCGATGCCGCTGCAGGCCGCCGCGCTTCGACCTGCGGCAGCGGGTTTTCGATGTGCACCCGGCGTAGCGGACGAACCGCCGGGCAAGCCCGGTGAACGGCGATTGGCAGCGGGGCTGATTCACGCCAGGGTGCAGGCAATGGGCGTGTTCATCACTTTTCTTCTCGGCATCGGCAATTTCGCCATGCATCGCGCCGTGCTCGAAAGCGGGCACCCGCTGCTCAGGCAAGTGGGGTGGCACACCGCCTCTCGCCTCGGGCGAATGAGCATGGCGCTCGAATTCGTGCTGCTGCTCGCCGCGATGCTGCTCGTCGATGCCGGGCGGACCGGCTGGGGCATGGGCTACGCGTTCTATTCCGCGCTCAATGCAATCGTCGCCTGGACAATCCTCAACCGACGCCTTTGACGGGAACGGCGCGCCGCAACGAACGCTTAGCAGCCATGGAGCACGCCCGGCCTATCTGGCTCATCGACAATTCTTCGAGCGGCAGCAACGACGATGACACGTTGCGCTTGCTCGAGGAGACCTGCGGCAAGTGCGGCTTCCACGTGGCACACCGCACGCACTTCCCGCGCTACGAGCTGCCCTCGCCCGCGATGCTCGACGCGGCAGGCGTGGGCACGGTGGCGGTGTTTGGCGGGGACGGGACGATCAATGCGGCCATCGCCCGGCTCGCCGGCTGGACGGGGGCGGTGCTGGTCCTGCCCGGAGGCACGATGAACCTGCTCTACCACCGCCTTCATGGGGACCGTGACATGGATGACGTGGTCAGTGCAGCCGCCGCCGGCAAGGCCGAGCGCGTGCGGCCCGCTATCCTGAGCGGTGCGGATAAGAACACGCTTGCCGGGCTGATGGCAGGCCCCGGCACCAGCTGGAATCATGTGCGCGAGGCCATGCGCGACACCTCGATCCTGCAAATGGCCGAGCATGCCATTCAAGCGATCGAGAAGACGCTCGGCGGTGCGATGATCGCGTGCAAGGAGCCCCCCATGGGCAGGCCTGAAGGTTATCCGCTGATCCTGCTCAATCCGCACGAGGGTGGTATCGAGGTGATTGCCTATCACGCGGAGACGGCCAAGGATTATCTCGACCAGAGCTTTGCGCTGCTGAAGCGCGACTTTCGCGAGGGCCCGCATGAAGAACTTGGCCGGAGCGACCGCGTGGTGCTCGCCAGCACCGACGGCGCGCCTTTCGGCCTGCTTGTGGACGGCGAGCCGGCGCAAGGGGAGGGCGGCGAGATGACCTTCACATTGGCCACTTGCGAAGTCGATCTGTTGGCGACCCAATTCAATGGCTGAAAACGCTCTGCTCTTCCACTTGTCGGACATCCATTTCGGGCTCGAGGACAAAGGCGCGCTCGACTGGGTAAAGGTGCAGATCGCCGAGCGGCGGCCCGATGCGGTCGCGATCACCGGCGACCTCACCATGCGCGCGCGAAGCCATGAATTTGCCGCGGCCTGCAGCTGGATCAGCTCGCTCGACGTGCCGGTTACCGTTGAAGTGGGCAATCACGACCTGCCCTATTTCAACCCGATCGAGCGCTTCCTCGACCCCTACCGGCGGATCCGCGGGATCGAGGACAAGGTGGAACGCGAGATCGCGCTGCCCGGCATAGCCATCGTTCCGCTCAAGACCGTGCGGCGCTGGCAGCCGCGGCTCAATTGGTCGAAGGGCTGGGTGACCGAGGCCGCGCTCGAGCGGTGCCTGCGCGCACTCGATGCCCTGCCACGTGGTACGCGCGCGCTGGTAACGGTGCATCATCCGCTGCGCGAAGTGGGTACGGCGGGCACCGCGCTCACCAGGAATGGCCAGAAGGCGCTGACCGAGCTTGCCAGGCGCAATGTGCTGGGCGTGCTTTCGGGCCATGTGCACGATCCGTTCGACCTCACCCAGGAGACGGTCCACGGGCCCGTACGGATGATCGGCGCGGGAACGCTGTCGCAGCGCGTGCGCTCGACCCCGCCGAGCTTCAATGAGCTCACCTGGGACGGCACAAATCTTCGCGTCGAGGTGCGCAACGTGGAGAAGATCCACACGCCGGACATGCAGATCCCCGACGTTCCCGAAAATGCCATGCCGCCGCGCGAACCTGGCGAGCCGGTCGCCCCCGTCGGCGCCGTTCCGAGGACCGATCCGCCGGTGCATTGATCGCGCAAGGGGCGAGCGGCCAGTAGCCGCAGCGCGGCCGATGAAGCTTTCTTGCGGACGGTTTACGGGAAAACCAATGACACAGCACCGGTTCGTGCGTGCGGGTTCGAGAGGCGCGGACCGATAATCACGCTTTGCGCTGCAGCGCTGCCATCTCGTCACCGCGCAGGGTCAGGACCTCGACGCCCGACGGCGTGACCGCGACCGTATGCTCGAACTGGGCGGAAAGCTTTCCGTCATTGGTCACCACGGTCCATCCGTCGCTCTGGGTCGAGACCTTGCGCGTGCCCTGATTGACCATCGGCTCGATGGTGAAGACCATGCCCTCGCGCAGCTTCATGCCCGATCCGGGCCGTCCGAAATTGAGCACTTGCGGTTCCTCGTGCATCTCGCGGCCGATGCCATGCCCGCAATAATCCCGGACGATTGAATAGCCGTTCTTCTTGGCATGGCGCTCGATCGCATAGCCGATGTCGCCAAGATGGGCTCCGGGTCGCACCTGTTTGATGCCCTTCCACATCGCCTCCTGGGCAACCCGGACAAGCCGCTTCGCCGCGGGCGGAGCATCGCCGACTAGGTAGGTCTTGCTCGAATCCGCGATGAAGCCGTTCTTCTCAAGCGTGACGTCGAGATTGATGATGTCGCCATCCTGGATGATTGCGCCCGCATCGGGCACGCCATGGCAGACGACATGATTGATCGAGCAATTCAGGACATATTTGAATCCATATTGCCCCTTGCTCGCCGGGCGAGCGGCAAGATCTTCGGTGATGAAGCGGTCGACCAGATCGTTGACCTGCATCGTCGACATTCCGGCGAGGTCCTGTCCGTCGAGCATTTCGAACACCGAGGCCAGCAGCTTGCCCGAGATGCGCATGAGCGCGAGTTCGTCCGGGGTCTTTACCATGTCAGGCTACCGCCAATTGCGCGCATTGCACATTCGCCGCCGCGAACTGCGTCTTGACGATTTCGTTGAAGGAGAGGGTGGGATTGGCTTCCGCCAGCATGCCGATCTTCATCCAGAACTCGGCCTGCGCATTGATGGAGCGGCACATCACCGTGCTGGCCCGGCGAACCTCTTCATGCAGATCGTCATCGACCTTCACGATGCCCATGGACGTCCCTTCGTTTGGCCGAACATCCGTACCATATATGGATCGTATATTGGCGGTCAATCACAGGGCAGAACTGACACGATTGTACCCGGCAGCCCGACACGAAAAAGGGCGGCCCCGCGGGACCGCCCTCTCGTAACCGGAATGTCGGCTGCTTTTAGCGCTTGGAGAACTGGAAGCTGCGGCGGGCCTTGGCGCGGCCGTACTTCTTGCGTTCGACCACGCGCGGGTCGCGGGTGAGAAAGCCGGCGGCCTTGACCCTGGGGCGCAGGACCGGTTCGTACTTGGTCAGCGCCTGGCTGATGCCGTGCTTGACCGCGCCCGCCTGACCCGAGAGCCCGCCGCCCTTGACGGTGGCGACAATGTCGTACTGGCCTTCACGCTCGGTGATGGTGAAGGGCTGGTTGAGGACGAGCCGCAGCGACGGACGGGCGAAATAGACCTCCTGATCGCGGCCGTTGACGGTGATCTTGCCGCTGCCGGGCTTGAGCCACACGCGCGCCACGGCATCCTTGCGGCGGCCGGTGGCGTAGGCGCGGCCCGAAGCGTCGAGCTCCTGCTCGCGCAGCACCGCGGCTGGGCCCGTACGGACCGGAGGAGCGGAGACAGGAGCGGTATCGTCATCGGCAATGGGGGCGCCAGAGGTGATGGTCGCCAGGTCCGACAGGTCGGACACGGTGCCGGAATTGGTGGTGGTCTCGTCAGCCATTACTTGGACACCTTGTTCTTGCGATTCAGCGCGCCGACGTCGAGCGTCTCGGGCTGCTGGCCGGCATGCGGGTGGTCGGTGCCGGCATAGAGGTGCAGCGACTTCATCTGCACACGTCCCAGGGGCCCGCGGGGCACCATGCGCTCAACCGCCTTCTCGAGCACGCGCTCGGGGAAACGCCCGCTGAGCACCTTGGCCGGCGTGGTTTCCTTGATGCCGCCAGCATAACCGGTGTGCTTGTAATACTTCTTGTCACCCAGCTTGTTGCCGGTGAAGCGCACCTTGTCGGCATTGACGATCACCACGTGATCGCCGCAATCGACGTGCGGGGTGAAGCTCGCTTTGTGCTTGCCGCGCAGCATGTTGGCGACGATCGAGGCGAGACGGCCAACGACCAGCCCCTCCGCATCGATCAGGTGCCATTTCTTTTCGACCTCGGCCGGCTTGATCGACCGGGTGCTCCTGGTGAGCGCCTTCATGGCTACAACGTGTCCTTCGTAAAATCGCGAGGATGGCGGGGCCGGGCAGCGATTGAGAATCGCCGGCCCATGCCGCGAAGGCGCGCATTTGCGCGGCAAACCCGCGTAAGTCAAGCAATGGTGCGGGATTGCGGGGAGGTATAATCATACCTTCAGCTGATTAAGGCCCGCAATCCGGGTTACGACCTTGTGTCGGGCGGTGCGCATGAGGCCCGTCTCTACGGGCGCGAAAAGAGCGACGGGCAGGCTGCTGACGATGTTGCTGCTTGCTTCGTGGATCGCGCTAATGAAATCGCGCATCGCCTCGGTTCCGCCCTTGCGGGGCGGGAGTAGATCAGTGCCGGTCCACGGGTTTGGGTGCCGCGCCGCCGATCACCGCGACGATTGGCGACGCCCGGCGGCATGGGCGGCCCAGGCGGTGGCGGCGACGAGCAGCGCCCCGACAACTTGGTGCGCTACCGCCAGCCACAGCGCCACGCCCGAGAGCACGGTGGCGATGCCCAGCAGAACCTGCACCCCAACTGCCGAATGGACCGCGATCGAGGCTCCGCGGTCGCCACGTTGTCGGGCCCACCGGGCGAGCACGATCAACGCCGCGAAAGCCACCCAGGCCCACCAGCGGTGAACGAAGTGAATAAGGAAAGGATCATGCGTCAGTGCCCAGCCGAAACCCCGCGACCAATCCGCCTCGGGCACCAACTGCCCCTGCATCTGCGGCCAGGTATCGGAGGCGAGCCCCGCATTGAGCCCCGCAACCCAGGCGCCGAGCAGCAATTGCACGAACAAAGCGAGGCTGATGGCGATCGTGGCGCCGGTCAGCCGCGACCGGGGCGCGTGGGGCGAGTTGGCGAGCTGGCGAAGGTCGAGCGCGGTCCACACGAGCCCGGCCAGGGTGAACAAGGCGGTGAGTAGGTGGATCGACAGCCAGAAGTGCGAGACATCGGTCATCGGGCCCGACAGGCCCGAGCGCACCATGAACCATCCGAACACGCCTTGCAGCCCGCCCAGCGCCAGCAGCGCAAGGAGGCGCGGCTTGTAGCCCGAAGGGATCGCGCCCCGGATCCAGAACCAGGCAAGCGGCACGGCAAAGGCCAGACCGATCAAACGGCCGAGCAGGCGGTGCAGCCATTCCCAGAAATAGATGAACTTGTAATCGGCCAACGTCATGCCCGCGGGGCCGTTAACCTCGACATATTCGGGAATGCGCTGGTAGGCCGCGAACTCGGCCTGCCATTGCGCCTGGGTCAAGGGCGGGATCGCGCCGGTGACCGGTTTCCACTCGGTGATCGAGAGGCCCGATTCGGTCAGGCGCGTTATGCCGCCAACCCCCACCATGAGGACGACCAGCAGGGCGACAGCCAGTAGCCATCGCATCAATAGAAGCGGCTTGTGCGCCTGCCCGACCGGAGCGAAGGCATCAACCTGTCTTACATCGGCAACCATTGGCCGCGACTTGCTCTTCAAGGGGGCAAATAACAAGCGTGGTGCCGCAGGAAAGTGCATTGCGCAATGTGACACTATTACATAGATAGGGCGCATGGCGTCGCTTCTTTCCCCATTGCGCAGCCGGCTCGACAGGATTGGCGTTCTGCTCTCGCTGCTGTGCGCGCTGCATTGTGTGACGGGGCTGTTGGTGGTCGCCGTGCTCGGGCTGGGGGGTGGGTTTCTGCTCGATCCCGCGATTCACCGCGTGGGGCTTTTGGCCGCGACGATCATCGCTGCAATCGCCATCGGGCTTGGCGTGCTGAGGCATCGGCGGCGCGAACCTCTGATCGTGGCGGCGGCGGGGCTCTTGTTCATGGCCGGGGCGCTGATGGTGGGCCACGGGTCCGGGGAAATGGTGTTGACCGTGATCGGCGTTGCGCTTGTCGCCACCGGCCACCTGCTCAACATTCGGCGGGTCTGACGCCCATTACTTGTAAGCCCGTGGTGAGCCGCTATCTCGCGGGGGCAATGATGACCAAGACCTCTTCTCTCACCATCAATGGCGAGCTGCGCCGCACGGGCGCCGCCACGATCGCCGAACTGGTTCGCGAACTCGAGCTCGATCCCGCCAAGGTGGCGGTGGAACAGAACGGTACGATCGTCGCCCGCTCCACGCTCGATACCGCGCCGCTCGCCGATGGCGACACGTTCGAGATCGTGCATTTCGTGGGTGGCGGCGACGTGGCAGCGCCCGCCGGCGCGGATGTGCGCGACGATAGCTGGGAGGTGGCCGGGCGGCGCTTTACCTCGCGGCTCATCGTGGGCACGGGCAAGTACAAGGATTTCGCCCAGAACGCCGCGGCGCTCGAAGCGAGCGGGGCCGAGATCGTCACGGTGGCAGTGCGCCGGGTCAATGTGAGCGATCCCAAGTCGCCGATGCTGACCGATTTCATCGATCCCAAAAAAGTCACTTACCTCCCCAACACCGCTGGCTGCTTCACCGCCGAGGATGCCATCCGCACGCTCAGGCTGGCGCGCGAGGCAGGCGGCTGGGATCTCGTGAAACTCGAGGTGCTGGGCGAGGCGCGCACGCTCTACCCCAACATGCGCGAGACGCTGAAGGCGACCGAGGTGCTGGTGGCCGAGGGCTTCAAGCCGATGGTCTATTGCGTCGACGATCCGATCGCGGCGAAGCAGCTGGAAGAGGCGGGTGCGGTGGCCATCATGCCGCTGGGCGCGCCGATCGGTTCGGGCCTCGGGATCCAGAACAGGGTGACCATCCGGCTCATCGTGGAAGGCGCGAACGTGCCGGTGCTGGTCGATGCCGGCGTGGGCACGGCATCGGATGCAGCGGTGGCAATGGAGCTGGGCTGCGACGGTGTGCTGATGAACACCGCCATTGCCGAGGCGAAGGACCCGGTCCGCATGGCCCGGGCGATGAAATTCGCTGTCGCAGCCGGGCGCGATGCCTATCTCGCCGGGCGCATGGCGACCCGCCGCTATGCGGATCCCTCAAGCCCGCTCGCCGGCCTGATCTGACCCGCCCGACGCCGGTCTTCGGCGTGCTTAACCTCCTGCTAACCACAATCGTGGACACTCGGGCTCCAGATAGACGGGAGCCGACCAATGGCGAGTTCGCATACAGCCTCGCGCACGATTGCCGAATTGCGCGAATTCGCGGGCTTCGAGGCGCAGGAGCAATTCTTCATTGAGCGCAGCCTCGATCTGGCTCTTCGGCGCGCCGACTGCCCTCCCGGCTTCAGCAATGGCGGACAGCGATCATCCACACGAGCGCAATTTGTCGCTTATAGCGAACTTCGCGCGTGTCGCCGCGCACCGGCGGAAGAACGGCCAATGGAGGGGCTGGACCGCTTCCTCGGCCTGTTGGTCCGAGTGTCCGCGCAGGATCTGGCGCGCGGGCTGATCGAAAGCTTCGCCGCTTATCGCTTCTTGTACGAACGGCTGCTGGGTGCGGCGGTGCGGCCTTATCTGCCCGCAAGCTTCTGCGCTGCCGCCGCGCTGCCGCAGATCGATCCGGAACGCCGCCGGCTGCTGCTTGGAACATTGTCGGAGGAAGTGATCGCCACCCCCAGCTGGTCGGCGCGCGAGCCCGCATTCTTTCCGCGCGCCATTGCCGATGAGATGCCGGAGGTGGAGCACAGGAGCTAATACAGCGCGTCCAGCCGTTCGCCATAACGCGCGCGGATCGGTGGCCGGCGGATCTTGAGCGTCGGTGTCATCTCGCCATTCTCGACCGTGAACGGTTCGTCGGCGAGAATGAACTTGCGGATCTTCTCGTGCGTCGACAGCTCGCCATTGGTGCGGTCGATGGCGCTGCGGATCGCGGCCCGGAACGCGGGATCCTCGTTCAGCGCGGCAATGTCGCCCGGCTTGCCTTGCTCCTTGGCCCAGGCGAGTGCCCATTCGCTATCGGGTGCGATCAGCGCGACGATATAGGGCCGCTTGTCCCCCGCCACCATTGCCTGTGCGATCTCGGGCTGGAGGGTGAGCATGCCTTCGAGCTTCTGTGGGGCGATGTTGTCGCCCTTGTCGTTGACGATGAGGTCCTTCTTGCGGTCGGTGATGACGACCCGACCAGCCTCGTCGAAATGGCCGATATCGCCCGTATGCAGCCATTCGCCCTGCATGACCCGCCGGGTCTCCTCGGGGTTCTTCCAATAGCCCTTCATCACCAGCTCGCCGCGCACCAGGATTTCACCGTCCTCGGCGAACCTCACCTCGGCATCCCCCAGAGGCGGGCCTACGGTGCGCAGGCGGAGGCCGGCCGAGGGCACGTTGCAGCTGATCACCGGAGCGGCCTCGGTCTGGCCGTAGCCTTGCAGCATGAGAATGCCCAAGCCCTGGAAGAAGGCGCCGACTTCGGGATTGAGCGGCGCGCCGCCCGAAACCACGGCCTTGATCCGGCCACCGAAGCGCGCCTTGATCTTGGGCCGCAAGGTCCGGTCGAGCAGCAGGTCCACCGGCAGATCGGCAAGGCGCCTGTCTCTATCGAGCCGCGCCTCCCCGATCCGTACCGCCTGGCCGAGCAGGAATGCAGCGAGCCTTCCTTCCTTTTCCACCTGCTTCATGATGCGCGTGCGCAACAATTCGAACAGGCGCGGGACCACCATCATGTAGGTGGGGCGTGCCTCGGGGAGGTTGGAGGCGAGCTTGTCGAGCCCCTCGGCATACCAGATCTCGGCGCCGAGCCCGATCGGCAGCATCAACCCGTCGGTGTGCTCGAGCGCGTGGCTCAAGGGCAGGAAGGAGAGGAAGCGCTCCTCGTCCCAGCCCAGATCCTTGACCAGCGCCGCGGCCGCCCCGTGCACATTGGCAAGGATGGCTCCGTGATGCAGCATCACGCCGCGCGGGCTCCCGCTGGTGCCGCTGGTATAGATGATGCAGGCAATGTCGTCGCGCGTGGTTGCAGCCACCTGCGCGTCCACAGCGGCGCGTGCGGCGTGATGGTCGCCTACGATCACTTCGTCCCAGCGGTGAAGGGCGAAGCCGCCGCTTTGTGCTGAGGCGAGAGGCTCCATGGCGATGAGGTGCTCGGCCCGGCCCGCGCGCATCATTGCCCGCAACAAGGGGGCGGCCAGCTTGCTGTCGGAGACGAACACCGCGCGTGCGCCCGAATCCTCGAGGATATGGCGGTGGTCGCCCTCGGTATTGGTGGTGTAGGCGGGAGTGGTGATGCAGCCTGCGGCCATGATCGCGAGATCGGCAATGCACCATTGGGGCCGGTTTTCGGAGACGATCATCACCCGGTCGCCCGGTCGCAGGCCCATGGCCCTCAGGCTTGCGGCCAGCGTGCACACCTGCCGCGCGGTCTCGCGCCAGGATAGCGGAGTCCATTTGCCGTCGATCTTCGCGGTCAGGAACGGTGCATCGCCGCGCTCGTCGGCCCGGGCGAGGAACAGTCCGACTAGGCTTTGGGCATTTTTGATATCGTCCAGCCGCACCGCCTGTTCCCTTCTCCTCGCGCCGGCGGTCCGGCCTGTCAGCGCAGCGGCTTAGGCCTCCTCCGGCGGGGCGACAAGCTACTCGGGCACCGCCGTGCCTTCGCTGCGCGGATCGGCCGCTCCGACCCATTCCCCGTCGATGAGCTGTGCGGCGTTGGCCTTGAAGGGCAGCGAACGTGCCTCGATTGTATGGCCGAGCGCTTCGAGCTCGCCGCGCATGCGCAGCAATGGCGAATCGGTTTCGACGATGATCGTGTCACCGGGCGCGTAGAGGCCGGGCAGGGCGATGGCATCCGAAGCGGGCAGACCCCAATCGATCACGCCGATCAGCGCCTTGGCCACTTGCACCGGGATGGTGCCGCCGCCCGCCGCGCCGATGGCGAGCACCAGCCGGCCCTGCGGGTCGAACACGACAGTCGGGGACATGGAACTGCGCGGGCGCTTGCCCCCTTCGACACGATTGGTGACCGGCACCCCGCCGATCTCGGGCCGAAAGCTGAAATCGGTGAGCTCGTTGTTGAGGTAGAAGCCGCCATGCATGTAGCCCGAGCCGAACGGACCCTCGATGGTCGAGGTGTAGGAGACCGCCTCCCCATCGCTATCGATCGCAACGAAATGGCTGGTGCCGCTCTCCACCGGCTCGTCCCCGTCGGCCGTTCGGGCGAGCGTCTTGTCCGGCTGGCCGGGCGCGACCGCCCCCATGCGCGATTCGGGCGAAATCAGGGTTCCCCGCGCTGCCAGGTAATTGCCGTCCATCAACCCGGAGACGGGCACGGTCACGAAGTCTGCATCGCCGAGATACAGCTCGCGGTCGGCATAAGCGAGCCGCTGCGACTCGGCGAACAGGTGCCAGCTGACCGGCGAATCGGGGCCGAGCGCGCTGAGGTCGAAGCGCTCGAGCTGCTTGAGAATGGCGTAGACCGTGGTCTCTCCCGAGGAAGGCGGCCCCATCCCGCAGATCCGGTAAGCGCGATAGGCGCCGCATAAAGCCGGGCGCCACATCGCCTCGTAGCCGGTGATGTCGGATGCGCGCATCGCTCCGGCATGCGGAGTCGCTTCGGCGATGGTGGATGCGAGTGCCGTGGCATTGCGTGCGCTGTAGAAGCCCTGCGCGCCTGTGGCGGCGATCTCCTCCAGTGTCCGGGCGAGCTCGGGGTTGCGGATCGTGGTGCCCACCGGCAGCGGCGCGCCGCCTGCGTCATAGAACAGGGCCAGCCCTTCGGGAGTGAGCGCGGCGCGGTCCTTCGTGCGCAGAAGGGTCTCGTGCAAGCGCCGGGTGACCACGAAGCCGTCGCGGGCGAGCGCGATGGCGGGCGCGAACAGATCGCGCCAGGCGAGGCGGCCGTGCTTCTGGTGCGCCTCGGCCGCGAGTGCCAGGCTGCCGGGCACGCCGATGCTGAGGCCCGTGACCACCGCTCCCGGGAAGGGGATGGGCTCGCCATTCTCATCGAGAAACCAGTCGGGCCCGGCGGCAGAGGGGGCCATTTCGCGCCCGTCGAGCGTTTCCACCTCGCCGTTGGCGCTGGCGTGCACGTAGAAGCCGCCGCCGCCAATGCCCGAGCTCTGCGGCTCGACCACGGTCAGCGCCAGCATGGTGGCGATCGCCGCATCGGTGGCGGTGCCGCCCTGGCGCAGCATCTGCGCGCCCGCCTCGGCCGCGCGCGGGTCGGCTGCGCTGACAACGCCGCGCGAGGGGGAAGGCGCGGGGGCCGCTTGCGGAGTGGGGGCAGCTTGCGGAGCAAGCGTGGGCGACGTGGCGCAGCCGGCAAGCAGCAGCGCGGTCAGGAGCGAGGAGACTTTGTGCATTGCGGCAAGCTATTCGCTTCCCACGGCCTCCGCAATGGATGCGAAGCCCTCACGCTCCAGCAGATAGTCGAGGCCCGCATTGATCGAACGGGCGATGCCGGGACCGCGATAGACAAAGCCGCTATAGAGTTGGACCAGGCTGGCGCCCGCCCGGATGCGCTCCCAGGCATCCATGGCGTTGAAAATCCCGCCGACACCCACGAGCGGCATCTGTCCGCCCGTGGCGGTGCGGAAGTCGCGCAAGCGCTGGAGCGCCATCGGCTTGAGCGGAGCGCCCGAGAGGCCGCCCTGCTCGGCTGCATGGACCGATTTCAGCGTGGGGCGCGCCACGGTGGTATTGCTTACGATCAGGGCGCCGAGGCCCTTCTCGATGGCGATCCGGGCGATGGCGTCGATGTCGGCCGGCGTGAGATCGGGCGCGACCTTGAGGAATACGGGCGGCGTGTGCCCTCCATTTGACGTGCCATTGGAGGTGGACGCCGCATCACGTGCCTCCAGCACCGTATCAAGGAGCCCGGCGAGCGCACCTTCGTCCTGCAGCGCGCGCAGCCCTGGTGTGTTGGGGCTGGAGATATTGACCGCAAGGTAGCTGGCAAACGGGGCCATGGTGCGCGTCATTGCGGCATAATCGGCCACCCGGTCCGGCGAATCCTTGTTGGCGCCGATATTGACGCCGACCACGCCCGGGCGTCCGCTGCGCGCGGCGAGCCGGGCACGGGCCGCCTCGGCGCCGCCATTGTTGAAGCCCATCCGATTGATCACCGCGCGATCCTCCGGAAGGCGGAACAGGCGCGGATGCGCATTGCCCGTCTGCGGGAGCGGCGTGATCGACCCCACTTCGGCAAAACCGAACCCCAGCGCGAGAACCGCATCGGGCACCTCGGCGTCCTTGTCGAAGCCTGCGGCAAGGCCGACAGGATTGGGGAATGCCAATCCTGCGATCTCGGAAGCCAGCCGGCCGCCCGGGCGGGGCGGGCCTTTCGGAATGGCCTTGAGCGCTGCGATCGCGGCGCGATGCGTGCGCTCGGGATCGAAACGGAAAAGCGCGGGCCGCACCAGACGGTAGATCATGCCGCCGCAATGGCATGCAGGCGAGCGGCTGTCGACCTGCGCGGCGGAACATCCTGGACTGACCTATCCGCATAGCTTCGCGAATTTTTCTGCCATCCCGCCATTGCTGTCGCTTTCTTACAATGCACCCCTTTTGCATGATGCTAATTGCCTGCTCGCGACCCGAAGGGCTCGGAACAGCGATGTCCGAGTTCTTTCCTTTAAGGGGCGGCGCTTCAACGAGCGCCGCCCTCTTTTTTTGCTAACGACTCGCAACAGGCGCGTGGTCGTTGAAAGGCGCTCCCGGCGCGCTTAAGTGATTGTCTACCAAATCACTCCGATTACACTCCGGGTTTCCTTTATGCGCCTCTCCAGTATGGCCGATTACGCCGTCGTGACGATGTGCGCCGCTGCCCGCCATTGCGGTCTGCGGAGCGCTGCTGGTGCGCGTATTTCAGCCGGCGAGCTGGCGCGCGAGACGGGCCTGCCACACCCTACGGTGCAGAAGCTGGTGAGCATGCTGGTGCGCGGCGGCCTGCTGACCGCAATGCGCGGCGCTGGTGGCGGCCTGCAGCTGGCGCGGCCCGCGGCGACAATCTCGCTGGCCGACATTGTCGAGGCGGTGGAGGGGCCCATCGCGCTGACATCCTGCGTCGAGGGTGCGCGCCAGGATTGTGCGCTTGAGGCGAGCTGTTCGGTGCGGCCGCATTGGGGTCTCGTCAACGAGGCCCTGCGGGGCGCGCTGGCCGGCGTTCCGCTGACCCGCCTCTCCGCTGCGCCCGAGCTCGATCGCATCGCGGTCCACCCGCAACTCACGGAAATTCCTGCATGACCGACGCCGTAAAGTTCGACGAAAACCCCGCAACGATGCCCGATCAGGGCGATCGCCCGCTGGACGAGGAGGCTCGCGCCGCCGCGGCGCGCGCGGCGGAGTACGAATTCGGCTGGTCGAGCGACATCGAGCAGGAATTCGCGCCCAAGGGTCTGTCCGAGGACACGGTCCGATTCATCAGCGCCAAGAAGAACGAGCCCGAATGGATGCTCGACTGGCGGCTCAAGGCGTTCCGCACCTGGCAAGGGATGAAGGAGCCCGACTGGGCGAAGATCGGCTACCCGCCGATCGATTACCAGGACGCCTTCTACTACGCCGCGCCCAAGAAGAAGCCGACGCTCGGATCGCTCGATGAAGTCGATCCCGAGATCCTGCGGGTCTACGAGAAGCTCGGCATCCCGATCGCCGAGCAGGAAGTTCTGGCCGGCGTCGAGGGCGCGCGCAAGGTGGCGGTCGATGCGGTGTTCGATTCGGTGTCCGTTGCCACGACGTTCCGTGCGGAACTGAAGAAGGCGGGCGTGATCTTTCTCGCCATCAGCGAGGCGCTGCAGGAGCACCCGGAGCTGGTGAGGAAATGGCTCGGCCGCGTGGTGCCGCAGCGCGACAATTACTTCGCCTGCCTCAACGCGGCGGTCTTTTCGGACGGCACCTTTGTCTACATTCCCGAGGGCGTGCGCTGCCCGATGGAGCTTTCCACCTATTTCCGCATCAATGCCGAGAATACCGGCCAGTTCGAGCGCACCTTGATCATCGCCGAGAAGGGCTCCTACGTCTCCTATCTCGAAGGCTGCACCGCGCCGATGCGCGACGAGAACCAGCTGCACGCCGCGGTCGTCGAGCTCGTCGCGATGGACGATGCCGAGATCAAATATTCCACCGTGCAGAACTGGTATCCGGGCAATGCGGAAGGCGTGGGCGGGATTTACAATTTCGTTACCAAGCGCGGGCTGTGCCAGGGCGCGCGCTCGAAGATCAGCTGGACCCAGGTCGAGACCGGCAGCGCGGTGACGTGGAAGTACCCGTCCTGCGTGCTCAATGGCGAGGATTCGGTGGGCGAGTTCTACTCGGTCGCCGTGACCAACAATCACCAGCAGGCCGATACCGGCACCAAGATGATCCATAACGGCAAGGGCAGCCGTTCGACGATCATCTCCAAGGGCATCAGCGCGGGCAAGTCGAACAACACCTATCGCGGGCTGGTGCGTGTGGCGGCCAATGCCGACGGCGTGCGCAACTTCACCCAGTGCGATTCGCTACTGCTGGGACAGGAATGCGGCGCGCACACCGTGCCCTATATCGAGGTGAAGAACCCGACCGCGCAGATCGAGCATGAGGCGACCACTTCGAAGATTTCGGACGACCAGCTGTTCTATGCCATGCAGCGCGGGCTCGGGCAGGAGGAGGCCGTGGCGCTGATCGTCAACGGCTTCGCCAAGGAGGTGCTGAAAGAGCTGCCGATGGAGTTCGCCGTCGAGGCGCAGAAGCTGCTGGCGATCTCGCTCGAGGGGAGCGTGGGGTGAGCGAACGCAAGACACTCGCGCTGCGCGATCCGTCTGAAAGCACCACTGCGCCCGCCATCAAGAAGAAGGGCCGCGGCTGGGAGATTTCGGAGAAGCGGCTCGATGCGTTGCATGACCGCGCGCGCGAGATGCGGCGCCATCCGACTCCCGCGCATGCGGCACTGGCCGAGCGCTTCTCCAAGGCGGATCTCGGGCGCTACAAGTTCACCCGCCATGCGGTGATCGGCTCGGCGATCGTCGATTTCGGCTGCCACCTTCTGGGCATGGCCATCGCCATCGACGAGGGTGAGCCGACGCCGATCGACACGCGGCGCGACAAGAGCCTGGAGGCGGTCGGCATTCGCGTGATGCGGATCAAGGCGGCCGACATCCTCGAGAACATCGACGATGTGCTGGCGCGCATCACCGCCGGCATGCGGATGCGCATCGCCGACAAGCGCACCAATGCCCGCGACAACAAGTCGCACGGCCCGCGCCGCGATGCGCCGCACGGTCGCAGCAACAGGACCAGCAATGCTCAAAATCGATAATCTTCACGCCAATGTCGGTGACACGCCGATCCTCGACGGCTTGTCACTTTCAGTAGGTGCGGGCGAGATCCATGCCATCATGGGCCCCAATGGCGCGGGCAAATCGACCCTCGCCTATGTGCTGGGTGGGCGGCCCGGCTATGAGGTGACCGCTGGATCGGTGACTTTCGCCGGGCAGGACCTGCTCGCTTTGGAGCCGCACGAACGCGCCGCTGCCGGCCTGTTCCTGGGCTTCCAGTACCCGGTCGAGATCCCCGGCGTTTCCAACGTCCAGTTCCTGCGCGAGGCGCTCAACGCGCAGCGCCGGGTGCGTGGGCAAGAGCCGCTCTCGGGCGGTGAGTTCCTCAAGCTCGCGCGCGAGAAGGCTGGCCTCCTCAAGCTCGACATGGACATGCTCAAGCGCAACGTGAATGTCGGCTTCTCCGGCGGCGAGAAGAAGCGCGCCGAGATGGTCCACATGGGCATTCTCGATCCCCGGCTGGCGGTTCTAGATGAAACAGATAGTGGCCTCGATATCGACGCATTGCGCATAGTAGGCGAAGGTATCAACGCGATCATGCGCCAGCCCGACAAGGGCGTATTGCTGATCACGCATTACCAACGGCTGCTCGACTACGTGCGGCCCGATTTTGTGCATGTGCTCTCGAAAGGCCGGATCGTGGAGACCGGCGACGCCACCCTGGCGCTCCGGCTGGAAGAGAAAGGCTATGAAGAGGTATCTGTATGATTGCTTTTGCTTCGCTTGTGCTCGCCCAGATTGCCGTTGTCGGGTCTCAACCTCCGGTCGTGCCGCTGGTTTACGACAGCGTCGAAACTGTCGCAGAGCGGATGCGCTCGATCACGGCGATCGTGGGAAAGAACCAGCCCGGCTCATGGACTTGCTCGCTCACCGCCTCCAGCGGTCGCGGCTGGATCGATCAGCGGCTGTGCCAGGTGACCGCCCGGTGCACGATCAGGTATGGCGACGACCGCGAGGATATCGAGCCGTGCGTCGAGCGCGGGCGGAAAGGTATTCTCAAGGAGTATCGCCGCGCGCTGCGTGGTAGAGCCTGATGGCTGAACACCTGCCGAGCATTCGCGACGAGGAATGGCGCTACGCCGATTTCGAAGTGCTCGAGGGCCTCTCGCCCGCGACCTTCGCGGTCTGGCGCGATATCGAGGTGTCTGCCGGCGGGACGGTACGCGAATGCTTTGTGCTCGACGGCGCCGGGCCTGAACTCAGACGCCTGCGGGTAAAGGTGGGCGAGGGCGGGCGCTGCGAGCTGTTCGCCGTCAATGCCGCACGCGATTATGCGCGCGTGGAGATCGTGGTGCAGTTGGCGCAGGGTGCGCATTTCGAGTTCGGCGGCGTGACGATCGGCGGGGGCGACGCCACGCGCGAATTCGTCACCCGCGTTGACCATGCACATCCGGCGGCAAGTTCGCACCAGATCGTGCGGGCCGTGCACTGGGGGCAGGCGACCGGCAATTTCCTGGGGCGGATCGATGTCGGCCGCGGCGGACAGAAGACGGACGCCGTGCAGGATTTCAAGGCTTTGCTGCTTGAGCGCGGCGCCAGCGCCAATGCCAAGCCCGAGCTCGAGATCTTTGCCGACGACGTCAAATGCGCGCATGGCGCCGCGATCGGACAGCTCGACGAAGCAGCGCGCTATTACATGGCGGCGCGCGGCATTTCTCCCGAAAGCGCCAGGAAGTTGTTGATCCGCGCCTTCATTGCCGATGCCTTCGCAGCGCTCGCCGACGAGGCGGAACAGGAGCGGCTGCTTGGCGCGGCACTCGCCCGGATGGCGGAGCAATTGTGAACGTTCAGCTCACATCGCCGCTTGCCGCCGCCGGCGATCGAAAGGCCGATTTTCCGGGCCTTGTCACCGCCACCGGCAAGCCCTGGCACTACCTCGATTCGGCCGCGACCGCGCAGAAGCCGCAGGCGGTGATCGACACCGTGGCGCGCGCGATCGGCGCCGATTACGCCACTGTCCATCGCGGCGTGTACTCGCGTTCGGCAGAGATGACGCTGGGGTACGAGGCCGCGCGAAGGCGGGTGGCCGCGTTCATCGGCGGCGGCGAGGATGAGCTGGTTTTCACCCGCGGCGCGACCGAGGCGATCAATCTTGTTGCGTATTCCTGGGGTGCGGTAAACCTCGGAAAAGACGATAGAATACTGATTTCCGAGCTCGAACATCACTCGAACATCGTGCCCTGGCAGATCGTGCAGCAAAAATGCGGTTTCGCCATCGATGTCTGCCCGCTGACGCATGATGGGCGGATCGACCTCGACGCCGCCGAGCGCATGCTTACGCCCGCGCACAAGCTCGTTGCCTTCGCGCATGTCTCCAATGTGCTCGGCTCGGTGCTGGATGCGCGCCGGGCGGCTGAGTTGGCCCATGCCGTGGGTGCGAAGCTGCTGCTTGACGGGTGTCAGGCGGTTCCGCGCCTGCCGGTCGACGTGCGCGCACTCGGCTGCGACTTCTACGCCTTTTCGGGCCACAAGCTCTACGGCCCCACGGGGATCGGCGCATTGTGGGCGAGGGCGGAGATTCTTGCCGACATGCCGCCATGGCAGGGCGGCGGGGCGATGATCGACAAGGTCACATTTGCGCATACCAGCTTCGCGCCGGCGCCGCAGCGCTTCGAAGCCGGAACGCCGGCGATCGTCGAGGCGATCGGCCTGGCTGCCGCCTGCGACTACGTGGAGCGGATCGGCGTGGAGGTGATCCACGCGCATGAAAGCGAACTGGTCGCACAGACGCGTGAGGCGCTGCGGGGCATGAACGATGTTACCCTGTTCGGACCCGAGGACGCGGCGGGCATCGTGAGTTTCGCGTTCGAGGGTATTCACCCGCACGATCTGGGCACCATATTGGACGAGGAGGACGTCGCCATCCGCGCCGGGCACCATTGCGCGCAGCCGCTGATGGAGCGCCTGGGCGTTTCCGCCACCGCCCGGGCAAGCTTCGGGCTTTACTCGGACGAGGACGATGTCGCCGCGCTGATCCGCGGCATCGAACGCACCAAAAGGATATTCGGCTGATGGACAGGCCCGAGGACAGTACCGATTTCATCGCCGCACCGGCGTCTAGTGAGGACGTGTTGACGCCTCCCAAGCCGCCCCGTGCGCGGGTGAGCGATGCGCCTCTTGATGAGGAGGCGGCAGAGGAGAGTCCGGCCGAGCGGCTCGGGCGCAAGCGCGATTATCTCGAGGGATTCCTGCAGAAGAAGCCGGAGACCGTGCCGTCGGGAGCACCGGGCGGCGAACTCCACGATGCGGTGATCGAGGCGCTCAAGGACATTTACGATCCCGAGATCCCGGTGAACATCTACGATCTCGGGCTGATCTATGGCGTCGAGGTGTCGGACGAGGCCGATGTGGCGATTACCATGACGCTGACGACCCCGCATTGCCCGGTAGCCGAGACTATGCCCGGCGAGATCGAGCTGCGCGTCATGGCGCTTCCCGGCGTTCGCGATGCCGAGGTGAACGTCACCTGGGATCCGCCATGGGACCCGTCCAAGATGACCGACGAAGCCCGCCTCGAACTGGGGATGCTGTGATGGGCGAAACCAAGACCCGCGCTCTGCCGGCCGCCGTCAATTTGACCGAATCGGCCGAGCGCCGCATCGCCGAGCTGATGGCCCGGGCGCCCGCGGACGCAATCGGCGTCAAGCTCTCCACCCCGCGTCGCGGCTGTTCGGGGCTCGCCTATTCGGTCGACTACGTCACCGAGGAAGACGCGTTCGACGAGAAGATCGTAACGCCTGGTGGCACCTTCTACATCGATGGGGCCAGCGTACTCTACCTGGTCGGCAGCGCGATGGACTGGCGCGAGGATGACTTTTCGGCCGGCTTCGTGTTTGAAAACCCGAATGCCAAGGGCGCATGCGGCTGCGGCGAGAGTTTCATGGTATGACGCCGGGCATGCTGCGCGGTTTCGCCCGCGCGGCCTTCCTCATCGCTTTGGCGATCGCGGTAATCTGGCTGCTGCAGGCCATCGGCATGGCCAACCTGACCGACGACCCGCTGGTTGGCATCATTGTGTTCGGGCTCGTCAGCCTGGTTCTGGACCGCCTCGCCCGCAAGGGCGAGGCCGATGCGGCGAAGCGCGGCGGGCGTCTCCCGCTCTAGGGGCGCCTGAGCGCCTCGGCGCAGGTACGCCGGTCCACCCCGGCACCATCGCTCGCCCGGCGCGCCTCGACATGAGTGGCGACCGGTGTTCCGCCGGGGCGCAGAGGGTAGAGAAAGACGTCGAGCACGCATGCGCTGCCCGAAAACTGCAATTTGCGCATGTCGCCTTCGGCCATGTCGAGCCGAGGGGCGCCGAACAGGCCGCTGAGGCGCGCCGCATCCGCCTCGATCAACCACTCGAGGCCGGGCACGCGCAGCACGTCGGGTGCGCGGAAGCTTTCGACAGGGGGCGGAGGCGGCGGGGCCTGCGGCGGAACCTGCCCGGCGTCACTCTCGCGCGGTGGCGGGGGCGGAGCGCCGGTGCCCGGCCCGGGCGGCACTGCGGTGCAGGCGGCGAGCAGCATCAGCAGCGGCAGCGAAGCCTGAAAACGCGCGGTCACGACCATTTCCTCCGATGAACAAGATGCGTTGCCGCTGCTGCCCCGATTATTGGCGCGAGCAGGTTGGCGAACGGCACCAGCAACAGCGCCGCAATAGCGCCTCCCAGCACGAAGCGCTCGCCCGCCCTCACCGGCGGCGCGTGCGCGCGGTTGCGGCGATGGCGCTGCCAGACCATGTCCTGCAGCTCGCGCCCCAGCAGCCAGCCATTCACGATGAAGAAAACCAGCGCGGGGCCGATGGCGGTGAACAGCAATGCCAGCGCCACGGGAAGCGCCGCCAGATTGGCGAGCAGCGCACGGCCGGCTGAGCGCAGGCTGGCACCGGCCTGTTCGGCCATCGGGAGGTCGCGTGCCGTGCCTGCAATGCCCGGATAATGCCGTGCCTCGACCGCTGCCACCACGTCATCCGCGAAGAACTGGATCACCGCCATGGCGACGATCCGCCAGGTCAGCCACAAGCCGATTGCGGCCAGCAGCCCCGCGACCGCACCGCGCCACACATTCGCGCCCGGGATCGTACCGTCGGCCAGTCCCGCCCATGCGAGCGCGGCGTCGACCAGGTACCAGCCCGCGATGCCCGTGGCGGCGAACAGCGCCAGCGAAACGGCCAGGCTCTTGGCGAGGATGGCGAGGATTCGCCGGTCGGCCAATTGGCGCAGCGCAAGCAGCAGCGAGGTGAGCACGGAGCGCATTGAAGGCTTGCGATTGCCGTGGGCAGCGGCCAAGTCAACGGCCCGGTACGGCCGATCCCCGGCGCGTTCCCGCAGACCTGCCGTAGCAACAGGAAAATGCATGCCCGAACCCAGATATGACGTGATCGCGATCGGCAATGCCATCGTCGACGTGATGGCCCCGTGCTCGGACGAGCTGATCGAGGAACTGGGCATGGCGCGTGGCGGGATGACGCTGATCGATGCCGACAGGGCGCGCGAGTTGTACGATGCGATGGGTCCGGCGCGCGAGATCTCAGGCGGCTCGGCGGCCAACACGCTTGCTGGGCTCTCGGCGCTGGGCGCGCAATGTGCCTTCGTCGGCCAGGTGGCCGATGACCAGCTGGGCCAGGTCTTCGCGCATGACATTCGTGCAGCGGGCATCGATTTCGACACGTCGCCGCGCCCCGGCGAGCCGCCCACGGCGCGGTGCCTGATCTTCGTCACGCCCGATGGACAGCGCACGATGAACACATTTCTCGGTGCCTCGCAATTCCTGCCCGCCGACGCGCTTGAGGAAGAGGCGATCGGCGGCGCGAAGATCCTCTACCTCGAGGGCTATCTGTGGGATCCGGACGAGCCGCGTGCGGCCATGCGCCAGGCCATCGAGCACGCCAAATCGGCAGATCGCAAGGTTGCCTTCACCCTTTCCGACGTGTTCGTGATCAGCCGCTACGGCGACGATTTCCGCGCGCTGATCGCCGATGGGATGATCGATATCCTCTTCGCCAATGAGAGCGAATTGGGCGCGATCACCGGCGAGAATGAGTTCGAGGCCGGCATGGCGGCGCTGGCAGGCAAGGTGCCGACGCTGGTGGTGACGCGCGGCGAGCAGGGCGCGGTCGCGGTCCATGAGGGCGAGCGCGCCGAGGTGGCGGCCGAACCGGTGGAGCAAGTGGTCGACACGACCGGGGCGGGCGACCTGTTCGCAGCTGGTTTCCTCTACGGCTTCACCCGGGAGCAGCCGCTTGCGGCATGCCTGAGAACAGGGGCGATCGCCGCGGCTGAAATCATCAGCCATTATGGCGCGCGTCCCGAGGCCGATCTGGCGCAGCTGGTCAAGACGAAGCTCGGCTAGGCCCGCTCCCCAGCGCTGGACGCACCGGCTGACACCATCATCGGTGTGCCGGTGCGCCCAAGGTCTGCCCAATCAGCTCTCGAACAGCACCTTCGTGCCGGGGGAGACCATCTGCGCCAGGCGTGCGGCGTCCCAGTTGGTGAGCCGCACGCAGCCGTGGCTCTCCGCCCGGCCGATCGTCTGCGGCTCAGGCGTTCCGTGGATGCCGTAATGCTCCTTGCTGAGATCGATCCACACCACTCCGACAGGTCCGTTCGGCCCGGGCGGCAGCGTCTGCTCGGCCTCGCTGTCGGGCACATCCCAGAACAGGTCCGGGTCGAATTCGAACGGCGGATTGTGCGCGACGCCGTTCACCTTCCAGTCGCCGAGCGGCAGCGGATCCTGGGTCGAACCCATGGTGGCGGTGTACATGCCGATGAGCTTGTCGTCCTTGTCAAAGACCTTGAGCGTGCCCGCCGACTTGCTCACGACGATGCGCTCGGCACCGGGCTGCTGCGAGCCGACCCCGAGTGTCCTCAGCGTAGCGAGCCATTGCTGGTCATCGACCGAGCCGGGCGCGATCTGGTCGGCGCCCACATTGGGTACGCGGATCTGCTGGCCGGCACGGAACATCGCCGGGCGCGGAGTGCTGCCGGCGTCACCGGACGAACTCGCGCTTGCAGAAGGCGTCGGCGTGGGTGAGCCGGCGGTCGCGGGCGAAGCGCTGGCAGCCGGCCTGGCGCTCGAGTTGAGCATTGCCAGCGTGTCGACCGTAGTGTGGAAGCGCTCGGCCAGCTTCTCGTCCAGGCTCGTATAGCCGAGGCGATCCATCTTCGCCTGCTCGGCCGCCGATTCGGGGGTCGGCTGGAACGGTCCCTGCGCGAAGTCGGCCGGGATCGTCACCATGCGCGTGGCGGGGATGCTGCGCCATTGCTCGAGAGCCTGCTTCGTCTCGGTATCGAGTTCGCCGGAAACTGCCAGACCATTGGCTTCCTGGAAGCCCTCGAGGGCGTTGCGGGTCGAGCTGCCCACTTCGCCGTCCACCACTCCCGGGGTGAAGCCGAGACGGTCGAGCACGACCTGGAGCTGCATCGTGGGCTGCTGCTGGAAATCTGCCATCCCGGCGGCCGAATCCCCCTCGGACGTGCCGTCGGTAGAAGCCATCGTATCGGCGAGATTGTTGGAAGCGGCTTCGGACCCGGCCTGCTGCGCCCCTCCTTCGCCGCTCTGGTCGTTGCCCGAGCTGAAATTGCAGGCGGCAAGAGCAAGGCACAGCGAAGCGCCTAAGGAAACACTCAAGGCAGTGGAACGCATCTAAATACCTCTGTCGCGCGGCGCGGCACCGCAAATCCGTGGCCGGATAACGCTGTAAGCGCTCACAAGCTCCCGCTGCTTGCCGCAAAGGCACACAGGGTAGCCAGCGGGAGCTCCATAATCTCAGCTGGTTGGCCAGTGCTTAACGCGCTTGGGCTTAATCGGCACCCTCGCGTTGCATTTCGCGCCAGCCGATGTCGCGGCGGTAGAAAGCGCCGGGGATGGCGATACCATCGAGTGCCGCATAGGCTTGGGCCCGGACGGCGGCGATGTCCGCACCTTTGGCGCAGACATTGAGCACGCGCCCGCCATCGGCGACGAGCGTGCCGCCCTGCGCCAGCCTGGTGCCGGCTTGGAACACGCGCGCGTCCGCCGCCGCAGCCTGGTCGAGCCCGCTGATCGCCGCGCCCTTTTCGGGCTTCTCCGGATAGCCTTCAGCCGCCATCACCACCGTGAGCGCGCAGCCCTGTGCGAGGCGCGGCGCTTGCATGGTGGCGAGGCGGCTCTCGGCGCAGGCGAGCATGTATTCGGCAAGATCATCCTCCAGCAGCATCATCAGCACCTGGCATTCGGGATCGCCGAAGCGGCAATTGTATTCGACGAGCTTGGGCCCTTCCTCCGTCAGCATCAGCCCGGCATAGAGCACACCCGAATAGGGGCTGCCGTCCTCGACCAGCTGGTGGACGGTGGGGGCGATGATCCGCTCCATCACCTCGGCGTGCAGCGCAGGCGTGAGGATGGTGGCGGGGCTGTAGGCGCCCATGCCGCCAGTATTGGGGCCGGTATCGCCATCGCCGGCGCGCTTGTGGTCCTGCGCGGTGCCGAAGGGGAGGATGGTGGCGCCGTCGGTGAGCGCGAAGAAACTCGCCTCCTCGCCCTGCATGAACTCCTCGATCACCACCTCGGCGCCCGCCGCGCCGAACTGCCCGCCGAACATATCGGCCAGTGCGCTCTCAGCCTCCGCGCGTGTGGCGGCGATGACCACGCCCTTGCCGGCCGCGAGCCCGTCGGCCTTGAGCACGTAAGGCGGCGCGAAGCGGTCGAGCGCGGTGAGCGCATCGGCGAGCGATAAGGTGTGCGCGTAAGCCGCCGTGGGTATGCCCGCGCGCGCGCACAGATCCTTGGTAAAGCTCTTGCTGCCCTCGAGCCGGGCGGCTGCCTTGGAGGGGCCGAACACCGCCACGCCCTCGGCCCGCAGACTGTCGGCCAAACCGTCCACCAGCGGTGCCTCTGGCCCGATCACCACGAGGCCGATCGCATGCTGGGTGCAGGCTCTTGCCACGGCCGCGTGATCGCCCACATCGAGCGTGAGCAGCTGCGCATGTTCGGCAATCCCCGGATTTCCAGGCGCGGCATAGAGCGTGCCGCCCTGCTTCGCGATGGCGCGGGATTGCGCGAGTTTCCAGGCGAGCGCATGTTCGCGTCCGCCCGATCCCAATAACAGGATGTTCATGCCCGCTTCCTCACCCCGCGAATTCATGTTGGATGACGACCTCAAGGCCGATCCGGAAGGGCTGGTAGCCAAGGCCCGGCCGGGGGACAATTCGCAAGTCCTGTCCGTCGGTGAGATTTCACACGCACTCAAGCGCATGGTGGAAGAGAATTTCGGCTTCGTGAAGCTGCGCGGCGAGCTCTCGGGCGTGAAGCGCGCGGCCTCGGGCCACCTCTATTGCTGCCTCAAGGACGAGAGCGCGGTGATCGAAGGCGTGATGTGGAAGAATGCCACGCCGCGCCTGGCCTTCCTGCCCGAAGACGGGATCGAAGTGGTGGCGAGCGGGCGGATCACCACTTTTCCGGGCCGCTCGAAATACCAGATCGTCATCGAGCGGATGGAGATTGCGGGCGAGGGTGCGCTGCTCGCTTTGCTCGAGAAAACCCGGGCGCGGCTCGCGGCCGAGGGGCTGTTCTTGGAAGATCGCAAGCGCGGGCTGCCTTACCTTCCGCAGGTGATCGGCGTCGTCACCTCGCCGACGGGAGCGGTGATCCGTGACATCCTGCACCGCCTCGCTGATCGCTGCCCCAGCCGCGTGCTCGTATGGCCGGTGCTGGTGCAGGGGCAGGGCGCGGCGGAGCAGGTCGCGGCGGCGGTGCGCGGCTTTGGCATGATGCCCCAAGGTGGCGCCGTGCCGCGGCCCGATCTGCTGATCGTGGCGCGCGGCGGCGGCTCGATCGAGGATTTGTGGAGCTTCAACGAGGAGGTCGTGGTGCGCGCCGTGGCCGAATCGCCGATCCCCGTGATCAGCGCGGTGGGTCATGAGACCGACACCACCTTGTGCGATTACGCCGCCGACCGCCGCGCGCCCACACCTTCAGCCGCCGCCGAGATCGCCGTACCGGTGTTGCGCGACCTTGCCACGAGCATTGCCGAGCTGGGATTTCGCCAGCGGCGCTGTGCGCGCCGGCCGCTGACGCTCGGGCGCGAGCGGCTGGAAGCGCGCGTCATGCGTCTGCCCCGGCCCGACATGCTCGGCCAGCGCCATGCCCAGCGCCTGGACGAGCTCGCCGAGCGGCTGCGGCGCGGCCTCGCTGACCGGGCCACGCTCGCCCGGCAGCGCCTGCAGGAGGACAGGGCGCGGCTTTCCGGAGCGCTGCTGCGCGCCCGCACTGAGCGGGCCCGCGATCGGCTGGCTTCCGCCAGGCTCACGCCCGAGCTCGTGCGCCGGCCGATCGTGGATCGGCAGCGCCAGCTGCACGCGCTGGCTCGGCTGATGGAGCAGCTCCATCCTGACCGGCCCCTGCAGCGCGGCTATGCCATGGTGCTCGATGCCACGGGCCGCGCGCTCACATCGCGCGCGCAGGCGGCAGGGCAGGAGTTGCTCGACATCCGCTTTGCCGATGGCACGCTCCGCGCCGAGCCCGCCGGCGCCCCGCGACCGGCCGCGAAGCCCGCTTCGCGCAAGCCGGCGAGGTCAGGCGGGTCGCCGCCCGAATCGGCGCAGCCGAAATTGCTTTGACCCGCGCCAGGCGCTAGGACATCCGCATGCTCATGAAGTCCGGCGAAAATGCCGCCATCCTGGTCTACGGACCCAACGGCTTCCGTGTCGTCAAGCCCGGCCGCTTCGTTCTCTGCGCGAAGACGGGCGAGGCGATCCCGCTCGATGAATTGCGCTATTGGAGCGTCGAGCGGCAGGAAGCCTATGCCACCGCCGAGATTGCCACCCAGGCTCTGCAGGGCGCCTGATGCGGCACGTTTTTGCGAGTTATGCGGCGCTTGCCGCGGCCGCCCTATGTGCCTCCTGCGTAGCACCTTCGCCCGATAATCCCGCGCCGCGTGACATTACCGTGGTGCAGCCGGTGGTGACGCCGAGTCCCGCGCCCGTTGCGCCGCCGGCTCCGCCTGCCCCCTCCGGCCCCACGACCTTCGTGTTCGACGGCGCGCTCGAGCAGGGCGGGTGGGTACGCGGGACGGCGCCTGCGGGCACGGTCTCCGCGCGGCTGGGCGATCAGGCGCTGGCGCTCGCGGCGGACGGGCGGTTCTTCGCCGCCTTCGACCGGGATGCGAGCCTGGAGACCGAGCTCGCTGCTACCTTGGCCAACGGGGAGAGCATCGTCAGCCCCCTGCGTATCGCGCAGCGCGAGTGGAACATCGAGCACGTCAATGTCGCGCGCAGCACGGGCGGGCCGAGCGCGGCGTTCATGGAGCGCCGCCGGCCTGAACTCGCGCAGATCGTCGCGGCGCGCAGCCAGGATGCAGACAGCGAAGGCTGGAGCCAGGACTTCATCTGGCCGGTAACCGGGCGCATTTCAGGCCGGTTCGGCTCGCAGCGGATTTATCGCGGAGAGCCGGGCAGTTATCATTCCGGCATCGACATCGCCACCGGTGCGAGCGGCACGCCCTTCGTGGCGCCGGCGGACGGGGTGGTGACGCTGGCGACCGAAACGCCCTTCAGCCTGGAAGGCTATCTGCTCATCATCGATCACGGGCAGGGGCTCAACAGCGCCTTCCTGCACATGTCGGAGATTGCGGTGAGCGAAGGGCAGCGCGTGCGCCAGGGCCAGTCTGTCGGCCGCATCGGCGCGAGCGGGCGGGCCACGGGCCCGCACCTGCATTGGAGTCTCATGTGGCGCGGCGCCAGGCTCGATCCGCTGCTGTTCACCGGGCCGATGCAGTGATCGCATCTGGACGGACGTGAGCGCGGAAGGGAAGCGGGCGGCGCACCTTGCGTAAGCGGCTGGCGCTGCTGGCGCTGGTCGCATTCGGCATTGCACCAGGGACGTGGTGGCGCACTGTGCTGCCCACAGCGCGTGTTCAGCGCCTGATGATCGAGCCAGCCAACTTCGCCCAGCCGCGCGACTGGCCGGAGGGCCTCGCGATCGAGCGCCTTTGGCATCTCGACGGTCCAGACCCGTTCTTTGGTGGCTATTCGGCGCTGCTGCCGCTTGGGCAAGGGCGCATGCGGGCCTATTCGGACCGGGGAGACAGCCTCGCCTTCACCGTGCCGGGTCACGGCTCTCGGGCGCCCGAACTGGTGATGGTTTCACCGTATCCAAGCCTCGAACGCCGCTTCCAGGACATTGAATCGGTCGCACCGGATCCTGTGACCGGCCGCTACTGGCTCGGCTACGAGCAGTTCCACGCCATTCGCCGCTACGAGGCCGGTGAAGGTCCGCGCGACACAGGCGATCTCGTGCGGCCCTCGGCCATGCGCGACTGGTCGAACAATGGCGGGGCCGAGGCGATGGTCCGGCTGAGCGATGGACGCTTCATCGTCTTCGCCGAGACCGGCGGCATCGGCTTGCTGTTTGCTGGCGATCCCGTCGATGGAGCTACCCCGCGTACATTCCCGGTGGCGTGGCCCCAAGGCTACAGGCCAGCCGATGCGGCGCTGTTGCCTGATGGGAAGGTGCTGCTGCTCATGCGCGCGGTGACGCCAAATTGGCCACCTTTCCGGAGCCTGCTGCTCATCGGCGATCCGCGCACGATCGGTGAGGGCGCGCCATGGCGGCCCGAACTGCTGGCGCAACTCGACGGTCCGCTGCCGAGTGAGAATTACGAGGCTGTGGCGGTGGAGGCCGAGGGCGATTCGCTTGTCCTCTGGCTGATGTCAGACGATAATCTCGCCACTTTCCAGCGCACCTTACTCGCACAGCTGCGCTGGAGGAGGTGAGCGAGCAATGACGATGGCTGAGCACGCGGAAAGGCGCCGCGCGGATCGATCCCGCGCAGCGCCTTTCTGCTTGTCTCGGATGTGCCGGGCTGCCCGATCAGGCGGCCGGGACGAGTGCCTTCTTGAGCTCGCGCTTCACTTTCAGCGCACGGGTGCTGAGCTTGGTGTCGGCGGTCTTGAGCAGCCAATTGTCGAGCCCGCCATTGTGCTCCACCGAGCGCAGCCCGTGCGTCGACACGCGGAAGCCGATGCTGCGATCGAGCTTCTCGCTCATCAGCGTGACGTTCTGCAAATTGGGCAGGAAGACCTTCTTGGTCTTGTTGTTGGCGTGGCTGACATTGTGGCCGACTTGACGGCCTTTGCCGGTCAGTTCGCAGATGCGCGACATGGCGAAACTCTCTCGTTCTAGAAAAACGGTGGATCGATTGCAGCTTGTGCTGGAAGGACGCGCGCATAGCGGTGGGTGCGCCGCTCGTCAAGCAAGCGCGCCTTGCGAGCCTGCCATTGCCGCGCTGGAAGCGGCAGGCTAGCCGGCCGCCATGAGCCGCTGGCCGCTTCCGAAACCCATGGCACGGGCGCTGGCGCTTGCGGAGGCGGCGGCCCGGCTGGGGGAGGTGCCCGTGGGCGCGGTGGTGGTTCGCGATGGCGCAATCCTGGCCGAGGCGCACAATTCCCCGCGCGAACTGGCCGATCCCACCGCCCATGCCGAGATCCTGGCGCTGCGCCGCGCCGCCGCGGCGCTGGGCAGCGATCGGCTGGAGGGCTGCGACCTGTTTGTCACGCTCGAGCCGTGCGCGATGTGCGCAGGCGCCATCGTCCACGCCCGCATTGCCCGGCTCTATTACGGCGCGCCCGATCCCAAGGGCGGCGCGGTGGAGCATGGGGCGCGCGTGTTCGATCGCCCGCAATGCCTGCACCGACCGGATGTCTATGCGGGCATTGGCGAGGGGGAAGCGGCGGCGCTGCTGCGCGCATTCTTTCGCGAGCGGCGATAGAAACTGTCCGCCTCCGCTAGTCGGATGCGCGACGGGCATGCAGGGGTTTGCGGCCGAACCAGCGCGCCGAAGCGCGGGTGAAGAGAAGCGGGGCGCCGATGAGGGACAGCGCCAGCGTGGCGAGCCACGGCCAGGAAACCGGTTCTCCGCCCGCGCTGCTTGCCAGCTCGCCGGGCACGGCGGCGGCCTTTGCCAGGGTGAACACGACGACGAGCCAGCGCGCCACCCGGCTTGCAAGAAACCAGACCAGCGCCACCGGGATGATCGCAATCGTCAGCCGCACGCAGATGGCGACAATGGTCAGGTCACGATCGAAGGCGATGAACGGAATGCCTGCGGATAGTACCGCCTGTATGGCGTCAACCCGCATGATCTGATTCAGGAAGCCGATCATGGCCTGTACCAGGAACAGGGCCGCGAACAGGCGAATCGGGCGCGGTCGCGGTCCTCGGGCGAGTTTCACAGCGGCGTGAAGTCGAGCCCGATATCGGCGGCTGGCGCGCTCTGGGTGAGCCGGCCGACCGAGACGTAGTCCACGCCCGTGGCGGCGATGGCGCCGATCGTCTCCAGCGTGACGCCGCCGCTCGCCTCTGTGGCGGCGCCCCCGGCGACGAGCGCCAAGGCTTCGCGCAACGTGCTCACGTCCATATTGTCGAGCAGCAGGTGATCGGCACCGGCGGCGAGCGCGGGCCCGATCTGGTCGAGCCGGTCGACCTCGCAGATGATTTGCTCGACACCTGCCGCGCGTGCGCGCCGGACCGCCTCACCCACATCGCCCGCCACGAGGATGTGGTTGTCCTTGATCATCGCTGCGTCCCACAGGCCCATGCGGTGGTTCTGCGCGCCGCCCATCCGGGTCGCGTATTTCTCGAGATGGCGCAGGCCGGGAATGGTCTTGCGGGTATCGAGCAGGATGCAGTCGGTGTCGCCCATGGCTGCGACATAGGCGCGCGTCAGCGTGGCGATCCCGGCAAGATGCTGGACGACATTGAGCGCGCTGCGCTCGGCCGTGAGCAGCGCGCGGGCATTGCCGGACAAGCGCATGAGGCCGGTGCCGGGTCCGACCGCTGCACCTTCCCCGGCGAGCAGCGTGATCTCCATGTCGGGATCGAGATGGCGGAAGAAAGCGGCCGCGATCGGCAGGCCGGCGACAACGATTGCGTCCCGCGCGTCCATCACGCCCGAAAAGCGCGCCTCGGCCGGGATCACGCTTTCGGCGGTAACGTCCCGCCCGCCGCGGGGAAGGCCTTCACCGAGGTCCTCGGCCAAGGTCTCGCGCACGAAGCTGGCGAGTTCAAAGCCGGAAAGGGAGAAATCGGACATGGAGCAGGCTGTGGACTCTTTTTGTTTGGGCCTCAAGCGCGGGCGGGGCCATGCGGCCCCTTAGGCTTTCCTCCGCTTCGCTCCGGGCGCACGTTCGCGCTTGCGGGCTGCTTGTCGCTGCCCGGGCCAGTGCCTGTCAGGCGGCAACTGCCGGTCGGCGACCAGCCGACCGCAAGGCCGAACGGCCGCCCGCAGCCGTCCCGCAGCGTAGCGGAGGAAAAAGCGCGAGGATCGCGCCCGGATGGGCGTGCGGACAACCAATCAATGCACGAAGCGCGCGACGACGTCCCGGTAGGAGCGGCTCACCTTCACCTCGGCGCCGCTCTCCAGCACCAGGAAGCATTCGCCATTGGTGTGCGGCTTGACCTGGCGGACCTGGTCGAGATTGACGATGGTCGAGCGGTGCACGCGCTGGAAGGTCTTGGGGTCGAGCCGGCGTTCCAGATCCTTCATCGTCTCGCGCAGGATGAGCGAGTTGTCGCCGGTATAGATGCACATGTAGTCGCCCGCCGCCTCGATGTGCTCGATCGAGCCCACTTCCACGCGGAAGATCTGGCCGCGATCCTTGACGTTGATCATCTTCTCGTAGCGCCCCACCGCGTCGCCGTCGGCGCCCATGTCCTCGAGACTGCTCGGCGACACCTCGGCGAGCACGTCCTTCAATTTCTCCGCCTCCTCGGCCGAGCGCTTCTCGGCCAGGCGCGTGCGCACGCGCTCCATCGTGTCGGCGAGCTTGTCCTCGTCCACCGGCTTCATCAGGTAGTTGACCGCATTGGCCTCGAAGGCGCGGATCGCATGCTCCTGGTAGGCGGTGACGAACACGAATAGCGGCGGGTCGATCTCCATCACGCCCTTGACCACCGAAAAGCCGTCGAAGCCGGGCATCTGGATGTCGAGGAAGACGAGGTCGGGCTTTTGTGTCTTGATCGCGCGGATCGCCTCGCGGCCATTGGCGCAGGTCTCGATGATCTCGACATCGGCAAAGGGCTGGAGGCGCAGTTCCAGCCCCTGAATGGCGAGCTTCTCATCATCGACGATAATGGTGCGTATGGTCATGCAATGGTCCCAAATTCCCGTTTCCGGGCGTCGTTGTGTACGGTCAACAGGCCTGCTGATTGTGCCTCGTTCAGCGCGCCCTCGGTCTCTTCGGCAATCTCGAGCGGTATCTCTATCGACACCGTGAAGCCGCCATCGGGCGGCGTCTCGATCGTGAAGCGGTGGTCATCGCCATAGGCCTGGCCGAGCCGGTCGCGAATATTGGCTAGACCCACGCCTGTCGAGTTGGAGCTGCTCGCCGGAGGCAGGGAGGAGCGCCATTCGCCGTCTTTTTGCAACGGCATGCCCGGGCCTGTGTCGCTGACTGTCAGCCGCAGCCGCTTGCCCATCACTTGCGCCGAGAGCCTGATCCGTGCGCCTTCTTCCTGCGCCGAGACCGCGTATTTGATCGCGTTCTCGACCAAGGGCTGGAGCAGCAGCGAGGGGATGCACGCTTCCGATGCGGCGGGATCGATGCGGAATTCGGTCCGCAGCCGCTCCTCGAAACGCATCCGCTCGATCTCCAGATACAGTTTCAGCGTGTCGACCTCCTGCGCCACGGTCACCTTTCCGCCCGGCTGGGTGATGAGCGTGTGCCGCAGGAAGCCGGAGAGCCGCGTGAGCATGGCGTTGGCCGGCTCGGTCTGCTTCAGAAGCACCAGCGTGCTGATCGAATTGAGCGTGTTGAACAGGAAGTGCGGATTGAGTTGGTAGCGCAGCATGGCCAGCTGCGCGCTGGTCGCCTGCGCCCCGAGCCGTTCGAGCCTGTCGGCCTGCTCCTCCACCTGAAGGAAGTAATTGATGGCGTAATAGAGCCCGGTCCAGGCGGCGAGCAGCGTCAGATCGAGGTAGAAGACGCCGAGCAACAGGCTGACGAAGCTTGATTCGCTGCCCGCCTGGTACAGGCTCAGCACCCAGCCGTTGATGAACGCCGAAACCGCCACCGCCGCCGCCAGCACCAGCACCGTCGCGCCCCAGGTGACCAGCGGGCGCAGGTTGATCAGGCGCCCATATATGACGGACAGGATCGTGCTGACCGAAAAGCCGGTGATGGTGGCGATGAGGATGATGATGAAGAAATCGACCGGCCGCGCATTGGCGAGGCTGGAACTGGCGCGCACCAGCATCGAACCGCCCCACCCGACGAGCTGGAGCCGCCAGAAGGCGCGGTTCTTGTCCGCGAAGAACGGGGCCGGTTGGAAGGGCAGCATCTTCATGGCCATCGTATGCTAGCCGATCCGGACGCGCATCGTCACCGCCATTCGCGCCATCCGGCGCAAGCGCAGCCCGCTTGCTCGCTCAGGTCTCGCGCGCCGCAGCAATGGCCTCGCCGATGCGCTGGGCACCGACCGCACCTTCGAGCGCCACGTCGCCCACGATCCAGCTCGGCGTGCCGGTAATCCCGAGTTGCTGGCCGAGCGCCAGATTGCTTTGCAGCTGACCATCGAACATACCCCTTCCGATCGCTTCCCTGGCGCGGGCGAGATCGATCCCGGCCCGGCCTGCCGCTGCCTCGATCGCGTCGGCCGTAGGCGGGCCGGCCTCGAACATGGCATCGTGGAACGCCTGGTATTTGCCCTGCTGCGCCGCCGCGAGCGCCATGCGCGCGGCGTCCGCGCTTTGCGGCGAGAGGACGGGATATTCGTGCACCACCACCTTGAGGTCCGAATTGGTGGCGATCAGCTGGCGCACATCGGCAAGGCTCTGGCGGCAGAAGCCGCAGGCATAATCGCTGAACTCGACGAGGGTGATCGAGCCCTGCGGATTGCCCAGGACTGCGCCGGGAAACGGCGACACGATCTGTCGGCGCAGCGGCTCGATGCGCGCGAGCGTGTTGCGTCGCTCCAGCACCTCCATCGCCTGCGGCAGGATTTCGGGGTTGGCGAGCAGGTAGTCGCGGGTGGCTTCGTCGCTCCGGCCGGCGCCGAGGCCCGACCCGAGACCCGACCAGGCGAACAACAAGGCGCCGGCAAAGCCGGCGACCAGCGCGATAGAGGCGGTGAGGAGATGGCGCATTACCAATTGGACCTCGTCAGTTACGCCGCTCTTCGCGCTCGAGCAGCGAACGCGCCTGCAGCGCCACGTCCTGCGCGCGGATCCAATCCGGCGTGCCCTGCGGCAGCGCGGCCTCGGCGGCTTGTGCGCTCCTCAGCGCCTGGCGGGGGTTGCCGGCCATCACCTGCTGCTCGGCGCTGGCGAGTTGCGCCCGCGGAATGTCGCCCCGCGCACCGTAGACCACGCCCAGCTGATACCAGGCGAAGGGGTTTTCCCGATCGCGCGCGACCGACGCTCGCAGGACGCGCTCGGCCTCTTCCAGATGCTCGCCGTCCTCGGTCGCCATCAGCGCATGGCCGAACGTGCCGGCGATCAGCGGATCGTTGCCCGTCAGCTGCACGGCCCGGCGCAGCGGATCGAGCGCCTCATCCGGACGACCCGATTCGAGCAACACCTGGCCTTCGAGCTCGAGGAAGTAGGGGTTCTCGGGATCTTCCGCGATCAGCGCCTCGGTCTCGGCCAGCGCCTCGTCGATCTTCGCCTGCTTGTGATAGGCATAGGCCCGGGCGTAGCGCGCCGGCACGCCGCTCATGTGTTCGGGGTAGGCCTGCAGCGTGCGCGCGGGCTCGGCCAGATAGCCGTAGAGCTTGGCCTTCACCCGCTCGAAGCGCGGCTCCAGACCCGCGGTCAAGGCCGGCGCAGCAGCACAGTTGCTGCCGAGATCGGCCGGCGGAGGCAATTCGTTCGTGGGGGACGTCAAGGTGCCGTCAAATTCAGCGACGAGATCGGCATCCGGCCGACCCCAAGCGGGGTCGTCCTTCAAATCGGCCTCGAGCCGTGAGATGCGATCGCCAGTCAACGGGTGGGTCCGCGTGAAACCGGCCTCATCGCTCTGACTGTAACCGTAGCGGAACTCCAGGTTCTGCAGCTTGCGGAAGAAGCTCACCGTACCCCGGCCGCTGATCCCGGCGCATTTGAGAAACTGGACGCTGGCGGCATCGGCGCTCGCCTCCTGCGTGCGGGTGAAGGAGAGAAACGAGCCCATCGCGGCCTGCTGGCCGAGCGCCATCGCGCCCATCGCCGCGTCACCCGCCCCCGCCAATGCCGCGGCCACTCCGGCGAGCATCGAAAGGATCTGGATCTTGCCCGCCCTGCCCGCGCCTTCGGACATGCGGTTGATATGCCCGCCAGTGATGTGGCCAAGCTCGTGGGCGAGCACGCCCTGCACCTCATTGGCCGTATCGGCCGCGTTGATCAGGCCCGAATGGATGAAGATGCGCTGCCCGCCGGCGACGAAAGCGTTGATCGAGGGATCGTTGAGCAGCACCACCTCTACCTGACCGCGCCCGAGGCCCGCCGCCTCGGCCAGCGGATCGATCAGGTCCTGCAGCAGCTTTTCCGTTTCGGCGTCGCGCAGCACGCTCTGCGCCGCCACCGGCTGGACGGCGAGCGCAAGGGTGGCCAGCACGGCCAGCAGGCTGACGAGCAGGCGTGGAACCGGGCGTGTTGGAACGGTCATGCGGCTCCATGGCTAGCGCATCGGGGGCTGAACGCAAACTGAAGCGATGGCTGTCAGGTCACCCGGAGCAAGGAGGATCAGCCCCGCTTTCCCGCCACGCCGGCCTTCTCGACCGCCTTGACGATCTGCTCGGTTTCGCCGCCCGGCGTGAAGCCCAGCGCATGAAGGAATTGCTCGCCCACCGCGAAGCTGTCGCCGAGCCACAGCGCGACCCCGGCGCCACGAATGGTCGCACAGGCCTCCTCCTCCGCCAGGCTCAGCGCTTCGCCGGCCACCATGCGCAGGAACACCGCCGCTATCCGGCCAGGGAAAGCCTCCACCGCCTCGGCAAAGGCAGGCAGGTCGCCTTGTGTATCGTCGCCGATCAGGGCGAAGCGCAGGTCGGGATACATTGCGAGGATGGCGTTGATTGCGCCGCGCTTGTGCAGGCCATGGCTGGCCGAGCCGAGGGTCGCCCGGTCGAGCCCCCAGTCACGCAGCAGGATCGGGCCGAGCGGCAGCCCCTTGGCGTGCTGGAAGGCGACCAGGTAGGCGAACAGGTTCCAGGGCGAGGAAGAGACGTAGAAGAACGGCCGGTGGGTTGCGGTGACGCGCTTTTCGAGCAGTGGGTCGTCTTGCGGCAGGATCTCGACGCCGGCCAGCGCGTCGTAAAACGTATCGGCGCCCGGCACCGCCTGGCGCTCACCCGGCAATTGCGCCAGCAGGCGGGGCCAATTGCGCGCCAGGCTGCGCCAGCCGCCGGTTATACCGGTTTCGATGATCGTGTCGTCAATGTCGGAGATCACCGCCAGGCGGCTGTCCAGCCCGGGCGCGAGCACATGCGCGACGAAGCGTTGCGGACCATCGGGGCCGAGGAAGGACAGTTCAGCGATTTCCCAGGCCGGGTGTTCGGGCAGTTCCCAGGCCGGCTCGAGCGGCAGATCGAAATGGACGAAGCCTTCGCGGTCGCTCACCGCCTCGGCGACGAGAGGCGATCCGCCCCGCCGTTCGACCTTCAGCGTGACCGGGAGGCCCTCAACCTCGCGTGAGGCGAATTGCGCGAGCATGGTGCGCATCGCCCGCACCCGTCCGCCGGGCTCGAAGCTGCGTTGCGGCTGGCGTAGCGCGCGCGCCTGCAGTTTGAAGCGAGAGCGGCTGCGGTAGCCGAAATAGGGCTGCAGCCGGATCGGAGCCGGGCGGAACAGGGGCATTGGCGGCGGTTAGCGTGCCGCCCGCGGCCAACACAAGCATGCGTGCGTGCTACACCCCGCCGATGTGCGCGGGAGCCGGCCTCACCCGAACGATTGCGCCGCTCCGAACAGCGGGCCGGTGTGCGGAACTTCTCCCAGAACGATGCGCTCGCCCGTGCTGGACCGGCCGATCGCTACCAGCGAAACATCGCTGCCCTGCGCGGCCATCTGTGCGAAATCCTGCGCATCGAGTGCCTGGAGCCCGGCGCGCGGCACAGCGCCCGCGCACGCGCCAGCGATCTGGAGTGCCGTATCATGCGTTCCGATAGCCTGGCTCAATTCAAGCAGCAGCTCCTCGACCGTTTGCTGGTCGGCAATTTCCTTCCAGCTGATGACGCTGAACACGAAGTCGATCGTGCTCCGGTCGCGAGAGAAGGGCAGCAGGATGCCCCGGTACATGATCGTCCGTTCGCGCTGGTTGATGAACTCGGCCTCGAAACCGATCGGATCGGGGCTGACCAGCGCTTTCAGATAATGGTCGGCGATGCGGCCCAGCAGGGAGCGTTCGGGCAGGTCGGAGATTCGCGCGACATCGTGGGCGGCCACGCCGCATTCGGCGGCGAGCGCGTCGCCGAGAAACGCGATCCGCGGATTGGCCGAGCCATCCGTGTAGTCGAGCAGCACGCCTTGCGGCGCAAGCGAGGGGTGCTCGCCCGGTACGAGATCGGCGATGCCGGGCAACTCATCGGCTCCGAGCAGGCGCGCCCACATCTCGTAAGCACGCAATTGCATGCGGCGCTCGTCCGGGCCGATCGCGCGCGGCGGCGCTTCGGCTTCTTCGCCCGGATCGCCAGATCCCCCTCCTCGGGGGTCCGCTTCGGACGCCAAGTCGTCTTCGAAGCCGTTGGCCTCGATCCACTTTCGCAACGGTCCCAAACGCCGTACCTTCCCGCTTTCTGCGGGGCCAGTGGTGCCCGAAGCCGGTAAATTCTTCGTTAACTCTCAAACGCACCCATCAGCCCAGCGGGAGACGCTCACAGCATGTAGCGCATCCGGATGGTCTGTTGCACCGGTGCCCGGCGGACGCTGAAAGCGGCATCCTCGAAGGCTGGCGGTCCCATGTGGATGCGCGCGTCGCGCGAGAAGCCGAAGCCCTCGCGCGGCATCATGCCCAAGGCGCGGTCGGCCTTGCCGTTGCTGTTCTCGTCATGCAGCAGCGCGATGGCATAGGTTCCAGGCGTCACGTCCGCGAAGTCTAGCCGCACGGTCTCGTCCGCGCGCACCACCAGCGCATGCGCCGCCGAATCGCCGCGGCAACGTGGAAAGCGTTCGGGATCGGAGGTCATGCAGGCGAGTACCACACCCTCGTGCGAGCGCAGGTTGGTCACCGTGATGCTGACGTCCACCGCGGGCACGGGCACAGGCATGGGCGCAGCGCTCAGCAGTAGGGGGGTAGCCAGCACGGCCGCCGCGATCCGCCCGATCATGACGCGCGCGCGGGCCGCTCCGGCATCGTCCTGTCGGAAATGCCGCGATCGGTCCCGCAGAGGCGATCCCAGAAACGGAAATATAGCCCGTAATTGCATCGGTACTCGTCATGATGGCGCTGATGATGGCTGGCCGTTATCAGCCAATTCCCTGCCGATGAATGAACGAGGCGTCGCGGGAACATCTCCCAGCCCATGTGGTTGGTGATGCCCATCACCGTCATGACCGTCAGCACCACCCCGAGCATGGCGACGTGGATCGGCACCAGCAGGACGAGTGCGGGGATCACCACCGCGCCCGTAAGCGCCTCGAGCGGATGAAAGCTCATGGCCGCCCATGCTGTGGGCGGGCGGCTCGCGTGGTGGACGGCGTGCGCGAGGCGGAACGCCTTTGGCCGGTGCATCCAGCGATGCGTCCAGTAGAACCAGGTATCGTGCGCGAACAGAAAGACGAGCACCGAAAGCGGCAGGTACCAGAGCGGATAGTCGCTCCAGCTGGTGTAGACACGCGTCCAGCCATGCTGCTGCCAGCCCCAGGCGAGGATCCCCGCCGGAATGCCGTAAATCGCCGCCGAAAGCATCGACCAGCCGATCTCGCGGCGAATTTGCGCATCGAGCCCGGAATAGAGCCCCGGGCGCACGCGGCGGGTGGCGAGGGCGAACGCACCGCTGGCCGCCAGATAGCGCAGGGCGACGATGCCGGTCATGGCAAGAGCGGAGAGGAGGATGGCGAGAAGCATGGCAGGCTGGCATCTTATGCGCTTCTCACGCGCGCCTGCCCAGCCTTAGCTTGCCGGGTCGATGCCCCAGGCCGAACAGTGTGGGTCACCGGCAACAAGCTGGCGGCGCAGGGCGGCGCGGGCGAGGCGCTCCACCTCCACGCGTCGGCGCGCCGCGGCGAGTGGATGACTGGGCGCCGGGCGGACGATCTCGGCATCGTATTCGTCGGCCACGATGACTCCGCAGCAATCGGGCTTGTAGTTAGGACTTTCAAGCACGGCCCGGTCGAGCTCGGGTGCGAGGCCCCAGTAGAACCGGTCGCAGAAATCGAGGTAATCGGGCCATTTGCCATCGCCCAGCAGGTCGGCGCGCGCGGTCTTGATCTCGACGATGACGATACGACCCTTTGGATCGATGCCCATGAGGTCCGCGCGGCGCCCGTTGCGCAGCGGCATCTCGGCGAGGCACCAGATGTCGTTGCGCGCCAGCAGGCGGCAAATGCCGCGAGCGACGGCGGCGGAGCGGCGATCGGGTGCGCGCGCAGCGACTTCGGCTAGAAGCGATTCGGCCATGCCATACAATCTTGAACAAACGGCGAACGCCGTCAAGCCGAGGCGCAGCCGCGCCGTGGTTTACCCGACGCGATATCGCATGGATGCGATCAATTCTCCGGTTCTGGCGGCGGGCCGAAGGGGTCTTCTCCTTCCCCTTCGCTATCGAGCCCGAGATCGATGTTGGCGCCGCCTTCCTCGGAGCGCAGCCGGTTGTTCTCCTCGCAGATATATTCCCGAATCTGCCAATCGGGCTGCTTGCGAAAGGCGAGTTGCTGCACCAGCGGTTCGGCGAGCACCTCGGGATCGGTGATCGTGGTCTCGATCCGCAAGACGTCCGGCGCCTGCAGCCACATGCGCTCCTGCAGGCGCATCTGTTCGCTATGGCCGACCCCTGGCGCGATCTGGGTGATCGGGCTGAAGCCGACCGTGTCCACTACCAGCGTATCGCCCTCCCACCGGCCCACCGACGTGCCGTTGAACAGCAGGTCGGGGTCTTCGGGCACCGGGCGGCCGTCAATGTAGATGCGGCGCGCCTGGCTGTAAGTCTCGGCGAAGATCGTCACCCGGTCAGGCGAGAACAGGAACTCGACCGGGTAGGGCTGGCGCATGATATTGGGCATGCCGGGGGGGATGCAATTGACCTGGAAGTGCTGGTCCACGCCCTCTGCCTCCTGCTTCTGCTGGAATGCGTCGAACTCGGCCTGCCCCGCCGGCGTGAGCTTGGGCTCCACCTCCCGCCGCCCGCCTTCGCCGAACAGGATCGACCAGTCGGGATTCCACACGCCGGTGAAATCGGGCCAGCTGGTCACTTGCGAATATTCGGTTGCGCGCGGCGGGGTGAACTCCCTCTGCGCCGCGGCGCCACTCCCCACGGTAATCGCTGCGGCTGCCATGCCCAGGCAGGCCAGCCTCGTCAGATTACGCATGCATTCCTCTCCCGATATGATCCCTTTGGGGCAAGATTGCTGCGGCATGGTTGCATAAGTCAAGCTGCCGCTTGATTAGCCGGGTGGTTTGCTGGCAAAATGAGTCGATACAAGGAGCCCGCGACGGCTCCGGTCCATGGAGAGGATACAATATGCCTGCACCCAAGCTCATCCGCGCCGCGCTCGCGCCCGCTGCGCTCACTCTGGCGGCGCTGGTCGGGGCCGCGGCGTTGCCGCCCGCCAGTTCGGCGCACCATTCGACCGCCATGTTCCAGTGGGGCGAGGAGGCGCGACTCGACAATCTGACTGTTGAGCGCTGGGTGTGGACCAATCCGCACACCTTCATCTACGCGCGCGACGAGGCGGGCAATCGCTGGGCCTTCGAGGGCATGAGCCCGAACCACCTCTCGCGCGCCGGCTGGTCGAAGCGCTCGCTGCGCCCCGGCGAGGAAATCGACATCACCTATTACAAGCTGCGCGATGGGCGGCGCGGCGGCTTCAACGTGCGCGTGCTCAAGGCCAATGGCGAGGAGATGAAGCAGCTGCCTTCGGCCATGTAGGCAGAAGGCGTTTGGCCCCTAGCTGCGCCTGTCCGTCCTCACCGCCGACGCCTCCACATGCATTGGCACTTGGCGCGGGCCGGGCGGGTTGCTAGGCCCCCCTGCGCCCCAAGCACAGGGCACCCGTAGCTCAGCTGGATAGAGCGCTGCCCTCCGAAGGCAGAGGTCACAGGTTCGAATCCTGTCGGGTGCACCAGCTTTTCAATAGTTTATGCAGCTGAACATAAGACTGTATGGAATGGGTACGGAAAAGCCTGGTGGACCAAGCAGTGCATTTTTCAGAAGCTAACTTCTAGCGAGTTGCGGCGCTGACGGCATCCCGGTGGGGATTTCCCATTGGGAAGGCCGCAAGAGCAGTTTTCACCAGAGAAGCGCGAGTTCCACTGCAATGGAGCAAGGCGACATGACCTGCTTCCTTACCTTAGCAAAGCGGCACCTCTGATGCTGTCGAACGGCTGATGTTGGCGTTTTGGTGATGGGCGGCGCTCGGGTAGTTACCAGCGGATAGCTGCCCCCTTGGTTCATTCGACGCATTGATCTGTGGTGATTGTCGGCTCGTGGCCGCTGGCTGCACCAGCGACCTTCGGGCTTATTGCCGTGTAGAGGCTAGCGTGCTTCCGGTACCGCAAACGTTGACGGTGACTATGGCAGATAAAGCATGTCTCAGCTTGTGAGCGCGGAGCTGCCGCCATTGAGCATCCTCTTCTTCTGGCGCCTCGCCATCGTCAGGTCGACGCTATTTGGCACCACGAACTCCCACCGATCCGGGCACCTATGATTGCCGGGATCACCCGACAGAAATAAATACTGCGCAATGCCGAGCGATGCGGTCGCGGTAAAGGCACGCAGATCAGCTCCTCGTCATCCTGGAAACACGCTGTGTGCATCAAATGTACCGGTCGGGTCGGCGCAATCTAACATGGCCTCCTTCACCGCGTCCGCCGGCGCGTACTGATTGGCTCTAAAATCGTCACGATGCGGTGCGAAGCGCCTCCCCCCTCATACCGTGCGCCCGTTTTAGGAGGGTGCTTGCTTATAGGTGCAGGATCCTTGGCAGGGCGGCGACAAGCTCTGAGGCCAACCAGGCCTTACCGACCCCAGAGATACCGAAAAGACAACGAGCGGGCCCAGCCTCCACTCGTATGGCTTCAGAGCAGATCGTACTGCCGCTCATCAACCCTTACGCGCCCTAATTCGTCGCTTACATACATGTGGGACTGAGGGGCCGTGAAGTTCTCGATTGCAGACGCGGGCTCGACTGGGCTGGCAAAGCGTCGGGCCTCCGCGACTTCGATGGCGCTGGCGGTTGAACGCCCCTCGAAGTATCTGTCGAAGAACTCGCGGCTTATTCCTGCGAACGCCGCCGTGCGCTCCCAGAGGGAGGCCGGCGTTTCCGTTATGATTCTCGCAACGTCAAACTCGCCCATGATCATGCCCACCGGCTGAGTCACATACAGGACCACCGTTCGGACCGAACGGTCACGGAATACCGAGCGCCTAAACTCGAACCGTTTGGACCCGTCGAATATACGCTCGGCGAATTCAGGTTTAATCGACAATAAGACCTTCATCGACCTCACCCAATTCAATGATCCGCTCAAATTGGTTCCTGCTAAGTTCGCGAAGCTGCCAGCGGGGCTGCTCGCTGACTCCGACATCCTCGAGCAGCGCCTCCCGGTTCGGCCGCTTGGGCAGCGCTAGATTGTAAGTCATCTTCACCGCGTAAAGAGGTTTGCCCGCTGCGAACAGGTCGCGCAGCTCTGGTTCGTCGAAGACGCTATGCTCCTTGGCGAAGGTGACCAACGCGTCAGCTGTGCCGAGCTGTTTCCTGCTCCGCACCTCCTCAATGACGCACACAGAGGTAGCCACCGATCGGTAGCGCGCACGGCCTGGAATATCCGTCGTCCGGTATGGGATAATGACATCCCTAGGCTTCATACGCGTGAGAGGGACACCGCCAACATAAACCTTATGGATGGTGTTAGTGTGTGAAACGTCCTGCAGGAGGTCCGGCGACTCAGTGTGGAGAATCGAATCCGGGAACAGATTGGAATGATATTCTGGATAGATCGCCAGAAGCCAGAACCTTCGTCCACAAGTATGGACAAATGGGTAGTCCACGAGTGGGTCGCCCGACCTCGCTGACATCTCGCGCACGAGTACAATTTCCGTACCATTGGGTGTTTTCTTAGCGGCCTCCTCTGCGAAGCCGTAGCGCATGAAGAGGGCGATCAGCTTCGCGTGCGTGTCGAAGACTGTCACATAGATTTCATCGACCGCCTCGCTGACCGCGTGGTCGAATATCTTTTTAATGACCCGCTCTCCGAGCTTGGTTCCGTGTGCATCGATCTTGAGCGTGCCCACCTTGAGGCGTCGGGCGCTGGGCCGCGGAGGCTCAACGTCGGCGAGTGGTCCCTCCTCTACCTTGAGATAGATGAAGCCGCGCAGGCCTCCGTCTTTCGCCTTCTCGATGACATAGACGGGTTCCTTGGCGGCGCTCTTCTTGGCGAACCACTCCGGAAACTCAGAGTACTGCTTCTTCAGTGAGTCGAAAAAAGCGTCGGCGAGATTCACCTGGTCAAAACGTAGTAGATCAAGCGTCTGAGCCATTGGGCACCACTAGCGGGTGGCCACGCCTTCCTCAACCAGCTAGCTTCGCTTCGCCGCTCATCGCGGTGACGGCCGGGAAACTCTATGGAAGGCACTCTTGCACTGTGGTTCGACCCGCTTGACGATAAGGGGCGGACGCCCCGCCTTGAATTGCACGTAAACCTCTGGCGTGACCTTTCCGCTGATTTCAACTTTCTCGATGTCGGTTTTCGATTGGCCCACATCGAGAACCTTCGTCGCTTTCATCTCTTCTTTCCCGTTGCCGTCGATCTAGGGAGCGTGACCGACCTCGGTGAGACGCTGCGTTATGCCGACACACTCAAAGCCGTCTTCAATGACCTCGTCACTGCCGGGAGCGGAGACGCAGGGTTCTACGCCACTGAACTTGACGGCGAACCTCACCTCACCATTCAGATGCTCGACGTCGGCCGGGATCTCAGCATTGAACCGGTCGCGATGCATACGAGGGATGGAGCGATTGTCACTTTTGGTGAAATGCTATGCGACCGGATGCGCTCTGTTGGCGGTGATGGGCACTACATACGGCTGCGGATCCACCTCCGGGGTCGCTCGCGCGACCTTTTTAGCAGCGAGATCGCCGCCGGCGACTGGCGGCTGACGACCGCAACCAACGTCACAGAAACTACGGAGTTTCGATTCAACGAGCGGCGCAGCTACCCTGAAGTCGTAGCTCGGCGCGTCGGCGACGACGGCTTCATCATCGAGAAGATCCACTACTTCTTGATCCGCGATGTCGAACAGCAACTTACTAGCCAGCACAGCCCTCTGCGCAACGTGCGTCGACTTGAGGCAGGGCTATGGACCCCGTATCTGCAGGGCGAACCCACCCGCACGGGCACCTGGCGGGCCCCCACAAGAGTCGTTCGGCGCCTCGCGATCTATCATCGGTCGGCCAAGGCGGAAGGTGACGCGTCGGTTGAGTCGTTTACCGCCTTCGCGAGCTTCCGAGCTGCCCGTGTCCATCTCGGCATCTACGCCATCGCGATAGTGCTGTTCGGTGCCATGGGCAGCCTACTCGCGTCCCTTTTATCCGCGGGAATGAACCGTGATGTCACATTTGAACATCTACGCTCCGACGTTCTGGCTGCAAGCTGGGTCGCCGCGCTGATCGTCGTGTACTGGGTGGTGGTGGCAATGCCATGGCGTGCCCTCGCGGCTAAACTGAAGGCGTTTGCACGTTTTGGCCAGCAGTGGATCGCCTCCCGCCGGACTAAAGCCGCTCGATCGTGAAATCAGTCCGTCGAACGCTCAGGCGGTTATCAGTCCGAGCATGCACCAAAGGTTTGCGTACCTAGCTTGGGATGGCTCGCCGTCACCAGATAGGGCCTCGCTCTTGGATCAGAATGAAGCCTCTGAGCGAGCCTACGGCCAGGCGTCACAATTGATCGCGAGGAGGAAAAGGGGCAATTTATGCGGGAGACGTACCTGCTGGGCGTGAGCTTGTTTTTTAATACTGTCAGCATGGCATCGGTGTCAGGCAGCTCTACATCCGGCGCAGGCTGATGGCAGAGAGAAAGCTAACCGCAGCTTGTCTCGAAAAGGAGGTGATGCCCGCATCCGATTATTGGCTTCAGATCAAGGGGGAGCAAGCTCAGCGACAGCTTGGCAAGCAGACCAAGCAAACGAAATCTCCGCCTCCCCGTGTCTTGAACGCTACTGGCTTAGCCCGGCTGAACCCAAGCCGAAGCACGAGATGTCATCCAGCAGTTGCCGTGCTAGCTAAGCACTAGGTCCATCCAGTCCAGGGTCATTTGAGCGTCGGATTGAGCTCGAGGCGAGGCTCTCCATTAAGGAACCCTGCCGGCAGCCCAGCGAGGCGTTCGACGATGCTCGGTGCCAACCGCAGGCGGGCAAGCAGTTCGTCACGCGCGAGCGCGCCCGATTCAATTACGAGATCGGCGACCTTACTAAGGAGAAGCGGTTGTTCCAAGGGAAGGCCACTTTCTCCGTCCAGCGGCTCCATGGTCCGCCACCTTTTAAAAGAGATTTGCTTGTACAGGTTTGTAACCTGCTGCTCGTCAAACAGTTCGAGGTCTTTGCAGCGGTAGACCATTGCTTGGATTGACACCTTCCAGCGCCGCTTCAAATCGACAAAAGCTGTGAGCCGAGGGGAGTAAACTTCGTTCGGAAACGATTTGCGAGGTAGGAGAAACGCGCTGGCAAAGCGATCTGCCTCCCTTTCAATTTCCTTCAACCGATCTCTGTCCTCGAGGTCCTCAGTGCCGATCCAGCGGTGCAAAACAAGGTGTCCAAGCTCGTGGGCAGCGTCGAAACGCGCGCGAGCGCCGCTGGTCTTGTCCGAGGCCAGGAAGACGAATGGCCGTACGCCGCTCCAGAAAGAAAACGCCTCCACCTTCTCGCCTGTCATTTCCAGCCGGCACACGATCACGCCCTTAGTTTCGAGTAGGCGAACGACGTTCGATATAGGCCCGAGCCCAAGTCCAAAGTGTTTACGCACGGCTTCGGCGATCCGCTCGATTTCCTCGTCATCATAGCGCAACGCCGTAGCGCACTGTGGTTCGAACGCAGGCAAGTCGACCGCCGGGAAGTTTGCGAGCTCATCGAAAACGTAGGCAGTCTGCGCGAACCAGCGCGCATGGACTGCACATGCGGCGTTCCGTTTTTTGGTGTCAGCGCCAGTTTTTCTAAAAAAGTTCGTGCTGAATGGGCCGAACGAAGCGGGGCTCTCACCGGTGAAAAAGCTGATCGGTTGCTCGAGCACCTCGGCGATCGCGCGCATAGTTCCGGGTTCTGGCCCCTTGTCGCCCTGCTCGTAGGCGGAAATCGCCTGCCGACTCACACCTACCGCTGCAGCAAGTTCTGTCTGGTTGAAACCGCACGCGATACGCGCCTCACTCAACCTGCCAGGAATCAAGCGCCGCCCGAAACCATCGTCTCGAGCGGCCACTGGTAATTGAAAGACGTTTTCCCTAAGCGTCATTTTCCCTCCGCCACTGCTCCAAATCCTGCTTGAGGAGACCGAGCGCCTCGAAGTCTGTGTCCGTGTTCTCTGCTGGGGGTAGATCGTCATCCAATTCGTGGGGCAGCAACATAAGGTTCGGCGATTGATAGCGGAAGCCTTGGCTGTGAATAGGATGTGGTACCCCTAGGTGGGCGAATTCAAGAGTCTGATGACCGTGCGTGATTAGCAGGTGAGGTAAACCTTTAATTTGCTGTTCTGCCTCAAACTCCGGCAGGTCGAAGCACGGCTCGTTGTTCAGGCGTCCGTTCTTGCGAAATTCGACACTCCGAGGCTGCTTGTTGGCCTCCGACACCTGGCTGATCGAAACCACTGAATGCGGCAACCTAATTTCAAGATAGCGCCCGGTAGGCTTTGCAAAAGGTTTCCACCGGAAGTCAAACGGAAGACGGCCACTCTCGATGAGGCGCTTGAATCCGAAGTCTACCGCCCATGAAATCAGGCGCCCGTGATTATCAAGCGCGCTTTCGACCTGCAGCATGGGCTCCTCAGTCGCGAGCCGTTGCGCCGCCTCATAAGCCGTCATCAGTGTGGTAGGGATTAGCGGCCAGTACTGCCTTGGAAACTGGTCCTGCAGAAAAAGTTCGGGACTCACGGTTTCCATTGTCCGCTCCGGTGTTAGATGTAGCGCAACCTAATCCGATTTTTTGCTTCCTTTGTCAACCGGACTGATGCGCGCGAGTTTCGATCTACGCGCTGCATGTGGACGTGTTTTCTCAGCGCGGTCGTCCGCGCGTCCAGGTAGCGAAGAATTTGCAATTGCAGCTATCAGGAAGCGATAAGACAGCTCAACCGCAACCATGAGCGCTTTGGTGTCGCTGGGGCATAGCCGACTCGACAGAAGCGTTCCGCAGATTGCAGCTATTTTCGCCGGCGCGTACCTCTGCTGGCGGATGCCTAAGCCGGTTATCTCTATCCGCCTGCTGCACGCGCACGACTTACCCGCACCACTGGCAATTCAGTCGCAGGCATATCCATTATTCTTGTGGAAGATGCGGGCGCCTTCGCAAGCCGGATGGATGTTGTAGCGCCCTTCTGTCTTGCAGCCGTCCATAAAGGAGCTTGGTAGGCTATCTGCTGGCACACGGATGTCCGCGGCAGGAGCCGCCACCTATGGTGCCGTCCTCACGAAGTGCCGTCGTCGATGATCTCGCCCTTGCGCCTTCCGGTCGCGGCTCGAGGATCGGCGAATGGATTGTAGAGCGCGCCTTCGAACAGGACGCTGACCAGCGCTTGTGCAGCTGGCAATTGAGCACAAAGAGAGCCACCTGAGATGCTCGGTTTGTGGCGCTTGCCGAACAAGGCTGCCGCCGGCTCTCGCCAGTGGTTAAGCGCTAGGGCCCCCCACCCAAGGATCGCATGTGCGCTCAACCACCATCAGATCCTGAAAGGGCCGACACAGCAATCCAGCGGCCTCATGCGGCGCATGGAGCCAATCGGTCCACTCACTGCGCCGCAAGATCACCGGCATTCGATCATGCACGTCAGCTACGTGGATGCATGCCTCGGTCATGACCATGCTGTAAGCAGGGCCCCATTCGTCAGTGTCACGCCAGATGCCAGCGGCGACGAAGATTGGCTCGTATGGCAGCGAGAACGAGGTGCGGGTCCTGGCGACTTTCTCGCCGTCTGCTTCAGCGAACCTGGTCATCGTTCCAGCAGGTGAAGCATTCACGTGCACGCCCACCCACGTGTGGGATGGCGATGGCCCAGTCTGGTGTGCGGAGGGGCCACGCATCCGCTTGTCGGGCATTGCGGCTCCGGAGATGGATGGCTCCTGCCGCAAAGGCCAGCCGTGCCCCGATGTGAATGCGCATGATGCTCGTGATGCTCTGGTGAACTTGCTGGGGACGGCAACTGGTCGATCATCGCATGGGCATGTTCTTGTCAGTGGTCCGGCTATGCGGTGCCTGTCTGCTGGTGGCGACAATTACAATCGTACGACGGCCTGGTGTGTATCGCCCAAAGGTCGCGATATAAGCTGCGCCATGGTGGACAGCGGCTTCGCACTGCCCTGGGACCGCTAGTGGCGGGATCACCGCTGTTAGATCCCATGATTGCAGCATATTGCCCCAGAGGGTGGGTAGGTGATCACCCATCCCTCGTAGCGACATTCACCTGCGCTCCAAAGCGGCTCTCCTTTGAGCAACCGGATATTAGCTTGAGCTAAGCCGGGTCCCGACGAGCAGCTTTAGGTGCCAGCGGATAGCTCCCTTTCTTTCATCCGGAGCAATCTAGCCGCAGTGGTCGGCTCATGGGCTGACCCGAACAGATCAGTTTAGAAAGGCTATGTTGGCAAAGCTGCCATTCACTGAGCTGCCTCCGAATGGTATGCGTCGACCCGTATCAGCCGTTCAGCACCTCCCAATCTGACGGTTAACTCATGAGCTCGCGTAAACCATCGATCTTGCCGTCCGTAATGTAGATGAACTGGCAGTCGATTTCGCTGGCGATGCGCCGGGCCGCCGCTTCGGCTATCTCCTGATGAGCCTTCAAGGTCGCGATGTCACGATACGGTCGTTCTCTGCCTACATCGACTCGACGCCTCTCCGCGATCACATGAGGATCAGCCGCCAGAAAGCAGATTGCATCGAGTCCAAGTTCACCGAAGACCGAGGGCGGGATCTCGATGAGGCCATCACGTCCGTCGATGACGCTATGTCCATCGAAGACGATCGGCAGATTTGTTGCCGCTGCTCGCCGCCGGAAAGCGGCGACCATGAGGGCCTGATTGTCGATCACGGCCCCCGTACGCAGGGCCTCCGAGCTGTCGGGCCCCTGCGCCCGATGGGTCTGTTCGGCCTTGATCAGCCCGCTGGCCTGGAGGTGAAGCAGCGGCACGGTCTCGCGGATCTTGCCGATAAGCGTGGACTTGCCCACACCAGATATGCCGAGGACAGCTACACGTATGCTCATATGGAGAAACCCAGAGCGCCATTCCCAAGGACCGACATCTGCTGCTCCGGTTGAAGATTCTTGATGGACTGGGGCGGACGTGCGGCAAACACGCCACTGCTATTGAGAGCCGCCAGCGACATTGGCGGCTCGAGATGGGCAGCTAGAAGGAAGTTAATCACCTTGACTGGGCGATTGGCGGCAGCCTCCATGTTCTTAAGTTGCATGTCGCTATAGACGGATCGGCCGCCGGCTAATCGACGCAGTTCTTCCGTAGAATGAGCGAGCTTCATCTCTTCGAAAACACCGACAGTGGTAACGGCCTGTGACGGCTCAGCCTTAGATTTACCTTTATAGAAAAATAGCAGGGCACCGGGTTGAAAGATGCGCGCAGGAGCTCGGCATAGATAAACCTTGCGGATCGTGTTGCCAGGCCTGAGAAGTCCCGTGTCGCCGAATAGGCTCAGCTGACGGCGGACCGCCAATTCAGGGAAGAGAACCTCATGGAACTCTTCCTGGATCGGGATCGCATAGGCACAGACACCATCACCGGTCGCAAATCGAGGATAGTTTTTGCAGGCGAGTTCGAAAAGCGAGGCGCCTGGTGTGGGCACAAGCCGGTCGCGTCCGATCGACTTCTCATAGACCATCTCTCCATTCGCATTGTCGTGCGTGTGGCGAAAGCCATAATATTCTAGGAGCGACATCAGCGTCTGCTGTGCCGGGAAGGTCGTGAGATAGACGACGTCATGGCTGTTGGACTGGGCGTACCAGAGCACCTGCTTGAGGAGGAGTTCACCGAGCTTCACGCCCCGACTTTCGGCGCGCACCTTGAAGGTGCAGATCTTAAGGATCTTTTTTCCTGGGAGCGTGGCTTCGGTGTCGCTCGGGGTTTCTTCCTTTCGCACGATGAGGCCCGCGACCCGGCCCTCGTCCATCACGACCCAGCACTTACGCATCGGCTTGACGCATTTCTCGCGCCACCAGGCATCGAAGCCCGCATAGTCTCCGCGCAAGCTCACGAAGATGGGGTCGTCTTGGGAGATGGTATTGGCCTCCATCTCCACCACCGCCGGGAAGACAACGTTGACCGCCGCTTCGTAGGTGGTCCGCAGAAAGGAGACTGCGTCCGCGACATACAGGACGCGAGCGGCGAAGGTTGGTGAAATCCGCTCCGCGCGCTCGTGAAGGCCTTGATCCTCGGTGACGAGGAAGTCGGCAACGCCGATCTCCAGAGCATGAAGCAGCGTGGCGTCCACAAGGTCGTTCGGGCGGCGGATGCGCCCATACTTTGCCTCAAGTGCCGCCTGATCGATCCCCGCCATCTTCTTAACGGCCGGAAATTTCTTGATCTTGCTTAGAGAGACGCGGCGGCGTGCTTCGTCCCTGTCCCGCTTGATGTCGTCAATCGCTGCTTCATGCACGACAATCTGAACACCGTGCCGTCCGGCGAGTTGCTGAAGCGAAGCGAAGTCCGGCGCAACCTCCGCATGATCTTCGAGGCCGATGAATACATTCGTATCAATCAGGTATCTGGGCGCGCTCATACAAAAGGGCTTCTCGCATTTTGAGCGTCGCGTAGAGGAAAGACTGCGGCGGCTCGAAGCTAAATCGATCTCTGAGTTCGCTGAGCCCTAGGGAGCGAGACAGCGGCCGGCCATGCCTCAGTTCGATGGCGAAGGCATGATCAACGCCGGCAAAATAAGCGTCGAAGTCCTTGCGGGCGATGCAAGCGCGATCGCCGAAGGCCATCCATATCTGGAGCGGCGTCCGCTTGTGCACTTCGCCGATCTCGGCGATGCCCGACAGGGCACGCGTCGGGCTGGTTTCATAGATAAGGGCCGTTGTCCCGGCGGGCACAGATAGAGGAAAGCGGCGACGCAGCTCTACCGTCTTCTCTCCGCTTGCAATCTTCCGGCTGTACTCCGGCTTGATGCTGAACACGACGTCCCGACGGAGCAGATGCCGGTCATCACCGATAATCGGCAGCAGAAGCTGGTTCTCGTCGGCTTGATCAAAGCAAGATCCCGCCTCGCGAAGACTGTTGATCATCGTAGCCGTGTTGTCGAATTGAGCGTGGATCCGCAACGTCGCGCCCATTGCACCCAAATAGTCGCGCAGCGTTGACACGTGGATGTCCTTCCGACTTTCCAGCCGGGTCACCGCAGATTGAACAATCTGCAGGCGCTCAGCGACCTGGGCCTGGGTGAGCCCCGCCAACTTCCGGATTTCACGAAGGCGATGCCCAATGTGACCGTTCACGGCGTCGGCATCGCCTGAGAACGGTTCGAATACCTTGCCAACGACCTTCATTTTTCACTCGCACGCATATCAGAACCTGCATCTCCGATATTACACCAGAGGCATATTGCTCCAAGCATTTTATGCCACGCAAGATAGATGACCTGCCAACCCTCAATGTGGGAGGCTGCCTGAGCGCAAGTGCAGATGCTGCGTCCTCCAGAGGAACGGCAGGATACGAAATCCAATGAACGAAGACAGTTGCGCGCACAGAAGCCATCCACGGCTGGCGGCCTACAAAGCGCGCCTGCGGGATTGGAATGATTAGGAGATCGGCGATACCGAAGCTCGTTCCATCCTTCTGTTTCTAAGCAACGCATCCATGCACATCAGCGGAAATCCGCCCTTTTCCACTCTCTGCCTGAGCGCTCGATAAGCCGAAGTAACTTTCATACTGTTTCATAGTGCCGGGGCTTCATCCGACCATGTCCGTCAGGGACCAGCCCAGCGTTCGTACGGTGAATAGCTTCGCCTCACCTTTGGCGAACGTGCCTCCGTCCCACTCGTAGCCGGCCCGCCCGCAATCTTAAGCATGCAAGCTCCGCTCCCGTCGTTCCGCTACGCATCTACCAGCACGCCACACCGGTCAACAGGCAAGCATTCTCACCGTTTCTCAGCTGATCTTTGTATTCGTTTGCGCCAACGACGTGGAGGCAGGGACCTACAATGTGCAAACGCGGGTCCTACCCAGCAAATCGCAGATCGAGGAGTGCTGGATAACCGCTTTTTTTGGGCCTGGGCGCCATCGATGAACTCCTTTCAGTTTGAAATATCAGTCTGACCTATGGCTGGCAGCTTCCCCGGCGATGATGGACCATGCATGGACATCCAAGCGGTCGATGCCGCTCACCGAGAACTGCCGCTTGTTCATGTGCTGCTCGCGGCTCGGTGCGGCGGTTGGCTGCCATGCCGCTTGCCGGTGCGCCTCGGAGGAAGGCTGCCTACCTTGGTTCTTGTCGTAGCTTCGCTATCAGCGACGGTGCATTGCCGGTGACTGCGGAAGCCGCTGTATTGTCGAACACGCACCAGGGCTCGAGGCCTTCAATTCGGTCCCTCCCATAACAGTCCTGCACGGCTCCTGTTCTCACAGCGCGACCGTGATGGGCCCGGGATTGCCGGCTATCGCTTAAGCGGCAGCTTCCATTTCGCTCTACCCCCACGCCTGGCCAAGTAGATGCCCATCGTCCGTAACGAGACGGTTCGCTACCGCTCTGTCCGCGATCATTGCTCATCGGCGCGCCGCCTCCTTCTTGAGCGTGCTGACCACGGCAGGGAGAGCGGCATGGATCGCTATCCTGTGCGAGCGCGTGAGGTTGCGACCGCGATGCAGAAACTTGCTCATCGTACCGCCGGGAACACTGGAAGCCCGGGCGAGCCGGGTTTGGGCGCCCGGCAAGTCATCAATCTGGCTCAGCACCCATTCCCGGAGGTCATCGCTCTCGCGGATCGGGTCATGGGGATCGGCCGGACGCAAGTTGGCCGCGCAGTGTTTCCCGGAGAGTTTCCCTTGATCTGTTTCCGGATCGCCTGACTGGCTGACAATGGCAAATATATGTGGTGTTCTCTCACCGGCAGGGGAGACGGGGGAAACTCCGCAGGTTTCCGTGGCACCTGGTAGTTTGACAACAGCAGAGAGTTTCCCCTCTGGTGTCCCGGAAACAGCAGGTTTCCCCTCATCTGGTGTTCCGATAACACCGCCGAAGTTTCCTTTTGGTCGCCAATGTCGGTAATCGTGAGTAGCCGGCTCGGGAGCTCGATCGCTTCCGGATGAGGCGAAGGTCAGTCGATATTCGCGGGCCATTCTTTCGCCGCGGCGAAAGTCGGCCGTACAGTCGATTAGCCCGTGTTCCATCAGTTCGGCGACGGCGCGGCTGATCGGACGATGATCCGGTGCGCGGGTGCTGCAGCCGGCGAGATCTTGCGCCATCTGCCTTACAGAGTAGGCAATGCGACCGTTGTTATAGCCGTTGAAGCGCCGAAGTAGACCAGAGAGGATGCAGCGAGCTCGAAGCGAGCAGTCCTGATATGCGGGAGAGTCGAACACCTCGTGCGGCAGTGTTGAGAAATGCCCACGATGGTCGATCCGGTGGCTTGAATGCCCCTTGTGCTTACCCATCGCCGACCGCTCCCCTGTCGTGGACCAGGAGATCCCATTCGCTGGCCGGCACCACTGCGGATCTCACCGTGACGCCCAGTGCAAGAGCGAGATCAACTGGGAAAGCGACCGCATCGCTTCGTTGGCGCTACGACGCATCGTCAGACCGCCTCGTTGGCTTCTAGGAAGCGCTCGATTGCCCGGCGAGAAATGAGCCGAGTGCGGCCGTACTTCACGCTTGCGAGCTCACCGGATTTGATCAGACGGAAGAGGCGGTCTCGACTGACGCCGAGCACCTCTGCGGCGTCGTTAGGCCTGTAGGCGAGCCGCTCCAATGACGTCGATGCTTCGCGTATGATATTAGGTTCTGTTTGCATGTCCATTCCAGTCCTTGTGTGACGGGATGGGACTACGGTCGACTGTGGCCGGAAAAAACGACACTGTAGGGTGCTACTCAGCCGCTTTGGTGACGCTTTTCCTCCCTCGTTTAGCGGACGTCTGTTCGACTGAATACCTGGGTGGCAGCTCTGGTATCGTGGCAAGCGTACGGTTCGGAAGATAGCCGTGCCGCTCCCTTATAAGTCCTGTCATTGCAACGAAGCGACGCTGCAGGCCCCTCAACTCAACAGGCGCCCATTTACGCAGATCCACATCCGGGTCTCCGGCAAACAACTGCACAAATGCATTCATGTCGTCTTGCGCCTCATTGAGCGCAGTCGCTCTGTTCCCACTATCGTCTGTCAGCGATAGGACCATTCTGACGAAGCGCTCTGCAAGCATGAGTTCTATGGCCTTGGCCCGGCGCTTGCTGGCGTTAGGAGCACACGGTCGTTCGGTAATCGAGTATCGGTCTGACGCCTCCAGCGTGGATCGCAGGGCATCAGGGCCAATTATGCGTCTGAGCCGGCGCAGGGGGCCAAATGGTAAACGCCTTCGTCCTTCTATCCTGCTATCTAGGATCGCCCGCACGTCATCTGCAAAAGCGTCGCCGCGCTGCTCTTCGGGTGTCCTGCTTAAAGCGAGCTTCGCTACTGCGGCAAGCTGCAGGCTCTCCGCATAGCGGCGCAACTCATTTTCTGACGGCTCTGCCATACCGCCTCACCAACAGTTCCCCTGTGTCGCCCAGCAGCGCGTAAGACGCGCGCGTTCGCGCTTTCATGCAGGCAATCCTTTGTAATGAACGCTCATATGCTCAGCCCTGCTAGGGCGTGCTCGGCCGCCGCACGGTTCATATGCCCGTAGTGGCGTTCGATCATTTCAACGCTGGTGTCGCTGATCTGGGCGACAGTAAGCAGCGGTAGGCCACTGTTCACGAGATCGGTGAGCACCGAATGGCGAAGCGTGTAGGCAGTGACGCCGCAGGGCAGTTTGGCCTTTGTGGCGGCTTCAGCGATCGGCTGGTTCCAATTGTCTTTGCTCCAGCGCGCGCCGCCGCGGCGCATCAACAGTGGCGCGGCCGGTAGCTTGTCCTTCGCCTGTGCAACCAAAAGCGTTGTGACTGCCTCAGGAACGATGATCCGTCGAGGCCGCCCGCTCTTGTCTCGTCCGATTGTCAGCTCTCGGGTCCGCTTGTCAAAGTCGCCAGCTGAGAGGCTCGCCATTGCGCCCGGACGCAGCGGCAGGAGACAAAGGGCTTTCACAAACGGCTCGGCCTCGGGGCTGATCTCCTTCAGGAGCTTTCGTCGCTGTCCGAGATCTAGGTAGAGCGTCCGCTGCCGATCGGCATTACGGATCGGTAAGAGAGCCTCCTGCCATGCCGCTTCGGTGCCCGGCACGCCTGGTGCTAGTACGCGAAAGAGGGCGGCGCGTAGTGGTACCATATCCCTGTTAATGGAGGAGGAAGACCGCTCTCGCGTGCGTTGTTCGCCCTCCTTGCTGCGGCTCACCAGCGCCGGCCGCTTCTCAAGCCGCTTACGCCAGTCATGGAGATGATGACGGCGGAGCTTCTCCAGCTTCACCTTTGCGATCGGATCTGAATAGACGTGGCGCTGAAATCGGCCCTCTGCATCAGCCCTTCCGTTCGCATACGCTTGGCATGCCTGCTCCACTGTCTCGATCGCATCGCGAGCGTGGCCACCTGATTCCACAGCCTCGGCGAAAGCCTCCGCTTCGCGCTTGGCCGCAGCGAAGCGATCACGCGGAGCAAGCTGGCCCAGGTCACCCAGGGACCTGACACGGTAGCGCCGCTTGTCCTCGTCATAGGCTCGAGCAATCCAAGTACCCGCTCCATCGCGCTTCGATGGACGGAACCCCAGAAAGCAGCCGTTGCGCAGTCGCTGCCAATGCGGCTCGCGATGTGCCTTCAGCCGTTCTCGATCACCAACTTTACTGAGATCCAAAGCCGCCATCCTTCCGCGCGTATGAAACGCGTACGGAATACCTACTGCGACTTTGTACGACTAGTCGAGACGAAAAGTACTGCGTTTCCGCGCTGATCACGACCATGGCAGACTATCAAAGACGCAATTAATCTGCCCTCCGAAGGCAGAGGTCACAGGTTCGAATCCTGTCGGGTGCACCAGCTTTTCTGCCAGTTTTGCGACTTTGCCCGGTTTTCTCTCGGGTGAAACTGGCGGAACATCTGCGAACTGGCTGCTACTTGGCGTCTCAAACCTGATGGCAATTTACCCCCCCCATCAGCAGTCATCCTACCTCCTGATCGGTTTCTTCGTAGAGGGGGCGTCTTAATCGTTCAGTTGTGCTGCCGGCCGTTCTGGGAGCTGTAACGCGTTCATCTGCCTGGCCTTAAGGACGGCTCCGCATCGAATGGTGGAAACCGTCGCGTCCGCTTTCGGGCGCTCAGCCGACGTAAGCGGACGCTCGTTCAGAGATGTTTGAGGGCGGCTATGCGCCGATTGTGGCCGTTCGCATTGCCGGTCCTGGAAGCGGTCGTCCGTTCATGTTACATGTCGGTGCAGCGTGAACGGCCGACATCAGGACTGTCCCGCCAGTCCTGGCGCGGTGGTCGAGTGGCGGCTTTGGCAAGCAGCCCTTCCGGCAGTTGCTCACGACGCGTCATCGAATGAGAAAGACTGTCCGACCGCTGACGGTCGTTCTTAGGTGTGTAAGCGTTGATAGCTGTCGCTTTCGCAGCGCGAGAACGCAATGCCCGCTAACGTCCACGAGCGGACGGTCCGCCTGCCCCGGTGGCCAACCTGCACAGCGATCAAAGGAAGCGACCTGGGGCGCCAGTCTGGTCGGAACCGGCCGGAGTAATTCGAACCACTTCATCGAACTGCACGGTGGCCAAGTGCTGGCCGGTTTCGCTGTGGATCTGGATCTGCTGGCCGAGGTTCAGTTCGCCGCTCAGCACCTCGGCGCTCAGCAGTGAAAGTGCGTCTCTGACCGATTCCTTGCGCGCTGCGGCCAGGTCGGGAAACGCAGCCCCCTCGTGGTCGGGAACCAGACCGTGCGACGTAAACATATGCAAGTGGAATATCGGCATGTAAGCTCTCGCATCAGGGGCAAGAGCACGCGCATCTCTCAATTGCCCAGCGCCCGAGACGTGCAAGCAATGTGGCAAGTCTAACAGTTCTAGACTGGGCGGCACCCCTGCGTGCGGTAACGCACCGTCCCTCGTGCCGTCGCTCTGCCGTATTAGGAAGAACCATTGCTCGCCGTTCTATCGGGCGCGAGCGGCAGAGAGACATTCCGTGCTCCCCCCTCCAACGGACGTACGGCCAGGTTCCCCATCGCTCAAGAGACGACCGCCAACCTGCTGTTGCGCGGGCTACCTTCTGAGGACTACGCGCTGCTTGCGCCCCACCTCCAGCGCGCCGAGCTGCCGCTGCGAACCGCGCTCGTCGAAGCGGGTACGCCGATCGACCGTGTCCACTTCATCGAAAGCGGCGTTGTATCGGTCCTCACCGATCAGGAGGGTGGGGATCTGGTCGAATTCGGCCTTTTCGGCTACGAAGGGATGTCTGGCATGCCCCTGGTGCTAGGCGTCGATGAAACGCCGCACGTTTCGTTTGTTCAAGTCGGTACGGCCTACTCTCTCCACCTTGCTTCCGACGCGCTGAAGGACACCTGTCGGCAAAGCCAGACGTTGCACGATCTTTTGCTTCGATATGTTCACACGCTGATCGTACAATCGGCCGCAACTGCCAGCGCCAACGCGCATTTACGCGCTGCCCGAACGCCTCGCCCGCTGGCTGCTGATGTGTCACCACCGAGTGGACGGGGACCGGCTAGAGCTCACGCATCAATTCATGGCGCAAAATGCTGGCCGTCAGGCGCTCGGGAGTGACGGTGGCGCTCCACGCGCTGGAGGCCACAGGGGCAATCCCAAGCACCCGCGGGATGGTGACCGTGCTCGATCGCCCTCGCTCGACCGAAATCGCGGGCGAGAGCTACGGCAACCCCGAACGCGAGTATGAGCGCCTCGTCGCGCCCTTCGGTAAAGGCCAAGCACCCGCTTGAGCGCCGGCCGCAAGCGCCCATCCTATGCCGCTCCTGAGATCGATCGCTGATCCCAGAAACGGTCGTTTGTGCGCGTGCTCCCGCGCATCGGCTAATGCCAACAAGTGGGTCTCTTCTGCCGTTCGCGGCGGTTGCGGCGAACAACCATTGTTGTCAGCAGCGGACGTACGCTACCGGCTGGTTTAAGGTGCGCCCTGCTCGGGCAGCGGAAGCAGAATGGAGCACTCCAGACCGCCCGGTCTAAAGGCAAAGGCAGTCTCCGCATTAAGCTGGTATGGCAGCGCTTCCTCGATCAGCTGTCGTCCGAAACCGTATGGTCGAGGCGCCGAGGAGATCAAGGAAACGCCGGTTTCGATCCAACGCAGATTGAGCAGCATACCATCGGGACTTTTGGTGGCGGACCATTCGATGGACAGTTTGCCATCCTGCGCGAGCGCGCCGAATTTGATGGAATTGGTTGTAAGCTCGTGAATTGCCAGGCCGACCAGTTCGGCCTGTTTTTGCCCTAGATAAATAGTAGGGCCGTTGAGGCTGCAGTTCGGCCCGTCGAGACAATGAAATTGAAGGAGTTCGTCCCGAATTATTTCTTCAAGTTCAACGCCGAAGGATGCCGCCTCATCAACGTGCAGCTGGTACCGTGCAACCGCGTCCAAGCGGCCCTGAAAGTGCTCGGCGAACTCTTCCTGACTGGCGCCGTTTTCGCGTGTCCGTCGGTAGATCGACCGGATCACCGCGAGCATGTTGCGGACCCGGTGCTGAAGTTCGTAAGCTAAGGCGCGCTCGCGAGCCTGGGCAGCCGCCAAGGCTTGCTCGAGGTCCCTGATCCTGCACTCTGTGGCCGCAAGTTCTGCCTGAAGCGCTGACAAGTCGGACCCAGGTTCCTGGAGCTGACGAGCGTCGGTGGTGGCCGCGACCCCGACTTCCTTACCTGCGGCAGGTGCGTGCCCTCGCTCGCTCATCCGGCACTCGAGGTTCGATGACCGTACTGCGGAACGGTGCTCGTCATATATTGAGTCAACGCAGGCGTCTCCCGAAGGCTCCCCGATGCCCAGGCGGAGGCATGACTTCACGTTGAACAGTTAGACCGTGCGGAACCGATTTTCACGCGCTAACTTTATCTTTGAAAAGCGAAGGACGGCTTTATGGCTTCCCAGCATCTTGCGGGTTGGCGGGTTTTGATTGTTGAGGATGAGTACTACCTCGCGGAGGACGCCCGGTCCGCTCTGTCCGATGTCGGTGCAGAAGTGCTCGGGCCTGTGGCAAGCGTCATTGAAGCTCGCGCTCTCATCGAAGCCGATCCGGGCATCAATGCGGTGTTGTTGGATGTGAACCTGCGCGGCGAAATGGCTTTCGAAGTGGCCGACGCACTGATCTCGCGTGGTATACCGTTCGCCTTCGTGACCGGCTACGATCGGGCAGCGCTTCCCGACCGATTCTCCGACGCGGTAAGCCTTCGAAAGCCCGTTCACGCCGAGCAGCTGGTCGACCTTTTCAGAACCTTCTCGGCGTCAGAGCTGTGCCCATCAGACGAAATTCGAACCTGACGGCCGATCCCCGCTGCTTAAGCATGGATGGGCTCACGAAACGGCGCGGTGATCCAGCCAATGTTTAACAGCTTTTGCCTGGGAAGTCGGCAGACCGTTCGCTGGCGAAGCGCATCGCAGCCGACAGTGAAGATCAGAGGCGCGCCTTGATCGATCAACATGTCGGCGGTCGAAAAGGGCCAGCTCCGCCGAGGCTCAGGTAAGGACAGCATCGTCTAAGCACCGCCGCGTTCTCGTTCGCCAACTCCAGCGCAAATTCGCCAGCAAGAAGCATTCGTCCTGCCCGACGAGGATAGAACACCGGGCAAGCGTCGCCTCAGCCATTTACCGCCTTTGTGCTGCTGCTCGTGGTGCCGGAAACGGGCAGCGTGATTGTACAGCGCACGCCGTCTTCACCTAGCTCGTAGGTCGTTTGGGCATCAAGCTGGTAGGGCAGCGCGCGCTCAATCAGCTCGCGCCCGTAGCCGGTACCTGTCGGAGCCATGCCTGGCTTGGGCATCTCGACGCCGCGTTCAGACCACTCGACGCGAAGGCGAGGATCATCCCCGTTCAGCATGTGCCACCGAACCGAGAGCCGCGCTCCCTGCTGTTTAAGCGCCCCATACTTGGCAGCATTTGTCGCCAGCTCGTGAAGGGCGAGCGCGAACGTTTGAACAGTCGAAGAACGGAGCCGTACGCCCTCGGGGCCGTCGATCGTTACGCGCTCGCCATGCCCGTCCTGGTCAAGCATGCCCATCGCGCCGAGTTCGGTGCGGATAAGTTCGTCGAAGGTGACCCGGTCATCAGGCTCAAGCCGCGACAGCAGCCCCTGGATGCGCGCGAGGGCATCCAGACGGTCGCGAAAAGTGGCCGCGAGTGTATCGAGGCTCGAGCTGCCCCGCGCAGACTTGTCGAAGATCGAGCGCACGACGGCGACCAGGTTGCGCGTCCGATGCTGCAGCTCGGCCACCAGCACGGCCTGACGTTCCTGGAGTTCCTTGAGCACCTGCACGTCGGTGGACGTGCCAAGCCACTCGACTATCGCGCCCGCATCGTCGCGCACGGGCACCGAGCGAGTGTGGTGCCAGATGAAGGCGCCGTCAGAGGCGCGCCGCACCCGGTACTCGACGTCGAGCATGCCGCGCGAACGTGCCTCCGACCAAGCCTCCTGCGTGGCCTCGCGATCGTCGGGGTGAAGGGCGTCGAGCCAGCCGAGACCATGGCTCTGCTCCTGCGGCTGGCCGGTAAACGCCAGCCATTGCTGGCTCGCCCAGGTCCATTGTCCCTCGTCGTGCGAGCGCCAGACGAGCTGGGGTATGCCTTCCATGAGCGTACGGAGCCATTCCTCGCTCGCGCGGCGCTCGGTGACATCCTGGCCGACCTTGAGGAAGCCATGCGCGCCTTGGCCGCCATCGGACAGGACCGTGATCCGGCCGTCGATCAACACCCGGCGACCGTCCTTATGCATATGCCAGCGCACGTTCGGGACGCTGCCTTCGTGACCCGCCGTCTCCAGCTCCTGCAGGTGACGGCCTGCGTCGCGATCCTCAGGCATATAAAGAATGGCCATGTCGCGCCCGCGGATCTCGTTCGCCGTATAGCCGAACACGGCCTCAGCGCCCTCATACCACTCAGCGATGCGGCCCTGCAGGTCGGTGGTAAAGATCGCGTAGTCGCGCGCGGTCTCGAGGGCGAGGCGGTGGCGCTCTTCGCCCGCACGCATCACGCGCAGGTTCAGCAGACGATCGATCACAGGACCGAGGATGGTCGTGTAAGTGCGCAGAAACTGCAGATCCTCGTCGGTGAACTCGCGCGGCTTCGTATCATCGACCTGAAGCAAGCCGTAAGTGCGGGCGCCCGGCAGGACGATCGGCACGTTGGCGATCGCCACGACACCCGCCTCCGTCATGAAGTCGGGGAATTCAAAGCGATCTTCCTTGCTGATGTCCTGCGTGATGACAGGCTCACCCGCCTCGACCGAGAAGGTCTCGGAAGATCGCTCGCTCATCTCCAGGCGGAGATGACCGACGACGCCTGGAGATGAGCCGACACCCGCGCGCACGAACAGACAACGGCCGTCATCCTGAATTTCCAGTACTTTGGCGCGCCCGGTCCCGAGCGCCTCGGAGACGAGGCGGCAGCCTTCCGTGAGCACGGCGTCCAGGTCGTCGCTGCACAGCACGAACTCGCCGAAGTCTCCAAGTACCTTCTGGCGCTGCACCATTGCTTCGCGATCGATCATCCGTCTTCCCACCGTTTGTCCGCCGCGGCAACGATGCAGCGGTTCGCCACGACTAACGTATCGTTCGGCGTCCCGCCCGGCGAGTGGCTCGGTGAAATTTCATGAGTTTTTCGGCGTCCGGCGCATTGGCATCGCCGAAAGTCTCGTTGGCCAGTGTCTGTGGCCGGAATTGAAGCGGAAGTGAGCGCAACGTCCGCTTTCCACCGGCTGGAGCCGCTCAGCTTGCAGATCGCGTTTGTCGAGAGTTGCCGTAAGATCGAGATGAACGATTGTCCGGTTCGGGAGCGCTGGGTCCCGCTGAGCGTTTGGCAGTGGATCAAGAAGCGGGCCCAATCAGATTCCGATAACTTCAAGGCGTCTTCGACGTCGTTGAGGTGATCAACCGGCTGCAGCCATTCCGTGACGACCCTTACCGGATGGGCCAATCAGCCGGCGGTATTCGGCTTCGGGCCGGAGGTAAGAACCTCAGCGATCTCTTCCAGTCGCTTGCGATCCAGCGCCAAGATCTGTTGATCTCAAGGCCTGCCCTTCGCTCGTGGTGTTCCTTGGATTGCCGGTAAGCAACCTGCCTGATCGCACTAACCTCACGGGTCCAGCGTACATCCGCGGGGCACGCGCGCTGGGCTGCACCGCGCCATTGCGCCGTCTGGCAGTGTGACGGTGAAGTCGAGTGCCAGCGGGTCTGGTGCGCCTGCGTAGTAATCGGTGCTGAGCGCCTGTGCCCCGCTTTCCATGGCCGCCTGCGCCTTGGCATGATCGCGCAGCCGCGCCTCCACCGTATTGGCGTCCGTCCGGGTGCGCACGATGATGCCGGCTTCCACCCAGCGCCGGATCTGCGCACCGTCGGCGAGCGGGTCCTGCACGATCTGGAAGACGGATTCGGGCTGCCCGTCAGGGTACCAGCCAAACATCGCTCGCCCGGCGAGCGACGGATGCGCGGCCCGATACACATCCGAGACCGCGTCGCGCACATCGAGCAGGATGTAGATGCGTCCGCGCGTCGCTTCGAGACTGGGCCACCCCGTATCACGTACCGCATCGCGCAGGCTTGCCGCCGTGCCACGCACCTCGTCCGGCGTGATCAGTCGCTCGCCAGGGAGCGCTGCACGGATCTCTGCGTCCAGCGTATCGAGCAGCGCCGGATCGTCCAGCGGCAGCGGATCGGTGATATCGGGCCGGCCGGAGGGCGTATCGGCCGCGTTGAGCGTGATCATGATCGGCAGGTGATCTGGGTGCGCGCGCGACCAGGCGTCGATCTCCCCCAGGCACCGCGCCAGCGTGGCGCAGGTGCTGAGATAGTCCACATCCGGGATATGCAGGACCTTGAAGCCGGGCGTCAACATCGCCGCACGATCGAAGCCGGTCACCTCGCCAGCAGCGCGCGCCCAATCCTCGCCCGCCGGATCGGCATAGCGCCCGCCATCCGGGTCGGCGAAGATGTCCAGCTCGAACTGGCGGACACCGGCATCCAGCTGCTGCACCAGCGGCAGGTGGTAGTAGTCGAGAGCGTCCGCCAGCTTCGGTTCCAACTCACGGATTCGCGCCATTACGGCGGTCGGTATCTGCGCCTTGAAGCTGTTATGCGATCCTACCACCTGGATGTCGTTCATCGCCAACGGTGCCGGCTCGGTCGCGCCGAGCAGTACCGGGACGGTGGCGGCGATAGCGGCCGCTAGCGTGATCCTGCGCGGCATCAGAACTGCGTCCGCACGCCGAACAGGATGGTGCGCCCGTAATACTGGATCTCGTTATAGCGCTGCTCGATCCCGCTATAGGAATAGGCCTTGGCACCGGCGAGGTTGATCCCCTCCAGGCTGAGCAGCGTATTCGGCAACACCCGGAAGGACAGGTTGCCGTCCAGCGATCCGAACGGGGCGACATAGGACTCGGTCTGGGCAGTGCTGCCGTTGCTCGTCAGGTACCGCCCCCGCCAGACATAGGACAGCCGTGCCGAGACCGGCCCATAATCGTAGAAGCCGACCAGATTGTAGCTGTTCTTTGACAGGCCGATCAGCTGGTCCACGATCGGGCGCGCGCCGGCGGTGTAGTTGGAGCGGACGGATGTGTGGGTGTAGGATGCCTGTACGCCAAGCCCATCGAATGGCGCGGGCAGGAAGTCGAACACCTGGTTGTATGCCGCCTCCACGCCATAGACCTTGGCATTGCCGCCATTGACCTGCGTGTTCAGCAGCACGGTGCCGCGGCCCGGAATGTCGATATTGACGTTCTGCGCGGTGATGTAATCGTCCATCTTCTTGTAGAAGACCGCGCCCGTCAGCGAGGCGTTTGGCCGAAAGTACCATTCGAGCGATCCATCGAACTGCGTGGCGAGGAACGGTTGCAGGTCGGGATTGCCGCCGCTGGCTGTGGGGGCATCCGTCGACACGCTGATCTGCGGAGCGGTCTGGGTCATGTTGGGGCGGGTCAGCACGCGGCTGGCGGCAAGGCGTGCGATCAGGTCTGGTGTCAGCTCGGCCCGCAGGTTGAAGGAAGGGAGCCAGTTGTTGAACTCCTGCGGGAAGCTCGCCGGCGTGGGCGTGGTGCCCAGCGTCAGCGTACCGCTCGCAACCTGGTCGGTATGGACATACCGCAGGCCAAGATTGCCGGTGATGTCGATGGCGCCCAAAGCGAAGCCGTAATCGCCGCGGACATAGCCGCCGAAGATCTTCTCCTCCACCACATAGGACGCGCGCAGGTCGCCCGCACCCAGCGGCGCATTGGCTACAGCATCCGTGAACAGTGTGTCGTAGAATGCGCTGGTGATCGGCACTGCCCAGCTGCGCGGGAAATCGCCGCCGACACCTTCAAGGAAGTCGTCGAACGGCAGCGGCTCGTAACCATTCGGCACGACCTGTGCGATCGGCGGATTGCCCGGCACGTTGACGTTGAAATCGCGCCGCCAGTAATCCCGCTTACGCCAGTGATACTCGCCGCCGGCCTGCAACCGTGTAATGAAGCCGCCCAGCTCGCGACCAATGTCCAGTCGGGCAAAGGTGTCCCAGTCCTTGCTGTTCTTGGGCGCTATGTTGAACGGATAGAAGATGTAGCTGGCAGGATCGTCGACGTTCGCCGGCGTGCTGATCGTGGGGCCGACCTTGTAGCCGGCCGATGCATCATAGGTCAGCGGCGCGATCACCTGCATGCGGCTGCGCACCGTGCCCTCGGCATAGCTCGGGTGGAAGCTGTGCGCGTAGGACCAGTTCACATTGGCGGACACGTCCCACTCGCCGGGCGTCCACAGCTGCCGCAGCCCGACATTCACCAGATCGTGGCGATTGAGGCTGTATTCGCGCGAGGCCATGAAGCGCACATTGTTGATGGTGGCACGCGTCACGCTGTCGCCGACGATCGTGAACGATCCGGGCACGATGGCGGTGCCGGGATCGTCCGGATAGATATCGAGGCCGAACTCGTCATATTCGACATCCAGACGGGTCAGCGACACGTCCAGCGTCGTCTCTAGTTCCGGCGAAGGACGCCACTGCGCCGAAACGATGCCTGACAGCCGCTCGCGTTCCTCGGTCTCCACCGTCGGGCGGGTCCTGGTCGGCGTGTAATAGCTGCCGCCCAGCGTTTCGGCGAAGCGCGGGATGAGGTTCCAGCCGGTATTGTAGAACCGGTCGTTGCGCACGGATTTGGCCCAGTACTGGGCGCCGGCCAGGATGCCGAAACTGTCGTCGTCGGTGGCGAAGCTGCTGAGCACCGTGGCATTGGGCTGAACCTCCTCCGTCATCGTGGTGTAGGTGCCGCGCAGGTTCAGCGTCGTCTGGGTGCCGACATCCAGCGGCTTGAAGGTCTTGACGTCGATATTGCCGCCCAGCGCACCTTCGGTCATGTCGGCGGTCGGCGTCTTGATGACGTCGATCTGCGACACGAACTCCGCCGGCAGCATCTCGAACCGGAACTGCCGCCCTTGCGCGCCGCCATTCTCGATCAGGTCGTTGATCGCCACGGTGCGGCCGTTGACCAGCGTGCTCTGGAACTGCGGGCCCAGACCGCGGACGCTGACATACAGTCCTTCACCCCGCGGGCGGGTGATGGTGACACCCGTGACCAACTGCAGGGCCTCGGCCACGTTCTGCGTTGGGAACTTGCCGATATCCGTGGACGCAATCGAATCGACACCGAAGGCGGCATTGCGCTTGGTCTCCGTCGCGACGGCAATGCTGCGCGCATAGGTGCCGGTGACGACAATCACGTCAGTTCCCTCTGCCACACCGTCGGCATCCGTCGCCTCCGATTGCGCGAAGGCGGGGTGCGAAAACGCCAGCGTGGCGAAGGCAAACGGAAGCGGCGCACAAAGTGTGCGCAGATAGCGTGACATGAAGTGTTTCCCCCGAAGGCGCCGAGCCCGTTTGGGAGCAGCTAGGGCCTGACTGTGACACTGTGGTTGCGGGTATGTTGCAAGCCTGTTTCAGCCGAACAGTTCGAAGCCCCTGTAGACTGACGCAGCTCCATACAAATGCGGAGCAGCGCAACAAATTAGGTCATGCGGTCGTGGCGAGCCCGCGCCAACGATCTCGGCGTGAAAGGACGTGGTCATATCCATGACTTCGGTTACCAGCGGCAACGCCGTCACGCGCTTGCTGGCGGCAGCGTCTGCGCGTCGCCTAGTTGCCGCCGTGCGGAATGGCTCGGACTGGCAGCGAGAAGCCTGCCAACCACAGACTGGAGCAGTGCGCCAGCTACGTGCCCCATTGTGCACCCGATCGGAACGGCACAGCCTGGCTCAAAGACGACGAAGCAAAGCGGGCGTATTGATCAAAACAACGACTGACCGGCGCAACTCCGACGGATGGCAGCGGATTGGTCCGGCGCCACCGGAACCCGTCGCCAGCTGGAGTCGCAATCAGCCCTTCTACGGGCACGTCGTCGGCCTCCCGCCGGGTCTGCCCGCGGCGTAATTTGAGAGCTTAAGCCCTGCATAGATGAACGATTTTCGCTTACAGGAGCGGCTGAACAGTGCCGAATGGCCGAATGTGAGTCGACGGCGCCGAGAAGCTGCCGGGCAAGAGCAACCCCGAGTTGCTCCAATTGAACGAGCAGACGAAGCCTCGTAGCAGCTGTAAAAGCGCCGCTGTATGTCAGCCGGGGCAACATGACCGACAGTACGCCTCCCACAATCATCGAACTCTATCAGCGCCATGGCGGAGCGTGGGCTGAGCTAAGAAGTGACGAACTGATCGAGAGTTTGTGGCTTGACCGCTTCTCCGCGCTGCTACCAACTGGAGGGGCAGTGCTTGACATCGGCCGCGGCTCCGGCCTGCCGATCGGGCGGGGACTTGTTCGACGTGGCTTCGACCTTACCGGAGTGGATGGCACGCCAACGATGCTCTCGCTGTTTCAACGTAACCTGCCGGATACGCCCACTCACCTGATGGACATGCGCCAGCTTGCCTTGGGCCGGCGGTTCTCAGGCCTTCTCGCTTGGGACAGCTTCTTTCATCTCTCGCCCGCCGATCAACGCCCAATGTTCGCGCGGTTTCAAGCGCATGCCGCGCCGGGCGCCGCGCTGATGTTCACCAGCGGCAATGAAGAGGGAGGCGCGATAGGCGAGTTGGAAGGTAATCCTCTCTACCACGGTAGCCTGAACCCGGAGGAGTATCGAGCCTTGCTTAATGCCACTGGCTTTGATGTCGTGGCGCACGTTGTGGCAGACCCCACCTGCGGTCATCGAGCTATCTGGCTGGCTAAACAGCGAGACTGACCAGTGCGGCAGCTTCGTTGCGTTGAGCGACGAAAGCCGCCCGACCACGATGCACCGTCCCACACCGTTCAGTGCGAGCGTGCAGGTGTGCGAAGCCGGCCTGGAGCCCGTCATGAACAACGCCTGCTGTCGGAAAGCGGTTCAGGGCAGCCGAACGTCGCATCTGGGTCTGTCGCGGCCGCAAAACGCTCCCCTGCTGCGCGAACTGGCGGCGGAGCGGCGCCGGTTCGGCTACCGTCGCGTGGGCTACCTGCTTGCGCGGGCAGGCATCGCACCCAGCCACAAGAAGCTGCTGCGCATCTATCGCGAGGAAGGGCTGCGGGTTCGGTGCCTTGGCAGCCGCAAGCGCGCCTTGAGCAGGCGGGCGCCGAGGCGACCGACCGCAATGACGCAGGCGCCGCTGCCGCTTCCTGCCGCCTCCATGTCCAGAAGGCCGTTGAAGCGGTTTTTTCCATCCTGCGGGCACGAAAACAGGACGGCCAAGCGACGCGGTAGATGATCGGACGGCTATGCCGTTCGGAACAATCCAGAGCCACGGGCGCCCCGATGCCGCCCTGGACTGCCACATCGCCTGCGGCTCCACACAATACCGAAGGGAGGGTTGGCTTCGCCTACCGCTCCCTCGTTCCTGGCGCTTGGCCGAACAGGTGCTGGAGGAACATCGTTTCTACCTCACGCCGCAAGTCGTTATTGTGCTTCTTTTGAAAGCCGTGGCCCTCGTCCTCGAACAGGACGTACCAGGTCTCGGCGCCATTTTCGCGAAGCTTGGCGACGACCTGCTCCGATTCCGACTGCGGCACGCGCGGATCGTTGGCGCCCTGCATCACCAGCATCGGCTTCTTGATCTTCGAGACATTGGCCATCGGTGAAATGTCGGCGAACACGGCCTGCATCCTGGGGTCGCGCTCGTCGCCATATTCCGCGCGGCGATTGTCGCGGCGATAGGCTTCGGTATTGTTGAGGAACGATACCCAGTCGCTGATGCCGTAGCGCTCGACGCCGCCGACCAGCCGGTCCGAATAGTGGGTCATCACGGCGAGGGACATGTAACCGCCATACGACTGGCCATAGACGGCGACCTTGCCCGTATCGAGCCCCGGCTGCGTCCCGATCCAGTCAAGCAAGGCCCCGATGTCTCTGACGCTGTCCTCACGCTTCTCCGCATTGTCGAGGTTCAGATATCTGGTGCCATAGCCATCGCTGCCGCGCACATTGGGGAGGATCACCGTCGCGCCCAGTATGTCGGCGAAATATTGCGCGCCATAGTTCCAGACAGGCCGCGTTTGCGCCTCCGGCCCGCCGTGGATGTCGATAATGACCGGCGTCTTCGTCCCGGGCGCGATCCCGGTCGGGCGGTAGACGAAGGCCGGGACCGACAGCCCGTCAAACGATTCGAAGCGGATAAGCTCCGGCTCGGCGAGCTTCGCCGGGTCAAGGTCGCCAAGCTCCGATTTCGTCCAGCGGGTCAGCTCGGCCTGCTCGACGTCCCAGCTCCAGACATCGCCGGCCGACGTTGCATTGGTGAGGCCAAGCGCCAGTCTCCTGCCGTCAGGCGAGAATCTGAGTGCTGTCAGCACGCCCCTTGGCAAGTCCGGCTGCGGCAGTGCCCGCCGTGTGACACGGTCTTCCACCACCACGCGCGAGAAACCGTCTTCGTTGATCTCGTAAGCGAGCACGCGGCCGTCATCGGTCAGGTCATAGCTTTCGACGTTCCACTCCAGCCCCGGTGTCAGCACAGTCTCCGTACCGCTCGCCAAGTCGATCTCGACCAGCCGCCGCTTATCGCTGTTCAGGTCCGAGATGGCGATCAGGCTCCTGCCACCCGGCAGAAAGCGCGGATCCTGGTAAAGCGCCGCCGGCGCCTCGGGCGCGATGCGCGTCGCCTGGCCGCTGGCGAGGTCGAGCAGGAAGAGTTGGCTTTCCCGGTTGGAGATCCCGCGCGTGAAGACCAGGCGACTCTTATCCTCGCTGATATCGGCCGGGCTGACCGCGCCATCCGATTGGAACAGCGTCCGCGGGGTGCCCGGCCGGGTCGGATTGGTCCCGAGCAGGGAATAGGCTGCCGATCCTTTGGTCGCCTGCGCCCAGACCAGCAGGTTTCCATCCTTGCTGAAGGACGCGCCCTGGTTGCGCGTGCCCGGCTCGGTCAACTGGGTTGCCTCGCCGGTGAGGCCGCGCGCGTAGATCTGATACCATTCGTCGCCGCCCGTATCGCGGCTTAGCACGAACCGGTCCGTGCCGGGGATCACGCTCGCGCTTCCGATGGGCTCCGAAGCGAAGGTGATCTGGGTGCGTGCCCCGCCGGGCGCCGCGACATGATGGATCTGCTGCGTCGCGCCGAACCGGGTGGCAATCAGCATCGATCCGTCCGGCAGCCAATCCTCGAACATGGCGGCGCGGCTATTCTGGTAGCGTTGCACCGCCTCCGAGATGTCGGCCGGGATGGGCGGCACATTCTGGAGCGTGGCCGTGCCCACCTGGCGGGTAGCGACAGGCGCCTGGGCAAAGGCGGAGGGAGGCAAAGCAGGGAGCACGAGGGCCGAGATTGCTGCGCAGGCGAGAAGGTGTCGAACCATCGGTTTTCCCTGAAGTGAGATGGGTGTTCATCCGGCACCTCGGCGGCGGGGTCAAGCGGGCGGGCATGAACCAACGGGACTGATCTGCGGCTGTGCGTGAGACAAGGCACGTCCATTGAACGCTCAGGCCCGCTCGGATACGCTCATCTCCCGGCACACTTCGACAACCGGCGTACCACCTCCGCTTGCCGCAGCGCAGACGCGATCTGCTCGCCCGTAAACTTCGATCTCTTCATGCAAGATCTCCAGCCCGCTTCAGCTTCGATCTTGCCGAATTCCTCTCAATCCGAGTGGTTTTCCGGGACAGTGTCACAAACGAAAGCCTGAAAGCGGCCATCCAATCGGCATGAACTAGCGGCCGAACTTGGGGAGCGGGAAGGGCGGTCTGAATGGCCATTTCTGGGTCGTTGCCTCGCGGACCTGCCAGGCGGGAGTTGCCCCAGTTCCGAACCTTCAAGGGTTGATGGCGATACGCCTGAAGGCGGCTGGGACACCGCCGAATCTACGTTCACGGCCAGATGGAGGCCGAATGTCAGGTCAGCGATGTGAGGAATTGCAGCAGCGCTGCATTGAACTCCTCGGGTGCCTCAAGTTGCGGCCAATGTCCCACGCGGTCCAGCGCAACAAAGCCCCGCAGCCCAGGTAAGGTTTTTCGAAGCGACGCTTCTGTCGGGCTGCGGACGGAGTTCAGGCCGTCCGCAGCGCCGGTGAGAAAGAAGCTTGGCTGTTCTATCACGCAGCCCGCGAAAGCGCGGTTTGCGATCGCGAAGAAGGCATCGATAGCCCGGTAGTAGTTCAAGGGTGCATGGAAGCCAGTCCGGCCAAATACCCGCACCATTTCCGCGACATAGGCGGGGTCGATGGTGGCGGGCGCACCCGGAGCAGGACGGAGCATGTGTCGTGAGGGATCAAAGGGATCCCACCGCTCATTCGCTGGTGCCTCGCCTGACAGCCAGTAGAGGCTTGCCGGAATACTATGGGCCGCGTTCGCCCATCTCGCATCGGCTTCTGCGGTCATCTGTTCGAACATGTAGAAGCCATGGACGCCACCGGCGCGGAGCTGATCGAGGAAACTAGGGCCGCCCGGTTGGAGAAAGGGTACGCTGACACCGAATATCGCGGCGACCCGATCCGGGCGCATCATGGCCGCGTTCCAGGCGACGTTAGCCCCGAAGTCGTGCCCCACCAAAATCGCGCTTTCGATCTGGAACCGATCGAGGACGGCGATCACGTCACCGACCGTTTGGAAGGGCGTGTAGAGGTCGGCGTCTTCAGGAGCATCGCTTTCGCCGTAACCGCGCATATCGAACGCAATGGCATGAAAGCCCGCGTCAGCGGTCGCCTGCATCGCTCCGCGCCAGCTCGCCCAGGTCGTCGGAAAGCCATGACAGAAGACAACCGCAGGCCCGCTTCCCTGCTCGACGACGTGGAGGCGGATGCCGCGAGCATCGACGAAATGGTGTTTTGGACCGGTCATGATCCATCTCCTCCTCGAGGCGGAGCCGGTTGTCAATACGCTCGTATTATCCTAAGGATCTGGCATGGCACCAGCACCAACACCTGCATCTACCCAGCGCGATCTGCTTGTCGCAACCGGCGCACGCATCTTCCACGAGCGCGGCTACACAGCGACCGGGGTCCGCCAGGTGGCCGCTGCCGCCGACGTGCCTCTTGGGTCCTTCACCAATCACTTCCGATCCAAGGAACGGTTCGCTCTTGTCGTGCTGGAGCATTACGTCGGTCGGCTGAAACAGGTCATGCGGGCGACGTTGGACGACACCTCGCATCCGCCCGCCCGGCGCATCGAAGCGTATTTCGAGGCCATTGAGCACGCACTCGAGGAACATGATTGGGGCGTCGGCTGCCTGATCCCCGACCTCGCGACTGAGGCGCCGGCCCATAGCGAGCTGCTTCGCGACGCATTGGCCCACGTATTGGAGCGGCAGACCAGCGCCTTCGCTGCGGTGCTGCGCGATCTCGCGGCATCTGATGTCGCGGACGATCTCGCCGCAGTTTTGCTCGCAGCATGGCACGGGACGTTGCTACGTATGAAAGTTGAACGTTCCAGCGCCCCTGTTGCGCGCTTCAAGCGGACCCTCCGACGCCTTTTGTCGGGCTAGCGCTCGCCCAGGCGCACTTCGCCTGCTTCCTTTCCCGAAAGCCGACCAAGAACGACGACTCTGCGCCGTTCGGCCTGCAGATCGCGTTCGTCAAACCGGCCGTAGCTTGAGATGAACGAGTGTCCGGTTCTGAGGAGGGCTGGGGGACCCGCTGGATGACCGCTTGGGAGTCGTCGCCGCTGCGAAGCTGCTGCTCGGCTGTCATCCAGAGGCGGTCATAACGGGTGAGCGGCCGAACGGCTCAAACCGGCCCTTCGTTCATCATCCGCATTTCGGCACATGTGGGCCATCTACGGACGGGCGGCTCTTGGATCTCATGCCGAGTGCGTGGGGGGGGGAGGCCGCCCGGTTGTCGAGACAACCGGCGCCCGACGGGGCCGGTTGTGGTTTCTGTCAGCTGCCGACCCACACTTCAACGGAGTACCGGCATTTTGGGCCCTGTAGCTGCGGAGGTAGCGCTGGCGCTCGGTCCGGCGTAGATGGGCGGCCGAGAGAAGCCAAGCCGCAGATCGTCGAAGAGAGAGCATCATGACCCTGCCGGACGTCCTCACGCCCACCTACGTGCAGATGCTCGGGGCGCTATCCGCCTGGCTTGGCAAGGCAGAGGCGCAGCGGCCGGGCGGCGGAGCGGAGACGCTTCTCGCCGCGCGCCTTGCCCCCGACATGTTCCCGCTGTCCACCCAGGTTCGATTCGCGTGCGTGCAGGCACAGGAAGGCGTGTTCCGGCTGCGGGGGGAGGCACTCCCGGCCTCGGTCGCAGCCCTGCTGGACGAAGGGCGGAACGCGGCCGAGCACCCTGGCTCGATCGCGGAGGCGCGGGCGAGGATCGCCGAAACAGTGGCGGTGGTCGAGGCCGCCGCAGCGGACATGCCCGTGGTGGACCCGGCGATGCCTATTGCGCACGCGCTGCCGCAAGGCATGGTGTTCGACCTCACTGCCGAGCAGTACGCCCGGGACTGGGCGCTGCCGCAATTCTACTTCCACGTGATGACCGCTTATACCATTCTGCGCGCGCAAGGTGTCGATCTGGGCAAGGCCGATTACGTCGCACACATGTTCGCGTATCTGCGGCCTGGCACTCTGCCTTCGCAGTAGGGAGCAACGGAGCCCCCTGGCGTCTGCCCCTGAACGGATGGGCGCCGCTTACGCCCACAATGCAGCCTTCATCTGCGCCACTACGAATGCGCGCAAATTGCCATCCGTTCAGCAAGGTTCACGAACTTGCTGCCGCGCACTTGCCCATCGCCGCTCTAAGCGGCGGGTGGCATGCGACAGGGGTCAGCCGTCGAAATCAGAAGCGTTCGCCACGAGCCACATCAGGCTAGTGCCGGCTCAGCGCCATGGCCGCGCTTGACCAGCCAGAGCGCTAATTCCTGCGCCGAGAGAGGCTGGCTGACGAAATATCCCTGGATTGCATCACATCCCGCTGCGGTGCAGAAATCGTATTGTTCGGCGGTCTGAACACCTTCCACCGTCGTTGACATGCCAAGGCACGCGCCCATGGTTATAATCGCGCGCACTATAGCCATGCATTCTGCATTCGCAGGCACCTGGTGCACGAAGGATTGATCGATTTTAATTCTGTCAAAAGGGAATTTGTGCAGATAGCTCAGCGATGAGTAGCCGGTTCCAAAATCGTCCATGGATATCCGAACGCCTGCTGCGCGAAGCTGCGCCAATGTTTCAAGCGTCCGTTTTTCGTCGGTCAGCAGAACACCTTCGGTAATCTCAAGTTCCAGGCGCCGGGGCGACAGCCCGGCGCTGCGCAGGGCAGACGCCACATTGGAGGCCAGCGCCTCGTCACGAAATTGCGCAGGCGAGAGGTTCACCGCCACACTGATCCCGTCCGGCCAGGTCGCTGCTTCGGCGCAGGCGGTACGCAGAACCCACGCGCCGAGCGGCAGGATCATGCCCGTTTCCTCGGCAAGGCTGATGAACTCGGTCGGGGACACCAGCCCGCGGGCAGGATGGTGCCAGCGCACCAAAGCCTCGGCGGATGTGATCCGACCGGACTGCGCATCGACAAGCGGCTGGTAGTGCAATTCCAGTTGGTCATTTGCCAGAGCATGCCGCAGCCCGGCCTCGAGCGCCTGTCGTTCCCGCGTCCGCTCTTGGAGGAGAATGTTGAAACGCCGCAGAGTAGCTCTTCCATCCGCTTTGGCGGCGTAGAGCGCCAGATCGGCGTTGCGGAGGATTTCCGCCGGATCGGTTCCATCCTCCGGTGCAAACGCCAGCCCGACGCTGGCACCGATGTGAATGGCCTGGCCCTCGAGCAGGAACGGTCTGGCGCCGATCTCTTCGACGATGCGGGTCGCGAGTGTCTGGGCCGCTTCCGCACTGTCAATTGCGAGCTGCAGCACCGCAAATTCATCTCCACCGAGCCGGGCAACAACGTCACCGTCACGAAGGGCTGACGTCAGGCGTTCGGCCACTTGCCGCAGGATCTGGTCCCCGGCGGCGTGCCCCATGACGTCGTTTACCGGTTTGAAACGGTCAAGGTCGATCATGAGGACTGCGAAACTGCCGTCGCGCTCGCGTCTCGAAGCGGCGTGGACGGCGAGCAGGTCATAGAACCGGGTTCGGTTCGGAAGGCCGGTGAGCGGGTCGTTGAAAGCGAGCGTACGGATCTTCGCTTCGGTCCGCAGCCGCTCGCGTTGATCGCGCACGGCGATGACAGTCTGCCGCTTGTGGCCCAGCTGCACCTGAGAACGAAGCACGCGGACCGGGATGGTCTGGCCCTTCGCACCGACCAGCTCGGCTTCCCGTTCCTCCTTCTCCGGCAGTGTCGAAAGATCGAGGCCGGGCAGCAGCGAGCTGACAAAACGCCCGGCCAGGCTGCTGCGCCCGAACCCAGCCAGCCGTTCGATGCTGTTGTTCGCGGCCAGGATGATGTCACCGTCGGCTATCAACAGACCTTCGAGCGCCACGTCTGCAAGGTTTTCCAGGCGCCGCCGGTCCTGACGGATACGCGCAGCTGCCGCCAGTGAAGAGCGCAGGCCCAGCACCGCGAGCACCAACAGTGCCATGCAGACGCCGGCCACGATCGGGGTAATCTCTGCAGGCGAAACAGCGTTGACGGGCAGGCTTGCGCGCGTATCGAAGCGCAGTGTCATCGCTGCCATACCGCAGAAATGCAAAATGGCGATAGCCAACAGCAGGAGAGGTGCCGCGCCCGCCTTCAGTTTCCGATTACGACTGGCCACCAAGACCATGGCGGCACCGAAGATCGGCAGACTCACAGGTATTGAGAGGGCGACTAGCCAGAGGTTCCAAATAATTGTGCCCTGCACTACGTAGGCCATCTGCCCCAAATAGTGGAGTGCAGCGACGCCCACGCCCATAATCAACCCGGCTTGAAACTTGCGCCAGTTGCGGCGGGTGCCGATCGCGAGCGAGACACCGAGGCCAATACCCATGATCGCACAGGCGAGTGACAGTGCGGTAAGGATCGGCTCGAACGCGGCTGGAATGCCTGCCCTGAATGCGAGAAGCACGATGAAGTGTGTGGCCCACGCCGTGCATCCGCTGGCGACCACGCTGACCAGCCCCCAGCGCCTGCGGCTGCGCCCCGCCATCCGGCTGGCGTGGCTCGCAATAGCAAAGGACCCATAGATACCGACTATGCACACCAGGCCTGCGAGCAGCAATAATCGCGGATCGTGCTGGTGCCGGATGCAATGGACCACGGACAGAAGCAGACCGGTCATCGCGCGATCGTAGCTCCAACATCTTAACAGAAAGGCAGCACGGCTCATCTTGAGCGCGACCACGCCGCCGACCCACTCTCTGCACGCCGCGCGCGCCAGGCGCCCGCGAGGAGCCCATTTCTCGCCACGAGCCGCCTGCCGCTCATGTCCGAGTCTTGGACCTATTGGCCGTGAGCGCGGCCGCTTGCGGGATGAGCGTGGAGCCGACGTGCGTAATTGCGCAACTATCGTGGCTGTTGTCTGCACCCCGAGCCGGATGCAGGAGCCGTCGTTCAAGACATAGCCGGCACTTCGGGAATGACCCCATGGGCGGGATCGGGCCCATAAGCGAGGATCACGTCTACCTCGCCCTCGCGGCCGCGGGCGTTCATTTCATACGCCATTGTCGTTCGCGGCTTCCCCGTATCCGGCAGCGGCCAGCGACCTGCCGGTTGGGGTACGACGGCGGTCGGTACTGGAAGGTTCTGGTGCGGGTGCTGCGCTCGTTGCAGGACGTGTCGCCCCGGTTCTATCGCCTGCCCGCGCAACCGGTCAGCATGCAGATCCGATGGTGCCCGCAGCCAGGCATTCCTCGACCCGGGTGTAGGCCGATTGCCCGAGCGGCGCATTGTCCGCTACATCAACGGCGAAATAGGCAGTGCCGCTGCCGGCCTGTTGGTCGATCCACAAGCCTGATTTCAATCCATAGGCGCTGCCGGCATGACCGACCCGTGCTTTACCGTCACCAAAGGGATCGTCCCCGCAATCGGGTGCCGATGTGGCAAGGCTGGTGACCGCAAGGCCGTAGGAGCAGGTAAACCCCCGACCGGTGACGCCATCCTCACCCGTGGTCCCGTTGCTTCCATCGTATCGCCATACAGGGCCGATCATCGTTTCGACTGACTGGCGCGATAGCAGCCGCGCCCCGTCTACCTTGCCGTTCCCCAGCAGGAGCCGCCCAACGGTCGCAAGATCTTGCAAGGAGATGCGCAAGCCGCCCTGGGGTGAGAAGGTTGCGCCATTCACTCCGGCCCGCCAGCGCGAGAGATCACAATTGCCATCCGACGCTGGCGTGACCGGGCAATCCGGCATGCGCCCGCCAAGATCGTCGAGAACCGCTTGGTCACCGCGATAGAGGACCACTGCGCGGGAAACCGCCGCCGGCGTACAACTTGTCCAATTGAAGCAGGCATCGAGCTTGAGGGGTGCGAGCACCAGCCTGTGCATGAGCTGGTCAAAGCGCTCGCCGGTGGCGCGCTCCATCACCGCAGCCACCATGGGGAAATTGAGGTTAGTGTACCGGAAAAAAGTGCCTGGTGCGTGTTCGCGGTCCCGAGCCGCCGGATCGTTCAGCGCCCCTTGCAGGTCGGCGTCCAGCGGCAATACGTAATCGATGCCGTCTCTCAGCGAGGATCGGTGCGACAGCAGCAGCCGGAGCGTTATTGGCACATCCGGGAAGCGCGGGTTCCGAAGGCGCCAGCCGAGCAGATCGGACACGTCCGCGTCGAGATCAAGCTGCCCGGCTTCGACCAGCCGCATCACGCCTATGGCCGTCACCAGCTTGCTGATGGACGCAATGCGCACCGGATCGTGGATGGTAAGCGGCCGTTGCGTCCGCCGATCCGCAACGCCTGCCACGTCGCTGGAAACAAGCCCCTCGCGGTCGAAGCTGACCCGCGCCCACGCCGCCGCGCCCGGATCCGCAGGGGCGGCGTGGGCGGCTGTCGCCATTGCCAACGTCGCTGACAGAGCCGGTGCGTGCCGCAGCGAGAGAGAGCATAGGGCGCGGATCATTGATCACGTCGCGAACGAAGCAGGGGGAGGACACGGTCCAGGGGAAGCGCCTCCACCGTGCCGCGATGGCCTATCGTGGTTTTGGCGGAAAACAGCGCGTTGAGCACCGCTTCCTCGGTCGCCTCGGCGACGGCCTGAAAGGCGGGGCTCATCTCGGCGTTGGGCAGCTCGGCTATTTGCGCCGGACCGCTAGCGCCGGCTTTACGACGCACCGAGGATGCCGTGGAAAAGGCGATCGCATAATCGCCCGAGCCGTTGGTGAAGGAGGAGCCGGTGCGGGCGATTCCGGCAAAGGCGCGCTCGGCCAACCGGCGCAGGTTGCGGTCCGACAGGGGCGCATCGGTCGCGATGACGATGATCACGGACCCGTCGCCGCGCCGTTCCTCAACCTCCCGCTTGATGTCGTATTCCGCCAGCGCCGTCCCTATGGGCACGCCGTCGATCGTCAGGATACCGCCGTAATTGGCCTGCACCAGCACACCGATCGTCCAGCCGCCAAAAGCTGCCGGCAAGTGGCGGGAGGCGGAGCCGATGCCGCCCTTCCATTTGAAGGCCTCGGTGCCGGTGCCGGCGCCGACATTGCCTTCGCTCACCGGTCCGGTTGTGGCCGTCTCGATCGCGCGGCGTGCGTCTTCGATGCGGACGTGACGACCGCGGATATCGTTCAGCAGGCCATCATTGGTCTCGCCGACCACCGCATTGACCGAGCGGACGTCCTCATTGCCCGCCTGGGCCAGGGTCCACTCGACGGAGGCTGCCATCGCCTCTGCCACCGACAAGGTGTTGGTGAGCAGGATCGGCGTCTCGATCTCGCCCAGCTCCTCAACCTGCGTCGACCCGGCGAATTTGCCGAAGCCGTTGGCAACGACGATGCCAGCCGGCACCTTCTCCTGAAACAGATTGCCATCATGAGGAAGGATCGCGGTGACGCCTGTATGCACGTTCTTGCCGCGTTCGATCGTTACCTGCCCGACCAGGACACCCGATACGTCCGTAATCGCGTTCAGGGGGCCGGTCGGCAGGACGCCGATGACAATCCCTTCGCGGCGAACGACATCGCCTGCCGCGATCGGGCCGCCCGGCAGTACCAGCGAAAGCGCCGCCGCTGCCGGAAGCCACCACATCCCATCGCGCTGTCCTCCGCCGGCTCCGGCCATCTGCTCAGCAATCCCCCCAGAAGCCTGCCGCAGTGTGGCAGAGCGAGCCGTCCTCGGCGACGAAGCCGCCAGCGCGATCTTGGGAGAGCCAGAGCGGGCCGTCGAGGTCGGCAAAGACGCTCCGCGCCGCGATGTGCCACGCCGGCGCGATCGACAGCGACGTTGAGATCATGCAACCCATCATCAGCCCGAAACCATGCGCCTGCGCCGCATCTGCAAGTGCCTGAGCTTCTGTCAGCCCGCCGGTCTTGTCGAGCTTGATGTTGATGACCTGATATTTGCCCGCCAGCCGATCGAGATCGTCACGCGTGTGCATCGCCTCGTCCGCGGCGATGGGGATGGCCGGGGAGAGGTTGGCAAGGCCCGCATCGTCATCCGCGGGCACGGGCTGTTCCAGAAGGTCGACCCGTAGCTCCACCAGCAATGGCATCAGCTTTTCGATGTCGTTGACCACCCAGCTTTCATTGGGGTCGACAATCATCCGCGGATCGGGCGCGGCGGTGCGTACGGCGCGCAGCCGTTCCTCGATCTGCTCGCGGTCCACCTTCACCTTCAGCAACGGAACGTTGCGCAGGACGGTTGCGGCTTCGGCCATGCTAGCAGGCGTATCGATGCCGATGGTCATGGCGGTCGGCATCCGCGCGCGCGCAGGCGTGCCGAGCGTCTCGCCTACAGATGTGCCCGAACGCCGCGCTTCCAGGTCCCACAAGGCGCAGTCCACTGCATTGCGGGCAGCGCCCGCGGGCATCAGCGACTGCAATTCGCAACGCGTGGCGCCGTCTTCAATGGCATCGCTCGCCGCTGCGATTGCCGCCAGCGCGGTCTCCACACTTTCACCATAGCGGGGGTACGGCGCACCTTCGCCGCGTCCGGTGCAACCGTCCTGCTCGATGGCGACGGTCACGACATCCGCCACCACCTTGACGCCGCGTGAGATGCGGAACGGCCGTGCGAGCGGAAATGCCTCGCTGATCGCTATCAGGCGTCGCATGCCGCAATCGCATCGAGTATCGGGTCGAGCGACATCGTCATCGGATCGATGCAGGGCAGCCCCAGCGCGTCCTCGGTCTCGGCACACAGCCGCGCTGCCGCTTCCGGGGCGAGCTTCGACATGTTCATCGACACGCCGACTGCGCGAACCTCGGGGCTTGTCAGCCGCGCGACGCGGAGATTTGCGTCCAGGCATTCGCCCAGTTCAGGCATAGGATAGTGCGGCAGGCCACGCATGTGCGGGCGCGAGGGATCGTGGCACAGTACCAGTGCCGCCGGCTGCGCACCGTGCAGCAGCCCGGTCGAAACGCCGGCAAAGGACGGGTGGAAGAGCGATCCCTGCCCCTCGATCAGGTCCCAGCCGCCATCTTCGCGCGCGGGTGCCAGCTGCTCGATCGCTCCGGCGATAAAGTCTGCCACCACGGCATCGAGCGGAACACCTTCGCCCGCAATGAGGATCCCCGTCTGGCCCGTGGCGCGGAAATTTGCCGCCACACCGCGATCGCGCAGCCCATTGGTGAGGCGCAGCGTCGTGTACATCTTGCCGACCGAACAATCGGTGCCCACCGCCAGCAGCCGCTTGCCCCGCCGCCGCTCACCATTGCCGACCGGAAGATCGGGGCGCGGATCGCGTACGTCGTGAAGAGTGCGGCCGTAGCGCTGTGCCGCTTCCACCAGACGCGGTTCATCGCGCAGCCGCTGGTGCAGGCCCGATGCGATGTCCAACCCAGCCTCGACCGCGGCGACGGCATCGTCCACCGTTCCCTCGCCAAGACTTCCGCCCGCATTGGCGATGCCGAGCACCAGCGTCTTTGCGCCGGCGCTGACCGCTTCCTCGAAGGTCATGCGCGCCAGGCCGAGCGTCAGCGGACACGCGTCATGGCGATACTCCCCGACGCATGCTTCCGGGCGGAAAACCGCCAAGCCGCGCGAGGTCTTGATGTCGAACTCGTTGAATTTATTACCAATATACAGCAAATACGGGGTCGGGATCACCGCGTTGGCCCTCCGCTTCTTGGGTGAAGCAACGCATATCAGATCGACGGCAACCCCGGCGATAGCAGCCCGCGCCTACCCTATAGATGCGGGCTATGCGGGGCCGGCCCCCGGCAAACGGCTTGTTTTCGGCGCCTCATACTGTCAGCGTGCAGCCTGTCCGCAAGCGTAGTGACGTGCGGGAAATCCGCTGTCGCGCAGGCTGCAAGTGATCAGGAGCGATGGAAGCGCGACATGAACCTTCGCCACATCGAGATCTTCCATGCGGTGTATGTGAACGGTTCCGTCAGTGCCGCCGCGCGCGCGCTGCACATCTCGCAGCCATCGGTCTCCAAAACGCTCCGCCATGCCGAATCCCTGCTCGGCTTTCCCCTGTTCGAGCGCGGCAAGGGCCGGCTGGTCCCGACGCAGGATGCGCATGCGCTGTTCGAAGAAGTGCGCGAGATCCAGGACCGGGTTCTTGCGCTGCGCGAAGCCGGGCGGAACCTGAAGCGGGGCACCGGGGGCACCCTGCGCATCTCCGCCCTGCCGTCCATTGCCCTGAGCGCGCTGCCCGCGGCAGTGGCGCGGTTCCTGCGCTCGCATCCGGGCACCACGTTCGAGTTGCAAACGATCCACCACGACGACCTGCTGCGCAAGCTGTACGAGCGGGAAACGGATCTGGCGCTCGCTTATGCCGTACCAGATGCGGCTCCGGTCGGGCACCGTTGGCTCGGAGAGTCGGAGCTGATGGTGCTACACCGCTCACAGGACCTGCCCGACGCGCCGGCACGCGTTCCCCTCGAGATGCTGCAAGGGCGCCCCTTCATCAGCCTCACGCAAAGCGGCCCGACCGGCGCCCTTTTCGCGCGTGAAGTCCAGCGGCTGGGATTGGAACTTGACGAGGTGGTGCAGGCACGCACCTTCTATATCGCCTCGGCTCTGGTGCGCGCTGGCGTCGGCGTCAGCGTGGTCGACAGCTTCACCGCGGAGGCGGCGCTCTTTCCCGGTGTGGTCGCCCGCCCGCTCAGTCCGCCTATCGTCTTCGACGTGAAGGCTATATTTCTTGAAAGCCGTCCGCCCGGCACCCTGGAAACCGATTTCCTCAAGACCTTCGCCCAGGTGATCGCGAGTTCATAACCTGCTGGCATGGGGCAGCGCTCGATGGCTATCCCCGAACCTGCGTTGGTTCGCATAGGATGGCAGATCATGAAGAACTCCGGTCTACGCATTTCCTCGAGCAGAGCGCCATGAGCGCCGGCAGGATTAATCGCGGGCGTGGGCGGTTTCGTGTGGTCGTGATGGCGGCCGCAGCGACCGCATTGCTTGGCGCCGCGCCTGCACGGGAGAACGTCGACCTCCTGATCCGAGGCGGTACGATCTATACCGGAAGCGACGCGGCGTTCGTCGGCGACATTACGGTCGTCGGCGACCGCATTCGCTATGTCGGCCCACAGGCGGATGTTGTTGCGGCGCGGGTGATCGACGCCCAAGGCATGATCGTCGCCCCGGGCTTCATCGATCCGCACACCCATGCCGACGACATGCTGGCAAGCGACGACGCGCGTGAGCGTCTGCTGCTCGCTTTTCTGATGCAGGGGGTGACGACTGCCTTCATCGGCAACGATGGGGATGGGCCCTTGGCGGTCGGCGCGGTCCTCGATCGCGCGACAACCAAGCCGGTCGGCATCAATTATGCCACCTATGTCGGCTTCGGGTCGGTGCGCCGCACAGTGATCGGCGAAGATGATCGCCAACCCACATCCGCCGAATTTCAGCATGAGCAGGCACTGGTGGCCAAAGCGATGTGCGAGGGTGCAATGGGTCTTTCGACCGGGCTGTTCTATGCGCCGCAAAGCTTCGCAACCACCGGTGAAGTGACAGCTCTGGCGAGCGAAGCGGCGACGCGCGGCGGCACCTATGACAGCCATATCCGCGACGAATCCAGCTATACGATCGGTCTGGAGGCGGCCATCGAAGAGGCGATGGCAATCGGGCGCGAAGCCGGGCTGCCGGTCCACATCTCCCACATCAAGGCGCTGGGCGTCGACGTGCAGGGCAGCGCGCCCAGGATCATCGCGATGATTGAGGCGGCGCAAGCGAGGGGCGAGAAGGTAACGGCGGATCAATATCCATGGTCGGCATCGGGCACCAGCCTGGTGGCGTCGCTGGTTCCGCGCTGGGCGCAGGACGGTGGCCGACCGGCACTGCTGCGCCGCTTCGACGATGCGTCGCTCGCCAGACGGCTTGAAACGGAGATGATCGAGAACCTGCGCAAACGCGGCGGCGCGGACATGCTGCTCATCACCAGTGGGCCATTCGTGGGCAAGCGGCTGTCGGAAGTCGCGACGGAGCAAGGCAGCGATGCCGTTGCCGCAGCAATCGCCGTCATTCGCATCGGCGACCCCGCGGTCGCATCGTTCAACCAGAGCGAGGACGATATTGCCGCGTTCATGCAGCAGCCCTGGGTGATGACCGGGTCCGATGCCTCTACCGGGCATCCAAGAACCTACGGGAGCTTTGCGCGGAAGTACGAAACCTATGTGCAGGAGAAACAGGTCATCGACCTGGCCGACTTCATCCACCGGAGCACCACGCTGACCGCCGACACCTTCGACCTGGCGGACCGAGGCCATCTGCGCAGCGGTGCCTTTGCCGACATCGTCGTTTTCGATCCCGACCGCTATGGTCCTGCCGCCACTTACAAGGATCCTGAACAGCTCGCCCGGGGGGTGCGAAGCGTGGTCGTGAACGGTCGGGTAGCGGTAGACGAAGGACGGCCGACGGGCGTGGCGGCGGGTCGGGCTCTGCCTCACTCGGCCCCGGCAGGCACTTGTTCATGATGCGCCGCTGGTTCGCCGTTCCATTGTGGCAGCGTGTTCTGGGCGCGTTGGCAGCGGGGGTTGTCTTCGCCATTGTCTGGCCACAAGCGACCCCGGCCGTCGCGTTCCTGGGCGACCTCTTCGTACGGGCGATCCGCATGCTGGTGGCGCCGATCGTGCTGATCACCATCGCCTCGGGCATCACCTCGCTTGCCGACCCGCGGCGGCTTGGCAGCCTTGGCGGGCGTACGATCGGCCTGTTCGCAGCCACTACGGCAGTTGCGGTGAGCATCGGCATGCTTGTCGGCAGCATTGTCCAGCCGGGCGTCGGGGTGCCCTTGGGCACGGCCTCGCCGCATGCGCTGGGGGAGCCGGTATCTACCTATGATCAGCTGGTCGGCATCGTACCAACCAATATTGTCGATGCGCTGGCCCGTGGCGACATGCTGGCGTTGATCTTCGTGGCGATCATACTGGGCGTGGGCACCGTGCTATCGGGAGAAGCGGGACGGCCGGTGGCAGTGCTGCTGCAATCTTTGTCTTCGGTGCTGCTGCGCATCGTCCAGCTGGTGATGGAGGCGACGCCATTCGGGGTTTTCGCGCTCATCGCCAATGCCGTGGCCGAGAATGGCGCTGCGGTATTCATCAATGTCGGCTGGCTTGCGCTTGCGGTGCTCCTGGGGTCATTCCTGCAGATGGCGGTGGTCCACGCCTTGCTGCTCCGGCTGGTCGCGCGGGTGCCGGTAATTCCCTTTTTCCGCGGCATCATCGATGCGCTGGTCGTTGCCTTCTCAACCGCGTCGAGTTCGGCGACCCTGCCGGTGGCGATGCGGGTCGCGGGCGAAAACCTGGGGGTAGGGCGCCCGATCTACACAACCGTGCTCCCGCTCGGCGCCAGCATCGGAAAGGACGGCACGGCCATGTTCGTCGGTCTGCTCAGCCTGTTCAGCCTGCAGGCGTTCGGGGTGGAGATGACGCCGGGCATCTATGCGCTGGTGCTGTTGACGGGGAGCCTGGCGGCATTCGGCACCGCGCCGGTACCGTCGGCAAGCCTGTTCATGCTGTCGGCGGTGATGTCGGCCGTCGGCGTCACGCCCGAGCAGACCGCGCTGGTGGTGGGCTTCGTCCTGCCGTTCGACCGATTGCTGGACATGACCCGGACGGTGCCGAGCGCGAGCGCCAATCTGGCAGTCGCAACAACGGTTGCACGGTGGGAGGGAGAGCTCGACCGGGATCGCTATCTGGCGGCTGCGCAGGCCTGACGCGCGCTGGCATGGCGATCCATCGAGCGGCTTCTGCCCACGCTGGCGGGGCATCGAGCGTGGCCCGTCGCAGCCCAGTCCAGTAACGCACGCGCGACAGGTCCGCCGCCCGCGGAAACAGGTCATGAAACTAAGTCCGAGGGCCTGCTTGCGCTTGCCGTTGATCGTAAACTGAATCCGGCGAGTTCAGTTGTTCCGCCGCCTCGGGCTTGGAAGTTCGGGCGAGACCTGGCCCATTGGCCAAACTGGTTTCCGGTCCGACGCTCGCGCGACGTTCGACCCGTGTCACACGGCAATCAGCCTCGGCCAGATACCAGACGGTGGCGATGCCGGCCACTTCGCGCCCGGAACCATGACATGGCGGCTCATTGGTAGAAGCGGACTTGGCCGAGCTCCAGCCACTCGGTATTGCCTGCCGATCCGTTCAACCGCACGATCAGCGCACGAAGCCGGGTGAGGTCGAGTGAAGCATGCGGATCTTTGCTGCGGAATGAGGAGAACGGGATGCGCACCTCGCGTGTCGTTGCGCCAGCGGAGAGATCCGCCTCGAACCAGGCGCTTTGAGGCAGCGCGTAGCTGTCGAAGCGCAGAAGGTAGCGGCCTTGCCCTCGCACCTGAACCGCTACGCCGGTGAACCCGCTTGCGTCGGCAGGCGTGACAGCGCCGCGGGTGAGCGGCAGGATCAGTTGCGCATAAGGCCGCTGGGCGGCGCCCATGCGCGCGACCAGGAACAGCGGCCGCTCGGCATCCTGGCCGGGACGCACGACGTCCAGATGGCTGTGGTCGATACCCGCCTCTGTGCTTTCGACAGGCAAGGTGTCGAGATCGGTGCGTCCGGATGGCCCGGTTCCGGTGTCGATGGGGCCGGTCATCCGCGTGATCGGCAGCGGGGTAGGCTCGCTGGAGGCGAGTAGCGCGCGCACCTTCGCCAGAGGCACCTCGCGCCCGGCGACGAAGACGCGCCGCACGTTCCAAAGGTCCAGGATATTCAGGTCAGGTTGGCCGCCGGTCAAGATGATGTCGGCTGCCTGACCGGGAGCAATGGTACCATGCCCGTCCGCTTTGCGCAGGATCGCGGCGCTGGTCCGCGTGGCGGAAACGAGCGCATCGGCCGGCGTATAGCCGAGCTGGGTCAGCCACCAGATTTCCCGGATCGTGGAAGGGCCGTGATACACGCCACCAATGCCAGCGTCGGTGCCGATCCCGACGGGGATCCCTGCCGCTTTCATCGCGCGAACGTTATCGCGCATGATCTGCCATCGCCGCGCTTCTTGTTCGGGTATCGGCTCGGCACTTTCGGCCGCCTGTGCCTCCTCACGGGCACGTTCAGGCGGGCTCAGCGCCTGCCACTCCGCCGGAACGAAGCGGCGATCCTGTTGCGGTTCGTATACGACCAGCGTGGGAATATAGGCCGTGCCGTTCGCGCGCATGAGTCGGATCAGCGCATCGTCTGCTGGTGCATCGCCAATGCCGTGACCCACGGCATCCACTCCCGCCGCGGCAGCGACCTTTGCCCCCTCCAGCGTCACGGTGTGGGTGATCACCGGAATGCCGGCGGCATGCGCATCCTGCACGATGGCGCGCAAGGTGGGCTCGTTCATGCTGTTGAGATCGGGCGAGCGGCCATAGCGCCAGCCATCGGCGAAAACCTTGATGACGTCCGGCCGGTAGGGAAGGGCCGTGGCCATCGCCACATGGGCAGCGCGCGGGGTGGCCGCTTGCATGGTGAAGAAATTGCCCCAACCATATTCGGTGCCGTGCCCTCCGGGCACGCCCAGCCGGATGGCGAGTTCGAGCCGCGGCGCCTCGACCGGCCCGCTTGGCATGGTCATGGCGCGGATCGGCGCCAGCATCTCGCCGGATACCGAGAAATCATTCACCCGCGTCACCCCGCGGGCGAGATAGCCGGCATAGCTTTTCCCGAGATCATCAGGCGCCGAATATGCCGGCGAACGAAGGTGGGTGTGCAGGTCGTGCAGGCCCGGCAGCAGCGTCAGCCCCGATGCGTCGACCAGCCGCGCGCCACGCGGGCGCGCGATGCGCTCGGCGACCTCGACGATGATGCCGTCTCGCACCAGCACGCTCTGCCGCCGCGCCGGCGCACCTGTGCCGTCGAACACCCGCGCGTTGCGGATCAGCAGCGTATCGTCGCTGGAATTAGCCGAGGCGGCGGACAGCGCGAGGCAAAGCGTCAGCGCCACCAGTAGGCGGCGCAATATGCTCAAGGCCGAACCTCCTTCAGGTACCTGTCTAAAAAGCGGGCGCTTGCCAGATAGGCACGCAGCCAGCTTTCGTGTCGCAGGAAGTCGTGGCGCTCATTGGCGAACACCAGACTTTCGTGCGGGATGCCACGCGCTGCCAGTTCGCGTGCCAGCAGCACCGATTGGGAGAAATCGACATTGCGGTCATCGTCACCCGCGATCAGCAGCACGGGCGACCGCCACCGGTCGAGCGAGGCGATGGGGGATGCATCCCACATTCGTTCGCGTGCAGCGTCTTGCTCCTCCGGGGAAAGACTCCTGGGCGGATCGCGCAGAAGCGAATGCACGCCGTGAAGGTCGACACCGGCAGCAAAGCGTTCGCTATCACGGGCAAGCGCCAGCGCCGTCAGATAGCCACCCCAGCTGCCGCCCCAAATGCCGATCCGGTCCGGATCAACTTCCGAACGGTCGGCCAGCCACCGCCCCGCCGCGCGCACGTCGCGATATTCGCTCGCTCCGGCGCGGCCGGTGCCCGGGGCCTCGCGGAAGGCGCGGCCATAACCGGTGCCGCCGCGGTAGTTTATCGACAGCACCTCATAGCCCTGAGCGGCGAGGTGCTGGTTCATGATATAGCTGTTGGAATAATAGCGATATTGGTGAAAGCCGAGCAGCATCTGGCGCCTTGGTCCGCCATGCACGAAGATCAGGCCCGGGCGTTCCGCTCCTTCTGCCACGCCGCTTGCGGGAAAACGCTGGGCGTGGATCAGCAGTCCGTCCTCGGCACGAAAGGAAACGGCTTCGGGCACGACGAAGTCGCGTGCGGGCGCAAAGGCATCCTCGCTCGGCCCGAGGATCGTCAGGACGCCATCCCGTGCTACGCGCGCAGGCCGCGGCGGATGCCGGGCGTCGGCGACGATCGCGCCCAGCATGCCACCTGCGAAGACCGGTTGCGATTCGATGCCTTCGCCATGGGTCAGGCGGGTCGGTTCCCCGCCACTCAGCAGGCGCTGCCACAGATGCCGGCGATCGGGGTCATCAACGTTGGCGCTATAGATCAGCACCTGGCCCGTGCCATCAACAAGGAAGGTCTCTACCTCGAAGGCGCCTGGCGTCAGTTCCTCGGCCGTGCCGCCCGCGACGGGGACGGCATAGGCGTGCAGCCATCCGCTTTGCTCCCACGGAAAGACCAGCTTGTCGGCCGCCGCCCAGTAAAGATTACGGGCGCGCGTTCCGGCATAGTGCGAGCCTGCACCCGCCGGCGCTGCCCAGACCGTGTTTACGGCACGCGTGGCGACATCTGCAGTTGCGATCGACCATAGCGACGCGCTCTCCGCCTCTTCTTCGCCGGGCGGAGGAGCGGTGTACCGGATGAAGGCGATCCGCGTGCCGTCCGGCGAGAAGATCGGCTCCGCGGCATGCCCGAAGCCCGGGTCGATATAATCGATCCGCGCGCTCCCAGGGGCGAACAGCCCGACGAAGCTGTGGTCGCCCCGATCGTCGGTGAAGAGCAGGTGCGATCCGTCTGCCGACCAGCTGAGATCGGCGAGAGTGCCCATCACTTTGGCAACGCGTTCGGCCTTTGCATCGCCCTTGCGCAGCCAGAGTTCGCCGCCCCTGGCAAAGGCTAGCCAGCGGCCATCGGGAGAGAAGATGGGGGAGTGGCCTGCACCGATTGCCGCTGCTTCTCCTCCTCGAGAGATCGACTGGACGAACACTTCTTGTGGGCGCGCAAAGGCGGCAGAGCCGCTATTGGGCACTGCTGCGTTGGGAAATTCCGGGTCACCGCCGCGAACATAGGCGAGGCGATTGCCGTCCGGCGAAAAGGCCAGGTCGTAAAGTTCCGTGCCGTCATCCCCCTCGAACCGCGTCAGCGGACGGCCGGGATCATCATTATCGGCGATCCAGATGTTGCGTACGCCCGCGATGTTCGTAACCCAGGCGAAGCGGGGCATGTCGCGCGCGCCGACCATTTCCCCGGCGAACGGCATCGCCAGCAGGGCTGCCAGTCGGGCTTCCTGGCTGGCATCGCTCGCCTGTGTGGCGATCTGTGCCGTAGCCTGCGTTGCCGCCGGCGTGGCGAGCGGTGTCGCGAACGCCAGGCCGATCGCCGCGATGCGAAGCAGTCGTCGGACCGGTGCTTTGCCTGCTACCACGCTATACTGCTCCGTCGCTGATCAGCGGCATTGTAGGGAGAGCGATTTGCGTGCCGCAAGGCGCTTCGCATTGTTCATGCAGCGTGGCTATAGGTGCGCCATGCATTCGAATGAACTGTGCGCACGGGTTCATTTGCATGCCAACAGCCCTGCCATAGACTGCCGAAACTTTGGGCTGGATCGGAGATGAGGATGCGGATCAGGCAAGCGGTCGCGGCAGGCGCGGCGATGGCGGCTCTCGCGCTCGCCCAAGGCGGCGTGGTGCATGCGGAGACGCAGCCATCCATCATTGCTGTTCCCGACACCCGTTCGGCTGCATCGCCGCTGGAAGATCGGATCGCCGCATTGCTGCGCGAGCTGGCCGGCCCAGGCACCCGCTTCGGCCTGGTGGTAGCGACCATGGATGGGCAGGAGATTGTCTCCATCGCGCCCGACGAGCGCTTCATTCCCGCTTCAAACACGAAGATCTTCACCACCGCTGCCGCCTTTGCGCATCTTGGCGACCCCATGGTGCCCGACGCGGCAACGGGCGCGTCGGTGCGGCTGGAAAGGGGGTCCGGGCCGCCGACGGTGGTTCTCGCCGGCCATGGCGACGCACGCCTGTCCGGCAAGGCGGACTGCACGCAAGATTGCCTGTCTACACTGGCCGACGCGGTGGCGGCAGAGGCGCGGGTGGTTGGCGACATCATTGGCGACGACACTGCCTTCCCTGACGAACGCTGGGGAGGGGGCTGGAGCTGGAACAACCTTCAAGCCAGGTACGGAACGGCGACCTCCGCGCTGACGATCGACGATAACATGCTGCAAATTACCGTGAGGCCCGGCGATCATGCGGGCGCTGCGGCGCTGGTGGAGGCGCCCGATTACTGGACGGTTGAGAACCGGGCGACGACCATCGGGTCCGGGAGCAGCAATATCATGTACGAACGCCTGCCGGGCTCCGACATGGTGCGCATCTACGGCACGATCACCATGGGGTCGGAGGAGACGCTGGGCCTGGGTCTTACTGACCCGGCTCATTATGCGGCATGGCAGTTGCGCCGCATGCTCGTCTCGCGTGGCGTTCGGGTGCGTGGCGATGTGCGGACACGCCATCGCCCGAGCAGCCTTGCGGACGTGGTTGGCGCGCAGGTGCAACAGGTTCCAGAACCGGAACCGCTCGCAAAGCTGACGCCAGGGCCGCTGATCCAGGATTTAACCGTCACTTCCAAAGTCAGCCAGAACTTGCACACCGAGTTATTGTTGCGCCGGCTTGGCTCTATCCGGGGCACCGGTTCGGCGGCACAGGGGCTGGCGGTGGTGACCGCCATGCTCGACGAGGCAAAGGTGCCGCGCTGGGCCTACGATTTCGCGGATGGCTCGGGCATGTCGAGCTATAACCGGGTGGCGCCGCGCCACGTCGTCACGTTCCTGCGCTGGGCTGCGCAGCAGCCATGGGGTGCCGCGTGGAGACAGACGCTACCAGTTGGCGGGGTGGACGGGACATTGGCATCGCGCTTCCGCGAGACGCCTTTGCAAGGAAAGGTGTTCGCCAAGACCGGATCGCTAAACGCGACGAATGCGCTGTCGGGCTATTTCACGACTGCCTCCGGCCAGACGCTGGTGTTTTCCAGCTATGCGAACGACGTCCCTTCGGAAGCCCCATCGGCGACGGCGGCAGTGGATGCCGTGTTGCTGGAGATTGCTGCCCAAAGCTGAGGCTTGGCGCATCATCACCCCTGCCTCTGGCCCGCATTGCAGGCGAGTTTGGCACCGCAAACGCGTCCGGCGATCCGGTCAGTCACGCCTGCTGCGTATACTTGCTGTAACTCCCTGTAAACCAAGGATGTTCACGGATATCCGGCACCGGACCGTGCCAGAACATGCAGCGAAGTTATAGCCCGGCGAACGCAAAGAACCGCCTTTCGCTCTTGACGGCCGACGCTGTTCCTCGGCAGGTTCATGACAAGACGATGGCAGTTCACTTTCGAATTGTTACACAGCCGAAGCTTAGGAAACCTTAATCGGTTAAACTCGGCCGCGGGATCGATCCTGCGGTCAGCCGACGATGCTGCGCGGCCCGCAAGAGGCCGGCGAGGCAGGGAGAGGCAGTTTGTAATCATGCGTTCGGGGGACGAAGAATGAAGCTTTACAAGCACTCTGCCGGCAGGCCTGTCACCGTTCGTGGGGCGAGCGCGCTCGCACTGGCGCTGGCGCTGAACGCCGCCACGTCGGCGCAGGCCCAGACCGCGTCGACGACGACCACGACGACCCCGGCGGATGACGAAGCCGAAGGCATGGGCGCAATCGTGGTTACCGGTTCGCGCATCATCAGCGACGGTGCGGAGGCGCCGCTGCCGCTGACCGTTCTGAACCAGGAAGAGATCCTCAATCAGTCGCCGACCAACAACATCGCCGATTTCGTCAACCAATTGCCGTCGGTGGCGGGCAGCACCCGTCCGGCCAATTCCCGCCTGAACCTCAGCTCGGGAACGGCGGGCATCAACGCCCTGAACCTGCGCAATCTGGGCGAAACACGGACGCTGGTTTTGCTCGATGGTCGGCGCTCGGTGGGATCGACCATCACCGGCGTGGTCGACATCAATACCTTTCCCCAGCAGCTGATCAGCCGGGTCGAGGTGGTCACCGGCGGCGCCTCGGCCACCTACGGATCCGACGCGGTGGCTGGCGTGGTGAACTTCGTGCTCGACCGCGAGTATGAGGGGCTGAAAGTGTCTGCCGACAGCGGCGTGACCGACGAGGGCGACGGTGCCAATTACTCCTTCTCCGCGGCGGCCGGCAGATCGTTCGCCGACGGGCGTGGCCATGTGCTGGTCAGCGGCGAACTTGCCCATCGCGATGGTATCTTCGAGATAACGCGCGAGTGGAACCAGCGCGGCCTGCGGACCATCAGCAATCCCGATTTCACCAACCTCAACGGCCAGCCTGAACTTCTCATTCGCGACCAGACCGGCACGTCCAACGCCCTGCCCGGTGGCATCATCAACGCATCCACCGGCGGTGTCGCCAATAGTCTGCGAGGCCTGTATTTCGGACAGGGCGGGTCGGTGAACCAGTACAATTATGGCCCGATCACCAGCAGTAGCCTGACGACGGGCGGCGACTGGTACCTGGCAGACAACAGTCGCGCTATCGGTCTCGACGCCGAAGAAGATCGGCGCAATCTGTATGGCCGGCTGAGCTTCGAACTCGCCCCCTGGATCGAGGTGTTCGGGGAAGCATCGTATAGCTGGCAGCAGACCTATTTCAATGCAGGCCCGCAATTCACCACCACCATCAACCTGCAGCCCGACAATGCCTATCTCATCAACACCTTGGGCGCCGACCAGCTTGCCGGGATCACCCGGGTCACCATCGGCACGACCGCGGTTGATCTGCCCTCCCGCGCGACGAACAACGAGCGTGACGTCCAGCGCTATGCGCTTGGCGCGGCCGGGGATTTTGCCCTATTCGGCAACACGGCCGTGTGGGACGTCTATGCCCAATACGGCCAGACCAACACGCGCGAGCAGCTGATCAACATCCAGAATGCGTCGCGGGTCAGCCTGGCGACTGACGCGGTCTTCGCCCCTGAGGGCAATGCCCTGGGCGTTCCGGCAGGCACGATCGTGTGCCGGTCCACGCTGACGGCGCCCGCCAATGGCTGCGTTCCGCTCAACCGCCTGGGCATCGGCGTCACCAGCCAGGCGATGATCGATTATGTCCTGGGCGATCCATTCCGCGACCAGAAGCTCGAGCAGACGGTGGCCGGCATCAACCTTTCGACCACGCCGTTCGCCACCTGGGCCGGCGATGTGAACGTTGCTCTCGGGGCCGAATATCGCAAGGAGGAGATTTCCGGCTCCGTTCCCACCGAGTTCCAGACCGGTTGGCAGGTCGGCAATTACCGGCCCAGCTTCGGCAGCTACGACGTCAAGGAGGCCTATCTGGAGACCGCCGTGCCGGTGGGCGCGGGGATCACACTCAATGGCGCCGTACGCGCAACCGAGTACTCGACCTCGGGATATGTCACCACATGGAAGGCCGGTGCGATATGGGAGCCGATCGAGGACATCCGCATTCGCGCGACGCGCTCGCGCGATATCCGGGCGCCCAATCTCAGCGAGGTCTTCGCTGCGGGCACAGATAATACCAGCACCATCACCGATCCTTTTCGCAACGACCCACGCACGGGAAATCCCGGATTGCCGGGCGTCACCATCCGGGAAAGGTTCACCGGCAATCCGGCTCTTCAACCCGAAAAGGCGGATTCGACCAATGTGGGCGTGGTTTTGCAGCCGCGCTTTATTCCCGGCCTTTCCGTTTCGGTGGACGGCTTCGAGATCAAAGTGAACGGCGCCATCGACGTCCTGGATGCGCAGTCGATCATCAACCGCTGTTTCGAAGGCCAGCAGCAATTCTGTGCCGCCTATGGACCAGATCCATCGGGCGATCGTGAGCTGCTGTTCCGATCCAGTCCGTTCAACTTCGCCAGGCTGACCGTTCGCGGTGTGGATTTCGAGGCAGGTTACCGGCTGCCGCTCGACCGGATCTTCGCCGAGAGCAATGCCGACCTCTCACTGCGCGGCCTCGCCACGCGCTACATCGACAATATCAACGATTCGGGCCTCAGCATCCCGGTTGATAATGTCGGCAACAACGCCAGCGGCACACCCAAGTGGATATATCGCTTCTCCGCGACCTATGACACGGACAGCTTTTCGGTCACCGGCGTGGGGCGCGGGGTCAGCTCGGGCGTATACAGCAACAGCCGGATCGAGTGTGCGGCCGGTGAATGTCCGGTCGGACGCGATCAGACGATCGTCAACCAGTTCCCCACGGTCGATGACAACAGCATCCCGGGTACATTCTATGCCGACCTCAATTTGACGGCGAAAGTGGGCCTGAGGAGCGAGCGTGACGCCGAGATTTTCCTCCAGGTCACCAACCTATTCGATGCCGATCCGCTGCTGTTGCCCGAGGGTGGCCTGTCGGCCAATGCAACCTATAGCGACTTGCTGGGCCGCTCTTTCCGGATTGGAGTCCGTCTCCGCACTCCGTAGGCGGCGAATGGGGGAGCCCATCGTCGAAGGTCGGGCCGAGTACTTCTGTCCTGCACGATTCCGCAGCGCGTTCAGAACTCCGCCGATTAGCGCTAAGATCGGTCCGCCAGAGGTACCATATTACCGGTTGAAATCGGTCAGGTCAGTTGCCGCACGGGAAAACGCAAGGCTGCAAGGCTGTAGCGTCCCGACGCGCCTGCGCAGGCGGCCGATAACACCCGTGCCGAAGATAATTGCGAATTTGGGGAGTGTTCATTGCGCCGGCAGCAGCGTTAGCATTTCCACACTCCCGTCGCGGCGCGGATCGGCGCCGCCGACAAAGCCGCTCCCGGCCTTGAAGATGGCGTGGAGGCCGGATTCTTCTCCGCTGCCCCGCTGAACCCGTACCCCGCGTTCCGCAAGACCAGCTCGCACAGCGGCCGGCAGCTGGTCATCCTCGCCGTTGATAGCATCGCCGCGAGCCACGACGTTGGGTAGTGCGATGGCTTCCTGCGGCGAAAGCTTCCAGTCGATCATACCCACGATCGTCTTGGCGACATAGGCGATGATCGCATTCCCGCCCGGCGAACCCAGCGCCGCGACGACCTGGCCTTGTGCGTCGAGCACGATCGTCGGCGACATCGATGAGCGCGGGCGCTTGCCTCCGGCGACGGCATTCGCCGCGGGACGACCCTCGCTATCGACCGGCGAGAAGGCGAAATCGGTCATTTGGTTGTTCAGGAAAAATCCCGCGACGGTGCGTCCCGACCCGAATATCGACTCAATGGTTGTGGTCATCGAGGCGACATTCCCGTCGCGATCCGCAATCACGAAATGGGACGTGCCGCCCGGTTCGCGCGTCGAGTCCCTTCCCCGTGGTGCTGACAGGAGATCGCCGGCCTCTGGCGCGGCCATCGCCGTGTCGCCGATCATCGACCGGCGCCGGGCCAGATAGGCCGGATCGAGCATCTGCGCGACCGGCACGTCCACGAAGTCCGGATCGCCGACATAAAGATCCCGGTCGGCGTAAGCGAGCCGACTTGCCTCGATGAACAGGAACCAAGCCTGCGGGTCGTCCGGGCCGCGCTCCGCAATGTCGGTCTGCTCGAGCATGCCCAGGATCTGCAGCACCGCGACGCCGCTGGACGGCGGTGGCGGCACGCAGACCAGATAGACCCGATAGGGGCGGCACAGCGGCTCGACCTCCTGCGCACGATATCCCCGCAGATCCTCGCGCGTCATCGCTCCGGGCAGCGGTGCTTCCTGCGTCCGCTCGACGATCGTGCCTGCGATGTCCGCGCTGTCGTAGAAGGCAGCAGTCCCACCCTCGGCGATCAGGCTCAGCGTATCGGCATAGGCTGGGTTGGTGAAGACATCGCCTTTGCGGAGCAATCCGCCGCCGGCCTCACTGAACATTGCGCGGACATCGGCCGCATCGGATTGCGGATAGCTCCCGTGAACATATTGCTCGGTCCGCGAAGTCAGAGGGTAGCCCGTGCGAGCCAGCGCGATCGTGCTCTCGAACGCTTGCGACCAAGGCAAGGCCCCGTGCTCGGCATGTGCCAGTTCGAGCATAGCCAGCACGCCGGGCACGCCGCTCGCGCGCCCGCCCAGCATGGCCTCGCCACGCGCGAGCGGCTCGCCATCCTGGTTCAGCAGCATGTCGCCCCGTGCGCCTGCGGGCGCCTTCTCGCGGCCATTATAAGCGAAAATCCTGCCGCTCTGCGCCTCGTGATAAAGCAGGAAGGCGCCGCCCCCTATGCCCGAGCTCTGCGGCTCGACCAATCCTAGCATGGCTTGCGCGGCGATCGCGGCATCGATCGCGCTGCCCCCGCGTTCCAGCACCTCGATTGCAGCCCGGCTCGCTTCGGGATGAGCGGTGACTGCCACGGCATCTCGCCTGCCAACTTCCGATGGGCCGAGCGGAGCCGTGTTCACGCATGCGGCCGATGCCGATACCAGCGCCACCGCAAGCAGGCGGCGATGCAAACGTGCGCCAGCGCGTGCGAAGATCTGTTGGTTGGTCAACGGACTGCTTGCTCCCCTGAACAGCCGTCCACACTAGAAGCGATCATGCGCCATCGCCCAAGAGAGACGCTTTGCACGGTGATAACCACAGGTTATCGGTAAGCGATCTGGACTGGTAGCTGCCATTTTTGCTGCGGAACAGGAACCCGTCGAATACGAGCCGCATGCTGACCGGCTTGCCGGCGGTAGGCCTTCGTGCCGGGCGCCGGCGAAATCCGGCACGTTCCGCAGAGAGCAACACCCACGGGCGGAGCCTTCTTCGTCAGGTTGTTGCCGACGGACAATCGCACATTTCCGCGCTGAGCAAGACGCTCGCGGTCATCCGTCTGGCGGCAGCTGGCTTCAGGCGTAATCGCTGTCTGCGGGCTTCATCCAATCGGGCTCGGCGTCTATGACCTCGACAGCTTCATGAAACGGAACGCAACCCACCCGCCGCCCGAACTCGTCGTGGATCAAGATGGCTTGCGCGAGCCGAAGGACCCCGGTCTCCAACTCAGCCGCCATAAGACCGCGTGCGCCCCGAATTGCCTCGCATTTTGCGGCATTGACGTCCGGTAAGTTGAATCCTTCTTCGTCCAGCATGACGTCGCCGCCTGAGCGGATGTGCAAATAAAATAGGGGCATGGAACTCGCTTGCGATTGGGCGGGAGGACGGCGGCCCTCGCCTGCCGACGCCCGCTAGCCGGCCAGCGATACGACTCTACGCGGGTAGCGAGCCTCGAATGTCCAGTCTTTCGTCTGCTAGCGTACAACCACTGGCATTTCTAGAGTCCGACCCCACTTGAGAGCTATCGGTTGCCTTTTTAAGGGCGCAATCGGCTGAGAGTTGCTATGTGCTCCCGCCCCAAAGGGAGCGCCTTTGTGCCTCGTTCACAGTCTTCGACCCCCAATATTCTGCTGCGCGCGCTCGCCATCGAGGATTACGCGCTGCTTGAGCCGCATCTCGAGCGAGCGCACCTGAAAACGGGCGAGCGGCTCTACGAGGCACATCAGCATATCGCCCAAGTCTATTTCCCCGAGGGCGGCGTTGGCTCCGTCGTCGCGGAGCAGGAGAGCGGCGACAAGATTGAAGTGGGTCTTTATGGCCGCGAGGGGTTCTCCGGGACTTCGGTCGTGCTTGGTGCCGGGCAGTCGCCCCACACATCGATGGTCCAGGTTGGCGACATGCCCACCTTGTCGATCAGCACGGAACGCCTTCTCGAGGCATGCGAGCGGAGCCCTGCGCTGCTTCGCGAACTGTTGCGCTACACGCAAACACTCACCATCCAAGCGGCGCTGACCGCGGCATCGAACGCGCACTATGCCCTGCCCGAGCGGCTCGCCCGCTGGCTGCTGATGTGTCATGACAGGGTGGACGGCAATCATATCGAGCTGACGCACGAGTACATCTCGACGATGCTGGCCGTCAGGCGCTCCGGGGTGACGGTGACCTTGCACACGCTGGAGGGAACCGGTTCGATCAGAGCGAAACGTGGCCTGATAACGATTGTCGATCGTGAGCGACTGGAGGAGATCGCCGGAGATTCTTACGGTGAAGCCGAAGCCGAATACCGCCGGCTTATCGGGCCGTTTGGCAAGGGCGGGCACGGGATGGTCGCGGCCCCTGATCGCCTGGAGGCCTGAGGCGCAGGGTCAGCCCAGTTTGAGGTGCAGCGTCGGCCGCGGAGCGCAAATAGGTCGTTCTGCACCTGTGTACCCATCATCGCGAGCAGTCGATGTTCCACATAGGCTGCTCAGACGGGACTGGCCCTCAGTTCTGTGGACCGGATCCGCTGCGGCTTTCGCCGGGGCGATTTGCCAAAATCCGCTCGCGGATTCTTCTATGATGCAAATCCGGAGTCCGTTGCACCACAATTCTGCCCGCTTGTGCCCGGCGTGCTCATGCGCGATTTTGAACGCTTGAAATGCGTCATCGGCCTCGAACTCGAATTCTTTCGAGAATCCTGTGTCGTTGCAAGGAAGCTTCAGCATAAAAGTGTGCATACGGCTGATCCTTCCGGGCAAGTAGGTGGGATGGCGCGCACGACCGATACGATCAGCCATCGGCGCATCTCATCGCCAATTGGTGTACACTTCGCCCTCGGTTTAACTAGGCTATGTACGCTTTCGCACCAGCAAGTGGCGCAATTTGCGCCCCTGCATTGCGCTGGGCGGCAGAACAGCGGCAATTTGGATCGGCGACCTGGGCAGCGTCGCGGGGTCTGGACGCCGGATGCTTCGCCGCGCGCGTACCTGCGCCGATCGATCGGCTGACGCCTGCCAAATGCGCCAGCTTCTCCGCCATCTGCTTCGCGGCATGACCGGCTGCCGCTGGTGCGCGCCTGCTAATCCCAGCCGCGGTCCAGGAAGCGCGCGGCGCAGGCGGCGAGGAAGGCGGCGCCCTTGGGCAGAACCGATTCGTCCACCACCATGCGGCTCGAATGGATCGAGCAGGCGTTCCTGCAGTCCGCGTCAGCATGGGCCACGCCCAGGAAGAACATCGCGCCCGGCACTTTCTCGAGCACATAGGAGAAGTCCTCCGCCCCCATCAGCGGGTGTGCCATGGCCTGCCAGCCCGCCTCACGGCCCATGGCCCTGGCGATGTCCTCGCCCATGGCGACGGCCCGGGCATCGTTGATCGTTACGGGGAAGCCGTCGGCGAAAGCGATCTCGGCCTCGCAGCCATGCGCGCGGGCGACATGGTTGGCTGTCTCGCTGATGGCGGCGCGGATCGCCGTGCGGCGTTCGGGCGAAAGCGTGCGGATGGTGCCGCGCAGCCGGGCGCTGTCGGGAATGATGTTGTGCGCGCTTCCCGCATCGAGCCGGGTGATGGTGACCACCGTGGCCTCGGCGGCGTCGAACCGGCGCGTGATCATGGCCTGGAGCGCAAGCACGATCTGCGCCGCGGCAGGCACCGGATCGCGCGTGTCGTGCGGCATCGAGGCATGACCGCCTCTACCCGTGACCGTGATGTCGAGCGCGTCGGCCGCGGCCATCATGGCGCCCGCCCGCCCCGCCACCTGCCCATGCGGCGCATTGGGCATGACGTGCAGCGCGAAGGCCGCCTCGGGCAAGGGATCGAGCAGCCCGTCATCGATCATGTGGCGCGCGCCGTGAAAGCCTTCCTCGCCTGGTTGGAACATGAAGCGCACCTCGCCCGCCAGCTCGTCGCGCTTCCCGGTCAGGATGCGCGCGGCCCCGGCGAGCATGGCGGTGTGCGTGTCGTGCCCGCAGGCATGCATGCGGCCGGCAATGGCCGACGCGAAAGGCAGGCCGGTGTGCTCCTCCATCGGCAGCGCATCCATGTCGCCGCGCAGCAGCACGCTGCGCCCCGGGCGTGCGCCTTTGAGCAAGGCGACCGCGCCTGTAGCCGTCTTGCCGAATCGCCATTCGAGCGGCAGGTCGGCGAGTTCACTGCGCACCTTGTCGAGCGTGAGCGGGGTTTCCAGGCCCAGTTCGGGCTCAGCGTGGATGGCGCGGCGCAGGGCAATGATCCGGGGCTCGATGGCGCGCGCGGCCTCAAGCATAGTTTGTGTCAACATGGGGCAATCGCACTCCGAACTGGCATGAGTAAGGCTGGCACGGTCGACAGCAGGGCCTCGCCATTGCAAGTTTCACCACGATAAGTATGTCCCGCCGCGCGGTCGACCGCGGCGGGAGGAACGTCGAAGTACCGTACACGCACGCGTTCATGATGTGTTGCAGCACGACGACACAAACAGCGGTATTGTAGATTAGCATGGCAAAGGGAACGCTTGCGTGTTTAAGGCTGCGGGGATGCACGGGGCAATACATCGTTTCGACAGTCTCCCCTGTGTCGGAAGTGCGCCTGCGCCAGAACTCGGTCTAGCCGGCGTGCCCCTGCGCAAGGTCCCGCTGATCGGGCTTATCCGCAACCCCCGCAGCCATCGTAACGGTGGGCGGGAGAATGCGCCGGTCACAAACAAATTCGGCCCCAATGTCATAGCCCATGCGCCTGCGCGGCGCAGCGAGCTTGCCGGCATCCTTGCCGACTTTGCCCGCGAGCAGGTCGATTACCTCGCGATCGATGGCGGCGATGGCACGGTGCGAGACGTGCTCACCTGCGGCGCTGGTATCTTTGGCGAGAGCTGGCCCGCGCTGATCGTGCTGCCGCACGGCAAGACCAATGCGCTGGCGCATGATCTCGGCATTCCCGAGAATTGGACACTTGAGGCCGCGATCGAGGCCACGCGCCGGGACAGGGTCGTCTTCCGTCGCCCGGTAGTGGTGACGCAGTGCGAGAACGAGCAGGCGCGGGTCTATGGTTTCGTGCTGGGCGGGGGTGCCTTCACCACGGCCATCGGCCTTGGCCAGAACGCGCATGAGCTGGGCGCTTTCAATGCCGCGGTGGTGGGCGTCACCGCGGTGTGGGGGCTGGTCCAGGCGCTGTTCGGCAGCCGCGGCAATCCGTGGCGTCAGGGCACGCCGATGCGCCTCAGCCACCCTGATGGCCGCGAGCTGCCTCATGCCGGCGGCGGCCCGGAGCACGAGCGCTACCTCCTGCTTGCATCCACGCTCGAGGCTCTTCCCGCCGGCGTGCGTCCGTTCGGGGACGCGCAGGGGCGCCTGCGGCTGGCGGTGCTGGACAATGCGCGCCGCTCGCTCCTGTTGCGCATGCCGCTGATCGTCGCCGGGCGCGCGGGTGCGGGCACCGAGCGCCTGGGCTTTCACAGCCTGGGGGCCGATGCGCTCCAGCTCGAGATTGCCGATCGCTTCATCCTCGACGGAGAGGCTTTTCCGGCGGGCAGATACCATCTCAGCGCCGGGCCCAAGCTGCGCTTCGTGGTTCCGTGACTTCCGCGCTCGGCGCCCGCATCGCAGCGGGCATCGATCGTCCGATCCATCCGGCCGTGGCCGAACTCGCAGCGAGCCTTGGGCGCGAGGCGGGCGCCGCGGCGGTGCTGTTCTACGGTTCCAACCTGCGCACCGGCTCGCTCGATGGCGTGCTCGATTTTTATGTCCTGCTGCCGGGCCGGCCCGAAAAGGGCATTTGGCCACGCGTCTCCTATCGCGAACGCGCGGTGGGCACGTCCGTGCTGCGGGCCAAGATTGCCACGATGCGCTTTGCGACGTTCGAGCAGGCGGCAGCAGGCGAGACCATCGACACCACGATCTGGGCCCGGTTCGCCCAGCCAAGCGCGCTCGCCTGGCATGATGAGACTGGCGCGCGGATCCGCGTGATTACGGCGCTGGAGCAGGCGGCGATCACCGCCGCGCGTCTGGCCGTGGTCGTGGGCCCCGCCGCGGCGCCCGAGGAAGCGTTCTGGCGCGCCCTGTTCCGCGCCACCTACCGGGCCGAGCTGCGGGTGGAAAAGCCGGGACGCGAGGAGGCGATCATCGCCGCCCATGCCGGTCATTTCGAAGGCCTGCTGCCCGCCGCGCTGATTCAGGCGAACATCGATTACATTCAGGAACGCGGCCTGATCAGCCCCGCTATGGCGCCGGCGACCCGCAAGCGCGTCCTTGCCTGGTGGAAACGCCGCCGCCGGCTGGGGCGGCCGCTCAACGTGATGCGGCTCCTCCGCGCAACGGGCACTTTCGACGGCGCGGCGCGCTACGCCGCCTGGAAGGTTGAGCGGCACACGGGAATGGCCGTCAAGCTGACGCCTTTTCGCGAGCGCCATCCGGTGCTCGCCGCGCCAAGCGTGCTGTGGAGCCTGTGGCGCGCGGACCGCGAGCGCTGACGCGCCGCAAGCTTACATGTAGCGCATCTGGATGGAGATCGGCTTGACCTCGTTGCCCACCGGAAAGGCTGTCTTGCGATAGCTGGGCTTGCCGAGATTGAACATGTTGATGCTGGGATTGTTGGACATGCCGCCACCATCGGCGAAGATGTCGGTGCCGCCATTGCCGTTGAGATCGTGTCGGATGGCGATGGCATAGGTGCCCGCCTGCGGCACCGGCATGCAGAACGTCATGGCCCCCTGCCTCGCCCGGGCCTCGATGCGGTTGATCCACCTGCCCTTCTCCAGCCAGTCGGAGGCAATTCCGCGATAAAGCTGCACGCGCATCGTCCCCTGCGCAGCCTTGACGCCGCTGACACTGATGCGCACCGCTGGTCCCCTGCCTGAGCACCGGCTCATGTCATTGCCGATCTCCTGCTGGAACTGTGCCCACGCGGGGACGGCAAGAACCAGGCCCGAAAGACCGGTGGCCAAGAGCGCGGCGGCAGAGGCGGTCATGCGAAGATTGCGCGAAATTGTCATGGAGGAACTCTCGTTTCGGAATGGCCGACAGACCCGTGGTGCGAATCCTGCCGCACTGGCGCCGAGCTTTCGCAGCCCCCTGTTGCCGCTTCGCGATAGGATTTGTCCACTGAACTCCCGCTTAAGCCTTTGCGTGTATGAAGGTGGTCGCACGGATTGCACAATCCATCGGTGCCTCGTGTGGATAAGGCGGATGCCCCGCTTGTGAGCCGATTCGCGTACCCCTACCTTGCTGAAAGCGGCCATGCCCAAGACGCTCATCTCCCCTTCGATCCTGTCAGCGGATTTTTCCCGCCTTGGAGAAGAGGTGCGTGCCGTGGACGCGGCCGGGGCCGACTGGATCCATGTCGATGTGATGGACGGGCATTTCGTGCCCAATCTCACGATCGGCCCAATGGTGGTCGCGGCGCTGCGGCCGCATTGCGCCAAGCCGTTCGACGTGCACCTGATGGTCTCGCCCATCGACCAGTGGATCGAGCCTTTCGCGGCCGCGGGCGCCGACATCATTACCGTCCATCCTGAGGCAGGCGCGCATGTCCATCGCAGCGTGCAGGCGATCCGGGCATTGGGCAAGAAGGCGGGCATCTCGCTCAACCCGGGCACGCCGGCCAAGATGCTCGACTATTTGCTCGAGGAGATCGACCTCGTCCTGGTGATGAGCGTCAACCCGGGCTTCGGCGGGCAGAGCTTCATCGCCTCGCAATTGCGGAAGATCGAAGCGGTGCGCAAGATGATCGACAAGGGTGGCCACGACGTGCTCATCGAGGTCGATGGCGGGGTCAATGCCGTGACGGCGCGGCAATGCATCGATGCGGGCGCGGACGTGCTGGTGGCGGGATCGGCCACTTTCGGCGGTGGTCCCGAGCGCTACGCCGCAAATATCGCCACCCTCAGGGGCGAGGGAGCGTGAACGACCTGGGGCCCCGCTTCTTGAGCAAGCCCGAGGAGCCAGGTGACGGGCTTGGCGCCGGGCCAGAGGAAGCAGGCAACGAGGCAAGCGCCGGGGCGGTGGCGGAGGACGAGGCTGGCCAGATGGCGCTCTTGTTCGACGCGCAGGATGAGCGTCGCCCACGACCTCGGCGGACTGGTAAGCGAACCGAACGGGCCGCCTTGCCGAACCTCGACTTCGCCATGCCTGCGCCGCCGCTTCTCGACCCCGTTGCTCCGCAGCCCACCGCGGAGCTGGCACCGCCCGAAGCAACGGCCGGCGAGCGGATCATGCGCTTTGCCTATGGCCTCGGCATGCCGGCCAACACGTTGGTCGCGCCCTTCCGCCGGCCGCCGAAGCCGCGTGTCAAGGCTGTGGTCGAGTCGCCGCTCGCCGGCGACAGGGTTGCCGGAATGGCCTTGCGCGCGGGCCACTTCCTGATCGGCGGTGCGAAGATCCCGATTGCCGAGGCCGATTTCTCGCCCGCTGCCAAGCTCCCGCCGCTGGTGGAAGTCACCTTCCACGGATTTGCCTGGCTGCGCGATCTGGCCGCGTCCGCCCCGGCTCCGCAATGCACTGACACGGCCGAGCGGGTGCTGGCCCACTGGCTGGCGGCAAACCCGCATACCGGGCCGGAAGCAACTGGTCTGGTGGGCAAGGGTGCGGCCTGGAGCGTCGAGAACGCAGCGCGGCGCCTCATCGCCTGGCTGGTGAATGCGCCGCTGATCCTCAGCGGTTCCGACAAGGCGTTCCGTGCCGAGGTGCTTGAGGCGATCGGTGTCACCGCCCGCTGGCTTGACCGGCAAGCGGCCAAGGCCGAGGACAGTCAGGGGGAGGCGCTCGGCTGGACGGCGCTCACCGCCGCCGGCCTGCTCCTGCCCGAAGGCAAGCCGCGGCGCCTCTATGCCGAGGCCGGTCTGGTCCGGGCGCTGGGCGAGATGGTGGGTGAGGAAGGCGGCGTGCTGTCGCGCAGCCCGCTGGTGCAGATCGAGGCGATCGCCATGCTGATCGACCTTTCGGCCTGCTACCGCGCGACCCGCCGCGAGCCGCCGCAGGCGATCGGCGTGATGCTGCAGATGCTCGTCTCCCCGCTGATGGCGCTTACGCATGCCGATGGCACGCTCGGCAATTGGCAGGGTTCGGGGGCTATCCCGCCCGCCCGGCTTGAGGCGTTGCTCGATGCGAGCGGTGTGCGCGTGCGGCCTTTGCGCGAGCCGCGGCAATGGGGCTACCATCGCATTGCGGCGGCAGAGGCGGTGCTGGTTTGCGATGCCGCCCCGCCACCGCTCGCCCGTCACGCAAGGAGCGGCTGCGCCTCCACCCTGGCCTTCGAGTTCTCGCATGGCGACCAAGCGCTCATCGTCAATTGTGGCGGCGCGGCGCTGGTGGGCGGGCAGCTCCCGGCGCGGATCGAGCAAGGGCTGCGCGCCACGGCGGCGCATTCCACCATGGTGCTGGGCGATGCCAATTCGACAGCGGTGCTGATCGGCGGCAAGCTTGGCAAGGGGGTCAGCGCGGTGGAGGTCGATCGGAGCCCTGCGTCGCTCGATCCGGGCGCGCACGGCAAGTCGGGCTCCGCCACGCGACTGGCGATGAGCCATGACGGCTATGCTGCACGTTTTGGCCTGCTCCACCGCCGGGCGCTGATGCTCGCCGATGACGGCACCGTGCTCGCGGGCGAGGATCGGCTCGAACCGCCCGGGCGCAAGGGCGGACGCGGCAAGATCGGCTACGCGCTCCGGTTCCACCTCGCCCCGCATGTCGACCTGCGCATGGCGGCGGACGGAAGCGCGGCGGACCTCATCCTCCCCGATGGCAGCTTCTGGCGCTTCGCCGCCGGCGGAGAGACGATCGCGGCGGAAGAGAGCCTGTGGGTCGATGGCGACGGATGCCCGCATGAAGCGCAGCAGCTGGTGATCGAGGGGCTGGGCTCGCGCGGCGGCTGCACCTTCGCTTGGGTTCTTCGAAAAATGGGCTAAGGCGCCCCGATGAACGATGTGACGACCAAGCGGGCGCTGCTCAGCGTTTCCGACAAAAGCGGTATCGTCGAGCTGGCCTCGCGCCTCGCCAAGGGCGGGGTGGAACTGGTCTCGACCGGCGGCACGGCCCGCACCCTTCGCGAGGCAGGCCTGCCCGTGCGCGAGGTGTCCGACATTACCGGCTTTCCCGAGATGATGGACGGGCGGGTCAAGACGCTGCACCCGCGCATCCACGGCGGCCTGTTGGCAGTGCGCGACAATGCCGACCACCTCGCCGCGATGAATGCGCACGATGTCGAGCCGATCGACCTGCTCATCTCCAACCTCTACCCGTTCGCCGAAACCGTGGCGCGCGGTGGCACGCGCGAGGAGATCATCGAGAACATCGACATTGGCGGTCCGTCGATGATCCGTTCGGCGGCCAAGAACCACGCTTTCGTCACAATCGTCACCGACCCGGCCGATTATTCCGCGCTGCTCGACGAGCTGGCTGGCAATGACAGGGCGACCACGCTCGCGTTCCGCAAGGCCATGGCTGCCAAGGCTTTTGCCGCCACCGCATCCTACGATGCGGCGATCGCCAGCTGGTTCGCTTCTGCCGACCAGGGGCAGAAGTTTCCCGCCCGGCGCGCAATGGCCGCGCGGCTGGAGGCCATGCTGCGCTATGGCGAGAACCCGCACCAAGAGGCGGCGCTCTACGTGCCTGAAGGGGCCGATACGGTCGGCCTGCCGCAGGCCGAGCAGGTCCAGGGCAAGGCGCTTTCCTACAACAATTACAACGATGGCAACGCTGCGTTGGAATTGGTGGCGGAGTTCGGCGGCGCGGAGGGCGGAGGGGATCCGACTGTGGTGATCGTCAAGCATGCCAATCCGTGCGGCGTCGCGCAGCGGACGAGCCTGGTGGAAGCCTGGCGCGAGGCGCTCGCCTGCGACCCGGTCTCGGCCTTCGGCGGCATCGTGGCGGTCAATCGTCCGCTCGACGGTGCCACTGCGGAGGCCATCTGCCAGATCTTCACCGAGGTGGTGATCGCCCCCGGCGCTGACGAGGCGGCGCGCACGGCCTTTGCGGCCAAGCCCAATCTGCGCCTGCTGCTTGTCCCCGCTTTGCCCGATCCGCGCCGACCGGGCCAGACGATGGCGGTGATCGCGGGCGGCATTCTCCAGCAAGATCGCGATAATGGCGCCGTGCGCGCGGAAGACCTGCGCGTCGTCACCCGCCGCCAGCCGAGCGAGGCGGAACTCGCCGATTGCCTGTTCGCCTGGAACGTGGCGCGGCATGTCAAATCGAACGCCATCGTGTTCGCCAAGGACCGCGTTACCACCGGCATCGGCGCAGGGCAGATGAACCGGCGCGACAGCGCCCGCATCGCCGCCATGCGTGCATGCGAGGCGGCCGAGGCGGCGGGCTGGAGCGAACCGCGCACCAGGGGCAGCGCCATGGCGTCCGACGCTTTCCTCCCCTTCGCCGACGGGCTGGAGGCGGCGATCAAGGCAGGCGCGACAGCAATTATCCAGCCCGGCGGCGCCATGCGCGACGCGGAGGTGATCGCTGCCGCGGACGAGGCTGGCCTGGCGATGGTGTTCACCGGAATGCGGCACTTTCGCCACTGAGCGGAGTGCCGATACGGACTGTTCGACGAACGGTCGCTTGGTGTCGATGAATTACATACCGATCGGTTGTAAAACCCCCGCGCCGCTCCCAGATGAATGGCAACGAACAGCCCATTCACTCGCATGTCAGGCCCGACCGGGTAGGGCAGCGGCTTGAAGCGACACGAACTGGAAACTTCCATGCGCCTGCTCAAAACTGATCTCTTCCGCTCCTTCTTTGTGGGGTTTAGTGTGACCGCCATCGCCATGACCGCGAACATGCTGTCGGTGATTTGAGGGTGCCTATGCAGAGATCCAGCCGCAGATCCCCGGTCCTGGCCGTTCTCGCCAGCGCGTTCCTCGCGGCCACGGCCTGTCAAAACCCGGCCATTGCAGCCGAGAGCGTGGTCGAGGCCCCGGCCCCCGCGCGCATGTCGCACGAGAGCGGCGGGCTCAAGAACGCCTATTTTGCAGGCGGCTGTTTCTGGGGCGTCGAGGCCGTGTTCAGCCACATGAAGGGCGTGAAGAGCGTCGTGTCTGGCTATCATGGCGGTAACGGCGAAACCGCCGATTATTCCAAGGTGTCCTCGGGAATGACAGAGCACGCCGAGAGCGTGAAGGTTGTCTATGATCCCAAAGTGGTGCGCTACGATCAATTGTTGCAGGTGATGTTCTCGGTGGTGGCCGATCCCACGCTGAAGAATCGCCAAGGTCCTGATTCAGGCCCGCAATATCGCGCGGCGATCATTCCGGTGTCCGACGAGCAGCGCGGCGTTGCCGAATCTTATTTGCGGCAAATGCGAGCGAGTGGCACGTGGGATAAGCCGATCGTGGTGGGCATCGAGAATGCGCGTAAATTCTACAAGGCCGAAGATTACCATCAGGACTTCGCCGCGAAGAATCCGGGCCATCCGTATATTCGCCAGTGGGATGCTCCCAAGGTGGAGGCGTTCGCACGGATGTTCCCCGCGCTTTACTCGCCCGCCTTTCAGAAGGGCTGAGCGAGGAGCGCCAATTGTCCTGGACCCTGCGCGGCATTATATGGCGTTGATGGCGGGTCACAGGCACAATGAATTAACGGGCGACCGGCTGATCGAGGCTGCACAACGCGCGCTCCTCGACGGTGGTGAGCAGTGGACAGATATGCGCGCCGACGTGTTCCGGGCTTTGGCCGAACGCGGTCGGCCCGCATCAGCTTACGATATCGCCGAGGATGTCGGCAAGTCGCGGGGGCGCCGGGTGGCTGCCAACAGCGTCTATCGCATCCTTGACCTGTTCGTGCGCACCAATCTCGCCAACCGGATCGAGAGTGCCAACGCCTATCTCGCCAACACTCATCCGGGCTGCCGCCATGATTGCATTTTCATGATTTGCGACGATTGTGGCCTTGCCAGCCATCTCGACGACGACCGGCTTACTGGTGCCCTGCGTGATGCCGGGCACGGCGCGGGCTTCGCCGAGGTGCGACCGGTCGTGGAATTGCGCGGTCTGTGCGAGGATTGCGCGCACTGACCGCCGGGCCGCTTCGGTCGTGGCGATTGCTGTAAATCAGTTTGCCCTGCAATTAATGCGTACCGGACTTGGTTGGATAGCTGATCGTCCGCATAGCTACGCCCCCGAAGCCAGCATCGCTGCCCTGCCTCCCTTGCTCAAGATCCCGAGCCATCCGATGGCATTGTCGCAGCTAGCTGCGCGAAACCCAGCGCGTGCCGCATCCGGGCCAACATGCGGATTGTTCCAGCCGCTGAAAACGCCTAGCCGATCACGTTTACGTCGTGTGCTGAGCATTGCTCGGCGCATCGCTAGGCCGGGGTGTGGTATGGTTCGGTTCACTCATCCCCGTCTAGACGACGTGCCGTTGGCGAGCGTGCTGCATGCACTGGCCGAGCCCGTCCGCCTTGGCATAGTCCGACGACTGGAGTTGGACCGCGTCAGCGGTGGCGCCGGACTCTCGTCGGGCGTCGGCGCAGGTCCGGAGATAGCGCCGGCCACCGCTTCCAACCACTATGCGGTGCTGCGCAGCGCCGGGCTGGTCCACGCTCGCAAGGAAGGTGTTCAAGTGATCCATACATTGCGGCGGAGCGAGGTCGACCGGCGCTTTCCCGGACTGCTCGATGCCGTGCTGCTGGTGAAGGCGAATGCCAGCGTCTGTGGGGAGACGGGTATCTCATTCATCGACAGGGGTCATAGCCGCGTGTAAGTCCAGTACATGACGTCCCGGCCCGAAACCCCCTTGCTCGACACCGTCGACACCCCGCGCGATCTCCGCCAGCTTGACGAATCGCAACTGCGCCAGCTTGCCGACGAGCTGCGCCATGAGATGATCGATGCGGTTGGCACGACGGGAGGCCACCTGGGTTCGGGGCTTGGCGTGGTCGAGTTGACCGTGGCCATCCACTACGTTTTCGACACACCCAGGGACCGCGTCATCTGGGACGTAGGCCACCAGGCCTACCCGCACAAGATTTTGACCGGTCGGCGCGATCGTATCCGTACGCTGCGCCAGGCCAGCGGCCTGTCAGGCTTCACCAAGCGCAGTGAAAGCGAATACGACCCGTTCGGCGCCGCGCATTCCTCCACCTCTATTTCGGCCGCATTGGGCTTCGCCGTCGCCAACAAGCTGACCAAGACGCCGGGCAAGGCGATTGCGGTAATCGGCGATGGCGCGATGAGCGCGGGCATGGCCTATGAGGCGATGAACAACGCAGCCCAAGCCGGCAACCGGCTGGTGGTGATCCTCAACGACAATGACATGTCGATCGCACCGCCGGTGGGAGGGCTTTCGGCCTATCTCGCGCGAGTGGTCTCGAGCTCCGAATATCTCGGCCTGCGTTCGATCGCCTCCAAGGTCGCCAGGATGCTCAGCCCCCGCGTGCACAATTCCCTGGGCAAGGCCGAGGAATTCACCCGCGGCATGGTGACCGGCGGCACCCTGTTCGAGGAGCTGGGCTTCTATTATGTCGGCCCCATAGACGGGCACAATCTCGACCATCTTATCCCCGTGCTCGAGAATGTGCGCGATGCGGAAGAAGGCCCGGTCCTCGTCCATGTGGTGACCAAGAAGGGCAAGGGCTACGCGCCGGCCGAGAACAGCGCCGACAAATATCACGGCGTCGCCAAGTTCGATGTCATCACCGGCGAGCAGAAGAAGTCCGCCGGAGGCCCGCCCGCTTACCAGAACGTGTTCGGCGAGACATTGGCGAAGCTCGCCGAGACCGATGAGCGGATCTGCGCCATCACGGCCGCAATGCCTTCGGGCACGGGAATCGACATCTTCACCAAGGCGCATCCCAAGCGCGCCTTCGATGTGGGCATTGCCGAGCAGCACGGCGTCACCTTCGCAGCCGGCCTCGCGGCGCAGGGGATGCGGCCGTTTACCGCCATCTACTCGACCTTCCTCCAGCGCGCCTATGACCAGGTGGTGCATGACGTGGCGATCCAGAACCTGCCCGTGCGCTTCGCTATCGACCGGGCCGGGCTGGTGGGTGCCGACGGGGCGACCCATGCCGGTTCGTTCGACGTCACTTACCTGGCGACCCTGCCGAACTTCGTGGTGATGGCCGCGGCCGACGAGGCCGAGCTTGTCCACATGACCTACACCGCCGCCGAGCATGATTCAGGGCCAATCGCGTTCCGCTATCCGCGCGGCCCTGGCGTCGGGGTGGCGCTGCCGGATGTTCCGCAGAAGCTGGAGATCGGCAAGGGCCGCGTCGTGCGCGGGACCGAGAAGGGTGGCACCGTTGCCATCCTTTCGCTCGGCCCGCGGCTCGCCGAGGCTCTCAAGGCAGCCGATACGCTCGAGGCCAAGGGTTTGGTGACGACCGTGGCCGACATGCGCTTCGTCAAGCCGCTCGATACCGCGCTGATCCGCAAGCTGATGGCCACGCACGAGGTCATCGTCACCGTCGAGGAAGGCAGCATTGGGGGCCTTGGTGCGCACGTGCTCACCATGGCGAGCGATGCGGGCCTGACCGATGCCGGCCTCAAGATCCGCACGATGCGCCTGCCCGACCTGTTCCAGGATCAGGATACGCCCGAGCGGCAATATGACGAGGCCGGCCTCAATGCGCCGCACATTGTCGAGACCGTCCTGGCCGCGCTGCGCCATAACAGCGCGGGCGTGGAGGAAGCGCGGGCGTAGCGTACGGCAGTCGAGCGCACGGCGGTCGGGAGTTGGTCGGCTCTCCGATAAATGGCCCCGGGTAAATAACCCGGACGCTCTGCGTGCTCTCGACCGTGACGAGCGCCCGCGCCTCGGGTGCGGCCGCGACGGCCGCGCACACCAAATGTTACTCCCGGCTAATTGCAAACGCCGCACCCGTCCCGATCCTGCGTGGAGAAGCCGTACGCCCATCTCCAGCCACGGGCCTGCGCCCTTGCGGCGGCGCGAGATTGGCTACCGAGCTGGTGACCTGTCCGGAGCTCGGTTACGGTCGAACGGCGCGGCATAGGGGCGGTCCGTGCCATTCCTCGCGCGGGGATCGGCAGGCCCGCGCGGAGCTAGATTTGCGGGAACGTCAGCGCCGAGAGGATCAATAGCCCAGTCAGCGCCACGATCATCTGCGGCGGGCGGAGTTGGGCGAAGAAGCGGGGCGCCTCGCCGTGCCGTGCGGCATGCGGATCATAGGCCAAGGCGCTGAGATAGCCGAGCGCGAGTACCAAGAAGGCCCAGCGTTCGGGCAAGGCGAGTGCTGCCAGGCCGCAGACAAAGCGCCACATCATTACGGCGATTTGCGAGGCACGCGGGCCTCCCTGGGTGAAGAAGCTCAGTCCTCGCGCCACACCGGCGATGAAGATGAGGATCGCCGCGGCCCATAATCGCGCCAGCGGCACGGCCCAGGCGAAGCCCGCCAAGGCGAGCATTGCGAGCAGGACGATGAGCACGACAGGCCCATAGCCGAGCAGAAGGCTGAGCCGCGGTGTGCGGGCGGGCGTATCGCTTCTGGGTGGCGGCATGGCCAAGACCAACGATCACGGCACTTCACGTTTCCGCGCGCGCCGCGTTGCGCTATGCAGTTCGTAACCGAGGTCACAGCACGGACCGCAATCGCAACAGGCCGCGCGAGCGGATTACCGGCCTGCTATGCCCAACAATTCCACGGTGAACAGCAAGGTCGCCCCGCCCGGGATCGGCCCACGACCGGCAGTGCCATAGGCCAGGGTGGCGGGAGCGGCGATCTCGATCGTGTCGCCCACGCCCATTTGCGGGATCGCCAGGCGCCAGGCGGGGACGAGCCCACCAAGCGGGAAGGTGGCGGGCTCTCCGCGGTCGTAGGAACTGTCGAAGGTGCGCCCGTCGACGAAGGTGCCCGCATAGTGCACGGTCACCGTGTCGCTGGCTGCAGGGTGCGCGCCCGAGCCATCGCCTTCCACGCGGCGCCAGAGCAGGCCTCCATCGAGCGCATACCAGCCCTGCGCGGCACGCTCGGCCAAGGCGGCCTGTTGCGCGTTGTGCCAGGCAGAGGATTGCGCCGGGCTCTCGGGCGCAACCTGCGCCAGGACCGCGCCTGAGACCATCATTGCGGCCGAAGCGACCATGTATCGTGCGCGTTTCACAGTAGCATTACCAATCATAGGCCTTGGGGAGGTCGCTCTCATCAAGATCGCGATAACGGTCGCGCAGGCGTGTCTGGTGGTTGATCAAAGGCTGCTCCACGCCGTCGATGAAGACGCGCAGCGTGTTCGAGCTCAGCTCGAGCGGATCGCCGTCCCACACGACCACGTCGCCTGCGGCTCCCGGTGCGAGCACGCCGGCCCTGAGACCGTTCTGTCCGCCGTAACCGCTGATCTCGGCCGGGATCGAGCTGATCGCGGCGAAGGCCTCGCCCCAGCTGAGCCCATTCGCGCCCGGGAGCTTGTTCAGCGCCACGAGGTTGCCGGCGTGCTGGGTAGCCCAGCGTGGCTGGTGATCGGTGCCCAGGAAACCGCCCAGTGCCACCTTCACGCCCGCTTCCTGCATCCGCCCGACATTGGACTGGGTTGACGCAAGCTGTTCAAAGCTCGCCGGCAGGTCGACCAGCGCCTGGGTCAGCACCGGCACCCCCGAGGCAACGATCTCATTGGCCACCAGCCAGCCTTCGGCTGCGCCGACCAGCACCATGTCGAGGTTTGGGAACTCCTGCTTGAGCGCCAGCACGGCGCGAATGTCGGATGCGCGGTCCGCCGCGACATAAAGCTTCTGCCGTCCACTCACCACCGGAACCAGCGCAGTGGCATCGAAGCGGGTCAGCAGCACGTCGCCTTGGCGCTCTGCAGGCCGGCCGGCGACCTGCGGGTCGATCGGCAGATCATCGCCCGTCTCGATATCGTCGCGCTGTTGGCCGCCGCTTGTGATCGCGTCATCCTCGTCGAGGTCCATTGCCTCGCGCAAGGCGTTGCGGAACAGCGCGTGGGCGGCGATGCGGCTGCCGCCGGCAATCTGCCCGCCATTTTCGCCAAGCACCACGAACTGGAAGGCGCGCGAGCGCAGCACGGCGTTGGGGTCCGTACCGAGGTCTATCACCGCACCCTGGCCCGCGAAGATCGAGCCCGCAGGTTGCGCCGTGACGGTCGCCCGCGTCACGCCGCCAGCGCGGCTGACGGCGATGTGCTGGGAAGAGGGGTTGATCGCCGGCGCCACGTCGAGCGCCGCGCCGAATGGCGCGTCGTCCGCCTCGGTGTCATTGCTGCCATCCACCGCCTCGACGTCCCACAGGCCGAGATCGGTAACCGCGGAGAACAGGCCTGGCGTGACCCAGCTGCCGGTGCCGTCGAAGGTCTCGACGCCCGTTGGGATCGCGATACCGGCACCCGCTGCGGTCACGCGGCCGCTTTGCACCACGACGGTGCCGTTCTCGATCGGATCGGACCCGTCGCCCAGCACGAGCGTGGCGCCGGTAATGGCGAAATCCTGGGCGTTGACCGGCCCTGCGAGCGCGGTGAGCGCCGCGGCGGCGAGCAAAGCGTGGGCGAAGCGGCTCATTTCACGTCTCCTTCGCCAGGCTGGCCAAGCTCGAAATCGCTCACCGGTCGGCTCTGCGGGTTAAGCGCGTCGAACATCAGCGCGCCATCGATCCAGACCTTTTCGGGTCGCGAATAGACCGATAGCGGATCGCCGTTCCACAGCACCACGTCGGCCATCTTGCCAGGCTCCAGGCTACCGGTCTCATCCGCAATGCCCATCGCCTTGGCGGCGTTGAGCGTGAACCAGCCGATCACGTCCTCGTCAGGAATGGTGAAGCCCATGCGCGCGCCATCGGCCTGCGCCTTGGCGGCTTCCTGGTTCAGCCGCTGAATGCCGTTCTCATCGTCCGAATGGATGACGACGCAGGCGCCGGCATTGTGGATGAGCGCGGCGTTCTCGGGAATGCCGTCATAGGCTTCCATCTTGAAGCCGTACCAATCGGCCCACACGGCCGAGCAGACATCCGCCTCGCGCAGGAGGTCGGCGATCTTGTAGCTTTCCACCGCATGGTGGAAGGCGGTGACCTTGTAGCCCATTTCCTTGGCCATATCGAGCACCAGCGCCATCTCGTCGCCGCGATAGCAATGGTTCTGCACCAGGATGTCGCCAGCGAGCACGCCCGCCAGCGTCTCGTTGGCGAGATCGCGGTCGCGCTCTTCGTCGGTGGCGTACTTCTTGGCATCGAGCCAGGTCTGTCGGTTGACCGCGAAATTGCCCATCCGGGTGGAGGGGATGCGGCCCCTATTTCCGTAAACGCGCTTCGGATTTTCGCCGCAGGCCATCTTGAGTGAATAAGGCGCGCCGGGGAACTTCATCCCCTGCACCGTGCGGCTGGGCACGTTCTTGAGCGTGACCGAGCGTCCGCCCATCAGGTTGGCCGAACCGGGCAGGATCATCAGCGCGGTGACGCCGCCATTGGCGAGCGCGCGAGTGAAGCCGGGGTCCTGCGGCCAGACCGAATGCTCGGCCCAGACCTGCGGGGTCGCGGGATCGGTCGCCTCGTTGCCGTCCGAATGCGCTTCGACCGAAGGCGTCGGGTAGACGCCCAGATGCGAGTGGATGTCGATCACGCCCGGGGTCACGAACTTGCCGCTGCCATCCACGCGCGTGTAGCCTGTGGGAATGGCGAGGTCCGGCCCGCCTACGCCGACGATCTCGCCATCGGCAAACAGCACGGTGCCGTTCTCGATCCGCCCGCCTGCACCATCATAGATCGTCGCGCCGGTGAGTGCGGTGGGAGTGCCCGGATAGGGACTATAGGTGGACGCGTATGGCGTTTCCGCCGGGGCGGCGCTTGCCGACCGAGCGGGGGTCGTGTCGCCGGCGGTGGTGCAAGCGCCCAACGTGGCGGTCGCGGCGAGGAACAGCGCCCCGCGTAGCATGTCGTTCATATGATTACCCTTGCAGTCGGGTGGTGGGGTGGAAACCGGCTTCCTGCGCCTCGATGCCAGCCTCGGTCCGGCCTTCGAGATTGTCGCCTACAGCGTCGTCGCGCAGGGTGTCGAGGTGCATGAGGCGTTTGACGAAAGGCGAGATGACGAGGACCGCCGCGCCGATCCCGATCGCATACCAGCCGACCGTGGAATAGACGTCAAGCACGACTTCCTTGCCGGCCTCGGCGCCCTCGAGCCCCTCGCCGCCGGCAGCGGCCGAGATGAGCCCGGCGGCGAAATTGCCGGTTGCCGAGGCGAAGAACCATGTGCCCATGATGAGCGAGGCCATATGCGCGGGCGCGAGGCGGTTCATCGCCGACAGGCCCACGGGGCTAAGGCACAGCTCGCCGGTCGTGTGCAGCAGGTAGATAAGGAAGATGAAGATTACCGGCACTGCGGCGCTCGCCGATCCGGCGTTGGCGCCCCAGACCAGCACCAGGAAGCCGAGACCGACCTGGATCACGCCAAGGCCGAACTTGAACGGCGCCGAAGGTTCGGCATTGCGCCTGCCGAGCGCCGTCCAGGCCCAGGCGAAAAGCGGGGCGAGGAGGAAAATGTAAGCCGCGTTCAGCGACTGGAACATCGAGGCCGGCATCACCCAGCCGAACATCTCGCGGTCCACGTGCCGGTCGGTGAACAGGTTGAGCGAATTGCCCGCCTGCTCGAACAAGGCCCAGAACACAATCGAGACGAAGATCAGGAACATCGCCGCGAAGATGCGGTCACGGTCTTCGGTGGGCAGTTTCAACACCGCCGTGCCGAGGACGTAAAGCACCAGGATTCCGCCGAATACGCCGAGCAGCGTGCCGACAACGTCCTGGTTCTGCACCATCCACCAGCAGGCGAGGACCGCCAGCAGGCCGATGGCATACAAGCCCCATTCGAAGCCCTTGCTGAGCACGACCGGCGCCTCGCCGCGCCCCATCAGCAACGGCTTGCCGATGACGAACACCACCAGGCCCAGCAGCATGCCGAAGCCCGCCAGTCCAAAGCCGTACGACCAGCCCCAGGTCTCGCCGATATAGCCGCACAGCAGCGAGCCGAGGAAGGCGCCCAGATTGATGCCCATGTAGAAGATCGTGTAGGCGGGATCGCGTCGCTTGTCGGTGCGCGGGTAAAGCTGGCCGACGATCACCGAGATGTTGGCCTTCAGGAAGCCGGAACCCACGATGATGAAGGCGAGCGCCAGCCAGAAGAGGTTGAGCGCGCTCGGGTCCTCGCCGCCATCTCCCTCGAAGCCCATCAGCAAATGGCCGAAGGTCAGCAGCACCGCGCCGTACAGCACGGCCTTGCGCTGGCCCAGATACCTGTCCGCCAGATAGCCGCCGAGCACCGGCGTGATGTAGACGAGCGCGGTGTAGGCACCGTAGATGACACCCGCATCGCTATCGGAAAAAAGCCAATGCTTGGTGAGATAGAGGATGAGCAAAGCGCGCATCCCGTAATAGGAGAAGCGCTCCCACATCTCGGCGAAGAACAGGACGAACAGGCCCTTGGGGTGCCCCAGGATGGTGCCGCGCGCGTCACCGCTTTCCGCATAGCTGGTCGCCATGGATGCCTTTCTGCCGTCCCTGTTCGCCGTTCGGCGGTCTTGTACTCGCCCGATGCGCCACCCTAGCGCTTGTTTGCACCATGTGAAGCGCCTTTCGTTGCAACGGAAACCTGCGCTGCGGGCGTGCGAGCCTTGACCTGCTCCGCTGTATTATGGCACTCACTCACCTGTCATGGCCGACACTCGCCCCGTTTACCTGCGCCTTCGCGATTCAATCGCCGCCGCGATCATCGAGGGGCGCTACGGCGAGGGCGAGATGCTGCCATCAGTGCGCAATCTCGCGGCCGAGGAGGGCGCCAACCCGCTCACCGTGGCCAAGGCCTACCAGCAGTTCCAGACTGACGGGCTCATCCGCGTGCAGCGGGGCGTCGGCATGTTCGTGCGCGAGGGCGCGGCCGATCGGCTGTTGCAGGCCGAGCGCGACGCATTCCTCCATCAGGAATGGCCGCGGCTCAGGCGGCGCATCGCCCGGCTCGGCATCAGCCTCGAGGAGTTGATGGGGCGGGTCTGACGTGCCCCAATGGGGGACAGGAGGCGCCGCGTGCCATTGCGGCCGGATTGTGCATCGTTCGCTGTTGTGCCAGAGCGCGGCCGATTGCATTGGCGTCGGGAGGGACGCACCGTTTGGCAAGCGGCGAGCGGATCGCTCCGATTGCCGCGAAAGGGGGTCATGGGTGATCAGGTCCGAATTGCTGCAGGCGATCGCCGCCGACAATCCCGACCTTCGCCCCGAAGAGGTGGAGCAGGTCGTGCATATCTTCTTCGAGGAGATTTCCGCGCGGCTCGCTGAAGGCGGGCGCGTCGAATTGCGCGGCTTCGGCACCTTCTCCACCCGACCGCGCTCGGCACGCACCGGGCGCAACCCGCGGACTGGCGAGGCGGTCGAGGTTCCGGCCAAGCGCGTGCCCTATTTCAAGCCCGGCAAGGAGATGCGCGACAGTCTCAACGCGGATGCCGAATAGCACTGCCGGAGAGCTGACCTTCGACGGCGCCGGGTTGGAAAAAGGCGCGGGGGGGGGTGTTGACACCCTGCGCCCCGAGCGCCTCCGGCCTTGGCCTGCCTGCAATCTCGAAAATTGCGTTCAATCGAGAGCTTTCAGGTCCGGCATGCCCGGAGCGCCGGGCACGACGCCGGGGGCTTTAGTTGATGATGTACATCCTGAGAGCATGGCATTGCATTTGCCAAGACATGCGAGCGGGGCCGGTGATGGGAAAGAGCAAGGCGCGCCTTGGCATTGCGCGGGTGTTGTAGGAAAGTGGGGCGGCGGGCCCGTCTTGCAGAGACAGCATGGGCGCGACCGTTGGCATTGCCTGGAACATTTCTTCCGGCTGGGCGGCGAACATCGCTCACGTCGATGCGTTTGCCCCGAGTCCCGAGTCCCGAGTCCCGGTGGCCAGGCTGGTGCGGATCTGCTGCTAGCGATCGGCGAGCGGCTTGCGGCCGGTCTCGCGCAGCCAGCGGGCGAAATCGCCATGGGGAATGGGCTCGAAAGCGGGCGCGGGGGCGTGATTGTAGAGATAGGCGTCGGCCATGAGCGGCGCGGCGTCGTAGGGCGTGATGCTGATGGGCTCCCGGCGGTATTCGCCCGCATGGGGATCGGCTGAATCAACACCCTCGAAGCGGTCGAGCGCGGCGATGTCGACGCTGCCCGCCTCGTGCACCATGCCGCGAATCGGATGGGCTGCGGGGCCCTCGCCCGCGAGCAGCACCGGATACCAGCCGCTGGGGATCTGCACGGCATAGAGCGTGCCGCGCGCGACGGCCGGGCGCCCGGGCCCAAGCCCCGCCAGCATGGCGCCGATCCGGGCGCTCGCGACCTCGCCCAGCAGCACGCCGTAGAAGAACAGGTGCCTGCCCGATATATTTTCCACCGCTCGCATCAGATATCATGCCGCGCGGATGGCGGACCCACCCGATGCGCGCCGGCTTCGGCCGCTTCTCCGCCAAACGCCCGGCCGGGCGCCAGCATGGCATCGCGGGCGAGGAAGGGTATCGAAACCCGGCCCATCTTGTTGCCGGTGAGCAGCAAGCCGGCGCCCTCCGCCTCCGCGAGGAGCGCGATTGCGCTCAGCACGCGATCGGAGTGCTCGATCAGGCACAATACGGCGCCCCGATGATCGCCAGAGCGGGCGCTCCACAGTGTCGCCTCAGCAATGTATCCAGGCATCGACCCCCCCCTTATAATGCGCGTGTGTCTTGGATTGTAGCGGGCGCTCGCTGTTCTTGCTTGTTGGGCCGGTTCTCCTGGCTTAGGCATGCGGCAATCGAGCGAACTCGATCACAGTTCATTACATGTACTTTAACATAGATAAGTCTCTACCTTCGGTAGATGAGATTGCGTCGAGCGAGGCAGGGGCATGATCAAGAGTAGTCCTCCGTTTATCTTCGGAATACCCTTCCGGAGCAAGGCGGCCAGCAAAGACTGGACAAAGAACAACGCTCTTCTTGCGAGCACATTGCGCTCTGTCTTCAACCAGACCGAGCAGGATTTTGACGTCGTGATTGCTTGTCACGAAACACCCGACATTCCCGAGATACATGACCAGAGAGTCACGATCCTCAACACGGACACTCCGACAAATCTCAGCGAGCAAATGCGCGACAAGGGGCACAAGCGCAAATTGCTGAGCGTGGAATGGCGTCGCCGCGGTGGAGGCTATTTCATGCTGCTCGACGCTGACGATCTGGTCAGCCGCCGGCTGGTGCAGCACGTAAGAGAGAACCCGTCCGAAAGCGGGTATCTGATCAAACGAGGCTATCGCTACAATGTCGCCGCGGCGAGCTGCAAACCGGTTGCGAACCTGAACCAGATTTGCGGAAGCTGCACGATCTTCCGCATGGATCCGGAAGATCTGCCCGAAAGCATGGATGACAATACGCCAAGGTTGATCGGCCGGTACAAGAACCACCAGACATTCGAGGACGACGCCAGGAGCATGGGCCGGGAGTTCAGGATCGTGCCCTTTCCGGGGGCAGTCTACGTGATTGGCCACGGAGAGAATTATACATCAGATATGCGCCCGCCCGGCCTGAAGGCCTATATCCACCGGGCCGAAAAGGTCCTGAGCAGCGCCATCGGCGTGCATCGCCTGAGAGACAGCGTGCGGGACGAGTTCAACCTTCGCGAGGCTGACTATTCGGGCTGAGCCGGCGCAGCGTGGAAGCTGCCGCATGGCGCGCCTCGTTCAGGATTGCATGGCCTCGAGCGCGTCGTCGAGCCGCGCCGGATCGCCCAGCGCGAGGACGTGGCCGTCCGAGCCGGCATGCAATGGCTCGCCGTTCCAATCGCACATCGTGCCGCCGGCGCCCTCCACGACCGGCACCAGAGCGGCGAAATCGTGCAGCTTGAGCCCCGCCTCGCAGACGATGTCCAGATGGCCCGAGGCGAGCATGGCGTAATTGTAGCAATCGCCGCCCATGATCATCCGCTTGTGATCGGTCTGCGCGGCGAGCGTCATGAAGACATGGCCCTGCTGCTCGTCGAAATAATGCGGGCCTGTGGTGGCGAGCGTCGCCCCGGCCAGCGCGCGGCACAGACGCGTGGCTGCGGGCGCGCCATTGAACAGGGTGGGCCGGCCGGCAACGCCGATCCAGCGTTCGGACAGGATCGGCTGGTCGATCAGGCCGAGCACCGGGAAGCCATCGACCAGCAGCGCGATCAGCGTGCAGAACGTGGCCCGGCCAGCGAGGAAGGCGCAGGTCCCGTCGATCGGATCGAGCACCCATTGCCTGTTGTTACGTCCCTCGCTGACGCCGAATTCCTCGCCATGCACGCCATCCTGCGGGACTTCGGCGGTGAGGATGCGGCGCATCGCTTCCTCGGCATTGCGGTCGGCCACGGTGACGGGCGAGGCATCTGCCTTGGCCTCGCTGGCGACATTGTTGCGGAACAGCGGGCGGACCTCAGCGCGTGCGGCATCGGCGAGGCGGTGGGCGAGAGCGATATCGGCGTCGGTCATGGGAGCCGTCATGGCCTCGGGCATGGGGGCTGGCAACCGGGGAGCGGGTCGCGGAGTGTTCCAGGGTTTTGCCAAGCCCGCCAACCTTCGCGCGATTCGCTGCCGGGAGCGAATCAGTGCACGGGAAGCCGGTCTACCGTGACCAAATTCTTCCTTAGGTTCGCGTCATAGCGGACAGCCTTCTCGCGCGACCGGAAACTTGATCGGCTGGATAAGCGCTCAGCTCGTTTGACTGTGGATATGTCACATTCCTGCGAAGCTCCGATCGTCGCCGATCACCGCCACTCACGCGGCTAAACGAGAGTTTTTGGATCTGCTAACCAAAGAGTTCCTTGCCCTGGTAAACAAGGGTTTTTGGCTGTTACGGGCAGCCTTCCGAAGGCTGATTAGCGATCATCTCAGCCAGCTTGACCGGCTGCGGGTGGACTTCTTGACCTCGCTGCGGGTGGACTCTAAGCCACAACAAAATGTGGCCGTTTGGCTTTCCACCACCAGATGATGTGTGGGGAATCAATGTTTTTACAGGCGCGTTCTTGAACCGAAGAACATTGGTTCTCGGCCTGAGGACGCATGATCTCTGACTGCGTCAAAGGGTGGCTATGGATTTCCGCAACACGGACGAAGCGACGATGAGCCTTTTCGGGACGGCATCTCACGACAGGAGCGAGGCGATGAGCGGAGCCAATAGCGGGAGCGAGACGAAGGATGCCGGCGCGCGGCCGGCGGACAAGATTGTCTCCGGGGCTGTCGCCGAGGCCGCCGGCTCTGCGCTGGCCAAGGCCGCGCAGGCGGCCGTGACGGAAGCGCAGGCGGGTGATTCGAAGTCGATCAACCCGCGCCGGTTCACGATCCGGACCGATCCGGCGCGCGATGCCAATCTTACCGCTTTCGGCAAGGAGACGCTGACCGACCGGTATCTGCTGCCCGGCGAGAGCTACCAGGACCTGTTCGCGCGCGTGGCCGATGCCTATGCCGATGATGAGGCGCATGCGCAGCGGCTGTACGATTACATCTCGCGCCTGTGGTTCATGCCGGCCACCCCCGTTCTGTCGAATGGCGGCACCGGGCGCGGGCTGCCGATCTCCTGCTATCTCAACAGCGTCGACGACAGCCTGGAGGGCATCGTCAATACGTGGAACGAGAATGTCTGGCTGGCGAGCCGCGGCGGCGGGATCGGCACGTATTGGGGCAATGTGCGCGGCATCGGCGAGCCGGTGGGGCTGAACGGCAAGACCAGCGGCATCATCCCCTTCGTGCGGGTGATGGATTCGCTGACGCTGGCGATCAGCCAGGGCTCGCTCAGGCGCGGGTCGGCGGCCTGTTACCTCGACGTCTCGCACCCCGAGATCGAGGAGTTCCTCGAGATCCGCAAGCCGAGCGGCGATTTCAACCGCAAGGCGCTCAACCTGCATCACGGCGTGCTGGTGAGCGACGCCTTCATGGAGGCGGTGCGCAGCGGCGAGTCGTGGGATCTCAAGAGCCCCAAGGATGGCAGCGTGCGCGCCACGGTGGATGCGCGCAGCCTGTTCCAGAAGCTGGTGGAGACGCGGCTGGCCACGGGCGAGCCCTACATCGTATTCTCGGACACGGTGAACCGGATGATGCCGCGCCATCATCGCGAGCTGGGCCTCAAGGTTTCCACCTCGAACCTGTGCAGCGAGATCACGCTGCCCACCGGCATCGACCACCTCGGCAATGACCGCACGGCGGTGTGCTGCCTCTCCTCGCTGAACCTGGAAACCTGGGACGAGTGGGCTGGCGACAAGGTGTTCATCGAGGACGTGATGCGCTTCCTCGACAACGTGCTGCAGGATTATATCGATCGCGCGCCATCCGAGATGGCGCGGGCCAAGTATTCGGCCAGCCGCGAGCGTTCTGTGGGCATGGGGGTGATGGGGTTCCATTCCTTCCTGCAGATGAAGAACATCGGCTTCGAGACGGCGATGGCGAAAGCGTGGAACATCAAGATGTTCCAGCACATCAGCGCCAAGGCCAACGAGGCGAGCATGGTGCTCGCCAATGAGCGCGGGCCCTGCCCCGATGCCGAGGATGTGGGCGTGATGGAGCGCTTTTCCTGCAAGATGGCGATCGCGCCGACGGCGTCGATCAGCATCATCTGCGGCGGGACGAGCGCCTGCATCGAGCCGATCCCGGCCAATATCTACACGCACAAGACCTTGTCGGGCTCGTTCATCGTCAAGAACCCGTATCTGGAGAAGCTGCTCGCCAAAAAGAGCAAGGATTCCGCCAATGTGTGGAATTCGATCCTCGAGAAGAACGGCTCGATCCAGCACCTCGACTTCCTCACGCCCGAGGAGAAGGCGGTCTACAAGACCAGCTTCGAGATCGACCAGCGCTGGCTCTTGGAATTCGCCGCCGACCGGGCGCCGTTCATCGACCAGGCGCAGAGCCTCAACCTGTTCATCCCCGCCGATGTCGACAAATGGGATCTGGCGATGCTGCACTTCCAGGCCTGGGAGAAGGGCATCAAGTCGCTCTATTATTTGCGCTCGAAGAGCGTGCAGCGCGCCGGTTTCGCGGGCGGCGTGGAGACCGACAACACGCCCGATCTCGCCAAGTACGAGATTGGCGAGCAGACCGATTATGAGGAATGTCTGGCCTGCCAATAGATCTGCGGCGCCAACGGTCATGGCGCAGGCCGTTCGCCTTCCTTGTCAATAGTCCACGAAGCCCCGCTCTAAAGGTACAGTAACTTGTGCCTTACTGGCACATTACATTTGTACCTTTGTGGCACATCTTGTTCTTTCCCCTTCGGTCGTGCTGTTCGCGCTTGCAGGCCAGTAAGAGCCTGTTCCAGCCGACCGGGAGAGGCATCAATGAAACAGGGCGTCAAACGCTATCTGCGCGCTGCGCAGACCCATTTTCCTTTCGTACTGCCGCTGAAGTTCGGCACCTATAATGCATGTACCAAGCGTCTTGGCATGTTCATGGACCGCGACTTCCGGGCGCTGGCGCGCCTCCAGCCGGTGGGGCTTGCACTCGATATCGGAGGCAATTGGGGGCAGAGCGTTCACGCGCTAAAATTCTGCTGCAAGCCGCGGCAGATCGTGACTTTCGAACCCAATTCGGAGCTCGCCGGACGCCTTCATAAGCGCTTCGCGCGAGACAGGTCCGTGGAGGTCGAGACGTGCGCCCTGTCTCACGAGGAAGGCACCTTCCGCTTCTACATACCGCGCTATCGCAACTTCCTGTTTGACGGACTTTCCTCGCTCGACAAAACCGAGGCGTACGGCTGGCTCAACGAGCGCCGAATGGCCCGGTTTGACGCCTCAAAGCTGCGGATCGAGGAACACGAAGTGCCGGTGAAGAAGCTGGATGATTACAATCTGGCTCCCGATGTGGTGAAGATCGACGTGCAGGGCGCCGAGCACGCAGTGGTGCGCGGCGGAATCCGGACCTTTCGCACCTACCGCCCCGCCACCATCGTCGAGTCGCCATCAGCGGAATTGATCGGGGAATTCGCCGCGTTTGGCATGGCACCGTATTATTTCGATGGCCGGACGCTCAAGGCGCACAAGGGCCGCTGGAAGAACTCGATCTTTCTCACCCAAGAGCAGGCCTCGCGGGTCGCGGGCTATCGTACGCTCGTGTCCTAGGCCTTGTGGCGCTTGCCGGCGCAAAAGCGCCGCCAAGCGCCAAGCTGCACGGGCTTCCCGCTATCAGCCGCCCTCTTCTTCCTCAAACGTCTGTACATTGGCGCCGGTGGCGCTGAGGCGGACCTGGTTGCCTTCGACTTCGGCTACGAGGCCGAGCGAGAGGTAATGATGGTGCCCGGAATGCGCGCCTTCGGCGCCTTCGATCTGGGCGCCCGAATCCTTTTTGGTGAGCTTGATCCGATCGCCCTCGACCTTGTCGACCGTGCCGACATGCACGCCGTCGGCGCCGATCACTTCCATGTGCTCCTGAATGGAACTGGCATCGACCATTAGACTAACTCCTGTTGCTGATAATGATGTTGGTGCTGGCCCAACGCGCGAGGCGGCGAAACGATGCAGCGGCGCAGCAAGGATTCGGTTGCGCTAGGGCCCATGGCGTGGATCTTGCCGTGCGCCTCGTCGCCTCCTCGCCTCCTCGCGATCTGTCGCAGCGTCTGCTCGTCAGGCGTTCGCGGCTGCACCCCGACATCGGCTGGCCTTCTGCTTTCGGTGTGGATTGGCTCGCTCTCGCGTGAGGAGAGGACCGTCGTGCCAAGCACAGCGCGGGCAAAGATACGACCCAAGCCTCCCCCTGGCGCAGCAATGATCGGCGCGACACTGGTCCGAGCCCCGCAAACGCGACCCTGGCGCCGCACTCCTTCGGTTTCGGACAACTCGGCTGACGCGGCCATGCATGATGGCGCATGCGGAGCTTGCGCTATGCGCAAGCCGGCCTCTAATTGCACCCGGCGAATGCAATGTAGGCAATGAGGACTGCAACGATGCGCAAGTGGCACCGGTGGATGTCCATCTTCTTTGGCATCATCATGGTCTGGGTCGCCGTGACCGGCCTGCTGCATTATCTGGCGATCTGGTGGCCGGCCGGCGAGCCTTCGCCCGAGAGCCTGGCCTTGCAGACCCCACCCGCCGGCTGGACGTGCCCCGAAGGCTGGCGCTGCATTCCGCCGCCGCCCAATGCCGGCGGCCTGCGCAGCATGCTGGGCCTGTTCCACCACCTCCATTCGGGCGAGGAATTGGGCATCGTGGGCGAGATCATCGTGATGCTCTCAGGCTTGGCGCTGGTGTTCTTCACCATTTCGGGCCTGTGGATGTACGTGCAGATGTGGCGCGGCCGGAAGCGGCGCGGTCTGAACGACACGCTGTTCTGGAAGTGACCCCCTCCCGCTGGGAGTATTGCGCGCGCAAGCGGGGCAAACCGGTCCTTAACCATCCGCGTCCAGACTGCCGGGCATGGCAGGACCCGCGCAACAGATGGACGATCACCACGGCTTGGGAGATCCGGGCCTTTCGCGATATTGGTTCCTGTTCATGAGCCTCATGCTGTGGCTCATGTTCGGCTTCCTGCTGTATCGGAGTGCCGCCTGGCCTTCGACATGCATGCCGGAAGGCCTCGTCGAGGCCTATGCCTGCTCGGGGCGATTGCCCGAGAGCGGGCGCTGGCATGAAGTGGCGCTGCTCACCTGGCTGTGGGCAAGTCCCATCCTGCTGGCACTCGACCTAACGCGGCGGCTGGGGCTCATCCGCGACTAGCCCGCGCCACATGCGCGAAGGCCCCGCCCGTTCAGGGCAGGGCCTCCGGCAAGGCGTGGAATTGGTCAGCGCTTTTCGTTGCCGTCCTGCGCCATTTCGCCACGGCCGCCATAGCCGCGCATCTCGGCATCGGGCTCGCCGGCTTCCTCGTCGGACACGGCCTGGAGTTCGGCATCGGTCTGGTTGGGCGCGTCCTTCATCTCGGTCTCGCCATCCGCGCCGTAGCCGAAGCCGCGATCGCCGCCATCCTGCATACCGGCCTGCTGGCGCAACCGGTCCTGCTCGGCAGGGTTGGACTGATGCATGTTCTGCGGCTGGTTGACCTCATACTGGTCGTATTGCGGGCGTGCGGAACCGGCCTGATTATCGATCGCCTGCGGCTGGTTGCCGGCGAGCGCACCACCAGGATTGGCCTGCATCGCGCGCTCATCGTCAGCGTTGCCTGGGGCAGAGCTGGCCGCCGCCGCGCCTTCGTCCTTCTGGCCAGGTTCGGACTGCGATTGCCTGGCGCCGGACTGCGACTGCGATTGTGACTGCCCCCCTCCGGACTGCGATTGCTGTGCGCGCTGCTGTTGCTGCGGCATGCGTTTTGCCTCGATGTCCTTATCGTCCTGCGCCTTGCGGCGGGCCTCGTCCTCACGTGGGCCGGTGCGTGGCTGCTCGCCGGGTGCGCGATTGTCGGTCTGGGTTACCTTGCGGGAATCGTCGGGTTCGTACTCGCCCATGGCGGGCCTCCTTGGTGGGTAAACAGGTGCCTTGCTTGCCAGTTCAACGCAGGGGCATGCGCCCGCGTTCCGCACAATGGCGCGCTCCAGGGCGCCTGTGGCTCAACCTGTCGCCTTATCCCCAAACACAACTGATTCTCGATTTGCCCGCGCCACCCCCTATATCTAGTGTCGCTTACCGGAAGACACGCCGCGCGTAACGCCGCTCCTTCCCGCACACATTTTGCAATGAGGCCCTTGTCCATGTCCCTTCTCGAAGCCCGCAAGACCTACAAGCCGTTCGAATATCCGTGGGCTTATGAGTTCTGGAAGCGCCAGCAGCAGGTGCACTGGCTGCCCGAGGAGGTGCCGCTCGGCGAGGACTGCCGCGACTGGGCGCAGAAGCTCTCCGACCATGAGCGCAATCTGCTCACGCAAATCTTCCGCTTCTTCACCCAGGCCGACATCGAGGTGCAGGATTGCTACCACGAGAAATATGGCCGGGTGTTCAAGCCCACTGAGGTCAAGATGATGCTGACCGCGTTCAGCAACATGGAGACGGTGCACATCGCCGCCTATTCGCACCTGCTCGACACGATCGGCATGCCCGAGAGCGAATATGGCATGTTCCTGGAATACCAGGAGATGCGCGACAAGCACGATTACCTGACGCAGTTCGGCGTGGAGACCGACCAGGACATTGCCCGCACGCTGGCCATGTTCGGCGGCTTCACCGAAGGGTTGCAGCTGTTCGCCAGCTTCGCCATGCTGATGAACTTCCCGCGCTTCAACAAGATGAAGGGCATGGGGCAGATCGTCACCTGGTCGATCCGCGACGAGAGCCTGCATTGCGAGGGCATCACCCGCCTGTTCCACGCCTTCTGCCAGGAGCGCGACTGCCTGACCAAGGCGGTGAAGGAAGACATCCTTGACATGTGCCAGAAGACGGTGCGGCTGGAGGATGCCTTCATCGACCTCGCCTTCGAGCAGGGCCCGGTGCAGGGGATGAGCGCCAAGGACATCAAGAAGTACATCCGCTACATCGCCGATTGGCGGCTGGGCCAGCTCGGCCTGCCGGCGATCTACATGGTGGAGGACCACCCGCTCCCCTGGCTCGCCCCGCTGCTCAACGGCGTGGAGCACGCCAATTTCTTCGAAACCCGCGCCACCGAATATTCCAAGGCCGCCACGCGCGGGAACTGGAACGACGTGTGGACGAGCTTCGACGACCGCCGCAAGGCGCGCGCCGCCAACGAGGAGGACGGCGTGTCGGATGACGGGCCGGGGCTGTTTGGGGATAATGTCGGGGTGGTGCAGGCGGCGGAGTAGTCGCTTTTTCCGGGACTCGCTTGCTCACCGGGGAAACGGCCCGCGAACAGTTGGAAGCGGCGATCGACGAGCAGTTCGTGCTCCAAGATCGCTGCTTTTCGAGAATCCACTGGCCAGCCGATTTCTTCATGGGGCAGGCGGCGATGAACGTAATCAGGCATAGGCTGTCGAAGGCCGCAGACGGCTCCGCCTGGTGGCCGAGACGCACCGTAACTTTCGCGGCACGCCACCTTCTGGCCGACTGCAGTGTGTGCAACCAGAGTAGGTTCTAGACCTAAAGCGAGCGGCACGATTTAGTGGAGAGCCGACAGGCGGCTTTCGGCTCAGGTGGAGCCATACCGGACGTTGTCGCAACGCTATCAGCCCATTAAACCATCAGCAGGAAACCTGAGAGGCCCGACTGATCATGGCATGGTGGAAGAAGGCGCTTCTCACGTTGGGCCTGCTCGCGGCATGGTTGTGCGGGCTGATCTTCGCCGGCAACTATGGTTACGCAAGTCAGTATTTTTGGTTGTCAGGTAGCGCCCTGGCGATCGGCTTTGCAGTGGCCCCGTTTTGGCGTTTTCGATCCTCAAACTGGTATTGGCCGACCGCTGTAGTCCTCGCGCTCGTCCATTTAGCAGCGCTTTATCTCGAGCGAACTTTTGTCGCACATCGTGAGTTGCCGGCGAAGAACTGGACCCGATGCCAGCCTCACCTGTGCGATCGGATGCGGTCGCCCCAGTTGCGACACGCCCTCCACTGCTGACCGATGCGGGCAACTCGCTTCTAAGAAGCTGAGGATTATCGGGGGCTAACGGGCCGCACGGCCAATAACCCTCAACACCACTCCGCGCGTCTGCCGCCACCATAATCCCGCGCGAAATCATTGCCCACCATATACCCGCTCAGCGCTTCCGGCGGGCCGCCGCGGGCTTCGCGGGCAATCACCTGCAGCTCGCGGCCGTAGCGGTCGATGGCGCGGGGGGCATTGATGTTCATCACAAAGGGGCCGCGGTTGAGCCAGGCTTGTAGGGCCTGGGTCGCGCGCTCCGCATCGACCCGCTCTTCCTCGCAGCGAGCGTTCTTCTCGGGCGTGTCGAAGCCGACGAGGCGGATGCGGCGCTCGCCAATGCGGATCGTGTCGCCATCGACCACGCAATGAGCCCCGGCCACGACGGCCCGCCCGCAGCGGGTGAATTGCGCATCGACCCGCTCGGCCTCCGCGGCGGCGGCCGGTGTCCCCACCAGCGTGCCCCACAGGCACATCGCTGTCGCAACAAGCGCGAAAGGCCGGACGACGGGCGCCGGGCGGTGCCGTGTCATCGCGAGCATACGCACGCTCGAAAGCGGCTTGGACGGCTCGGCTATCTCGGACTGTGAATTGTCCAGCCGCTCGGGCGGTCCGCCCGCCTGCGGATCGATCCTGCAAATCATCATGCGAGGCTAGCCGGCGGGACTTTCCGCGCGCTTGCGCATCATCGACGCAACACCGAAGGGCGGCGAGCGCATCGCCCACCGCCCTCTCGCGACCCTTGGCCGCGCCCGGAAAGGGGCGCGGTGGGAATGGCGTCGCTCAGGGTCAACGCGGCCCGGACTGGTCGAGTGTATCGGTCGGCTGCAGCACGTCCGGCCCGTCATCAAGGGTCGGGTTCTCACCAGTCACCGAACCTTGACGCGTGCCCTGCGGGCCAAGCGAATCGTCCGGATCGGAGGGGATCGCGGGCTCGAGCGTATCGTCATAAGTCTCGCTCGTCGTGGTACCCGGCAGTCCGCGGCTGTTGGGCATCGGATTCGCGTCCGGCAGCGCTCCCTCTGACCGCGTCGTCGGCGTGGTCGGAACCGATCGGTCGAGCGTGGAACTGCCCGGCGCAGCCGTGCTACCGGGAGCCGGCGCGTTGGTCATCGGACCGCCAGTGCTGGGCGTACCCACAGACGGCGATGTTGGCGTCGGGGCATTGGTTATCGGTCCGCCAGTGGTGGGGCCATTGGTGGTCGGGCTGGTGGTCTGCGCCTGAACCGCGCCGGCGGTCGCGCCCAGAGCCAAGGCCAGTGCCAGTGTGCTGAATGCTTTCATGATCCCATTCCTTAAATCTTGTCTCAGTATGTGACAAGATACGCGGAACAGGCAGCCTGGCTCCCGGTAATGCGACCAAAGGAAGATGGGACGGGCCCGAATGTGGCCGTTCATTGGGGCTTCACCACACAGGAGCGGTGAACGGAGTTTTGGTGCCGGATGAGCCTTAGCGGATGGGGCGGCTGGTCCGGTGTTCTTCGGCCACGCCCACGAGCGAAAACGGCTAGCCTGATGAAGAGGAGAGATGCCGATGATACCGGGGGACGGTGCAGGACCGTCGCCGCGAACTCTGACGGCTGACCACGCACATTCGCGAACATCCCGAACGCGACTGGAACGGGCGACGCTGGCGCATCGGCGTGCTTGCCACCCAGATCACTGCCGAGGAGCGCGGCTCGCACAGCTGAGCAGGCGGGCCCTGTGTGCCCTGCTACGCGCCGGGCCCGGGTGCCCAGTCCACAATGCCGCGACCATGCGCCGCGAGAAAGGCGTTCGCGCGGCTGAACGGGCGCGAGCCGAAAAAGCCGCGATAGGCCGATAGCGGGCTGGGATGCGGGCTGCGGATGAGCAGGTGGCGACCGCTCCCCTCGCTTATCGGCTCGGCCAGTTCCGGGATGCGCGCGGCCTTGCCCTGCGCATGGCTGCCCCACAGGACGAAGACGCTCGGCTCCGTGCGTGCCGCCACGGCAGCCACGGCAGCGTCGGTGATCGCCTCCCAGCCGCGGCCTGCATGGCTGCCCGCGCGCCCGGCCTCCACGGTCAGCGCATTGTTGAGCAGCAGCACGCCCTGGCGCGCCCAATGCTCGAGATTGCCGTGGTCCGGCGGGTCAATGCCGCAATCATCCGCAAGCTCGCGATAGATGTTGGCGAGCGAGGGCGGCACCTTCACGCCCTGAGGCACCGAAAAGGACAGGCCATGCGCCTGCCCCGGTCCGTGATAAGGATCCTGCCCCAGGATCACCACGCGCACCGCCTCGAGCGGGGTCAGCTCGAAAGCACGCAGGCGGTGACCGCGCGGCGGATAGACGGCCTTTCCCGCTTCCTCCTCGGCACGAAGCCAGCCGCCCAGCCGTCTGCCTTCGCGCGAGCCGCTGACGGGCTCGAGCGCAGGGCGCCAGCTTTCGGGAAGGCAGGACGGCATCGGCGTCGATGGTACAGGCGGCGGACCGGCGGCTCCAGCGGGCCTTTCCCTTAATCCCCGATGGGCTTAAGGCCCGGACCATGGCAGTTTATTTCCACGAGGAGGACCTCCCCGCCGGCGTGCTCGCACCCGGCCCGGTGGCCATCGACACCGAGACCATGGGTCTCGTCACCCCGCGCGATCGCTTGTGCGTCGTGCAGATCAGCGACGGTGGCGGGGACGAGCACCTGGTGCGATTCGCACGCGGCAGCCGCTACGAGGCGCCCAACCTGCAGGCCGTGCTGGCCGATCCGGAACGGGTGAAGATCTATCACTTCGCGCGCTTCGACCTTGCCGCAATCGAATATTACCTCGGTGTGGTGGCGGCGCCGGTGTTCTGCACCAAGATCTCCAGCAAGCTGACGCGCACCTATACCGACCGGCATGGCCTCAAGAACCTGGTGAGCGAGTTGTTGGGCGAGGATATCTCCAAGCAGCAGCAATCGAGCGATTGGGGCGCGCCCCAGCTCACCGATGCGCAGCGCGACTATGCGGCGTCCGATGTGCGTTACCTTCACCGCCTGCGCGAAATCTTCCTCGAGCGGCTCGTGCGCGAAAACCGGCTGGAACTCGCCGAAGCCTGCTTCGCTTTCCTTCCGGCGCGCGCGCGGCTCGACATCGCCGGGTGGGCGGACAAGGACATCTTCAGCCACGAGTAAAGCGCGGCCGCGCAGGACCTTCGCAAGATGACGATCGAAGCCGACAGGATGCGCACGCGCCGGCAGGCTTTCGCCACGCCGGGCAGCCCGCTCGACCGGGTGCTGCGCTGGCTGGCGTTAGGACTGCCGGCTTTGCTGGGCGTTATCACCGCTATGATGCTGCTCGCCCCGCTCGGCCCGCGCGGCGAGGTGAGCTTCCTGCTCGACCGCAACAAGGTGGCGATTGCCGACGATCGGCTGCGGGTGGACGATGCCATGTATCGCGGCGAGGACCGGAGCGGGCGGCCGTTCTCGCTCCAGGCGGGCGAGGCGGTGCAATCCACCGCCACGGTCCCGGTGGTGCAGCTGCGCGAACTCATCGCCCGCATCCTGCTGCCCGAAGGACCGGCCGTGCTCGCCGCGCCGGCCGGCCGCTACGCCATCGATGACGAGCAGGTCGCCGTTCCGGGCATTGTCGAATTCACCGCCGCCGATGGCTACCGGATGGCGGCGCGCAACGTGACGATCGACCTGCCCGAGCGCGCGCTGCGTGGCGATGGACGGGTGGAAGGCGCAGTTCCGGCCGGTACATTCTCGGCCGATTCGATCCGCGCCGATCTTGTCGAGCGCACGGTCACGCTGGAGGGCAATGCGCGGCTGAACATGATCCCCGGCCAGCTCCGGCTGCCCCGGGGCGTGTCGTGGAATGGGGAATCGCCCCGTCCCGCCGCGACGGGGACCCCCAGATGACTTGCCAAGCCCGCCGGCCGCGCTATCGCGCAAGGCCGATGACCCGCAGCACCGCTTCCCCCCTCACAAAAGGCCAACTCGCCTGGCGCGGGCTGGCTGCCGGGCTGCTGGCGGGCGGCACGGCGGCACTGTCGTTCGGTTCGCTGGCGGGCGCGCAGGCGATTGCGGGGTTCGATTCCAACCAGCCGGTCAATTACGCTGCCGATCGCATTGAATTGCAGGACCGGCAGAAGCGCGTCGTGCTTTCGGGCGACGTGGTGATCAACCAGGGCGATCTCAGACTCACGGCAGGCCGCACGACGGTTGCCTATACCGATGCCGGTACGCTGCGTATCCAGCGCATCGACGCGACCGGCGGTGTCACCGTCCTACGCGGGGACGAGCGGGCCACCGGCGCGGCGGGGGTCTATGACTTCAACAGCCGGGTTATCATACTGTCAGGCGGGGTGGCACTGCGCCGGGGTGCGGACACGCTCAATGGGGGGCGGCTGGTGATCGACCTCAATTCAGGCGTCTCCAGCATCGATGGGAGCGGCGCCGCAGCCGGATCGAGCACCACCAATAGCGGCGGGTCCGGCCGCGTCTCGGGCACCTTCGCCGTACCCGAGCAGTAAGGTTGCGTGCGGCGTGCGGCGGGCGCGCCGGGCAAGCTGTGCCGCCTGCCCGGCTAGAAGGCGCGATCGTGGATGATCACCTTCAGGGTGGAAAACAGCACGCCGATATCGCGCCAGATGGTCCAGCCCTGGATATATTCAAGATCGGCCTGCAAGCGATCGGACAGGTCTTCCTCGGTCTCGGTTGCCCCGCGGAAGCCGCGCACCTGCGCCAGACCGGTAATGCCGGGCCGCAGGCAATGGCGCTGCCAGTAGCGCCGGTCGACCTGCCAGAACAGCTTGGTGCCCGCCTGCGAGCCTAGCGCATGCGGACGCGGGCCGACGAGGCTCATATCGCCGCGCAGCACGTTGACGAGCTGTGGCAGCTCGTCGAGGCTGGTCTTGCGCAGGAAGCGGCCGACCCGGGTGATCCGCTCATCGTTCTTGGAGGCCGAGCGATTGCCGTCGGCATCGCTATCTGTCTCCCGCATGGAGCGGAATTTCAGGATCGAGAAGAACCGGTTGCCGCGGCCCATGCGGCGCTGCCTGAAGAACACCGAGCCGCGATCCTCGAACTTGATGGCTGCGGCACAAACCAGGAACAGCGGCCCGAGCAATAGCAGGACCAAACCCGAGACCGAAATGTCGAACAACCGCTTCATCGCCCTTGCGCGCATGGCGAGCGGACCGGTGGAGACGAGCAGCGTGGAGATACGGTGCTGTTCGTGATGGATGATGCCCAGCGCGCCGATCTCGCGGGCGTAATTGCTGATGACCTCGCCATGCACGCCCGAGCCCTTGAGCACTTCGGACCAGGCATAGCGGTCCGGCTCGGCGCACGAGACCAGCACCTCGTCCATGTTGCGCAAATATCGAGCGAGCCGGTCGAGCGCCGCCGGCTCATCGACCGAAGGCACGAGACCATGCTGGCGTGCATCGATGCGGTAGACGTCCGTCATCGGCACTGGCGGGCCGCCGGCTTCGATCACCAGCCGGTTAATCGTGCTCGGCCCCCACGCTTTCCTGATTCGGCGGGCGCTCACGATCCGCAGCAGCACCAGCACCACGCTCGTCATGACCATGCCCGTGGCGAAGGCCAGGCGGGACGATTCGACCTGTATCGTCGCAAAAAACGCCATGAAGGTCAGCAGCGCCCCTGATACGAACAGCGTCGAGACCACGCGCAGGCTGGCGAGCCGCCAGTCGGACAGCGATTTACGCGAATAGGTGCCGCTGTAAAAGGCGATGGTCACGAAGATCGGCAGCAGCAAAGAGGCCGAGCGCATCGTGGCAATGCGAGGCCGCTCTGCCGGAAGCAGGAAGTGGGCGAGCGCAAAACAGCTCAGAAGCACAAGGATGTCGATGGCGACCTGCACCAGATAGAGCTGCATGCGCCGCCGCTCCAGCGACGGGGCAAGCCCCCCCTTGGGTGCACGGGGCAAGCGGCTGGCCGCGTCCGAATCCGCCGCGCACCCGAAATCGGGAGCAGGCACGCCCGCCTCCGCGGTAGCGGATCTCACCTCCGCATCGGCGGGGGGAATATCCATGCGAGACTTCCTCGTATCGATCGCTATCGAGACCTTAGCGGGTGGTGCATAGCAATATCTGCCATTGAAGCACGCAGGATTTCATAGATCCCGCGCAATGCCCTAAAACAGCACGACTTGATTAAAGCCGGGTTGACTGTGCCTGAACAGGCCTCGCCGCCGCCGCCCGTGCGATCTGCACCAGCGCCTGTGCGAGAAGTACTTCGGCCGCCGCAGAATTTATCAGCAGCGCCCTGTGCAGTTCGGCCAGACGGGCAATGAGCCGCCCGAGCCTTGCCGAACTCCAGCGTCTCAGCTGCGCCGCCAAGTCTTTCTTATCGCGGAAGAACACACGTTCGGCCTCGAGCAGCGCCTTGATGTCACCGCCCTGTGTCAGCTTCGCCGCGAGCCGCGCCAATTGCGCAACCCGCCGCTCCAGCGCCAGCGCTACCGCAACCGGATTGAGGCCCACCTCGCGCATCCGGCGAATCTCGTGGGACAAGTGCTCGAGCTCGCCCGACAGCACTGCATTGACGAGCGGCATCAGATTGTCCTCCTCGGTCGCCGCGCCCACGGCGTCGAGCGCGGCCGGCTCGGCAAGCTGGGGCGTCAATGGCGAGGCATCGAGATAAAGCGCGAGCTTGGTCACTTCCGAGCGGGCGATCCGCAGGTCCAGGCCGGAAGCACGCGCGATCCGCTCGGCCAGGTCTCCGCCGAGCTTCAGCCCGGCCGCGTCGGCCATCATCCTGACCTCCCCGGTGACGCTGGCGAGATCGGGCGGCCAGAACATCGCCACCAGCGCGTCCTTGCGCGGCCCGAGCAGCTTGGCGGTGCGCGACTTGTCGGTGGCCGAGCTTGCCACGATCACCACCGGGCAGGCCCCGCGCGTCTCGCCCAGGTCGGCGAGCTGAAGGAAGGTGGCGACCGCATCGTGCGCCTCGTCGCCCGCGGTGCGCACGAACAGGTGCCGCGTGCCGCCGAACAGCGAGGCCGAGCGGGCCTCGTCCACCAGCCGCACGGGATCGGACTTGAGCTCGGCGCCGGTGAGCTCGATCCGTTCACCGGGATCCGCGAGCAGCGCGACGAGCTTTTCGGCCGCCAAAGCCGCGCCGGCCTCGTCCGGGCCGCAGAAGAAGAACAGCGTGCAGCCGCCGGCGGCGCGCGGCGCGACGGATGTAAAATCGCGCTGACTCGCCTTCACGATTGCGCGGGCCCCGCTTCACGGAGCGTCAGCGTCAGCCGGGTGACGATGCGATCGGCGACCTGCTGGGCGAGATTCTCTAGCGCGGTCTCTTCGGCGGCGATGGTGGCGTATTCGGAGCCGACCACGTCGATGCCGGCATCCGACCCGGCGCTCGCATCGAGGAGGACCACGCCGCTCGCCATGTCGACGAGCTGGAAGCGTGCGCGCAGGATGCGCCGCTCGCGGCCCGTCGTGTCGTCGGTAAGCAGGCCGAAGGCCTCGAGGTCGTCATCGAGGATGACATCGAGCCGGTAGCGCGGCTCGGCTTCGATCCCGGCCTGGCCGAGCCTGTCGAGCAAAGCGTTGCGCACCAGCCAGCCTTCGCGCCCCTCGATGGCCGGCACCTCGACCGCGGCGAGGCCCTGCGCCACCGTGCCGCTCGCGCCACCCGAATAGACCGGTTGCAGGCCGCAGCCTGCGAGCGAGCAGCCGGCAAGCGCCAGCACGAGGGCGGCACGACGCATCATGTAACGATGTTGACCAGCCGGTCGGGCACCACGATCACCTTGCGCACCGGGGCCCCATCGAGCGAGCGCTGCACCTTGTCGCTGGCGAGCGCGAGCGCCTCGAGCGCCTCGCGGCTGGCGCCCTTGGGCGCGGTGAGCGTGTCGCGCAGCTTGCCCTTGTGCTGGATGGCGATGGTGACCTCGTCCTCCACGAGCAGCGCCTCGTCCAACTGGGGCCAGGGCGCTTGGGCGATCAGGCTCCCGTCCGCATTGGCGTCGCCCGCCGCCGCCCATGCCTCTTCGGCCAGATGCGGCATCATCGGCGCGACCAGCAGCATGAGGGTGCGGATCGCCTCGTTGCGGCTGGCGGAGGGCGATGCCTTCTCGGCCGCCGAGGTCAGCTCATAGATCCGCGCGACGGCCTTGTTGAAGGCCAGCGCCTCGATATCCTCGGCGATTGCGGCGATCGTGCGGTGGGTCCTGCGGGCAAGCTCCGTGTCCTCGCCGCCGGCACTGTCATCGATCTCGCCGAACAGCCGCCACAGCCGCTGCACGAAGCGCGCGCAGCCCTCGATGCCGCTCGCCGACCAGGGCAGGTCGCGCTCGGGCGGGCTGTCCGACAGCATGAACCAGCGCACCGCATCCGCCCCGTACTGGGCGACGATGCCCTCCGGATCGACCACGTTCTTCTTGGACTTGGACATCTTGACGACGCGGCCGACCTCTACAGGCTGGCCCGTCGCCGTCTCGAACACGCCATCGGCGCGCCGCTCCACTTCCTCGGGCGAAAGCCATTTCGCCAGCGGCTCGCCACCGCCTTCAGCATCGGCTTGCGCATCGGTGGCGGCCGGCTCGATGGGTCCGGCCAGGCGATAGGTCTCGTGCGTCACCATGCCTTGCGTGAACAGGCTGGCGAACGGCTCGGTCACCTCGAGCTTGCCGGTATGCGCCAAAGCTCGGGTCCAGAAGCGGGCGTAGAGCAGGTGCAGGATCGCGTGCTCGACGCCGCCGATATATTGGTCGACCGGCATCCAGGCGGCCACCTCGACCGGGTCGAACGGCCGGTCCGCCGGCTGGCTGGCAAAACGCAGGAAATACCAGCTGGAATTGACGAAGGTATCGAGCGTGTCGGTCTCGCGCAGCGCCTCGCCGCCGCAATCCGGGCAAGCGACGTGCTTCCAGGTGGCATGCCGGTCGAGCGGATTGCCGGGGGTCGAGAAATCGACGTCCTCGGGCAGGGTGACGGGCAGCTGGTCCTTGGGCACGGGCACCACGCCGCAGGTGGCGCAATGGATGAAGGGGATCGGCGTGCCCCAATAGCGCTGGCGCGAGACGCCCCAGTCGCGCAGGCGCCAGACCGTCTTGCCCTCGCCCCAGCCTTCGGCCTCGGCGCGGTCGATGATGATGCGCTTGGCGCTGGCAATGTCCATGCCATCGAGGAAGGACGAGTTCACCAGCAGGCCTTCGCCCGAATAGGCCTCGGACAAAGGCGCATCCGCCTCTTGCGGAGAGGGCGCGACGACGCGCAGGATCGGCAGGCCGTATTTGGTGGCGAAGTCGAAGTCGCGCTGGTCGTGGCCGGGCACCGCCATGATCGCGCCCGTGCCATATTCCATGAGCACAAAATTGGCGATGAAGACCGGCAGCTTGCGCGTTTCGTCCAACGGATGCGCGGCGGTGACGCCGGTATCGAAGCCCAGCTTCTCAGCGGTCTCGAGCTCGGCCGCGGTGGTGCCGCCTGTACGGCAGGTTTCGATGAAAGCAGCGGCGTCCGGATCACGCGCTGCTACCTCCTGCGCCAGCGGATGATCGGGCGCGACGGCCACGAAGCTGGCGCCGAAGATCGTATCGGGCCGCGTGGTGTAGACGGGCAGGCGTGTGCCGTTTGACAGCGCGAAGGCGAATTCGAGGCCCTGGCTCTTGCCGATCCAGTTCTCCTGCATCAGCCTGACCTTCTGCGGCCAGCCCTCCAGCCCTTGAAGCCCGTCGAGCAGGTCCTGCGCGAAGGCGGTGATCTTGAGAAACCACTGGCTGAGCTGGCGCTTCTCCACCAATGCGCCCGAGCGCCAGCCGCGCCCGTCCACCACCTGCTCGTTGGCGAGCACGGTCATGTCGACCGGGTCCCAGTTCACCGCGCTCTTGCGGCGATAGACCAGGCCGGCTTCGTACAGGTCGAGGAACAGCGCCTGCTCGTGCCCGTAATATTCAGGGTCGCAGGTGGCGAACTCGCGGGACCAGTCGAGCGCGAAGCCGAGTTGCCTCAGCTGCCGCTTCATCGTGGCGATGTTGTCGTAGGTCCAGCCCGCCGGGTGGACGCCCTTTTCCATGGCCGCGTTCTCGGCCGGCATGCCGAAAGCGTCCCACCCCATCGGGTGCAGCACTTCGTGGCCGCGCATGCGCTTGTAGCGCGCCAGCACGTCGCCCATCGTGTAATTGCGCACGTGGCCGATATGGATGCGCCCCGACGGATAGGGGAACATCTCCAGCACGTAGCTCTTGGGCTTGTCGCTCTGACTGTCCGCCTCGAAGCAGCGGGCCTCGTCCCAGGCGCGCTGCCAGCGCGCGTCGGCCTGCCCCGGATCGAAGCGGAGGCCGGGCTGGGAAGCAGGAAGCGGGTCGGTCATCGCGGTGATCCGATCGGGCTCGGCAGTCGGTCAGCCAATCGCCGAACGGCGCAGGTCGCGCGCCTTGGTGAGGATAATGTCCTCCAACCGCTGGACGGTGGAAGCCTGGACCGGCGCCTCGACCCACCCGCCGCCCTGCTGCACTTGGCGGCTGGCGGCCACCCGCAGCGCATCGGCGCGCAGACTCTGGTCGAGGATCAGCACCGAAACCTTGACCCGCTCGCCCGGCTGATCCGGATTGGCGTACCAATCGGTCACGATCACCCCCCCCGCGCTGTCGGCCTGGGTCAGCGGCATGAAGGACAGGGTCTCCAGGCTGGCGCGCCACAGATAGGAATTGACGCCGATCTGGGTGACCTGCGCCGCCGCGATGTCGGCCTCGGGCCGCTCATTGCCGCCGCCGCACGAGGCGAGCGCCAGGCAGGCGGCCGCCAAAAGCGAGGCGGGCACAACGCCCGGAAGAGCATGCGCCTTTGGCGGCAGCGGGCTGGAGGCGAAGCGGTTCGACAAAGCCATTCTTGGTCCTGGTTCCATGACAAGGGTGCGGCAAGGTGCCGCGCGCAGCCTCTATAGTCCACCGCACTCGCGCGGCAAGGCGGAGCGGCGTCGGGCAGCCCCTTCCGCCGACCTTGCGTCTGATGAGCGCCCGGGCGGTTAACGCCCGCTTAATCGCGCAGGTGGGATGTGGAGCCTGCGCAACACTTACAAAGAAGCACGTGGACGACCGCGAGAAGGGACTCGCCATGTGCTGGCGTGCCGATATAGGACTCTCAGCAGACGAGGGGCCGGGGAAAAGGAGTCGAATGCCAAATGCATCGATTCGAACCCGGGAGCGAACGACGGGTCCATGACTTCTTTCAGAAGCGGACCGGAGAGGAACGATCGGGTGAAGTGGGGCAGTAGAACTCGGACAGGCAAGGTGGGTGCGGCACGCCATTTGGCGATCGGCGTAGCCAGCGCGGCGCTTGTGCTCGGCATGTCGAGCACCGGCTATGCGGTGAGTCTGGTCGATGGCGGCCGGACACTCCTGCCCGGTAGCGGCCTTGCGAGCTTCACCCCCGCCTCGGCCGATCCCCGTGTGGCTCGTTTCGTGGCCGAACGCAGCGATGGCAAGGCGCGTTTCGTGCGCTTCACGCCGGCCGGCACTTCAGGCGGCAGCAGCCGTAGCATCACTGTTGCCGTGCGGATCGACACCGATGTCGCGCGGGCGATCACGGTCCGCTCGGCCATCGAGGCTGCGGATGAGGTGCGGGTTGCGGCCAGCCCGAGCCTGCGGATCGCGCCCACGCGCTACAATCTGGGCCTCGCGCGCGGCTATCAGAGCTTCGCCAAGCCGACCATTGTGGCCACCCCGCTTTCCGACGCGAAGATCCCCGACCTCGCCGCATTTGCGCCCTCGGCCGGTGTCGACAAGCCGAGTCGCTTCGCCGCGCACGTGCAGCTTGAGGAGGGCGGCGAGGCTGCGGAAGCCGCTACCAAGCTGGTTCGCTCCTCCGGCCGGTCCCTGACCGACCAATCGCTTGACGTGGCAGGCAGCTACCGGCTGACCCGCAACATCGATGTTACCGCGGGCGTGCGCTATTCGCAGGAGCGCGAGCGTCTGGTGGCGCTGCCCGACATTGACGAGCAGGACAGCCAGGCCGTCTATATCGGGACCCAGTTCCGCTTCTGATCGTTCGTCACGAGATGGCCTCCTAAGTCCCTCTCGAGGAGCCCTCCGCTTGCGGCGGGGTCTTCTCCACCGGCGCCTTGCCCGTCCACCACGGATATCGGCCACTGGGACGAGGAGAGGGCCAAGCATGGGGAGAGAGAGACATGGCACGAGTGGCAATCGTAACCGGCGGTACGCGCGGCATCGGCAGGGCGATCTGTGAGGCGCTCAAGGCCGATGGCTTCAGCGTGGCTGCCAATTATGCAGGCAATAGCGAGAAGGCGAAGGCGTTCTCCGACGAGACCGGCATTCCCTCCTACAAATGGGACGTGGGTAGCCATGAGGAGACGCTCGCCGGATGCGCACAAGTTGCCGAGGAGGTCGGGCCGATCGAGGTGCTGGTCAACAATGCCGGCATCACGCGGGACGGGACGCTGCTCAAGATGAGCTATGACGACTGGACCGACGTCATGCGTGTCAATCTCGGCGGCTGCTTCAACATGGCCAAGGCGTGCTTTCCGGCTATGAAGGATGCCAAGTGGGGCCGGATCGTCAATATCGGCTCAATCAACGGCCAGGCAGGCCAGTATGGCCAGGTCAATTATGCCGCCGCCAAGAGCGGCATCCACGGCTTCACCAAGGCACTGTCGCAGGAAGGCGCGCGCTACAACATCACCGTCAATGCGATCGCTCCCGGCTATATCGACACCGACATGGTCGCGGCGGTGCCCGACAATGTGCTCGAGAAGATCGTCTCCCGCATCCCGGTGGGCCGGCTTGGCCAGGCGCATGAGATTGCGCGCGGGGTGAGCTTCCTTGCCTCGGAGGATGGTGGGTTCATCACCGGATCGACGCTGTCGATCAATGGTGGGCAGCACATGTATTGAGCATCAGGGCGGCGTTTGGTTCAAGATTCCCAATCGCCGCCTGCCTGACCTGCTCGATCGTAGGTCGCGATCTCGCTGGTGATGATGGCGAAGGTGTCGGAATCGTTCTGCCTCGACAGCGTGCCCTGGGGTCGCATGCCGTAGCCGGTGCACGGCTCGTATGACCGATCTCTACCACCCGCCGGTGAAGCGCTCGGTCGAGATCGCCGGGCACAAGACCTCGATCAGCCTCGAGCCGCTATTCTGGGATTTGCTGCGGGAGGCAGCCGCTGCCGAAGGCGTGCCGGTCAATGCGCTGATCGCCCGGATCGATACTGAGCGGATCGGCGCGGCAAGGCCGCCCGGGCTTGCGGGCGCGGTACGCGCCTGGCTCGCTGCATGGCTGAAGCGCTAAGGATTGCGTGCGCCGTCGGATCGCCGCCGCGTGAGCCGCCTCGCGGCATCGGCTTGAATGGGAGCCCGGCTACCTGCCTTCGCCGACTCCTTGGGGAGCAATGCGTTGGCAGATAGGGGTCACAAGCCAGCGGCCTGGGGCGTCAGGCAAGCGCTGCCCGACGCCGCCCGACCCGCTTAGTAATTGGCCGGCGGATCGCTTGCAGGAAAGCTCTGGTCGCTCTGCTCGTCCGCAGAGGTCCATTCGCGCACCGGCTTGTCTGCCATTGCTTGCGGTCCTGCGTCACGCACTTGCGAGAAATTGGAGCCGCCCGCTTGTCCTGGCGCGAAGGCCTGATTGCGCCTCTGCTCCTTTTCAAAATATTTGTAGCCGGCATATCCGAGCGCTCCGAGCGCTGCGAGTCTGAGCAAAGCCATTTTGCCACCTTCCTTTCTTGCCCGCTGAACGCGCGGATCGAGCGAAAGTTCTCGCAAGCTCTTTCGATGTCTCCGGTAGTCGTTTCGCGCCGTTCAGGAGTCGGTTGACCTTGCCGCACGCTCCCGCCAAAGGTTGCTGCATGAGCGAAAAGAAGCCGATCCGCAAAGCGGTCTTCCCCGTCGCGGGCCTGGGCACGCGCTTTCTCCCCGCCACCAAGGCAATTCCCAAGGAATTGCTGCCGATCGTGGATCGGCCGCTGATCCAGTACGCCATTGACGAGGCGCGCGAGGCGGGGATCGAGCAGATGATCTTCGTCACCGGCCGCGGCAAGACCGCGCTGGTCGAGAATTTCGACATTGCCTATGAACTCGAGCAGACAATGGCCGAGCGCGGCAAGGATCTGTCAGTGCTCGAACCCACCCGCTTTACGCCCGGCAACCTCATCACCGTGCGCCAGCAGGTGCCGATGGGCCTCGGCCATGCAATCTGGTGCGCGCGGGCGATCGTGGGCGACGAGCCCTTCGCCATTCTCCTGCCGGACGAGCTGATGGTTGGCGAGCCGGGCTGCATGGCGCAGATGGTGGAGGCCTATAACGAGGTCGGGGGCAACCTCATCTCGGTGCTAGAAGTGCCGCGCGAAGAGGTTTCGAGCTACGGCGTCATCAACCCTGGGGCGGAGAACGGCGCGTTGACCGAGGTCAAGGGCCTGGTCGAGAAGCCGCCGGTCGCCGAAGCGCCATCGAACAAGATCGTCTCGGGCCGTTACATCCTCCAGCCGGAGGTGATGCGGATGCTTGAGACGCAGGACAAGGGCGCCGGCGGGGAAATTCAGCTGACCGACGCGATGGCCAAGATGATCGGCGACCAGCCGTTCCACGCCGTCACCTTCGCGGGACGCCGGTTCGATTGCGGTAGCAAGCTGGGCTTCGTGGAGGCGACGCTCGCGCTCGCGCTCGAGCGCGAGGACCTTGGCGCCGACGTGCGCGCGATCGCCACCCGCCTCCTTGCTGACTAGCTGGCTACCTGGCTGGCTGACACTGATCTGCACACATAAAAAGGGCGGCTCCAGGGCCGCCCTTTTTGTATCGATAGTGTCAAGCCCGGCCTATTCCGGACCACCCACGCCTGCGCCATTCCCGGCAAGCGCCAGTTCGGTTACCATGTACGGCCGCGGATCGACCGGCTGGCCCTGAACGCGCACTTCGTAATGGAGGTGCGGCCCGGTGGAGCGGCCGGTCGAACCAACATAGCCGATGAGATCGCCCTTATGCACCATATCGCCCATGCGGACGGTATAGGAGGACAGGTGCCCGTAGCGGGTCTGCAGCGCGCCGCCATGCTCGATCTGCACGTAATTGCCGTAGGAGCCCCAATACTGGGCCTTGCCGATCATGCCATCCGCAGTCGCATAGACGGGCGTGCCCGAGGATGCGGCCAGGTCCACGCCGTTATGCTGGCGACGCTGACCCAAAACGGGGTGGTTGCGCATGCCGTAGCTGCTGCTCATCCGGAAACCCACCAGCGGCACGCTCGAGGGGACCGAGACGCCGGCGCGCGGTGCCGGAATGATGGTGCCGTCCATGCTTGCCACACCGCCCTCGTCAAGCGCTTCCCAGCTGGCAAAAAGGTCCTGGAACTCCGCGGTCGATCCGGCCTGACCGGTGGACGCCACGTTCTCGATCTGGATGATGCCCTCGGCGGGATTGGTAATCAGATTGTCTTCGGCCATTGCTGGCGCGGCCGCGAATATGAAGCCGGTGACTACGGTGCTAGCGAGCTTGACGATCATGCGATCCCTTTGATTGCCGCGCGCAATTTACGGGCGGTTCTACGAGACCGAAGGCGATAGTGGCAACGCGCCCCATCATCCTTTCGATCCAAGGTGCCGGCAATTGGAACCTCCCAACCGCCTCGTGCATTGATGAACTTCCAGACGTGGGCCGATCACGCAAGGGAACTGTAAAAGTCCCGCGATAAACCGGCTGCGCAACGCGCTGAGTCGTTGAACGGAGGCTTCAATCCCGCTCTGAAGTGCTCTCCCACGAGAGTTTTCCAATAATTTCGCGGTTCCAGACCCCGCCCGGCGGAAACCGTCCCAAAGTGGCGCACGCCGATTCTCACGTGGCGGACCTCGTCGGCGAGGATTCGCTCGAGGATGCGCGCGCCCCGTTCGTCGCCTTGCCCGCGTATGCGTGGGATCATTCCCGGCGTGACGTCCAGGCCGCGCGCCTCGAGCACCATCGGCACGACTGCCAGCCGCGCCGCGACATCATGGCATGTCGCATGCGCGGCTTCCCATAAGCCGTCATGCACAGGAAGTGCGCCGTAGCGGCTTCCAAGCTGCGCCAGATGGCGATCGATAAGCGCGAAATGCATCGCCTCGTCGGCCGCGACCCATAGGAAATCGCTTACGAAATCCGCCCCCATTTCGCCGCCAAATCGCCCGGCCATATCGAGCGCGAGATCGATGGCGACGAACTCGATATGCGCGATCGAATGCCATAGCGCGATGCGGTTGCTCGCCGATCCGCCGCGGCCACGCCTGGGCATGTCGCGCGCGGGGCGCAGATCGAGATTAGCGGGCCATGCCGGCCGTTCTGGCATCTGCGCGGTGAAGCGGGAGGTCAGCCGCCCGCTACGCCAGGCGCGCACCAGCGCGCGCGTGGCCATGAGCTTCGCACGTGGGTCGGGCGTCAGCAGTGCATGGTGGATCGCTTGCGCAACGTCGTTCACGAAAATTTGCTCACAACATCTCGCTTAGAGGGCGCGCGCCGCCTCCAGCACTTCGGCCGCGTGGCCCCTCACCTTCACCTTGCGCCAGACCCGCGCGATGCAGCCCTGCTCGTCGACGAGATAGGTGGTGCGCTCCATGCCCATATACTTGCGTCCGAACATGCTCTTCTGCGTCCAGATCCCCAGCGCATCCGACAGCCCGCCTTCCAGCGGATCGGTCAGCAGTGGGACGGTGAGCGAATGCTTCTCGGCAAACTTGCGGTGTTTGGCCGGCGGATCCTTGCTGACGCCCAGCAGCGCCACGCCGGCGGCATCGAACTCGGGCTTCATGGCGGTGAAGTCGAGGTTCTGCGTGGTGCAGCCGGGCGTGTTGTCCTTGGGATAGAAGAACAGGACCAGCTTCCTGCCGAGGAAGTCGGACGGCCTGGCCTCGCCGCCCTCGGGCAATTCCATGGCGATCTCCGGCAGCTTCTCTCCAACGTCGGCTTGCATGGTCATGGTTCGATCTCCAGCTCCTCGCCGAACAGGCCGGCCCAGCATTGCGCGATGCCCTGGCGCGACTCGTGCACCGCGCGCAAGAGCGAGGCGAGGTCGGGCTGCGAGCAGGCGCGGGCCAGCGCCTCGGCCGCGGCGGGCGGCGGCAGAACACCGTCGGGAACAAGCAGCCGCGCGGCGACGAGGAAGCGGGTCAGCACTGCATGGTGCTGCGCGTAATCGGCCGGCAGCAGCCCTGCGTTCGCCAGTTCGACAATCGCCACGTCCACTGCGGGGTCGAGCGCGATCCCCTCACGCAATTGCAGGTAGTGGACGATGAACTCGCAATCGACCAGTCCGCCACGCAGCAGCTTCACGTCGAGCGGGCCGCGGGGCGGCTTGTGCGCCGCCATTTCCGCACGCATCGCGAGCACTCGGGCGCGCAGGTTTTCCCCGTCGCGCGGACGCGAGAGGATGGCGTGGATGGCCGCGGCAAGCTCCTCGCGCGCCGCCGGCGGGCCGTAAAGCGGACGCGCGCGGGCGAGCGCCATATGCTCCCAGGTCCAGGCATCGTGCGACTGGTAGCGCGCGAAGCTCTCCACGCTCACCGCCAGCGGGCCCTGGTGCCCTTGCGGGCGCAGGCGCGTGTCGATCTCGTAAAGCGCACCCTCGGCGGTGGGCACGCTGAGCGCGGTGGTCACGCGCGCGGCGAGGCGGTTGAAGTAAAGTGAGGCGGTCAGCGGCCGGCGCCCGTTGGATTCGCCGCCGATCTCGCCGGTGAACAGGTAGACGATGTCGAGATCCGATTCGTGCGTCAGCGCGCCGCCGCCCAGCCGCCCGAGACCGAGGATGACGAAGTCGCAGCCTGCGATTTCGCCGTGCGCGGCGCGGAACTCCTCGGTCGCCAGCGCCGCGCCGGTCACCAGCGCCGCCTCGGCCACGCGGCTGAGTCCCTCGGCAATGGCAAGCGGGTCGTGTCGCCCCTCGATCATCTGCACGCCGAGCATGAAGCGCTCCTCGCCCACCACTTGGCGAATGCGATCGAGCCGCGATTCGTAATCCGCACCATCGGGGCTGGCCATGCGGGTGGCGAGATCGGCCACACTGCCCGGCAGATCGAGTGCGCTGTGATCGATCAGCGCGTCGAGCAGATCCACGCGCCGGGCGAGCTCGTCGGCGAGCGGGCGGGCGAGGATGAGCACGCGCAGCACTTGGGCCAGCAGGCCGGGCCGCTGCTCGAACAGGCGGAACAGGTTCACCGCGCTCGGCAGGCGCTCAAGCAGGTTTTCCCATCGGTTGAGCGCGCGCTCGGGATCGGGCGCGGCCGCCAGCGCGGCGAGCAGGTCGGGCCGGATCGCGTCGAAGGCGAGCAGCGCCTCCTTGCTGGTGAGCGCGCGCACCCTGCCCTGCCAAGTGGAGACCCGCTCGGCGAACAAAGCGGCGAAATCGGCGTCGATCGCCGTGTCGGGTGCAAAGCTTTTGTCGGCCGGGCGGTCCCCCGCAGCCAGTAATCCGTCGTAAAGCGCGGCGACCTTGCTGCACAGCAAACCCAGCTCCGCCAGCAAAGCCGCGCCATCGGGCAGGCCGTCGAGCCGGGCGACATTATCGAGCGCCTCGCGCTGCTCGGGTAAAGTGTGAGTCTGTCGGTCCTCGACCATCTGCAGGCGGTGCTCGACGACGCGCAGCCTATCGTAGGCTGCGCCCAGCACCTGCGCATCCTCGGCCGCGATGATCGACTCGGCGGCAAGCGCATCGAGCGCGGCGCGCGTGCCCCTGACCCTGAGCGAAGGCAGCCGCCCGCCATAGACGAGCTGGTGGGTCTGGGCGAAGAACTCGATCTCGCGGATGCCGCCGCGCCCGCGTTTCACGTCGAAGCCGGGGCCGGGCTCGCGCGGGCCGGCATAGGCCTCGCGGATGCGCGCGGTGAGGCGGCGGATCTCCTCGATCGCGGTGAAATCGAGGCTGCTGCGCCATACGAAGGGGCGGATGTGGTCGAGAAAGGCTTCTCCTGCCGCGACATCGCCGGCCGCTGCGCGGGCGCGGATGAAGGCCGCGCGCTCCCAGGCCAACGCCGAGCTCTCGTAATGGCTGAGCGCCGCGGCGAACGAGATCGCCAGCGGGGTGACTTCGGATGCGGGGCGCAACCTCAGGTCGACGCGGAAGACATAGCCCTCGGCCGTCTGCGTGCCGAGCAGATCGACGATGTGGCGCGCATATCGCTGCGCCGCCTCGCCCGCATCGTCGCGCTCGCGGCGGGGCAGGGTGGCGCGGTCGAACAGCAGGATAGGGTCGATGTCGGAGCTGTAATTGAGCTCGCCCGCGCCCTGCTTCCCGAGTGCGATGGCGGTGAAGCCGCTGGGCTCGGCGGCAGGATCGAAGGACGGCACGCGGCGGGCGATGGCGGCGAGAATCGCCCGGTCGAGCGCCCGGTCGGCAAAAGCACTGAGCTCGCGCATCACCCGCGACAGGGGGAAGGCGCCCGCCAGATCCCCCAGCCCTAGGGCCAATGCCAGGCCGAGGCGCTCGCGACGCAGCGCAATTCCCGCATCGGCAAGCTGGGCATGCATCCGCACGGCGGCGATCGCCTCCTCACCGCGAGCGTCGGCGCACAAAGCGGTGATGTCCGGCAGCCGGCCCATCGCCCGCGCAAGGAACGGCGAATGTGCCCGCGCCCGCGCGATCGCGCTCTGCCAATTGCCCTCCGCCATGCGCTCTGACTGCCCGCATGCGCCGCCTGAGGCAAGCGCGCCGCGCTTGAAGCGACAGGCGCGCTTTGCCATGGGTCGCGGATGAGATTTCCTTCCAAGCTACAGCTCTCGCATTTGCGGGCGCCGATCATCGCCGCGGCCGCTTGCACGCTTGCCGCCTGCGCCGCCGCCCCTGCGCCGCACAGCGCCAGCGCGGCCGCGTCCGACGTGCTGTCCCTCGAGACGATGCAGGAGGTCACCCGCACCTTGTCCTCTGACGAATTCGAGGGCCGCGAGCCGGGTACGCCGGGCGAGGAGAAGACCGTCGCCTACCTGGCCGAGCAATTCGCCGCTGCCGGGCTCGAGCCGGGCAACAATGGTAGCTGGCTACAGGACGTGCCGCTGGTGGAGATCACCGGCAAGAATTACGCGCCTTTGGTGATTGCGGGGGCGCGAGGGGGCCAGCCGCTCTCCTACACGCAAGGGACCGACTGGGTCGGCGTGTCCTACCGCGAGGAAGCGCGAACCGAGCTTGCCGATAGCGAGCTGGTCTTCGTGGGCTACGGCATCGTCGCGCCCGAGAAGAACTGGAACGATTATGCCGGCATGGACATGCGCGGCAAGACGGCGGTGATCCTGGTCAACGATGCCGATTACCAATCCGAGACGCTGGATGGCCCGTTCAACGGCCGGGCGATGACCTTTTACGGGCGCTGGACTTACAAGTTCGAGGAGGCCGCGCGGCAGGGTGCGGCGGGCGCGCTGATCGTCCACGACACCTTCCCCGCATCCTATGGCTGGGGCGTGGTCGAAAGCTCGTGGAGCGGCCCGCAGGCCTATGCCCAGCGCGCCGATGGCGGAGCCGACCAGACCAAAGTCAATGGCTGGGTGCAGAAGCCCGTCGCCGAGGCGATCCTCAAAGCGGCAGGCCAAGACCTGGCGCAGCTGACCGAGGCCGCCTCACGCCCCGGTTTCGCGCCGGTGCCGCTGGGGCTGACGGTCTCGACCAGCTTCGACAATACGATCCGGCGGTTTGCGTCCAAAAACGTGATCGGCATCCTGCCGGGCAGCGAGCGGCCGGACGAATACGTGCTGCACACCGCGCATTGGGATCACCTCGGCCGCTGCACGCCCGCCGCCGATGGCGACGACATCTGCAACGGCGCGATCGACAATGCGACCGGCAGCGCCGGGCTGGTGGCTTTGGGCGAGGCGCATGCCAAGGCTGGCCCGACTGCGCGCACGCAGGTGTTCCTAGCGGTGACGGGCGAGGAATCGGGCCTGCTCGGCTCCGAATATTACAGCGCCAACCCGGTCTTCCCGCTCGCCAGCACGGTCGGCGGGGTGAACATGGATGCGCTCTACACGATGGGCGAGGCGCGGAACGTCAACGTCATCGGCGGCGGCAAGAGCGAACTGGACACCTATCTGGCGCGCGCGCTTCAGGAAGGCGGGCGCGTCGCCAGTCCCGACGCCAATCCCGAGGCGGGGCGCTACTATCGCTCGGACCATTTCAGCCTCGCCAAGCGCGGTGTGCCGATGATCTACGTGAAGCCGGGCGACGATCTGGTCGAGGGCGGCGTGGCGGCCGGCGCGGCGTGGCACACACGCTACAACGAGGAAGCTTACCATGCGCCCGGAGACGAATACGATCCGGCCTGGGATTGGAGCGGCGTGATGCAGGATTTGGCATTGTACTACCGCATGGGCCGGCAACTGGGCGACACCGCAGAATGGCCCAATTGGGTGCCGGGCGACGAGTTCCGCGCCGTGCGTGACCAGTCCTGCGCGCCTGTGGGGGGATGCTGAGCATGGCCGGAACCGACACGCCGCAGCAATGGCGCATGCCCGCCGAATGGGCGACGCAGGAATGGATCTGGATCGGCTTCCCGCATGCCGCCGATCTGTGGCTGGACGATCTGATGCCCGCGCAGGAGCAGGTCGCCGCTTTCGCCAATGCGGTGGCCGAGACCGGGCAGGAGGTGCGCCTGGTGGTGCGCGACGCCGCTAACGAAGCGCGCGCCCGCCGGCTGGTGAGCGGCGCGGTGCGGCTGGACCGGCATCCCTATGGCGACATCTGGCTGCGCGACACCGGCCCCCTGACGCTGCTCGGCCCCCAGGGCGCCCGCCGCGCCCAGCGCTTCGGCTTCAACGGTTGGGGCGGGAAGTATGAAATGGAGGGCGACCAGGAGACCGGCCTTTCGCTCGCCCAGGAGGCCGGTTTCGACAGCCCGAAAGCCGACTGGATCCTTGAGGGCGGCGCTATCGACACGGACGGCACGGGCCTCGTCGTCACCACCGAGCAATGCCTGCTCAACCCCAATCGCAATCCCTCGCTGTCGAAGGCCGACATTGAAGAACGGCTGGCGCGCGAACTCGGCTTGGGGCGGATCTTGTGGCTGGGCAACGGTTTGCTGGGCGATCACACGGACGGCCATGTCGACAACCTTGCCCGTTTCGTCGCGCCGGGAACGCTGGCCTTACCGGTGGCGAGCGGGCCCGACGATCCCAACGCGGCGGTGTACGAGAATGCTCGGGCCAAGGCGCGCGACTTCGGACTTTTGGTGCGCGACGTGCCTTCCCCCGGCGGCATGGGCGAGGGCGATATCGTGGAGCCCGCCAGCTTCATGAACTTCGCGATCTGCAACCATGTCGTGGTGGTGCCCATCTACGGCACGGCGCATGACGAGGAGGCGGTGGCGGCGATCGGCGACATGTTCCCCGGGCGCGCGGCGGTGGGCGTGCGGGCCGATGCGGTGCTCACCGGGGGCGGCAGCTTCCATTGCTGCAGCCAGCACGTGCCGCTTGTGGAAGGCGATGCGGCTTAACTCTTCGTTAGCACTTCACCACCTAATTGATGGGCATGAGCCGAGACCCTCTCATTCGGAGTTGGATCGTGGGCCCTGTTGCTGAGCGGCTCGCCGGCCAGGTTGTAGCGATCGCGCGTCTTGCGATGGTGACGACCTGTGCCGGCGCGCTGGCCGCCGCAGGCCATCCGCTGCCGCTCTAACGAGAGGCCGCTCTACAGCTTCCAGCACCATTGCCGCAGGCATGCCTTGCATCCCCGGTCGGCTAGTGACCGGTCAACCCGAGGCGCTGAAACGTTTACGCTCACGCACAGCCACTCCGGCGTTGAACCGGCACGCCTGAGACGCCCGCGCCCTCGTTCGATGAGCCGAGCGGCCGGCGCCGTGTTCAGGCGAGGTCGGGCGGGACGGCCGCGGCTGCAAGGCGCGCGATGGCCTCGTCGAGCGACAGCACCTCCTGCGCCTGTTCGCCCAGCGTGCGCAACGCCACGGTGCCCTCCTCCGCCTCGCGCTTGCCCACCACCAGCAGGTGCGGGACCTTGGCCACCGAATGCTCGCGCACCTTGTAGTTGATCTTCTCGTTCCTGAGATCGCTTTCGGCGCGCAGCCCGGCGGCTCGGAGCCGCTCCAGCACCGTGCCGGCATAATCGTCGGCATCGGAGACGATCGTCGCCACCACCGCCTGCACCGGCGCTAGCCACACCGGGAGCCGGCCGGCGAAATGCTCGATCAGGATGCCGATGAAGCGCTCGTAGCTGCCGAAGATCGCGCGGTGGAGCATAACCGGACGGTGGCGCTCGCCATCCTCGCCAACATAGTTTGCGTCGAGCCGTTCGGGCAGCACGCGGTCGGACTGGACGGTGCCCACCTGCCAGGTGCGACCGATCGCATCGGTCAGGTGCCATTCGAGCTTGGGAGCGTAGAAGGCCCCTTCGCCCGGCAGCTCCTCCCAGCCGAATTCGGGCGTGGCCATGCCAGCCTCGATCACCGCGCGGCGCAGCTCTTCCTCCGCCTTGTCCCAATCCGCCTCCGAGCCGAAGCGTTGCTCGGGCCGCAGCGCCAGCTTGATCTCGTAGCGGAAGCCGAAATCGCGATACACGCTGTCCGCCAGCCGGCAGAACGCTTGGACCTCTTCCACCACCTGGCCTTCGGTGCAGAAGATATGCGCATCGTCCTGCGTGAACTGGCGCACGCGCATCAGCCCGTGCAGCGCGCCATGCGGCTCGTTGCGGTGGCAGCAGCCCATCTCTCCCAGCCGGATCGGCAGGTCGCGATAGGAAGTGATGCCCTGCTTGAAGACCAGCACATGCGCCGGGCAGTTCATCGGTTTCAGCGCCATCCACTGCGCGTCGGCCGAGACCAGCGCGCCGTCATCGGTGGAATTGGGCACCTCGTCCGGGATGACGAACATGTTCTCGCGATATTTGCCCCAGTGGCCGGACTGCTCCCACTGGCGCGCATCCATCAATTGCGGCGTCTTGATCTCGAGGTAGCCGGCTGCGTCCATGCGGCGGCGCATGTAGCTCTCCAGCTCGCGCCAGATGCGGTAGCCATGGGGATGCCAGAAGACCGAGCCGTGCGCCTCTTCCTGCAGGTGGAACAGGTCCATCTCGCGCCCCAGCTTGCGGTGATCGCGGCGCGCCGCTTCCTCCAGCCGGTGGAGATGCTCGGCCAGCTGCTTCTTGTTGAGCCAGCCGGTGCCGTAGATGCGGCTCAGCATGGCGTTCTTCTGGTCGCCGCGCCAATATGCGCCCGAGACGCGCGTCAGCTTGAAGGCGGCCGGATCGAGCTTGCCGGTCGTCGGCAGGTGCGGCCCGCGGCACAGATCGAGCCAGTGGTCCCCGGAGCCTTCGGAACCGGAATGATAGACGGTGAGCTCCTCGCCCTCCGGCAGCTCTGCCGTCCATTCCGCCTTGAAGCTTTCGCCATGCTCGCGGAACCAGGCGATCAGCGCATCGCGCGACCACACCTCGCGCCGCAGCGGCTTATCCGCGGCGATGATGGCGCGCATCTTCTCCTCTATCGCCGGCAGGTCTTCCTCGGTGAAGGGGCCCCGCGCGCCGGGAGCGAAATCGTAGTAGAACCCATCTTCGGTGGCCGGGCCGAAGGTGATCTGCGTATCGGGCCACAGCGCCTGCACGGCCTCGGCCAGCACGTGCGCGTAATCGTGGCGCATCAGCTCGAGCGCCTCCGCCTCATCGCGCGCGGTGACGAGCGCCAGCGCAGCATCGGCCTGCAACGGCAGGGTAAGGTCGCGCAAGGTCCCATCCACCCGCGCGGCCAGCGCCGCTTTGGCGAGGCCCGGGCCGATCGCCGCCGCCACGTCGGCCGAGGTCGAGCCCGCGGGCATCTCGCGTACCGACCCATCCGGCAGGCTTATCCTGATCATCGCACTCATGGTCTTGTTCCAATCTTTTCGCGCGCGCCATGGCACAAGCCGCTGCGCGCCGGAAGGCGTGTGCAGGTCTACGCCGAGCCCGCGGACGCCCCGCAACCGGGCGCGGGCGACATGGAGCGCAATCACGGCCGCGAACCGTCCGGCGCGGCGCCGGCCGAGTGGTCGTCGTGGTCCTGGTGAAGACACGTTTGTCCCTGCCTTGGACATAAGGTGCGAGGCGGCGCCGGCCAAGCGTAAAACCGGGCCGACCGGTTGAACAGCCAGGCCGTCGCCGCCATCTGCCTGCCATGAGCGACACCCGCTTCCATGCCATGCAAGATGGCCGGCGGATCGCCTTCCGCCACACGGCGGGCGATGGCCCCGCAATCGTCTTCCTGCCGGGCTACATGTCGGACATGGCGGGCAGCAAGGCGAATGCGCTGTTCGACCGGGCGTGCGAGCTGGGCCGCGAGTGCCTGCTGCTCGATTATTCGGGCTGCGGCGCGAGCGCGGGCGACTTCGCCGACGGCACGCTGTCACGCTGGCGCGAGGAAGTGCTGGCGCTGGTCGAGGTGCAGGTCGTGGAAGACCGTGTCGTGCTTGTGGGCTCGTCCATGGGCGGATGGCTCATGCTGCTGGTGGGCCTCGCGTTAAGCGGGCGGCTGGCGGGCCTGGCAGGCATCGCCGCCGCACCTGATTTCACCGACTGGGGCTATGATGCGGCGCAGAAGGACAAGCTGCGCGCCGGCGAGACGGTGTTCGAAGCCAATCCCTACGGACCGGAGCCGACGCCGACTCATCCCGCCTTCTGGGCCGATGGCGAGGCGAACAGGCTGCTCAGCACTAACATCGCGCTCGAGTGCCCGGTGCGGCTGCTGCACGGGCAGGATGATGCGGATGTGCCGCCGCAGATCTCGCTCGACCTCGCCGCCGCGCTGCGTTCACCAGATGTGCAGGTGATCCTGGTCAAGGGCGGCGACCACCGCCTGTCGCGGACAGGCGACATCGCGCTGCTGCTGCGCACGACCGAGGCGCTGGGGGAGGCACTGGACTGATGCCGGCGATCTCAGGACCCATCCTTTCCACGCTGCTCGCATTCGCCCAAGCTGCTGCGGTCGCGCCGGCTCCGGTGAAGGAGACCCGCTTGCGCAGCTGCCTTGAAGAGGCACGGACCGACCCTTCCACCGCCATCATCACGGCTTCGGCCTGGACCTCCGAAGCATCGGGTGAAGCGGCCAGCCTGCCGCAGCAATGCCTGGGCTTCGCCTATATGAGCCTGCTGCGTTGGGAAGCGGCGGAGCAGGCCTTCGTCGCCGCGCGCGATGCCCGCCCGCAGGATGACCAGCCGGCCCGTGCCCGGCTCGGCGCGATGGCCGGGAACGCTGCGCTCGCTGGCGATAGTTTCGCGCGTGCCGTCGAACTGCTCGGCACGGCGCAGGTGGATGCCGAAGCTGCCGGCCTGAGCGAGCTCGCCGGCCAAGTCGCCGCCGATCGTGCGCGGGCGCTGGTCGGCACGGGCCGGGAAGCCGAGGCTGGCGAGGTGCTGGCGGGCGCGCAGATCCTCTCCCCGCAAGCGGCCGAGGTGTGGCTGCTTTCCGCCACGCTCGAGCGGCGCAATGGCGACCTCAGCCGCGCGCGCGGGTTCATCGCGACCGCCGCCTCGCTCGCGCCACAGGATCCCGAGATCGGCCTCGAAGCCGGCCTCATCTCGGCTCTCACCGGGCAGGACGAGGCTGCGCGTGAGGCCTGGCAATCGGTGCTCTCACTCGCGCCCGATTCGCCGCACGCGGACACCGCCCGCACCTATCTCGCCCGGCTCGACGGGCAAACGGAGCAGACCCCATGATCCCGTTATCCGTCCTCGACCTCGTCCCGGTGCGCGAAGGCTCCGGCGTGTCTGAAGCTCTGGCCGAGGCCGGCCGGCTGGCGCAGACCGCGGAGCAGGCGGGCTACAAGCGCTTCTGGGTGGCCGAGCATCACGCCACGCCGGGCATTGCCGGCGGCGCAACTTCGGTGGTGCTCGCTTATATCGGCCAGCAGACCTCGACCATCCGCATCGGCTCGGGCGGGATCATGCTGCCCAACCACAACCCGTTCGTGATCGCCGAGCAGTTCGGCACGCTCGACGCGCTGTTCCCGGGCCGCATCGATCTCGGCCTCGGCCGCGCACCGGGTGCGGCGGGCATCCTTGCGCAGGCGTTGCGCAAGGATTTGCACCGCGCAGCCGAGTATTTCCCGCAGGATGTGGTCGAGCTGCGCGCCCTGCTCACCGGCGATGTCGACCTGCCGATCGCCGCGACGCCGGGCCTGGGCGCCAAGATCGATCTGTGGATGCTCGGCTCGAGCCTGTTCGGCGCGCAACTGGCCGCGCGGCTGGGCCTGCCTTACGCCTTTGCCAGCCATTTCGCGCCCGACCATCTCGACGCCGCGCTCGCCACCTATCGCGCGCAGTTCCAGCCTTCCGAGGCGCTGGCGGCGCCGCATGCCATGGCGGCGATGACGGTCATTTGCGGCGAGACGGACGCGGAGGCCGAGACGCTCGCCTCCTCGCAGGACCAGTCCTTCGTTCGCCTGCGCTCGGGCGATCCGGGCAAGCTGCCGCCGCCTGTGCCGGGCTATCGCGATACGTTGCCGGTATCGGCACAAGGCATGCTCGAGCGGTTGGGCGTGGCGCGCGCGGTCGGCTCGCCTCAGACCGTGCGGGCAAGGATCAGCCGCTTTGCCGAGCGTACCCAGGCCGACGAGATCATCGTCTCGGGCGCGACCTTCGATCCGACGGCGCGGCACCGCTCGCTTGAGCTCACCTTGGAGGCCCTCAAGGCCGAGGCCTGAGCACCACTCGGGTGATTGGGCTGGTGCGGGAAACGGTCCGCCGCTTGTCCCGTTCTCCTGATTAAGACACTGTTAGCCGCTGCACTGGAAGGCGAAGCGGCCAGACACACAGATTTCCGGGAGCATGCACGAAATGGCCACCGCAGAAAGCGACGTCGAGAAAACTCCGCCCGACCTCGATCTGGCAAAGCTCAAGGGCAAGGACCGCGAGCTTGCCGCCATCCTGCGACGCCGCGTCGCCGAATCGATCCTGCCCGGCGAGATGCCCCTATCGGATGCGCGGCTCGACGAAGTGACCGCCTTCGTGCTCGAGGCCGCCACCCAGCGCGAGGAAGGCGAGGCCTCGCTGCTGATCCGCTCGGCGCAGGGTGAGCGCCGCTTCATGCGCATCGCCATCATCAACAAGGACATGCCGTTCCTGGTCGACTCGGTCGCCTCCGCGATCGCGGCGCGCGGGCTTTCGATCGACCTGCTCGTGCATCCGATCTTGCCGGTCCGCCGCGACGAGCAAGGCCGCCTGGCCATGCTGCTCGAAGACGAGGGCACGGGCGAGAAGCGCGAATCGATGATCTATCTCGAGACCGCGCGCGTCGATGCCCGGGAACGCCGCGCGTTGGAAAGCGAGCTTGTCGACACCATTGCCGATACGCGCGCCGCGATTGCCGACTGGGCCAGGCTGCGCGAGACGCTCGAGGAGGATGCCGACCGGCTTTCCGACGCCGAAGGCGCCGCGCTGCTGCGGTGGCTGGGCGGCGGGATGATGACCCAGCTCGGCCATCTCACCAAGACGCGCGACGGCGGGCTTTCGGACCTGCTGGGCATCTGCCGCAGGAACGGGCGCGACCTTGCCGCGGAGCCGACTTATGAGGCGGCCTTCGCCTGGTTCGATGGGCTGGATGACCAGGAGGGCGGGCGCGGCAAGCCCGGCCGCGCGCCGCTGATCATCAAGGCCAATCGGCTCAGCCGCGTGCATCGCCGCGTGCCGCTCGACCTGTTCATCATCCCGCTGCACGAGAAGGGGCGGGTTGCCGCGCTCTCGGTCCATGCGGGCCTGTGGACCAGCGCCGCGCTCTCCGCCTCGCCTGTGCAGGTGCCGGTGTTGCGCCAGCAACTCGCCACCATCGTGGACCGGCTCGACTTCGATCCGCAGGGGCATGATCACAAGGCGCTCATCCACGCGCTCACCGTGTTGCCGCACGACCTCGTCATCAGCTTTTCCGACGAGGACATCACCCGCGTCGCCACGGGCATGATGGGCCTGGCCGAGCGGCCGCGGCCGCGCGTCTCCCTGGTGACGGCGCCGCTGGGGCGGCACATCTTCGCCTTCGTCTGGCTGCCGCGCGACATGCTCTCCACCAATGTGCGCCTGCAGATCCAGGAGCTGCTCGAGCGGGAGACAGGCGCCACCACGCTCGACTGGAGCCTGATGGTCGAAGGCGGCAATCTGGCGCTGCTGCGCTACGTGCTCGACCATCGCGGCCAGGAGGGCACGCCGGACAGCGCTGCGATCGACGATCGGCTGCAGGAGATGCTGCGCGGCTGGACCGATGCGGTCGAACAGGCGCTGGCCAGGAGCGAGGAGCCCTCGCGCGCCGCCGCGCTTGCCGCGCGCTATGCCGAGAGCTTCCCGAACCATTATCGCAGCGCCTACGGGCCCGAGGAGGCGGCGCGCGACATCGGCCGGATACGCCAGCTCGCCGCGTCCGAGAACGATTTTCCGCTGGGGCGCGACGTGCGCCTGTTCCGCGATGCCAATGGCGCCGAGGACCAGCTGCGGCTGAAGATCTACCAATATGGTGGCCATCTGCAGCTGTCGGACGCCGTGCCCGCGCTGGAGAATTTCGGCTTCCGCGTCCTATCCGAGCGGCCGACCGAGCTTTCGGGGGAGAATGCGGGGACCATCCACGATTTCACCCTGGGCCTGCCTGAAGGCTACCAGGCGACCGGGTTGCTCGAGCGTGCTGTCGCGATCGAGGAAGCGATCCGCGCCGTGGCCAATGCGCGGGCCGAGGACGACGTGTTCAACCGCCTGGTCACCACGACCGGCCTCTCCGCCCAGGAAGCCGACTGGCTGCGCGCCTTCTATCGCTACCTGCGGCAGGTCAACATCGCCTTCACGATCTACACCGTGGTCGATGCGCTGGCCAGCACGCCTGCCGTTACGCGCGGGCTGGTCGAGCTGTTCCGCACGAGTCACGACCCCGCATTCAAGGGAGACCGCGAAAAGGCCACGGAACAGGCTCAGGAGGCGATCCGCGCCGGGCTGGTGGAGGTCACCGCCATCAATGACGACCGGCTGCTGCGCCTTTATGGCCAGGCGATGAGCGCCGTGCTGCGCACCAATGCGTTTGCTCCTTCAGCGGCCGATGCGCTCGCCATCAAGCTTGATTCCTCGATGATCCCGGGCCTGCCCAAGCCCGTGCCGTGGCGCGAGATCTTCGTCTATTCGCGCCGGGTGGAAGGTGTCCACCTGCGTGCGGGCCCTGTGGCGCGCGGCGGCATCCGCTGGTCGGACCGGCGCGACGATTTCCGCACCGAGATCCTTGGCCTGATGAAGGCGCAGCGGGTCAAGAACGCGGTCATCGTGCCCACCGGCGCCAAGGGCGGCTTCTATCCCAAGGGCCTGCCCAACCCGGCCGCCGACCGCGACGCCTGGTTTGCCGAGGGCAAGGGAAGCTACGAACTGTTCATCCGCACGCTGCTGTCGATCACCGACAATATCGTGAGCGACAAGGTGGTGCATCCCGAGCAGGTCGTGATCCACGATGGCGAGGACCCGTATTTCGTGGTCGCTGCCGACAAGGGTACCGCCAGCTTCTCCGATACCGCTAATGCCATCGCCGGAGAGTTCGGCTTCTGGCTGGGCGACGCCTTCGCCAGCGGCGGTTCGTACGGCTACGACCACAAGGCAATGGGCATCACCGCGCGCGGTGCGTGGATCTCCGTCCAGCGTCACTTTCGCGAAATGGGCGTGGACGTGCAGAGCGAGCCGGTGCGCGTGGTCGGCTGCGGCGACATGTCGGGCGACGTGTTCGGCAATGGAATGCTGCTGTCGAAGTCGATCAAGCTCGTCGCCGCATTCGACCACCGGCACATCTTCCTCGATCCCGATCCCGATCCGCAAGCCAGCTGGGCCGAGCGCAAGCGCCTGTTCGACCTGCCACGCTCGAACTGGGCCGATTACGATCAGGGCAAGCTTTCCCCCGGCGGCGGCATCTATCCGCGCACCAGCAAGCGCATCGACATATCGTGCGAGGCACGCGAAGCACTTGGCATTGCGGCCGGGGAGGAGCTCGATCCCGACGGGCTGATCGCGGCCATCCTTAAGAGCCCGGTCGACCTCATCTGGTTCGGCGGCATCGGCACCTATTTAAAGGCCGAGAACGAGAGCAATGCGCAGGTGGGCGATCCCGCCAACGACTTGCTACGCGTCAACGCCGTCGACCTGCGCGCAAAGGTGATCGGCGAAGGCGCCAATCTGGGTGTGACGCAGGCGGCGCGCATTGAGTTCGCGCTGCAGGGCGGGCGCATCAACACCGATTTCATCGACAATTCAGCCGGGGTCGATTGCTCGGACAACGAGGTCAACATCAAGATCGCGCTGGAAGCGGCGCGACGCTCGGGCAAATTGTCCGAGGAGAAGCGCAACGCGCTGCTCGTGGACATGACCGAGGAGGTTGCCGAGCTGGTGCTCGAGGACAACCGCCTGCAGGCGCTTGCTCTCTCGATTGCCGAACGCGACGGGGCACGGGCGGTGGCGGCGCAGACGCGGCTCATCGACGTGCTTGAGACGATGGGCGAACTCGACCGGCACACAGAAGGGTTGGGCGACGATGCCACCTTCGTGCGGCGCGCCTCGGAAGGGCAGGGCCTGACCCGGCCCGAACTGGCCGTGTTGCTGTCGAACGCCAAGCTGGCGCTGCAGGATGCCGTGGAGGCGAGCACGCTCGCGGATGACGACAAATCGGTCGACCTGCTGCTCGGCGACTTCCCGCCGCAGATGCGCGACAAATTCCGCGAAGAATTGCTCGGCCATAGGCTGCGTAACGAGATCGTCGGGACGGTAGTTGCCAACAAGATCGTCAACCGCATGGGACCGGTCCATCCGTTCGAGCTCGCGGAGGAGGAGGGGGCGGAATTGGCACCGGTGAGCTGCGCCTTCATCGCAGCCTGCGGCCTGCTCGGTATGGACAGGCTGTGGGAGGCGATCGATGCCGCCGAGATGCCCGAAGCCGCGCGACTGGCGCTGTTCGACAGGGCAGCCTTCGCGCTCCACGGCCACATGGCCGACCTGCTGCGCACCGGCGGCTGCGACCACTCGCCCTCGCAATTGCAGGCCGAGATCGGCGCGAATGTCGACGTGTTGCGCGAGCAGCTCGACGCGCTTCTGGGCGATGAGGCGCGCGCCCGCTCGCAAGAGGTGGCGCAGAGCCTCACCGGCCTTGGCGCGCCCGAGGACCTCGCGACGCAAGTGGCGGACCTGTTCGCGCTCGATGGGGCGATCGGTATCGCGCGCCTGTCGCATCACTGCACGGTCGAGCCTGCCGCGCTGACCAAGGCCTTCAGCGATCTGGGCAAGCGATTGCGGCTGGACTGGGCGCAAGGCCAGGCGGCCACGATGAACCCCTCGGACCCCTGGGAGCGGCTGCTGGTTGCGGGGCTCGCCCGCGACTTCCAGCAGATACGACTCAATTTCCTGCGCGAACTGGGACTGGGGGAACGCGGCAAGACCGACATCGCCGCGCGGCTTGACGCCTGGTCAGAGGCGAATGAGCCGGCGATCCGACGCTTTCGGGCCATGGTCGGCCGGGCGCAGGCTCCGGGCGCCGTGCAGGCGACGATGCTCGCCCAGCTGGCCAGCCAAGCCCGCAACCTGCTCAAGTCGTGAGAGGGAGCAGGCTGCGGCCGGCTTGACCTCGCGGGCGATTGCGTGAAACGGCCAGCGGCATGACAAGCGCTGCTGCAGTGATCGTGGGGACGGGCCATGGCGGTGCGCAGGCCGCTATTGCCTTGCGGCAGAACGGCTTTTCCGGCTCCATCCTGATGATCGGGCGCGATCGGGATCCGCCTTACGAACGGCCGCCGCTGTCGAAGGAATACCTGGCCGGCGAAAAGCCGTTCGAGCGCATTCTCATCCGCCCCACGCGGTTCTGGGAGGAAAAGGCGATTACGCTGCGGCTCGGCAGCACGGTGACCCGTATCGACCCGGAGGCACGCGAGCTCACCGTCTCGGGCGGCGAGAAAATCGGCTATTCCACGCTGATCTGGGCGGCCGGAGGCGATGCCCGGCGGCTGTCCTGCCCGGGCGGTTCGCTGCACGGCATCCACGCGGTGCGGCACAAGCCCGACGTCGACCGGCTGATGGCCGAGCTCGCCGGCGGGGGCAAGAAGGTGGTCGTGGTGGGCGGCGGCTTTATTGGGCTCGAGGCGGCCGCGGTGCTGCGCAAGCTCGGCTGCCAGGTCACGCTCATTGAGACCCGAGATCGGCTGCTTTCGCGCGTGGCGGGCAAGGATCTCGCTAATTTCTACGAGGCCGAGCATCGCCGGCTAGGCGTCGACATCCGTCTTTCGACCGAGGTGGTGAGCCTGTCAGGCGAGAACGACCGTGTGGCAGGGGTACTGCTCGCGAGCGGCGAGGCCCTGGAATGCGAAATCGTGATCGCGGGCATCGGCATCGTCCCGGCGGTAGGGCCGCTGATCGCGGCGGGCGCAGCGGGTGCGGACGGCGTGGATGTCGACGAATTCTGCCGCACCAGCCTCGAGGACGTCTACGCCGTGGGCGATTGCGCCGCCCACGCCAATCCCTATGCCGATGGCACGGTGATCCGGCTGGAGAGCGTGCAGAACGCGCACGACATGGCGAACGCCGCGGCCCGCACGATCTGCGGCATGCCCGAGGCCTATCATTCCGTGCCGTGGTTCTGGTCGAACCAATATGATCTGCGCCTACAGACCGCCGGCCTCAGCTTCGACCACGATGCGACCGTGCTGCGCGGCGACCCGGCCGAGCGGAGCTTCTCGGTGGTCTATCTGCGCGACGGCCGCGTCATCGCGGTGGATGCGGTAAACTGCACGCGTGACTACGCCCAGGGGCGCAAGCTGATCGAGGCGCGCGCGATGATCGACGATCCGGATGCGCTCACCGATTTCGGGCAGCCCCTCAAGAGCTTTCTCTAAGGAAGGTTCAAGCGCGCGGGTCTTGAGGTTCGGCCTTCGCTGCGAAGGATTCAAGACGTGCCAGCGCCCAGCCCGCAGCCTCGGCCACGACCGGGTCCGGATCGGCGGTGAGCGCGCGGACCTGCTCGCCAAGCGCCTTGTTGCCGCTATTGCCCGCCGCGATCAGGCAATTGCGCACGAAGCGGTTTCGCCCGATCCGCTTGATCGGGGAGCCGGAGAACTTCTGCCGGAACGCCGCATCATCGAGCGCGAGCAGTTCGACCAGGTTCGGTGCCACGAGATCCTCGCGCGGGGCAAAGGCCTGGTGCCGGGCCGCGGTCTGGGCGAACTTGTTCCACGGGCACACGGCGAGGCAATCGTCGCAGCCATAGATGCGGTTGCCGATGGCCTCGCGAAATTCGTGAGGGATAGGGCCCTTGTGCTCGATCGTGAGATAGGAAATGCAGCGCCGCGCATCGAGGCGGTAAGGCGCGGGAAACGCGTCTGTCGGGCACGCCTGCTGGCAGGCGCGGCAGGAGCCGCAGGCATCGTGGTGCGGCACGTCGGGCGCGAAGGGAAGCGTGGTGTAGATCGCCCCCAGGAACAGCCATGAGCCGTGCTCCCGGCTGACGAGATTGGTGTGCTTGCCCTGCCAGCCGATTCCCGCCGCCTCGCCCAGCGGCTTCTCCATCACGGGTGCAGTGTCCACGAACACCTTGAGCTCGGACGCGAACCCCTGCCGCTCGCCTTCCGCCACCAGCCAGCGGGCGAGCGCCTTGAGCGCTTTCTTGACGATATCGTGATAGTCCCGCCCTTGCGCGTAGACCGAGATGCGCGCGTGTTCGGCATCGCCTTCGAGCGCCAGCGGATCGCCATCGGGTGCATACGACATGCCGAGCGCAATCACGCTGCGGGCCGCCGGCCACATGCTCTGCGGACCCTGGCGGATTTCGGCGCGCGCTTCCATCCACTCCATGGATCCGTGATGGCCGGCCTCGATCCATTCGTGCAGCCGGCGCGCGCGCAGCGGATCGTCGGAGGCGGGGGCGAAGCCGATCGCGGCGAAGCCCAGCTCCCGCGCCTTATCGCGCAAGCACGCCTGCAGCTCGGCGAGCTGCGGATGATCAATTGTGGCGAGCGCGGTTGGGGGCATGGGCGTGCATCTTATCGTCTATCCCGATTCATTGCGACCATCGCAACTTACCCACGCCTGCACGACGGACGCGATGGTCCGCCCATTCAGGAACGGTTCGGACAAGCCAGCGTAGGATTTCGGCCATGAACATTGCCAAGACCGATCGTCGATCCGCCCTCATCCTGCTGGGGGCGGGCGTAGCGCTGCCCGTGCTCGCCGGCTGCGGCACGGCGGCCCATGCGGCGCAGCCCAATCCGCTGCAGCTCAGCGAGGCCGAGTGGCGGAAACGGCTGACTGGTGCCGAGTTCAATATCCTGCGCGAAGCCGGGACCGAGCGTGCGTTCACCTCGCCGCTTAACGACGAGAAGCGCAAGGGCACCTTTGCCTGCGCCGGTTGCGCGAACACGCTCTATTCCTCGCAAACCAAATTCGAAAGCGGCACTGGCTGGCCGAGCTTCTATCAGTCGCTGAACAATGCGGTGGGTTATTCGACCGACCGCAAGATCGGCTATGCGCGGCGCGAGGTGCACTGCGCCAAATGCGGCGGGCATCTGGGCCATGTCTTCGACGACGGCCCGCCGCCGACAGGAAAGCGGCATTGCCTCAACGGCGTGGCGCTCGACTTTCAGCCTGCCTAAGTTCGGCTCCATGAGTGCGCCAGGGCGGAGAGCGGCGTCTCCGCTCCTGGCTTTCATCCGTGCAGAACCTGTCGCCAGTACGCTACGCTAGGCCATCGGTTGGCGACCGCATGGGCGAGTTATCGCGATGCCTCAGCGGACGGGCATGACCTGTACAGGCGAGCTGGCCACGCAGTTCCGGTGGAAGCCGGCCACGATCACCGCCAGTTCGCCGAGCTGGAAGGTGGTCTCGAAGGCCAGGCCGATCCTCTCCTCGCGCCGCCAGCGAACCTTGCCGAGCACCCTGGGCATGCCTTGGGCAACAAGCCCTACCCGCTGTTCCAACGCGAATCCCTTGCTGCAGGCGATCTTCGCGCCGTGCTGCGACAGGTCGCGGATCGAACACATGGCGGTGTCCAATCCCACCCCGACCACCCCCGGAACGTCGAGCCGCACACGGATCGGCCGGCGGGGGTAAGGCTCCGGCATTTCGATGAGCCGGGCGACGTCGATCGGCTGCAGGAAACGCAGGCCCATGCGGTCCTTGTCATGCCAGACGAGCTCCACATCGTGGCGCTCCTCGTTCTGCAGCTCCAGCACCATGAAACGCGCCGCCGGCAGGTCGTGGAAAAGCCTCAGGCTCACGCCCGTATCGGACGCGTCGCGCAGGATGCACAGATATTCCGACTGCCCGAGAACCAGCTTCGCCGAGCGAATCAGCAGCGCGTGGCGCGGGGCCGCGCGCAGATCAACCGGATTGATGGCGGCGGCAGGGAAGGAGCTTGCTCCCTCATCCCCGTCGCCCACGAATTGGGGCATAACTTCTCCCTGCGAGGACGCACGGGCTCGGCGCCACCGCTCTGTCCACAGGCGCACGATAGGCAATGGTGGTTTCCAAAGACTTAAACGGGCTGGTCCGGCGCCTGGTGCACAAGAGAACGAAGCACGGGCCAGAGCCACCCGCGCTCAATAGCCCGAAGTCGGTAGCGCAGAACCATGGTGCGGGCGGCGGGACTCGAACCCGCACGGGCAAGGCCCAGGGGATTTTAAGTCCCCGGCGTCTACCATTCCGCCACGCCCGCTTGCAGAACCTGCCTAGCGGCCCAGCGGCGCGCTTACCAGAGCGGCCGGTTCGACGAGTGACACAATCACCCTCCGGCGCCCCCGCACCTTTGCGCCTGCGCAAACCCGCTTCGCAGTCCGCCAAGCACGCGCCTGTGTCTGAAGACCAGCCTTTCGCGCAGGATTGAAAAGAGCCGGCCGGCAGGATGAGCGCGGAGGTTTACACCTACATCGTGGTCGGCGCCCGACCGGCTGGCGCAGCGCTGGCTGCAGGGTTGGGCGAATCGCCCGGTCGCACCGTCTGCGTGCCGAGTCGGGCAGGGATGGCAGCCACGCTTCATCCGCATGACGAACTTCATGGGCGCTGCGATCGGCCGCGCCGAGACCGAAATCCGTAAAGCTGGCGCCGAACTCAACCACCACCGCCTGCGAGGGAGAACTGGCCTCATCGACCCGCAGGTGCCGAACGGGCCTGAGACACTCCACCGCTGGGTCGAACGCTGCGGATCGCCGCTGCCGCCTTCGCGAGCCCGTCCTTCGGGCGCGGTCCTAAACGGGCACTGTGCCGAACTCGAGGCACCATTCGGCTCGCCCGCCGCTCCCGGACCAGTCCGCGCGCTTACTTTGGCGGCGGAGGCGCTGACGCGGAAGAGTCGCCCGGGCCGGGCGCTATTTTCGCGCCGAACCCTTCTCGTTGAGCTTGTTGACCATGTAGCCGCCTGCAGCGACCAGAGCGAGTGTGGTCCAATTCATGCGCCGCAGCACCGGCACTGCGAGCGCGCCGATCATGGCACCCCCCGGCCCGCCGAGATTGCGCGAGTACTTGGATGCCTGGGCCCCGGCGACGGCTCCGATAATCTTGCCAATCATACGTGGATCTCCTTTCGTGAGGCCCAACCGTTACGGCGCTTCGTTCGTTCCACATTCCGGCGCGCGCGGCGCTTCGACCATGCCGTTCAGATATCGTTGCGGATAGTGGCAAGCGCGCCGCCGTCGATCTCCCACTTGGCGCCGTTGACGTAGCTCGCCTCCTCGCTGAGCAGGAAGCTGACCACGTCGCCCACTTCGCGCGGGGCGTCCCAGGCGGTTGAGCGTGGCGGTCTGGCCGAGCTTGTCCATGCCGGCCTGCACGTCACCATCAAACATCTGCTTGAGCATGCCGACGAGCAGCGGGGTCTCTACGACGCCGGGCATCACGCAATTCACCTGCACGCCCTTTTTGCCCCACCTCGCTCGCCGCAGTGCGGGTGAGGCCGACCGCACCGTGCTTGGCGGCGTTGTACGCGCAGGCGCCCGCGAGCCCGCGTTCCGAGCCGATCGAGGCGGTGTTGACCACCGCGCCCTTGCCCGCCGCCACCATATGCGGGAGCACGAAGCGCAAGCCCAGGAACATCGAGCGCAGGTTCACACGGATGATCTTGTCGAACATCGCAATGTCGTATTCGTGCGTGGGCGCAAGGTCGCCTTCGATCCCGGCATTGTTGAAGAAGCCGTCAATCTTGCCAAAGATGTCCATTGCCGCGCGGGCGTAGGCCTGACCGCGCCTTCATCCGCACAATCAGCCACATGGGCCGTGGCGTCATGGCCCTTGCCCTTTAGATCGTCGACGCGCTGCTCCAGCCGCTCGCCATCGATGTCGACCAGCAGCAACCGCGCACCGTCCCTGGCCAGGATCTCACAGGTGGCAAAGCCGACCGCGCCCGCTGCGCCGGTCACGATGATCGTCCGTCCTTCATGGCGCATCATTTCTTCTCCTCCATCCGGATGCGCGGAATGGCTACTTCCTCGGCAATACAGCCTGTCCCACAGCACGACGGACGAGGGCTGGCGCGGGGCGCTCGAAGTCGCCAAGCTGCTCGACGAGTGCTACTTCAACACCGTAAGCGACGTGATCATTCCGCTCATGCCGAGGCTGCGCTTGCCTTTTTGCGTCCGGCCAGCTAAGCGCGCCGGCTTCATCGACACGTAATCATCTGCCGGCCTGGCCAACAGGGCTGCCAGGGCTGGTTTGGACGTGTCCCTTTGAAAGGAGACGAAAATGCCCAAGCTCAAGACCAAGAGCGGTGTGAAGAAGCGCTTCAAGATCACCGCCTCGGGCAAGGTCAAGCATGGCGTTGCCGGCAAGCGCCACCGGCTCATCAGCCACAACGCCAAGTACATCCGCCAGAATCGCGGCACCTCGGTCCTGTCCGTTGCGGACTCGCCCGCGGTGAAGAAGTGGGCCCCCTACGGGCTCGGCTGACCCCGCGATCTAGAAGCAGGAGACAAGACCTATGTCCCGTATCAAGCGCGGCGTAACCACGCGCGCCAAGCACAAGCGCATTCTCGAACAAGCCAAGGGCTATCGCGGACGTCGCAAGAACACCATCCGCGTTGCCCGCCAGGCGGTCGAGAAGGCCGGCCAGTACGCCTATCGCGATCGCAAGGTTAACAAGCGCAATTTCCGCGCTCTGTGGATCCAGCGAATCAATGCCGCGGTGCGCGAAGAGGGCCTCACCTATTCGCAGTTCATGCATGGCGTGAAGCTCGCCGGCATCGAACTCGACCGCAAGGTCATGGCCGACCTGGCCATGAACGAGGCCGCCGCCTTCGGACTCATCATCCAGCAGGCAAAGGGCGCGCTGCCCGCCTGAGGACAGCAGACGGCCGATCAGAAATTGGGGCGCGTGAGGATCACCTCCCGCGCCCTTTTTCGTTCCGGCGTGTTTTTCAAGCCGGCGTGGCGTGTACCGATGCGTATATACCCGCGCAGCACCCCTCGCCGAGAGCTTGGTGCGCAAGAATACTGACACAATTGTCTACAAAAGTTACAGCGCCCCGTCCTGGTGCTTGGAGCGCAGGCATTTTCCTGTAGCGTGCAGGGATCGGCCTTGCAGCGCCTGGCGCTGACTAGCCAAGCACAAGTCAATAAGCGTGTCGGGGGGCGCGATGGGAACGCAGGACGATTTCGCGATCAGCGTCCGTTATTTCCCCCTTGCCGAGCCGCTGGAGCCGTACTTCACCGTGCTGTACTGCTTTTCGGTCAGCTGTCCGCCCGAGCGGGTCATTGTGGACCTGTTGCATCCGGAATGGGCGTCGATGCGCTTCACGGTCAGCGGACCGCCGCCGATCGGCTGCATTGGTCCGGGCCCCCTGGAGCCCAAATGGCCCTTCGTTCTAAGCGGGCCGTCCAGCAAGGCGGTCCGCTTCGGCCTTCAGGAATCGCAGATCTGGGGCCTGGGACTGCAGCCGGCGGGCTTCGCGCGCTTCATCCCCCTTGCAGCCCGCACGGTGGCTGACACCACGGTCAACGGCCAGACACATCCGGCTTTCGCCGGTCTCGTCCCGCTGCTCGACATCGTGCAGGAGGAGGGTGTCGAACACGAGGACAAGGCCCGCCGGATAGAGGAGTTCCTGCTCGCCTATGAGAGTCTACCGGTGGCGCAGCTCAAGCAGGTGCTGGCCTGCCAGGCGGCGCTACGCGACCAGGATGTGAGCTGCGTTGACGATCTGTGCGAATGGGTGGGGATCAGCCGCCGCACGCTCGAACGCATGTGCGCGCGCTATTTCGGCTTCGCGCCCAAGATGCTGCTCAGGCGTGAGCGCTTTTTGCGCAGCCTCGCCCAGTTCACCATAGCGGGGAAGGAGAACTGGAGCCGGGCGCTCGATGACCAATATTACGACCAGGCCCATTTCGTACGCGAATTCAAAGCCTTCATGGGCATGACGCCGACCGAATACGCCGAGGCGCCGCATCCCATACTCGACCGGATCACCGTCCAGCGCAGGGCCGACCAGGACGCGGCGCCGCAGACCGACCTGCCAACCTTGCTGCGCTACGGCAAAATGTCCTGAGCCGATGCGCGGCGCCCTTTTAAGGCTTGGGCAGTAGGGTGTCGCCCGCTAACAGGCGCGCCTCTACCGCTTTTGCATTGGCTTGAAGAATGTCGGACGTCGAACGGATCGAGGACGAGGCGCGCGCGAGGATCGCCGCCGCCGCCACGCTGGAGGCGCTGGAGGAGGCGCGGGTAGCGCTGCTGGGCAAGCAGGGCAGCGTCTCGGCGCTGATGAAGACGCTCGGCGCAATGGATCCGGACGAGCGGCGCGAAAAGGCGCCCGCCATCCAGGGCCTCCGCCAAGCGGTCAGCGATGCGCTGGCGGCGCGCAAGGCGCAGCTGGAGGAAGCGGCGCTCGAGGCGCGGCTGGCTTGCGAGACGCTCGACCTGACGCTGCCCGCGCCGCAGGCTCTGCAAGGCTCGGTCCATCCGGTCAGCCAGGTGATGGACGAATTGGCGGAAATCTTCGCCGATCTCGGCTTCTCGGTCGCCACCGGGCCCGAGATCGAGGACGATTGGTACAATTTCACCGCGCTCAACATGCCCGAGAGCCACCCCGCGCGGGCGATGCACGACACGTTCTACTTCCCCGACGTGGCTCCCAAGGGCGGGCGGATGCTGCTGCGCACGCATACCAGCCCGGTGCAGGTGCGCACCATGCTCGAAGCCGCCAAAGTAGAGGGCGGCGCGCCGGTCAGGATCATCGCGCCGGGGCGGGTCTATCGCTCCGACAGCGATGCCACGCACACGCCGATGTTCCACCAGGTCGAAGGCCTCGTGGTCGATCGCAATATCCACCTGGGGCACCTCAAGTGGACGCTGGAGACCTTCCTCAAGGCCTTCTTCGAGAAGGACGACATCGTCCTGCGCCTGCGCCCGTCCTATTTCCCCTTCACCGAACCAAGCGTGGAGGTGGACGTGGGCTTCGCGCTGGAGAGCGGGCCGGACGGCAAGGGCCGCCGCGTGCTTGGTGGCAGCGGCGATGCGCCGGGCCACGGCTGGATGGAACTGCTCGGCAGCGGGATGGTCAACCGCCGGGTTCTTGAATTTGCCGGGCTCGACCCGGACGAATGGCAGGGTTTCGCCTTCGGGGTGGGCGTCGACCGGCTCGCCATGCTCAAATACGGGATGGACGATTTGCGCGCCTTCTTCGACGGGGACGTGCGCTGGCTGGCGCATTACGGCTTCTCGCCCTTCGACCAGCCGACTCTCTCCGGCGGCGTGGGAGCAGCGGCATGAAGTTCTCGCTGACCTGGCTGAAGCGCTTTCTGGAAACCGAGGCGAGCGCGGCCGAGATCGCCGCCAAGCTGAACGCGCTCGGCATCGAGGTGGAAGGGATCGAGGACCCGGCCGACAAGCTCGCCGGCTTCCGCGTGGCCGAGGTGCTGACCGCCGCCCCGCATCCCGATGCCGACCGGCTGCAGGTGCTCACCGTCAATGCGGGCGCCGACATCAATGGCGGCCAGCCGCTGCAAGTGGTCTGCGGTGCACCCAATGCGCGCGCGGGGATGAAGGGCGTGCTCGGCCTGCCGGGCGCGATCGTGCCGGCGAACGGGATGGAGTTGCGCAAGTCGGCCATCCGTGGGGCCGAAAGCAATGGCATGATGTGCTCGGTGCGCGAGCTACAATTGGGCGACGAGCACGAGGGCATCATCGCGCTGCCGGCCGATGCGCCGGTGGGCGCCGCCTTCGCCGATTATCGCGGCACCAGCCCGGTCTTCGACGTGGCGATCACCCCCAACCGGCCCGATTGCATGGGCGTCCATGGCATCGCGCGCGATCTCGCTGCGGCGGGCATGGGCGCGCTTAAATCACCAGGTATCGAGGAGGTGGCGGGCACCTTTCCCTGCCCGATCCAGATTCGCACCGACGATCCGGAGGGCTGCCCGGCCTTTTACGGCCGCGTTATCCGCGGCGTCGCCAACGGCCAATCGCCGCAATGGCTGCAGGATGCGTTGATGAGCGCGGGCCAGCGGCCGATCAGTGCGCTGGTCGACATCACCAATTACCTGATGCTCGGCTTCGGCCGGCCGGCGCACGTCTATGATCTGGCCAGGCTTTCGGGGCCGGTCGCGGCGCGCCGTGCCGGCAATGGCGAGGAGGTGCTGGCGCTCAACGGCAAGACCTATCGGCTCGATCCCGAGATGATCGTCATCGCCGATGCGGCTGGCGTGCATGATATTGCCGGCATCATGGGCGGCGAGCATTCGGGCGTGACGGACAGCACGAGCGACGTGCTGCTGGAGATCGCCTATTTCGATCCCGAGCGGATCGGCGCCACCGGCCGCAGGCTGGGCCTGGCGAGCGATGCGCGCACGCGCTTCGAGCGCGGCGTGGACCCGGCCTTCCTGGACGACGGCTTGCAGCTCCTGACCGCGCTCATTCTCGAGATCTGCGGTGGCGAGCCTTCGGACGTGGTGCGCGCGGGCGCTCCGCCCGAGGCGCGGGCGCGCATCGCTTTCGACCCGGGCCTGGTCGCGCGACTGGGCGGGGTGGACGTTGCCCAGGCCGAGCAGCGCGCGATCCTCGAGCGGCTCGGCTTCACGGTGGATGCAGGCTGGACGGTGAGCGCGCCGAGCTGGCGGCCCGATATCGATGGCGCGCCGGATCTGGTGGAAGAGGTTGTGCGCGTGCATGGCCTCGACCAGGTCGCGAGCGTGCCGCTGCCGCGCGCCGAGGGGGTGGCTCGCCCGACCGCCACGCCTGCGCAGCGGCTCGAGCGCAAGCTGCGCCGGGCCGCGGCCGCGCGCGGGCTGAACGAGGCGGTGACCTGGTCCTTCCTGCCCGAGCCCGACGCTGTGCATTTTGCCGAGGGACGTGACGGCTTGTGGATCCTCGACAACCCGATCAGCGAGGACATGAAAGCGATGCGGCCCTCGCTGCTGCCAGGCCTGCTGGCGGCCACCAGGCGCAATCTCGATCGCGGGGCGAGCAGCTTGCGCCTGTTCGAGATCGGCCGCCGTTATCTGCGCGGCGCGAAGGCTGACGGGGGCAGCACGAGCGACGAGCGGCCGAGCCTGGCAGTGGTGCTGGCGGGTGAGAGCCGGGCGCGCAGCTGGGACCAGCGGGCCTTCGGTGGCAAGGCCACGCCGTTCGACGCGTTCGAGGCCAAGGCCGAGGCGCTGGCCCTGCTTGCAGAGGCCGGCGCACCCGTCGACAAGCTGCAGGTGATGGGGGACGCAGGGCCGCAGTTCCATCCGGGCCAGTCCGCAACTTTGCGGCTCGGGCCTAAGACCGTGCTCGCCCGCTTTGGCGCGTTGCATCCACGGACTTTGGCGGCTTTCGACATCGATGTGCCGGTGGTCGCCGTGGAGATCTTTCTCGATGCGCTGCCGGCCGGGCGGGGTGGGCGCGTGTTCGCCCGCTCCCGCTATGCGCCGCCGGCGCTGCAATCGGTGCTGCGCGATTTCGCCTTCCTGGTGCCGGTGGCGCTCCCTGCGGGCGAGCTGCTGCGGACGGTGCGGGGCGCGGACAAGGCGAATATCGTGGATGCGCGCATTTTCGACGATTTCCGCGGCGTGGGCGTGCCGGGAGGACAGAAGTCGCTGGCGATCGAGGTGACGCTCCAGCCGGGCGAGGCGAGCTATGCCGAGGAAGATTTGCGCGCCATCTCCGACAAGATCGTGGCGGCGGCGGGCAAGCTGGGCGGTGTTTTGCGCGGTTAGCCGAACGGCGGCGGCTCGGCCGCCAGATAGACCTTGGTTTCGAGCACCGCTGGACGGCCGATTCGCGGTGCAATGCGCGTCTTGTGCAAAGCCGGTGGACGCTGCGGGCTGGGGGCGCTAACCCGCGCGCTTCCCATGTCGAACCGCCGCACCTTCGCCATCATCTCGCATCCCGATGCGGGCAAGACCACGCTGACCGAGAAGCTTTTGCTGACCGGCGGCGCCATCCACCTCGCGGGCGAGGTGAAGGCGCGCGGGGCCGCGCGGCGGGCGCGTTCGGACTGGATGAAGATCGAGCAGCAGCGCGGCATCTCGGTGACGAGCTCGGTGATGACCTTCGAGAAGCACAGCGAGGATGGTGAGACGATCACCTTCAACCTGCTCGATACGCCGGGCCATGAGGATTTCTCGGAAGACACCTACCGCACGCTGACTGCGGTGGATTCGGCGATCATGGTGATCGACGCGGCCAAGGGCATCGAGCCACAGACGCGCAAGCTGTTCGAGGTGTGCCGGCTGCGCAGCGTGCCGATCATGACCTTCATCAACAAGGTCGACCGCGAAGGGCGCGCCTGTTTCGACCTGCTCGACGAGGTGGCCGACATGCTCGCGCTCGATGTCAGCCCGCAAAGCTGGCCGGTGGGCATGGGCGGGCTGTTCCAGGGCGTGTGGGATTTCAAGAGCGGCGCCGTGGCGCGTCCCGAAGGACCCTCGAAGGAATTTCTAGGGCGCCGCGACGCGGATCCTGTCATCCCGGACGAGGTGGCCGAGGAAGCCGAGCTGGCCCAGGCCGGCTATCCCGAGTTCGACCTCGAAGCCTATCGGAACGGGGACCTGACGCCGGTCTATTTCGGCTCGGCGCTCAAGAATTTCGGGGTGCAGGAGCTGATCGACGCGATCGCCACCCACGCGCCGCCGCCGCGACCGCAGCCGGCCGATTCCGGGCAGATCGGACCCGAGCGCGACGAGGTGACCGGTTTCATCTTCAAGGTGCAGGCCAATATGGACCCGCAGCACCGTGACCGCATCGCTTTCATGCGCCTGGTCTCGGGCACGTTCAAGCGGGGCATGAAGCTGACCCCGTCGGGCTCAGGCAAGCCGATCGCGGTGCACTCGCCTATCCTGTTCTTCGCCGCCGACCGCGAGATCGCCGACACGGCCGAGCCGGGTGACATTGTCGGCATCCCCAATCACGGCACGTTGCGCGTGGGCGATACGCTGTCGGAAAAGAACGAATTGCGCTTCACCGGCCTGCCCAATTTCGCGCCCGAGATCCTGCGGCGCATCCAGCTGCGTGACCCGACCAAGACCAAGCAGCTGCGGAAGGCGCTCGACGATCTCAGCGAGGAGGGGGTGATCCAGGTGTTCCACCCGGCGATCGGCGGATCGAGCATCGTGGGCGTGGTGGGCCAGTTGCAGCTCGAGGTGCTGGTTTCGCGGCTCGAGGCCGAATACAAGGTGGAGGCCGGGCTCGAAGCTTCGCCCTTCGCCACCGCGCGCTGGCTGAAGGGGAGCGAGGCGGATTTACGCGAGTTCGAGAAGTTCAATCAGGGCAATCTGGCGCGCGATCGCGATGGCGATCTCGTCTTCATGGCGAAGTCGCCCTGGGACGTGGGTTACCAGCAGGAACGCAATCCCGAGCTCGCCTTCAGCGCGACCAAGGAGAGGTGACAGGAACGGCCGGCGGAGCTAAGCGCGCCCGATGGCCGAGTTCTTCGATGCGCTCACCGACAAGCACACGGCGCTGATCGCCAACCAGCCGGTGTTCTTCGTCGCCACCGCTGCGCCTGATGCACGGATCAATCTGAGCCCCAAGGGGTATGATACGCTCCGTATCCTCTCGCCCACGCGCGTGGCCTATCTCGACCTCGGCGGATCGGGCAACGAGACCAACGCGCATATGCTGGCCGATGGGCGCATCACGCTGATGTTCTGCAATTTTGCCGGGGCGCCGCTGATCCTGCGCATCTATGGCCGCGGCGAGCCGGTGCTGCCATGGGAGAATGGCTGGGACGCGCTGGCGCAGCACTTCACGCTGCTGCCGGGCACGCGCCAGATCTTCGACATTGCGGTCGAGAGCGTGCAGACTTCGTGCGGCTGGGGCGTTCCGCGCATGGAGTTCGAGGAGGAGCGCGCAACGCTGGTCAAGTACCACGCGCAAGCCGATCCGGTCGATTGGGCGGGCAAGCACAAGCGTCGGCGCACGAGCATCGACGGTCTGCCCGCGCGGCCGACCGATCGCTACATCGCCGGCGACCTCGACGCCTGAATTGGGCTCTCCTGACCTTGCAACTCAAATTCGCCACCTACAACATCCACAAGGCAGTGGGTCTCGACCGGCGCTGTGATCCCGAGCGGATCATGGCCGTGCTGCATGAGCTCGACGCCGATGTGGTCGCGCTGCAGGAGGCCGACCGGCGCTTCGGCAGTCGCGAGACGGTGCTGCCCCGCAGCCTGCTCGACGAGCATCACTGGCAGGAAGTGCCGGTGGCCGCACGCCAGTTGAGCATTGGCTGGCACGGCAATGCCATTCTGGTGAAACGCGGCATCGAGATTGTTTCCGGGCAGCGAATCGACCTGCCTACTATCGAGCCGCGCGGGGCTGTTGTCGCGCATCTGCGCAAGGACGGGCGCGCGTTCCTGGCGTGCGGCATGCATCTGGACCTGACCGGCCTCGCGCGCCGGCGGCAGATCGCGCAGGTGTGCCAAGCGGTTCTGGCCGAGGGCATGCCCAAGGTCCTGATGGGCGATTTGAACGAATGGTCGCGCGAGAAGGGTGCCTTGCGCGGCTTTGGCGAAGGCTGGCACGTCCTGGCGCCGGGACGCTCGTTTCCCAGCCGGCGACCGGTGGCGATGCTCGACCGCATCATCCATTCCGACGCGATGACCTGCGAGGGAGCAGGCATTCACCACAGCGCGCTCTCGGTCGCGGCGTCGGACCACCTGCCCGCTTGGGCGTTGATGCGCTGGTGATGCTTAAATTCCGGGCACCTGCATAATTATAGCGCGCCCGATGCGCAGCGAACCGCGCCCCTGAAAAGCTTAACAGCGGGTAAACCCACGGCTTCGTCACTCTGGCATGCTTCATGCTCTGTGGATCCGAGCCGGGAGGGCCGGCGAAGCACAAGGGGACCTGGATGAAGTTCATCATTGCCATCATCAAGCCGTTCAAGCTCGATGAGGTGCGCGAAGCTCTCAGCGCGCTGGGCGTGGCGGGCATGACCGTATCGGAAGTGAAGGGCTTCGGCCGGCAGAAGGGGCAGACCGAGATCTATCGCGGCGCCGAATACTCGGTGAACATGCTGCCCAAGGTGAAGCTGGAGATCGCGGTGAGCGACGAGATGATGCCCAAGGTGGTGGAATCGATCCAGCAGACGGCAAGCACCGAAAGCATCGGTGACGGCAAGATCTTCGTGCTCGACCTGATTTCCACGACGCGCATCCGCACCGGCGAAACCGACGAGACGGCCCTGTGAGCGGCCCTGTGAACGGGGCTGTGAACGGCACTGTGATGAGGGGGGAAACAATGATCCGCACACTCGCAGGCAGCGTCGGGGCCGTGGCGGCTTCGCTGTTCGCCGCCACCGCCGCATGGGCCCAGGAGACCGGCACGCCGATCGCTGCGGCCACGGGGCCGGTTGCGGAAGCAGCAATCGCCAATCCAGGCAACAATGCCTGGATGATGACTTCCACCGTGCTCGTCCTGCTGATGATCATCCCGGGACTGACGCTGTTTTACGGGGGCCTGACCCGATCCAAGAACATGCTTTCCACCATGACGCAGATCGGCGCGGCGGCCGCGCTGGCCATGCTGGTGTGGATCATGTGGGGCTATTCCACCGCTTTTGGCCCCGAGGGCAATGCCTTCTTCAGCTGGGGCAATCTGTTCCTCTCGGCGGTCACCCCCGAGAGCACCGCGGCGACCTTCTCCGACGAGGTGATCAGCGAATACGTGTTCGTCTCCTTCCAGATGACGTTCGCCGCGATCACGGCGGCGCTGATCCTGGGTGCGACCGCCGAGCGAATGAAGTTCAGCGCGACCATGCTGTTCCTCATCATCTGGCTGACGATCGTCTACTTCCCCATCGCGCACATGGTGTGGGCCGGGGGCGGCCTGCTGTTCGAAATGGGCGCGCTGGATTTCGCCGGCGGGACCGTGGTGCACATCAATGCCGGCGTATCGGGTCTCGTGCTCGCCTACCTCCTCGGCAAGCGCAAGGGCTACCCGGACGAGCTGATGCCACCGCACTCGATGACGCTGACCATGGTGGGCACGGGCCTGCTATGGGTGGGCTGGTTCGGCTTCAACGCGGGTTCCGAGCTCGAGGCCGACGGTGTCGCGGGGCTGGCGATGATCAACACCTTCGTCGCCACGGCGGCCGGGGCGCTGACCTGGATGGTGGTGGAGCGCCTTGCCGGCCATCGCGGTTCGTCGCTGGGCTTCTGCTCGGGCGTCATTGCCGGCCTGGTTGCGGTTACCCCTGCGGCAGGCAATTCCGGCCCGTTCGGGGCGGTGTGCCTGGGCATCGTGGCTTCGGTGATCTGCTATTTCGCGGTCGCCAAGCTCAAGCCCGCGCTCGGATATGACGACTCGCTCGATGCTTTCGGCATTCATGGCGTGGGCGGCATCGTCGGCGCGATCGGCACGGGCATCGTCTATTCGCCGGCGCTCGGCGGCCCGGGCGATGCGGCAGAATACGCGATGGGCGCTCAACTCATGACACAGATCATCGCGGTTGTGGTTGCGATCGTCTGGGCGGGCGTTGGCACGCTCGTTGCTGGTCTTATCACGAAGGCGGTGACCGGTCTGCGGGTTGCCCAATCCGTAGAGATCGAGGGTCTCGACATCTCCGAGCACGGGGAGCGGGCCTACAATTAATCACCAGCTTGGCGGGATCGGCCATTCTCCTCCTCTCCCCCGATCCTGCCTCGACGCGTTCCTCCTGCGAACGCACAACTCCACGGGCCGGTACGCGAATGCGTGCCGGCCCGTTTTTCAACACCCATGCCCCGCGCCACACCTGTGGCACTTCGCTTCGCTTTCCACGCCTCCTCGTGGAGCCGATTGGGCCGGAAACAGGCCGATCGCCCCGGAGCTGGTAAATTGGCACTCGCCTGTTGCTCGAAGGCAACATAAGCTAAGGTTCAGCGGAAAAAAACGCGCGTATCCGCCGTTTTCTGGGCAGTGGCTGGAACCCCCAATGAGGATATCTATTGGCATTATCCGAGGGCGTTGGCCTGACGCGACGGAAAGCGGCCATGCGCGAAGGTTGCTTTTGGTTGCCTTGAAATGCCGCCCCAACTATGGAAGTCGCGCAGGTTCAAAGGGGATTATCAATGAAGAAATTAGTGCTGTACTTGGGTGTAGCGGCGAGTGCGTTCGCCGTTCCAGCCATGGCACGTGACGGCGAAGCCTATGTCGGCCTCGATGCCGGTGCCGTTTTCGACGATTTCATTGTCGACGATATATTCGAGGACGAAACTAACGTCCGGATCAACGGTGTCGACGCCGCGACCATGGAATTCCAGACCGGCTGGGAAGCGGCTGGCCAGTTGGGCTACGATTTCGGCGCGATCCGCACCGAGATCGAGGGTTCCTATCGCGAGTTCAATCCGGACACGATCACCACTGTTGGTACACTTGGTCTGCCCACGACGAGCGGCGCCTTCAACAGCGGCACTTTCGCTGCTGGCGGCGAGATGCGCCTCACCTCGGTCATGGCTAATGCCTTGCTCGACTTCGGCGGCAATGACGGGATCGGTTTCTCGATCGGCGGCGGTGCCGGGCACACTTGGCTGGGCACGGAAGTGAACACGCTTGCCGGTAATTTCATTGGCGAAGACGAGAAGGATCACGTCTGGGCATGGCAGGGCATCGCTGCGCTGCGTATCCCGGTCACCGACACGTTCGACGTGGGCCTGAAGTACAAGTACTTCGACACGCACGAATTCCGCGTCGCCGATGCGGCCGGCCGCACGACCGATTTCGACCTGGCGTCGCATTCGGCATTGGTGAGCGTACTGCTGAACTTCGGTGGTGCTGCAACGCCGCCCCCGCCGCCTCCTCCGCCCCCGCCGCCGCCGCCTCCTCCCCCGCCGCCGCCTCCTCCGCCTCCTCCGCCGCCCCCTCCGCAGGTGACGTGCAACCAGGGGCCGTACATCGTGTTCTTCGACTGGGATTCATCCGAGATCACGCCTGAGGCCGGCACGGTGCTCAATTCGGCGATCACTGCCTACGGCAATTGCGGCACGGTGCCGATCATGCTGGCGGGCTACACCGATCGCTCGGGCAGCGCGCAGTACAACCTGGGTCTCGCGGCACGCCGCAACGAGAGCGTACAGGGCTACCTGACCGGTCGCGGCATCCCGGCTGCCCGCATCACCAGCGAGGCGTTCGGCGAAGCCAACCCGCGCGTGCCCACCGCCGACGGTGTGCGCGAGCTGCAGAACCGCCGCGTCGAGATCAGCTACGGTCCGGGCTCGGGCAACTAACAGCCCGCGCTACCGCGCAAAAAGAAGGGGCCGGGGGAGCAATCCCCCGGCCCCTTTTGTATTTATCGGCAGAAAAGGCGCTTGCGGCAGCGCCGGTAGATGATCAGGAGCGCGTCCCGTTCGCGAGCATGTCCTCCATCGCTGCACGTATGGGTGCCAGATCGTATCCAGCCGCGCCGGCGGCTTCGGATATCGCTTCCGGTTCGTGCCCCGCCTGAGCTTGGGCAAGGCCCCACAGCAGGGTCGAGCGCGTGCCGGATCGGCAGTACGCGAGAACTGGGCCCTGAGCCTCTTCGAGTGCGGCGCGCATCTCGCCTATCTGCACCGCGCTGAAGCCGGCATGGCTGATCGGGATTGCACGATAGGCAAGTCCCAGTTCGTGCGCCGCCCTGGCGATCGCCCCGCCTTCGGGCTGACCCTCGGCTTCCCCGTCCGGGCGGTTGTTGACGATCATGGCGAAGCCCAGCCGGGCTGCCTCAGCCACGTCTGCCACGTCGATCTGGGGACTGGCCCAGACCTCGCCCGATAACTTGCGAAAGTCGCTCATACGGTACTTCCCTCCCCGGCTTTATCCGCTTTCGCCCTACGACGGTTCCGCTGCATCATGTTGAGCAACTCCACGCCGACCGAAAAGGCCATGGCGGCGTAGATGTAGCCCTTGGGCACGTGGAAGCCCAAGCCATCGGCGATGAGGACAAGCCCGATCATCACGAGAAAGGCGAGTGCCAGCATAACCAGCGTCGGGTTCCTCTCGATGAACCGGGCAAGGGGATCGGCGGCCACAAGCATTATGCCGACCGTGATCACCACTGCGGTTACCATGATGGGAATCTCGTCGGTCATGCCAACTGCCGTGAGGATCGAGTCGATCGAGAACACCATGTCGAGTACGATAATCTGCGCGATCGCCGACCCGAAAGTGACCTTCGCTACCGATTGATGCTTGTTGAGCACGTCCGGCGCATGGTCCTCCGGCTCCATGTTGTGATGGATTTCCTTGGTGGCCTTCCACAGCAGGAACAACCCACCGGTGAGCAGGATGAGGTCGCGCCCGGAAAAGGCGGTCTCGAAGGTCGCCTGCCCGTGCTCGTTTGGAGCGCCTGCAATCCCCAGGTCGAACAACGGGGTCTGCAGGGTGACGAGCCAGCCGATCAGCATAAGCAGGCCGATGCGCATTCCGAGCGCCAAAAGCAGGCCAATCCGGCGCGCGCGCGCTTGCTGGTGCTCAGGCAACTTGTTCGAAAGAATCGCGATGAAGATGAGGTTGTCGATCCCGAGCACAACCTCGAGAATGATCAGCGTCAGCAGCGCTGCCCACGCGGCGGGATCGGATAAAAGCGCCAGGATTTCCATAGGAAGGCTTGTTGCCCAAGCCCTGCGGCGTGGCAAGTGACAAGCGGCTTCGCCGATGCCGACGCCATTGTCACGCGACTGTCGTCTTAAAACATTCGCCTCTGAAGAAGAACTGCTATATATGTAGCGCTTCGAAGTGGCGGGGCATTGTCCATCGCTTCCATCCGGCGGAAAGTCGTTCGCGCCGCCGGGTAAGGGAAGAGGACGAGATTCAAGGGTAAGTCTGGTTCATGGGTTACGATAGAGGACGTCGCGGCCGGGGGCGCGACAAGCGGGACGGTTTCGGCGAAGAGAGTTTCGATCCGTTCGGCGGCGACAGGAGCGCACCGGCACAGGATGACTGGCGCGGCGGTGGCGGAGGCGGCTTTGGTGATCGCGCTGGCGGAAACCGATTCGGGGGCGGCGGAGGCGACCGCTTCGGTGGTAATCGCGACGGCGGTGGTGGCGGCGGCGGATTTGCCGGCGGTGCGGGCCGGGGTGGCCCTCCCCGCGGTGGCGGGATGCCGGCGCAGGTCGTCGGCACAGGCAAGGGTAAAGTCAAGTTCTTCAATGTGCAGAAGGGTTTTGGCTTCATTCAGCGCGACGAGGGTGGTGAGGATGTTTTCGTCCACATCAGCCAGGTCGAACGGGCCGGGCTCGAGGGCTTGGCTGAAGGGCAGGAGCTCCAGTTCAACCTGGTTGATCGCGGGGGCAAGGTTTCCGCAGCCGATCTGCAGGTCGAGGGCGATGTTATCCCTGTCGAGGCGAAGGCGCCTTCGCGCGAGCTGACCGGCGAGAAATCTGTTGGAACGGTTAAGTTCTTCAACACGATGAAGGGTTTCGGCTTCATCACGCGCGATGATGGCAAGGAAGACGCGTTCGTGCATATCAGTGCCGTTGAACGCTCGGGCTTGCAGGGTATCCAGGAAGGTGATCGCTTCGAATTCGATCTCGAAGTGGACCGGCGAGGCAAGTACTCGGCCGTGAACCTGGTTCCCGTCGAAAGCTGACTGATGGCTCTACCGCCGGCGGGTCAGCCATTTATGACCGCCGGCGGCGCCATGATGTATGGAGCCTGCTGCGGCGGCCGTTCGGCCGCCCTTTTGCGTTGGCAGGATTGATCATGAGGTTTCAGCAATGCCGATCACCCCGCTTATGCCCGTCTATCCGCGCTGTGATGTTCGGCCGGTGCGCGGGGACCATTGCCACCTGATCTCAGAGGACGGCACGCGCTATCTCGACTTCGCGGCGGGGATCGCGGTCAATCTGCTCGGTCACTCCGATCCTCGGCTGATTGGCGCTATCCAGCGCCAAGCGGAGACGCTGATGCATGTTTCTAACCTATATGGCAGCCCGCAAGGGGAAGCCTTGGCGCAAAAGCTCGTCGATCACACCTTTGCCGATACGGTGTTTTTTACCAATTCCGGTGCTGAGGCCGTGGAAGCTGCGATCAAGACAGCGCGGGCCTATCATCAGGCCGGGGGGGACGAACAGCGCTTCGAGCTGATCACTTTCAACAATGCTTTTCACGGGCGCACGATGGCGACGATCAGCGCCTCCAACCAGGCGAAGATGCATCAGGGGTTCGCTCCCCTCCTGCCCGGCTTTCGTTATAGCGAGTTCGACGACCTTGCAGCGGCCGAGGCCGCAATCGGCCCCCGAACAGCGGGCTTCCTTGTCGAGCCGATCCAAGGTGAGGGAGGAATCCGCGTGGCTTCCGATGCATTCATGAAGGGCTTGCGCACCTTGGCGGATGAGCACGATCTGATGTTGGTGCTCGACGAAGTGCAATGCGGCGTTGCGCGAACGGGCACCCTTTATGCTTATGAGCAGTACGGTATCGCACCCGACATCATGGCTACGGCGAAGGGGATCGGCGGCGGATTTCCGCTCGGCGCTTGCCTCGCCACCGAGAAGGCCGCGCGTGGCATGACCTTCGGTACACACGGATCGACCTATGGCGGCAATCCGCTGGCGATGGCTGCCGGTAGCGCGGTGATGGACATCGTGACCGAGCCCGCTTTCCTGGCACAGGTTCGATCCACGGGCGAGCGCCTGCGTACCGGCCTAGAGCAGTTCATAGGCAATTACCCGGACCTGTTCGATGGGGTGCGCGGCCTGGGCCTGATGCTTGGACTGAAGATGAAGGTGGATCCGCGTCCGTTCATGCAGCATCTGCGCGACCGGCACCATCTGTTGACGGTGGCGGCCGGGGACCAAACCTTGCGGCTGCTACCGCCGCTGGTGATTGGCGAAGCGGAGATCGCGGAGCTTTTCGACAAACTCTCGAACGCGTGCGCCGATTATGCGGCCGTGGACGCCGCATGAGTGCCATTCGGCACTTTCTCGACCTGTCCGACGCAGGCGGTGACGCCATCGCGGCGATGATCAGCGACGCGCAGGACCGGAAGGCTGCGCGCCAGGAATGGGTGAAAGGCAGGCCGGACGCCGATGCGCCGCTTGCAGGCCACGTGCTCGCAATGGTGTTCGAGAAGAGCTCGACCCGCACCCGCCTGAGCTTCGACGTTGCAATTCGGCAACTGGGCGGATCGGCACTGGTACTCGATGCAGCGACTTCGCAGCTTGGTCGGGGGGAAAGCGTTGCCGATACTGCGCGCGTCTTGGGGCGAATGGCCGATGCGATTATGGTTCGGACCGACGATCCCGCCAAGATCGAGGAAATGGCGCATTACGCTGGTGTGCCGGTGATCAACGGGCTCACTGACGCCTCGCATCCATGTCAGATTGTTGCGGACCTGCTGACGATAGTCGAGTGCGGCAAGGCGCTGCCGGAGCTGAAAGTGGCTTGGCTTGGCGATTGCAACAACGTGCTCAATTCCATCATCGAAGCGGCCGGACTGATGAAGTTCAGCGTCCGCATCGGAACGCCCGCGTTCTACCAACCGCTTCGGAGATATATCGACCAGGCGGAGGCGGCAGGAGCGGATGTCGTAGTCACCGGGGACGGCGTTGAAGCCGCGCGGGGCGCCGACGTGGTAGTTACCGACACCTGGGTATCCATGGGAGAGCCCGATGCGGAACGCAAGATTGCAAGCCTTGCGCCGTACCAAGTCGACGCCAATCTGATGGCCGCCGCCAAGAGCAACGCTATCTTCCTTCATTGCCTTCCGGCCCATCCCGGCGATGAAGTGACGCAGGACGTGTTCGAAGGACCGCAATCAAGGGTGTTCCAGGAAGCCGAGAACCGCGTCCACGCGCAAAAATCGATCCTCCTCTGGGCCTTCGGTCTACTGGCCTGAAGCCACAGGGTTTGATTGCTGCTAGAGCCCCCCATATTGCGGGCATGAATGAGAAGACCCTAGGAGAGGCCGAGGTCGGCTTCGATCGATTGCTCGCCTTTGCCATTCCCGAGCGCGACTGCCGGGGCCGGGTCACCCGGTTGGGACCGACCCTCGACAGAATCCTCGCCGCGCATGACTACCCTCCGGCGATCAAAATGCTGCTGGCTGAAGCTCTTGTGCTGACCGCGTTGATGGGAGGATTGCTCAAGGACGAGGGCGACCAAATGACGATGCAGGCGCAGGCCAAGGGAGGCATTATCAGCCTCCTCGTCTGCGACTATCGCGACGGTGAGGTGCGCGGCTACGTCCAGCATGACGGCGAGAGGTTCGCTGAAATGGGAGCGAACCCGCCCCTCGAAGCCCTGTTTGGCGAGGGGTACTTGGCGATCACGTTCGATATTGCCGATAGCGGGCAGCGCTACCAGGGTGTCGTGCCGCTTGAGGGGGACACGTTGTCCGAAGCGGTCGAAGCCTATTTCGATCGCAGCGAGCAGATCCCCACGCTGATACGAACGGCCGTTCGTTCCGCGCCCGAGGGTTGCACAGCAGGTGGTCTCTTGGTGCAGCACCTTGCGGATGGCGAGGAAGGGCGCGAGCGGCTGCATGTACGGCCAGATCGTCCGGAGTGGGAGCACGTGGCCGCTATGGCATCGTCAGTCCGCCATGAAGAACTGGTCGATGGGGTGATCGGCCTCGAAATGGTGGTATGGCGCCTCTACCATGAAGAGAACGAAGTCACCATCGAGCCGACCACATCGATCACGCGCGGATGTCGCTGTTCGGAAGTTCACTTTGAAGAAGTGTTGGCCCGCTTCCCCTCGGAGGAGCGAAAGGACATGCGTGATGAGAGAGGACTAATCTTGGTTGATTGTGAATTCTGTTCACGCGTATTCGAAATACAGGATTAGTATTTGCCGGGCACTGCCGCTTAGGATGGTGCCGAGCCGACCGGATCAAAGAGTGGGACACAGGCCAAGCGGCGATGGGTTTATCAATTTGGCCGAAGTTCATGCTGACTGGCGCTCTCGCGCTGCTGTCGGCCGCCATCCCAAGCGCGGCGCGCGCGCCGCAACTCGCTATGCTGAGCAGGCTCGATAAGGGAACATGGGAGATCCGCGATCGTAGCAATGGATACCGCCAAAGGATCTGCTTGCGGACCGGACATGAGCTCATTCAATTGCGTCACCGGCAGCCGAACTGCAGTGAGTTCATTGTGCAGGATGCGGCGACTGAAGTAACCGTCCAGTACACTTGCAGGGGCAACGACTATGGCCGGACAACGATACGACGGGAGAGCAGCGGACTGGTCCAGATTCGCAGCCAGGGTATCCTCAACGGAACACCGTTTTCGCTCGAGGGAGAAGGGCGCCTTCAAGGAAAATGCTGACGCGGGCCGCAGAGATCTTGTGCGAAGTCGGTGAGGTCACCTAGCGCGGAATATGGCTGAAAAACAACAAGCAATCGTACTGCTGTCGGGCGGTCTCGACTCGATGGTCACTGCTGCCTTGGCGCGCGAGCAAGGTTTTGCGGTAAACGCGCTGACGATAGACTACAATCAACGCCATAGAAGGGAGATCGAGGCAGCGGTCGGAATCGCACATCATCTCGGGGTGGGCCGACACGTAATCCTGCCCCTAGACCTCAGCATCTTCGGCGGATCCGCCCTGACGAGTGCAATAGACGTCCCGAAGGACGGCCTCGAGCCTGGCATACCGATCACCTATGTCCCGGCTCGAAACCTTGTATTTCTGTCGCTGACCCTGGCCTGGGCCGAGGCGGTCGGGGCACGCGACATCTTTATCGGCGTTAACGCGCTCGACTATTCCGGATACCCCGATTGCAGGCCCGAATTCATCCGGAGCTTCGAAGAGACCGCCGGTCTCGCTACGCGTGAGGGGGCGCTCGGCCACGATTTCGTGATTAGAACGCCGCTGCAACAATGGAGCAAGGCGCGTATTGCGCAGGAATGCGCACGATTGAACCTTGATCCAGGGATGAGTTGGTCTTGCTATGACCCCACGCCCAACGGGCTTGCCTGCGGATTATGCGATAGCTGTCGCCTGCGTCAGAAGGGATTTGCCGAGGCCGATTTGGCAGACTCTACCGTTTATGCGGCGCATCCGAAGATGGATTGATACGTTCGTGCGCTCGTCGATACCCTAATTCTGACGAGAGTTCAGCGTCGTTCGAGAATGCCGCACGCCAAGGGCGGGGGGATCTGTGTAACTTGGCTCGGGGCGGGATCATAAAGCATAACTGCAAAGCCATCCGCGCGGAACAAATGCGCAAGGATGTTCTCCGAAATACCCGAAATAGCGGCACTTGCAGTTCCGCTTCTCGTTTGTCCGATTGGCACGGACGGGAGCTCCACATCGAAGTCTCGCAAGCCGCTGGCGTCCCGCTTCGCATCCAGCGGAAGCTCCGCTTGAGCTCGCGCGCTTGCCGCGACTTCGTGGCAATTTACTGCTCGCTCCAGTCGCAGCGTAAGCGCCCCGGGTTCAAAGCCCTGCAAAGCAACAGAGATCGTGACTTCCTCACCGTTCCGATACACGGATGCCGAACCCGCTCCGGCGCCATTCGGCCGCCTTATTTCGGCAGAGGCAATCCTTGCCGAAGCGCTCTCGTCGAGCGTTCGGCAGCCGGCGAGCACCGAAGCCAAGCCGATCGCGGTCAATATCGCTATGTAGACCCGATCGCCCATCATTCCTGCGCTTGCGAGACTTTCAATCACGGTGCCTTATTGATCGGTGGGATCAACCCACACGCGACAAGCGCCTCTATCAGTTCGACAATTGCCGCTCTCGCCTCGCTATCGACCGTGGATCCCCCTCCGGGTGGGCTAATCGCGGTCGCCATCTGCCATCCATTCTTAAACCGCTTCTCGGTCGCCACCGACCGATCAAATATGCGCATACCGTCGCATGGGTTAGCGAAAAGCCACGATCCTGCTTGATAGCAGGCAATCTGACCTTCGTGGCCGAACCATTCGTCAGCGGGATCGATATCAACGATCCAGCAGGTCCCTTGCGAGGGCGTGTCAGGCGGGGTGCTCGCCGTCCCTTCAACAACTGGATGTAGGAGCGAGTCGATTAGCGCATGCGCCTCATTGATGTGAAATTCCTTCTGAGCTTGACCTGCGAATAGGAGCGGCAGACCAAGACGAGGGCTCTTGGACTCGAAAGTGATCGGAACGCTCATCGGATTTCCTTTGGCTGCCAGTATCGATCAAATGACGCGAAGGAGGACGGGGTCGGAGATACCGAAAGTGCCTACTTGTCGTACCCACAGCCGCTCGCCCGCATGATCGTCTCGTAACACCGAGACGATATCCGGCGGCAACTCGATGTGGAGCTCGGACGTATTCCACCGCAGGGCAGGGGCTTCGCTGTCGCCAACGCCCACCAAATACGTTTCGGCCTGCTCGTGTAGGGGGACTTCACCGGCAGCGGGCCAGTTCCAGGCTCCGCGGGCACGCCTCGTCCAAGCGAGCCACCAACTGCCATTTGGCATTTCGTTGGCGCGCGGATGGACCGGAGTAAGCGGCTTGCGGCCAATATTCGGATTGGCAATCGGCGCCAGCACCGGGGCGCTGTCGGCTAGACCGATGGCGGCGATAGCCTGCGTCGTGGCCAGGGCTGCGTTCGTCGGGTCTAGGAGAACGGGCTTGTCATCAAGCAGCACAAATGCGGCGCCCGCTCGGTGTCCGGTGAGCGCCGCAGGCTCGGTGCCTCCACGGCCGCGGAGAAGCCCCGACAATCGCCACACCCCGGATCCGATCGACGCAACGCTGGAGAACTGCAGCACCTCTTCTCCGACAAGGGCCTGGTTTCGCCCTTCCGCCAGCCCCTGCATCGTGGCGCCCGACAAGGCGAACTGCTCGGATGCAAGGCGCACGGTGAACTGCGCATGGCGGTCGAACAAGGTCGATTGGGAAGTGCCGAGCGGACCCTCCAGCGTTCCCACCACGCTTCTCCGGCTTCCAGAGGGTTGCAGATAGGCGAGAGCGCCAGCAGCTTCGGCATACAGGGCGGCCCCAGTCCAGCCATCTGAAGATGACGACGCAGCCACATATACGCGGCGTTCTGCATCCGATCCCATACCATCCCACGGCAACTCGAACGCCAGCAGAGCCGTCGGGCTGGCAGGTATATCTTTCGGCGACAGGACAGCGCCTGCATCGGTGTGCGACACTTTCGCAGGGTGAGGAGGAAGGCGCAGCAGGTCCAACTCAACGCCGCTGGTACGCCATTCCCACCCTTCGATGCGCCACGAGCCTGAATGGCCCGGCACGGTTACGATCCGTCCCGGCGCGAATGCCGGATCGATCTCCGCGATGCGCCACATGAGCTGCTCGCCCGAACGGCTGGCACGCTGGACGACAGAGTTAAGGAGCTGGCGTGCTTTCGTGGCGGGCAAGGTGCCGGGGAACTCGACAACCCGACTGCGACCAGGCTGCGCACGCCCCTCGGCGCGCTGCAGACCGGGTTGGTAATCCCGTTCTACGTCGTAGTAACGAAGCCCATCAGGAATATCGCGTTCGTCATTTCGTCGGCGGCTAAGCTTGCCGGAAAGTTCACCGAAGCCATCTCCTTCCAAGTCCGTTGAGGGCTGGGGAAGAAGAGGCGCGGTCGCCGGCATCACGTCGGATGCTCCAATGTTGATCACGGCTTGGCTTCCGTCGCAGATCATCGGATAAAGTTGGTCGATCATTCCCAAGGTAGAGACCAAAGGGCCGCCTTCATCGGTGAAGCCGATCAGGTCAGTAAGAGGCCTTGACGATGAGACCGGCCGGCTTAGGCACGCAGTCATTTCCGCCAGTGACACCGCGTTATCATCTGCGACAATCTCGAACGTCAGACTGGGCACCCGGTTTCCGAAATCACCCAACTGCAAGTCCTCGAACACGCAGTATGCGACATTGCGGAAGGCGGGGCAGGCCGGTCCACGGTCCGATGCGATGAGAGGGTCGCGGTCCTGGTCGCCGTGTCCATTGTAGATGCGCAGCGCGCCACCGACCTTCAGATCGCCTCCAGCTCCGCGCAAGAGGTTGCCGTCTGCCCAGATGCGCCCCAGCGCTTTGATGGGACGGCTAGCCAGCGCGACCGCGAAGGACGCGGAATAGGAGTAGGCGGTGACCGAAGGACTGGTCTTGCCCCCGCCTGATTTCTCCTGTGTTTCCGTGAGACTGGTAGCCCATATGACGGATCCAGGAGCTCGAACTCGCCCGTAATGGCTTGCTATGGGAGTGCCGTAGCTGGACGTCGTGACCGCAAGCTCCTTGAGCCTGGGGCCCTCGCGCTTAGGCGAGCCGGCGATCGTTCGATCGAGCTGATTTCCCACCAATGCACCCAGCGCGCCCCCGAGCGGGCCGCCAAGGGTAGTGCCCACGGCGGAGAGAACCAATGTCGCCATTTTCGAATATTCCCTAATCGTGCGTCACGCGCCAGTGTCGCTCAATCGGCCAATTCGCGAGCTGCGGTGTTACCACAACTCGTCTGAGGCCGGCATGCGCATGGATCAGACCGCCGCTGGCATCCACAATACCGAGGTGGAATTGCGCCGCTGGCAGCCGGAAAAGGAGGACGTCGCCAGCCTGCGCTACGCCTTCGGCATCAAGCAGTCCCAGCTGAGCAGCACGCGCGACGTACCGATCGATCGAAAGGTTGCGCAGTTCGTAGCCTTTGAGATCGTGCGCAACTTGTCCGGTTTGCTGAAGTGCACAAAGCACTACCCCCACGCAGTCCAACCCCGCCTTCGGATCGCGTCCATGCAATCGAAACGGGCAGCCCACCAGTTTTGCTGCCGCGTCGGCAATTTGACAGCCAGCGCAGTTCAACTCGAGCTCGTGGGATAGCGTACCAGCGCGTCGTTCCCCGGAAGGAATGGCTCCCCTTGAAAGTTTACTGAATTTCCAAACCGACCTTCGCAGGTGGATAACGTGTGATCGCAACCTTCACGAAGGAAAGCCCTCATGCCCGGCGTGACCTCGGGAGCAATCTCCTCGCTCAGCAGCAGCCCGTCGTTTGCCGGTTCGAGAACTTCCATCTCCTTGCCGATATGCGGACCTTCGATCCAGCGAACGAAACCGTCGCGCATGTCTTGGGCGGGGGGAGATCCGGCGAACGCCACCTTTCCCGTCAGCGGGTCGATCTCGGCCACGATGGCTTCGTGCGTAAACTTGTGAGCGCTGAGGTTGCACCCTGGGCCGCAGAAGCGCGCGCGGCAAGTCGGACTGGTCCGGGGGACGGTGTCACGTTCGAGCTCTGTTTTCACGGACAGCAGCTCAGCTTCGAAATTGCTGCCTTCGAACGAGACGGCACCAAGATCGCCGTGGTAGAGGTTGGACCGGTCGAGGGTTTCCCAGTCGACGACGCCGATCTCCACCCTCGCGCCGTCGAACCGCCCGGCGGCCAAGTCTTCAAGCCGCACAGCATCATGGCTGAGAGCACCTTGCACTTCGGCGTTGTCCGGCTCGAGGCTGGCGGTCCGGCGAATGGCTGATGGCAGCATGCCAGGAGCCGCCCTGTAGCGCAGCCCGTTGAACTCGAGGTCGCGATCATGGCTGGTAAACCCAAGCGACACACCATCGGTGCGCTCTATGCGCCAGTAGATCGCAACAGGCTCCAGTTCGCTGCCGAAGAATACGCGGCTCATGTCGACTCCCGAACTTCGATAAGCGGCACGGAGGGCGCCTCGCCTGCCGCGAAGGCGGCTCCGGTGATGTCAAGGCGATCTTCCGCAAAGCGGACCGGGACATCGAACAAGTATCCAGCGCTGATTTTTGATCCCGCACGCGGAGCCTCGTGGAATACGATCTTGCCGCCTCTGCGAACATCAAACGCCCGCGTTTCCACCCCATCGACCTCCACTCGGACGCTATCCAGACGGGGGCGCGTGATAGGGCGAACTTGCGGTTCTTTGCCGTCGCCGTAGCGCTTTGTCAGTTGGAAGATCGCGGTCAGGCCATCCCCAGCGCCGAGCACCTGGTCTGCCTGCGTGGGTGTGCCAGTCATGCCGTTGGAACTGAAGTCGAATGGATCTGCGAGCCGGAAACCCCTGGCCGCGCCTCGGCGAGCCCTGAAGAAGGCGATCAGGACCCCGAGTTCGTCCTCTGACCGGATGCCCGGTCCAATATCGAAGCGCAGCCTCGCATCCGCCCAATGGCTGTTGCGCCGCTCATGCCCCGATGCGGTAACCGTGATGGACGTGGAGAATTCGGGGCTGACACCGGCGTCACGTCCGAGCGTAAGCGGGTAAAGCACGTCGTCGAAGGCTTGCATGGTGTCAGTATCTCCCGGCGTTGGAAGGCGGGTGTATCCATCGCGTGCGACCTGCGGCAGCGCCCAGACGAAACAGCGACCTACTCCACGCACAAAAGCCTCATCGACCCCTGAATCGATAAGCTTCCAGTATTGAACGGCGTCCTCGGCCCGCAGCACGAACCCTGATAGGTAATCCTGGTGATCGAGCGGATATTGGAGCCGCCCTTGCATGACGGCGTATGCTTTGCGCCGATGCGCCTCGGCGCCTTCGGTCAGCCAATCGTAGTCCTCCACCTGCAACCGGTTGAACTGCGGCCAAGCCCATTCCAACGGCAAATTGGCCCGATAGGCCTCCGGCGTTGCTGCATCGAGGATCGTTGGCGTGAACAGCAGGATGAGCACCTCGGCGCGGTCCCCGGCAATCTGCCTGACCCGGTCTCGAACTGAGCAAACCGAATTGCCCAGCACGTGCCCCGCCTGATCAAGAAGAGCTTTTTGCATCTCGGTCAAAGGTGCGGTGAGTACGGGGATTTCGGGAGGCTCCACTCCCAGTTGAACGCTAAAGAGCGACCGCGCAGAATCATCATACAGGCAGATGCGCTTGTCAGGCGCCTGCCACCACCAGGGTTCGCCGATTTGGAAGGCGATGCTCATGCCTGCAGCCATTGCCAGGCGCACGAAGCGCTCTGCGACATTGCGGAGATACTCGACTGCCTGATTATTAGCGGGTGAAAGCAGCGTCGAGGGTGGAACCCATCCGGTAAGTGCCGGAGTACCGTCGAAGAACCGCTGCTTCCAGTTTTCGGGGCAGTGCTCGTCAAACAATTCGTAAGAAAGCGAGAGGATCGCTCTGTAGCCGGACTTTACGCACTGCTGGAGAAAACTTGCATGCCATGCGTCGCAAGGGCCGGCAAGCTTGCCCATCCGGTCGACGATCATTCTTCCGGACTGGTCGGGTGCCAGTCGAAAGTAATGGCTCATGCCCAGATAGTGGACGAAGTCACCCCGGTAGCCGAGACCGCGCAGGCTGCGCACGATCCGCTCCGGAGTTTGATTGTAATTGTCGTCGTATGCAGTTGCCATGTGCAGCTCGTGCGGGGGCACAAGAACGTCGCCGATTTCGATTAGTCCTCGCTCCCCGTCGCAGCTGATATCGCTGAGCTCTACCCATGCATCAACCCGCTGCGGGAGCAGATCATGGGCACTTGGCGAATACCCCTGTGGTACCAATGAAATGAACATTCGATCGATGTCGGCAGGGTGCACCGGGTTGGGTTTGCCTGAAATGTCCCAACCTTCGCGCAGCTGAGAGAAGCGCAGTTCGATCCGGGCGTCATCCGGCGTGCCGACGGCGTAATTCCACAACCGCACGTACCACGATCTCGGAGCTCCGTCAGCATCGCGCCCTTCAATCGTCAGCGTCGGGCCATGCACCTGGTCTAGCGGCACAAGGCCGTTCGAACGCCAGCGGAAGCTTAGTATTGTGCGCGAGTAGTCGCGATCGGTTTGGTAAGCCAGCAAGGGATGGTCGAGCCGGTCGACGCTGTCCCAGATGAGCCCTGCTAGGGAGTCGGCATGATGACATTCCAGGTCGACCCGTAAGGCATCGGCACCGATGGTCACTACCGAAGCCATCATGGGTCGTGGGAAATCGACCGTCCAGAACCGAGGATCGAAACGCTGGATGTAGTCGAATGCCTGCCCGCCGCGCTTCGAAGCGAGCCAGTACGCCATAAGCTCTTCCTCTTTTAGTAGGGACGCAGAGCGCGTCCGACAGCGCTCGCCACCTGACGGGACGAGCGACGCAAGGCGACGGGCGTGTCGCTGCCGCGCGGCGCAGCCAGATTGATCGACACCCGCACGTCGCGAGCGGATCCACGGGAAGGCTGGTTCGCATCCACGCGGCCCGAGGTAGTCGGAATGAAGACTTCAGGGCCGCGTTCGCCGACCATGTAAGCACGTCCTGGCGATACGGGCCCACCCGTAGCTCGGCCTGGCAGCCCGAGAAGTGCACTCATCGCACCGCTGACGACCGAGTTGAGTCCTGCGCCTGCGGCTTTCCCGCCGCCGCCGAACAAGTTGGACAGTTCCGACTGCAGCGCCGTTGCCGCGATCTCGTTGAGCGCCTGTAGGGCGGTCCGCTTCAGATCGTCGAAGCCCGAATTGCCGCGCTTGATTGCAGACAGAAGCCCACGCTCAAGGACATTGCCCGCCTTTGAAAAGCCGTCGACCAGCGTAGTGTCGAACGTGCTACGCATCGCCTCCATGTCGGCCTTGAAGCCGCTAGTGCTCGCGCGCACATCCACCATCAATGTAGCTAAATCTTCATCCATTGCGATCCAGCTCCAAAAGCGCTCTAAGTTCATTGCGGCTCAGCGGCTCGTCATTCACTTCCGTCTCATCTCTGAAGATGGCGACGACTTCGGCCGGCGTGGAATTCCAGAAGTCACTGGGGCGCCACCCGAGCGACCGGCACGCCGCTCCGGCGAGCTTCCTGGCGCATTGAGCAAACGTGTTGCTCATGCGCGCCCCTGGAGAATTTGATAGAGCAGCGCTCTCAGTGGCGCTGCGCACGCGGCAAGCCCCATGGTGAGAACCGCTTCGCCGACCTGCTCGCGAGAGGTGTCGGCGCGATCGGCCAGACAGTGCCAGAATAATGTGGCGACCTCACCAAGCCGCAGCTTTCCCTCTCCGGCTCGTTCGACGAGGGCGTATAGCGCACCGAGCTCGTCCTCTGCCGCCACCAGGGCTGTAAAAGTGGGCCGCAGCAGGCGGGGGCGCCCGCCGATTAGGATCGTAGCCTCTCCCCGGATGCTGTTGGCAATCGCTTCTGCGCTCATGCCGGCACCACCGCACCCGAACTTTCGAGCTGCAGCGTGTAGTTACGCTCGCCGTTGAAATCGCCCGAATAGTCGAGACGCTGCACCAGGAAGCGCCCACGCAGCCTCTCGCCACCCTCGAAAGAGAGCTCATAACTGTCGATCGTGCCGGCAAGGGCATGTGCCCGGATCGAGGTTTCAGCCTGGCTGCCCAGGAAAATGCCAGCGGCACTGACGGAGATCGATCGCGTACCGGCACCCGAGAGCAGCTCTCGCCACCCACCCGATCCCTTGTGAGTCACCACCACGGTGTCGCCATTGATCGACATCTGCGTCGTGCGCAGTCCTGCAACGGTCTGGTACGACGGTGTGCTGGCACCGTCGCTGATCTTGAGAAGGAAGGCAGAGCCTTTCTGGGCTGTCATGTTCGGCTTACTCCGGTAATTTCGTCAGGCTTCGAGGAGACGGAAACGGTACTCGAGGAGCACGGCTCGGACATTTGCCGGGCGCTGCTCGGCACGCGCGCGAAGGAACCGGATGCTGGCTATGTCGAATACAAGCTGAGAAGCCGGTAGCGCTTCGATGCGCTGCTCGACCAAAGCGACTGTCTCCGCGCCGGTCGCCGGATTGTCGCCCCGCAGATGCAATTCGACGGCCAAGCGAACTTCGCGGCCCTTGCGTTCCTTCGTGCTCCAATCGGTGCTCGCGCTGGCGGCAATGCCCAGCCAAGGTGTGCTGGTCCGAACCGGTGCTTCTTCTTCGATCGCGTTTAGCTTACCGGCCAGCGCCGGATCAGCACGCAGCCATTCAATAAGTGCAGCGCGCAGTTGCGTTTCCATGATTGCACGCTCTTTCTAGAATAGCGGCCAGAGAAGGTCGGGGCGCCGCCAACGAAGTGGATCGCTCCGGCGGGTGCGCAGGCGGTTTTCCGCAGCGGCGCTGGCCAGCCTCGCGGCTCTTGCGGAGAGGAGGCGTGCAAAGCCTGCCATTCCCCTTGCTTCTGCCTCAATCATATCAGCCGCATCCTTCGCCAGGGCTGCCACAGAGCGGCAACCGCGGCTGGAGGCATCGACCGCATTTCGTCGAGGTCTCGCTGGCGGTAGTGATAGGCGGCCAAGCGGAGCACACCTTGCCGCAATCCGTCCGGAAGGTGCGCCCAATCGGATGCGAGCCCTGCGGTGAAGCGGATTGCAAAGCGGCGGCTCGCTCCCCGGCGCAGGATGCGGATTCGCGCGGTTCCGTCAGCCTCCAGCTCATATGCGTAGTCCGCGGCTGGCATCGGTGTGCGCGTGTTATCCGGCGCCATCGCGTCGATTCCCGTTACCGCCATCACAGGCAGGGTCGAGAGCTGTTGCCACTCGGGCATCGGCGCTAGGATCTCTTCGCACAGGGATTCCAGTGGCATTCGCCCAGTGAATGCTTCGCAGAGCTCGAGCGCCGAGTAGAGCAAGGCAAGGAGCGCCGCGTCGTCGCTCGTGATGGTGACGGCCAGCCAGCCCTTGAGTTCGTCAAGGGCCGCGCCGGCCAGTATCGCCGGAACGACGATTGCCCGCTTCATGGCGGTCTCCGTTCTTAAATTGGTGGAAGTGGCGCGCCCGCGCTGTGTCAGAGGATGTACACGGCGCGGGCACGCCCAGGAGCGGCTTGGGAGCTCGCGCCTACGGGCGAGACGCGTAGCCCAGACTACGCTTCGATCCGGAACAGCTTGATGGCGTCACTATCGAGAACTTGGCCGCCCACGCGCTTGGTCGCATAGAAGTGGACGAAAGGCTTGTTGGTGAACGGATCGCGCAGGATCTGCGTGGCGCTGCGCTCGGCGATCAAGTAGCCAGCTTTGAAATTTCCGAAGGCGATCGGGGTGTTGCCGGAAGCGATGCTCGGCATGTCCTCGGCTTCCACCACCGGGTAGCCCAGCAGCCTGTCAGGCTGGCCCTCGACCAAGCCCGGCTGCCAGAGGAAGGCGCCGTCCGAAGTCCTGAGTTTGCGCACCTCTGCCAGCGTGCCGGCGTTCATCACCCAAGTCGCGCCTTGCCGAAGTCCCGATTTGACCGAGTGAACAAGATCGATCAGCTGGATCTCGGGATCGGTACCCAGGCCGTTTGCTTGGCCCGAAGCAATATACTGCAGCGCACCGAAGGGCCGGGCCACGTCGTCGGATGGAGAGATGGGCGCGGAGAGAAAGCCGAGCGGCTGGTCGATACCCGTGCCGTTGACGAAAGCGGCACCTTCGGCGCGGGCGAACTCCATGGCGATTTCGCTCGCAAGCCAATTCTCCAGATCGAACGCCGCATCGTCAAGCATGGACTGGCTCGCCGCCGGATTGGCATAGAGTTCGCCGGTCGGCGGAGCAATCTCGGCGAACTCCGGCGCGTTTGTTTCGGGGCGCGCCACAGTCTCGCCCACCCATCCGGAGGCCGTCCCGCCGACGGTCACCAGCTTGCGATAACCCGTGCTGCCGACCTGCACGACCTGGGCCAGCTGGCGGATCGGGCTGTATTCCTTCACCTGACTGGTGATCATCGCGTCAATTTCGCGGGGGACGGCATAGCCGCCATCCTTGAGCAGCGAACCGGCCAACGACTTGACCTGTGTCTCCGAACCGCGGCGTAAATATCCGTCGACGAAGCCTTTCACTTCAATGTTGTTCGAACTGACGCCGGACAGAGTCGGGCGTGCCGCCGCGCGGCTGACCCGCTCGAGCCGGCCCTTCACTTCCTCGATGTCTGAGCGAAGCGCTTTTAGAGCGCACTCGGCTTGGTCCTGTCGGCTTACGAGATCGAAGCTGGTTGCCATTGCTTCGGGCTGCTTTTCGCTTTGCATTTGGGAGCTCACCTTTCTTGGGGATTCATTCGGGGCATAAAAAAGGCCGCCAAGGGCGGCCGGTCGGAGATTCACGGAGGTTAGACGATGTCACTGCACCAGATGGACTCTGGCCCCGTGCTGCAGCGGATGGGTGACAAGGCTGACTTCGAACAAGTCCACGTCCTCAAGCAAGCGACCCTCGCGTGAAAGGCGGTAAAGGCGCGCTCGATACCCGAAGCTGAGCCCGCTCACCGTCTTGTCGCGCAGGGCAGCCGCTCCTCGGCTGCTCGGATTGTCAACCCGCGCGATTACCCGCAATCCGCGGTGATCCTCCTGCGCCAGTTCGACTACTCCGAATACCTGTTCGGGCCGGTGCTGCCAGTACAATGGCAGGGGATCGCTCCGGTCAGCCAGCGTTCGCGCGAAAGCACCGGGCAAGATGATGTCTCGCGCAGCATCGACAATGCCGAAGAGCGCCGCATAGCCGGCAAAGCGCAACACAGGCGCGCTCACCGCAGAAGTCCGGGGACGCCGAGGCGCACGGCAATGCCGATTAGCAACACAGCCATGACGCCGCGCACCACCCATTCCACAATTGCTTTCCAGGCGCTCGCCTTAGCGGTGCGCCACGCACTCAGAAGGCCGCGCAGTTCGTCGATGTCGTTCTGTGCTGAATCGTCACTGAGGCCGAGCCGGCCAAGCATGCGATCGGCACCAAGCTCGATCGACTCTTCCACGATGGCGCGCAATGTCACCAACTCACCGCCTTCCTCCTGTGCCTGGGAGATGAGCTTGGCGAGCATGTCCTCGCGGGTCATTTGAGCCCTCCTTTCGGCGGCAGGCCCAGCATTGCGCGCTTCTCTTCCGGATCTAGGAAGTCGGCGTCCGAGACCTGTGCCCAGGCCTTCTCGCGGTCCTCTGCGAGCGCCGGCACCCGGTCGAGATCGATCGTCAGTTCCAGCCCCGGGAACCACGGCTGCAATCCCTCCGCCAAGCCGGACAGTATCTTGCCCGCGAGTGGCAACAGCGTCAGCCTCCACAGAGCCCTGTTCGCCTCCCGGTAATTCGCATAGGTGTTGTCTCCCGGAAGACCGAGCAACATGGGCGGAACCCCGAACGCGAGAGCGATGTCGCGAGCGGCGGCTGCCTTCAACTCCGCGAAGTCCATGTCCGCCGGGGTCATCGACATTGACTGCCATTTGAGGCCACCTTCCAGCAGCATAGGCCGGCCTGCATTGCCGCCGCCCGAAAACGCTTGAAGCAGTTCATTCTTCAACCGGTCGAACTGTTCGGTCGTAAGCCCCGCACTGTCCGCGCCTCCATCATAGACCAGCGCTCCTGACGGTCGGGCTGCATTCTCCAGCAGCGCGCGGTTCCAGTTCGCTGCGGCATTGTGGATCGCTACCGCCTGTTCCGCAGCGCCGAGGCATCCAGCGCCGTAATGGTCATCGACTGGGTGGAATGCCTTCAGGTGAATGATTGCGGGCCAGCCATCCTCGTCCTCCAACGGGATCGTTAGCGCCTTGTCGCCAACCTTGTACTTGTAGGCTGCAGGCCACCCGTCGGGGGCAGGCACCACCGACACGCGTTCGGGTCGCAGGGCAAACAGCTCGATCGGCCGCCCTCCCGCATCCTGCATAATCTGAATATACCCGTCACCATGCAGAAGCAGATGCGCCGCGAGCGTCTCGAGCAGTGACTGTCCGGCGCTCGTCGCGCTCACCAGCGCCCGCGGTTCTGGATCAATGCTCTTGAGGGGCAAACCACCCACGCCTTCGGCGACAATCCTGACCGCCCGCTGCGCCACCGGATTGTCCAGAAACGCACTGCGCACGGAACGATCATAGTCGAAAGCCGGGCGCGATCCACCCGTGTCCATAGCCCAGGACCATGGCGAACTGAAGCTGCGCGCGAGCGGCACGCGCGCTCCCGCCCCGCCCTTGAAGGCAGAGCGAAGCGTCTCGATCAAGGACATGCCCGTTTCCCTTTTGTTCCTACACCTGCAACACGCGAGGGTCGCCACGCCGACCCAGCATCAACTCGGTCAAAGCCCAGACAAGCGCATCGGCTCTATCGGGGCTCCGCCCCGGTCCCTCGTAAGCTCCCCCGGCCATCAATCCGCACAATTGATCTTCCAGCCGCGGAAACTGACCCACATGGCGCACGCGCCCGGCTTCATAGAGCGCGGCGATCGGTTCTGCCCGCGCCACCTTCCCGCGGCTCGCGTGGACGAGACGGATCGGCATCTGGCAGTCAGCTGCGCGCAACACGCTTTCCACCATGCTTCCGCCCTGATTGGCTTCCGCTACCACCCTGTCCGCCTTCCATGCGTGCGCGACCGATGCCACAGCCTTCGCCCAGCGTTCGGGACTGGCCCGCGCAAGTGAGGCGTCGGACACCACCCGGGCCATGGCGTCGGCCGCCACGCCGGCGACGATGATGCCGCACTCGTCGCCGGTAGCTGTCACCGGAGGGTCCACGGCCACTACCACGCGGCTCAGCGGTTCACCGCAAAAGGCCTCTCGGTTCTTCTCCAGCATCGCGCGGCTCCACAGGGCGCCATCGACCTCGGTAAGCATGTAGCCGTCGAGCTCCTGGCGGCCGAGTGCACTACCGCCATACTGCTTGCGCATGCTTTCGATGTAGCGCTCGGGCAGATTTGCCACGTTGGAATAGGTGCTGCCGCGCGTTACCACGACCGAACCTGATGCTTCTTCATTAATCAGGCGGCGCATCAGCGGCACGGCCCGCGGGGTCGTAGTGGCAAGCACGCGCGGCCTGTCGCTAAGCCGAAGACCCAGTAACAGGTTATCCCACGTCCGGATTGCCCTGTCTGCAGAATTATCCCATTTGGCAATTTCATCGCACCAAGCGTGGCTGTGCTGCGGCCCTCGCAAAGATTCCGGTTCACCGGCCGAATAGAGGAACGCCTGCGCTCCGCTGGGCCAGCGCAACCGCCTTAGCGACGGCTCGAATTCCGGCCGCCACTGGCCTGGCGTGCAGCTCAGGATGCCGCTTTCACCCTCCACCATGATAGCTCGGGCCTCGGGAATCGACGCGCCGATTAAAGCGATACGCGCGGCAGGATCAACGCGGGCGATCTCCCGAACCCATTCGGCGCCCGCGCGGGTCTTGCCAAAGCCGCGACCTGCGCAGATCAGCCAGCACTGCCAGTCGCCCGGCGGCGGCAATTGTTCGGAACGGCCCCACAGGCGCCAGTGATGGCGCAGGGTCTCCTTTTCCGCGCCGTGCATCTCCTCCATCACGTCCCGCAGGCCGCGATTGTCCAGCTGTGCCAGCCACCGAAGCTTATTCATCACCGCCCGGCAGCCGCGGCGTGCTCACGCCCTCATCGATCAGAATGCGAGTCGCATTATCCTGCCGCGCACGAATCCTCTCCAGCTTGGCATCGATCGCGGCAAGAACCTCTTCCTCGTCGCGCGAGTCTGTGCCGGAACGTTCGCGGGCGGCGGTCTCTCGATGTAGCGCCAGAATGCGCAGGGCGTTGGCGATGTCGAATTTGGGATCGTCCTTCGCCGTCCCCATACGGAGGCGGTGCAGTGTTTCCAGTTCGAGATGCTCGTAACCCTCCATGAGTGCGGCATGCCAATCGCGCGCGAAAAGCGGGTCTTCGCGGCGTGCGCGATAGGCCCGTGCGGCGTTCACGCCGGCCGCCTCTGCCGCTGTCGTGACGTTGGAGGTCTCGGCAAGCTTATCAAGGAAGGCCTCCTTCCATCCGGCGTCAGCGGTTGTGTTCAACGCCTTCTCAGTGTCGAACGTTGCTTCAATGCGCACGGGTCGGCGCCGCGGACGATCGGCCTCGGTCACAGATATCTCCAGTCCGGTAAGAAGCGGTGAGCGAGCCTACCGGCGAATCACTCCATCGCGATGCTTGATTTAACTAACCAATAATCGTCGCGATGTCAACTCAGAACAACCATATAGGTTTTGTCAAACATCTGTTGCACGCAAACCGGCGCTCGCCTACGCGGTGCTGCACCGCAATAGGATGGGCCCACATGCTGCGCGCGCTTTATGACTGGACCATGGAAAAGGCCGCGCATCCGCACGCGCAAGCCTGGCTGGCTTTCTTCAGTTTCGTCGAATCAAGCTTCTTTCCCATTCCGCCACACCCTTTGCTGGGGCTCATGTGTCTGGCAGAGCCCCGCAAGGCGATCCGCTTTGGGATCATCGCCACGGCCGCCTCCGTGTTTGGCGGATTGTTTGGCTATGCGATCGGCTTTTACCTGTACGAATCTATCGGCGCGTGGCTCCTCGGCCTTATAGGCCTTGCGGACAGTTTCCCGCAGGCCGCCTGCTATCTTCGCGAGTACGATTTCGAGGTCATTCTGGTCGCCGGCGCCACGCCAATCCCGTTCAAGCTGTTGACCATTACCGCGGGCTTCATTGGCATGAACCTGGTGGTCTTCACGCTTGCGAGCATCGCCGGACGCGGCCTGATCTTCATTACGGTCGGTGTGTTGTTCCGGGTGTTCGGACGACCGATCAAGGCGTTCATCGACAAATATCTCGGCTTGGTGACCACGGCCTTCGTTCTGCTTGTGGTGGGCGGCGTAGTCGCCTTGTCGTTGGTCGGCGGCAGCCAGGGCGATGACCCCAACGATGTCTGCGCCACTGCCGGCGTCGTTAGGGCGGCCTGAAGTCGGATGGGGAGCGCGCGGGACCGGGCCGCACGCTTCCCCTTGTCCCCGCGCTATTTGCGCAAGCTAGATAATTCCCACGGTCTTGCCGGCACGTTCGAACATGCCAAGGATCGTGCCGACCTCCTCGTCGGAGTGCTCGGCGCACAGCGAGCAGCGCAGCAGCGTCATGTTGGCCGGCGTTGCCGGAGGACGCGCCAAGTTTACATAGAGTCCCTCGCGCAGCAACGCCTCCCACATAGCCGCGCCCTTCTCAAGATCAGGCATTATGACGGCAACGATGGCGCTTTGCGGCGCCTCGGTCCCTAGGTGGAAGCCCAGCGCCTTCAATCCCCCATGCAGACGTTTCGAATTCTTCCACAGATGCGCACGCTTGTCTTCGGCACGCATCAGCTTGCGAATGCTCGTCGCCGCGGTCGCCACAACGCTCGGCGGCAGCGAGGCGGTGAAGACGTAAGGTCGGCAGACGAGGCGCATGATTTCGAATTTGGGATGGTTGGAGACGCAGAATCCCCCCACTGTTCCGACCGACTTGGAAAAGGTGCCGATGATAAAGTCGACATCCTCGATCACGCCTTGTGCCTCGGCCACCCCGCGGCCGTGCTCGCCGATGAAGCCCATGGAATGCGCCTCGTCCACCAGCACCATCGCGCCGTAACGCTTGGCCACCGCCACCATCTCCTTGAGCGGTGCGATGTCGCCGAGCATCGAATAAACGCCTTCAAGCACGACCAGCTTGCCGGCGCTGTCGGGCATACGACCTAGCCGCTTTTCGAGCGCATCGATGTCGTTGTGCTTAAAGGGAACCACTTCGGCGTTGCCCAGCGCACAGCCGTCCCAGATACTGGCATGGCTGTCGATGTCGAGGATGATGTAGTCGCCCTTGCCGGCGATCGTGCTGATGATGCCCAGATTGGCTTGGTAGCCGGTCGAGAACACCATCGCGTGGTCCATGGCGTAGAACTCGCGCAATGCCGTCTCGACCTCCCTGTGGCCTTGATAGGTGCCGTTCAGCACGCGGCTGCCCGTCGTGCCCGAACCGAAATCCGCCAGCGCCTGCTGCCCCGCCGCCACCACGTCGGGGTCGAAAGTCATTCCCATGTAATTGTAGGTGCCAAGCAGGATCGTGTCGCGCCCGTTGCAAATCGCCCTTGTCGGCGAAACAACCTGCTCCATCACCAGCGAGAACGGATCTTCCACCCCGCTTGCCAGCAATTGCTCGCGCATGCGGATTATGTCGTCGAACTTTGCAAACAGATCCACGGCATGCCCCTCGCGCACGGGGGGCTTGTCGGCCTGCCTCACACCCTCGCTCATGTTCCGCTCAAGCCTCGCTCAACCTGCATACAGTATCCACGAGCTGGCCATATCTCTCGATCTCCGCCTGCTGGTTCATGCTGATGATGATGTCGAACTCGTCCTCGATAGCAGCGACGAAATCCATCACGGTCAGACTGTCGAATTCGAGGTCGCCGGCAAAGGTGGTCTGCTCGTCAATGGCGACATTCGCCTTGTTGAAAGGCTCGATCAGCGTACGTATGCGGCTGTCAACGTTTTCACGATCCATGTCCGTCCAATCCAGTCTGTCCAAGTCGCGCCGCGCGCCTCCGAAGGCACCCTGCCACGGCAATGCGGCCGAAAAGCGATTGTATCCGCTGCTTGTCAAGCATGGCGATAGCTGGAGGTAGCCTGAACGGCTCTCCGAGACACCGTCTTCCCCCTCGACAAGCGCAACAAGCCTCACCATGTGCGGTCGGGGCGTCGCTCGGCACCTCTGCAACTCTTACATTCCGACAGGCTGCACCGTCATAACCAAGACCAATTTCGATCAATCCCGCGATCCGCAAGTGACGGCGCTCGAAGCGCTTGGCTGGATCCTTGCGGACGGACGCCGGGCGCAGCGCTTCCTTGACCTTACGGGCCTGTCGCCCGCCATGCTTCGCGCATCCGCGGCAAGCGCGTCGACGCACCGCGCTGTTCTCGAATATCTCTGCGCACACGAACGGGACTTGCTTGAGGTGGCGGATGCCCTCTCGATGAACCCCGAGGCGATCGTTTCCGCGCGTGAAGGGTTGGGACGATGAGCCGCCCGCTGGTCGTCACCGATTGCGACGAGGTCCTGCTCCACATGGTGCGCCATTTCCGGGACTGGCTGGACACGGCACACGACGTCGAGTTCACGCTTGAAGGCGATCCGTTCGTGCAATCGATGAAGCGGCGCAGCGGCGTGCAGGAGCTGGCGGAGGCAGAGGTATGGGAGCTGCTCGGTCTCTTCTTCGATACGCAGATGGAGGCGCAGCAGCCAATCGCCGGTGCGGTCGCCGCCATCGCTGAACTGCAGCGCGAGGCGGACGTCGTGATCCTGACCAATCTCGTCGATGAACGCAACGAGGCCCGCCAACGCCAATTGCGCGCGGTCGGCATCGAGGCGCCCGTCTTTACCAACCAGGGCCCGAAGGGGAACGCACTGCGCCGCATCGTGGAAGAGCACGGGGCGGAACGCGCGCTGTTTATCGACGACATCGCAAAGCACCACCAATCCGCCGCCGAAACGCTGCCGCGGGTCGTCAGGCTGCATTTCTGCGGAGAGCCGGCCATCGCCCCGCATGTTCCCTGCGCCTTGGTCGCGGGGCACGCGCATGCCAGGATCGATAATTGGGACGAGGCTCTCCCCTGGATATTGCATTCGCTGCACGGAGAAACACAATGACCATCCAAGCTCGGCTCGCTGAACTCAGGATTTCGCTTCCGGCGGCCGCGGCGGCCGTCGCCAGCTACCAGCCGGTCGTGGTCAGCGGAACGCTCGCTCATGTGTCCGGTCAGCTACCCTTTCTGGACGGCGAACTCGTAACTGGTCGGCTGGGGGAGGACGTTTCGCTCGAGCGGGGCCTGGCCGCAGCGCGCGCCAGCGGGCTGATGATCATCGCGCAGCTCGAGAAGGCAGGCCTCCTCGAGCGGGTCGAGCGGGTCGTCAAGCTCGGCGCGTTCGTCAATTCGGCACCCACCTTCATCGACCAGCCAAAAGTGGCGAACGGCGCCTCCGACTTGATGATCGAGGTTTTCGGAGACGCCGGGCGCCACGCCCGCAGCGCTGTCGGCGTGTCGGCGTTGCCCTTGGGCGCAGCCGTTGAGGTCGACGCCATCATTGCCCTTCATCCGGCTTGAGCTGGACCCGATTCGCTGGCAAACCGATGCCTCGCCTTCGAACCCTTCGGAATGCACTGCGAAAGGCCCAAGCCGTCGTGAGGGCCAGCGGGTTGTTTTCCCTTGTTCATTATGCTGATCTGAGGGGTCGCAAACAGCATTCGACGCCAGTAGAATGACCGATATGGCAGATGCCGACCTCACTGCCCGCATTGCGCCCGCAATCGGCGCTTTTGCGCAAAGCGAATGGGATGGCTTGGCGGGCAGGGAAAATCCCTTCGTCAGCCATGCTTTCCTGACCGCGCTGGAGGATTCTGGAAGCGTAGGCGCTGGTACCGGCTGGACTCCCGCGCCGATCGTCATCGAGGATGCGCGCGGCACCTTGCTGGCCGCCATGCCTTCTTACTTGAAGAGCCACAGCCAGGGTGAATACATATTCGACTACGCCTGGTCGGACGCCTGGGAGCGCGCCGGCGGTCAATATTATCCCAAGCTGCAGATCGCGGTTCCGTTCACACCTGCGACGGGACCGCGGCTGCTGCTCTCCGACGAGATCTTTGCCGCGCCGCTTCTGGGTGCGGCGCAGACGCTGTGCGATCGACATGGATTCTCGTCCGCTCACGCAACCTTCATCGATCCCGAGCAAGCCGCGCTTTTTCGAAAGGCCGGCTGGCTCGAGCGCCACGACATCCAGTTTCACTGGCAGAACCGCAATTATACCAGCTTCGAAGACTTCCTCGACGAACTCGCCTCCCGCAAGCGCAAGAACCTGCGCAAGGAGCGGGAGGCCGCGCAGGATGGCGTCACAATTCGGCGCTTGCGCGGGCCGGACATTCGCCCCGAGCACTGGGATGCCTTCTGGCTATTCTACCAGGATACCGGGGCGCGCAAATGGGGCACTCCCTACCTCACACGCGAGGCCTTCGACCTGTTCGGCGAGCGCCTGGGTGAACAGGTCTTGCTGGTCCTCGCCTTCGCCGGCGACCAGGCCATCGCCGGCGCGCTCAATTTCATCGGCTGCGAAGCCCTGTATGGCCGCTACTGGGGCTGCCTCGTCGACAAGCCGTTCCTGCATTTCGAACTCTGCTACTACCAAGCCATCGACGCGGCCATCGAACTGGGGCTCGACCGCGTTGAAGCGGGGGCACAGGGCGGGCACAAGCTGGCGCGCGGCTACGAGCCGGTGGCGACCACTAGCATGCACTACATTGCCGACCCGTCCTTCCGGGGGGCAGTGTCCGATTTCCTAGAGAGAGAGCGCGCGGGGGTGGCGCTGGACCGCTTCCACCTGGATGACCGCACGCCCTTCAGAAAGCTGTGACCGCCACGTCGGGAGGAGCAATCGGCCGGAGGCGTCACGCCGCCCGGCGTAGGCCGCCCCCGAGCCAAGCACGCGCCCGCCGCTGAGCCTCGGCAATCTCGCTCCGGCTCATCTCGGCGGCGATGTCCGCGCGGCACCAGCCGGCTTCCTCGTGGCCGTGCATTGCACCCAGGTTGAACCATTTGTGCGCCTCGATGAGGTCGCGCAGTTCGCCCGCGCCGGTGGAGTAAGCGACGCCCAGCGCGTGGCAGGCCTCGCCGTCGCCGGCCGCTGCTGCTGCAAGCTGCCGCGTAGCCGCATGCCCGCTCAGCACGTCACGGCGGCGACCCGTATGCTCGATATTCGTGTTCGTGATCAGCTTCATCATCGTATCCCTCGTCGGCGACGGCGACCGGCCGTGTCCTTGTGAGACCCGATAATTGGCACTTATGGTTAATTATCCGTAAAACCCGATCCGGCGCCGTTCGCCCGCTTTGTCCTGCTCCAGCACGCCGAGGCGAACAGGCGCATGGGTCCGCCGCGCGATTGCGTCTTGTGCCCGAATCTGGGGGCCCTTATAGGCCGCCGGAGACTGGCACAGAGTGACCTGCAATGGCGATCAGTCAGGCCAAGCGCATTGATCGTACCAAGTTTCGGAGTGGACTTGATGGGATCGATTCCCAAGGAAGACATCGACATCCTCGTTAAGGCACGGCGGTCTCTGGACCGCGATTATACGCCGAGCGAGAGTGAGGAGTACATGTCCGACGCGCAACTCAACTATTTCCGTATCCTGCTGCTCGAATGGAAGCGTTCCATCCTGACAGCCGCGGAGGGTACGTTGCAGAACTTGCAGGACGGGCCGATCCGGGAACCCGATCTCAACGACAGGGCCTCCAGCGAAACTGATTGGGGAATCGAGCTGCGCACGCGCGATCGCCAGCGCAAGCTGATCGCCAAGATCGATTCGGCGCTGCGGCGGATCGACGCGGGCGAGTACGGCTGGTGCGAGGTCACCGGTGAGCCCATCGGCATCCACCGCCTCACAGCGCGTCCGATTGCCACGATGAGCGTCGAGGCGCAGGAAGCGCATGAGCGACGCGAGCGGATCTCCCGCGACGACTGACCCGGTTAGCGCCTGTGCAACCTGTCCCGGTCTGGCACAGATGTTCCCGCCGCCTTGTAAATTAACGCCTCATTAGCCTTATTCGGGGCAAGAGGACTGGCGATCGGGGCACTCGGTCGGCAGGGTTGGCCGACCTGAAGGGATGTGCCTGCTGATGAGAACGAGCGGGGAATAATGAACACTGCCATGGATCAGGTCGATACTCGCAATGTTAATCGCGAAAGCCTCCTGCTGCTCGCCAACCTGCGTGTTGATGGTCAGGATACGGTGCATCGCGTCAGGATCCGCAACCTGTCGGCGGGCGGCATGATGGCGGAGACCGATGCCAGCGTTGCCCGTGGGTCGCGGGTCTCGGTTGAGCTGCGGAACATCGGCTGGATCGAGGGTTCGGTCGCCTGGAAGCAGGATAATCGTTTCGGCATCGCCTGGGTCGATACCATCGACCCAGGCAAGGTTCGCGAACCGGTCACGAAATCCGGAGAAAAATCCGACGAAGTGCGCCGCTTCTCTCCGATTCGGCCCGCCGGGCCCGATCCAGAGAAGATGCGCAAGATCTGATCCGCGCCCGGCGATCGGCCCTTCGAGGATGACGCTCCGCGGTTGATGAGATGCGTGGGTCGATTTACGGCACGCTGTGCTCCGCTTACTCGCCCCATTTGCGCTGTGCTGCGCCGTTACCCTGGCAAGCTGCGGTAGGAGCGCCGAGGGCACGCTCGATCTTGCAATCGTTTCTTCCGAAGAAGAACTGCTTGCGGATGGGCTGCGCCTGTCAGAGCCGGCGCAGCACCTGCGTGCAGCGACGGCGCTCGGGCTGGTGACCCGGGATGCGCAGGGCGAGATCATCCCGGGCCTTGCGGATCGCTGGATCGTCACTGATGACGGCTTGAGCTTTATCTTCCGCCTGCGGGACGGTAACTGGCCCGATGGTACGCCATTGACCGCGCAAAGCGTGCGCGCCGCGCTGCTGGAGACCATGCGAGGTCTCGACGATACCTCCATGGAACTTGACCTTGGTCCGGTGGACGAGGTGCGCGCCATGGCCGGGCGGGTCGTCGAATTACGGCTCTCCGGCCCTTTTCCGACATTGCTTCAGTTGCTCGCCCAGCCCGAGCTCGCACTCAAACCTGCTCAAGGCACGGGCGACATGGCCTTGACGCAGGAAGACCACGTGGAACTCCTCGCGCTCAAGCCTCCGGAGGATCGGGGCCTGGCGGATGATAGCAATTGGGAGCAGGACGTGCGTCCGATCCGGCTCACTGCCTTGTCCGCTGCGCGCGCCCTGGCTGCATTCGACCAAGGCAGGGCTCAGGCGGTACTTGGCGGCAAGATCGACAGCCTGCCCCTGGTCGATACGGGCCCCCTCTCGCGCGGTACGATCCGCATCGACCCGGCTATCGGCCTGTTCGGCTTGCAAGTGCAGAAAGGCACTGGGCCCCTCGAGAGCGTCGAAGTACGCGAAGCTCTTGCCATGGCGATCGACCGCTCGGCACTGATTGCACGCTTCGGCATTGGCGGCTGGACGCCGACCACCCGCATCGTCAATCCCGGGCTGGCTGATGATCCCGGCTATATATTCGAACGATGGGCCGGACGTACGATCGACGATCTACGCGCCGCCGCTGCCCGCCGAGTGGCCGCGTGGAAGTCGCGGCAGCAAGGTGGCCCTGAAGGTCCGGTGACCCTGACTCTCGAAATCGGCAGCGGCCCGGGATACGATCTTTTATTTCGCGAACTCGCTGCGCAGTTGGGTCAAATCGATATTCGGCTCGAGCGGGCGGGCGAGGGCGAGCGTGGGGACCTCCTGCTCATCGACCGGATCGCGCGGTACGCCGCCCCGCGCTGGTTCCTCAACCAGTTCCACTGCTCGTTGCGTCAAGGCATGTGCGACGAGGATGTCGACTATCTGGTCGAACTGGCGAACGAGGAGCACGACCTTAGCGTGCGAGCCGCTCTGCTTGCGGAAGCGGAGGCGGAACTCGCGCTTTCCAACATCTACATTCCGTTCGGAACCCCGCTGCGATGGTCGCTCATTCGTGGCACTGTCGACGGCTTCGTTCCCAACCGCTGGGCCTTCCATCCCTTGCCGCCCATGGCTGAGATAGCCAGATAGGCACAAAGGACATGATTATGGACCAGCGCGACCGAGGGCTCGAGCCCATCAACACCGGAGAGCGCGGCCCAAGGCGCCGCGAGACAGGCCCGGTGCGCATGCTCGCGCCGGAGCTCCCGCTTGGACGCGATGCTGCCTCGGTGCGCAAACGGATAGAGGCGATGGAGCACTTGCTCGAGCGCAGCTTCGTCATGCCGGGCGTCAATCGCCCCGTGGGGCTTGATTCGGTCGTCGGCCTCATTCCTGTTGTGGGCGATTTCGTGACCGCGGCCATGGGCGCCTACATCATCTGGGAAGCGCGTAATCTGGGCATTCCCAAATGGAAGATCATGCGCATGGCGGGCAATGTCGCCTTCGACACGGCAATAGGTGCCGTTCCACTTGCAGGCGACGTGTTCGACTTCTTGTTCAAGTCGAACACGCGCAATTTGCGCATTATCAAGCGCCATCTCGACAAGCATCATCCGGAAACGGGGATGATCGAGCAATAAGGCTGGTTGGGAGCCGGGCGAACGCCTCGCCTGTGCTGGGCTCAGCTTCCCGTGGGTCGACAAACGCCTGCGTCACGCTTCGAGTTCAATGTCCCAGTAGAGCCAGTCTCGCCAGGTCTCATGCAGGTAATTGGGCGGGAAGCTCTTCCCGCGTTGTTGCAATTGCCAGTTCGTTGGGCGAATGGGCACGACCTGCGGCGTCATGCCCGCCTGCTTGGGCGTGCGGCCACCCTTGCCCATGTTGCAGGGCGCGCAAGCCGTGATGATGTTCTCCCACGTGGTCCTCCCACCCAGCCGGCGCGGGATGACATGGTCGAAGGTGAGGTTGTGCGGGCTGCCGCAATATTGGCAGCAGAACCGGTCACGCAGGAACACGTTGAAGCGTGTGAAGGCAGGAAACTCGCTCGGGCGCACATATTGCCTGAGCGCGATCACGCTCGGGATCTGCATGTCGAGCGAAGGGGAGTGCACCTGGCGATCATAGCTCGCCACGATGTCGACGCGCTCGAGGAACACTGCCTTGATGGCAGTCTGCCAGGGCCACAGGCTCAGGGGATAGTAGGATAGCGGCGTATAATCGGCGTTCAGCACCAGCGCGGGGCAGCTTTCCAGCCGCCGCGTGGGATCGTCATCCGCGCTCCGGAATTGCGCAGCGCGTTCGATCAGTTCGGCTCTCAACACGTTGCGTGTCCTCCCTGATACGTGTGAAAGGAGCATTTGCGGACAAAAGCGTCAAGCCCGTTACAAGATGAAAATCCACAGCATCATCGGCGATTCGGCTCCCGACGCAGCTTCGGCGCAAGCGGCAAAATGAGCGGTCTCGCCACGCGCTTCGCGCCAAGCCCCAATGGCCTGCTGCACCTGGGTCACGCTTATTCGGCGATCCTGAGCCATGATCTGGCGCGCGAGCGGGGCGGGCGCTTTCTCCTGCGCATCGAGGATATCGACGGCGCCCGTTCGCGTCCGCATCTCGCCGACACGTTCCGCGCAGACCTTCGCTGGCTCGGGCTCGAATGGGAGGAAGTGCCGCCGCAATCGGCCCGCCTGGCCAGCTATGCCGCCGCGGCCGACCTCCTGCGATCGAAGGGCTTGCTCTATGCCTGCCGATGCACGCGCGCCGAGATCGCCGCCGCCGCCATTGGAATGGGTCCGGACGGGCCGATTTACGCCGGCACCTGCCGAAATGCGCGGATTAGTACCGAGGAGAACGTCGCCTGGCGCCTTGATGTGCGCGCCGCCCTTGCGCGCACCGGGCCGCTCAGCTGGATCGATGAGATCGCCGGGCCGCAGCAGGCGCGTCCGGATCTTGCGGGGGACGTCGTGCTGGTGCGCAAGGACCCGCAGACCCCTGCCAGCTACCACCTTGCCGTCACGCTCGACGATGCGGCAGACGGGATTGGCCTGGTCACGCGCGGGCTCGACCTGTTTCGCGCATCCCACGTCCACAGGCTGCTGCAGGCTTTGCTCGAGCTACCGGTGCCGACATGGCATCACCATGCGCTGCTGCTCGATGCCGAGGGCCGAAAACTCGCCAAGCGGCGGGGCTCCTCTTCGCTTGCCGATCTGCGCGACGCGGGCGAGGATGGCCGCGCCTTGGCCCGGATGCTGCGCCAAGGTCAAAGCCCGGCTGGTATTAGGCTCTCGCGCTCCCTAGATTGATGCTCATGAACTGGCTGCTCGTGATCGTGATCGTCGTCCTCGCCATCCTGGTGATCGTCTCACTGGTTCGCGGGATCATCGCGTTCCTGCAAAGCACCAAGCTCGACCTCGACAATCCGGACGAGGCTGATCGGGCGAGCCGCATGCAGCTCCAGCAGAACAAGATGATGTTCGCGCGGATCAAGTACCAGGCGCTGGCCATCGTGGTCGTGGCCGTGCTGCTCATGATCAACCGCTAACCCTCTGCTTCGCGCGGCTCCTGCCCGCGCGTCACTGGCAAGCTCGTCGCGCGTGCTCTATGGCCGTGCCGCACAAGTGAATGGCAGGAGAAGCGCGATGGCGGCAACAATCGCAGTGGTCGGGGCTGGGCAGATGGGCTCCGGCATCGCGCAGCTCGCGGCGTCCAAGGGCTGCCGGGTGCTGCTCTCCGATCGCGACATGGATACGGCGGAAAAGGCGAAGGGCGGCATCGCCAAGAGCCTCGCCCGGCAGGTGGCGAAGGAGAAGGTAACGCAGGACGAAGCTGACGGGACCCTCGCGCAGATCCATCCGGCCGCAGATCTGTCCGGCATCGGCGAAGCATCCTTTGTCATTGAGGCCGCGACCGAGCGCGAGGACATCAAGGCGCGTATATTTGCAGAGATAACCGGATCGCTCGGACCCGGTGCGATCCTCGCCAGCAATACGAGCTCCATACCCATTACGCGAATGGCCGCCGGACTGCCTGATCCTGCGCGCTTCATCGGTCTGCACTTCTTCAACCCGGTGCCGGTCATGCAGCTTGTCGAGGTGATCCCGGGCCTCGCCACTGCACCTGAGACGATCGAGGCGACGCGTGCCTTTGCGCAAAGCTTGGGCAAGGAGGTGGTGCTGAGCGCGGACGAGCCGGGCTTCGTCGTCAACCGCATGCTCCTGCCGATGATCAACGAGGCGGTGTTCGTGCTGGCTCAGGGAACGGCCGGGGTCGCCGACATCGACAAGGGCTGCCGACTGGGCCTCAACCACCCGATGGGCCCGTTGCAATTGGCCGATTTTATCGGGCTCGACACATGCCTCGAGATCATGCGGGTCATCCTGGAGGGTACGGGCGATCCCAAATACCGCCCCGCATCGCTGCTCACCCGATACGTCGAGGCCGGCTGGCTGGGCCGCAAATCCGGCAAGGGCTTCTACGATTACGCGGGCGAGGAGCCTGTTCCCACGCGCTGACGGGAACGGGGCTGCCGAGCCGCGGGTTGTTCTGCCAAAGGAGACACCTGATGAACGACCGCCCCCGCCAGAGCGCCGAACGTACCGATGCCGACCAGGCGCCCGAATTGCGCAATTCCGAGCAGGACGACGAGATGGAGCAGACCCAGACCGTTGCCGACGATGCGCTGGACGGAGCCGCTCGCGACGCGAGTCCGCTCGACAGCATCAAGAACGACGAACCCGGCGAGATCATGAACGATTCCTCGCAAGACCTCATCGATCACATGCGCGACATGGAGCAGTCCGGCCGGATCGACATGGACGCCTATCGCGGCGAGCCCAACATGGACGATAATGAGGATAAATACGGTGAGGCCAACAAGATCGACGAGGACCTTGCGGGCGATGGTACCAGCGACCCCAGCTATGCGGGGCCTGATAGCTGACCGTTATTCAGCACCCACAGACCGGCGATCAACAATGCCGCACCTGAGGCCACCGACCAGCCAAGCAGGCGAAAAATCAACGTAGACGGTGAGTCCAATTCATGGGCGTGCAGTTTTGCGATCGTGCGGCAGGCGCGGCGTTGTGCGGCAATCGCAAGCACGCCCCCGGCCGCTATGAACGTCGTCGCTATTGCACGCGCCAGCCAAGGTGGTTCGAATAGGCCGAACACGGCCCGGAATGCCAGCCCGATGCCGATTGCGGCAAAGGCTGTGCGGATCCAGCCCGCGAAGGTGCGCTCCATCGCCATGATGTTACGGTCTTCAGCCAAAGCGGTGCGCTGGACTGCCAATTCGTTTTTTGTTTCCGGGCCCTTGTCATCGTCGCCTGCCATCGCGGCAGGATAGAAGGCGCGCGGCGAAAGGCAATCCGGAGCTAGTCCTCGCTCGCTTCCCGCTTCATCTGATACAGCAAATCGAGTGCCTCGCGCGGGCTGAGCGTATCCACATCGAGCGACCGCAGCCGCTCTCGCGAATTATCACGCTGCACTTCGGTCACTTGCGCTGCGGCAGCGAATAGCGGCAGCTCGCCAAGGCCTGCAGCCAGGCCGCCGGTCTCGGTCCGGCCCTTCTCGAGCTTGTTGAGGATTTGCCGCGCCCTTGCCAGAACGTTGGCGGGCACTCCGGCCAGCCGCGCCACGGCAAGCCCGTAGGAACGGTCGGCGGGGCCCTCCGCCAATTCGTGCAGCAGGACCAGGTCGCCTTTCCACTCGCGCGCCCGCACGTGATGGAGCGACAGGGCAGGGCAGGTCTCGGCCAGCCGGGCAAGCTCATGATAATGCGTGGCGAAAAGGCAGCGGCAGCGATTGGCGGAATGGATCGCCTCGGCCACCGCCCAGGCGAGCGCCAATCCGTCATAAGTGGACGTGCCGCGGCCCACCTCGTCCAGGATCACGAAGCTGCGCTCGCTCGCCTGCGACAGGATGGCGGCCGTCTCGACCATCTCGACCATGAAGGTTGAGCGGCCGCGCGCCAGATTGTCCGACGCGCCCACGCGGCTGAACAGCCGGTCCACGAGGCCGATGCGCGCCGCGGCTGCAGGCACGAAGCCTCCAGCTTGCGCCAGCAGCACGACGAGTGCGTTCTGCCGGAGAAAAGTCGACTTGCCACCCATGTTCGGCCCGCCGATCAGCCACAGGCGATCGTCGGGCCCCAGGGTGCAATCGTTCGCCACGAAGCGATCGCCCAGCCTGGCGAGCGCTGCCTCGACCACCGGATGGCGTCCCTCCTGTATCTCCAGGCAAGGCTCCTCGAGAATCTGGGGCCTGCACCAGCCGCTCTCAGCTGCGCGCTCGGCCTGTCCCGCCGCCACGTCAATCCGCGCTACCGAAGCGGCGGTCCTGGCGATGGCTTCGCGCGCGCCGGCCACCTTGCTCACCAGTTCCTCGAAATGCGCCTCTTCCGCAACCAGCGCCCGGCCGCCGGCCTCGGCTATGCGAGAGGCTTCCTCGTGCAGCGTAAGCGAATTGAAGCGTGCGGCATTGGCCATCGTTTGCCGGTGCGTGAAGCCCGAATCGGGCGCCATCAGCCGGTCGGCATGGCGGCTGGGCACTTCGATGAAATAGCCGAGCACGCCATTGTGCTTGATCTTGAGCGCGGCGATGCCCGTCTCGTCCCGATAGCGTGCCTCGAGAGCCGCGATGGCGCGCCGCGCATTGCTTGAAACGTCGCGCAACTCATCGAGCGAGGCGTCGTATCCCGCCGCGATGAAGCCGCCATTCGCGCGCTCGGTCGGCGGAGAGGAGACGATCGCCAGCGAAAGCTGGTCCGTCAGTGCACCATGCCCGCGCAAGAAGGGAAGCAGGTCTTCCAGAAGCGACGGGCGATCGGCGGCAGCCCGCAGCATCTCGCCGATCGCCCGCGCCTCCACCAGACCGTCCCGAATCTGTCCCAGATCGCGCGGGCTGCCTCGCCCGGCCACCAGCCGGCCCAGCGCGCGTCCGATATCCGGGAGCGAACGTAGCCGGTCGCGCAGTTCGGCGCGCAGCAGCGGGTCGTCATGCAGCCGGCGGACGAGGGCGAGGCGCTCCTCGATCATCCGCTTCTCCGCCAGTGGCGCCGCAAGGTCCTCAGCCAGCAGCCGAGCCCCGGCGCCGGTTGCACAGCGGTCGATCGCGGCGAGCAGGCTGCCGGCCCGGCCGCCGCCCTGCGCCTCGAGGATCTCGAGGCTGGCGCGCGTTGCCTCGTCCATGGCCATGTGCATCGCGCCCGTGCGGGCTATTGGCGGAAGCAGCAAGGGCAGGTTGCCGCGCCCGGCATGGTCCAGATAAGCGATCAGCCCGCCGGCCGCCGCCAGCATCGCGCGGGTGAACTGACCGAAGCCGTCCAGCGTGGCGACCCCGTGCACGGTTTTCAGCCGCGCCTCCCCCTCTTCGCTGCCGAACTCCGCGCGTGGGCGATTGGTCGTCGCCTTGCCGCCCGCGTCCCAACCTTCAGGGGCGACGATTTCGCTCGCCCCCAGTCGCGACAATACAGCGCCGATGTCCCCGGCGGCGCATTCCTCCAGCTCCATCCGGCCCGTCGATATGTCGCATGAGGCAACGCCGCAGGTCTCACGCAATTCGCAGATCGAGGCGAGCACATTCGCCTGCCGCGGATGGAGCAGCGCCTCCTCGGTTAGCGTCCCCGCGGTAACGAAGCGCACGATGTCGCGTTTGACGAGCGCCTTGGATCCGCCGCGCCGCTTCGCTTCTTCCGGGCTCTCGACCTGCTCTGCGATGGCCACGCGCAGCCCAGCGCGGATCAGGCGCGCCAGGTAGCTCTCGGCCGAATGCACGGGCACGCCGCACATAGGTATCGGCGCGCCGTCATGTTCCCCACGGCTGGTAAGCGCGATGTCGAGCACGCCGGCGGCCTGCTTCGCATCTTCAAAAAACAGCTCGAAGAAATCTCCCATGCGGTAGAACAGCAGGCAGTCGTCCGCCTCTGCCTTGAGCGCCAAATATTGCGCCATCATCGGGGTTGGGCTTGATCCATCGGCCATCGGACCCGCTTATCGGGTCGTGGGACGCAGGTCATGGGCCAGTCCGCGCGGCTTGGGGAAAACCGGTGTACTATGCCAAAGCGGCCGAGCATCGGCCGAGCACGAAATCCCAAGGGCGAGCAGCAGTCCTGCGCCTCAGCCTCGCCCTCCTCGACCGGATAAGCTCAGGCCTGAGTGGCCAGACAGCCCGATTTCCCTACCAAGCCCGCACCGGGCGCGTTAGGGCTGCACCTTACGCAAGCCGAACGGAGATCGCCGTGGCCGAAGACCGCAAGACCAGCTTTACCGATCGCGAAGCCCTGTTCTACCACGAATCGGGCCGCCCCGGTAAGATCGAGATCGTCGCATCCAAGCCGATGACGACGCAGCGCGATCTCAGCCTCGCCTATTCGCCCGGCGTCGCAGTGCCGGTGCAGGCGATCGCCGATGACCCGGCCTGCGCAGCGCGCTACACCGCGCGCGCCAATCTGGTGGCGGTGATCTCCAACGGCACGGCGATACTGGGCATGGGCAACCTCGGCGCGCTCGCTTCCAAGCCGGTGATGGAAGGCAAGGCGGTGCTGTTCAAGCGCTTCGCCGATGTCGATTCGATCGATCTCGAGATCGACACTGAGGATCCGGAAGCCTTCATCAACGTGGTGGCGCTGCTCGAGCCGAGCTTCGGGGGCATTAACCTGGAAGACATCGCCGCGCCCGAATGCTTCATCATCGAGCAGGCGCTGCGGGATCGGATGAACATTCCCGTGATGCATGACGACCAGCACGGCACGGCGATCATTGCCGCCGCCGGCCTGCTCAACGCCTGCCTCCTCACCGGCCGCGAGTTCAAGGACGTGCGCATGGTGGTGAACGGCGCAGGGGCGTCGGCGCTCGCCTGTACCGCGCTCATCAAGGCAATGGGCGTGCCGCACGAGAATGTCATCGTGTGTGACCGGTCGGGCCCGATCTATCCCGGGCGCGACAATGTCGACCAGTGGAAGAGCGCGCATGCGGTGCCTACCGACACGCGCAGCCTGGAGGAGGCGCTCGACGGCGCCGACATCTTCCTGGGTCTTTCAGCCGCGGGTGCGCTCAAGCCCGACTGGGTAGCGAAGATGGCCGCCCAGCCGATCATCTTCGCCATGGCCAACCCGGTTCCCGAGATCATGCCGGACGAGGCAAAGGCGGTTCGCCCCGACGCGATCATCGCTACCGGCCGCAGCGATTTTCCAAACCAAGTGAATAACGTGCTCGGCTTCCCCTTCATCTTCCGCGGCGCGCTCGACGTGCGGGCGACCGCGATCAACGAGGAGATGAAGATCGCCGCCGCGCGCGCCATTGCCGAGCTCGCCCGCGAGCGCGTACCCGAAGAGGTCGCCGCGGCCTATGGCAAGGACCAGCAGTTCGGCCGCGAATACATCATCCCCGCGCCGTTCGATCCGCGGCTTATGGAGCGGGTCTCCGCAGCCGTCGCCAAGGCGGCGATGGATAGCGGGGTGGCGCAGGACCCGATCGACAATTTCGACGATTACACGCTGAGGCTCAAGGCCCGCCTCAATCCCACCACATCGGTGCTGACGCGAGTCTACGAGGAGGCGCAGAAAAACCCCAAGCGCGTGGTCTTCGCCGAGGCAGAAGAGGATGTGGTGCTGCGCGCCGCGATCCAGTTCCGCGACTTCGGCTATGGCACGCCGGTGCTGGTCGGCCGCACCCATGCGGTGCGCGAGCGCCTGGAGGCGCTGGGCATAGAGGACACGGAGGCGTTCGAGATCCAGAACTCGGCCGATTCGGACCTCGTGCCCGGCATGGCCGACTATCTCTACCAGCGCCTGCAACGACGCGGCTATACCGAGCGCGACGTGCGCCGCATGGTCAATCAGGAGCGTAACGTCTTTGCCAGCCTGCTCGTGGCGCTCGGGCATGGCGATGCGATGATAACCGGCCTCACCCGCACCTTCGCCCAGACGATGAGAGAGGTGCAACTGGTGCTCGATCCCAAGCCGGGCGAGGTGCCGTTCGGCGTGCACATGATGGTGGGCAAGAATTATACCGTCTTCCTGGCCGACACGACCATCAACGAGCGTCCGACTGCTCCCGAGCTCGCCCATATCGCGCGCGAGACGGCTGCCGTCGCACGGCGGCTGGGGCACAATCCGCGGGTCGCCTTCCTGTCCTATTCCACCTTTGGCAATCCGTCCGGACAGTGGCTGGAGAACATCCGGGAAGCCGTGCATATCCTCGATCAGGAGGAGCCCGGTTTCGAGTACGAGGGCGAGATGGCGCCCGATGCTGCGCTCAACGAGACGGTGATGGCGCTCTATCCGTTCAGCCGCCTGTCCGGCCCTGCCAACGTGCTCATCATGCCCGGTCTGCAGAGCGCCAATCTCTCGGCCAAGCTGCTGCGTGAGCTTGCGGGCAATGCGGTGATCGGGCCGATGCTGATCGGCATGGAAAAGCCGGTGCAGATCGCACCCATGACGGCGATCGCGCCCGACGTGCTGACATTGGCGGTACTCGCGGCAGCCGGCATGGTCGGCTAGTTGCGGAGTGCCGCACAATTCATGTTAGGCTCGGGCGACCCATACGCCGTATACGCTGGTGACGGTCAGCACGATGCCCACGGTGGTCAGCATCCACTTGGTCGAAATGCCTCGCGGCGAATGCCCCGATCAGGAAGCAGAGCGTAGCCCCCGTTAGGTCCGCAAAGCCGAGTTGGGCGATGAAGGCCGCCGAAATGGCCAACTACCAGGCGATGTTGCTCCCGTCGTAGGCGAGGAAGCTGTGCCTCGGCGTGCCGCGCTCCTGCTCCAGCAGGTCGGCGAGACCGCGCGCGCTCTGTTCGACGGTGATCGGCGCATTGGCGCCGCCCATCTCGGTCTTCACCCAGCCCGGGTGGAGCGAAAGCACGCTGATGCCGCGCTCCCTGGCATGCTGCTCGAAGAGAGAACGCGCGAGCATGTTCTGCGCGACCTTGCTGATCCGGTAGTGATTTGCCCCGCCGGAGGAATCGTCGATGGATCCCATTTTCGAGCTCATCATGCCGATCCTCGCGCCATCGCGCAGCAATGGCATCAAGGCGCTCGCGGCGCGTGCCGGGCCAACTGCGTTGGTCATCAGGATGTCGGCGATGGCATCGCGCTGAAGTGCCATGATGGACTGGTCGTCGGGTCCATAGACGCCTGCATTGAGGATCAGGGCGTCGAGCGTGCCAGGCTCGATCTGCTCGCCCAGAGCCGCAATCGTGGCATCGTCGGTCACATCGGCCGTGACGATCGTGATCTGGCCCCCGCTCGCGGCGGCCGCTTCGTCCAGGTCAGGCGCGCGTGAGCGCCGGCTGGCAATGACCTGCCAGCCGCGCGCCGAGAACTCGCGCGCGAGACCGAGCCCGATGCCGCGCGATGCGCCGATGATAAGTATGCTCTTGCCGTTCATGTCCCGCCTCGCGCTCACCGTTTCCGATAACGGAAATACCAGACCTCGTGGCCGTTCCGCCGCGCCTTGGCCTCGTAGCGGGTCTCGGGCCAGCCCGACGGGCGCTGCTGCCAGTTTGCGGGCCCTTCGGCCAACCATTCGAACGTGTGAGAGTAACGCCGCATCACCATGAGGGCATGCCGCAGGTAGACCGGATGATCGGTGCCGAAGCGCAGCTCGCCACCGGTTTTCAGCTTGCTGGCGAACAATTGTAACGGCCCGTCATTCATCATCCGCCGCTTGGCATGCCGAGCCTTGGGCCACGGGTCGGGGTGCAGCAGATAGAGCATGGTCAGCGCACCGTCAGGCACCCGCTCGAGAACCTTGAGCGCATCGCCGTGATGAAGGCGTATATTGGCGAGCCGGCCTTGTGAAACATGCGTGAGCGCTTGTGCGACGCCGTTCAGGAAAGGCTCGGCGCCTATGAAACCATGGTCGGGTAGCAGATCGGCGCGCGAAGACAGGTGCTCGCCGCCGCCAAAGCCTATCTCGAAATGCAGCGGACGCTCATCCCCGAACAGGAGCGGCGCGGTGACCGGGCCTTGCTCGGGGACAGCCAGTTGCGGGAGGAGATCGTCCACCAGCTGCTGCTGCTGGGCACGAAGCGCCTTGCCGACGGATCGACCATAAAGCCGGTTGAGGGTGGTGGGATCGCCTGGCTTGTACGCGGACATGGCCCGCCCGCTAGGCTCTCCGTGGGGCGCCTGTCCAGAGACAGTGCGCCTGACGTGCCCAGCATGGGCTCGGCCCGGCCGGGCTGCCTACTCGGGCAGCTCGGCGATGCGACCTCCTTACCCACGCTCGACGCCCGCCTCAGGCGGCCTGGCGTTCCTCCTCGATCGCCGGATCGCGCAGGACGTAGCCGCGGCCCCACACCGTCTCGATGTAGTTCTTGCCACCGCAGGCGGTCGCCAGCTTCTTGCGCAGCTTGCAGATGAACACGTCGATGATCTTCACCTCGGGCTCGTCCATGCCGCCGTAAAGGTGGTTGAGGAACATCTCCTTGGTCATGGTGGTTCCCTTGCGCAGCGAGAGCAGCTCCAGCATCGCATATTCCTTGCCGGTCAGGTGCACGCGGGCGCCATCCACCTCCACCGTCTTGGCGTCGAGATTGACGGCCAGCTTGCCGGTGCGGATGACGGACTGGCTATGCCCCTTGGAGCGGCGCACTACGGCATGGATGCGGGCGATGAGCTCATCGCGGTGGAAGGGCTTGGTCACGTAATCGTCGGCGCCGAAGCCGAAGCTGCGAACCTTGGAATCCATTTCGCTGATGCCGGACAGCACCATCACCGGCGTCTGCACCTTGGCAACGCGCAACTTCTTCAGCACGTCGTAGCCGTGCATGTCGGGCAGGTTGAGGTCGAGCAGGATAAGGTCGTAATCATACAGCTTGCCCAGATCGAGGCCTTCTTCGCCCAAGTCGGTCGTGTAGGTGTTGAAGCCCTCGGCGGAGAGCATCAGTTCAATTGCCTTGGCGGTGGTGGGCTCGTCTTCGATCAGCAGAACGCGCATTGACTCGTTTCCTTCTTTCGCCGTGGTCTGTCCTTGCGTTTTGCGAGGGCTTCGACTGCTTGCGTTAACCACTTAACCTTTCGACTATCCCGGTTAGGCAAACGTGAAAATGTATGGTTAATCCGGTATGGATGGATATCGATCCAGCCAACAAGCCGCATGGCGCGCCAAGCGGGAACTGATGGTCCGGGTTGAGAGCTTATCGCTTAGATCTCAAGGGGATAATGCGACAGACCAGCTTCGCTGGAGGGGTGTTCGCGGCGCGCTGCCTCACTCTAAACTTGGTTCACAATGGTGCATGTTGGTATTCGGCGCGCTCGCGCGGTGCGCTGCTAAACCGCAGCGAGCTTTTTCTGCCGCCGCCGCTCCACGCTGCTGCCGATGCCGATCGCCTCACGATATTTGGCCACGGTGCGCCGGGCGAGGTCAAACCCCTCCACCTTGAGGAGATCGACCAGCTTGTCGTCGGAAAGGATCCGCTTGGGATCCTCGGCATCGATCAGCGCGCGGATCCGCGCCTTCACGGCTTGCGATGAAGCGCCTTCCTCGCCATCCCCCGCGCCCACCGCGCTGGTGAAGAAGTAGCGAAGCTCGAACGTGCCGCGGTCGCAGGCGAGATATTTGTTGCTGGCGACACGGCTGACCGTGCTCTCGTGCATGTCGATCGTCTCGGCGATCACCCGCATGGTCAGCGGCTTCAGGTCGCTCACGCCGCGCCGGAAGAAGCCGTCCTGGCGCTTGACAATCTCGGCAGCGACCTTGAGAATGGTCTTCTGCCGCTGGTCGAGCGCCTTCACCAGCCAGTTGGCATCGCTCAGCCTTTCGTTCAGCCAGCCCTTGGAACGCTCGTCGGCGCAGCTGCCTTTGAGCTCGAGATAATAGCCGCGATTGACCACCAGCCGCGGCAGGGTTGCGGGATTGAGCGTGATGTCCCACCCGCCGGCTTCGGCCCGCTTTTGAACGAGAATGTCGGGCACCACTGCGCTCCGTTCGCTGGCACCGAAGCGCAAGCCCGGCTTGGGATCGTAGCGGCGTAGTTCGGCCAGCATGTCGGCCAGATCCTCGTCGTCGACACCGCACAGCCGTTTGACCTGCGCGACATTGCCCTTGGCGACGAGTTCGAGATGGGCAAGCATCGTGGCCATGCACGGATCGTAACGGTCAGCCTCGCGCGCCTGCAAAGCTAGGCATTCGGCCAGGTTGCGCGCACCCACGCCCGTGGGATCGAGCGACTGGACCAGCGTGAGGGCCTGCTCCACCTCCTCCAGGTCAGCGCCGAGCATGTCGGCGATCTCGGGCAAAGACGTCGTCAGGTATCCCGCCTCGTCGAGCAAGCCGATCAGCGCGCGGGCAATGAACGCGGTGCGGGGATCACGCGCCACGACGCCGACTTGCGCCTCGAGATGCTCGGCAAGCGTCGCGGCTTCCTGTCCGCGATCCTCGATATCGGGGCCGTCCACTCCCGGTCCAGCCCCCGAAGCGGCCGACCAGTCACCTGTATCCCGGTCACGATCAAGCGCGGTCGGATCGATGTCGAGCGGCGCGTCGTGCTCGCCCTGTCCAGCGAGCATCAGCTCGTCGCTGGTGGCGGGCTCCGCAGGTTCAGCCGTATCGCCAAGGGGCTCGTCCGGCTCGCGCGCCGCCTCGCCCCCTTCGAGCAGCGGATTGGCTTCGATCGCCTCTGCGATGACCGTTTCGATCTCGAGATTGGACAGCGCAAGCAGCTTGATTGCCTGCTGCAATTGCGGCGTCATCACCAGCGACTGAGTTTGCCGGAGATCGAGGCGGGGGCCGAGCGCCATTGCTAGTCTGTCCGTTCGCCCTGTGTACGGCAGGCGAACAGAGCGCCCGCTTCGGCAAGGTGGCGTATGGTGCTTCGCCAGCTTGCAACCATCAGAGCTCGAAGCTTTCCCCCAGATACAGGCGACGGACGTTTTCGTCGGCGACCAGCTCCTGCGGCGACCCAGCGAACAGCACCTGGCCGCCATAGATGATGCAGGCGCGGTCGACGATATCGAGCGTCTCGCGCACGTTGTGATCGGTGATGAGCACGCCGATCCCGCGCCGCTTCAGATCCCTCACCAACTCGCGAATGTCGCTGATCGACAGCGGGTCGATGCCGGCGAAGGGCTCGTCGAGCAGCATGATAGAGGGCTTGGCGGCCAGCGCCCGGGCGATTTCGCAGCGCCGCCGCTCGCCGCCCGAAAGCGCCATTGCGGGGCTCGCGCGGAGCCGCGTGAGGCCGAACTCCTCGAGCAGCCGCTCAAGCTCGGCGCCGCGCACCTGCTTGTCGGGCTCCACCAATTCGAGCACGCTGCCGATGTTCTGTTCCACGCTCATGCCGCGAAAAATGCTGGTTTCCTGCGGCAGGTAGCCGAGCCCCAATATCGCGCGGCGATACATGGGCAGCCGCGTCACATCGACGCCGTCCATGAGGATGCGCCCGCTATCGGGCTTCACCAGCCCCATGATGGAGTAGAAGCACGTCGTCTTGCCCGCGCCGTTGGGGCCAAGCAGACCCAGCACCTCACCTTTTGCCACCGTCAGCGAAATATCGCTGAGCACCGTGCGCTTGTCATAGCTCTTGGCGATGGAGATGACCTCGAGCCCACCGCCGGTTAGCGGCGGCGCGGCATTGGCGGGTGCCTCCGCCATCGATTCGGCAAGCGCTTCTGTGTCCAGCGAATTGTCCGCGAGCGTGGTCATAAACGGCAGTTTAGCATGGTTGAGCGGGCAGGAAAGGGTTCGCGGGAGGCGGCAGCCCCGTGCCACCGGATCGGGAGCTCTGTTAGGGACCACAATCAGCCGAATGCGTTAACCGGGGGTTACCAACGCTTGCAAGTCGCGGAACTTTTTGAAATGTTACACGCTTGAGTTGGAGAGGAGCAGGCGCATGAACGAGGCGCTCAATAAAAGAGCGGCTACCCTGGAAGGACGGTCCAGGTATGACTGGCGCAGGCGGATGAGCGATCATGTCGCTTATGCGCTGCTCATTTACACCGCCCTGCAGATCTTAGTAACCATGACCGCTCTCAAGTCAGGTCATGGCGGGTCCATTCTCCCGTATTTCGCTCTTGTCGTGCTTGTTGCCGCGATCATCCCGGGAGCCCGGTGGTTGGACGGGCGCTGGAGCGCGCTGGACGAGGTTGCGGCATCCGACCCCGAACTCGCCAATGCTTTCAAGCGCGACCGCTTGGCGCTTTGGCTTTGTGCAATCGGCTTGCCGTTCGGCCTCACTGCCATCTTCAAGGGCGTCGCATCGCTGTTCTGATCCGTGCGGCGAATCACGGGCACTAGCGAGGGCCGGCATCTTCGCCGCGCAGCCCCAAGCCGGAAAGTTACCCTGACCAGTTTTCTCGGGCATCTCGCACGCGCAATTTCGCTGGTGCTGCTCAGTCTCTCGACTCTGGCCGCTGCGGCTATTCTGCCGGCCGCGCCCGTGCCCGTGCCCGCACCCGAGGAGACGCCGAGCGAGGCTACATCCATCGCCACGGCGCGTGAGGCCGGCTCCGACGCGCGCATTTCCGAGCGCATTGGAGGTATCTTCTCCGAGTTGCCCGGCATCGAGGGCGTGACCGTGCGCGCTGAAGAGGGCGTGGTGACGCTCTCGGGAACGGTCCGCTCGGCAGAGGCGGCAACCCGGGCGGAGGCCATCGCCGCGCGGGTGCAGGGGGTCGTGACCGTGGAAAATCGGATCGAACGTGACGTCACGATCGATGGCGGCCTGGGCCTCTCCGGCTTGGGTGGGCGGCTCAACGGCTTTATCCGCCTGCTGCCGCTAGTCGGCGCCGCCATCATCGCGGGACTGGTGATTACCGGGATCGGCTACCTCATTGCTTCGCTGACCGGCGTCTGGCGCCGTGTCGCGCCCAACGCCTTCCTAGCCGAGCTGATCGCCAGCGCGATCCGTTTCGTCTTCGTGATAGGCGCGCTCGTCGTTGCGCTCGACATTATCGGAGCTGGCGCGCTGCTGGGTGCGGTGCTCGGCGGCGCGGGCGTCATCGGCATCGCGCTGGGCTTCGCCATGCGCGACACGATCGAGAACTACGTCGCATCGCTGATGTTGAGCCTGCGGCAGCCTTTCCGTCCCAACGACCACGTGCTGATCGATGCCCACGAAGGGCGCGTCATCCGCCTCACCAGCCGGGCGACCATCCTGATGACGCTCGACGGCAATCATCTGCGGATTCCCAACTCCGCGGTCTTCCGGGCGGTGATCCTTAATTACACGCGCAACCCGCAACGCCGCTTCGACTTCCGACTGGGCATCGATGCTGACGACGACCCTGATGCCGCAAGGGCGTTGGGCCGCGATGTGCTTGGCGCCTTGCCATGGGTGCTCGACCAGCCGCCTCCCGAGGCGCGCGTGGTGGAAGTGGGCGATTCCAACATCGTGCTCAATTTTCTCGGCTGGGTCGACCAGCAGGAAACCGACTGGTTCAAGGCCCGCAGCCGCGCCATTGCCCGCGTCAAGAAAGCGCTCGAGGAAGCGGGTTTCGCGTTGCCGGAGCCGATCTACCGCCTGCGGTTTGACCAGCGATCCAGCCCTTTGCCGTTAGCCAATGTCGGTCCGACATCCCAGAGTGAGCCGCGCCGCCCACCGGGGCAATCGGCGGGACAGCAGCCTCCATCACGGCCGCCAGCGGTGCGGACCCCTACATCAGAGGCGCACCGCGAGGAGGATGTACGCCCCGCCAATGAAATCGCCAGAATGGTGGATGACGAGCGCTCCGCCGGTTCGGCCGAACGGGACCTGCTCGATCCCGCTCGGCCAGTAGAGTAGCGGCCGGCTGCGCGGTCGCGCTTAGGCGGCCTTGGCCTTCTTGGCGCGCTCGATCGCCTCGAGCACTACGTCCTTGGCCTCCTGGGCGCCACCCCAGGTGCCGACACGCACCCACTTTTCCTTTTCCAGGTCCTTGTAGTGGGTGAAGAAGTGCTCGATCTGGTCGAACACGATCTGCGGGAGATCGTTCTTCTCGTAGACCTGCGTGTAATAGGGGAAAGTCGAGTCTACCGGGACGCAGACGAGCTTCTCGTCGCCGCCATGCTCGTCTTCCAGGTTAAGCACCGCGATCGGCCGTGCGCGAACGACGCATCCTGGAATGAACGGGCTGCGGGCTACCACCAGCGCATCAAGCGGGTCGCCATCGGGCGAGAGCGTGTGCGGAACGAAGCCGTAATTGGCCGGATAGCGCATCGGCGTGTGCAAGATGCGGTCGACGAACAGCGCTCCGGATGGCTTATCGAACTCGTACTTGACAGGCTCCCCGCCCACCGGGACTTCAATCAACACGTTGAGGCTTTCGGGGGGATTGTCGCCGGTCGGAATATATTCAATGCGCATTTTCGTATCGTTCCGTCTTTACTTCACCCCAATTTGGGGCTGAGTGTGAGATGCACGTCTATTTGTGCACTGCAACAAGGCAAATAAACGAAGCTCGCGCCTATTGCGAGCCCAGAATCGTAGACCGCGCCAATTTGAGGCATCCTTGCGACCAATGAATGCGCTGGTGCGATGCGACGCCATCTCCCGACAAGTATCGCGAGGAGTGGCAGGAGGTGAACGGCGTGTACCCATCCACCGCCACCTAATGTAAACGGCAAGCACTACATCGACGAAGCGCCGAATTCGCCCGACAGCAGGGCTGCGAATATCTCTCGCATACGATGCGCGCGGCACTCACCAGTAATAGCCTCGACAAGCCTGGCACCTTCAGCGACCTGAACGAGAACATGGCCGTCACCGGTAATGCGGCCGCGGATTACTTCTGCATTCCGGCCACACGGCGGTGACCGGTACGCTGCGGATGATCCTCGAGCCGATGTGGAAACCGAAGCAGATGTTCAATCCGCAAGCCTTCTTTCCGCACGTCTATTCCGGCAGCATCCCGCGCAAGGAGGCGCTGAAGATCACTCACCTATTCGCCGAGAGTGATGCCCGAGGTGCAAAGCTGGCTGGCCGAGTCGAGCATGGACGACCATTTCCTCGATGCGGCGGAATAGCCATTGCAGCCTGAGTAGTTGCGAGGGGGCGGGGTGCGCCTTACAGGCACCGCCCCATGAGCAGGCAAGAAACGCCCCGGCCGATCCGGGGCACGCAGGACATCTTCGGACCCGAGGCCGAGGCTTTCGCCCATGTGGTCGAAACCTTCGAGCGCGTGCGCAAGCTCTACCGTTTCCGCCGGGTGGAGATGCCCGTGTTCGAGCGGACGGAGGTGTTCGCCCGCTCGCTCGGCGAGACTACGGACGTGGTCTCCAAGGAGATGTACTCGTTCGAGGATCGCGGGGGGGAGTGGCTCACCTTGCGACCCGAATTCACCGCCGGCATCGCCCGCGCCTATTTGACGGCCGGCTGGCAGCAATATGCGCCTCTGAAGGTGGCGACCCACGGCCCGATATTCCGCTACGAGCGGCCGCAGAAGGGCCGCTACCGCCAGTTTCACCAGATCGACGCCGAGATCATCGGCGCCGCCGAGCCGCAAGCGGACGTGGAACTGCTCACCTTCGCGGACCAGTTGCTCAAGGAGCTGGGCATCGCCGACGGGGTGACCCTGCAGCTCAACACGCTTGGCGATGCGGCGAGCCGCGAAGCCTGGCGCACGGCTTTGGTCGAGTATTTCGCGAGCCGACGTGCCGAGCTGTCCGAAGACTCGCAGGAGCGGCTGGAAAAGAACCCGCTGCGCATTCTCGACAGCAAGGACCCGCGCGACAAAGGCTTCGTTGCCGACGCGCCGCGGATTGACGATTTCCTTTCGAATGAGGCGCAGGATTTCTTCGGCGCTGTCACCGCCGGGCTGGACGCGGCAGGGGTCGCCTACATCCGGAACCAGGCGCTGGTCCGGGGTCTCGACTACTACCGCCACACCGCCTTTGAGTTTGTCACCGACCGGCTCGGCGCGCAGGGCACCGTGCTCGGCGGCGGGCGTTATGACGGGCTGATGGAGAGCCTTGGTGGTGCGGCGACGCCCGCGGTTGGCTGGGCGGCCGGAATCGAGCGGCTGGCGATGCTGGTTGAAGGGGCTCCCGGGCGAGCTAATCTCGACGTAATTGTTATCCCGGTGAGTAGCCATGTCGAAGCGCGTTGTATTGGTATTCTTAGTCAACTTAGAAAAGGCAGAATAAGTGCCGACATAGATTTTAGCGGCAGCGTGAAAAAGCGGATGCAACGAGCAGGCAAAAGTTCAGCTTTATTCGTCGTGTTTGTAGGTCAAGATGATGTGGCCCCGGATAAAGTGAGGCTCCGTTCTCTGGAAGATGGTTCGGAGCAGGAGATACCAGACTTTACAATCTTGAAGGTCGTTCAGCAAAACCCTCATTACCAGTCGGCTCATAATTCGTGACCATCACCGATGAACGCCTGCGCCAGATCGGCAACCGCTTCGCCGAACTCGAGGCGCGGATGGCTTCGGGCCAGCTCGAAGGGGAGGAATTCGTCCAGGCAAGCCGCGACTATTCCGAGCTCGAGCCGGTCGCGCGGATTGCCACCGACATTCGCGAAATGCGCACCGAGATCGCCGAACTCTCCGCACTGACGCAAGACCCGGAAATGCGCGAGCTGGCCGACGCCGAGCTGGCTACGCTGCGCCAGAAGCTGCCCGAGGCGGAGAAGAAGCTCGCCCTCGCCATGCTGCCGCGCGATTCCGCCGATGCGCGGCCGGCCATGCTCGAGATCCGCGCGGGCACCGGTGGTGACGAGGCGGCGCTGTTCGCCGGCGACCTGTTCCGCATGTACGAGCGCTACGCCGCCGAGCAGGGCTGGCGCGTGGAACCGGTCAGCATGGCTGCGGCCGATGTGGGTGGCTTCAAGGAGATCGTCGCCAACGTGGCGGGCACGGGCGTGTTCGCCAAGCTCAAGTTCGAAAGCGGCGTGCACCGAGTGCAGCGGGTGCCGGTGACCGAGAGCGGTGGGCGCATCCACACCTCGGCCGCCACCGTCGCCGTGTTGCCCGAGCCCAGCGAAGTCGACATGACAATCGAGGACAAGGACCTGAAGATCGATATCTACCGCTCGAGCGGCGCGGGCGGCCAGCACGTCAACACCACTGACAGTGCGGTGCGGATCACGCATGTTCCCACCGGAATCGTCGTCGCCATGCAGGACGAGCGCAGCCAGCACCGCAATCGCGACAAGGCGATGCAGGTGCTGCGCGCGCGCCTGTACGAGAAGCGTCGCGAAGAAGCGCATGGTGAGGAGGCCGCCGTGCGCCGGGCCATGGTCGGCAGCGGGGACCGCTCCGAACGCATTCGCACTTACAATTTCCCGCAAGGGCGCGTGACCGATCACCGCATCGGGCTGACGCTGCACAAGCTCGACGAAGTGCTCGCGGGAGCCGGCCTGCGCGAACTGGTCGACGCGCTCATCGCCGAGGATGAAGCCAAGCGGCTGGCCGCGATGGAGCAGTAGGTTCTCGGACGCTTGAGAAGGGGGCCGGGGCATCTATCCTGGCTACTTCAGTGCGCGCTGAAATGATTCGGTAACCTGGCCTCGTATAAGAGGAGGGTGAGCGATGATCCTTCGGCGCGCGCTTCTGATCGGTGCGCTCGCCATCTTTGTCTCACCCACGAGCAGCCTTATCGTTGCAGAGCCCGTCGCTCTTGGCTTCGGCATCGTCTTCGCTATCTTGGGTGCGCTCAGTTCAAAGTGGGCGGCATTCTCTCGCGGACCAAGGACGTAATCCAATGGGTATGCTCGTAATCTTCGCGATCTTCATGCTGGTCATGGGAATCCTGCTTCCGCGCCTCGTCCGTATACCACCTGTGTATCCGCTCAGGTGGGACCGGGGTTCGTCGCCGATGACCGACGCGAGCACCCCGGCAACCCCTCCTTCACGCCGCCGTCGCGCAGCCAAGGCAGCGAAAGTGGCCGAGACCCCGGCCCCACTGCTCGAAGCCAAGAAGACCGCACCGGCGCAGAGCAAGCCTGCCCGACTTCGCGGCGGAGGCTCGATCTACGACCGCCGCTGGGAGCGCCAGCAATCGGGGAGGGGAGAGGGGGCGTAAGCAAGTCCTACATACAGGACGACCTCACGCCGCGTTTACTGCTGAGCCCCAGCCCGTCGAGAGATCGGTGATGCCCAACTCACCCGGTTAGTACTCGACCGGCTCTTCCGGGGTCCTCTGAAAATGGTCGGGGCCGGCATCACGCTCGCCTCGCGCCAGTCGGAACACCACGCCCGATAGCAGCGCCAGCGCGACCAGGTTGGGCAAGGCCATGGCCGCATTCGAAATGTCGCCGAGCCGCCAGACAAGCTGCGAGGGTTGCGTCGCCCCGACGTAGATCGCGATGCACCAGATCACCCGCCAGCCGATGTGCAGCATGTTCTCGCCGCGGCGGGTGGAGCCCGGCACGCGGTCGTAAATGAAGGTGATCGCCCGCTCGCCATAATAGGACCAGGTGAGCAGGGTGGTGAAGACGAACAGGATCAGCGCGATGCTGGCGATCAGCGTGCCGAGCGGGACTGTTCCGATCGCCAGCGGGAATGCCGCCGCGAACGCGCCCGAAGTGGTGACGAAGCCCGACATCGCGGTGGTCCCCAGGTCCGACTGCCAGACATGATCCACCGGTTGCCCCCGGTAAGTGAAGTCACCCTGCACGGTCAGGATCACGAGGGCGGTCATGGTGCAGATCACGATCGTGTCGATGAAGGTGCCCAGCATCGCCATGCGGCCTTGCTGCTCGGGATCGTCCGTCTGTGCGACCGCGTGCGCGATCGGTGTGGAGCCCTGTCCCGCCTCGTTGGAGAACAGCCCGCGCGCCACGCCTGCGCGCAGCGCCATGATGATTGCCGCGCCCGCAAACCCGCCGCTGGCACTCTGCGCGTTGAACGCGCCGGCGAAGATGCGGCCGAAGGTCTCCGGCAGATCGCCGAAGTTCAGGATCAGCGCGATTGCCGCCATTATAACGTAGGCTGCGGCCATGATCGGCACGACCTTTTCGGCCACGTTGCCGATCGACTTGATCCCGCCGATGATCACCACGAACACGGCGATGGCGACGATCAGCCCACCGAGCCAGCGCTCGATGCCGAACAGCTCGTTAAGCCCACTCGCCACTTCGTTCGCCTGGATCGAATTGCCGGTCACCAATGCGGAAAACAACGTGCCCAGGCAGAAGAAGATGGCCAGCCAGCTCCATTTGGGCCCGAGCCCAAGCATGATGTAGCTCATCGGCCCGCCCCGCGAAACGCCGTCCGACGTTGTCTCGCGGTAGCGAATGGCGAGCGCGCCCTCCGCGAAGCCGAGCGCCATACCGATAAGCGCGGTGACCCACATCCAGAACACCGCTCCTGGCCCACCTAGCGCGATGGCCGTGGCAACGCCGGCGAGGTTGCCCGTGCCCACCTGTCCTGAAAGCGCGGTGGAGAGCGCCGCGAAGGGGCTGATCTCGCCCGTGCCCTGGCCTTTGCGGCCCTTGAAAAGGCCGGTGAAGGCGCTGCCGAGCTTGACGACCGGGTAAAAGCGCAGGCCGAACATGATCCACAGGCCGGTGCCCAGCAGCACGATCACCATGGGCGGAAAAGGCAGCACCTCCTCGCCGTTCCACAATCCCGCCCAGATGAAGTCCGATACGTTCGTGACCTGGTCGATAAAGGTGACCGGCTGATCCTGTACTGCCACTACGGCGCCCCCTGATTTGCTCCGCGAAGAGCTGGAACGCTATACAGAGGCCGGGGCGCGCGCCAGTGCTTATATGTCTCGGATGCGACCGTTGGTAGCGGCGCCGGCAGAGCGCGCGACGCCGGCCTTGCCATGACCGGCGCCAGCGCCTAGATAGGCCGCCGTCTTCCGACATCGGAGCAGCACAGCCCCTCCCGGTCCGAAAGCGATCGGGGCGGCGATGGTCCTATGGCGAAAGGCGCGAACGCAACGGCAAGCGGAAGGCGCAAGAGGTCACCATGGCCAATGACGGCAATACAACGCCCCGGACGACACCCAGAACGTCTCCGGGCGAATTCATCCGTCAGGTGCGCTCCGAGACGGCGAAGGTCGTATGGCCCACGCGCGAGGAGACGGTGCGCACGGCGATCTTCGTGGGCATCTTGGTGGTGATTCTCGCGGTGTTCTTCCTTGGCGTGGACTCGCTGTTCGGTGCCGCCGTGCGCCTGCTCCTGTCGCTGCTCTGACGCGGGCGTATACAAGTCCGCTCGCGATGCCGGTATCCAGACATAGAAGAGAGACTTAGATGGCCCGCTGGTACATCATCCATGCCTATTCGGGGTTCGAGAACAAGGTACGCGACTCAATCATCGCGGAGGCCGAGCGGCTGGGCCTTTCGGAAGGCGTCGAGGAGGTCGAGGTCCCGACCGAGACCGTCAACGAGATCAAGCGCGGCAAAAAAGTGCAGAGTGAGCGAAAGTTTATGCCCGGCTATGTGCTGGCCAAGCTCAAGCTGACCGATGACGTCTACCACCTCATCAAGAACACGCCGAAGGTGACGGGCTTTCTGGGGGCGGGCAACAAGCCGCAGCCGATCTCCGAAAAGGAGGCTGCACGCTATTTTGGCGGGGTGGAAGAGGCCAAGGCTGCGCCCAAGAAGGATATCAGCGTCGACTACGAGATCGGCGACCAGGTCAAGGTACTCGAAGGACCCTTTGCCAGCTTCAACGGAGTGGTCGAGGAACTCGACTTCGACAAGGCCAAGGTCAAGGTCTCGGTCTCGATCTTCGGCCGCGCGACGCCGGTGGAGCTTGATTTCGAGCAGGTCGAATTGGTCAAGTAAGGCGCTCAAGTCCCCGACCAAGTTTGGTCTGGGTCTACACCTCCAACGGGGAAAGGCCGGGCGCCTGAAGTCAGTCCAAAGCAGGCTCTGGAGCCCAAAAAACCCTCGGCGCGTACCAAATAGGCGCGGCGGGGTCCAATTGACTAATTAAGAACAAAGTCGCGCTCGCCCGCGCACCGGCGGACGAGCGCATGTATTTCTACTCTATTCGCTATCGGAAAGTTCGATGCGAACGCGACGATTAAGCGGTTCGCGGACCCCGTCACCGGTTTCGACGAGGGGCGGAGTTTCGCCTTCCGCTTCAACTTCGATCTGATCGGCGCCGATGCCCTTGCTGGCGAGGTACTGCCTGACCTGCTCGGCCCGTTGCTCGGATAATTCTTGGTTGTAAGGCTGCGTGCCTGCCCTGTCGGCGAAGCCGGTCAGGGTCACGCCCTCGGTGGCGGCATCAGAACGCGCTTCGAGCATCGCATCAATGACCGCCTGTGCTCCGCTCGTGAGCTCCGCTGAATCGAACACGAAGTAGACACGCGGCGAAGCGTCCGGATCATTCCTGACCCGCTCAAGCGCGCGCTGGTTTGCTTCTTCCACCGACTCGATAGACGCAAGCGCTCCTGCGCCCGCCGCCATGGACGGATCCGCAGTGGAACTGGCCACGGTTTCCTCGGTGGCGACACCCGCACTATCGGGCTCATCGTCTCCGCTCAGCAGCCACCACAAAAGCAGTCCGGCAAGGACAAGTCCGAGGAGGATCCATAGCCAGGCCAGGCTGGACTTCTTTTCGATCGGTATTTCAGCCATTCATTTTTTCTCCAGCCGTTTGTGCGAATGATGATGAGCTGCGCTTGACCATCTCAGCCCTCGCGCAAATCCCCCATCGTCAGATTTCCGCCACATGAACGAGAAATCGAGGACATCGGTTCCCCTCTTCACCGGCGGTGGCACCTCCCGTCCATGCAGGGAGGTCGGAACGATTGCTGGTCAGCGGGTTGGCTGTGCTACCAGGCAGCTTCCCTGCGGATCGAAGCCGACAGCTTCGAGCGAAGGTACAAGCGCACATTCGCCGGGACTGACCATCTCAGCGCCTTCGATCAGCGCGTTGCCGGTGCGCGGAATGATGAGCAGCGGACCGTCATAGCGCGCAGCGAGGCTCTCGAGGGGAAGGCCATCCACCAGGTCCAGGCGGAAATAAGGCCCGTGCACCAGCGCAATTGAGCCATTCGCAGGCACCACCTTGTGGCATGCCATGTCGTAAGGTTCGCCTTTTGCCACCGCCACGCCATCGTCCAGGTGCAGCTCGCGCGGGCGGCCGTAATCGTAGAGGCGGTAGGTAATGTCGCTGTTCTGCTGGATCTCTATGATGGTGCAGCCGCCGCCGATCGCGTGCACCGTGTTGGCGGGGATGTAGAAGAAGTCACCCACTTTGACCTTATGCCAGGTCATCAGATCCTCGATCGAGCCATCGAGCGCGGCCGCGCGCATTTCCTCGGGGCCGAGCGGCTGGTTGAAGCCGATACCGAGCACCGCGCCCGGTTCCGCGTCAATCACCAGCCAGCACTCTTCCTTGCCTTGCTTGCCCAGGCCCTTGGCCTGGGTTTGCGCATCGGAGGGGTGGCACTGGACCGACAGCTTTTCCCCGGGGAACAGGTATTTGACGAGCAGCTCGGGCATCTGGGGCGGTGGCTCGAACCAGATCTCGCCGATGCGCTGGCCCTGCGGAGCCGCGAACGGCGACGGAAGCTCCTCGCGGCCCCAGGGCTTCTCCACGGTTCTGGTCGGCAGCAACATGGCCGAATTCGCCTTCAATCCAGCAGTCTGAGGAGGTCGTCCACCGAGATGGTCGCAAAGCCCACCGCGCTGTCGGATATGCCGTAAGGAATGAGCAATTGCTCGTCCACCTTCATGGCTCCGCAAGTGTACACCACGTTGGGCACATAGCCGCTGCGATCCGCATCCACTGCGGTAAGCACCGGCTCGCTTGCCCTCGCGATGACCTTGGTTGGGTTGTCGAGATCAAGCAGCGCGGCGCCGAGCGCATATTTGCGCATCGCGCCCACGCCATGGGTAAACACCAGCCAACCGGCATGGGTGCGGATGGGGCTGCCGCAATTGCCGATCTGGATGAACTCCCAAGGGTATTTGGGCTCCATCAGCAGCACGCCCTCTTCGTCCCAATGATTAAGCCGGTCGGAAGTGAGCAGATAGAGGTTCTTGCCGTCCTGCCGGCCGATCACCGCGTACCGATCGCCGATCTTCTCGGGAAACAGTGCCATGCCCTTGTTGCGCCCCGCGCGCCCGTGGATCGGCTCGAGCGCGAAGCTGCGGAAGTCGCGCGTGCGCAGCAGTTCGGACCGGATCGAGTGGCCCGAATAAGCGGTGTAGGTGCCGATCCATTCGAAGTCGCCGTCGCCATGGTCGAAGCGAACCAGCCGCAGGTCTTCGAGCCCGTTGGACTGCTGCTCGGTGATGGGGAAGATGACCGTGTTCGAGAGCGAGGAATCGCTGTGCCGATGGACGCTGACGCATTCATTGCAAGTCGATTGGCTGGCATCGTCGAGCTCCACCGCGGTGGCGAAGGCACTCTGCGGCCATAGATCGAAATTGCCGCTATTGTAGGCGATGCCTTCGCGGAAGGCGATGGAACTGACGTGGCCTTCGCCCACGGCACGCAGCGATAGCACGAAGCGGCAGGCATCTGCGCTCATTCCGCTCTGGTCCGGGTGAGGGACGATCGACGGATTCATCAGTGCTGCGGCGGCATAAGTGTATTCGTGGCAGAAGAAGGCGCCGATCAGGCGCCGACGCGCAAGGGAGAAATCGACATCGTGCAGGCCCAGCGCTCCTTCCACTTCAGTGAAGCGCGCCTCAAACATCTGCTCGGTTTGCCAGTGGCGTCCCTCGAAATCGCGCAACACGCGCGCATACTCGGCGCGCACCTGCTCCTCGCCAAGCCCGGCGACATCCTCCACCAGCCGCTGCGCGCGACCGCCGGGCGCGTTCTGGGCCTGCCACCCGAAATGAAACGGCCGCAACACTACGCGCGAGGGATCGGCATGCAGCCGGGTATCAAGGATGCGCAATGCGTTTTCTGGCCTGGTCTTTGGGCTTGCCAAGCCCGTCTCCCGTCGAATGGTTCTGTGAGGCATCGGCAAGCGCTATCAGAGAATAATTAGCAAGTTGAAAGGCGAGGATGGATTCCGCTCCACAATTCGCGTTCGCCCCGCGTGGATTGATCCCGTCGCGGCAGCGTCCCGTGGCCATGTCCGCCAGCACCACGCCCCGGTCGTTGGCGCCGAAGAACCAGTTCCATGCCGCCAGAGCGTGCTTCACCCAGCGCGTGTCGCCGGTAGCGGCGAAGGCCGCACGCGACGCTTCGACCGCCGCCTGAGCCTCGAGAGGCTGCTGGTCAAAGGGGAGGAATGCTTGTTCCCTGCCGAACGACTCCGACCCGATCGGGCGGAAATGCCCGCTCGCGGCGATCTGCTGCTCGACGATCCATTCGAGCGTCTCGAGGCCCGAGCGTACGAATTGAGGCCGGCCCAGCAAGGTGCCCGCTTCAATCAGCGCCTGGGGCAGGCGCGGATTGTCGTAGCCGAGCACCACCTCGAACCAGACCCAATCGGGCCGACGGGCGCCACCGAGCAGCCGGTCCAAAGCCTCGCCGCCTGTTTCGAGCAAGCGGCGCGAGGCGCGGTGGTCCGGCCGGGCGCGCAGCGAGGCCGCGGCGCCGAGCATGGCAAAGGCGATTGCGCGCGGGGAGGTGAAATCGGTAAAATGCGACACCGCGGTGTCAAACCAGCGGCCGGCCCATTCACGCAGATCCTGCATGGGCGCCAACTGCAGCGTATGGCCCAGCGCCCATAAAGCGCGTCCGTTGGAATCCTCCGACCCGATCTCCTCGCACCAGGTCCGCTCGAAGCTCATGAAATTGCGGAAGCGCTTTCGCTCCTCATTCCAGGCGTGCTGTATGAAGGAGGCGTAAATCATCGACCAGCGCGTGCGCTCTTCGGTGGACAGGCCTTCTGCGAGGCTCATCAGCATCAGCGCGCGGGCATTGTCATCGACGCAATAGCCATGCCGGCGATCGGGGACGATACCGATGGCGTGCTGAAGCATCCCGGTCGCATCGCTCATCGCCAGCACGCCGGAAAGCGCCGGCCGGGTGGTGAGCGGCACTAGCGCAGCCCGCGGCGCGATCGCGGCATCGATCAGCCCCGCCGACGCATCGGCGAAGCGCGGCCAGATCGTCTCGCGGCCCTTGGCGTAGGCACGCATCTGCAGCGCTTTTAACGCGTCCGGATCGTCGAGCAGCTCGGTAACGCAGGCGGCAATGGCGGAGGCGCTGTTCGGCTCGATCAGCCGTCCGACCCCGTCCACCAGCAGCTCGCGTGCATGAACGTACGGCGTCGCCACCACCGCCTTGCCGAGCGCCACGGCATAGCTGAGCGTGCCCGAAGTTGATTGCTGCAGGTTGGGGTAGGGCGTCAGATAGATGTCGCAAGCTTCGAGCTGGTCGAGCAACTCCTCGTTGCCGAGAAATCGGTTCTCCCATTGGATGTGTCCTGTGACGCCCAGACGCGAGGCGAGCTGCTTGAGCTTGTCGCGATAGGCCTCGCCTTCATGTGCGACGAGGTTGGGGTGCGTGGCGCCCACGATCCGGTAGATCGTATTGGGGTGCCGCTCCAGGATCGCGGGCAGCGCCTCGATGGCGTGCTCAACGCCCTTGCCCGGGCCAAGCAGGCCGAAGGTCATCAGCACGTTGCGTCCGGAAAGACCTAATCGCTGCTTGAATTGGGCTTGCCTGCCGAACGGGCGATCGGGCGCGCCGTGCTCGATGACGGTCAGGATGTCATGTGGGGCACCATAAATCTCGGCGAGCAGGTCGCGCGAAAGGCGGCTCATCACCATGATCCGGCTCGCGCGTGCCACGAGGTGCTTGAGGATTGCGAGTTGCCTCTCGCTCGGCTCGCGCAGCACGGTATGGGCGGTTAGGATCAACGGCGCGGCGAGCCGGTCGACGAAGTCGCACACCATGGCGCCGTCATCGCCGCCGAAGATGCCGTATTCGTGCTGGAGCCAGACAGCATCGACGCCGCTCTCGTTGATTGCCTTGGCCGCGCGGGCATAGCTCTCGGCATCGCTGTCTTCGATGATCCCGGCGACGCTGTCGTAAGCTAGGCCCTGCGCGGGATCGTTTACGGCATAAACATCAATCGTAATCCGCGGCTCGAACTGGCGCAGCTTTTCGAAGATATCATTCGTAAAAGTAGCAATGCCACACTTGCGCGGCGCAAAGCTCCCGATCAATGCAACCCGGCGAGGCAATTGCCCGCGCGTGGCTGAGAACAATTCACGTATGCCAGTGGCCGGATCCAGCGACTTGCGGTGGGCGGCTTCGACTGTCATCGGGGCTTGGGTTCCAATCTTTCTCAGCCGTTCACGAGAACCCCCTCGATCGTCCCCGCGATTAGACGTTTGTTGCACTGCACCATATAACGGCACTTCGTGCGAGGATCTTGCGCGATGCCGGACGTACACCGGTATTGAGGTAGTCCGGCGAAGCGACAGCCAATCGTGGCGAGATCACCTGCTCAACCCCCGAGCTCGTGTGAGGTTCCAAGATGATCCTTGGCGGCCCTGTAATCGGGCAACCCAGTGCACCGCGCCTCTTCGGCGTGCCCCGACGCAGCTCGGGACAGGGGCTCGGGACAGGGGAACGCTACCGATGACGGCTTCTCGCCCGACGGAAAATACGTCTGCGTTGCGGAGACGATGAATGGGCGGGTGTGGATCTTCCCGCGGGAAACGCGCGCGGTGCTCGGCTCCTTCTGCAAGAACGGCCGCCATCCGGGCGAGCTCATCTGCGTCCACAGCCAAGTTTCGGGCCTCACCAAAACAAAAGCCCGCCCGGCGCCATGCTGCCGGGCGGGCCCTGATGCGGCGGCACCCCGCAAGTTGCGCCACCGCCGGCAAGACGTGGAGTTAGAACGTCTTGCTCAAGCCAACGCGCAATTGCCGGGGTTCGACGATCCGGCTGTTGCGTCCGAGAACGCCTCCGGCCGGTTCTCCCGGCAGGCGTGTCTCGTAATAATAGGCGATGTCGTTGCCGTCTGAATCGAAGGTGTTGAGCAGTTCGGTGTAGAGCGACCACCCGGTGAAGCGCCGCGGCGTCCAGGCAAGGCGGGCATTCACGAGCAACGTGTCTTCGCCGCGCACCGAATTGTCCTCGACCAGCGGGTGCGGGCCGAGATAGCGCAGCCGCGCAGCAGCGTTGAAGTCGGGGAAGATGGCCGAGATGCCGAGCTCGCCGGAGCTTTCGAGCGCGCCCGGCACGTAATTCTCGCCTTCCGGAAGGCCGGCATATTCGGCCTCCGAGCCGGTCCACACCGCATCGATCGCCAGCCAGTCATTGGGCTTCCAGAAGCCTGTCAGCTCGTAACCGTGGCGACGGCCCGGATCGCTCGGCTCGACCGCGCCGCTGTCGCCCGCATAGATGAGCTCGCTCTCGATGGAACTCCACCAATAGACCGCAGTGAGGATTGCGCCGCCACGCTCGAAGCGCACGCCAAGCTCTTCGAAATCGCCTTCCACCAGGCCGGGGGCCGGATCGTCTGGGCTGGTGACACCGCGTGCGTCATTAGAATGAAAGCCCTCCCCGTAATTGGCGTAAAGCGCGATCCCGTCCGTGACCTCGTAATTGACACCGATCTTGGGGGCAAAGGTGTCGTCCTTGACCATGCCTGCCCAGCTGCTGTCGCCCTCGATCGGCCGGCTGCGGAAGCGGTACCAATCGTTGCGCAGCCCGCCGATGACCATCAGCCGGTCGATCGGTTGCCAGACCGCCTCCGCGTAGAGACCGACCGAGCTTTCGAGCACATCGAAGGCGCCGATGGTGAACTCCTTCTCCCCTGCGATCGTCTCGTCCAGGCCCACCGTGCCGATATCGTCCACGCGGCCCTCGGCCCCGACGCGGAAGGACAGGGTGTCGCCAAGCGCCACATTGCGCTCGACACGCCCGCCATAGGTCGAACGGTCGTCATACTGGCGCAGTTGGTCACCGTTCACCGGATCCTCGAGGAAGAAGGTGAAGTTGGACAGCAGGCTCCATTCGTAATGCTGGGCATAGCCGGTGATCCGCCAGTCGTCGGAGCGGTAGCCGAGCGTGAAGATTTCGCGCTCTGTCTTGCCGCGCAGGGTCGGATCGAGCGTGCAGTAGCGATCGGCGCATCCTGGAGTGCCCACGGCACGTTCCGGCAGCTGCTCGGTTGGTGCCCAGCTCGCATGATACAGGTTGGCCGAAGCTTCGATCTCGCCATCGCCGATCGGCGCGGAATATTTGATGAGCCCCGAATAGCCTTCGAAGTCCTCCGGCAGTTCCCAAGGCCCGTTATTGAGTTTGACCTGCCCCACCGCCAGCAGGTCGCCCGGGCCGAGCGCGACCGAGCCTCCCGCGACAAAGCGGCGATAATCGTATGAGCCGAGCTCGATTGCGGCAAAAGGGTCGAGCGTGTCGTGCGTGGTGATGAAGGATGCGCCCACGAAGCTGAAATCGCCGGTGTCCGCGCGATACGGCCCCTTGCGGTAATCCACCCGCTCCACCGTCTCGGGAATGAGCCCGTTGACGTCGAGATAGCCTTGTCCATGTCCATGCGTGCGGAAATTGAGCGGCATGTCGTCGAGATAGACCGCGTAATCGGTGCCATGATCGAGGTTGAAGCCGCGCAGGAAGAACTGGTTGGCCTTGCCCCCGCCGGAATGCTGCGTGGCGATCAGGCCCGGCGTCGCCTCGAGCAGCTCGCCCGGGCGCAGCAGCGGGCGAACCTCGATATCTGCACCGGCCACGCCGCCTTCGCTCGCCGCGATTGCCTCCCCGATGCGTCGCTCACCCCGGCCGTAAACATAGATGATTGTTCCCTCCGCATCGACGTGGGGAATGTCGGGATGCGCTTCGTGGTCGGTCGCAGATGCAACGGTGCCGACCGGCGCGCTTGCTGCCTGAGAAAAAGCCGGCGCAGCCGTGGCAAGCCAGGCTGCGCCGGTCAGGAGGGAGAGGAAGCGTGCCGGCGCGCCGGCGGCAGAGGACTTGCTATTTGAAGGCAATCGGACAACCCGTTCGATAATGCGGCGGTCCCTCCGAAGTGCAGGAGGCTCTCTGGCCAAACCACGTAAATAACGGTAATCCGCGAGTTACATGCGGCGTTACACGCGTATTCCGGCGTACTGAGAGGAATCATTTGGGAATGGCCTCGACACAGGGAGCAGCCGCTTCGTCGGAGCGTGAACATTCCTTCGCTGATGAGATTGCACGCCTGCGCGGAGCGAATGTGGCCGGGACCGGGGGGCGCCTGCGCGACTTGTTCGACTTCCTCGCCGAGCGCGGCGTTGGGGCGGAGCCTGCCAATCAAGCGGAGATATCGGCCGCAGTGTTCGGCCAAGCCGAGCCCGACACTGACGATGCCACGGTTCGTGTCTATGTTCACCGTCTGCGCAAGCGGCTCGATGAGCATTACGCGTCGCTCGCGGAGAACCCTGCCGCTCGGCTCGAAATCCCCGCCGGCATATATGCATTGCGCTTTGCCGATGGGCTCGTGGAGGAGGAGGGGCCCGCGGCACTCGATCCTTCGCCTCACTCGCCAAAGCCCGCCGGGCGCAAGTGGTGGCCTGCCGCCGCGATCTTCCTGATTCTGGCAGGACTTGCCGGCGGCTGGGCGATTTTCGTCCGCTCGGCAGTGCAGGTGAACGCCATGTGGCGCCCCTTCCTGGCCAGCGAGCGCCCGGTGCTGATCGTGCTGGGTGACTATTACATTTATGGAGAGATCGATCCGTTAAGCCCTGAGGAAGGCCGGCTGATCCGCGACTTCCGGGTCAATTCGCCCGCCGACCTTGATCGCATGCAGGACCTGCTTCCGGAGCGCTTCGCCGCTGCCGAGGATGTGGGCCTCAACTACCTTCCCTTTTCCGCGGCGTATGGGCTGCAGGCGGTCGTGCCGATGATGGAGGCGCAGGGGAAGGACGTCAGCGTCATCGCCGCCTCGCAGCTTGAGCCCGACATGCTCAACCAGGCCGATATCGTCTATGTGGGGCTGATTTCGGGCATGGGGCTGTTGGAAGAGCTCAACTTCATGGGTTCAGGCTTCGCGCTGGGCGAGAGCTACGACGAACTGGTCGATATCGAGACCGGCCGCAGCTTCGTCAGCGGAGAGGCGCGCACCCTTCCATCGCAAGCCTATTACCGCGATTACGCTTACCTGGCGCGCTATAAGGCGCCGAGCGGCGCGCTGGTTGCCGTACTCGGCGGCTCCCGCGACACTGGGCTTCGCGCACTGAGCGCCATCGTAAGGCGCGCCGATCTGCCGCCAGACCTGGCCGGTGCTGCGGGCGGTGAAGCGTTCGAGGCGCTATACGAGATTACCGGGCAGCAGGGCGCCGACCTCTCCGAACGGCTGCTTATTTCCCGAGCGCGTACGCAAGAAGAGCTATAGTTCGCGCCTGAGCGGCGGGACACGGCTCATGTGCTCGCGCAGACTACTGTTCCATCGCGATGCGCTGCCGACGCGTTATCTTGCCATTCACCCTGCGCCGCCTACATTGCCCCTTGAAAGGATTCTCCAGCGCATGAGCGAAAATCGCGAGCCGGAAACCGGCGGCAATCCCTGGGTCAAAAGCCTGATGGTGTGGGGCGGTATCTTCCTCGCCCTATTGCTGATTGTTTCGATGTTTGGCGGGCCCAGCGAGCAGGCTGGCACCCAGATCAACTATTCTGACTTTCGCGCCCGCGTGGCCGAAGGCAGTGTGCGCGAGGTGACAGTTGGTCCGGACAGGATCATCGGCACCCTCAAGAACGACAGTACGTTCAGCACCACGCCGGTCCCTGACGACACCACTCTGACCGGGTTGCTCGAGGAGCATGACGTCGAGTTCACCGGCACACCGCCCGAAGAAGGCAATGTGCTGCTCTATATCCTCATCCAGACGCTGCCGTTCCTGCTGATCCTGGGCATTGCGTTCTTTGCGCTGCGCCAGGTGCAGAAGGGTGGCGGTTCAGGGGCGATGGGCTTTGGCAAGTCAAAGGCCAAGCTGCTGACCGAGAAGCAGGGCCGCGTAACCTTCGACGATGTCGCCGGCATCGACGAGGCGCGCGAGGAATTGCAGGAGATCGTCGAGTTCCTGAGGGACCCGCAGCGCTTCTCCAAGCTCGGTGGCCAGATCCCCAAGGGTGCGCTGCTCGTGGGATCGCCCGGCACCGGCAAGACGCTGCTCGCCCGCGCGATCGCAGGTGAGGCACGCGTGCCGTTCTTCACCATTTCAGGTTCGGACTTCGTCGAGATGTTCGTGGGTGTCGGCGCGTCCCGCGTGCGCGACATGTTCGAGCAAGCCAAGAAGAACGCGCCCTGCATCGTCTTTATCGACGAGATCGACGCTGTCGGCCGCCATCGCGGCCATGGCCTCGGCAATTCCAACGACGAGCGCGAGCAGACGCTGAACCAGCTCCTGGTGGAGATGGACGGCTTCGAGGCGAACGAGGGCATCATCATCATCGCCGCCACCAACCGGCCCGACGTGCTCGACCCGGCGCTGCTGCGGCCCGGCCGCTTCGATCGCCAGGTAGTCGTGCCCGTGCCCGATATTGACGGGCGCGAGAAGATCCTTGCCGTGCACATGAAGAAGGTGCCGCTGGCGCCCGACGTCAATCCGCGCACAATCGCGCGCGGCACGCCCGGTTTTTCGGGTGCGGACCTCGCCAATCTTGTGAATGAGGCCGCGCTGCTCGCCGCTCGCCGCAACAAGCGCTTGGTCGCCATGAAGGAGTTCGAGGACGCCAAGGACAAGGTCATGATGGGCGCCGAGCGCAAGTCCATGGTCATGACCGAGGACGAGAAGAAGATGACCGCCTATCACGAGGCGGGCCATGCAATTATTGCGGTGCATGAACCGGCGTCGGACCCGATCCACAAGGCCACGATCATCCCTCGCGGTCGCGCTTTGGGGATGGTGATGCGCCTGCCCGAGCGGGACAATTACTCCTACCACCGCGACAAGATGCACGCCAACCTTGCGGTCAGCATGGGCGGCCGCGTCGCCGAGGAAATCATCTTCGGGCATGACAAGGTCTCGTCCGGTGCGTCTTCGGATATCCAATATGCGACTGACCTTGCGCGCAACATGGTGACCAAGTGGGGAATGTCCGACAAGCTCGGCCCGCTCCAGTACGAAGCGAGCCAGGAGGGCTATCTGGGCATGGGCCAGACCCAACGCACCATGGCGAGCGACGACACCAATCGCCTGATCGATGCCGAAATCCGCGGATTGGTTGATGGTGCGCACGGCAAGGCGCGGCAGATCCTGACCGATAATGAGGACCAGTTGCATTTGCTGGCCCAGGCAATGCTAGAGTACGAGACGCTGACTGGCGAGGAGATCAAGGCGCTGCTGGAAGATGGCAGGATCGACCGGCCCGATGCCCCGGCCGAGTCCATCACCACCCGTCCAGTTCACGGTTCGGCCATACCCAAGGCCGGCAAGCGCTTCAGCGGAGAGGGAGCTGCGCCGCAGGGCGCCTGAGCGCGGCTCTCTCGATCATCCCCGTTCTTGCCTCCCAAGCCTAACCACCGATATATCAAGAACGGGCCGTTTGGCTGTATCGCCGTACCTGATGCGGAGGCTTTTCACGCAGCGCTCCGCTCAGCGCATGGCTGGCGATTGAGCAGTTGCTCTTCGGGGGTGGGCGGATGCCAGTGCGAGATGCTCCGCGTTAACTTGCCCGCGCTCCCCGCTGACATGCTGGGCGGTCAAACCCGGCGAAACGATATGTAAATCCGATAGCGAGGCGCAGGCCGGCATCGGGGTCCAGCACACGGGGGCGCTCGACGAGCCAACCTCTGCCGCCGCGTGGCGGTGTGATCTATAGTTCCGCTACCAGGGGCACTGCTCCACCCGGTGGTAAGTTTCGCATAAGTTTCGCCGACACGCAGGGGACCGGCTATTTTGCCGACGGCCGACGCAAACACTCGGCTCCTTCGTGCTCCCCTGACGATCATGGCATCGCATGCAGCAACCGGCAAAAGCCTTGGCAATTTGCAGGAACAGAGCAAGACCATCGGGCGTTATGTGGCGAAAGGAGACAAGGCATGACCGCCACTAAGCCCAGCACTGATCCCAAATCACATCCCACCTCCAACGCCGAAAAGCCGCCCGAGAAGTGGACCACCGGCGGCGAGCCCCTGACCGGCGCCCAGGCGAGCTACCTTGAAACGCTCGCGGAAGAAGCGGGCGAACCCGAGGCCTACAACCCCGATCTCACCAAGGCAGAGGCGTCGGAGCGTATCGACGAGTTGCAGGAGAAGACCGGACGAGGCCGTTGACCTTCAAGCTTTAGGCGAAAGCCTGCGCTCGATTACGGCCCATAACTGACCGAAGCTTCGAGCAGCCGGAGAGGCGGGGGCAAAGGCGCCGATCGGCTCCCGCCGCACCGCGCATTGCTCGACAGCGCTGGCAAAGGGAATGGCGGGCCAGTCGGGATTCTCGGAACGTGCTTGTCGATGGAATGCACGACGACGGTCGAGCATGGAGAGAACGGGCAGGATCGTGGCTCCGCCATTCGCATGCCGGCGGATTTCCTCTTCAACCAACTCTAAGGCCCGCGCCGAAAGCGGCGAAGGAGGCAGGGGCACAACGACTATCGCCGCCGCTCGCATCACCTGCGCACTGATTTCGTTGAGCACCGGCGGACAGTCGAGAATGATGCGTTCGTAATTGCTCGCAAGCGCTTCCGCCAGCCGAGCGAGCCGCTTTTTCTTACCAATCCGGACGAGTAGCGAATCGAGCTCACGCAAGCTTTCGTCGGCTGGCAGTAGGTGCAGTCGATCATACCGTGTCTTGCACAGCACGCCTTCGGCGCACGCATCTTTGGTGACGAGCCTGCCTGCCATTCGGGTGGAGGACGTCGCTTCACCCAACAGGAAGGCCGCACCGCCCGCCGGGTCGAGATCCCACAGGAGGGTTCGGCGGCAAGAGATCATAGCCGAGTACCAGGCGAGGTTGGCTGCAAGCGTGGTCTTCCCCACACCACCCTTCACGCTGTAAACTGCGATGACTGCCATATATTTTCCAATACCGCGATCAGCGGCATTGTGACAGTTGGATTACACCCGCAAGCCCGAACCTTGCTGGGTCACACCGATGTCACGGCAGGGTTACGCCCGGAGTAACATCTTAGAAGCAGTCGCTTGGCCCCCCGTTGGCCACGCTGAGTCTCAGCCTTCGTAATCGCCGCCGACCGAGGTTGAGCGCGCGGGAGCGGCGGCCGAAAGCCGCATTGCCTCTGCCGACTGGCTGAGAGAGCCGATCTCGTCCGCCTCGTCCTCCTCGTCGGGGAGCACACGCTGCAGCGACTGCACCACACTCTCGTGCAGCTGCTTGGGCCGGACGTTCTGCTCGGCGATTTCGCGCAGCGCCACTACGGGGTTCTTGTCGCGGTCACGGTCGAGCGTGAGCTCCGCCCCACCCGCAATCTCGCGCGCGCGCTGGGCAGCCAACAGCACGAGATCAAACCGGTTGGGAACCTTATCGACACAATCTTCGACGGTAACGCGCGCCATGGGCACTCCAATGAAATACAGCTTGTCGCGGAGGAATACCTCGTGTGGGCTTCGGTTGACGAAAAGTCAAGATTTCACCGGTCCCTGCGCCTGCTAGAAAGGGTCATGGCGATGCACGTTCCGATCGATGCGGCTCCACAACGGAACGCTTATCGCGATCCCGAGCCATTTCGGGTTGACGCCGCCGGGCACGAACTGACCGTCTACCCGGCCGGAAGAGATCGCTTCGGCGCGCTGATTGAGATGATCGAAGGGGCTCAACGCAGCCTGCGCCTGGTCTTTTACATCTTCGCGTGCGACGAAAGCAGCACAAGGATTCGCGACGCGCTGGTCGCAGCGGCACAGCGAGGGTTGAAGGTGACAGTGCTCGTGGATGCCTTCGGCGCCGATGCCGACCGGGCCTTTTTCGCTCCCCTCCTCGCCGCCGGGGGCCGCTTCGAGTGCTTCAGCGCCAAACTTACGCGGCGCTATCTCATCCGCAACCACCAAAAGATCGTTCTGGCTGACGAGAAGAGCGCGATGCTGGGCGGTTTCAACGTCGCCGATGATTACTTCGCCCCGCCCGAGCGGAATGGCTGGAGCGATCTTGCCGTCCTCCTGCGCGGCCCCGTGGTTGCACGGATCGGCGACTGGTTTGACGAGCTCGAGGACTGGCTCTCGCAGCCCGACCGTAAATTCGCCGCCATCCGCCGCAAGGTGCGCCAATGGCGTCCCGGCGAGGCGCCCGTGCAATTGCTGATCGGAGGGCCGACCAAGGGTTTGTCGAGCTGGGCACGTTGTCTCGCCCGCGACCTTGAGGAAGGCGAGCGACTGGACATGATCATGGCCTATTTCTCGCCGTCGCCCAAGCTCATCCGGCGCATCGGCGCCCTTGCGAAACGCGGACAGACGCGATTGGTGATGGCCGGAAAATCGGACAACAGCGCGACGATCGGTGCCTCGCGCGCCATTTACGGCCGCCTGCTCAAGCACGGTGCGCGCCTGTTCGAGTTCCAGCCGTGCAAGCTGCACACCAAGCTCATCGTGCTCGACGATGTAGTCTATCTGGGCAGCGCCAACCTCGACATGCGCAGCCTCTATATCAATCTCGAGATCGTCCTCCGGATCGAGGATGCAGCTTTTGCTGAGCGCATGCGGGCCTATGTCGAGCAGCACCTGCCGGCTTCGCTGGACATTACGCCGCAGGTCTATCGGAAGTGGTCACGGCCGCTGGCGCGCGTGCGGTGGTGGGCAAGCTGGTTCCTCGTCTCGGTGGTTGACTACACGATCACCCGCAAGCTCAATCTCGGCCTCTAGTCTTCCGCGGCAACGCGCGCGCGTTTCGATCGTTGTGCGGCCATGACTTGCGCAACATACCTGGCGCGGCGCGGGCCGGCCATCATGTTTTCCGTCCTGCTTGCCGCCTGTTCGGCTGGCGGCGACTCGGGATCCAACAGTCCGGAAGCGGACAGCGCCATGACCAGCACGTCGAGCGCTCAGCCGCCAGCAATCGATACAACCGGCGCGCCGATCCTGCTTGAGACGCTTGGCCCCGACGATCACGAAATCGTCCAGCTCTCAGGCGAGCTGGGCTGTGCGTTCTATGCCAGCCGCGGGGATGAGCCGCTTTTCATCGGCCTTGGCTTTGTATCGGACGAAGAGAGCGCAGAAGGGCTCGTAAAGATCGACGGTAGCCCGGTGAAGCTCGCGATGGAGGGTGCGGGCGGCTACGACCGGATGGCCGACGGCGCGCGGTTTACCGGCACCGACCTCGCCGTGGAGGTGAACGTCACCGGCGCTGAGCCGCTTCCCGAAGATCCGCCGATTGCCGGAGAATCGCCGATGCATCATGCGCGCATGAGTGTCGCGCGCGCCGGTCGCGAGCTGCAGATCGACGGCTATTACGAATGCGGGCCCTGACCACCCTCAGCCGAAACTGCTTTCCCCATACTCACCTTCGGCCAGGTCAGAGAATTTGGTGATCTTGGGCTCGAAGCGCAGCCGCACCTTGCCCGTGGCGCCATGGCGCTGCTTGGCAACGATCAGCTCGGCCAGGCCGTAGACGCGCTCCATCTCGGCCACCCAGGACGCGTGGGCATCGTGCACGCGTGCGTCATCGCTCTCGACGGGCCGCTTGGGCTCGCGCGCGCCGACATAATAATCCTCACGATAGATAAACCAGACCATGTCTGCATCCTGCTCGATCGAGCCCGATTCGCGCAGGTCGGAGAGCATGGGCCGCTTGTCCTCGCGCTGCTCGACGGCACGGCTCAGCTGGGAGAGCGCGATGACCGGCACGCTGATCTCCTTGGCCAGCGTCTTCAATCCGCGGCTGATTTCGGAGATCTCGTTGACCCGGTTGTCCTGCGCGCGACCCGACCCCTGCAGCAATTGCAGGTAGTCGATCACGATCAGCCCGAGTTCCTTGTGCTGGCGCTTGAGCCGCCGCGCGCGGGTGCGCAGCGCGGAGATACTCAGCGCCGGCGTGTCGTCGATATAGAGCGGCAGGTCGGCGAGGCGCTGGCTGGCGGCGGAGAGCTGGTGGAAATCCGAGCGGCTGATCTTGCCCATGCGCAGGGCTTCGGAAGAGATGCCCGCCTGCTCGGCGAGGATGCGCGTGGCTAACTGGTCGCTCGACATTTCGAGGCTGAACAGCGCCACGCCCGCGCCGACCGACTTCTCGATGCCGTCGCGCTGGTCGCGCAGCCAGCGCTCGGCGCAATTGAAGGCGATGTTGGTGGCGAGCGAGCTCTTGCCCATGCCGGGCCGCCCGGCAACGATGATCAGGTCCGAATTGTGCAGCCCACCGCATTTGTCATTGATCGACGAAAACCCGGTGGTCTTGCCCGAGACATGGCCGCCCGAATTGATCGCGGTCTCGATGAGGGTAAGCGCCTTGTTCGTCGCCATGCGGAAGCTCTCGGCTTCCGAACCGCCGGCTGCGCCTTCAGCCACCTCGTAGAGCCGCGCCTCGGCCGCCTCGATCTGCCTCATCGGCTCGACCTCCTCGGAGGTGTCGAGCGCATTGCCCACGAGCTCGCGCCCTACGCTGACGAGTTCGCGCAGCAGCGCCAGATCGTAGATCTGCTGCGCCAACTCGCGCGGCGCGAGCAGGCCTTGCCCGTCGGCGGTGAGCCGGGCGAGATAGGCGGTCCCGCCCAGTTCGGCGAGCGCCTCGTCAGCCTCGAAATAGGGCTTCAGCGTCACCGGCGTCACCACCATCTGCCGGTCGATGAGCGTGGCGACGCGCTCGAACACGCGCGCATGGAGCGGAGCGAAGAAATGCTCGGGCCGAAGCGGGACGCTCAGCTCCTCGAGCACTCGGTTGTCGATCAGCACCGCGCCCAGGAACGCGGCCTCCGCTTCGAGATTCGCGGGGAGGCGGGGGCCCGCCTCATCTGCCTGGTTTCGATCGGGGCGGATGAGGACTTGTTGGCTGGCCATCCCAGTCCATTGAACAAATCAGCCTATCGCAGCAAGCCGGCGAAGCACTTCAGCAGGGCAGCAAGGCGGATGAGATCCTGTGTGCAACCTGTGGAAGGACCGGTGATAAGATCTTTCGCAGTTGCACAAAAGCTCTGTATCTGCGAACAAAGCTTGCCTCATGACGCCCGCGCTCGCCACCAACCAGTCGACCGACCGGATCGCGCATATTTCGCTCGACGAGCGCACCATCATCACGCGCAGCGAGGATGTCGACAAGGAGCGCGAAATTGCCCTGCGCGACCTGGTGGAGCAGAATGAGTTTCGCCCCGTGCGCGCACTCGAGCGCGGACATGCAGGGCCCTGGACGATCGACCTCTCGGTCACGGACGGCAAGCTCGCGCTGGCGATCGCCGACGGAGCGGGGAGCGAAGCCGGTGCGATCATCCTTGGCATGGCGCGCCTTCGCCGCGTGGTGCGTGAATATTTCGCGATCTGCGATTCGTACTACAAGGCGCTGCGCAATCCGTCCGCGCAGGAGCTGGAAACGCTCGACATGGCCCGGCGAGCGATCCACGATCGCGGCTCGCGGCAATTGCTCGAGGCGCTCGAGGGCAAGGTCGACACCGATTTCGACACCGCCCGCCGGCTCTTCACCCTGATTTGCGTTCTCCACATCAAGGCCTGAACGCTGCTGTTGCGGGCCTGATTGATTACGAGGCTCTTATGGCCGTCACGTGCGGCCGCGGGCATGCTCATGCGCTTTATTCCGGCTTCCAAGTGGGCGCGGCGCTTGTTGCTCGCGAACGGCGCGTCCTCACGGTTAGCAATATCGAGGATGAGAGTTACGGCCATCGCGTTGAGCTGAGATCTGGCCGCGGCAAGGGCGTTCGGCGAAGAATGGCAAGGCCTGATGGCCGTGACAGGCCGATCGCCGTCACGCCGCGCATCCATTGTGGCCAAGCGCTATAGGAACACGTCGCGCTGAATGGTGCCGATCCACCGGTTCGGTGTGACGGGCGTGCGCTGATCGGCGAACCTGCCCCTGTCGAATATACTGCCGCAGCCCTCCGCGGCCATTTAGCCCGACAAAGAAGGCGGCTCGCAATCGAGGCGATACGCCCTCAATCTACGCGGGAGCTTCGTGAGCAGGCGAGCAGACCCGCCCGCAAGCCTCGCTCAATCGCCTAAATGGCCGACGCTGCGCCCACGCTGAGCGCTATGGCTGGCAGAAAGCCTAGAAAGCTGGCGAGCGCGAAGCTGCCGTGCCGCAGCCGGCCCGCCGCGCTTGCCAGTGTGACCAGCACATGCGGCGTGCCGATGATGCGCAGGCCCGCCGTATAGGCGACGCCATAGCGTTCGATATGGGGTCGGAAACGATCCACCCGGTCACCGAACCGCCGTTCGAGCGTGTCGCGCATGCCGGTGCGCGCGAGCAGGAATAGCGCATGGCTCCCCAGCATCGCACCGGCCGCGACGATCGGGATGGCGAGCCAGCTTTCCATCAGCATGCCGGCGGTGAACGAGATCGGCATCAGCAGGCCAGGCACGCAGAGGCCGACAGCGCTCGCCGTGACCACGAATACAAGCGCCGCGAGGATCACTTCGTTGTGGAACAGGGGATGACCGATGGCGGCCTGCTGCAGCAACTCGGTCGCCGTCTCGACTATCCCCATGCCGCCTAATTCACCCCTGGTAACACCCGCTTCACGGGCCGATCAGCGAAGCTCTAATATCGACGAAAAGCTTCCGGATAGTGATCACTCACCGTGCTGATTATGCGTAGTGGCGGGGTCGCCACGCCGCAGCAAGGGGCTTTGCTCGCTCATACGGGAGACCAGTGCGTCGGCCGCGCGCAATTGATCGAGAAAAGCCTCGTACGCATCGTCCCGGCAGCCGGTGTTGTAGGCCAGCACCAACGTCGAGCTTCCTTTGACGAGGCTCAGTGTCCCATAAGGCTGGTCGGCGATGAAGCTCACGCAATCCTCGCCCTTTGGCGCGGCGAGCGGAAGAGCTTCGATCAGACCCTGCAGCCTGCTGACCGATGCCTCGTCCGCGTTGATCTGGTGGGAGGTGAGCTGATGATCATCGGGCCGCACTCCTGCGCCCCGCTCTGCGCGAGTCCAGTTTCCGCTTCCGTCGGATTGCAGTCGCCAGGACGTCACGGGCTGGCCCCAGCTGTTCATCTCGAACAATACTTCGTCCCACGGCCCCGCGAAGGCACTGGCGCCGATCGTCTGTCCGGAAGCGATTCGCGCCGAAGCGGGCAGGGGAACCGGGAACGCCGCCACGCAGCCTGCCAGCATCGCCGCGCCCACCACCGCAGCGGCACACGCCCCCGCAAAGGCCTTCACCGGCGTTGCGGCAGCCATTCAGCAAGAGCAGCCAGGCAATCCCGCGCCAGCAGCTTGCAGCGCTCCGGGCTCCAGCCCTGGTCAGGATCGGGCAGGTCGTCATTATCCTTGAACGGCATTTCCAGCGTCATCGAACAGGCGCCGAACCGCTCCGCAAGCTGGTTGGTGCTCATCGAAAGGTTGGCTTGTCCGGCCCTCGTGGCGGGATAGCCCTTGGCGGTCTGAAAGTCGGGCGAGCGACGCTCGAGAATGGCTCGGTAGCGCACGTAGGAATTGCCGAGTTCCTCGGTCCAGGAAGGAATTCCCTCGAAGCCGGCGAAGAAATTGGCGGCGATTGCCTCGTCGCCATGCACATCTATCGCAAAGTCCACGCCTGTCGCGTCCATCGCGTTGCGGATGCACAGCACTTCGGGCGAGTTCTCGGCGCTCGGCGTGTTCCATTCCCGGTTGAGGTTGACGCCCCTGGCGTTGGTCCGCAGGTGGCCCCGTACTGAACCGTCGGGATTGCAATTGGGCACAATGTGGAAGCGGCAGGCACGCCGCAGCACGCGGGCGGTCGGATCGGCAGAATCGCAAAGCAGCTCCAGTGCGCCTTCCATCCACCATTCGGCCATGGTCTCGCCCGGGTGCTGGCGCCCGTAGAGCCACACCTGCATCTCGCCATCGCCCAATTCGAGGCAGTCGATTGCCCGGCCGTCCAGGCTGTGGCCCAGCCGCCGATAGGCGACGCCCTCGCTTGATGCCGCCTCGGCGAGGAGGTCGCCATGCCGCTCGTGCGAATAGGGCGCGAAATAAGCGAACCAGGCGAGGTCGGACGCTGGCGTGTAGCGGATGGTCAGCGTGCCACCGCCCTCCTGCTGGTCGAAGCTGGTCTCGGCGCGGCTCCAGAAGGCGCGGTCTTCCGATACGCAGGCGCGATAACCGGGCCAGCCCGCCGGATAGGCCGACCGGTTGAGATCGCCGATCTTGAGCACGAGTTCGCGGCCCGCTGCGCCGGCCACGCGGAAATGGAACCATTGGTAGAACTCGCTGCCCGCGTCCGGCACGATGCGCAGTTCAGCTTGTGCAGCCGAGATAGAGACGACGGTGATATTGCCCCCGTCAAAGCCGGCATCCACCTGGATATCGCCAACTGGTCCTTGATTGCCGGTTGCCTGTCCGGCCGGAACATCAAGCGAGTTCGGGACTGTCTTCAAGGTTGTCATTGAACCTCGATAGTCTCTCCCGAGTTACCGGGAAAGCCTTCGAACAAAGCCTCGGTCACGCGGGTCGCGGCCGCGGTGAGGTCCGCATATTCGCTATTCCCGGTGGCGGTGAAGCGCGCGCGGCCTTCCCAGATGGCCTCGCCGCCTGCGGATGGCCGGATGCTGACCGACAGTTCCGTCTCGATGCGTTCGGGATCGGGCGGCGAAAGGTTGATTCCCACGCCTAGTCCCACGCCCGAGCCGAATGAGCCGGTCGACGCGCCGCCGCCCACCGAGACCGGGCTGCGCCGGCCGTTTGATCCCTCCACCCAGCGCTCAACGTCGATCAGCGCCACGTAGGGCGCGCCATGGCCGGCGACCTGGAAACCGACAGCGTCGAGCTGGTCCGTCACCGCGGTCTGGTACACGGCGTAGGCAGGGTCGGTCGGGTCCTCGCCCGGCGCTGCCTGCACGCCGACGGGGCCGCGCGGCAATGAGGATGCCGGCGCCGAGGTGAAGCGGGTCACCTCCACCGGCGAGTAATAGGACGGGGATGCGCAACCGGCGACGAGCAGTGCGGGGGCGGACATGGCGCAGACGCAAAGGGTTCTGATCATAGTGAGTAAACGCGCGAGAACGCGCGAGGTTGCAGCCCGCCCTGCGCTAGGTCTATGCGCCGCGCGGGGGCGGAGGCACTGGCGGTAGGACAATTCTGCAATGAGTGAACCGATCAGCGTTCTGGTTACCGGCGGCGCCGGCTACATTGGCAGCCATGCGGTGCTGGCACTGCGCGATCGCGGCTGGCCGGTCACGGTGGTCGACAATCTGTGCACCGGCTTCCGCTTCGCCGTCCCCAAGAGCGTGCCCTTCTACCAGGGCGACATCGCCGACAAGGCACTGATGGCGCGGATCTTCGAGGAGCAGCGGGTCCGCGCGATCATGCATTTCGCAGGCTCGGTCGTGGTGCCCGAATCGGTGGCCGACCCGCTCAAATATTATGACAACAATACTGGTCGGAGCCGTGCGCTCATCGCGGCGGCAGTGGAAGCGGGCATCGAGCACATCCTGTTCTCAAGCACCGCCACGGCCTATGGCATCCAGGACGTCAGCCCGCTCCACGAGGGCCTGGAGGTTAAACCGATCAACCCATACGGCTGGTCCAAGGTGATGACCGAGCAGATGCTCGCCGATTCGGCCGCGGCGCATGGATTCAATTATTGCGTGCTGCGCTATTTCAACGTTGCGGGTGCCGATCCACAGGGGCGCAGCGGTCAGTCGACGGCCGGCGCGACGCATCTGATCAAGGTAGCCGTCGAGGCGGCACTCGGCATGCGCGAGCATGTCTCGGTATTCGGCACCGACTACAACACGCCCGACGGCACGGGCCTGCGCGACTACATCCATGTCAGCGATCTTGCCGATGCGCATGTGCTGGCGCTGGAGGCGATGATCGCCGAACCTGCGCGCTCGATGACGATGAATTGCGGCTATGGCCGCGGTTTCTCGGTGCTCGAGGTGCTCGACGCAGTTGACCGCGTGACCAACATGCGGATCGAGCGCCGGATGGCGCCGCGCCGTGCGGGTGATCCTCCGAGGCTCATATCGGACCCTGCGCTGATCAAGCGGACACTGCCCTGGCAGCCGCGCCATGCGGACCTCGACGCGATTGTCGAGCATGCGCTCGCCTGGGAGCGCATGCTGGCCCGGATCCGCGAGCGTGCTTGACTCAGGCGCACCGCAACCGTATCGGCGCGGCTTAAATCGGCGGCATCGGAGGCTATCTCCGGTGCCCATTATCTTTGAACGCATGCACGCATTCGCCAGGGCAGAATCATGAAGATCCGCAACAGCCTCAAGTCGCTGAAGAACCGCCACCGCGACAATCGCGTGATCCGCCGCCGTGGCCGTACGTACATCATCAACAAGACCAACCGCCGCTTCAAGGCCCGCCAGGGCTGAATACGCTACACGCTGCGCCCTGCGCGCGGCCTGGCGAAATCGGAGGGGCCCCGTAGCTGCGGGGCCTTTTGCATGGCTGACAACGCAGTATCGCCGGCGCCGCAAGCCGTAGTGTTCGATATCGGGCGGGTGCTCATCGAGTGGGACCTGCGCCATCTCTTCGCGCAGCTCATCGACGATCCTGCCGAGCTCGACTGGTTCCTCTCTCACGTGGTGACCGAGGAATGGCACTTCCAGCACGATGCCGGCCGCACGCTTGAGGAGATGGTGGCCGAACGTCAGGCGCAATTTCCCGAACATGCGCCACTCATCGACGCGTATCGCCACCGCTTTCTCGAGACCATCCCAGGCCCGGTCGCGGGCACGCATGAACTTGTTTACAGACTCCACCAGGCAGGCGTGCCGCTCTACGGGCTGACCAATTTCGGCGCCGAGTTCTGGGACATGTTCCACCCCGCCGCGCCGCTGTTCGACCTGTTTGCCGACATCGTGGTGTCGGGACGCGAAAAATGCGTCAAGCCCGATCCGCGCATCTATGAACTGGCGGAAGCGCGCTTCCCGCATCCGCCGCATGCGCTGTTTTTCGTGGACGATAAGTGCGAGAATGTCGCAGCCGCCCGCGCTCGCGGCTGGCAGGGACACGTCTTCACCGATGCCGCGAGGCTGGAGAACGAGCTGGTCGCACTGGGGCTGCTCGGCGGGTAAGTCAGGCAGAAGCACGCCCGGACGCACCGGAACTGGGCGCTGCATGTCGGAAGCCGAGCTTACCTGACGCGATCTGCAAAGGGGAACTCTGAGGCAAAACCCATGGGGGCGATACGCCTACCCTGTGAGATGCTTGCGTTCATGGATGAGCGCTAGTCTTCGCGCATCTCTCCTGCATTTAACGACCTCGTGCCGGTTCGAGAAGTTGGCCTGGTGCCCGGCCAGCGCAGCAAGCCGGTGATCAGCCGAGATGCTCGAGCAGGATCTTGGTGCCCAGCCCGATCAGCACCACGCCGCCCGCACCTTCCGCATAGCGCCCGAAGCGCGGGCCGATGCGCGAGGAGAACCAATAGCCCGGCGTGCAGATCAGGAAGGTCGCGAAGGCGATCACGCAACAGGATAGCCACACCGGCAGCGCGAACAGTTCGAGTGTGAGGCCCGCCGCCGCAGCATCCACGCTGGTCGCGATCGCGGCGGCGAGCAGGCCGAGGAAGTGCGAACGCCGCGAGGATTCTCCGGCCGGATCGAGCTGATCGTCCGAAAACGCGGCATGGATCATCCGTACGCCCAGCGCACCCAGCAGGGCAAAGGCGATCCAGTGATCGACCGCCTCGATCCCGCGGGTGAAGAGCGCGCCCAGCGCCCAGCCCGCGAGCGGCATGAAACCCTGCGCAAGCCCGAACACCGCCCCAAGCTCGAGCGCGGCGACAAGACTGTGCCGTCCACTCGACCCGCGCACGAGCGAGACTGCGAACGCGTCCATAGTCAGCGCCAATGCGAGGATCACGAGTTCGATCACGGGAGCGCGGCTACCGCCTCAGAGCAGGCGGTACATGACAATGGCGTCGACAAGGCCGAGATCCTTGTGTCGGAATGCCTGCGGCAGCCGGCCCACCTCGCTCATCCCGAGCCCGCGATAGAGATGGATCGCTGCCTCATTGGTGGCGACCACGAGGTTGAACTGCATCGCATGAAAATCGAGCCGGCGAGCCCGTTCGAAGCTGTCGCTTGTCATCGCCTTTCCAATGCCTGTGCCGCGCGAGTCGGGCCGCACCATGTAGCCGGCGTTGACCACATGCGCGCCCGGTCCGGTGGAATTGGGTTTTAGGTAATAGGTGCCGACGATCTCGCCTGCGCGCTCGGCGACGAACACCGTCTTGTCCGGCGCAAACCAGTAGGCGAAGATCGCGCCACGATCGGTATCGGGCTCGACGGGGTAGGTCGCGCCGTCGCGAACGACTGGCTCGAGCACGCGCCACAAGCCCTCCGCATCCCCAGCCTGCGCCTCGCGTATGACAAGCGGAGCAATGGCGGCAGGGTCAGGCACGCGGAGCCTGCCGGCGATAGCTCAGCGCCTCGGCGATGTGGATGCGGCCAATTTGCTCAGCGCCGGCGAGATCGGCTACGGTCCGGGCCACGCGCAATATGCGGGTGTAGCCGCGCGCTGAAAGCCGCATCGCCTCGGCTGCCTTCATCAGCAGCGCGCGGGCTTCCTCGCTTGGCGTCGCATATTCGTCCAGCGCCTCGCCCTCGAGCTCGGCGTTCGAGCGGATGCCGCGAGCGGTTTGCCGCCGGCGTGCCGCGGCGACTCGCGCTGCCACATCCGCTGATCCCTCTGCCGGCGGTGGCAGCGCCAAATCGGCCGCGCTTACCGGATCGACCTCGATATGCAGGTCTATCCGGTCGAGCAGCGGACCCGAGACGCGCGACTGGTAATCGCCCGCGCATTTCGGCGCCCGGCTGCAGGCCAGCGCCGGATCGCCGAGATGCCCGCAGCGGCACGGGTTCATCGCGGCGACCAGCTGAACGCGCGCGGGATAGCTCACATGTGCATTGGCGCGCGCCACGTCGACCCGGCCGCTCTCGAGCGGCTGCCGCAGCGAATCGAGCACGGCGCGCTGGAATTCCGGCATTATGTAGCAAACGCACCAATGGGATGACACTCGCCGCCACCGGCGGCGATGCTCATATCGGAGGTGATGACGCTTCATGTGCCGCTCCTAACAGGAGTGGAATTCCATGCAGATTTTTTTCAACGTAGTGGCGGCGTTAGGCCTAATAAATCTCATCCCATGCGCCGGACCTAACGACCGCGAGCTCACGCCCAGCAATTTCGTCGTCGCCAGCAAGAATCTGAGCAGTCATCGGCCGACTAACGAGGAAACCCCTCTGGGTGCAACCTTGCCCCCCATCAAATTCATATTCAATTCGGATCACCATATAGATCCAGATACTCGCACTCTTGCCCAAGTCGGCCAAATCATCAAAAGAAAAGTCCACCGGGAGATACAAGCTGGTCTCAGTATCTCCGGGAAGTATGGCCTTTGTTGTCAAGGTAGTAGTAAGCTTCGGACAAGTGTTATTCCTAACAATATTGTTGATTTTACTGACCACAATCGCGCCGCTTCTTCGGTTCACATTCCTAGCAACCGATTTTCCGGTGTTTCGCAATGCAACATTGGCTGTGATCGAGCCGGCGTTACTATCGAACCGATAGTAGGCTTCGACCTCCATATCAAAATCAACCCAAGCGCGCTGAGCGGCGGCAGTCAATTCATTTTGCTTGATCATCGCTTCGGTGGCATTTCCCGTGTCCTTCAGGGCCTCGCGAGTGGCCGCCAAGGTGCCGCGTACATACCAAAGGGCCCAGAGAGTGAGCAACGCAGTGACCGCGCTTACTATGAGCATAGCAAGCGCCCAGAGCGCCATATCCCGCTGGGCGTTCAAATCCTGTTCGGCTTGGTAAGCCTCGCGTCCGGCGCGCTGCTGTTCCATAAGGCATTCCGCGAGCAGGGGGCCTTCACGTCCCTTGCAAATTCTTCGCTGGTTCCGTTGAGTTTCCTCTTGATAGTAGGAGGCGCGCTCGCTGTTGCGCTCGGAATCGCGGCCCCATGAGAATGCCAAGAGACCCACAATAAGGCAGCAAAGGACAATGGCAGTGAGGACCGCCAAGCCTTGATCTACAGGCGTATCTCCTTTGCCCCTATCGCTTCCAGACATTGAACGAGAAACACCGCCGTAAACTTGCCCCGGCTGATCTTGTTGCGGATGTTCGGCTCTGTGTCCATCACGCCAATGTCAGCCAGCTTCCCAACCAGCTCGGCATAAGTGACGCCCCGGCGCTTCAGCTCCGCCTTTAGCATCCCCTTAACGCGATCTTCCCACTCTTTCTCCTGCACAGGCATTAGCATCGCTCCTATGATGTTTTACCATCATACGCGATACGTTTGCCGTTGACAACGATACGTTACGCCATCATATACAGTGCATACGCACTGGAAACGATGACATGGCACAGCACTTCCTTCTCACCGCTAAGGCTCGCACCCTTTCTCTCAAGACTGTGTTCCGTATGGGCGAGGATGAGGCTTACGGCGTGTTTTGCGATATGCGCTGGGCAGACACCGATGGTGAACCGGTGTGCCCGCGTTGCGGCTGCGTGGAAGCCTATCACATCTCCACCCGCCGCAAGTTCAAGTGCGTTGGCTGCTACCACCAGTACAGCGTCACCAGCGGCACGATCTTTGCCTCGCGCAAGCTGTCCTTCACGGACTTGCTCGCGGCCATCGTCATCTTCGTGAACGGTGCCAAGGGCATCTCCGCCCTACAAGCGAGCCGTGATCTGGACGTGCAATACAAGACTGCCTTCGTGCTGTTCCACAAGCTGCGCGAGGCGATGGCGGCTGAGTTCGCTCAGGTGAAGCTCGGCGGGACCGTGGAAATCGACGGCGGCTACTTCGGCGGCTACGTGAAGCAAGAAAACCGCAAGGCTGATCGCAAAGATCGCCGCCTGTCATTCAACCGCTCAGGCAAGCGCCAGTGCGTTGTCATAATGCGCGAGCGCGGTGGCCGCTCACTGCCTTTCGTGGTCGCCAATGAGGGCGATGCTGTTCCCTTCGTCCGCGATCATGTCGCCAATCTCGCCACCATTCATGCCGATGAAGGCAGTGGGTGGGATGCGCTGCACGCAGGTTGGGACACGCGCCGCGTCAATCACTCGGTCGCCTTCAAGGATAAGGGCGTTTGCACCAATCAGGCCGAGAGCTATTTCAGCCGCCTTCGCCGCATGGAGATCGGTACGCACCACCATATCGCCGGGCCGTATCTCCGCGCCTATGCGGGTGAGGCAGCATGGCGCGAGGACTTCCGCCGCGTGGACAACGGCTCGCAGGCGATGACACTGACTGGTGCTGCGATGGCTTCGCGAGTTAGCCGGGCGTGGAAGGGTTATTGGCAGCGGGAAGCTTGAGAACGCCAGAAGAACGCGCGCAGATTTCCCGCCAGGAGGCCCGTACAGAGCCAAGATGGAAAAATGTGTGGTTCTATCCATCCATAGCTTAAACGCGCTGAGAGGGGCTGTGTGGCGAATCAGACTTGTGCGCTGGCCCGACTCGGGCTAAAACAAAAAAGACCCAGAAGGCGTTGGTAGCGCCTCTGGGTCTGAACCGCGATGAACCCGCGGCTGATTTTGGTATTTTCGATGCCTTGGATTTCGCATCCTGGGAGGCCGAAGTCAACCCGGTTTCAGCGCATATGGCGAAAGGCCAAATGCTATGAAACGTACACCATCCCCTCCGATCTCAGCCGAGATGGCTGCCCACATCAAGTTTCTGGTGCAAGAGCAAAAGCTCTATCAGCATCAGGTGGCGGCGCTTGTGGGCGTCAATCAGGGACGGATCTCTGAGATCGTGAACGGTTACAAGTTTGCGAACGTACCGCCAGCGCAACCCACACTTCCTTTTTGAACCTGGGAGGCGTGCTTCGCCGCGTCGCCATCGAACAATTAGTGTGGCTGCTGGTGGATAAAACTAAACATGCAGATGAATAGACCTAGACTCCCGTCTCAAGAGTCGGAATCAATACTGGAAGGTGGGGCAGAGCCTTTCTCGACTGGCTGGTTGATTACGCAGGCAACCAGCCAAGAAAGGAGGTGATGCCAAATGGCTACTCGTGCAAAGCGTGCTTCAACACGCAAGTGCGGTTGTAAGACCCCGCCCAAGGGGCCCAAGGTGGTGAGGGTTAAACCTCACACTCGCCGTAAGCCCCGCAAATGCTAGTGTAGGCTAGCGGGGGCTGCCGTAGTTCTAGGATTGCGGCAGCCCCTTTGGCAAACCGTCCTGACTCGAAAAATGCACGGCTCGACTCATATTGGGGAGATCGCCCACCGCAGCAGCCCGCTCTTGCTTGCCTCAGACGCCACCAGCCCCCTCTCCCGCATATTCCGCAGCGCAGCTCCGATGCGCTTCTGCATGGCCTTCGCTAGCACCTTGTCGCCCGCGTTTAGCTCACGCTCCGCCATCAGCCTGATCGTGATCGCCCTGGCGTCCATAGCGCCCTCTGCGCGAAGCATGGCGAGGACCGCTCGCGTCACTTGCCCCTTAAATGCATGATGCCGGGGCGGGAGCGGCTTGGGCTTTATCTCGTCTAGCTCTATGTCGGGATCGAACATGCGGAGCGTGGCGTCGATGTGGTCCATATCTATGAGAGCTTGGCGGAGCTGATCTTGCAAAGCGTCGATCAGCCCAGCCAACTCGCCGCGCTTTCCCCGAAGGGCGCTTACTGTGTTCGGGTGCGTAACCATTCGCGATACATAGGGCATCGGGAGCAATGGCATCTATCCCCGTCTTGGTGCTCTTGCTACATAATGCCGTGGAATTCTGGGAGTTCATCGAGGAACAGCACGCCAAGATGTGCGAGGCTGACCTCACCGGGCCTTGCGCGCAGGCCGCCGCCGGTCAGCGCCGCCATGCTCGCCGAGTGATGCGGTGCGCGATAGGGACGGGTGCGGCTGATCCGCCCGCCTTCGAGCATGCCGGCAACCGAGGCGATCATGCTCACCTCGAGCGCCTCCGCCGGCGTCAGATCGGGCAGAATGCGCGACAGGCAAGATGCTAGCAAGCTCTTGCCCGCGCCTGGCGGACCGATGAGCAGCAGATTGTGCCCGCCCGCCGCGGCGATCTCGAGCGCGCGCTTTGCCGTCTCCTGCCCTTTGACCTGCTTGAGGTCGGGACCAAATGGCGCGGCGGCCACCGCGCCGAGCTCCGGAGCGGGCAGGTTCTGCGAACCCTTCAGGTGTGCGAGCAGCGCGGTCAGCGTGGGCGCGGCGACCACCGCGACCCCGCTTGCCCAACGCGCCTCGGCGCCTTGCGCTGCAGGACAAATCAGCCCCTTCTCCGCCTCGTTCGCATGCAGCGCGGCCAACAGCACGCCGGGCGAGGCGACGATCCGCCCATCCAGCGCCAGTTCGCCCACCGCCACAAAGTCGGTGAGCTGTTCGGCGTCGGCCACGCCCATGGCGGCGAGCAGCGCCAGCGCAATCGGCAGGTCGTAATGCGACCCCTCCTTGGGCAGGTCGGCAGGCGATAGGTTGATGGTGATCCGCTTGGGCGGCAGCGACAGCCCCATCGCCGCGAGCGCCGATTGCACGCGCTCGCGGCTTTCACCCACCGCCTTGTCGGGCAGGCCGACGATGGCGAAGCGCGGCATGCCCGCGGCGACTTGGCACTGCACCTCCACGGGCCGCGCCTCCAGGCCGAGATAGGCCACTGTCGATGCCAGTGCGACCAATTGAGCTCCCCTTGCGAATTAGCGTGATAATGGTCGCGCCTTGCCTGTCGAGACTTGGCGCGCGCTTCTGCCTGCATTCCGCCCCGACAATGCGCTCTCTTGCGGCTTATCGGAGGTGAGCACGAGCTTGTTGGACCATGCTGCGCTGGGAGCCTGTCACCGTACCGTTCCTGTCCAGCTCGCGGGCATTCCCTTGGCGCAGCCCCGCAGTGTTCCTGGCACCAGGCGCTTAATTTCTAGAGCGGGTCCAAGAGTCGCGCGCAATGTCGGCTTTTCGCGCGTCCCAGTGAGAGACCCATTTGCCGGCGCGCGCAGGACAGCGGACGGGAGTTGGCGCTCTACTCCAATCACGCCTGGCAGGCCTTGTTGCGGAACTCACGATTGTTTAAGCTCCGGTCGAGCATGCCGCAGCGCGGTCGCGGAACTTGACTTGCAAGCTGCCCTCGCTTACGTGCGCGCCCAAGAACGGCCGCCAACGCTGGCGGCCCTTTTTGTTTCAGATTTGAGGACGACACCATGAAGCGCACCTTCCAGCCGAGCAATCTCGTGCGCGCGCGGCGCCACGGATTCTTCGCCCGCAAGGCGACGCCCGGCGGCCGCAAGGTCCTCCGTGCCCGCCGCAAGCGTGGCCGTAAGAATCTCTGCGCCTGAGTTAGCCGATAGCTCGGCGAAGGCTGCGGTGCTCACGCGCCGCGCCGATTTCCTTGCTGCCAATCGGGGCTTGCGCGTAGCGCTGCCCGGTTTCGTCCTGCTCGCCTTGCCCAATGGCGGACGGGGTAAGCGATACGGCATCACCGTAACCCGCAAAATCGGCAATGCGGTGGTTCGCAACCGCATGAAGCGGCGCTTTCGCGAATTGCTGCGTGATGCGCTCGGTGGCGAGGGCTTGCCCGATCATGACCATGTGCTGATCGGGCGTGAAGGCGGGATTGAGCGCGATTTTTCCCGCCTTCGAGCCGAGCTGAGCGAGGCGCTGTCGCGCGCGACCGCCGGCCAAGGCGACCGTCCACGCAAGGGCAGGGCGCCAGCGCGCGGCAAGGCGCATGGTCGAGGCGGCAAGCGGGCAGGGGCCGGCGCAAAATGAGTCGGTTGCTTATCCTGGTCGCACGCATGTGGCAGCTCGGCCCCTCGCGCATTCTTCCGCCCAGTTGCCGCTACCAGCCGAGTTGCAGCGAATACGCCATAGCCGCGCTTGAGAAGCACGGCGCATTCAAGGGTGGATGGATGGCGGCCAAGCGGCTAATGCGCTGCCATCCTTTGGGGGGTCACGGATATGACCCGGTGCCCTGAGTTCGGCGGCGCCTCTATCTCCGCCGGCGCCTCCTGACAAAAAAGACCGCACGGAAAGACGATTTTTGGACAATTCGCGCAATCTCATCCTCGCCGTGGTCCTGTGCGCGGCGCTGCTGTTCGGCTGGGACCTGGCCGTCAGCCGGCTTTACCCGCAGCCCGCCTCGGTCGGGCAGGTCGAGCGCGCGGACACGCCCACGCAGCGGGCGGCGACGCACAGCCGCGACGGTGGGCTGACCGATCCGCTCGAGGTGGCTGAGGAAGTGCGCGACGTCGAAACGGTCCTGGCGCGGCCCGGGCGCGTGCCGATCGACGCACTCGAGATTGCCGGCTCGATCGATCCGGTCGGCGCGCGGGTCGATGACATCGTCCTCAAGACGCATCGCCAGACCGTCGCGCGCGACAGCGGGCCGGTGCGGTTGTTCTCGCCCTCGGGCACGCCCGCGCAACAATTCGCGCAATTCGGCTGGGTGGGAGAGGGCGTTGCCACGCCCGACGCGACCACCCGCTGGCAGGTGCAGGGCGACCGATTGACGCAGGACAGCCCGGTCGTATTCACCTGGAATAACGGCCAGGGGCAGATTTTCCGACTCAGCTACTCGGTCGACCCGTTTTACATGCTCACCGTCCAGCAGACCGTCGCCAATACCGGCAATGGTCCGGTTGCGCTTAGGCCCTATGCCTTCGTCAACCGCACGAGCCGCACTGCCAGTCAGGACACCTGGAACGTCCATTCGGGCCCGATCGGCGATTTCGCCGGCTCGGTGAACTTCGAGTGGAACTACGACGATGTGGACGAGGAAGGCACCGTCAGTCCCGCGGGCGCCGCGAACTGGGTCGGCTTTACCGATATTTACTGGCTCTCGGCGCTGATCCCGCAGGAAGGTGCCGCCGCCGAGGGCGCTTGGCGGGCGATCGGGCGCGAGCTCTACCGGGCCGACCTGTTGTATGATCCGGTTACCGTGCAGCCGGGCCGGCAGGTGACACGCGCCACCCGCCTGTTCGTCGGCGGCAAGGAAAGCGAAGTGCTCGACCATTACGAGGATGGCGGCGTCGACAAGTTCGGCCTGGCGATCGATTGGGGCTGGTTCCGCTGGTTCATGAAGCCGATCTTCTGGCTGTTACGAACGCTGTTCGACGCGGTCGGTAATTTCGGCGTGGCGATCATCCTGCTCACGGTCATCATTCGCGCGCTGATGTTCCCGGTTGCGCAGCGGCAGTTCGCCAGCATGGCGCAGATGCGCGCGGTGCAGCCCAAGATGAAGGCGCTGCAGGAGCGCTACAAGGACGACAAGCCCAAGCTGCAGCAGGAAATGGCCAAGCTCTACAAGGACGAGAAGGTCAATCCGCTCGCCGGCTGCCTGCCGATATTCCTACAGATACCCATCTTCTTCGCGCTGTATAAAACGCTGCTGATCACGATCGAGATGCGTCATCAGCCTTTCGTGCTTTGGATCAGAGATCTGTCGGCACCCGATCCGGCGACGATCCTCAACCTGTTCGGGCTGCTGCCGTTCACGCCCCCGAGCTTCCTGGCGATCGGCGTGCTGGCGGTGCTGCTGGGTCTGACTATGTATCTGCAGTTCAAGCTCAACCCGGCGGCCATGGATCCGATGCAGCAGCAGATCTTCATGATCATGCCCTGGGTCCTGATGTTCGTGATGGCGCCTTTTGCGGCTGGGCTGCTGCTTTACTGGATCACCTCCAACATCCTCACGCTCGCGCAGCAGAAGTACCTCTATTCCAAGCACCCGCAATTGCGCGCGCAAGCGCAGAAGGACGCGGCCGATCGTGAGAAGGCCTGAAGCTTGAGCGAGGAGCCGAGCGCAAAGGACCTCGCCCAGGAGGCGCGCCGCCTGTTCTCCGGACGGGTCGAGTTCCTGCTGTCGGCGCCCGGGCTGCAATTCCTGCCGCCCGGTGATTACCCCGAAGTCGCGTTTTGCGGGCGTTCGAACGTGGGCAAGAGTTCGCTTATCAATGCGCTGACGGGGCGCAAGGCAATCGCGCGCACGTCGGTAACCCCGGGGCGCACGCAGGAGCTCAACTTCTTCGAGGTCGGTCAGCCGACTCGCTTCCGATTTGTCGATATGCCCGGCTACGGATTTGCCAAGGCCCCGCTAAAAGTGGTCGACCGCTGGCGTGCGCTCGTACGAGCCTATTTGCGGGGCCGAGTCGTGCTCAAGCGCACCTTGCTGCTGATCGACAGTCGGCACGGCCTCAAGCAGGTGGATCTCGACATAATGCGGATGCTCGACGAGGCTGCGGTCGGATACCGGCTGGTATTAACCAAGTCCGATAAGGTTAGTGCGACAGCGCTCGCCGACGTGCGGCTCGGAGTAGAGCAAGAAGCGCGCCGTCATTCCGCGGCCTATCCCGAGATCCACGTCACCAGCGCCGAGAAAGGCATGGGCATCGAAGAGCTTCGTCAGGCGGTTCTGCGCGACATTGCAGTGTGATTGACGGCGGAAACGTCGCAATTTGCGCTTTACGGCTCGATCGAAACGTCAGCCGGAAAACAAAAGGGCGCCCGCATAGGGACGCCCTTCACAGTCAGTTGAAACTGAGAAATTACTTAGACCTGCTGCCAAACAGCCAAATCCACATGTCCATATCAAAGCCTCCTGTCGCTGAGGCCTTTCCTATGCATTAACCAATGTTGTTTGTAAAGTCTAAATGCTTAATCGGACGGTAGGTTCTCGCGAACTGTCGCTAAACTGAACAATCTGATCGAGGGGCACGGGCCGACAAATCCCAAACCCCTGAGCCACCGAGCAACCGGCCTCACGCAAAAGGTTGAGTGTGGCGGCATCTTCCACGCCTTCGGCTACGACGACCATTCGCAAATCCCTGCCGAGTTGGAGGATGCTGCGCACCATCCCGAGCGCTTTCGCACTTTGGCTGATCTTGTCGACGAAGACCCGATCGACTTTGAGTTCGACGAAGGGCAACCGCAACAATGCCTCGAAGCTTGCGGCGCCGACGCCGAAATCATCCATCGATATCGTTGGGCCTAGTGCCGCCAGGTCTTCGAGGATAGTGGCGGCCACCCCCATGTCGGAGATGCGATAGGTTTCAGTGACCTCCAGCGTCAACCGATCGGGCGCGAACCCCGTTCCGGTAAGCACTTCGCGGATCATGGTGACGATTGCGGGATCGTGCAAAAGCGTTGCAGAAATATTGACCGCCATCGAAATGGCGAGCCCGTTCTCGGCCAAAACAATGCCCGACCGGCAGGCTTCCTGCAGAACGTAGCGGGTCAGCTGGGTCATGCGGCCCGCGGTCTCGCACTGGCTGATGAAACTGTCCGGTGGAATCATGCCTCTTACCGGGTCGCGCCAGCGCACCAGCGCCTCCACGCCGATCAGCGCGCCGGTCTCGATGTCAATCTTCGGCTGGTAAACCAGGAAGATTTCGTTGTGGGCCAAGGCTGCATCAATCCGCGCCTGCAACGAGATGTTCCAGATCATCTCTTCTTCGCTTTTGGTCTCGGCGATGAGGATCGGCTCATACGTCTCGTTCGTGCGCTCCGCGGCGGAGACGGAATTGGCGAGGCGGCGAGCGACGTCACAGCTGGGGCTGATGTCAACTCCGAAGGTAATTCCCACGTCCACTTGCTTTCCGCCGACCTGAAGCGGCGAGGCAAACAGGGCTCGCAAACCCTCCAAATGATCCTTCATGACCGAGCGGTCCCGCTCCTCGATGCACCACGCGATGAGGTGCCCAGGGCCCAGATAGATTTTCGTGTCCGGTGAGGCTGCATTCAGTCGCGCTATGATCCGCAGGACATATTCGGGGTGCAGGTCGGGCGACAGCGACTGCCGCACTTCTTCGAAACGATGTATCTTGGCGACGATAAGGGCTGGTTGCAGGCGCGCCACTAACTGATCGCCTTCCAACGCAACGAAGGTCGGGAGGCCGGTGTCCTGGTCTGCCAGCAGCAGCTCTTTCTTCCACCTCGAGCGCAGGCGGAACGCCAGATAGCAGGTGAGGAGGGCCATTGCTGCGCCGACGCTGATACGCACACCCAGAAATGCGGCCAGCCCAATTGCGGCGGGAAGCGCGATTGCCAGTAAGGTTACGAGTTTGGCGTGGATGCGGCGCGATGAGGTCGCGGCAGCCAGGCACAAGAGCGCAAAAGCAGCGAGGAGTGGCGCCCAGCCTGCAACGTTCAGCGTGTAACCGGCCTTGAGTGTTTCCGCTGCGTAAACATGCGCCATCGCTTCCGGGAGTTGCACGCCACCTGGGATGTTGATGGTCGAACTAGAATTCCATTGGCCGATTACAATGCTTTTGCCTCGCAATCCGCGCGCGACCTCATCAGAAAGATGCTCCCGTGCGATCGGCCCCAAGCTCTGCTTCGGAATGGAGGTAAGATCGAACCCGTAATTGATTGGGAAGGTCTGCTGACCGCGGCCGCTTGCCCGTCGAGCAATCGCTGCCGCAACGCTCGGCAGGCGCCGTCCACCGTGCTCTATGGCATAGGGCGAGGTCCAGACGACCCCAAACAAGGTTACGAGGCGATGGCCTCCCACTTGGCCCACCCCGGCTGCTACTTCGTCTGTTAACGGCGAGAATGCGAGGTCTCCGTCTATCCCGGACACGAGATTGCGGACGAAATAAGCGCCGCTGCCGAAGGAGCGCATGGCCGAGTTGAGTGCATCGTCGCTTTCTTCCAGCGATGGTCGTTCGAACGGGGTGTCGATGAAGACCTGTGCTGCCCCGGCCCGCTTTAGATTATCGATAGCCTGCGCGAGTTCTTCACGTCGGTGGGGAAAGTCGGGATCGGCGAGATCGTCATCGGCTACGACGAACACGACATCGCCTGATGCCTCAAACCCGGCTACGCGCGCTTGCAGGACCCAGATCAGCTGGTCGATCGGCCCGATGGTGTTGAACCACCACAAAGTTAAAGCCACCAGGCCTGACCAGGCCACCTGTTTCAGGCGCTCTTGCGCGCGCTTGCGGTCTTGCTTGACGCTCATCGACGATCTTTTTTGCTGACCCTTGTGGGCGGTTGTTCGCCTAATTCGATCACCGCGATAGACGCTGTTTGGTAAACAAACCGATGACGCAAAGCGCGCTAACCCGCTTGTATGCTGGCGAAACTAGTTAAGAATGAAACCGCCTGTCGCCCTCCCACCCCCGCCCCCGGCCCTCGTCCACCTTCTGGCAGAGAAGTCCGGCGCCTGCCAGCTCGCCCATCGGCCGCGCTCCGGGCTGGCAAAGCGCTAAGCCGAGCGGCTTCGCCTCGACAGTCCGGGCGCGACTCCGTAGAGCCGCCGAGCGGTGCGGGCCATTGGAGCCGGCGCGGGGCAAATGGCGCGAGGGCTGCTCGGCATGAAGCTGATCATCGGCAACAAGAATTATTCGAGCTGGTCGCTGCGCGGCTGGCTGGCGGCCAAGCAGTCGGGCCTCGCTTTCGAGGAACTGACCGTTCACATCGACGGAGACGACTGGCAGGCGACCAAGCGGGAGATGGACGAGTTCCAGCCCTCGGCGGGCAAGGTGCCCGTGCTGTGGGACGGCGAGGTGGTGGTGTGGGACAGTCTCGCCATTCTGGAATATCTGGGCGACAAGGTCGGGCGCGAACGCTTCTGGCCCAAGGACGATGGCGCGCGGGGCATGGCCCGGGCGATGGTGTCGGAGATGCATTCCTCCTACCTCGCCATGCGGCGCCAATGCCCGATGAATATCCGCAAGCGCATCCCGGTGGAGCTCTCGCCGGAGACCAGGCGCGACATCGTGCGGATCCTGGGGCTGTGGGCCGAGGCGCGCGCGCGATTCGGCAAGGGCGGACCCTTCCTGTTCGGCACTTTCGGCGCGGCGGATATCTTCTACGCGCCGGTGGTCAGCCGCTTTGTCACTTACGGCATCGGCGTTCCGGGCTTTGCGCAGGCCTACATGCAGGCGGTCTGGGAGCACACTTGGATGCGCGACTGGATCGGGGCAGCCGAGAATGAGGAGTGGACGATCTCGCAGTTCGAGGTGGTCGAAACGGTCTGATACACCGCCAAGCCAGCAAGAGCTTTCGGCCGGGGTCAGCTCTCGCGCCCTCGATTATCCCGTTCTTCATAGTGCTTAGGCGAGCGATGAGCCGTCCGTGTGAGTGAAGCCGCTCGGCCAGAATTGCATGGCGATAGCGGAATAGGCGCCGGTGTCGCCTCCGTCCCTGCAACTCACCTTCACGAACACGCATTCGCGGTCGGGCGGTTCTTCCGGTAATGGCCGTTCTCGATGCTGGGTGGGAATGCCGCTATGTCGCCGGCGCGCAACACTGTTTCGCCCGCATTCTCCCACCAGCACCGCTTTACCTTGCAGCATGATGATGGATTCGTCAGCCGCCCGCGTCTGCTACGAGGCGGTGCCAGCGTCCCACAACGGCCTCGTTATGGGCGGCCGGTGGCCCGTTCGGTTGGTGATCGGTAGGGCAGAAAGGTCGATCTTGGGCATGATTGCGGCGCTTCGGCTGGAATCCGCGCTGGCACTCGTCTAGCGCAGCGGGAATGAGCAATTCGAGCAATGTCGTCGAACTCGCCGAAGCGCTGATTGCCTGCGAAAGTATCACGCCAGCGCGCGGGCCGGTCTTCGATCGGATCGAAGCGATGCTGTGCCCGCTCGGCTTTACCGTTGACCGCTTTCTGGCGGGCGACATTGGGGGCGGGGAGGGATCGGAGCCGGTCGAAAACCTGTTCGCCCTTCGACGCGCCAGCGGAAGCGCGCGCCATTTCGCCTTTGCGGGCCATGTCGATGTCGTGCCGCCGGGTGAGGGCTGGAGCGCCCCTGCGTTCGCACCCGAGCGGCGGGCAGGGCTGCTTTACGGACGCGGGGCGGTGGACATGAAGGGGGCCGTGGCGGCCATGATCGCCGCCGCTGCCGAAATCCCAGCCGATGCGGGCAGCTTGAGCTTCATCATCACCGGCGACGAGGAGGGCGAGGCGGTCCACGGCACGCGTGCGCTGATCGAGCATATTCGCGCCCGCGGCGACACCCCCGATCTCTGCCTTGTCGGCGAGCCCACCAGCGTCCACCGGCTGGGCGATATGATGAAGATCGGCCGTCGCGGCTCGGTCAACATCTGGCTGGAAGTGGCCGGTGTGCAAGGCCATGTCGCCTATCCGCACCTGGCGCAAAACCCGCTTCCGGCTCTCGTTGCGATACTGGCCGAGCTCGATAGGTTGGTGCTCGATCAGGGCACCGAATGGTTCCAGGCGTCGAATGTCGAGATCACCGAGATCGACGTGCCCAACCAGGCGCACAACGTCATCCCGGGCCTGGCGAAGGCACGCATCTCCATCCGCTTCAACGACCTTCACACGGGGCGGGCACTGGCGGAGCGCATATCCGCCATTGCGGCAAGGCATGGCGGCACCGCGCGGGCGGTCATCTCCGGCGAGCCTTTCCTGACGCAGCCGGGCGCCTTCTCGGCCATGATTGCGTCCGCCGTCGAAGCCGAGACCGGGCTCGTACCAGAGGCGTCAACCACCGGAGGGACATCGGATGCGCGGTTCCTCAAGGATTTGTGCCCTGTCATCGAATTCGGGCTCGTCAACGCCACCATGCACAAGACCGACGAGGCGGTGGCGCTCGACGATCTTGCGACCCTCGCGCGCATCTATCTGCGGATCGCGCTCGCGGCACTGGGCGCTTGACCGGGTGCTCAATCATTGCGAGCTTCGTTCCGGGATCGTAAGGGCCTCGCGTGAGCCTCCGACCGGCGCGGCGCCCCTGGGCGTCTGGCAAGAACACACAATAAGGGGGCGCGACCGACCGTGACCAACGACGCAGCCGAGATCGCCCGCGAAAGCGCGCCTGTCGACCACGGGAAGCTTCAGTGGCGTATCCTGATCGGTTTCGTCGCGGGCCTGGCGGCCGGGCTGTTGGCCTACACCTTTTCGCCGGGTGCGGATTGGGTGGAGACCGTCATCACCTATGTAACCGGTCCGATCGGGCAGATTTTCCTGCGCCTGCTGTTCATGCTGGTGATCCCGCTACTGTTCAGCGCGCTGGTCGTCGGCATCGCCGAGATGGGCGAGATCCGCGCGCTGCGGAACATCGGCATCCGCACGCTGATCTACACGATCATCGTCTCGGGAATAGCGGTCGCCGTGTCGATCGCGCTCGTCAACCTGCTGCGGCCCGGCGACGGTGTCGATCCGGTCGCCGCGCAGGAATTGCTCGCACAAGGGGGTGAAGGCGCGGCGAGCATCGTTCAGGCTTCGGCCGAGAGCGAGGCCGGCGTTAACCAGCTGATCGCCATCGTGCCCAGCAACATTGTCAGCGCGATGAGCAACAATGACATCCTTGCGGTGATGTTCTTCGCGCTGTTCTTCGGGATCGGCCTGCTGCTGGTGCAAACGCGCCGTACCGAGCAGCTCAAGGACGCGATCGAAGGCGTGTTTGAGGTGGCGATGCGGCTTATCGGCATCGTCATCCAATTGGCGCCGATCGCCATCTTCTGCTTCATGTTCAACCTGTCGGCGCAGTTCGGCTGGGACCTGCTGATCAAGCTCGCCGCTTATGTGGGCGTGGTGCTGCTGGCGCTCGGCGTCCAGATGTTCGGCGTATTTCCTGCGCTGCTTGCCTTCGTTGCAAAAAAGAACCCGATCGCCTTCTTCCGCGAGACGCGCGAGGCGAGCGTCATGGCGTTCTCTACCGCGAGCTCGAACGCCACGCTGCCCACGGCGCTGCGCGTGGCCGACGCCGAACTTAAGCTGCCGCCCCGCATCGCCCGCTTCGTGCTTACGATCGGCGCCACCGCCAACCAGAACGGCACCGCCATGTTCGAGGGCGTCACCGTGCTGTTTCTCGCGCAATTCTTCGGCGTGGAACTGACCCTGGCCGACCAGTTCTTCGTGATGCTGGTGTGCATCCTTGCCGGAATTGGTACTGCGGGCGTGCCGGGCGGCTCGCTGCCGGTGGTCGCGCTGATCTTGGGTGGGGTGGGCGTGCCGCCCGAAGGGATCGGACTGATCCTGGGCGTCGACCGCTTCCTCGATATGTGCCGCACCACCCTGAACGTCGTGGGTGACCTCGTCGCTGCGCAGGTGATCAGCGCCACCAGCCGCAAAGACATGACTGAAAGCGAAATGGTCGCTTCGTCCAAACCTGCCGTCTGACGAAAGTCAGGCGATCGGGCGAGCGCTTCTTCGCCTATCGAGCTGCCGGCTTGAGCCGGAAGACCTGCTCGAGCGCTTCTGCCCTATTGCTCGTTAAGTTCGATCGGCAGGAACTGTCCCAGGCCGCAGGTCGTGCCGCGTGCACCGTCGGAATGCAGCACGGTGATGGTGTCGGTGCTGCACAACTGCCCGGTTGAGGTCTCATAGGCGAAGCGCTCCTCGAAGCCGAGCGAGTAGCAGCGATTGGGTAGGATGTTGCGGTAGACCTCGCCGCCGCCAACATCGAAATCGATCGTCTCGTCACCGTGCACCTGCGTGCTCTGGATGCGCCTCAGATCGATGCACGAAACTGCTTCCCCCGTCACGTTTCCGGGCGGGATGTCCGCAGAGGCGCGGTCCTGTTCCATCTGCGCGCAAGCGCCAAGCGCCGGCAGCGCGACGGCAAGAATGAGCCTGGAGGCAAATTTGTGAACAATCATGGGCAGTTTCCTTCCCCAAGGCCGTGCGACGGTCTCGGGAAGCAGCGTGCTGTCGCCCCCGTCACGTCCCTTCCTTCCCAACAGACCGGCGCGGCGGCCGTTCCAAGACCTTGTCCTTGAAGCGGCACAACGCCACGACCGGGCAGCGCCAGCATTCCGGGACACGCGCCTTGCAGGTATAGCGTCCGTGCAGGATCAGCCAGTGATGCGCGTGGGCGCGGAACGGGGCGGGCACGCGCTTCTCCAGCTTCATCTCCACCTCCAGCGGCGTCTTGCCGGGCGCGAGGCCGGTGCGGTTTCCAACCCTGAACACATGCGTGTCGACTGCAAAGGTCTCCTGTCCGAAGGCGCAGTTGAGCACCACGTTGGCGGTCTTGCGCCCGACGCCCGGAAGCGCCTCGAGCGCTGTGCGGCTCGCCGGTACATCGCCGCCATGCTGGGCCACCAGCGCCTGCGACAGGGCGATGACGTTCTTTGCCTTGGTGTTGAACAGGCCGATCGTCCTGATGTGCGCCTTCAGCCCCTCTTCGCCCAGTTCCACCATCGTCTCGGGCGTGGTCACCTCGGCGAACAGCGCGCGGGTCGCCTTGTTGACGGCCGCATCGGTCGCCTGCGCGCTGAGGACGACCGCGACGAGTAGCTGGTAGGTGTTGCCGGCCACCAATTCGGTCTCGGGCGCGGGATTGTCCTCCGCCAGGAGGCGGAAGAACTCGAAGATATCGTCTCGCGTCATGAGCCGTGTCACGAGGCATTGTGCTCGTGCGCGCAACACAACGCAGCCAACCGCTGTCGGTGGCGCGCGACGTACTCGACCAGGAACACGCCGCCAGAGAGCATTTTCGCAAGGAGCAAGCGATTGCGATGGGTGCGCACGGCGACGAGCAGGCAGAAGATCTTCCGCCGCAGCGGCAAGCTCATCGTGCGGGGTTTCCGGCCGAGTCCGGTGCCGGAGCTGGTGCAGCATCCGCTTTCGGAGCCACTGCCGGCTCGAGGACATCGGCCATTACGTAGCGGCCTGAAGCCCGGCCGATGAGCCAGGCGGCAGCCGTTACTGCCCCCCGCGCGAAAATCATCCGGCTCTCGGCGACGTGCGAGAGGACGATTCGCTCCTCATCGCCGGCGATGATCACGCTGTGCTCACCCACCACTGTACCGCCGCGCAACGAGGCGAAGCCGATCGCGCCCGGTGCCCGCTCGCCGGTATGCCCGTCGCGGCCACGTTCGCTATGCGCATCGAGTGCGATGCCGCGCCCCGCCGCGGCCGCTTCGCCCAGCAGCAGTGCCGTGCCCGAGGGCGCGTCAACCTTGCGCCGGTGATGCATCTCGAGCAGTTCGATATCCCATTCGGGCCCGAGCCGGGCGGCCGCCTCGCGCACCAGATGAGCAAGCAGCGTGACGCCGAGCGAGGTATTGCCGGTCTGCAGCACGGGTACGGCTTGGGCCGCATTGTCGATTGCCACGTGGTGGCGCTCTGCAAGTCCGGTTGTGCCGACGAGAATGGGAATGCCCGCGCCAATGGCCGCGTGCAAATTGCCCTCTAAAGCGGGCGGGGCCGAAAAGTCGACCAGCGCATCGCTTGCATCGGCCAGCGTGGCGACGTCTTCTCCCCGGGTCGCGCCGCCGGACAAGTCATGCCCCGCAGCCATGATCGCCTCGATCAGCGCACGGCCCATGCGCCCCTGGCTGCCGATAATACCAATCCGCGCCATTGCCTGGCCCCCTTGCAACGTGCTTCATGCCGACCATGAGACCATTTCGCAACATCGTCATTCTGACAGGGGCCGGGATCAGCGCGGAAAGCGGGCTTGCAACCTTCCGCGCCGACGACGGATTGTGGGAGAACCATCCGGTCGAAGAGGTCGCGACGCCTGAGGGCTTTGCGCGCGATCCCGATCTGGTCCACCGTTTCTACGACGCCCGGCGCGCAGATGTTCTCACCGCCCGCCCCAACCAAGCGCACTTGGCGCTGGGCCGGCTGGACCGCGAATGGTCCGCAGAGGGCCGAGGCGAGTTGCTGATTGTCACGCAGAACATCGATGATCTGCACGAGCGTGGCGGCGCAACAGGCGTGCTGCATATGCATGGGCAGGCATTGTCGGCCTGGTGCACAATGTGCGATGCGCGCCACGACTGGAAGGGCACGTTGTGCGATGCGCCTCCTTGTCCCACCTGCGGCGCTGCGGCGCTTCGGCCCGATATCGTATGGTTCGGCGAGATGCCCTACCGGATGGACGAGATCTTTGCCGCGCTCGCGAAGGCCGACCTGTTCGTTTCCATCGGCACTTCCGGCGCGGTCTATCCGGCGGCCGGATTCGTCCAGCAGGCTGCCAGCCATGGCGCACGGACGCTCGAGCTCAACCTTGAGCGCAGCCTGGGCTCGGGCCTGTTCGACGAGACACGGCTCGGTCCCGCAAGCGAACTGGTGCCGCAATGGGTGGACGAGGTGCTTGCCTGTGTGAAAGGGTAACGGCTGGGGGCGAGTGCGCGCCTGGCGAGTAAGGTAACTACCCCAGGGCAAGTGCCGCTAGGCCTTCGCTGGCGCGAGAGGAATCCGCCGCCAGCATGTTGAAGGGGGCCGAGATGGACACCCGACCCCCTCCCGCAAAACTTTTAAAGATCGGTGGTGCGCGCCTGCGAGGCGCTATGCCCGCCATTGCGATACAGCACTTCACGTGCACGTGCGGCATCGATGTTGGATCCGCCGACCGTCACAATAACGCCCCCATCCTTGAGGCCGTCATTATAATATTTGGCGTCTTCCTCGTCGACCCCGTGCTTGGTGAGCACTTCGTTCAGCGTGCCGGTCAAGGCGCCGATGCCCGCGCCGATTGCCGCTGCCTCGGGTGCGGCGGCGGCAGCGATCGCGCCGGCTGCGGCGAAAGGCCCCACTCCGGGGATTGCAAGCGCGGCGATACCCAGGCCGGTGCCTAGCGCGCCGCCCCCCAGGATTCCCCGAAGCACGTTCCGGTGGTGCTCGTCGGTAATTTCTCCGTCTCCGGTGGAAGTCGTAGTGGTGCCGCGATGGTGAGCGATCACCGAAAGATCGATGTCGTTAACGCCAGCACTCCGAAGATCGGCCACGGCGCGCTGCGCCTCTTCTTGGGTGTCGAAAATCGCTGATGCATGTACCATGATTTGTCCCTCTCAATTGATGCCACTTGCTCGTGGTTGCAACATGAACAAATCCCTCGCGGCCCTGTTCCGACTCATCTTTCAAAACGGCTTGCTTTGAGACCCGGTCTGCCGGTGAGGGTGGAAGCGCAGGAACATGGCGATCTGCGCCGGCCCGAGACAATCAAGAGGGTTGCTGATTGCCGGTTGTCGCGCACGTCCGGCAGGCCGGGTCCTTGGCAATGGTGAGCGTGCGCATGCCGGGTGCGAGCCCATCGAGCAGGTGCAGGCGGCCCCATTGCGCATCGCCGATTCCGCCCACCGGGGACAACAGAATGCGCACGGCCTGGAGCGCGGCGAAGGTGCCAACCCAACCGGACATCGCCCCCAGCATCCCGTCCTCGGCGCACGTGTCGCAATCGTCGGCGTCGAACGCGTCGCCGACATAGCAGCGATAGCAGGGTTGGTCGGGCAAGTGCCCGGCGAAGGCGCCGACCTGGCCTTGGAAGCGCCCCACCGCAGCCGCGAGCAGCGGCAGGCGTAACGCCACGCAGGCATCGGACACTGCGAGGCGGGTCGCGAAATTGTCGGTTCCGTCAAGCACCAGGTCCGCGCCTCCGAACAGGCGCGGCGCGCTTTCCGGGGTCAGCCGCGTGTCGCTGATCGTTACCGAAAGGCCATCGTCGAAATTGCCTGACCAGCGCCGCGCGGCGACTGCCTTGCCATGGCCGATGTCGCGCGTCGAATAGATCGTCTGGCGTTGCAGATTGCTGATCTCGACCGCGCCGTCATCGATCAGCGTCAACTGACCAATCCCGGCGCCCGCGAGATATTGCAGCGCGGGCGAGCCGATTCCGCCAAGGCCCACCAGCACGACATGCGCGCGCACGAGCGCCGCCTGCCCGGCTCCGCCGATCTCGGGCAGGACGATGTGGCGGGCATAGCGGTCGAGACGTTCGGGAGGCAAGGTCATGCAAAGCTGCTGGCAGCATGTGGACACGCTGTCGACAACCCTGTGGGAAGGGCTGTCGATTGCATGGCGAAAGCTGAAGGAGCGGGCGGCGAAAGCGGTGGCGCCCCCTCCTTGGTAGGCTCAGTTCTCCAGCTGGCGGAGCAAGGAGCGCACGTCCCCGTCCATGTCGGCATCGCGCTGCCGAAGATCCTCGATCAGCCGCACGGCGTGGATCACCGTCGAATGGTCGCGGCCGCCGAACTTGCGGCCAATCTCGGGGTAGGAGCGGGGGGTGAGCACCTTGGCGAGGTACATCGCCACCTGGCGAGGGCGCACGACAGCGCGTGCCCGGCGCTTGGACGACATCTCGGCCCGGTCGATGCGGTAGAACTGGCACACGGTGCGCTGGATTTCGTCGATCGTGATCCGCCGGCGATTCGCCGAGAGGATATCGGTCAACTGCTCCTCGGCGAGTTGGAGCGAGACCTCCTGCCCCGTGAGCTGGGCATAGGCGACGAGCTTGTTGAGCCCGCCCACCAGCTCGCGCACATTGCGATTGATCGTGCGGGCGAGGAAATCGATCACGTCGGCCGGCACGTCGAGGGGGGCGAAGCGGGTCAGCTTGCTCTCCAGGATCGTGCGGCGCAGCTCGATGTCGGCCGGCTGGATGTCGGCGACGAGCCCCATCGACAGGCGTGACAGAAGCCGCGGCTCGACGCCATCGAGTGCCTGAGGCGCACGGTCCGCGGCAAAGACCAGCCGCTTGCCTTCTGCGAGCAGCGCATCGATCGTGTAGAGCAATTCCTCCTGCGCGCTGGCCTTACCGATAATGAACTGGATATCGTCCACCAGCAGCAGGTCGAAGCCGCGCAGCCGTGCCTTGAACTCCATCATCGCGTTGCTCTTCAGCGCCTGGACGAACTCCACCATGAAACGCTCGGCCGAACAGTAGAAGATCCGCGCACGCGGGAAGGCCTCGCAATAAGCATGGCCGATCGCGTGCATCAGGTGCGTCTTGCCCTGCCCGGTCGCCGCCTTGAGGTAGAGCGGTGAAAATTGCGGCTTCTCGGCCATGGCCATGCGCTCGGCAGCGTTCTTCGCCAGCACGTTGCTGGTGCCGGTGACGAAGGCAGCAAAGGAAAGCGACGGGTCGAGCCCGATCGAGGAGGTGAAGCCATCCTCACCGATCGATTCCATCGCCCGCTGCGGGGCCGGGATGCGCTCGTGCGGGGTGTCGTTCGCGGCCCGGTGGCCGAAACCGTCATCACCCGCAAGATCAAGGTTGGAGAGCTTGCGGCGTCCGGGATGGACGGCGATCTTCACGTGCCGCACCTCGCTGCGCGCGATTTTCCAGGCAAGCGAAAGGCGGTCGTGAAAGCGGTCGGCCACGAAGGTGGCGGAGAAGTCGGTCGGCAGGAACAGTTCAAGCGTGCCGGTCTGCTTGCAGAACTTGCCCAGCTGGATGGGGCGGATCCACTGGCTGTAGATCTGCTGTCCCAGGTCCTTCTTCAGCCCCTGAACGATGTCAGACCAGTCCGCGGCCAGGTCCACGGCCTCGCTATCTTCCATATTCCCCGCATTATCGTCGTTTCTGGCTCTGCCGGCCTTGCCGGCGTGAGGTCCCATCCGAATCATTGAAAACCCCTAGTTGCAAAAAGCCTGCCTTCGGTTCCGATCCCCCTTCGCAAGGCGCAATCTCCCCATCCCCGGAAATCGCCCTTCTTGTCAGGGCAAGTCACGAGGGGTTGCTTTCGTTTCTCGAATGTAAGGGCCGTGGCAGTCTCGCCGCGGCCGGAGGTTTGTTATGAACCCATGCAGTTGCGGAGCAAGTGCGGGGCCGCAAAAAAACGGAAATATACCGCCTTGACATAGCGGGCCCCGCGGGCGGCCATATAAGAGGCTGAAATTACGAGATTTATTTGTGACATTCTTGCGAATCGCCGCATTCCGGTGGTTTCGCGCAGGCAACGTCTTTTGGCGTCGGCCCATACGCAAACGGGCCGGCAAAATGATTGCCGACCCGTTCCGAGTACGTTCCAGAATGCTTGGCCGGAGCGCCTCCGGCGGCGCGAATCAGATGTTGGCGACTCGCTTGGACAGCCGGCTCATCTTGCGTGCGGCGGTGTTCTTGTGAAGCACGCCCTTGCTCACGCCACGCGCGAGTTCGGGCTGCGCGGTCTTGAGCGCGGCTTGCGCCGCTTCCTTGTCGCCGGCAGCCAAAGCGGTCTCCACCTTCTTCACGAAGGAGCGGATGCGGCTCATGCGCGAGCCGTTGATCTCGGCCCGGTTGGCGTTGCGGCGGATGCGCTTCTTGGCTTGCGGCGTGTTGGCCATATTCGTCCTTGTCGCTCGTCTCTGTCTCGCGCCGCTGCTTGTGCGGCCGATGGGTCGTGTTCAAAACGCTTGGGAAGCGGAGCATGGCTCCGCCGTAAAGCGGCGCACTTAGCCAGCGGGCGGCCGATCGTCAAGATCGATCGGCAAGTCCCCGGGTCAAGCCTGGCAGCACGGGCAATACCAGGTGCTCCGACCGCCCTGCACGATGCGGCGGATAATACCATCGCTGCAGCGCAGGCAGGGTTGCCCTTCGCGCCCGTAGGCAGCGAACTGCGTGGCGAAGTAGCCGAGTTCGCCGCCTGGCCCGGCGAAATCGCGCAAAGTCGAGCCGCCTTGCGCAATTGCAGCCTCCAGCACGGCGCGGATCGCCGGCACCAACCGAGCCAGCGCGGGCCGGAAGATTCGCCCACCTGCCTTCCGCGGATTGATGCCGGCGGCAAACAGCGCCTCACACACATAGATATTGCCCAGCCCCGCGACGATCCGCTGGTCGAGCAGCAGCAGTTTCACCGCTTGCCGGCGCCCGCGAAAGGCCCGCGACAGGTGTTCCACGTCAAGATCGGGCCCGAGCGGCTCGGGGCCGATGGCGGCGAAGGCCGGCCAGGCGTCGAGCGCGTGCGTCTCGACCAGGGCCACGAAGCCGAAGCGCCGCGGATCGTGAAGCGCAAAGAGGTGCTCGCGCGTCTCGATCACCATGTGGTCGTGGCGGCCGAGCTCTGCCGGGTCGATTCGCCATCGCCCGCTCATGCCAAGGTGAAAGATCATGCTGCGCGCGCGCCCGTCAGCGCCCTCGGTATGGACGAGGCCATATTTGGCGCGCCGGGAGAGCCCAATTACGCGTGCGCCCGTCAGCGCCTCGACAAGGCCGGGCGGAAAGGGGAAGCGCATGTCGGGCCGGGCCAGTGCCACGCGGGTGATATGGGCGCCGTCCAGGTGGCGGGCGAGGCCGCGCACAGTGGTCTCGACCTCGGGCAGTTCAGGCATGACGAGGCGCTTAGCGTCCGCCCGGCAAACTGTCATCGCCAAGCGACAGCCGAGCCGTTAGGACATGCGCCATGTTCTCCGACCGCAACCAGGCCAGGGCATTCGCCCTGCTCGGCCTGGTAATGCTCTTCTGGGCCGGCAACTCGATCATCGCGCGCGCTGTGCGGTTAGATGTGCCGCCGTTCACGCTCGCCTTCGTGCGGTGGAGCGGCGCGCTCGTCCTCCTCGCACCATTCGCTGCGCGGCCGCTGATGGCTGATTTGCCCAAATTGCGGGCGGGTTGGAAGGCGGTCCTGTTGCTCGGCCTGACCGGCATCGGCGCCTTCAACGCGCTGCTCTATAGTGGGCTGCAATACACCACCGCCACCAACGCCCTGCTGCTCCAGGCGGCCATACCGGCGCTGGTGGTCATCCTCGACCGGCTGTTGTTCGGGGTGCGGAGCACCGCTTGGCAAGTGGCGGGCACCCTTGCCAGCATAGCAGGCGTGCTCGTCATCGTGTTCGAGGGCAGTCTGGAGGCCGCGCGCAACCTGCATCTGGGTCCGGGTGACCTGCTGGTGCTCGCCTCGGTGGTGGTCTGGGCGTTCTACACGATTTTCCTGCGCCTCCGCCCGGCCGTGGCGCCGGTCAGCTTCATCGCCGCGACCTTTGCCATCGGCGTTATCACGATGGCGCCGCTGGCCGGGTGGGAATGGCTCTCGGGCCAGAGCGTGCGCTGGAGCTGGAAGGTCGCGGGCGCCTTTGCCTATGTCGCGGTGCTGCCTTCGTTGGTAAGCTACTTCATCTATAATTCCGCTGCGCAGAGCGTGGGCCCGGCGCGGGCCGGGCAGGCAATCACCATGATGCCGGTGTTCGGGGCGTTGCTCTCCACGCTGCTGCTGGGCGAGGCGCTCCACCTCTACCATGCGGCAGGCATTGCGTTGATCTGCGTGGGCATCGGTCTTGGCGCTCTCGCGCTCGCCCGCGAAAGCCGGGTGGTGAAAGCCTCGGCGCCCCGCTAGAGGTCGACGGATGAACGACACGGCTCCGAACGCACCCAACCCCGACCTCTCCATGTCCGGCGAGCAGGTTTCCTTCGGCTACGAGCAAGTCGACCGGCAGGAAAAGACGCGGCGCGTGGGCGCGGTGTTCACCAATGTGGCCGCGCGCTACGACGTCATGAACGATGCCATGTCTGGCGGGATGCACCGGCTGTGGAAGGACCGCTTCGTCGCCCGCGTGAAGCCGCGCAGCGGAGAGGCGATCCTCGATATGGCGGGCGGCACTGGCGACATCGCCTTTCGCATGGCGCGCAGAGGGGCCGAGGTGACCGTTGCCGACATCAACCAGGAGATGCTCGATGTCGGCGTCGAGCGGGCCATGCAGCGCGGGATCGACGGGATGGTCTGGTCGCGGCAGAATGCCGAGGCCCTGGAATACGGCAACCGCCAGTTCGACGCCTACACAATCGCTTTCGGCATCCGCAACGTGACCGACATCCCCGCCGCGCTTCGCGAGGCGCACCGGGTGCTAAAATTCGGCGGGCGGTTCTTCTGTCTCGAATTCTCCCGCGTCGAATGGCCGGGCTTCGCCGACCTCTACGATTTTTACTCGCATCGCATCGTGCCGCAGCTCGGCAAGGCGATCGCCAATGACGAGGCGAGCTATCGGTACCTGGTCGAATCGATTCGCCGCTTCCCGCCGATGGCCGAGTTCGAGGGCATGATCCGCGCAGCCGGTTTCGCGCGCGTGAAGGCGGAGCCGATCCTGGGTGGGCTGGTGGCGATCCATTCGGGCTGGAAGGTCTGACCGGCACCCGATGACCGCTCCCGCGACGCATCTCTGGCGGCTGGGCACATGGGCCCGGACGCTCGCCCGCCATGGCGCGCTGCGCGGGATCGCTGCCGATCGCAACACGCCGCTACCGGTCAAGCGCCTGATCGGGCTCTTCAGCCTCGGCACCGTGAAGTCGCGCGAGCCCGATTATGCCTCGGCTTTCCGGGAGATCGGACCGGCGGCGATCAAGCTCGGCCAGACGCTCGCCACCCGGCCCGATCTCGTTGGCGAGGATGCGGTGCGCAACCTGCTCAGCCTGCAGGACAATCTGCCGCCCGTGCCGTTCGAGGCGATACGCGAGCAGATCGAGCGCAGTTTCGAGCGCCCGCTCGAGGAGATCTATGCCGAGGTCGATCCCGTTCCCGTGGGTGCGGCCTCGGTCGCGCAGGTGCACAAGGGCCTCACCACCGATGGGCGCACCGTGGCGATCAAGGTGCTGCGTCCGGGCGTTCGCGAGAAGTTCGAGCGGGACATCCAAACTTACGAATGGGCTGCCGCGCACCTGGAAGCCCTGGGCGGCGAGGCGCGGCGGCTGCGCCCGCGGCTGACGATCGCCAATTTCAAGCGCTGGACCAGCCGCGAGCTCGATCTCAGGCGCGAAGCCGCATCGGCGTCCGAACTCGCCGATGCGATGCGCGGCTTTGGCTTCTATTGCATTCCCTCGATCGACTGGGACCGCACCAATGGCCGCGTGCTGACGATTGAGTGGGTCGACGGCATCAAGATCTCCGAGGTCGAGCGTCTGCGCGCGGCAGGGCACGACATGCCCGAAATGGCGCGCCGCCTGGTGCTCGCCTTCCTGACCCAGGCGATCAGCGCCGGCTTCTTCCATGCCGATATGCACCAGGGCAATCTGTTCGTGCGCCCTGACGGCGCCATCGTGGCGATCGATTTCGGCATTATGGGCCGTATCGACCGGCGCGCGCGGCAATGGCTGGCCGAGATCCTCTACGGACTCACGACGGGCAATTACCGCCGAGTGGCCGAGATCCATTTCGAGGCGCAATATGTGCCGAGCTACCACTCGGTCGATGAATTCGCGACGGCGTTGCGCGCCGTGGGTGAGCCGATGCGCGGCAAGCCGGTGAGCGAATTGTCCGTCGGCATGATGCTCGACGGATTGTTCGCCATTACCCGCGATTTCGACATGCAGACGCAGCCGCATCTGCTGCTACTGCAAAAGACCATGGTGATGGTCGAAGGCATCGCCACGCAGCTGGATCCGCAGATCAACATGTGGGACGTGGCGGCGCCCTTCGTGAAAAGCTGGATCCGCGACGAGCTCGGCCCCGAGGCGGCGCTGGCCGATCGCATCCGCGAGGACACCCAGACGCTGCTGCGCGTACCTGCGCTCGTGCGCCGTCTCGAGGAGCTCTACCCGCCGCGTGGCGGCGCGCCCGAGCCTCCGCCGCTGCCCGACATCGAGCTGGTCTGGGAGCGGCGCCGCAAGGCGGGGCGCACGCCGTGGCCCGGCTACCTACTCGCCGCATTCGTTGGTGGCGCGCTGGCTTGGGCGGGGAGCGCCGCCGGCTGGCTCGGGTGAGCGCCAGGCGGCGCGACGACAGGGAGAGGCTGAGCGCCGCCCTGTTGGCCGCTCCGCCGCCCGCGCGCTCCTTTCCCGAGCGGCCACTGCGCCTGCTCGGACGGAAAGCCGCTTTCACGGTACTCGCGGCGTTGGTGCTGGCGCTCGCCTGGAGCGCATGGAGGGTGCCCGAGCTCGCCGCCGGCGGGCACGCTGCTCCGAGCGCGGCAGCCGAGCCAATCGGTGACTTCGCGCTTTATGCCCGCATCGTACAGCGCGTCGCGGACGGCGAGGGCTATTATGCCGCCGCTCTCGCCGAGCAGCGGGCAAACAATTATCCAACCCGCCCCTTCGTCACCGTGCGCTTGCCGACGCTTGCCTGGGCCAACGCCCGGCTGGGGCGCGGTGCGATGGGGTTGATGGCCGTGGCGCTGTTGCTCGCCAATCTGTTCGCGTGGCACCGCGCACTGGCCGAGCGCGTTCCGGCCATCATTCGCGTCGCTGCGGTGCTGCTGGTGATCCTGGCCGGGTTCGCCGCCTTCGAATCGCGCGCCGGCCTCGCACACGAGCTTGTCGCCGGCCTGCTGGTCTCGCTTGCGCTTGCGCTTTCCCGCCCGTTCTCGCTCTGGCCGCCGCTCCTGGCGCTGGCTGCGGCGTTGGCGGTGCGCGAGCTGGCGCTGCCTTTCGCGTTGGCCTGGCTCCTCGTCGCACTGATCGAAAAGCGCGCTGGGCAGGCGATGGCTCTGGCGGTGCTCGTCGCCCTGTTCGCCACCGGGCTGTATCTCCATTATCTCGGCGCCGAAGCACAAACTCTCCCCGGCGATCGCGCTTCGCCCGGATGGAGCGCGCTGCTGGGGCCGCGCCTGTTCCTCGATTCGCTCGTCCGCTTCACGCCGTTACTGCTGCTCCCCGCCTCGCTGGCGGCACCGCTGGCTCTGCTGCCGCTACTCGGCTGGATTGGGCTGGGCGGGCGGATCGGGCTGCTCGCGAGCCTGTGGTTCGTCAGCCTTGCGCTGGTGACGGCGCTGTTCGCCCGCGCGGAGAACTTCTACTGGGTGCTGATGGCGCTTCCCGCATATGGCGCCGGCCTCGCTCTGGCGCCCCTGGCGCTCGGCGACCTTGCCTCGGCGCTACGTGGCGCGCGAGACCCGGCGTAAACGCGCCTCCTCTGGCCATGTGCCGGGCGCCAAGCTAAGTGCATGCCTCATGGCACACAAGCGCATCCTGCTGATCGTGGGCGGCGGGATCGCCGCGTACAAAGCGTGCGAGCTCGTCCGGCTGATCCGCAAGCAAGGCGCCGAGGTCACCTGTGTGCTGACCTCCGGGGGTGCCCATTTCGTCACCGAGATGACGCTCGCAGCCCTGTCCGCAAACCGCGTGCACACCTCGCTGTGGGATGCGGGCGACGAGGCCGAGATCGGCCACATCCAGCTCTCCCGCGCCGCTGACCTGGTGGTCGTCTGCCCTGCGAGCGCCGACCTTCTGGCGAAGATGGCAGCCGGCGTCGCGGACGACCTGGCCACCACTTTGCTGCTCGCCACCGACAAGCCCGTGCTCGCAGTGCCCGCGATGAACGTTCGGATGTGGCAGCACGCGGCCACGAGCCGCAACGTCGCGCAGCTGAGGAGCGATGGCGTGCTAGTGATGGAGCCTGACGAGGGCTCGATGGCTTGCGGCGAGTTCGGCCCCGGTCGCCTGCCCGAGCCGCCGCGCATCTGGGATGAGATCAGTGCGCTGCTCGGCGGCAATGGAGTGCGCGCTCAGCCGCTTTCCGCGCAGGAGTCGATCGAGGCCGCACCGCCGCACCGCCCGCTTCACGGCCGGCATATCCTCGTCACCGCCGGGCCTACGCACGAGCCGATCGACCCCGTGCGCTATCTGGCAAACCGCTCGTCGGGTAAGCAGGGTTTCGCCATCGCCGCCGCTGCGGCCGAGGCTGGCGCGCGGGTGACGCTGGTAGCCGGACCGGTGCAGCTCGATACGCCGGCGGGAGTGGAGCGCGTCGATGTAGAAAGCGCGGTGGAGATGGCACGCGCGGTCGATGCCGCGCTCCCCGCCGATTGCGCGATCATGGTTGCTGCCGTGGCTGACTGGCGCGTGCGTGAGGCAAGGCAAAGCAAGATCAAGAAGGGCGACGCCGGCCCCCCCACGCTCGAACTGGCCGAGAACCCGGACATTCTCGCCAGCCTTGCCGCCGGGCCGCACCGCCCGCCCCTGCTGGTCGGCTTCGCCGCCGAGACCGAGGACGTCATTGCGCACGCCCGGTCCAAGCGCCAGCGCAAGGGCGCCGACTGGATCGTCGCCAACGACGTATCCGGTGACGTGATGGGCGGGGCGGACAACGAGGTCCATCTGGTGCGCGCCAATGGCGTGGAAAGCTGGGAGCGGATGAGCAAGGAAGCGGTCGCCGCAAAGCTCGTGGTGGCGATCGCGCGGGAACTGGCCGGTGACTGATTCCGTGCCCGTGCAAATCATGCGCCTGCCGCATGGCCAGGGCCTGCCGCTTCCCGCCTACGCCACGCGCGGCGCGGCCGGCATGGACGTGGTTGCGGCCGAGGACGTGACGCTGGCGCCTGGAGCCCGGCACGCGGTGGCGACAGGGTTCGCCCTTGCCATCCCCGATCGCTACGAAATTCAGGTGCGCCCCCGCTCGGGCCTGGCGCTGAGGCATGGTATCAGCCTGCCCAACACGCCAGGCACGATCGACAGCGATTATCGCGGCGAGCTCAAGATCATTCTGATCAATCTTGGTGTCGAGCCCTTCGCTATCGCGCGGGGCGACCGAATCGCGCAGCTGGTGCTGGCTCCCGTTACCCTGGCCGATTGGCAAGAGGTGCCCGCGCTGGACGCCACGCAGCGAGGCGCAGGCGGCTTCGGTTCGACCGGCGGGCACGCGAAGCTCGGTTGAGCTGCATAGAGATGCGGTACGCATACGGTGCAATGCTCGCAGTTCAGAACCAATCGCCGAATCTGCTGTCGACCGAGCGCCCCCCCCGCATCGATGACCAAAACGCTCATCCGCCCATCGCGGCCCGGACGCGGCCGCGTGATCTGGCAGGTCAGCGTAGGAATGGCCTGAAGCTAACCCGCGAGCGCAGCGATCTCGAAGATCTCGCTTGGCCTCCCAAGCCGAACCCGCAAGTCCCGCACCTTGAACTTGTGCCGGGCCATTGACTCGCCCGCTGCCGAACCTGTGGTAAGCGCGTCTAATCGCCTCGGCGCTACATAAAAGAAAAGGCGGACCCCGCGAGAGGTCCGCCTTAATGCCGGGGTGGCGATGTGCTCAGATCAGCGCCTGGCGGGACGCACCGGCTGGTCTTCGGGCGCGATCGAAATGCGCACCGTCTCACCCGAATTGCCGGGGAAGTCGGTAAACATCGCCTCGACAAGGTTGGGGACGAGGTATTGCAGCCGATTGGAGGTCGAGACGGCTTGCGCATCGCCTTCGAACAGTCGCTGGCCGCTGGCTGCCTCGTCGATCTTCAGCTCGATACCGCTTGTAAAGACGGTGTAGCTGTCGATGCCACCGCGCCCAAAAGAACTGAAGAACGGGTCATACCAACCGTAATTCCACCCGCCCCCATAGGGAAGGTAGCCAAAGCCCCGACCACGGTAGCCCAATGAGCGATAGCCCCCGCCGAACCCGTACCACGGCCGGTAGAACGGATCGTTGAAACCGGTCGAGCGAATCCGCTCGCGGCCGGTGTCGACGCCATAGTCGAAGCGCACGAGCAACGAGGCATTTTCGGGTGAGGAGGCTTCGGTGTAGCCGAGCTCACGCATCTCCGCCTCGACGAGGTCGGCGTAGAGCGAGAACTCGAGCCCGCCGGCCAGCGCCGGATCATCGGCGACGACCACGAAAGTCTGCCCCTGCGGAGCGGGCAGGCGGCTTTCGAAGCGCGATACGTCGGCGCGGAACGGAGTGGAGCAGGCGGCGAGCCCGGCCAGAAGAAGCGGCACGGCGGCCAGCTTCAGCCAGCGGCGAGGTCCGGCCCGGGAAGAAGTGGTGGTCTGGTTCATCGCTAAGGATCCTGTTGTGCGAACACCCTGTTCGCCGCAGTTGCATCAGGCAAGCTGCCTACAATGGTGCACGTTCTAACGATGCATCACTGAATTGCCGTTGAATGGCAATTGGTGCCAATCCCCTTGCCTTTCCAGTGCCTTGGCGATGTTTTTCCAACAGGCGCGATCCTGTGCCGTCTCCCCTCTTGGGGCGCAGCGGGGTGCTTTGCATGAACCGGGTGGCACATCGAACAGGCCTGCCGTGCTGCGTGCGCGCGGCGAGCCCGGCCGCGCGTACTACACCGCCGGACACAGCCAGTGATGCAAAGCGCACGGCGACCTGTTCTCACATCATCCAAGTGGGTTCCGGGTTACCGGGTATTGCGGATCGAGAGACCGACGATAGAGCGGCCGTGCTCCCGACCGTCAGATCAGCGCTGGCTGCGCACCAGCCCCAGTGCTGCGTAGGCCGCGTCGAGCGTTGGACGACCGATGGTCCGCGCCTGCTCCGCGCCTTTGGCGAGGATCGCCTCGAGCGCGCGCTCATCGTCCCTTAGCGCCACGAAGCGGTCGCGAATGGGAGCGAGCATTTCGACCAGGAGCTCGCCGAGCGCCGGCTTGAAGGCGCCAAAGCCCGTCCCGCCATGCTCGGCCAGCACGGCTTCGGGCGTCGTGCCGGAGAGCGCCGCGTGGATAGCCACCAGATTCGCCGCCTCGGGCCGACCCTCCAGGCCGGCGGGCTCCGAAGGGAGCGGCTCGGGGTCGGTCTTTGCCTTCCTGACTTTGAGCATCATCGTATCGGCATCGTCGGCCAGGTTGATGCGGCTCATGTCGGAAGGGTCGGACTTCGACATCTTGGCGCTGCCGTCGCGCAGGCTCATGATCCGCGCGGCCTGCGGGGGGATGAACGGCTCGGGCAGGGTAAAAACCGGGTCGGCATCGGGCGCGAAATCAGTGTTGAACTTCTGCGCAATGTCGCGCGCAAGCTCCAAATGCTGCTTCTGGTCGTCACCCACGGGCACGTGGGTCGCCTGGTAGAGCAGCACGTCGGCCGCCTGCAGCACCGGATAGGCGAACAGCGCCACGGACTGCCCCTCGCGGTTCTTGCCCGCCTTGTCCTTCCACTGCGTCATGCGGTTCAGCCAGCCCATCCGCGCGGTGCCGTTCAAGAGCCATTGCAGCTCGGCATGGGCCGGCACCTGCGCCTGGTTGAACAGGATTGAGCGCTCCGGATCGATCCCGCAGGCAACCAGCGCCGCGGCCATTTCGCGCGTGGCGCGTGCGAGCTCGGCCGGATCGTGCGGCATCGATATTGCGTGCAGGTCGGCGAGAAAGAAGAGGCATTCGCTTCCTTCATCCATCTCATCCTGCATGCGCACCCAATTGCGGATCGCGCCGAGGTAATTGCCGAGGTGGAGGGAGCCTGTCGGCTGGATGCCGGATACCACGCGCATGGACTTGGCCTTCAGTAGAATATTGGGGAAAGGGTGGCTGCCCGCACGATGCGGGCTGAGGCGCGCGGCTTCAGGCGCGCCGCTTCAGCCGCAGCGAGGCCATCGCCAGCCCGCCAGGCCCTCAACCGCGAAACGGGGCGGTGCGATACACAGATGTGCGGAGCCCGGAACCATGCGCCAGCTCATAGCACACCAGCCCTCGCGGCAAAGTCCCATTCGGCCGTGATACGCCCCTACTCGGCAAGGTCGACCGGCTGCTCTTTCGTCTTCGGAGCCGGGCGCCGGCGCCTCAGTTGGGCGATGAGGTCCTTGTCGAGCGCGCCCACGAAATAGGCGGCGACAAAGAAGGCCACGCCTCCGGCAAGCACCAGCGCGGTCAGCGCCCCGATACGGGCGAGCGCGCCGCCTGCCACATAAGGTTCGGCGAAGGGCAGCAGGAAATAAAGCACCGCGCCCATTACCACGCAGGCCACGATCTGGCGCGCGATCCGGCCGGCGAGCTTGGGCGTGAAGACGAACCAGCCGCGGAGCTGGAGGATGACGTAGAGCGTCGCCACGTTGAGCGAAGAGGTGAAGGCGGTCGCCGCGGCGAGGCCAACGATGCCGTAACGCGGCACCACCCAGAAATTGAGCGCGATGTTCACGGTCAGCGCTCCGGCCGCGACCCATACCGGCGTCTTCGTGTCTTCGCGGCTGAAGAAGGCGGGCTGGAACACCTTGATGAGCACATAGGCCGGCAGCCCGCAGACCAGTGCGATGACGATGCGGCCCATGATCACCGTGTCGGCCGTGCTCATCTGGCCGCCCTGGAAGATGCCGGTGGTGAACGCCTCGGCGCAGATCGCCAGCGCCACGGCGGCGGGCAGGGTGAGCAGTGTGGCGATCTCCACCGCGTTCGCTTGCAGGCGTTGCGCCTCCGAGCGGTTGTCCGACTGGATATGCCGCGCCAACATTGGCAGGATCGCGGTGCCGAGCGCGATGCCGAAGATGCCGAGCGGCATCTGGTTCAGCCGGTCGGCCAGCTTGAGCAGCGTAAGCGAGCCCTGCGGCAGCGAGGTGGCGAAGAAGGTGTCGACCAGCTGGCTGATCTGGTAGATGCCGGCGCCGAATGTGGCCGGCAGGATCAGCATGCCGAGGCGCTTCACATCGGGCGTGATCTTCGGTGTGGTGACCTTGAGGCGCACGCCCGCGCGGCGCGTCGCCCGCCACATGTAAGCGAGCTGCGCCACGCCCGAGAGCGCCAGCGCAATCGACTGTGCATAGGCCACCACGACGTCGCCGCCGCCGAGCGCCTCGCGCCACCAATAGCCGGCAAGGATGCCCGCGATCAGCACGATGTTGAGCAGGACGGGCACGAAGGCGCCCGGCGCAAAACGCGAGCGCGCATTGAGCACGCCCGACAGCATCGCAACCAGGCTGACCAGTGCGAGGTAGGGGAAGGTGATCCGCGACAGGGTGACCGCAAGCTCGAACTTGCCCGGCACCTCCTCGAAGCCGCGCGCGAGCAGCCAGACGATGCCCGGCATCACCAGCATGCACAGCGCGGAAAAGCCCAGCAGTACCCATATGAACACGCCCAGCACGTCGCCGGCGAAGGCATCGGCGCCGCTGTGGTCGTCCCCCGTCCCGCCGTCGGCTTTTGGACCCAGCCGGCGCGTGTACATCGGCACGAAAGCGACCGAGAAGGCACCCTCAGCGAACAGCCGGCGAAAGGTGTTGGGCAGAGTGAAGGCGAGCTGCCAGGCGTCCGCCGCCAGCCCGGCGCCGAGCACGCGCGCCACCAGCATGTCGCGCGCAAAGCCGAACACGCGGCTGACGGCCGTCAGCCCGCCGATTGTGCCGACATTCCTGACAAGGCTCATCGGTCAGCAGGTCTCATGCAATTGGCGAGGCTGATTGCCGGGCAATGCTCATGGACGCAAAAGCCGCGATATCGGTCACAGCTCATGCGGCCACGTTTGTGCAGGAGAGCGTCGCGAACGCGCATGGCCAATCACCAAGCCCGCAAGCCGCTCCGCCTGCTCAGCCGTCGCTGCCCGGCATCGGCGACTGTCCGCCGTCCTGCTGCTGCTTGCTGCGCAATTGCTGTAGGTAGAGGCCGTTGAAGTCGATCGGATCGAGCAGGAGTGGCGGGAAACCCGCATTGCGCACCGCTTCGGCGATCACCTGCCGCGCAAAGGGGAACAGCAGGCGCGGCCCTTCGGCATAGGTGAACATGTGCTTCTGCGCATCGGCCATGTTGCGCATGCCGACAAGGCCACAATAAGCGAGCTCGATGATGTAGGCCGGGCCTTGCGGCGTCTTGGCGGTGGCGGAGATCTTCAGCTCGATCTCGGTCACCTCCTCGTTGATCGCTCGCGCGCCGATGTTGAACTGCACGTCAAGCTCGGGCTGGCCCTGCCACTGGAAGCTTTCCGGCGCACGCGGGTTCTCGACCGAGAGGTCCTTCACATATTGCGAGATGATCCCGGCAAGCGGCTGGTTATCCGCTCCATTGCCACCGGTCTGGCCGGTCATGTCGAGATTGCTGAGAACGTCGCCCTGTTCGGCCATCGGTGAAGCGTCTTTCGTGCTGGAACTGGATGGTGCGGAATGGTGCGAGAGGGCTTTTCCTTTCGCGCCGCCGGTCAGGACCGCGCGCCTAGCATCCGCGTTACGGCTGCGCAACGGGTGGGGACGCAGGCTAAGCGCGGCTTTGCTACGAAGGCGCGCCTTAAGGGAGATGAAAGCATCTGTTGTCCATTTGTGTTTCGATCCTATTTGGGGCAGGAAGGCAATTCGACTAAGGACGAACACCGGCGCCGGCCATGCGGCCTTGCCGCGAGCCTTTTGCCCGCAGGCGGCTTAGTACGGGGAAGCAGGAAGTTCACGTGATCGAAATCGTCATCCTCGCCATGATTGCCGCGTTCCTGGGATTGCGGCTCTATTCAGTTCTCGGCCGCCGTGCCGAGCACGAGGAGGAAGCAGTACCGACCCGCTTCGAACGCAGCGGAGAGAGTGCCCCCGTTCGTCCGGCACCCGCCCCGGCTGCCGAGTTGCCGCGCCCCGCGCAAGACATCGGCAATCTGTCCGCTGCCGCAGAGCAGGGTCTGCGCGAGATCACCGCCGCCGATCGCCGGTTCGACTTGGCCTCCTTCCTCGAAGGGGCCAAGGGCGCCTACGCCATGGTGCTCGAAGCCTTCTGGCGCGGCGACAAGGAAGAGTTGCGCGAGCTTTGTGACGATGATGTGTACGAAAGCTTCGTCAGCGCGATCGATGCGCGCGAAGATGCTGGCGAGACGCTCAACAACCGGCTGGTGCGGATCGAGGACGTGAACGTGCATTCGGCCGAGCTTGCGAATCGCACCGCGCGTATCTCGGTTTCTTTCGTTGCCGATATCGCGGCCATCACGCGCGACAGGAACGGCACCGTCGTGGCGGGCTCGCTCAACGATGCGATCGAGAGCCGCGACGTCTGGACCTTCGCCCGCAAGGTGAGCAGCACTGAACCTGCGTGGCTGCTCGAGGAAACCGACGCGGGCTGACCTGTCTCCGGTTCTTCGGCGGCATGGCTCAGCCAGACAAGCGGCCATGAAGCCGCCACGCGGGCTGAGCGAGGCCGAGGTAACGCTTTGGGCACAGGTCGCGCGGACGGTGCGGCCACTCCAACGCGATCGGCCCCCGGCGGTCCAACCGCCACCAAAAGCTCCCGTCCCAATGGCTGCGTCCGTTCCTGCGCCGACAAAGCTTGCGCAGGGGCGAGTACCGACAGCAAAAGCGCAAATGTTTGCTCCAGCGGTCCCCGCCACGCAGCCCCGACCAGAACAACACGGTCTCGACTCGCACTGGGAGCGCCGCCTGCGCCTCGCGACGATCGCGCCCGACCTGACGCTCGATCTGCACGGCCATTCGCTGGACCAGGCCCATCGGCGGCTCGATCATGGCCTCGTCCAGGCCAAGTACATGGGCGCGCGCCTGGTGCTGGTGATCACCGGAAAGCCGCGCGGCGCCGATGCCGCCGATCGGGGCACGAGCCGGGGCGCGATCCGCGCCAAGATCCTCGACTGGATCGCCGCCGGGCCGCACGCATCTGACATCGCCGCAGTGCGCGCCGCTCATCGCCGTCACGGCGGGGAGGGCGCCTTGTACTTGGTGCTCAAGCGGCGGCGTTGAGGGCTTCTGGCCGGGCGGGACAAACGGCATGCGCGTCATCGCCGGATTGCGGGAATAGCTAGCGCATGGCGAACCTGATTGAGATCGATGACCCTGGCGATCCTCGCATCGAAGTCTATCGCGACATACAGGAGCGCGACCTGGTCGGCCGAGCCGGCTTGTTCGTGGCCGAGGGAAAGGTCGTCGTCGAGAAGCTGACCGCCTGTGACCTGCATCACCCGCTCTCGCTTCTCATCGCAAGCAAGCGGGTAGGCGCGCTCCGGTCGGTCATTGCTCGGCTCGCCGATGAGGTGCCGGTCTACGTGGCTGCGCAGGCTGTGATAGACGAAATTGCCGGCTTTCCGCTGCATCGGGGCATCCTCGCCATAGGCCGCCGAACTGCGACGCCGAGTGCAGGCGAAGTGCTTGCGGTGCACGAAGGGAGCGCCACCGTTCTGGTGCTCTGTGGCATTGCTAACCACGACAATATGGGCGGGATCTTCCGCAATGCGGCTGCCTTTGGCGTGAGCGCCGTGCTGCTCGACGCCGCTTGCTGCGACCCTCTTTACCGCAAGGCGATCCGCGTCTCTGTTGGAGCTACGCTGCTCGTGCCCTTCGCCCAACTGGCGCGCGGCGAGGATCCGGTCGAATTCCTCGATCGGCACGCGTTCAGTCCCGTGGCCCTAAGCCCTGCTGGCTCGTGCCGGCTCACCGACTGGCGTCCTGAACCGCGCACCGCTGTCCTGCTCGGCGCGGAAGGGCCTGGTCTCCCAGATGACCTCATCCGCCGCGCGCAAAGCGTGCAGATTGCTATGAGCCCCGGCTTTGACTCACTTAATGTGGCGACCACGTCGGGGATCGTTCTTCACCATATTTCCGCCCGCGGTGATCGAAGCTGAAGCAATCGCATAACCACGTAGTCTTCGTCGGAGCCTATCGGCAGGCTGTTCGTGACGTCCGTTGCTGCCATGAACGATCGAGCGGTGCCAAGGAGCGAATACCAGAGGGCGTTTGGCCCCCTATGGCGCAAAGCGGCCGAATAAAGTTTGCGTGCGCCATTCGCCCATGGTGGTTGCGTACGACCATGGGCCTGAAGGCTCTTCAAATTCCTATCAGCGGCGTTTCGCCAGCAGGTCGCGCTGGAGCTGCCCCTGTCGCTCCAGCATCCAGCCAGGGTACTCGCGGGGGAGCGTGCTGGCGCTGTTCAACGTCTCAAGCTCTGCGGGCGTGAAATCGATGTCCGTCGCGGCGAGATTGTCGGCCAGCTGCTCGGGCCGCTTGGCACCGACGATCACGCTTGTGACCACGCGTTGATGAAGCAGCCAGGCAAGCGCAATGCGGGCAATCGACACGCCTCTTGTCTCCGCGATCGGGCGCATGGCCGCAATCACGGCATCCCCGCGGTCCTGATCCACTGGCGGGAAATCGAACTCGGTACGGCGCCCGCCGGCCTTATCGTCACCGCTGTACTTGCCCGACAGATAGCCGCCCGCCAGCGGGCTCCAAACCATAAGGCCCAGTTCTTCGGATAGAAGCATGGGAGCAATCTCGCGCTCCAGCTCGCGACCAGCCAGCGTGTAATAGGCCTGCAGCGATGAGAGCCGGTGCAGGCCCAAGCGGTCGGAGATCCCAAGCGCCTTGGTGATCTGCCACGCCGCCCAATTGGACACGCCGACGTAACGAACGTTGCCGTGCTCTACCAGCGTATCGAGCGCGCGCAGCGTTTCTTCGATCGGCGTCGCCGGATCGAACCCGTGAACCTGGTATAGGTCGACATGGTCGAGCTGGAGGCGTTTGAGGCTGGCCTTGCATGCGTCGATCAGGTGATAGCGGGATCCACCACGCGCATTGAGCCCTTCGCCGGTCGGACCAAACCCTTTAGTGGCGACCACGATCTCATCTCGCTTCAAGCCGAGATTGCGGATCGCCTGCCCCGTGATCTCCTCCGACCGACCGCCGGCATAGACATCGGCCGTGTCCAGGAAGTTGACGCCGTGGTCCACAGCGGAACGCAGGAGCGCATCTGCCTCAGCCTGACCAAGCTGCCCGATCTTGGACCACATGTCGTCACCTTGGCCACCGAACGTCATGGTCCCGAGACATAGCTCGGATACGAAGAGACCGGTGCGGCCCAGAGTGTTGTAGCGCATGGCTTGGCTCCTTTTGGTCCAGTGCGGCCGATATGACCCACGCACGCGAAGCGGAGCGCAGCTCCTTCGCCCTGACGCTCACTACCAGCTGCCGCAGTGCGGGCCAATGAGCCAGAAACATGATGAATGCGACCGGGCGCTATCGGCTGTTGCAGCTATTATCAAGAACGACGGCGCTTGGCGCAGAGCCGCCGAACGGCTGGTGTGGTCGATCGAGCCTGATCAGCGTTTGCGGACGAACTCGGCGCGCAGGACGAGGCCTTTGATCCCTTCGTATTTGCAGTCGATCTCCTGGCTGTCACCCGTAAGCCGTATTGCCTTGATCAGGGTGCCCCGCTTCAACGTCTGCCCTGCGCCCTTCACATCCAAATCTTTAATGAGAGTGACCTGATCACCGTTGGCGAGAACATTACCGACGGCATCGCGCACTTCGACCGCGGCGGGCACTTGCGCCTGTTCTGCCCGCTGCGATGCCGGCATCCATTCGCCCGCTGCTTCGTCGAATATGTACTCTTCGTCGGGCATGTAACCTCCAATCGACTTCACCATAAGCTGCGCAGAGCGCCAATCTGCCAAGTCTTCGTCCGGTATAAGCAAGGCCCACATGCACACCGATGGTCAAGGGTCATTCGTGCCTTTACCCTGCCGCCCACCAGGCGGTATTTCTTGAGCCATAGCGTCTGCGGGTAGTTCGTCGTGAATACCCGCAGACGCTATGGCTCAAAACCATGTATCGCTCTTCGTGGACAGGCTGCCGCTCGCCCGACTATCCGTTCGATCCGGCCAAGCACCCGTCTACCATCGATCGGCTTGGGTGCGAAGAAGCTGTCGGCCGCCAGGTCCGCCGTGTCGGGGGTCCATTGAGCCCATTATCTGAACATCGATCAGGACCACTCGGATAGTCCTGTCGGCTTCGAAGATGGGAATTGCCTTGTCGGCATTTCCGGCCTGAAAAACCCCGAAGCTGGCATCCTCGAAGACGATCGCAGGATAAACGCAATATCCTGCCGATCGGTCCAGTTCGCAGTCAGCACGTCGGTTGGCTTGGCGAGCGCCGAACGTTTGCAGGATATTAACCACCCGGAACTAGGCTCCTCAAGCCAGTCCGGAGGAGCCGCGTGACAAATCGAGCCGACATCGTCGAACGCCAAGCTCCGCTCAGAGCGATCAGTCAGAACGTGAGCGAGTTCGGATCTTTGAGCGTGCGCGTCTATGGCGTCGCCGCCCTGACAGCGGCCATGGCCCTGCTGCTCGGCTGGTTTATTCTACAAAGCAGCACGCGATCCGAGGAGGCTTTCTCTTGGGTTAGCCATACTCAAGACGTGATCATCAACCTCAATGAGCTGGAGGTAAACCTCGGCCGTGCCGAATCCGGCGCGCGCGGGTACCTGTTGACGCGGGATGAGAGCTATCTGACCGGCTTTGCGGCGAATGTCGCCAAGGCGAACGCGCGCGCGGCCGAGCTGACACGTCTGGTCTCCGATAATCCTCTGCAGCAACACCGGGCGGTGGAGCTCGCGAAAGTCGCTGCCGAAAAGGGCTACGTCATGGACCAGGCCGTTCAGCGGAGGCAATCGAACCCGACTGCCGGTTTGCCCCCGCTGCAGGAGCGTGCACGCGGCAAGAACCTGATGACGATCATCGCGCGGCAGGTTGCAATCATGCGAGAAGAGGAACGCCGGCTTCTGGCCGTTCGGACAGCCCGGGCCGAGGCAAAGGTGGATGAGGCCAGGTCTCTACTGCTCTTTGGCAGTCCTGTGCTCGCCTTGCTGATCGCGGGCATCGCCTGGCTGATCCGCACCAGCATATCGCGCCCGCTGGCAGACCTCCTCAACGTTGTGAACCAGTTCCGCGCCGGCGAGCGCCAGGCCAGGGCCAGGACGACCGCGCAGAGCGCGGAGTTCAAGCGGCTGGCATCTGCATACAACGACATGGCGGATCACCTCGTGGCCGTCATGGACCAGCAGAATGTTCGCCAGCGGTCGATCCAGCTTCTGAGCAACATGTCGCATCGACTTCAGGCGCTGCAGGGTGAGAGTGAACTGTCCGAGGTGCTCGACTGCTTCATGCCCCAGGTGTTGCCGGACCTTTCCGGCGTCCTCTACCTGCACAATCACTCGCGCAACATGCTCCGCAGGATCGCGACCTGGGGTAACCCGCAGGCGTCCCCGGAATTGTTTCCCCCGGCGAACTGCTGGGCATTGCGGCGCGGCCAGGCCCACTCGGTCGAGGAGCCGGGCGCTGACCTGGTATGTGCGCATGCAGTGGGTCCCGATCCGGTCGAGCGGCTGTGCGAGCCGGTGCTCGCGGGCGGCGAGGTGCTCGGGCTGCTCTTCATCGAGGGGCACATGACCGAAGAGCACCGCTTCCGGCTCGATATGCTGATGGAGAATGTCGGCTTGGCGCTCGCCAATGAAAACCTGCGGTCACGCCTGCGTGAACAGTCGATCCGCGATCCGCTCACCAAGCTGTTCAACCGCCGCTACATGGAAGAGGCGCTCGCATTGGAAACGGCGCGCGCGGAGCGAAGCGGCGCGCCATTGTCGATCGTGATGTGCGATGTCGACCACTTCAAGCGCTTCAACGATGGCCACGGGCACGAGGCCGGAGATCTCCTGCTCGCCGCAGTCGCAGGACTGATACAAGCGCACTTCCGGCAGGGCGATGTCGTGTGTCGCTACGGCGGGGAAGAATTCATGGTGATTGCCCCCGGCGCTCCTCTCGAGCTTATTGACAAGCGGGTGGAAGCGCTCCGGCTGGCCGTCCGAAACCTGACGGTTGACCATCAGGGGCACAGGCTCGGCCCGGTGACGATGTCGTTCGGTATCGACTGTTGGACCGGCGGTGACACGAGCAAATTGCGCGAGATGGTTGGCGAGGCAGACCGTGCCCTGTTCCGTGCCAAACGGCTTGGGCGCGATCGCGTTGAGTTCGCCTGGGGAGGGGATGTGGTCGAAGCTGCAGAGTGAACGATCAATCGGCCACTGATCGGCTCTGGATGATGGCAATATTGCCGATCGAGGTGGTTACCAGCCGCACTGTCACGCGTGTATTTTTGTCGGACAAGCGAGCGAACCGAAATTGCCATCGGACTGACCGCTCGCGCCGGTACGCCGAAAAGGTCCTCGATCAACGATTACTGCTTCGGCGAAGTCATCGCGAGGATCGACCTCATCGATGTAGCTGCTGGCCCGCATCGGGCTGTCAGGCGACGCGGATGCCAGGCGCGGCTACGCGTTGGAACAGGTGGGGAGAAGCGATAGCGGACGACGGGTAATCCGCCAATCGACCGCGCTTCGCCCTGAAGTCGCCCGGCCGCTTTCCGCCACTTGGAGCCGCTCCGGCGGTGTCGGCGCTCGGTCAAAGCTGCCGGGACGAAGCAACCCATGCTCGGTTGATAGGCTGCGTTGACGGTGGTCGGAAGCGGTCGTTCGTTCAGGTCCTTATCCTCGGCTCCTGCTGACCTGCTACCGGCGGCGGCTTTCCAGCGGAAGATCGAGGAAGCGGGCGCTTCCACGTATGAATGCGGCGGCGTGGCCGAGCCCAGCTGTCAGCCGATGCGTCCTGTTCACGCCGCGCCGATCTCACCGTCTCTACTCAGCATCGCACAGATCGTGCAGACAATGCCTTCCGGTTCAAAGTCGATCCGAGCGGTGCCGCCTAGGTCATGGGCAAGGGCGCGCTCCACCAGACGAGAGCCGAATCCCCGCTTCGCGGGCGCCGTGACGAGAGGACCGCCACTTTCCTGCCAGCGCAGGTGGAGCAGCCGGGAGCCGGACGGCTCCTGCTCCTGCCGCCAGCGGATCGCCACCCGTCCGCCCGCAACCGACAGCGCGCCATATTTCGTGGCATTGGTCGCAAGCTCGTGCAGTGCCATCGAAAGGGTGGTTGCCATCCGGACCGGGACCCGGACATCCTCACCCTCGACGTTGAAAGGCCCCCAGTCCTCGCCCGGCCGATATGGTCTGAGCGCCTGGCTGATCAGTTCACGTACATTCGCGCTGTCTGCGCCCCTTTCGGTAAGCAGATCCTGCGCCCGCGACATCGTGCCAAGGCGGGCTGAATAGGCTTCTAGCGCACCCTCCAATGTCTCGGCTGTGCGGAAGGTCTGCGAGGCGATGCTGGTTGCGACAGTGAGCACGTTCTTGACCCGATGCTTCATCTCCTCAGCCAGTATTTGAGCCTTCGCCGCGGCGCGCTCACGCGCGCGGAGCTGGTCTCGCAACTCGTACTGACGCTGTCGCGTCATGGATGCGGACCGCACCACAGACACAAAACTTACGACGTCCATTGGCCGGGCGAGCAAGACCACGCCGGGCAGCTCTGCGAAAACGTCGATGTCCCTGCCACCGCCGGAGGCCATCCGGCGCCGTTCGGGATTCGCAAGCACGATTACGGGGAGGCTGGACCAGTGTGGCTGGGCGGAGAGGGTCCCCGCAAGAGAGGCGAGGACAGGAACCGACAGCAGCTCTTCGGTAACAACCAGCGTGGCGAGCCTTTCCAGCGCTTCGGCGTCCAGGCCTTCGAACTCCCGCCCTTCGCGGCAGGCGAGACCAGCACGGTGGAGCATCGCGCAGGCGACCTCGGCGTCACGCCCAAGTGGCGCCAGCACAAGGACCGTCTTGGCGCCCGGGATCGGATCGGTCTCCAGGCTCAAGCCGCTCTGTCGCGTCACCCGAATGTGTCGCCGGGATGGCCGCGGAACACCGGCCTGCCGGAGAGCACGCCCGTGAAGTCTCGAATGGGATCGCCAACTTGGATCGAGCCCGGCCCCATCCGCATCTCGCGGATCGATGTCTCGTGTGCGCCGCTGCGCTTCTTGATGACCGAGATCGCCTTTCGCACCGTGCCGCCGGTCTCGAAATGTCGCAGGAGGATCACGGTGTCCGACATGTAGCTGACGTCGAGCGGTCCCTGGATCGTCTCGCCCACGATCCCATGCTGCGACACCACCAGCAGAGAGAGCACTCCTCTCCGGCTCAGGAAGCTCAACAGATCGTGCATCTGGGACGCCAGCGCATCCTCCTGCGGCATGGCATGGAAGTAGCCGGTCAGGCTGTCGATCATCACGACTTTGGCTCCGCCCTCATCGACGGCTTCACGCACCATCTGCGCGAACTCGCCCGGAGAAAGCTCCGCGGTGCTGATCGATTTGATAGTGATGATGCCCTGCTCGACGAACCTGCGGATGTTCATCCCGAGCCCTTCCGATCGCATGAGGAACATCTCTCGCTGCTCGTCGAACACGAAGATCGCGGCGCGCTCGCCCCGATCAGCGGCGGCATGGGCATAAAGGGTTGCAACCGAGCTTATTCCGGTACCGGTCCCGCCGAGAACGAGGCACGCCGAGCCCTGGTTGAGCCCGCCGCCGAGTATCGTGTCCATGCCCCCGACCCCGCTCTTGATCTCCCCGTCCTCTCTTGGTTCGAGATTGTCCCGCGGTTCAATGCGCGGAAACACGTCGAGACCGTTCGAGCGGATCCGGAAATTGTGATTGCCCCCGTGGAAAGCCATGCCGCGCATCTTCTCGACGATGAGGCGCCGGCGGATGTTTCCATAATCGGGCACGCTCCGGTCGAGGAGGATGACACCATGCGAGAGTTCGGCCAGCGGCTGATCCTTGCTGCCCTGGGTGCTGTCGATAACCAGGACGGTTGCAGCGCTTTGCCCAAACACTGCGCGCAGATCCAGGAGTTGGCGTTGATAGCGCAGGGGCATGTCCGCGAGGAGGCGAAGCTGGGCGACGGAATCAAGGACGATACGATTGGGAGCAAACCGCTCGATCGCCTCCAGGATCGCAGCCGTGGCCTCCCCCAACTCGACATCCGCGGTGCGAAACAGCGTTTGCTGGGGAAGGTCATTCAGCCCCATTCCTGACAGTTCCACGATCTCGACGCCGTCGAAAGCCAGGCCATACGCTTGGGCGATCTTCCTGAGCGCTGGCTCGGTCTGGGCGAGCGTAATGAACAGCGCCTTCTCCCCTCGCCTGATACCCTCTGCGAGAAACTGGAGCGCAAGGGTTGTCTTGCCGGTGCCGGCGCCGCCCTGAACAAGGTGCATCTGGCCGGCCGGCAATCCTCCTTCGAGGATTTCGTCCAGGCCCTTGATCCCGGTCGGCGCTTTCAACGGTTCGGGGTGCTCTGGCATCTGCTTGTTCCTGAAAGAGTATCCGCCTGGCGCGGAATCTCCGAAGATGGCCTAGCAGGCTCATCCCGCTGGAACTATGCTGCGCAGCGAACGGCAGGGGCGCCGCCAGGTTCCCTGTTTGGTCCCATGCCGACGAGTGATGCCAAGGTACTTGAACAGCCACCAGGTCTTGGGATGGGTACGCAGCCGTTCGATGACGATGAATGAGCCCTCGGCTGTGCGCTAGTATTGACTGAACGATGGTCCGCTTGCCCGCTCTGGACGTCGAAAGCTGCCGGGGGGCAGGACGTTTAAATATGTCAGTTCGGGCAATCGCAACGTCAGGGATGGGGGCCTCCGGTCGGAAGGGAGCTCCAGTCGAGAAGCTCCCGCCGATCTTCGGGGCCGATCTGTGGGAAAGCCCGTGTGGCGCGCTGGACGGATGACGCTGGCCGGGGGCGCAAACCTATGACAGGGAATGTTCCGCGAGCTGGCCGCGTCGGCAGCCAAATCGCTGACGTCCTAAGCAGGCGAATTTCAGTACTCGCCCAATTGAGCGAAGTCCTATAGCGGCGAAGTGCGGCGGTAGAATACTGGCGCCGTATACTTTTCGATGGATCGGTCCGCCGAACCAGTTTCTAAGTCGAACTGTTTATGCGCAGGATTGCGGAGGACATTTCCATGATTGATCTGCCTGTGTCCGGGGGGACGGGGGAATGATATCGTCGTTGCGCGCCACAGCCATCTCGGTACGACGGCTGCGCGATCCGTCCATCGCTCTCGTCGTCGCGCTCGTGGTCGCGCTGTCTTTGCTGTACGAGGTGGTGGGTCGCAAAGCCGCTCACCTGGCTGAGCAACCCGGCTATCTAGGTCTTCTGACGGCTGGGTGGTTCGCGGCGGTCCTGGTCGCCATCTGGCAGTGGCGCTTTACCTATACCGACATATGGAAGCCTCTGCGCATCCTCGCCCGCGGCGCCATGATCGTCCTGTTCGTGCAGATCCTGTTCGACGCGCTCTACCCCAGCTCCTTCGTCTCCAACATCTTCATCGGCGTCTATAACGACGCGCGGCTTCTGATCGGGTTGGCCCTTATCAGTGGGGTGGCCGCCATGTTCAGGCCATCGTTCATCCCGGCCACTCTGCTGGCCTATGCCTGGTTTCGCCATCGCGCTCCGCTGGCATTCGACCTGACGGTCACCCAGCTTGATTTCACCACGCTGGCAGATGTCGGGCTCTTCTCCATATCAGCGCTGCTGGCGCTACGGATCTTTACCAATTCACCGCTGGCTACCAAGCACAAAGGGATAGGAGAAATCCTGACCCACACCGCTTTCCCGCTGCGATTCCAAAAGGCGATCTGGGGCCTGTGCGTCGGCATCCATCTGGGTAATTATTTCCATTCTGGCATCGCAAAGCTGCGGCTGGGCGAGGGCAATCTGGGGTTCTGGGTCCTTGAAAATCCCACGGGTCAAGCGGTCGCGATCGGCCTTCATCGCCTCAACAGCCCGATCGGGGGATGGCCGTGGCTGACCGATCTCTACTATAATTTCCTGACGACCTTCTCCATCCCGATGAACCTCGCTGTCCTGGCATTGCAGCTGGCGGCGCCGTTATCCGTGATGAACCGGCGCGCGATGATCGCCTTCACGATCGCATTCGACCTGATGCACCTCGGCATTTACGCATCGCTGGGCGCTTTCTTCTTTCTCTGGATCGCGTTGAACGTGACGATCCTTCTGTCGCTCGAGGCGATGCGCGACAGCGAACTCACCATTCCGGTGAAGCTCACGGCGATGATCGCCGCGCTGTTCGGCTTCATGTCGTTCGCGACCGCAGAACTTGGATGGCTGGACGGCAAGAAGGTCGTCCGCGAGTTGTTCGTCGCGCACCGCGCCGATGGCTCCAGCGTCGTGCTGCCACCCGCGATGTTTCACCTGTTCGCGTATCAGATCGGCCATGGCGATCTTTATGTCCCGCCGGGGCACTTCAAGGTGCGGTTCGGCGGCAACGTCAACAAGCTCAGCGAGTGGCAGGATGCCATTACATGCGGTCCGGCCGTCGTCGGTGAGCAGCCCTATGTCGCCTCGCCTGAAAGCATCGGCGACATGGTCCGGTCTATGGACGGCTTCTATCGTAGGCATGAATGGATCAAAGACTGGAATCTGCCCTACTTCTACGCGCAGCACGAGCCGAGCAATCCGGCCTTTTTCCCGAAGCTGTCGAGCATCGCGATGGAGGACGTGATCAGCTACTCGTACGTCGTCGAGTCCGCGTGCGTCGGCGTTGAAGATGGCAGGCTGAAGGACCATGTTCGGGTTCGGTCGGTCTTCCCGGTCGCCCTATGAAGGATGCTCCTTTGAACGATACCGGCACGGCATTGGAAATCGTCTACGACGGCGACTGCCCTTTTTGCACTCGCTTTGTCGAAATCTACCGCATTCGCAAGAATGTCGGATCCGTAAAGCTGACCAATGCTCGAGAGCGCGCCGATCTGGTCGAACGGTTCACGCGCGAAGGCTTGGACATCAACAATGGCATGGTCGTGTTCTGGCAAGGCCACACCTATTATGGACCGGATTCGGTCAACCTGCTGGCGATGCTGGGGGCTGAGAAGGGCGCATTCTCCGCTCTCAACCGCCTGCTATTCAAGAACAAGCGGGTCGCCGGGTTGGTTTACCCGCTGATGGTGAAGGGCCGAAAGCTGACCCTTAAGGCGATGGGTCGCAAATTGATAGCTACGGAGAGATAGGCTCACCCGGCTTGCGCCTAGACTGTAGCGGCCCGCACAGGATCTGGCCGTCTGACAGGGAGCGCGCGGGCGTAAGCGAATACGCGATTGATCGCACCATCGACCAACGTCGCGGCGTCATGAGGGGGCGAACCTGCATGGACGAATGGCGGCTTTCATGCGCAACCGATCAAAAGCTGAATGGCGAGAGCTGGACGCGTTGCTGTCGCCCGCCCGCCCTGATCCTGCACCCGGGCAGTTCACTACCCAAAATTTGGTTATTCGCGCCCTGTTGACCGACGCCTGAAGCCCGCCAGCGGTTCAGGCGGCGCTATTCCGGTTGCCCGTTTTTCACCGTTCGATGCTGAGTTGCAGGGCTGTGTCGTGAACTCGTTCACGCCGAAGGGGAGCGGGATCGGTCACGGGTCTCTCCCAGGAACCCGCTCACGGCCGCCACAAACTTTTCCGGCTCATCGTGGAAGATCATGTGGCTGCTGTTCTCGAACTCGACCGCGCGGGCGTTCGGCATGTGTTCGCCGACCCATTCCGGCCCGCCTTGCGGAAACACCTTGTCCTGTTTGGCGACCATCACGAGCGCGGGCACGTCGAGACGGGGCAGGAGGTCGCGCCAGTCGTGGACGGTGTGGTCCTCCATCGCCGCCGCGCGCGCCTCGACCGGCGAGAGCGCCATTTCGGCGAGCATGAACGCCTTCTCGCCGTCCGGTGGCGGCACGTGCATGCACGAGGTGAGGTTCTGCTCGTCGAACCTAGCGGGGTCGGCTTTCATCTGCATGAGCATCGTCGCAGTGCTCGCCTGGTCGAAGCTCTGCGCATGCGCCTTGCGCCAGTCAGCCGTCTGGAATTGCTTGGGCGTCTGTTCGACGAGCACCACGTCACGGATGCGATCTCGCCCGAACAGCTCAAGATAGCTCCAGATCACGGGGCAACCGAGCGACCAGCCGAGCAAGGTCGCATCGCGCAGGTCGAGCGCCGTCAGCAGGTCGCGCAGATCGGCCGCGAGCCGCGCCACGCGATAGCCGTGGCCCGGCTTGTCCGAGCGGCCGTGCCCGCGCAGGTCCGGCGTGATGACGCGGGCGTGCTCGCTGAGCGCCGGCACGACATTGCGGAAGAATCGCCCGCTGAAGGTCCAACCGTGGATCATCACCAAAGGCTGGCCTTGGCCCGCTTCCTCGTAGAACAGCTTGGTGCTGTCATTGGCTGTGACCTGAGGCATTCTACGGAATCCTGTCGCCCGAGACGCCGTGGACCTGGCGACGCGGAGGCGTCGTGCTGTTCTCGTCCACGGATCGGGTCTTTCGTTTGATAGTGGAATCAGGTGGCGGGCACGTCGCCGAGCTGCGCGATAAGCTCTGGGCTATAGCCCGCAGCTCGCAGGGGCTGGCGGATGTCGCGGTCGAGATCGGGCAGGTAGCCGATCAGCAGATCCGCCGGACCCTCGATGGCGACTTCGCCGAGCGCCGCCGGCAGCAGCAGCGACCGGGCCTGGCCGAGTTGCTGCGCCGAAATGCCGCTGCGTACGGTCACGGCCCGTCCGACATTGCTGAGAACCGTCGCGTGTTCGAACCGGTAATCGAGCCGTGCACCTTGCCCGACGGTCCACCGTTCCAGCGCGAAGTAGGAGCTGGCGCAGCAGATCGACCGCTGGATGTCATCCGCCACGCGGATGGCGAGCGGCGGCCGAGGCACGGGCTGAGCCTCCGGCCGCCATTCCTGCAGCAGCATGTCGATGTTCTTCTCGCGTTCGTCAGGCGGGACGGGCGAGCCGTCCTCCTGATTCCACGTCATGGCATGCTGCATGATGTCAGCGGTCTGCTCAATTTCGTAGATGAGCGTGATCGGCCCGAAACTGTGGAGCGTGCCGCCCGGCATGTAGATGGTCTGGCCCGCATGCAACGGCACCCGCCGCATGACGCTGTCCCAGTCCTGCGCGAGCAGGGCCTTCCTCAGCGTCTCCCTGTCGACCCCGGGCTTGGTGCCCAACAGCGCCGTGGCGCCAATTCCTGCGTCGAGGATGTGCCAGGCCTCGGTCTTGCCGTTGGCCTTGCACTCCAGCCGCTGCGCCGCTTCGTCGTCGGCGTGCAGGTGGACGGGCAGCATGTGCGTGGCATCGATGAACTTCGTCAGCACGGGGAAGCATGGCCCCCGCCAGCCGCGCCCGACCAGTTCGTCAGGGTGCTGCATGGCAAGGTCCCGCAGGCGCCGCCCCATCAACGCTCCATCGACGACGCTCGCGATGTGGCCGTCCACGTCGCTGACTTCCCACGTCTCGGCCAAGCGGCCGCCACCCAGATCGTGCCGGCCGAGCCGGTCCTGGATCTGGGCGCCACCGGTGACGTTGGGCTGCGTCGGCGTGGTGAGCGCCAGCGGGTACCATTCCATGTCCGTTCCCGGCTTACAGGATGGGCGTGCCGCCGGTCACCGCATAGCGTGCCCCGGTGACGTAGCTGGAATCGTCCGAGGCGAGGAACACGAACACCTTGGCCACCTCGACCGGCTGGCCCGGGCGCTTCATGGGTGTTTCCTGGCCGAAGCTTTCGACCTGCTCGGGCGGCATTGTCGACGGGATCAGGGGCGTCCAGATCGGGCCCGGCGCCACCGAGTTCACGCGGATACCCTTTTCAGCGATGAGCTGGCCGAGGCTGGCGGTGAAGTTGGCGATCGCCGCCTTGGTCGCCGAATAGGCGATCAGCTTGGGCGGCGCCTTGTCCGAGTTGACGCTGGTGGTGTTCACGATCGCGGAGCCCTTCTGCATGTGCGGCAGGGCGGCCTTGGTGATGTAGAACATCGCGCCGATATTTGTCTTAAAGGTGCGCTCCCACTCCTCGTCGGGAATGTCCTCGAAGCTGTCGCGCGACATCTGGAAGGCGGCATTGTTGATCAGGACGTCGATGCGCCCGAACTCGTCCACCGCCTTTTGCACGATGGCGCGGCAGTGCGCCGGGTCCTGGATATCGCCTGGGACCAGGATCGCACGCTTGCCGGCCTGCTCGACCCAACGCGCGGTCTCCTGGGCATCCTCATGCTCGTCCAGATAGGAGATCAGCACGTCCGCGCCTTCGCGAGCGAAGGCGATCGCGGTAGCGCGGCCGATACCGCTGTCGCCACCGGTGATCACCGTCGCCTTGCCTTCGAGCTTGCCGCAGCCCTTGTAGCTCTCCTCGCCATGATCGGGTTTGGGATCCATCTCGGACGTCTGGCCGGGAGGGGTCTGTTGCTGGGCGGGCTGTGTCATGATGCTCTCCTTGCTCGGGCACGATTAGCGCGTGGGCACAATCATCGGGGGGCGGTCACAACGAAACGACAAGCTTCATGACATGCCGTCGCGAACAGCCGCCCCAAGGTGACTTTCGCGACCCCAGCGGTTCGTTGGAGGCGGAGTTCCCGAAAGCTGAAGAAGTTTCTCTGATATTGCCGTAGGTTAAGAATATATCGGGTCGGCTGGGAATGACGCAGCGCATGGTCGAGCGTTGTCCCGCCGATGGACGTCACCGCCCCACGTCGGCTATTCGACTCCGCGCGGCGTCATCAATGATCCAACTGGCTCCTCATGGGGGACGGCGAGCACCACCTGTTCTGCCAACTCAAACCGTTCGAGCCGCGGCCCGGCCATGTTTGTTGGGGCACGCGGTCAGCGGGCAATGCCCAATCCATTTCCTCATCGAGGATGAGAGCTGCACGGATCTCCACTCGCAGACCCTCCCGCCGGGCGGTGACCTCTTCAAACTGCTCCAGCAATATCGCAAATCGCCGACGGCGCCTGATCCGGAGCCATTCCCGGAAGACCGGAAATCTTGGAGGTGAGGCGAATACGCTCGCCGCCTCACCGGATCGTGTCGCCGTCGGCCATTTTATCGCGTTATTGAGAGCAGGTTGCGCCCTGGTTTGCGATCAGGCTTGTGGACTGGTTACGATCGATGCACCCGCCCGCGGCTGATCAGGAACGCCGCGCCCATCGTACCAACCGTTGCGATCGTCTTCGTTGTCGGGTGAGTCTCCAGCCACGTGTAGACACTGAAGCGTCGCCCCTTCGAGGGAAGGCCGCCGCTTGCGCGATCATCGCCGCTCGGTGCGTCGAGATTGCCCTCGTTCATGCCGACCTGTTCCTCTGTGCGCGAAGCGGGTATGCCAAACCGGGCAAGCGCCTTATCTAGCAAGCTTGGTGCCATCGCCTGGTTCGCCACCATCGCTCTGGCCGCTCCGCCGGCGAACAGGTCGCGCACAGGGTGCTCGGCTGCGAACAGGACGCAATCGGCAACCACGGCTGGATCGTAATAGGGCGGTGGACCCTTTGGCTTCACGTCCATCTTGTTGCGTGAGTTTGGAAACAGCGGGGTGTCGATCGTTGCCGGCTTCACGCTCGTCACCGAAATCGGCCAGCCCTCGGCCATGATCTCGCGACGGAGCGCATCCATCGCACCCTCGACCGCGTGCTTGGACGCCGCATAGGCGCTGTGGAGCGGGAGCGAGACCATGCTCTCGACGGACGAGATCGCGATCAGCGCACCACCGCTGCGGCGAAGCAACGGCAGCGCTGCCAACGAGCCATGGACCTGGCCCATGTAGTTCACGTCCATGAGGCGCCGGAATTCGTCCGGTTTCGTCTCCCAGAATTTCGCATAGAGTGACACCGCAGCATCGTTCACCCAGGTATCCACCCGCCCGAAGCGCTCCTCGGCCAGACTGGCGACCGCTTGGACCTGGGCAAAATCGGTCACGTCGCACACGACATGTACGGCCTGGCCGCCCTTGCGCTCGATCTCAGCCACCAGGTCGATAAGGGCCGCTTCGTCTCGCGCCGCGACCACCAGCTTCGCGCCGGCGGCCGCCAGACGTAGCGCGGTTTCACGCCCGATCCCGCTGGCCGCCCCGATCACGACGGCCACTTGCTGGGAAATTGGTTTAAGCTTCACGTTCATGGAAATCTCCTTTGTTCGAAAGGGCGGCATTACTGAAGCCCGCCAGGCGACGCGCGCATGAGTGGCCGAAATGGCCGTGATGAACCGACCGCCAGACGCATGGAAGCTCGCGTAGATCCAACAGGACCTGCCGGTGAGAAGCGTTGCCCAGCGCCGGGTACGAGGACCCTCCGTCAGCGGGCAGGAGAAGGCGAACCCTTTGTACTCTGTGTCGCGCTGAGAACTGCTGCACGCGAAGGCCGTTCCAGAAAGTTTTGGACGTTCAGATACATGTCGATCGTGGGTTCGAATGCCGACGTAGCACGCCTGCAAGTACATGAGCGCCGAAGGGGCCTGAAGAGCGCGGCCGCTGCGCCAGTCTGCACAAACAAAGTAGCCCCGAACTGGTGGGCGCTTTCCGTTCTGGTCGTTCGGGCGCCTGGTCCACAGCGACCAGTTCGTTCTTCGCGATAAGGAGGATCGAAATGGCTGTGAAAGGGCCCGGCGCAACGCCGGTGCAGTTACTACCGAGGGGGCGATGGTGGCGGAGGCAGCACTGGCACCGGCCGAGGCGGGGTGACAACACGAGCGGTAAGCGGTCGGGTGTCGAAGAAAAAGTCGTCCGGTAAAACCGGCGAAGATGTTGTCTCATCAGACCACGAGTGACCAGGCAGCGAGCTCTTCGCGATAGCTGCCTTGCGGGCGGGAGATTGCAAGAGAGCCGAACGGACGCTTGCCCGCCCCCGTGTTGAGCCGTTCCCGTAGCGATTGGCACCGCCGGAAAGTTGTCAGTCGGCCAGCACCCTTGACCGTTGCGTCAATCATGGCCTCAGCCTGGCTCGCACCGCTTCAGCAAATTATCGGTCGAGCTTTTGTCTCGGCCAGGCCTCACCGAGGATTGGCGCAAGCGCTACACTTTACGCAATCAAGCCTCGATCAATGCACGTACGCGGTTCGCCAGCTCGACGGTATTGAATGGCTTGGTCAGGACCTCCATTCGGTTGTCGAGATGCCCTGCCCCGATTGCCGCGTTCGCAGCGTAGCCGGTCACGAACAGCACCTTCAGGCCGGGCCGAATAACACGGCCGGCATCAGCAACCTGCCTGCCGTTCAGCCCACCCGGCAGCCCCACATCCGTAAGCAGCAAGTCAATACGCTCGTCGGATTCCATCACTTTCACACCGGCCGGGCCAGTGCCCGCCTCCAGCACGCGATATCCTGCCTCGATCAACACGTCGGCCATCAAGACCCGTATCATGACTTCATCCTCGACGACCAGGACCGTCTCGCCGGAGACTGCGCTCATTGGATCGGCGGCGTTGCGGTCGTCATCATGTGCTGCCACGGCACCGAGATAGCGGGGCAGAAAGAGGCACATGGTCGTGCCTTGCCCTGGCTCGGAGGAGATGCGCACCTGCCCGCCGGATTGGCGAACAAAGCCGTAGACCATCGACAGTCCCAGACCCGTCCCTTCACCGATTGGCTTGGTCGTGAAGAATGGGTCGAAGACGCGGGCGATGACATCAGACGTCATCCCGGAGCCGGTATCGGCGACGCTGAGGGAGACGTACTCGCCCGCAGCCAGGTCGTGATCTGCTGCTGCCTGGGCATCGAACACCTTGTTGCCCGTCTCGATCGTCAACCGACCGCCCTCGGGCATGGCGTCTCGTGCGTTGATGCACAGGTTCAACAGCGTGTTCTCAAGTTGGGGCGCATCGACCAGGATCGGCCACAGTCCGGCTGTCGCCACGACTTCCACCTCGATCGAGGGACCGAGCGTACGGTCGATGATCTCCTCCATACCTGCAACCAGCCGGTCGGCATCGGTCGGTGTCGGTGCGAGTGTCTGGCGGCGGGAGAAGGCCAAAAGCCGCTGGGTGAGCGCGGCTGCCCGGTTGGCGCCGGTCTGGGCCATGTTGATGTATCGATCGAGCTTGTCGTACTCGCCCTTCGCGATCCGGGCACCGAGCAGTTCGAGACCCCCGGTGACTGCGGTCAGAAGATTGTTGAAGTCGTGCGCGATACCGCCGGTCAGGTGCCCGATTGCCTCCATCTTCTGACTCTGGCGCAGCGCTTCCTCGGACGCGATCAACTCACGCGTGCGAGCCTCCACTTCAGCCTCGAGCCGGCTGTTGAGCTCGCGTAGTTCGACTTCTGCCCGGCGCCGCTCGGTGGTCTGCCGCAACCGGTCTGCGGCGTCGCGCACGAAGGCAACCTCGTCCTTACGCCACATTCTTGGTTGAGGGTCGTTGATGTAGAGGATGGCAACCGTGCGGCCTTGCTCGACCACCGGGTAGTTGATGAGCGATCCGATCGACAGCGCCATCAGCGGCTCCGTATCAGCTGCCGTACGCGGGTCGCTGGTTACATCATTGATGACGACGGTCGATCCTTTGCGAAGATCAGCGGCTTGACCGCCATAGTTGTCGAGCTTGTAGGCGCCCGCGTGTGACTGAGAGCCCGCTGCGCTCCACTCACTCGATACTGTCAAGATCTCCATGTCGCTTGAAACGGAACCGTAACCGACACGCGCCGCGCCGAGGACAGTGCCGATAAGTTCAACAGCCGCTATCTGTAACGCGGTGATGTCGTCGACGAAGCGTAGCCGTTCGCCCAACTCGGCCAGTCCGAGGCGAAGTCGACCAACCCGTGCGAGTTCTGCTTCCGCATGGCGCTGTTCAGTGATGTCCGAGGCGGCTCCAAACCAATCCGTGATGTTTCCTTCACCATCGAAGATCGGTGCAGCCCGTGAAGAGGTCCAGCCAATCGAGCCATCGGCCTTGCGGACGCGATGCTCGAACTGGAACGTGATCTTCTTCTGAACAGCTTCGTCGATTGCCGCCCTGACAGCGGACTGATCGTCAGGATGGATGTACTCCGCCATCCAGTTAGTGTTCGGCGCGGACGTTTCCGCGAGGAAACCACTGCCGGACAGCTGTCGCATCTCGCTCCAGTCGGCATTCATCGAATACCGCACCTCGGACGATGCATGCACGAGCGCCGCCAGCCTGGCCTCGCTCTCGCGCAGCGTCGCATTCAGAGTACGGAGGCGCTCCTCGCTGCACCGCAGCCTGGCCTCGCTTGCCCGCTGTTCGGAAACGTCGCTGAACAGGATCGCCACCCGGCGCTCGTCTGGCTCACCAACCTTGTAGGCGAGTCCGTCATACCAGCGGCTATCGAGAGCCTGCGCCGGCAGCGTGAAGCGCATTGGCTCACCCGTAACCGCCACCTTCGCGTAGATGTCAAACCAGTGCTGCTCGTGATCGGGCGCCAGGTCACGCATCCAATTTCCGGGAGCGTCCACCAGGCCGGTCTGGCGCTCGAAAGCGGCGTTCACCTCCAGATAGCGATAGTCGATGGGTTCGGACGCAATGTCGCAGCGTACCTCGATCAGGCAGAAGCCTTGATCGATCGCGTCATACAACGTCTGGTAACCTTCTTCGGTCTCAGACAGCGCTACCTTGACGTAATGCTGCTCGGTGCGATCCCGCAGGATCTTTACGTAGCCTTCGAGGTCACCGTCCTCGTTGCGCAGCGGCATCATCTCGCCATTGGCCCAAAAACGTGATCCGTCCTGCCGCAGATGCCAGCGCTCGTCGATGCCGCGCCCGTGCCGGACCGCTGCGGTCATTTCCGCTTTCGAAATCCGGGCCTCAACGTCTTCGGGCGTGAAGAACAGGTCCACTGACCGACCGATCGCCTCTTCGGCCCTCCAGCCCATGATCCGTTCGGCCCCTGCGTTCCAGGACGTGATTACGCCCTCGAGATCGATACCGACGATGGCGTAATCGACAGCGCTGTCGATGATCAGACGCGCTTGCCGATCAGCGAGATTAGAACTCGTATTCATCGCCTCATCCATGATGATGACATCCGCAAAGGCGGCCTGCTTGGCCCAGGGTGAAGAACACCCGCGTGCTGATGACACATCTGTCCCATTGTAGGATAGCTCGTCGCGTCCACAGCTGGCTGTGGTGGGAAGCGCTCGGGCTGGTTTACGCGTCCAAAGCGGGAAATCGTGCCTCCACCGACCAATACTGGTCGGCAGCCAGGCGCCCGAACGCGCCGCGATCTTTGTGTCCGACGTCCGGTTGGCAGCGCTGCGGATGCCTCGGCGAACGTGACATAATTGCCCTCATTGTCACCGCGCCCGGTCCGCTCCCGCGACAATGTCACGCCGGCGTCACGTGCTCTCGCCATGAGCCGCTCCACCGGCTGAAACGCGGCGTTGCGGCTCCGCGTGCCGAGGGAGGCCATGAATGAAGTGGAAATTGGGGGCGGCGATCCTCGCGATCGCGGCAGGGGCGAACGCGGCTGCAGCACAGACGACGGGCACGCTGGGACAAGAACAGCGCGCCGATGGCCGGGATGGTGATCCGGCCGCTGTTGACGAGGCGACCGACACCGTCACGGGCGATGAAATCGTCGTGGTGGGACAGGCGATCACCTTCGCCAACACCCGCGTGACGCCGGCGATGATCGAGCGCCAGTCTGCGCTGGCAAGCGTAAACACCGTCATCAACGAACTGCCTGGCGTCTTCGTGGCCGAGGGCGATGCTTTCGGCTCTTCCTCCTGGGTGACGTCGATCAGCATACGCGGCTTCAACAGCGGAGGCGGCGGGGGCCAGCAGATCGGCACGACGATCGACGGAATGCCCAATGGCGGCTCCGGCTACGGCGGCGGCTCGCGTGCGAACCGCTTCGTCGACGTCCTGAACCTGGCGACCGTTGTTGTCTCGCAAGGCACGGCCGACATCTCTTCTCGCTCCAATGAGGCTTTGGGCGGTACGCTGGACTATATCACCGGCGATCCGCTTGGAGAGGCGCGCTTGCGTTTCACTGGTGCCGCCGGCGATTTCGGAGCGCGCAAATTCTACGTGCGGGGCGACACCGGGGAGTTCGCGCCTGATACACGCGCATGGATCAGCGGCTCCACTTCCTATGTGCGCGACTGGATCGGTGGCGCCGGAGAAACCACGCGCGATCATCTCGCCGGCAAGCTCCTGAGCACCGTCGGCAATGTCGACCTGACCGCCTACGCCTCTTACGACGACGTCGATGAGCCCGAATTCGGTTCGGTGTCGGTGGCAGGGTTCGAGCAGAACCCGAACCAGGATGCGTTGACTGACGAATGGGTCGGCATCCCCTACATCGATCAGGCCTACCGCGCCGGCTCCCGCGCGTTGCGCAAGAACCTGTTCGGCTATCTGAAGGCGGATGCCGACCTTGGCCCGGTAAACCTCAGGGCAGGAGCCTACGGGCACCAATTGCGCGGCCGCGGCGACTGGCTCCCGCCCTATCTCGTCGACGTGCGCGACGACGGCGCGGGCCAGCCCGAGAGCGAGTTCACGGGTGCTCCGCCCGTGATCGGCGCGCCGAGCCTCGGCACCTACTTCTATGTCACTCCCACGGGCGCGCAGGCGACGCTGATTCCCGGTTGCGAAGGATCGGCCGGCATCCCCGCGCTCTCCTCCCCGGCGTGCTACGCGCCCGGATCGACGCCGGTCATGTCGTACCGCCACACGCATTACGAGACGGACCGCTTCGGCTTCACCGCCGATGTCGACTGGCGCCAGTCGTTCGGCCAGGTCGACAATCTCCTGCGCGCCGGTCTGTGGTACGAGAACGGACGCGCCAACCAGGTGCGTGACTGGCATCGGGTGTCGAATGCGCTGGTCGGCATGGCGTTCGACCAGAACCCCTATTACATCCAGTTCAGCACCGACTACGACCTCGACGAGATCATGTACTATCTGGAGGATGTCGCGACCCTGGGACCGGTGACCGCGCGCATCGGCGTCAAGCAGTTCTTCCTCGACCAGAGCCGCAGCGAGCGCATCGGCACGCTCACCAGCACCGCCATCAGCTCGCAATCCGATCCGCTGATTTCGGCCGGCGTGACCTATCTGGCGCCGATAGAAGGGCTGGAACTGTTCGCCGGCTTCTCCCAGAACTTTGCCGCGATCGGCAACGGCCCGCTGGGCGAGCCGCGCGAGGTGATCGACGTTCTGGAACCCGAAACCGCCGACAACATCGAAGTCGGCGCCCGCTATAGCACCGGCCGGGTGCAGGCCTCGCTCACCGCTTACGACATCCGGTTCGATAACCAGATCGTCTCGATCGCATCCAACCTCGTCACCGGCATCGACTATCTGGAGCAGCAGGACCGCTCCTACCTCAATGTCGGCGGGGTCGAGAGCCGCGGCATCGAGGCAGCCCTTGCCTACCGTGTCACGGAGGGGCTGACCCTCGCGGGCAATTACACCTACAATCACGCCACCTATATCGGCACCGGCAACGCCGAACAGGACGAGGACGTGGGCGTTACCCCCGGCCAGCAGGTGATCAACTCGCCCCGGCACATGTGGGTGCTGTCGGCAGACTATGCCCGCTCGATCTTCAAGGGTGGCCTTTCCGCCAAGTTCGTCGGCGATCGCAACATCGACACGCAGGGCGCCGATGTCGCACCGAGCTTCACGTTGGTGAACGGCTATATCGGCGTCAATCTGGGCGAGATGGACGATCGTTTCCAAGGGCTGGACCTGACCGTGCAGGCCACCAATCTGACGGACGAGCGCTACCTCGCGGGCGCCGATGGCGGATCGGCCTTCCTGGGCACGCCACGGACGATCACCGCCGCTTTGACGCTCGATTTCTGATGATGAACGGGCCGGTCCTACGGCAGCCCACTGGGCCGGCCCGTTCTCTCTTGAGGACATACGAATGAGCCGAATATCGCGTCGCGGCCTGATCGGCGCGGGGCTGTCCGGGGCGGCGTTGGCCGCGCTGCCGCCATCGATCGCGCGCGCCGTATCGATCGCGCCCGAGGTGGAGACGGGCACGATCATGGACGTGCGGCACGTAGTCATCCTCATGCAGGAGAACCGCGGCTTCGATCATTATTTCGGCACGATGCGCGGCGTGCGCGGCTTTGCCGACCGCTTTCCCATCCCGGTGCCGCCCGTACCGGAGGAGCCGGGCGCGCGTAGCGTGTGGCAGCAGCGGGACCGCACCGGCCCCGGCCCGGCGCGCACGGTGCTGCCATTCCACCTCGCGACGCGTCGCGACTTCGATCTGATGCGCATGGAAGGAACACCGCATAGCTGGCCCGACGCGCAGGCCGCATGGGATGAAGGACGCATGGCACATTGGCCGGAAGCCAAGAGCCAGCGGGCCATGGGTCATTACCGGCGCGATGACATCCCGTTCCAGTTCGCGCTCGCCGAAGCATTCACGCTGTGCGACGCCTACCACTGCTCGGTGCAGACAGGGACGAACACGAATCGGCTGTTCCTGTGGAGCGGCACCAACGATCCCGGCGGCACGATGGGCGGCCCGGCGATCGGCAATTCGCACGACAGCATGCCCGAAGACGGCGGGGCCGAGGAGCCCTACCGCTGGACCACCACCGTCGAGCGCCTCCAAGCGGCGGGTGTGGACTGGCAGATCTATCAGGACATGGCCGACAATTTCACCGACAACCCGCTGGTCGGTTTCGCGGCTTTCCGGGAGGCCCATCGGGGCGGGGGCGACCCGGCACTGCGCGAGCGTGGATTGACCACGCGCGCGATTGATCTGCTGAAGAACGATGTGCTGACCGGGCGCCTGCCGCAGGTGTCCTACATCATCGCCACGGCGGCAGGTTCGGAACATCCCGGCCCGTCCAGCCCGGCCCAGGGCGCCGATTACACTGCGGGCGTGATCGACGCGCTGACCGCCGATCCGGCGGTGTGGGCGCGCACCGTGCTGCTGGTGATGTTCGACGAGAACGATGGCTTCTTCGATCATGTCCCTCCGCCCGCCCCACCGTCCCGCGGCGCGGATGGTCGGCTTCTGGGCGGGTCGACTGTCGATCTGGCGGGTGAATACCACCTCCAGCCAAGCCACGGTGACGCTGCCGTCGACCTGCCTGAATATCGCGGGAGAGCCTACGGCCTTGGCCCACGCGTGCCGCTTTATGCGATTTCGCCGTGGAGCCGCGGAGGCGTCGTAAACTCCCAGGTGTTCGACCACACATCCGTGATCCGCTTCCTGGAGGCGCGCTTCGGTATCCACGAGCCGAACATCTCCCCATGGCGCCGGGCCGTGTGCGGCGATCTCACCTCCGCGTTCGACTTTACCGCCAGGCATGCGCGCCCTTTCACGCCCTTGCCCGATCCGAGCACGGATGCGGCTCGTGCGGCCGCCATTCCGCGACAGGTCAGCCCGCTCGCGCCGGCCAGCCAAACCATGCCGCAGCAGGAAACCGGCATCCGCCCATCGAGTCCCTTGCCTTATCGGCTCGACGCTCGCGCGATTGTGAACGCCAGCGGCGTTCGCCTACGGATGGAGGTGGAAGCCGACACATCGGCAGCGGTTTTCCATGTCTACGACATGAGCCGGCTGGACGCGCCGCCGCACCGGTTCACTGTCGGCCCCGGACAGGCGCTCGAGGAGGACAGGCCTTTCGATGCGCAAGGCGGCTACGATCTCTGGCTTCTCGGTCCGAACGGCTTTCACCGCCGTTTTGCCGGCCATCGCGATGATCCGCTTTCGCTGGGCGCACTCGACTGGAGCGTCAGCCCTGAAGCCGTGCTGGTCAAGGTGCCGGCAAGCGCCAGCGAGTTCGGCCTCGTGCTTGAACGCTTGCGGGCAGGGGCGCCGCCGCTTTCGACCAGCCTTGGCGCCGAAGGCCATCACTGGTCCATCGAGCCGGACTTCGGATGGTACGATGCAAGCATAACCAGCACTGCCGCTCCCGCTTTTCGTCGGCGACTAAGCGGACGTATCGATCGGAAGGGCCGTGCGACCTGCACCGATCCGTTAGGGGCTCAAGAGCCTGGCAGCTAGCTTGGCCGTCGAAGTGCTCACGGCCGCCAATCAGTCGTGAAGTCGAGCGCATCGATCATGGCGAAGAGTGAGCAGCACGCCATGCCGAAATCGCGATAATTGTCCGGAACCTTTACATTTCCGATCTTGCCCTGGTGGATGCAGGCATCCCCAGAACACGCAAAGCACCGGAGCGGATAGGTTCTGCGGTCACTGGTGATGAGCATGTCGGCACCAGGAGGTGGAGCAATCGGACCCCTCTAAGCCATCTGCCCCGTCATGCGGCCCGCCGTTGGCTTCGAGCGCGCAGCAGGCGCTGAGTGGTCCTTTCAGAGGCGCGGATGCGCCTGCCGTGGAGCTTCGTGCTCGAGACTTCACTTGGAGCGGCGTGCTTGTCCTGCTCGCCTGTGAGCCGCACCTGCGCCGAGGCGCATCATCGCGGCTCACCATCAGAGGGAGCAACGCACTTCGGGTTTGACACCGGGTCAGGATCAAGCGGGTTCGACAAAGAGTTTCGGCCGTTGTCCTGCGTGGACGAACCTCTTGACCCTGACATAGTGTCAAGCACCATATCACGGTCGACTCGGGAAGGAGGCGACAATTGGAAGCTCTTGAGCTGGCTAGGGCCGAGGCAGACGAATGGCCTGAAACCCTCAGCATACCCATCGAGGGGATGACTTGCGCCTCGTGCGCGGGACGCGTGGAGCGCGCCATCCGCAAGGTTCCCGGCGTGGCTGAGGCGTCGGTCAACCTCGCGACTGAACGCGCGGAGGTCACTTTCACGAGCGGGCAAAGCGATCCCGGCCCCGCCATCGCTGCCATAGCAAAAGCTGGATACGCGGCAGGCACGGAGACGACCGAGCTCTCCCTTACCGGAATGACCTGCGCGTCCTGTGTCGGACGGGTCGAGACGGCGCTTCTGAAAGTGCCAGGTGTGCTCAACGCCGAGGTTAACCTGGCGACCGAGACCGCTAGGGTAAAAGCTGTGCGCTCAACAACGCCCGATGTGTTCATTAGCGCGGTCGAAAGAGCGGGATATCAGGCCTTCCTCAAAGACGACGCGGCGGCACCTTCTGCAGGGGCAATCAGCGACGGGGAACGGCGCAGCGCATCTGCCCGTCGCGAGTTGCGGCACGTGCTGATCGCGGCCCTCCTTTCGGTGCCGCTGGTCGTCCCGATGCTCCTGGCGCCGTTCGGCATCGAGGCGGCTGTTCCCGGCTGGGTGCAACTCCTTCTCGCCACCCCTGTTCAATTCTGGCTGGGCGCACGATTCTATCGCGCCGGCTGGAAGGCGTTGAAGGCCCGCACTGGCAATATGGACCTGCTGGTCGCGATCGGGACCTCCGCTGCTTACGGGCTGAGCTTGTACCAGGTCCTTTTCATGCCGGCGGAGCACGGTGGGGGCGGGCACTACTACTTCGAAGCAGCCGCCGTCGTGATCACGCTGGTCCTGCTCGGAAAGTGGCTGGAAGGGCATGCGAAGCGACAAACCGGTGAGGCGATCCGGGCCCTGATGGCGCTGCGTCCCGACCGGGCGCGGGTGGTGGATGCGCACGGTGTCGAGACCGAGCGTGCAGTCGAGCAGGTCCGCGTTGGCGATCTGGTGCGCGTGCGCCCAGGGGAGCGCGTTCCGGTGGACGGCGAACTCCGTGACGGCGCGACAACGGTCGACGAGTCAATGTTGACCGGGGAAAGCATGCCCGTGAGCAAGGCCATGGGAGACCGGCTGACCGGCGGCTCGATCAACGGCGAAGGCCTCATCCTCATCGCAACGACAGCCGTCGGTGCGGAGACCACGCTGTCGCGCATCGTGCGGCTTGTCGAGAGCGCTCAGGGAGCAAAGGCGCCTATCCAGCGGCTGGTCGACAAGGTCAGCGCTGTCTTCGTGCCCGTAGTTCTTCTGATCGCAGCGCTGACCTTCGCCGGCTGGCTGCTCGCAGGAGCGGGCATCGAGGTAGCGATCTTGCGTGCTGTTGCAGTAATGGTGATCGCTTGCCCTTGCGCGCTGGGCCTGGCTACTCCGACCGCGATCATGGCAGGCACCGGGGTGGCTGCCAGGGCCGGCGTGCTCATCAAGGACGCTGAGGCTCTTGAGAGCGCTCACCGCGTCGATGCGGTGGCATTCGACAAGACCGGGACGCTCACGGAAGGCAAGCCGGTGCTGGTTGCAGTGGATCCCGTTGACGGCGCAACCGACCAGCACTTGCTTGAACTGGCCGCCGGCTTGCAGAGCGGGAGCGAGCATCCGCTTGCCCGGGCAGTGATGAGTTCTGCCGAAGAACAGAATATCCTGCCCGCGGACGTCCGAGAGATTAAGGCCCTGCCGGGACGCGGAATCGCCGGCACTCTGGCCGGTAGTTCACTCCTGCTCGGGAGTTCGCGTCTGATGGCCGAGGAGCAGATCGACTGCACAATGCTGTCAAATCGGTCACAGCATCTCGAGCAGGAAGGGCGCTCAGTGTCCTGGGTCGCCCAGACCGCTCCCGAGCGCCGGCTGATCGGCCTGCTTGCGTTCGGCGATGAGCCAAAGGTGAGCGCGCGGCAAGCGATCGCCGATCTTCATGCCCGGGGCATTCAGACGATCATGCTGACTGGCGACAACGAAGGGGCTGCAAACGCCGTGGCCAGGCAACTCGGGGTCGATGAGGTGATTGCGAACGTGCTGCCGGAAGGCAAAGCGGAAGCCATCGTCGCGCTCCGCCGGCGAGCGGGAACCGTGGCGATGGTTGGCGACGGGGTAAACGACGCTCCGGCGCTTGCCGCAGCGGACGTGGGTATAGCTATGTCCACCGGGACCGACGTGGCCATGCACGCGGCGGGAATCACGCTGATGCGGGGTGACCCGCGCCTGGTATGGGACGCGATCAACATCTCGCGCAGGACCTATTCGAAGATTCAACAGGGCCTCTTCTGGGCCTTTGTCTACAATGTCATAGGCCTTCCGCTCGCCGCCTTCAGTTATCTGAGCCCGGTTCTTGCCGGCGCGGCCATGGCATTTTCCAGCGTCAGCGTGGTGGCAAACGCACTGACATTGCGCCGCTGGCGGCCTTCGGCTGCCCAGGAGATTGCGCAATGAACATCGGCCAAGCGTCCAGGCAGTCTGGCATCTCTCAAAGGATGATCCGCCACTATGAAGCAACCGGCCTGGTTCCAAAGGCTGCTCGCCGCGCGTCCGGCTACCGCGACTACGACGAGAGGGACATCCACACCCTCAAGTTTATCCGTCGTGCGCGGGATCTGGGCTTCCCGATCAACGAGATCGCCCAGCTGCTCGCTCTGTGGCAGGACCGGAGCAGGGCAAGTGCAGACGTGAAGGAGCTGGCGATCGCAAGAGCGAACGAGTTGAAGCGCAAGGAGTTGGAAATTCAGGCAATGCGCCGTTCACTCGAGCAGCTTGCGCTGGACTGCCACGGTGACGGAAGGCCTGACTGTCCGATACTCGATGATCTGGCCAATGAGGCCTGATCTACCGATCTTCACGAGGCTGGGTTCATTGTTCGCTCAGGCGCATATCGATATCTGGGGCTCCCGATGCATCGGCTGTTGAGCTCCCTCCTAGTTGCGCTCGCGCTGTTGATTTCGCCCATCGCGATGGCGGGCGGAGCCGCGGCGAACGCAGCCGGTGTTCCTGCCCAGGCGATGTCTGCTCGGTCTGCACATTGTGCAGGTGACGATCTCCCTTCTGATGAAGGCCAGCAGGCAAAGCACCTCAGCTGTTCCGCCGCGTGCGCGGCGCTGCCTGCCGTCTTTCCGCAGGGTGGCGCTGCACCTCGCCGGGAAGGCACGCGCATTCTGCCTCCAGGAGCGCGGGCGATGATCGGCTTTACCGCTGAAGGAGAGACGCCGCCCCCGCGTATTGCTCCAGTGATCTGAATCCCAACGCATACGTACTGGAGAACCTGACATGAAGATGATTTTGGCTGCGGTCGCATTAGCGATCGCCTCGCCCGCTATGGCACAAACCTCCGCACCGGCGGACCCTCATGCAAACCATGCCCCCGCTGAACAACAGGGCCATGCCGGCCATGCCGGTGGCGGCACCGAGCACGAGGGCCATGCGATGGACGGCGATTGCTGCTGCGGGAAGATGGAGGCCGACGCCAAGACAATGGCGTGCTGTGACGATCCGGCTGAAGCTGCCGGGCAGGCAGACCCTCACGCCGGGCACGGCACCAGCGGCCAGTAGCGACTGGAAGGAGGCGGCATCCTGCCGCCTCCTGACGGTCTTCCTCCTGAGCGTCGCGAAGGGCGCTCTCCTCAACGGAACCTGAAGATGAACCCTCTCGTTCAAAGGCGCACATTGCTGCGCTCGGGCGCCATTGGCGTCGCTGGCCTCGGGCTTACGGGACTGTTTCCAGCCTGGGCCCAGACAGGGTCGCATGGGCTGGCGGCCAAGGGAATGTCCCCGATCACCGGGACCGACATGCGGCTTGACGTCGCAGAAGCGGCTTTCAACGTCGATGGTCGGGAGGGGCATGCGATCGCCATCAACGGGACCATCCCGGCGCCTCTGATCCGCTTGCGCGAGGGCGAGACGGTTCGATTGGTGGTTAACAACCACCTTGACGAGGATACCTCGATACACTGGCACGGGCTGATCGTTCCGATGGAGATGGATGGGGTGCCGGGTGTCAGCTTCCCCGGGATCCCGGCGCATTCCACCTTCACCTACGAGTTCCCGCTGAAGCAGTCGGGGACTTACTGGTATCACAGCCATTCGGGCCTGCAGGAGCAGGTCGGACATTACGGGCCGCTCATTATCGATCCGACCGAGCCGGATCCCGTCGCGTACGATCGGGAGCACGTGATCGTGCTCTCCGACTGGAGCTTCCTCCATCCTCACACCATCTTCAGCCGCATGAAGCAGGAGGGCGGTTTCTTCAATCGCCAGAAGAACACCCTTCTGGGCCGTCTCACCGACCGGCAGGACCCGATGGCGCCAGAGACCCGCGAGATGTTCGCGAGGATGCGAATGGATCCGTCCGATATTTCCGACGTGACCGAGGCTGCCTACACCTTCCTGATCAATGGGCACAGCAGCGCCGAGAACTGGACCGGCCTGTTCAGGCCCGGCGAAAGGCTACGCCTGCGCATCATCAACGCTGCGGCCCAGACGACGTTCAACGTGCGGGTCCCTGGTCTGCCGATGACGCTCGTCGCAACCGACGGGATCAACCTTCGGCCGGTAACCATCGACGAGTTCCAGATCGGCAATGCGGAAACTTACGACTTCATCGTTCAGCCCGGCGATCAGGCCTATACGATCGTATCGGAGAGCATCGACCGCTCGGGCATGGGCCGTGCCACCCTCGCACCGCGGATGGGGATGACCGCTCCGGTGCCTCCGCTTCGCCAGCGCCCCACGCTTACCATGAAGGACATGGGTATGGGAGGCATGGGCGACATGGGAGGCATGAGAGGCATGGACCACGGCGCGATGGGAGGAATGGATCATGGAGCGGGCGGGGGTGCTATTGCTCCGATGGATCACTCGAACATGGACATGCGGGACAAGTCGAAGGTCTCCTTCCCGGTAGGCGTCGGCGTGGACATGATTGCTCCCAGCCCGGTCGACCGAACCGGCGATCCAGGCATTGGCCTTGAAGACGTCGAGCACAGGGTATTGACGTACAAGGACCTGGTCTCGCTCGAGCCCAACAAGGACGCGCGAGAACCGACCCGCTTCCTGGAGATTCACCTCACCGGCAACATGGAGCGGTTCATGTGGTCGCTCGACGGCGAGCAGCTCAGCGAGAACCCCGAACCGTATCGGTTCGCCCGCAACGAGCGGGTTCGCATGCGCCTCGTGAACGACACGATGATGACCCACCCGATGCACCTTCACGGACACTTCTGGGAGCTCGTCAACGGAAACCCCGGCAGCCAGCCGCTGAAGCACACGGTGAGGGTGCTCCCGGGCGGATTCATCGATCTCGATCTGACGGCTGACGCTCCGGGCGACTGGGCATTCCACTGCCACCTTCTGTACCACATGCATGCCGGGATGATGCGCGTCGTCAAAGTGCGGCCGATGGACGGAGAAGCAGCATGAGGCGCGCCCTGACGCTGGTGCTGGCCGCCTCGGCGGCTCCGTCGCTCGCCCAGCACGAGGGCCACGCCCCGCCGCCTGTGCAGCAAACCCCGCAAGAAGAGGACGCCGCTGCGGCCGATCCCCAGGCCGGACATACCATGCCGGCGCCCGCGCCAGCGCCAAGCAGCACACAGCCAGCAGGCGCTGCTGATCACGATCCCCACGCCGATCATACCATGCCGCTTGGCGAGGCATCCGCTGACCCCCACGCCGGTCACGTGATGCCGCAGCAGGCGATGCCCGTTGATCAAGAGATGGCCGACCCGCACCGGGGGCATGTCATGCCCGGGCAAGAAGCACCGGCCGAACAGGCCGTTGATCCGCATGCAGGACACAACATGGCGCCGGCACACGCGAACCCCGCCGCGGCCGATCCCCATGCCGGGCATGGCATAGGGGCTCCCCACGCGAGCTCTCCCAATCCTCCCGCAGGCCCGCCGCCACCTTCCGCTTTCAGCGGACCAGAGCACGCCGCGGACCTTTTCTACGCCGAGGCGGCGATGGCGGAGGCACGCGGTGACCTCAATCGCGAACATGGCGGCCTTTCAGCCTACCGCATCCTCATCGATCAGCTTGAAGCGAGGATGCGAGACGGTGCCGATGGCTATGGGTGGGATGCGCAAGCCTGGTACGGGGGAGACGTCAACAAGCTTTGGATATCATCGGAAGGGGAGGGTACCTTCGGCAAAGGCGCTGACGGGGAGGTCCAGGCACTCTGGAGTCGGGCGCTCGATCCGTGGTTTGATCTTCAGCTGGGTGTTCGCCAGGATTTCAGTTCTGGCCCCGATCGGACCCATTTTGTCGCCGGGGTTCAGGGGCTGGCACCCTACTGGTTTGAAGTTGAGGCGATGGCCTTCGTCTCCGACAGGGGCGAGGTCAGCGCACGTTTCGAAGGGGAGTACGATCTGCGTCTGACCCAGACCCTGATTTTGCAGCCAAGGGCCGAGATCGACCTCGCACTTCAGGACTCGCCCGAGATCGGCATAGGATCCGGAGTATCCACGGCGGCGGTAGGAGTTCGCCTCCGGTACGAACTCTATCCGCAAAGGGGACCGGCCGCGCTAGCTCCGTATGTCGGGCTCCAATACGAACGCGCTTTCGGACAAACGGCGCGCTACCATCAAGCTGCGGGTGATGACGTGGGCGGCTGGAGCTTCCTGGCCGGAGTGCGAACCTGGTTCTGACGCACCATTGCGCTTCGAACGAGATGCGGGGAGCGGCCCGCGCGCTCCGAGCGTCGTACTCTGAGGGCTTCTCGAAAGCGCGACCTGGGGGCGGGCGAACGCCTTGTTGGAAGGCATCATAAAACGGGCGAGCCTGGCTCTCCTTCGAATCTGGCGTCGAGGTCCGCGGAGCAAGTGGCACCAGCCGACGACCGGAACGACCACTGGCCCCTTCCGTTCGGGCTCGAACATTGGAACTGGTGGAGAGATCGGTGGCTGAGAACAGCGGCATGGTGGTCGACGCGCTGATCGGAGCCGCGGCAGGCGCGGCAGCGGTATGGGCGATGGACCGGGTGGACTGGTTCAACTTCAGGCATGAAGACCCGCAGGCTCGCGGGCGCACACAGGCCGTGAGGCCGGACGGAGCTGCACCTGCCCAGGTGTTGGCAAATAAGACCACCGAAGCACTGGGTTACGAGGTGAAGCCGATGGACAACAATGTGGCCGGCAAAGCGCTCCACTACTCCATCGGCATCATGCCCGGTGTGCTCTACGGGGCCTGGCGCCATACGATTCCCGGATTGGCCGCAGGATGGGGCTCGCTCTTCGGTCTGGGCCTGTTTGTTCTGCAGGATGAAAGCTTGAATGCCGCCGCCGGACTTTCTGCGAACCCCAACGATTATCCGTGGCAGGCTCACGCGCGGGGGTTCGCCGCCCATCTCGTTTACGGGCTGGTGCTCGATTGTGCGTTGAGGCTTGCCGACAATCTGCGCGGACGAAGGTGAACGCGGGCAGCGAATGACGGGTCCGTTCTCCCGCAGTCGCCACCCAAAGCCGAGCGGCAGCTGTTCGCGGAGGCGATGTCGGCCTCGCTGACCGCCCCTCCTGCGGACTGTCCTCTTCCAGCAAGCCGAAACGCTCTCCAGCCTCTTGGATCAGCACGCTGATCGAGCGTTTCACTCCATACTCAACGAGTATGGTAAGAGGGCGGAAGAGCGTCTTGGCACTCGGGTGAATCGAGATCACCGGCTGCCCGGTTGAAATGCATAGCCGGCGCTGCTCTCAAGATCCGCTCCGGCCCGCCATGTCCAAAGTAGAGCATCGAGATCGCGCGTCCTGAGCGCCAAGCGCCCGCACGCGGCAGTGAGCTGCTGCTGGGCAGGCGGTAGGCCAGCTCCTCCGCGGCGCGGCGGCCCTGCTCCGGACAAACCGCGTGATGATTGTTCATTTCATTCTCTGTGGGCGTTTTTCTGTCTACGGCAATCACCGCGGGTCGCCGCGCCGCGGGAGGCGCCCATGGGGGGCAAAAGCTGCCCGCACTTCGAGTGCTGGACCGAACAGCTCCCCCTCCGCCGTGCCGCAAGAAGCGGCACTCAGGGCAAAACGTTCATTGCTCTCCTGAAGGCTCGCTCAAGATCCTCTTGGTCCTCGGGTTCGGCCACATCGCGCAGCCCGGCTGCTCTTATCATTGAAGCGTGGCGGGACAGAGCCGATCGCTGCTCATCCGTATTCGTGCGCTCCGCAATTGCGGCTATTGCTTCCAGCATGTGGATTAGAACGGCGGGCTTGGACGACCCTGCCTGCCTTATCTGGTTGAAAGCGGCATCTACAGCACCCGCATAGGTCGGAACGCGGCGCGTCACGCGCACTTTGCCGCCAGCATCGCGCAGCGTCTGAGGCGGAAATTGCTTGGCGCAAAGCCTGCTCAGCCCGCCGCGCAACCGATCGATCACGGCAATGGCCGTGAAGGGATCGTTGATGCCAGGCGACAGCGCCCGAACCGCCACCTCGACCAGGTGCCGGATGGCAAATTCGAGATCCTGGGTGGGCGTGCGCGCCTGACCGCTGACTATGAACCTGCCTAGCTCACGTCTTACGCGATCGCGGTCGTCAGGGCTGGGATGGACGGCGACCTTTGCGTCGCCGTCAACGACGAAATCCCCTGGGCGGAAGTCTAACCGGATCACGACATTGTGCTTCACCGCCCAAGCCAAGATCTCCTCGAACTGGACCGATTGAACATAGCCTTCCCGCGGAAGTGGGATGCGTGCGTTGGCGTTGTCGAAGTTAAGTGGGCGCAGTTCGGAAGCAGGCTCGTCGGTTCCGGCCAGATCCGGAAGCTTGGACACTGCGGAATCGAGTTCGCTGCGCACGCGCCGCACCACCTCGTCCGCGACGATGGATGTTGCCACTCCCTGGATGAATGCGAGCAACGCCAGGACGCTGAGCAGCGCCAGCAGGGTGGCGACCGCGACCGCCACCTGCGGCACTTCAGCCGGCGCGGAAGCGCCCTCGACCGAGCGCAGCACCAGCAGCAGGTAGACGATGGTCAGCACGAAGGTGCCGAGGACGAGCTGCGTGCGCAGATTGGCTCGAAAAGTCCGGATAAGCCGGGGACCGAACGTGTTCGCGGCAAGTGAAAGGGCAACGACCGTCACCGAGAAGGCCATGCTGGCCATGGTGATGATCGCGCTCAGGAGCGTCGATATAAGCGCACGGGCATCCTCGCCGTCCCCGGTGCTGATCCAGGCTTGCAGCCCCGTTTGCCCTGCCGTCCAGCCGCGCTCCAGCTGGAGCATCGCCACCGCGAGTGCTATTCCGGCGAGGAAAAACACACTGGGAACTAGCCACAAGCTAGTCCTGACGGCGTCCCAGCCGGCGCGCACCCAATTCATGAGAGCCTTGTTCATGTCGAAGCGCGCCGCGATGGATGCTCACATGGGAGGATCGGTGCACTACTCACCGATGTCACGCCAGCTGGCTTCCGCCACCTCCACATCGTACTTCTTCGCCGATCGTTTGATGCGCTCCCACGCTTCGTCACGCTCCTCGTCGCTGACGCCCGACACCTGCTTGAAACGCGCAATTGCGGAGCGAACATGCGCCGCATCCTCGATCGGCTCCTTGCGCTGCTTGGGAAATGCAAACTCCTTGGTCGGCAGATTTTCTCGATCTTCGGCAGATAGCTTCGACATCGTCTTTCTCCTTAAGCGGCGATCAGCCGTTGGCCAGAAGCAAGGCGGCATAGGCGCCGCTTCAGATCCATCGGCCTTGCGTGTCGTAGGCTCTGCCATGCCGCTCGCGCAGGCCCTGATCGTTGACGACCAAATGCAGCGCTATCGCGAAGCCATAGATCAGCAGCCCGCGCAGGTCCGTCTCTTTCCGATGGACGAGCAGGTAGCCGAAAAGGAAATTGTAGCCGGGAAAGGCGGCCAAATGGATCCAGAACAATCTTGCGCTGGGGCGTGGCGCGCCCGGCCTTCGCCTCCCTGGGTGCCGACTGGCGAGCCGCGGGGTCGCGCCCGTAGAACGTCGCCAGTCCGACCAGAGCGATCAGATACGAATGTCGGTCAAGCGCGGCCCAAAGTGAGCCCGGCTGAAGCCCCTCTGCCGAATGTTCCTGGTACTCCGCCGATTCGGGCAGCAGATGGACGAAAACGTAAGCGAACGAGACGCCTCCTGCGGCCGCGAGCCATCTGCTCCGCGGGGTCACCTTCAGGAAATCCAACCTCGGTCCGGCGATGTGGATCAGAGCGAAGAGTGCCGCGATAATGGCTGAAGAGGCGAGGGGCGGCATGGGAGCTAAAGCGAAAGTACGAGTGGAGGGTTCCGGCGCGAGCGGTCACGTGGTGCCGCGAGGAGGACACGCTGCGCCGCTACACCGTTGATTGGATCAGGCTACAGCTCGCGGTCACGAGAGCGAAGAGTGGGAATTTGGTCGCCGCCGCTCGGTTTCAATCTCATACCATCCAGCGCCAAATACCCGCCGGCCATCCGGCGAGTGGGATATGGGCCCAACTGGCGACGAGCCAGATGACGAAGCCTCCGGCCAGCGCGTGCATGCCGAACCCGCCGAACCTGGCACGGCCCGTAAGGATCGCGGCGAACGGCAGGTAGCTGGTCCGGGCCTGCCATGCCGGCCATCCCTGCGGATCGAGCGCCGACTTCTTCCGGTCCTGCAAAGCCGCGCCGACCAGGGCCAGTACGATGATCGCGCCCGACAGGATAATGTTCTTGGCCACCGGGTACACCAGGATGTGCGCGATGCCCCAAATTGCGAATGCCCACATCATCGGGTGGCGGGTGACCGCATAGACACCCCGTGCCTCCGCCGTGACGGCGTTTGTCGCACCGCCTGCCAGGGCCGGATTGCGCACGAGCGATCCCAGCAGCAGGATAGAGGCGACCAGCATCAGAGCCGTCGATGCCGCCCACAGCCCACCGCCGACCTCCCACAATGGCGCCGTGATCTCGGCTGCACGATAGGCCCAGATCGTCACGCCAAGCGTGGCAAAGGCAACAAGCGAGTAGACGCCCAGGAAGGCCTTTTCGCCGATCGCCCCGACCAACGGCCGGCGGAGCGGGTGCGAAAGCAAAAAGTGCGTGCCCACGAATGTGGCGGCAGTCGCCAAAACGGTCATCGCTCCGGTCATTATTTCCACTCCTTGATGCTGGTGCTTCGGTCATCCGAACCGATCGCTGCCGATGTCACGATGATGCGCGTAAACTGCCGTGCGCGCTCGCTGCGGCGCTCGGGTGCCTCGATCCGGGCCTCGTTGCAGAGGGTCGCATAGCCATGGACGATGCACCACGCCGCAAGGCTGACATCCTCGACCTGCTCCCTGCGGCATAGAGTTGCCACCACGGCGGACAGCACACCGAAGGCATCGGCGGAAGCCGCTGCCGCATCGGCGAACTTGGTGACGTCGACCAGTTCGCGCGCGAACATCAGGCGGAACAGGGCCGGTGTGGTCTGGGCGAAGGCGATATAGGCTTCGCCCGCGGCGGCCAGCGCCGGCGCGCCGGTCTTATCCGCCGACGCCATGCGCAGCTCGCCAGCAAGCCGCTGAAAGCCGATCGCCACCAAAGCAGCGAGCATCGCCTCCTTGTCCGCGAAGTGATTGTAGGGCGCCTGGCGCGAGAGCCCGGCACGTTCCGCCACTCCCCGCAGCGACAGAGAAGCGGCGCCGACTTCCTCCAGCCATTCTCCGGCTGCCGCAACGAGCGCCATGCGCGCATCCCCGTGATGGTAAGCCATGATTCCGCCCTCTATGTTGACGCCGTCAATACAGCGCTATATGGACGATGTCAACATAAGCGGTTGAGCCATGTACCCCGCCATTGTCGAACGGATCGCGCGCAGGAACTTCCTGCGGGTCAATCAAAGGGACTTCGATGCGCTGCTGGCGGGTTGCGCCCCCGGCATTCGGCACCGCTTCGGCGGCGATCATGCGCTCGGAGGGGAGCGCCACCGGCGAAAAGCACTCCGCGATTGGTTCGCCCGGCTGGGCCGGTTGGGTCAGCACCTCATGCTCACCATAGAGGATGTGTGGGTGAAGGGATTGCCTCACGACACCACGATCATCATCCACTGGTCGGCGACCGTCGAACTGCCGGACGGTTCGCCCTGTCGGAACCGTGGCGTTCACATCGTGAGGATGAAGCGGGGCAAGGCCATCGACATCGACGCCCATGAAGATGCGCAGGTGTCGTCGTCGCACGCGGCGATGGGCGCCAGCTTCATGATCCCGGCATTGTTGACCAGCGCATCGACACCGCCAAAGGCTGCTTCCGTTTCATCGAACAGCTTCGCGACAGCGGCCGGGTCATTCACATCGGCCTGAACGGCGATGGCCTTGCCCCCGCGCTCGCAGATCTCGTCGGCCAGGGTGCGGGCCGGCGCCTCGCTGCCTGCAGAATTGATAGCGACGCTGGAGCCGTCTTTCGCCAGCCGTTCCGCCACGGCTGCGCCGATCCCGCGCGAAGCGCCCGTGACGATCACAACACGATCTGAAGTCGCCATTCCGGATCCTATTGGCTGATGGTGAGATGGCTGCAAATCATCGGTGCGACGCGGCGATGCGGCGCCAGAGGCTCAAACAATCTGCGCCAGGACCTGGGCCGGCAGACGTGAACGAGTTGCGCAACCCTTCCGCCGGTTCCGTCAGGACGGTCGCCTGCCGTCGGCGTAAGCGTGCGCCGCGGCGGGCACGCCGATTTCGAACGGGGTGGGCTCGAAGCCGAAACGGCGGGTGAACTTGCTTGCATCCACGAGATAGGGTCGATCCCAAGTGTAGCCGACATCGACGACTTCGTGCGCCATGCGGTACACCAGCCCGAGTGGCCGCATCAGCCAGAGCGGCACCGCCCATATTTGCAGGCGCCGCCCGAGCGTCGCCGCACCCATGGCGAGCAGCTCGCGCGGGGTCCGGGTGGGCGCGCAGGGCATGTTCCAGACCTGCCCGAACGCATTATCGGGCGCGTCGAGCAGCGTCACCGCTGCGCGCGCAATGTCGGGCACATAGACGAAATCATGCAGCGTGTCGGGCGGGACCAGCAGCAGCGCCGGCTTGCCCTTCGCCAGCTGGCCCAAGGCGAAGTCGCCGAGATGCGAGTTGGCGACACCGGGACCGTAGAAATCGGTGCAGCGCAGCGCCGCCACGCGCACCCGGCTCCGCGCTGCCTGGCACAGGCGCGTGACTTCGGACAGGATGGCGGCCTTTTCGCCAGCTTCGCTCAGACCCATGTCCTCGCGGCGCGGTTCGGTCTGCGGCCCCAGCTGGTAGAGATTGTCGACGAACAGCATTCGTGCCTCGGCTGCTTCACAGGCGGTGAGCAGGTTGGTCATCGTGCGCGGCCAGACGCCCCGCCATACCCGGGAGTCGTAGGGGAAACCGACCGCCAGGACGACCTGTGTCGCACCCTCGACCGCCCGGGCCACCGCCGCGCCATCGAGCACGTCGCAATCGACGTGATCGACGCCCTTGGGCAGCCCCTCTGGCCGAGTGCGTGTCGCGACCCGCACCCGGTCGCCACGGTTTGCGAGCAATTCGATGATCGGGCGGCCAACCGAACCGCTCCCGAACACAACCGTCAACTCCTGCATGTCTTCATCTCCTCTGCAATGCGCTGAAGATGGGCCTCGGGAGTACCGCCGGAAATTGCAGGATTGCGTGGGACTGCTATACAACAATAGATGAGCAACGACCCAGACTGGGCCCTTTACCGCACGTTGCTGGCAGTGCTGGAGGACGGGTCACTGTCCGCTGCGGCACGTCGTCTCGGGCTGACGCAGCCAACGATCGCGCGCCACGTCGATGCGCTGGAAGCAGCAGTTGGGGCTGACCTGTTCGTGCGCTCGCAGCGCGGCCTTGCCCCAACCGACCTTGCTCTGTCGCTGCGCCCCCATGCGGAGACAATGGCCTCCACCGCCGCGGCGCTGCTGCGCACGGCCAGCGGGGCGGTCGGCCAGGTGGCGGGCACGGTGCGGATCAGCGCCAGCGACGTTGTGGGCGTGGAGCATCTGCCGCCGATCCTCGCCCGGCTTCGGCGCAATCACCCGGGGCTCGCAATCGAGCTTGTGCTGACCGATCGCGTCGACGATCTGCTGCGGCGTGACGCCGACATCGCGGTGCGCATGATCGAGCCGGCACAAGGAGCGCTGCTTGCCCGGCGCCTGCCCTCGGTCGACCTCGGTTTCCACGCGCGGAGCGACTATCTGGCGCAACGCGGCACGCCGAAGACGCTGGCTGACCTCGCCGACCACGATTTGATCGGGTTCGACACGGAGACGCCGGCGCTGCGCGGCATGCTTGCACACTTGCCAGGCATTGATCGATCCAGCTTCGCGCTGCGCGCCGACAGCAATTTGGCGCAGCTCGCCGGGATCCGCGCCGGACATGGTGTCGGCCTGTGCCAGGCAGCGATCGCGCGGCGCGAGCCCGCGCTGGTCCGCGTGCTCCACCCTATCGTCCTGTCGCTTCCGCTGTGGATCGTGATGCATGAGGATCTGAAGACGAACGCCCGCTACCGCGCGGTGTTCGACGCACTGGGCGAGGGATTGACGGCGACCGGGAGTTGAAGGCTGACCGGGAAAGCGGAAGCGCCCAAACCAGTGCTGAGCTACCATCCGATGCCGCTCGGCCAGAGGTCTGCCCTGGCAAGTCGCTTGCCTGGAACCGGATCGGGAAACAGCCGCCACTTGCAACCCGGTACGCTGGCGATCAGCGCCGGACCGGAGCCGCCGTCCCGCTACCGACCCTACGCTGGACGCTCACGTGATTAGCACTGTCACGCGAAGGCGGGCGAGCCGCAGTGCTCGCGTTTCGACAGGGTCAGCCCCGTTATCACCTTTACCTCGCGGGCGCATGGCTGCCGTTGGCTGACGAGCTTGGCCGGCGCCATAGAACGGACCTTCCGCGGCCAGGGCTGCATGAGCGGAAATGCCGACCGTCACACGCCTTTAACCGCACTGTCATGAAAATGATAATTATAGCTACCATACAGCACCCCGACTCAAGGTCCGGAGGTTCTCCCATGCTGTTATCACGCGTTTCCCGCCTTATGCTGTCATGCGCGCTTTGCGCTGGCGCGACGTGGGCCTCCCCTTCCTTCGCCCAGACGGTGCCCGATGAAGACGGCTCTGAATCAACCTCCGGCGACGTGATCATCGTAACTGGCCGGGCCGGCACGACGGGTCAGCGCAAGGTCGATACAAGCTATGCCATATCGACCGTATCGTCGGAGGATTTGGAACTGCGCGCGCCCGTCGGCGTGGTCGAGGCACTCAAGCAGGTGCCCGGTTTCTTCATTACCAACACGTCGGGCGAGGCGAGCAGCGGCGTACGCGTTCGCGGCATTCCCAGCGATGGCTTCCAGACCGTGGCGCTGCTGGAGGATGGCATTCCGATCCAGGCAGATCCGGGCCTCGGCTGGTTGAATGGCGACCAGGCGCTGCGTTATGACCAGACGGTCGAGCGCATCGAGGTGGTGCGCGGCGGCCCATCCTCGATCTTCTATTCCAATGCGCCGGGTGCGGCGATCAACTTCATCACCCGCCGCGGCGGCGACACGCTCGAAGCGCTCGCGCGCTACGAGGTGGCCGATTATGGCTCGCACCGTGTCGATGGCTGGGTCGGCGGGCCGATCGCGGGCGACTGGCGCTTCTTCGTGGGAGGCTATTACCGCCTCAACGACGGGCCGCGCGACGCCGGCTTCCGGCTCGGCGAGGGCGGACAGATCCGCGCCGACATCTCGCGCGAATTCGCCCGCGGCTCGATCAGGCTGGGCATTAAGCGGCTCGATGAGCGCATCCCCAACTGGAACGGCGGCATCTACACCACTGACGAAAATGGAGACGCCATCGGCGTGCCCGGCTTCGATCCCAAGCGCGACACGATCCAGGGCCCGGAAAGCCGCTTCTTCGATTTCCGCACGCCCGACGGCACCTATGAGTATGACAGCGCGGTGGGCACCAGCATGAAGCTCACCCAATACAGCCTGAGTGGCGATTACGAGTTCGCCGACAATATCCGGCTGGAACAGAACCTGCGCTATCGCGAGAGCTGGATGCGGCGGAACAGCTTCACGCCCTACAACGTCTCGCCCGCGGCGACGTACCTCGCTGGGACATTCGGCAGCGCGATCACCCCCGGCAGCGGTCAGACGCTCGGCTTGCGCTACCGCGACAGCGGCGAGTTGATGGACCTCGCCAATGCGAACGGCAACGGGCTGGTGCTTACCGATCTGGCACGCTCACACACCGTGCCGCTGGACGAGTTCATCAGCGACACCCGACTGGTCACCAACTTTGAGGCAGCGGGGCAGCACAATCTCGCCGTCGGTGCTTATTACGCCAATGTCAGCGAGATCTATCGCGTCAACAGCGCCGCCGTCTTGACCGATGTGCAGAACCAGGCACGCGTGCTCGACGCGGTTATCCTGGCTCCTGACGGCACGCCGGTGTTCCAGCTGACCGATAACGGTGTCGCCTCTTACGGCTCTGAATGGGCCAACTCAGAGGGCAAGTCGGATACGCTGGCATTCTACGCCAGCGACGAGTGGCAGCTCACCGAGAAGCTGCGCATCGATGGCGGCGTGCGTTGGGAGCAGATCGAGATCGATGGTCAGGTCGAGGGCCGGCGCACGATCAATTTGCAGCAAAGCCCCAGTGTGGCCGACGATTCAGTCGCAACCGGTAATGGCGTGTTCACGCCTTTCTCGAGCAAGTTCGACGGCACCGCATGGACGATTGGCGCGAACTACCAGTTCCAGCCTTATTTCGGAACGTTCGTGCGTTATACGGACACGTTCCGCCTGCCCAATATCTCCAGCTTCATCACCAATGCCGGCGCTGATCCGGTGGTTCAGACGATGAACTTTCTCGAGGCCGGGCTGAAATATTCACGCGGCAAATTCGACCTGTATCTCACCGGCTTCCGGACGGACTATAACAGCTACGCGATCTCGGATTTCCGCCGCGCGGAAGATGGCACGCTCACCCCGTTCCGCGTGCTGGGTGACACGCGCACCTGGGGCACGGAACTCGAAGCCGCCTGGTGGCCGACCGATTGGTTCGACCTCAGGGCCGCATGGACGTGGCAGGACGCGCGATTCACCGACTTCGTATTTACCAACAGCGCCGGCGAGCTCACCGACTACTCGGACAATCGGCTGAACGGGTTGCCGCACCATAATTTTCGCGTGACGCCGGGCCTCACCCTGCTTGGCGGCCAGCTGCGGTTCGAAAGCGATATCAATTATAGCGGCCAGCGCTTCACCGACGTCGCAAACCAGATCAGCCTCCAGCCATTCTGGGTCGTCGACCTGACCGCGCGCTACGAAGTCACGCCGCGGCTGCAGCTCAACGTGATCGTCAACAATCTGACCAACGAGTTCGGCCTGGTGAACGGCAATCCGCGTGCCGGCACGATCGACAACACCGAGGCTGGGCAGGCGATCTTCATCGGTAGCTCGCAATTCCGGCGCAGCGTCCGCGGCGCGGTGACCTACCGCTTCTGACCCCAGTGGGCCGGCATGCCTCGGCGTGCCGGCCTTCTCTTCTCCTCCCGCCGATTGTCGCGACCGTGCGTCGATGTTAGCCAGCACCTTGGGCGGTGAACCCGGTGCAGGCTCGATGCGGGCCGGTGGAGGAGAATGAGAACGCGTGACGGCATATCGCCAACCCCGGCAGGCACGATCACGACGAACGTTCGACGCGCTGCTTGACGCGACGGGTTATCTGTTGAGCGAGGTAGGGATCGAGCGCATCTCTAC